>Ga0209963_1000023_pt1 | contig 967574 bp, 874 predicted proteins | sample ThiBio_1000_biof_2_FD_183957 | JGI IMG/M metagenome (GOLD analysis project Ga0209963, IMG submission 183957) | Wastewater bioreactor microbial communities from Cape Town, South Africa - Thiocy_cont_1000_biof (SPAdes) | ecosystem: Engineered > Bioreactor > Thiocyanate-remediating >... | reverse complement strand
CGCAGGCGGCAGCCGGATCGCGAAACGGTGGCCTTGGCCAATTCCGATTCCAGGCAACGCTGATCACGATGCCGGCGCGCTGATCGTGATCGATTGGTTCAGGTGATCAACTTCGTCGGTGTGCGCACGATGCACGGCGCATCGAGCAGGCGAGGGCCGCGAAGGCGTTCGTCGACGTCGACGATATGTGCGAGCGGGCCATGCTCGATCCGCGTGCATGCGAGCGCTTGGCCGATGCCGGCACGCTGCGCGGGCTAGCCGGGTACCTACCACGCTCGCAAGGGCTTGCCTTGTCCTGAAGCATTGACTGACTGGCGGATCAAGCGCGTTTTGGATGGTCTGAGGGCTTTTTTCGAACGCGAAAAGCGGGGGCTTTTGCCCCAACTCAGGGAGCGCTTTGAAGCGTACTGGCCCGCCTTTACGCTGCAGATTCGGTCGATCAGAAACGAAGTCGGCCATCCCGTGAGCATCGAGCCTATTACGCCCGAATCCGTGCATGCAGCATTCTTGGTGTTTCCAGAGGTTGCTTCTGTCTCCAGCGGATTGATGGACTGGCTGCGCCACGAAGCCGAACTTCACGTCGACTCCTTGGCGAAATAGGCCGCGGTTTTTTTCAGGATGTCGCGCTCCATCCTGAGCTTGGCCACCTCCTTCTTCAGGCGGGCAATCTCCGCCTGCTCGGGCTTCATCTGTCCTTGCCCGGGGAACGCGTGCTCCGGGTCACCGGCCAGCTCCCGCACCCATTTGCGCAGCACGTTCTCGTGCAGATCCAGGTCGCGGGCCGCCTGCGCCACCGTTACGCCACGCTCCTTGACCAGCCGCACGGCCTCGCGCTTGAACTCACCACTGAATGTCCGTCTTGTCGCCATGAACCACCTCCGGCTTCATCATCACACCTGAACTCGGTGTCCGTGAAACCGGCAGCAGTCCATCCGCCGGCCTCCTTTACAAAAAACAGCTACGGGGGTATATGTATTCTGGCACGCGCTTTGTTTCGCAAGGTTTCTAAAAGACCTAAGTTATTTGGTTTTAAGGAGCTGATATGCGCAACTTAATCGTTATGTCTACTTTGGTGCTTTCAGTCGCGATCGCATGGCCTTCGGCCGTCAAGGCAACAACCCGAGCTGAAGCTTTGGCAATGCCTCTCGGTACGTGGCCAACTAAGCTCGCTTGCGTGCGTGATGCCAATGGCAAATTGAACGGTATGCGCGAGGAGCAAATCGGAATCACGGACTCTCCCCAAACAGGGAATGTCTTAACTCGCTCGTTCCCTGATTCTTCTTGCTCCGGCTAATCTATGTTCGCCGTACCTATGTGATCTGCATCATTTTGTGCGAGTCGATATAGGCCCAACGAGAGGCGGGCTAAAATGTCAGCCAACCTTGTCTCGATCGCTCTATATGCAGCTTTCGCTTTTCTGGGGGCACTACCGCTACTTGCAAGAGCGGATGATTGGTATAGCTCGGAAGGGATTAAGTGTTCAACAACCTCAATCATTGCCGCAGACCTCCCGTACCAGCCAGAGGTATCTGCGCAACTAATGGATGGCAAGAAAGGCAGCTATTTCAGTGTGAAGAAGGCATTCTTAAACACTCTTCTGGCCCACGAAAAGGGTGCAGCCACATTCGAAACACCGCTGTCAGCCACTCAAATTGCCGCCTTAAAGTCCGATCTCAGCGCTCAGTCCGATGGACTAAGTTTCGGAATTCTTTCGTTGGAAGCGGCTGTAAATCTTTTGAAGGTAGATGGCGTTTTTACTATCGCAGGAGGAATGCTGTCCAAATGGCTAAGTAGTGAGCTTGGAGCGCGTCAAGCAGATATCCATGTGCTGCAATCTTTAGTTACGGACGGGGGCAATGCATTTTCGGTTGTCGCGTTTAAGTCGCCTCCAGGAGTGTCATACCCGTATCTCTTTGTTCTACGCGGTTACAACGTGCAGGTAGGAGCCGAGAAGGTCCCGCGATCATATGTGTTTGAAGCTTGTTTTTTACCAGTGGAAGTCGATGTCGAGACTTACGAAACTAAAAGTGAAGGCCCAAACGCGAACAACAAAAAAATTTCGAAGCAAGCGAATGGTACTTATAAAGTTTTTGATATCACCGATCAAAAGTGGGATAGCGGCACACTTCGTCGAATTTCTCAGGATCCAACGGCCAGCATTTTTGCCACTTATGACGATAGTCGCATGTACCGAATCAGTACCTACGGCGGGCCCATGGAGACTAAAGACGACACGTCAGACTGGCGTATTCTGTACCCAAAAGTAGAGAGCTATTGACGACGCCCCCGGTTTTGAGTAGCACCGAGGTTTGGAGCCCAGTCACCCATCCGAAGGAGATTGGACGTGAAGAAGCGGTTTACCAAAGAACACACTCCTTTAAGCTGAGGTAGGTTGAAAGCCGACCGATGGGATCGAAGCCTATCGGAATTAGTCGAGTTCTTCCGACGATATAAGCAGCTCAACTCAGTGTTGCATCCCGGCGCCGGACGAATCTTGGGTGGCTTTAGCGACATCAGTTGGCTTTCCCTTGCACTCGTCGATTTTGCCCTCCGGCCAGTCTTCCAGTGGGAGCGGCTCTTCACCCATAATTGCCGCTGCGTCTACATCGCGCCGCTGGAGGGCGATCAAAAGGCATCGCTTCTGCAATTCGCCGCATTGGGGGGAATTGCTAAGCGAATTTCCTTTGTCATTTATCTTGGCTTGGCCATAAGCGTTTTCCATCGCTGCATGTAAGGCGTCTATCGATACGCCAGTCACCTTTGAAAGAACCATGATCAGCCGGTCTGACAATTCCATTGCCTTAGATCTTTCCAGCTTATTGAAAGCGCACGCATCTAGGCGGTAGCGCACTTGGCCTTCGGCGGTTGCCGTCGCAATCGGATCCGGCAAGCCTGAGTCTTGGGCGTAAAGGACGTCGGTCGCGACGACCAGAAGGAAAAAGCAAAAAATAATGACGACATTACGCATCGCGATCACAACAGGCCCCCACTAAGGGCATGGAAAACATCTCTAATTCCGTTTCCAAGATTAGAGAAGGCTTTCTCTCCCTCGTTCACTAATCCATTCAATCCTTGCACAGCGGAGCTGAGAATCTGGTTTCCCACGTTGATGGCGCCCTCCGCAAACGCGACCTGCGCCTTTATGACATCAAGCTGCTTATCCGCATATTGTCCAACCACCGTGCTGTCGCTGATGTCGCCTAACCCTAGTTCTCGAACAATCCTTCGAATGTCATTGTTTTCCCCAAAACAATTTCCTTGCGCGAAGTGCTTGTCCTTGCAGTTCATGAACTCTCTCAGCGCAAGTCTTCCCCCAGTGCAGGTCGCGAACGACATTGGCTCACCACCGGTACTGACGGCACACTGCAAAAGGATTTGCTGATCCTGCGTCAATTTTGGTCCAGCCAAGCAGATGGCGGTGCCCGCTGGATCGCCTCCTGCACTCATTCCGCACGACAGCACCTTCCCAGCATCCCCGCCGATCATTCCGGGTAGCTTGTCATTAATCGCGCATCCGGCAAACGATTCCCACGATGATGACTGGAGTCCACAGCTCGCCATGGTCTGCATGTCGTGAGGAAGAGAGGGAGACGCCATACAAACAACAGCGCGCTCTGCGTCGCCGGAATACTGCTGCACACATGAGGCAAGTTGACCCGCTGCCCCGTTTCCGAGTGCACCTTTTATGCAATCCTTGGCGGCATCCACGGTCGACCCCGCTTCAAAGGCGGATACACAGGTCGCAACGCCCGCTGGAAGCGATGATTTGGTCGCACACCACGTGGCACTCATCAGATCTTCGAGGTGGTTATGCCAGCATTCGGATGCGACCTTAAGGTCTCCGTCCCCCAACGGTACGCAGCTGAGTAGCTTTTCCTGATTGTTCCCCGCCGCGTCGATACAGTCCAACGTGCCTGCACTGCTAGGCATGCCTGTGCGCAGAACGCACTGCATGCCACCCTGTTCATATTGCTCGTCGCTTGGTTGATCGGCATTTTTCTTTGCGCAATTCGCGGCTATGGCTTCCCATTCGATGGCCGAGTGCGCTCCCACGCGCGGGACCAGCGTATGTTCAGAAAGCTCGGTCAAATTCCAATCGTTCACGATCTGTACAACGCTTGCGTATCCCCCTTCGGCAAAATCGGCCATGCAGCGCCGGCCATTCAAACAGTCGCGTACAATGTCATTGTTGACCTTATAGCCCGTGCACTTTTCAATTTCTCCCATTGCGCTAGCGGCAATACGTCGAAGCTGCACGCACTCCATGATGCGGCTGCGCATGACTTGATCTGAGATGTCTGATAGTGACTGCACGCCTGCAGTGGCGGAGTCTTGCAATCGCGCCATGGCATCCATGGGGGACTGAATGAGATCAATGACGTGCGCAGTTGTCTGCTGCGACAAACCGATGGCTTGCGGTACGGCTGACGAGATGCCGGCGATGCGATCTTTATCGCTGACAGGTAGCGAGCGGAGATGGTTGACTAAGCTCTCGAATTCACTCAGCCGTGTCTCCATCGGGACATCTGGCAAGTTGTACAAAAGCTTTGGTGGCGCAACAATCGTGTGGACGGGGCTTCGCTTAGCCACCTCGTCGAAGTGAGGCGAACAGACCCATATCCCATGCTGTTGGATGCCATCACTATGGAACCATGCGGCGAACTGCGCGTACGCTCGTTCTCGAAGGACGGTTACACCAGTTCCTTGCAGTCCTTTTGGATTACACGGATTTGGCGGCTTTGGCAGCGGTATAGGGCACCGCTCCAATGTGTACATCAGCTTAATTTTTGATTTTACCGATCCGACTTTTGGCGAGCCACAACTTTCAATAAGGTGCTCGGGAAGAGTGGCTGTTTTTGCTTCTAAATATTTAGCTACGTCAGCTATTCGATTCGCTCGCTCTTGATTCACCGACGCCAACGTCATGGCAGTGGATTGGTCGTTGGGATCGTATCTCCTTGCGAGGTCGGTAACGGCGGAATCCACGCGAGCGAGATGATTGTTAAAAGTATCCGAAGGCGGGATCAGAGCATCACTATTAAGGTCGTCTGCGGTTTCGCGCGACCAATTTCCAAGTGCTACTTCACTGCACCACAAAATATCCGGGTCGGCCTTTCCTGATGTAGAAGGTGGCATGAGGAGCGCGACGACGACGATGTCATAAACGGGGGCTTTGCTGCTTGGATCGTAACCAGCCTCAACCGCCGCAAAGGGTTCTTCTGCCCAGACCTTATCGGCGCCGCGAGCAGTGCTCGCGACGATGACACACAAGATTCCCCAGAGAACCCTTAGGGCAAGCCTTGGAGCCATATCCCACCTGGAATTAGTGAATGCTGATATCCCCATTCGAACTCGACAGAGTTTCCGTCATCGTCGCACGGTGTTACCCCCTGTATCCGCGCGCAATCACCGGAGCGACGTGTGTATCACGTAGGGTGTTAATTTCACGCATTCGCAATCGGTCTAAGTTTGGATCCATCTATTGCGCATGCCAACGCGAACGGCATGAGAGTTGCTTGTGGGTTTGAAGCGCGCGTATCAATGACACACACCTGGCGAGGAAGCTTACGAGATGACCAAGCTCCGCCTCGAATGATGGAACCCAGGGTAACTTTACATGGTGACAATCGATCTGCCGCTTCGAGGTCGCACAGAAAGCTAACTTGACATATTGCGGGCGTCCACTTGTGCCAAACCTCTGGAGTGTTAGGCTGTTGTGCGGGACCTGCGGTATTCGGAAAGTTGACATCAAAGCGATGTCATCACTTCCGTTCTAGGACATGCCTTGGAGCGCTGTTGTACGGTTTTGATCCAAAACCCCCGACGCGTCGGGGGTTTTGGTTTTTGGGTCAGGCATTTCCGGGGCCGTCCCGTTGCCATCTGAACATGGTTGTCGCCGCACGGGTGCGAAATCGATGGCTGTCGGCAGCTAGCACGGATGCCGCCTCTGGACAGTGCCGTGCTGCAGCATTTATAACTCCCGCAAGAAGTTTCGAGTGAAGAGCTCCAGGGGCGGCGTCCGCAAGGGCGCCGGAAGCCATTCAGGTGGTGACTCAGGGTTGCGTGCGCCACGGGCCGGCAAATCGTGCCAGCCCTGCGCGTCGACCATCGGGTTCCGCCGACAAGGATGGCGTGTGGCTCGACGGGGGTTCCAGCCATGCATGTGCCGGCCAGTCCGGATGACAGGGTTCTTGGCATTCGTCGACATCCGTTGCGGCAGGCCCTGTGCGCTGCCGTGATGCTGGGCTTGCCGGCGTTGTCGGCACAGGCCTCCATTCCCCAGTTGTCCGGGCAGCCGACTGACCTGACCTCGCTGTCGCTGGAGGAACTGGGCAACATCCAGATCACCTCGGTTTCCAAGAAGCCCGAGCGCCTGGCGGACGCCGCCGCGTCGGTGTTCGTCATTACCGCGGAGGACATCCGCCGCTCCGGCGCGCGCAGCCTGCCCGAGGCGCTGCGCCTGGCGCCCAATCTGCAGGTGGCCGAGGCCAGCGCCACGGGCCATGCCATCTCGGCGCGCGGCATGAATGGAAGCAACAGCAGCGCGCCGAACAAGCTGCTGGTCCTGATCGACGGACGCTCGGTCTACTCGCCGCTGTTTTCCGGCGTGTTCTGGGACGCACAGGAGGTGATGCTGGAGGACGTCGAACGCATCGAGGTGATCAGCGGCCCGGGGGGCACCCTGTGGGGCGTCAACGCGGTCAATGGCGTGATCAACATCATCACCCGATCGGCCGCAGATACCCGCGGTGCGCTGCTGGCCACCGCGGTGGGCAACGACGGTTCCGACATCGGCTTCCGCTACGGCGGATCGCTCGGCGCGGATGGCAACTACCGGGTGTATGCCAGGCATACGCGCTGGGATCGGGGCGAAACCGCAGACGGGACCACGGTCGATGACGCCGGCCATCGGACCCAGGTGGGTTTTCGCACCGATTGGCAGCGTGGCAACGACGGCCTCACGGTGGAGGGCAATGTCTACGACGGCTCCGAACAGCAACCGGCGCCCGGTGCGCTGGCGATCAGCGGCGTCGACCTGATACTGGGCGACGTCTCCAACTCGGGCGCCAACCTGACCGTACGCTGGAATCGTGCGCTCGCCGAAGGCGGCAGCCTCGACCTGCAGGCCTACTACGACCATACCCGGCGCACCGTACCGCCGTTGTTCGGCGAGCGGCTGGATATCCTCGACTTCCAGCTGCAGCATTCGCTGCGGCCGCTGGGCGTGCATTCGCTGGTGTGGGGAATGAACGCCAGGCAAAGCCGGGACAAGGTGGAGAACACCAGCCCCTATTTCGCCTTTCTTCCGGTGCGGGTGCGCCAGCACTGGACCAGCCTGTTTGCGCAGGACGAGTTGGCGCTGACCCCCCGGCTGCGCCTGACGCTGGGCGCACGGCTGGAGCGCAACGACTACACCGGCACCGAATTCCTGCCCAATGCACGCCTGGCCTGGAAGGCGACGCCGAACCATCTGTTCTGGATGGCCGCGTCGCGCACCGTGCGGGCCCCGTCGCGGCTGGATCGCGATGCCCATGTTCCGGCCGCACCGCCTTATCTGCTCGACGGTGGCGATCAGGTGCGCTCGGAAGTGGCAAAGGTCTACGAACTTGGATACCGCGGACAGCCGACGCCGCGGCTTTCATGGTCCGCGACGATATTCCACAACGACTATGACCACCTGCGCACCCAGGAAATCGCGCCCAGCTTCACCTACCTCTTTTTCGGCAGCCTGATGGAAGGGCACGCCGATGGCATCGAGGGCTGGGGAAGCTTCCAGGCCGCCGAAAACTGGCGCCTGAGCGGCGGCTTCACCGTGCTGAACGAGCGTTTCAGGTTGAAGCCAGGCAGCAACGACGCGGCCGCACCCGGCAGGAAAGGCTTCGATCCTTCGCACACCTGGCAACTGCGATCAAGCTGGAACCTGGGCGGCAACGCTGAACTCGATGTCGGCTTGCGCCACGTCGGCAAACTGGCCAGGGACGATGTGCCGGCGTACCTGGCCGTCGATGCGCGGCTTGGGTGGAAATTGGCGCCCGGCACCGAGATCTCGCTGACCGGACGCAACTTGTCCGGTGGTCATGGCGAGTACCGGACCCGCGCATTGCGACGCGAAATCGGCCGCACGGTGATATTTGCGCTGGCGTGGACGATGTGACCGCCGCTTCCGCGATCGCCTTCGCGGTGCGCCGGGCCAGCTGCCTGCTGGCGTGCGCGATCCTGGCCATGCCCGCGACCGTTGCCGTAGGGGCCAACGCCGCGCAGCCGTCGGCGGTTGAAGCCAGCGACCCCGCGCTGCAGGTCAAGGCGGCCTACCTGTACAAGTTCGCCGGTTACGTGGAATGGCCGTCAGGGGTCTTTGCCAGCGAAAACAGCCCCATCGTCATCGGCGTGATCGGAAACGACGAGCTCGAGGCGATTCTCTCCCGCATGGTCGTCGGCAAGACGGCCGGCCGCCGTCCCCTGGTGACGCGGCGGATGCAGGCCCAGGACCCGCTGCAAGGCGTGCACATGTTGTTTGTGGGCGCCATGGACACGCGCACACTGCAAGCGATCGGCGATGCCGTCAGGGGCAAGCCCGTGCTGGTGGTTTCCGATGCGGGACAGGAGCGGACGCTGGACAGCATGATCAGCTTCGACCTGATCGACCGGCATCTGCGCTTCGACGTGGCGCTCAAACCCGTCGCAAGCAGTGGCCTCGAACTGCGGGCTCTGATGCTCACCGCTGCCCGGCGCGTGATCCGCGGCGCGCCATGAAAAGCACCTTCGGTTCGATCCGCGAAAAGCTGCAGGCCATCGTGGTCATCGCCACGGTGGCTGCGCTGGTCTGCGCCACCCTCGGCAACATCGTCGGCAACGTGGTTGCGTACCACTACCGCCATATGAACGATGTAGGCACCACGGCGGAACTGCTGGGCCGCATGACCGCGCCCGCGCTCCAGTTCGACGACCGGCAACTGGCCCACGGCAACCTCGCCCTGCTGGCTGCGCGGCCAAGCGTCCGCTCGGCCGCGATCTACACCGATGACGACAAGCTCTTCGCCAGCTACGTCGCCGAGGGCCAGCACGACACCATTCCCGCGAAAATCAAGCGCGACAGCACCCGCATCGACGGCGGCGCCCTGGTGGTTACCCGGCAGATCGTCCACGATGGCACGCCGCTCGGCACGGTCTACCTGAAGGTCGGCTACAACCTCGTCGGCATCGTCGCGCGGGCGATCGGCGTGGCGGTGCTGGTGGGTCTGCTTTCCATCGGGATCGCATTGGTCCTGATCCGGCGCATGGAGCGGCTGGTCACCGCGCCCATCGCGGCGGTGGTGTTCACCGCGCGCGAGGTGGTCGGGCAGCAGGACTACTCGCGGCGCGTTGCCAAGACCACCCAGGACGAGGTCGGCGAGTTGGTCGACTCGTTCAACGACATGCTCGCCGAGGTGGAGCGTCGCACGGAAGCGCTGCAGGCATCCTACCTGGACGTGCGTCGCGAGGCCGAGGAGCGTCAGTTCGCCCGGCAGGAGATCATGCGGCTCAATGCCACCCTCGAACATCGCGTGCACGCGCGTACCTCGGACCTGCAGCAGGCAAACCGCGAGTTGACGGCGGCGAAGGCCGCAGCCGACGAAGCCAGCCGCGCGAAGTCGAGTTTCCTGGCCACCATGAGCCACGAGATCCGCACTCCGATGAACGGCGTGATCGGCATGATCGACGTCCTGCAGCAGACCGACCTCAAAGGCCATCAGGTCGAGATGCTCGACCTGATCCGCGAATCGGCGTTCTCGCTGCTGACCGTGATCGACGACATTCTGGATTTCTCCAAGATCGAATCCGGTCGGCTGGAACTCGAGCAGGCGCCGTTCTCGTTGCGCGAGATGACCGAGAACGCCTGCGGGATGCTCGCCAACCTCGCCGTGAAGAAAGACGTCCGTCTCACGGTCTTCGTCGAGCCGGCGATTCCCGCCGCGGTCGTCGGCGACGCCCTGCGCCTGCGCCAGGTGCTGATCAACCTGGCAAGCAACGCGATCAAGTTTTCCAGCGGCGGCGAACGACCGGGTCGGGTCGCGGTACGCGTCCGGTTGGACCATCGCTGTACGGACGGCCGCGCCGCCGTGGTGCTGGAAGTCATCGACAACGGCATCGGCATCGATGAACCCACGCGCGCGCGACTGTTCGCCGCGTTCAGCCAGGCAGACACCTCCACCACGCGGCGTTTCGGGGGAACGGGTCTCGGCCTGGCCATCTCGCGTCGATTGGTGGACTTGATGGAGGGCACGCTGGAGCTGGAAAGCGAAGTGGGGCAGGGCTCGACCTTCAGCGTGCGCGTGTCGCTGCCTTCGGCGCGGCAGGAGGCGTCCGCCGGGCCGGCGCCGGAACTGGCCGGAGTTCGCTGCATCGTTCTCGGTGGCGTGGACGGGCTCGCCGCCGATCTGGCCGCTTATCTCGCCGCAGAGGGTGCGCAGACGGAGCAAGCCGCCGACATGGCGCAGGCGTGCCTGCTCATGGAAGCGTCGCCTCCGGGGCCATGGATCGGCGTGATCGGCGCGAACGATCCCGACATCGACGGTGCCTCCCTGCGGGCGCTCGGGCAGCGCGCTGCGGAACACGGCTGGCGGCTCGTCGCCATCGGCCGCGGTTCAAGCCCCGAGGGCCTGGCGCTGGATCAGGACGCCGTCTGGGTGGACGGCAATGTCCTCACTCGTCGCCGTCTCTGCCGTGCCGTCAACCTGGCTGCCGGTCGCGCCGCGGCGCCGGCGCCGGCGGCCCGATACCCGGGAAAGCTCGACGTGCCCTCGCGCGAGGAGGCCCGCCAGGCCGGTCGGCTGGTCCTCGTGGCCGAGGACGACGAAACCAACCAGAAAGTGATACTGCGCCAGCTCGCGCTGCTCGGCGTTGCCGCCGAGATGGCATCCAACGGAAAGCAGGCCCTGGAACTTTGGCGCAGCGGCGACTACGGGCTGCTGCTGACCGATCTGCACATGCCGTCGATGGACGGCTACGAACTCGCCAGGGCAATTCGCGCGCAGGAGCGGGGCACACGGCGCATACCCATCGCTGCGCTCACGGCCACGGCGCTCAAGGGCGAATCGGAACGCTGTCGCGCCGCCGGCATGGACAAGTATCTGACCAAGCCCCTGCAGTTGGCCGACCTGCGCGCAGCGTTGACCGAGCTGCTTCCATCCCTTCCGTGGCCGTTCGGGCCGCGAAGGGGTATGGCGCCCGATGGATCGAACGCCGCTGCAGTGAACCTTGGCGTGCTCGAGGATCTGGTCGGCAGCGACCCCATGGTCATCGCCGATCTGTTGCAGAGTTTTCGCGACAGTGCGGGCAGCACCATCGAACTGCTGAAGGCTGCGTGCGGCATCGGCGACATGGCCACCGTCGTCGGCCAGGCACACCGGCTGAAGTCCTCCGCGCGCACGGTGGGCGCCCTGGGGCTGGGCGAACTCTGCGAGCAGATCGAGAGCGCCGGCAAGGCGGGGGCGGCCGACATGCTGGCCCGATTGCTGCCGGAACTCGAGCGCGAATCGGATGCCGTCAAGGCCTTTCTGGCGAGCTATCTGGAAGCCAGGCCACCATGACTGCCCGCGACGGGCCAAGAGGCCCGAAAGTGGTCGATCGAGGTCCTGCGTTTGGAAGCGGACTCCAACGTATCGGAAGGGGGAACGATGAAAATCCTGTTGCTGGACGATGACCCTGTCGCCCTGAAGGTGCTTTCCATCCAGTTGCGCAACCTGGGGTCGGGGCAGGTCGAGGTGGTTTGCCATACCGACGGCCAGGCTGCCCTGAATGCGCTGGAGCAGGACCAGGACATCAGGCTGGTCTTCTGCGATCTGCAGATGCCCGGGATGGACGGGGTGGAGTTCGTCCGCCATCTCGTACGCCTGAGGTACGCGGGCGGCCTGGTGCTGGTCAGTGGCGAATCGTCCCGGACGCGGCAGGCGGTCAAGCAACTGGCGCACGCGCACGGCCTGCAGATAGTGGGCACGTTGGGCAAGCCGGTAGCCATCGAGTCGCTGCGCCGTGTACTCGACGAGGCGGTTACCGCGCACCGGCCGCCAGCCCCGGTCCCGTCGGCCGCAAGCTATGCGCCGGATGACCTGGAACTGGCCATCTGGCAAGGCCAGTTGTGCAACCACTACCAGCCGAAGGTGGATCTGGCGACGGGCAAGGTGGTGGGGCTGGAGGCGCTGGTGCGCTGGCAGCATCCGCAGGATGGCCTGGTCATGCCCGACCATTTCGTGCCGATGTCCGAGGAACACGGGCTGGTCGGCGCGCTGGGCGTGGAAGTGGTGAGCGAAGCCCTGCACGACCTGCGCCGTTGGCTGGACGCCGGGCACGAGATCGACCTGGCCGTGAACGTCCCGCTGGGCGACGTTTCCTCGCTTGATTATCCCGACGTTCTGGTCGAGCAGGCGCGGGTGGCCGGCGTGCCGCTGCGCCACCTCGTACTGGAGATCACCGAAAGCCGCCTGATGGACAATCCACAGGTGCAACTGGACGTCCTTGCCAGGTTGCGGCTCAAGCAGGTGAAACTTTCCATCGACGACTTCGGTACCGGCTATTCGTCCCTTGCGCAGTTGCGCGACCTGCCGTTCGACGAGCTGAAGATCGACCGCAGTTTCGTCCACCGCGCGAGCCGCACGCCGTCCCTGCGCGTGATCCTCGAATCCAGCATCGGGATGGCTCGCGAGCTGGGCTTGCGCACGGTCGCCGAAGGCGTGGAGGAGCGCGAGGATTGGGATCTCCTGCGCCTGGCCGGCTGCGACATGGTCCAAGGCTACTTTGTCGCGAGGCCGATGCCGGGCCCCGAGGTCGATGGTTGGCTGGCCGAATGGGGAGTCCGCCAGGAAGCCCTGCTTGCAGGCGCTCTCAATGCGGGTGGAGGTTGAGTCGCGCGGGGAGGCATGGGTAGGGTCCCGCTTCCGACATGCACGACGCACTTGCTGCCAAAAGCACTCGCAACGCCCGGTGCAAGCGTGGAGATGCAAGCCGGATGGCGGAGGCGGGTGCAGTTGTCTTTCAACGCCGATAGTTTCTGTGCGGCATCGCGTCTTGCGCGGGACTCTGGAACCATGGAGCTGCCGCGAGCTTTTCGCCCAGGAAGTCCATCAGCATCGTCACTCGCGCGGGCCTTGTTCGACCCAGGGGGGTCACGAGGTTCAAATCGATCCGGGCGATGTGCCATCGAGGAAACACCTCCACCAGCTCGCCGCGGCACAGCGCATCCCAGACGAGGAATTCCGGCTGCAGCGCCAGGCCATGGCCGGACAGGAGGGCCGGGACGATCACGCCCGCGTTGTTGCTCTTGATGGGCCCCCGAACCTGCACGATGCATTCTTCCTTTGTGTCGTCGTGATGGAAAACCCACACCTCCGGCGACGCAACGTTCGTGTACATCAGGCATGCGTGATGCACCAGTTCCTGTGGGTGCCGAGGACGTCCATGGCGGGCCAGGTAGCCTGGCGAAGCCACCAGCGGCCGCCGTACCGTGCACAACATGCGTGAACGCAGGGAGGAATCGGGGAGCTCCGCTATGCGGATCGCCAGGTCGAAGCCGCCGGCCAGCAGATCGACGACCTGGTCGCCCAGGGAAAGATCGACCTGGATCTCCGGATAGCGGTCGAGGAATTCCGGAAGCAGCGGCGCCAGGTACTTCTCGCCGAACGACATCGGTGCGGTGACCCGAATGGCTCCGCGTGCCGTGGTTACTTGCGCGGACAGCTCCGCTTCCATGGTCTCGCCTTCGATCAGCAGGCGCATGGCCGATTCAAAAGCGACCTGGCCGGTTGGCGTGAGCGAGAGTCGTCGCGATGTGCGGTAAAGCAGCACGGTGCCAAGACGCTGCTCCAGGCGCGCCACGACCTTGGACACGGTGGGCTGGGACATGCCGAGTGCGTTGGCTGCCTTGGCAAAGGATCCGGTTTCCACGACCCGTGCGAAGACGGCCCAGGCTTCAAAGTCGGGCAGTGTGTTCATGAAAAAATATGAATAGATAACATTCGATTTATTCTATTCCTTGGTTCTACCTGCGTCACTACGATTCCGCCCACGCCATCACGGAAGCGGGATGTGGCCATGTCGCTGGAATCTTCCTTCGCTGCTCGCCTCAAGACGTGGTCCCGGGTGGGCGCCGGAAACGGAACGGGGAAGGACATTCCCCGGACGCCGCCCCACAAAGGCTCCCGGCATGGGGCTGCGCCCATGCACCCGGCGCCCTCCCGCCGTGCCACGGCTCTTGCCGCTGCCTTCGAGCCACCCCGATAGCCGACCGCCAGCCCGATGGGCGCCGTCGGCGTCCATCGCCTTTCCCACCAAGCGAGAAACGACGATGCCTCAAGCACAAGCCAAACCCGGGAAGCTGCTGCTTTCGCCCGCCGACCACACGCTGGTTCTCATCGACCACCAGTCGCAGATGGCCTTCGCCACCAAGTCGATCGACCCGGTGCTGCTGCGGAACAACACCGCGCTGGTCGCCAAGGCCGCCAGGGAATTCAACGTTTCCACCATCCTCACCACGGTGGCGTCCAAGACGTTCTCCGGCCCGATCTTCGACGAGATCAAATCGGTGTTCCCCGACGACGAGATCATCGACCGCACCACGATGAACACGTGGGAAGACGCGCGCATCGCCGATCGCGTGAACGGGATCGGCAAGGGCCGCCTCGTGTTCGCCGGGCTGTGGACCAGCGTGTGCATCGTCGGGCCGACCCTCTCGGCGCTCGATCAGGGCTTCGAGGTGTACGTGATCGCCGATGCCTGCGGCGACGTCACCGACGAAGCCCACGAGCGCGCGATGGAACGCATGATCCAGGCCGGCGTGCGCCCGATGACCTCGCTGCAGTACCTGCTGGAACTGCAACGCGACTGGGCCCGCGGCGAAACCTACAGCCAGACCGTCGCGACCTCCGTCGAGCATGGCGGCGGCTATGGCCTGGGCCTGGTGTATGCCAAGACCATGTTCGGCGGCGCCGAAGGGCACTGACCGGCGCAGGACGAACCACGCGACCGGAGCGGGACACGGTTCCGGTCGCCTTCCTGCCGTCACCACCAAGCGAGGCCAATACGCATGAAATTCTATCTGTTGTCGTTGGGGGCGGGCATGCTCGTCGGCGTCGTCTACAGCCTGCTCAACGTGCGTTCGCCGGCGCCGCCGCTGGTGGCGCTGGTGGGCCTGCTGGGCATCTTGATCGGCGAACAGATGATCCCGGTCGCCAAGCAGATGCTTTCCGGCACGGCGGTGGCGACGGCATGGCAACGCGCCCATTGCAACAAGCACATCTTCGGCGAATTGCCGGGACGCCTCACGGTGGACCAGCCGTCCCGCGACAAAACCGATCGCGAGGAGGGTCGATCATGACCGCCGCGTCCCGAGCCCCCGACCTCATCCTGCATGGCGGCCGCATCACCACCCTGGACCGGTCGAACCCGACCGCGACCGCGGTAGCCATCAAGGACGGCAAGTTCGTCGCCGTCGGAAGCGATGCCGACGTCATGGGCCTGGCGGCGGCGACCACGAAGCTCATCGATTTGAAGGGGCGTGCGGTCCTGCCCGGTCTCGTCGACAACCACACCCACGTCATCCGCGGCGGTCTGAACTACAACATGGAGCTGCGCTGGGACGGCGTGCCTTCGCTGGCGGACGCGATGGACATGCTCAGGCGGCAGGTCGCGATCACGCCGCCACCGCAATGGGTACGAGTCGTCGGCGGCTTTACCGACCAGCAGTTCGCCGAGAAGCGGCTGCCCACCATCGAAGAGCTGAATGCCGCGGCGCCGGATACGCCGGTGTTCATCCTGCACCTGTATGACCGTGCCCTGCTCAACGCCGCCGCATTGCGCGTCGTCGGCTACACGAAGGACACGCCGAATCCGCCGGGCGGCGAGATCACCCGCGACGCGCAAGGCAATCCGACGGGCCTGCTGCTCGCCAAGCCCAACGCGACGATCCTCTACGCGACCCTGGCCAAGGGGCCGAAGCTTCCCTTCGACTACCAGGTCAACTCGACGCGCCACTTCATGCGCGAATTGAACCGGCTCGGCGTGACCGGGGTCATCGACGCAGGTGGCGGCTCGCAGAACTACCCGGAGGACTATCAGGTCGTGCAGAAGCTGGCCGACGAGGGCCAGTTGACGGTACGCCTTGCCTACAACCTCTTCACCCAGAAGCCGAAGGCGGAGAAGGACGACTTCCTCAACTGGACCAGCACGGTCAAATACAAGCAGGGCGACGACTACTTCCGCCACAACGGCGCCGGCGAGATGCTGGTCTATTCGGCTGCCGACTTCGAGGACTTCCGCCAGCCGCGTCCCGACATGCCGCCCCAGATGGAGGGCGAACTCGAAGAGGTCGTGCGCATCCTTGCCGAGAACCGCTGGCCCTGGCGATTGCATGCGACCTATGACGAGACCATCAGCCGCGCGCTGGGCGTCTTCGAGAAAGTGAATCGCGACATTCCCCTCGACGGCATCCACTGGTTCTTCGACCACGCGGAGACCATCTCCGAGCGCTCGATGGATCGCATCGCCGCCCTGGGCGGTGGCGTCGCCGTGCAGCATCGCATGGCCTACCAGGGCGAATACTTCGTCGACCGGTATGGCGCCGCGGCCGCCGAGGCGACGCCTCCCATCGCCAGGATGCTGGGCAAGGGCATCCACGTCTCCGCCGGCACCGATGCGACGCGGGTGGCGTCCTACAACCCATGGGTGTCGCTTGCGTGGCTCATCAACGGCAAGACCGTGGCCGGCCTGCGCATCTATCCGCAGCGCAACTGCCTTGACCGCGAAACCGCGCTGCGCATGTGGACCGAAAAGGTCGCGTGGTTTTCCAACGAGGAAGGGAAGCGCGGCCATATCGCTGCAGGTCAGCTTGCCGACCTGATCGTCCCCGATCGCGATTTCTTCGCCTGCCCGAGCGACGAGATCGCCCACACCACATCCGACCTGACCATCGTGGGCGGCCGCGTGGTCTACGGCGCCGGGGAATTCAGCCGCCACGACGACCACGAGCCGCCTGCGGCCATGCCGGACTGGTCGCCGGTGCGGCAGTTCGGCGGTTTCGGCGCGTGGAAGGACAGCCGCCATGCGTCGTCGCCCCAGCATCGCGTCGCGGGCTCCGCCTGTGGTTGCGCGTCGGCCTGTGCGGTACACGGCCATGACCATGCGCAGGCGTGGGCAAGCGATGCGCCGGTCGCCGATCTGCGCTCCTTCTGGGGCGCGCTCGGTTGCGCCTGCTGGATGGTGTGACATGGCAGCGACCCGATCCGGAAACCCTGCCTGGATCGCCATGCTGCTTTCCCGTCCGTGGGTGGCGCCGGCGCTGCGCATCGCGCTGGTATCCGCCTATCTCGTCGGCGGCGTGGACAAGCTGGCGCATTTCCAGGACGCCATCGCGGAGCAGGAACACTTCGGTCTCCATCCGGGGGCGCTGTGGGCTGCCGTCACCATTGTCGTGGAGTTGGCGGGCTCGCTCTGCGTCATCGTCAATCGTTGGGTATGGCTGGGTGCGGGCGGACTCGGCGTGCTGACGGCGGTGGCGATGGTCGTCGCCAACGACTTCTGGAACCTCACCGGCCAGGCCCGCTTCATGGCCTACAACAGCTTCTTCGAGCACCTGGGATTGATCGCCGCATTGGCGATGGCGACCCGGCTTGCCGACAAGAAAACGAGCAACGGCAACAAGACCTTCCCCTGATCGCTCATTGATAGGAGCTTCGTCATCATGCGCAACCCCGGTTCTGTGTTCCTGCTCGCGTTGCTGCTGGGTGGCGCGATCGCCGCTTCGGGCGCTTCGGCCAGGCAGGCCGTCGCCTCGGGCCCCGACGTGGCCGTGGCGCCGCAGTACGACACGACCCATGTCTACGTGGCGCCCGAAGACTTCGACCGCTTCACCGACAGCTTCGTGGCGACGTTCGGGGGGCACAAGTCGAAGCAGGGCGTTTTCCAGGTGACGCCGACTCCCAGCCAGACGATGTCCCAGCTGGTCTTCACGCCGGTCGGCACGGTGTCGGTATTCGGCTTCAAGACGCCGGTTCCGTATCCCTTCGGCGCCGAGCGCACGGGTTACCTGGTCACCGACCTGGATGCAGCCGTGAAATCCGCCCGGGAGCACGGTGCCGACGTGACCGTGGCGCCTTTCCCCGATCCGATCGGCCGCGACGCCATCATCGAATGGCCGGGCGGCGTCCACATGCAGCTGTACTGGCATACCCAGGCGCCGCATTACGATGCCCTGCAGACCGTGCCGGAGAACCGCGTCTACGTGTCGCCCGGTCGCGCCGATGCCCTGGTGCGCGACTTCACGGCCTTCGCCCACGGCAAGGTCGTTTCCGACGACCGTCATGCGCCCGGGCTGGAGATCGGCCGGCCGAACGACACCTATCGCCGCATTCGCATCGAGTCGAAGTTCGGCAAGGTGACGGTGCTGGCGACGGATGGACACCTGCCATACCCGTTCGGCCGCGAGATGACCGGCTATGAGGTGGCGAGCCTCGCCGATACCCTGCAGAAGGCGAAGGCTGCCGGGGTGCAGGTACTGATGCAGCCGTTCACCTCCGACCAGCGCGAAGCGGCGGTCGTGCAATTCCCCGGAGGCTACATCGCCGAGATCCACGCCCGCGTCCGATGACCATGACACACTGGCGCGTGGCAGGACATGCCGATGTACCGTCTGCCACGTGCCGGGCGAAACCGTGGGTTGCCGGGCCGCTTCTCCGGAAGATCGGGTTCGGCGCGGTTCTCGCGCTCGCATCCCTGGAAGGCGTGGCGCAAACCGCGGCCGATGCGGACGGCGATGCGGTGTCCGCGCGCCCCGCGATCATGTTCAACCGCTGGCAGGAGGACTGGTCCGTGCTCGCCGATCCGCGCGTACCGCGCCGCCCCCTCGACAGCTTCAAGTACATCCCGTTGTCCCCGGACGATGCGGATGCCTATCTGTCGCTGGGCGCCAATCTGCGCGAGCGGTTCGAATCCAACGACGCTGCGCTGTTCGGCACGGGCAGGAACGAATCCCAAGGTTATGTGATCAGCCGGGCCGAGGTGCATGCGGATCTCCATGTCGGCCCGCGGCTGCAGATGTTCCTGCAGTTGCAAAGCGACTTCGCGCCGGGGAAGGCACGGCCGGGGCCGGCCGACCGCAACCGCCTGGACCTGGAGCAGGCCTTCGTCGTGCTGACCGAGCCGGTGGGCGGCGGCAGGTTGAAGGTCAGGCTGGGGCGCCAGCAGTTCGCGTTCGACATGCAGCGCTTCGTGTCGGTGCGCGACGGGCCGAACGTGCGCCAGTCGTACGACGCGATCTGGGCGAACTACGAGAAAGGCGCGTGGCGTTTCATCACGTTCTACAGCCAGCCCGTGCAGACGAAGGACGAGCGCGTTTTCGACGACGGCAGCAGCGGGAATCGCACGCTGAGCGGCTTTCGTGTCGAGCGCCAACTGACGGAAAAGACCAGTCTCGCGGCCTACTATGCGCGCTTCACCCAGGCGGATGCGCACTACCTCACCGTGGACGGGGACGAACGACGGAACGTCCTCGACACCCATTTCACCGGCGCGGCGGGTTCCGTGGACTGGGATATCGAAGGGATGGCGCAGACCGGGCGTGTCGGCGGCAAGCACGTGAAGGCCTGGGGATTCGGCTCATTGGCCGGCTACACCTTCGCGGATGCGGCATGGGCGCCGCGTGTCGGCATCCAGTTCGACGCCGCCTCGGGAAACCGCCATCCGGACGGCCACACGCTCGGCACGTTCAACCCGTTGTTCCCCAACGGCGCATACCTCGCGCTGGCCGGCTACACCGGCTACACGAACTTCATCCAGGTCAAGTCGTCGTTGACGGTGCGTCCGTCGGGGTCGCTCAAGATCATGTTCGGCATTGCCCCGCAGTGGCGGCAGACCACCCGCGACGCCGTCTATGCGCAGCCAGCGATACCCGTGGCGGATACGGCGGGCCGGCCCGGAAGATATACCGGGACCTACGAGCAGCTGCGCATCGACTGGGCCTGGTCGCGCGCCGTCTCCTTCGCGCTCGAAGCGGTGCACTTCGACGCCTCGGACGTCATACGCCGGGCAGGCGGGCATGACAGCAACTACATCGGACTCCAGGTATCCCTGGGCTGGTAAGCGTTACCGGATCGACCATCGACGCAAGGAACCCGCATGAAGATTTCCATCCCGAAAGTGCTGACGTTCAACGGCGGCTATGTGGATACGGCAGGCTTCCTTGCCCTGCAGGGCCTCTTCACCGCCCACGTCACCGGCAACTTCGTCACCATCGGCGCCAGCCTCACGCATGGGACCTCCGGCATCGTGGCGAAGCTGTTGGCCTTGCCGATGTTCTGCATCGTGGTGGGGCTGGTGCGCTTGTCCAGCGACCGCCTTTCGCGGCTGGGCTCCACGTCCCTCAACGTGCTGGCGGCCATGAAGATCGGCCTCTTCATCGTCGCGGCGGTGCTGGCGATTCGATTCGGGCCGTTCCGCGATGGCGACAGCGCCATGGCCATCCTCACCGGCATGACGCTGGTGGCCGGCATGGCCATCCAGAACGCGATCCATCGCATCTTTTTCCCGAAGGATCCGCCCACCACGCTCATGACCGGAAGCACCACCCAGATCATGCTGGACCTCGCGGACCTGCTCCGGCGCAACTTGCCCCCGGAAGCACGGCTCACGGCACGCAAACGATGCGCCACGCTTTTCACGAGCGTGTGCGTCTTCGCCGTCGGTTGCGGCGTGGCGGCGCTGGTCTACATGCGTTTCGGCACGGCGGTTTTCGTGCTGCCGCCGGTGGTGGCGATATTGATCTTCCTCCCCGACATCCAGGCCAGCAGTCCGCAGAGCGGCACGGCCTGATGAAGCGCGGCAGGCCCTTCAAGTGGCCCGGCGCCATGTCGCTCCATCGGAGAATCCACCATGAGCTTCCCGCTACCGGACCCCGCCAACTGGGCGCCTGCACTCGTCGACCGGCAGCCCGGCCTTGCGTCTGGCGTCGGCTCGGAAGACCGCCAGCCCCGGTTGAACAACACCGTTGCGCTGGCTCGCGCCGCGCGGTCCTGTTCGTTGCCCATCGTGGCATCGACCTCGGCGAGCAAGGTGTACCGCGGACCGATGATGCCCGCGCGGCGATCGCTGGCACGGGCCGCAGGAAGTTGCCGATTTCCGGGGTGCCGACCGAGGTCTGCGCCGGCGTGCATGGCATCGGGCTCGCCTGCGCACGTGACATGATCAAGCCCGGATGCAACGTGGAGCCTATCGATGCGCAAGCAACAGACAATCGGGACATGGCGCGGAGTGTCCATCGAGGCCGTCGCCTGGGACAGTGTCATGGCCAATGTCGACCTGTCCTTCGCCTGCATGTTCACCCATGAGATGAACGCGGGTCTCACCGGCGGGCTGCGCCATCTCGACGAAGCGATGGCGGGCAAGCTGACACGCCTGCGTCGCGAAGGTTTTTTTCGCGGCGATCTGCTGGAAACGCTCCTGGTCGACCGGCCGCCCGCCGCGATTGCAGCCAGGGCCGTCATGGTGATCGGGATGGGGGAGCCGCTGGTCTGGACGACTGCCGTCAGCGCGAGAACAGCCGCTGCCGCGGTTCGTACCGCTGTCCAGAGATGCGCGGCCAGCGCCGCTTTCGCGCCAAGCCTGCTCGATGCCGGCCTGACATCGAAAAGCACGGAGTGCGCAGCCTGCGGCATGATGATTGCCGTGATGGACGCCATCGATGCGCACGTTCACGTTTCGTCGCTGGAACTCGCCCCGGAGCTCCCGTTGCGCCGATGGGTGTTCGACGTGGGCGAGGCCCACTTCGACGAAGTGGCCAGGCAGTTCGATGAGGCATTCGCATCGCACCAGGACGCAGCGCCGTAAGAGCGAGGCGCCACTCCATCAGTCCACTCGCCTTCCTGTCCGACCGAAGGCATCCAACGCGGGAACACGTCCATGACCGAACAGAAAATTTCCCATGTCAAAGTTTCCGGCAAGGTGAAGTACGCCCAGGACATCACCGTGCGCGGCCACCATCTCCGGGCCGACGAACCGGTTTCCGCAGGTGGTGAAGATACGGGGCCCGGCCCTTACGACTTCCTGCTTGCGGGCCTCGGCGCCTGTACCGCGATCACGCTGCGGATGCTTGCCGAAAAGAAGGGATGGGAGCTCGGCGAGATCGGCGTGGACCTCACGCTCTTCAAGGACGAGAACCGTGCGGACCGGATCGAGCGCCGGGTCGGATTCACCGCGCAACTCAGTCCCGAGCAACTGTCCAAGATCGCCGAAGTGTGCGAACGCACGCCAGTCACCCTGACGATCAAGCAAGGCGCTCCGATAACCACCCGACTGATCGCAGCGTCGTAGCGGGCCGATCCGGCCACGCTTGGACGATGGCGCCGAAGCAAGGCGATCAGCAGGCGGTCGGGAAGCGTCGTCCGGCGTCGGGCTTCATCACTACACTTGAACCCGATGTCCGCGAAACCGGCAGCAGTCCGGCATTACCTGTCGAACAAAGGAAAAGGGCTCGCGTTTCCGCGAGCCCTTGGTTTTTCTGGTGCCGGCAGCAGGAATCGAACCCGCGACCTACTGATTACAAATCAGTTGCTCTACCAACTGAGCTATGCCGGCGCGAGGCGGGATTCTAGCAGGCCGTCAGAAACAGCTGGTGCTGTGCGAGCCCACGCCGTCGGTGCGGACGCGGCTGCGCCAGTCGAAGCCGTTGCGCTCCGCGACCAGGTCAAGCCAGTACTGGGGGGTGTTTTCGCTGCGCTCGGTGATGCGGGCGGCGAAGCCGGCGGCGATGACGTCGGCGCGGCGCTTGCGGGCGTTGTCCTGGTCCTTGAACAGGCCCAGCGAGATGGTGTTCGGCTGGTCGCCGCCGCTGACCACGAAGTAGTCCTGGATGCCGCGTGCGGCGAGCTGGCGGGTCAGTGCGATCGCCTGCGGGCGGCTGGCGGGGGCGGGCAGGTAGACCCACCAGCTGCGCGACTGGGCGACCTGTTCCTGGCGCGAGCGCATGCGCCGGGTGACCGGCGTGAGCGCGCTGCGGGCCTGCAGCAGGTCGTGCGGCGTGGCGAACGGGCCCAGCGTGAGGCAGCGCAGCTCGGCTGCGGGAGTCGGCTTGGCCGCGATCATGGCGCTCCTGCCGGTCGTCGCGGGCGCCGGATCCGCCGGCGCGGAGGCGCCGGCTGCGGGTACCACGGTGGCGGCCTGGGCGGGCAGCTCGGAGAGCAGGCGCAGCTCGGGCACGCCGGGATCGGTGGCCGGCGGCACGTGCGCATACGGCTGGCCCAGCAGCAGCCAGGCGCCAGCCACGATGTTGAGCATGATCAGCAGCACGAACAGCAATCGCAGGAACATCGATCCCCCCGTCATCCACGCCCGCGGCCGGCATCATGCCGTACCACGGTGACGCTCATTGTGCCGCGGCCCACACCGCCAGTCCGTGCAGCACGCTGTCGTGGGCGAGCTGCGCGGGGAGGGAGAGCAGGGGCAGCAGCGCGTCCGCGTCGCCGCCGCCAAGGCGCAGCGCCGGCGCGTCGCCCAGGGCGGGCGCCATGCGCGTGGCGAAACGCTCGATCAGCGCCGCCGCCGCCAGCCAGCAGCCGGAGGCCACCGCGTCGGTGGTGTTGTCGGCCGCCTCGACGATCGTGCCCTCGTGCGTGGGGCGTACCTGCACGGTGGCGCCCAGCAGGGACTGCTGCATCAGCCGCGGCCCGGGGGCGATCAGGCCGCCGAGGTGGCGGCCGTCCGCGTCGAGCGCGTCCAGCGTGAGCGCGGTGCCCACGCCGGCCAGCACGCAGGGCGCGCCGCCGTCGGCGCGGGCGGCGACCATGGCGAGGAAGCGGTCCACGCCCAGTCGTTGCGGCTCGGCGTAGGCGTTGCGCACGCCGCAGGCCGCGGCGGGCGTGCGCAGCCAGGCCACGTCGCGCCGGTATGCCGTGGCGACGCTGAGGGCCACCAGTTGTTCGCGGGCGGCGTCGACCACCGAGGCGCCGAACACCGCCGCCGGCCGTGGCAGCGCCGACCACGATTCGGGTAGCGCATCGGCCACGCTGTCGTCCCAGGCCACCGCGCCGCGGCAGCGCAGGTCGTCGCCGTCGTGTAGCGCCCATTTCAGGCGGGTGTTGCCGAGATCGAGCAGCAGCCTCATGTGCGGCGCACCGTGACGTCGGCGCTGTCCACGCGCTGCACTTCGCCGCCGGGCAGGCGCAGCAGCAGGGCGCCGCGGCCGTCCACGCCGGCGCCGATGCCGTCGCGCTCGCCGTCGGCGCCGCTGAGCCGCAGCGCGCGGTCGCGCAGCAGGTCGTGGCGGGCGTACTCGTCCGCGAACGCGGCAAAGCCCTCGCGTTCGAACTGGCCCAGGCCCTCGGCCAGCGCGGCGATCAGCGCCGCGGCGGCACGGTTGCGGTCCGGCGGCGTGCCGCCGGCCAGGGTGGCGAGGTCGCAGGCCGGCTGGCCGGCCTGCGCGCGCAGCGCGTCGGTGAGCCGCAGGTTGAGGCCGATGCCGATCACCGCGGCGCACGGCCCCTGGTATTCGCCGCTGAGCTCGACCAGGCTGCCGGCCAGCTTGCCCGGCGCCTGGCCGGCTGCGGCGGCCAGCACGTCGTTCGGCCATTTCAGGCCCGCCCCGGCGACGTCCAGCGCGGCCAGCGCACGCAGCACGATCACGCCGATTGCCAGCGACAGCCCGGACAACGCGGCGAAGCCGGTGTCGAAGCGCTTCACGCACGAGAGATACAGGTTCAGCCCCGGCGGCGACAGCCAGTGCCGCCCGCGCCGGCCCCGGCCGGCGCTCTGCGTCTCGGCCAGCAGCATCGCGAGGTCGGGCGCCGCGGCACCCCTGCGCTGCAGTTCGCTGGAGGTGGAATCGAGTTCCCAGTGCACTTCCAGCGCGCCCAGCCGATTCGCGACGGCCGGCGGCAGGGCGGCGCGGATGCGTGCCGCGTCCAGCAGCTGCAGCGGCCAGGGCAGCCGGTAGCCGCGCGCGCCGCCGGCCTCGATCGGCACGCCGCGCGTGCGCAGCGCCTCGATCTGCTTCCACACCGCGGCGCGGGTCACGCCGGCGCGGGCGGCCAGTTCGACGCCGGAACGGGGGGCGCCCGCGGCCAGTTCGGCCAGCAAGTCGGCAGCCTGCATCAGCGTGCCGCCCGGATGCGGGCCATCGCGATGGAGCGCCGCCGGGGCGTCATCGCGGCGCGTCGACGGAAGATGGGGTAACTGGGTGCGGACATCCGGCGGATTCTAGCCGGGCGGCGCCCGTCTGCGGCACTGGCGCCCGCCGGAGGTTTCTGCGAGGATCGACGGCCTCGCTTGTGGATCAACGGGTTGCATGCCATGAGTGCCAGACACTGGATGTTCGGTTGCCTGATCGGCCTGGCCGGCGTGGGCAGCGCCATGGCAGCGGACATGGATGCCTGCGACGCCACCACCACCGGTGGTCGCGGTGCGGTCGACAGCAGTGCGCGCGACGCCGGCACCGGCGGCGGCGACGCGGTGGGGCTGAGCCGCGACACGCCCGCCCCGCGGCGCAACGGCGACACGGCCGGCAACGATGCCGACAACCGCAGCGAAGGCACGGGCGGCGGCAACGAGCATCCTGGCCGCATCTCCGCCCCCGCCACGGCACGCCCGGCCACCCTGGGCTGGCAGTCGCTGTTGCCCGGTTCCATCCAGTAAGCCGCTTCCGGAGAGTCGCCCTCTCCGCCGCTGTTCGGCCGCTGCTCCATCCCCGCCTGCCTGATCGCGCCCGTGCGTGGATGTCCGCGTGCGGCCCTTACGCGCGCCGGCCTTGCGTGGGACGTCCGCGCCCATGCCCGGCGCGGCGGCTTCACTCCGGCGGCAGCTTCACGCTGAAGCGCGCACCGCCCAGGTCCGGCGAACGGTCCACCACCAGCTCGCCGCGGTAGGCGCGCACGATGTCCTGCACGATGGACAGGCCGATGCCGTGGCCTTGCACGCGCTCGTCGCCGCGCACGCCGCGCTGCAGCACCTTCTCGATCTTGTCCTGGGCGATGCCGGGGCCGTCGTCCTCCACGCTGATCAGCAGGCCGGGCCGGCCACGGCCGGGCTGGAGCTGCTTCTTCACCACCAGCAGCACCTGGTGGCGCGTCCACTTGAACGCGTTCTCCAGCAGGTTGCCCATCAGTTCCAGCAGGTCGTTCAGTTCGCCGTGGAAGGAGGCGCCGTCCGCGATGTCGAATTCGCACAACACGTTCTTGGCGGCGTAGACCTTCTCCAGGCTCTGCACCAGGTCCTCGGCGTGGCTGGCGATGGGGACGGCGGCGGCGAAGGTCTGGCGGCCCGAGGTGGCCGCGCGGGCGAGCTGGTAGGCGACCAGTTCGTCCATGCGGCGCACCTGGTCCAGCACGCCGCGCCGCGTGGGTTCGTCGCTGGCCGATTCCAGCTGCGAGCGGATCACCGCCAGCGGCGTCTTCAGGCTGTGCGCGAGGTCGGCGAGGGTATGGCGGTAGCGCGTGCGCTGCTCGCGCTCGCTCTCGATGAAGGCGTTGATGCGCTCGGTGAGGCCGGTCAGTTCCAGCGGGTACTGGCTGTCCAGGTGGTCGCTGTCGCCGTGCTCGACCCGGCTCATGTCGCTGGCCACCTTGCGCAGCGGGGTGAGGCTCCAGCGCAGCAGCAGCAGCTGCAGCACGATCAGCATCACGCCCAGCACCGACAGCCACAGCGCCAGCGTGCGCCGGTACACCGCGTTCTCGCCTTCGAGCTGCAGTTCGGTCTGCGCCACCATCACGGTGGCGGGCGTGGACTTGCGGCCCGGGTAGTCGAAGGTCACGCCGATCGCGTAGTAGTAGAGCCGGCCCATGCGGGTATCGACCGGCCCGGCGAACTGGCGCACGCCCACGGGCAGCGGCTTGAGGAAGCGGAAGTCGTGGCCGATCGCCGAGGTCGACTCCCAGTGGTAGCCGTCCGGCCCCAGGATCACCGCGTACAGGCCGGAGCCGGGCTGGGAGAACTTCTGCGGCGGCGAGTCGGGCGGCAGCAGGCGGCCGTCGCGGTTGGCGTCGGTGTGGGTGATGATGTCGGTGATGGCGGCGTCGTGCAGCCGGCCCTGCAGGCTGTTCAGCGCGCTCTGCTTCTTGGCCACGGACATGACCACGCCGACCAGGCCAAGGAAGGCGGCCAGCACGAAGCCGGTAGTGATGGCCGAGCGCGCCGCCAGCGACAGCGGGCGGCGCGGCTGGGGCTCACTCGTCGTCGCCGTCGGTGCGGGGGATGGCAAAGCGGTATCCGCGTCCACGCACGGTCTCGATGGGCTTGAGGGCGCCTTCCGGGTCGAGCTTGCGGCGGAGGCGGCCGATGAAGACTTCCAGCACGTTGGAGTCGCGGTCGAAGTCCTGCTGGTAGATGTGCTCGGTGAGGTCGGCCTTGGAGACCAGCTCGCCCGCGTGCAGCATCAGGTATTCCAGCACCTTGTACTCGTAGCTGGTGAGGTCGACGATCTTTTCCTCCACCGTCACCGTCTGCGCGGTGGTGTCCAGCTTGATCGGGCCGCAGGCCAGCACCGGCTTGGACCAGCCGCTGGCGCGGCGCACCAGCGCGTTGATGCGGGCCAGCAGTTCCTCGACGTGGAACGGCTTGACCAGGTAGTCGTCGGCGCCCTGCTTGAGGCCTTCCACCTTGTCCTGCCAGCCGCCGCGCGCGGTGAGGATCAGCACCGGATAGCGCTGGCCGTGCTCGCGCAGCGCCTTGATCAGCTCCATGCCCGACATCTTGGGCAGGCCCAGGTCGATGATGGCGAGGTCGAACGGGACCTCGCGGCCGAGGTAGAGCGCTTCCTCGCCGTCCTGCGCCGCATCGACGGCGAAGCCGTCGCGTTTCAGTCGCGCCGCCAGCGTCTCGCGCAGCGGGGCCTCGTCTTCCACCAAGAGGATGCGCATCAGTGTTTCTCCTTGCCGCCGGCGCGGCGGCCGGGCGGGTTTCTGGGTGACGGGGAAGAGGGTCGCACGTCCTCGCCGGTGGCGGGTATGGACATCAGTCGCACGTGCCCCTCGGGCGTGAGCACCTTGATGCGGTACTCGGTGCGGCGGTCCCGGCGCACCGATTCGGCCGACAGCACCTGGCCGTTGGTTTCCTGCTGCGCCCGGGTCACCGCCTCGCCCAGGCTGAGGTCGCCGGACCTGGCCTGCGCCAGCGCCGCGGGGCTGGCGCCCAGCATCAGCGCCAGGGGTACGAGCAACGGGAGGATTCGGTAGGCCTTCATCGGGATGCTTCGACCACGGTCTGTCTCTGGCCGTTCAGTTTGGGCAAACAGGGCTGAATAGTGACCGGACGGGCGGCCGCTGTCACGCCGCGGCTAATGGGAGCATTCCAGCGGCGCCAGCGCCCGCTCGATCAGCGCCCAGCCCGCGCCGGGCAGGTGCGCGCCCTCGCTGAGCGCGCGGCGGAAACCGCGGGCGCCCGGTTCGCCCTGGTACAGGCCGAGCAGGTGCCGGGTGATGTGCTTGAGCGCGGTGCCGCGCGCCAGCTCGGCCTCCACGTAGGGGCGCAGGCGCAGCAGCACGTCAGCGCGGGCCGGCAGCGGCGTGCCGTACAGCGCGTGTTCGACGCGCGCCAGCACGTAGGGGTCGTGGTAGGCGGCACGGCCCAGCATCACGCCGTCCAGCTCGGCCAGTTGGGCCTGGACCTGTTCCACCGTGGCGATGCCGCCGTTGATCGCCACCACCAGCTGCGGGAATTCGCGCTTGAGCCGGTGCACGCGCGGATAGTCGAGCGGCGGGATCTCGCGGTTCTCCTTCGGCGACAGGCCCTTGAGCCAGGCCTTGCGCGCGTGCACCACCAGCACCTCGACGCCGGCTTCCAGCATGGTTTCGGTGAAGTGCTGGAGGTCGGCGTAGTCGTCCTGCTCGTCCACGCCGATGCGGCATTTCACGGTGACCGGCACGCTCACCGCGTCGCGCATCGCCTTCACGCACTCGGCCACCAGCGCCGGCTCGTACATCAGGCAGGCGCCGAAGCGGCCGGACTGCACGCGGTCGGAAGGGCAGCCCACGTTGAGGTTGATCTCGTCGTAGCCGGCGGCCGCGCCCAGCCGGGCCGCCTCCGCCAGCTCGGCCGCCTCGCTGCCGCCCAGCTGCAGGGCCACCGGGTGTTCCTCGTGGCTGTGCTCCAGCAGGCGCAGTTGCCGCCCGCGCACCAGCGCCGCGCTGGTCACCATCTCGGTGTACAGCCGCGCGTGGGGCGAGAGCAGGCGATGGAAGAACCGGCAGTGCCGGTCCGTCCAGTCCATCATCGGCGCGACGCTGATGCGCCAATCGCCCGGGTCCAGCGGTTTCTGGCCAGGCGGCTGGTGGACATTCAAGGCGGTCGGGTTTTCGGGCATTTCCGGCAATTTTCGGGGGGGTGGGTGTTGCCGTGCTACGGCAAATGCCGCACGGCCAGCCACATGGCGCAGCGATGGGATGCCATCGCGGAGCGCTGCGGGAGCGACGGCCCAACAGGGTACACCGCGCAAATCAGGCCCAGGCGCGATGGCGCCGTGGTGCATGCCGAGGCATGGACCTTCGGAAAGTACGCGCGGCTTACCGGTCCGGATCGATGACGGCCTGCATCAGCGCAATCTCGCCCAGGGAAGCACCCAGCGCGCGTGCGCGTTGCTGCCAGTCACGCACTGCCGCGCGTACCTGGCCGGCGATCGCGTCGGCGGCCTTCGCGGAGAGGCGATAGTAGTCGGCCGTGGCCAGCAGCAGGCGCGAATCTGGCGACGGATCGCGATCGTCGATCGCGAGCACGTGATGGTCCTTGTCGGGATTCGGGTTCACATCGAATGCCGGCGACAGTTGCCAGCCATCGCCCGCCCGCATGAAGCCGTGATTGCGCAGGTGATCGTCGCGGTTGCCGATCAGGATGTTGAAGAGGGCCCGTCGGAACAGCTGTTCGAGGTCGCGCGCAATCTGCGTGGATGTGCCGCTGGTCTCGATGACCTGCACGAGGTCCAGGTAGCTGTGGCCCTCGCTCCCGGTGGCGTCCAGCTGGGTCATGGCCGACGAGAACATGCGGCGCGAGTTCGGGGTGCGATCGAAGCGCTGCACTGTGTAGGTGTGACCACGATCCGAGAACTGCATCAGCCGTGCCTCGGGCATGGCTATGCCCGCGTCGAGCGAGAGCTGGCAGGCCAGGAACTCCCACAACCCAACGTCGACGCGGTCATCGTTGGACGGGAATTTGGCCAGCCACAGCTGTCCAGCCTGATCCCTAAGGATGCTCTGATCAATCAAGTTCGAAATGGCCGTCCAGACGGCCATGAAGAAATGCGGGACTTGCTACGATGAAAGGGTGGTTTTTGGTGCAGCCCGCCGCCTTCGCCGTGTCGATTTATCTCGAATTGCCTTGTTTTCCCGCCTCACAGGCGCACCTCCCCTGCAGAAGCCAACAGCGTTCGTCGTGCCATCCACAGATTCGACAGCGCGAACAGCGTAAATATCTGAGCGGTGTTCTTGAACAGCCCCTTGAAACGCACCTTCTGGTGGCCGAACTGCCGCTTCACCACGCGGAAGGGATGTTCCACTTTGGATCGAACCGCGGCCTTCATGTGCTCGGTGTACTTCACCGCATCTTTCAGCTCGCCCTCGGGCATCGCCTTGACGCCGCCACGCTTGGCGGCGATGTACCAGGTGCGTCCGCGCTTGGGTGCACGCTTCTCCGCCCCTTGATAGCCGGCGTCGGCGTAGACGGTTTTCTCCTTGCCATGCAGCAGCTTGCTCACTTCCGTCACGTCGCCCACGTTTGCCGGCGTCGTCGTCACCGTATGCACCAAGCCCGATTCCACATCCACGCCGATATGGGCTTTCATGCCGAAGTACCACTGTTGACCTTTCTTGGTCTGATGCATCTCCGGGTCGCGCTGCTTGTCCCTATTCTTTGTCGATGACGGCGCCTGGATGATCGTGGCGTCCACGATCGTGCCCTGGCGCAAGAGCAGGCCCTTGCCGCTCAGGTGCGCGTTGACCGCTTCAAGGATCTTCACCGCCAGGCCGTGCTGTTCCAGGAAGCGGCGGAACTTCAGGATTGTCGTCTCGTCCGGGATCGCATCCTCGTTCAACTCTAGCCCGGCGAAGCGGCGCATCGACTCGATCTCGTAGAGCGCATCCTCCATCGCTGGATCGCTCAACGCATACCACTGCTGCATGAAGTGGATCCGCAACATCACCGACGGTGGCATCGGCGGCCGACCGCGGCGACCGGCCGTGGGATAGCTCGGTTCGATCAGCGCCAGAAGATCGGCCCATGGCACGACCTTGTCCATCTCGCCGAGGAATTTTTCCCGGCGCGTGGGCTTCTTCTTGGCGTCGAAACTTAACGAGGCGAACGAGCGCTGCTTCATCGGTGATGGGCTTCCTGAGAGACGCCGCTATGATGCCTCAGGCAGGGAATAGATCAGAGCATCCCTAAAGCTGGCTTTCGGCCGGGCGCCGCCGAGCGAAGCGCCTGGCGCCACGATCTGCTTGATCCAGCGGACCATCTCGTCGGACAGGTCGGCATCGCCGCTCTCCACGTGCGCGGCGATACCTTCGAGCTGGCGCAGTTCGGTGATCGGCGGGGCGCTGAGCATGCGGTCGTCCACATGGCGCCCGGACTCCGGGTCCACCAGGCGCAGCGCTCCCATGCGGGATTCGTCATTGACGCCTGCCAGGTAATCCCACGCACGCAGGTTGCGCGCTTTGCGCCCCTCTTCGCGCGCCTCGATCGCCTCGCGGCGGTCCATCAGGCGCTTGCCCCAGCGATCGGGGGAGCAGTCCTGAAAGGCGCCCGACAGTTCGTTGGCGCCAGCCCTCGCATACTGCTGGCCGGCTGCAAGGTAGAGCTCGTGATCCAGCGGGAATCCTGCTACCGGCCCGGCGCCGGCCAGCCAGTCGGTGGCGTACTCGAAGCTGATCGTGTCCCCGGTCCTGCTCGCCGTCTTCGACAGGTGACCGACAAAGGCCGAGCCGCCCAGGGATTCGTCGTCGATCCAGACTTCCAGATGATTCACGGCTTGGGTTTCCGAGTCCGTGGTCGTACCGGCGGCACTGACGAAGTGGAGAGCGAGGCAGGCGCAGGCGGCGGCTGCGGCGTGGGGGCGGTCCGCATGCGGGGCGGGGCATTCGTGCGCCGGAGTGCGTTGTCCTGCAGCTCGCGGCCGAGGGTGTCCTGCGCGGCAAGCAGGTCGATGTCGCCGGCCAGGCCGAGCACGGTCAGCACCCGCAGCACGGTTGCCAGGCTGGTTGACGGGTCGCCGTTCTCAAGCTTGGCGATGGTCGGGACGCTGACTCCCACGCGCTCCGCCATCACTTCCTGGGTCATCGAGCGACGCATCCGGGCGGCGCGCAGGCGCAGGCTCAACGCCTCGATCTGGCGCCGTATGCGGGGATGGGTCGGGGGAATCCGTTTCGCCATGCCAAATTAAATTACAGTTCCCGGCCGGAAACGCAAGTTAATTTTGGATTTCGTGGCTTGTTGGTTCAGGTTGAGAGTCAGCCGCACCCGGTCGCTGGCGGCGACGTTGCCGTTGTTTGAGGAGGACTGGCGTTGCCGGCGGACGCAGCATTACGTGCCGGCGCTCCGTCGTGGGGCCGTTCCCGATGGGCGTGCCGGAATCGTCCCAGTCGAGGAAACCTCCCGGAAGACTTGCGGGGTCAATGCAACGTCACTCCGGCATTCGGCTTCCGGATTTGCCCGTGGCGGATCAGCCTTGCGGGGGCGACGGTGGCTTCTTTCTCACCGGGGTTTTCCGGGGCGTGAGGGTGTTCTTCGCCGGGGTGGCGGGAGTCGCGGGTGCGGGCGTGGGAGCTGCGGACGTCGCCGGCGCCAGTCCCGGCGCGTTGGCGACCCGTGACCGCAGCAGCTGGCAGAGGGAGTCGAAGCGGCAGCAGCATTCCTGGTAGCTGCCGTTGTCGCCGGTGAGGCCCAGCGCGGCGTAGTGGTGCAGGCCGCGCGGCGGCAGGGTGGCGGCGGTGCCGCCTGGTGCGGGCCAGTCGAGCTGGCCGTTGCCGGCCACGCGGGCGGGGATCAGCCAGTAGTCGCCGGTGGCGTACAGGCCGCCGGGCGCGAACGTGACCTGCACGCCGTCCTCCAGCGCGATCGCCGCGCCCTCGCTCACCGGCAGCACGCCTTGCGCGTTCGCTCCGTCGCGCTGGTCCCAGCGGCGCAGCAGCGGATGGCTGGCGGGATCGGTGTCCAGCGTCCACGGCGTGACGCCTTGCGGTACGGCCAGCGTGACGCTGCCGTCGGCCACGCTGGCCGCCAGCACCTGCAGCAGCGGCCAGGCGCGCTGGCCCAGTGTGTAGCCGTCGTCGACCAGTTCCACCCAGTCGTTCGCCGCCAGCCCCAGCCGCGCGTCGCGGCCGAAGCGCTGCAGCGGCACGGTGAGCGTGCGGCTGCCGTCGTCGGCCGCCGCGCCCAGCACGGCGGGGCCCGCGACGGGGAAGATCACCGAGCCGTTCTCGCGCGACCATTTGAAAGTGGCGGTGCCGGCGAGGCCGGGCTGGTGGATCTCGACCCGGTACAACTGGTTCTCCATGCCGCGGTAGCGCGCATCGGCGGCGATCACGCAGGGATCGTTGTCCGCCACCGTGGGCCCCAGCTCCGCGCGCAGTCCGGGCAGCGCGTAGGCGCGCCGGGTGTCCAGCAATTGGCGGAGCAGGGTGCACGGGTCGGTGTTGCCGGCCTGGTTGCCGCCTTTCAGCGCCTGCCCGAGCTGGTTCACCGCGGCGAGCTGCTGGTCGATCGCGGCGGTGTCGGTGGCGCTGGTGGCGGCCTGTCGCCGCGTGTTCAGCGCGGTGGTGACGTCGGCCAGCCGCTGCTGCGCATGCGGCTGGTCCAGCATGCGCAACTGCCACACGACTTGTCCGCGCGAGCAGGTGTCGATGCCGTCCAGCGCGCTGTCCAGGCTGGACGGCGCCTCGATCCACGACAGGTGGCGCTCCCACACGTCCAGCCACAGCGCGAAGCTGGCCGGCGGATTCTCGAAGCCGCTCTTGCCGTCGCCCACGCCGTAGTCGGGGGTGGGTGCGTTCGGCTGCTGCGCAAGCGTGCAGGCGGCCTCGTTCGCGCACAGGATGCCGTCCACGTAGAAGTGCCCGGGCGCGAGCTGCCAGTCGGTGAGCGGCAGCGGCTTGCTGTTGCCGTTCGGGTCGGTGGTGGCGCTGGCGAGGGCGAAGCCGCCGCCGGCCGCCCAGCACGGGCCGACCAGGTCGCGCACCAGGGTGTGCAGCAGGTGCAGCTGGATCTGCGCCTGCTCGTTCCAGTCCGCTTCCAGCAGCACGCGGCCCTGCTGCTGGAACACCTGGCTGTAGTGCTGCTTCGGATCGAAGGTGACACGTGCGAAGTCGCCTTTCATGGTCGATCTCCTGACTCGCTCAACTCGCGTGGAGGATGCCGGCGTCCGTGCCCGCCGGAACGTATTCCTGCAGCCGCGCCGCGAGGTTCGCCTCGCGCTGCGGTTCGTACAGGTCGTGGTAGACGCCCATCGCCGAACGGTCGGACGCGCCGCTGCGGATCTCCGCGCAGCAGTCGTCCGCCAGGCGCAGGTAGTGCGGCGCGCCGTAGCGCAGGCGGCGGAACTGCGGCACCACGCGCAGCCGCTCGGCGGCGCGCTGCGCGGGCGCGACCGCGGCCAGCGCCAGGTCGGGCTGGCAGTGGAAGCGCAGCGGCGTGCGCGAACCGTCGGCCACGTAGCAGAAGCGCACGCAGCCCTGCTGCCGGCGCAGCACGCGCAGCGGCGCGGCGAAGATCGAATCCTCGGCCAGCAGCACGCCGTGCGCCTGCACCGCGCCGATCACCGTGCAGCGGCGGAAGCTGGCGTCCACGTAGGCCACCGCTTCGTCCGGCGCGCCCAGCGCCACGCGTTCCAGGCCGGTGGCGTCGAGGATGCTGTCGCACAGTTCCAGCGTGGGCGGATCGCCGCGCCGCGCGGGGCTGATCACCGAGATCGCGCCGACGATGCTGTGGTCGATGCGCAGCGCGGCGCGGGTGCCGTCCAGCGTGATGCTGGGCTCGCTGGGGCGCTTCGGGTCGCAGTCGCATTGCAGCGCCCAGCCCGGCACCAGGGTGCAGTGGCGGATCACCAGTTCGCACAGGTCGTCGTCCGGCGCGGCTTCCTCCGGCGCGCCCTGCACATCGATGCCGCGGCCCACCACCAGCAGGCCGTCCAGCAGCACGCGGCTGCCGGCGCCGCCGCGGATGCCCAGCGCATCCGGCTGGCTGGCGCGCACGTCGAGCAGGCGCAGCACCGGCCGCGTGCCTTCGGCGGCGCGCAGCTGGATCGCCTCGTCGGCGTCCAGCTGCAGGTCCACGCTGCCTTCGTACACGCCGCTCTCGGCCAGTTCGATCACCAGCGCGCGCAGCGCCGGCGTTGCCGCTTTGGCCTGCGCCCAGGCGGCGAGCGCGGCGGCGATGCTGTCGAAGTGACCGGGCGGCCAGCCGCCGGCGCTGCCGGAGGGAAGCGCGGCGTGCACCACGTAACGCGTGGCGCCGGCCAGCTCGGGCGTGACGCGCAGGTACTCGCCGCCGCCGAGGTCGGCGGCGAAGCCGTACTGGTACGACACCCACACGCCGCGTTTCGGCCGCTGGTTCGCGGGGAACATCAGGCGGCCGCGTTCGGGATCGACCGCCACGCGCCCGCGCGGCACCTGTCCGCGCCAGCCCGACAGCTCGGCCGGCAGCAGCGCCTCGCGCGGCACCGGCAGGCCCTGGCCCTTGGCCGGCCAGTCCGGCGCCCAGATCTGCACGCTGCGGCCGTCGCCGTAGAGTTCGTCCGGCACGCTGGCCTGGCCGTCCACCGACGGCCCGTCGGCGAAACGCCAGCGGCGCAGCGGCAGCGGCAGGTTGCGTTCGTCGGCGATGTGGGTGGGTTCGGTTTCCTCCACCGGCAGCTGGAACAGCGGCGTGTCGTTGCCCAGCACGCTGAAGCTGAAGCACTGCGGGCCGCGTTCCTCGATGCAGTAGGCCGGCGTGCAGGTGACCGGATAGCTGCGCAGGCGGCAGGTGAACACGCCCACCGCGGGAATGTTGTGGCGGCCGCGGCGATGGTGGCTGCCCATGCGCCGCACGTCGACGCTGTGCGCGAACGGGTCGAACGCGCCGTTGGCCCAGCCCAGCAGTTGCAGCCGGGCCGGATCGCGCAGGTCGGCGCTGCCGCCGCGACGCGGATGCACGTGGTCCAGGTGCTGCATCCAGCCCAGTTCGCGGTAGAACTCAGCCGCGCGCGCGGGCCAGCCGGCGGCGTCGCGGGCGAGGTCTTCCAGCAGCGACAGCGTGCCCTTGCGGCGGCGCGCGTCGATGGTGTTGGCCACGTCGGCACGCGGCGCCAGCACGCGGCCCAGGCGTGCGTCGCAGCCGCCGTCCTCGCCCAGCGTGGCGGCTTCGGGCAGCAGCGTGTAGCCCAGCAGGTCGCCGATGTACGGCACCACCCAGTCGTCGCAGGTTTCGATGAACCAGTTGTCGTACAGGCGCGCGATGTCCTGTTCCAGCACGTCGGCCTGGCGCGCCAGCACGCGCAGGAAGTCGCGCAGCGCATGACCCTGGTCCGCGTCGCGCATGCGGTAGACCACTGGCAGCAGGTCGTACAGCCGATCCGGGCGCGGGTTCATGGCGTGGCCTCCTGCAGCAGCAAGGTGTCGGGGATGTCCGGCGCCAGGCAGGCCAGTTGCGCGGGACGCAAGACGCCCTGGTCGTCGTAGCGGGCGGGCAGCGCCGGCACGCTGGACGGTATCGTCGTGGCGGCTGCGCCAGTGCCTGCCGCCAGCGCGATGCCGGACGGGCTGCCGCCGTTGCCCTTGCCGTTGCCGCCGAAGCCGGCCAGCACGGTGGCCTCGTCCAGGCGGCCGAACGCGTCGACGTCGACCCAGGCCACGCCGCGCACGGCCTGCACGCAGGCGACCAGCTCGCTGAGGTACGCACCCTGCGCCAGCGCGCGCCGCTCGAAGCCGAACGCGTCCAGCAGCGCCGCGCGCACGGCAGGCTCCACCGATTCCCAGGCGTAGTCCGGCTGCAGCCCCACCTTCGCGCTCACCGTGAGCGTCAGCAGTTCGCGCACGTCCAGCCGCACCGGCAGCGACGGATCGCCGTAGGCCTGCAGCGACTGCAGCAGGTTGCGGTAGAGGTCGGAGGTGGGATCGATGGGCGCGTCCGCGGCGCCCGCGATGGTCACCTGGACCAGGCTGCCCAGCCGGGTCGCCAGCGCCTTGCCGACGCCGCCGAAGCCGCGCGAGAAGTCCGCGTAATCGGGCACCGAGACCAGCCGGTCCAGCGCCAGCACCGCCAGCGGCACGTTGCCGCGCGCCTGGTCGCGGGTCTCCGCGTCGGCGCCGCCGGAGGCGCGCAGCGGATTGACCACCGCCTTGACGCCCAGCGGCTTGGTCGCCAGCAGGCTGATCTGCTGCGCCTGCACGTTGCCCGGCGTGCCGATGCCGTTGCGGTAGGCCGCCACCACGTTCTCCACGCCGGTGGGCAGGCGCGCGCCGTGCGCGCCGTCGCCGAAGAGCACGGTGGTGGTGCCGCCGTCGTCGGTGGAGGTCGCGAAGCTGCGGTCGTTCGCGCCGGCGAACGCGAGATTGCGGATCTCGTGCCACTGCATGCCGTTGACGCGCACCACCAGCGTGCTCGCCACGCCGTCCACGGTGGGCGCGGATATCCAGGTCAGCGGCTTCTGCTTCAGCGCGAACGCCTGCATCGCGGTGGCGCCGCTGCCGCTGCCCAGCACCTCGTTGCGGGTCTCACCGTGGGTGGCGCGCACCACGTTCGCGCAGATGCTCACGCTGTCGCGGCGGTAGGCGTAGGCCAGGCCCTTGTTCGCGAACACCAGGGTGCTGTGCACGCGGTCGCCCGGCAGCGCGGCATCCACGCCTTGCTCCACCGCTTCGAGCATCACCAGCTCCGCGGCGTTCACCGCGTTGGTGCCGGGCACGTCGGTGCGCTGGCCTTGCACGATCACCCAGCGGCCGGACTTGAGGCCGTCGACCGCGGTGTCCAGCGTGAGCCGGGTGGCGCCGTCGCCGGCGCCAGATGCCGTCGTCGCGTCCGTCGCGCCGACGTCGTCGGCGATCGCCTGCTCGGCCGGCACCAGCAGCTCGCTCTGGGCGAACACCTGCTGCACCCGCACGGTGGGGGTGATGCGCCGGATCAGGTTGATCATCGCGACCGGCCCTCCGGCCGCCGGCGCGGCGGCGACGTCCTGCAGCTGCAGTTCGGTGGTCTTGCCGCTGATCCCGTACGCCGTGCGTGGATGGATGGACGCCGCGGCCACCGTGTACACATCGATGGTGGCCGCCGCGGTGGCCGTGGCCGGGGTCTGCACGATCACGTAGCTGCCGGGGCGGATGCCGTCGTAGGCGTTGTCGAGATACAGCCGGTCGTCCTGCTCGATGCTGGCCCAGTCGGCGTCGGGCTGCGACTGGTAGTCGCCGCTGGCGTCCTTCACCAGCTTGCTGGGCCATGGCGCGTTGTAGCCGAAGCGCGCCGCCGCGAGGCGCTGCACGTAGATGTTCCTGACCTGGGCCGAGCCGGCCGGCGAACGGGTGCCGCTCCAGGCGGCGTAGAACGTGTCGGCGATGCGCCGCTCGAAATTCAGCAGCAATTGCGGGCGCACGTCGCTGGCCGTGCCCAGCGCGACCGCGGCGCTGCGCGACAGGCGCGTGGTGTTCGCCGGTTGCACGGTCGGCGGCTGGCGCAGCGCATCGACCAGCCCCGCGAAGCCGCCCGGGGATTTCGCGAGCGCGGTGTGGGCGAGCGCGGCGGCGGGCGGCGCGGCGGCCGCACCGCCGGCGGCTGCGGCTGCGCTCGCGGCACTCGCGCCCGCATCGGCCTGCAGGCTCACGCGGGTGCGCTGCTGCTGCAGGTCCACGTCGACCTGCTGGATCTGGCGCACCGCCGGCGCGCTGCCGTCGTCGAACTCGAACACCAGCCAGTCGTTGGTCTTGAGGTTGGACGCGGTCCCCGCGAAGGTCAGCCCGGACACCGTGGCCAGCGAGTCGCGGGTGACGAGTTGCGGCCGGGTCAGCCGCGGCGTCAGCGCGTTCCACTCCGTGCGCGCCTCCAGCGGCTCGGCGGTTTCGAAGGTCTGCATCTGCTCGCCGGGCGCGGGCACGGATTGCGCACGGGCGCCGGCCGCGATCGTCACCGGCGGCGAGTCCTTTTCCACGGTGTAGGCCAGGTAGACGCTGGCGGCCACGCCGGGGCGCGGGCGGTAGTCGACCAGCCGCGCGAGTTCCAGCACCGAGCGGCGCTCGGTGGCGGTGCGCAGCCAGCCTTCGTTGGCGATGCGTTCCTGGTAGAACGTCAGCACGTCGGCGCCCACCGCCCAGGCGTCGAGCAGCGCCATCGCGGGGTCGTCCGCCTCGCGCGTGCGCAGGCCCGCCAGTGCGGGCAGGCTGGCGTCGCTGAGGTCGCGCTGCATGGTGGCGTGGAAGTCGGCCCAGCTGCCGACGCGGTAGCGCAGGGCGGTCAGCCCCGGCCGGTTGTACAGCGGCAACGGCGTGCGTGCGGTCGTGCCGCATCCGCAGGCGCAGGCATGCTTGCCGCAAGCGCTGCAGCAGCTCATCGGCCACCTCCCATGTCGAAGCAGATGCTGCCGTGGTCGGGATGGTCCGGGTCGTTGTCGACCTGGGCGATCTCGCGCGCGCCCAGGTGCAGCACGGCATCGGCGGGCACGCCCTGGTCGTCGTCGTCGCCGTCGGCGCGGACCAGGGTGGCGACGTCGACGTGGGCCACGCCGGCGATGGACTGGGCCTCGGCCAGCAGCGCGCTGGCGTACACCGGCGCGCCCAGCGTCAGCCGGTCCGGATGGAAGAAGCCCGGCGTGCCGTCGCGGCGCAGGCCGGCGCTGAAGCGGTCCAGCAGTTCGGCCTTGACGTGGGCGACCAGGAAGTCCGGCAGCACGCACACGGACAGCGCGATGCGCAGCGGCACGTAGCGTGCGGCGCGCACCTCGACGTCGTGGCCGATGCGGCGGTGGCGCTCCAACTGCGCACGGATGCGCCGCGCCAGTCCCGCCGGCAGCGATTCGCGGCCCAGCGGGTCCACCGCCACGTCGGCCACGTACCAGCTGCCGCTCCATTCCAGCGCCGCGGCCGCGCCCTGCAGCTCGGGCGCGCGGGCGGCGAACATGGCGTAGTCGGCGGCGATGATCGCGCGCAGCGGATTCGCGCGGAACGCGCCGGGCGCGTAGCGCTTCACTTCGGCGGTGCTTTCCGGCGCGGTGCCGCCGCTGGCCGGCAAAGGGTTGCGCGGCACCAGGTCGGTTGCCAGCACGCCGGACTTCAGCGCCAGCCAGGTGATGCTGTCGCGCCCCACGTTGCCGGCCGGGCCGTTGCCGAGGCGCACGGCGGCGCGGAAGAAGTCGCCGGCCTGCGGCTGCATGCCCAGCACGCCGTCGCCGAAGCGCAGGTGGGCGGCGCCGTCGTCGTCCATCTCGACCACGAAGTGGCGGTCGTTCGGGCCGCTTTCCAGCAGGTCGTAGCGCGACTGCCACTGCCAGTGCGGGTCCGGCGTGCCGGCCACCAGCACGTCGGCGAGCGCGCCGCCGTGGACGCCGAGCTGCGGCAGCGCCAGCCGCGGGTCGCGCGCCAGCAACTGGCACACCGGCGCCTGCGACGGCAACGGTTCGGCCCAGGTGAGCGGCGTGCCGGGCAGCACGTGGCCGGTGTCGGCCGGCGGCCGACGCACGTCGACCACCGCGCCCTCGCAATGGCAGCAGCCGTATGCCAACGCACCGGGCACCAGCCAGCAGTCCTCGGCCAGCGCGCCGCAGCGGGCGCAGGCGTCGGGTATCGCGGCCAGGGCGACGGCGAGGCCGGGATAGTCGCCGTCGCCGCCGTCCGGCGTGCAGATCGGCGCGGCCGTGCATTGCCCGCGCACGTGCTCGCCGTGGTCGACCAGCAGCACGTTGCCGCGCGCCAGGCTCACGTCGTGCAGCCAGCCGCAGTCCGGCGCAGGCAGGCGCACCGACAGGCACAGGTCGAACGGCAGCGCATCGCAGGGGTCCCAAGCCACGTCCAGCAGCGGCGTGCCGTCGAGCGGATCGACCGCGGGCTGCACCGCGGTGAGGCGCACGGCATGCCGGTGCGCGGGGTCGGCGTCGGCGGGGTTGCCGGTCTGCGGCCCCAGCACCTCCTCGAAGATCAGCAGGTCGCCGACCGCCAGCTTCAGCACGCGCGCCGGCGCGGCGACCGCCGCGGCGGTCGCGGCCGCCGGAGTGGCGACGGGTGCGGCTGCCAGCGCGGGGACGGGTGCCGGTGAAGGAGCCGGCGCGGGTGCAGGTGCAGGTGCAGGTGCCGGCGGCGCCGCATCGACCAGGGTGGCGCGCGTGCTGCCGCGCGGCAGGCAGCACAGCTCGTCGCCCCAGCGGTACAGGCGGATCGCGCTGTGCGCGGCGACCACGGCGAAGCTGGTGGCGCCGTCCAGCGCCATCGGTTCGAAGATCAGCGCGCCCTGGGCGCGGGCCGTTTCCAGCTGGGCCGCATCGATGATGCCGGGCGGCGGGTTGCCCGGCACCGACGGCGGCACCAGCAGCAGCAGGTTGTCCAGCGCGAGATCGACGTCGCTGCTCGACGCCAGCGCGACCAGCGCGCGGGCGTTGCAGCCCTCGTGCATGCGGTAGTCCACCAGCCGCGCATGCCGGCGCACCGAGATGCGCCGGCGCGCGGTGCCGAGGTAGGCCTCGGTGGCGACGGCGTCCTGGTAGTAGCTGAGGTAGTCGGCGGTGTACGCCAGCGTCTCCACCAGCGCGATGCCCAGGTCCGGCACGTGGCGTTCCTGCCACGCCGGCATGTCCAGCGCGAGGCGGTCGAGGAACAGCTGGCGGAAGCTGGCGTAGTCCTTCGCCAGGTAGTCGATCTCCGGCGCGGGCGGCGGCGCCTGCACGCACGGCGTTTCGTCCGCGCAGTCCAGCGTGCGGGCGCAGTCCAGCCGGAAGCGCAGCGTGGCGCAGGCGTAGCGCGGGTCGAAGCCGGGATACGCCCGCCAGCTTGCCGGGTCGTTGCCGGAGGCCGCGTCCACCAGGCACAGGCAGTACGCGGTGTGGTCGCCTTCGCGGTCCAGTTGCACGCGCAGGCAGGCGTCGTCGTGCATTTCCGGTTCCAGCTCGGCCTGCACGGCGAGCACGCGCAGGCCGGTGATGCGGTCGCCGCCGCTGACCCGCACGTTCGCCACGCCCAGCTCCGGCGGGATCGCGCCGAACAGGTGCACGCACAGGCTGCTGCCGTCGTCGCCCACCTCGACGTAGTCGATGCCGTTGAGCGCGCCTTGCAGGCGCAGCTGCTCCCGCCGCGCCGGCACGCTGCACGCCGGCAGCAGCGAGCAGCCGACGATCGCGGAGCCGGCGGTGGTCTGCGCGGCGCTCATGGCAGGCTCCGCTCGAAGCTGTCGCTATGCGCCGTGCCGGTGGCGCGCACCACGTAGCTGAGGTCCACGCGCAAGCTGGAATCCTCGCTGGTCACCGCCAGCGCGCCCACCTCGATCACGTCGCCCAGCCAGCGCTGCAGCGCCGCCTGCAGCGTGAACTGCAGCGCGGCGGCCAGCTCCGGGCTGTTCGGCGCGAACACCAGTTGCAGCAGGCCGCTGCCGAAGTCGGGCCGGTTCACCCGCTCGCCGGGGTTGGTGAACAGCAACTGCTCGATCATGTCGCGCACGTGCCCGTCGTAGCCTGTTTCCGCGACGCGGCCGCGCGGGTCGAAGTGGAACGGGAAATCCATATTTTCTTTGGGGATGTTCATCACGGTGCTCATGGCGACCTCACATCGCGGTGGCGCGCGTCTGGCTGGCGACGATCAGCAGCGGCGTGCCGGTGGGCGCGCAGATCGCCTGGCTGTCGATGAGCAGCAGCGGCTGGCCGCCGGAACTCACCCGGGTCGCGGCGGTGACGAACTGGGCGCTGATGCACGGTCCGTTCGCCGCGGGCGGCGGCGGCAGCCCGCAGCCGGCGACCAGCCACGGCGCCGGCTGCGTGACCGTGGGCTGGCCGCCCACGGTGACGCGCGGGTTCGGCATGCTGGCCTGCGCCTGGCCGCCGTGCGAGCAGAGCACGCTGGCGCCGATATGGATCAGGAAACCCGGCATCGCATCCTCCTCAGGTGACCGCCAGTGCGCCGTTGTTGATCGTCACCGTCGGGCCCGCGAGCACGATGGTGGCGCCCTTGCCGTTGGAGATCGTGATGCCGGTGTCGTTGATCATCACCATCGCGCCGCTGGCGCTCTTCAGCAGGATGCCGCCGGTGGGGCCTGGCACGTCGCTGATGGAGATGAGGTTCTGCAGCCCCGTCTGCAGCACCACGCTGGGGCTGGCCGGGTTGCCGGCCAGCGCGAGCACCGGCACCTCCGCCGCGCTGCCCCAGTAGCCGCCGGTCCAGACCGGATAGTCGGGATCGCCCTGCTCGAACTCGATCCACACGCCGGCGCCGATCTGCGGCACCACGTAGACGCCGCTCTGCTTGCCGGCGAACGGCACGCACGGCATCGCCCAGCTCGACGGCAGCAGGCCGGACACGTCCGGCACCATCGCCTGGATGCGGCCGCGCTGTTCCGGGTCCACGTTCTGGATCACCGTGCCGCGGTATTTGCCGTAGAAGCGGTTCATGACGGCGCTCATGGCGGCACCAGCGGCACGGTGGAGAGCAGGCCCTTGCGCGACAGCTGGAAGCTCTGCTTGTACTCGCCGCGCCTGATCGTGTGCCGGACCTGGCTCACGTAGTGCAGGCCGTCGAACGCCGGCCCCACGCCGCGCACGCCCACCAGCTGGCGCGGCTTCAGCACGCGGCCGTAGCGCACCACGTCCAGGCTGCCGCGGCCGGAGACGGTGTCGGCGGACTTCGCCGCCTCGGCCATGCCCAGCAGCAGCGCGCGCTGCGGCGTGTACTTCGCGGTCTCGGGCAGCGGGCGGAACTGCTGCGGCGGCGTATCGAGCAAGCCCAGTGGCGGGTTCAGCGGAGTGATGTCGGGAATGGGCAGCGGCAGCGGCACCTTGGTCTGCTCGTTCTGCACGTAGACCACCGGCAGTTGCCGCGCGTTGCCGTTGTAGCTGAAGCTGAGTTCGTCGACGTTGCTGGCTCCATCCATGTCGGCGTTCAGCGCCGGCTGCGGCACGCCCACCTTGATCTTCGGTCCCCAGTACGCGGTGCTCATCCCCGGCAGCGGGCCGGGTTCGAGATAGAACACGTAGCCGACCCGGCTGGCCAGCAGGCGGATGTACTCGAGGTCGCTGCCCTGCTGGGTGGGCACGCGGTTGGTGGGAATGGGCACGTCGATCGCGATGCCGGGGATCACCAGCGGCACGATGCCGAGGAACGCGTACTTCGCCAGCAGCAAGGCCACGATCGCCTCGGCCGGCATCGCGGGGTAGGGCTGCCCGGGCAGGCCGGAGAACTCCAGTTTCTGCATCGCCGTGGTGAGGTCGTCGCCGGTGACCTGCAGCGTGCTGTGGCGCTGGTCCGCGCCCGGCAGCACTTCCGTGTTCGTCACCACGCCATCGATCAGCACCTCCGGCATGCCGTTCACCGTCGCCACCACGATCACCCGCAGCAGCGGCACCACGCCGCCGCCGGAGAGCAGGAACAGCGTGTGCAGTGGCGAATTCACGCTCAGCGTGAACTGCAGGGTGAACGCGCCCGCGCTTTCGTCCGGCGCGTTCACCTCGACCTTGGTGAGCGAGTCCAGCACCAGCTGCGGCACCGGCACCGGCACCACCGGGCCGACCAGCAACGTCAGGTGTACGCCTTCAAGCATGGGGAACTCCCGGGATGCCTTGCGGCAGCGTGATGGCGAGCGCGCGCCCCATCGTCTCGGTGAGCTCGTCCGGGCGCAGCGCGCGGTTGGCGTCGGCCAGCCGCCAGAACTGCTCGGGGTCGCCCAGGTACTGGGCGGCGATGTTGTCCAGCCGCTCGCCCTGCTGCACCAGGTGCCACTGCAGCAGCGCGAAGCTTTCGGGTGCCGGCACGAAGCGGCGGCGCAGGTAGGCGACCGTGCTGCCGTCGGCGCGCACGAGGCTGGTGGTGGGCGTCAGCGCGTAGCGGCTGGTGGGCGGGAAATTCGAGCTCATCGGGACATCTCCATCGCGGGTCGGTCACTGCGGATTCGTCAGGCGTACACCGCCTTGCGCAGGTCTTTTCTGGAGCGCAGCTCGGCCAGCATCTGCGACTCGCTCAGGTCCAGCGCCCATGTGGGCCGCAGCTGGAAGTGCGGCTGGTCGACGATGGTTTTCCAGTTGCCGCCCCACTCCAGGCCCAGGTCCTGGCCCAGCACGCCGACCGCCTTGTATTTCGGCGATTCGGGCAGGTAGCGGTTGCCCTCGAACACGCCGATGTCGAACGCGATGCCGAAGTTGTGGTTCGAGTAGCCGGCGCGGGCGTTCGTCACGATGGCTCCGGGCGCCGTGCGTCCCTGGGCGTAGAGCGCGGCCTGCTCCTCGTAGCTGCGCAGCCCGCTGATCACGCGGATGGTGATGCCGGCGCCCGCCGCCTTCTGCACCAGCGCACGGGCCATCGGCCGCAGTTCCGGCAGTAGCGTGGCGATCAGCTTTTCGCTGCGTTCGTCCACCGGCGAGATCGCCGCGGACGGCTGCGTCCCGTCGATCTTGCGGGCGACCAGCCGCCCGTAGATCGCGCCCCAGGTCTGCGGCCCCGCCTTGCCGTCCACGGTCACGCCGAGAACCCCCTGCACGGCGGCGATCATTTCCTCGATACGCATGGTGGTCTCCGATTCCTTCGCGATGGCCGGCGTTCCGCCGACGGGACTGCGGGCTGTCCGGCGCCCGGATCAGGGCACGCCGGCCAGGCCCAGCGCCGACAACTGGCCGCCGGCGCCGCCGGCCAGGCGTTCCTTCTGTTGCAGGTAGCTCATGAACAGGCTGGCGGCCTTGTGGCCGCCCGGCACGTCGTTCACCGACAGCACGCGCAAGCCCAGGCTGACCTTGGCGCGGATGGGGTTCAGCGCCGTGTCGAACGCCTCCTCGGTGATGCTGAACTCGGTGACGCGCACCGGCAGGATGCGCGACTTGCTCCACACGAACAGCGCCAGCGGCGTCTCCATCGGCACGATCTCCAGCGTGCCGATCTGCGCCAGCAGGTCGTTCGCGCGCAGCTGTCCGCTGGTCGGATAGACCATGGTTTCCAGCGCCGCCAGCTGGGCGAAGATGCCCGAGGCGACCACGCCGCCGTTCTGCTCCGGGAATTCCAGCTGGTCGGTGGCGTCGATTTCCGCCTCCAGCTTCAGCGTCTCCACCGGCGGCCCTTTCAGGCGCAGCACCTCGGAGCGGTCGCCGCCGTCCGCGCTGATCGCCTGCACCTGCAGCGAGCGGGTGAGCGAGTCGGGGTTGTACTGCAGCGCGATCACGCGCTGCACCGCCGAGCTGGCCGCGTCGATCAACACGATGCCGCCCTTGAGGATGCGCGGGGAGCCGGGGAATGCGCTCATGGGCGACTGCCTGCGCCGATACCGATGCGGCGCGCCTGCTCGGCGTTGATCTGCGCCTGCCTGGGCTGGCCCAGCGTCACGTACGCCCTCGCCAGCGCCGCATGCGATGCAGCCGGCAGCGCGACGCCGGTGGCCTGCAGTTGCGCGGCGATGGTGGCGAGCTGGCGCTGCCGGTCGGGATTCACGGCGGCCGGGGCGGCGCTGCCGGCCACGCTGCCGCCGGACGGAGCCGCATGCGGCGCCGGGGTTGGTGGCGTGGCGGCCTGCACCTGGTTCAACTTCGCGGTGAGCACCGGCACCAGCGTGGCGCGCACCTGGGGCGACGGCTGCTTCTGCAGCACCGCCTGCGCCAGCTGGTAGCCCTTGTTCAGGTCGCCGATCGCGCGGTAGCCGTCGGCCACCTTGGCCTGCAGCAGCGGATTGTTCGTGGCGCGCTGTTCCACCTGGGCCAGCGTCTGTGCGTACTGTTGCTGCTGCTGCGGGTCGATCTGCTCGGTGGGTTGCGCCCGCAGCCGGTCGATCTCGACCAGGTTGTTGCTGAACTTGATCGACTGGATGCCGGGGAATCCCATCAGCACGATCGCGACCACGAACAGCACGATGACCGCCTTGAAGTCGCGCCGCTGCACGATCATCACCGTGATCGCCGCCAGCGCGAACAGGAACAGCACGAAGCCGCAGACCAGCATCAGTTTTTCATAGCCGTACAGGCCGTCGAAGATGCTCATGACATTTCTGCCTCGCCGTTGTGGTGGCCGGGCGCGCCGCCTGCAAATGCCGTTGCCCGGGGCGCGCCGGCCTTCATTGGTTGAGCCACGCCGCGTGCGCGAAATACGCGTACGAGTCCGCGTTGTCGTAGGCGGCGGAGGCGCCCATCGTGCTGCACCTGGTACCGCCGTCCTCCCAGCAATAGCCCTTGTCGTCCGTGCCGTCGTAGAGGTGGCTGCATTCGTGCACCAGGGTCTTGGCAAGCCCCACGTCGTCCTGGTCGAAGCCGCCCTCGCACAGGTGCACGTGCAGTCCTATCCACTTGCTGCGCGAGTACCCGCGCGTCACGGTGCCCGGACCGCCTCCGCAGAAGTGGTCGTAGAACAGGGTGCCCTTGGCCTCGCATTCCACGGTGATGTTCTTGAGCCCCTGCAGGATGGTGAGCAGGCCGTCGTGGACATGCTCGAAGGTCTTTTCGCCGTCGTCGCCGAAGTAGGTGCGCAGCAGCAGCTTGGTGTCCGCGTTGGTGTGGTCGCGCAGGCGGTACAGCGCCTCGCGCACCATGTCGACGGCGATCGGCTGCGCTTGCGCGATGGCCTTCTTCTGGTCGGTGTTGCAGTCGGCGGTGTCCTGCGCGACCGGCTTCGGCACCGGCCGCTTGCCCTCGATCTTCTCGTCCTCGAAGGTGTACTCGCGGCTGACCGCCCGTATCAGCGCGGCGCGGTTCCATTGCCGCGCGACGGCGTTGTCGTTCGTGGTCATGCAGTCGTTGAGCGATGCGCCGGAGGTGCCCGTCACGTTCACCGCCGCGGCGGCCGGCAGCACCGCGCGCACGGCGTCGGCGCGTTCCTTGCGCAGCGCGGTGTTCAGCGGCGCCTCGCCCTGGCAGTCGGACAGTCCGATGATTTCCCACTGGCTCTTCGCCGCGGACACCGTGCCGACCAGGGTGGGCCACAGCGGATGGCGGGTCAGTCCGCCCTTCACCACGTCCTTGCCGATGTCGAAGTTCGCGACCAGGAAGCCCGCCTCGGGCGCGGTCACGTACTCCAGGATCATCGGCTGCGCGCGGGTGGTGCGATCCTCGTCCGGCTCGCGCTGCGGGCAGTCTTCCAGCGACATGCGCGCGCGCGTGCAGGGGACGAAACGCTGCAGGGCGACGCCGCCCTGCGCCTGCTGCAGCGTGTGCGTCAGCTCGTGCGCCAGCAGTTGCCTGCCGGCCGCGGTTCCCGGTGCGTATTCGCCGCGCGCGAATGCGATGTGCTCGCCCACGGTGTAGGCGCGTGCGCCAAGCTCCTGCGCGGAAGCGGCGGCCGCGTCGTCGGTATGCACGCGCACGCGCGAGAAGTCGTGGCCCGGCGCGGCCGCGGGCGCGGCCATGGTCATGACGCGCCGGGCCATGTCGTCCGCCTGGCGTTCCAGCGGATCGTTCGCCGCGCCCACCTGCAGCGGACCGCCGGCGACCGGCGCCGCGCCCACGTGGCTGGCTGCGCCGGAGCCGTGCGCGAAGCGCGGCTCCATGAACGACCGCGCGGTGGCGTCGAGCGGGCGGCCGGGCGAGGCCAGCACGCCATGCACGCTCGCCGGTGCGGCGCCGGCTTCCGGGCCGCCGGTCGCCAGCCGCTGCACGCGTTTGCGTTCCTGCGCGCACTGCGCGCATTCGCCGCCGCCCGGCGCGTGCCTGCCGCAGGCGCACTTGCGCTGCAGGATTCCCCCGGGATGGCTGCCCGTGGCGGCGGGTGCGCGGGTGGCGGAGATGCTGCGCTCAGACATGGCGACCTCCGCGCGCGCCCGCGCTCTCGACGTTTGCAGCGGCTGGCATGCCGAGGCCGCGCCCCACCGCGGCGGCGATGCGCGTGGCCAGCGGCCCGGCGTCGTCGTGCGCCGTGGCGGACGCTGCGGGCCGAAGCGTCGCGACATGCCCGAGCTGGCGCAGTGCCGCCGTCGCGCCGGGCGCGCGCAGCCATTGCGCCAGCTCGCGCTGCACGGCGGCGCGCACGTCGCCGGGGCGTTCGCCTTGCAGCAGGGAAGCGTCCAGCACCAGCCGCTCGATGTGCAGTTCCATGCTCATGACCGGCCTCCCGCGCTTTCCGGCGGACTGAAGTCCGCTTCGTTGACCGGCCGGTCCAGCTTGAGGTATTCGCCGCGCACGGCTTCCAGCACCACCGGCATGCCGATCTCCACGCCGGCCTGCGCGGCCATGAACGCGGCGTTGAGCGCGATGCCCTGGATGCTGCCGCCGGTGAGCGCGAAGCGCGCCAGCCGGGCGAGGTCCAGCGTGCCCACCGTGGCCTGGGGCGGGAACACCGAGGCCCAGATCGCGCGCCGCTCGGCCGGGCCGGGGAACGGGAAGTTCACCACGAAGCGCAGCCGGCGCAGGAAGGCGCCGTCCAGCGCGCCCTTCATGTTGGTGGCGAGTATCGCCAGGCCGCGGAACGACTCCAGCCGCTGCAGCAGGTAGTTCACCTCGATGTTCGCGTAGCGGTCGTGGCTGTCCTTCACCTCGCTGCGCTTGCCGAACAGCGCGTCGGCCTCGTCGAAGAACAGGATCGCGCCGCCGTCTTCCGCGGCGTCGAACAGCTTGCGCAGGTTCTTCTCGGTCTCGCCTATGTATTTGCTGACCACCGCCGACAGGTCGATGCGGTACAGCGACAGGCCCAGTTCGCCGGCCAGCACCTCGGCCGCCATGGTCTTGCCGGTGCCGCTCTCGCCGGCGAACAGCGCGCTGATCGACAGGCCGCGGTTCATGCGCGCGCGGAAGCCCCAGTCGTCGTAGACCGTGCCGCGGCGGGCGACCTGGTCGGCGATCCGGTGCAGCAGCTGCTTCTCGCTGTCGGGCAGCTTGAGGTCGTCCCAGCCGGCCTTGGGCTCGATGCGCTGGGCGAGCTGGTCCAGCGCCGGGCGCGTGTGCGCCAGCGCGTTCTGCCACAGCGTCTGCGTCAGTGCGGCGGGTTCGTGCGCCGTCGCCGCCAGCGCACCGCGCGCGATCTGCTCGATGCGGCCGAGGTTGAAGTCGAAATGCCCGGCCAGGTGTTGCGGCTGCGTGCCGGCGGCGTCGCCGAGCAGGCGCTGCCACAGCGTGCGCTGTTCGATCGCGGTGGGTTTGGCCACGTCGATGCCCAGCGCGGGAATCGCCGGGTCGGCCCAGGGTTCGCGCGCGTCCACGAAGCGCAGGCCGTCGGCGTTCGCGATGAAGCGCCTGACCAGCATCGCGGCCGCGTCGGTGCGCTCCACCCCGGATGCGTCGAGGTACAGCGCCAGCGGCAGCAGCCGGCTTTCGCGCTGCCACAGCCGCAGCAGGGTTTCCTGTTCGCCCGCCGCGCCGGGCAGCAGTTCCGCCGGCAGCCGGTAGGCCTGCACGCCGAACGCGGCGGCGACGGTCTGCGCGATCGCCTGCTTGCTCACGCTGTCGCTGCCCAGCAGTTGCGTCACCGGCACGGCCTCGCCGGGCGGCGCATGGCGCAGGCTGTCGATCACCTGTTCGGCCAGCGCCTGCTGCGAGGCCGGCAGCGCGGCCGCGGGCAGGGCGGTGAGCAGCGGCACGAGGCGGTCGTCGAGATAGTTCAGCCCCTTGATGAAGTTGACCACGCGCTCGTCCGCGGCCAGCGCTGCGCCGACCAGCGGCTGCGCGCCCGGCTGGTGGATCTCCAGCAGGCGCCAGTAGCGCAGCGGGCGCCCGGGCGACAGCGCGTCCCAGTTGGGCGCGTCGAGCACGGCGAACGCGAGCGCGAACGTGGGATAGGGCCGCGCCGGATCGTGCTGGGCCTGCGCGCACAGCGCGGGGAAGCGGGTGTCGAGTTCCATGCCCACGCACAGCAGCAACAGGTCGCGTTCGAACGGCGACAGGCCCAGGCGTTCGGCGAGTATCTCCAGTGCGGGCGCATGGCTGTTCGCGTCCGGCGCCGGCGTGCCGGCGGGAGTGGCGGCGTCGTCCGGCGGCGCGGCGTCGATCGCGCGCGGCGCCGGTGGCCGGATCGCGTCCAGCTCCGCCGCGGTCAGCGCCGCGCGGGGATGCGTGCCGCCGAACACGCGCCCGAACCACGAGGGCTTCGATACGGCCGGGGCCTCCACCGCAGCCACCGCCGCGGTGGGCACGGGCGGCGGCGGGGCGGCGGGCGCGTCGTGCTGCTGCGCCGCGCGTTGCAGCCGGGCGCGCAGATCGGCCAGCGCCGTCGCGAGGAAGCTGTCGTTCGCCGCCAGCCAGGTTGCCTGATCGTTCATGACACCACCACTTGCTGGTCCGCGGCGAACGCGGGCGCGCTGCCGCTGAAGTCCACCGGAATGCTGTCCGCGCCGTCCACGCGCAGGCGCACGACGTAGCTGCCCGCTGTCACGCCGGTGAGCTGGAAGTCCAGCGCCGTGGGCTGCTTGGGATCGGCCGGATTGACGAGGCTGGCCGGCGCCAGCACGCGGTCGCCGAACAGCAGCAGCACGCGCTGGCCTGGGCGGATGCGCGGCATGCAGCCCAGTTGCAGGGTGAAGTCGCCGGCCGCCGCGGCGAGCGCGCCCAGCGTGATGGTGGGCGCCAGCGCCAGCGGCAGTTCGTTGCTGAGCAGCGGCGGCAGTCCGGATGGCTGCACGCGCAGCGCCACGGTGCAGATGCCCGGCGCCCAGCGCGACGCGGCGTCCGGGTCCTCGCTGGCGTCCGGCAGGTGCACGCGCAGCGTGCCGGGCGCATCGCCGGGCAGCGGCGGCAGCTCCACCGGCGCGGGCAGCTGCGTGCCGCTGAACAGCGCCGTGGTGTCCGCAGCGCCGAGCTGGCGGCCATCGAGCACGAGGTCCTCGCCCAGGCGCACGGCGGACTGCCCGCGCGGGAAGCTCAGCGCGTCCAGCACGGCGGCGGCCGAGGCGGTGGCGATCACGCCGCGGTCCTGCGACCCGCGCCGCAGCACCGGCAGCGGCGCGCGTGCCGCCGCCTGGCTGTCGATCAGGACCACCGCCGCCTCGTATACCGAGGAGACGCGGTAGTTCGTCTGCAACGCGGTCCACAGCCTGGACAGCTCGTCCACACTCTGCGCCAGCCGCGTGATGCGCACGAGTTCGATCTGCTCGCCCAGGTCGTTGCCGGCCAGCGCGCTGCGGATGTCGTTGCGGTCCAGCACGGCGCCGTCGTGCAGCGTGCTCATCGCGGCCGCCAGCACGCGGTGGTTGGTGGCGTCGATGTCGTTGTCGCCGCGGCCCCAGGCGGTGAGCACGTAGTGCAGGTTCAGCGCCAGCGCCGGCGGCGCGGTCTCGCCCGGGTGCACCTGGCCGGGCAGGTCGCGGTTGCGCCACGCGGCGTTCGCGACCACCTGGTACAGGAACAGGTTGAGCTGCGACGTGCTGATGCCCTTGCGCGCGGTGTCCGGCGGCTGCAGCGTCACCTGCAGGTCGCCGAGGTCGGAGTCCAGCAGCGGGATCCGCGCCAGCAGCAGGTTGCGCAGCGTGCGCGTGGTCGCGGCGATGGCCAGCACATTGCTCATGGCGAGACCTTGCCGCGCTGGCGCAGGTAGTCGTCGAGGCTGGCTGGTTGCGGGCCGTCGCGTCGGCGCGCGGGTGCCGTCGGCGTTGGCGCGGCGCGCACCTCGATGCGGCCGATGCTCACGTGCACCACGGGTTCGGGCGCGGCGGCGGCAGGTGACGTTGCCGATGCACGACGTGCCGCGCCTGCCGCGGTGCGTGCGGACGCGGCCATGGGCGGGGTGGCGAACACCGGCGAGGCTGGCGGCAGCAGGCTGCCGGTCGTTGGCATTGCCGCTGCCGTGAACGAAGGCTCCGGCGCGCGGCGCAGTTCACGGGGTGCAATGGACGGCGGCGGCGGAGGCGCCGGCATCACGCGCGGCGACGGCCGGAGTGCGGCAGCCGATGCCGGCTCGGACTGGCGTGTCGCGACGACTGTCTTCTCGAACGCAGGCGTTGCCTGCGGCTGCTTCGTCGATGAAACGGCCGGCGATGGGTCGGCTGCGCGCAGCGACGGCGATGCCTGCGAAGGCTCGGCCGTGGCCGCAGCTCGTGGGCGTGGTGCAGGCGGGTCAGCGCGCTGCTCCGTGGTTTCGGAATGCGCGTTCGCGCGCCGCGGTTCCGGCGCCGCTTCCGTGGTCTCGGCCACCGCCATCAGCGGCGCGCGCTGCAAGGGCTCGAACAGCGACGGCAGCCGCGGCGCCAGCGCCGTCGCGCCGTCGCCTGCCCGTGCCGCCACCCGGTCGAGGAAGTCGCTCATGGCGCGCACAGCTCCAGGTAGGCCTGCCGGCGGCGCGGGCTCAGCGCGAGGATGTCGGCCTCGGTCCAGTGGTAGGCCTGCGCCAGCGTGTCCACGTCGCGCAGCATGTGCAGCGCCCAGGCGTGCAGTTCCTGCCAGAGGAAGCGCGCGATGTCGAACAGCGGCTGCCAGGCGTGGCCGCAGTCCGGGCAGCGGAACGCGAGCTGCAGGTCGGCCTGCGGATCGGCCGTGGCCATCGCCTGCGCCAGCGTCGCCTGGAACGCCGGCGGAAGTTCGGTCGGAACTTCGGCACCGTCGTCCGGGCAGGTCTCGATCACGCAACGCTCCAGCACCAGGCCGCGCGCGGCGTCGGCGTCGGCGCAGCCTTCCAGCGCGAGCAGGTCGCTGGTGTCGGGCAGGCGGAAGCGCACGCGCAGGCCGTGCGCGGCATGTTCCAGCCAGGGGGCAGGGTCGTCCGGCTGTGATGGCGCGAGCCGCAGATCGCCGCAGTTGAACGTCGCCTCCACCGCAGCCGCGCACTGCGGGCAGGCCGCCACCACGTCGATCGCCTCGCCGAACAGGCGCTCGCGCAGCTCCAGCAGCAGCGCATCGCGCCGGCCCAGCGGCAGCGCCGCCAGCGCCGCGGCGGAACGCTCGTCGCAACTGCCCAGCAGCAGCAGGCCGTGGGTCGCCGCGGACGCGTCGCCGCCGCGTTCCCAGACCTGCAGCAGTTGAGCGGGCGAGGGCGTGCGCACGGGGCTCAGCCGGCCGGCACGGTGTAGCTGGGCTCGGCCGGTTCCGGCACGCCGGCGTCGCGTTCCCAGCCCTCGTTTTCCAGCTTCAGGTGCTGGATGGCGACCGCGTTCGCGTTCGCGTCCAGGTCGGGCATGGCCTGGTATTCCGAGACCCAGCAGCGGTAGATCTTGTACGCCAGCGCGAGCTGGCCGGCTTCGTTGTAGACCTCCAGGATCAGGTCCTTGCGGAAGTCCTTCAGCGAGACCTCGGCGCCCAGCCCGGCGCCGAAGTTCCACACCTTGTTCGCCCACTTCTCGAACTCGGTGTCGTGGGTGACGCCGCGCTCGATGGTGATCGCGTCGTACTCGGTGCGGCCGGGCGACTTGCGCGTGCTGCTGGGGTCGCCACCCTCGCGGTGCTTCACCACCTCGGTGGTGCGCTTCAGTCCGGAGACCTTGCTGATGCCGGCCACGTAACGGCCGTCCCACTTCACCCGGAACTTGAAGTTCTTGTACGGATCGAAACGCTGCGCGTTGACGCTGAACTGGGCCATGGCGGTGTCCTCGTGGTCAGGCCTGGATCTGGCCGGCCATCTGCTGCAGTTGGATGACCACGAACTCGGCGGGCTTCAGCGGCGCGAAGCCGACCACGATGTTCACGATGCCGTGGTTGATGTCGTCCTGCGTGGTGGTTTCCTTGTCGCACTTCACGAAGTACGCGTCCTGCGGCGTCTGCCCCTGGAACGCGCCCTGGCGGAACAGGCCCTGCATGAACGCGCCCACGTTGAGGCGGATCTGCGCCCACAGCGGTTCGTCGTTCGGCTCGAACACCACCCACTGGGTGCCGCGGAACAGGCTCTCCTCGATGTACAGCGCGAGCCGGCGCACCGGCACGTACTTGTACTCGTCGGCGAGCAGGTCGGCGCCGCGCAGCGTGCGCGAGCCCCACACCACCGGGCCGACCAGCGGGAAGCTGCGCAGGCAGTTCACGCCCAGCGGATTGAGTATGCCGTTCTCGGCGTCGTTGAGCGGCACGGCCAGCCCCTGCACGCCGGACAGCGCCGCGTCGATGCCGGCCGGCGCCTTCCACACGCCGCGCTGGGTGTCGGTGCGCGCCATCACGCCGGCGACGATGCCGCAGGGCACGAAGGTGTCGGCCTGGCCCTGGCGCATGGGATCGGCCTCGATCACCCGCGGGAAATACAGCGCGGCGTTGCGCGCCGCGGTGCCGTTCAATCCCAGCGCGGTCAGCGCCGCGTTGTTCGACTGGGTGATCGCGCCGGCGCTGCTCCATTCGGCCGGCGCGTCCACCAGCAGCAGGGCGCGCCGGTCGACGCACAGCGCCATCGCGTTCTGGTACACGGTGGCCGAGGTGTTGCCGCCGCGCAGGTCGGGCGGGATGCACAGCAGGTTGAACAGGTCGGTCTTCTTCAGCGCGTAGATGCCGGTCTTGGCATCGGGGTCGCCGAGGTAGGCGGTGTCGTCCAGCGCCGCGCTGTCGGCGGCCTGGTCGGCGGCGGCGACGCCGGTGGAGGACTTGTCCTGGTCCCACACCGTCTTGCCGGCGTCCGGGTCCAGGTGCGCCGCCGGCACCGCAGTCGCCGGCAGGGTCAGCGAGGCGGCCACGCGCACCAGCGACGAGCTGGCCTTCAGCACGCGGTCGACGCGGCGCGGGCTCTCCTTCACGCTGAGGTTGAGGAAGCTCTCCTGCGTGCCGGCGACCATGTCGCGCACGGTGAGGTTGAACAGGTCGGCGGCGGCGAGGCCGCAGCTGGCGGCGACCTCGGCGGAGACGTTGCCGTCGATGCGCGCGCGCAGCTGGTTGCCCCAGCCGCCCGCCGACGCCGCTTCCAGCGGCAGGTTGGCGATCTTGATCGCGGCCTTGGCCGGCTTGCCCGCGTTGGTCTTGTACAGGCGCACGATCGCCGCCTGCGCGCCGCCGTTGAGGTAGAAGTCGCGCACGGCGTAGCCCATCGGATAGGCCGGATCGAGGCTGCCGAAGTTGCGCTCGAAGTCGCCGTAGCTGTTGATGATCAGCGGGCTTTCCGCGTCGGCATCGACCGGCCCGCGCGCGGCGCGACCGACGAAGGCGGTGATCGAGGTGGCCACCCCGGTGATGGTGCGTACGCCACTGGGGATTTCCTCGATGTAGACGCCCGGGTAAGTGAGCGCAGATGGCATGGGATCGTTCCTCCGTCGTGTAGGCCGGGTTGCCGTCAGTGCGGCGGCTTCGCGGGCTGGTTCAACGCGTACAGCACCTCGCCGTCGGGCAGCTCGTCGCGATGCAAGACCCCCTCGGCGACGAGCCGGTCAAGCACGTGGCCGATGCGACGGCAGCCGGGCGCGCCCCGCTGCCGCGGCAGCCACCAGTTGGCGATGCCCCGCAGCGTGTCGGCTGCCTGCGGGTGACATTCCAGATACGCGAGCACCGAGCGCTCGATCTCACTCTCGCTCCTGCCCGTCGTGTCCGTCCCCTGATGCGTCGCCATGACGACCTCCGTACACGTGCAAGGGAACCGGAGGCAACATGCGTGCCACCGGCATGGACGCGGGATTCGGCGCGCCAGCTGGATTTGCGCGGGTGGGCGTGGTGGTCGCCGGGTCGGCGTTGACCCGCCTGGCGGGCGCAGCGGGGAAAAGCGCACCCGCCGTGCGCGGCGTCGCGGCCGCTCAGCGCGGCCGGAACTGCTTGGTCTCGATGCCGTGCTTCAGCAGCAGCTTGCCGAGCTGGCGGCGCTCGGTGCCGGACAGGCGCGCGGCGGCGCTGATGTTGCCGCTGGCCTGCTCCATCAGGCGGGTGAGGTAGTCGCGCTCGAAGGTGCGGATCGCGTGCAGCTTGGCCGCGCTGAAGCGCAGGTCAGGCTCGTTCGCGCGCCGGCGCGGCGCGGATTCGGTGCCGGCGAACGCGGGCTCCGCCGCCTGCAGCTCGGCCACGCCGATCCGCGGGCCGTCGCCGCCCACGTAGGCGCGCAGCACGATGTTCTCCAGCTCGCGCACGTTGCCAGGCCACGCGTACGCGCGCAGCGCGGACAGCGCATCGTCGCCCCACTGCCGGGCCGGGCCGCCCACGCGCGCCGCAGCGGCTTCGAGGAAATGCCGGGCCAGCAGCAGCACGTCGTCGTCGCGCTCGCGCAGCGGCGGCAGGCGCACGTACAGCGCATTGAGCCGGTAGTGCAGGTCGCGGCGGAAGCGGCCGGCCGCCACTTGCCGCTCCAGGCCCGCATTGGTGGCGGCGATGATGCGCGCATCGGAAATCCGCGGCGCGCCGCCGCCCACCGGCCGGTACTGGTTGTCCTGCAGGAAGCGCAGCAGCGTCACCTGGCCCTTGTCCGAGAGCGAATCGACCTCGTCGAGGAACAGCGTGCCGCCCTGCGCGTGGTCGACCAGCCCGGGCTGGGCGGCCTTGGCGTCGGTGAACGCGCCGCGGTCGTGGCCGAACAACTCGTTCTCGATCAGGCTGTCGGGGATCGCGCCGCAGTTGACCGGCACGAACGGTCGGTCGCGGCGCGCGCTGGTGTAGTGGATTTCCCTCGCCGCCAGCTCCTTGCCGGTGCCGGTCTCGCCCTCGATCAACACCTGCACGTCGCAGCCCGCATAGCGCCGCAACAGCGCCCGTGCGGACTGGATCGCCCTCGATTGGCCGAGCATGATCGACATCATGCGTCCCCAGGGTAATTGGCAGGACCCGGACGGGGCCGGCCATCGACGCGCAAGAGGTCCTTCTCCTGGTCGTCACGTCCCGAGCCGCGTTTGAAACGGCTCGTGGGACACCTTGGAGTATGCGTGCTTTCCGGGATGCAGTCCAAGGCTGTATCCGTCTGTCGTCTGCCGCTGTGGTTGATGTAGTCCGTGGCCGCGATGTGCGGCAAACCCGGGCTTTTGGGCGTGAACCTTGCTTGCATTCATTCGGTCGCCCGCCGCCCTGGCGTTCCCTCCCGGAATGCCTGCCGGCGATCCCCGCGAGGATGCTTGAGCGGCGAGCGCCGCGACCCGCACGAAGCCATGCACGGAGCAGTTTGCGACCGCCGTCCGGTCGTAGCGGCAAAGATGTCGCAGGGCGGGCAGGGGTGCCCGGATCGCGTAAAATGACTGTTATGCACGCGGCCCCGCGCGTGGTTACTCGCCAGGTTCTCCGGCCACCGCCGGCCCATGCGAGTCCTACGCCGCGTAGGCGGCACCCCTCCCCCGAACGGCCTCAGAGACGACAGATGGTAGCGATGGCGACCGAGCACGTGATCGACGTGCGGCACTGGAACGACAGCCTGTTTTCCTTCCGCACCACGCGCGATCCAGGCTTCCGCTTCGACAGCGGGCAGTTCGTGATGATCGGCATGGAGGTGGACGGCCGCCCGCTGATGCGCGCCTACTCGATCGCCAGCGCGAGCTGGGAGGAGCACCTGGAGTTCCTGTCGATCAAGGTGCAGAACGGTCCGCTCACCTCGCGCCTGCAGTACCTCAAGCCCGGCGATCCGCTGCTGGTGACGAGCAAGCCCACCGGTACCCTGGTGCTCACCGACCTCAAGCCCGGCAAGCACCTCTATCTGCTTGGCACCGGCACGGGCCTGGCGCCGTTCATGAGCATCGTGCGCGACCCGGACACCTACGAGCGCTTCGACAAGGTCGTGCTGGCGCACGGCGTGCGCAATATCGCCGACCTGGCCTATGCGGACTACCTGCAACACGAGCTGCCGCAGCACGAGTACCTGGGTGAGTTCGTGCGCGAGAAGCTGATTTATTACCCCACGGTGACACGCGAACCGTTCCGCAACCACGGCCGCATCCCCGACGCGATCGCCAACGGCGCGATGAGCGCGGCCACCGGCCTGCCGCCGTTGAATCCGGCCACCGACCGGGTGATGCTGTGCGGCAGCCCGGCGATGCTGGACGACCTTTGCGCGCTGCTGGACGGTCGCGGTTTCCAGGCTTCGCCGCGCACCCGTGAACAGGGTGATTACGTAATCGAGCGGGCGTTCGTGGACAAGTAGGCGACCGTGGCGGCGCGTCGTCGCAGGAACTCGCGGATATCTGTCAGCCTGCGTATCATGCATACCTTCGGTACGTCCCTCCAACGGCGTGAGACGTCATGACCCCCAGCCATTCGGCAGCCCGTTTGCGTGTGCTCCCCCGGCCGATCACCGACGACGGCGATGCCAGCCGGTTCTGTTCCAGTTGCGCCTTTTCCGATGCCTGCTGCGCGGTGGGCTACGGCAAGCCGGAGTTGCTCGAGCTGCATTGCCTGGTCGAGCACGTGGGACCGTTCCGCGCAGGCGAACACGTGTTCCGCACCGGCGACCCGTTCCGTGCGATCTACGCGGTGCGCGCGGGCTCGGTGAAGACGCGGCTGTTCGACCGCGACGGCAACGAGCAGGTGCTGGGCTTCTACCTGCCGGGCGAGGTGGTCGGGCTCAACGCGATCTATCCCGAGCACTTCCCCTGCGATGCGGTGGCGCTGGAAGACACCCAGTTCTGCCGCTTCTCGTTCCCCGCGATGAGCGCGCTGGCGGCGCGCCAGCCGGCGGTGCAGCAGCACCTGTTCCGGATGATCAGCAAGGAGCTGGGCGCGGTGTCGCTGCTGGCCGGCGACCACAGCGCGGACGAGCGCATGGCGGCGTTCCTGATCGACCTGTCCAACCGCTACGCGGCACGCGGCCTGCCGGCCACGCGCTTCCACCTCAGCATGTCGCGCGGCGACATCGCGAACTACCTGCGGCTGGCCGCGGAGACGGTGAGCCGGGTGCTGGGGCGCTTCCGCAGCCAGGGGCTGATCGCGCTGGAAGGCCGTGAACTGGTGCTGCTGCGGGAATCCGAATTGCGCGACATGGGCGCCAGCCTGCTGCCGGATTGACCGCGACGCAGGCCTGATCTATGTCAGGGCCGCCCCGGCGGCGAGCTGACACCATGGGCGCGATCAACTCTTGGCCGCCCATGGACACCTCCACTTCTCCCGCCGTCGCCAGCGACCCCGCCGCGCTGCTGGCCGCGGCGCCGCACCGGCCGCTGTTCCTTGCCGGCACCGTGGCGGTATTGCTGACCATGACCTGGTGGACGCTGGAGCTGGCCTCGCTGCGCTTCGGCTGGGCGCGCTGGCCGCAGCCCACGGTGCCGCCGGTATGGGGGCATGCGGTGCTGATCCAGTACGGCCTGTTCCCGCTGTTCATGTTCGGCTTCCTGATGACCACGTTCCCGCGCTGGATGGACGGGCCGTCGGTGCCGCCCGTGCGCTACCTGCCGGTGGCCGGGGGCGTGCTGGGCGGTTACGTGCTGGGCACGCTGGGGTTGCTCGGCCAGCCCACGCTGCTCAAGCTGGGGCTGGTGCTGATGCTGGCGGGCTATCTGGCGGGCGTGGGCACGCTGGCCCAGGTGATGGCGAAGGCGACGGACCGCAACAAGCACGGCTGGTCATGCCTGGCGGCGTTCGGCGTGGGCACGCTGGGGCTGGCCGCCTTCGTGGTGTGGCTGTTCGATCCCGCGCTGCCGGCGGCGCTGGGCTGGCTGTCGGTGAAGCTGGGCACGTTCGGGTTCCTGTTGCCGGTGTACTTCACCGTGTGCCATCGCATGCTGCCGTTCTTCAGCAAGAACATGGTGGCCGGTTATGTGATGTGGCGGCCGGTGTGGAGCCTGCCGGTGGTGTGGGCGCTGCTGCTGGCGCACGTCCTGCTGGACTGGGCCGCGCTGCCGCAGTGGCTGTGGGTGTGCGACCTGCCGCTGGCCGCGGTGTTCGCGCTGCACTGGCTGATGTGGAAGCCCTGGCGCTGCCTGCGCCCGGGCCTGCTGGCGGTGCTGCACATCGCGTTCGCGTGGTTGCCGCTGGCGTTCGTGCTGTACTCGGTTCAGGACCTCGCGTTCGCCCTGCGCGGCGAGCACGTGCTGGGACTGGCGCCGCTGCACGCGCTGGCGATCGGCTTCTTCGGCTCGATGCTGGTGGCGATGGTGACGCGCGTCACCCACGGTCATTCCGGCCGCCCGCTGCAGATGCATCCGGTGCCGTGGCTGTGTTTCGCGCTGCTGCAGCTGGTGGCGTTCGTGCGCATCCGCGCCGAACTGGGCGGCGACCGCTACCTGTGGCTGGTGATCGCCGGCGCGGGCTGGCTGCTCGCGTTCCTGCCGTGGGTGCTGCGTTCGGCGTGGATCTACCTGACGCCGCGCACGGACGGGCGGCCGGGTTGAGGAGGATGTCGTGCGGGACCTGATCGCTCCGTATTATCCGTGGATCGTGCTGGTGCACCTGGCCTGCGCGATCGTGTTCGTGGGCGCAGCCGCGTTCGAGGTGTTCGTGCTGGAGGCGCTGCACAAGCGCTTCGACGTCACGACGATGCAGCAGATCGAGACCGCGGTGATGGCGCGGGTGCGCCGCTACATGCCGTTCGTGGTGCTGCTGCTGTTCGTCAGCGGCGGCCTGCTGTTCGACCTGCGCTGCGAGGGCATCCGCTGCATCGGCGAGACGCGCTTCGGCTGGTTCCTGCTGGCCAAGGTGGTGCTGGCGTTCGGCGTGCTGGGCGTGTTCGTCAACGCCGTGTGGACAGGCGCGCACGGGCGCATGAATGCCTGCCGCTTCCGCTACACGCACCGCATCGTGCTGGCGCTGATGGCGGCCATCGTCTTTCTGGCCAAGACCATGTTCTACTTGTAGGCCCTGTCCCCCACACGAGGTGCGTCATGTCCACAGTCCATTTCAAGGGCCAGCCGGTACGCGTCGACGGCGCCTTCCCGGCGGTCGGCGCGCTGGCGCCGGCGTTCCGCCTGGTCGGTGGCGACCTGTCCGAGGTCGCGCTGGCCGACCACTCCGGCAAGCGCAAGGTGCTGAACATCTTCCCCAGCGTGGACACCGGCGTGTGCGCCGCCTCGGTGCGCCGCTTCAACGAACTGGCGGCGAAGCTCGACAACACCGTGGTGCTGTGCATCTCGGCCGACCTGCCGTTCGCGCAGGGCCGTTTCTGCGGCGCCGAAGGCATCACGAACGTGCAGATGCTGTCGCTGATGCGCGGACGCGAGTTCCTGCGCGACTACGGCGTGGCGATCGCCGACGGCCCGCTGGCCGGCGTGGCGGCCCGCGCGGTGGTGGTGCTGGATACGCACGACAAGGTGATCCACGCCGAGCTGGTGGACGAGATCACGCACGAGCCGGATTACGACGCGGCATTGAAGGCGCTGGGCTGATCCGGCACCTGCATTCCGGCAATGAGCTTGACACAATTCCATATTTCCGGAAATATGGAATTGTGGATACGCCTGCTGCTCTCTCCGCGCTCGCCGCGCTCAGCCACGATTCCCGCCTCGCCGCTTTTCGCCGGCTGGTGCAGGCAGGGGGCGAGGGCTTGTCGGTCGGCGAATTGCGCGAATGCCTCGATCTCGCGCCCGCCACGCTGAGCGCGCATCTCAATGTGCTGCGTGCTGCCGAACTGGTCGAGGACCAGCGCGAGGGCCGGACGATTCGCGTTCGCGCCAACTACGTGCAGATGAACGCACTGCTGGCCTACCTCACCGAAAACTGCTGCGCCGGCGACGCCGATTGCGGCCCGGTGCCGGCTTGCAAGCCGCGCAAGACCGTAGCCAGGCGATGAGTCGATCCCGCGCACACGCACACGCGGATGTGGCCGGTTCCGTCGGCAACACCTGCTTTCGTGTGGTCCGGCGGCGGGTTCCAGCCGGCGTGCCTGATGCCGAGAGTCGTGCCCGATGAAGCGCATCCTGTTCGTCTGCGTGGAAAACGCGAACCGCAGCCAGATGGCCGAGGCGTTCGCGCGCATGCATGGCGGCGCGACGGTCGAGGCGCTGAGCGCCGGCTCGGCGCCGGCGGGCCGGATCAATCCCAGGGCCATGCGTTTCATGGCCGAGCTGGGCTACGACCTGGGCACGCATGCGTCGAAATCGCTGGACGAGATCCGGGGTGAGTTCGATGCCGTCGTCACCATGGGTTGCGGCGACAGCTGCCCCTGGGTGCCGGCGATGCGACGCGAGGACTGGAACCTGCCCGATCCGAAGCATCTGGACGACGCGGGTTATCGCGCGGTGCGCGACGAGATCTCCATGCGCGTGCGGCGCCTGCTGGCGGAACTGGGATGACGCTACTGCGGAGACTGGCCGCCGAATTCCTCGGCACGGGCGTGTTGCTCGCCGCCGTGGTGGGTTCCGGCATCATGGGCATGGCGATGTCGGGCGGCAACGCAGGCATCGCCTTGCTGGCGAATGCGGCGGCGACCGCCGGCATCCTGTACGTGCTGATTGCGGTGCTCGGCCCGGTCTCCGGCGCGCACTTCAATCCCGCGGTGACGCTGGCGATGCGCGTGCATGGCGCGTTGGGCACGCGTGAAGCCATCGGCTACGTCATTGCGCAATGCGCCGGCGCGATGGCCGGGGTGGTGTTGGCGCATGCGATGTTCGGCCAACCGCTGCTGCAACCGGGCGCGCACGCGCGCACGGGCGCCGCGCAATGGCTGAGCGAAGGCGTGGCTACCGCAGGCCTGCTGCTCACGATCCTGCTGGGTGCGCGCACCCGGCCCGCGGCGATGCCCGCGCTGGTCGCCAGCTACATCTTCGCCGCGTACTGGTTCACCGCCAGCACCGCGTTCGCGAATCCGGCGGTCACGCTGGCCCGCGCGCTGACCCGCACGTTCGCCGGCATCCGGCCGGGCGACGTGCCGGGATTCATGCTGGCGCAGCTGGCCGGAACCGTTGCCGCGCTGCTGCTCGCGCCGCTGCTGCGCGCTCCGGCTGCCGTCGCGGAATCGCCGCCTGCCGCGTGAGGCCTGCTTCGATGGCCGCCAGCGGGCGGGGCCGGCTGCGTGGCTTCAGGCCTTGCCCACGCCCACCACCGGGATGCCGAACGGGCGGACGTCCAGCCGGTCGGGCAGGCCCATGCCCATGCGCAGGCTGCGGCCGATGCGTTCGGCGTAGTCCAGCATGGTGGCGGCGTCGTCCGCGTCCAGCATTTCCAGCGTGGTCTCGCGCCACAGCTGCAGCCAGCGCACGAAATGCTCGGCGCGGATCGCGGGCTGGCCACGGTGCACGGCCATCGGGTTGCCGCGGTAGCTGGCCGCGCGCAGCGCCACCGAGCACCAGAACGAGGTGAGCAGGCGCTTGTGTTCGGGCCAGTCGTGCACGGCCGCGTTGAAGATGGGACCGATTGCGGGGTCGGCCTGCACCTTGTCGTAGAAGCGGTCGACCAGGGTGGCGATGCGGGTTTCGTCCAGCGTGCTCATGGCGTGTCTGTGCGGTGTTCGGGTGGGGCGGCTGCCGTCCCGGGCGATGGTTCGTCCAGCAATGGCAGGATGCGGGGCGTGTCGAGGTCGTCGAACTGCTGGTGGTTCACGGCCCAGAAGAACAGCGCCACGCCCACGATCACCACCAGCGCGGTGACGGGGATCAGCACCAGCAGGATGTTCATGCGTGCAGCTCCTGGCGCGGCGCGCCGTGATCGTCGCGGCCGGCGCGCAGCGCGTTCAGCACCACCGCCAGCGAACTGAGCGACATGCCGATGCCGGCCAGCCACGGCGGCACGAAACCGAACGCGGCGAACGGCACCGCACACAGATTGTAGACCAGCGACCAGCGCCGGCCCTGCGCCACGATCTGCCGCACCTCGTTCGCCACGCTGCGGGCGCGGGCGAGGCCGCCGAGCCGGTCGTCCAGCAACAGCAGGTCCGCCTGCGCCTGGGCGAGGCCGGTGCCGCCGCCCAGCGCGGCGGAGACGTCGGCCGCGGCGAGGACGGGCGCGTCGTTGCTGCCGTCGCCCACCGCCAGCACGCGATGGCCCAGGGCGTGCAGCTCGTGCAGCCGGGCCAGCTTGTCGTCCGGGCTCTGCCTGGCGCGCCAGTCGCTGATGCCCAGCATGTTCGCCAGCGCGGCCACGCGCTCGGGCGCATCGCCGCTGGCGATGCACGGAGCAACGCCTTCGGTGCGCAGCGCGTCCAGCGTGGTCTGTGCATCGTGGCGCGGCCGCTCGGTCACGCGGAAGGCGGCGATGGCGCCCTCCGCGTCGGCCAGCAGCAAGGCATCGCGCTGGCGATCGGAGGCCAGCGCATGGCCCAGCGCGAAGTCGGCGCGGCCCAGGCGCAGCTCGCGCCCGGCCAGCGTGCCGCGCAGGCCGGCGCCGGCCACGGCTTCCACGTGATCGGCGTGCGGCAACGGGCCGGATCGGCTGGCGGCGTCGGCCAGCGCCCGTGCCAGCGGATGCGAGCTTTCGCGGGCCAGCGCGGCGGCCAGCGCCAGCGCTTCCTCGCGGGATGCGCCGCGCAGCGGTTCGACGCCGGCGGGCTCCAGCCGCGGCACGCCCAGGGTGCCGGTCTTGTCGAACAACGCGGTGTCGACGCGCGCAAGCCGGTCCAGCGCGGCGCCGTCGGTGACCAGCACGCCGTGGCGCGCCAGCGCGGTCAGCGCGCGGGTGAACGCGGCCGGCGCGGTGAGCGCGAAGGCGCACGGACAGGCCACCACCAGCACCGCGAGCGCGGCGTCGAACGCGCGCGCGGGATCGACCAGCAGCCAGCCGGCCGCGGTGAGCGCGGTGAGCAGCAGCACGCGGGCCACGAAGCGGGCGATGTCGCGGTCGCTGGCCGTGGCGAAGTTGCGCGCCGCACGCGCGCGTGCGGCCAGCGCGCCGATGCGCGCCAGCGTGGTGTCCGTGCCGCTGCGTTCCACGCGCAGTGCGATGGGGCCGTCCAGCAGCACGCTGCCCGCCACCAGCGCATCGCCGCAGCGGCGCAGCACCGGGCGCGACTCGCCGGTGAGCAAGGCTTCGTCCAGGCGCGCCGAGGCCGATTCCAGCACGCCGTCAGCGGGCACCGTGTCGCCCTCGGCGACGTGCACGCGGTCGCCGCTGCGCAAGGCCAGCGCGGGCACGGTTTCCAGCGTGCCGTCGGCGCCGCGGCGCTGCGCCAGCAGCGGCGCGGCGTCGATCGCGGCGTCGCCCTGCGCGTTGCCGCGGTGGCGCGCGCGCAGTTCCACGTAGCGCGCGACCAGCAGCAGGAACACGAACATGCTCACCGAATCGAAATAGACCTCGCCGCTGCCGCGCAGCGTGTTGTACGCGCTGGCGAGGAACACCAGCGCCACCGCCAGCGCCACCGGCAGGTGGATGCCCAGCCGGCGTTCGCGCAGTTCCTGCGCGGCGCCGGTGAAGAACGGCCGCGCGGAATAGGCGACCAGCGGGATGGTGGTGAGGAAGCCCAGCCAGCGGAACAGGCCGCGGGTGGTGAAGTCCACGAAGTCGACCGCGCCGATGTAGATCACCAGGGCGTACGCCATCACCTGCATCATGCACATGCCGGCGACCAGCAGGCGCTTCAGAGCATCGTGCAGTTCGGCGGCGCGGGCGCCGTCGGCATCGTCGTGGGGCAGCGGCTGGGCCGGGCAGCGCAGCGCGGCGCAGCGCTCCACCAGCGCGTCCAGCGTGAGCCGCTGCGGATCCCACACCACGCGCAGGCGGCGGGCGGCGGGAAGAATGGCGACGCGTTGCACGCCGGGCAGCGCGCGTATCGCCTGTTCCAGCGCGAGCGCGCGGCGCGGTTCGCCCAGCGCGTCCACGCGCAGCGCCACCTCGCTGCGGCCGTCGCGGCGCGGCCGCAGCACCTGGGCGAGCAGCAGCGGATGGCCCCAGGCGGCGTGTGCGTTCATCGCGGCGGGGCGGGGGCGTGGCTGCTGCGCGCGGTGGCGGGTACGCCGAACACGGTGTGCGAGGTTTCCAGCGGGATGTCGGCGCTGCGCGCGCCGGCCACGATGATCCACGCGCAGCCGGCCATCGAGGCGACGAACACCACGACGCCCAGCCACAGGATGGGTTGCTGGTACCAGTGTCCGCCGGCTTCGCTGTGCGGCGGTTCAGTCCGCGGCGACGGCATCGGGATGCGACAGGTGGTAGACATAGGCCGCCAGCACGTGGATCTGCTGCTCGCTGAGGCGCTTGTCCCAGTTCGGCATGTGGCCTTGCCGGCCATCGCGGATCGAGGTCTCGATGTCGGCCAGCGTGCCGCCGTGCAGCCAGATGTGGTCGGTGAGGTTGGGTGCGCCCAGCGCCGGGTTGCCCTTGCCGTCGGGGCCGTGGCAGGCCGCGCAGGTAGTCTTGAACATGGGCTCGGCCGCCGCCGCCATCTTCGCGTCGTGCGGCGAGCCGGACAGGCTCAGCACGTACTGGGCGAGGTTCTTCACGTTCTGTTCGCCCAGGCTGCTCCACGGCGGCATCACGCCGTTGCGGCCGTCGTGGATCGAGGTGGCGATGTCCTTGCCGCTGCCGCCGTACAGCCAGTCCTGGTCGGTGAGGTTGGGCGCGCCCAGCTGCACGTTGCCCTTGCCGCTGCGCTGGTGGCAGGCCGCGCAGTCGTCCTCGAACAGCACCTTGCCGACCTGCTGCGCGGCCTGGTCGCTGGCCAGCTGCTCGGGCGTGTACAGCTCGAAGCGCTGCATCAGCGGTTCCAGTTTCGCGTCGTTGTCGGCCTGCTGCTGCGCGAGCTGGCCGTGCGAGGTCCAGCCCAGCGTGCCCTTGTGGTTGCCGAAGCCGGGGTAAAGCACGAGGTAGACGAAGGCGGACACGAACATGGCGCCGGAAAACAGGATCCACCACAGCGGCAGCCGCCGCACGCCTTCGCGCAGCACGCCGTGCGCCCATACGTGGCCGCTGGTGCCGTCGGGCTGCGTGGGGATCTTCGCCAGCGGCCCCCAGAGGAACAGGAAGAACGTGATGCCGAGGTTCAGCACCACCAGGAACATCACCCACAACGACCAGCCGTTGCTCATCGCACTTTCTCCTGCACAGCGGCGTCGACGGGGAGATCCTCGTCCTGCATCGGCAATTGCGCCATCCGGTCGAACGTCGGCTTGTGGTATCTGCGCCAGGCCCAGAACCAGATGCCGATGAAGCTCAGCATCATCAGCACGATCATCACGCCGGCGAGGTGGCCCCAGAACGGACTCATGGCGCACCCCCGTCGCTGGCCGGCGCGGCGACCGGCTTGTTGTCGGGCTCGTTGTCGATGCCCAGGCCCTGCAGGTAGGCGATCAGCGCGTCCAGCTCGGTCTTGCCCTTGACGGCCTCGGGCGCGGCGGCGATCTCGGCGTCGCTGTACGGATCGCCCAGCTTGCGCAGCACGCGCATGCGCGCCTGGATGTCGGCGCCGTCGATGCCGGCCTTCGCCAGCCACGGATAGCCAGGCATGTTGGATTGCGGCACCACGCTGCGCGGGTTCATCAGGTGCATGCGCTGCCAGTCGTCGGAATACTTGCCGCCCACGCGGGCGAGGTCCGGGCCGGTGCGCTTGGAGCCCCACTGGAACGGCCGGTCGTAGACCGACTCCTCCGCGGTGGAGTAGTGGCCGTAGCGCTGGGTCTCGAAGCGCAGCGCGCGGATCATCTGCGAGTGGCAGAGGTAGCAGCCCTCGCGCACGTAGATGTCCTTGCCGGCCAGTCGCAGCGGGTCGTACGGGTGCACGTTCGCCGGCGCCTTGAGCGAATGCGCTTCCACGAACAGCGGGGTGATCTCGGCGAGTCCGCCCAGCGAGACCATGATCGCGATGCCGATGCCGAGCAGGCCGGCGTGCTTCTCGATGGCTTCGAAATGTCTATAGGCCATGGTGTGAGCTCTACCTGAGGAGTGCGGCCATGGATGGCCGCGGTTGGACTGGCTGGAGCGAACGACCTTCCCTTGGCGGGAGCCCGGTCGTGGCGGCGATCACGGACGAGCGCATCAGTGCGCGGCCAACGGCGCCGGGATCTGGTGCTGTTCCGGATCCGGGATCGGCACCGGGATGGGCTTGATGATGCGGGCGCGGGCGTCGGCGGCGGTGTGCCACAGGTTCCACGCCATCACCCACATGCCGGTGAGGATCAGCACGCCGCCCAGCCAGCGGATCAGGTACATGGGCTTGATCGCGATCAGGCTGTCGAGGAAGCCGTACTTCAGCGAGCCGTCGGGCAGCGTGGCGCGCCACATCTCGCCCTCGGTGACGCCGGCGGTCCACATCGCGCCCACGTAGAACAGCGTGCCCAGCATGTGCAGCCAGAAATGCAGGTTCATGCCGCGCACCGAATGCATCGCCGGGCGGCCCAGCGCGCGCGGCGCCATCGCGTACAGCGAACCGATGGTGATCATCGCGACCCAGCCCAGCGAGCCGGAATGCACGTGGGCGATCGTCCAGTCGGTGTAGTGCGACAGCGAATTCACCGTCTTCACCGCCATCATCGAGCCTTCGAACGTAGCGGCGGCGTAGAACACCAGCGACATCACCATGAACTTCACCGCCGGGTCGGTCTTCAGCTTGTGCCAGGAGCCGTTGAAGGTGAGCAGGCCGTTCGCCGCCGAACCCCAGCTCGGCATCAGCAGCACCAGCGAGAACGCCATGCCCACCGACTGCACCCAGTCGGGCAGCGCGGTGTACATCAGGTGGTGCGAGCCGGCCCACATGTAGACCGAGATCAGCGCCCAGAAATTGACGATGGAGAAGCGGTAGCTCCACAGCGGCTGCTGCGCCTGGCGCGGCACGAAGTAGTACATCATCCCGAGGAAGCCGGCGGTGAGGAAGAACGCCACCGCGTTGTGGCCGTACCACCACTGCACCATCGCGTCGACCGTGCCGGAGTAGATCGGGTAGGACTTGGTCCAGGACACCGGCAGCGACAGGTGGTTGACCACGTGCAGCAGGCCCACCGCGATGATGAACGCGCCGTAGTACCAGTTCGCCACGTAGATGTGCTTGATGCGCCGGCGCGCCACCGAGCCGAAGAACACCACGCCGAAGCACACCCACACCACCGCGGTGAACAGCGCGACCCACCATTCAGGCTCGGCGTATTCCTTGCTCGTGGTGAGGCCCAGCGGCATCGACACCATCGCCAGCACGCAGATGATCTGCCAGCCCCAGAACGTGAAGCCGGCCAGCTTGCCGAACGCCAGCCGCGCGTGGCCGGTACGCTGCACCACGTAGTAGCAGGTGCCCATCAGCGCCGAGCCGCCGAACGCAAAGATCACGCCAAAGGTGTGGTCGGGACGCAGCCGGCTGAAGGTGATCCAGGGCAGGTCGAAATTCAGCGCGGGCCACATCAGTTCGGCCGCGATGTACACGCCCACGGACATGCCGATGATGCCCCAGACGGCGGCGGCAAGCAGGAACTGGCGGACGACCTTGTCGTTGTAGAACTCGGTGTTGGGCATGGGCGTCCCCGGTTTTGGAGGGTGCATTTTCGCGGGCGCGCGTGCGTCCGCGATGATCCAGATCAGGTGGATGCGGCAATATGCCCCTGGTTACGGCCCCCTGATCCAGGTCATGGCCGTGGCGGCGCGAGCGCACGACGATGGCGGGCAGCGCTCAACGTCCGGCGGAACCGTATCCCCATGACGCATGTTGTTACCGAGAACTGCATCAATTGCAAGCACACGGATTGCGTCGAGGTGTGCCCGGTGGATTGTTTCCACGCAGGGCCCAATTTCCTGGTGATCGATCCCGACGAATGCATCGACTGCACGCTGTGCGTGGACGAGTGTCCGGTAGACGCGATCTTCCCCGAGCTGGACGTGCCCGCCGGGCAGGAGGGCTTCCTCGCGCTCAACGCCGAACTGGCGCGCGAATGGCCGGTGCTGGCGAACAAGATTCCCGCAATGGAAGACGCGGCGGAATGGAACGGCGTGCCCGACAAACTGCCATTGCTCAAGCGTTGACGAGGCGCGGGGGGCGACCCGCTTCCACGCGGCTCGCGCGATCCAGTCGACGGCGTGGTCCAGGGCAGCGCGAAGCAGCTTGCGAAGCATGCACTGGTGAAGTGGTGGTGCATCGGCGAAGCGGCGCCCGCGTGGCAACGAAAAACCCGCGCCGGTCGCCCGGCGCGGGTTCTTGTTTTCATCTTCCCCGCGGCCGGGACGACCGCGGAAGTCTCAGGCCTTACTTCGCCACCACGCGCACCATTTCCAGGCACTTGTTGCTGTAGCCCCACTCGTTGTCGTACCAGCTCACCAGCTTCACGAAGGTGCTGTCCAGCGCGATGCCGGCTTCGGCGTCGAACACCGAGGTGCAGGTTTCGCCGCGGAAGTCGGTGGCGACGACCTTGTCTTCGGTGTAGCCCAGCACGCCCTTCAGCGCGCCCTGGCTCTGCGCCTTCATCTCCGCGCAGATCTCGGCGTAGCTGGCGGGCTTCTCCAGCTCGCAGGTGAGGTCGACCACGGACACGTCCGAGGTCGGCACGCGGAAGCTCATGCCGGTGAGCTTCTTGTTGAGCCCGGGGATCACCACGCCCACGGCCTTCGCCGCGCCGGTGGAGGAGGGGATGATGTTCTCGAGGATGCCGCGGCCGCCGCGCCAGTCCTTGTTGCTGGGGCCGTCCACGGTCTTCTGCGTGGCGGTGGCGGCGTGCACGGTGGTCATCAGGCCGCGCTTGATGCCCCACTTGTCGTTGAGCACCTTCGCGACCGGCGCCAGGCAGTTGGTGGTGCAGCTGGCGTTGGAGATGATCGCCTCGCCCTTGTAGCTCTTGTCGTTGACGCCGTAGACGAACATCGGCGTGTCGTCCTTGGACGGGGCCGACATGATCACCTTCTTCGCGCCGGCGTCGATGTGCTTCTGCGCCGTTTCCTTGGTGAGGAACAGGCCGGTGGACTCGATCACCACGTCGGCGTCGACTTCGTTCCACTTCAGGTTGGCGGGGTCGCGCTCCTGGGTCAGGCGGATCGTGTGGCCGTTGACCACCAGATGCCCGTTCTCGACCGACACGTCGCCCTTGAAACGACCGTGCACCGAGTCGTAGCGCAGCATGTAGGCGAGGTAATCCGGTTCCAGCAGATCGTTGATCGCCACGATCTGGATGTCCTTGCCGAAGTTCTGCACCGCTGCGCGCAGCACGTTGCGACCGATGCGGCCGAAGCCGTTGATGCCGACCTTGATGGCCATGGATACACTTCCTCCGGTTCGATGACGGGCAGGTGGCGGCCGCGAGCGGTCGCCGAAACCCGCATTCTAGCCGAAGCGTCCGGTGCGGGCCCGGCGGCGCTCAGCGCCGCGACAACAGGTCCAGCACCTGCGGCTCCAGCGCGGTCAGGCCGCCCGACCTGCCGGCGACCAGCGCGTCCGCGGTGCCGCAGCCGTCGACCCAGGCGGCTTTCAGCGCCAGCAGCGCGCCCACGCGCTGGCCGGTCGCGCAGTGGATCAGCATCGGACTGCCGCGGTGGGCTTCGAGCGCGCGGGCGAACGCTGCGGCGTTCGCCTGCGTCAGGTCCTGCGGGCCGGCCACCGGGACGCTCGCATAGGCGAGGCCCAGGCGCTTCGCCACGGCCGCCTCGTCCCAGTCGCCGGTTTCCGAGGCGGGTCGCAGGTTGATCACGCAGCCGCCAGGATGGGCCGCGGCGAAGTCCGCGAGCTGGGCCTCGTCGGGCTGTCCGCCGCAGAACAGGCGGTTTTCCGGGCAGCACTGGTGGGGCAGGTAGGCATTCATGGCGAGGTACCGCGATCGATCCGGTCTTTAAATTAGTAAATGCTTATATAAACGTCAAGCCCTCCGGCACGACACATGTCCGCCGTGTGCGCTATTTGCGTTTGCCGCCGCGCTTGCGCGGCGCGGGCGTGCACAGCGACGCCTGGTCCGGGGCGCAGTAGATGCCGTAGAGGGTGGCGATGATCTGCTCGGTCGGGCCGTGTTCCAGCGCGTACCAGATCGTCTGCGATTCGCGCCGGGTGCGCACCAGGCCTTCGTCGCGCAGCTTGGCGAGGTGCTGCGACAGCGCCGACTGGCTGAGGTCCGGCAACTGGTCGTTGATCTGGCCCACCGACATTTCCTGGCCCACCAGCAGGCACAGCACGCGCAGGCGCTGCGGATTGCCCAGTGCCTTCAGCAGCCGCGACGCTTCCTCGGCGCGTTCGCGCATCGCGGTGAAGTCGTGTGTGGCGGATGTCGGCATGGGAACTCCGGGGGAAACGGTGCGGCTGTTTGCGCGCTTGACTTTAGCACAACCATCTAATTAAGCTAAATCTAATTTAGATATATGTTTAGTACTGGCGACCGGCCTGCATCGGAGCGTCCCGCAGGCGCGGCCATCGATCCCGCAATCGGCAAATGAGGGGGGGGGAGCATCATGGCAAACATCGTCATTCTGGGGGCCGGGCTGGGCGGTACGGCGGCCGCGTACGAGATCAAGGCGGCGCTGGGGGCGGCGCATACGGTGACGCTGGTCGGCGACGGCCCGTATTTCCAGTTCACGCCTTCCAATCCCTGGGTCGCGGTGGGCTGGCGCAAGCCGGAGGCGATCCGGGTGGAGGTGGAGGCGCCGATGCGCCGCCACGGCATCCGCTTCATTCCGGTCCCGGCGCAGCGCGTGCTGCCGGCGGAGAACCGCCTGCACCTCGCCGACGGCCAGGTGCTGGACTACGACTACCTGGTGATCACCACCGGTCCGCGGCTGGCCTTCGACGACGTGCCGGGCCTGGGGCCGGAAGGCGGCCACACGCATTCGATCTGCACCGGCGCGCATGCCGAGAAAACCTGGCAGGCCTACCAGGCGCTGCTGGAACGGCCGGGTCCGGTGCTGATCGGCGCCGCGCCCGGCGCGAGCTGCTTCGGTCCGGCCTACGAGTTCGCGATGATCGTCGACGCCGACCTGCGCCGCCGCAAGCTGCGCGACCGCGTGCCGATCACCTACGTCACGCCCGAGCCCTACGTGGGCCACATGGGCCTGGGCGGGGTGGGCGATTCCAGGGGATTGATGGAATCGGCGCTGCGCGAGCGCGACATCCGCTGGATCACCAACGCCCGTGTCACGGCGGTCGAGGCCGGCAACGTGAAGCTGGACGAGTTGGACGAGCGGGGCGCGCTGGTGCAGTCGCGCGAACTGCCGCACGCGTTCGCGATGCTGCTGCCGGCGTTCGCCGGGATCGCCGCGGTGCGCGGCATCGAGGGGCTCACCAACCCGCGCGGCTTCATCCTGATCGACGAACACCAGCGCAACCCCGCCTACCGCAACATCTTCTCGGCGGGCGTCTGCGTGGCGATCCCGCCGGTCGAAGCCACCCCGGTGCCCACCGGCGCGCCGAAGACCGGCTTCATGATCGAATCCATGGTCGGCGCGATCGCCAGCAACCTGCGCGACGAGCTGGCCGGCAAGCCGGCCCAGGCCCGCGCCACCTGGAATGCCGTGTGCCTGGCCGACATGGGCGACACCGGCGCCGCGTTCGTGGCGCTGCCGCAGATCCCGCCGCGCAACGTGACCTGGGCGCGCATCGGCAAATGGGTGCACGTGGCCAAGCTGGCGTTCGAACGCTACCACCTGCGCAAGGTGCGCACCGGCAACACCCACCCGATCTACGAGCGCGCCATGCTGAAGCTGCTGCGTATCGGCTCGCTGAAGCAGTAGCGGCAGATCGCCGCATCCCCCGATTTCGTCTACCCGGAGCAATAACGTGAACATCGACCGCATCGTCCTGGCCTTCGCCGGCACCGTGATCCTCGCCAGCGTGGCGCTGGCGCATTTCGTCTCCCCGAACTGGCTGTGGCTGACCGTGTTCGTGGGCGCCAACCTGCTGCAGTCGTCCTTCACCGGCTTCTGCCCGCTGGCGCGCATCCTCGCCCGGTTCGGCCTGCAGCCGGGCTGCGCGTTCCAGCGCCGTTCCTGACCGCCCGTGCCCGGAGCCGCCTCGTGAAACCGTTCCTGCCGCCCGTCTTTTCCGCTGCGCTCGCCGTCGCGCTGGTCGCCTGCGGCGGCAAGCCGGCCGTGCCCGCGGCCAGCCATGGCGCGCCGTCGCTGGCCACGCTGACTGTCGCCGCCGGCGCCGGTTCTGGCCAGCAGCACTGGGACGGCATCGTGGAGGCGGTCGATGCCGCGGTGCTTGCCGCGCAGACGAACGCCCGGGTGCTGGCGCTGCCGCACGACGTGGGCGACACGGTGAAGCGGGGCGAGGTGCTGGTGCGCTTCAGCGACGTGGAACAGCAGTCCGCCGCGCGCGCGGCGCAGGCGCAGATCGCGGCGGCCAAGGCCGCCTGGGTGGAGGCCGAGGCGAACTACAAGCGTTACGCGGCCATCTATCCGCAGGGCTACGTCTCGCGGGCGGCGTACGAGCAGGCGCTGGCCCAGCGCAATTCCGCGAAGGCGCAGCTGGACGCGGCGCAGCAGCAGTGGCGCAGCGCGGGCGCGCAGCAGGATTACACCGTGGTGCGCGCGCCGTTCGACGGCGTGGTGACGAAGCGCTACGTGCAGGTGGGCGAGGCGGTGGCCGGACCGCCGTTCCCGCAGCAGCTCATCGCGATCGCCTCGCTGGCGCAGTTGCGCGTGGAGGCCCGCTTGCCGCAGGCGGTGGCCGAGGCGCTGCGCCGCACGGGCCGCGCCGAGGTGCTGACGGACGACGGCAAGCGCATCGCGGCCTCGCGGCTCACCGTGTTCCCGGTGGCGGACCCGGCCACCCACACCGTGGCGGTGCGGCTTGAGCTGCCTGCAGGCGCCGCCGGCCTGTATCCGGGCATGGCGGTGAAGCTGGCGTTTGCCGGCGGCGCTGCCGCGACCGGCGACGGGACCGTGTCGGTGCCGGTGAACGCATTGGTGCGGCGGGGCGAATTGACCGGCGTGTACGTGGTCGACGGCGACGCCGTGTCGCTGCGCCAGTTGCGCATCGGCGACGTGCGCGGCGATCGCGCGACGGTGCTGGCGGGACTCGCGCCGGGCGAACGCATTGCCGCCGATCCCGACGCGGCCGCGCGCTGGCTGATCGCCCGGCGCGGCGCGGGCGCGCCATGAGCGCGCCGGGGTTGTCCTTCGCGGGACGCATCGCGCGCATCTTCCAGTCGTCGCCGCTGACCCCGGTGCTGGCGCTCGCCGCGCTGCTGCTGGGCCTCGCCGCGATGGCGATCACGCCGCGCGAGGAGGAGCCGCAGATCGACGTCACCATGGCCAACGTCACGGTGCCGTTCCCCGGCGCCTCGGTGCGCGACGTCGAGAACCTGGTGACGTTTCCGCTGGAGCAGAAGCTCTCCGAGTTGCAGGGCGTGAAGCACGTCTATTCGGTGAGCCGGCCCGGCGTGGCCGTGCTCACCGTGGAGTACGCGGTGGGCGTGCCGCGGCAGACCGCCATCGTGCGGCTGTACAACCAGATCTACCAGAACCGCGACTTCGTGCCCGCGGGCCTGGGCGTGGGCCAGCCGCTGGTGCGGGCCATGGGCATCGACGACGTGCCGGTGATGGCGCTCGCGCTGTGGAGCGATCGCCCGGACACCGGCCCGGTGCAACTCGCGGAGGTGGCGCACACGCTGGAGACGGAGCTCAAGCGCGTGCCGGGAACGCGCGACGTGTACACGGTCGGCGCGCCCGAGCGCGCGGTGATGGTCGAGCTCGATCCTGGCAAGCTGGCCGCCTACGGCATGGCGGTCGGCGACCTTGCCGGCGCGCTCAAGGCCGCGAACGTGGTGGCGCAGGCCGGCGACCAGGTGGCGGGCAACCGCGCGGCGCCGGTCACCGCCGGCCGCTTCCTCGCCAGCGCCGGCGACGTGGCGAACCTGGTGATCGGGCTCAAGGACGGCGCCCCTGTACATCTCTCCGACGTCGCCAGCGTGCAGCGCGGCGCCGACCTGCCGGCCAGCTACGCCTGGTTCGGCAGCCCGGCCGGCAAGCCCGGCCCGGCCACCGGCGACGCGCCGGCGGTCACCATCGCCATCGCGAAAAAGGCCGGCAGCAACGCGGCCGACATCACCACCGCGATCCGCGCGCGGCTGCAGGCGCTGCGCAACACGGAGATCCCCGCCGGCGTGCACGTGGCGGTGACCCGCGACTACGGCCAGACCGCCACCGCCAAGGCCGACAGCCTGCTGCTGCACCTGCTGCTGGCCACGCTGTCGGTGGTGCTGCTGGTGGTGCTGGTGCTGGGCTGGCGCGAAGGGCTGGTGGTGGGCAGCGCGGTCATCGTCACCCTGGCGCTCACCTTGTTCGCGTCGTGGGCGATGGGCTTCACCATCAACCGCGTGTCCCTGTTCGCGCTGATCTTCTCCATCGGCATCCTGGTCGACGACGCCATCGTGGTGGTGGAGAACATCCACCGGCACATGGCGCTGGGCGGGCGCAGCCTGCGCGAGGCGATTCCCGAGGCGGTGAGCGAGGTGGGCGGACCGACCATCCTCGCCACCTTCACGGTGATCGCGGCGCTGCTGCCGATGGCCTTCGTCTCGGGGCTGATGGGGCCGTACATGCGGCCGATCCCGATCAATGCCTCGGCCGGCATGCTGCTGTCCCTGGCGGTGGCGCTGGTGCTGACGCCGTGGCTGGCGCTGCGGCTGTTGCGCCTCCACCCGGCCGATGGCGCCAGCGGCGGCGGCGCCCACGAAGCGGCGGGCGGACGGCTGCTGCGCCTGTTCCAGCGCCTGATGCGGCCGTTCCTCGAGGGCGTGCGCGGGCGTCGGCGGCGGCGCCTGCTGTTCGCCGGCATGGGCGCGCTGGTGCTGGCCTCGGTGGGGCTGGTGGTGGCGAAGGCGGTGATCCTGAAGATGCTGCCGTTCGACAACAAGAGCGAATTCCAGCTGGTGGTGGACATGCCCGCAGGCAGCACGCTGGAGCGCACCAACCAGTTGCTGCATGCGCTGGCCACCCAGGTCGCCACCATTCCCGAGGTCAGGGACTGGCAGGGCTACGCCGGCACCGCCGCGCCGATCACGTTCAACGGCCTGGTGCGCCAGTACTACCTGCGCCAGGGGCCGCTGGTCGGCGACCTGCAGGTCAACCTGGTGGACAAGGACGCGCGCCACCGCCAGAGCCACGAGATCGCGCTGGACGCCCGCCCCGCGCTGGCGGCGATCGCGGCGCGCTACGGCGCCGCGCTGAAGGTGGTCGAGGTGCCGCCCGGTCCGCCGGTGATGGCGCCCATCGTGGCCGAGGTCTACGGACCGGACGCGCGCACGATCCGTCAGGCCGCGCTGCAGCTGGAGCAACTGTTCCGCGGCAACCACGACATCGTGGACGTGGACAACAGCGAGGAAGCCGACGCGCCGCGCGCCGTGGTGACGGTGGACCGCGAGCGCGCCGCGCGGCTCGGGCTGACCCAGGCGACCATCGTGCAGGCCTTGCGCACCGCGCTCTCCGGCGACGACGCCACCTATCTCATGGACGGCCATGCGCGCCATGCGGTGCCGGTGCGGCTGCGCCTGCCGGCCGCCGACCAGGCCGGCATGGACCGGCTGCTGGCGCTGCGCGTGCGCGCGCAGGGCGGCGCGCTGGTGCCCTTGTCGGCGGTGGCGAGCGTGCACGAAGCGGGCTGGGAGGATGCCGCCTACCACAAGGATCTGCTGCCGTACGCCACCGTCACCGGCGACGACGCGGGCAGCACCGACAGCCCGCTCTACGGCATGTTCGCGCTGGTGGGCACGCTCGCGCACGCCACGCTCGACGGGCAGTCCGTGTCCCAGTATTTCATCCGCCAGCCGGCGGACACCGCGGGCATCGCGGTGAAGTGGGACGGCGAGTGGCAGATCACCTACGAGACGTTCCGTGACATGGGGCTGGCCTACATGGGCGGTCTGCTGCTGATCTACCTGCTGGTGGTGGGGCAGTTCCGCAGCTACCTGGTGCCGCTGATCATCATGGCGCCGATCCCGCTCACCGTGATCGGCGTGATGCCCGGGCACGCGCTGTTCGGCGCGCAGTTCACCGCCACCTCCATGATCGGCATGATCGCGCTGGCCGGCATCATCGTGCGCAACTCCATCCTGCTGATCGACTTCGTCAACCACGCGCTGGCCGCGGGCCGGCCGCTGGCGGACGCGGTGATCGACGCGGCGGCGGTGCGGGCCAAGCCCATCGCGCTGACCGCGGCGGCGGCGATGCTGGGCGGCCTGTTCATCCTCGACGACCCGATCTTCCAGGGCCTGGCGGTGTCGCTGATCTTCGGCATCCTGGTATCCACCGTGCTGACCCTGGTGGTGATCCCGCTGCTGTACTACGCGTGGCTGGCGGGCGCCGCGCGCCATCGTGAAGGAGTGAAGCCATGAGCGACGAGCAGACCCTGGAACTGAGCCTGGAACGGGTAGGCGATTACGAATTCCGTGTGCGCTTCGACGGCACCGCGGTGCCCGACCTGGCCACCGACGAGTCCGCCCCGCTGGGCCATGACGCCGGCCCCAATCCGTCGCGGCTGCTGGCCGCCGCCGTGGCGAACTGCCTGTGCGCCAGCCTGCTGTTCGCGCTGCGCAAGTTCAAGAACGAACCGCAGGGACTCTCGGCCAAGGCGCTGGCCACCATGCAGCGCAACGAGCACGGCCGCTGGCGCATCGTGCATATCGGGGTGGACCTGCAGCTTGCCGACGCGGCCGCCGCGCTGGAGCACGTGGAACGCGCGATGGCGCAGTTCGAGGATTTCTGCATCGTCACCGAGAGCGTGCGGCAAGGCATACGCGTGGCGGTGAGCGTGCACGACGCGGACGGCGTGCTGCTGCACGTGGGCGAGGCCTGACGGGGCGTTCCCGACGCAGCGACTGCGGCCGGATGTCATGACCGCTGTGGCAAGATGCGTCCCCGCCATCTTCGCCACAGGGGTTTCCGCATGTCATCCATCCGCCGGGCCGGGGCCATCGTGCTGGCCGCCCTGTTGCTGGTCGCGCCCGCCGCGCAGGCCTGGGGGCCGCAAGGTCACCGCATCGTCGCCGCACTGGCGCAGCGCCACCTGAGCCCCGCCGCCATGGCCGAGGTGGAACGCCTGCTCGCGCCGCAGCACACCACGCAGCTGGCGGATGTCGCGAACTGGGCCGACCAGATCCAGGACGATCCCGCCCAGGCGGCGCTGTGGCAGCAGACGCGCAGGCAGCACTACATCAATTTCCGCGGCGGCCCGGCCTGCGACTACGTGCCGCCGCGCGACTGCCGCGACGGCCAATGCATCGTCGGCGCCCTGCAGCACTACGTGGATGTCCTTCGCGACCGCTCGCAGCCGGACAGCGCCCGCCGCGAGGCGCTGATGTTCGTGGTGCACTTCATGGGCGACGTGCACCAGCCGCTGCACGCCGGTTACCGCGACGACCTCGGCGGCAACAAATACCAGGTGCAGTTCGAGGGCAAGGGCAGCAACCTGCACCGGGTCTGGGACTCCGGCCTGCTGAAGACGCGCGGCCTGGAGTGGGAGGCGTACATGCGGCAGCTCGATGCGGAAGGCCCGGTGGCGCTGCCGCCGACCATCGCGCCGCTGGACGATCCCTATGCGCAGTGGGCCGAGGAGTCCTGCCGCATTACGGCGGAGCCCGGCTTCTATCCGGACGGCCACAAGATAGACCAGGCCTACGTCGATGCCGAGCTGCCGGTGGCCGAGACCCGGCTGCGCATCGCCGGGCGCCGCCTGGCCGAGGTGCTGAACCTGGCGTTCCTGGACTGAGGCGTCGCGCGCGGCGTTACATGAGGCATTACATACGAATGCAGCCCCGCATCGCGCCCGGCATCTGCTAGCCTCCCCGGCAGCCGAATGCATTCGGACGTCCATAGCCCATCAGGCCACCGCATGACCCCCACCCCGCTGCGCCGCACCAAGATCGTCGCCACCCTGGGCCCCGCCACCGACGCGCCCGGGATGCTCGAACAGATCATCGCCAACGGCGTCGATGTCGTCCGCCTCAACCTTTCGCACGGCCAGCCCGACGACCATCGCGCCCGCGCCGCCGCGGTAAAGGCCGCCGCCGCCGCCGCGGGCCGCGAGGTGGGCGTGCTCGCCGACCTGCAGGGGCCGAAGATCCGCGTGGAGAAATTCGCGAACGGCCCGATCCAGCTCGAGCTCGGCGAGCCGTTCGTGCTGGACTGCCGCGCCGACGCGCCGCCCGGCGACATCCACCGCGTGGGCGTGAGCTACCTCGACCTGCCGCGCGACGTGCGCCCCGGCGACGTGCTGCTGCTGGACGACGGCCTGGTCGCGCTCACCGTGGAGGAGGTGGTGGGCACCGAGATCCGCTGCACCGTGCTGGTGGGCGGCAAGCTCTCCGACCGCAAGGGCCTCAACCGCCAGGGCGGCGGCCTTTCCGTCTCCGCGCTGTCCGACAAGGACAAGGCCGACATCAAGCTCGCCGCCGAGATCGGCGCGGATTTCCTCGCCGTCTCCTTCGTGCGCTCGGCCGAGGACATGCACCAGGCCCGTCGCCTGCTGCACGAGGCCGGCGGCAACGCGGCGCTGGTGTCCAAGATCGAGCGCGCCGACGCGATCCCCGTGCTGGGCGAGATCATCGACGCCTCCGACGTGGTGATGGTGGCGCGCGGCGACCTGGGCGTGGAGATCGGCGACGCCGAACTGCCCGGCCTGCAGAAGAAGATCATCCGCGAGTCGGTGCAGCGCAACCGCGCCGTGATCACCGCCACGCAGATGCTGCAGTCGATGGTGCGCTCGCCCATTCCCACGCGCGCCGAAGTGCTCGACGTGGCGAACGCGGTGATCGACGGCACCGACGCGGTGATGCTGTCGGAGGAGACCGCCGCCGGCGCCCATCCGGACAAGGCGGTGGCGGCGATGGCGCGCATCTGCCTCGGCGCCGAGCGCCAGTTCGAGCCCAAGGAAGACCTGACCAACGCCGCCCCCCACCTCAGCCGCACCGACCAGGCGATCGCGCTGGCCGCGATGGTGCTGGCGGCGCAGCTCGGCGTGCGCGCGATCGTGGCGCTCACTGAATCCGGCGCCACCGCGCAGTGGCTGTCGCGCTACCGCAGCGCGGTGCCGATCTACGGCCTGTCGCCGTTCGCCGCCGCGCGCCGCCGCATGCAGGTGCTGCGCGACGTGCGCGCGGTGGAATTCAGCCACGGCGAGAACCAGAGCATGGCGTCGTCCACCCGCGCCGCGGTGCGGCTGCTGTTCGCCCAGGGCAAGCTGGTCGAAGGCGACAGCGTGGTCATCACCTACGGCGACCGCGTGGGCCACGTGGGCGGCACCAACACGCTCAAGCTGCTGGCCGTGGGCGCGGGCGGCGCGGTGGACAGCCTGCGCGAACTCTGAACGGGGCGGCGCGCCCGCGGCGACACGGAACGGGCGCCCGGGGCTAGACTGGCCCCGCCGTCCCACTTCCACCGGAGCCCCCATGAACTCCCGCGCGCGCCGTCTGGTCCGTTCCCTGCTGCTGATCCCGGCCCTGGCCTGCGCCACGCCGGTGCTGGCGCAGGCGAACAGGATCGATCCGCAGAACCTGTACCACTACTGGATCCTGCTCAACACCAAGGTCAACACCGATCTGCCGAACACCGGGCTCAACCTCACCAAGCCCGGCTGCGCGGCGGTGACCTACACGATCGGTTCCGACGGCGTGCCCATGCACGTGCAGCTGGCGAAGCTGGAGCCGAAGAGCGACCTCGGCCAGACCGCGGTGACCGCGGTGAAGAACTTCCGCTACGGCCCCTCGCTGACCAACAAGATCGGCCAGCCCATCGCCACCTACTACATCGTGCCGTTCAATTCCCCCGACGACCCGGCCGCGAAACAGCAGCTGATCGACACCTGCAAGCTGCCCGGCTACGGCAGCTGAGGCCCCGCGCCCGGCCCCGGACTGCGGGGCCGGGCGGTTCCGTTATAATCTGCGGCTTTAATCACGCCGTCCCGCCGCGGGGCGGCGCCCACCCTCGCGCGGGCCGCTGTTGCCTCGCCGTACGGAGCCGTCATGAGTATTGAAGATCTCGAAAGCGTCGCCCTGGCCATGGTGGCGCCCGGCAAGGGCATCATCGCCATCGATGAGTCGACCAACACCATCAAGAAGCGTTTCGAGGCCGTCGGCATCGAGAACAGCGAGGAAAACCGCCGCGCCTACCGCGAGCTGCTGCTCACCACGCCGGGCCTGAACGAGCACATCTCCGGCGCGATCCTGTACGACGAGACGATCCGCCAGTCCACCAGGGACGGCGTGCCGTTCACCCAGGTGATGAAGAAGGCCGGCATCATCCCCGGCATCAAGGTCGACAAGGGCCCGGTGCCGCTGGCCGGCTTCCCCGGCGACGTGGTCACCGAAGGCCTGGACGGCCTGCGTCCGCGCCTGGAGGAATACGTGAAGCTGGGCGCCCAGTTCGCCAAGTGGCGTGCGGTGATCAACATCTCCGACGACAACCCTTCCTCCACCGCGATCGAGGCGAACTGCCACGCGCTGGCCCGCTACGCCGCGCTGTGCCAGGAAGCCGGCCTGGTGCCGATGGTCGAGCCGGAAGTGATCATGGACGGCGACCACAGCATCGAGGTGAGCTACGAGGTGCACGAAGCCGTGCTGCGCAGCCTGTTCAACGCGCTGTACGAGCAGAACGTGATGCTGGAAGGCACCATCCTCAAGGTCAGCATGGTGATCCCGGGCAAGGATTCCTCCGAGCAGGCCGACGTCGAGGAAGTCGCCGAGGCCACCGTGCGCGTGCTGAAGACCTGCGTGCCGGCCTCGCTGCCGGGCATCGTGTTCCTCTCCGGCGGCCAGACCGACGAGCAGTCCACCGCCCACCTCAACGCGATGAACCGCATCGGCCCGCACCCGTGGCCGCTGTCGTTCTCCTACGGCCGCGCCATGCAGCAGGCCGCACTGAAGCTGTGGGCCAAGGACATGAAGGCGAACTACGCCGAGGCGCAGAAGACCGTGCACGCGCGCGCCAGGGACAACGGCCTCGCCGCGCTGGGCCGCTGGAACGGCTGAGCCCTCCAGTCGTCCGCGGTCGCAAAAAGAGACGGGCGCCTTGCGGCGCCCGTTTCGTTTTGCCCATGGATCGGTGCCGCGCTCAGAAGCGGTATTCCGCGCTGACCGAAACCATGTCGGTGCTGAGGTCCACGTTGCGGCGCTGGGCGTCGAAGTAGTCGTAGTTCAGGCCGACGCTGAGGTTGCGGTTGAGGTTGTAGCCCACGCCCGCACCGGCGTACCAGCTGGTGTCGTCCAGGCTCTTGCGCACCGGGTTCACCTCGTTGCTGAGGCCGTGGCCGGTCCAGCTGTAGACGCCGGCGCGACCGCTCAGGTACCAGTCCCGGCTGAGGTCGAAGCGGGCGTTGGCGCCGGCGGTCCAGCCATGCAGCTGCGACTTGCCGCGCTCGATCACCGGCGAGCTGTTGAAGATGTTCCTGGCGTGGATGTTGCCAAGGTCGTTGTAGCCCACCTCGGCACCCAGCGCGAAGTTCGGCGCCAGCGACCAGCGGTAGCCGCCGTTCAGGGCGTAACCGGTGTCGTGGCCGTCGTACGGGCCGTTGTTGATCGCGGTGCGGCCCACGTTGCCGTTGACGAACCAGCCGGCGTTGTCGGACGGCGCGTTCTGCGCGAACGCGGCGGGGATGGTCAGCATGCCGGCAGCGGCGAGCGAGAGGGCGAGCAAGGTCTTCTTCATGGAGATTTCTCCTGTTATGGAAAGGCGGTCGCCGGCCGGTTGGGGAAAGGGACGGTGCCGCGTGGGCCGATGGGACATCGGCGTCACATGTCCTTAGATCGGGTTCGCCAGGAGAAATTCAATACTCGTGAGTATAGTATTAAGGAAAGATTAAGATTCATGGCAAGGTCGGGGCGGCCCAAAAAGAACGGGCGCCGAGGCGCCCGTTCTTCAGCTTTTACAGCGGGTTGCGATCTCAGAAGCGGTATTCGCCGGCGATCGAGACGATGCCGGTGGAGCGCTTCAGGCCCGTGGAGACCTCGCCGGTGGTCGTGTCCTTGATCTTGCCGGCGTTCGCGTGGAAGTAGTCGTACTGCACGCCCACGCCCACATGCTCGTTGATGTCCCAGCCGGTGCCGAGACCCGCGTACCAGCTGCTGCGGTCCGAACGGCCGCCGCTGGTCAGGCCCAGGTCCTGCCCGATGCTGTTGTTGAAGCTGTGGTCGTTGTCGTTGGAGCGGAAATAGCCGCCATGGGCGCTGAGGTACCACTGCTGCGTCAGGTTGATGCGGCCGTTGGCGCCAAGCAGCCAGCCGCGCAGGGCATTGGTGCTGGAGGTCTGGTTGACATCCTGCGAGTTGAAGACATTCTTCACGCGGAAGTTGCCGAGGTCGGCGTAGCCGGCCTCCAGGCCCAGGCCCAGGTCGTTGCCGACCTTCCAGCGATAGCCGCCGAGCACGCCGTAACCGGTGCGCCGACCCTTCTCGCCCTTGAGGAAATTGAAACCGGAGCCGTTGCTGCCAAAGCCGCCGGTGTCGCTGCCATTGGTGCGGCCGACGTTGGCGCCGATGAACCAGTTGCCGCTGCCAATCGGCTGGCTGGACTGGTAGTTGCCGCTGCCCTGGGCGGGAGCGGTGTTGTCCTGGGCGAAGACGGGAGCGGCGACCAGGCCGATGCTCGCGAAAGTGAGGACAAGCAGGGACTTCTTCATGGGAATTACTCCTCTTTTGTGGGAACGGACACAGCCTTGGGGACAGGGGAAAGGGCGAACGTGTCCGTGCATGGCCTTTCCGGCCATGCGTGGGATTAGAACGATATGGGCCTGAAGGGTTTCCATACCCGGCAGTGTGGAATTAAGGTTGAGTTAAGTAGGGACTTGCGGGCGACAGCGACGGCGTGGATCGGCGACAATGGGAACCTTTCGCCGCCCCTTCCCGGAGAAGCCCCATGACCACCCGCCGCCAACTTGCCAACGCCGTGCGCGCCCTCGCCATGGACGCCGTGGAAAAGGCCAAGTCCGGCCACCCGGGCATGCCGATGGGCATGGCCGACATCGCCGAGGTGCTGTGGAACGATTTCCACAGCCACAACCCGGCCAACCCGCACTGGTTCAACCGCGACCGCTTCCTGCTCTCCAACGGCCACGGCTCCATGCTGCAGTACGCGCTGCTGCACCTGAGCGGCTACGACCTGCCGATGAGCGAGCTGGAGCGCTTCCGCCAGCTGCATTCCAAGACCCCGGGCCATCCCGAGGCGCATGAGACGGTGGGCGTGGAAACCACCACCGGCCCGCTGGGCCAGGGCATCGCCAACGGCGTGGGCTTCGCGCTGGCGGAGAAGGTGCTGGCCGAGCGCTACAACCGCCCCGGCTTCGAGGTGGTCGACCACCACACCTGGGTGTTCTGCGGCGATGGCTGCCTGATGGAAGGCATCTCGCAGGAGGCGATCTCGCTGGCCGGCACCTGGAAGCTGGGCAAGCTCACCCTGATCTACGACGACAACAACATTTCCATCGACGGCGAGGTGCCGGGCTGGTTCACCGACGACACCGCGGCGCGCTTCGAGGCCTGCGGCTGGCACGTGATCCGCGACGTGGACGGCCACGACGCGGAGAAGATCAAGGCCGCCATCGCCGCCGCCAAGGCCGAGACCGGCAAACCTTCCCTCGTGATGTGCAAGACCATCATCGGCTTCGGTTCGCCCAACAAGGAAGGCACCGAAGCCTGCCACGGCGCGCCGCTGGGCAAGGACGAGATCGCCGCCGCGCGCGACATGCTGGACTGGCGCTACGCGCCGTTCGAGATCCCCGCCGAGATCTATGCCGGCTGGGACGCGAAGCAGGCCGGCGCGAAGCGCGAGGCGGCATGGAACGCGCTGTTCGCCGACTACGCCAGGGCGAACCCGGAACTGGCCGCCGAGCTGCAGCGCCGTCTCGCCGCGAAGCTGCCGGAAAACTGGGCGGCCGAATCGCAGGCCTACGTCGAGAAGATGCAGGCCGAGGGTCCGGACGTGGCCAGCCGCAAGGCCTCGCAGATGGCGCTGAACGCGTTCGGCCCGCTGCTGCCGGAGCTGATCGGCGGCTCGGCGGATCTCGCCGGCTCCAATCTCACGATCTGGAAGGGTTCGGTCAGCGTCACCGAGACCAGCCCGGCCGCGAACTACATCCACTACGGCGTGCGCGAGTTCGGCATGACCGCGATCGGCACCGGCCTGGCGCTGCACGGCGGCTTCATCCCCTACGACGCCACCTTCCTGGTGTTCTCCGACTACGCGCGCAACGCGGTGCGCATGAGCGCGCTGATCCCCGCGCACTCCATCCACGTCTACACCCACGACTCGATCGGCCTGGGCGAGGACGGCCCCACCCACCAGCCGGTGGAGCACCTGGCCACCTTGCGCTACATCCCGAACAACCGCGTGTGGCGCCCCTGCGACGCGGTGGAATCGGCGGCGTCGTGGAAGGCGGCGATCGAGCGCAAGGACGGCCCGTCCTGCCTGGTGTTCTCGCGCCAGACGCTCAAGCACCAGCAGCGCAACGCGCAGCAGGTGGCCGACATCGCGCGCGGCGCCTATGTGCTGTCCGATCCGGCCGACACGAAGTTCAAGGCCATCCTGATCGCCACCGGCTCCGAGGTGGAGCTGGCGATGGAAGCGATGCGCACGCTGGCCCAGCAGGGCGTGCCGGTGCGCGTGGTGTCGATGCCGTGCACCGAGAGCTTCGACGCGCAGCCGCTGGAATACCGCGAAGGCGTGCTGCCCGGCTGGTGCCGTGCGCGCGTGGCCGTGGAGGCCGCCATCACCGACTTCTGGCGCAAGTACGTGGGCCTGGACGGCGAAGTGATCGGCATGACGACGTTCGGCGCCTCGGCCCCGGCCGAGCAGCTGTTCGACTACTTCGGCATCACGGTGACGAACGTGGTCGATGCGGTGAAGCGCGTCGCCGGCTGATACGCGGGCCTCGCCCAAACGAAAACGCCGCGGCTTGCCGCGGCGTTTTCGTTGGTGGCGGAAGCGTCAGGCCGCCAGCAGCGCGGCGAGCTGCGCCGGATCGTGCGCCAGCGCCTGCGCGCCAGCCAGTTCCAGTTCCTCGCGGCTGCCGAAACCCCACAGCACGCCGACGCCGCGCACGCGGTTCGCCAAGGCGCCTTCGATGTCGAAGCGGCGGTCGCCGATCATCGCGGCCTGCTCGGGCTGGGCGCCGAAATCCGCGAGCGCGGCGGCGATCATCGACGCCTTTTCGCTGTGTGCGCTGGACGGATCGGGGCCGTACAGGCGCGTGAACGCGTCGCCGAACGGCAGGTGCTCGACGATCGGCCGCGCATGGCGTTCGGACTTGCTGGTGACCACGGCGAGGGTGTGGCCGGCGGCCTGCAAGCGCCCGATGGTCGCCGCGATACCGGGGTAGACCGCGTGCTCGCGCCAGCCCAGCGTGGCGAAGCGCTCGTGGTAGTAATCCACCGCAGCCTCCACGCGCCCGGCGTCGTGATCCAGCAGCGGCGCGAAACCGTGGCGCAGCGGCGGGCCGATCCACGGCCGCAGGTCGGTCGGCGCCGCTACGCCCAGCTTGTCGAAGGCGTAGCGGATGCAGGCGGTGATGCCGGGCTCGGAATCGATCAGCGTGCCGTCAAGGTCGAACAGGCAGAGCATTACTTCGCGGCCCGCGCCCTGAGTGCCGCCACCGCCGGCAACTCCTTGCCTTCCAGGAATTCCAGGAAGGCGCCGCCGCCGGTGGAGATGTAGGAGACGTCGTGCTCGATGCCGTACTTGTCAACCGCGGCCAGCGTGTCGCCGCCGCCGGCGATGGAGAACGCGGGCGAGGCGGCGATCGCGCGGGCCAGCGTCTCGGTGCCCTTGCCGAAGGCGTCGAACTCGAACACGCCCACCGGGCCGTTCCACACCACGGTGCCGGCCTTGGCGATCAGCGCGGCGTAGCGCTGCGCGGTCTCCGGGCCGATGTCCAGGATCATCTCGCCGTCGCGCACCTGGTCCACCGGCTTCACCGTGGCCGGGGCGTTGGCGGAGAATTCCGGCGCCACCACCACGTCCACCGGCAGCGGCACTTCCGCGCCGCGGCGCTTCGCGTCGGCGAGCACCTTCTTCGCGGCGTCGAGCAGGTCCATCTCCACCAGCGAGTTGCCCACCGAATGGCCCAGCGCGGCGATGAAGGTGTTGGCGATGCCGCCGCCCACGATCAGCTGGTCGACCTTGCCGATCAGGTTCTCCAGCAGGGTGAGCTTGGTGGAAACCTTGGAGCCGGCCACGATGGCCAGCAACGGGTGCGCGGGGTTCTCCAGCGCCTTGCCCAGCGCATCGAGTTCGGCCGAGAGCAGGGGGCCGGCGGCGGCGATGGGGGCGTATCTGATCACGCCGTGGGTGGAGGCCTGGGCGCGGTGCGCGGTGCCGAAGGCGTCCATCACGAAGATGTCGCACAGCGCGGCGTACTTCTTCGACAGCGCCTCGTCGTCCTTGCCCTCGCCGACGTTCATGCGGCAGTTCTCGAGCACCACCACCTCGCCGTCGGCGACGTCCACGCCGTCGAGGTAATCGCGCACCAGGCGCACCGGCTTGCCGAGCTTGTCGCCCAGCCACGTGGCAACGGGCGCCAGCGAGGAGGCTTCGTCGAACTGGCCCTCCTTCGGGCGGCCCAGGTGCGAGAGCACCATCACCTTCGCGCCGGCGTCGCGCGCGGCCTTGATCGTCGGCAGGGCGGCGTCGAGGCGCTGGGTGGAGGTGATCCGGCCGTGATCGTCGATCGGCACGTTCAGGTCTTCGCGGATCAGCACGCGCTTGCCGTGCAGGTCGAGGTCGCTCATGCGGGTGACGGACACGTGGAAACTCCCGTGGTTCGGAAAGGGCTGCCGCGGCGGCGGAAAGCCCGTATTGTCCCGGCGCTTCCGGGGCGATGCAAATTACACTGCAGCTTTTCCGTTGCAGGGAGTGGACACATGGCTTCCAGTCTTGTGCTGTACGGCTACTGGCGCTCCAGCGCCGCCTATCGCGTGCGCATCGCGCTGGCGTTGAAGGGGCTGGCCTGGGAAAACCGCCCCGTGCATCTGGTGAAGGACGGCGGCCAGCAGCATGCCGCGGACTACGCGGCGATGAACCCGCAGCAGCTGGTGCCCAGCCTGCGCGACGGCGACCGGGTGCTGACGCAGTCGCTGGCGATCATGGAGTACCTGGAGGAAACCCGCCCCCGGCCGCCCCTGCTGCCAGCCGATGCCGGCGGCCGCGCGCGGGTGCGGGCGCTGGCGCAGGCGGTGGCCTGCGACATCCATCCGCTGGGCAACCTGCGCGTGCTGCAATACCTGGAGCGCGAACTGGGCGTCGGCGAGGCGCAGCGGGGGGCATGGGTACGGCACTGGATCGCCGTCGGCTTCGCCGCGATGGAGGCGATGCTGGCCGGCGACGCGGCCACCGGCCGCTACTGCCACGGCGACACGCCGGGACTGGCCGACGCCTGCCTGGTGCCGCAGGTGTACAACGCGCACCGCTGGAAAGTGGCGCTGGACGACTACCCCACCATCGCCCGCATCGCCGCCGCCTGCGGCGAGCTGGACGCGTTCCGCGCCGCCGCGCCGGAGGCGCAGCCCGACGCGGCGTGAGCCGGGCGCATGCGGGAACGGAGTGCTATGACGGCGCGCGCACCAGCAGCACGTCGCAGGGCGCGGCCGGCACCACCCGGCGCGCGGTGCCGCCCACCAGCAGATGGAACGCCAGGCCGCGGCGGAACGCGCTGATCACCACCAGGTCCATCTCCTGCTCCAGCGCACAGTCGCGCAGCACGAACTCCGGGTGGCCGTGCTCGACCCACGTCTTCGCGAGGCGGCGCCCGTCCAGCGGGGTGGCGGCGACGAAGGCCTGCATGGTGGCGTGCTCCATCCGCGCCAGCTCCTCGCCGTGGCCGGCGTCCAGCCACAGCGAACGATAGGGAATGTCCAGCACGTGCAGCAGGGCCAGCCGCGCCGCGGGGAACCACTCGGCCGCGGCCAGCAGGCCGTGGCGCGACTCGGCGGTGAAATCGGTGCCGACCAGCAGCTTGCCGTAGGCGGCGCGGGCGCGCTGCTTCACCACCAGCAGCGAGGCCGGCGAGCGCCGCAGCAAGGCTTCGGCCACCCGGCCCAGCCGGCCCGCGGGCGGCGCATCGCTGGCGCCCAGCACGATCAGCTCGCACTGCTGTTCGACGGCGACGGCGAGGATCGCGGTGGCCGGATCGCCCTCGACCACATGCACGACCGCCGTCTCGCCGAAGTCGCGGCGCAGCTGCCGTTCGGCCGGCACCGCGGCGGACGGGGTGGGCCCGTCACAGGTCGCCAGCGGTGCCATGGGCCAGCCGTCGTCGGCCTGCGGCAACACGTGCACCACGTGCAGCGCGGCCTGCCATTGCGCGGCAAGTTGCACGGCGCGGTCGCTGGCGCGATCGCTGCGGCTGCGCAGGTCGATGGCCAGCAGGATGCGTCGCGGCGGGGCGGAGGAGAGGGCGGCAGTCATGCGGGCACTCCGGCGGCGTGTGATCGACTATAGGCAGGCGGATGGCGGACGCCAAGTCGTGCTCGCCGTGCCGCTTTGGCGGCTGCCGGTCGCGCCCTGTAGACTCCGGGGACTGCGCGCCTTGTCGCCGCTCCCCGTACCGCCATGGAGGGCGTGCCGCGGTGCGCGCCATCCTTTTCCGCCATGGAGGCCCGATGCCCCACGACACCGTTTCGTTCGCCTTGCTCTGCCTGCCGTTCGCGGGCGCGGCACTGGCGTGGCGGATGCGGCACCGGCAGGCGGCGACCTGGCTGGCGATCGGCGTGGCGGCGCTGGCCCTGGGACTGAGTCTGGCGGTGCGGCCCTGGCTGGCCGACGGCGCGGTGCTGCGCACGGTACTGCCGTGGCTGCCCTCGCTGGGGCTGGACCTGGTACTGCGGGTGGACGGACTGGCCTGGCTGTTCCTGCTGCTGATCTGCGGCATCGGCCTGCTGGTGGTGGTGTACGCGCGCTACTACATGCCGGAGGAGGACAGGCTGGGCCGCTTCTACGGCCTGCTGCTGGCCTTCATGGGCGCGATGGTCGGCGTGGTGACCGCGGGCAACGTGGTGCAGCTGGCGTTCTTCTGGGAGCTGACCAGCCTGCTCTCGTTCCTGCTGATCGGCTACTGGAACCAGGGCGCGTCGGCGCGCGAGGGCGCGCGCACCGCGCTGATCGTCACCGCGGGCGGCGGCCTGTGCCTGTTCGCCGGCCTGCTGCTGCTGGGGCACATCGCGGGCAGCTACGACCTGGACGCGATCCTCGCCGCAGGCGACGCGGTGCGCGCGCATCCCTGGTACGTGCCGATGCTGGTGCTGGTGGCGCTGGGCGCGCTGAGCAAGAGCGCGCAGTTCCCGTTCCATTTCTGGCTGCCGCAGGCGATGTCCGCGCCCACCCCGGTGTCGGCCTACCTGCACTCGGCGACCATGGTGAAGGCCGGCGTGTTCCTGCTGCTGCGGCTGTGGCCGGTGCTGGCCGGCACCGAGGCGTGGTTCTGGATCATCGGCGGCGCGGGCCTGGCCAGCCTGCTGCTGGGCGCCGCCTCGGCGGTGTTCCAGCAGGACCTGAAGGCCGTGCTGGCGTATTCCACGATCAGCCACCTGGGCCTCATCACCATGCTGCTGGGCCTGGGCAGCACGCTGGGCGCGGTGGCGGCGATCTTCCACATCGTCAACCACGCCACCTTCAAGGCCTCGCTGTTCATGGCCGCCGGCGCGGTGGACCACGAAACCGGCACCCGCGACCTGCGCCGGCTGGGCGGTCTGCGCCAGGTCATGCCGATCACCGCGACGCTGGCGCTGGTGGCCAGCGCGGCGATGGCCGGGGTGCCGCTGCTGAACGGCTTCCTGTCCAAGGAAATGTTCTTCGCGGCGGCGCTGTCCACCCACCGCGGGTTGACCGTGGACATGCTGGCGGCGGGCCTGGCGGTGCTGGCCAGCATGTTCTCGGTGATCTACTCGCTGCGTTTCGCGGTGGGCGTGTTCCTCGGCCGACTGCGCGACGGGTTGCCGCGCACGCCGCACGAGCCGCCGTACTGGATGCGCCTGCCGATCGGCCTGCTGGTGCTGGCCTGCGTGCTGGTGGGAGTGCTGCCCGCGCAGGTGATCGGACCCACCCTGGACCTCGCCGCGGGCGCGGTGCTGGGCGAGGCGTTGCCGGCGTTCGACCTGGCGATATGGCACGGCGTCAACGCACCGCTCTTGATGAGCGTGCTGGCGTTTGCCGGCGGCTGCGTGGCGTACGCCGGGCTGCGCGGCTGGTTCGCCCGCCGCGAGACGCTGCCGTTGCTGGGCCGGTTCAGTGCGCAGCGCGTGTTCGAGCGGGTGCTGGCGCTGCTCACCTCCACCCTGCCGCAAGCGCTGGAACCGGCGTATTCCGGCCGCCGGCTGCAGCCGCAACTGCGGGTGATCGTGCTGGCGGCGGCGCTGGCCGCGGGCCTCGCGATGTACGGCACGCCCATGCATTTCGGCCTGCGCGCCTCCGCCGTGGACCCGGGGTTCGCGCTGCTGTGGCTGCTGGGCGCGGTCTGCGCGCTGGGCGCCGTGCGGCAGGCGAAGTTCCACCGGCTGGCGGCGCTGGTGCTGGTGGGCGGGGCGGGGCTGGTGTCCTGCGTGAGCTTCGTGTGGCTGTCCGCGCCCGACCTTGCCGCCACCCAGTTGCTGGTGGAAGTGGTCACCACCATCGTGATCCTGCTGGGCCTGCGCTGGCTGCCCAAGCGCGTGGCCGGCCTGTCGCCCGATGCGCCGCCGGCGCGCTGGCGCCGCTACCGCGACGGCGCGGTGGCGGGAGTCGTGGGGCTGGGGCTGGCGGGGCTGGCCTACGCGGCGATGCTGCACCCGGTGGCCAATTCCGCCTCGCATTTCTACCTGGAGAACGCCTTGAGCCAGGGCGGCGGCCACAACGTGGTCAACGTGATCCTGGTGGATTTCCGCGGCTTCGACACCTTGGGCGAGATCAGCGTGCTGGCGATCGTGGCGCTCAGCGTGTTCGCGCTGCTGCGCCGCTTCCGCCCGGCGGTTGAGAGCGTAGGCGCGCCGATGCAGCAGCGCCTGCAGGGGGCCACGCGCGAGGACGGCTACGACGCCGGCGGCGCCGACTACCTGCGCATTCCCGGGTTGATCGTGCAGTTGATGGCGCCGGTGATCGTGCTGTTCGGCATGCACCTGTTCCTGCGCGGGCACGACCTGCCTGGCGGCGGCTTCGCCGCCGGCATCACGGTGTCGGTGGCGCTGGTGCTGCTGTACATGGCCCGCGGCGCGCGCTGGGTGGAGGCGCGGCTGAAGGTGGCGCCGCTGCGCTGGGTCGGCCTGGGCCTGCTGCTGGCGCTGGCGACGGGACTGGGCGCGCTGGCGTTCGGCCATCCGTTCCTCAGTTCGCATTCGCGCCATGTGGTGCTGCCGCTGCTGGGCGAGTTGCCGCTGGCCAGCGCGCTGCTGTTCGACCTGGGCGTGTTCGGCGTGGTGGTGGGCGCCACCTCGCTGATGCTGGTGGCGCTGGCGCACCAGTCGCTGCGCCAGCCGCGCGCGCCGACCGATGCCGGAAAGGAGGACGGCTGATGGAACTGGTGCTGGCACTCGCGATCGGCGTGCTGGGCGGCAGCGGGGTGTGGCTGCTGCTGCGCCCGCGCACGTTCCAGGTGGTCATGGGGCTGACCCTGCTGTCCTATGCGGTGAACCTCTTCATCTTCTGCGTCGGCGGCCTGCGACTGGGCGCCGATCCGGTGCTGCGCGAGGGAGCGGGGCTGATCGAGTACGCCGACCCGCTGCCGCAGGCGCTGGTGCTCACCGCGATCGTGATCGGCTTCGCCACCACCGCGCTGTTCCTGGTGGTGCTGCTGGCCTCGCGCGGGTTCACCGGCAGCGACCATGTCGACGGCAAGGACGGTGCGCCGTGAACGCGCACCTGCTCGCCGGCCCCATCCTGCTGCCGTTGGCCGCGGCCGCGCTGCAACTGCTGCTGGGCGAGCGCCGCCGCGGCGCCGCCAGCGCGCTGGGCGCGCTTTCCTGCCTGGGCCTGCTGGGTTTCGCGCTGGCGCTGCTGGCCGTGGTGGGCGACGGCACCACGCTGGTGTACCGCATCGGCGGCTGGCCGGCGCGCTTCGGCATCGTGCTGGTGGCCGACCGGCTGTCGGCGCTGATGCTGCTGCTCACCGCGGTGCTGGCGCTGGCGCTGCTGCCGGTGGTGCTGGGTCGCTGGCGGCGGCCGGGCAGCGCGCTGCAGCCGCTGGCGCAGTTCCTGCTGATGGGCCTCAACGGCACCTTCCTCACCGGCGACCTGTTCAACCTGTTCGTGTTCTTCGAGGTGCTGCTGGCGGCCTCGTACGGACTGGCGCTGCACCACCCGAGCGCGCAGCGGGTCGGCGCCGGCCTGCACTACATCGCGATCAACCTGCTGGCGTCGCTGCTGTTCCTGGTCGGGGTGAGCCTGATCTTCGGCGTCACCGGCACGCTGAACATGGCGGCGCTGGCGCAACTGGTGCCGCAGGTGCCGGCCAACACCCGCGCGCTGCTGCATGCCGGCGCGGCGATCCTCGGCGTGGCGTTCCTGGTGAAGGCGGCGATGTGGCCGCTGGGCTTCTGGCTGCCGCGCAGCTACGCCGCCGCACCGTCGGCGGTGGCGGCGATGTTCGCGGTGATGACCAAGGTGGGCGTGTACGTGCTGCTGCGACTCAGCCTGCTGTTGTTCGGCGCCGGCGCCGGCGCGGCCTCGGCCGGCTTCGGCAGCGGCTGGCTGCTGTGGGGCGGCGCGGCTACCGTGGCGACCGGCGTGGCGGGCATGCTGGGCGCGCGCGAGCTGAGCCGGCTGGCCGGCTACAACGTGCTGGTGTCCTCGGGCAGCCTGCTGGGCGCGATCGGCGTGGGCCAGCCGGCGGTGATCGCCGGCGCGCTGGCCTATCTGGTGGTGTCCACCCTGGCGGTGGCGGCGTTCTTCCTGCTGGCCGGCCTGATCGCGCCGCGCGACGACGCGGAGGAGGCGCCGCTGCTGGAAGCCTACGATCCGGGCGGCCTCGCGTTGTACGCCGACGAGGACGAGAGCCAGCCCACGCAGCCGGCGCCGGTGCGGCTGCTGGCCGGCGGATTCTTCATCGCCGCGCTGCTGCTGGCAGGCCTGCCGCCGCTGTCCGGCTTTCTCGCCAAGTTCGCGCTGCTGGCGCCGCTGGTGGGGGCGGGGGCGGAGGCGATGATGTTGTTCGCGTTGATCGTGGCGGGCGGCCTGGGCACGGTGGTCGCGATGTGCCGGGTGGGCATCCAGGTGTTCTGGGAGGACGACTGGGTGTTCCCGCCCATCCACAACGGCGCGGTGGCCTCGGTGGCGATCCTGCTGGGGCTGTGCCTGCTGCTCACCGTGCTGGGCGAGGCGCCGATGCGCTATCTGCAGGCCACGGCGGCGCAATTGCACTGGCCGGACGGCTATATCCGGGCGGTGCTGCCGTGAGGCGCTGGCTGCCGCATCCGCTGATGGCCGGCTTCCTGCTGCTGGTATGGCTGCTGATGCGCGGCAGCCTGGCGCCGGGCGACTGGCTGCTGGGCGGCATGCTGGCGCTGGGCCTGGCGTGGGCGTTCGGCAAGCTGCAGCCGCCGCGCGCACGGCTGCGCCAGCCCTGGCGGCTGCTGCCGCTGGCGCTGCGGGTGGTGTACGACATCGTGCGCTCCAACCTCGCGGTGGCCGGCGTGGTGCTGAGGCCGCGCTGGCGCGGCCGGTCGGGCTTCGTGGCGATCCCGCTGGAGCTGGAGGATCCGTACGGGCTGGCGCTGCTGGCCTGCATCGTCACCTCCACCCCGGGCACGATCTGGGTGGACCACGACCCGGTGCGGCGCGTGCTGCTGATCCACGTGCTCGCCCTGGCCGACGAGGCGATCTGGATCGACACCATCAAGCGCCGCTACGAACGCCCGCTGCTGGAGATGTTCCAATGAGCCACGCATTCCTGGGCGGCGCGCTGGTCGCGGCGCAACTGCTGCTGGTGCTGGGCATGGCCTGCGCGCTGCTGCGCATGTTGCGCGGCCCGCGCGCCCAGGATCGCGTGCTGGCGCTGGACGCGTTCTACGTCAACGCGATGCTGCTGTTGCTGACGGTGGGCCTGCGCAGCGACAGCGTGCTGTACGTGGAGGCGGCGATGATCATCGCGCTGCTGGGTTTCGCCGGCACCCTGGCGTTCGCGAAGTTCCTGCTGCGCGGCGAGGTGATCGAATGAGCCTGATCGAAGCCCTGCCGCCGTGGGCGGCCGTGCTGGTGGGCGTGCTGGTGCTGCTGGGCGCGGGCTTCGCCTGCGTCGGTTCGCTGGGGTTGCTGCGGCTGCGCAACTTCTACCGGCGCGTGCACGCGCCCACGCTGGGCAGCACGCTGGGCACGTTCTTCATGGTGGCTGCCTGCGTGGTGGCGTTCTCGCTGGCGCAAGGCCGGCCGGCGCTGCAGGTGCTGCTGATCGGCGTGTTCCTCACCCTGACCACGCCGATCACGCTGATGCTGCTGGTGCGCGCGGCGCTGTACCGCAACCGCGTCGAGGACGGCCAGTCGCTGGTGGCGCCGGAGCCCGGCGACGACGAGTAGGACGCGCGCCTGCCGGCGCGGTCAGTAGCCCATGCCGTAGGGGTCGTTGCTGCCGCCCATCAACGCGCTTTCGCTGGCGTTGCTGCCGCCTTCGGCGAGGCGGATCTTCAGCGCCAGGCCGTCGCGGGAGTCGGCCTTGTTGAGCGCCTCGTCCAGCTCGATGCGGCCTTCCTTGTACAGCCGGTACAGCGACTGGTCGAAGGTCTGCATGCCGTCCTGCAGGCTGCGGTCCATCGCCTCCTTCACCTCGTGGATCTGGCCGCGGCGGATCATGTCGCGGATCAGCGGGGTGTTCAGCAGCACTTCCACCGCGGGCAGGCGGCGACCGTCCCTGCCCACCACCAGGCGCTGGCTGATGACCGCGCGCAGGTTCAGCGCGAGGTTCATCAGCACGTTCTTGTGCGCCGACTCGGGGAAGAAGTTGAGGATGCGCTCCAGCGTCTGGTCGGCGTTGTTGGAGTGCAGGGTGGCGAGGCACAGGTGGCCGGTCTCGGAGAACGAGATCGCCGCCTCCATCGTGTCGGTGTCGCGGATCTCGCCGATCATGATCACGTCCGGCGCCTCGCGCATCGCGTTCTTCAGCGCCTCGTGGTAGGTGTGGGTGTCCAGCCCCACCTCGCGCTGGTTGACGATGGAGCGCTTGTGCCGGTGCAGGTACTCGATCGGGTCCTCGATGGTGAGGATGTGGCCGGCGGAGTTGGTGTTGCGGTGGTCGATCATCGAGGCCAGCGTGGTCGACTTGCCCGAGCCGGTGGCGCCGACCACCAGGATCAGCCCGCGCGGCTCCATGATCAGCTCGCGGAAGATCGGCGGCAGCTGCAGCTGCTCGACGTTGGGGATCTCGCTCTTGATCGCGCGGATCACCATGCCCACTTCGCCGCGCTGCTTGAACACGTTGATGCGGAAGCGCCCGGCCTCCTTCACCGCCAGCGCCATGTTGAGCTCGAGGTCGCGCTCGAACTGCGGCACCTGGCCTTCGTCCATCAGGGAATAGGCGATCTTTTTCACCATGCCGCCCGGCAAGCCGGTGTTGCCGAGCGGATAGAGCTTGCCCTCGACCTTGATGTTCACCGGGGCGCCGGTGGACAGGAACATGTCCGAGGCCCCCTTGTCGACCATCAGTTTGAGGAAGTAACCGATATCCACGCCAAATCCCCTGTGAGTGTGCTCGTTGCAATGAACGATTGTGCCCGCACACAATACGCGCAGAAGCTTAGTCAGGAATGCGTGATGGTGCACATCTCCCCCTCGTCACCCCGGTATCCGGCGCGCCTGCGCGGCCCGGGGCGGCAAGTTGCGCTGGCCGGCGTGCTGGCCGGACTGCTCGTGCTGGCGGGTTGCGCCAGCGTCCCGCCGCCAAACGATTCGATGAACCTGGCGCAGACGCAACTGCAGGCCGCGCGCGATGCCGGCGCGGCCGACTACGATCCGGTGGATCTGGGCTTCGCCCAGGACAAGTTCCAGCAGGCCCAGGGGGCGATGGCCGCCCGCAAGTACGAACTGGCGGCCGACCTGGCCGCCGAGTCGCGGGCCGACGCCGAGCTGGCGCGGGTCAAGGCCAACCTCGGCGCCGCGCGGGCGAAGATCCAGTCCAAGATGAACGCGAACGCCGAGCTGCGCGAGCAGGGCGCCCAGGCCGCCGCCGCGGCCGCGGCCGAGTTCGCCAAGCCCTTGCCGCTGCCGGCCACCGCCGGCAGCGCGCCCCCGCCGGCCGGTGCGGGCGCGTTGCCGCCCGCGGCACCGCTGGAGGACATGCCGGCGCCGTCGGATTCGGAACTCGCGCCGCCGTCGTCGTCGGGGCAGGGCTTCCAGAGCGTGCCCGCGCAGAACCCGCCGTCCCGCGACCAGGATTCGAACGCAGGCCAGGGCTTCCAGCCTGCGGGAGGCCAGCCATGAAGCGCATCGCCACCGTGATTGCCACCGCCGTGATGGCGCTGGGCATCGTCGCCACCGCCCACGCCAAGCGCGACGACATCGATGTCGACCGCCTGACCGGCAACCTCAACCAGCTCGCCGGCGACCCGGTGCTGGGCAACTACGCCCAGGCCGAGCAGGCGCTGGCGCGCAACGCGATCGCCCAGCTGGCGCAAGCCGGCTCGCGCGAGCGGCCGCATGCCTTGTACATCGCCGAGCGGCGGGTGGACCTGGCGCGGGCCTCCGCCCAGTTCCAGGACGCCCAGACCAAGCTGGCCCAGCTCGACCGCGAGCACGACCAGATCCAGCTGGAAAACAGCCGTCGCGAGGCCGATACCGCCCGCCGCGAGCTGGAGCGCCAGCGCCTGCAGTACCAGATGGCGCAGGAAGAGGCGCAGCGCCTGCAGGAGCAGGGCCAGGCCTATTCGCAGGCGGCCGAGCAGGCCCAGGCCGAGGCGGCCAAGGCGAAGAAGCTGGCCGAGGCCCAGAGCCGGGTCGCCAAGGCCGCCAAGCGCGAGGCCGAACTGGCGGCCAAGGCCGCCAAGGCCATGCGCGCGCAGATGCAGGACGGCAGCAAGCCGTAAGCCCCTGCGATTCCCCGGCGACGGGGATGGCGCGGGCAGCCGTTCCCCGGCTGCCCGGGTTCCCGCCAGCGGCTGCGACGCGGTCCCGCGCCGCGTGCAAACTTCGTGCCTCGCGTGCCCCGAGGCGAGTCCGGCAGCCATCCGCAAGTAGCTGTTTTGACAGCTTTTCGGGTCGGTTTCACTAGTGAACACCCCTGCGTCGAAATGTCTGCCGCGGACGCTTGCGGCACTTTTCGGGGGGGAGTAGGGTCAACCGCAATGGAGCCGTTTCGCTCCATGGCCCGCCGGTTCGAACCATGCACCACTCGCCCGCCAGTTTCCGCCCGCCATCCGGCTTGCCGGTGCGGGCGGGCGAGGGCGCGCGCGTGTCCGGACCCGGCGGACGGGCGCCAGCGGCGCCCGCATGCTCACTCACGAGGAGGTTGGATCATGTTCGAAAACCAGCAGCGTGATGACGTGGAAGCATTGATGAAGGCCGATGCGGAGTTCCGCCGCCTCTATCAGCATCATCGGGAACTCGACAGCAAGGTGCACGACGCCGAGATCGGCGTGCTTCCGCTGGACGACATCACCCTAGCCAGCATGAAGAAAGAAAAACTGCACGCCAAGATACGCCTGGAACGCATGTGGGAAGGGCGACGGCATCTATCCAGTTGAGCGGGTTCTGAACCGACTCCGCGACCACGACGGCCCCGGCAGCTTCCGCCCTGGAAGATACCGGGGCCGCAACGTTTCCACCCGGCCCCTCCGCAGCGCTCGGCTATCATGGCCCTACCCCGGTGACGCAGGCCTGCCACCGGCCCGCCACGCAACGGAGCCCCCATGACCGTCCAGCAGAATGTCCTCGAACTGATCGGACATACCCCGATGCTGCGCGCGCAGCGCCTGGACGCGGGCCCTTGCGAGCTGTTCCTGAAGCTGGAAAGCGCGAACCCCGGCGGCTCGATCAAGGACCGCATCGGCCTGTCGATGATCGAAGGCGCGGAAAAGGCCGGCAGGATCAAGCCCGGCGCGATCCTGGTCGAAGGCACCGCCGGCAACACCGGCCTGGGCCTCGCGCTGGTGGCGCAGGCCAAGGGCTACCGGCTGATCCTGGTGGTGCCGGACAAGATGAGCCGCGAGAAGATCTTCAACCTCAAGGCGATGGGCGCCGAAGTGGTGCTCACCCGTTCGGACGTGGCCAAGGGCCATCCCGAGTACTACCAGGACATGGCCGAGCGCATCGCCCGCGAAACGCCCGGCGCGTATTTCATCAACCAGTTCGGCAACCCGGACAACCCGCGCGCGCACATCGAGAGCACGGGGCCGGAGATCCTCGAGCAGATGGACGGGCGCATCGACGCCATCGTGGTGGGCTGCGGTTCCTCCGGCACCATGACCGGCCTGTCGCAGTACTTCGCCAAGGCCTCGCCGCACACCGAGATCGTGCTGGCCGACCCGGTGGGTTCCATCCTCGCGCAGTACATCAACGAGGGCACGCTCTCCACCAAGTCGTCGAGCTGGCTGGTGGAAGGCATCGGCGAGGATTTCCTGCCGTCGATCAGCGACTTCAGCCGGGTGAAGAAGGCCTACGCGATCTCCGACCGGGAGAGCTTCCTCGCCGCCCGCGAACTGCTGGCGAAGGAAGGCGTGCTGGGCGGTTCCTCCACCGGCACCCTGCTGGCCGCGGCGCTGAAGTATTGCCGCGAGCAGGCCAGCCCGAAGCGCGTGGTGACCCTGGTCTGCGACACCGGCAACAAGTACCTCTCCAAGCTCTACAACGACTACTGGATGCTGGACAACGGCTTCCTCGAACGCGAGCAGCACGGCGACCTGCGCGACCTGCTGCTGCGCCCGTTCGCCAAGCGCGACACCGTGGTGATCGGCCCGAACGAGCTGCTGATCACCGCCTATACACGCATGAAACTGTATGACGTCTCGCAGCTTCCGGTGATGGACGGCGACAGGCTGGTGGGCATCGTCGACGAGTCGGACGTGCTGCTGCACGTGCATGCCGACGAGACGCGCTTCCGCGATCCGGTGTCGGTGGCGATGATCGCCGAACTGCAGATGCTCGACGTGCGCTCGCCGATCGAATCGCTGCTGCCGGTGTTCGAGCGCGGCCACGTGGCGATCGTGATGGACGGGGAGCGCTTCCTCGGCCTGATCACCCGCATCGACCTGCTCAACTGGCTGCGCCGCAAGGTGAACTGAGCGGTACGCGGGCTGAAAGCCGGTTGAAACGCGCGCACGGCACAGTCGCCGTTCACGTCGGCCGCGCCGGCACGCATCACTCGACAAGGAGCTTCAGCCATGTGTGGAATCGTCGCTGCCGTCGCCCAGCGTGACGTGGCGCCCCTGCTGATCGCGGGCCTGAAGGCGCTGGAATACCGTGGTTACGATTCGGCCGGCCTGGCCGTGCTGGAAGGCGGCACGATCCGCCGCGTGCGCGCCAAGGGCAAGGTGCGCGAGATGGAGGCGCAATACCTCGCCGCGCCGCTGCCCGGCGGCACCGGCATCGCGCACACGCGCTGGGCCACCCACGGCGTGCCGAACGAGGCGAACGCGCATCCGCACATCGCCGGCCGCGTCGCCATCGTCCACAACGGCATCATCGAGAACTACGCCAGCCTGCGCGAGGAGCTCAAGGCGCGCGGCCACGTGTTCACCTCCGAGACCGACACCGAGGTGATCGCGGCGCTGATCGAGGAACGCATCGCCGGCGGCCTCGGCCTGCGCGAGGCGGTGCTGGCCGTGGTGCGTGGACTGGAAGGCGCGTACGCGATCGCCGTGGTCAGCGCCGACGAGCCGGGCCGCGTGGTCGGCGCCCGTCGCGGCGCGCCGCTGCTGGTGGGCGTGGGCATCGGCGAGCACTTCCTGGGTTCGGACGCGCAGGCGCTGATCCAGGTCACCAACCGCATGATCTATCTCGACGAGGACGACGTCGTCGAGATCACCCGCGAGCGCGCGCAGGTGTTCGGCCTCGACGGCCAGCCGGTGGAACGCGGGGTGCACGAGAGCGAGCTTTCCGCCGACGCGGTGGAGCGCGGCGAATACCGCCACTACATGCAGAAGGAAATCTTCGAGCAGCCGCGCGCGGTGGCCGACACGCTGGAGTCGCGCCTGGGCGCGAACGGCGTGCTGCCGAACATCTTCGGCGTGGGCGGCGACGAGCTGCTGGCCAAGGTGCGCGGCGTGCACATCATCGCCTGTGGCACCAGCTACCACGCCGGCATGGTGGCGAAGTACTGGATCGAGGAGTACGCACGCCTGCCGGTCGCCGTCGAGGTGGCCAGCGAGTACCGCTACCGCGAGGCGGTGGTGCCCGAGGGCACGCTGTTCGTGGCGATCTCGCAGTCCGGCGAAACCGCCGACACGCTGGCCGCGATGCGCGAATCGAAGCGGCGCGGCTACCTTGGCACGCTGGCGATCTGCAACGTGCCCGAGTCCTCGGTGGTGCGCGAGGCGGACCTCAAGCTGATGACCCGCGCCGGCCCCGAGATCGGCGTGGCGTCCACCAAGGCCTTCACCACCCAGCTCGCCGCGCTGGCGCTGCTGTCCCTGCAGCTGGCGCGGCAGCGCGGGCTGGACGACGCTCGCTACGCGAGCCTGTGCGCGCAGTTGCAGGCGCTGCCCGGCGCGATCGAGCGCGCGCTGGCGCTGGAGCCGCAGATCGTGGAACTGGCCGAGCATTTCATCCCGCGCCACCACGCGCTGTTCCTGGGTCGCGGCGCGCAGTTCCCGGTCGCGCTGGAGGGTTCGCTCAAGCTCAAGGAAATCTCCTACATCCACGCCGAAGCCTACCCCGCGGGCGAGCTCAAGCACGGCCCGCTGGCGCTGGTGGACGAGGACATGCCGGTGGTGGCGGTGGCGCCCAACGGCCCGCTGCTGGACAAGCTGAAGTCCAACCTGCAGGAAGTGCGCGCACGCGGCGGCGAGCTGATCGTGTTCGCCGACAGCGCCGCGCCGATGGACGGCAACGCCGCGCGCGGCCACCTGCTGCGCATCGACGCCGGCGGCGACTTCATCGCCCCCGCCGTCTTCACCGTCCCGCTGCAACTGCTCGCCTACCACGTCGCCGTGCTGCGTGGCACCGACGTGGACCAGCCGCGCAACCTCGCCAAATCCGTGACGGTGGAGTGATCCAGCGCGGCTTGCGCGAATGTTGTCCTTCGACAATAAAGTCGGGTCCTGGACAATAAAGTTGCGAACCGGTGATCGTTGCCCTTCGCCACTGGCGTGAGGGGCGCGGCTGCGTGGTGGATGACTGGGCCAGTCGTCCGATGTCTTGATCCGGCTGCCACAAAGTTGCCGGTCGAAATTTTCCCGACGCTCGGCGTGCGCAGCCTGGGCCGGAGCGGAAGGGGCTACGTGCGATTTGTGCCCGCGAGGCCGGGCGCTTGCAAATCGCTCATGCGCATCCTACAGTGAACCATATGGTTCACTATCAAGCCCGCCTAGACACAACGTTCGCCGCGCTCGCCGATGTCACCCGACGCGGCGTGCTGGAGCAGCTCGGAGGGGCGGACGCCTCGATCACCGACCTTGCCCAAAGGTTCCACATGACCCTTACGGGCATGAGGAAGCACGTCAGCATCCTGGAGCAGGCAGGGCTGGTGACCACGCAGAAGGTCGGGCGCGTGCGGACCTGCACGCTCGGACTGCGCCGGCTGGAAGAAGAGGCTGCCTGGATCGAGCAGCACCGCCAACTCTGGAACGCGCGCTTTGACGCGCTGGACGAACTCGTCGAACACCTGAAACGCAAGGAGAAGGTAGATGCCAAAAGCAAGAGAAGCTAGCTCCGTCGCCAGGAACCGCACTGCCGTGGAACGCAAGTCCGATCGCGAACTCGTCGTGACGCGGACGTTCGATGCCCCGCCGCACATCGTGTTCGAAGCATGGAGCAATCCCGAGCTGTTCAAGCTTTGGTGGGTGCCGAAATCGGCGGGCATGTCGCTGGTCTCGTGCGACATGGACGTTCGCACCGGGGGCGCGTACCGCCTCGTGTTCAGCCATCCGGCCTTCGATCAGCCAATGGCGTTCTTCGGCACCTACCGGGAAGTCACGCCGAACAAGCGCATCGTCTGGACGAACGAAGAAAGCGATCAGGGCGCCGTGACCACGGTGACGTTCGAGGAAAACGACGGCAGGACGCTGGTCACCTTCCACGAACGCTACCCCACGGAAGCGGCCCTCGACGAAGCCCTCGCCGGTTCGGCGGAAGGCCTGCCCGAACAGTTCGCGCAGCTGGACGAGTTGCTCGCGGACAGGTCGTGACCGCGCCGCGGCCCTGGCGCATGGAAGGGATGACGGTGAAGCACGCAATCGCCAGCGGCGCCGGCCAGTCCGGCGCCATGTGGGGACGATATGCTCAGGCGCGATTTCCTCAAGACCGCCATGGCGACCGCAGTGCTGGCTGCGGTCCTTCCCGTTCAAGCCAGGAAGACTTCCGCCATGTCGAACGAGCGTTTTGCCGACGTCAATGGCCAGCATCTCTTCTACAGCGTGCATGGCGCCGGCAAGCCGCTCATTCTTCTCCACGGCGGCATCGACCCGGACAGCTTCCGGAGCAATCTGGCCGTGCTGGCCAAGGGGCGGCAGGTGATCGCGCCTCATCTCCAGGCACACGGGCGCACGCCAGACACGGATCGGTCACTGCGCAGTGAAACGATGGGCGACGACATCGCCGCCCTGATCGGCCATCTGGATCTCGGCAAGGCCGACGTCATGGGCTACTCGCTCGGCTCCAGCGTCGCGCTGCAGACGGCTATCCGCCATCCGGCCGCAGTCGACCGGCTCGTACTCGTGTCCGCGGCGATGAGGCAGGACGGCTTTTATCCGGAGGGAGTGGCAGCCTTCCAACAGTTGGAAGCCAACGCCGCCACGCTCGGCCCTGGCGTCGAGGCATCGCCGTTGGGCAAGGCGTATCCCGATGTCGATTGGACCAACCTTTTCAGGAAGGTCGGCGACCTGACCAAACGCCCCTTCGACTGGAGCGCCGGGGTCGCCAGGCTTCAGGCACGCACACTGCTGGTCTATGCCGACGCTGACGCCATTCGGCCCGAACACATGATCGAATTCTGGAAGGCCTTGGGAGGCGGCCGGCGCGACGCCGGGATCGATGGCTCCCTGCGGCCAGCAAACCAGCTCGCCATTGTGCCGGACACCACCCACTACACGATTCCCGTCGATCCGATGCTGCCGGAGATCGTCGAGCGCTTCCTCGGAGCTGCATCGGAGGCAGCAGGTTAGGGAGCGCGAAACGCCCACGGAGTTGTCGGGCTACGGGGGAGTCGTGTGTGTCCTCCGTGTCGCTGGAACGGGAAATCAATGGGTTGTGTCCATCCGCGGACGGAACTTCATCGGCTGTCTGCAGCCTGTCGCGCGACCGTGCTTCCTGCAGGCAGGTAGGGGTTGCGATCCAGCACGGCGAGCACGGCCCAGGCCGTCGCCCCGAGGTGCGGCTGGTGGTGGTAGTACGAGTACGGCGCGGTGACGCGTTCCTGCGGCGTGGCCCACAGCAAGCCGCCGGGAGACACCTGCCGCGCGAGGATCGAGAGCAGCCTGTCCGCCTCGGCGTCGCGGCCCTGTCGGCGGTAGACCAGCGCGGCCTGCGCCGTGCCTTCCGTCCACAGGCCGTCGTGGGTGCCGGTGAAATCGAAGCCGCCCCGAGTGGCGTGGGTGCGCTCCACCCAGGTGAGTGCGCGCCGCCACTCGCCGGGCGCATCGGGCAGCAGCAGCGCCCAGAGCTGCACGTCGAGGGCGGACGGCGCATGCAGCGGGGTGGCGCCGTCGGCGGTGGTGCCCATCCAGAAATGCCCGCTCGCCGCATCCCATTGGGCGTCGACGAAACGGCGCGCGCGCCTCGCCTGTGCGGCCCAGTCGCCCGGGGCGGCGCTGCGTTGCAGCCAGTCGAACAGCGCGACGAGGTCGATGTTGTGCTCGGTCGATTTCCACGGCGCCTTCTGCGGCACCAGCAGGTAGGATTCGATGCCGCCGCTGAAGCCGCCCGCGCCGCGCGCGTCCGCGGCGTGCTCCACCACCCAGTCCGCGAGGCGCGCGGCCGCATCGCGCCAGCGCACGTCGCCGGTGGCGTCGTGCATGGCCAGGAACGCCAGCGCCGCCCAGGCGAGGTTGCCGCATGAACTGCCGTCCTGATAGGCGCCGGAGTAGTCGCGGGCGGCGTCGATCCAGCGCTTCTGCCGCGCATCCCACCAGCCGTTCGGCAGCGGTTTGCCGTTGCCGACCGCGCCGGCGCGGTAGGCGTCGCGCAGTCGCGAGTCGTTCGTGGCCGCCAGCCGCAGCGCTTCGGCGATGCGTTCGGCTTGCGCCGGCTTGCCACAGGCGAGCAGGGCAATCACGGCGAGCGCGTTGTCGTAGGTGAAGGCCGCCGCGTGCAGGGGTGGCAGGCCGGGCGCGCCATGGCCGTCGAGGCTGTCGTAGCTGCGCAGCAGCAGCGGCGCGTTCCCCGGGATCGCGTCCACGCGCGCGGCGATGGCACGGCAAGCGGTGTCCGCCAGGGTTTTCGTTGCCCGGGATGTGGCGCCCGCGCGCTCCGCAGGAGGCGTCGCCGCCCACGTCGCCGGGATGCCGGCGAGCAACGCCAGGCACAGCGCAATGACGCCTGGCCGGCGGTGGCCGGTGCGGCTGGATCGGGGTGCGGCAAACGCGGTCATGGGCGAGTCCCGGATTCCCTTCGGCAAGAACCGGAGGCGGCTGCCGGGATGTTCGCATGACCGCGCAAACGAAGATGCCTTCATGCCGTGGTTCGACACGGCATGAAGGCATCGGGAAGTGCGTGACCGTGCCGGCGCCATCCGCCGGCGCGGCGTCGGGCGCTCAGGTATCCGCGCTGTGCTGGTACTGCGGCGACATCGGCATCATCAAGGTGTTCTCGGTGTACATCACCCAGATGGATGCGCCCAGCACGATCACCACCAGCACCACGGTGAAGACGAAGGACAGCAGGTTCCAGCCGCCTTCCCCGCGCGCGTCGAGGTGCAGGAAGTAGACGATGTGCACGAAGATCTGCACCACCGCCAGCGCCAGCACGATGGTGATGGTCACCCAGTGGTTGGCGAACACCTGGCCCATCACCAGCCAGAACGGGATGACGGTGAGGATGGCCGCCAGCGCGAAACCGGTGAGGTAGCTGCGCAGCGTGCCGTGGTTCGCGTGCTCGTCGTGGCCCGGCTCGTGGCCGTGCGCGAGGTCGTGGGAAGTGGAATGGCTCATCGCAGCACACCTGCCAGATAGACGAAGCTGAAGACGCCGACCCACACCAGGTCGAGGAAGTGCCAGAACATGCTGAGGCACTGCAGGCGCCGCACGTTCGCTTCGGTGATACCGAACTTGCCAAGCTGCACCATCAGCACCACCAGCCACAGGATGCCGACGGAAACGTGCAGGCCGTGCGTGCCGACCAGGGTGAAGAACGAGGACAGGAACGCGCTGCGGCCCGGGCCGGCGCCCTCCGCGATCATGCCGAGGAACTCGTGGATTTCCAGCGTCACGAAGGCCGCCGCCAGCAGGCCGGACACCGCCAGCCACGCCAGCATGGCCGTCTTGCGCTTGCGCGCCATCTCCAGCATCGCGAAGCCGAACGTCACCGACGAGACCAGCAGCAGGGCGGTATTCACCGCCAGGCCCGGCAGGTCCAGCACCTCCGCCGCGGTCGGGCCGCCTGCGGTGCTGGTGCCCAGCACCGCATAACAGACGAACAGCGACGCGAAGATGAAGCAGTCGCTCATCAGGTAGATCCAGAACCCGAGCAGGCTTCCGTTCGGCGCGTGCGGCTCCTCGCTGCAGAGGAACGGCGACTGCAGGTTGCCGGTGGTATCGACCGCCGTGGCGCTCATGCGTTGGCTCCCTGGTTTTCCGGCTGCCAGTTGCCGCTGTGTTCGAATGCGCGCACCTCATCCCTGGGGATGTGGAAGTCGCGACGGTAGTTGAAGGTGTGCACGATGCTGGCCACGACCAGGCCCACGAAGGACGCCACCGCCAGCCACCAGATGTACCAGACCAGGGCGAAGCAGCAGACGAAGGACAGGGTGGCTATGACCACGCCCGCGGCGGTGTTCTTCGGCATGTGGATGGGGTTGAAGCCCTCCAGCGGACGCCGGTAGCCGTGCGCCTTCATGTCCATCCACGCGTCGCGCGCCCGCACGTTCGGGACGAACGCGAAGTTGTACGGCGGCGGCGGCGAGGAGGCGGCCCATTCCAGCGTGCGGCCGTTCCACGGGTCGTTGCCCACGGCGTAGGCCTTGCGCCGGATGACGCTGACGACGATCTGGATCACGAAGGTGAGGATGCCGAGCGCGATCAGGAAGGCGCCGAAGCCGGCGACGATGAAATACGGCTGCAGGGCCAGGTTGTCGAAGTGGCTGAGGCGGCGGGTCACGCCCATCAGGCCCATGATGTACAGCGGCGTGAACGCCACCCAGAAGCCGATCAGCCAGAACCAGAAGCTGGCCTTGCCCCAGGACTCGTCCAGCTTGAAGCCGAAGGCCTTGGGGAACCAGTAGTTGACCGCCGCGAACACGCCGAACACCACGCCGCCGATGATCACGTTGTGGAAGTGCGCGATCAGGAACAGGCTGTTGTGCAGCAGGAAGTCCGCCGGCGCCACCGACAGCATCACGCCGGTCATGCCGCCGATCGTGAAGGTGAACAGGAAGCCCATCGTCCACAGCATCGGCACGGTGAACTGCACGCGTCCGCGGTACATGGTGAACAGCCAGTTGAAGATCTTCACGCCCGTGGGGATGGAGATGATCATCGTGGTCAGCGCGAAGAACGAGTTGACGTCCGGCCCCGAGCCCATCGTGAAGAAGTGGTGCAGCCACACCAGGTACGACAGGATCATGATCGCGCAGGTCGCGTAGACCATGGACGAATAGCCGAACAGCGGCTTGCCCGAGAACGTGGGCACGATCTCGGAGTACACGCCGAAGATCGGCAGGACCAGGATGTACACCTCCGGGTGGCCCCACACCCAGATCAGGTTGATGTACATCATCACGTTGCCGCCGAAGTCGCTGGTGAAGAAATGCATGCCCAGGTAGCGGTCCAGCGAGAGCAGGAGCAGCGTGGCGGTGAGCACCGGGAACGTGGCGATGATCAGGCCGCTGGTGCACAGCGAGGTCCAGGTGAACACCGGCATCTTCATCATCGTCATGCCGGGCGCGCGCATCTTCACGATGGTGACCACGAAGTTGACGCCGCTGAGCAGCGTGCCCACGCCGGACAGCTGCAGGCCCCAGATGTAGTAGTCGACGCCCGGGCCCTGCTGCAGCTCGGAAACGGGCGGATAGCCCAGCCAGCCGGCGGTGGAGAAGTCGCCCACGAACAGCGACACCATGAACAGGATCGCGCCCCAGAACGTGAACCAGAAGCTCATGTTGTTGAGGAACGGGAACGCCACGTCGCGCGAACCGATCTGCAGCGGCATCACGTAGTTGATCAGCCCGACGATGTAGGCCATCGCCACGAAGAAGATCATGATCGCGCCGTGCGCCGTGAAGATCTGGTCGTAGTGCTCGGGCGGCAGGTAACCCGTGTTCGGGCCGAACGCGATCGCCTGCTGCGCGCGCATCATCGCCGCGTCGGCGAAGCCGCGCAGCAGCATCACGGTGCCCAGGATCATGTACATGATGCCGAGCTTCTTGTGGTCCACGCTGGTGAACCACTCGTGCCACAGGTAGCCCCACAGCCGCTTCTTGGTGACGTAGCCGAGCAGGGCGAGGCCGCCGGCCAGCACCACCAGCAGGGTGACCAGGACGATGCGCCCCTCCAGGTCGGGTTTCAGGAACGGCAGCGAGTCGAGCGTGAGCCGGCCGAACAGGAAACTCCTGGCGGCAGCTTGGGTGGTGGCTTCAAGCATGGTTTGGATCTCTGAACTGGATCAATGCGTCGCGGCAGGCTGCGTCCCGGCGGGCGTGGCGGCGTCCGCGGGCGCGGCGCTGCCTTCGTGCATGCCCGGCATGTCCTGCATGGCATGGCCGGCGTGGCCGCCTGCGGCCATCGTTTCGCTCATGCACGTCTCGCCGGGCAGGACGCAGCGCTCGAGGATGCGCCGGAACAGGTCGGGCTCGAAGCTGGCCCAGGAGCGCGCCGGCACGTTGCGTTCGGGCTGGCGCAGCTGGTCGTAGGCCTGGATGTCGAGCGCGCCGCCGCCATCGCGGGCCTTGGCCACCCACTGGTCGAAGTCCTGCTGGCTCATGCCTTCGAACGTGAAGCGCATGTCGGTGAAGCCCGCGCCGCTGTAGTTCGCGGAGAAGCCCGGGTACTGCCCCGGCTTGTTGATCACCGCGTGCAGCACGGTCTGCATGCCGGGCATGGTGTAGATCATGCCGGCGAGGTCGGGCACCGAGAACGCATCCATCATTTCGTCCGACGTGAGCTTGAAGTGGATCGGCACGTCGACCGGCGCGGCCAGCTGGTTCACCGTGGCGATGCCGTACTGCGGATAGAAGAACAGCCACTTCCAGCGCAGCGACACCACGTCCACTTCCAGCGGCTTGACGTCCGCGGCCACCGGCTTGCCGGCGGCGACGCGGTCCAGCGGGCGGTACGGGTCGAGCTGGTGGGTGCCGATCCAGGTGATCGCGCCGACCGCGACGATGATGAGCACCGGCGCCGCCCACACCAGCAGTTCCAGCTGTGGCGAATGGTCCCAGTGGGCGTCGTAGCGGGCGTTTTTGTTGGATGATCGGTATCGCCAGGCGATGACGCCGATCGCCACCAGCACCGGCCCGACGATCAGCATGATGATCGCCGTGGTGATGATCATGATGTCGCTCTGCTGCCGGGCGACGTCGCCGGAGGGGCTGATCAGTGCCAGATGGCAGCCGGCGAGCAGCGCAAGCGGAAGCAGCAGCAAGCCGCGAAGACGTTTCACTGTCATGGATACGCGCAGTTTGTCCAGGGGAATGACGGGGAGCCTGCTTATACCGCTCACCCGGGAGTGCCTATAATACTACTCGGCAGTCGAGTTTCGCCGGTCGGACCCTTCGTCCGGGCGTGGAACGGGGCTGCACGGGGACGTGACCAGGGCTGCGCGAACGCGGCTGGTCGCGTCCGTCGTGCCGTCGCCGCTCCGCTCGACAACCTCCGGTTGCACGCGCTCCGCCACGGAATTCCCCATGTCAATCAGCAATGTCCAGTCTGCCGACCCGTCGGCCTCCTTCGCGCACGACGCGGGTTCGCACGACCAGCTCACGGCGGGCGATCTCGTGGTGGGTGTGGTAATTGGTCGCATCTGCCAATCCTTCGACCTGTTCGTGTTCGGCCTGGGCTGCGTGCTGGCGTTCCCGGCGGTGTTCTTTCCGTTCGCCAACCACTTCGACGGCATGCTGCTGTCGTTCGCGGTGTTCGCGCTGGCCTTCCTCGCGCGCCCGCTGGGCTCGATGTTCTTCGTGGTGCTGCAACGCCATCTGGGCCTTCCCGCCAAGCTGACCATCGCGATGTTCCTGCTCGGCATGGCGACCGCCGGCACGGCGTTCCTGCCCGGCTATTCCTCGTGGGGCTGGGCCGCGATCCTGGTGCTGGCGATACTGCGTTTCGGGCAGGGTTTCGCGCTGGGCGGCAGCTGGAACGGCCTCGCCTCGCTGGCGGCGATCAAGGCGCCGAAGGACAAGCGCGGCTGGTACGCCATGCTGCCGCAACTCGCGGACCCGCTGGGCTTCATCCTCGCCGCGGGGCTGTTTGCGTACATCTGGTCCAGCCTCACGCCGCAGGAATTCGTGGACTGGGGCTGGCGCTATCCGTTCTTCGCGGCGTTCGCGATCAACGTGGTGTCGCTGTTCGCCAGCCTGCGCATGGTGGTGGCGCCGCGCTACGCGGAACAGCTCAAGGAGCGCGAGCTCGAACCCACCTCGATGCGCGAGCTGGTCCGTTCGCAGGGCGACAACATCGCGCTGGGCGCGTTCGCGCCGCTGGCGAACTACGCGCTGTTCTACCTGGTGACCATCTTCCCGCTGTCCTGGGCCATCCTCTACACGCAGCAGACGACGGTCAGCTTCCTGCTGGTGCAGATCGTCGGCGCGTTCGTGTGCCTGCCCTGCATGTTCCTCTCCGGCAAGGTGGCGAACCGCTTCGGCCGCCGCACCACGCTGGCGGTGGGCGCGCTGCTGATCGCGGTCTACAGCGGCTGGACCGCGCTGCTGCTTGCCGGTGGCGTGGTGAACAGCTACCTGTTCGTGATCCTGGGCTATGCACTGCTGGGCTTCACGCACGCGCAGGCGGCCGGCGCGGTGAGTTCCAACTTCCGGCCGGAATTCCGCTACTCCGGCGCCATGATCACCTCCGACCTGGGCTGGCTGATCGGTGCGGGCTTTGCGCCGCTGGTGGGACTGGCGCTGGCCCGGTATGCCGGCGTGCCCTACGTGGGCCTGTACCTGCTGTCGGGGGCGATCGGCACGCTGGTCGCTTTGTGGATCAGCCGGCAGTCGGACGGCCTGCCCAACGATTGATGGACGGCTTCGTCCCGCGCCTGCCGCGCAGCGCGCGGCAGGCCATCACGACGCACCATGCCTGACATGCCGCTGCCTGCCGACGACCACGAGCGCCGACTGCGCGGTCCGCTGGCGTTGGTGCTGCTGGCCCTGCTCGGCGCCACCTTGTTCTCCGCCTGCGTGGCGCTGGGCACCTGGCAGGTGCACCGGCTGGCGTGGAAGACCGCACTGATCGCCCGCGTCGACGCGCGCGTGCACGCGCCGCCGGTACCCGCGCCGGCGGCCGCGGACTGGGCCGGGATCACCGCGGCGAACGCCGAGTACCGCCACGTGCGGCTTTCCGGCACCTGGCTGCCCGGGCGCCAGACGCGGGTGTGGACCGCCACCGAGGCCGGCAGCGGCTACTGGATACTCACCCCATTGCGCCGCGACGACGGCAGCATCGTGCTGGTGAACCGCGGCTTTGCGCCGGACGGCTGGTGCGACTTCAAGGGACATTGCCCGGCGGCGCCCGCGGGCGAGGTCACGGTGACCGGCCTGCTGCGGATCAGCGAGCCGTCCGCCCTGTTCCGGCACAACGATCCCGCCACCGACACCTGGTACACCCGCGACGTGGCGGCCATCGCCAGGGCGCGCGGCTTGCAGGGCGTGGCACCGTACTTCGTGGATGCCGATGCGGTATCAGATCCGGGCACAGCCGAGTGGCCGCGCGGCGGCATGACGGTGATCCGTTTCCCCAACCACCATCTCAACTACCTGATCACTTGGTACGTGCTGGCGTTGATGGTGCTGGGCGCCGCGGCTTACGTGGCGCGGGACGAATACCGCTTGCGCAGGCGGGTTTGAATGAAGCCTGCGGGGACGTACTGGAGCAACCGTACGTACCACCTTGAGGCCCGATGGCTTTCTCTCCGGGTGATTGCCGGGGTGCAGGCAGCTGATTCAGATGGCCCTGCATAGTCCGGGTGCGACGACGCGACTCAGGTCACGGTCACGGGCAACGTGGCGCCGTTGCTGCAATCCTGGTCGACAAACCAGGCCACATGTTCCTGCACGAGGGATGCCACAAGATTGATCTTTCCGGGGCTTTCAGGGGTACGGACCAGCATGAGTGCAATCAGATTGTCGTCTGGCGGGATATCGAAAGGCAGGTCGGAACGCAAGCCATCGCCGACGACGACGTTGCCATCAGGGTCGACCCAGCGATAGGAAATCCGCGTCGGGTAACGACCTCCTGCGGGCCAGGGCTCGCTACCCAGGTTCGTGAGCTTGACCTGCAGAAGTAGGTCGGAGTTTCGCTGTGCCGTATCGATGGTCGACATCACCTGGAAGGAAGAGCGGAAACTTGTAAGTGCATTGGAAACATTGCCCAGTGTGCGTGCCGCACTGTGGGGGGTATCGGGTGTCGTTTGCCGATACGCCGCAGTGTCGCTCGCACAGTCGATGTCGATTTTTGCATCCATCAGCACCTGCCCCTCGAAGCCGTCTATGGCGTGCGAGGGCACGTTGAACTGCGCGGCTGCATGGCGCCAGTGGTAGCAGCCATCGTAGTGGGATCCTGTCGGCGTAAGGGCTCCGTTGATGAAAAAGACGCCGATGCCAAGTCGGTTGAATATCGAGAATTTGAAGATGTACTTGCCTGCGTGCAGGGAGTACATCGCACCTTGGCCAAGCGAGTTCGTGCCATACATGATCCCCCCCACGTCGTTCATGATGGCCAGTCCGACGTTGACATGGTCAACGGACTCGTGCGCAGTGACGTGGAAAAACACATCCATGATTTCGCCGGTCATTACCTGGTTGGGGCCCGAGATGCGTCCATGGACTTCGATGTGGTCGATGACGCATCGGCGGTCACCGAAATCTTCCGGGCTTCTTGCCGTCACATCGCCTTGGATGGACTCCTGGCCCGGAAGGAATGCGACCTCGGCGTTCGACTCCGGCTCACTTTCCGCCACGATTTTTCCCGACGAGAGCGCTATGAAACCGCGACGGTCCTTCTGGAATCGTTTGCGTGCATGCTCGTAAAGCATGGTTTCCGGTTCCACGAGTCTCTCAACCAGTCTGCGTTGATGGGGCTGCAGTGCGCTGCAGTCCAGTCGGCGAGAGGTGATGTTCACGCGACGGAGTTCCACGGGCGGCCAGCCAAGCTTTGCGCACAGCATGCTGCAGAAATCGTCGGTTTCCGATTGGATCCCGATCAGGTCGAACCGGTCGATGGCCTGCATTGATGCCGCGAGTTTTTCCTCGCTTGAAAGCTGGGTCTGCCTGTCCGTCCCCAACGGGTACAACATCTCCATTTGCACCAGGAGTGCATGGCTGGCTGATTGCGTCAGATGATCGAGGTAGGCATCCAGCTCCATGCCTCGCCGGCTTGCTTCGACCGGGCGGTTGTCGCCGTCGAAGCGATTGTAGAAATACTCGGAAAGAAAGCGATCCACCGGATCGCGCACGACCGTGACCCCCATGCGGTCTGCCGGAATGTTGTCACCATGTTTGGTGATGAAATGCCCACTGATCACGGGTAACGTCCGCCAGCGCAGTAACGCCTCACGGAGCAGGATCGCCTGCTGTGGAGGCGAAATCCGCCTTTCGCCAAGCTGCTCCGCGAAAAAATGCCAGAGCGCGGTGCCCCCCGTCTTGGGCAGATGAAGATGAAGAAGCCTGACATCACTCACGAATATTGCTTCCCATGCTTGCTCCAGCCGGTTGTTTCGGTGATTCAGGGAAAGCCGGGGGATGGTGGTATCCGAAACCCGGCCGTGGCTGGGAGTGGGCCGGGTTCCCGGGCGCAGCCAAGTGCCCGGAGTTGGCTATGGCCAAATACCTGCCTGTCGATGGCATGATTCCCCCCCCCCGAGGGATTTCGTTGCGAGGTTGCTGATCCGTGTTTTCATGCGATCTAACCGCACGAACTTGCAGAAATGCAACAGCCGCCTCCCTTGGTCGCGGTCATGCATGCGAACGACCGCCGCCGGGATGTGGTTGTGCATCACGCGGTACTTTATGACAATTTCTTGACTCTGTCTGGGCGCGACCCCAGAAACGCCAAGGCCGTGCAACTGGTGCACGGCCTTGATCCGGTTTCCTGAATGGTTTGTTCAGGATCTTCCGTAGACGTCTTCGATCCGAACGATGTCGTCCTCGCCCAGGTAGCTGCCGGACTGTACCTCGATCAGTTCCAGCGTCACCTTGCCCGGATTGCGCAGGCGGTGCGTGCTGCCCAGAGGGATATAGGTGCTCTGGTTCTCGCCCAGCAGGAACACCTTGTCGTCGCAGGTGACCTCGGCCGTGCCGGAGACCACGATCCAGTGCTCGGCGCGGTGGTGGTGCTTCTGCAGGCTCAGCGACGCGTCGGGTTTCACCACGATGCGCTTCACCTGGAAGCGTTCGCCGGCTTCCAGCGAGTCGTAACTGCCCCACGGGCGGTGCACCACGCGATGGAAGGAGTGCTCGCTGCGGCCGGCGGCCTTGAGCTGCTCCACGATCTTCTTCACGTCCTGCGCCGCGTCGCGGTGCGCGACCAGGGTGGCGTCGGGCGTGGTCACCACCACCAGGTCGTCCACGCCCACGGTGGCGACGAGGTGGCGGTCGTGCGAGCGCAGCAGGGAGTTGTGCGTGTCGACGGCGAGCGTGTCGCCCTCGCGCAGGTTGCCGTCCGCGTCGCGCTCGCCGGCCAGCCACAGCGCCGACCACGAACCGATGTCGCTCCAGCCGCAACTCACCGGGATGACGGCTGCACGCGTGGTCTTTTCCATCACGGCGTAGTCGATGGAATCCTCGGGCACCTGGGCGAAAAGCTCCTTGTCCACGCGCACGAAGTCGAGGTCGGCATGGGCCGCGGCGTGCGCGGCGCGTACGGCCTGCAGCATCGCCGGGGCATGCTGGCCCAGCTCTTCCAGATAGCGGTCGGCACGGAACAGGAACATGCCGGAGTTCCAGTCGTAGCCGCCGTCGGCGAGGTAGCCCTCGGCGGTGGCGAGGTCGGGCTTTTCCACGAAACGCTCGACGCGGAACGCTCCGTCGCCGATGGCGTCGCCACGGCGGATGTAGCCGAAACCGGTTTCGGCCCGATCCGGGCGGATGCCGAACGTGACCAGCCAACCTTGCCGGGCAGATGGCAGGGCCTGACCGACGGCTGCGACGAAGGCGGCTGTGTCGCTGATGAGATGATCGGCGGGCAGCACCAGCAGCAATGCCTCGGGATCGTGCTTCAGCGCTTCCAGCGCGCCGAGCGCGATCGCCGGCGCGGTATTGCGCGCCAGCGGCTCCAGTACCACGGTGCCGCCGTCGATGCCGGCTTCGCGCAGCTGCTCGGCGGCGAGAAAGCGGTGATCCTCGCTGGCCACCACGATGGGCGCGGCCACGTCGGGCAGTTGGCGCGTGCGTGCCACGGTCTGCTGGAACAGCGTGCCGTGGCCTGCCAGGGAGAGAAACTGCTTGGGCAGATTCCGGCGCGAAACCGGCCACAGGCGGGTGCCGCTGCCGCCGCTGAGAATCAAGGGGACCAACATGGTTCCGCCATCCTTAGTTTGAGTGAAGCGTACTGATGATGCCGTGCAAGCCATCTTGCCAATCCGGCAAAGCATAGCTGAAACGCTGCTGGAAGCCGGAATTGTCCAGTACCGACCAGGACGGGCGCTGCGTCGGTGTGGGGTAGTCGGCGGTGGCAATGGCGATTACGCGCGGCTTGCGCGGTAACAGCCCCCGCCGCAGCGATTCATCGAAAATCGCCGTGGCAAAACCGTGCCAACTGGTATGGCCGCTGGCGACGAGATGATGGGTGCCTTGGAGAGCATGGCGCCGCTCTGCGCCGGCGGTTTGCCAGGCATCCAGAGCCGCGAGCGTCCCGCCCACGATCAGCGAGGTGCCAGTGGGGGTGCCGATCTGGTCGGCGACCACGCGCAGTTCATCGCGCTCGGCGCCCACGCGCAGCATGGTGCGCAGGAAGTTCTGCCCGTGCGGCGCGTATACCCAGGCGGTGCGGAAGATGAAATGGGCCGCGCCGCTGTTGCGCAGCGCCTGCTCTCCGGCCAGCTTGCTGCGGCCGTAGACACCCAGCGGGTCGGTGGGTGCATCGACGGGATAAGGCGCGGTGGCCGTGCCATCGAACACGTAGTCGGTGGAGTAGTGGATTACCAAAGCGCCGTGCGCGGCGGCCCAGCGGCCCAGCACGCCCACCGCTTCACCGTTGACGCGCGTGGCCAGCGCCTCTTCCTGCTCGGCGTGGTCCACCGCGGTATAAGCTGCGGTGTTGACGATGACGTCGGGGCGGATGCGGTCAAGCAGGGCAGGCAGCGTATCCGGTGCGGCGAGGTCGGCCGGCTCGATGACGGCGCCGTCGTGGCGCCGTCCGTGGCGACTGGCCGTGACCAGTTCGCCGCGCGAGGCCAGGCCGTCGTCCTCGACGAAGCTGCGGCCAAGCTGACCGTTGGCGCCCAGCAGCAGGATTCTCATGCCGCATACTTCGGCAGGCGGTCCGGGGGTACGTCGGACAGCAGCGGCGCCCTGCCGTCCTTGTCGGAAAGCAGCGGCTCGGCGACCGGCCAGTCTATGCCCAGTGCCGCGTCGTTCCAGCGTATGCCCGCATCGGCCCTGGGGTCGTACAGTGCGGTGCACTGGTAACTGAAGGTGGCGAATTCGGAGACGACGCAGAAGCCGTGCGCGAAACCCTCCGGGATCCAGAAGTGGCGGTGATTTTCGGCAGTGAGCATCACGCCCGCCCACTGGCCGAAGGTCGGCGACCCGTGGCGGATGTCCACCGCTACGTCGTATACCTCGCCTTCAAGCACGCTGACCAGCTTGCCCTGCGGATTCGGCCACTGGTAATGCAGCCCGCGCAGCACGCCTTGCGCGGAACGCGAAACGTTGGACTGCACGAAGCGCCGGTCGATTCCGGCTTCGCGGTACTTCGCCTCGTTGTAGCTTTCGTAGAAGAAGCCGCGTGCGTCGCCGAATACCTGCGGTTCGATCGCCACGGCGCCTGGCAGGCGCGTCTCGATCAGCTTCATCGTGCCACGCCCTCCCTGGCCATTTGCTGCAGGTACTGGCCATAGCCGGTCTTGGCTAACTGCTCGGCCAGCAACAGCAACTGCGCCGTATCAATCCAGCCGTTGAGGAAGGCGATTTCCTCGGGGCAGCAGACCTTGAGGCCCTGGCGATTCTCGATGGTCTGTATGTAGTTGCCCGCTTCCATCAGCGACTCATGCGTGCCGGTGTCCAGCCAGGCGAAGCCGCGGCCGAGCTGCTCCAGATGCAGCGAGCCGTCGTCCAGGTAGCAGCGGTTGAGGTCGGTGATTTCCAGCTCGCCGCGCGGCGAGGGCTTCAGTGAAGCGGCGTAGTCGCAGACCCGGCCATCGTAGAAGTACAAGCCGGTGACGGCATAGTGCGACTTGGGCTTGGCGGGCTTTTCCTCCAGACCCACCACGTTGCCGCCGGCGTCGAACTCGGCGACGCCGTAGCGTTCCGGATCCCTCACCCAATAACCGAACACGGTGGCGCCGCGCTCGCGTGCGGTGGCGCGCCGCAACCGTTCGGTGAACCCGTGGCCGTAGAAGATGTTGTCGCCCAGCACCAGACAACTGGGTTGCCCGGCGATGAAATCGCGGCCGATGGTGAAGGCCTGTGCCAGGCCATCGGGCGAGGGCTGTACCGCATAGTGGATATCGATACCCCACTGCGAGCCGTCGCCCAGCAGTCGCTGGAACATCGCCTGCTCGTGCGGGGTGTTGATCACCAGGATCTCGCGGATGCCGGCCAGCATCAGCGTGGCCAGCGGGTAGTAGATCATCGGCTTGTCGTACACCGGCAGCAGCTGTTTGCTCACCGCGCGGGTGATCGGGTGCAGGCGGGTGCCGGAGCCGCCGGCGAGGATGATGCCCTTCGTGCTCATGCGCCCAGCCTCTCCATGCGATAGCTGCCGTCCAGCACACGCTGCACCCACGGCTGGTTCGCGAGGTACCAGTCCACCGTGGCGGCGATGCCGCTTTCGAAGGTCTGGGATGGCTTCCAGCCCAGCTCGCGCTGCAGCTTGCCGGAGTCGATGGCGTAGCGGCGGTCGTGGCCGGGGCGGTCCTTCACGAAGGTGATCAGCGACTCGCGCTTGCGGCCATCGGACAGCGGGCGACGCTCGTCCAGCAGTGCGCAGATCGTCTTTACCACGGTGATGTTGGTGCGCTCGGCGTTGCCGCCCACGTTGTAGGTCTCGCCCACGCGGCCGGCTTCCAGCACACGGCGGATCGCGCTGCAGTGGTCGCCCACGAACAGCCAGTCGCGGATGTTGAGGCCGTCGCCGTACACCGGCAACGCCTCGCCGGACAGCGCCTTGGCGGTCACCAGCGGGATGAGCTTCTCGGGGAACTGGAACGGCCCGTAATTGTTCGAGCAGTTGGTGGTGAGCACCGGCAGGCCGTAGGTATGGTGGAAGGCGCGCACCAGGTGATCGGAGGCGGCCTTGGACGCGGAGTAGGGCGAATTCGGCGCGTACGGGGTGGTCTCGGTGAACATGCCGGTCTCGCCCAGCGTGCCGTAGACCTCGTCGGTGGAGACGTGCAGGAAACGGAAGTTCTCGCGTGCCGGGCCTTCCAGGTCGCGCCAGTAGTCGCGGGCGCATTCCAGCAAGCCCAGCGTGCCCACCACGTTGGTCTGCACGAATTCGGCGGGGCCATCGATGGAACGGTCCACGTGCGATTCGGCGGCGAAGTTCACGATCGCATCGGGCCGATGTTCGGCCAGCAGTTTGGCCACCAAGGTACGGTCGCCGATGTCGCCCTGCACGAAGCTGTGACGTGCGTCACCTTGCAGCGAGGCCAGGGTGTCGAGGTTGCCGGCGTAGGTCAGCTTGTCCAGGTTGATCACGCGCAGTCCGTCGGCCAACGCCTGGAGTACGAAGTTCGCGCCGATGAAGCCGGCGCCGCCGGTGACCAGGAGGGTGTTTATGGTACGCATGGGTGTTTGATCTGTGGTGCGCCTGTTCATGGTGCAATCGTGCCACGGTTGGTCGCAGGGGACGTGGATGACGCTTGCTGGAATCTTCGTACTCCCGCAAGTATGGAAGAAGCGCCCCTGTAATCGGCCTGAATGCAGTCGCCGCCAAGGCATGGGTATCGGAGACCTTGTGAGCCTGGGCTGATAAGATGGTCCGTCGCGCCATGTGGTGTTGCGACCGCTTTGCACAGCCTTGTGACTCATATGACAAAAGACGTTTACGCAAACCTCGACCTGGCAACCCGGGCAATTCACGCCGGTCAACACCCGGACCCAAGTACCGGGGCCATCATGCCGCCCATCTACGCAACGTCCACGTACGTGCAGGAGAGTCCGGGCGTCCATCAGGGGTATGAGTATTCACGTACGCAAAATCCTACCCGGGCTGCCTATGAAGCGTGCATAGCCGATCTGGAAGGCGGGGTCCGGGGCTTCGCCTTTGCGTCGGGCATGGCTGCAACGGCAACGGTGCTGGAGCTGCTCGACAGCGGCGATCACGTGGTCGTCGTGGATGATCTCTATGGAGGCAGTCTTCGACTGTTTGAGCGTGTGCGACGTCGCAGCGCAGCGCTGCAGTTCGACTATGTCGACCTGGCTGCGACGCCAGAGCAGTTCGATCAGGTGGTGAAACCCAACACCCGTCTGGTATGGATTGAAACGCCGACCAACCCCACGCTGAAGCTCGTGGACATCACCGCGATAGCCGAAAAGGCTCGGCGGCGCGGAATCATGGTGGCGGTGGACAACACCTTTGCATCACCCATGCTGCAACGTCCTTTGGAACTGGGTGCCCAGTTGGTTGTTCACTCTGCCACCAAGTACCTCAACGGACACTCCGACATGGTTGGAGGGGTTGTAGTGGCGGGAAATGACGAGTTGGCCGAGCGGCTCGCGTTTCTGCAGAACTCGGTTGGAGCGGTCCAGGGGCCATTCGACAGCTTCCTTGCATTGCGTGGCCTCAAGACGCTGCCGTTGCGAATGAAGGCGCATTGCGAGAATGCACAAGTTCTGGCCGAGTGGCTCGAGCGCCATCCGGCAGTGGAGCATGTGTTTTATCCGGGGCTGAAAGCCCATCCGCAACATGCCTTGGCGATGCGGCAAATGTCTGGTGGCGGCGGAATCGTGTCCGTTGTGTTGAAGGGCGGGTTCGAGGCAGCGCGCGTTTTCTGCGAAAATACGCGGCTTTTCTCCCTGGCCGAGTCCCTGGGGGGCGTTGAAAGCCTGATCAATCATCCGGCAAGGATGACGCATGCCTCGGTGCCCATCGACCGCCGTCTGTCTCTGGGGATAGTGGATGGCCTGGTGCGTTTGAGCGTCGGTATCGAGCACGTCGAAGATCTGCGCGCAGATCTTGATCGCGCATTGTCAGTTGCTTGAGTGCAATTTCTGCCGGGAATATCTGGATGTCTCTGCTCTTGTCTGCGGCCTGGCGGTATCGGGGGTTTGTCGTCTCCTCCGTGGTCAACGAATTCAAGGCGCGCCTGCAGCGCAGCCGTTTGGGCACGGCGTGGGTGGTACTTCAGCCGTTGGCACAGGTGCTTATTTACGCAACGGTGCTTTCCAATGTCCTTGCTGCCAAGCTGCAGGGCGTGAACAACAAATACGCCTATGCAGCCTATCTGGTCGCCGGCTCGGCATGCTGGGCTCTCTTTGCGGAAATCGTTCAGCGGTGCCTGACGATTTTCATCGACTTTGCATCGTTACTCAAAAAGATCCAGTTCCCGCGCATCACTTTGCCGCTCATCGTGGCCGGGTCGGCAACGGTGAACAATGTTGCCTTGGTCGTTGCTGCGTTGCTCATTCTTCCGGTATTGGGTTTCTACCCGCACTGGAATTTGCTGTGGCTGCCGGTCTTGATGGTGCTTACGGTGGCTTTGGCAGCGGGGCTTGGCTTGTTGTTTGGCACGCTGAATGTGTTCATGCGCGACGTGAGCCAGATTGTTCCCATCGTGCTGCAATTCTGGTTCTGGTTCACTCCAATTGTCTATCCGTCAAGCATCATTCCTGCAAGTCTGCAACGGTTCGTGGTCCTCAATCCCATTCTTCCACTCGTGGAGGGATATCAGAACGTGCTTGTCTATGGAAAGGCCCCGCCGCCGGGTTTGCTGGGAGTGGCTGTGGCCTCGGTGTTGTTGCTCCTGGTGACCATGTTTCTCTTTCGCCGCGCTTCGGCTGAGATGGTGGATGTGCTGTGATCAGACCTGCTCTGGTGGTGGAAAACATCGGCAAGGCGTACGTCAAGTACCAAAGCGAACTGCGCAGGGTCGCGCGATGGTTTGGTCTGTCGATCAAGCCCGACAGCGAGCACTGGGTGGTGCGGCACATCGGCTTTCGCGTGAATCCTGGCGAATCGCTTGGCATCATCGGCCAGAATGGCGCGGGCAAGAGCACGCTGCTCAAGATGATTACCGGAACCACGCGCCCCACGGAGGGAAGCGTTTCGATCGATGGCCGGGTATCGGCACTGCTTGAGTTGGGGCTGGGCTTCAATCCGGAGCTTACCGGGCGCGAGAATGCCATCTATTCGGCAGGGCTCATGGGTTTGCCCCGCGACAAGATCGACGAGTTGATCCCGTGGATAGAGGACTTTGCCGAAATCGGCAGCTACTTCGATCAGCCTATGCGCACGTATTCCAGCGGCATGCAGATGCGCATTGCTTTCAGCGTGGCAACGGTCGTTCGTCCCGAGATCCTGATCGTGGACGAGGCGCTGTCGGTGGGAGATGCCTATTTCGTGCACAAATGCTTCAAGCGAATCCGCGAGTTTCGCGAGTCCGGAACGACCTTGCTGATCGTGTCGCACGATGCCAGCGCGATTCAATCGCTGTGCGACAGGGCCATTCTCATTGACGCTGGCCGCCTGGTCCTGGACGGTGAGCCGCAAGAAGTGCTCGATTATTACAACGCCTTGATTGCCGAAAAGGAAAACAAGACCGTGCGCACCTTGCGTACGGCTCAAGGTGCGGTGGCTACCGAATCGGGAACCGGAGAGGCCCAGTTCGAGTCGTTGTCCATGCTGGATGAGCGTGGCGAGCCCGTGGAGTACGTCACCGTCGGGCAGCAGCTCACGTTGCTGGCCAGGATCAGGGTCGTGCATCCTGTCGGACGGCTTGTATTCGGTTACATGATACGGGATCGTCTCGGGCAGTCCGTATTCGGGACCAACACCCACCATACGGGGCAGGCTTGTCAGGAACTCGCCGCCGGCGAGGTCGTGGACATCAGGGCCAGTTTCCCGGCCAATTTCGGGCCCGGGAGCTACTCCGTATCGGTGGCGTTGTCGGATGCCGAGACGCATCTGGTGAAGAATTACCAGTGGCGCGACCTCGCCCTGGTCTTCACCGTTTCCAATGTGGACAAGGTGCCTTTCGTCGGCACGGCTTGGGTTCCGCCACGGATCGAGGTGTCTCGATCTGCATCGAACGGTGTAGAGCATATCGCCGTGCGGTGATCTGGTCCTGTCGCGAGGATTTTCGATGAGGACGCACCACGACGATGCGCAAATACAGGTAACCGAGGTCGATCAGCATCGGCTTTGGTTGACCTTGGTGGAACAGTCGGCCGGTACCGAACTGCTGCGGCAGCAACTCGATGCGTTTCGAGGCAGCTTGAGCTGGCGCTTGACGGCCCCGCTGCGTCGCTTGCGTGCACTGTTGGGAGGCTCGCCGCAACCTGTTTCCTTGCGTGGAAAAGAGTCTTCAGGCGTCGCCGTGGGGCACGCGGATGGAGGCTTGGTGCCCCGGTGGGTCGGTGAGTTGCTGGCACGTCAAAATGGTTCGACGTCGCGGTGCCTTGTTGATGTGACCGAGCTCGATCGTCGTGACCTTGGGGCTGGCGTCGAGCGGGTAACCAGGCGGTTGTTGGGCGAGCTTCTCATGGAGCCGCCGGTGGAAGGCTGGATACAGCCCGTGAGGCTGCATCAGGAGGGTGGCTACGTTTGTGCCAACCATTTCCTGGCCCGTTTCCTGGGAGTGGTCGAAGGTACGTTCGGCGCAGACGTGCCGCTCACGCCACGTGTCGGAGACTGTTTCATCGGGCTGGATCATTGCCGCGGCCAGGCACCTGCCTTGCGGGCGGCACTTACGGACCTGAAGCAAGCGGGCGTGCCCATCACCTTGCTGGTCCATGACGTGTTGCCCCTGACGCATCCCGAGTGGTTTCCTGCATTTGTCACGGAAGAATTCGAGGCCTGGCTGCGGGTGCTGGCGACTTTTGCGGATCGGGCGCTGTGCAACTCGCTCGTCACGGCGCAGGAGCTCTCGACGGTGCTAGAAGAACGCGGACTTCGTTCCGGTTCCATGGAAAGGCGGGTTTTCCCGCTGGGGGCGGATCTGCCTGTTCTGCCGTCGACGGACATGGTGCCGCGGAAGGACCAAGGCATGACGCGCGTACTCACGGTCGGCACGATCGAGCCCAGGAAAGGGCACGCCCAGGCACTTGATGCGTTCGAATGGCTTTGGCGCGACGGAAAGCCGTTCCAGTGGGTCATCGCAGGACGGGCTGGCTGGAGTGTGGATGGCCTGCTGAAGCGGATAAGGCGTCATCCCGAGTTTGGGCGACGTCTGCTCTGGGTCGATGGACCTGACGACCGCATGCTTGCCGGGTTGTACAGACAATCCGACATGCTGCTGGCCCCCACTCTCGGGGAGGGTTACGGGTTGCCAGTTGCGGAGGCAGGGCGGCTTGGCGTTCCTCTGGTTTTGCGCGACCTGGCGGTATTTCGGGAAATCGCGGGAGACCACGCCACCTACTTTTCCGGGTTGGATGGTCGGGACCTCGCGCGGGTTCTGGCGAATCGGCAGGTAGTTGCCTCCTCCGGGGAGGGAAACTGGACAACTTGGGCTCAGAGCGCCCGTGAACTGAAGAACATTTGCAGCCTCGCACCCCAGGGGCCGACGAATCGGAGCACGATATGAACGACCAGAATCCTGCTGACATCGATCAGCTCATGGCCCAGATTCGCAGTGAAGTTGGCGAAGCCTCCACGTCCGCCACCCGGGAGGATGACGCCGCAGCGACCAATACGCCTTCAATAAATGAGTTGATGCGCCGTGTTCGTGTCGAGGTGGCGAGGCGCCGGGATGGTGCCGCTCCGGCCAAGGAAGCTGAAGCGGGCAATGAGGCTCGGCATCTGTTTCCGCATTGGCACTCCGTCATGCCGGAGCTGGTGCCGAAGCAGGCCTACACGTTGTCGGATCTGCTCGGGTACCCGGATGCGGATTTTGTGCAGACAGCCTACAAGGCAGTCTTGCGCCGGCCGCCCGATGAGGCAGGGGCAACACATTATCTCTACCTTCTTCACTCGGGGCTTGCCTCGAAGGTCGAGATTCTCGGGGAGTTGCGCTGGTCGAAAGAGGGGATGGCGCGCGGGATCCACGTGGATGGCCTGTTGCTTCCATACACCGTGGCAAGGTGGAAACGAAAGCGAATCATCGGACCGGTGATCCGATGGCTGCATGCGTTCGTGAAGCTGGGGAGCATGTTTGAGCGACGCACGTTGGTGGCTACAAGCCAGGAGCGCGAAACGCATGCCGTGGGTACCACCCTCAACGGTCTCTCCGATGCGCTCGAGCATTGGAAAGGCGCTGTTGAGCGTCAGATCGACGCACAGCCGTCGAATGCCGCGATACAGGAGCTTCGACAGGAGCTCGACGCCGGTATCGGGCGCTGCAAGGCCGATGCCGGACAGGAGATGCAAAAGGCACTGGGCGGCTACGTGGAACAGCTGACCGACTTGCGGGCGTCCTTTGATTCGAGATCGAGGGATCTGCTGGGTATCCAGCAACATGTCGCGCATATTGAACGACTGCTGGCCGCACAACCCGCCTGGGTTTCGCAGGAGATTTTCGCCAGCGAACTGGGTGCTATTTCCGAGCAACTGGCGCAGCTCAGGTTGGCCGTGGACCAACAGTCCGCGGCACTGGAAGTCATTCGCGCAAAGCCGGAGACCCCTGCACCGGATCTGGATGCCTTCTACGCTGCATTCGAAGAGCAGTTCAGGGGGGATCGCGACCTCGTCAGACGCAGGGCGCTTCCTTATCTGGAATGGGTACGCAATGCGGGAGCGGGCACCGAGGAGGCTCCGGTTCTTGATGTCGGTTGTGGCCGGGGCGAATGGCTGGAATTGCTGCGCGACAACGGTCTGGTTGGTCGTGGAATCGATCTCAACCGGATATTTATCGACGCCTGCAAAGGTTACGGGTTGGATGTCACCGAAGGCGACGCTGTCAAAGTCCTGTCGTCTTTGCCTGATAAATCCGTTGGCGCAGTCACGTCCATGCATCTCGTCGAGCACCTGCCTTTCAACGTGCTCATCGTCATGCTTGACGAGATGTGGCGCGTATTGCAGCCAGGTGGGGTGTTGGTGCTGGAAACCCCGAATCCGGAAAACCTCTCGGTGGGCCACCACACCTTCTACATGGACCCGACCCACCGCAATCCCTTGCCGCCGGAGACGCTGCGCTGGATCGTGGAAGCCCGTGGCTTCAGCGAAGCGACCATAGAGCGCCTGTCGAATGCGCGCGATATTCCGGAACCCCTGAACGTGCCGGAAGAAGTTCCGGCGGCATCCCGGATCAATACCCTTCTTGCATCGCTGAGTATCGCACCAGACTATGCCATCATCGCAAAGAAGCATTGAGTGCATTCGGATCTCCCGCCGAAGGCCCGACACCGGATGCGAATCACTTTTGGTAGCCCTCCTGTCGGCATGCGTCGCGGGTGGCGAACAGGCATTCCATCCATCCATCGCCGATGGCGGGTTGGCACGGTGAAGCACAGGACAAGCACTTGAAGAAGAAAGTAGCGGTTATCGCTACCGCATCGCCATCGGGTGAGGCCGGTGGCGCGGAGCGTTTTTACGATGGTCTCTGCGCCGCGTTGCAGGATCAGGGGGTGGACGCATCTGTGGTGCCTGTGGTCGCCGATGAGTCCAATTTCGAGTCGATACTGCGTTCGTATCTTCGGTTCTACGACCTGGATCTGTCGCAATACGACGGCGTGATATCCACCAAAGCCCCGGGTTATGTCGTCAGACATTCCAATCATGTCTGCTATCTGCAACATACGATGCGGGTCTTCTACGACATGTTCGAGGTGGAGTTTCCTTCCGCCAGCGACGAAATGAAGGCACAGCGCCGACGCATACAGATACTGGACACCGCCGCACTGTCCTCCCCGGGGCTGAAGAAACTGTTCGTCATTGGCGAGGAAGTCCGCAAGCGTCTGGCCCAGTTCAATGGTCTGGATGCCGAGGTGCTCCATCAGGCGACCAGCATGAGTGGTTTCCGGGAGGGGCCATTCGAGTACATATTCATGCCTGGGCGACTGCATCGCTGGAAGCGCGTCGACCTCGTGATCCAGGCCATGAAGCACGTCAAGGCACCGGTAAAGCTGATGATCTCCGGTACGGGCGAAGACCGGCAGGCTCTCGAGGAGCTGGCTCGAGACGACGAGCGCATCACCTTCCTCGGCCGTCTGACCGACGAGCAGTTGCTTGACAGCTATTCGCGCGCGCTGGTGGTGCCCTTCGTTCCCTATCGCGAGGATTTCGGCCTGGTCACCGTCGAGGCCTTCCATAGCGGCAAGCCAGTGTTGACCTGCGTGGACTCCGGGGAACCGGCACGGTTGGTGGAAAAGCATTCGGCCGGCATCGTTTGCGAACCTTCGCCCGTATCCATTGCACGGGCTATCGAAACGCTTCATGCAGACCGTGAATTGGCCAGGAAGATGGGGTCCAGAGGGCTAGCCGCGGCCCGCGAAGTGAGTTGGAGCGCAACAGCGACCCGACTGCTTCAGGCCTTGGGGATCGCTACGGCATAGGCGGTGATGCACCGCGACTTTTACGGCCAAGCCGCAACACTTTGTGAATTTAACGTAAAAGAAACGTAATATGCCTACAATCGCCCATGCTTTCCATGTCATGGCAGCTATAGCAGCAGGGGCGAGGGCAATGGTCACCTACAGTCTGTATCTGGGGGGCTTTTCAGTGGCTCTGGCTTTTGTTGGTGCGAATTAAGGAAGTAACGATGCAGGAGCTCAAAGTCGTCGTTCTCGACATGCAACCGATCACTCCTGCTGTCGGCGGCGGAAGGCAACGGTTGCTTGGGCTGTACCACCACCTGGGCGACAAGATCAAAGCGGTATACGTGGGAACCTATGACTGGCCGGGTGAATCCGCCCGGGACCATCAGGTCACTCCGCATCTCCGGGAAATTTGCATCCCCCTGAGCGACGCGCATCATCGCGCGGCCAAGGAGACCGGGGAGCGGATGGCCGGCCGCGGCATGATCGATATCGAATTTCCGGAACAAGTGTCGCTTTCGCCGGAATACCTCACGGTCGCACGTCGCGAAATGGACGACGCCGACGTCGTGATCTTTTCCCATCCATGGTGCTACCCGCCGCTCGCGAACGACCTCAAGGCCCACCAACTGGTGGTGTATGACGCACACAATGTCGAATCAGTGCTGCGCGTGTCGCTGCACGACGATTTGCCGCAGGCTGCGCCGCTGTTGGAAGGTGTCGTGGCAACGGAAGCTGCACTGCTTGCGAGAAGCGATCTGGTCTATTGCTGCTCCGGCGAGGAAGTTGCATTGTTTCAGGAGATTTTCGAGGTGCCCCCGGGAAAGCTGCGCATAGCTCCCAATGGCACGTTCACCCAGCGCTTCAAGAACGACCTGATCCGCCAACGGGCCGAGGCCCGGGCGGCGCTTCCCGCGCAAGAAACGATCCGCAAGCGCGTCGTATTCATGGGAAGCCAGTACGGTCCGAATGCGGAGGCCGGTCGTTTCATCGTCGACGAGCTCGCGCCGCGGGTTCCCTCGGCGACATTCGTCCTCATCGGTGGCGTGGGTGAGAGCTTGATGTCCGCGGCGACGCCGAAAAATGTCGTTTGCACCGGCATTGTCGATGACGAACAGAAGTGGGCGCTGTTGCTGTCCGCGGATGTCGCCGTCAACCCGATGTTTTCGGGGGCGGGAACCAACGTCAAGATGTTCGATTTTCTTGCCGCAGGTTTGCCGGTGCTCACCACGACGGTAGGCGCCCGGGGCATCGCCGGCGAAACCACGGGCAAGGGTGAAATCGTGGTGGAATCGCGGGACTCGCTGGTGGCCGCACTCGTCGACCTCCTGGTCGAAGATATTCCGGACGACAAGCGCCTGGCCTGCCTCGCCCTGGTCGAGCGACGCTTCAGCTGGGAAGTGATCTCGAAAGGTCTGGGCGACCAGTTGCGTTACTACGTTGCCCACCGGGCGGAGGGCAGGCCGTCGGTACTGATGCTGTCGACCTGGGGTGTAGCCTGCGGTATCGCCGAGCACGCCCAGTACTTCGCCGAAGGTCTGCGCGATGCGGGCGCGAATGTCGTGATCTTCGGCAATCTTCTGCTTGGACATGAACCCAGCGGAGTGCTGCCGGAGCTGCGCTTTCCCGTAATGCGCGGTTGGCATTGGGACAACCGGACCTGGAGTACCAGCCGCGTGGATCTGGGGGCATTCAACGCGGCGTTGTCGGCCGTCAAACCGGTGATCGTCGTGCTGCAACACCACACCGGCTTCATGAGCGTCGGTGACTATGCGCAAATCGCCCAGGAGGCACAAAAGCGCGGCGTGCCGGTGGTGATCGAATGCCATGACTCGGCGCACCTTCAGTCGGGCGAGGTTGCACTGCTCGGAGAAGCTGGTGCACAGCTGATCGTGCACAGCGAGCGCGAGGCGCAGCGGCTGGGCAACCTGGATAACATTCTCGTGCTGCTGCACCCGGTTCGTTCCGGCAATCACGCGGGAAAGTGCGTGGAAGCGGCCAACGAGGGCGACGCCCCGTTCGTCGTCGGCGGCTTCGGTTTCTTCCGCGAATACAAGGGAATCGACATCACGCTGGAAGCCGTCAAGCTGCTTCACCGGAAGTACCCCAACCTCCAGTACCGGGGATGGCACGCCGTCTATCCGGGGGAAGAGCAGTCCGTGTACGTCCACCAGTGCCTGGATTTCGTCAAGAAGCAGCAGCTGGAGCAGTCCGTTTTCATTGATACGTCTTTTGCCGACATCGATGAGATCATCGACGGCTTGTCGGAATGCGACGTGGTGGTGCTGCCGTATGCGCCATCGAACGAAGGTGCCAGCGGCGCGGCAAATATCGCTCTGGCGGCTGGCGTGCCCCTGGTCGTTTCCGATTCCAGGATCTTTTCGTCGCTGAGTCATCTGGCGAAGGTCGTCCAGCCCCGCACCGCGCATGCCTTTGCGGAAGTCATTGCGGAGTTGCTGGACGATGACGCGAAGCGGCAGGGCCTCGCCGACAAGGCGCGCAACTGGGCGGAGAGCAACAGCTACATAGCCATGGCGCGCAAGGTTCTCGCGCACTCGAGTGTGGCATAGCGTGGTTGCCCGGGGGGCTTCCCGCCCCCGGCTCATGAGTCGTTTCCGGCTTGCAACACGATCCATGTTCGACGGCGTGGACGAAAACGCGGCAATGCTCGCGGCAGACAATTGAAGGACGTCTGCGGCCGGGGATGTCGGTGCCGGATTCAGGCGGTTTTTTCGGTCAATGCGTGACCATAAAGTTTAGGTTACGGTTCAGTCCCCTATCTTGCTTGGCAGAGTGCCGGGTAGAGGTTGCATATGACCGTTCGTGAATTCGACTGCATCATGTCGCTGGGAACCAACTGCGAGATCGCCTACAACTTGCGGTCCTACTTCGGAGAGCTCCGGACTGGGCTGCTCGATTGGTTCATCACGCCGCTGGCAGCGCTCCCCAACCTGATACGGTCGAGATTCCATCTGGTGGACGATCGTTTCACCGAATCGCTGCGGCATGTGCAGGTAAACAACACCGACAGCATCATGCACGTACCAACCGGAATACTGCTGCATCACGCGTTTTTGCGGGATGAGGGAAACTGGATCGCCCCCGGCTGGACCGACGGGATCGGCAAGGTCGCCGAAAAATACAGATTTCTCGGCAAGCGGATGGACGAGATGCTGAGCGCATCCAGAAGGCCCGTCCTGTTCATCAATCGGACCGGCTGGTATGACCCCATGGACGTCGCGGTGCTCGAGGAGACCCATCGACCGGAAATCTACCTCACCATCATCAACGCGTTTCGTGAGGCTTACCCACACGCCGATCCCACCTTCTGCATCGTGAACGGGCATGCCCCGGCAGTGGGTGTGGTCGCTGGTCGTTCCGATGTTCGTGTCGCCACCGTGAGCAACCATGGTGACTGGCATGAGGGGGTGCAGGATCACTATGCCGGTTGCAAGCGGGGCTGGCACGAGGCCTTGGATACGATTATGGAGACGCGTGAAAGCAGGGCGTGAATCATCGAAAGCCCATCACGTGGCTTGCAGATAGAGAAAACTCAGTTCGTTGTAGTGCAAGGAATCAGTTGTCGGCGTGACCTGACAGCAAGCTCGCCTGGGATCGTCGCTCCTCTGGCAGCGCGACATAGTCCCAAACCGCTTGGTGACGAGAGCTTTCGATGAAGCTTGCCTTGTCCAGCTCATTGCCAAGTATGTCGAGCACGATATAGCGAGCGGACATGAAAAAGTCATGGACGGCGCCTGGCGAGACATCGTAAGCGGAATAAGAGTTCTCGCCAAATTCAAAGCTGACGGTAGGGCGGAATCGCTCAATCGATCGAAGCGACCCTTGAAGTACATTCCATTCCGCACCTTCAGTGTCTATCTTTATGTAGTCGAGTCGCGGCCAATCCTGGACGAAATCATCGAGGCGGCGCACTTCCACGGTGATCCTGGATACCCGGGTTTCCGTGTCGTAATGACGTTCTTTGATGCCCGAATAGGCAAGCGCGTCGAGCGCAATACAGAATTCAGAAGTGCCCTCTTGATTGGACAGGGCATAGGGCAGCACCTGGACGTTCCGTCCTGCGTACCGTGATCGCGCCGCGTTGTCCAGCTGAGCAAAAAGGTTGGGTAGCGGTTCGAACAGAAGGATTCGACCATGTGGCTCGATCAGGCGAAGCATCTCGAAACCGTGTCGACCGATGTGCGCACCCACATCCACGACGCACATACCCGGCGCCAGGATCTGTTCGTAAAAACGCTGCAATCTAGCTTCGTAGTCCATCCATCTACCCTCGTGTGTTCGGGAACGCGTGGGGCTACTAAAGGCTGCTCCATGAGCTTACATCTTAAACTGGACTGCATCCGGTTTCACGGATTGCTTGCTGGCATGCATCGGGTAAGCGATCGCACCACTAAACTGAAGTCATAAGGGGAATGCTCATCATGGTGCTGGCGATGAAGGAAGAATGGTAACGGATCCGTCAGCCTTGACCTCAATGTTCTCGGCACTATGGGCGATCGGCATGCCGTATTGATGGAACCAAAGCACATTCTCTTGCACCAGGCTTGCCTCGACCCGATAGATGCCGGGAGTGCGCGGGGGATCTACAAGGACGTCCGTTGATTCCGATTTTCCCGCATCCACGTCGGCGGCGAGGTTCTTTCGCGTCGTCCAACCGTCGAACGGGCCCGGTTCATCGTGCGTGGACACGATACGCCACGAAAAGCGGATCGGGTGATCATCGTCGGAAATCGAATGCAGGGTTTCCCTGGAATGGTTGATGATCTGGAGCGTTGCAACCAACTTCCCGTCTGTCATTCTGGGATGGGTCACGTCCAGTTCGGTGGCTGCGACCACGTTCTTGGGAATGCTGCCAGCGAAGTGAGTCCGTTTGGCCAATGTTTCCAGCGGCGCGCAGGGTTCCTTCTGGCCGAGCACCACGACGCGACGCATCAACTGCACGTACTGTGCATGGCTGCCACCGACAAAAGCCGAGTAATTCGCCAGGCGGTTGTTGACGACATCGCATGGGGTCAACCCGGGGTCACTGAATCCGTTGGGCACACTGCCGGAATACCCGTTCAACGTAACGCGGTTGGTGGCGGCAACGAGGCGCATGCCATCCAGTTCGTTGTACGACGGGCCCGTGTCGTTAGTGCGCGGTGGCACGTACAGAATCGCGTCTGCCGGCAGCGAAGACGGGACAAGCGCCAACAACTTGCCGAGGCGTTGGTCAATATCCTTGATCGGTACCATCTGTGTGGAATAAGCGGTGTACTCCACCATCATGAAGGCGATCAGCACCGAAGCAGCGATCGCCTTTGGAAGTCGGCGGGGCCCCGGTTCCAGAAGCCAGTCGACCCCGCGCCCGGCAAGATAGGCAACTGGAAAGATGATCACCAGTCCGATACGGGTGACGCCGCGAATGGCATTGGCAAGAGGCAGGTTGTAGATCAGCGCGTAAAGGCTATGACCATGAACGTACAGTGTCAGCATGATCAGAAGCAGGATCGCGCCAAGCGCAACCTTGGCGGCCCTGTTCCACGCGCTTCGAATGCCGATGGCTGCAAGGATGCAGGCTGACGCGCCGAAGAACATCTGATGTTCCCATCGCATGGGAATATTGGTGATGTGCTGGCTCAGCGTCCTCCAGATGAGTGATCCATCCGAGAGCAGATAACTCTGGGGGCGAGGCAACATGCTCCGAATCTCTGCATACCCGCGGCTCAGTTGGTAGAGCCTGGAGTAATGCATATAGGGATAGAACATCAGCGCCAGCGCAACCAGGCAGAAGAAGACTGTCGCGATGCTTCCCCATGCTTTGTTGGTCAAGGCGTTCCGAACGGCTGAAGCAATGGCCTGGTGCGGTTTGGCCGTATTGTCGGCCGGCTTCAATACGGTATGCATGACCGCATAGGCAATGAGCAACAGGGCCAGGAAATAGCCGAGATAGATCGAGCAGTAGAACTGCCATGTCACCCACAGCACGATCAACGCGATCTGCCGCGGTGCACGGGTTTCCAGCAAGCGGTGCGCGGCGAGCATGGCCAGGGGGATGCAGAAGCGATAGGCAAGCTGCGCATGGCCGTGCTGAGCGGATACGTTTAGCGCGAAGGTGAAGACGAATGCCCCTATTGCGCTACCTTGGCGACTCAGTCCGGAGTGCCTCAGCGCGTAGTAGCAGCCGATGAAGTTCAGCGGCGCGGCGAGCGTGTACCAGCCGATGAACGCGCCCTCCGGGCCGAGGCCCAGCAACCGCATCAGGACGTAGGCTAGCCCAGAGCCAAAGTGGTTGTCGCTGAGCGTGAGCGTGCCCGGATAGGGATAGAAGTAAGGTGGCGACCACAATGACGGGTCTTTGCCGGTGACCCAACGGAACAGGTGTTCAAGGATGTCGATGTTGAAGCGGGCATCACCCATGTCCCCGGGGATGGCGTGGAAGTAGTCCGACTGGTGCAGCGTTATGAAGACAAAACCCAGTACCAGGAGGCACACGGGCCACAGCATTCCCTTGCTTGCAAGCGACGAGGAAAGGCCCGGCGGTCGATGGTCTTGATGGTTCATGGGATGCATCAGCCTTCCTGGTCTGGGAAAGCGCGCCATCGGAATGGCGCGAAAGCGTCGTGGGTAGCGGCTCAGCGCCCGATCGGGTAATACTCGAAGCCGAGATCTTTCATTGTTGCCGGTTCGTAAAGATTGCGACCGTCGAAGATGATGGGCGCCTTCAGCAAGTTCTTGAGTTCCGCAAAGTCGGGTGAGCGGAACTCTTTCCATTCCGTCACGATCACAAGTGCATCCGCCCCGGCCGCGGCTTGGTTGGGCGAACCGGCAAGAGTGAGTTCCGATTTGCTTCCGAAGATGCGTCGAGCCTCGTCCAGCGCGACAGGGTCATAAGCAGACACGGTGGCGCCGCGGGCAAGAAGGTCGGCGATAAGCACGCGGCTGGTAGCTTCACGCATGTCATCGGTATTCGGCTTGAAGGCAAGCCCCCACAGCGCAAAGTGCCGACCGGTGAGGTCGTCGTCGAAACGCTTGCAGATCTTTTGCGTCAGCACGCGCTTTTGCGCATCGTTGGCTTCCTCGACGGCCTTCAGCACTTTCAAGCCCTGGCCGGCATTTTCGCCGGACTTGATCAACGCCTTCACATCCTTCGGAAAGCATGAGCCGCCGTAGCCGCAGCCGGCGTACAGGAAGTGATAACCGATGCGTGGATCAGATCCTATGCCATGGCGGATGAGTTCGATGTCGGCGCCCAGTTTTTCCGCAAGCAACGCGAGTTCGTTCATGAACGAAATGCGCGTGGCGAGCATGGCATTGGCCGCGTACTTGGTGAGCTCGGCCGAGCGCACATCCATGATGACCAGCTTGTCATGGTTGCGCTGAAACGGTGCGTAAAGCGACTTCATCAGTCTGACGCCGCTCTCGTCATTGGCACCCACGACGATGCGATCCGGTTTCATGAAATCGTCGACTGCAGAACCTTCCTTGAGGAACTCGGGATTGGACACCACCGAATACCCGATGTGCGCCCCTCGGGCGGCGAGCTCTTCGGCGATAGCAGCGTGCACCTTGTCGGCAGTGCCGACGGGCACCGTGCTTTTGTCTATGACCAGCTTGTATTCGGTCATGCGGCGACCGATATTCCTGGCTGCCTCCAGGACGTACTGCAGATCGGCGGATCCGTCTTCGTCCGGTGGCGTGCCCACCGCGATGAATTGGGCCGTGCCATAGGCGACGGCTTTATCGATATCGGTGGTGAAATGGAGACGTCCCGCAGTCACGTTGGATGCGATGACTTTGTCCAGACCGGGTTCGTGAATGGGTACGCCACCTTCCTGGAGGATGCGGATCTTTTCGGGATTGACGTCCAGGCACAGGACATCGTTGCCCATTTCGGCGAGGCAGGCGCCGGTAACCAGGCCCACATATCCGGTTCCAACAACGGTGATCTTCATTGATGTGTTACCTGCAGCTGCGTTCGGGTGAATCGGAAAAGCAACGCAGCAGCAGGAGGACCTGCTTGCGCGTGCCATGGATACCACACGACGTTTGCCGAACATGCCGGGGACCGTGTTGGCAAGCGCGTGTCGTCATGCAAATGTGCCGGCGGCCCTCAATGGCAGCGGTAGTCGACATCGGTGGTGCTGTGCCGGAACGGATCGGTCAAGGTGTCCGAATAGGTGCCCATCAGCAACCGGTGCTTTGGCAGGAAGTTGTTTCGGAAGTAGCGGCTGAAGTCCGCCAGGCGACGCCCCTTGTCGGTCAGCAGTACGCAGCCATTGTGGATCACGATGGTGCCGGACTGCAGTTGCTCGGTCAGCCGCACATCCACCAGGTGATCTTCCTTCATGTACTCGTTGGTGAATACCTCCCCGAAGGCATCCTGGCGAATACCCCCGCCGCGCTGCTCCAGCTTCTCGAGGATGTAGAAGGAAAGGGAACGGTCGAGGACGGTGGGTACGGAGATGGCGTATCCGTAGCCGAGCAGCAACCAGATGACCACCAACTGGAGCTTCTCCGCGGACCCGAGAACACGGAACCAGGGCACGATCCACAACATCACGCTACACAGTATCGTTGCGATGATGCCGTCGAGGATGGCGCTGTAGAACACCACATTCACGCGCAGGTAAAGCGAGTGGACGACATAGGTCGCCAGCAGCACGACTACGAAAGCGGCGGTGGCTGCGATGATGCGGCCGATTTTTATCGTTTGAATACCCAATGCTTTCCTCCGAAATAGCTGCAGACCATCTGCAGGAATGTGCCGATCAGGAAACCCACGCGATAGTCGAGCTTTGCCATGTCTGTCCAGGCGAACAGGACTGCGGCCTGCAACAAGGCGAGTACCGCATACAACAGCCAGAACCGCGCCAACTGGTGCCAGACCGATTCCTTCGCGCCGGGAAAGACGAAATGACGATTTCCCATGAACGAGGCCATGATGCCGACGACTGCTGCGATGAAGTTGGCGACGCCAGCGGATGGCACATGCGCAAGGTGGATGCAGGCGCTGAGAACGGCGTAACTGACGCAGGTGGCCGCGAGCCCGTTGATGACATAGCGGATCGGCTGATGCCTGAGGAGTCTAGTGATCGCTGTGGTCATGGGGTGTTGCAAGTGTCTCGTCGACCAGCAGTCGATAATCCAGCGGAAGCACCGTGCTGCTTCGCGTGATGCCTGTAAGCATGAGCGTCATGAGCGTGATGGCCCCGGTCTGCAGGAAGACCAGCAACAAAAGGCCGAGGGCAACCGAGAACCAGCCGGGTGTCGCGTAGCCCATGGCTTTGAGAACAATGGCAAGAGTGCCGCCGAACAGTGACAGGAAGGCCACGGCTGCGCAGGCGATGCCTACGCGGACGAGTACGTCCTCGGCAAAGATCATCAAACCCTTGAAGCCGTGCAGCGCAAGCCCAACGAAGTTCATCTTGCTTTTGCCCGCGTAGCGCGGGCCGCGGTCCAGGGCGCACGTGCTCCAGCGCAGGCGCGACACCAGCACGGTACCCGCAACATGCGTGGCGAGCTCTCCCATGGATGCCAGACGGCGCACTGCCGTTCCATTCATGGCCATGAAGTTGCCGAAGCTGATCTTGCGCCCGGTGAGCAGGTTGAACAGCCACTTGTAGACGACGTAGAACGTCTTGAAGCGCAGTGTTTCGACGCGGCTTTTCCGCTGGGCGACGACCACGTCCACCCGGCTGTCGTCAAGGTCGCCGAGCAGGCTTTCAATCGTCTCGGGAAGATCCTCTCCATCCGAGTCCATGACGACGACGCGGTCGATGTCGGTGAACTTGTCTGCGACATACGCCAGGCCCACCGCGATGGCGCGCTGATGGCCGACATTCCGCTTGAGGCGGATGACCGTACCGCTCACCCGGGCATCGAGCATGCCCTGCAGCGTCAGGGGTTGCCGTACCGAGCCATCGTCGACGGCGACGACGTGGATCTGCCTGCCGCAGGACTTCGCCAGTTCCGAGAAAAGGATGGTGGAGGCTTCGGTGTCTTCAAACACCGGCGTGACGACGATGAGCTTCGGGTGACGCATCGGGATCAGACCCCGAGGCGCTTTCGGAAATACGCCACGGTCTCCTTCAGGCCATCGTCCAGCGACACCTTCGGACTCCAGTCAAGCTTGGCCTTGGCCTGGCTGATGTCGGGCTGGCGTTGCTTCGGATCGTCGCTGGGCAGCGGCATGTACGTAATGGTGGATTTGCCGCCCACCAAGGTGATCACCTTCTCGGCCAGTTCGAGCATGGTGAACTCGCCCGGATTCCCGATATTGATCGGGCCGGTAATGTCGACTGCGCTGTCCATCAGGCGTCGCATGCCCTCGATCAGGTCGTCGACGTAGCAGAAACTGCGTGTCTGCGTGCCGTTGCCGTAGATGGTGATGGGCTCGCCCTTCAGCGCCTGCACGATGAAATTGCTGACGACGCGGCCGTCGTGGGGATGCATGCGCGGGCCATACGTATTGAAGATACGCATGACCTTGATTTCCAGTTGGTGTTGGCGCCAATAATCGAAGAACAACGTCTCCGCGCAGCGCTTTCCTTCGTCATAGCAACTGCGGATGCCGATCGGATTGGTGCGGCCCCAGTAGGTTTCAGGCTGCGGGTGTATTTCCGGGTCGCCGTAAACTTCGGACGTGGACGCCTGCAGGATGCGGGCGCCTGTACGCTTCGCAAGCCCCAGCATGTTGATGGCGCCGTGGACGCTGGTCTTCGTGGTTTGAACAGGGTCGTGCTGGTAGTGCACCGGAGAGGCGGGGCAGGCGAGGTTGTAGATCTGCCGCACCTCCACATACAGGGGGAAAGTCACGTCGTGGCGCACCAGCTCGAATGAGGGGTGACCGATCAGATGACGGATGTTGTCCTTCGAGCCGGTGAACAAGTTGTCCACACAGAGAACATCGTGCCCGGCTTCAACGAGGCGGTCACAAAGGTGGGAACCAAGGAACCCCGCGCCACCGGTTACCAGAATCTGGCTCAAGTTGTTCTCCATGTAAGCATCGTTGGGATCAGGCCATTGCTGCCAGAGAACGGGAAGAGGTCTTCCTGCATCTCAGCGCGCCGTTGCGGAACATCGCCGGTGAAATATCGGCAATCGAAATGATTGAGCGGCTGAATACCGTCCCCTCAAGACAACCTCGGCATATTACTCGAGTCGGTGACGTTGTGCATCGGGCGCGGACGAAGGAGATGCGGTAGAAGGTTGCGAGCCGTGTATCGAGCTGGCTGACCGGAGGCGCCGACATTTCGCCGCGCATCAATGCAGGCAACCGTCACACAAGCACTGTCAGGACCGTAGCATGGGCGCCTCAGGAGCGTCCTGCTGAGCCATCGCGCCCGGAATCCTGGGCCGCAACCCACGAAAAGGAAAGAACATCTGCCTGGTCGCAAACAGGCTTGGTTGCGTACTGGGGCGAAAATTTTGCGTCCGGCCAAAGGGCAAGCCTTTGGCGGTTGATCTGGTCAATTTCAAGTAAAGCACGGTCTTGAGCGCCCCTTGCTCCGCGTTTTGTCAGATATCGCGGATGGGACCCGTGATGCGCACCGGGTCTGCGCCAACGGGCAAAAAACTTGTTTTTCCCAAAGGAGTGAGGGAACATGCGCGCGGGAATCAGTGGGGACTCCATGAATCAATCAACCTTCGATGCCGCCGCCATGGCGGATGCCCGGCCGCATGTTGCCGCACGACCTCATTGGCGGTCAGGGGAGCTGCGTGGAATCGCGCTACTGATCCTTTTGGCCGCTCTGGCAGCCGTATTCTCATGTGTTTACATTTATTCGAAGCACCTGAACGGACCGCCTATTCGATCGGACGGTTACGGTTATTATGCCTATCTTCCGTCGGTTTTTATTGATCGCGATCTTGAGTTCGATTCTGCCTTGAAGAATATGCCCAAGGGCGTTACTTCGTTCGAAGTAGGCATCAATCGCGTCCAGGGTACGGGACACTACTTCGACAAGTATGCCGTGGGAACCGCCGTACTCCAGTCGCCCTTCTTTCTGGGGGCTCACGTATTGACGGGTCTGAAGGGGCAGCAGCAGAACGGGTATACGGGGATATATCAAGCGGCGAATACGCTCTCTGCGATTTTCTATCTGTCTATTGGAATGCTGTTTCTTTATATCGCCTTGCGAACGCAGTATTCAAAGGAAATCTCGCTGGCCGTGGTTGCGCTGAGTGTGTTCGCGACCAATGTATTTCATTACGCCACATATGACGCATCCTTCAGTCATGTCTACCAGTTCGCGTTGACCTCTGCGTTGCTTTGCGCACTTCTTCGCGCACGCATGGAGCCAGGCCGGCTTCATATGCGTTGGGCATGCGCCTTGGGTGGAATCACGGGTCTTGTTGCGCTGACGCGTCTGACCAATATCACGTTTGCGTTGATGCCGGCCGCGCTGTTGATGGAGTACTGGTGGCGGAATCGCGATCTCAAGGAGTTCTTCGTCAATGCGCTGATCATGGTGGCCTGTGCATTCTGCGTGCTATTTCCGCAGTTTCTGTATTTCAAGGCGACAACCGGTCATTGGCTTGTGAATGCCTATCGGGTCGTGGGTGAAGATGCGCACTTCTTCTGGACCAGTCCGGAAATTGCCAATTTCCTTTTCAGCATACGGAAAGGTGTCTTTGTCTGGACGCCTATCCTGATTGCGGGCGCGCTTGGGTTGCCGTTGCTCGTGAAAAGGTTTGGACTGCTGGGATGGAGTGTGGTGCTGGTGCTGTGCCTCCAGGTTTACGTCTGCGCAAGCTGGTATTGCTGGTGGTTTGGCGGGAGTTTCGGCAGCAGGCCAATGGTTGACGTAATGCCGCTTTTCGCATTGTCGCTGGCCGGATTGATGGCACGGTTCGGCAGCCATCGCAGGCCAATGCTGGCCGGAGTGGCGATCGTTCTGGTTGGCCTCAACCTGACTCTCACCTATGCGTACTGGCGGGGATTCGTGCCGTTTGACAATGCCGACCTTGGTACCTTGTCGAGCTTGCCGATGCGTTTGGTGCACGGCTATTGAACTCGTGGTGCCGTTTGGCGCCGGCAGACAACCTGCGGCAGAACGCATAGGGCACTGCAATCTTGGCGGATGCCGGTGTCGGACGTCGTTCAACCGGCGTCAGCCGTACCTCAGTAGCGTCGTGATCTCGTCCACCTTCCCGCGCATCAATGCTTGGTCACCGCGTGATTCCACATTGAGACGCAGCAGCGGCTCCGTGTTGGAGCTGCGCAGATTGAAACGCCAGTTGCCGAAATCGGCACTCACGCCGTCCGTGTAGTCCAGTGCGGGATTCTGGTCGGCGAAGCGATGCAGTACGCGCTCGATTGCGGCCTTGGCGTCGGCAACCTTGAAGTTGATCTCGCCGCTGCACGGAAAGGCCGCCATGCGGTCTTCAACCATCGCCGCGAGCGATTTGCCGGTGGACGAGACCAGGCTGGCGATGAGCAGCCAGGGAATCATGCCGGAATCGCAATAGGCGAAGTCCCGGAAGTAGTGGTGGGCGCTCATTTCGCCACCGTAGATCGCGTTCTCGGCGCGCATGCGCTCCTTGATGAAGGCATGGCCGGTCTTGCTCATCACGGGGATGCCGCCCGCGGCCTTCACCATTTCGATGGTGTTCCAGGTCAGCCGCGGATCGTGGATGATCCTGCCGCCCGGGTGCTTGTGCAGCATCGAGGTGGCGAGCAGGCCCACGAGGTAGTAGCCCTCGATGAATCGACCTTGGGCGTCGAAGAAGAAGCATCGATCGAAATCGCCGTCCCAGGCAACGCCGAAATCCGCGCCGTGCTGGATGACGGCCTTGGCGGTGTCCTCGCGGCATTCCGGCAGGAGCGGATTGGGAATGCCGTGGGGGAAACTGCCATCCGGTTCATGGTGTACGCGAATGAATTTGAAAGGCAGGTGGGGCGCCAGCGCGTCGATGACGAGTCCGGCGCCGCCGTTGCCTGCGTTCACGACGATCGTGAGCGGCTTGAGCGTCTCGCGCTCGATGTAGCCGAGCAGGTGCTCGACGAAAGCGTGGCGATTGTCCTGGGTGCGCTCGCCGCCAGTCAACGGAAGATCCGGAACGGGCTGCTGGCAGGCGTCACGGATCGCGAACAGGCCGGAGTCTCCGCTGATGGGGCGCGCGCCCTCACGGACCAGCTTCATGCCGTTGTAGTCCATCGGATTGTGGCTGGCCGTGACCATCACGCCGCCAGCGGCACCCAGATGGGCGGTCTGGAAATACACCTCTTCAGTACCGCCCACGCCGATATCGATCACTTCGCGTCCGCCGCGGCGCAAGCCATCGGACAGTGCCGACTGCAGCCCCGGACTGCTCAGGCGTACGTCCCGGCCAAGCACTACCGGGCCGGGGCCCAATTGGCTGGTTAGTGCGAAACCTATGCGCTGCGCCAGGGTCTCGTCGAGTTCATCGGGCACCCGGCCACGAATGTCGTAGGCCTTGAAGCAGCGAAGATCCATGAAAGTGCTTGCCCTTGAAAATCCGGATACATATGGAAAGGGCGGTCAACAAGACCGCCCATGAGTACTTGCTTACTGGCTGGAAACAGGCTGGCCTTTGTCGTCGCACAGCGATTTGTCCTGACCATCGCAGCGCTTGTACGGGCCAACCTCCAGCGTCGGCTGGCCATAGACGGAGAACCAGTTGACGCCTTCCTGCACGAGCTCGAAGCGGATCGGCATGCCGACCAGATCGGCCGCCGGCAACTTTGCCTCCACCTCGGCACTGCTGCCCGGGGCGATCATGGGCAGGTCGATGCGCTTGAAGTCGCGGTTGCCCGGCGCCTTGTCGGGGCCGTCCGGGCCCATCAGCATGGCACCCAGGCGAACCATTGCGGTTCCGGCGCTGACCAGGGCAGCCTTGCCCTGGTTCGACACGCGGACCTTCACGTCCAGGCTGTCATCGCCCTTGTTGTAGGTCGGCTGTCCCACCAGTTCCAGACGGGTCGAGATCGCGTCGCGCGGAATCGGGGCATCGATGTGCGATGAATCCGCGGGGGTGCCTGTGCTGGCGCTGCTGGCACCGGCCGCGGGCGCATTCGCGCCGGCAGGTGCTTCGGACTGGTTGCCGCAAGCAGCAAGAGCGATTGCCACGGCTGCGGAGAGGGCGAGGCTGTGTCGGAATTTCATTGCTCGATCCTGATCAATGGACGGGAAAGAGGTCGGTAATACAGGCCGGCCCCGCAAAACATGAGGCGACTCATGATAAGAGGGGCAGCCCAAGGCGCAAGGGGTGACGACGGAACGCGTCTTGTGGGGTGATCCTGGAAGGCGCGAAATGTTCCGGAGTGGCAGGATGCATCCGGGCGTCCGTGTCCCGGCTCCTGGCCAAAACTGCCCGGAGCCCCGTGGGCAAAATGGACGTGGAACTGCAAGTTCCTCGGCATCCTGCCGCCTCGCCTCGCGTGAGAGGTGGTGTCAGCCGAGAGCCGACTCGAGCTCCGGAATGATCTTGAACAGATCGCCCACCAGGCCGAAGTCGGCAATCTCGAAAATCGGCGCCTCGCCGTCCTTGTTGATCGCCACGATGGTGCCGGCGTCCTTGATGCCCGTCAGGTGCTGGATGGCGCCCGAGATACCGATGGCCATGTACAGCTCCGGGGCGATGATCTTGCCGGTCTGGCCCACCTGCAGGTCGCTGGGCACGTAGCCGGCGTCGACGGCGGCGCGGGAGGCGCCCACGGCGGCGCCGATCTTGTCGGCGAACTTGAAGATGATGTCGAAGTTTTCCTTCGAGCCCACGCCGCGGCCGCCGGAGACGACCTTGCGGGCGCTCTGCAGGTCCGGGCGGTCACTGTTGCCCGATTGCAGCTCGACGAAGCGGGTGTGCGAGGGCAGCGCGACATTGATGGTCAGCGCCTCGACCGGCGCGTTGCTGGCGCCGCTGGGCGCCGCGGCCCACGAGGCCGTGCGAATGGTGGCAACGACCGGGCTGCCCGCATCGGCCTCGACCGTGATGATGGCGTTGCCGGCGTAGATCGGGCGCTTGAAGCTGTGGCTGCCTTCGACGCTCATCACGTCGCTGACCTGGGCCACGCCGAGCAGTGCGGCCACGCGCGGCAGCACGTCCTTGCCGAACGTGGTGGACGGTGCGAACACATGGCTGTACCCGGCGGCGGCCTTGGCGATCTGCGGCGCCAGCACCGCGGCGAGCGGGTGCGCGTTCTCGGCGCGGGCGATGGTGAGCACGCGGCTCACGCCCTCGATCCGCGCGGCTTCGGCGGCGATGGCGTCGACACTGTCGGCCAGCACCAGCACGTCGATGGTTTCGGGCTTGACGGCCGCAGCGGCGGTCACGGCGCGCGCGGTGGAGGAATTCAGCTTGCCGTCCAGGTGTTCGGCGATGACGAGGATCTTGCTCATGTCGGTCTCCGTGAGGCTGCTCAGAGCAGGCCTTTCTGCTTCAGCGCCGCGACCAGTTCCGCCGCATCCTTCACCATCACGCCCTTGCTGCGCTTGGCCGGGGCGGCGTAATGCGTGGTTTTGAGGGGGGCGCCGGCTTCCACGCCCAGCGAGGCGAATTCGATGGTGTCGATAGGCTTGGACTTGGCCTTCATGATGTCCGGCAGCTTGATGAAGCGGGGCTCGTTGAGGCGCAAATCGGTGGTGATGACGGCGGGCAGCTCCGTTTCGATCACTTCCAGGCCGGCGTCGACCTCACGGGTCACGGTGGCCTTGCCATCGGCGATCTCGACCTTGCTCGCGAAGGTGGCCTGCGGGCGATCCCACAGCGCGGCCAGCATCTGCCCGGTCTGGTTGGCGTCGTCGTCGATGGCCTGCTTGCCGAGGATGACCAGGCCCGGCTGTTCCTTCTCGATCAGCTTCTGGAACACGCGGGCGGCGGCCAGTGGCTGCACGGCGTCGCCGGTCACCACGTGGATGGCGCGATTTGCGCCCATGGCCAGGCCGTTGCGCAGGTGGGCGGTCAGGTCTGCCGGGCCGATGCCCACCACCACGACTTCCTCCGCCACGCCCTTCTCGCGAAGGCGCAAGGCCTCCTCCAGCGCGATGTCGTCGAACGGGTTGGCGGAAAGCTTCACGCCGTCGGTCACCACGCCGCTACCGTCGGGCTTGACCTGGATGCGGACGTTGTAGTCCACGACGCGCTTGTAACCGACAAGAATCTTCACGGAAATTCCTTGCTTTGGGATGCTGCCGACAAATGGTTCGAGCCCTTCATCTTAGCTCTCATCCGTACGTCTGGGTACGGAGCGTCAGGCGAGCGAGCGCCATAGAGTAGCCTTTGCTTTCTCGAAGGAAAAATGTTCCCGGACATTTTCCAGTGCCCCGTCGGACAGCTTGAGCCAGAGTCGCGGATCGTCATACAGCCTGAGGATGGCGGACGCGAAGTTTCCGCTGTCATCGGCGAGCAGCACGTTCTCCCCGTCGACCAGGCTCATCCCTTCCGCCGCCAGAGAGGTAGCTACCACGGGCAGGCCGTGGCTCATGGCCATGTTGACCTTGCCCTTGACGCCGGCGCCGTAGCGCAGCGGAGCCAGAGCCACGCGGCAGCGCTGCATCCATGGCGAAAGCTCATCGACGCGACCGTGGATGTGAATGCCGACACCCGCCAACTTTGTCCGCTCGTCTTCGGGAATGTCGCCGATCAGGTGCAGTTGGATATCCGGGCGCTGCTGGCGGATGCGAGGATAGATGTCCTGGACAAGCCAGTTCACGGCGTCGATGTTCGGCGGATGAGCGAATCCGCCAACGAAGACCAGGTCCTCGCGTTCATCGAATCCGAGAGTTCGGCCAAACAGTTCGTGTACGTTGGAAAGCAGTTCCACGCGTGCGCCCGGCACCTCGGCGGCGATCAATGTCTGCTCGATGGGGCTGACCACGAAGGTGACGTCGCTGGCGCGGATCAGCGACAGTTCCGCCTGCCGTGAAGCTTCCGCCTGGCGGGCCAGCGCCAGGTTGTCGCCATGCTCGGCGGCGCGTTGCTCCCTGAGAAAGTGGAGGTCGACGGTGTCGAACAGCACTTTTGCCTTGGGAGCCATCTTGCGAACAAGAGCGAGATGCGGCGCCATCACGTAATGGCGACACAGCATCACTGCGTCCAGCGACTTTCCCTCCTTGGCCAGCCAGACGGGCAATGCGGCGGCCCAGGGTTTGCAGAGCACGTGCACGCCCATCGCGCCCAATCGCGCGATTTCGGCAGGCGATGAGCGCCGGTTGTCCGCCATGAAGCTGATCTGCCAGCCCATCTCGTGCAGCAGGCGCATGATGTTCACCAGACGCAGCGAGCCCGAGTCGCGGTTGGGGTCGGGCGTCAGCGCATCGACGATGAGAATGTGCCGACGTCCGTGGGCCAGTGCCTGCTCGACCGTCGATTTGCGCGGTGGTTGCCGTTCCAGCGCCTCTGCCCATTTCTCCCGGAATTTCTCGAGATTGATGAGTTGGTAACGCTTGATCCCGGCGAATGGATCGACTCCGGAGCTGGTGCCTTCGAAATGCACGACCTGGCTTGCGGGTTCGTAGACGACGCGCCGCCCTGTGGCGCGAACGGCAAAGGCCAGGTCCATGTCCTCGCAGTACGCCGGGGCATAGCGCGAATCGAAGCCGCCCACTTGCTGGAAGAGGTCGCGCGGAATCAGCAGGGCTGCGCCGGATACATAGTCGGTGTCCCGCCGATAGAGGTAGCGTGGATCTTCACGAGACTCGAATCGACCGACATTCCAGCCTTCGCCGTCGGAGAACACCAGGCAGCCTGCTTCCTGAAGCCGCCCGTCGGGGTAGACCAGGCGGCTGCCCACAATTCCGCATTGCGGCTCTTCGTTGCAAGTATCGACCAGAGCGTCCAGCCATCCGGCCATCACTTGGGTGTCGTTGTTGAGGAAGACCAGCAGGGGGCCCTTGGCCGCGCCGGCACCGCGATTGCAACTGCCTATGAATCCGAGATTGCGCTCGTTGCGCAGGACACGCAGACCGGAAACGGTGGAGAGCACGCTGAACGTTTCGTCCTGCGATGCATCGTCCACGACGATCACCTCGAAGCTCGTGCGCGCGGGATGACGGACGATGGACCGCAAGCAGGTCAGGGTCCATTCCAGTTTGCCGTGGACGGGAATGACGACAGACACTTCAGGTGCGGCGGCACATGGAATCGAGGCAGGTATCGAGGCGCTCACCGCGTCCAGAAACAGGGCCGTGTCTTCGGACGGCGGTTTCCGGAGTTCCTGCCGAATACGGGCGATGGTGCCCTTGATACCTCTCTGAGCCAGGCTGCCCCTGACCCGCTTCAGAGCGTATTCGAGCTGCTGGAGCTTCCAGCGGACGAGTGAGGACATCTGGTGCCTGGGTTCCGAAGGTAGACTGGCGCAACGTGCAATGGTCGCATGCTGCTTGTTGGCGATTCAATTGAGCATGTTCAGTATCTCCACGTATTCCGAAAGTCTGGCGTTCATTCAACGCTTTGATTTTTCATTGCTTCGTTGGGTCGTTTGATCGATCTTGCTACGCTGGCCCACATCTTGGTCGGCGCGTCGGCGGTGATCGCATTTGATGTCGGGAGAGGTTGATGATTCTCGGAAAAGGCGCGCGGTGAACTGGTGGCCTGGATCGTATGTGCGCCGGGCATGGGACGGGTGGCGCCTGGACGGATGGTCGAAAACCGTCGACCGCAGTTGGGACTTCATGCGCCGCCGCTTGCCCTGGATGCCGCATCATGAGCTCATCAGGGTCGGCGCCGATGTGGTAGCGAGCCTGACCCGATTGCCGACGGTTGAACATCCGCTGGCAAGCATCGTCGTACCGGTCTTCAACAAGGTCGAATACACGCTGGAGTGCCTGGCCGCCCTGGCCGCCTGCGGCGATGTCTGTCCATTTGAAGTCATTGTCGTCGATGACGGTTCCTCCGACGCGACCGCCGAACGGGTGTCGGCCTTGCAAGGGGTGCGGTACCTGCGCAATCCCAGCAATGAAGGATTTATCGGCAGCTGCAACCGCGGTGCGGGCGCGGCGCGAGGCGAGTTCCTGGTCTTCCTCAACAACGACACCGCGGTGCAGCCTGGATGGCTGGATGCGTTGCTTGCGACCTTCCGCGTGCGTGGCGATGCCGGATTGGCCGGCGCCAAGCTGCTGTACGCAGACGGGATGCTGCAGGAAGCGGGAGGCATCCTCTATTCGGACGGGCGGGCCGGCAACTATGGCCGATTCGACGCCGCGCTCGACCCGCGCTACACCCATGTGCGGGAAGTCGACTACTGCTCGGGGGCGGCGATCGCCATTCCCAGGGTATTGTTTGAGCAGCTCGGTGGTTTCGATGACCGCTATCGGCCCGCGTATTACGAGGATGCCGATCTCGCCATGCGCGTGCGCGAGGCCGGCCACAGCGTGCTCTACCAGCCACGTTCGGTGGTTATCCACTTCGAGGGCATTACGTCCGGTACGTCGGAAACCGACGGCGTGAAGGCCTACCAGGTCCGCAACCGTGATGTTTTCGTGCAACGGTGGGCCGAGGTGTTGCGTCGGGACCATCCATCATGGGGGACGCCGCTGGACGAGGCGGCATCGCGGCCTTGTCGCCGCACCCTGGTGGCTTTTTGCGATGCCGATTCCGCCGTGCGATCGGCTGGCCTGGTCGGCAGGCTGCAGCAGCAGGGGCGACCTCTCATGGTGAGAATCGAACAAGGCATGCTGCCGCCGCAGCTTCAGCACGAGTGGGAAGCGCAAGGCGTGGAAATATGGTCCGGCTACTGGCTGGTCGGACTGCGTGGCTGGATGCGGCGGCATCGCGCGCGCATTGCCGAAATCCGGGTCGTGGATTCCGTCAGCGCCCGATCTTTTGGACGTCTGTTGGGGGCGCGGTCCCCTGTTCCCGTGGTGCTCGACACCGAAGCCTGAACACCGTGAGGTCGAACTGGACCCGATATCGGTGTCCGGTCACAGATTCTGGTAATTCGGCCCCGAGCCGCCTTCCGGCGTGACCCAGGTGATGATTTCGTACGGGTCCTTGATGTCGCAGGTCTTGCAGTGCACGCAGTTGGCGGCGTTGATCTGCAGGCGGCGGCCCTTGCTTCCATCGGCGTGCACGTCTTCCACCATCTCGTACACGTTGGCGGGGCAGAAGCGGGTGCAGGGGTTGCCGTATTCCCTGGTGCACTGGTCGACGCAGATGCTGGTGTCGGCCACGTGCAGGTGGATGGGCTGGTCCTCGTCGTGCTCGGTGGCGGCGAAGTAGACGCCGGCGAGGCGGTCGCGCGGGGGTAGTGCGCGGGGTTGCACGTAGTCGCGCTTCGGCTCCTCGTACTCGCCCAGCTTGTGCAGGCTGGACCAGTCGGGCTTGTTCTTCAGCGTCCACGGCGAGCGACCGCCGATGGCGGTTTCCCACGCGGCGTTGAACATGCCGAACCACAGGCCCTTCTTGAAGCCGGGTTTGATGTTGCGCACCTGCTTCAGCTCGGCCATGGCCTCGGAGCCTCGCAGCTTCGCGTCGAAGCCGGCGGCCTGGAGTCCGTTTCCGGCCAGGTGCTCGGCGGCGAGCATGCCGCTGCGGATCGCCTGGTGCGTGCCCTTGACCTTGGGCACGTTGAGCAGGCCGGCGGTGTCGCCGATCAGCAGCGCGCCGGGCATCTCGCACTTCGGCAGCGACTGCCAGCCGCCGGTGACGATGGCGCGCGCGCCGGCGGAGAGGATGGTGCCGCCTTCCAGCAAGGGCCTCACCTGCGGGTGGTTCTTCCACTGCTGGAACGCTTCCCACGGCTGGTAGTTCGGGTCGCTGTAGTCCAGCCCGCTGACGTAGCCCAGCGCGATGCGGTCCTGGTCCAGGTGGTAGATGAAGCTGCCGCCGTAGGTATGGCTGTCGGCGGGCCAGCCGACGCTGTGCACGATCCTGCCCGGCGCGACGCGGCCGGCGGGCACCTGCCACAGCTCCTTGATGCCGATGGAGTAGCCCTGCGGATCGCTGTCGCGGTCCAGCCCGAAGCGCTTGATCAGCTGCTTGGTGAGGCTGCCGCGCGCGCCCTCGGCCAGCACGGCGACCTTGGCCTTGATGTCGATGCCTTGGGTGTAGCCGGGCTTGTGCGAGCCGTCCTTCGCCACGCCCATGTCGCCGATGCGTACGCCGGCGACCGAGCCGTCGTCGTTGAACACGGTGTCGGCGGCGGCGAAGCCGGGGAACACGTCCACGCCCAGCGCCTCGGCCTGCGGCGCCAGCCATGCGCACATCGCCCCCAGCGAGACGATGAAGTTGCCGTGGTTGCGCATGCCCGGCGGCAACGGCAGCTTGCGGCCGCCGGTCTTGCTCAGCAGCCAGAACTCGTCCTCGCCGGCCGGCACGCAGACGGGCGGCGGATGGTCGCGCCAGCCGGGCAGCAGGGCGTCCAGCGGGCCGGGCTCGATCACCGCGCCGGAAAGGATCTGCGCGCCGATGGTGGAAGCCTTCTCGATCACGCACACCGTGGTGTCGGGCTTCAGCTGCTTCAGGCGGATCGCGAACGACAGCCCGGCCGGCCCGGCGCCGACCACGACGACGTCGTATTCCATGGTTTCGCGTTCGCTCATCGCGGACTCCGGCAGGTTGTGCGGGCGATCGCGGCCGTGGCCGGCGCGACGCATCGAATGCGCTATTGTCCGTTTTCGGGCCTTGCGCGGCAAACCGCTTGCCCGAACTTGCGCAAACCGCGCCGGTGATGGCGATAATCCGCCAACCGCACCAAGGGAATGCCGATGAGTTCGCTGCCGCCGATCACCGACCTGGACCTGCGCCGAGCCACCGTATGCCAGTTGCTGCACTGGATGGCCGCCGGGCGCACCCATCCGCAGGCGCTGGCGGAGGCCTACGTGGAGGCGATCGAGCGCATCAACCCGCAGCTCAACGCCTACGTGGGCCTGAGCCCCGGGCTGCTGCAGGAGCAGGCGCGCACGGCCGAGCACCGGCGCCGCGATGGCGTGATCGGCCGGCTCGACGGCATCCCGGTGGCGATCAAGGACAACCTCGACATCGCCGGTTGGCTCACCCGCGCCGGCCTGCCGGGGCGCGAACAGCCGGCAGTGGACGACGCCCACGTGGTGGCCCGCCTGCGTGCCTCGGGGGCGGTGCTGGTGGGCAAGACCAACATGGACGAAGGCGCGCTGGGCGCGGTCACCGACAACCCGCACTTCGGCCCCACCCACAACCCGTGGAAGCCGGGCTACACCGCCGGCGGTTCCTCCGGCGGTTCCGCGGCGGCCATCGCCGCGGGCCTTGCGGCGGCGGCGGTGGGCTCGGACAGCCTGGGCTCCATCCGCATCCCCGCCAGCTATTGCGGCGTGTATGCGCTCAAGCCCACCCACGGCGAGATCTCCGCGCGCGGCCTGGTGCCGGCGGCGCGCCGGCTGGATGCGGTGGGCCTGATCGCGCGCAGCGTGGCCGACCTCACCGTGCTGTTGCAGGTGCTGGCCGGCTACGACGCCGACGATGCGCGCTCGCGCCGCCGCCGGGTGGCGTTTGCGCCGCCCGATTGGGAGCCGGGCAAGCTGCGCACCGGCCTGTTGGGGGACCTGGCCGCCCTGGGCGTGGAGCCCGAGGTGGCGGCGCTGTTCGAATCGGCGGTGGCCCAGCTGGCGCATGCGCTGGGCGAACAACGCACGGTGGATTTCGCCGACTGGGACTTCGCGCGCACCCGCCGCGCCGGCCTGCTGCTGATGGAAGCGGAAATGCTCGGCACCTTCGCCGACGACCTGGCCGACGAGGCGCGCCCGGTCTCCCCGCGTTTCCGCGAACTGCTGGGCTATGCCGGGCGCAAGAGCGCGGCCGACTACGCGAAGGCCGACCGCGTGCTGGACGCGGCCACGCTGAAGATGCGCCGGCTGTTCTCGCAGATCGACGTGCTGGTGCTGCCCACCACGCCGCAGGGCGCGTTCCCGCTGGGCGGCCCGGTGCCGGACAACCAGGCCGACCTCACCAGTTTCGCCAGCCTCGCCGGTTGTCCCGCGGTGAGCATCCCGATGGGCACCTTGTCGAACGGGCTGCCGGTGGGCCTGCAACTGGTGGGCGCACGCGGCTCGGATCTGCGCCTGCTGGAGCTGGCCGCAGTGTGCGCGGCAACGCTGGATGCCGATCCGGTCTATCCGGCGATGGTCTGAGGAGGGGCGAGCAACGAGTTTTGGCCGTCGTTCCAGGACCGGTACGAGGCGTTTCACGGCGGCGCAGCCGGTTATCCAGTGCCTTCCATGCCTTTGCGCGTCATCCCGGTGAATGCCGTGATCCAGCGTCTTCACGCTATCGGACATCAAGGCACCGGATAACCGGCTGCGCCGCCATGAAGCGCCTTCGGCTTTGCCGGGATGACGGGCAAAATCAGGGCGTCGCCAAGACATATATGCCGTGTCCGTGCGAGACGGGCCGGCCTGGTTATTTCGGCCGTGGGCAGGGGACGCGTAACATCCCGGGTTCAGCGCCGCGCGCTTGCGCGGGCACGGCTAGTCGGTCACGGTCCAGGGCATGAGCAAAAACATGGCGCAGGCGCCTTTCCACCTCGACGAACTCGAGGCGGAGAGCATCCACATCTTCCGCGAAGTGGCGGCCAGCTTCCGCCGGCCGGTGATGCTGTATTCCATCGGCAAGGATTCCTCGGTGCTGCTGCACCTGCTGCGCAAGGCGTTCTTCCCCGCACGCCCGCCGTTCCCGTTGCTGCACGTGGACACCACCTGGAAGTTCCGCGAGATGATCGCCTTGCGCGACCAGGTCGCGGCGCAGGGCGACGTCGAGGTGCTGGTGCACGTCAACGAGGACGGCGTGCGCCAGGGCATTTCCCCGCTCACCCACGGCGCCACCGTGCATACCGACGTCATGAAGACGCAGGGGCTGAAGCAGGCGCTGGACAAGTACCAGTTCGACGCTGCGATCGGCGGCGCCCGCCGCGACGAGGAGAAGTCGCGTGCCAAGGAGCGCGTGTTCTCGTTCCGCAACGCGCAGCACCGCTGGGACCCCAAGCACCAGCGCCCCGAGTTCTGGCACACCTTCAACACCAACATCCGCAAGGGCGAGAGCGTGCGCGTGTTCCCGCTCTCCAACTGGACCGAGATGGACGTGTGGCAGTACATCCGCCGCGAGGACATCCCGGTGGTGCCGCTGTATTTCGCCAGGCCGCGCCCGGTGGTGGCGCGCGACGGCGCGCTGATCATGGTGGACGACCAGCGCTTCACCCTGCGCGAAGGTGAAACGGTGGAGACGCGCATGGTGCGCTTCCGCACCCTGGGCTGCTACCCGCTCACCGGCGCGGTGGAATCCACCGCCGCCACGCTGGACGAGATCATCCAGGAGATGGCCGAGTCGCGCAGTTCCGAACGCCAAGGCCGGGTGATCGACCACGACCCCACCGCCTCGATGGAGCGCAAGAAGCAGGAGGGCTACTTCTGATGGCCGCCAACGCCAACAGCACTGGCCAGGGTCTCCTGCGCTTCATCACCTGCGGCAGCGTGGACGACGGCAAGAGCACCCTGCTCGGCCGCCTGCTGTACGACGCCGGCATGGTGCCGGAGGACCAGCTCGCCGCGCTCAAGCGCGACAGCCAGCGCCTGCACGCGGATGCGGGCGAGGCGCTGGACTTCGCCCTGCTCACCGATGGCCTCGACGCCGAGCGCGAGCAGGGCATCACCATCGACGTGGCCTACCGCTATTTCCATACCGCGCGCCGCCACTTCATCGTGGCCGACTGCCCGGGGCACGAGCAGTACACCCGCAACATGGCCACCGGCGCCTCCAACGCCGAGCTGGCGGTGGTGCTGGTGGATGCGCGCAAGGGCCTGCTGCCGCAGACGCGCCGGCACTCCTACATATGCAGCCTGCTCGGCATCCGCCAGGTGGTGCTGGCGGTCAACAAGATGGACCTGGTGGGCTGCGACGAGCGCGTCTACCGGGAGATCGCCGACGCCTATCGCACGCTGGCGCAGGCGCTGGGCATCGCGAAGGTCGATTGCCTGCCGGTGATCGCGCCGGGCGGCGACAACGTGGGCGCGCGCTCCGCGCGCCTGCCGTGGTACCAGGGGCCGACCCTGCTGGAACTGCTGGAAGCGGCCGACGCCACGCCCGCGCGCGCCGCCGACTTCCGCATGCCGGTGCAATGGGTGAACCGGCCCGACCAGAACTTCCGCGGCTACGCCGGCACGATCTGCGGCGGCCGCGTGGCCACCGGCGACGAGGTGGTGGTGCAGCCCGGCGTGCAGCGCGCACGCATCGAGCGCATCGTCACTGCCGATGGCGATCTGCAGAGCGCCGGCGAAGGCCAGGCGGTGACGCTGTGCCTGGACCGCGAGCTCGACGCCAGCCGCGGCGACGTGATCGCCGACGCGCTGCGCCCGGCGCCGGTAGCCGACCAGTTCGCCTGCCATGTGGTGTGGCTGGGTGACAACGCGCTGCTGCCCAACCGCACCTACTGGCTGAAGATCGGCGCGCGCACGGTGAATGCGCGGGTGATGGCGATCAAGCACAAGGTGGACGTCAACACGCAGGCGAAGCTGGCCGCGCGCCATCTCTCGCTCAACGAGGTGGGCTACTGCACCGTGGGCCTGGACGAGGCGATCGCGTTCGAGTCCTATGCCGCCAACCGCACGCTCGGCGGCTTCATCCTGATCGACCGCCAGACCAACGCCACCGTGGCCTGCGGCATGCTGGACTTCGCGCTGAAGCGCTCCGCCAACGTGCACTGGCAGCATGTGGACGTGGACAAGGCGGTGCGCGGCGCCGTGCTGGGGCAGCGGCCGCTGTGCCTGTGGTTCACCGGCCTGTCCGGCGCGGGCAAGTCCACCATCGCCAACCTGGTGGAGAAGCGCCTGCACGCGCTCGGCCACCACACCTACCTGCTGGACGGCGACAACATCCGCCACGGCATCAACAAGGACCTGGGCTTCACGCCCGAGGACCGCGTGGAGAACATCCGCCGCATCGGCGAGGTGGCGCACCTGATGGTGGACGCGGGCCTGATCGTGCTGGTCAGCGCGATCTCGCCCTACCGCAGCGAGCGCGATTCGGTGCGCGAACTGTTCGACGCGGGCGAATTCATCGAGGTGTTCGTCGACACGCCGCTGGCCGAGTGCGAGCAGCGCGACCCCAAGGGCCTGTACCGCAAGGCGCGCGCCGGCGAGATCCGCAACTTCACCGGCATCGACGCGCCCTACGAGGCGCCCGAGGCGCCCGAGGTGCACCTGCATACGGCCGGCGAACGCGCCGAGCGGCTGGCCGAGCAGATGACCGAACAACTGCTGGGACGCATCGCCGTGCCCGGCGGCGACAGTGCAGCCTGAGCCATGGGCGGGGCGGCGGCGGCAGGCTGGCAACGCATCGCGTTGCCCGACGCCGAGGTCGCCCTGTGGCCGCAGTGGCTGGATGCGACCGAGGCGGATGCGCTGTTCGCCGAGCTGCGGCAGGCGGTCGCCTGGGAAACCCACCGCATCCGCCTGTTCGGCCGCGAGATCGATTCGCCGCGGCTGAGCTGCTGGATCGGCGATCCCGGCGCCGGCTACACCTATTCGGGTACCCGCTTCGAGCCGCGGCCATGGCCGGCCGCGCTGGCCGCGTTGCGCGCGCGGCTGGAACAGGCCTGCGCCGCGCGCTTCAACAGCGTGCTGGCCAACCTGTATCGCGACGGCGACGATGCGATGGGCTGGCACAGCGACGACGAGCCGGAGCTGGGCGCCCGGCCGGTGATCGCCTCGCTGAGCCTGGGCGCGGAGCGGCGTTTCCGTTTCCGCCGCCGCCGGGCACGCGGCGAGCCGGCGCAGCCCGGCGACACCGTCGAGCTGGTGCTGCCGCACGGCAGCCTGCTGCGTATGGCCGGCGCCACCCAGCACCTGTACCGGCACGCGTTGCCCCGCGTGCGCGGCCTGGCCGCGCCCCGCGTCAACCTCACGTTTCGCCGCACCGATCCGTCGGCGCGCTGAGCGCCTTGCTTGGAAAGGGGGGCGAGGGCAGGGGATAATGCCCGTCTCACTTACCCGCAAGGCGCCCCGCGATGACCGAGAAGACCGTACTCAACGCCACCCATCGCGCGCTCGGCGCACGCATGGTCGACTTCGGCGGCTGGGACATGCCGATCAACTACGGCTCGCAGATCGAGGAACACCACGCGGTGCGCCGCGACGCCGGCATGTTCGACGTCTCGCACATGACCGTGGTCGACCTGCACGGCGCGCGCACCCGGGACTTCCTGCGCCACCTGCTGGCGAACAGCGTGGACAAGCTCAAGGCGCACGGCAAGGCGCTGTATTCCTGCATGCTCAACGAGCAGGGCGGGGTGATCGACGACCTGATCGTGTATTTCCTCGGCGACGAGTTCTATCGCCTGGTGGTGAACGCGGCCACCCGCGCCAAGGACCTGGCCTGGATCGAAAAGCAGGCCGCCGCGTTCGGCGTGGAAGTGAAGGAGCGTCCCGAGTTCGCGATGATCGCGGTGCAGGGCCCGAATGCCCGCGCCAAGGTGCTCGGCCTGCTGCACGAGGTGGATCGCGCGCGCATCGAGAAGCTGGGCAAGTTCGCCGCCGCCGCCGCTCAGGGCCCGCACGGCATGCCGCTGTTCGTGGCACGCACCGGCTACACCGGCGAGGACGGTTTCGAGATCGTCGTGCCGGGCGAGCACGCCGTGGCCTTGTGGGAGGCGCTGGCCGCCGCCGGCGTGCACCCGGCCGGCCTGGGCGCGCGCGACACGCTGCGCCTCGAGGCCGGCATGAACCTCTACGGCCAGGACATGGACGAGGCCGTCTCGCCGTGGGAGGCCAACCTCGGCTGGACCATCGCGCTGGATGCGGGCCGAGACTTCATCGGCCGCGCCGCGCTGGAAAAGCAGAAGGCCGAAGGCGTGAAGCGCGTGATGGTGGGCCTGGTGCTGGACGACAAGGGCGTGCTGCGCCACGGCCAGAAGGTGCTCACCGCGAACGGCGAGGGCGAGATCCTCTCCGGCAGCTTCGCGCCCACGCTGGAAAAGGCGGTGGCGTTCGCGCGCATCCCGGCCGGCGAACCCGGCGCGGTGCGGGTGGACATCCGCGGCCGCGAATTGCCGGTGCGCCTGGTGAAGTACCCGTTCGTGCGCGACGGCAAGGCCTGCGAAGGCATCTGAGGCCGCACCCCGGACATCCCCCGGCGGCTATGGATAGAATGGCCGCCTGTTTCCCGACCCAAACTGGAACCCGACCATGAGCGAGATTCCCGGCGATCTGAAGTTCAACAAATCCCACGAATGGGCCCGCGTCGAGGACGGCGGCCTGGTGCGCGTGGGCATCTCCGACCACGCCCAGGCCCAGCTCGGCGACCTGGTCTACGTCGAGCTGCCGGAAATCGGCTCCAGCGTGCAGGCCGGCAACGCCGCTGCCGTGGTGGAGTCGGTGAAGGCCGCCTCGGACATCTACTCGCCGGTGTCCGGCGAGGTGGTCGAGGTCAACGAGACGCTCGCCGACAAGCCCGAGACGATCAACGAAGACGCCTACGGCGACGGCTGGATCTTCACCGTGCGCATCAGCGACCGTGCCGAGCTGGACCAGCTTCTGGACGCCAGCGCCTACGAGGAACTGGTCGAGAACGAAGACCACTGAGCATCCCCGCTGCAGTGCGATGGACGACGGCCGCCGCGTGCGGCCGTCGTCGTTTCCGCTCCCCGCCGCCGCGCGACGACATGGCAAATGGACGGCTATTTGAATCGCGTTCCGGGCCGGATGGCGCGTCGCGGGCAGGTGATTCCGGTCGCCGCCGCCGTCGCGCGCGAGGCGCCGACGGGGTGCGTTCGCCGCCCTTGCCGGTGCCGAAACGCCCCGGCGGCGACCCGTTCGCGAAAAATTCGGTCGCGTCCCGTTCATCTGCCGGGAACGCCGCAGGGACGGTCGTCGGGCGCATGCGCGTGCATGGCGACCGCGCATCGGAGATTCCTCGCGATGGCACGCGCACGTAGCGCGAAACCCCTTGTTTCATGCGCTTTCCATGAATGGATGTGCCATTGCGTGCAATTTTCGTTTGGATGTCCATACGTCCAAACGAGAAAAACGGAAGCGTCCGGCTTCCGCCGCCATTCGCGCGGTCGGCGCTTGCCTGTTGTCGAAACGGATTGATTCTTCGGCCAAAATCCATTGACAGCCGAAATCTTACGGAATAGCTTTCGCCCAAGTTCATGGGGAACTGCAACATGGTGACACCGAAATACATCAAGCCTTACGTTGAGCACGGTGAGAAGGCGAATGCGGTACGCAAGATCACCGTTTCGATTCCGCTCCACGTTTTGCGAACGCTGTCCGACCTGCGCACCGAGCGTCAGGTGAAAAATTTGAGGCACGCCACCAACAGCGATTTGCTGGTCGAGGCGTTCCTCCACGCTTTTACTGGGCAACCACTGCCAACCGATGAGGAGCTAAGACGAACCATGGCCACTGCCAAGAAATCCGCTGCAAAGAAACCGGCTGCCAAGAAGGCCGCCAAGAAGACCACCGCGAAGAAGACCGCCGCCAAGAAGCCGGCCGTCAAGAAGGCTGCCGCGAAGAAGGCCGTCCGCAAGCCGGCGGCGAAGAAGGCTGCCGCCAAGAAGCCGGCGGCTGCGAAGAAGACCACGGCCAAGAAGGTCGCCAAGAAGCCGGCGAAGAAGGCTGCCGCCAAGAAGCCCGCCGCCGCCAAGGTGGTGAAGGCCGTCAAGACCAGCAAGACCAGCAAGACCTCCAAGAAGTAAGCACCACAACAACACGCGTCATCGACTTGCCTCCCCGCGGTGCCCAGCGCGGGGAGGTCGATTCGGAAACTTCGTCCCGGCCTTGCCGGGACGTTTCGTTTGCGGAACCGGAAACCGGCGCCGCCGTACGACTCCCGCGCCAGCCTCCAGTCGTGAAGGATTTGTCTTTGCCGTGCCGCGGCGCAGGACGCCGCGGGCGGAAATCCATGCGATTTGCCCGTGCGTTGCAATGCGGTTACCTTTCACACATCCGCGCCGCGATGCAGTCAGGGGACTCGTCGCTCCTGGATAGACAGGGGGAAAAAGCGCGGGTATCTGTCGACACTCGGTGAGAGACCAATGGATACCCGATACACATCTATCGCGCGCCATCGCGTGCGCGGGGCCGCCCGGCCCGTTGCCATCGCCATCGTTGCCATCATCGCCGCGCTTGCCGCCGCGGCGTGGCTGCTGATCGTCCGGCCGTACCAGCAGCAGATGCGGCTGGATGCCGGCGGCGCGCCCGCGGTGTCCGCCGCGGCGAAGGCGCCGACCCAGGCCGCGCCCGCCAACGTGCAGGCGATGGACGTCAACCAGTTGCTCGCCGAGGCCAGCAAGGCCCTCAAGGAGCAGCGCCTGCTGGCGCCGGCCGGCAACAACGCGTTCGAGTTCTATCTGCGCGTGCTGGCCAAGCAGCCGGACAATCCGGTGGCGACCAGCGCCTTGCGCGAGACCTTCCCGTACGCGGCCTCGGATGCCGAGCAGGTGGTCAATTCACGCGACCTCAACGAGGCGCAGCGCGAGATCGAACTGCTGGCCAAGGCCGATCCGACGAACTACACCTTGACCATCCTGCGTTCCAAGCTCGATGCCCAGCGCAAGCTGGCCAGCCAGCAGCAACAGCAGGCGCAGGACCAGGAGAAGGCCGCGCAGTTGGCCGCGCAGAGGGCCGCCACCGAGAAGCAGGAGGCCGCGAAGCAGGCCGAGCAGCAGCAGGCGCAGCTGGCGGCCGAGCAGGCCAAGGCGAAGCAGCAGCGGCTGGAGCAGCAGCAACAGGCGGCCGCCCAGGAGAAGGCGCAGCCCGTCGCCGCTCCGGTCGCCAGCGCCGAGACCGCCGATGCGGTGCTGCTGAAGGCGGCGAACCCGAGCTATCCCACCGCGGCCCTGCGCGCCGGCCAGGCCGGCTGGGTGGTGGTCGGTTTCACGGTCACGGCGGAAGGACGCACCTCGGACGTGCATGTGGTCGACGCCCAGCCGCGGCACGTGTTCGATCGCTCCGCCATCGAGGCGGTGAGCCGCTACCGCTTCAAGCCGGCGATGCGCGACGGCGTCGCGGTGGAAAGCACCAAGCAGCAGAAGATCGAGTTCAGCACCGGGCGCTGACGCGCCCGCGACCCGCACCAGCGAAGACGGCGCATGCATGGCATGCGCCGTCTTCGTCTGGCGGATCCGCGGTGCGAACGATCAGCGGCGATGGTGGCGCGCACGCGCCTTGCGCGCCGGCTTCTTCCTGACCGGCGCCGCCTCGACGGGCGCCGGGCTTTCCACGCCCGCCCAGTCCACGTGCGGCAGGCCGAGCAGGCCGTCGAACACCATCGGCATCAGGCCGCTGGGCATCGGCCCGGTGGAGTTCCACAGGGTGACCACGCCGGCGTGGTACTTCGGGAAGAAGCCGATCATGGTGCGGTAACCGGCCACGGCGCCCGCGTGGTAGATCAGCGTTTCGCCGCCGTAGGTGTAGACGCGCCAGCCCATCGCGTACTGGGCCGCGCTCAGCCGCGCGCGGCGCCACGGCGTGGCGCGCAGTTCGGTCGGGGTCGCCACGGCCGGTGCGTGCAGCACGTCGAGCAGCGAGGTAGGCAGCACGTCCTGGCGGCCGCCCATCTGCGCGATCAGCCATTTCTCCATGTCGCGGATGCTGGCGTTGACGCCGGCCGCCGGCGCCAGGCGGTAATAGGTCTCGGTGGGCTCGAACGGAATCCAGCTGTGGCCGCTGCCGGGGCGGTGCGGGCGCGCCCAGCTCTTGCTGGACTCCAGCCCGGAGCGCCCGTAGTTTGCGGTCTCCATGTCCAGCGGATGGAAGATGCGCTGGTCCACGAGGCGGTCGAAGAAGTTGCCGGTGCGCGCGAACAGCACGTCGCCGATCATGCTGAAGGCCACGTTCTGGTAGCCGTAGCACTGGCCGGCGGGGCAGGTGTTGTCCACCTCGTCCAGCTTGCGCACCAGCTCCTGGTAGGAGATGTCGCCTTCGAGCAGGTTGTCGTAGGTGTTGTGCGGCAGGCCCAGGCGCTGGCCGAGGATGTCGGCCACGGTGGCCTGGTCGGCGGACTGCATGTCCTTGAGCTTGAAGTAGGGCAGCACGTCGACCAGCTTCATGTCCCAGCGCAGCTTGCCGCTGTCCACCATCACCCCGGTGACGGCGGTGGCGAACGCCTTGGAGAGCGAGGCCAGCCGGAAGACGGTGTCGGGCGTGATCGGCGTCTGCTTGCTCGCATCCGCAAAGCCCAGGGTGTGCTCGAACACCACCTTGTCGTCGATCACCACCGCCGTGGCCATGCCGGCGACGCCGTGGCGCGCATCGAGTTCGTCGAGCCAGCGCCGGTAATCCGCGAGCGTGGCCTTCACGCGCGCCTGCGGAAGTTCCTCCGCCACCACGTGCGCGCTGGCCGGCGGCAACGTTCCGGCCTGGCTGGCCGGCGCGGCGTGGAGGCCGGTGCAGTTCAGGCCGAGGGTGCAGGCAAGGGCGAGCGGGAGGTATCTGAGTTGCATGTTCTTCGCAAGGCCCTCGGGAGGCGCGATATGCCGATGGACGGGCCGCAGGCGGTGCGGCCGGCCGCGTGAAGGCACCGATTCTCCGGCACTTTGCGCGGAGGAACAACGCGACCGCATGCGGGCGGATTCGTTCGATGCCGTCGCGGTCCACCGGGGGCGCGGCACGTGGCCGCATGTTAGCCTTGCAGCCCCCCGGGCCTTGCCCGAGCTGGATGTCCGCGTGAGTCCGATCCGTGCCGCAGCGACCCGTGAGGGCGCCCAACCCGCGTTGTCCGCGCTGGCGTTCTTCTTCGTGCTCACCGCGTACTACATCGTGCGGCCGGTGCGCGACCAGTTGAGCGGCGCGGTGGGTTCGTCGCAGCTGCCGCTGTTCTACGGCGCCACGTTCGTGGCGATGCTGCTGCTGACGCCGGTGTTCGGCGCGATGGTGGCGCGTTTCCCGCGCCGGCGCCTGCTGGGCTGGAGCTACTGTTTCTTCATCGCCTGCCTGTTCGCGTTCGTGCCGGCCTTCATGGCGCAGGCGCAGATCGGCGCCCGCGTGCTGGGGGCGGTGTTCTTCGTCTGGGTCAGCGTGTTCAACCTGTTCGTGGTGTCGCTGTTCTGGAGCTTCATGGCCGACATCTTCGACAGCGGGCAGGCGCGGCGCACGTTTCCGCTGATCGCGCTGGGCGGCATGGCCGGCGCGGTATTCGGCCCCGTGGTGACCAGCCTGCTCGTGGGCCTGCTCGGCGTGGCGCCGCTGCTGGTGGTCTCGGCGCTGATGCTGAGCATGGCGCTGCTGCTGTTGCTGCGCCTGTCCGAATACCGCGGCAGCGGACACGCACACCGCGAGGAGGCGATCGGCGGCTCGCTGTGGGCCGGCGTGCGCGAGCTGTGGTCGCAACCGTTCCTGCGCTACATGGCGATACTGATGGTGCTGGGCGACGGCATCGGCACGCTGGCCTACGCGCTGGTGGCGGATTACGCCAAAGCCCATTTCGCCGCCAGCGCGGAACGCACCGCGTTCTACGCCCACCTGGACCTGGCGGTGAACACCCTGGGCGCCGTGCTGCAGCTCACCCTGACGCGCTGGCTGCTGGTCCGTCGCGGCGCCGGCTGGGGACTGGTGCTGCCCGCGGTGGTCAACGTGGCGCTGCTGTTGATGGTGACGGTGGGCGGGCACGCCACGCTGTCGGTGCTGGGCGCCGCGGTCACGCCGCTGGTGGCGGTGATGATGGTGATGACGCGCGGCTTCGCCTACGGCATGACCAAGCCGGCAGTGGATGCGCTGTACACCCGGGTGTCGCGCGAGACGCGCTACAAGGGCAAGAACTTCGTCGAGACCGCGGTGTGGCGCTTCGGCGACCTGCTGGTCACCAGCGGCGTCAGCGGCCTGGGCAAGCTGGGCGTGGGCGTGGCCGGCATGGCGCTGCTCGGCGCCGTGATCTCCAGCGCATCGGTATGGGTGGCGCATCGGGCCGGGCATTCGCCCGACCTGCTGCCGGAGGAGCCCGACGCTACGCCCGAGCAGGCCGGGGCGAAGCGCCCAGGCTGAGCCTCAGCCCGTGATGTAGCGCTCCAGGTGCTCGATCTGCTCGGCCTGGGCGTCGATCACCGCCTTCACGAGATCGCCCGTCGAGATGATGCCCACCACCTTGCCGCCTTCGAGCACCGGCAGATGGCGCACGCGGCTGTCGGTGCACAGGCGCATGCAGTCCAGCACGTCGGTCTGCAGCCCCACGGTGAGCGGGTCGCCGCGCATGATCTCGGCCACCGGGGTCTGCGCCGAGGAGCGCCCCTGCAGGATCACGTTGCGCGCGTAGTCGCGTTCGGACACCACGCCCAGCAGTTGCTCGCCGCGCATCACCAGCAGCGCGCCGATGCGGTGCTCGGCCATCAGCTTGATCGCTTCCAGCACCGGCGCATCCGGCGCGATGCTGTAGATCCTGCCACCCTTGCCTTCCAGCAGATGCCTGACCTGACGCATGCCTGGACCTCCGGTTGAACCCGTGGATGAGGGCCATGCCAGTCTAGCGCCGCTGCTCGCGCCGGGTACAGCGGGGGCGTGCGGCGCGTGGAAAAACGGGAGGCTGCAGCGTTGGCGCGCCAGGTATTCGCGATCGGGGGCGATTGCAAAAAGCCCGCGCTCAGCGGCGGTCGCCGAGATAGGACGGGCCGCCGAGCTGGCGCATCTGCCGCTCGATCCAGTCCGCGCGGCGCTGCACGTAGGCGCTGGGGCGATCCGCATGCAGGCGGCGCGGGCTGGGCAGCACCGCGGCCAGCCGGGCCGCCTGCGCGGGCGAGAGGCGGGACGGCGGCTGGCGGAAATACATCTCGCTGGCCGCGCCCACGCCGTAGATGCCGTCGCCCAGCTCGGCGATGTTCATGTACACCTCGAGGATGCGCCGCTTCGGCCAGGTGAGTTCGAGCAGTACCGTGAAATACGCCTCCAGCCCCTTGCGCACGAAGCTGCGTCCGTTCCACAGGAACAGATTCTTCGCGGTCTGCTGGCTGATCGTGCTGGCGCCGCGCAGGCGCGCGCCGTCGTCGGCTGCGTCGATCGCCTCGTGGATGGAGTCGAAGTCGAAGCCGTGGTGGTAGGGAAACTTCTGGTCCTCGCCCGCGACCATCGCCAGCGGCACCCAGGGCGACACCTGCGACCACGGTACCCAGTGCTGGCGCAGGCGGAAGTCGCGCTCGCCATGCACCCACGCGCCGACGCGGCGCTCCAGCATCACCGCCGAGGTGACGGGCGGCACGAAGCGCAACAGCAGCACCGCCAGCCAGGTGAGCAGCAGCCACGCGAGTGCGGCGAGCGCGAGCCAGCGCAGCAGGCGGCGGGGCAGGGAACGACGCGGCATGGCGGGGCGGAGAAGGGGCACGGCGGCAGTATAGAGTGGGGCCATTGAGGCGAGGCCAGGCGCCCCCATCTGGCTGGATTGGCTTGCGAGGTGATGGCGTGGAAACCGTACTGGTCGAAGATGTGCTGCACCGCTTCCTGCTCGAACGCGCCGGCGTGCGCGGCGCGCTGGTGCGGCTGGGTCCGGCGTGGCGCGAGGTGGCCGGCCGCGCCGACTATCCGCCTGCCGTGCGCGAGCTGCTGGGCGAGGCGCTGGCGGCGAGCGCGCTGCTGACCGCCAACATCAAGCTGGACGGCGAGCTCTCGGTACAACTGAAGAGCTCCGGGGCCCTGCGCCTGCTGTTCGCCGAATGCACCGACCAGGGCCGCCTGCGCGGACTGGCGCGCTGGGAGTCGCCGTTGCCGCAGCCGCTGTCGCTCGCGGAACTGCCGCAGGCAGTGATGGCAATCACCATCGGCAACGTGGAGCGCGGCCAGCGTTACCAGGGGCTGGTGGAACTGCGCGAAACGCACCTGGCCGGCGTGCTGGAGAACTACTTCGCCCAGTCCGAGCAGTTGCCTGCGCGCCTCGTGCTGGCCGCCGACGGCCAGCACGCCGTTGGCCTGATGCTGCAGAAGCTGCCGGGCGAAGGCGGCCACAGCGCGGTGGAGGACGAGGATGCGTGGACGCGCGTCATGCACCTCACCGCCACGCTGGGCGCGGCGGAGATGCTGGCCACCGCGCCGGAGCAGCTGCTGTACCGCCTGTACCACGAGGAATCCGTGCGCCTGTTCGAACCGCGCCCGCTGGCGTTCGGCTGCAGCTGCAGCCGCGAGCGCGTGGCGGCGATGCTGCGTTCGCTGGGGCGCGACGAGGTGGAGGCGACGCTGGACGAGCAGGACGGCCGCATCGAGGTGCATTGCGAGTTCTGCGCGCAGCGTTACGAGTTCGACCGGGTCGACGCGGAGCACCTGCTGCGCGATGCGGCGGCGACGGGCGCCCCGGGCACGCCTCAGTAGCCCGCTTCCTCGCCCGCCAGCGCGTGCTCGGGGCGCAGCCAGTGGCCGCCGGTCTGCGGGTGCGCGAACAGGAAGCCCTGGCCGTAGCGGCAACCCACGTCCAGCAACGCCTGCCGTTGCGCGTCGTGCTCGATGCCCTCGGCGATCACCTGCATGCCCAGCGAATCGGCCAGCACCTGGATCGCGCGTATCACCGCCGTGCCGTGCCCCTTCTGTTCGTCGCCCAGCCCGGTGACGAAGGAACGGTCGACCTTCAGCGTGTCGAACGGGTACTGGTGCAGGTAGCTCAGCGAGGAGTAGCCGGTGCCGAAGTCGTCGAGCACGATGCCCACGCCCTGGTTGCGCAGGTTCAGCAGCATCTGCTTCACCTGGGTGGGGTTGTCGAGCAGGGTGCGCTCGGTGACCTCGATGCGGATGCTGGACGGCGGCACGCGGTGCTTCTCCAGCAGCACCAGCAGGCGGGCGTCGAAATCGGCGTAGCGGAAATGCAGGCCGGAGACGTTGATGCTCACGGTGCCCTTGTCGCCGACCAGCTGCGGGATCTGGGCGCAGACCTGTTCGAAGATCAGCCAGTCGATCGCCTCGGCGCAGCCGGTTTCCTCCGCGATCAGCAGGAAGTCCTGCGGCAGCAGCAGGCCGCGCTCGGGGTGGTTCCAGCGCAGCAGCGCCTCGTAGCCCGCCACGCGGCCGTCGACCAGCGAGACGATGGGCTGGTAGAACGGCACGAACTCGCGGCGGGTCAGCGCGTGGCGCAGGTCGCTTTCCATGCGCAGCAGCGAAAGCGCCTCGCGGCGCAGGCGGTCGTCGAACAGCGAGGCGCGATGGCGGCCGCCGTCCTTGGCGTGGTACATCGCCGAGTCCGCGTCGCGCAGCAGCTCTTCCGGCTGCTGGTAGTGCGGCCCGGACATCGCGATGCCGATGGAGGCGGAGGTGAAGATCTCGCGCGCGCCCAGCCGGAACGGCGTCTGCAATTCGTTCAGGACGTGCTCGGCGCTGCGCTGCGCGGCGCCGACGTCGGGCACGTGCTCCAGCAGCACGGCGAATTCGTCGCCGCCGAGCCGCGCCACCACGTCGCGGGTCTTCACGCAGGCGCGGATGCGGCCGCCGACCTGGAACAGCAGGTCGTCGCCGACCAGGTGGCCCACCGAGTCGTTGATCACCTTGAAGCGGTCGAGGTCGATGAACAGCACCGCGAACTGTTCCTCCGGGTTCGCGCGGTAGCGCTGCATGGCCTGTTCCAGCCGCTGCAGCAGCAGGGTGCGGTTGGGCAGCCCGGTGAGCGAGTCGTGCAAGGTCTCGTACTTCAGCCGGCGCTCGATGCGCTCGCGCTCGGCGATCTGCTCGCGCAGGTCGCGGTTCGCCAGGCCCAGCGCGCGGGTGCGTTCCACCACGCGGCGTTCCAGGCCGGCGTAGGCCTGCTTGAGCGTGGCGTCGGCATGCTTGCGCTGCAGCGCGTTCGCGACGTGGTAGCTGACGAAGGTGAGCAGTTCCTGGTCGCGCTCGGTATAGGTGTGCTCGGGAGAATAGCTCTGCACCGCCAGTACCCCGCGCACCTTCTCGCCCCAGATCAGCGGCACGCCCAGCCAGCACACCGAGCGCGAGCCGAAGCGGGTGATCTCGCCGCTGGCGAACAGGCGGTCTATCGTCGCCGCGTCGGCCAGCAGCGGCCGGCCGCTGCGCTGCACGTACTCGGTGGCGCCGTTGCCGTGGCTGCGGGGCGGGCGATCGCTGTCCACCTCGTCCACCGAGTAGGGGAAGCTGATCTGCTGGTTCTCCTCGTCGCTGAGCGCGATGTAGAGGTTGCGCGCGTACAGCAGGCCGCCGATCACGCGGTGCACGGCGGGGTAGAAATCCTCCAGGCTGTCGGTGGTGCTGGCCAGTTCGGCGATGCGGAACAGCGACGCCTGCAGCCGCTCGCCGCGCTGGCGCTGCAGTACCTGCTGGCGCAGCACGCGGTTCGCCTCGCGCAGCGCGGTGGTGCGGTCGGCGACCCGGCGCTCCAGTTCCACGTGGGCGTTGTGCCGCTCGATCGCGGTCTGCACGTGCTGCGCCACGTAGCTCAGCAGGTCGAGATCGTGCCGGGTATAGCGCACGTTGGCGCGGTAGCTCTGCACCACGATGCAGCCGACCACCTGCCCGGTGCGGAACAGCGGCACGCCGATGCAGTGCTCGCAACGCGGGCCGTGCAGCTGGAATTGCCCGTCGAGCTGCTGGGTGATCTCATCGGTGGCGCCGAACAGCGGGCGCCCGTGGCGGAGCAGGTTCCAGGTGATGCCGTGCAGCAGCTCGTGCAGCGGCACGTTGCGCTCGGGAGAGGGCGGGTCGGTGTCCAGCGTGTCGACGTAATACGGGAAGCGCACGCTGTCGCTGGCGGGGTCGTACAGCGCGATGTAGAAGTTCTCCGCATACATCAGGCTGCTGACGATGGTGTGCAGCGAACGCATCAGCGCGGACATGTCGTGCTCGGCGCTGGCGTGTTCGGCGATCGCATAGAGCGCGCGCTGCAGCCGTTCGGCCAGCGCCAGTCGCGAGATCGCCTCGTACAGGCGGCTGGATTCGGCAAGTTGGCGCAGGCGGGTGTCGACGAGCCGGCCCAGCCAGGCAAGCTGCCCGCGGGCGGTCTCGCCGATCGGTTCGGCGCGGCTGAGGGTGAGCACGTGCTGGTGCTGGGTATCTTCCGCCAGGTCGAACCGCCGGCCCGCGTCCTCCGCCGGGTCGTGGTCCAGGGGACGCCAGTGCAGGTGGCCGCTGATCCCGAGGTCCCGCAGCACGTGTTCGCAGATCTCCAGCACGCTCGCGCTGTCGTGTACTTTCAGCAGCCGTTCGATCGCCGCGGGCACGCCGGGTACGCCCGGCGGGGTGTCCGCCGGCGAGGGCGCGAGTGCGGGGTGCGGGGTGGGAGCTGCGTTCATGAAAAGCGGAACCCGGGCATCGGGACGGAGTGTGACGCCTCTTATATCCTGCGGGTCGGTACCGCCGCCAGCAGGAACCTGCCCGGGCCGCGGCTGGTCTATCGAGACGACGGTCACGATACGCCATTCATTACTGTACCGAGGGCTTGTATTGGTGTTAGTTAAATGTAAAATGCGGTATACTTCTGCCGCCCAATCCGGCTGATACCCACGGGAACGGAACTGCCTGCCATGCGTCGCCTGCTTGCTCCACTGCTGCTGTGCCTGCTGCCGTTCACGGCGGCCGGTCAGACCGTGGACGATGCGAACGGCAAGCTGGCCGCGCAGTTGCTGAAGCAGCCGCCGGCGCAGGTCGCCGAGGTGAAGCCGGGGCTGGTGGTGCCGCTGTGGCGCGGCACGGACGGCCGCCTGTTCGCGCTCAAGGCCGACAGCCGCAACGGCGCCGCGGCCCAGCGCGACACGCCGCTGTCCTTCCATGCCGTCGATGCGTCCACCGTGACGAGTGCGGGACTGCAGTACGGCCTCGCGCCGAACTGGCAGGCGCATGCCGACGTCAACCAGCACTCCTGGGTCAACAGCCCGCTGCGGGTGGTCGGCAGCGAGGTGGGCGCCACGTACAACGACGGCCGCTACAGCCTGGGCCTGAGCGTGGGCACCAGCAGCACGCCGAACGCTCCCAGCCTGCCGCGGGTGTTGCCCGGCGTCGCTCCGGGCGTGGATGGCCTGTCCGGTTTCGACAGCAGTTCCGAACTCAACGCGCGCGGCCGCCTGGCGCTGGGCAGCAAGAGCGGCATCGACGTGGGCGCCAGCGTGGGACGCATCCATCTGCTGCCGGGCAACCTGCTGGGCATCAGCACGCTGGACCAGAAGGCGGTCAGCTTCGGCGTCGACCATGGCCCCGTCAGCGGCACCATCGTGGGCCGCACCATGGCGCCGCTGGCCGGCGTGCCGGGCAACGGCTACGCCCCGGATCGCCGCTGGAACAGCATCGACCTGGGCGTGACCTGGCGCCTGCCGTGGCAGGGTTCGCTGAGCGTGGGCGCGCAGAACCTGTGGTCGTCGGGTACGCCCGCCAGCACCCCGATGGGGCCCGAGCCGGACCAGTCGCGCACGCCTTACGTGCAATACCACCAGGACCTCTGAGTCCGCTCGCATCCGTGAAAACGCCGTCGCACAGCGACGGCGTTTTCGTTTGCGGCGACGGAAGCGGGGCGCGGCTCAGTGCGTGGTGCGAATGCGCAGGTCGCCGCTGAAGGTCTCGACGTTGATCGAGCCGTTGCCGTTGCCGAGGCGCCCGTCGAACTTGCTGCCCGGGCCGTGCTCGGATTTCTGCGTGGTGCCGAAGTCGCTGCGCAGGTCGCCGCTGAAGCTGCTGGCGTGCACGGTGGCGGAGCTGCCGGCGGGCAGTTGCAGCTGCACGTTGCCGCTCATGCTATCGATGCCGATCCGGCCGTTCGGCGCGAGGCCGCCGGCGAGCTGCACGTCGCCAGATACCGTGCTCAGCGTGAGCTGGCGCCAGGGGCCGCCGCTGGCCTGGATGCGGCCGGAGATGGTCTGCAGTTTCGCCTGCTCGCCCAGCACCGGCGCCAGGATGTCGCCGCTCACCGTCTGCAGGTCCGCCTGGGCGGCATGCCCGGCCAGTTCGATGTTGCCGCTGACGCTCTCGACGTCCAGCACGGGCGTGCGCGTGTTGATGCGGGCGCGGCCGCTCACCGTGCCGACCTTGATGCGGCCGCCGTCCATGCCGTCGATCACCAGCGGCGCGCTGATCACCTGCACGTCCAGCGTGGCGGCACGCGGCACGTGCAGGTCCAGCTGGGTGGCGCCCATGCGGTTGTTGCTGCCCCAGCTGAACATGCCGCCGCCGCCCTGCGGTTGCACCTTGATCGAGAGGTCGTCGTCGCTGCCGGTGATCGCCAGCGGCTTGGCGCCGTCGCCGAGCTGGCCGCCCACCTGCACCATCGGCCTGTCCCAGGCGGTGATGCGGACTTCGCCGGAGATGTTGCTGACGGTGATGCGCGCGGTGGGCGTGGCCGCGTGCTGCAGGTCGATCGGCGTGTCGGCAAGCGCCTGGCCCATGTACAGGCACAGCAGCAGCGGGGCGTAGCGGGAGATCTTCATGGTCGTTCCTGGCATGGTTCAGCCGGCCTCGTGGCCGAGATGGCGCAGTTGCGCCTGTTGCTGTTCGGTGCGCGCCAGCAGGCGCTGCAGCGAGGGCGAGTGGGGAGCTTGCTGCATGGCCTGCTCCAGTTCCAGGCGCGCCGCGCCCAGCTCGATCGCCGCGCCGCTGAGGCGCGGGTCGGACGGGTTCCAGGCCGCGTTCGCCAGCGTGGGCGTATCGCCTGCCGCGGCAGGCGCCTGATGCTGCAGGTGCAGGCCGATGCCGCCGGCCAGCGCGAATGCGGCGGTCAGCGCGGCGGCCACCAGCCAGCGGCGGCGCGTCGCGTGGCGCAGCGGTTGCGGCGATGCCGTGCCGGCGTCGCGCTGCTCCAGGGCCAGCTCGATGGCGCCCCAGAGATCGCGCTGGGGTGCGATCGGCTGACGCAGCCTGCGCATCTGCTGTCGCCATTCGAATTCGTTCATGGTGTATCTCCCAACGCGCGGCGCAACAGTTGCCGCGCTCGATGCAATTGCGCCTTCGATGTGCCTACCGCCATTTCCAGTTCGTTGCCGATTTCCTCGTGGCGCCAGCCCTCGACGTCGTGCAGCACCAGCACGGCGCGGGCGCGCGGCGGCAGCTTGCCGATCGCCCGTTCCAGCTCTTCGCGCTCGGCGGCGCAGAACGGCGTCTCGCCGTGGTCGGGCAAGTGATCTTCGTCCATGAAGCCGACCGGGTCCGCGCGGCGGGCGCGGATTTCCATCAGCGCCACGTTGATCGCCAGCCGGTACAGCCAGGTGCCGAACGCGCTTTCGTGGCGGAAGCCGGGCAGCTTTTGCCAGGCGCGCACGAACGCTTCCTGGGTGAGGTCCTCGGCGCGGGCGTGGTCGTAGCCGGCCAGGCGGCATACCGCGCCGTGGATGCGGTCGGCGTGCCGGCGGTACAGCCGCTGGAACGCCAGGCGGTCGCCGCCGGCCGCCGCGCGCGCGTCGTCGGTGTCGTTGTCGGCGGCAGCGGAAGCTGGCGGCATCGAGGGGTCGGTGGCTGGGCAGGCAGCGATCATCTTGCCAGCTTGGATGCCGCCGGGAGCGTCAGGGTTTGCATCGCCGCGGCCGGAATGGTCCGCGGCGATGCCGGGGCGCTCAGCCCGCGGCCGCCTGGAGCGGCGGGGGATTCAGCGCGGCCGCCACGCGCTGCTGCTCGGCGTGCAGGGCCGGCGGCAGGCGCGGCGCGTAGCCTTCGAGGTACTCGCCGATCGCGGCGATCTCGGCCTGCCAGCCGGCCGGGTCCACCGCGAGCAGTTCGTCCAGCGCGGCGCGGCCCAGGTCCAGGCCGTCGAGTCGCAGTTCGCCGGCGCCGGGCAGGATGCCTACCGGCGTTTCCCGGCCGGGGACCGTGCCCTGCGCACGGGCGATCATCCACTCCAGGACGCGCAGGTTCTCGCCGTAGCCAGGCCACAGGAACCGGCCGTTCCCGTCCTTGCGGAACCAGTTGACGTGGAAGACCTTGGGCAGCTTCGCGCCGGGGCGGTCGAAGGACAGCCAGTGCCGGAAGTAGTCGCCGTAGTGGTAGCCGCAGAAGGGCTTCATCGCCATCGGGTCGCGGCGCAGCACGCCCACCGCGCCGGTGGCCGCGGCGGTGGTTTCCGAGCCCATCGCGGCGCCCATCAGCACGCCGTGCGTCCAGTTGCGGGCTTCCATCACCAGCGGCAGCAGCGAGGGACGGCGGCCGCCGAACACGATCGCGGTGATCGGCACGCCTTGCGCGTCCTCGGCCTTCTCCGACCACGTGGGGCATTGCCGGGCGCTCACGGTGAAGCGCGAGTTGGGATGCGCGGCCGGGCCGTTGGCCGGATCGCAGGGGCGCCCCTGCCAGTCGGTGACCGGCGTGCCGGGCAGGCCTTCCCACCACGGCTGGTTGTCGGCGGTGACGGCGACGTTGGTGAAGATGGTGTCGTGCGAGATGCTCGCGAGCGCGTTCGGGTTGGTGTCGCCGCTGGTGCCCGGGGCCACGCCGAAAAAGCCGGCCTCCGGGTTGATCGCGTAGAGGCGGCCGTCCGCGCCCGGGCGCATCCAGCAGATGTCGTCGCCCACCGTCCACACCTTCCAGCCGTCCTGGCGGTAGCCCTCGGGCGGGATCAGCATGGCGAGGTTGGTCTTGCCGCAGGCGGAGGGGAACGCAGCGGCGATGTAGTGCGTCTCGCCCTGCGGGTTCTCGATGCCCACGATCAGCATGTGCTCGGCCAGCCAGCCCTCGTCGCGGGCCTGGTTGCTGGCGATGCGCAGGGCGTGGCATTTCTTGCCCAGCAGCGCGTTGCCGCCGTAGCCGGAGCCGTAGGACTTGATCGTGCGTTCGGTGGGGAAGTGCATGATGAAACGGCGTTCCGGGTCGAGCTCGCCGGTGGAGTGCAGGCCGCGCACGAAATCGCCTTCGCGCTCGATGCGCTCGCGCGCCGCGTCGCCCATGCGGGTCATGATCCTCATGTTCGCGACCACGTAGGGGCTGTCGGTGATCTCCACGCCGCAGCGCGACAGCGGCGAGGCGATCGGGCCCATGCAGTACGGGATCACGTACATGGTGCGGCCTTCCATGCAGCCGTCGAACAGCGCGTCCATCTTCGCGTGCGCCGCGGCCGGGTCCATCCAGTGGTTGTTCGGGCCGGTGTCGATCTCGTCCGGGTGGCAGACCAGGGTGAGGTGTTCCACGCGCGCAACGTCGGACGGGTGGGAGCGGTGCAGATAGCAGCCGGGGTGCGTCTGCTGGTTCAGTTCGACCAGGGTGCCGTCGGCCAGCATGTCCCCCAGCAGCGCCTGGTATTCGGCCTCCGAGCCGTCGCACCAGTGGATCTTCGCGGGGCGGACCAGCGCCGCCACCTCGTCGACCCAGCGTTCGAGCGCTTCCAACGTGCTTGCCATCGTGTCCTCACTGGTCTTGGCGAAAAGAAGTGCGGGGACCGTAGTTTGCGCATACTGGCATTGCAAGGTTGCCTGCAGCAGGCAGGCATGGAAAACGGCGCCGCGGCGCCGTTTCGAAGCTGGTGCGGGGGAAGGGTCAGGCCGGAATCAGGGTGGCGATCATGTGTTCCACGTAGGCGTCGAATTCCTCGTGGTTGATGCGCGGCAGGCCCAGGGTGAAGTTCAGCTGCAGGAAGCCGACGTAGGCGGCGTAGGTGAGGCGGGCCCGGTTCAGCGCCTCGCCCGGCGGCAGGCCGGCCTCGCGGTAGGCGGTGTTCAGGAACTCGGTGCGCCGCTGCGACACGCGCGCCATCACCGGCACCACCAGCGGGTGGTCCAGCGCCTTCAGCAGCGCGGCATAGACGCGGTGCGGCTGCACTTCGTGCGCGGCGCGGCGGAACAGTTCGGGCAGGCGCTGATGCGGATCGGCGATCTGCTCGATCTGGCCCAGCACCTCGCGTTCGCCGTATTGCTCCCAGCGTTCCAGCGCCGCCTGCAACAGCGCTTCGCGGGTACGGAAATGCCAGTAGAAGCTGCCCTTGGTGACGCCCAGCTGGCGGGCCAGGGCTTCGACGGCCAAGGCTCCCACCCCTTGCTCTGCGATCATCTGCAGCGCGGCGACTTCCCAATCTTCCGCGGTGAGGCGGGTGCGTTCCGGTTTCTGGCTTGGATCCATGGCCGTATGGTAGCCCCAGCGCCCGGCTTTGCAATCCACGGCAGCAAGGCGCCGGGGCGGGTTGACGGGGCCGGATCGGGCGATCCATACTCGACCGTATGGACATCTGCCCGCCATCGCCGCCTTCCGGCCGGACCGAGTTCGTCGCCACCGGCGACGGCCTGCATCTGGCCGTGGAGACGGGTGGCGCCCCGGGCGTGCCGGCCCTGCTGTTCGCCCACGGCTTCGGCCAGACCCGCGGTGCCTGGAACGGGGCCGCGGCCACGCTGGCGGCGCAGGGTTGCCGTTGCATCAGCTTCGATGCCCGCGGCCATGGCGAAAGCGGACATCTGGCCGGCGGCGGCTACCACATGCAGCAGTTCATCGACGACCTGCTGGGACTGGCGCAGCGGCAGCCCGCGCCGCCTGTGCTGGTGGGCGCCTCGATGGGCGGCCTGCTGGGCCTGGTGACGGCGGGCGAGGCGCGGCCGGCGCCGTTCCGCGCGCTGGTGCTGGTGGACATCACGCCGCGCTGGGAAACCCGCGGCGTGGAACGCATCCTCGCCTTCATGCAGGCCCATCCGGACGGTTTTGCCGGCTACGCCGAGGCCGCGGAACGGATCGCCGCCTACCTGCCGCACCGCGCCGGCCGCAAGAGCGAGGAGCAACTGCGCCCGCTGCTGCGCGAAGGCGTCGACGGCCGCCTGCGCTGGCACTGGGACCCGGCGCTGCTGACCGGCGACCTGATTGCCGAAAGCGAGCGCTACCAGCCGCGCCTGTTCGCCGCCGCCAGGCAGGTGGACGTGCCGGTGCTGCTGCTCTCGGGCGAGCGCAGCGACGTGGTCTCGCACGCCACCGTCGCCGAGTTCCTGCAACTGGTGCCGCATGCGCGGCATGTCGAGGTACCCGGCGCCACCCACATGCTGGCGGGCGACGCCAACGACGCGTTCACCCGCGAGATCGCAAGTTTCATCCAGTCGCTGGACGATGTGCCGACCCGTGCCGGCCGGCGCACCACCCCATCGCAACACGCATGACCGCAACGAGGATGTCGAGATGGCCGTGATACTGACCCTGCTGGCGGCGCTCATCGCGAGCGGCGCCTGTGCCTACCACCGCACCAGCCTGCGCACGTTCGCGATCGTGGCGCCGCTGGTCACGCTGGTCGTGGGCCTGCTCACCGGTGCGTACTGGACGATGGTCGTCCTGCTGATCGTCGAACTGGGCATCGCGGTACCGTTGCTGATGGACGGCTTCCGCCGCCAGCGCATCACCGCGCCGGTGCTGAAGATATTCGCCCGGGTCACGCCCAAGCTGTCGGAAACCGAGCAGACCGCGCTGGAAGCGGGCACCGTGGGTTTCGAGGGCGAGCTGTTCTCCGGCAAGCCGGACTGGCACGAGCTGCTGCGGCAGCCCCGGCCCGAGCTGAGCGTGGAGGAACAGGCCTTCCTCGACGGCCCGGTGGAGGAACTCTGCGGGATGATCGACGACTGGCAGATCACCCACGAGCTGGCCGACCTGCCGCCGGAGATCTGGGACTTCATCAAGAAGAACCGCTTCTTCGGCATGATCATCCCCAAGCAGTACGGCGGCCTGCAGTTCTCCGCGCTGGCGCATTCGGCGGTGCTGCAGAAGCTCTCCACGATGTCGGCCACGGTGTCCTCCACGGTGGCGGTGCCGAACTCGCTGGGCCCGGCGGAACTGCTGCTGCACTACGGCTCGGAGGAGCAGAAGAACCACTACCTGCCGCGCCTGGCGGTGGGCGAGGAGATTCCCTGCTTCGCGCTCACCGGTCCGTACGCGGGCTCCGACGCCACCTCCATCCCCGACTTCGGCATCGTCTGCAAGCAGGTGGTGGACGGCGTCGAGACGCTGGGCGTGAGGCTCAGCTTCGACAAGCGCTACATCACGCTGGCGCCGATCGCCACCGTGGTGGGCCTGGCGTTCCGCATGTACGACCCGGAACACCTGCTGGGCGACAAGGACGACCTCGGCATCACCCTGGCGCTGCTGCCGCGCTCCACCCCGGGGCTGGAGATCGGTCGTCGCCACCTTCCGCTCAACATCCCGTTCCAGAACGGCCCGGTGCGCGGCAAGGACGTGTTCGCGCCGCTCAGCACCCTGATCGGCGGCCCGCATATGGCCGGCCACGGCTGGCGCATGCTGGTGGAATGCCTGTCGGTGGGCCGCGCGATCTCGCTGCCCTCCAACGCCACCGGCGCGATGCGCGGCTCGGCCGCGGCCACCGGCGCGTATGCGCGCATGCGCAAGCAGTTCGGCCTCGCCATCGCCCGTTTCGAGGGCGTGGAGGAAGCACTGGCCCGCATCGGCGGCCTCACCTACGCCACCGCCGCGCTGTCGCGCGCCACCGCGGCGGCGGTGGACCGCGGCGAGAAGCCGGCGGTGCCCTCGGCCATCGCCAAGTACCACGCCACCGAGTGGGCGCGCATCGTGGCCGGCGCCACCATGGACGTGCACGGCGGCAAGGCGGTGCAGCTGGGGCCGAAGAACTACGCCGGGCGCGGCTGGACCAGCGTGCCGATCGCGATCACGGTGGAAGGCGCGAACATCATGACGCGCAGCCTGATGATCTTCGGCCAGGGCGCGATCCGCTGCCATCCCTACGTGCTGAAGGAGATGGGGGCGCTGTCCATCGAAGACTACGGACACCGCCTGCGCAGCTTCGACAAGGCGCTGTTCGGCCACATCGGCTTCGGTCTTTCCAATGCCGTGCGCAGCTTCGCGATGGGCCTTTCCGGCGGCCGCATGGGCGATGCCGCAGGCGACGCCTATACGCGCCGCTACTACCGCAAGCTCAACCGCTACTCCGCGGCGCTGGCGCTGTGCGCCGACGTCTTCATGGGCGTGCTGGGCGGCAAGCTGAAGTTCAAGGAGAAGCTCTCCGCGCGCCTGGGCGACGTGCTGAGCTACCTCTACATCGCCAGCTCGATGCTCAAGCGCTACGAGGACACCGGCCGGCCGGAGGCGGACCGCCCGTTCCTCGCCTGGGGCTTCCACGAATGCATGTGGCTGATCCAGAACGCGCTGGATGGCGCGATCCGCAACTTCCCGGTGCGTCCGGTGGCATGGCTGCTGCGCGCGCTGGTGTTCCCGCTGGGCCGCCGCGAGGTGCCGCCGTCCGACCGCCTGGGCCGCCGCGTCGCCGCGCTGCTCACCGCGCCGAACGAGGCGCGCGCACGCCTCACCGAATGGGTGTATCTCACCCCCACGGCGAACAACACGGTGGGTCGCATGAACGCGCTGCTGCCCGACGTGATCGCCGCCGAACCGGTGGAGCGCAAATTCCTGAAGGGCCTGAAGGCCGGCCAGTTCAGCGCGCACGACTACGACGGCCAGCTGGACCAGGCGCTGGCCGCCAACGTCATCAGCCAGGCCGAGCGCGACCTGCTGAAGCGCGTGCACGACGCGGCGTTCGAGTTCATCTCGGTGGACGACTTCGAGCCATCCGAACTGCGGGCGGCGGTGACGCGCGCCGACGCGCGGAAGAAGTTGCCGGACGTGGCCTGACGCCGTGAGCATCAGCGGCGAAACCCTGGTGTACCTGTGCGGTGCGCACAGCCTGGGTTTCGCCGCGTTCCATCTCGCATTCTGGAAACTGTTCGACTGGCCGGCCGCGCTGCGGCAGACGAACGTGGCGACCCGGGCGGTGACGCAGATACTCAACCTGCGCTTGATCCACGTATTTCTCGGAGTGGCCGCGCTGTGCTTCGCCTTGCCCGGCGATCTGCTGCACACGCGACTGGGCCATGCGCTGCTGGCTGGCATGGCGCTGTTCTGGCTCGGCCGCCTGATCGAGCAGTTCGTTTTCCTGCGTTACGACAAGCCGTTGATCCACGTGCTGACGGCGTTGTTCGCGCTGGGCGCGCTGCTGTTTGGGCTGCCGCTCACGCCCTGGGCGACATGAGCGGCGCGACGCGCGCGCCCCGTCGCCGGCCGTGTCCGGCGTTCAGCGTCTGCGCCGCCAGGACGGCCGAACGAAGCTGCCGCGACGCAGCGCGACCGCCAGCAATGCCGCCGAACACAACAGGCACAGCGCCAGCGCCACCACCGAGGCCTCGGCGCCGAACACGCCGCCGCTGAGCCAGTCCGGTCCGGTACGGGTGGACACCAGCCAGCCACTCGCCGCGCTGCCCGACACCGGGATGCCGTAGATCGTGCCCTGCGCGAAGTTCCATGCCGCGTGCAGGCCGATGCATGGCCACAGCGAACGGGTGACGTGATACAGCAGCGCAAGCAAAATGCCGGCCTCAATGGCGATGGCGGCTGAACTCCATGCCGTCGCCCCCGGGTTGTGCGAGTGTGCGAAGCCGAAGAACAGCGCGGAGATCAGCAACGCCCACCAGGTACCAAGGCCTTCCTCCGCGATCCGGTACAGCACGCCGCGAAACAACACCTCCTCGCCGATGCCGGCGCCCACGCCCACCGACAGCAGGGCGAGCAGCCAGTGCACATCGGAACTGGTGCCGGTGACGTGGTAGCTGCCCAGCAACCACAGGATGCCGACGACAGCGCTGAACAACGCGAGGCCGCCCAGGATTCCGGAGATCACCCCGCGCAGCAAGCGATGTGCGGCCAGCTCGCCCAGCCGCCGCTGTTCCACCACGCGGACCAGGAACAGGTAGGCCAGCACCGCCGGCAGGACCATCGTGGTGAGATACACGGCCACGCCGGATGGCGTTCCGAACGTCATGTGCTTGCTGCCGCCGAAGGCGAAGTGGTCGACGGTGCCGGAGATCGTGCTCAGCACGGCCATCGCGACCACGAAAATCATGATGCGCGCCACGGGCGAGAACACCAGCCAGCGCTTCCACCCGGATGCGGTCGCGGGCGTGGAGAAGGCAACGGTCGGATTGGACATGGCGCAAGGCTCTGCGGGTGGACGTGCGCCAGTCTGGCAGGCGATTACCGGTAGACGGTAGTGACGGCCGTCATGCCGCGCGGCTCAAATTTCCGCGGCCGCCGCGTGCTCGCGCGTGGCGTCGAAGCGCACCGCGGGCGAGCGCTCCTGCGCCAGCTGCAGGTTCACGCGGGACGGCGCGAGATAGACCAGCTCGCCGGCGCCGTCGATGGCGAGGTTCATCGCGTTCTTCTCGCGGAACTCCTCCAGCTTCTTCTCGTCCGCGCAGTGCACCCAGCGCGCGGTGGCCACGGTCACCGGCTCGAACGCGGCGTCCACGCCGTATTCGTCCTTGAGCCGGTAGGCCACCACGTCGAACTGCAACACGCCCACCGCGCCCAGGATCAGGTCGTTCGACATCAGCGGGCGGAAGAACTGGGTGGCGCCTTCCTCGGACAGCTGCGCCAGGCCCTTCTGCAGCGCCTTCATTTTCAGCGGGTCGCGCAGGCGCGCGCGGCGGAACAGTTCGGGCGCGAAGTTCGGGATGCCGGTGAAGCTCACCGGCTCGCCTTCGGTGAAGGTGTCGCCGATGGAAATGGTGCCGTGGTTGTGCAGACCGATCACGTCGCCGGGATAGGCGGTTTCCACGATCTCGCGGTCGCTCGCCATGAAGGTGAGCGCGTTCGCGATGCGCACTTCCTTGTTCGTGCGCGTCTGGATCATCTTCATGCCGGCCGTGTAGGTGCCCGAGCAGACGCGCATGAAGGCCACGCGGTCGCGGTGCGCGGGATCCATGTTCGCCTGGATCTTGAACACGAAGCCGGTGAGTTTCTCTTCCTCCGGCTGCACCTCGCGCGAGGTGGTGGCGCGGGCGCGCGGGGAGGGCGCATGCTCCACGAAGAAATCCAGCAGCAGCTGCACGCCGAAGTTGTTCACCGCCGAGCCGAAGAACACCGGGGTGAGCTTGCCCGCAAGGTAGTCGCCGAGGTCGAAGGAGGGCGCGGCGCCCTGCACCAGTTCCAGCTCCTCGCGCAGTTCGGCCAGCGCCTCGCTGCCGATGGCCGCTTCCAGCCCGGGGGCATCGAGGCCCTTGAAGATGGTGGAATCCTGCCGCGTGAAATTCCTGCCCTGCTCGAACAGGTGCACTTCGTCCAGCAGCAGGTGGTACACGCCCTTCAGCCGCTTGCCCATGCCGATCGGCCAGGTCAGCGGCGCGCAGGCGATGCCGAGCACGGATTCCACCTCGTCCAGCAGTTCGATCGGCGACTTGCCTTCGCGGTCGAGCTTGTTGATGAAGGTCATGATCGGCGTGTCGCGCAGGCGGCACACCTCCATCAGCTTGATCGTGCGCTCCTCCACGCCCTTGGCGCAGTCGATCACCATCAGCGCCGAGTCCACCGCGGTGAGCACGCGGTAGGTGTCCTCGGAGAAGTCTGCGTGGCCGGGGGTGTCGAGCAGGTTGACGATCTTGCCCTCGTAGGGGAACTGCATCACCGACGAGGTCACCGAGATGCCGCGCTCCTTTTCCAGCGCCATCCAGTCCGACGTTGCGTGGCGCGCCGCCTTGCGGCCCTTCACCGAGCCGGCCATCTGGATCGCGCCGCCGAACAGCAGCAGCTTCTCGGTCAGCGTGGTCTTGCCCGCGTCTGGATGGCTGACGATGGCGAAGGTGCGGCGGCGGCGGGTTTCGGCGAGATGGGTGGACATGGCGGCGTGTGCGGGCGCGGGAACCGCCCATTATAGCCTCGTTGGCCGCCCCGGCCGGGGCGACCCCCCACCCTCCGCATGCGCAGCGCCGGCCCGGGAAGTCCCCGGGCCGGCGTCGATGCGTTACAGCTTGTAGCTCGCTCCGAACATCACGGTGCGGCCCCAGGTGTCGAGTTCCAGCGGGCGGGTCAGCTGCACGTTGTTCGGCAGGCCGGAGATCTGCACGGTCTTGTCGGCCGAATTCGTGAGGTTCACCACCTGGAACAGCAGGCTCAGGCCCTTCCACTTGCCCTGGTCGAAGGCGTAGCCAAGCTGGAAGTCGTACTGCTTGCTGGCCTGGATCCGGGTGTAGCCGAGCTGGTCGAACAGCGCCACCGCCTCGCCGGTGTAGGAGGAGCGGTAGCGTTCGGCGAGGCGCGCCGACCAACCGTACTTTTCGTAGTACAGCGTGAGGTTGGCCACCTTGCGCGACAGCCCCGGCAGGGTGGACGGCGCGCCCGGTATCGAGTCGACCGCGCTCTGCGGGATGGTGCTGTTGGTCAGCGAGAAGTTCGCCTGCGCGCCGAAGCCGTCCAGCGCCTCCGCCAGCAGGCCGCCTTCCAGCGCACCGGACAGTTCCAGGCCCTGCATCTTGCCGCCGGTGCCGTTGCGCGGCTGGGTGAACGAGCCGATGTTGCTGGTGGGCGTCAGCGTGGGGTCGTTGTTGGTGTAGCCGGAGAAGTCGTAGTCCAGTACGGTCCGGTTGTAGATGTAGTTCAGCAGGTTCTTGTTGAACACCGCCGCGGCGAAGTAGCTGGACTTGCCGAAGTAGTACTCGTAGGACAGGTCGGTGCCCACCGCCACGTAGGGCTTCAGTTTGGGGTTGCCGCCGCTGCCCGACCACAGCACCTGGCCGGTCGCCGGGCCTTGCTGCACCACCGCCACGCTGGCGGAGCTGGAGACCTTCTCGTCGTCGATGCGGCCGCGCGCCAGCGTCTTGGCGAAGCCGAAGCGCAGGTCCTGGTTGTCGGTGAGGTGGAACACCAGGTTCAGGCTGGGCAGCCAGTTGGTGTAGCTGACGCCGCCGGTGAGCGTGCCGACGCGGGTGTCGCCGTTGGTCTGCACGGCCTCCGAAGACTGCTTGGTGCGCACCACCTGCACGCCCACGTTGCCGCCCACGGGGATGCTGCCCAGCGTGGTGTCGATGTCGAACTTCAGGTAGCCGACCGGCACCTTTTCCTTCACCGAGTAATTGCGGCTCCAGTCGCCCTGGCGGTTCTCCTCGGTGAGGTAGAACTGGTTGGCCAGCGCTTCCGCCACGTTGTAGTAGACGATGCCGGGAATGCCGCCGTAGCGGAGCCGGGTAGGCTGGCCGAGGTTGCCGATGGGCGCGCTGAACAGCGGATCGTAGGTGTCGGAGGTGGAGCCGTTGCCGTTCAGCCACGCGAAGAACACGTCGGCCTGCTTGGTCTTGGTGCGTTCGGAGTAGTCCACGCCCAGCACGAAGTCGCTGAAGATCCAGCCCGCGGGGTGGCTGACTTCCATCCGGAATGCCTTGATCGTGTCCTTCTGGCGGTCGAATTCCTCGCGGCCGTTGTAGCCGTAGCCCCGTGGGGTGCCCGTGGGGTTGCCCGGGTCGATGAACACGACGTTCGACGGGTCGCCCAGGTTCGCCGAGGGCGAGAAGTCCGGGTAGCCGATACCCACCGGCGTGTTGAACGTGGCATTCATCAACGCGCCGCCGGCGAGGCCGCTGAACAGGTAGGCGTCGCGCAGTCTCACGTTTGCGCGGGAGTAGGACAGGTCGGCCATCGCCGTCCAGCCGTTGCCGAAGTCGTACTGGTTGTTCCAGCCCACTGAGAACAGCTTGTCGTGCTCGCGGGTGTATTCGTTCTGCAGGATCGGCGACAAGCCCATGACCGTGCCCGAGGTGACCAGCGGGTAGGGCAGCGAAGGCGCAGTGCCCACGTTGGCGTAGCTGACGTTGTCGTACGGGCTGCTCGACCACTGCGCGCCGTTGGTGAACTTCTTGTTGTCGAAGTTGGAGTAGTACATGTCCAGCGTGGAGTGGTAGTGCTCGCCCGGCGCCCACTCCAGCACCGCCATCAGGCCGTTGCGCACCTGGCGCTGCGACTGCGCGCGCAACTGCATGCCTTCCTGCGAGACCACGTTGTCGGGCATGCCCGGCGTGTGCGGACCGCCCCAGTTCTGGTCGATGCCGGCAGTGCCGTTGTCCACGCTCCACCACCAGGCCTGGTACTGCTTCTCCTGGATCGGCGAGTCGAGCTGGGCAAAGCCGATCGCCACGCCCAGCGTGTGGTCCAGGAACTGGTCGATGTAGGAGATGCTGGCGCGGTGCCCCAGCGTGCCCACGTCGGTGCCGGGGCTGAGGTCGCCGTTCGAGGTGTACTCGCCGCGCAGGTTCGCGGTGATCACCCGGCCGGGCTGGTCCAGCGGCCTGATCGTGTGCAGGTCCACCGTGCCCGACAAGCCCTGGCCGATCAGGTTGGCCTCGGGCGTCTTGTACACCGTCACGCCGCTGATCAGTTCGGAGGGGTACTGGTCGAAATCCACGCCGCGGTTTTCGCCCACCGTGGCCTGCTCGCGACCGTTCAGCGTGGTGCCGGAGAAGTCGGGCGAGAAGCCGCGGATGGATATCACGTTGGCGCGGCCGTTCATGCGTTGCGTGGCCAGGCCCGGCAGGCGCGACAGGCTCTCGGCGATGCTGGCGTCGGGCAGCTTGCCGATGTCCTCGGCCGAGATTGCCTCGATGATCTGGTTGGAGTTGCGCTTGGCCTTGATCGAGTTCTCGATGCTGCCGGTGATGCCGGTGACCACCACCGCGTCGAGGGTGCTCACCTTGTCCCCGTTGGCGGCGGGCTTCCTGGTGTTCTTGTCGGTCGCCGTACTGGTCTGGTTGGCTGGTTTGCTGGCCGGCGCGGGCGTGGTTTCCTGTGCCGTGGCAGTGGTGGACAGCACCAGGCCGAACAGGCCCATGGCGCAGGCACTGGCAAGAGCATGTGGACGGAAGCCGTTCGGCCGCAACGCCGACGCCGGCCGCAAGTGGCGACATACAGTCATGTGACACCTCCCTGACGCAGACCGCTGTCCCCCAAGACAGCATGAAATGCAGCGGAGCGATGCCGCTGCGCTTGATGTTGCGTTCACGAAGATACTCGCGTTAAGTCCGCATTGCAGGCACAAGTCCGTGCGTGGCGGAATTCGTCAATTCTTGCGGTTCAGGTTCCGTCAGGCCGCCTTGAACGTCACCACCAGCACGTCGCGATGCGCGGGCAGTGCGGGGTCCCTGGGGACCACCGGGGTGACGCCGTGGGCGACGCGGTGGTCGTCGACCAGCGCGGCGTCGAACGCGTTGACCAGGGTGAACTGGCCAAGTTCGTGGCCGTCGGGGGCGTGGATGGTGGTGGTGCCGCGCTCGATGTTCTCGCGGTCCACCAGCAGCACCAGCACGTAGTCCACCCCGTCGCGATGCACGCCTTCGGGCGTGGGTTCGCCGGCTTCGTCGGCACGCGCCTCGATGCGGAACTGGTGCACCTCGATGCGCCACTGCCGCACGTCCGGCGCCAGTGCGCCGAAGCCGTCGCGGCAGAACCCGAGGATGCGGCGCAGGCTGGCGCTCTCCGCGATGGCCGGCTGCACCGGCTCGAACCAGCGCTCGATGCCGCCCTGCAGCGGGTTGTAGGCCACGCTCTGGTAATGCGGCTGGTGCGGTTCGCGGCGGATCGCGCCGCCGGCATCCGCGGCGAACACGGCATGGCGGCGCCGGCGCCGGCGGCCGCGCGCGGCGAGGTAGGCGTCGTCGCCGAGGTCGTTCCAACTGGCGGCGAACGCGGGCCAGTCGGTCAGCGTGCCGGCGTCCAGCAGTCCGCGCATGGCGTCGGCGGTGACAAAGGCGTAGCCATCGCGGCGCAGGGCGACGCGCGGATCGGCGGGGGTGGGGGCGTTCATGCGTGCACGCTAGCAGGAAGCGCCCGTGGCGGCATCCGGCTGCCGGGGCGGCCGGGCGCCTGGCGCCAGCTTCAGAGCGCCTTGGCGAAGGCGCGCGGCGCGACTTCCGCCCGCGACTGCGGCTTGGCCGGGGCTGCGTCCGGAAACGCCTGTTCCAGCCACGCCGGCACCGGGATGCCCTTGTCGCGCAGGAACGCGGGGTTGAACAGCTTGGCCTGGTAGCGCGTGCCGGCGTCGGCCAGCACGGTGACGATGGTGTGGCCCGGTCCGAGTGCGCGGGCGAGCCGGATCGCGCCGGCCACGTTCACGCCGCTGGAACCGCCCACGCACCAGCCTTCCTCGTGCAGCAGGCGGTGCGCCAGCGGCACCGACTCGTCGTCGGGGATCGACCAGGCGAGGTCGATGGCCGCGCCCTCGAAGTTCGCGGTGACGCGGCTGGAGCCGATGCCCTCGCTGATCGAGTTGCCGCTGGCGGCAAGCTCGCCGGTGCGCACGTAGCTGGCCAGCGCGGAACCGGCCGGGTCGGCCAACGCGATGCGCACCAGGGGCTTGCGCGCCTTCAGCGCATGGCCGACGCCCGCCAGCGTGCCGCCGGTGCCGGCGGCGCAGACGAAGCCGTCCACGCGGCCTTCGGTCTGTTCCCAGATCTCCACGCCTGTGGTGGCGGCGTGCCAGTCGCGGTTGGCGGTGTTGTCGAACTGGTTCGCGAACCATGCGCTGCCCGGCCGCGCGGCGTTCAGCGCCTCGGCGTGGCGCCGCGCGTGGTGGGCGTAGTGGTTGGGGTCCCTGTACGGCACCGCAGGCACCAGTCGCACCTCGGCGCCGGTGACGCGCAGCGCGGCGATCTTCTCCGCGCTCTGCGTGTCCGGCATGAAGATCACCGTGCGGTAGCCGCGGCTGGCGCCGATCAGCGCCAGGCCGATGCCGGTGTTGCCCGCGGTGCCTTCCACGATGACGCCGCCGGGCCGCAGCTCGCCGCTCCGCTCCGCGTCCAGCACCAGGCCCAGCGCGGTGCGGTCCTTGATCGAGCCGCCGGGGTTCAGAAGTTCGGCCTTGGCCAGCACCTCGCAGCCGGTGAGCTCGCTGGCGTGGCGCAGGCGGATCAGCGGGGTGTGGCCCACGCTGGCGGAAAGGTCGGCTTGGATGCTCATGGTCGATGCGGCGATTCGGGCGGGGCGGCGCGCGGCCTTCCCGCGTGGCGGGGGGCGGGGATCAGGCTTCCGGCGCGGGCACCAGGCGCAGGTAGGGTTTCAGCGTCTTCCAGCCGGCAGGATACAGCTTGCGCGCATCCTCGTCGGACACCGAAGGCGCGATGATCACGTCGTCGCCCGGCTGCCAGTCCACCGGCGTGGTGAGCTTGCGGCCGTCGGTGAGCTGCAGCGAGTCCAGCACGCGCAACACCTCGTCCACGTTGCGGCCCGCGCTGGGCGGATAGGTGAGGATCAGCCGCACCTTCTTCTGCGGATCGATCACGAACACCGAGCGCACGGTGACCTTGGGGTCGGCCTTGGGGTGGAACATGCCGTAGAGCTTCGCCACCTCCAGCTCGGGGTCGGCCAGCAGCGGGTAGTTGAGCGCGGTGCCGCCCACGTCGGCCACGTCCTGCGCCCAGCCCTTGTGGTCGGCCACCGAATCCACCGACAGGCCGATCAGCTTCGTGTCGCGCGCGTCGAACTCCGCCTTGCGGCTGGCGAACGCGCCCAGCTCGGTGGTGCACACCGGCGTGAAATCCTTGGGATGCGAGAAGAACACCACCCAGTGCGAGCCGGCGTAGTCGTGGAAGCGCACCGTGCCGGCGGTGGAATCGAGGGTGAAGTCGGGGGCGGTGTCGCCCAGTTGCAGGCTCATGCGGGTTCTCCTTCGCGAACGGTGCATCCAGCCTGCGCCGGCCGCGCCGCGACCGGCAAATACATATCACGAATATGCATATGAACGTCCAGACGTTTAGACGTCTATTGACAGTGTTGCGTGGCACGGGCACTATTTCCGCCACTCATCGAGACCGGCTGAGGGACAGGCCCTTTGAAGCCGGGGCAACCTGCGGAATGTTCCGCGACGGTGCCAACTCCTGCGGTGGCGCAAGGCGCCCCGGCAGATGGGCAGCTTGCGCAGGCGGCGTCGTATGCCGTACGCGCGGGGCTCCTCTCCGGCATCCGCAGGCGATGCCGAACGGAGAGACGCATGAGCCAGCTGCCCGAAACCCGCAACGCACGCACCGCCGACGTGGTCGACTTCCCGGTCGCGCCGCGGGTGCGCGTCGCGTTCGGCGACCAGCAGAGCGCGCGGCGGATCTCCCTCAGTCCGAAGTACGGCAACGGCCCGCGCGAGGTCGATGTGCGCTACCTGTGGAGCGGCGTGGCCGACGCGCCCACCGTGATCGTGCAGGGCGGCATCTCCGCGGATCGCTATGTCACGGCGCCGGCCGATGCCGCGCCGGGCTGGTGGCAGGCGCTGGTGGGCGACGGCGCGGCGATCGACCTCGCCCGCTTCCGCGTGCTGGCGATCGACTGGCTCATCCCGGCCGAACTCGGCACCAGCACCGTCTCCAGCGAAGACCAGGCCGACGCGCTGGCTGCGCTGCTGGATGCGCTGGGCATCGCCCGGGCGCATGCGTTCGTGGGTTCGTCCTATGGCGCGATGGTGGCGCTGGCGTTTGCCGCGCGGCATCCGCAGCGGACCGAGCGGCTGGTGCTGCTGGCCGGCGCGCACCGCACGCATCCGCTTTCCACCGCGCAGCGCAGCGTGCAGCGCGGCATCGTGCGGCTGGGCCAGCAGAGCGGTCAGCTGGACGAGGCGCTGGCGCTGGCGCGCCAGCTCGCGATGACCACCTACCGCGGCAGCGCCGAATTCGGCCGCCGCTTCGCCGGCGACCCGGAATGGCGCGGCGACCGCTTCCACTTCCCGGTCGAGGACTACCTGGAGCACCAGGGCCGCCGCTTCGTGGAGCGCTTCGACGCCGAGCGCTTCCTCGCGTTGTCCGAGTCCATCGACCTGCACGACGTGGCGCCCGAGCAGGTGCCGGTGCCGTCCACCCTGATCGGCTTTCCCTCCGACCGCCTGGTGCCGCTGGCCGACCTCTGCGAGCTGCAGCGCCGCCTGCGCGGCCCGGCCACGCTGGAGGTGGTGGAGTCGCCCTACGGCCACGACGCCTTCCTCAAGGAACCGGAGCAGCTCGCGCCGCTGCTGCGCGAAGCCCTGCGCTGAACATAACCATCACGACATCCCCGCGACACATCGAAATTTCCGGAGCATCACCATGAGCGAGACCACGTCCCCCTGTACCCGCGCCGTCCGCGCCGGCATCGAGAGCGACACCCAGCACGGCGCGGTGGTGCCGCCGCTGCACCTGTCCACCAACTACAGTTTCGAGGGCTTCGGCAAGAAGCGGCCCTACGACTACTCGCGCAGCGGCAACCCCACGCGCGACCTGCTCGCCGGCGCGCTCGCCGAGCTTGAGCAGGGCGCCGGGGCGGTGATCACCGCCAGCGGCATGGCCGCGGTGGCGCTGGCGCTTGAACTGGTGCCGGCCGGCGCCACGGTGCTCGCCGCGCACGATTGCTACGGCGGCACCTGGCGCCTGCTCGACGCGTGGGCGAAGAAGGGCCGCTTCGCGCTGCAGTTCGCCGACCTCACCGATCCGGCCGCGCTGGCCGCCGGCCTCGCCGCGAAGCCCGCGCTGGTGTGGGTGGAGACGCCGTCCAACCCGTTGCTGCGCATCACCGACATCCGCCACGTGGCGCAGGCCGCGCATGCCGTCGGCGCGCTGGTGGTGGTGGACAACACCTTCCTCTCGCCTGCGCTGCAGCAGCCGCTGGCGCTGGGCGCCGACGTGGTGGTGCATTCCACCACCAAGTACATCAACGGCCACAGCGACGTGGTCGGCGGCGCCGTGGTGGCGCGCGACCCGGCGGTGGCCGATCAGCTGAAATGGTGGGGCAACTGCAACGGCCTCACCGGCGCGCCGTTCGACAGCTACCTCACCCTGCGCGGCCTGCGCACCCTGGGCGTGCGCCTGCGCCAGCACCAGGAAAACGCCACGCGCATCGCCGACCACCTGAACGGCCACGCCGCCGTGCGCAAGGTCTACTACCCCGGCCTCGCCGCCAACCCCTACCACGCACTGGCCGCGCGCCAGCAGCAGGGTTTCGGCGCGATGCTCAGCTTCGAGCTGGAAGGCGACGAGACGCAGATCGCCGCCTTCGTCGACGGCCTCGAATACTTCTCGCTGGCCGAGTCGCTCGGCGGCGTGGAAAGCCTGGTGGCGCACCCGGCCAGCATGACCCATGCGGCGATGGCGCCGGAGGCGCGCCACAAGGCGGGCATTGCCGACACCCTGCTGCGGCTGTCGGTGGGCATCGAGGAGGGCGACGACCTGCTGCGCGACCTCGACGCCGGCCTGGCACGCGCTGTTGCCGCGGACAAATCCAAACGCCGGGTGAGCGCATGAGCGCGGTGTTGGCGGAGGAGACCAAGCCGTCGGCAACGCGCGAAGCGGCGTCCGCGATCGCGGTGGTGCTGCTCGGCACCGGCGTCGTCGGCGGCGCCTTCCTCAAGCTGCTGAACACGCCGGCCGCCGCCGCGCTGCGGCTGGTGGGCGCGGCCAACTCGCGCCGCCAGCAGACGGAGCCCGCGAAGCTGGCCGAGCGCAACCTGCGCGAGCAGCTCAAGGCCAGCGGCGCGCCGCGCGACGATGCGGCCCTGCTCGCCGCACTCGATGCCAGCGACATCGCGGTCAAGGTGATCGTGGACGCGACCGCCAGTGCCGAACTCGCCGCGCGCCACGCCGAATGGCTGGCGCGTGGCTACCACGTGGTCACCGCGAACAAGTCGCTGGGCGGCGGCGAGCTGTCGGGCTGGCGCACGCTGCAGGCCGCGCTGGCCAACGGCGCGCGCTATGGCGATGCGGCCACCGTGGGCGCCGGCCTGCCGGTGCTCTCCACCTTGCGTCGCCTGCGCCAGTGCGGCGACGCGCTGCTCACGCTGGAAGGCGTGTTCTCCGGCTCGCTCTCCTACCTGTTCAACAGCTACGACGGCAGCCGGCCGTTCTCCGTGCTGCTGCGCGAGGCGCGCGAGCGCGGCTACACCGAGCCCGATCCGCGCGCCGACCTCTCCGGCGAGGACGTGGCGCGCAAGCTGCTGATCCTGGCCCGCAACGCCGGCTTCGCGCTGGGCGCCGACGAGGTGCAGGTGGAAGGCCTGGTGCCGGAACCGTTGCGCGCGGTGGATACCGGGCAGTTCCTCGCCCGCCTCGAGGAACTCGACGAGCCGCTGGCCGCCCGCCACGCCGAGGCCAGGGCGCGCGGCAACGTGCTGCGCTTCCTCGCCCGCCTCAACCAGCGCGGTCACGCCCGCGTGGGCCTGTCCGAGGTGCCCGGGAACCATCCGGCCGCACGCCTCTACGGCACCGACAACCAGTTCGCGCTCACCACCACCCGCTATCACACCCAGCCGCTGGTGATCCAGGGGCCGGGCGCGGGGCCGGAAGTCACCGCGCAGGCCTTGCTGGGCGACGTGCTGGCCCTGGTCTGAGCCTCACGCCGGCGCCTTCGGCACGAGGTGGAGATACGGCTCCGCCTCGCGCAGTGCGCGGGCGAAGGAGGGGCGCTCCATCAGCCGCTGCCGGTAGGCGGCGACGTGCGGGAAATCGTCCAGCGGCTCGGCCCAGGCGGAGTAGAACAGCGGTGGCGCCGCCGCGCAGTCGGCCATGGTGAAATCGTCGCCCGTTGCCCAGGTGCGCCCGCCCATCTCCCGTTCGAGCAGCGCATAGGCCGTGCGCAACTGCGCGCGCGCCTGCGCCACGCCGATCTCGTCGTGGCCGTCCGCGGGGCGCATCCGGTCGGTGATGACCTTCTGCGTGGGCACGTGCAGGTACAGGTCGAAGAAGCGGTCGCGCTCGCGCACCTCCAGCGCGGCCTGCGGATCGGCCGGCAGCAGCGCGGTGCGCCCGGGGTAATGCAGCGCCAGGTATTCGATGATGATGCTGGACTCCGGCACGATGCGCCCGCGCGCCTCGTCGCGCAGCACCGGGAAGCGCAGGATCGGCCACACCTTGCGGAATGCCTCGCGCGAGGCTTCGTCGTCCAGCCGCACCATGCGCGGCTCGAACGGCGTGTCGTTCTCGTACAGGGCGATCAGCGCCTTGTGGCAGAACGAGGACAGCGGGTGCATGTAGAGCTGCAGGTTCATGGGGTTTCCCTGGCTGGCCGCGACGGCGGCCCTTCATGGCAGCGACGAACAGGTTCGCAGGTTTTCGACAGGCCGGCCGATTGTCGCCGGAGTCGGGCGAGTGCTAGCGTTGGCGCCACCCCATCCCCACCAAGGAACGTGCATGAATTCCGTGACTTCGGAAGCCCTTGAAGTGCGTCTGGTCCGGCTGGAGCGTTCCTTGCGACGCGCGCGCTGGGGCCTGTTCGGCTTGTTGCTGCTGGTGGTGGCGATGTTCCTCGCCTGGTACGGCGTAGGCGGCATCGTGCAGCGCGAGATACGGGTGCATCGCATCTATGCGGTGGATGACAGCGGCACGGTGCGCGTGCGCATCGGCCAGGATCCCCCCGGCGCCGGCCACCGGATGAGTCCCGTGTCCGGCGTCGTGCTCTACGACGGCACGGGCCTGGAGCGCGGCGGCATGGCGACCATGGCGAATGGCCGCGTGGCGCTGGGACTGGATGCGCCGACCACGCCCAAGGGCACGGCGCGCGATCGCGTCGGCCTGATGGTCGACGGCAAGGGCAACACGATGTTCATGCTGCTGGATGCCCGGGCCATGCCGGTGGTGATGGCACAGGGCGGCGACAAGGGCGGCAACCTGCAGGTCTCCGAACTGAGCCCGGACGGCAAGCAACTGCAGGTGCGCACGCTGGCCGTGGGCGGCGACAAGCAGTCCACGGAGGACACGGGGAACTGACCGGCGGTTTCGCGCGCCAGGCTGGCGCGCAACCGCGCTCAGCCGGCCACGCGGCCGCTGTCCGTCGCCGGCAGCGGCACCGGTTTCACGCGCACGGCCAGCACCACGCCGGCCACCAGCAGGGCGATGCCCAGCACTGCCGACGGCGCGGGCAGTTGGTGGCGCAGCACGAAGGCGTAGGTCAGCGCGGCGAGCGTCTCGAACACGATCAGTTGCCCCACCAGCGCCGTGGGCAGGCGCTGGCTGGCCTCGTTCCAGCACAGCGTGCCCAGCCACGAGGCGAACAGGCCGATCGCCGCCATCAGGCACGCGAACAGCACGGGGTGCGGTCCCAGCGGCATCGGGAACGTGCTGCCGCCCGCCTTCATCGTGCCCCACACCGCGGCGTAGCCGAGCGCGGCCAGCGGCAGCATGGCCACGCCCTGTGCGGTGGCCCAGGCGCGCGGGTTGCGGTCGGGGTGATGGCGCAGCCAGTCGGCGTTGCGCAGGGGATACCAGGTCCAGCAGGCCACGGCGGCGCAGGCGAACAGGGCGCCGGAGGCGTAGCGCGCGAGGCCGCCCGGCGCGTGTTGCAGCGCGACCAGCTCGGCGCGGTTCACGCTGGCGATGCCGGCGACGATCAGCAGCAGCGGCGGCGCCAGCCGCAGCCACGGCAGCCGGCCATCGCGCCGGCCGTTGCGCAGGTTCGCGGCGATGGCGATGACCACCGGCAGGGTGCCGACGATCATCGTAGGCAGCGGCGCGCCGGCACGCTGGACCGCGCTGGCCAGGCACAGGTAGTACAGCAAGTTGCCGACCGCGACCAGCTTCAGCGCCTCGATCCAGTCGGCGCGGGTCAGCTGGCGCAAGGCGTCGCGGTGCAGCCACGTCAGCGGCATCGCGATCAGGCCGAAGGCGAGGTAGCGCGCCACCGATTGCAGGGCCGGCGGGTACTCCGGCAGCAGCAAGGGGGCGACGAAGACCATGCCCCACATCAGGCCGGCCACCAGTGCGTAGAGGGTTCCTTTCAGCATGCGCGCAGCATGGCAGCTGCCGGCGCGGCCGTCTTGCAGCAGATTGCTATGGGCGCAGCGGCGCCGCCACTTGGCGCTGGTAACGCGCCGGCGTGACGCCGTAGCGCCGCAGGAACGCGCGGGTGAGATGCGCCTGGTCGCTGAGCCCGGTGTCTGCCGCCACCCGGGCGGGCGGCTCGCCCGCATCGAGCAGGCGCTTGGCGCGGGCCAGCCGCAGCGCCATCAGCATCTGCTGCGGAGTGGCGTGATGCTGCGTGCGGAACTGGCGCAGGAAATGGAACGGGCTGAGCCCGGCCACGGCGGCCAGTTCATCCAGGCTCAGGCGTTCGGCCAGGTGCGAATGCAGGTAGTCGATCACTGGTGCGAAGCGGGACGGCGCCCGCACGGGTACCGCGCGCGGCACCCGTGCGTGCCGGCGGAAGCGGTCCAGCAGCACGGCGAGCAGGCTGTCGAACGCCAGCGGTTCGTCCGCCTGCCACAGCGCATCCAGCAACGCGGTGATCTCGCGCGTGCCTGCCGGGTCCGCGCGTACCGCCTGGTCGAACCACCAGCCCGGCTCGCCGGTGATTCGCGCGGCCAGCGCGGGCTCGATGTACAGCATGCGGTAGCGCCAGCCGGCGGCGGTGACGGCGCTGCCGGTATGCAGCTCGTCGGCGTGCATTGTCACCAGCGAGTCGGGTGGCGCCAGATGCTCGGCACCGCGGTAGCGGAACCGCTCCACGCCGGATTCGATCGCCCCCAGCCCGAAGCCGTCGTGGCAGTGCAGCTCGAACGCGTGCTGCACGATGTGTGCGCGGTAGAGCTCCACGCCGGCGCGGTGCGGTGGATGCCGGAACTGCGCGATGTCGGTGGGATGGTCGAACTGGCCCGGTACGCCTTGCATGTGGCGATGATGCCACGCTGCCGGCGTCAGCCGCCCGTGCCGCCGTCGACCAGCGCGTTGAGCCGGGCACGGGTGAGCGGGCCGAAGCGCAGGCGTTCGCACAGGGCCTGCAGCGCGGCGCCGTCGCCGCGCCCGCGGCGAAGTGCGTCGGCGCCTTCCGGCACCGGCGCATCCAGCGCGATGCGGGTGAGCCGGCGGTAGAGCATGGCCTGGTCGCCGTGCTCACGCAGTTTCGCGGCGCAGCTGGCGGCGCCGCGCAGGCGCAGGAAGGCCACTTCGTCGACGCGTTCCAGCAGCGCTTCGAGATTGCCGAAGTGCGTGAGCAGGGCGGCGGCGGTCTTGGCGCCGATGCCGGGCACGCCGGGGATGTTGTCCACGGCGTCGCCGCACAGCGCGAGGTAGTCGGCCACCTGGTGCGGGTGCACGCCGAGCTTTTCGTGCACGCCCGCGGGACCCCAGCGCAGGTTGCGTGCGTAGTCCCATTGTTCGTCGTGTTCGCCCAGCAACTGGCCGAAGTCCTTGTCGGCGGAGACGATCACGGCGGGCACAGCGTGCGCGCGCAGGTTCCACAGCGCGCTGCCGATCAGGTCGTCGGCCTCGTAGCTGTGGTCGATCATCACCGGGATGCCGAGCGCCGCGGTCACTTCGCGGCACAGCACGAACTGGCGTTCGAGGTCGGGCGGCGGCAGCTCGCGGTTGGCCTTGTACGGCGGGTAGATCGCGTTGCGGAAGGAGCTGGTGAGCGAGGCGTCGAAGGCCACCGCCAGCCGTTCCGGCCGCACCTTTTCCAGCAGCTCGCACAGGAAGCGGGTGTAGCCGTGCACGGCGTTGGCCGGGTGGCCGTCGGCGTCGCGGAACTCGTCCGGCATCGAGTGCCAGGCGCGGAACACGTACAGGCTGCCGTCCACCAGATGGGCGGCGGCGCGCTTCGCGCTCATGGCGTCCACATGCTCAGCACGTCGTCCAGCGTGGGGCGCTCGCGGTCGGGCACCTCGACCTGCGGCGTGCCCAGGTGCACGAAGGCGACCACATGTTCGTTCGGGGCCAGCCCCAGCAGGGACGCGGCGTCGGGATCGTAGGCGGCCCAGCCGGTGAGCCACTGCGCGCCGTAGCCCAGCGCGTACGCGCCCAGCACGAGGTTGTAGGCCACGTTGCCGGCGCACAGGCGCTGCTCGATCTCGGGCACCGAACTGGCGGCGTCCAGGCGCGCGACCACCGCGATCACCAGCGGCGCGAAGGTGTAGCGCAGGCGTTCCTTCTCGCGCTTGGCGTCGGAGAGTTCCGGCTGCTTGCGGATCGCGAGTTCGGCCAGCCGCTCGCCGAAGCGCAGCTTGGCGTCGCCTTCGAGGCGGATCAGGCGGAACGGCACCAGCTTGCCGTGGTCGGGCACGCGGATCGCGGCGGCGAGCAGCTCGCGCAGGGTGGCCTCGTCGGGCGCGGGCGCGCCGAGCTGGCGCGAGGGGACGGAGTGGCGCTGCTGCAGCAGTTCGAGCGGGGCGGCCATGGCGGGATCGCGATGCGGAAAGCCGCATGGTAACCCGCAGGCCGCGGGGCTTCAGCGTGGCGGCAGCGTGAACGCGCCGGGCAGCAGTGCCGCCACGCTGGTCTGCGCGGTGTCGCCGCGCAGGTTGGCGAGCAGCACCGGCATGTCGCCGTCGCACAGCTCGCTCAGCACCTGGCGGCAGGCGCCGCAGGGGCTCACCGGTTCCGGGGTGTCGGCGATCACCGCGATGGCCGCGAAGTCGCCCGGCTTGCAGCCGGCCGCGATCGCGGCGAACAGCGCGGTGCGCTCGGCGCAGTTGCACAGGCCGTAGGAGGCGTTCTCCACGTTGCAGCCGGCGAAGCGGCGGCCGTCGCGGGCCAGCAGGGCGGCGCCCACGGCGAAGCCGGAGTAGGGGGCGTGGGCCTGCTCGCGCGCGGCACGGGCCAGCGCCAGCAAGTCGTGGTTCGGGGTGGTTACGGGCATCGAGTTCTCCGCGAACCCCCGGCGGCGGGCCAGATTAGCGCGCGTCGCCGGCGCGTCCAAGCGTTCCCGCGCAGGCGGTGCGCAGAGGCCGTACAGGCTCTAAGATGCGGGAATCGTCCACGAGGGGATGCACCATGCCAGTCACCGTAGCCGCGCTTCGCGAAACCGCCCCGGGCGAACGCCGCGTGGCGATCACGCCCGAGATGGCGAAGAAGCTCGGCGGCAAGGGCCTGCGCGTATTGCTGGAACACGGCGCGGGCACGGCGGCGGGTTTTCCCGACCAGGCCTATGCGAACGTGGACTTCGCCGACGCCGCGGGCGTGCTGGCCCAGGCCGACCTGCTGGCCTGCGTGCTGCCGCCGGACGACGCGGTGTTCGCCAGCCTGCGCGAAGGCGCCGTGGTGGTGGGCCAGTTGCGTCCCTACGGCGCGGACTCGCGCATCGCGGCACTGGCCGCGCGCAAGCTCACCGCGTTCGCGCTGGAGCTGCTGCCGCGCACCACCCGTGCCCAGGCGATGGACGTGCTGAGCTCGCAGGCGGCCGTGGCCGGCTACCGCGCGATGCTGATCGCCGCCGAGTCGGCGCCGAAATTCTTCCCGATGCTGACCACCGCGGCCGGCACCATCCGCCCGTCCCGGGTGCTGGTGATCGGCGCCGGCGTGGCCGGCCTGCAGGCAATCGCCACCGCGCGTCGGCTGGGCGCGCAGACCGAGGGCTACGACGTGCGCCCCGAAACGCGCGAACAGGTCGAGTCGCTGGGCGCGAAGTTCCTCGATCTCGGCGTCAGCGCCGCCGGCAGCGGCGGCTACGCGCGCGAGCTGTCGGCGGAGGAGCGCGCCGCCCAGCAGCAGGCGCTGGCCGACCACCTCAAGGTCTTCGACGTGGTGGTCTCCACCGCTGCGGTGCCGGGTCGTGCGGCGCCGAAGATCCTCACGGCCGCGATGGTCGCGGGCATGAAGCCCGGTGCGCTGATCGTGGACCTTGCCGCCGAGGGCGGCGGCAACTGCGAGTTGACCAAGCCGGGCGAGCGGGTGGAGCAGGGCGGCGTCACCATCCTGGGGCCGCTCAACCTGCCGGCCGGTACGCCGCTGCATGCCTCGGAAATGTATGCGCGCAACGTGGTGAATTTCGCCGAGCTGCTGCTGAAGGACGGCGCGCTGCAGCCGGACTTCGACGACGAGCTGGTGGCGAAGAGCTGCCTGGTGCGCAGCGGCGAGGTGCTGTTCGGGAACTGATCCGGCGCCGCCGTATCAGCGGCGCGGCGGCATTGCCGGCCGCGGACCCGGCGGCATGCCGTTGCCCTGGTGCAGCCAGTGCAGCCGCTGCGTGGGCGGCATCGCATGCCATTGCTTCATCAGCTGGGCACGGCGATCCGGCGGCAGTTGCTGGAAGCGTTCGTAGGCCGAATGCAATTGCGCGCGCTGGGCCGGCGGCAGTTCGCGGAACAGCCGCATGTTCTCGCGCGCTTGGTCGCGCTCGGCCGGCGTCATCTGCTGCCAGCGCGCGATGCGCTGGCGGATCTCCTCGCGCTTGGCCGGTGGCAACGTCACCCATTGCTGGCTCTTCTCCAGCAGGTGTTGCTGCCGGCCGGGCGGCATGCCGTTCCATTCCTGCTGCAGCGGCGCCAGCACGTCGCGCTGGGCCGGCGTGAGGCTGTTCCAGGCGATCGGCGCGGGCGGCGCGTCCTGGGCATGCAGGGCCGGCACGGCGAGGCTCCCGAGCAGGGCGACGAAGGCGAGCGGTTGCAGCAGGCGTGCGGGCAGGATCATGGCTCAGCGGGTGGGGGGCTGGTCGTCGTGGGCGGCCAGCCAGCCGTAGAAGTCCAGGTTCTGGTAGAGGTTGGGATCGGCCTGCTCGGGGTCGGGCGGCAGCATGTTGTCGGTTTCGCCGCCGTTGCCGGCGATGGCAGTCACCGCAGTGGGCGCCGCGGTGATCGAGCGCGGCGCGGTGGGCCAGGCCAGCACGGCCGCCAGCGCGATCACCGCGCAGGCGCCGGACGGCACCAGCCAGCGCGCGAACGGGTGCTGCAGGGGCGCGTGCCGCGTCCCGGCCAGCGCCTCGCGGCGCGCGGCGCGCAGGCGGCCGGCGGTGACGGGGTCGATGCGCCGGGCAGCCTCGTGGTACAGCTCGCGGGCGCGTTGTTGCAGCCGTTTGTCGGTCGTGCCGTCCGGCGTGTGCATGTTCATCGCCAGTCCTCCAGTTGCTCGCGCAGCCGTTGCATGGCGCGCGAAAGATGCGTTTTCACGCTGCCCTCGGAGCAGCCCATGGCCTCTGCGGTCTCTGCCACGTCCAGACCCTCCAGCATGCGCAGCATGAAGGCCTCGCGCTGGCGCCGCGGCAATTTGCCCAGTGCGGCGCTGAGATCGGTCCAGGACTGCGCATCCTGCAGGCGGTCTTCCGGGCCCGGGCCGTGGTCGGCCGGGTCCCAGCTGGGCAGCTCGTCGCCATCGTCGTCGCGGCCGCCGCCCAGCCAGCCCACCACGATGGAGCGCACCTTGCGGCGGCGCTGCAAGTCGACGATGCGCCGCCGCAGGATGCCCCAGAACAGCGGCGCCCACTCGGCGGCCGGCTTGTCCCGGTAGTGCTTGACCAGGCGCAGCATCGCGTCCTGCACCGCGTCCATGGCGTCTTCCCGGTGGCGCAGGTTGAGTTCGGCCACGCGGAAGGCGCGCCGCTCCACCTGTGCCAGGAAGCCGTCGAAGGTGGCCGGGGCCTCCCGTGCGGTCGTTTCCAGCAGGTCGGCATCGAGTGCGCCGGCGAGGCCGTTCACGGCCGCCTCGTCCGCATCGTCGGCTGCTGCATGCCTGGGCTCCATCGGTTCGACACCCGTGCTCAACGTTGCAGACTCGCGCGGGTTGACCGGCGCCCGTATGATGCGGGAGCGGGACTGTCCAGGCTGGCTGCACTCATGGGAGCGGGGTTCATGATCGACGGGTTCTTGGCGCTTTACATATTCATGCTGGCCGCTTTCACCGGCCACGAGATCATCGCGCGGGTGCCGGTGATCCTGCACACCCCGCTGATGTCCGGGTCCAACTTCGTTCATGGCATCGTGCTGGTGGGCGCCATGATAGCGCTGGGCCATGCCACCACGCCGTTCGAGACGGCGCTGGGCTTCGTTGCGGTGCTGCTGGGCGCGGGCAACGCGGCCGGCGGCTACGTGGTCACCGAGCGCATGCTGGAGATGTTCAAGCCCAGCGCCGGCAAGCCGGGAGACAAGGCATGAACTGGCTGCCCACCCTGGTCAAGGCCTGCTATTTCCTGGCCGCGCTGCTGTTCATCCTGGGTCTCAAGCGCATGAGTTCGCCGCGCACCGCGCGCGGCGGCATCGTGTGGGCGGGCGTGGGCATGCTGCTGGCGGTGCTGGCCACGTTCGCGCTGCCGGACATGCACAACCGCGGACTGATCCTCGCCGCCGTGCTGATCGGCGTGGCCGCCGCGTGGTGGAGCGGGCGCCGCGTGGCGATGACCGCGATGCCGCAGATGGTGGCGCTGTACAACGGCATGGGCGGCGGCGCGGCGGCCGGCATCGGCGCCGTGGAGCTGGTGGCCCACGTGCGCCGCGCGCTGCCGGGGATTCCGGACACCTCGCCGCTGCGCCCGGAAGCCTGGGCGATCGACGCCGTGCACCAGGCCCAGGCGGGCGCGCCGGAGCCGCTGTCGGCGGTGGCCCTGGCGCTGGGCGTGCTGGGCGCGCTGATCGGCGCGGTGAGCTTCTCCGGTTCGCTGGTCGCCTTCGCCAAGCTGCAGGGCTGGATGGACAAGCGCTTCGTGTTCCCCGGCCAGCGCGTGGTGAACCTGCTGGTGCTGCTGGCGGCGCTGGTGCTGGGGGTGATCCTGGCCACCGGGCACCTCACGCTGCCGGTGATCGTGGCGTTCTTCGCGCTGTCGCTGCTGTTCGGCCTGCTGATGACGCTGCCGATCGGCGGCGCCGACATGCCGGTGGTGATCTCGCTGTACAACGCATTCACCGGCCTTGCGGTGGCGTTCGAGGGCTACGTGCTGGGCAACGAGGCGATGATCATCGCCGGCATGGTGGTGGGCGCGGCCGGCACCCTGCTGACCCAGCTGATGGCGAAGGCGATGAACCGCTCGCTGGGCAACGTGCTGTTCGGCAGCTTCGGCGCGGCGGCGGGCGGTGTGGCGCAGGAGATCGCCGGTGCGCAGAAGCCGATCGACGCCGCGGACGCGGCGGTGATGATGGCCTACGCCGAGCGCGTGGCGATCGTGCCCGGCTACGGCATGGCGGTGGCGCAGGCGCAGCACAAGGTGTGGGAATTCGCCAAGCTGCTGATCGAGCGCGGCGTGAAGGTGAAGTTCGCGATCCACCCGGTGGCCGGCCGCATGCCGGGCCACATGAACGTGCTGCTGGCCGAGGCGGGCGTGCCCTACGACCTGATCGAGGACATGGACGACATCAACCCCGAGTTCCCGAACACCGACGTGGTGCTGGTGATCGGCGCGAACGACGTGGTGAACCCGATGGCGAAGACCGACCCGACCTCGCCGATCTACGGCATGCCCATCCTGGACGTGGCCGCGGCGAAGCACGTGATCGTCGTGAAGCGCGGCAAGGGCACCGGCTTCGCCGGCATCGAGAACGCGCTGTTCTACGCCGACAACACCCGCATGCTCTACGGCGACGGCCAGGCCGCCGCCGGCCAGCTGGTAAGCGAGCTGAAGACGCTGGACGGCTGAAGCCCCTCCATTGAAGAGTGCGGCCATGGATGGCCGCCCGTTTGATCTCCGCGATCAGGGACGATCGCAAAAGCAAACGTGGTGCGGCCGTGGATGGCCGCCCGTTTGATCTCCGTGACCAGGGACGATCGCAAGGGTGCCGGCAGGCCGCCGCCTTCCTACCTCTTCCGCCGCCACGCCACCCACGCCGCCAGCAGCGCGCCTGCCGCGTACCAGGCCGCATCGGCCGGGCGCAGGCCCAGCCGCACCAGCGCCAGCAGCATGCCGGCACCGGCCGTGCGCAAGGCCTCGGTGAGTCCCATGCCGAAGTCGCCGGCGAGCCTCACCGCGCTCATCAGCACGTTGAAGTAGAGCGCCGCCAGCAAGGTGGCGATGGCTGCCAGCACGGCGGCGCCGGGGCCGGGGCGGCGCACCCAGTGGCGGATCGCCCACGCCAGCAGCACGCCGGCCGGCAGCGCCAGCCAGGGCGCCGGCTGGCGCAGGTACATGGCCGCCACCATCCACGTCGCGCCCACGGCCAGGCCCATCATGGCGGCGCAGAACAGGGCGAAGAGGTACAGCGGCACGTCGCGCGGCTTCATTGCGGATGGCCGTGCAAGGGGAAACGGGGCATGCGGGGGTCCGTCAGGCAAAGCGCCGATCATAGCCGGTCGCCGCCGGTCGCCGCCTGGCGCTGCGCCGGCGTGCCGCGATTGCGTTCCGCCCGCGGCGCCCTGATCTGGAACAGGTGGACGGTGCCGCGCCGCGGCATAATGGGCAGCCTGGGCGCCGTGTCGCGCGCCCCCCTGGACGACGGATTGGCGAGTGGCATGAGCGGTTTCAGTCTGAGCAGCGAACCCTTCACCCTGATGCGCGACTGCGATGCGGTGATGGTGCCGCAAGGCGAGACGGTGCGCCTGCCCGCCGGCCAGATCGGCTACATCACCCAGGCGCTGGGCGGCAGCTTCACCGTGTACGTGGACGGCAACCTGTTCCGCGTCGCCGGCAGCGACGCCGACGCGCTGGGCAAGGAGCCGCCGCCGCCGATCGAGGTGCCGGCGGACGCCACCGACGCCGACGTGGAAAAGCTGGCCTGGGACCAGTTGCGCACCGTGTTCGACCCGGAGATCCCGGTGAACGTGGTCGAGCTGGGCCTGGTCTACGACCTCAGCCTGGAGCAGCGCGAGGACGGCCAGCGCAAGGTCTACGTCAAGCTCACGCTCACCGCGCCCGGCTGCGGCATGGGCGACATCCTGGTGGACGACGCCCGCACCAAGCTGGAGATGATTCCCACCATCGCCGAGGCCGACGTCGACCTGGTGTTCGATCCGCCGTGGAGCTACTCCATGATGTCCGACGCGGCCAAGCTCGAGACCGGGATGATGTGAACCGTTGCTTCCCCCGGGATGCGCCACCGGACGATTCGGGCGGCGCCGGCAGGCGGGATTCCTTGCATGTCCTATGATCGCCGCATGATTTTGCGATTCCTGCTGCAGCGAGGTGCCGGGCGGAGCGCCGCCCGTCCCGGCGAGGCGCCGTTTCGGCGATGGTCCCCATGCGGCTGCTGATCGCCGAGGATTCGCCCACGCTGGGGCCGGACCTGCGCGTGGCGCTCGCCCGCGACGGGCACGCGGCGGACCTCGCCGTCGATGGCGCGCAGGCGCTGGCGTTTGCCGCCGCCTATGCCTACGACGTGGTGATCCTCGACCTGATGTTGCCGAAGGTGGACGGCTGGGAGGTGCTGCAACGTATCCGCCAGGGCGAGGGGCGCCCCGCCGTGCTGGTGCTGTCCGCGCGCGACCAGGTGGCCGACCGGGTGCAGGCGCTCAACCTCGGCGCGGACGACTACCTGGTGAAACCGTTCGCGTACGACGAACTGCTGGCGCGCATCCTCGCGATTTCCCGGCGCGGGCACACGCAGTCGCCGCTGCTGCGCGCCGGCCCGCTGGAAGTGGACCCGCGCGCCCGGCTGGCGCGCCTCGACGGCCAAGTGCTGGCGCTGACGCCCAAGGAGTACGCGCTGCTGGAAGCCCTGCTGGTCCAGCGCGGCACGGTGCTGGCGCGCGGCGAGCTGTTCGAGCGCCTGTACGACGCGCGCAGCGAGGCTTCCGACAAGGTGATCGAGGTGCTGGTGAGCACGCTGCGCGCCAAGCTCGCGCGCGCCGGCGTGCCGGAGCTGATCGAAACGCGTCGCGGGTACGGTTATGTCGTTGCGTGACTGGCTGTCCGGTTCCATCCATGGGCGGTTGCTGCTCACGCTGTGCGTGGGGCTGAGCCTGCTGATGGCCGCCATGTTCGTCTCGCTCGACTACAACATCGACCGCAAGATCTACCAGCGGCTCGACGACGACCTGCTGCAGCGTGCGCGTGGCGTCGCGGCATTGCTGGAAACCCCGCCGATCGACGTGGCGATGGCGCGCCTGCAGACCCTGCATCCCGCCTATGCCGGCGGCGGCCACACCGAATTCCTGCAGGTGTGGGACGCCGAGGGCCGTACCCTGGCGGTGTCCGGCAGCAATGTGGGCGGGCGGCTCGAACTGCCGACGGGCGTGAAGGCCAACCAGCCGCTCTTCTACGACCTCGCCTTGCCCGACAACCATCGCGGTCGCGCCGTGGCCTTGCGACTGCTGTTCCCGGGCACCAGCGAGCCGGCCACGCTGGCGGTGGCGGAGGAGCGCGAGCATGTCGACCGCTTCGAGCAGAGCGTGCACGTTGCGCTGCTGATGGGCGTAATCGGCACGGCCCTGTCGGCGGCGCTGCTGGCCATCGTCACGGTACGGCGCGGCCTGCGGCCCCTGCTGGCGTTCGGAAAGGCGGCGCGCGCGCCGGACGCCGCGCCGCACTTGCCGCAACAGCAGTTGCCGCGGGAACTGGCGCCGTTCGCGGAAACCCTCAACGCGGCCTTCGATCGCCTGCATGCGGGCATGGAACGCGAGCGCCGCTTCTCGCGCGACGTCGCCCACGAACTGCGCACGCCGCTGGCCGAGATGCGCACCACGCTGGAACTGGCGCGGCGCGATCCGGAGGGCGGCTCGCTGGACAACGCCGTCGCCGCCATCGACCGCATGCAACGCTGCATCGACAGCCTGCTGGGGGTATCCAGCTACGAATCCGGCCTCGCGCAACCGGAACTGGAGCCGATGGACGTGGTGCCCCTGCTGCGCCGGGCCATGGGCGCCGGTGCGCGGATCGACGCGACGCTGCCGGCGGAGGCCTGGGTGCAGTCCGACCCCGCCTTGCTGGAGCGCATCTTCGACAACCTGCTGCTGAATGCGCACGAATACGCGCCGCCCGGCAGTCGCATCGCGCTCGTGCTGGGCAAGGACCAGGGGCAATGGCTGCTGCGCATCGGCAATGCGGCGCCCGACTTGACCGAGGCGGACCTGCCGCACCTCGGGCAGCGTTTCTGGCGCAAGTCGCCGGCGCGCGAGGCGACGCGGCACGGCGGGCTGGGCCTGGCGCTGGCAAGCACGCTGGCCGCCGTGCTTGCCACGGTGTTGCGGTTCGAGCTGCGCGAAGGCGTGCTGTGGGCCATCCTGGGGCCAATGCCGGACATCGATTCGATCAACACCTAGGGCGGCCTGATTTTGCTCGTCAGCCTTCGCCGGGATGACGGGCAAGATCAGACTCTCCGTATCCTGTCCATGGGGTCGCAGGCGCTTGATCCGGACCCGCGCTTAAGCAAAGCCAAAGCTCGAGCATCCAAAGCTTGCCAAGGCGGGTCCCGACGCATGCCGCGAAGACCTGGCCCTGTCGCCACTACAGAGAGGTCATCATGTCTGCCAACCGTTACGCGCCATGGGTGCGGCGCCTGCACTGGGCGGTCGCCTGGTTCATCGTGTTTGCCCTGGTGCTCATCGAGATCAAGGGATGGTTCCCGCGGGGTTCGGCCACGCGCACGGCCGTGAAGTGGGGGCACATGCAGTTCGGTATCGCCGTGCTGCTGCTGATGCTGCCCCGCCTGCTGGTTCGCCTGCGCCATGCGGCGCCCCCGATCACGCCGCCGCTACCGCGTTGGCAGGATGTGCTGAGCAAGCTCGTCCACCTGAGCCTGTACCTGCTTGCGTTCGCCGTGCCCTTGCTTGGCGTGTCGATGATGTTCATCGCCGGCAAGCCGTGGAACCTGCTCGGGCTGCCGCTGCCCGTGATGGCGACGCCCGATCCCGATCTCGCGCACGCGCTGGAAGGCATACACGAGACCATCGGCAACGTGCTGATGTGGCTTGCCATCGCCCACGCCGCCGCCGCCGTGTTCCATCACTTCGTGCAACGCGACGACACGCTGGTCCGCATGCTGCCCGAAGGACGCAAGCGCATCCGCTGATGCATGCCGCGCACGCCGCACTTTGCTGCGGCGTGCTGTCGCAGGCAGCGATCTGTCCGCAGCTTTAAGCGCCTTCAAAGCTGGCCATTCCGATACTCCCCAGCAGTCGATTCGGGAGATCAAGCATGCGCCGTTGGTTTGCAGGCCTCGGACTCGCGTCCCTGGTGGCTCAAGCTGCGTTGGCAGCTGGGCCGGTGGTCGCCGTGCCGACGGCGCGGGTCGAACGCACCGAACGCGTTCCGCTGGAACAGTTGCCGGTCACCGTGAAACTCCCGCTGGAAGGGACGTCGGTGGTGGTGGTGCCGTTGAGCGGCATCGTGCTCGACGTGCTGGTGCGCGAAGGCGATGCGGTGAAGCGCGGGCAGGCGCTCGCCAGGCTGCAAAGCCGCGAGGCGATGACGCTGGGTGCGGACCTGTCGGCCGCACAGGGCGCCTATGGCGTCGCTGCGGCGCAGGCGAAGCGCGACGAACAACTGCTGAAGGAAGGCATCGTGCCGCAGGCGCGGGTGCAGGCCAGCATCGCTTCGCGCGACGCCGCGGCGGCGCGCGTCCGCGAACTCCAGGCCGCCCGTGCCTGGGCGCCCGCGGTGACTGGGTCGGGCATGGGCGTCTACGAACTGCGGGCGCCGATGGCGGGCCGCGTGATCGAGCGCGCCGTGCAGCCCGGCGGCACCTACGATGCTCTCGCGAAGGCCTTCGTGCTGACTGCCGGACAGCGCGTGATGCTCGAGCTGCGGGTGCCCGCCTCGCTGGCCGGCCAGGTGCGCCGTGGCCAGGAGGTGCGCACCAGCGAAGGCGCCGTGGCGCACGTCAGCGAAACCGCCGGCGTGCTCGATGCGGCCAGCCAGACGGTGCTGGTCCGCGCGGAAGGAGATGCCGGCGCCTTGCTGCCCGGCATGCAGACCAGCGCCACGCTGTGGCTGCCCGCGCCGCCGGATGCCGTCTCGGTGCCCGGCAATGCGCTGCTGGGCGAAGGCGACGCCATGCGCGTCTTCGTGCGCACGGCCGCCGGGTTCCGCGCCGTGAAGGTGAGCCTGCTGGCCCGCGACGGCGAATCGCGGCGCATCGTGCGCGGCGAGCTGAAGCACGGCGACGAAGTCGCCACGGGCGCGCTCGATACGCTGCAGGCGCGCACGGCCACGGAGGGGCGGTGAGATGTTGCAGCGACTCATTGCATTCTCGCTGGCGCAACGCCTGCTCGTGCTGGTCGTGGCACTCGGCCTGGTCGTGGCTGGCGCGTGGGCGTTCCTGCGCCTGCCGATCGACGCCTACCCGGACATCGCGCCCACCCAGGTCAAGCTGATCCTCAAGGCGCCCGGCATGACACCCGAAGAGGTGGAGAGCCGCGTGGTCGTGCCGCTGGAAATGGAACTGCTGGGCGTGCCCAAGGCCGTGATGCTGCGCTCGACCGCCAAGTACGCCATCGCGGACATCACCCTCGATTTCCAGGAGGGCACGGACATCTACTGGGCGCGCCAGCAGGTGGCCGAGCGTTACGCCGGCGCATCGGCCGTATTGCCCTCCGACGTGAGCGGCGGACTGGCGCCGATGTCCACGCCGCTGTCGGACATGTTCATGTTCACCATCGAGGGCGGGCATCTTTCGCTGGCGGAGCGCCGCAATCTGCTGGACTGGACCATCCGGCCCGCCCTGCGCACGATTCCCGGCGTGGCGGATCTCAACGCACTGGGCGGCGAGGTCCGCAGTTTCCTGGTGACGCCCGACCGTGCGCGGCTGTCTGCGGCCGGCCTGCATTTTCGCGATGTCGTCGATGCCGTCGAGCGCAACAACCGCAACGACGGCTCGGGCCGCCTGCGCGATGGCGGCGATGCGCTGATCGTGCGCACGGCCGGCGCCATCGTCACGCTCGACGACTTGCGCCAGGTGGTGGTCGCCATGCGCGGGGATGTGCCGATCCGCGTGGGCGACGTCGCCAAGGTCGGCTACGGTGCGGTGACGCGCTACGGTGCCGTCACGCGTGATGGCGAAGGCGAGGCCGTCGAAGGCCTGGTGGTGGGATTGCGCGGCGCCGATGCATCGCAGACCGTCGCCGCGGTGCGCGAGCGGCTGGCCGAGTTGCAGCGCAGCCTGCCGGCCGGCGTGCGCATCGAGACGTTCTACGACCGCGGCGGCCTGGTCGAGCGCGCGGTCGGCACGGTGCAGGAGGCCCTGATCGAAGCCAGCATCCTGGTGGTGATCCTGCTGCTGCTGTTCCTCGGCGACGTGCGCGCGGCGCTGGTGGTTTCGGTGACCTTGCCGCTGGCCGTGCTCGGCACCTTCCTGCTGATGCACTTCGTCGGCATGAGCGCCAACCTGATGAGCCTCGGCGGCCTGGCCATCGCCATCGGCATGCTGGTCGACGCGGCCGTCGTGGTGGTGGAGAACACGGTCAGCCGCCTTGCTCCCGCGGCGCATGGCGAGGCGGCGGCGCTTCCGCGCCTGCACCGCGTCTACCGCGCCGCGCGCGAGGTGGCGGCGCCGGTCGCCGCCGGCATCGTCATCATCATGCTGGTGTTCGCGCCCTTGCTGAGCCTGCAGGGACTGGAAGGCAAGCTGTTCGCGCCGGTTGCGCTGACCATCGTGTTCGCGCTGGCGACGTCGCTGCTGCTGTCGCTCACCGTGATACCGGTGTTGTGCTCGATGTTCCTGCGCGAAGGCGCGCATCGCGAACCCTGGCTGATGCGCCAGCTCGAACGCGGCTATCGCCCGCTGCTCGACTGGTCGCTCGCCCATGGTCGCGCGGTGGCGGCGATCGCGGTCGTCAGCCTCGGCGTCGGCGCGGTGGCCTACATGGGCACCGGCAAGACATTCATGCCCACCATGGACGAGGGCGACATGCTGGTGCAGCTGGTGAAGCCGGCCTCAGTCTCGCTGGAGGCCTCGCGCGACCTCGACCTGGAGATCGAGCGCGCCATCAAGGCGAAGCTGCCCGAAGTGGAGCACGTGATCGCGCGCCTGGGCTCGGACGAACTCGGCCTCGATCCGATGGGGCTCAACGAGACCGACATGTTCCTGCAGCTGAAACCGCGCAAGCAGTGGCGCGGCCCGGATGCCGCGTGGCTGGAACAGCAGCTGCGCGAAGTGATGGGCGGTTTCCCCGGCGTGGAATACGGCTTCACCCAACCCATCCAGATGCGCGTGTCCGAAATGCTTACCGGCAGCCGCGGCGACGTGGCGGTCAAGGTGTTCGGCACCGACCTGCAGATGCTCAACGAACTGGCCAACCGCGTCGCCGCCATCCTGGAACGCACCAAGGGCAGCCAGGACGTGCTTGCGCAGACCCAGGAGGGCATGCGCTACCTCGGCGTGCGGATCGATCGCCAGGCGGCGGGTCGCTACGGGCTGGACGTCGCCGCCGTGCAGGACGAACTGCGCGCCCAGCTCGAAGGGCGCCGCGCCGGGGTGGTGATCGAGCAGCAGCGCCGCACGCCGATCCTGGTGCGCGGCGACGAGCAGATCGCCCACGCGCCCGGACGCTTCGGGCAGATCAGCGTGGCTCGTGGCGATGGCGGTGAAGTGCCGCTGGAACAGCTCGCCAAACTCGAAGCCACCAGCGGCCCGGTGCAGGTGCGTCGCGAGAACGCCGCGCGCTATGCGCTGGTGCAGGCCAACGTCAGCGGGCGCGACCTGGTCGGCTTCGTCGCCGAGGCGCGCGCCGCCGTGGATCGCGAAGTGCACCTGCCATCGGGCTACCGCGTGAGCTGGGGCGGACAGTTCGAGAACCAGCAGCGCGCGGCGGCGCGCCTGGGGCTGGTGGTTCCGGCGGCGCTGGGCATGATCTTCCTGGTGCTGTTCTTCACCTTCGGCGCGGTGCGCGAGGCGCTGCTGATCCTCTGCAACGTTCCCTTCGCCATGGTGGGCGGCGTGGTCGCGCTGTGGCTGTCGGGCCAGTACCTCTCGGTGCCGGCGTCGGTGGGCTTCATCGCCTTGCTCGGCATCGCCGTGCTCAACGGCCTGGTGCTGGTGTCGTTCTTCAACCAGTTGCGCGAGTCCGGCATGCCCCTGGCGGACGTGGTGCGCGAGGGCGCGCTGCGCCGCCTCCGCCCGGTGTTGATGACGGCCTCCATCACCGCGCTCGGGCTGGTGCCGCTGCTGTTCGCCAGCGGCCCGGGTTCCGAAGTGCAGCGGCCGCTCGCGGTCGTGGTGATCGGCGGCCTGGTGACCTCCACCGCGCTGACGCTGTTGTTGATGCCGGTGTTGTTCCGTCGCTTTTGCGCCACGAGATAAGCCATGCCGTACGTACTGAAAAGATTGACCCTGGTGGCGCCGCGCGCGCTGGAAGAGGACCTGGTCGCGGCCCTGCTGGAAATGCATCCGGCGTTGCCCGGCTTCACCACCGCGCAAGTCGCCGGCCACGGCGAGGGCTTCGAGCAGGCGCGGGTGGCGGAGCGGGTGCAGGGACGCATCGACCGCGTGTTGCTGTGGCTGGTGCTGCCGGCGGAAACGGTGGACCGGGTGCTGTCCCGGCTGCGCGCGGCGTTGCCGCAGAGCGAGGTGGTGTGGTGGGTCGAACCGGTGGAGACCATGGGGCGGCTGGCATGAAGCGCTGGATCGGACTGCTGCTGGTCATGGCCTGTGCGGCGGCGCACGCGGCCGATGGCGATGATCCCATGCTGCCGCCGGCCAGCCTGGTGCTGCAGGCGGTCAGCGCCACGCCGGAGGTGCATCGCGCCGAAGCCTGGGTGGCGGCGGCCGATGCGCAGGCGCGCATGCGTGCCGTGGGCAGCCACGAGGCGCAGGTGACGGTGATCCCCCAGCGCCGCCGCGTGCAGGGCGACCGCGACTACAACGAATGGGAGCTGGATGTGGCGCGGCCGGTGCGCCTGCCCGGCAAGGCGCGGCTGGATCGCGAGATCGGCGCCGCCGGGCAGCAGGCCGCCCGGCTGTTGCTGGAGGACGCCCACCATGCCGCCGCGCGGCGGCTGCTCGCCGCGTGGTCGCAGTGGCAACGGGCGCGGGCGGAACACGAGCAATTGCGGCAACTGGTCGAGATCGCCCGGCGCGACCGCGACACGGTGGCGCGGCGGGTGCAACTGGGCGATGCCGCCGAGCGCGAGCGCCTCGCCACCGAGTCGGCGCTGGCGCAGGCGCAGGCGGCGCTGCTGCGCGCGCAGTCCACCCTGACCGGGGCGGAGCTGGCGTGGCGCAGCGAGTTTCCGTCCGTGCCGCTGCCGGAGCGCACCGCCGACGGCACGTACGCGCCGCCCGCGCTGGACGGCGACGACGGTGCCTGGGTGCAGCTGATCGTGACGCGCAGCCACGAAATCGGCGCGAGCGAAGCCCTGGCGCGGCAGAAGGACGCCGAAGCGCGCCGCGCGCGCGCCGACCGCGTGGCCGACCCCACGCTGGGCATACGCATGCTCAACGACCTGGGCGGCCGCGAGCGCGCCTACGGCGTGGTGCTGGGCATTCCGCTGGGCGGCAGCTATCGGCGCGCGGCTGCGCTCAAGGCCGACGCCGACACGCTGGCGGCCGAAGCGGATCTTGCGACCGTGCGGCGCGACATCGGGCGCGACGCGCGCATGGTGGTGGCGGCCGCGCGGGCAGGTCACGCCATCTGGGAAAGCCGGCGCGAGGCGCTGCAGGTCACCAGCGCCAGCGCCGCCAAGGCGGCCCGCGCCTATGCGCTGGGCGAGGCCGGCATCGCCGAGCTGCTGGCCGCGCGGCGCGCCGAGCAGGAGGCGATGCTGGCCGAGCGCCAGTCGGCCATCGACGCGCTGGAAGCGGTGACGCGGGTGCAGGTGGATGCCCATACGATCTGGCACCGCCACGACGACCATGACGAGTCGTCCGACGCCGCCGGTCCGCCCGCGCTTCCCGATTCCGGTGGGTAAGTCGCGCTGCGGATTTCGCCGCGGCCCATGCCGGGCACGGGCGTCGTGACGAGCCCGTGCCGCCGCAGGGACAACCCTGCCGCTGCCTCCGCAACGAAGACGCCGCTCAGCCCTTCACTTCCTCGAAGCGGTTTTCCGCGCGGTTCTTGCGCACCCTGGCCGGGTCCCACACGCGTCCGTTCATGGCGATGTAGACGCCGTCGGGCAGGGTCTGCACCGCGGCCACTGCGCAGCCGATGTTGAACACCGCGTCCGAGCCCTGGAAGCGCGCGGGGTTCAGCGCGCCGGTGAGCACGATCACCTTGCCGGGAATGCCGGCCAGCACCTTCGCGGTTTCCACCATGGTGTCGGTGCCGTGCGTCACCAGCACGTGGCGGTGCGGCTGCGCCTCGATGGTGGAACGCATCAGCGCGCGGTCCTCGTCGGTGACGTGCAGGCTGTCCTTGCGCAGGATGGGGATCACGTCGAACTGGAACGCAACGCCCAGCTGGCCGAGGATCTCGCCGATCTGCGGCGCGCCGATCTTGTAGTCCGACTTGTCGTCGAAGTAGATCTTGTCGATGGTGCCGCCGGTGGTGACGATGGTGAGATGCTGCATGGTCGAAGCCGAGTGGATGGAAAGGCCGCCAGTCTAACGCCCCGCCGTTCGCGGCCGTAACCGGCAGTTGCGCCCCCGGTCGGCTTACGCTCGTTCCAGCCCCCATTGCCGGCAGCACGCGTCCATGGCGCGCGCCGAGGCGAGCCGGAGCTTGGGCAGCGCGAGCTGGCGATGGATTTCCGCGTAGCGCCGGCGGTTCCCCGGCGTGACGATCGCGATGTGGTGGAGCATCGCCCACGTGATGCGGTCGCGACCGCCTGCCAGCCCGCCCGCGCGCGTGCGCCCGGACAGGCACCGGTTCACGTAACGGAACAGGCTGAGCGGGGTGGGGATGTCCAGCAGGATCACGCCCGTCGCCCGGCGGAACCGCTGCGGCATGCATCCGGAATAATTTCCGTCCATCACCCAGGCGTCGCCCCGGATCGCCTCGTCGTGCAGGGCCAGGAATTCGCCCGGAGGCCGCGGCTGCCAGTCCGTGTGCGGAAGATGGTGCAACTGGTCGAGATGGACCACCGCCAGCCCGCACTTGCGCGCGATCGCCTCCGCCAGCGTGGACTTGCCGCTGTTGGAGGGGCCGAGGATGCAGATGCGCCGCCCCAGTTCCGGCAGCGGCAGCCACGCGGCTTCGCCGGAGGGCGCCATCACTCGCCCAGCAGCAGATGGGTGTCGTCCGCGCCGGTATCGGCCAGGCGCAGCAGGCCGTGGCCCAGGAAGCGACGCAGGGCCGCGGCGGGGCGGGTGTCGCCGCGCACCTGCGCCCATGCCGCCTGTCGCGCCAGCAGGGCCGCCGCCGCGCTGCGCGCGAGCGTGAGCGCGAGGCCGCGCGCGCCGGCTTCGAGCGTGGCGCGGTCGGTGGATGGCGTGTCGAGGTGGCCGGCGGCGGCGTCCAGCGCGGCGTCGATGGCGAACGCCGCGTGCGGGTCCGCGCCCTGCAGCCAGCCGGCCACCGCGCTGCGCAGGGCACCCAGTCCGTCGCCCGCGAGCGCGCGCAGCGCATCCAGCGACAGCACGTTCGTGGTGCCTTCCCAGATCGCGTACACCTGCGCATCGCGCAGCAGTTGCGGCAGGCCGGTGTCCTCGATGTAGCCGGCGCCGCCGAAGCATTCCATGGCCTCGGAGCAGATGCGCACGGCGAGCTTGCCGGTCCACAGCTTGGCCAGCGGGGTGAGCAGGCGCAGCAGCAGCGCCTCATGCGGCGCTGCTGCGCCGTGTTCCACGCGGCCCAGCAACTGCGCCACCTCGAAGGCCAGCGCGAACGCGCCCTCGAATTCGGCCTGCATGTCGGCCAGCGTCTGCGCGTGCAGCGGCTGCTCGATCAGCGGGCGACCGAAGGCCTGGCGCCGCGCGGCGTAGTCGCGCGCCAGCGCGATCGCCCGCGCCATGCTGGCGATGGCGCACACCGCGTTCCAGGTGCGCGTGACGTTGAGCATCGGCGCCACCTGGCGCACGCCGTTCGCCAGTTCGCCCAGCGGCCATGCGGGCAGGCCGTCGAGATGGATCTCGGCGGTGGGCAGTTCCTGCGTGCCCAGCTTGTCCTTGAGGCGGTCGATCAGCAGCCCGGGTTTGCGCTGCGCGCCGTCCATGGTTTCCACGTAGAACAGCGCCAGCGCGCCGGAGCCGGCACCGGCGCCTTCGGGGCGCGCCAGCGCCAGGGCGGCCTCGCCGACCACGGCGGAGCTGAACCACTTCCGGCCATGCAGGCGCCACTGGCCATCGGCGTCCTGCCGCGCCACGGTTTCGGTGTGCCCGACGTCCGAACCGCCGTGCGTCTCGGTCATCCACTGGCCGCTGAGCCAGAACGTCGCGGCGTCGCGGCTGAGGAAATGCGGCAGCGCGCGTTCGATCAGCGTCCGGTTGCCGGAAGCCTTCAGCGCGGTCGTCGCGCCGTCGGTCATCGCCAGCGGGCAGGTGTAGAACTCGCTGGCCACGTGGTAGAGGTAGACGCGGGCGAATTCCTCCAGCCGCGCGTGCTCGTGGTTCTCATGGCCGCTGGCGAGCACCGCGTGGCGCGTGGTGAGCTGCGGCCCATCCTGCCACGCCGCGGTCAGCTCGATGCGGTCGACGCGCCGCCCCCAGGCATCCCACTGCGTGAGCACCGGCTTGCGCCGCGTGGTGACGCCGGCCCGCTGCCACGCCATCAGCGCATAGTCGCCCAGCGCATCGAGATCGGCATCCAGCGTGGCACGGCGCGAGGCGGGCAGGGCGCGGTCGAGCAGCGCATGCAGCAGGCGGTCGCTGCGCCACGGATGCGGCAGTTGCGGTGCGTCTTGCAGGAATCCCATGGGCACTCCAGGCGTGGCCTGCCGAGGAAGATCTGATCTTGCCCGTCGTTCCTGCGTTCGCAGGAATGAGGAGCAATCAGTCGATCAATCAGACCTTCCCGAGGAGTATAGGCAAATGGCGGTGGCGTGCCGTGAAGCGTCCGGCCTCAGTCCGCCACGATCGCATCGAAGTCCACCAGGTCACCCGCCTCGCCGCGCACGTACAGGCGCTTGCGGCGGTGCGGGTAGTCGCAGATGTCCTGTTCGAGGCGCTGGCCGGTCACCAGCAGCACGAGCGGGGCGTCGCTTGTGTTGGTGATGACGTGGGCGGGACCGTTGCGCGGGAAGCCGAGGAAGTCGCCGGGGCCGATGGCGTGGCTCTGCTCGTCGATCAGCGCGTGCCCGTGTCCGGCCAGCACGTAGACGCACTCTTCCTCGTAGTGATGGACGTGGTATTCGCTGGAGTCGCGGCCCGGCGCCAGCTCGATGCGATGGAAGCCGAACCGGGTGAGGCCGGTGGCGTCGCCGAGCGACTTGCGCAGGCGCAGCGCGTTCGGGTTCAGCGGATTGGGACTGGGCACCGCCTGCATGGCCTCGATGTCGGCGGCTTTCAGCAACGCGCGGGGCTGGCTCATGCGGGTCTCCCGGTCGGTGGATGGAGCGGCGTCAGCGGCGCGGACGGCGCACGCCTGCGCCCAGGGCGCCGATCAGCAGCAGGGTCAGCGCGATCTCGGCCAGCGCCAGCGCGCGTTCGGGCGGCGCGCTCCACGCTTCGGCCACGCCGTGGCAGAAATAGAACAAGGCGAGGATGCCTACCCACAGCAGCGCGCGGCGCGGCTGGCGCAACGCGGCCAGCGGCAGCAGCAGCGGAACCACGGTGATCGCCAGCACCGCTGCCACGGGCAGGCTTTGCGACGGCTGCAGCCAGCCGTGCCAGAGCAGTTGCAGTGCGGCGAGCGCGGCCCAGGCGGCGAGGCCCAGCTTCTGCTCGATCGGCAATGCAGCGGCGCTCATACGCCCGCGGCCAGCTTGCGGGCGGTTTCGGCGAGGCGGCGGCCCAGCGCGCGGCTCAGTTCGCGTTCGTGTTCGCTGATCGCGTTCTCGCCCCTGGGGCCGGCGACGTGGCTGGCGCCGTAGGGCGAGCCGCCGCTCTGGGTGGCGGTGAGCGCGGGTTCGGTGAACGGGATGCCGAGCAGCAGCATGCCGTGGTGCAGCAGCGGCAGGGCCATCGTCAGCAGGGTGGATTCCTGGCCGCCATGCATGGTGCTGGTGGAGGTGAACACGGCCGCGGGCTTGCCCACCAGCACGCCGCTGGCCCATTCGGCGCCGGTGCTGTCGAGGAAGTATTTGAGCGGCGCGGCCATGTTGCCGAAGCGGGTGGGGCTGCCGAGCGCGAGGCCGCTGCAGTCGGCGAGATCCTGCCTGGTCGCGTACGGTGCGCCCTCGTCCGGCACCGGCGGCTGCGCGGTTTCGGTGACCGGCGCCACCGGCGGCACCTGGCGCAGGCGCGCGCGCATGCCGGGAACTTCCTCGATGCCGCGTGCGATCAATCGCGCCAGCTGCGCGGTGTGGCCGTTGCGGCTGTAGTAGAGGACGAGGATGTCGTTCATGCGTGTGGGCGCGGTGGGGGCAATGCGTTAGTGTAGAAGCTATCCCGGCATTCGTTCGCCCGGGCGCGGGCCCGCAGGGCCGAAGCCGGAGTGCAGGGCGTCGCGGACGCCCGGCGGTCCCTTCTCGCGGAACCCCGTTCCGCCACGCCCGGCCCGAACGCAGCCGATTTTGCGAGCCACCCATGAATCTGCGTTTCGATCGCGACCGCCTGCAGAGTTTCGGCCGCTTCCTGTGGCAGCGCTTCGTCGACGACAAGTGCTTCGAGACCGCCGGCGCGCTGTCCTACACCACCCTGGTGTCGCTGGTGCCGCTCACCGTGGCGGTGCTGACGATGTTCGCGGCGTTCCCGATGTTCGAGAACGCGCGCGAGACCCTGTTGAATTTCGTGTTCAGCAATTTCGTGCCGGCGGCGGGCGAGAAGGTGCAGGAGACGCTGCTGGCGTTCGCCACGAACGCGCGCAAGCTCACCGGCATCAGCATCCTGGTGATGCTGTTCAGCGCGCTCTCGATGATGGTGAGCATCGAGGACCGGCTGAACCGCATCTGGCGCGTGCACCAGCCGCGCGGCTGGGGCTCGCGGCTGCTGCTGTACTGGGCGGCGCTGACGCTGGGGCCGATCCTGGTGATGGGCGGCATCGTGCTCACTTCCTACGTCACCGCGATACCGATGCTGCAGGCCGCGAGCGGCCAGCTGATGAGCATGGGCCAGCGCCTGCTGAGCACGCTGCCGTTCGTGGTGACCTTCGTCACGCTGTGGATGATGTACGTGCTGATCCCCAACAGCCGGGTGTCGCGCCGAAACGCGGCGATCGGCGCGCTGCTTGGCGCGCTGCTGTTCGAGATCGCGCGCTGGGGCTTCGCGCGCTTCGTGCAGCATGCGCAGACCTACCAGGACATCTACGGCGCGCTGGCGGTGATCCCGATCTTCCTGCTGTGGATCTACCTGTCGTGGGTGATCGTGATCCTCGGCGCGTCGATTGCCGCGTCGGTGTCGGCGTTCGATTACCAGCCGCCGACAGAGACGCTGCCTGCCGGCGCCGAGTTCCTCGGCCTGCTGCTGGTGCTGCGGCACTTCATCGACGCGCAGCGTTGCGGCGCCAGCGTGGACCCGGCGTCGATCCGCGCGCGCGAGCCGCGCCTGAGCAGCGCCCGGGTGGCGGCGTATTTCGACGATCTGCAGCGCGCCGACCTGATCCAGCGCGGCGAGTCCGGCGGCTGGCTGCTCAGTCGCAGCCTGGATACCGCCGACCTGCTGCGCGTGTATCGGCACAGCGACTACCGCCTGCCGCTGCAGCCGACGCAGGAGGCGACGACGCTGGGCCTGCAACTGCCGCGGGAGCTGCTGGCGATGCTGGCCGAACTTGCCGCCGCCTTGCGTTCCACGCTGGCGACGCCGCTGGGCCAAGTCTTTCCGGTGAGCGCCGGAACCCCCGAACCACAGGATCATTCCGCATGAACAGATTCCTTCGCCTTGCCGCGCTGCTGTTGCCGCTGGCGTTGCTGGGCACGGCGCAAGCCGCGATGCCCGCGCATCCGTCCATCCGCGTCACCACGCTGGACGGCAAGCCCTACGACCTCGCCGCGCAGCGCGGGCACTGGGTGATCGTGAATTTCTGGGCCACCTGGTGCGTGCCGTGCATCGCGGAGATGCCGGAACTCTCGCACTACGTGGCCACGCACCCGAACGTGCGCGCGATCGGCCTGGCCTACGAGGACAGCGAGGCCGCCGACATCCAGGCCTTCCTCAAGAAGCACCCGGTGTCGTATCCCGTCGCCCAGGTCACGCTGGACAAGCCGCTGAAGGATTTCGACGAACCGCGCGGCCTGCCCACCACCTGGCTGATCGCGCCGGACGGCACGGTGGCGACGCACTTCATCGGCCCGATCGATGCCGCCAGGCTGGATGCGGCGATCGGCACGGGCAAGCGCTGATGCCGGCAGCGCGCTTCCTCGTCGCGGGCAAGGTGCAGGGCGTGTTCTTCCGCGCCAGCACGCGTGAAGAGGCGCTGCAGCTTGGGCTGACGGGCCATGCGCGCAATCGCGCCGACGGTTCCGTGGAAGTGCTGGCCCAGGGCGAGCCCGGCGCGCTGGCCGAACTGGAACGCTGGCTGCGTCACGGGCCGCCCCTGGCCCGCGTCGAATCGCTGACGCGGGAAGACCTGGCGGAACAGCCGTTGCGCGGTTTCGGCATCGGCTGAAGCCGCGCGTTCAATACACCTGCGGCACCCGCAACGCCCGCGCGGTGACGCGTTCGCTCCTGGGCTTGCCGTGCAGCTTCGCCAGCTTCACCTTGGGCGCCTCCACGTCGGTGTTCGGCAACTGGTCGATCAGGTGGCGGATCAGGTTCAGGCGGCCGAGCTTCTGGTCGTTGTAGTCGGCCACGAACCATGGCGCGTTCGGCGCATGCGTGCGCTCGATCATGCGGTCGCGCAGCTTGCCCATCTCGGCGTACTTGTCGCGCCCGGCGATATCCACCGGCGACAGCTTCCAGCGTTTCAGGGGATCGTCGGCGCGTTCGGCGAAGCGTTGCTCCTGCTGCTCCTGGTCCACCGCCAGCCAGTACTTGAGCAGGATGATGCCGTCGTCGGTGAGCAGCTTCTCGAACACCGGCGCGGCCTCCAGGAAGCGCTCGGTGTCCGCCTTGCTGCAGAAGCCCATGGCCGGCTCGACCACGCCGCGGTTGTACCAGCTGCGGTCGAACAGCACCATTTCGCCGGGGTTGGGCAGGTGCGCGACGTAGCGCTGGAAATACCACTGCCCGGCTTCCCGCTCGCTGGGCTTGGACAGCGCCACCACGCGGTAGCCGCGGGTGTCGATGGACTCGGTGATCGCCTTGATCGTGCCGCCCTTGCCGGCGGTGTCGCGGCCTTCGAAGATCACCAGCAGGCGCTTGCCGCTGGTGTGCAGCCAGCGCTGCACGCCCAGCAATTCGATCTGCAGCGCCTCGAGTTGCTTCCGGTAGTTCGTGGTCTTGGCCATGCGCGACGCTCCTGCGGAAGGTCGGGGCAGTATAGGCCGCGCGCTCGCGCGCGACGGCGGCTCAGCCGCCGGCCAGCGCCTTCAACTCGTCCGCCTGCGCCTCGCGGGCCAGCGCGTCGAACAGTTCGTCCAGCTCGCCTTCCATGATCTGCGGCAGGTCGTGCAGCTCCAGCCCGATGCGGTGGTCGGTGACCAGGTTGTCCTTGTAGCGGTAGGTGCGGATGCGCTGGCTGCGGTCGCCGGTGCCGACCTGCAGGCGGCGCTGCTGCGCCTGCGCGTGGCTCTGCTTCTCGCGTTCGGCGTCGAGCAGGCGGGCCTTCAGCAGGCTCATGGCGCGGGCGCGATTCTTGTGCTGGCTGCGCTCGTCCTGGCATTCCACCACCGTGCCGGTGGGCAGGTGGGTGATGCGGATCGCCGAGTCGGTCTTGTTGACGTGCTGGCCGCCGGCGCCGGAAGCGCGGAACGTGTCGATCTTCAGGTCCGCCGGATTGATCGCCACGTCCTCGATCTCGTCCATCTCCGGCAGCACCGCGACCGTGGCCGTCGACGTATGGATGCGCCCCTGCGCCTCGGTTGCCGGCACGCGCTTCACGCAATGCGCGCCGGATTCGAACTTCAGCCGCGAATACGCGCCCTGGCCGTCGATGCGCGCGACGATCTCCTTGTAGCCGCCGTGCTCGCCTGCGTGTTCGCTGAGGATTTCCACCTGCCAGCGCCGGCGCTCGGCATGGCGCGCGTACATGCGGAACAGGTCGCCGGCGAAGATCGCCGCCTCGTCGCCGCCGGTGCCCGCGCGCACCTCCAGGAACAGGTTGGCCGCGTCGCGCGGATCCTTCGGCAGCAGCAGGACTTGCAGTTCGCCGTCGAGTTCGGCAAGGCGCCGCTCCAGCCGCGCGATGTCGTCGGCGGCCATGTCGGCCAGTTCGGGATCGTCCAGCATCGCGCGTGCCTCGGCCAGTTCGCGCGTGGCGGCCGCGTGCTCGCGCAGCGCGGCGGCCACGGGTTCGAGCTGGGCGTATTCGCGCGACAGCTCGCGGAAGCGCGCGCCGTCGGCGAGCACGTCGGGCTGGGCCAGCAGCAGGCCGATCTCCTCGTGGCGTTCGGCGAGGGTTTCGAGTTTGCGGTGGATGGATGGCGTCATGGGCACGAGGCGGGAAGCGGGAACGGAACGGCCGACGAGGCGGCCGCGCGAGACGCAGGAGGCGGCAGCCAGCCGCCCTCGCTAGACCTTCCGCGTTTCCGGGTCTTCCTCGTCCAGGCCGTACAGGCGGCCGGCCGCGTGCAGCAGGTCCAGGTCGCCGGACAGCGCGGCTTCGCGCAGGCGCGCGCTGGGGTGGTGCAACAGCTTGTTGGTGAGCGTGTGGGCGAGGAAGCCCAGCGCTTCCTCGGGCGACTTGCCGCGCGCAAGCATGGCGCGGGCCTTGTCCAGCACCTCGTCGCGATAGCCCTCCGCGTGCTGGCGCAGGTCCAGCGCCGGATTGTGCAGGGTGAGCGCGCGGCGCCAGGCCATGTAGCGGTCCACCTGCAGGTCGATGATGGCGTCGGCTTCGCGCGCGGCGGCGGCGCGCGAGCGGCGGTTGTCGTCGATCACCTGCTGCAGGTCGTCGATGCCGTAGAGGTAGATGTCGGGCAGCTCGGCCACCGAGGGCTCGATGTCGCGCGGCACGGCGATGTCCACCAGGAACATCGGCTTGCGCCGGCGCGCGGCCAGCGCCTGTTCGACCATCGCGCGGGTCAACACGGGCTGGCGCGCGGCGGTGGAGGAGATCACCACGTCGGCCTCGGCCAGGTGCTGCGGCAGGTCGGCCAGCGCGACCGCGTAGCCGCCGTAGCGGCCAGCGAGGTCCTGCGCGGTTTCCAGCGTGCGGTTCGCCACGATCAGCCGGCGCGCCTGCTTGTCGGCGAGGTGGCGCGCGGCCAGTTCGATGGTGTCGCCGGCGCCGATCAGCAGCACGCAGGCCTCGCGCAGGTCGGCGAACACCTGCTCGGCGAGGCGCACCGCGGTGAACGCGACCGACACGGTGTGCGCGCCGATCCGGGTTTCCGTGCGCACCCGCTTGGCGACCGCGAAGGTGTGCTGCAGCAGGCGGTCCAGCGGCGCCTTCAGCGTGTGCGCCTCGCGCGCGAGCTGGTAGGCGTCCTTCACCTGGCCGAGGATCTGCGGTTCGCCGAGCACCATCGAATCCAGCCCGGTGGCGACGCGGAACAGGTGGCGCGCCGCGTTCTGCTCGTCGTGGCGGTACAGGAACTCGTCCAGCTTGCCGGGAGTCAGACGGTGATGGCGGTTCAGCCATGCCTGCGGCAACTGCTCGGCGCCGGCGGCCACGCTCACGTACAGCTCGGTACGGTTGCAGGTGGACAGGATCATCGCCTCTTCCACGCCGGGTTCGCGCTGCAGCTCGTACAACGCGGCGGTGGTGGCTTCGGGGTCGAACGCCACCTGTTCGCGCAGGGTGACCGGCGCGGTGAGGTGGTTGAGCCCGAGGGCGACGAGAGGCATGGCTGGGCGAAGGTTCCGGCGGATGTCTGGCGGCGTAGGCTAAGCTTGTCGTCGAGGCGCCGCGGACATGGACGCGGTCGTGGCAGGATGGGCGGAGTACGGACAGACGGTGGTCAGTGTGCGAAGCAGGCGTTGCGGATTCAAGCAGATGCGGCATTTTACGGCAGCCGCGGCGCTGATGCTCGGCCTGGCCGGCTGTGCCCAGGCGCCGCTGCGGCAACCCGCCGCCCAGCCGGCTGCCGCGCCCGTCCAGCCGATGGCGCGGATGACGGTGGCGACCCCGGACGAGGACCACGACCTGCTGGCGCAACTGCTGGCCGGCGAAATGGCGCTGGGCCGGAGCGACCTCGAGGCCGCGGCGCGGTATTACGGCAAGGCGATGGCGCTGAGCGACGATCCCGCCGTGGCCGAGCATGCCGCGATGCTGGCGATCGCGGTGCACGACGATGCGGCCACCGGACGCGCGCTGGACCGCTGGCAGGCGCTGGGCGCCAAGCCGGCGGGAATGGCGCAGGCGCGCGCCCAGCTCGCACTGAACCGCGGCGACACCGCCGAGGCGCAGCGCCAGTTGAAGATACTCACGGACAGCCACCACAAGGACGCCTGGCGCGGCTTCGGCCAGGTGCTGCTGGGCGCACGCGACCAGGCTCAGGCCGGGCAGTTGCTGGAGGCGCTGGCCACCCCGCAGCGCCTGCCGGCCGATCCGCAGGCCTGGCTGGCGATGAGCGAACTGGGCGACAAGCTGGGCCGCCACGCCTACGCGCAGCGCATCGCGGACGCCGCGATGACGCGCTTCCGCAGCAATGCCGAGGTCTACGCCTGGGCAGCGCAGATGAAGGCCCGTAACGGCGACGCCAAGGGCGCGCGCGAGCTGCTGCAGCAAGCCATCGCGAAGTCCCCCGACAACGTGCACCTGCGCCTGGTCTACGCCAGCATGCTCAGCACGGCCGGCGACTACGCGGCCGCCGCGAAGCTGCTGGACCACGGCCCGCAGAACGCCGACACCTACCAGTTGCGCGCCGCATTGGCCGCGCGCAGCAACGACACCAGGACGCTGGCCGGGCTGTACCGCCAGTTGCAGCAGGCGGCGCCCCGCGTGCGCGCGCAGAACGCGTTCCTGCTGGGCCAGCTCGCCGAGATGCAGCATCGCGGCGCCGAGGCGCTGGCCTGGTACGGCCAGGTCGGCGACGACGACCCGCACGCGTTCGACGCCGACCTGCGCAGCGCCGTGCTGCTGCAGGCACAGGGCAAGAGCGCCGAGGCCCACGAGCTGCTGGGGCAGTTGCAGCTGGACTACCTGGACCAGCCGACCCGGTTGCGCCAGGCCTACCAGCTCGACGCCGAGCTCTACATGCGCGAGCAGCGCTACCCGCAGGCGGTCGAGGCGTTCACCCGTGCGCTGCAGGTGGTGCCGAACGATCCGGGCCTGCTGTACGGCCGCGGCCTGGCCTACGCCGAGGCCGACCAGACCGATCTCGCGGTGCAGGACTTCCGCAGCCTGCTCAAGCTCAAGCCGGACGACATCGACGCCAGCAACGCGCTGGGCTACACGCTGGCCGACGCGGGCCGCGACCTGCCCGAGGCGGAGCAACTGATCGGCAAGGCGCGCGCCGCCCGGCCGAACGATCCCGCGATCGCCGACTCCTGGGGCTGGCTGCAGTACCGGCTGGGCCATCTGGACCAGGCGGTGCAGGCGCTGCGCGTCGCGTGGCAGGCGGCCAAGGACGCCGACGTGGGCGTGCACCTGGGCGAGGTGCTATGGAAGCAGGGCGACCACCAGGACGCGCAGCACGTGTTCGACGAGGTGCACAAGATCGACCCGCACAACGCCAGCCTGCAAAGCACCTTGAAGCGGCTGCATCCATGAAGCGTTCCTTTCGATTCCTCGCGGCGGCGCTGCCGCTGCTGCTCGCCGCCTGCGCGCCGCAGCTCGTGCGCATCAAGGGCGATGCCGCCCTGCTCGATGCGCAGGCCGCGCGCGAACAGGCGCTGGCGCACACCGACCACTGGACGCTGGAAGGTCGGCTCGGCGTGTCCGACGGCCGCGACGGCGGCAGCGGCGGCTTCACCTGGACCCAGGACGGCGACAGCTACCGCTTCGTGTTCCGCACGCCGATCACCGGCCGCAGCTTCGAGCTCAGCGGCAGCCCCGGCAGCGCGCTGTTGCAGGGGCTGGACGGCGGCCCGCTGCAGGGCCCGGACGCCGAGGCGCTGATGCGCCGCGCGCTGGGCTGGGAGGTGCCGCTGCACGACCTGCGCGCCTGGGTGCTGGGCCTGCGCGCGGACAGCGGCCCGGCCGAACTGGCGTTCGGCGACAACCGCCTGCCGTCGCTGCTGCAGCAGGACGGCTGGGCGGTGGACTACCGTGCGTGGGACACCGCCCGCCAACCGCCGCTGCCCACCACCATCTTCGCCTCGCGGCCGCCGTACAAGGTGCGGCTGTCGGTGGAGAACTGGACGATCCGCTAGACTGCGCGGCCCGCCAGGGTTTCCCAGCATGCGCTGCACCATCGTTCCCGCCCGCCTCGACCAGGCCGACACGCTGCGCGACATCGAGCGCGCGGCGCAGGAATTGTTCCGCGGCCATCCGGCGTGGCCCTCCTACGCCGCTGCGACGATGGACCCGGAGGCGCTGGCCGCCGCCATCGCCGCCGGCCGCGTCTGGGTCGCGCTGGACGAGGGCGGCGACGCCGTGGGCTTCGTGGGCGTGGAGGTGGAGGACGGCGAGGCCGGCATCGCCGAGATCGACGTGCTGCCCAGCCATGGTCGGCGCGGCATCGGCGCGGCGCTGCTGGAGCACGCCTGCGCGTGGGCGGCAGAATCCGGCTATCCGTCGGTGGTGCTGGGCACGCTGTCGGACGTGCCGTGGAATGCGCCGTTCTATGCGCGCCACGGTTTCGAGGCCATCGATCCGCGGCACTACACGCGGGCCTTGGCGGAGCACCACGAGCACGACCGCGAGCGCGGCTTCCCCCTGCATCTGCGCGTATTCATGCGCCGCCGGCTGCGCGTCTCGCCGGACGGCTGGACGCGCTGGCCGGCGCCGGCCAAGCTCAACCTGTTCCTGCGCATCACCGGCCGCCGTGCGGACGGCTACCACGAATTGCAGACCGTGTTCCGCCTGCTGGACTGGGGCGACGCCCTGCGCCTGCGCGTGCGCGGGGACGGCGTGATCCGCCGCCTGGGAGACGTGCCGGGCGTGCCCGAGCCGGACGACCTGGTGGTGCGCGCCGCGTGGCTGCTGCAGCAGCGCACCGGCAGCGCGTCCGGGGCCGAGATCGCGCTGGAAAAGCGCATCCCCATGGGCGGCGGCCTGGGCGGCGGCAGTTCCGATGCCGCCACCGTGCTGGTGGCGCTGAACCACCTGTGGCGCTGCGGGCTGGACGAGGACGCGCTGGCCGAACTGGGCCGGCAACTGGGCGCCGACGTGCCGGTGTTCGTGCGCGGCCGCTCGGCCTGGGCCGAGGGTGTGGGCGAGCGGCTCACCCCGCTGGCGCTGCCACGCCGGCATTACGTGGTGCTGGATCCGCGTGAGCAGGTGCCCACCGCAGCGCTGTTTCAAGCCCCTGAATTGACACGAAATGCGCCTCCGGCGACAATTTCGTCCTTTGTTTCGGGCGAATCGGCGGAAAACGCCTTCACTCCGGTGGTGCGCGAGCGCCATCCGCGGGTGGCGGCGGCGCTGGACTGGCTGGGACGCCACGGGGCGGCACGGCTTTCCGGCAGCGGCGGCTGCGTGTTCCTGGAAACGGCGACGCGGGAGCAGGCCGAGGCCGTGGCGGCGCAGTGCCCGGGCGAGTTCGGCGTCCACGTGGCGAACGGCGTCAACCGCTCGCCGCTGCTCGCGGCGCTGGAACGCCATCGTGCGGTTTCGGGCGGAACAAAAACGGGTTGAGGCCATGCCGCGACGCGAGCGGCGCGGCGGGTATCGCAAGTCCGGTCAGGATGGCCGGGAAGTTTCAGGCCACCGGAGCGTGGCGCAGCAAACGAGATGATGGGGCGTCGCCAAGCTGGTTAAGGCACGGGATTTTGATTCCCGCATGCGCAGGTTCGAATCCTGCCGCCCCAGCCACCCAGCAAGCACAGGTTGAATTTTTCCGAGGAATGCAAGCGTGGACAGGTCCAGCCCGATGATGCTGTTTACCGGCAACGCGCATCCCGCGCTGGCGGAGGATGTGGCCCACCGCCTTGGCGTGCCGCTGGGCAAGGCCCTGGTCAGCACCTTCAGCGACGGCGAGGTGCAGATCGAGATCGAGGAGAACGTGCGCAACCAGGACGTGTTCGTGCTGCAGCCCACCGGCGCACCGAGCGCGAAGAACCTGGTCGAGCTGCTGGCGCTGGCCGACGCGCTGAAGCGCGCCTCCGCCGCCAGCGTCACCGCGGTGATCCCGTACTTCGGCTACGCGCGGCAGGACCGCCGTCCGCGCTCGGCCCGCGTGCCGATCACCGCGAAGCTGGTGGCCAAGCTGATCAGCACCGCCGGCGTCGACCGCGTGCTCACGGTGGACCTGCATGCGGAGCAGATCCAGGGCTTCTTCGACATTCCGGTGGACAACGTCTACGCCTCGCCGGTGCTGCTGGCCGACATCTGGCGCCACTTCAGCATGGACGACATGATCGTGGTCAGCCCGGACGTGGGCGGCGTGGTGCGCGCCCGCGCGCTGGCCAAGCGGCTGGACGACGCGGACCTGGCGATCATCGACAAGCGTCGCCCGAAGGCGAACGTGGCCACGGTGATGAACATCATCGGCGACGTCAACGGCAAGACCTGCGTGATGGTGGACGACATCGTCGACACCGCCGGCACGCTGTGCGCGGCGGCCGCGGCGCTGAAGGAACGCGGCGCCCGCAAGGTGGTGGCCTACTGCGTGCACCCGGTGCTTTCCGGCGCGGCGATGAGCAACCTGGAGAATTCCCAGCTCGACCAGCTGGTGGTCACCAACACGCTGCCGCTCAGCGCCGAGGCGCAGGCCTGCGCGAAGATCCGCCAGCTCTCGGTGGGCGAACTGCTGGCCGAAACGATACGCCGCATCGCGTTCGGCGAATCGGTGAGTTCGCTGTACGTGGATTGATTTGGATTACGGGATTCGGGAGGCGGGATCGGGGATTCGGAACAGCGGCACCACCGCCATTCGAGTCTCCAGCCCGGTTTCCCGGTCCGAAAACCCGACTCCCCTGGTCGCGGGGGAGTCACCCTGCCACCGCAAGGTGGCCCAACTCCCAAGGTAGTGAAAGCAATGGCAAAGACTCATGAAATCAAGGCCGAGAGCCGCAAGGACGAAGGGAAGGGTGCGAGCCGCCGCCTGCGTCGCGCGAGCTACGTCCCGGCCGTCGTCTATGGTGCGGGCCAGCCCGCGCAGAGCATCCAGATCGAGCACAACACCATCCTGCTCGCCGCCAAGCACGAGTGGTTCTTCTCCTCGGTGCTCGACCTGAACGTCGACGGCAAGGTGCAGAAGGTGCTGGTGCGCGACTGGCAGAAGCATCCGTTCAAGCAGCAGATGATGCACATGGATTTCCTGCGCATCAACGAGAACGAGGCGGTGCGCGTGAACGTGCCGCTGCACTTCCTGAACCAGGAGAAGTCGCCCGCCGCCAAGACCGCCGGCGTGTTGATCTCGCACAACCTCACGGAAGTGGAAGTCTCCTGCCTGCCCAAGGACCTGCCCGAGTTCATCGAGCTGGACCTGGCCGGGCTGGACTCCGGCGACATCGTCCACCTGTCGCAGCTCAAGCTGCCGAAGGGCGTGGAGATCGTGGCGCTGCACCTGGGCGCCGACCACGACGCGGCCGTCGTCACCGCGAACACGGTGAAGGAAGAGGTCGAGGAAGCGCCGGCCGCCGAGGGTGCCGCCGACGAGGCTGCGCCGGCCAAGGACGCCGCCGCCCCGGCCAAGGACGCCAAGAAGTAAGCCGCTGCGGCCCGCACCCCGCCGGGGTGCGGGCCCAGGCGCTTGCTGGCCGTCATGGCAGGTTTGCGACTCGTCGTCGGGCTGGGCAATCCCGGTGCCGAATACCTCCGAACCCGGCACAACGCCGGGTTCTGGCTTGTGGACGCCCTGGCGACGGGGCAGGACGGGCGCTGGAGTTTCGACGGCAAGCTGCACGGCGAGAGCTGCAAGGTGCGCCTGGGCGGCGAGCCGGTGTGGCTGCTCAAGCCCGCCACGTTCATGAACAAGAGCGGCATCGCGGTCGCTTCCGCGCTGCGCTACTACAAGATTTCGCCGGAGGAGTGCCTGGTCGCCCATGACGACCTGGACCTTCCCGCCGGCACCACGCGCCTGAAGTTCGACGGCGGCCACGGCGGCCAGAACGGATTGCGCGACATCGTCGCCCACCTGGGCCACGGCAAGTTCCATCGCCTGCGCATCGGCATCGGCCATCCCGGCCATCGCGACCAGGTCACCCCGTGGGTGCTGGGCCGCCCGTCGGCGCAGGACGAGGACGCGATCGTGGACGCCATCGCCCGCGCGCTGGACGTGCTGCCGCTGGCGGCGGCCGGCCAGTTCGAGAAGGCGATGCAGCAGTTGCATACAAGCCGGGATTCGTGATTCGGGATTCGGGATTCGTCAGAAGTCTGGCGCCCCGTTTTCCCTGATCTCCCATCCCTTCACCCCGAATCCCGGAGCTTCACATGGGCATCAAATGCGGCATCGTCGGCCTGCCCAACGTCGGCAAGTCCACCCTGTTCAACGCGCTGACCAAGGCGGGCATCGCCGCGGCGAATTTCCCGTTCTGCACCATCGAGCCCAACGTGGGCGTGGTGCCGGTGCCCGATCCGCGCCTCAACGCGCTGGCGGTGATCGTCAAGCCGCAGAAGCTGGTGCCCACCGCGGTGGAGTTCGTCGACATCGCCGGCCTGGTCGCCGGCGCTTCCAAGGGCGAGGGCCTTGGCAACAAGTTCCTCGCGCACATCCGCGAGGTGGACGCGATCACCCACGTGGTGCGCTGCTTCGAGCACGGTGACATCGTGCACGTGGCCGGCAGGGTCGACCCGATCGCCGACATCGAGACCATCGACACCGAGCTGGCGCTGGCCGACCTGGATTCGGTGGACAAGGCGCTGAACCGCGCCGAGCGCGCGGCCAAGGCGAACGACAAGGAAGCGCTGGCGAAGAAGCCGGTGCTGCAGAAGCTCGCCGCGGCGCTCAACGAGGGCCGGTCGGCGCGCAGCGTGAAGCTGGACGACGAGGAAAAGGCGCTGGTGCGCGACCTGTTCCTGCTCACGCTCAAGCCGTTGATGTACATCGCCAACGTGCTGGAAGACGGCTTCGAGAACAACCCGCACCTCGACGCCGTGCGCGCACGCGCCGCCGAGGAGGGCGCCGAGGTGGTGCCGGTGTGCGCCGCCATCGAGGAGGAACTGGCCCAGCTCGACGACGCCGATCGCGACGAATTCCTCAAGGATCTCGGCCTGGACGAGCCCGGCCTCAACCGCGTGATCCGCGCCGGCTACAAACTGCTCGACCTGCAGACCTACTTCACCGCAGGCGTGAAGGAAGTGCGCGCCTGGACCATCAAGCGCGGTTTTACCGCGCCGCAGGCCGCCGGCGTGATCCATACCGATTTCGAGCGCGGCTTCATCCGCGCCGAAACCGTCTCCTACGACGACTTCATCCAGTACAAGGGCGAGCAGGGCGCCGCCGCGGCGGGCCGCCTGCGCAAGGAAGGCAAGGACTACGTCGTCAAGGACGGCGACGTGCTGCACTTCCTGTTCAACGTCTGAGTCCGTTCGGGCCGGTCCGTCTGGAGCGCTCGGTGCGCGGCGGCCGGACGTCGCGCCACGAGCCCGCGAGAACAGCAGCCTCCGGTGAGGATCCTTCACCGGAGGTATTTCTGCATCCACCCTATCCAGCGGCGATACATGTCGGTGACCTGCACCGTGTCGTTGGGCACGTGTGATTCGATGGGGTAGGCATAGAACTCGACGGGGACGCCATTGTCGCGCAGCCCGTGATACCACTCGAATGCGTGCACCAGCGGTACGTTGGTATCCATCACGGTGCCCATGATGAGCGTGGGGGCTTTCACGTTTCGGACATGGTTGATCGGCGATTGCGCGCGCCAGATGTCCCAGCCCTCGCTGGTCCAGGGCGATGAGCCGAAAAGATAGGCGTCGCCTTCCTGGTAGAAGGAAATGCTGTAGTCCATCAGCCAATCGGTGACGGGCGCGCCGGCAACGGCGGCCTTCCAGATGTCGTAGTGGCTGGTGAGCCATGCCGTCATGTAGCCGCCATAGGACCAGCCGCTGACGCCGATCCGATCCGGATCGACGATGCCGAGCTTTTCAACGGCCGCCAACCCCGCCATCACGTCCCTGCCGGGTCCGTCTCCCGTGTCGCGGTAAATGGCGTGCTGGTACGTATCGCCGAGATTGTTGCTGCCGCGGTAATTCGGTTGGAATACCAGGTAGCCCGATGCGGCCAGCAATTGCGCCAGTCGCTGGAAACCCTGATTCGACGAGAGCGTTGGGCCGCCGTGGATCAGGAGGACCAGGGGATACTTGTTGCCTGCCTGAAACCCGACCGGGTAGGTGAGTACGCCGTCGCCAGCCAGGTGGTCGGATGTCGTCCATTCGACGGCTGTCGTTCGTCCCAGGTCCAGGCCATCCACGAAGTCGTTCACGTGAGTGAGCCGGCGTGGTCTGCTGCTGGTTGAGTCCAGAACGTACAGCTCGCCAGGGTGGTTGGCGGTGCTGCCGATGAAGGCGATGGTCCCGGTGTTGGAAACGCTGATGTCCGAGGAACTGGCGCTGGTCGTGGTTCCGAGCCCGTTGTTGGCCTCGACGTTGCCGAGGTCCAGCAATGTGGCCTTGCCCGAAAGTGGCTGTCGCCAAAGTACCGAGTGCGTCCCCGAGGGGCCTGCCATGATCAGCGTCTTGCCGTCCGGCATCCACGCGTAACTGCTGAAATGGCGCGCCTGCGCTGCGGTTGCGTCGTAACTCCGGCCATTCGCGTGCACGTACACCGCGGTGCCGTTGTTCTGATCGCCATTTCGCGAGCGCTGGAATGCATAGGCGTCGCCGGCGGGCGCGTACGTGAAGTATCGCGCACCCTGGTCCGCGACCAGAACACGTGTGATACCGAGGCCGACATCCACTTCGCCGATCACGGAGCGGAATGAGGGTGCCCAGTAAGCGCCGGGAAACTGCGTGAAAGCGATGCGTTCGCCGTCGCGGCTCCATGCCGGGGTGGCGATGCTTCCCGATTCGGTGCCCAGGCTGAATTTCCCTTGGGTCAGCCGACGCGCATCGCCACCCGCTGCCGGAACGATCCACAGATGCCAGGGCGCCACTTCCTGCTTCAGCAGGAAGTGCCCATCGGTGACACGGAACACCTTGTTGTGCGCCTTGATCGCCTCGGCGTTGAGCGGCGGGTCCTGTGCGACGAACGCGATGTATTTTCCGTCCGGGCTCCACGAAAAACGCTCCACGCCCTCGCCGTTGCCTGTCACGCACCTTGCGTCGCCGCCCTGCATCGGCATGATGAAAATCTGGTTCTTCCGCGTTCCTGCATCTTTTGCCAGAAAGGCCAGGTTCTCCCCATCCGGCGACCAACGCGGCGAGGAAATGCCCTTGCGACCCCGGGTCAAGGCCCGGCGCGTGCCGCTGGAGACATCGACCAGGGCGATTTCGCTGGTGGATTCGTCCGTCTTCGAGTCCGGAACGGACACGATCATCGCGACCCTTTTCCCGTCTGGGGAAATCTGCGCGTCGCGCAGCGTCACGATCCGTTCCAGGTCGTCCAGCCGGAACGTTTGCGCCGGCGCCGCTGCGGCGGGCCACGCAAGAAGGCATGCGAGCAGGAAGACGGCGACACCGGCGGATGGCGCGTGGGATCGGTGGTTCCATGTGTTGCCGCCCGGATCGCCTTCGGGGAGCGAAGGTTCAACCACCGTTCCTGCCCCCGAACTTCATGCTCAGGTTGAGGAAGTAGGCGCGTCCGACGGGGCTGAACCACGCACGGTAGTAATAGGGCCATGCCGTCCATGTGGAGTCGCGGGGAGGCCGTTTGTCGAACAGGTTGTCCACCGTCAGCGAAACGTTGATGGTTGGGGATATCCGGTAACCCATGGTCAGGTTGTACATGAAGGTCGGTCCCAGGCGTTGGGTGCCGACATAGTTCGGAATCCCGCCAAGGCGCGCGCCGTACAGCGTCGTGGTGAAGTCCTTGAAGTTCCAGGTTGCGGAGGCGTTGATCTTGGTGCGCGGGATCAGGTAGTTGTACAGGTCGGTCAATTGGTTCTCGACCGGTGAATCCGCACTCAACTGGGTCTTGTGCATGATCACGTAGGTCGCGCCGAGGTTGAAGTCGAACGAACCGGCGCGCGACGTGCCAAGGCGATAGCGGGTGTTCATGTCCACGCCGGAGGTCTGGTCTATCGCGGCGTTGATCGGAAGCACGAGCACCGAGGTGACGGCGTTGGGGTTGTACGACGCGTCAGGCGCATTGCGCACGACCTGGCTTTCGATCTGTTGGCAGTATTGGGAACCGCCGTCCACTGGCGCGCCGCCCGTGGTCTGGCCCAGCCGGCAATCGGCTTCGCGGCGCAGGATGTCGTTGCTGCCCTGGTATTCGACTTCGTTCTTGAGCTTGATCCGGTAATAGTCGACGCTGATGTCCAGGTTGGACGTCGGCGCAAACACGAAGCCATAGGTGAACGACTTGCTGGTTTCGTTCTGCAGCGTCGTGCTGCCGTGGCTGCGGCCGTTGTAGCTCGCGTCGTAATCGGAATCGCCCACGCAGTCGTAGCCGTGCTCCGGATTGGCGAGGCGGCACTGGTAGTAGTCCGTTCCGCTGGAACCCGAGCCACTCATGCCGGCATACAGATAGGAAAGGTCGGGTGCGCGAAAGCCGGTGGAAAAGGAGCCGCGCAACAGCAGGCTCTGGACGGGGCGGTACTCGAAGCCGAACGCGTACGTGAACTTGCCGTTGCGCGTGTCGCTGTACTCGTAACGGTCATAGCGCCCCGCGGTGGTGACCGTAAGCTGCGAGAACACGGGGATGTTGAACTCGTAGCCGAGCGCGGCGTGGCTGCGCGAACCGACCGCGTCGGTGTTGTGCAGGTTGTAGTAGGAGCCGTCAAGCGACATCGGGTCGGCTTTGAGTCCGAAGTACGAGGTGCCGTATTCCGCGACGCCCGCGAATCCGACCGAGCCGGCGGGCAACTTGAACAAGTCGGTGTTGGTGAGCGTCAGCGACCAGTTCTCGGCGCGCGCCTTGTCGTGATCGTTCGAGTCCTGGCTGATCGAACGAAACTGGTCCACCGTCAGCGGCGTGTACAGGCGGCTGACCGGGGCGTCGTACATCTTGTAGCCACTATCCGGATCGATCCCGAGCGAGGGTCCCAGGTACAGCGCCTGTGCCTTGGCCGCCACGATCGCCGGCCACTTCTGTTCCAGCGTGTTCTGGGTGTGCCCGAAGTTGGCCTCGTAGGTCCAGGCCCGGTCGGAACCGAAGGTGCCCCTGATGCCGGTGTTGAGCGAAAGGGTGTTGTTGATGCTGCGGATCATGCCGCGCTTGAATCCGCCCCATTCCTCGATCGTGAAATAGCGACGCCCCCATTGTTCGACCTGGCCGGTCGCGGTGTTGTAGAACGGGGTGTCCGCGCAGTCGCCGTTCAGCGGCTCGCAGTTGAACCAGGCCTTGGGCGAGCTGTAGCTGTCCTGGTGCGAGGTGCCCGCCAGCACGTCGAGGTAAAAGTCGGTGTGGTCGTTGAAGTGGTAGGTGGCCGAACCGAAGAAGCTGGCCATCTTGCGGCTGTTCTGCAGCGTGCCGAAGCCGACGTCGGAGTAACTGCCGCAGTAGTAGCCATAGTTGCGGCGATAACCGTGGATGATGGTGCCCTTGTCGTAGCTGGCCAATGCATCGCAGGTGGCCTTGCCCGGATCGAGGTAGTCGTCGTCGATGTTCGAGCGCAGCCACACCTGGCCCGGATAGTTGCGCGAGGGAGCGACGGGGCTGTCCAAACGCGAGTCGGTGTAGCTGCGCTGGTAGGCCCAAAGCGGTTTCTGGTCGATCAACTCGAGGCCGAACACGGCATCGAACGGACCTTTCGAAAAACCGGAAGTGATGTCCAGTCGCTGCGAGCCGCCGCCGCCGTGCTCGGTGGCGCCGGCCCGGTAGTCGATGGTGGTGCCGTCGGCTTTCTTCTTCAGGATGATGTTGATCACGCCCGAGATGGCATCCGATCCGTATACCGCGGAGGCGCTTCCCGACAGGACTTCCACTCGTTCGATCAGCGAGGTCGGGATGTTGGAGATGTCCGTGAAGTTGCTGTTGCCGCCGTAGGACTGCGGGTAGTCCGCGATGCGCCGTCCGTTCACCAGCACCAGCGTGTGGTTGGGCCCGAGTCCGCGCAGGTCCACGGCCTGGGCGCCCACCGTGAACCCGCTGGTGTACTGGTTGTTGTCCAATGCCCCCAGATTCTGGGTCAGCGATGTCATGAGTTCGGGGACGCTGGCGAAGCCACGCTGCTGGATGTCCTGCGCGGTGATCGCGATTACCGGAGCCGGTCCTTCGATTTCCGAGCGCGGAATGCGCGAGCCGGTCACGGTCACCGCTTCCAGGTCGCGTGTGACCGGAGGGGCGGGCACCGTCGACGCGGCGGGCGGTCTGGCGGTGGCGGGCGCGGCTGGCTTGGCGGTCTGTTTCACGATCACCAGGGCGCCGGACGCATCACGCTGCATGGTGTAGCCGGTGCCCCGCAACAAGAGCGCCAGGGCCGCCTGCGGGGTCATGTCGCCGTGCACGCCGGTGGTCGACAGCCCCTTCAACTGATCGGACCGATAGAGAAACTGTGCGCCCGATTGTCTGGCCAGGCTGTCCAGTCCATCCACCAGGTTGCCGGCCGGAATGTCGATGCGGGCCGAGGCTTCCTGGGCGTGTGCCATCAAAGACAGCGCGCTGGCCAGCGCGAAGAACAGCGTGGTGCGTAGTGCGATCATGGTCTCCCCCGAGACGTTGTGGTGACGTCGTGCTGACTGTCATGACGAACGAATCGTGAAAACCCCGCACCCGCGACGCAAGTTGTTGCTCAACGGGCGTAGAGCAGCACCTGGTTGCCTTGTTGCACCGCCCGCACCGGAAAGGCAGCCGTGAGCAGGTTGACGAACGCCTGGGTGTTGGACCAGCGGAAATGGCCGCCCAGCGGCAGGTGGGCAATGGCCGGGTCGACCACCACGATCTTCCGCACGCTGTAGCGGTTCAATTCCATGACCGCACTGGCCAGCGGCGTGTCGTGGAAGCTTACGTAGCCGTCACGCCAGTCCAGGTAGCGCTTCGCCTGTGCGAGTGGCAGCGAGCGCACCAGCAGGCCGTTGCCGTCAAGCTGCGCAACGCTGCCGGCAGGCAGCAACGTGGACAGGCTGCCCTTGCCGTCGGCTCCCGCCGGTTCGAGCCGCACCACCCCCTCGGTCACCACCACGCGCAATGCGTCGCCGTCGCGGCGCACCGCGAAACGGGTGCCTACCGCCACGACCTGACGCTTGCCCGCTTCCACCACGAACGGCTTGCCGGGGTTCTTGGCGACGTGGAAATACGCTTCGCCGCGTTCCAGGTCGATCTGGCGTCGGTTGCGCGTCCACGCGACGCGGATGCGGCTGTCGCTGCTCAAGGTCGCCTGCGAACCATCGCTCAGCGAAACCTCGCTGAGCTGGCCGACCGCCGTGTCGTATTGCACGACCGGTTCGATGCCGCCGCGCTGCCAGGAAACGGTGCCAGCCACGGCCAGCACCGCCACCGCCGCGGCACCGGTGAGCCAACGCAGGAGCGGGCGGCGCCGGGTGTTGCGCCGGCGCGATACGGATGGTGCAGCCAGTTCCACCTCGTGCGGCTGTGCCCAGCGGCCGGGCGGAGGGACGCGGTCACCGGACAGGCCGGCGCCCAGCGCCTGCAGGCGGCCGGCTTCGCGCCACGCGGCTTCCAGGCGCAGGAACGCCACCTTGTGCGCCGTCGCATCGGCCAGCCACTCGTCCAGCGACGCCTCATCGGCCGCAGACCATCGCCCGCTGTCGCGGCGTGCCAGCCATGCGGCGGCGATGTGCTCAATCTGTCGGCTGCTGACCATGGACTGCTTCGTTCGGCAATGAGGCATGTTGCTGCGGCGCAGCGCGGTGGCCGACACCCTCGCCGTAGAAGTGGTCGGCGATCAGCCTGACTCCCTTGGCGACCTGTTTCTCCACCGTTTTCTCGGTAATTCTGAGTTGTTCGGCCACGACCTTCTGCGGCAGTTCCTGCACCTTGCGCATCCAGACCACCTCGCGACAGCGCGCCGGCAACTGGTCGAAGGCATCGGCAAGCCGTTTGAGGATCTGCCGCCCGTCCAGCCGGCGCTCCGGCGAGATCTCATCGATCAAGACGTTCAGGGCGTCGATATCCCCCACGGCGTCGATGGCCACCACGCGGCTGCGACGCAGCCGATCGGTGACCAGATGGCGTGCGGTGGAGAACAGGAAGGCCTTGGGCTGCGTCGGCAGGTTCTTGCCCGCTGCCTCGTAGACGCGCACATAGACTTCCTGGCGCAGGTCGTGGACGTCGTCGCGCTGCAGGCAGATGCGCTGCAACAACCGCGTCAGGGCGGCTTCGTGCACCACGATCTCGCGGATGAACCAGGCGTCGAGGGTATCGTCCATGCCATCGACCATAACGGCATTTCACAGGCCTGGGTATGTGCCATCGGCGTTCGCCGCAGACGTGGGGGATGCGGGTGCGCCAATCGTCTCGGTACGGAATGGGGCCGGTCGCCAGGGAGTGCGGGGCCGGCAAGTCGCCGCTCTGTCGCAGGAATCGCCATGTCCTCCGTTCGACTGTCGTTGCGCCTCTGTTCCGCCATGCTGCTGGCGATGATGGCTGTTGCGCCGTTCCACGTGCGCGCCGCGTTGTCGCCGCACGGCAACGGTTACGCGTACTACGCCATCGGCGACGTACACGCGCCCACCCCGGGCAAGGTGGAACCGGGCGCCATGCTGATGGGCGGCGGCGAGTGGGTGGACAAGGCGTTCACCTGGCTGTCGGCCCGCGGGGGGCATGGCCACGCACTGATCCTGCGTGCCTCCGGTGCGCAGGATCTCCAGGAAGACTGGTATCGCCGCGTCGGCGGCGTCGCCTCGGTGGAAACGCTGGTATTCAGTTCGCGTGCGGCGGCCAGCGATCCGGACGTGCTGGCGCTGGTGAAGCGTGCAGATGTCATCTTCCTCGCGGGAGGCGACCAGTCCAACTACGTGCGCTACTGGAAAGATGCGCCGCTGCAGGAAGCCCTGAACGCGCACGTGCATGCGGGCAAACCCATCGGTGGAAGCAGTGCGGGTCTGGCCGTGCTGGGGGCGCACGTCTATGGCGCGATGGACGGGGGCAGCCTGGAATCGAAGCAGGCGCTGGCTGACCCGTTCGGGGCACCGGTGACCATCGTCGAGGACTTTCTGCGCCTTCCGTTCCTTGGCCATGTCGTCACCGACACCCATTTCTCGGCACGGAATCGCCTTGGGCGTCTGGTGGCGCTTCTGGCGCGCGAACGCAGCGAGGGCGATCCAGCGGCGATCGGCATCGGCGTGGACGAGCGCACCGCGCTGTGCATCGATGGCCTCGGCCGGGGACAGGTGTTCACTGCGCGCAACGGCTTTGCCTGGCTGGTCGTTCCTGGCGGCAAGCCTGAGCGCGCAAGCGCCGGACAGCCGCTGACGTACCGGAATCTGCGCATCGTGGGCGTGGGCCCGCAAAGTCGCGTCGATGCGAACGGCTGGCAGGTGGACAAGGCCGCCTTCCGGGCGATCGCCGACGTCGAGCAGGGCACGCTGCGCCTGCATGGCGAGCAGCCCGTCGTGCTGGCCGTTCACGGCGGGGCCGGCGTGGACAGGGCGAGCATGACGCCAGCCGACGAAGCGCGGGCGCGCGCTGCGCTGGAGCTTGCACTGCGTCGCGGATACGAACAGCTGAAGCAGGGGCATCCGTCGATGGATGCAGTCACCGCCGCGATCACCACGCTGGAGGACGATCCCATGTTCAACGCCGGGCGTGGAGCCGTGTTCACCCACGACGGGCGCAATGAACTCGATGCCTCGGTGATGGACGGCGCCACTCTGGCTGCCGGTGCCGTGGCGGGCGTGCACCGGGTGAAGAATCCGGTGCTGCTGGCCCGCGCGGTAATGGAGCATTCGTCGCACGTCATGCTGGTCGGCGATGGTGCGGAGCAGTTCGCGGCGGAGGTGGGCGTGACATTGGTTGAGCCGTCCTACTTCCGCACGGAGCGCCGCTGGCAGGAGCTGCAGAAGGCGCTCGGGGCGGATGGCAAGCAGGCGAGCGCTGCGCGCGAAGGCGCGCGGCACTTCGGCACGGTGGGGGCGGTCGCGCGCGACAGCATGGGACGACTCGCCGCGGGCACGTCCACCGGTGGCATGACCGACAAGCGTTACGGTCGGGTGGGCGATTCCCCGGTGATCGGCGCGGGTACCTATGCGGATGCCGCCTGCGCGGTGTCCGGCACCGGCTGGGGCGAGTACTACCTGCGCGTCAGCGCCGCCCGGGACATCTGCATGCGCATGGGGCGTGAGGGCGAATCGGCCACCCGGGCCGGGCGCGCGGTGATCGAGGACGAGATTCCCGGCATGGGCGGCGATGGCGGCGCCATCGTGCTGGGCGGCAACGGCGAAGTGGCGCTGCCGTTCAACACCGAGGGCATGTACCGTGGCTGGATTGGCGCCGACGGCGTGCCGCACGTGGCGATCTATCGCGACGATACGCTCACCATGCCGGCGTCGGCGGGAAACGGGGGCGTCCGGGGCGATGACGGCGGGGCATAATGCGGGCTGATCCCGCGTCCGGAGCCAGTCGCGCATGCCAGGCCAGCAGCACGAGGTGAATTTCCGCTTCCTTGCCCAGCCCACCGACGTCAATTTCGGCGGCAAGGTGCACGGCGGCATGGTGATGAAGTGGATAGACCAGACCGGCTACGCCTGTGCGGTGGCGTGGAGCGGGGCGTACTGCGTCACCGCCTCGGTCAGCGGTATCCAGTTCGTGGCGCCGATCCTGATCGGCGATCTGGTCACGGTGCAGGCGCGGCTGATCCATACCGGCACCACCAGCATGCACATGGCGGTGGACGTGCTGGCCAGCGACCTGCGCAAGGACGAGCGGCGCCTGGCGACCAGTTGCGTGATGGTGTTCGTGGCGCTGGACGCCCCGGACGGCAAGCCCACCCCGGTGCCGCACTGGGAGCCGCGCGACGACGGCGAACGCCAGTTGCAGGCGCATGCGCGCCGGCTGCAGGCGCTGTCGCGCGAGATGGGCCAGCTGGTCGACCTGCGCGCGGACGAAAACCGGCGGAATCCGGCCTGAAATCCCTGTGCTGGGCATGCCTGCAGGGTGCCGGAAGGCACCCGAAGGTGTTGACAGTCAGCGGGGCGATCCACACAATACGCGTTCTTTGTTGGAGGGATACCCAAGCGGCCAACGGGGGCAGACTGTAAATCTGCTGGCTTACGCCTTCGGTGGTTCGAATCCACCTCCCTCCACCAGTCGATTCCGCGAAAGTCTGCGGGTGGGCTGGTCCGCCGGAACGATTCGGTCGTTCCGGCAACGGGCTCCACGCAGGGCGGGAGTAGTTCAATGGTAGAACCTCAGCCTTCCAAGCTGATGGTGCGGGTTCGATTCCCGTCTCCCGCTCCATTGCGCTGCCCCGGGTCGCCTTCCATGGCGACGGCAAGCGACAGGCCCGCCACCCGGCGGGGCTTGTCGAAAATTTGAAGCGTCCTGCATGGAGGCAGGTCCGCTCTTCGCCGTCACGGAGGATGGCCGAAAGTCACGCTCATGTAGCTCAGTCGGTAGAGCACTTCCTTGGTAAGGAAGAGGTCGCTGGTTCGATTCCAGTCATGAGCACCATCATCTGCAGGTCTCGCCCGTACCGGGCGGTTGCTTTCTCTCTCTGACTCACCGGGATTCAGGCGTATGGCAAAGGGCAAGTTCGAGCGCACCAAGCCCCACGTGAACGTGGGCACGATCGGTCACGTGGACCACGGCAAGACGACGCTGACGGCGGCGCTGACGAAGGTCGGTGCGGAACGCTTCGGCGGCGAATTCAAGGCCTACGACGCGATCGACGCGGCGCCGGAAGAAAAGGCGCGCGGCATCACGATCTCGACGGCGCACGTGGAATACGAGTCGCCGACGCGCCACTACGCGCACGTGGACTGCCCGGGCCACGCCGACTACGTGAAGAACATGATCACGGGCGCGGCGCAGATGGACGGCGCGATCCTGGTGTGCTCGGCCGCGGACGGCCCGATGCCGCAGACGCGCGAACACATCCTGCTGTCGCGCCAGGTGGGCGTGCCGTACATCGTCGTGTTCCTGAACAAGGCCGACATGGTGGACGACGCCGAGCTGCTCGAGCTGGTCGAGATGGAAGTGCGCGAGCTGCTGTCGAAGTACGACTTCCCGGGCGACGACACGCCGATCATCAAGGGTTCGGCGAAGCTGGCGCTGGAAGGCGACCAGTCGGAAATCGGCGTGCCGGCGATCATCTCGCTGGTGGACGCGCTGGACACGTACATTCCGGAGCCGCAGCGCGCGATCGACCAGCCGTTCCTGATGCCGGTGGAAGACGTGTTCTCGATCTCGGGCCGCGGCACCGTGGTGACCGGCCGTATCGAGCGCGGCGTGATCAAGGTGGGCGACGAAATCGAAGTGGTCGGCATCCGTCCGACGCAGAAGACCACCGTGACCGGCGTGGAGATGTTCCGCAAGCTGCTGGACCAGGGTCAGGCGGGCGACAACGCCGGTCTGCTGCTGCGCGGCCTGAAGCGCGACGACGTGGAGCGTGGCCAGGTGCTGGCGAAGCCGGGCACGATCACCCCGCACACGGAGTTCGAGGCCGAGGTGTACGTGCTGTCGAAGGACGAAGGCGGCCGTCACACCCCGTTCTTCAAGGGCTACCGCCCGCAGTTCTACTTCCGCACCACCGACGTGACCGGTGCGATCGAGCTGCCGGAAGGCGTGGAAATGGTCATGCCGGGCGACAACATCAAGATGGTGGTGAGCCTGATCCACCCGATCGCGATGGACCAGGGCCTGCGTTTCGCGATCCGCGAAGGCGGCCGCACCGTCGGCGCCGGCGTGGTGGCGAAGGTCATCAAGTAAGCAACAAAGCGGGGATTCGGGAGGCGGGATTCGGCATTCGGAAGGGCATGCTCTTTCGCATTGACCGGGTCCCGCATCGCGGGTCCCCAATCCCGTTTTAGTACGCCAGTAGCTCAATTGGCAGAGCAGCGGTCTCCAAAACCGCAGGTTGGGGGTTCGAGTCCCTCCTGGCGTGCCATCTTTCCGAGGATAGACGACGGATGGTGGCGTGCCGGACGCTTTATGCCATCCGGCGGCCGACGACATCCGCAGGCAGCGCATGAATACCAAGGCAGAACAGCCCAAGGGCACGACCGCCGGCGATATCGGCAAGCTGGTGCTGGCCGCCGTGATCCTGGTGGCCGGCATCGTGGCGTATTCGTGGTTCGGCAACGACACGCGGGTGCCGCCGGTGGCGCGCCTGCTGGGCGTGCTGGCGGCGCTGGTGATCGCGCTGGCGATCGCCGCGTTCACCGCGCTGGGGCGCCGCGTGCGCCACTTCCTCGCCGAATCGCAGTTCGAAATGCGCAAGGTGGTCTGGCCGACTCGCGACGAGACGATCAAGACCACGGGCATCATCATTCTGGTGGTCATCATCCTGTCGCTGCTGCTGGGCCTGATCGACCTTCTTCTCAAGTCGGTCATTCTGGACTGGCTGCTCAAGCTGTGAGGTCAAAGCCGTGAGCAAGCGTTGGTATGTGGTGCACGCCTATTCGGGCTTCGAGAACCAGGTGAAGCGGGCGCTGTCCGAGCGCATCCTGCGCGCCGGGATGGAAGAGAAGTTCGGCGAAGTGCTGGTGCCGACCGAGGAAGTGATCGAGATGCGCGGCGGGCAGAAGCGCCGCAGCGACCGCAAGTTCTTCCCCGGCTACGTGCTGGTGCAGATCGAGACCAACACCGAGGGCAAGGCGCCGCGCATCGACGACGAGTGCTGGCACCTGGTCAAGGAAACGCCCAAGGTGATGGGCTTCATCGGCGGCACCGCCGACCGTCCGCTGCCGATCCGCGACAGCGAGGCCGACACCATCCTCAGCCGTGTGCGCGAAGGCGTGGAAAAGCCCAAGCCCAAGGTGCTGTTCGAGCCGGGCGAGATGGTGCGCGTCACCGACGGCCCGTTCAACGACTTCAACGGCGTGGTCGAGGAAGTCAACTACGAGAAGAGCCGCCTGCGCGTGGCGGTGCTGATCTTCGGTCGCTCCACTCCCGTCGAACTGGAGTTTGGACAGGTCGAGAAGGCCTGATCCGGCCGGAACATTGGGGCGAAGCGGTATTGCACCGCACGTCCGCCTCCTCTCCCCTTTGGGGAGAGGATTGAGGTGAGGGGCCGGGGCTTGCGCGAAGATTGATTCAGTGCGCACCTCGGTCTGGCGTCAAGGCCAGTCCAGCCCCTCATCCGGCCCTTCGGGCCACCTTCTCCCCGGAGGGGAGAAGGGTTTCGGCATGGGGCTTGCTTGGAGGTTGGTCAATCTTTATACTGCACGGTTCCCGCCGGGGTCTTTCGACCCGGCGTGTCCGTGTTTCAGGAATCCGCGGGACTGCGGATTCCCCTCTCAACCAGGGAAGTTGCACGGCGAGGAGCCGCAAGGCGCCTGAACTCGCGAGGAAAATCCAATGGCAAAGAAAGTAGTTGGCTACATCAAGCTGCAGGTCAAGGCCGGTCAGGCCAACCCCAGCCCGCCGGTCGGTCCGGCGCTGGGTCAGCGCGGCCTGAACATCATGGAATTCTGCAAGGCGTTCAATGCCGCCACGCAGAAGATGGAGCCGGGTCTGCCGATCCCGGTGATCATCACCGCGTACTCCGACCGCAGCTTCACCTTCATCACCAAGACCCCGCCGGCCACGATCCTGATCAAGAAGGCCACGGGCGTCGCCAAGGGTTCGTCGAAGCCGAACACCGACAAGGTCGGCAAGATCACCCGCAAGCAGCTCGAAGACGTCGCCAAGCAGAAGGAGCCGGATCTCACGGCTGCCGATCTGGACGCCGCGGTGCGCACCATTGCCGGTAGCGCGCGCAGCATGGGCCTGGTGGTGGAGGGTTAAGACATGGCAAAGATCACCAAGCGTATGAAGGCCGCCCAGGCCGCAGTGCAGCCGGGCAAGGTCTACGGTCTCGAAGAGGCCCTGAACATCGTCAAGAACAACGCCAAGGCGAAGTTCGCCGAGTCCGTGGACGTGGCCGTCCGCCTCGGCATCGACGCCAAGAAGTCGGACCAGGGCGTGCGCGGTTCCTCGCTGCTGCCGCACGGCACAGGCAAGACCATCAAGGTCGCCGTGTTCTGCCCGGCGGGCGAGAAGGCCGAGGCCGCCAAGGCCGCCGGCGCCGATGCCGTCGGCATGGACGACCTGGCCGAGCGCATGCAGGGCGGCGACCTCGACTTCGGTCGCGTGATCGCCACGCCGGACGCGATGCGCGTGGTCGGCAAGCTCGGCCAGCTGCTTGGCCCGCGCGGCCTGATGCCGAACCCGAAGGACGGCTCGGTCACCGCCGACGTCGTCACCGCGGTGAAGAACGCCAAGGCCGGCCAGGTGAAGTTCCGCAACGACAAGGCGGGCATCATCCACGCCACCATCGGCAAGGCCACGTTCGAGGCCGCGCAGCTCGCGGACAACCTCAACGCGCTGGTCAACGACCTGCTGAAGGCCAAGCCGGCCACCGCCAAGGGCCAGTACCTGCAGAAGGTGGCGCTGTCCAGCACGATGGGCGTCGGCGTCATCGTGGATGCCTCGTCGCTGAACATCGCGACCAAGTAAGCAAGGTTTTTCCCGCGCGGCCGGTTGCCGCGCGGACCGTTTTTGAGGGCGGCCCGGGTCGTGCGATCCGGGCAGCCGTCAAAGACCGCAGGCGCGACCAGCGCGCGACGACGACGGGCAGGGAGCTCGCTCATGGCAGGGAATCGCCGTCGTCGCCAAGCCGGTCGCTTAATCGGATGCCCGCATCCGGCCTGCGCAGATGGTGTCGCCCCCACTGGAATGATTCGTCGTTCTGGAAAGGCCACCACCCGGGACGCCTGGCGTCCCCGACGTCACGGAAGGCGTCGCCCAGGACCGCAAGCGGCAGGAGCCGTGAGCGGAGTTCATTTGGAGGAGTGCAATGGCTCTCAATCTGTCCCAGAAGCAAGAAGTAGTCGCCGAGCTGGCAGAAGTCGCCGCGAAGGCTCACTCCCTGGTCGCTGCCGAGTACGCGGGCACCACGGTCGAACAGATGACCGCGATGCGCAAGAAGGCCCGCGAGACCGGCGTGTTCCTGAAGGTTGTCAAGAACACGCTGGCGTCGCGCGCCGTGGCAGGTACCGAGTTCGAGGTCGTCAAGGACGTCCTGACCGGTCCGCTGCTGTACGCGTTCTCGACCGAGGAGCCCGGCGCTGCCGGTCGCCTGATCAAGGAATTCGCGAAGACCAACGAAAAGCTCAAGGCCAAGGTCGTCTCGGTGGAAGGCAAGCTGCTGCCCGCCGCGCACGTCGACGTGCTGGCCTCGCTGCCGACCCGCGAAGAGGCGCTGGCGATGCTGGCCCGCGTGCTGGCCGAGCCGGCTGCGATGTTCGCGCGCGCCGTCAAGGCCGTGGCCGACAAGCAGGGTGGTGGCGAAGTCGCCGCCGAAGCCCCTGCGGCCGCCTGATCCCGACGCTTATCCGTATCGAATCCATTTCCAGAGGTAAATCAAAATGTCCCTGACCAACGAACAGATCGTTGACGCCGTCGCCGCCAAGTCGCTCATGGAAGTGATGGAGCTGGTGAAGGCCATCGAAGAGAAGTTTGGCGTTTCCGCCGCTGCCCCGGTCGCCGTGGCCGCCGCCGGTGGCGCTGCCGCCCCGGCCGCCGAGGCGCAGACCGAGTTCGACGTGATCCTGAAGTCCGCCGGCGACAAGAAGGTCGACGTGATCAAGGCCGTCCGCGCCATCACCGGCCTGGGCCTGAAGGAAGCCAAGGACCTGACCGAGCAGGGCGGCGTCCTGAAGGAAGCCGTGTCGAAGGAAGACGCCGACAAGTTCAAGAAGGACCTGGAAGCTGCCGGCGCCACGGTCGAACTGAAGTAATCGGCGCCCTTGCGCGCCGTCAGTTTGGCTTAGCGTCAAGCAAGCCTGGGGGCGAAAGCCCCCGGGCTTTGCCCGCTTGAGGAGCCGGGCGGCGCGGAGCGTGCTGCGAGCCATGGATGGCTCGCCGTGAACCAGGTGCTTGCGCCTGGTTCACGGAGCCCGCCTCCGGCGGGCGAGTCCGAAATGGGCAGGAGCCCATTCCGGACACATCAGGCACGGATGCTTTTGCTGTGGGGCATGGCGGCTGAGGACTGGTGACAAGTCTTCAACCGCGATTCCCCAAGATCCAAGCATCCCCATTCAGCCGGTGCGTGCACCACCGGCGTCACTGCGAACCGAGGCGTCAACCCATGACCTACTCGTTTACCGAGAAGAAGCGCATCCGCAAGGATTTCGGCAAGCGGCCCCCCGTGCTGGGCGTGCCCAACCTGCTGACCATCCAGACCGATTCCTACCGGGAATTCCTGCAGGAGCACACCGCTCCGAAACAGCGCGAAGACAAGGGTCTGCACGCCGCCCTGAAGTCGGTGTTCCCGATCGTGAGCTACTCGGGCAACGCCGCACTGGAATACGTGGACTACCGCCTCGGCGAGCCGGGCTTCGACGAGCGCGAGTGCCGCAACCGCGGCATGACCTTCGGCGCGCCGCTGCGCGTGACCGTGCGCCTGGTGATCTACGACAAGGACAGCCCGGCCTCGCGCAAGGCCGTGAAGTACGTCAAGGAGCAGGAGGTCTACATGGGCGAGATCCCGCTCATGACCGACACCGGCACCTTCATCATCAACGGCACCGAGCGCGTCATCGTCTCGCAGCTGCACCGTTCGCCGGGCGTGTTCTTCGACCACGACCGCGGCAAGACGCACAGCTCGGGCAAGCTGCTGTTCTCCGCCCGCGTGATCCCCTACCGCGGCTCGTGGCTGGACTTCGAGTTCGACCCGAAGGACGCGCTGTTCACCCGCATCGACCGTCGCCGTAAGCTGCCGGTGACCGTGCTGCTGCGCGCGCTGGGCTACAGCAACCAGGAGATGCTGGCGATCTTCTTCGAGCACAACGTGTTCCACCTCGGCAAGAAGGGTGGCACCACGCTGGAGCTGGTCGCCGAGCGCCTGCGCGGCGAGACGCTGTCGTTCGACCTCGCGGTCGGCGGCAAGGTGCTGGTGGAAGCGGGCAAGCGCATCACCGCGCGCCACGTGCGCCAGCTCGCGTCCGAGAACATCACCGCGCTGGAAGTGCCGGACGACTACCCGGTGGGCCGCATCCTCGCCACCGACATCGTCGACGCGAAGACCGGCGAGCTGCTGGCCTCGGCGAACGACGAGATCACCGCCGAGCAGCTGGAGAACTTCCGCAAGGCCGGCATCGAAGTCGTGCCCACGCTGTACGTGAACGACCTCGACCGCGGCGCCTACATCTCGCACACGCTGCGCATCGACAACACCCGCACCCCGCTCGAGGCGCTGGTGGAGATCTACCGCATGATGCGTCCGGGCGAGCCGCCGACGAAGGACGCCGCGCAGAACCTGTTCTTCAACCTGTTCTTCACGTTCGACCGCTACGACCTGTCGGCGGTGGGCCGGATGAAGTTCAACCGCCGCGTGGGCCGCAAGGACATCCTGGGCCCGGGCGTGCTGTACGACCACAAGTACTTCGGCGAGCGCAAGGAAGAGGCCGCGCAGGCGCTGGTCAAGGCGCAGGGCGACACCTCCGACATCCTCGACGTGCTGAAGGTGCTGATCGACATCAAGAACGGCCACGGCACCGTGGACGACATCGACCACCTCGGCAACCGCCGCGTGCGTTCGGTGGGCGAGATGACCGAGAACACGTTCCGCATCGGCCTGGTGCGCGTGGAGCGCGCGGTGCGCGAGCGCCTGTCGCTGGCCGAGGCCGACGGACTCACGCCGCAGGACCTGATCAACGCGAAGCCGGTGGCGGCCGCGGTGAAGGAGTTCTTCGGTTCCTCGCAGCTTTCGCAGTTCATGGACCAGAACAACCCGCTGTCGGAAGTGACGCACAAGCGCCGCGTCTCGGCGCTTGGCCCGGGCGGCCTGACCCGCGAGCGCGCCGGCTTCGAGGTGCGCGACGTGCACCCGACCCATTACGGCCGCGTCTGCACCATCGAGACGCCGGAAGGCCCGAACATCGGCCTGATCAACTCGCTCGCCGTGTACGCGCGCACGAACCAGTACGGCTTCCTGGAGACGCCGTACCGCAAGGTCGCGAACGCCAAGGTCACCGACAAGGTGGACTACCTGTCGGCGATCGAGGAAGGCGACCACGTGATCGCGCAGGCGAACTCGCCGCTGGACAAGCACGGCGCCTTCGTCGAGGAATTCGTGTCCTGCCGTTTCCGCGGCGAGTCCGAACTGCGTCCGGCGGCCGAAGTCGACTACATGGACGTCTCTCCGATGCAGACCGTGTCGGTGGCGGCGGCGCTGGTGCCGTTCCTGGAGCACGACGACGCGAACCGCGCGCTGATGGGCGCGAACATGCAGCGCCAGGCCGTGCCGACGCTGCGCTCGCAGACCCCGCTGGTGGGCACCGGCATCGAGCGCGCCGTGGCGCGCGACTCCGGCGTCACCGTCAGCGCGAAGCGCGGCGGCCTGATCGACCAGGTCGACGCCGGCCGCATCGTGGTGCGCGTGAACGAGGACGAGGTGGGCGAGAACGACGCCGGCGTCGACATCTACACGCTGACCAAGTACACCCGCTCCAACCAGAACACCAACCTCAACCAGCGTCCGCTGGTGAACGTGGGCGACGTGGTGGCGAAGGGCGACACGCTGGCGGACGGTTCCTCGACCGACCTCGGCGAGCTCGCGCTCGGCCAGAACATGCTGATCGCGTTCATGCCGTGGAACGGCTACAACTTCGAAGACTCGATCCTGCTCTCCGAGCGCGTCGTGCAGGAAGACCGCTACACCTCGATCCACATCGAGGAGCTGGCCTGCGTCGCACGCGACACCAAGCTGGGCGCCGAGGAAATCACCGCCGACATCCCGAACGTGGGCGAGCAGGCGCTGGCCCGCCTCGACGAGAGCGGCATCGTCTACATCGGCGCCGAAGTGAAGGCGGGCGACATCCTGGTCGGCAAGGTCACGCCGAAGGGCGAGAGCCAGCTCACGCCGGAAGAGAAGCTGCTGCGCGCGATCTTCGGCGAGAAGGCCAGCGACGTGAAGGACAGCTCGCTGCGCGTGCCGCCGGGCATGGACGGCACCGTCATCGACGTGCAGGTGTTCACCCGCGACGGCATCGAGAAGGACAAGCGCGCGCGCCAGATCGAGGAAACCGAGGTCAAGCGCATCCGCAAGGACTTCGACGACCAGTTCCGCATCCTGGAAGGCGCGATCTACAACCGCATGCGCGTCCAGCTGGTCGGCCAGAGCGCGATGAGCGGTCCGGGCGGCCTGAAGCGCGGCACCGAGATCACCGACGCCTACCTCGACGGCCTGAAGAAGGACGACTGGTTCAAGATCAACGTCAAGGACGAGTCCGTCACCGAGTTCCTCGAGCGCGCGTCCGAGCAGGTCAAGCGCCACAAGGAGGAGTTCGACAAGCGCTTCAAGGAGAAGCAGGGCAAGATCACCCAGGGCGACGACCTCGCGCCGGGCGTGCTGAAGATGGTCAAGGTGTTCCTGGCCGTGAAGCGCCGCATCCAGCCGGGCGACAAGATGGCCGGCCGTCACGGCAACAAGGGCGTGGTCTCCAACGTGGTGCCGGTCGAGGACATGCCGCACATGGCCGACGGCACGGCGGTGGACATCTGCCTGAACCCGCTGGGCGTGCCGAGCCGCATGAACATCGGCCAGATCCTGGAAGTGCATCTGGGCTGGGCGGCCAAGGGCCTGGGCAGGAAGATCCAGCAGATGATGGAGGCGCAGGCCAAGGTCAAGCAGATCCGCGAGTTCCTCGACCAGATCTACAACCACCACGTCGCCGGCGCCGTGCAGCACGTGGACCTCAAGTCGCTGACCGACGACGAGATCCTCGCGCTCGCGAACAACCTGCAACAGGGCGTGCCGATGGCCACGCCGGTGTTCGACGGCGCCGAGGAAACCGAGATCAAGGCGATGCTGAAGCTGGCGGATCTGCCCGAGTCGGGCCAGACCACGCTGTTCGACGGCCGCACCGGCGAGGCGTTCGATCGCCCGGTCACCGTGGGCTACATGCACTACCTGAAGCTCAACCACCTGGTCGACGACAAGATGCACGCCCGCTCCACCGGCCCGTACTCGCTGGTCACCCAGCAGCCGCTGGGCGGCAAGGCGCAGTTCGGCGGCCAGCGCTTCGGCGAAATGGAAGTCTGGGCGCTGGAAGCCTACGGCGCGGCCTACACCCTGCAGGAAATGCTGACGGTGAAGTCCGACGACGTGCAGGGCCGCAACCAGATGTACAAGAACATCGTCGACGGCAACCACGAGATGGCGGCCGGCATGCCGGAATCCTTCAACGTGCTGGTGAAGGAAATCCGCTCGCTGGGCATCGACATCGACCTGGAAGAGATCAAGTGAATGGTCGGGACCCGGGGCGATCCCCCGGGTCCCGGATAAGCCAGACCCCCGGTTATTCCGTGGCTCCCGACCATAGAGACAGCTCCAAGCGGAGACTCACATGAAAGACTTGCTCAATCTGTTCAACCAGCAGCGCGCCACGCCCGAGTTCGACGCGATCAAGATCGCGCTCGCCTCGCCGGAGCTGATCCGCTCCTGGTCCTACGGCGAAGTGAAGAAGCCGGAAACCATCAACTACCGCACGTTCAAGCCCGAGCGCGACGGCCTGTTCTGCGCCGCGATCTTCGGTCCGGTGAAGGACTACGAGTGCCTGTGCGGCAAGTACAAGCGCATGAAGCACCGCGGCGTGGTCTGCGAGAAGTGCGGCACCGAGGTCACCCTGGCCAAGGTGCGCCGCGAGCGCATGGGCCACATCGAGCTGGCCAGCCCGACTGCGCACATCTGGTTCCTCAAGTCGCTGCCCTCGCGCATCGGCCTGATGCTGGACATGACCCTGCGCGACATCGAGCGCATCCTGTACTTTGAAGCCTTCGTGGTGATCGATCCGGGCCTGACCGCGCTGGAGCGCGGCCAGTTGCTCAGCGAGGACCAGTACCTCGAAGCGGTCGAGGAGCACGGCGACGAGTTCGACGCGCGCATGGGCGCCGAGGCGGTGTACGAGCTGCTGAAGTCGCTGGACCTGCCGGGCGAGATCATCCGCCTGAAGGAAGAGATCGCCTCCACCAACTCCGAGACCAAGCTGAAGCGCCTCACCAAGCGCGTGAAGCTGATCGAGGCGTTCGTCGAGTCCGGCAACAAGCCGGAGTGGATGGTGCTGACCGTGCTGCCGGTGCTGCCGCCGGACCTGCGTCCGCTGGTGCCGCTGGACGGCGGCCGCTTCGCCACGTCCGACCTGAACGACCTGTACCGCCGCGTCATCAACCGCAACAACCGCCTGCGCCGCCTGCTCGAACTCAACGCGCCCGACATCATCGTGCGCAACGAGAAGCGCATGCTGCAGGAGTCGGTGGACGCGCTGCTCGACAACGGCCGCCGCGGCCGTGCCATCACCGGCACGAACAAGCGCGCGCTGAAGTCGCTGGCCGACATGATCAAGGGCAAGCAGGGCCGCTTCCGCCAGAACCTGCTGGGCAAGCGCGTGGACTACTCGGGCCGCTCGGTGATCACCGTGGGTCCGACGCTGCGCCTGCACCAGTGCGGCCTGCCGAAGAAGATGGCGCTGGAACTGTTCAAGCCCTTCATCTTCGCCAAGCTCCAGGCCCGCGGCGAGGCGACCACCATCAAGGCCGCCAAGAAGCTGGTCGAGCGCGAGGAAGGCCAGGTGTGGGACATCCTGGAAGAGGTGATCCGCGAGCATCCGGTGCTGCTGAACCGCGCGCCGACGCTGCACCGCCTCGGCATCCAGGCGTTCGAGCCGATCCTGATCGAAGGCAAGGCGATCCAGCTGCACCCGCTCGTGTGTACCGCGTTCAACGCGGACTTCGACGGCGACCAGATGGCCGTGCACGTGCCGCTGTCGATCGAGGCGCAGCTGGAAGCGCGCGCCCTGATGATGTCGACGAACAACATCCTGTCGCCGGCGAACGGCGAGCCGATCATCGTGCCGACCCAGGACGTGGTGCTGGGCCTGTACTACATGACCCGCGAGCTGGTGAACGCGAAGGGCACCGGCATGGTGTTCTCCGGCATCAGCGAGGTGCGCCGCGCCTACGACAACCGCGCGGTCGAGTTGCACGCGAAGATCAAGGTACGCCTGAAGCAGGTGCGCGTGGACGAGCACGGCGAGCGCCACAGCGAGCTCTCGCTGGTCGAGACCACCGTGGGTCGCGCGCTGCTGGCCGAGATCCTGCCGGAAGGCCTGCCGTTCCAGCTCGCCAACACCGAGCTGACCAAGAAGGCCATCTCGCGCCTGATCAACGCCAGCTACCGCCGCCTGGGCCTCAAGGAAACGGTGATCTTCGCCGACAAGCTGATGTACACCGGCTACCGTTTCGCGACGCGCGCCGGCATCTCCATCGGCATCGACGACATGAAGATCCCGGCCGAGAAGAAGGCGATCCTCGAGGAAGCCGAGAAGGAAGTCGTCGAGATCCAGCAGCAGTACCAGTCGGGCCTGGTGACCGCCGGCGAGCGCTACAACAAGGTGGTCGACATCTGGTCGCGCACCAACGAGCTGGTGGCCAAGGCGATGATCGACGGCATCGGCACCGAGACGGTGACCGACGCCGACGGCAAGCAGGTCGCCCAGAAGTCGATGAACTCGCTGTACATCATGGCCGACTCCGGCGCCCGTGGTTCGGTGGCGCAGATCCGCCAGCTCGCCGGCATGCGCGGCCTGATGGCGCGTCCGGACGGCTCGATCATCGAGACCCCCATCAAGGCCAACTTCCGCGAAGGCCTGAACGTGCTGCAGTACTTCAACTCCACCCACGGCGCCCGCAAGGGCCTGGCGGATACGGCGCTGAAGACCGCGAACTCCGGTTACCTCACCCGCCGCCTCGTGGACGTGGCGCAGGACGTGGTGGTCACCATGGACGACTGCGGCACCGAGGAAGGCCTGATCATGCAGCCGATCGTGGAAGGCGGCGACGTGGTCGAGCCGCTGCGCGAGCGCGTGCTGGGCCGCGTGGTGGTCGAGGACGTCTACGCCCCCGGCAACGACGACCAGCCCATCGTCGAGCGCGACACCCTGCTCAACGAGGCGCTGGTGGAGAAGCTGGACAAGGCCGGCGTGCAGTCGATCAAGGTGCGTTCGCCGATCACCTGCGCCGCCAGCCACGGCGTGTGCAAGCTGTGCTACGGCCGCGACCTGGCCCGTGGCCACCTGGTGAACATGGGCGAGGCCGTGGGCGTGGTCGCCGCGCAGTCGATCGGCGAGCCCGGCACCCAGCTGACCATGCGTACCTTCCACATCGGCGGCGCGGCTTCGCGTGCGGCCGCGGTGGACAACGTGACGGTGAAGACCACCGGCACGCTGAAGTTCAACAACATCAAGACCGTGCAGCACGCGCAGGGCCACCTGGTGGCGGTGTCGCGTTCGGGCGAAGTGTCGGTGCTGGATACCAGCGGCCGCGAGCGCGAGCGCTACAAGGTGCCGTACGGCGCCACCATCGCGGTGAAGGACGGCGCCGCGGTCAAGGCCGGCCAGGCCGTGGCCAACTGGGACCCGCACACCCATCCGATCGTGTCGGAAGTGGCCGGTACCGTGCGCTTCATCGACTTCATCGACGGCGTCACCGTGCAGAGCCAGACCGACGAACTGACCGGCTTGGAATCCGCGGTGGTGACCGATCCGAAGCGTCGCGGCACGGCCGCCAAGGACCTGCGTCCCATCGTGCGCCTGGAAGACGCCAAGGGCCGCGAGCTGAAGCTGCCGGGCACCGACGTGCCGGCGCAGTACATGCTGCCGGCCGGTGCCCTGGTGTCGATCCAGAACGGTGCGGCGGTGGGCGTGGGCGACGTGGTGGCGCGTATCCCGCAGGACGCCTCCAAGACCCGCGACATCACCGGCGGTCTGCCCCGCGTGGCCGACCTGTTCGAGGCGCGCAAGCCGAAGGAGCCGGCGATCCTGGCCGAGCGTTCGGGCGTGATCAGTTTCGGCAAGGACACCAAGGGCAAGCAGCGCCTGATCATCAAGGACGCCGACGGCAACGAGCACGAGGAGCTGATCCCGAAGTGGCGCCAGGTCATCGTGTTCGAAGGCGAGCACGTGGAGAAGGGCGAGACGGTGGTGGACGGCGAGCCCAGCCCGCACGACATCCTGCGCCTGCTGGGCGTGGAGCCGCTGGCCGGCTACCTGGTCAAGGAAATCCAGGACGTCTACCGCCTGCAGGGCGTGAAGATCAACGACAAGCACATCGAAGCGATCATTCGCCAGATGCTGCGCAAGGTCGAGATCACCGAGCCGGGCGACAGCCACTACCTGCGCGGCGAGCAGGTGGAGCGCGTGCGCATCAACGCCGAGAACGATCGCGCGGTGAGCAAGGGCGAGCGTCCGGCCGAGTACCAGTCGGTGCTGCTCGGCATCACCAAGGCATCGCTGGCCACCGAGTCGTTCATCTCGGCGGCCTCGTTCCAGGAGACCACCCGCGTCCTCACCGAGGCGGCGGTCCGTGGCACGCGCGATACCTTGCGGGGCCTGAAGGAAAATGTTATCGTCGGACGTCTGATTCCCGCGGGTACCGGCCTGGCGTATCACGCCTCGCGTCGCGGTCAGGGCGGCCTGACCGCCTCGGAGTTGCAGACGCTTTCCGGTACCGCTTCCGCCGTCTCGTTCGCCGAGGCGCCGGCCGGTAGTGAAAGTGGCGTCGAGTAAGCCCGTTCCGGGCTCATCTCGCTAGACATACGAAATGAGGTGCATGGATGCACCTCGTGTTCGGGTCATGGAAGGCGGGACCTTGGCTTGTCTCTGACAGGCCGTCCGTGTTATATTCCCGCTTCTTGGCAGACCGAGCTTGTTCGGGCTGCCTTTATGTTTTCAGAATAGGCTTCGCATGGCGACTATCAACCAGTTGGTGCGCAAATCCCGCAGCCCGAAGAGCTACAAGAGCGATTCGCCTGCCCTGCAGAACAGCCCGCAGCGTCGCGGCGTCTGCACGCGCGTTTACACGACCACCCCGAAAAAGCCGAACTCGGCCCTGCGCAAGGTTGCCAAGGTGCGCCTGACCAACGGCTACGAGGTGATCAGCTACATCGGCGGCGAAGGCCACAACCTGCAGGAGCACTCGGTGGTGCTGATCCGCGGCGGCCGCGTCAAGGACCTGCCGGGCGTGCGCTACCACACGGTGCGCGGCAGCCTGGACTGCGCCGGCGTCACCAAGCGTCGCCAGTCGCGCTCGAAGTACGGCGCCAAGCGTCCCAAGAGTTAATCAGCAGCGGCCATCCATGGTCGCGTTCAGGGCCCTGGATGCCCGAGTAACAACGGATACCAAACATGTCGCGTAAAGGTTCCCACCCCGCCCGCCTGGTGCTGCCCGATCCGAAGCACGGCAGCCAGCTGATCGCCCGTTTCATCAACATGGTGATGAAGAGCGGCAAGAAGTCGGTGGCCGAAAGCATCGTCTACGGCGCGCTGGAGCATCTGGGCGAGAAGCACGCCGAGCCGGTGGCTCTGGTCGAGAAGGCGCTGAACAACGTCGCGCCCGCCGTCGAGGTGAAGTCCCGTCGCGTCGGCGGCGCCACCTACCAGGTGCCGGTCGAAGTGCGTCCGGGTCGCCGCATGGCGCTGGCCATGCGCTGGGTGATCGAGGCGGCGCGCAAGCGCGGCGAGACCTCGATGCCGCGCAAGCTGGCTGCCGAGCTGCAGGAGGCTTCCGAGAGCCGCGGCGGCGCCGCCAAGAAGCGCGAGGAAACCCACCGCATGGCGGAAGCGAACAAGGCGTTCTCGCACTACCGCTGGTAATCGGCGGCATGCCGCGTCGCCCATGACGGGCGACGCCGAGTGAACCGGCATGCCTGCCGGATTTTTTTCACGACAGCGCGGCCAGGATGGCCGCTCTTGCCCATTCGGGGATGGATCTCCGTCGGATACGACTATGGCACGCACCACTCCCATCGAGCGCTACCGCAACTTCGGCATCATGGCCCACATCGATGCCGGCAAGACCACGACCACGGAGCGCATCCTGTTCTACACCGGCGTCTCGCACAAGATCGGCGAGGTGCACGACGGTGCGGCCACCATGGACTGGATGGAGCAGGAGCAGGAGCGCGGCATCACCATCACTTCCGCCGCCACCACGGCGTTCTGGAAGGGCATGGACGGGTCGATGGACCAGTACCGCTTCAACATCATCGACACCCCCGGGCACGTCGACTTCACCATCGAGGTGGAGCGTTCGCTGCGCGTGCTCGACGGCGCGGTGTTCGTGCTGTGCGCGGTCGGCGGCGTGCAGCCGCAGTCCGAGACCGTGTGGCGCCAGGCCAACAAGTACAAGGTGCCGCGCCTCGCGTTCGTCAACAAGATGGACCGCACCGGCGCGAACTTCGACAAGGTCGTCGGCCAGCTGAAGGCGCGCCTGGGCGCGAACCCGGTGCCGATGGTGGTGCCGATCGGCGCCGAGGACGACTTCGAGGGCGTGGTCGACCTGCTCAAGATGAAGGCGATCATCTGGGACATGGCGTCCCAGGGCATGAAGTTCGAGTACCAGGACATCCCGGCGAACCTCGCGGACAAGTCCGCCGAGGCGCACAACTTCATGGTCGAGTCGGCCGCCGAGGCGACCGAGGAGCTGATGAACAAGTACCTCGAAGAGGGCACCCTCACCGAGGACGAGATCATCAGCGGCCTGCGCGCGCGCACGCTGGCCAGCGAGATCATTCCGGTCTACTGCGGCACCGCGTTCAAGAACAAGGGCGTGCAGGCGATGCTGGACGCGGTGGTGCACCTGCTGCCGTCGCCGGTGGATCGTCCGCCGGTGGCCGGCATGGACGAGAACGACCAGGAGGCGACCCGCAAGGCGGACGACGCCGCGCCGTTCTCCGCGCTCGCGTTCAAGATCATGACCGACCCGTTCGTCGGTTCGCTGACGTTCTTCCGCGTCTACTCGGGCGTGCTGAATGCCGGCGACGCGGTCTACAACCCGGTGAAGTCGAAGAAGGAACGCATCGGCCGCATGCTGCAGATGCACGCGAACGATCGTCATGAACTGAAGGAAGTCCGCGCAGGCGACATCGCCGCCGCGGTCGGCCTGAAGGACGTGACGACCGGCGACACGCTGTGCGCGCAGGATCACATCATCACCCTGGAACGCATGACGTTCCCGGAGCCGGTGATCTCGATGGCGGTCGAGCCGAAGACCAAGTCCGACCAGGAAAAGATGGGCATCGCACTCGGTCGCCTGGCCGCGGAGGATCCGTCCTTCCGCGTGCGCACCGACGAGGAGTCGGGCCAGACCATCATCTCCGGCATGGGCGAGCTGCACCTCGACATCATCGTCGACCGCATGAAGCGCGAGTTCAACGTGGAAGCGAACGTCGGCAAGCCGCAGGTGGCCTACCGCGAGACGATCCGCAGCAGCGACGTGAAGTCCGACTACAAGCACGCCAAGCAGTCCGGCGGCAAGGGCCAGTACGGTCACGTGGTGATCGAGATGTCGCCGATCAGCGAGGCCGACCGCGCCGACGAGAAGCTGTCCTCGCAGATCAAGGACGACTTCCTGTTCCAGAACGAGATCACCGGCGGCGTGATTCCGAAGGAGTTCATCCCCTCGGTCGAAAAGGGTCTGCGCGAAACCATCACCAGCGGTCCGCTGGCGGGCTTCCCCGTGGTGGGCGTCAAGGTCAAGCTGGTGTTCGGCTCGTACCACGACGTCGACTCGTCCGAAATGGCGTTCAAGCTGGCCGCCTCCATGGCGTTCAAGCAGGGCTTCGCGAAGGCCTCGCCGGTGCTGCTCGAGCCGATCATGAAGGTCGAGGTGGTGACGCCGGAGGAATACGTGGGCGACGTGATGGGCGACATGAGCCGCCGTCGCGGCATCCTGCGCGGCCAGGAAGACACGCCGTCGGGCAAGACCGTCGACGCGTTCGTCCCGCTGGGCGAGATGTTCGGTTACGCGACCACCATCCGGTCGCTGACCCAGGGTCGCGCCACCTTCACGATGGAGTTCGACCACTACGCCGAGGCGCCGAACAACATCGCCGAGCAGGTGGTGAAGAAGGCTTAAACCTTTGCGGCCATCCGTGGCCGCGCTTTCAGAAGAAAAAACCAGTGCGGCCTGCGGGTCGCGTGAATCAAGCGACGCGGCAATCGCCGCACTGACAGAAGTTCTATCCAGAGGTCTCAAGTCATGGCAAAGGGCAAGTTCGAGCGCACCAAGCCCCACGTGAACGTGGGCACGATCGGTCACGTGGACCACGGCAAGACGACGCTGACGGCGGCGCTGACGAAGGTCGGTGCGGAACGCTTCGGCGGCGAATTCAAGGCCTACGACGCGATCGACGCGGCGCCGGAAGAAAAGGCGCGCGGCATCACGATCTCGACGGCGCACGTGGAATACGAGTCGCCGACGCGCCACTACGCGCACGTGGACTGCCCGGGCCACGCCGACTACGTGAAGAACATGATCACGGGCGCGGCGCAGATGGACGGCGCGATCCTGGTGTGCTCGGCCGCGGACGGCCCGATGCCGCAGACGCGCGAACACATCCTGCTGTCGCGCCAGGTGGGCGTGCCGTACATCGTCGTGTTCCTGAACAAGGCCGACATGGTGGACGACGCCGAGCTGCTCGAGCTGGTCGAGATGGAAGTGCGCGAGCTGCTGTCGAAGTACGACTTCCCGGGCGACGACACGCCGATCATCAAGGGTTCGGCGAAGCTGGCGCTGGAAGGCGACCAGTCGGAAATCGGCGTGCCGGCGATCATCTCGCTGGTGGACGCGCTGGACACGTACATTCCGGAGCCGCAGCGCGCGATCGACCAGCCGTTCCTGATGCCGGTGGAAGACGTGTTCTCGATCTCGGGCCGCGGCACCGTGGTGACCGGCCGTATCGAGCGCGGCGTGATCAAGGTGGGCGACGAAATCGAAGTGGTCGGCATCCGTCCGACGCAGAAGACCACCGTGACCGGCGTGGAGATGTTCCGCAAGCTGCTGGACCAGGGTCAGGCGGGCGACAACGCCGGTCTGCTGCTGCGCGGCCTGAAGCGCGACGACGTGGAGCGTGGCCAGGTGCTGGCGAAGCCGGGCACGATCACCCCGCACACGGAGTTCGAGGCCGAGGTGTACGTGCTGTCGAAGGACGAAGGCGGCCGTCATACCCCGTTCTTCAAGGGCTACCGCCCGCAGTTCTACTTCCGCACCACCGACGTGACCGGTGCGATCGAGCTGCCGGAAGGCGTGGAAATGGTCATGCCGGGCGACAACATCAAGATGGTGGTGACGCTGATCCACCCGATCGCGATGGACCAGGGCCTGCGTTTCGCGATCCGCGAAGGCGGCCGTACCGTCGGCGCCGGCGTGGTGGCGAAGGTCATCAAGTAAGAAAGCCAAGGATTCGGGAGAGGGGCTTCGGGATACGGAAAGGCACGCCTTTCCGCATGGACCGGGTTCCTCTTCCGGACCCTATTCCCTTCGGGGGAGTTTGCGGATATACTTCGCAGCTCACTTGTCAGCCAGATGACATTCTGGTTCGACTTACAGCGAAATGAGGCACAGGAAGTGCTTCGAGTTCGCAGACCGTGGACGGTCATCGCATGCGGCGCAGTTCCGGGTCCAGCCCGTCGCCACGTCCATTGCGCAGCAGGATTTGCGCCAGGCGAGCCCACATGTGCTCGCTTGGCGTTTTTCAGGTCGGGATTGGGTTCCGTACGGTCCCGATGGTTCCAGAGAGCAGTGCGATGCGGTGAGAAGCCGCCTCGTTGCACATTCAAGTTCTTTTGATAACAGGACACGGTTTTATGGCGAACCAGAAGATTCGCATCCGCCTCAAGGCGTTCGATCATCGTCTGATCGACCGTTCGGCCAGCGAGATCGTCGAGACGGCCAAGCGCACGGGCGCCACGGTGCTCGGCCCGATCCCGCTCCCGACCAAGATCGAGCGCTACACCATTCTGGTGTCGCCGCACGTCGACAAGGATGCACGCGACCAGTACGAGACCCGTACGCACAAGCGCGTGCTCGACATCGTCGACCCCAACGACAAGACCGTGGACGCGCTCATGAAGCTTGATCTCGCCGCTGGCGTCGATGTTCAGATCAAGCTCGGTTGAGCGACAGACAGGATACGAACATGAGTATCGGACTGGTAGGCCGCAAGTGCGGCATGAGCCGGCTCTTCACTGAAGACGGACGCTCGATTCCGGTGACCCTGATTGAGGCCACCCCGAATCGCGTCACCCAGCTGAAGACGGAAGACAACGACGGCTACAGCGCGGTGCAGGTCGCGACGGGCGTGAAGCGCGCCAGTCTGCTGACGGCGCCGATGAAGGGCCATTACGCCAAGGCCAAGGTCGAGCCGGGCCGTGGCCTGTGGGAATTCCGCGTGACCGCGGAAGACCTCGGCAAGTACAGCGTGGGCGCGGAGATCAAGGCCGAGGAAGTGTTCTCGGTCGGCCAGATCGTCGACGTCGCCGGCGTCTCGAAGGGCAAGGGCTTCCAGGGCACCATCAAGCGCCACAACTTCAAGATGGGCGATGCGACGCACGGCAACTCGCTGTCGCACCGCGCGCCGGGTTCGATCGGCCAGCGCCAGACGCCGGGTCGCGTGTTCCCGGGCAAGAAGATGGCCGGCCACATGGGTGCGGTGAACCGCACGCAGCAGGGTCTGGAAGTGGTCAGGGTCGACGCCGAGCGTCACCTGATCGCGGTGAAGGGCGCTGTCCCCGGCGCGACCGGTGGCGACGTCGTCATCCGTCCGACCACCAAGGGTTGAGGAGAGACGCCATGGAACTGAATGTCATTGGCGCCAAGCCGCTCAGCGTGTCGGACGAAGTGTTCGGCGGCGAGTTCAAGCAGGCCCTGATCCACCAGGTGGTGGTTGCGTACCAGGCCGGCGGTCGCGCCGGCACCAAGGCGCAGCTGTCGCGTGGCGAGCTGTCGGGCACCACCAAGAAGTTCAAGAAGCAGAAGGGCGGCGGCGCCCGTCACGGCGACTACCGCGCCCCGATCTTCGTGGGCGGCGGCGTGGCCTTTGCCGCGAAGCCCCGCAGCTTCGAGCAGAAGGTCAACCGCAAGGCCTATCGCGTGGCGATCCGCTCGATCCTTTCCGAGCTGAACCGCCAGGGTCGCATCAAGGTGGTCGAGAGCTTCGGCGTCGACCAGCCCAAGACCAAGGCGATGGTCGCCAAGCTCGCCGAGCTGGAAGTGTCCGGTCGCGTGCTGCTGGTGTCCGAGGATGCGAACGAGGCGCTGTATCTGGCCGCGCGCAACATCCCGTACCTGCACGTGCTGGACGTGATGGCGCTGAACCCCGTCAGCCTGGTCGGTTCCGACCACGTGGTGATGACGGTCGAGGCCGTGAAGAAGATCGAGGAGTGGCTGGCATGAGCAACGAACGCATTCTCGACACGCTGCGCGCGCCGCACATCTCCGAGAAGTCGGCTCGCGTCAGCGAGCACAACCAGTACGTTTTCGTGGTGGCCCCCGAGGCGACCAAGGCCGATGTCCGCGCGGCGGTGGAGCAGATGTTCGACGTCAAGGTCGAGCAGGTGAACCTCGTCAACAGCAAGGGCAAGGTCAAGTCCTTCCGTTTCCGCGCTGGCAGCCGCCAGGGCAAGCGCAAGGCTTATGTGCGCCTCGCCGATGGCCAGACCATCGACGTGTCGGCCAAGGCCTGAGCCAGGAGTTGAATTGAGATGGCACTGATCACTCACAAGCCGACCTCGCCCGGTCGTCGCGACGCAGTCAGCGTCCGCACCGAGGGCCTGCACAAGGGCGCGCCGTACGCGGCGTTGACCGAGTCGCAGTCCAAGACCGGCGGCCGCAACCACTTCGGCCGCATCACCACGCGTCATCGTGGCGGCGGTCACAAGCAGCATTACCGCATCATCGACTTCAAGCGCGACAAGGAAGGCATTGCCGCCAAGGTCGAGCGCATCGAATACGATCCGAACCGCACCGCGCACATCGCGCTGCTGTGCTACGCCGACGGCGAGCGCCGCTACATCATCGCGCCGAAGGGCGTGCAGGTGGGCGATCGCCTGCTGTCGGGCCACGACGCGCCGATCAAGGCCGGCAACTGCCTGCAGCTGCGCAGCATCCCGGTGGGTTCCACGATCCACTGCATCGAGATGAAGCCCGGCAAGGGCGCGCAGATCGCCCGCAGCGCCGGCGCCTCGGTGCAGCTGGTGGCCCGCGAGTCCGGCTACGCCACGCTCCGCCTGCGCTCCGGCGAAATGCGCCGCGTGCCGGTCGAGTGCCGCGCCACCATCGGCGAAGTCGGCAACGGCGAGCACAGCCTGAAGAAGCTCGGCAAGGCCGGCGCCAAGCGCTGGCTGGGCATCCGCCCGACCGTGCGCGGCGTGGTGATGAACCCGGTCGACCATCCGCACGGCGGTGGTGAAGGCCGTACCTCCGGCGGCCGTCATCCGGTCAGCCCGTGGGGCACGCCGACCAAGGGTTACAAGACCCGCAACAACAAGCGCACGCAGCAGTTCATCGTGCGTCGCCGCAAGTAACAGGAAACCGACATGCCACGCTCTCTGAAGAAAGGTCCGTTCGTCGACCTTCACCTCGCCAAGAAGGTGGAAGCCGCGGTTTCCGCCAACAACAAGCGTCCGATCAAGACCTGGTCGCGCCGCTCGATGATCCTGCCCGAAATGGTGGGCCTGACCATCGCCATCCACAACGGCCGCCAGCACGTGCCGGTGCTCGTCAACGAGAACATGGTCGGGCACAAGCTCGGCGAGTTCGCGGTGACCCGCACCTTCAAGGGCCACGTCGGCGACAAGAAGGGCAAGTGATGAGCACCGAAGCCAAAGCGATCCTGCGCAGCGCCCGCATCTCGGCGCAGAAGGCACGCCTGGTGGCAGACCTGGTCCGCGGCATGCCCGTGGGCCGGGCCAGCGACGTGCTCCAGTTCACCAACAAGAAGGCCGCCCACCTTGTCCGCAAGGTGCTGCTGTCGGCCGTCGCCAACGCCGAGAACAACCTCGGCGCCGACGTCGACGAGCTGAAGGTCTCGCGCATCTTCGTGGACGAAGGTCCGGCGATGAAGCGCATGTATGCCCGGGCCAAAGGCCGCGGTTCCCGCATCCTGAAGCGCACCAGCCACATCACCGTGGTCGTTGGCGAGTAAGAGGAAGAAGACGATGGGTCACAAAGTTCATCCCACCGGCATCCGCCTCGGCATCGCCAAGGACTGGAACGCCAAGTGGTACGCCAACAAGGGCGACTACGCGAAGTATCTCGTGGCGGACATCAAGGTCCGCGAGATGCTGAAGAAGAAGCTGGCCGCCGCCGGCATCTCGAAGATCCAGATCGAGCGCCCGGCCAAGACCGCGCGCGTGACGATCCACACCGCCCGTCCGGGCGTGGTGATCGGCAAGAAGGGCGAGGACATCGAGAAGCTGCGCAAGGAAGTCAGCGACCTGATGGGCGTCCCGACGCACATCAACGTCAACGAAGTGCGCAAGCCCGAGCTGGACGCCCAGCTGGTGGCCGAGTCGATCGCGCAGCAGCTCGAGCGCCGCATCATGTTCCGCCGCGCGATGAAGCGCTCGGTCGGCAATGCGATGCGCCTGGGCGCGCTGGGCATCAAGATCAACGTGTCCGGCCGTCTGAACGGCGCCGAGATCGCCCGTTCCGAGTGGGCCCGCGAAGGCCGCGTGCCGCTGCACACCCTGCGTGCGGACATCGACTACGGCACCGCCGAGGCGAAGACCCAGTACGGCATCATCGGCATCAAGGTGTGGGTCTACAAGGGCGAAGTCTTCGACGTGGCCCAGATCGGCCAGGAGCCGAAGGACGAGTCCCCTGCACCGTCGCGCCGCGAGGGCCGTGAAGGCCGCGAGGGTGGCGAAGGTCGTCGTGACCGCGATTCGCGTCGTGATGGCGAAGGCCGTCGCGACCGCGCGGCGAAGTAAGGAGAGTTGCCATGCTGCAACCCAAGCGAACCAAATACCGCAAGCAGTTCAAGGGCCGCAACGACGGTCTGGCGCAGTGCGCCAACCTCGTGAGCTTCGGCGAATTCGGCCTGAAGGCGACCACCCACGGCGCGCTCACCGCGCGCCAGATCGAAGCCGGCCGCCGTTGCATCACCCGCTTCGTGAAGCGTGGCGGCAAGTTGTGGATCCGCGTGTTCCCCGACAAGCCGATCACCAAGAAGCCGATCGAAGTGCGTATGGGCGCCGGCAAGGGCGGCGTGGAGTTCTGGGTCGCCCCGATCCAGCCCGGCCGCATGCTTTATGAAATCGAGGGCATCGACGAGGTTTCGGCACGCGAGGCATTCCGCCTGGCCGCCGCCAAGCTCTCGGTGCAGACCCAGTTCGTGACCCGGGCGGTGATGTGACATGGCCATCAAAGATCTGACCACCAAGTCGGCCGAAGAGCTCAATCAGCACCTGCTGGACCTGCGCAAGGAGCAGTTCAACCTGCGCATGCAGAAGGGTGCCGGCCAGCTCAGCCAGCCGCATCAGCTGCGCCGCGTCCGGCGCGACATCGCCCGCACGAAGTTCGTGCTCGGCGGCAAGAAGTAAGGGACCGCCGACATGAGCGACAACCAGAAGCAGGCGCGCACCCTCGAGGGCCGCGTCATCAGCAACAAGATGGACAAGACGGTCACCGTCCTGATCGAGCGCCAGGTGCAGCACGGCCTGCTGGGCAAGATCGTGCGTCGGTCGACCAAGCTGCATGCGCAGGACGACCTCGGCGCGAACGAGGGCGACCTGGTGCGCATCGCCGAGTGCCGTCCGCTGTCCAAGACCAAGCATCACCGCGTGGTCGAAATCGTCACCCGCGCGGCCGTCTAAGAGGAGGGTGCAGACATGATCCAGATGCAAAGCACGCTCTCCGCGGCGGACAACAGCGGTGCCAAGGAACTGATGTGCATCAAGGTGCTCGGCGGCTCCAAGCGCCGGTACGCCGCGATCGGCGACGTGATCAAGGTCACCGTGAAGGATGCCATTCCCCGCGGCAAGGTGAAGAAGGGCGAGGTGTACAATGCCGTGGTGGTGCGTACCGCCAAGGGCGTCCGCCGTCCCGATGGCTCGCTGATCCGTTTCGACGGCAATGCAGCGGTGCTCCTCAACAACAAGCTCGAGCCGATCGGCACCCGTATCTTCGGGCCGGTCACCCGCGAGCTGCGCAGCGAGAAGTTCATGAAGATCGTCTCGCTCGCGCCCGAAGTGCTCTGAGCGGAGTCAAGAACATGAACCGTATCCGCAAAGGCGATCAGGTCCTCGTGATCGCCGGCAAGAACAAGGGTCAGCGCGGCGAAGTGCTGCGTGTTGCAGACGACCGCGTGTTCGTCTCCAACGTGAACCTGGTCAAGCGCCACACCAAGCCGAATCCGCAGGCCAACCAGGCCGGCGGCATCGTCGAGCGCGAGGCTTCGATCCATCTCTCCAATGTGCAGCTGTTCAACCCCGCCACGAACAAGGGTGAACGCGTTGGCACCAAGACGCTCGCTGATGGGCGCAAGGTCCGCGTGTTCCGTTCGAATGGCGAGGTCGTGGACGCGTAAGGATTAATGACATGACGCGCCTTGAGACGTTTTACAAAGAGCAGGTAGTGCCGAAGCTCACCGAGAAGTTCGGCTACCAGAACGTGATGCAGGTTCCCCGCATCACCAAGATCACGCTGAACATGGGCGTGGGCGAAGCCGCGGGCAACAAGAAGATCCTCGAGAACGCCGTGGCCGACATGGCGAAGATCTCGGGCCAGAAGCCGATCACGACCAAGGCGCGCGTTTCCGTGGCCTCGTTCAAGATCCGCGACGGCTGGCCGATCGGCTGCAAGGTCACCCTGCGCCGCGCCCAGATGTTCGAGTTCCTCGACCGCCTGATCAACATCTCGCTGCCCCGTACCCGCGACTTCCGCGGCGTGTCGGGCCGCGCGTTCGACGGCCGCGGCAACTTCAACTTCGGCGTGAGGGAACAGATCATCTTCCCGGAGATCGACTTCGACGCCGTCGACGCGATGCGCGGCATGGACATCGCGATCACCACGACCGCGAAGACCGACGCCGAGGCCAAGGCGTTGCTGGAAGCGTTCAACTTCCCCTTCCGCAATTAAGCGCGCTGCAACTGATAGACGCGAGAGAATAGATATGGCAAAGACCTCGATGGTCAACCGCGACATCAAGCGGACCAAGCTCGTCCAGAAGCACGCTGCCAAGCGCGCCGAACTGAAGGCGATCGTGCTGAGCCCCACCGCCTCCTACGAGGAGAAGATGGAAGCCCAGGGCAAGCTGCAGAAGCTGCCGCGCGACGCCAGCCCGGTTCGCCAGCGCACCCGTTGCGCGCTGACCGGCCGTCCGCGCGCCGTGTACGCGAAGTTCAACCTGGGCCGCAACAAGCTGCGCGAAGCCACCATGCGCGGCGACGTGCCCGGCCTGCGCAAGGCCAGCTGGTAAGACCCCACAGGGCGCGGCGGGCGCAAGCCCGTCCGGCCCGATGCAGCGGCCCGCCCCGGAGGCGGCAGCCGTTGGCGCATTCCACGCCGATGTTCGCAAAACCGGAAAAAGCTGCTATAGTCGGCGGTCTGCGCAACGCAGGCCGACGATCTGTCGGCATCACAATCTAGAAGATTTCCGGTCTTATCGGATATCGGTGCACTCTGAAGGATGTTTTCATGAGCATGACTGATCCCATCGCCGACATGTTCACGCGTGTCCGCAACGCTCAGCTGATGAGCAAGTCGACGGTACGCATGCCGTCGTCGAAGCTGAAGGTGGCCATCGCCAACCTTCTCAAGAACGAAGGCTACGTGCTCGACGTGCAGACCTCCCAGGAGGAGGGCAAGCCCGTGCTCGAGATCAAGCTGAAGTATTTCGAGGGCCGTCCGGCCATCGAGGCCATTTCCCGCGTCAGCCGTTCCGGCCTGCGCATCTACCGCGGCAAGGATGAATTGCCGAAGGTGCTCGGCGGTCTGGGCATCTCGATCATCTCGACGTCCGCCGGTCTGCTGACCGACGCGCAGGCCCGCGCCAAGGGCCTGGGCGGCGAAGTCATCGGCCAGGTCGCCTAAGGAGCCGACGATGTCACGTGTTGCCAAGAAGACGATCAACCTGCCGAAGGGCGTGGAGCTGAAGGCTGCGGCCGACGGCGTTTCCGTGAAGGGCCCGAAGGGCGAGCTGTCGGTCCACGCGCTGCCCGGCGTGTCCGTCGCGGTGGACGGCTCGGCCGTCAACATCCAGCTGGCCGAGGGCGCCGACGACAAGTTCGGCGGTACCGCCCGCGCGCTGCTGGCGAACATGGTCAAGGGCGTGTCCGAGGGTTACGAGCGCAAGCTGGAGCTGGTCGGCGTGGGTTACCGCGCATCGATGGCCGGCAAGGCGCTGAACCTGAGCCTGGGCTTCTCGCACCCGGTGGTGTTCGAGGCTCCGGCGGGAATCACCCTGGAGACGCCGTCGCAGACCGAGATCCTGGTCAAGGGCGCCGACAAGCAGGCCGTGGGCCAGGTCGCCGCCAAGATCCGCGCATTCCGCGCGCCGGAGCCCTACAAGGGCAAGGGCGTCCGCTATGCCGGCGAGAAGATCACCCTGAAGGAAGCCAAGAAGGCTTGAGTACGCTTTCCCTGCGTGTGGAAGCGGCCATCCATGGCCGCGCTACTCACAAGAGCACTGCGTACCTACCGCCGATCCGCTTTCGAGGAACATGACGATGAACAAGAACGAATCCCGCCTGCGCCGTGCCAAGTCCACGCGTGCGCGCATCCGCAAGCTGGCCGTGGCGCGCCTGTCGGTGCACCGCACCGGCCAGCACCTCTACGCCCAGGTGTTCGACGCCTCCGGCGACAAGGTGGTGGCGGCTGCCTCCACCTTGCAGAAGTCGGTGGCCGAGGGCCTGAAGGGCACCAAAAACCTGACCGCCGCCGCGGCGGTGGGCAAGGCCGTGGCCGAGCGCGCGCTGGCTGCCGGCGTCGAGTCGGTGGCGTTCGACCGCTCCGGCTTCCGCTACCACGGTCGCATCAAGGCGCTGGCCGATGCGGCCCGCGAGGCCGGCCTGAAGTTCTAAGCGCAAGGGTCGGGATTCCCTGAATTCCGCCCGGTACCAGCAACACACAACAACAAGCGGCCCAGCCGCAAGCAAAAGCCCCGGATGGTCCGGGCATACGGAATCGATAAATGTCTTCCAACGATCGCGAAAATTCCGACGGCCTGCTCGAGAAGCTGATTGCCGTCAACCGCGTGGCCAAGACCGTCAAGGGTGGCCGCCAGATGAGCTTCACCGCGCTGACCGTGGTCGGCGACGGCGAGGGCAAGGTCGGCTTCGGCTATGGCAAGGCGCGTGAAGTGCCGGTGGCCATCTCCAAGGCGATGGAGCGCGCGCGCCGCAACATGGTCAACATCGACCTGAACAACGGCACCCTGTGGTACGCCATCAAGGCCAACCACGGCGCGGCCCGCGTCTACATGCAGCCGGCCTCCGAAGGTACCGGCGTGATCGCCGGCGGCGCCATGCGCGCCGTGCTGGAAGTGGTCGGCGTGAAGAACGTGCTGGCCAAGGCGGTCGGTTCGCGCAACCCGATCAACCTGGTGCGCGCCACCATCAAGGGCCTGCAGGCGGTCGCCTCGCCGAAGCAGATCGCCGCCAAGCGTGGCAAGACCGTGGAAGAGGTGCTGGGCAATGGCTAAGAAGAACGAAACCGCCGGCACCGTGCGCGTGCGCCTGGTGAAGGGCCTGCGCGGCGTGCAGGCGCGGCATCGTCTCAGCGTCAAGGCGCTGGGCCTGAACAAGACCAACGACGTCCGCGAGCTGAAGGACAGCCCGCAGGTGCGTGGCCTGATCAACACGGTTTACTACCTGGTGCAGGTCGAGGAGTAATCATCATGCGTCTCAACGACATCAAGCCCGCCGCCGGTTCGCGCAAGACGCGCCTGCGCGTGGGTCGCGGCATCGGTTCGGGCCTCGGCAAGACGGCCGGCCGCGGCCACAAGGGCCAGCACGCCCGCGCCGGCGGCACCCACAAGTACGGCTTCGAGGGCGGCCAGATGCCGCTGCAGCGTCGCCTGCCCAAGGTCGGCTTCCGCTCCAAGCTGAAGGCCGAGAGCCAGCAGGTGTTCCTGTACCAGCTCGCCGGCCTCAAGGCCGACGTGATCGACGCGATCGTGCTGCATCAGGCCGGCCTGATCGACAGCCGCGCGAAGAAGGTCAAGGTGGTGCTGAAGGGCGAAATCGGTCGTGCGGTGAAGCTGTCGGGCCTGCTGGCCACGGCTGGCGCCAAGGCTGCCATCGAGGCGGCCGGCGGCAGCGTGGAGTAATCACGTGGCTCAAGCCAAGGGCAACGCACTCGGCAAGCTCGGCAAACTGACCGAACTGCGTCAGCGCATCTTCTTCGTGATCGGTGCGCTGGTGGTGTTCCGTCTCGGTTCGTTCATCCCCGTGCCGGGGGTGAACCCCGACGCGATGACGAACCTGGTCCAGGGCAACGGCCTGATGGACATGTTCAACATGTTCTCGGGCGGCGCGCTGGAGCGTTTCTCGGTGTTCGCGCTGGGCGTGATCCCGTACATCTCGGCGTCCATCGTGGTGCAGATGATGGGTTCGGTGATCCCGAGCCTGCAGGCGCTGCGCAAGGAAGGCGAGTCCGGCAAGCGCAAGATGACGATGTATACGCGCATCGGCACCGTGGGCCTGGCGCTGTTCCAGTCCTTCGGCATCGCGGTGGCGTTGCAGAAGCAGGTCGCGGCCGGCGGCGCGCCGGTGGTGTACACCCCGGGCTTCGGCTTCGTGCTGGCTTCGGTGGTGGGCCTCACCGCCGGCACCATGTTCCTGATGTGGCTGGGCGAGCAGATGACCGAGCGCGGCATCGGCAACGGCATCTCGCTGCTGATCTTCGCCGGCATCGTGGCCGGGCTGCCGGGCGCGGTGGTGCACACCCTGGGCATGTCCAGCAACGGCGAGCTGTCGGTGCTGATGCTGCTGATCGTGTTCGCGATCGTGCTGGGCGTGACCGCGTTCTGCGTGTTCATGGAGCGCGCGCAACGACGAATAACGGTGAACTACGCGCGGCGTTCCGGCGGCCAGCGGGCCTACCAGAACCAGAGCTCCAGCCTGCCGCTGAAGATCAACATGTCGGGCGTGATCCCGCCGATCTTCGCGTCCAGCCTGCTGATGTTCCCGGCCACCGCGGTGAGCTGGTTCAGCACGGGCCAGCAGTCGCGCTGGCTGCAGGACCTTACCCAGGCGCTGAACCCGGGCGAGCCGCTGTACGACATCGTGTATTCGGTGCTGGTGATCGGTTTCGCGTTCTTCTACACCGCGATCGTGTTCAACGCGGATGAGACGGCGGACAACCTCAAGCGCTCCGGCGCGCTGATCCCGGGCATCCGTCCGGGTCGCGCCACCGCCAGCTACATCGACGGCGTGATGACCCGCCTGACCGGCGTCGGCGCGCTGTACCTGGTGCTGGTCTGCCTGGTGCCGTCGTTCATGCAGAAGTTCTGGCATGTTCCGTTCTATTTCGGCGGCACCTCGCTGCTGATCGTGGTGGTCGTGGTGATGGATTTCACGGCCCAGGTGCAGGCGCACCTGGTCAGCCATCAGTACGAAAGTCTGCTCAAGAAGGCCAATCTCCGTCGCAACTAGTGGCTGCTGGTGCGTGCGGAGGGGTCGAAAAACCGGAAGGTTGGCGGCGTTGAGCGCCGCGGGGCTTTCCTGTCAAGGTAATTCAGGTTAAAATTGCGCGTTTACCGCGCACGAAAGCACTCGGAGAAAGCACATCATGGCGCGCATCGCAGGTGTCAATTTGCCGGTCCAGAAGCATGTCTGGGTTGGCCTGCAGAGCATTTACGGCATTGGCCGCAGCCGGGCCAAGAAGGTCTGCGCGGACGCTGGCGTGGTTCCCACCACCCAGATCAAGTCGCTCAGTGAGGGCGAAGTGGAAAAGCTTCGCGCGGAAATCGCCAAGTACGTCGTGGAGGGCGATCTGCGCCGCGAAGTGGGCATGGCCATCAAGCGCCTGATGGATCTGGGCTGCTATCGCGGCCTGCGCCATCGTCGCGGCCTGCCGGTGCGCGGCCAGCGCACGCGTACCAACGCACGCACCCGCAAGGGCCCGCGTCGCGCCATCAAGAAGTAACGGATCGAGAATATGGCCAAGCCTGTCAAGACCAAGAAGAAGATCAAGCGCGTTGTCACGGATGCCGTGGCCCACGTGCAGGCCTCCTTCAACAACACCATCGTCACCATCACCGACCGCCAGGGCAACGCCCTGTCGTGGGCGACTGCCGGCGGCGCGGGTTTCCGCGGTTCGCGCAAGTCGACCCCGTTCGCTGCCCAGGTCGCCGCCGAGAAGGCTGGCCGTGCCGCCGGCGACTACGGCGTGAAGACCGTGGAAGTGCGCATCAAGGGCCCGGGCCCGGGTCGCGAGTCGGCCGTGCGTTCGCTGAACGCCTTGGGTTACAAGGTGCTCAACATCATCGATGTCACGCCGATCCCGCACAACGGCTGCCGTCCCCCCAAGAAGCGTCGAGTCTAAGGAGTAGTCACCATGGCCCGTTATCGTGGAGCTACCTGCAAGCTCGCCCGCCGCGAAGGCGCTGACCTCAGCCTGAAGAGCCCGGCCCGCGCGATCGACTCCAAGTGCAAGCTGGAGAACAAGCCCGGCCAGCATGGCGCCAACAAGCGCATGCGCATGTCCGACTACGCCGTCCAACTGCGCGAGAAGCAGAAGGTCAAGCGCATCTACGGCGTGCTCGAGCGTCAGTTCGGCAACTACTACACCAAGGCGTCGACCCTCAAGGGCAACACCGGCGAGAACCTGCTGCGCCTGCTCGAGAGCCGCCTGGACAACGTCGTCTACCGCATGGGTTTCGCGGTCACCCGCGCCCAGGCCCGCCAGCTGGTTTCGCACAAGGCGGTGCTGGTCAACGGCAAGAAGGTCAACATCCCGTCCTACCAGGTCAAGCCGGGCGACGCGATCGCGCTGACCGAGCGCGCCCGCACCCAGCTGCGCGTGCAGGAAGCGTCGACCGTGTTCGACACCATGGACCTGCGTCCGGGTTGGGTCGAGGTCGACAGCAAGAAGTTCGAAGGCACGTTCAAGGCGGTGCCGGATCGCGGCGACCTGCCGACCGACATCAACGAAGCGTTGATCGTCGAGCTTTATTCGAAGTAATCACCGGAGCTCTGCATGGCAGTTTCGTCAACTAGCGTGCTGCGGCCACGCGGCCTCAGCGTCGAACAGCTCGGAGCCAATCGCGCCAAGGTGGTGGTCGAGCCGCTCGAGCGCGGCTTCGGCCACACCCTGGGCAACGCGCTGCGGCGCGTGCTGCTTTCCTCGATCCCCGGCAGCGCCATCGTCGAGGTCGAGATCGACGGCGTGCTGCACGAATACACCACGCTCGAGGGCCTGCAGGAGGACGTGATCGAAGTCCTGCTGAACCTCAAGGACGTGGCGATCCGCCAGCACACCGGCGACGAGGTCACCCTGACCCTGTCCAAGAAGGGCAAGGGCGTGGTCACGGCCGGCGACATCGTCGTCGACCACTCGGTGGAGATCATCAACCCCGAGCACGTGATCTGCCACCTGACCAAGGACATCGCGCTCAACATGCGCCTCAAGGTGCGTCGCGGCGTGGGTTACCAGCCGGCCAGCTCGCGCGTCCATCCGGACGACGAGGCTCGCCCGATCGGCCGCCTGCAGCTGGACGCGTCGTTCGCGCCGGTGCTGCGCGTGGCCTACGAAGTGGACGCCGCTCGCGTCGAGCAGCGCACCAACCTCGACAAGCTGGTGCTGGACATCGAGACCAACGGCACCATCGGCGCCGAGGATGCGGTGCGCAAGGCGGCCGAGATCATCAACGACCAGCTGTCGGTGTTCGGCGATTTCTCGCGTCGCGAGAGCGCCACCGACAAGGCCGAGAAGAGCGGTTTCGACCCGCTGCTGCTGCGCCCGATCGACGATCTGGAGCTCACCGTGCGTTCGGCGAACTGCCTGAAGGCCGAGAGCATCTACTACATCGGCGACCTGGTGCAGAAGACCGAGGTCGAGCTGCTGAAGACGCCGAACCTGGGCAAGAAGTCGCTCACCGAGATCAAGGACGTCCTTGGCTCGCGCGGCCTGGCCCTGGGCATGAAGCTCGAGAACTGGCCGCCGGCCGGCCTCTCGCACGGCATGCAGCTTGGTTGATGAGTCACTGGTGCGATCGTCCTTGATCGCCGTGTAGCTCAATCTTGGCCGGGGCGTTCATGGCGCCCTGGCCAGGCGCCAAAAGCGGCCATCCATGGCCGCACTCCTCACGAGAGCTGTCGCTCCGGTGGGGATGCTTGAAAAGAGCCTTGGTTTTGACGAGGCCATAAAAGCGGACAACCGCGGGGTGTCGGACACAGGTGCCGGCGCTTCATAACAACAGACCCTTAGAGAGAGTATTCCGCCATGCGCCACATGAAATCCGGTCGCAAGCTCAACCGCACCAGCGCCCACCGCGAAGCGATGTTCAAGAACATGGCTTCCTCGCTGTTCAAGCACGAGCTGATCCGCACCACCCTGCCGAAGGCCAAGGAACTGCGCCGCGTCGCCGAGCCGCTGATCACCCTGGCCAAGACCGACGGCGTCGCCAACCGCCGCCTCGCGTTCGCGCGCCTGCGCGACAAGGAAGCGGTGGGCAAGCTGTTCGTGGAGCTGGGCCCGCGTTACCGCGAGCGTCCCGGCGGCTACCTGCGCATCCTGAAGTGCGGTTTCCGCGACGGCGACAACGCGCCGATGGCCTATGTCGAGCTGGTCGGCCGTCCGCAGGCCGAAGCGGTCGACGCCGAGTAAGCGTCCGCACATACGGACTTCCAGACGTCCGAACGAGAACCCTGGCCGGGCGACCTGCCGGGGTTTTTCATGTCTGCGTCAAGACGTGCGTTGCCCCGATGCTGACAGTCAGCCGGCAAGCGGGTAATGTCATGTTTCCGCTCCTTGCCATGCCGTCCATGAACCCCTTGCGTTGCTCGTTTCGCGTCAGCCTGCTGGCCGGTTTCCTGGTCTGCGCCGCCCTGATCGGTTTTGCGCTGTACGCGCAATACGTGCTGCAGATGGATCCGTGCCCGCTGTGCATCCTGCAGCGCGTGGTGTTCATGGCGCTGGGCGTGGTGTTCCTGCTGGGCGGCCTGCATGCGCCGCGCGGCGGTGGCCGCTGGGTCTACGTGGGCTTGCTGGTGCTGGTCGCGCTGGTCGGCATCGGCATCGCCACGCGGCATCTGTGGATACAGTCGCTGCCGCCCGGCCAGGTGCCCAGCTGTGGCGCGCCGCTGGGCTACCTGCTGGAAACCCGTGCCGGCAACGGCGGCCTGGTCGGCGTGCTGCTCAAGGTGCTCAGCGGCTCCGGCGAGTGCGCCGCGGTGCAGCCCATCCTGGGCCTTTCGATGCCGTGGTGGTCGCTGATCTGGTTCGTCCTGCTGGGCGCCTGGGCGGTCGTGGCCGGTGCGCGTCGCCCGAAGGGAGCGCGTCGATGAACGGGATGTCGCCAGCGGTATTTGCCGCCGACTGGACGCCTGCCTCGTGGCAGGGCCGCACGGCGCTGCAGCAGCCGCAGTACGAGGACGCCGCCGAGCTGGCGCAGGCCACCGCGCAACTGGCGGGGCTGCCCCCGCTGGTGACCTCGTGGGAAGTGCTGGCGCTGAAGCAGGCGTTGGCCGAGGCGCAGGAGGGCCGGCGTTTCCTGCTGCAGGGCGGCGACTGCGCCGAGAGCTTCGCCGACTGCAGCAGCCCCATCATCTCCAACCGGCTCAAGGTGCTGCTGCAGATGAGCCTGGTGCTGGTGCACGGCCTGAAGCAGCCGGTGCTGCGGGTGGGGCGGTTCGCGGGGCAGTACGCCAAGCCGCGCTCGGCCGACACCGAGACGCGCGACGGCGTGACCCTGCCCAGCTTCCGCGGCGACGTGGTCAACAGCCCCGGCTTCACCGCCGCCGCGCGCCGCCCCGATCCGCAGCGGCTGATCCGCGCCCACGCCCATTCCGCGCTGACCATGAACTTCGTGCGCGCGCTGATCGACGGCGGCTTCGCCGACCTGCACCACCCCGAGTACTGGGATCTGGCCTGGGTCGAGCACTCGCCGCTGGCCGCCGAGTACCGCCGCATGGTGGCCGGCATCGGCGATTCGCTGCGTTTCATGGAAACCCTGGCCGGGCCGATCGCCGGCTTCTCCAAGGTGGACTTCTTCACCTCGCACGAGGCGCTGCTGCTGCACTACGAACAGGCGCTGACCCGCCAGGTGCCGCGCCACCCGGGCTGGTTCAACCTCTCCACCCACTTCCCGTGGATCGGCATGCGCACCGCGGCGCTGGACGGCGCGCACGTGGAGTACTTCCGCGGCATCCGCAACCCGGTCGCGGTGAAGGTCGGCCCCACGGTCACCGCGGAACAGTTGCTGCCGCTGATCGACGCGCTGAACCCGCACGACGAGCCGGGCCGGCTCAGCCTGATCCACCGCATGGGCAACGCGAAGATCGCCGACGCGCTGCCGCCGCTGCTGGAGGCGGTGAAGCGCGAGGGGCGGCGCGTGCTGTGGGTGGCCGATCCCATGCACGGCAACACCGAGAGCACGTCCAACGGCTACAAGACGCGTCGCTTCGACAACATCCGCGGCGAGCTGGACCAGGCGCTGGACATCCACGCCGCCGCCGGCACGCGGCTGGGCGGCGTGCACCTGGAACTCACCGGCGAGGACGTCACCGAATGCACCGGCGGCGCGCGCGGGCTGGGCGAGGCCGACCTGGAGCGCGCGTACAAGTCCATGGTCGATCCGCGCCTGAACTACGAGCAGTCGCTGGAACTGGCGATGCTGATCGTGCGCAAGTCGGCGGGCGTGCACGCGGACTGATCCCGCGGGCCGCCCGGTGCGGGGCGGCGGGGAACCTGCCGGGCGCGGACGCGGTCATTCTGCGGGATGGCCCGCGTCGCGGGCCCAGGGCAGAGGGGACATCGACCATGCGCTCATTCAAGGCATTCCTGCAGCGCAACCGCGGCTTCATCGTGTTCCTGCTGTGCATGTTCATGTTCCGCAGCGCCGTGGCGGACTGGAACGTGGTGCCCAGCGGCTCCATGCTGCCCACCATCCGCATCGGCGACCGCATCTTCGTGAACCGCGCCGCCTACGACCTGCGCGTGCCGTTCACGCATCTCTCGCTGTACCACGTCGCCGACCCGCAGCGCGGCGACATCGTGATCGCCGATTCCAGCGCCGCCGGCGAGCGGCTGGTGAAGCGGGTGATCGGCGTGCCGGGCGACGTGGTGGCGCTGCGGCAGAACGTGCTGTGGGTGAACGGGCAGCGCGCGAGCTACCAGCCGGCCATGGTCGCCGGCGTGGCCGCGGACCACGGCGACCCGGCCAGCTACGCCAGCGAGGACCTGGGCCGCCTGCATCACCTGGTGCGCCTGTCGCGCTGGCCGGGACCGGTCAGCAGCTTCGGCCCGGTCGCGGTGCCGGCCGGGCGCTACCTGCTGATGGGCGACAACCGCGACGACAGCATGGACTCGCGCTACTTCGGCTTCGTGCCGCGCGACGAGATCGTGGGGCGCACGCGCTACGTGGCGATCTCGCTGGATCCCGCCCGCCACTACCTCCCGCGCAGCGGCCGCTTCGGCGCGTCGCTGGATTGACGCCCGCGCGCCGGCTGCCGAGCGCGCCCGCGGTCGCGGGTGACCACCGTCATCGCGCTGCCTGATGCGCGCGGCTTGTGCGCCGGCAGGCCATCCCGGAGGATGACCACGCCACCGGGAGTAGCGCCATGTCCACGAACGCCGCCGCGCCGTTGCCGTCGATCGACCGCTGGACCCTGGTCGGGCTGAGCCTGCTGCTGTTGCCGTTGCTGACCATGGCGCACGAGCTGGGCGGCCATGCGCTCAGCTGCGTCGCGCTGGGCCAGCGACCCAGCGAGCTGGGCGCGTACTACATCGAATGTCCCGGTGCGGTCGGCTGGCCCGGGCGGCTGGTGGCGATGGCCGGCACCGGCATGGACGTGCTGCTCGCGGTGCTGGCCTTTCTCGCCTGGCGCCGCAGCACGCGGCCGTTGCCGCGGCTCGCGCTGTGGATCGTGTTCGTGGTGAAGGGCATGGTGGCGGCCGGCTACTGGCTGTTCTCCGGCGTCAGCGGCTTCGGCGACTGGGGCCCCGGCGAGGGCGGCGGGATAGGGCCGCTGCCGGCGCCGTGGCTGTGGCGCATCGCGCTGGCGGCAGTGGGGCTGGTCGCCTATATCGGCGTGGTGAAGCTGGCGATCCGCAGCCTGGGCGTGATGCTGGGCGGCGGCGAGCAGGCGGCGCGCACGCGCCGGCAGGTGGCGCTTACCGTGTACATCGTGGGCGGCGTCAGCGCGCTGCTGGTGGGGCTGCTGAATCCGCACGGCATCGTGATCACGCTGCTGTCCGCGGTGGCCGCCTCGTTCGGCGGCACGGCGGGCCTGTTCAACGTGGCCTATGGGCCGGTGCGGTCGGAACCGCCCGCGACGTTCCGCATAGGCCGGCACCCCGCGCTGCTGGTCGCCGGCCTGGCGATGACGCTGGCGTTCGCCCTGGTGCTGGGGCCCACGCTGTACCTGCATTGAGCCCCGGCGGCGTGCGTGCTCAGCGTCCCGGCGTCACCGGCTTGCCGCCCACGGTGTCGAGGAACTTCGGCGGCTGCCATGCGTGCGTGTGCTGCTCGAAGCCGTAGGCAATGCCGATGAGCGCGGGTTCGCTCCACTTCGCGCCGAACAGCACAATGCCCACCGGCAGCCCGTGCGCCCAGCCCGCGGGCACGGTGATCGAGGGATAGCCCGCCACCGCGGCCGGCTGCGACACGCCGCCGATGGTCGGGTCGCCGCTGACGATGTGGTCGCCCAGCACCGGATCGGTCACGAAGGCCGGGCCCCACGACGGGGCGAGCAACGCGTCGAGGTGCTGTGCCTTGAGCGCTGCATCGATGCCCTCGGGGCCGGACAGTCGTTTCGCCTTGGCCAGCGCCTCGCGGTAGGCCGCGTCGGTGAGCGGGCCCTTGGCCTGGGCCTGCTCGAACAGCTCCTGCCCGAACCACGGCATCTCCTCCGCGGCGTGCGCCTTGTCGAAGGCGATCAGGTCGGCCAGCGTGTGCACGGCCAGGCCGGTGCGCGTGGCGAGGTAGGCGTTGATGTCGTGCTTGAAGTCGTACAGCATCACGGTCATCTCGGCGTCGCCGAGTTCGCGCAGGTGCGGCAGCTTCACCGGGTCGACGACGATCGCGCCCTGCGCCTTCATCGTGGCGATCGCCGCGTCCAGCACGCGGTCGGCATTCGGCTCGTTGCCGGCCAGTTCGCGCACCACGCCGATGCGCTTGCCTTTCAGGCCGTCGGGGTCGAGGAATTTCGTGTAGTCGGTGGCGTGCCGGTCGGCCTCGGCGGTGGCCGGGTCGCGTGGGTCGCTGCCGGCGATCGCGCCCAGCAGTGCGGCGGCATCGGCCACGCTGCGCGCGATCGGGCCGGCGGTGTCCTGGTTGTGGCTGATCGGCACGATGCCGGTGCGGCTGACCAGGCCCAGCGTGGGCTTGATGCCCACCAGCCCGTTCATGGCGGCGGGGCAGATGATCGAGCCGTCGGTCTCGGTGCCGACCGCCGCCGTGGCGAGCCCGGCGGCCACCGCGGCCGCGGAGCCCGCGCTGGAACCGCAGGGATTGCGGTCCAGCGCGTAGGGGTTCCTGGTCTGGCCGCCCACCGCGCTCCAGCCGCTGGAGGCGTGGCTGGAGCGGAAGTTCGCCCACTCGCTGAGGTTGGCCTTGCCGAGGATCACGGCGCCGGCGGCGCGCAGCTTCGCCGCCACCATGGCGTCATGCGGTGCCGGCGCGGCCTGCAGCGCCAGCGAGCCGGCGGTGGTCGGCTCGCGGTCGCCGGTGTCGATGTTGTCCTTCAACAGCACGGGGATGCCATAGAGCGGGCCGTGCGCCTTGCTGCGTTTCGCGTCGAGCGCGGCGGCGATCTTCAATGCGTCGGGGTTGGTTTCCAGCACCGCGTGCAGCGCGGGGCCGTTCTGGTCGATCCTGCGTATGCGCTCCAGCAACTGCTGCGTCAGCGCGTGGCTGTCCAGCGCGCCGTCGTCCATGCGTTGCTGCAACCGGGCGATGGAGGCCAAGGCATCGTCGTGCTCCTGCGCGCACAGCGGCAGGCTGGCGAGCAGGGCGGCTACGAGCAGGGTACGGGCGAACAGTCGGCGTGGCATGGCATCCCCCGGGGCGCGAGGCGAGGTGGCGCGCCAGCCAAAGCATAATCCGCGGCGCCGCGACAGGTGCCGGATTTGCCTATACTCGACCGATGAACCTGCACCTGCGTTGCCTGACACCTGCCGTCGCCATGCGCGCCTTGCGCTGCGTGTCCCTGCTCGGGTTCGCGCTGCTGCTGGCGCCGGCGTTCGCGGCCGCGCCCGCGGAATCCCCGGTGTCGCCGCCGGTACCGGACACCTTGCAGCAACGCATCGCCGCCTGCACCGGCTGCCATGGCGTGCATGGCGAGGGTTCGCCCGACAGCGGCTTCTTTCCCCGCCTGGCCGGCAAGCCGGCCGTGTACATCGAGCGGCAATTGCAGGATTTCCAGAACGGCCTGCGCAAGTACGCGCCCATGGAATACACGGTGCGCGGGCTGGACCCGGCCTATCTGCGTGAGATCGCCGGGTACTTCGCCGCGCAGCAGGTGCCGTATGCACGCTCCGCATTGCCGGCGTTGCCCGCCGCCACGCTGCAGCGCGGCGAGCAGCTGGTGAGCGCGGGCGATCCGGCGCGCCGCATTCCGGCCTGCCAGCAATGCCACGGCAACCAGCTCACCGGCGTCGAACCCGACATCCCCGGCCTGGTCGGCCTGCCTTACGACTACATCAGCGCCCAGCTCGGCGCCTGGCGCACGCACACCCGCGCCACCGTGGCGCCGGATTGCATGGCCGAAGTGGCCGGACGCCTCAGCGAGTCCGACATCACCGCGGTGGCGGCATGGCTGGCCAGCCGCGAACTGCCGGCCGACATGCACGCGCAGCCGGCCGGCAGCGTGCAGCCGCCGCTGCGTTGCGGCGTGCTGGCGGACGGGAAGGCGGGGACGTGAGTTTGTTGCGTCGCGCGTGTTGCGACGCGGCACCTGGGCATCGATGTTCGGGTCGCACGGGGCGCGCCGGGGATGGCCTGGTTTTGCTCGTCATCCCAAAGGCACTGGACGGCCAGCTTCGCTGTTGTGAGGCGCCTCCTGCGTTCGCAGGAATGACGGGCGAGTAGTCGATCAATCAGACCTTCCCCGGCGCGTGCGCGTCAGCGCTGCCAGTTCGCACCATCTACCGATATCCCAATGCCCCCGTGCCTGCCCCGACGGCGACGGCAGCACGAATACTTCCGTGTTGCCGATGCCTTCGCTCTGCAGCCCGTAGTCGACGGCGCGGCCCAGCGCGGCGTGTGCCGCGTTCTTGCTGGTGAAGGCGATCATCCGGGGCGCGTAGCGTCCGATCTTCGCGTGCAGCGCGGGTGCGTCGAAGGCGCCGGGCGGGAGTTCGTCGTCGTTGCCGCTGTGGCGCTTGGCGAGGTCGGTGAGGCCGATGCCGAATTGCGGCAGCAGCGGAAACTCCGCGGGCGCGAGCAGGCGCGGGGTGAAACCGGCCTCGTGCAGTGCGCGCCAGAACAGGTTGCCGGGGTGGGCGTAGTAGGCGCGTTCGGCGGCGGAGCGCTTGCCGGCCGCGGTGCCGCAGAACACCAGGGCGAGGCCGGGCTGCAGCACGTCGGGCAGCACATGGGGCTCAGCCTTGCGCGTCATCGTCGAGCAGGAAGTCGGTGAACCGGAAGCGGTCGTCGCGCAGCACCGATTCGCCGCGCCTGAGCTTGAGCGTTCGGCTGAACAGCGGACCGCCGTAGCTGAGGGTGTGGAACTCGCCGCGTTCGCCGCAGGGGTCGACGCCGGCGGGCAGCGCGTCGAGCAGGGCCGCGTCGTAGGCGCGGCCGCAACAGCGCGCGTCGAGCTGTTGCGTGTCCACGCAGCACAGTACGGCGCGATGGCCTTCGGCGACGAAGCGCCGCGACAGCGCCGCGGTGTCCTCGCCCCATAGCGGAAATATCGCGCGCCAGTTGTCGCGGCCGAGCTGGCGCACGCGATAGTCGCGCACGTCTTCCAGGAACAGGTCGCCGAACGCGCAGTGGCGGATGCCGGGCCAGCGCATCCGCGCCTCGACCAGCGCCTGCGCGTGCGCGGCTTCGTAGGCCTCGTTGCTGCCGGGCCAGTCCAGCAGCACTTCGACCAGCGGCAGGCCCAGCGCGTCCACCTGGGCCTGCAGCACGTCCTGCCGTACGCCATGCATGGCGATGCGCCGGTAGTTGCGGTTGACCGTGGTGAGCAGGCCAACCACCTGCCAGTGCGGATCGGCGCGCAGGCGCTGCAGCGCCATCAGGCAGTCCTTGCCGCCGCTCCATGCGAGCAGGATGGGTGTGGCGCTGGCGTTCATGGCGTGGGGGTTTCCACGGCGATGGCGGCGTGCCAGTCCAGCGTGGCGTGCAGGCGCTGCTGCGCATCCAGCCGGAATTCCAGCGCCAGGCCCAGCGCCTGCGCCGCGGCGGTGGTGAGCGCGAGGCCCAGCCCGGCGTGGCCGGCGTGCGGCAACTGTTTGCGCCAGAAGCGCTGGCCGAAGCTGGCGAGGTCCGCGTCGGTGAGGCCGGGCGCGGCGTTGTCGATGGCGAGGCCGCGCGCATCGACGCGCAGGCGCACGGTGTCGCCCTCGGGCGCATAGGCGCAGGCGTTGCCCAGCAGATTGCCCACGATCACTTCCAGCAGCGCGGGGTCGGTGTGCAGCGCTTCCGGCGGCGTGCCTTCGCTCACCAGCGCGAGGCGGCGCGCCGTGGCCGTGGCCTGCTGGCGTTGCAGCTGGCGCTCCAGCCACGGCGCCAGCGCCAGCGTCTGCCACTGCGGCCGTTCCAGCCCGGATTGCAGGCGGGTGAGCAGCAGCAGGGCGGTGACGGTGGCTTCCAGCTCGGCGCCGATGCTGCCGATCTCGGCGAGCAGCTCGGGCGTGCTGCGGCCGCTGGGGTAGCGCGATTCCACCTCGGCCAGCGCGCGCAGTTCGGCGAGCCGGGTGCGCGTCTCGTGGGCGAGGCCGCTGGCGAACTGGCGCTCGCGTGCGAGGCCGTCGTCCATGCGGCCCAGCACGTCGTTGAAGCGCGTCACCAATGGGTCCAGTTCCTGCAGGCCGATGGGGGCCAGCCGCTGGCCGGGCGCGTTGGGGCCGATGTCACGCATGCGCTCCACCAGCGCGCCGATCGGGCGCAGGCCGCGCCGCACCACCAGCGGCACCGCGATCAGCGCGATCGCGACGGCGAGCACGGGGCCCAGCCCGAGCACCCAGTCGATCGCCAGCAGCAACTCGTCGAGCGAGTGGCGGTCCTGCATGAACAGCAGCCGGCAGGTGGCGGGTGCGCCCGTGCCGGCGGCGCGGGCGTCGCCATCCTCGCCAGGGGGGTGCGGGAAACTCAGCCGCACCGATTCCAGGTGGTGGTCGTGGCGACCCAGCCGGGCGAAGCGCGGCTGCGGGCCGGCGTCTTCGGGCCAGCCCCTGGGGGAGGCGGGCGGCGGCGGGTCGCTGAACTGGGGCGTGGCGCCGTCGCAACGCAGCTCGTACCAGGTGTCGCCGCCCGCCAGCCCGGGGACGGCCCGGTCGGCGGGGCCGTCCTGTTCCAGCGCGGCCATGTTGCCCACGGCGCGGGCCTGGCTGAGCAGGTCGGCGCGGAATCGGGTGGCCAGCTCGTGGTCGATGCGCCAGTCCATCAGCCGCGCGCCGCCGCCCAGCACCAGCAGGCAGACCACGGCCAGCAGCAAGGTGACGCGGGCGGAGAGCGAGCTCGGCTTCACGGGATCAGGTAACCCGCGCCGCGCCGCGTCTCGATCAGGCCGGTCACGCCGGCGGCATCCAGCTTGCGGCGCAGGCCGAACACCAGCACCTCGACGCTGCGGTCCGAGGCTTCGCTGTCGCTGCCCGCGGTGCGTTCGAGGATTTCCTGGCGGCTGAACGCGCGGCCGCGATGGCGCAGCAGCAGGCCCAGTACCGCGAACTCGCGCGGGGTCAGCGCCAGCGGCTGGCCTTCCACGCTCACGCTGTGCGAGCGCGGGTCCAGCGCCAGCGCGCCGTGGCTGAACACCGTGGGCTGCGCCTGCTGCGGGCGGCGCGCCAGCGCGTGCAGGCGGGCCACCAGTTCGTCGAACGCGAACGGCTTGACCAGGTAGTCGTCGGCGCCGGCGTTCAGCGCCTCGATGCGGTCGGGCACCTGGTCGCGGGCGGACAGCACCAGCACGCGCGGCCGCCGGCCGCCGGGGGGCAGGCTGCGCAGCACGCCGATGCCGTCCAGCCGGGGCAGCATCAGGTCCAGCACCACCAGGTCGTAGTCGTAGCCTGCGAGGAAGCCGCAGGCTTCCACGCCGTCGCCGGCTGCGTCCACGGTGAAGCCGGCGCCCTGCAAGCCGTGGCGCAGGGTCTGGCGCAAGCGTTCGGAATCCTCCACCAGCAGCAATTTCATGCCGTTTTCCTTGTCCAAGCCACGGGCTGGCGCGTTCCATTGTGGCTGGGCTCGCTTAGCAAAGCATTCACCTTTTTGCACCATGCGCCGCGCATCGACAGTGGCGGCGGGCAACGGCTATAAAGGTTGTCCATTCGGGGAGTTGCGCAGTGAGTGAAGAAATCCTGATCAACGTGACCCCGCGCGAGACGCGGGTGGGCGTGGTCGAAAACGGCATGTTGCAGGAAGTGCATGTCGAGCGCGCATCGAAGCGCGGTTACGTGGGCAACATCTACAAGGGCCGGGTGCAGCGGGTGATGCCGGGCATGCAGGCCGCGTTCGTGGAGATCGGGCTGGACCGCGCCGCCTTCCTGCACGCCTCCGACATCGTGCGGCCGCCCGTCGCCGAGGGCGCCGAGCCGGCCGCCGGCCACGGCAACGGGCATACCCCGGCGATCAGCGAGCTGGTGCATGAGGGCCAGGAAATCGTGGTGCAGGTGGTGAAGGACCCGATCGGCAGCAAGGGCGCGCGGCTGTCCGCCCACCTGTCGATCCCGTCGCGCTACCTGGTGCTGCTGCCGCATGCGCACACCCTGGGTATTTCCGCCCGCATCGAGGACGAGCCCGAGCGTACGCGCCTGCGCGAGGCGATGGGCGCCCTGATCGGCGAGAACCCGCTGGGCTACATCGTGCGCACCAACGCGGAGGGGCAGAGCGGCGAATCGCTGGCCTTCGACGTGACCTACCTCGGCAAGGTGTGGCGCGTGGTGCAGGAGAACATCGCCAAGGCCAGGGTGGGCGAGCGGGTGTACGAGGAACTCTCGCTGCCGCTGCGCAGCCTGCGCGACATGCTCACCGACGACATCGAGAAGGTGCGCGTGGACTCGCGCGAGACCTTCGAGAAGGTGGTGAAGTTCGTGCACAAGTTCATGCCCAGCCTGGACGACCGGGTGGAGCACTACGACGGCGAGCGGCCGATCTTCGACCTGTACAGCGTGGAGGACGAGATCCAGCACGCGCTGAGGAAGGAGGTGCCGCTGAAGTCGGGCGGCTATCTGGTGGTGGACCAGACCGAGGCGATGACCACGATCGACGTCAACACCGGCGCCTACCTCGGCACGCGCAACCTGGAGGAGACCGTCTACCGCACCAACCTGGAGGCGGCGCAGGCGGCCGCGCGCCAGCTCAGGCTGCGCAACCTCGGCGGCATCATCATCATCGACTTCATCGACATGGTGGACGAGGAGCACAAGCGCCAGGTGCTGCGCATGCTGGCCAAGGGGCTGGCGCGCGACCACGCCAAGACCACGGTGTACCCGATGTCCTCGCTGGGCCTGGTCGAGATGACCCGCAAGCGCACCACCGAGAGCCTGGAGCGCCAGTTGTGCGAACCGTGCCCGGCCTGCGGCGGTCGCGGCACGCTGAAGACCGCCGAAACGGTGACCTACGAGATCTTCCGCGAGATCACCCGCGCCGTGCGCCAGTTCGACGCCGAGAAACTGCTGGTGATGGCCAGCCCGTCGGTGGTCGGCCGCATCCTCGAGGAAGAGTCCGCCGCGGTGGCCGAACTGGAGGAGTTCATCTCCAAGAGCATACGCTTCCAAGCCGAGGAACATTATTCGCAGGAACAGTTTGATGTGGTTCTGCTTTAAGCCGACGCCTGCCGCGGCCGCACGTCGATGAATCCCACGTGGCAGCGACGGCTGCACCTTGGCGCGCGCGCGCTGGGCTGGGTGGCCGGCAGCGGCGTGATCACGCTGGCGGTGCTGATGGCGCTGGCGCAGCTGCTGCTGCCGCTGCTGGCGCGGCATCCCGAGTGGGTGGCGCGGGAACTCTCCGCGAAGCTGCAGCGCCCGGTGAGCTTCGCCTCGCTGGAGGGCAGGTGGACCGGTTCCGGCCCGCTGTTCGTGCTGCACGACGTCACCGTGGGCGTGCCGCCGGGCGTCAAGGGCACGCCGATCAAGGTACCCGAATCCGAGCTGCGGCTGGATTTCGGCGGCTGGCTGCCCTCGCGGCACCTCGTGAACCTGCGCACGCGCGACCTGCAACTGGACCTCAGCCGCGACGCCGACGGCCGCTGGCACGTCAACGGCCTGGGCACGGGCGGCGGCGCCGAGCAGCAGCCCGGCTTCAGCCAGCTCTCGGTGGCGCTGTGGCTGGACAACCTGCGCCTGAACATCGCCGACGCCGCCAACGACAAGCACTACAGCCTGGTGGTCGACCAGTTGCGGTTGAGCCGCCAGGGCAACCACATCCGCGTGGGCGCGCTGCTGCACCGTGCAGGCGTGGGGGGCGTGGTGCGCGGCGCGGGCCGCTTCCGCGACGATGGCAGCGACGGGCGGCTGTGGCTGTCCGGGCAGCAGGTCGACCTGGCGCGCATGCTGGCCGGCGTGGACCTGGGCGGCTACACCGTGCAGGGCGGCCACGGCAACGTGGCGTCCTGGCTGGACTGGCAGCACGGCAAGGTGGTGCGCAACTTCACCCGCCTCGACCTCGACGACCTGCGCATCGCCGGCGCCAATGGCGCGGTCGCGGTGCCGGGCCTGCACGGCGACGCCGAGCTGGGCCGCAGCGCCGACGGCTACGAATTGCGCTGGGCCGGCGACGACCAGGGCGCGCTGGCGGTGTGGCTGCACCATCCCGGCACGCCGCAACTGGCCGTGCAGGCCGCGGCGCGCGACCTGCAACTGGCGCCGCTGCTGCCCTGGCTGGGGCTGGCGCCGAACATGTCGCCCGCGCTGGCGAAGTGGCTGGGCGAGGGCCATCCGCGCGGCAAGCTGGACAGCGTGGCGCTGGGCTGGACCCGGGCCGGCGGCCTGGACCGGCTGGCCGCCACGTTCAGCGGGCTGGCCATCGACCCGGCCGGCAAGCTGCCCGGCGTGGATCATCTCGGCGGCACGCTGCGCGGCGATGGCGAGGCGGTGTCGCTGGAACTGCCCGCGCAGGGCGCCACGCTGAACCTGCCGCACACCTTCCGCCAGCCGTTCGCGATGGCGAAGCTGGGCGGCACGCTGGCGTTCTGGCATGCTGACGGCGACTGGCACCTGGGCATCGATCCGCTGGATTTCGAGGGCCGCGGCTACGGCGGCCAACTGCGCGGGGAGATCGCCCTGCACGACGCCGGCGGGCCGCCGTTCCTTGACCTCTACGTCGCGCTGGCGCACGCCGACGTGGCCGCCGCCAAGCTGTTCTGGCCGATCGATTCGATGCCGGCGGCCACCGTGTCGTGGCTGGACCAGGCGCTGGTCGGCGGCCGCATCGACCATGGCGACGTGGTGGTGCGCGGCGACCTCAGGGACTGGCCGTTCCACCACAACGAGGGGCGTTTCGAGGCGCGCGCCGAGATCAGCGACCTCACGTTCCACTACGGCAAGGACTGGCCCGAGGCCACCGGCGTCCACGCCGTCGCCAGCTTCGTCAACAGCGGCATGCTGGTGCAGGCCGACGCCGGCTCCTCGCTGGGCGTGAAGGTCGACAAGGCGACGGCGCTGATCCCGGAATTCGGCGACGGCACGCTGGACCTCAACGTGAGCGGCGGCGGCAGCGGCGCCAGCCTGCTCGGCTTCGTGTTCAAGAGCCCGATCGCCAGCCACCAGGCCGATGCCCTGGCGAAGCTGAAACTGGGCGGCAGCGGCAGCTTCGATTTCCACCTCTCGCTGCCGCTGGCGCATGCGGAGGATTTCACCCTCGCCGGCACCGCCCAGCTCAAGAACGTGGACGTGGGCAATCCCGACTGGCAACTGCAGTTGGACAAGCTCAGCGGCCCGGCCACCTTCGACGGCCATGGCTTCCATGCCGGTCCGCTGAGCGGCACCGCGCACGGCGAGCCTTCCACGCTGGACCTGGCGATTGCCGGCGCCACCGGCGACCCCGCCACGGCGCTGACGGCCAAACTGAGCGGCAGCTACAGCTTCGCCGAACTCACCGCGGGTTATCCCTCGCTGGATTGGCTGAATCCGCTGGGCAGCGGGCGCAGTCCTTTCGACATCGGTTTCAGCCTCACCAAGCCGGCGAACGATGGCCCGCTGGTCCAGACCCTGACCCTGGACTCCACCCTGGCCGGTATCGCACTGGACGTGCCCGTGCCGCTGAAGAAGACCGCCGCGACCGAGCTGCCGCTCCATCTCGTGATGACCCTGCCGATGCAGGGCGCCGACCTGAAGATCGCCCTCGGTGAGCAGGCGCGCGGCCACCTGCGCCTCGCCGACGGCAGCAAGCCGCTGGCCGGCACGCTGGCGTTCGGCACGCAGATGCCGATGGACCTGCCGGCGCAGGGGCTGCGCATACGCGGCCACGCGGCGAAGCTGGATGTCACCGGCTGGGTGCAGCAGGCGATCGCGCTGACCGCGGGCGGGCATGCCGCCCCGACCAACATCACCGGCACGGCGAGCGCGCCCGGCGCAGCCAGTCCAGCGACCGCCAGCGGCGGGCCGGCGCTGGAAAGCGTGGACGTGGGCACCGACCATGCCGAATGGTTCGGCCATCCGCTGGGCGCGATGACGCTGCAGGCCACGCCCACGGCGGACAACCTGCAGGTGGACGTGACCGGCCCGGCGATGACCGGGCGCTACACCGTGCCCACCAGGGAACTGGACAAGCGCGGCATCACCGCGCGCCTCACCCACCTGCACTGGCCCGGCAGTCCGTCACCGCCCTCCGGCAAAGCGGCCGCCAGCCAGCCCGAGGAAAACCCCGCCAACACTGGCATCGACCCCGCCTCGCTGCCGCCGTTCCACCTGTGGGTGGGCGAGCTGAGCTTCGGCGACGCCAAGCTCGGCGAGGCGCGGCTGGAAAGCTGGCCCACCGCGCAAGGCATGCGCATCGACCAGTTGCGCGCGCTGTCGCCCAGCGTGCAGATCACCGGCAGCGGCGACTGGAACGGCACGCCCACCGACAGCCATACCCGCATGCGCATCAGCTTCGCCGCCGACGACCTCGGCAAGATGCTCACCGCGTTCGGCTTCACCGGCCTGGTCAACGGCGGCAAGACCCAGGACCAGCTCGACGCGAGCTGGCCCGGCGCGCCCTCGTCCTTCAGCCTCGCCAATGCCACCGGCACGCTGGCGATCCAGGTCAGCGACGGCCGCATTCCCGAAGTGGGGCCGGGCGTGGGGCGCCTGTTCGGGCTGGTCTCGCTGGCCGAGCTGCCGCGCCGGCTCACCCTGGATTTCGGCGACGTGTTCGGCAAGGGCCTGGGCTTCGACTCGATCAAGGGCGATTTCCAGCTCGCCAACGGCAGCGCCACCACCGGCAACCTGGTGATCAAGGGGCCGGCCGCGCAGATCGGCATCACCGGCCGCACCGGCCTGCGCGCGAAGGACTACGACCAGCAGGTGACCGTGGTGCCGCACATCGGCAACAGCCTGCCGGTGATCGGCGCGGTGGTGGGAGGCCCGGTCGGCGTCGCCGCCGGCCTCGCCGTGCAAGGCCTGCTGGGCCACGGCCTCAACAAGACCGCCGGCGCGCGCTACCACGTCACCGGAAGCTGGGACAAACCGGTGATGACCCTGGTCGAGAAACGCTCGCTGCCCGCCGCGCCCACCGCCCCGGCCACCGTCGAGCCGCCGCTGCTGCCGGCCGCGCCCTCGTCCAGCCCGGCCATCACGATACCGTTGCTCGACGTGTCGCCGGCGCTGCCGGCATCGTCGTCCAGCCGTTGAGGATGGCCTGGTCAATCGACCGCCTACTTGTTATCCCTGCGGCTTGCTCGTCATCCCTGTGAAAGCGGGGTCCAGCCGTTAAGGATGGCCTGATCAATCGACCGCCTGCTCGTCATTCCTGCGAAAGCAGGAATCCAGTGCCTTGGCGTTCTGTGGCTTGCAGTCACCGGACCACCAGCTGCGCTGTTGTGAAGCACCTCCCGCCTTCGCCGGGACGACGAGCAAAACAAGACCTTCCTTAACCGCGCGGCCTGGTCGAGCCGTTGAACGGGAACATCTGCTGCCGGACGAAGCCGTCCGGCACGTAGTCGCCGACCACGCCGTACTTTTCCGGGAATTTGTTGCTGGATTTCACCGCGGTGCCGAACAGGTAATCGAGGAACGCGTAGTGCGCCGCGTAGTTCCTGTCGATCGCCTCGTCGTCGGAGGCGTGGTGCCAGTGATGGAAGTTCGGCGTCACCAGCACGTACTTCAGCGGCCCCCACGGCAGGTGCACGTTGGCGTGGTTGAACACGGCCTGGAAGCCGACCACCAGGATGTAGGCGGCCATCACGCCTTCGCTGAAACCGAGCACGTACAGCGGCGCCAGCACGCAGACGCGCGTGGCGACCAGCTCCAGCATGTGCTGGCGCGAGCCGGCCAGCCAATCCATGGTCTTCACGCTGTGGTGCACGGCGTGGAAGCGCCACAGCAGCGGCACCTCGTGATAGGCGCGGTGCGCCCAGTACTGCGCGAGGTCGGCGGCGAGTATGCACAGCAGCAGCTGCGGCACGAACGGGATGTGCTGCACGGACTGCTGGAAGCTGCTGCTGACCAGCCAGCCGAAGCCGTGGTGCAGCACCAGGTTCACGATCAGCAGGATCAGGCCCACGACGAAGTGGTTCGCCGCGAAATGCTTCAGGTCGGTCTGCCACTCGGCGCGGAAGATCGCCTGCCCCTTGTAGAGCGGGAACAGCTTCTCGATCACCACGAAGATCAGGGTCGAGCCGAGCAGGTCCAGCACGAACCAGTCCAGCCCGATGTACGGCGTGTGGTCGGGGAACGTGCCCACCGGCACGCGCGAACCGCCCAGCGCCACGGCCAGCACCACGATCGCGAACGCGGCGACGTTGAGCTTGCGCTGGCGGTTGAGGATCACGTTCGCGAGCGACAGACCGCCGGAAACCAGCAGCGCGACGAACATCGCCTGGCGCAGCACGTCCACCGAATACTGGTGGCGCAGCTCCGGCGTGGTCAGGTATTGCGGGAAATGGAACGCCACCACGCCCAGCAGGCACAGGATGCCCAGCGCCATCGCCAGCGCCGTGCTGATCATCGCCTTGCCGGGCTTCAGCTCGCCGCTGCGGTGGAACAGGTCGCGCGTTTCGTCGATCACTGCGCCGATCTTTTCCGCCGGTTTCTGCACCGCCGCATCAAGCGCCTTCCGGGTGCCGTTGCGCCTGGATTCGGACATGCCCACTTCCCTATGTATGCCGCTCCATCGCCGGCGGCCAGCGGCGCGCATGATACCGCGGCGCTTGCCGCCGGGGGCTTTAAGCCGCAGGATTCGGCCTCATCTTGGTTCTTTCCGATACTTCGCGCACGGCGGATTTTTCATGGACTCACTGCTTGCCAAGGCCGAACGACAGCTGCTGGCGCCCGGCGGCCTGGCGTCCGCCGATCTGGAGCGCGTGTTCGCGCAGCTGATGGGCCCGTCCATCGACGCGGCCGACCTGTACTTCCAGCATTCGCGCAGCGAGTCGTGGATGCTGGAGGAGGGCATCGTCAAGGACGGCAGCCACTCCATCGAGCAGGGCGTGGGCGTGCGCGCGATCTCCGGCGAGAAGACCGGCTTCGCCTACTCCGACGAGATCGTGCTGCCGCAGTTGCTGGAAGCCTCGAAGGCCGCGCGCGCCATCGCCCGGGACGGTCGCGGCGCCGGCCGTCCGCTGGCGCTGGGCGACACGCGGCAGCTCTATCCCGCCATCGACCCGGTGGAGAGCCTGCCCAACCCCGACAAGATCGCCTTGCTGCGCGAAGTGGACGCCTACGCGCGCTCGCGCGACCCGCGCATCACCCAGGTCATCGTGAGCATCGCCGCCACCATCGACACCGTGCTGATCGCCGCCTCCGACGGCACGCTCGCCGCCGACGTGCGTCCGCTGGTGCGCCTCAACGTGCAGGTGATCGCCGAGGCCAACGGCCGCCGCGAGCAGGGTTACGCGGGCGGCGGCGGCCGCTACGGCTACCGCGAGCTGGTCGAGAACGGCCGCGCGCTCGCCTTCGCCGACGAGGCGGTGCGCCAGGCGCTGGTGAACCTGGATTCCGTCGCCGCGCCCGCCGGCCAGATGACCGTGGTGCTCGGCCCCGGCTGGCCCGGCGTGCTGCTGCACGAGGCGATCGGCCACGGCCTGGAAGGCGACTTCAACCGCAAGGGCAGCTCCGCCTTCGCCGGCCGCCTCGGCCAGCGCGTCGCCGCGCCCGGCGTCACCGTGGTGGACGACGGCACGCTGCCCGGCCGCCGCGGCTCGCTCAGCGTGGACGACGAAGGCACGCCCACGAACTGCACCGTGCTGATCGAGGACGGCATCCTCAAGGGCTACATGCAGGACAAGCTCAACGCGCGCCTGATGGGCATGGCGCCCACCGGCAACGGCCGCCGCGAATCCTTCACCGCGCTGCCGATGCCGCGCATGACCAACACCTACATGCGCAGCGGCAGCCACGACCCCGACGAAATCATCCGCTCGGTGAAGAAGGGCCTGTACGCGCCGAACTTCGGCGGCGGCCAGGTCGACATCACCAACGGCAAGTTCGTGTTCTCCGCCAGCGAGGCCTACCTGATCGAGGACGGCAAAATCACCGCCCCCGTGAAAGGCGCCACCCTGATCGGCAGCGGCCCCGACGTGCTCACCCGCGTCTCCATGATCGGCAACGACATGAAGCTGGACGAAGGCGTGGGCGTCTGCGGCAAGGACGGCCAGAGCGTCTCGGTGGGCGTGGGCCAGCCTACGCTGAAGATCGATGCGATGACGGTGGGTGGCACGGCGGCGTAACGCTGGGGCAGGGCGGCGGCGAAACCGTCCGCTCTGACCGCGCTGCCGGATTTCCGCACCTGCGGGGTTGCGCTATTCCTTGATCTTCACCGTAAGGATGTGGAGCACCTCGCTGCCGACATTCTCCACATGGTGCGGCCCGATCAAGCCGCACCAAATCGCCTAACCCACCGGCGGCCGCGCGAGAAACGTTTTCGAATCCGCCAGCACGTGGTCATCTATGTCATACCGGACGAAACCGCTCCAGCTAAGCACGTACAGAGCGGCCGGCTATTCGTGTGCACGGATTGGCGTGCGCTGACCGTGCTCGACCCACGTATCCAGTACGCGGACCTTGCTGTTTTCCAGCAGGATGGCGTAGTGGTCTGGCGCCACCTGCCTGGCATCCAGTGCGTGGGTTGCTTGGTGGCCCAATTGATGATGTTCATGCTGTTTCTGCCCACGTACATCGGGCCCCAATACCCAAGTCAGGTGGCGCGCGATTTCCCGCGCGCGCGTTTGGACTGGGTGTTGGCGCTGCCATGCTGAAGTATAAGCCAGCGAATTGTGCCAAATAACCAGTAGGCCAAGATAAGTGTGACAAGACAGATGTATAGATAACTGCGCCAAAAAGCAAATGGGGTAATGGCCAACGAAACGAAATTCTCATGGCTGGAGTGAAATACGCCATTGGCGTCCAGCAGGTTTACCCCGCAATCACGGTAGCGCGCCGGAATACACTTTATGTAACCGTGAGAAAGTGAGTAGTACGAGTAATACAGTACAAGCGACATATAGGACATGGACTGCAATATAATGAAAGCCGCGCCACGGTTGGTCGTGGGGCGCAATTTTTCGCTGGGACGAAACTGTTCGATCAGCCAACCCGCAAACAAGGTGGCTATCAGGATTGCTACGATGCCAAATAGGCCCATGCGATAGTCCTCGCGATGGGCAATGTAATGGAAGTAAGCGTATGCCACTTTGGCAGTGTCTTGTACTGGATCCATGGGATTACGTGCCGGGGTCTGAGGCTAGTGGGGACATGGCTGTAGGCGCAAGCGGGAGATTAAGGCAGGCCCAGCCAGCCTCCCTGTTTCGTCGACCAATAAAGAAACGCATAGGCAATGACCAAACCGGTGAGTGTGCCTGCAAAGCCTGGAAACGCTTGGGCAAGCGTATGGTTGCCGCTTGAGGCGCCTATCAGGCCACCTAAAAGGAGAAGTGTGGAATAGAAAATCATGGATTTCCTGCCTGCCGATCTCAGGCGTTCACGAGTTTGAAGTCCTTTCTCATTGAGGTTTCGCCAAATGTTTCCAAAATCCGTTGGAGTGATGGCGACGCCGAGTCGAGATCCCGGGTGAAGCGAAAACAAGAATATGAGGCCAAAGCAAGCGGCGGCGACGGAAAACTCCCACATTGGATGTGCATCCCTGAGTTTCAGTTTCAATTCGTTCATTGAGGCGAGACTAACCGCGCAATCTGCCTTGAAGGATCAGGCTTGGATGTTCGGAAGCCTTCTAAACGAACCATTGCCCCTGCTCCACCGCCTGTGGTTGCAATCCAAGCTTGCACTTCCTTTTCCGAACGTCGCGGGGTCGTGGCGATCCTCCCATCTGGAACCGGTGTAAGCAAGCTCGGGTGATGTGGGGTGTTGATATGGCCTCGGGACCAGCGTCAGTGACCGCGGCGGCTGGTTCATGGCTTGTGTACGAGCAGAAGCTGCTTCGATCGTTGCCACAAGGCAGCAGAAGTATGGACCGGCCATGCTGCTGGCTTTCCGCGCAGCACAAGCGGCCATCCCGTCTAGCCTGTAAAATCCCCACTTCGCACGGGCAACCAGCCCGTCCAGGGATGCACCGAACATGAAGACCATCGAAGGCGATTTCGCCACGCCCAAGGGCCGCTTTGCCATCGTGGCGGGCCGTTTCAACGGTTTCGTCGTGGAGCCGCTGGTGGCCGGGGCGCGCGACGCGCTGCTGCGCCATGGCGTGAAGGACGACGGCATCGAGCTGGTGCGGGTGCCGGGGGCGTGGGAGATCGCGCTGGCGGCGCACAAGCTGGCGGCGTCCGGCAAGTACGCGGCGGTGATCGCGCTGGGCGCGGTGATCCGCGGTTCCACGCCGCATTTCGATTACGTGGCCGGCGAGTGCGCCAAGGGCCTGGCCAAGGCGGCGCTGGATTCGGGCGTGCCGGTGGCGTTCGGGGTGCTGACCACCGATTCCATCGAGCAGGCGATCGAGCGCGCCGGCACCAAGGCCGGCAACAAGGGCGCGGACGCGGCGATGGCCGCGCTGGAAATGGTCAACCTGTACGGCAAGCTGTGATGCACGCGCGTCCCGAAGGCATCGACCTCGCCGCGCGCTCGCGTGCCCGCCGCCGCGCGTTGCAGGCGTTGTACGCGTGGCAGCTTTCCGGCAGCCACATGAATGCGGTGATCGAGCAGTTCCGCCACGAGCAGGACATGGAAGTGGCCGACCTGGACTACTTCGAGGACTTGCTGCGCGGCGTGGAGACGCACGTCGACGCGCTGGACGCTGCGCTGCGTCCCTACCTCGACCGCGAGGTGGCCGAGGTCGATCCGATCGAGCGCGCTGCGCTGCGCCTCGCCGCCTACGAACTGAAGCACCGGCTGGACGTGCCGTACCGCGTGGTCATCAACGAGGCGATCGAGGTCACCAAGCGCTTCGGCGCCGACCACGGCCACAGCTACGTCAACGGCGTGCTGGACAAGCTGGCCGCGCAACTGCGCAGCGCCGAGAAGAAGGCTTGACGCCGCCGGCCGGCACCACGGCGCGCACGGCGCCCGTGCTGGAAACGGAGCGCCTGCGCCTGCGCGCGCATCGCGCCGACGACCTGGATGCGTTCGCGGCGATCTGGTCCGATCCGGTGGTCACCCGCTACCTGGGCCGCGCCGCTTCGCCCACGCGGCAGGATGCGTGGATGCGCATGCTGCGTTACCCCGGCCTGTGGGCGCTGCTGGGCTACGGCTTCTGGGCGGTGGAGGAGAAAGCCAGCGGCCGCTGCATCGGCGACATCGGCTTCGCCGACTTCAAGCGCGAGATCGACCCGCCGTTGGACGGCATGCTGGAAACCGGCTGGGTGCTGGCCGCGGACGCGCACGGCAAGGGCTACGCCAGCGAAGGGCTGGCCGCGGCGCTGGCCTGGAGCGAGGCCGAGCTGCCCGGCCGCACCGCGGCGTGCATCATCGAGCCGGAGAACGCGGCCTCCATCCGCGTCGCGGTGAAGGCCGGCTTCCGCGAATGGAGGCGCACCGTGTACCACGGCGACTCCATCCTCGTGTTCACCCGCTGAGCGGGCCGCTCACTTCGCCGGGCAATCGCGGCTGTTGTCGGCGATGCCGGCGATCAGCCAGCGGCCGTCCACGCGCGCCAGGTTGAACACGTCGGTGCCGCAATGGTGCGGCTTGCCGTCGAGCAGGAATTCGTAGGGCGCCCACACCACCGCGATGTTGTCGTCCACGCGCACCTGCGGATCGCGGATGCGCTCCTCGATGCGGGCCTTGCCCGGTTTCACGTGGTCCACGAACTCGCCCAGCGCGAGCTGCACCGGCTTGCCCTGGCGCATCAGCGTGGCCATGCCGGTGGGCAGCACCAGCGCACGCATGCCGGCCTGGTCGTAGCGGGACATCGCCGAAAAAAACGCACGGACCGGCGCCAGCACGGCCGCGTCCGTGCTCGCGGCGAGCGACGGTGCAGCCATTGCCGGCGGGCCGGCGAGCAGGGCGAGCGACAAGGTGGCGGCAAGGAAACGGATGCGGCGCATGGCGGCAACTCGGGCGGGGGATGGTCGCCAGCCTCGCACGCCCGTGGCCGCCGTGCATGCGCCGCAGGTCACGGGCTTGCTTCGGGGGCGTGCGGATGCTCTGCTCTGGAGTCGCCGCCACCCGGGATCGCCATGGAATTCAGCCTGATCGACCGCATCCGCGAGCGCACCGAGCAGGGGCGCGAGGACGTGCGCCTGGGTATCGGCGACGATGCCGCGCTGCTGGCGGTGCCGCCGGGGCAGGAACTGGCGGTGGCGATCGACACCTTGGTGGAGGGCGTGCATTTCCCGCTGGGCACCGCGCCGGCCGACATCGGCTGGAAGGCGCTGGCGGTGAACCTGTCCGATCTCGCCGCGATGGGCGCCGTGCCGGCCTGGGCCTTGCTCGCGCTGACGCTGCCGCAGGCGGACGCCGCCTTCATCGACGGCCTCGCCGACGGTTTCGCGCAGCTCGCGCGGCAGCACCGGCTGGCCCTGGTGGGCGGCGACACCACGCGCGGCCCGCTCACGCTCAGCGTGGCGGTGCACGGCTTCGTGCCGCCGGAGCAGGCGCTGACGCGCGCGGGCGCGCGGGTGGGCGATGCGGTGCTGGTCACCGGCACGCTGGGCGATGCGGCCGCGGGCCTGCACTGCCTGCAGACGGCGATGCAGGTGGACAGCCGTACGGCCATGCGCGATGCGCTGGTGGAACGCCTGAACCGGCCGGTGCCGCGACTGGCCGCGGGACTGGCGCTGCGCGGGCGCGCCAGCGCCTGCCTGGACGTGTCCGACGGCCTGCTCGCCGACCTGGGCCACCTGTGCGCGGCCAGCGGCGTGGGGGCGGAAATCGACGCGGCGCTGCTGCCGTGTTCGTCCGCGCTGCTGGGCCTGTTCGACGACGGCGCCGCGCGCGACTTCGCGCTGTCCGGCGGCGACGACTACGAGCTGTGCTTCACCGTGCCCGCCGCGCGCGTGGGCGAGGTGCAGGCCGACCTGGCGCGGCTGGGCGGCGGCGCCACGCGCATCGGCCGCATCGTGGCGGGCGAGGGCGTGCGCGTGCGCGATGCGGGCGGCGATTGGCTGGAACCGGAGCGCGCGGGCTGGGATCATTTCGCCGCATGAACGCTCCCGTCGAACGCAAGACGCTCACCGCTGCGCAACGCCGCGCCCTGCTCGCCACGCCCGCGGGCTGGATCGCCTGCGGCCTCGGTTCCGGCCTTGCGCCGGTGGCGCAGGGCACGTTCGGCTCGCTGGCGGCGCTGCTGCCGTGGCTGCTGCTGCGCGGGCTGTCGCTGCCGCTCAACCTGCTGGTCATCGGGCTGGGTTTCGTCTTGGGCGTGTGGGCCTGCGAGCGTGCGGGACGCGCGCTCGGCGTGGACGATCACCGCGCGCTGGTGTGGGACGAGTTCGTCGGCTTGTGGATCGCGTTGCTGCCCGCGCTGCTGGCGCCGTGGTGGGCGGTGCTGGCCGGCTTCGCGCTGTTCCGCCTGTTCGACGTGTGGAAGCCGTGGCCGATACGCGTGTTCGACCGCCGCCTCAAGGGCGGCCTGGGCGTGATGGTGGACGACGTGGTGGCCGGCGCGTTCGCCGCGGTGGTGCTGGGAATCGCGCTGCACTTCCTCCGCTGAGCGTTCACGGCAGGCAGCCGAAGCCGCGCAGGGTCGCGGCGACCGCCTGGTCCAGCGGGGTGTGCGGTTCCTCGCCCAGCCGCGCCAGCAGCTTGCGGTTGTCCAGTTGCAGCGGTTCGCGCCACAGGTGGCGCATCTCGCGCACTTCGCGCAGCAGCACCACGAACGGCCCGGCCAGCCAGGTCAGCCACCACGGAAACGCGCGTAGCCGCAGCGCCGGGTTGCCGGTGGCGCGGCGCGTGGCGGCGAGCAGGGCGTCGCCATCCACGTAGTGGCCGGCGAAGTGGTAGCGGGCGAAGCGTTCCAGTTCGCCCTCGCGCTCCAGCAGGCGCGCCACCGTTTCGCCCACGTCGGGCAGGTAGGCCCAGGCATGGCCCAGGTCGTGGCGCGCCGGGTACAGCAGCGAGCGCACCGGGCGGCCGGGCTTGATCATCTCCGCGAACCAGTTGTTGCGCGCGCCCGGCCCGAAGAAGTCGCCGCAGCGCAGGATCAGGCTGCGCACGTCGGTGGCCTCCGCCAGGCGCCGCTCCATCGCGACGCGGATCGCGCCCTTGCGGGTCAGCGGCCGCTGCGGATCGTCCTCGGCGAGCAGGGGAAACGCGTCGGGGCCGTAGTTGTAGATCGAACCCGGCAGCACCAGGCGCGCCCCGTTGGCGCGGGCGGCGGCGAGGCTGTTGTCCAGCATCGGCAGCGCCAGCGTGTCCCAGTCGCGGTAGCCCGGCGGGTTCACCGCGTGGACCAGCACGTCCACGCCGGCCGCGGCCTGCAGCACGTCGCCGGCCTGCAGGGCGTCGCCTGCGCGCCAGTCGATGCGCGGGTCCAGGCCGGGACGCGCGGCGTTGCGCACCAGCGCGCGTACCGTCCAGCCGCGCCGCAGCAGGGCCGCGGCGATCTCGCCGCCCGCGCCGCCGGTGGCGCCGAGAATCAGGGCTGTCTTCGATGCGTTCATGGTCGTGCTCCGGGAGGGATGGGGCCAGTTTCGCGCGGGAATGGGTAGTTGAAAATTGCCCAATGTCAAACATTTGCTATAAATAAATGCATGGATACCGACGAGCCCGGCTGGGATCTCTATCGTTCCTTCCTCGCGGTGGCGGACGAAGGCAGCCTGTCCGCGGCGGCCCGCATGCTGGGCATGACCCAGCCCAGTCTCGGGCGGCATGTGCGGCAGCTGGAGACGCGGCTGGGCGTGGCCTTGTTCACGCGTTCGCCGCAGGGCCTGGCGCTGACCGAGGTGGGCGCCGAGCTGGCCGAGCACGCGCGCGGCATGGCCGCGGCCTCGGCCGCGCTGCGGCGCGCGGCTTCCGGCAGCCGGCAGGAGGTGCGCGGCGCGGTGCGCATCACCTGCAGCGAGATGGTCGGCGGCGGGGTGTTGCCCGCCATGCTGGCCGAGCTGCGGCGGCGGCAGCCGGGCATCGTGATCGAGCTGTCGCTGTCCGACGCGATCGAGGACCTGCTGCGCAAGGACGCCGACATCGCGGTGCGCATGCTGCGGCCCAGCCAGGTCGCGCTGGTGGCGCGGCGCGTGGGAGCGATCGGGATGGGGCTGTACGCCCATCGACGTTACCTGAAGGCGCATGGCGTGCCGCGCACGCTGGCCGAGCTGCGGCAGCATGCGCTGATCGGTTTCGACCGCGAGACGCCGGCGCTGCGCGCGATGATCGCCCGCGTGCCGGGCGGCGAGATGTACGCACGCGCCAACTTCGCGTTGCGCACCGACAGCGCGTGGGCGCAACTGGCGGCGCTGCGCGCGGGCTTCGGCATCGGCGTGTGCCAGCATGCGCTGGCGCGTCGCGAACGGTCGCTGCTGCCGGTGCTTCCGGGCGCCATCACGCTGGAGCTGGATACCTGGCTGGTGATGCACGAGGACCAGCGCGCGAATCGCCGCGTGCGGCTGGTGTTCGACTACCTGTCCGAGGCGTTGGCGGCGTTCGCGGCCGCGGGCGCCTGAGGCGACGTCACTTCTCGTCGTGGCCCGGGCCGTAGCGGCGGTCCGGGCCGCGGTAGGCCGCGACCCGCGCCAGCCGCGGCGTGCCGTAGCCGAATTCCAGCGCCACGCGCAGCTTGCCCGCGCGCACCGGGTCGAAGCGCGCGAGCTTCCGGTTGCCGATGGTGGTGCCCCAGGCGAATTGCCGCCACGCGCCCTGGTCCCAGAGTTCCACGCGGTAATTCGCGATGTTCTGGCCCAGCGCGATCGCTTCGCCCAGTTCCAGCGTGTCGAACTCGATTTCCTGCGGCAGCTCGAATTCCAGCCAGCCGTCGCGTGCGTTCGGCGGCGCGCTCCAGTACGTGTCCGGATCGGCCTCCAGCACCTTCGCCGGCAGGTGCGGCGCATCGCTGCCGCTGGCGCGCACCCTGGCGCCTTGCAGCAGGTCGCTGGCGAACAGCGCCGTGCGCTTCGCCGCGAAGCCCTGCAGCGAGGCGATGTCGGTGGCGTCGAACAGGCCGTCGCGGTTCGGCGGCAGGCTGAGCGTCAGCTTGCCGTTGTGGCCCACCGAGCTGAAATACAGGTCCAGCAGGTCGTCCGCCGTGCGCACCTTGTCGTTTTCCGCGGGGTGCCAGAACCAGCCGGGGCGTATCGACACGTCCGCTTCGGTGGGGCGCCACACGCTGCCGTGGGGATCGCCGTGGCCCAGCAGCTCGCCCACCCACGGCCGGTCGTAGCCGGCGTAGGGCACGCTGGCCGGATCGATGCTGGTCCAGCAGGTGCTGCCGGCCACGCCTTTCTCGTTGCCGACCCAGCGCACGTCGGGGCCGGCGTCGGAGTAGATGATGGCGTCCGGCTGCAGCCGGCGCACCGTGGCGTGGATGCGCGGCCAGTCGTAGGCCTGCCTGCGGCCGTCCGGGCCTTCGCCGTTGGCGCCGTCGAACCACACTTCCACGATCCGGCCGTAGTGCGTGAGCAGTTCGGTGAGCTGGGCGATGTAGAAATCGTTGTAGGCCTCGCCGCTGCCGTAGACCTTCGCGTTGCGGTCCCATGGCGACAGGTACAGGCCCGCGCCCAGGCCCTCGGCGCGGCAGGCGTCGGTGTATTCGCGCACCACGTCGCCGTGGCCGTCCTTCCATGGGCTGTTCTTCACCGAATGCGCCGTGGTGGCGGTGGGCCACAGGCAGAAGCCGTCGTGGTGCTTGGCGGTGAGGATCATGCTGCGGAAACCCGCCTGCTTCGCCGCGCGCGCCCATTGCCCGGCATCCAGCTTGCGCGGGTTGAAGATGGACGGCGACTCGGCGCCGTCGCCCCATTCCTTGTCGGTGAACGTGTTCACCGTGAGGTGCACGAACATCGCGAGTTCCTCGCGCTGCCAGCGCAACTGCTGCGGCGTCGGGCGCGGCCGCGGCGCGGTGGGCGTGGCGGTGGCGGCGGCGTCCGCACGGACCAGGCGGGGCAGGCCCAGTGCGCCCAGCGAGGCGGCGGCCGAACCGGCGAGCAGGAAACGACGACGATCCATGGGGTGAGTCTCCACGAGCAGCTGCGGTGATGCGGTCCTGGTCACTATATTTCAAATATGACGATCATGTTCATACATGATCATGCCGGCGATCGCCTGCCGATTCCGCGACGATCGGCGCGCATGCTGCAGCCCGTGGGCGCAAATGCTTGCATCGGGCCGACGCGCGGACGCAGCATGCGGAAGGGGGCGGCATCGGTCGGTCGCCCGTCAGTCGATGGAGTTTCCCATGCAGTATCGCCGCCTCGGCCATTCCGGCCTGCCGCTTTCCGTCCTTTCCCTGGGCACCTGGGCCACGTTCGGCAAGAGCGTGGGGCGTTCGCTGGCGCGCAACATGCTGGCGCTGGCCTGGGACCGCGGGGTGAACTTCTTCGACAGCGCCGAGACCTACGGCAACGGCGTGGCCGAGGCGCTGATGGGCGACGTGCTGGCCGACCTGCGGTTTCCGCGCGACAGCTGGTGCGTGTCCAGCAAGGTGTTCTTCGGCGCGCAGGACCATCCCCGGCCCACGCAGCGCGGCCTGTCCCGCAAGCACGTGATCGAGGCCTGCGAGCAGGCGCTGCAGCGCCTGCGCGTGGACTACCTCGACCTGTACTTCTGCCATCGCCCCGATCCGGATACGCCGGTGGCGGAAACGGTGGCGGCGATGGACTTCCTGGTGCGCCAGGGCAAGGTGCTGTACTGGGGCACCAGCGAGTGGCCGGCCGAAGCGATCCGCGAGGCGTTCCAGGTCGCCCGCGAAAATCACCTCACCGCGCCGACGATGGAGCAGCCGCAGTACAACCTGCTGCACCGCGAGCGGGTCGAGGTGGAATACGCGCCGCTGTACGAGGACTACGGGCTGGGCACCACCACCTGGTCGCCGCTGGCCTCGGGACTGCTCAGCGGCAAGTACGATGGCGGCGTGCCCGCCGATTCGCGGCTGGCGCAGCCCGACTATGCCTGGCTGCACGACAAGGTGCTGGGCGAGCGCGGCGAGCAGGTGGCGAAGGTGCGCCGGCTGCGGCCGCTGGCCGACGAACTGGGCTGCAGCACCGCGCAACTCGCGATCGCCTGGTGCCTCGCCAACCCGCACGTGTCCACGGTGATGCTCGGGGCGAGCCGGCCGGAACAGCTCGAACACAACCTGGCCGCGCTGGACGTGCTGCCGAGGCTGGACGAAGCGATGCGCCAGCGCGTGGCGCAGGCCGTCGCGTGAGGCCGTGTCGGTGTCGGCCGTCGCGTCGGTTGACACATTAATGAGAATCATTATCATCAACTCCGCCTGAAACCCACCGCGGAGTCGTCCATGTCGATCGCCACCCCCTTGAGTCTGCCGGTTGCCGCCAGCCGGCTTGCCCATTCGTTGCCGCTTGCTTCCCCGCGCACCCGGCCCGTGGAAATGCGCGCGGCCGTGCGCCGGGTCAGCAGCCTGTCGCTGCTGGAGGGCGAGCGCGAGCTGGTGATCCAGCACCAGGGCAGCGAGTACCACTTGCGGCTCACCCGCAACGACAAGCTCATCCTCACCAAGTGATGCCCCTGGCGCCGGGCCGTGCGAACGGCCCGGCCCCCGCAACCACCCACCCGCCAGCACGGCGCGGCGCCCGAAGCGCGGCACGGCCAGCCAATCCAGCAAAGGAGACGGCGATGTTCGGCTGGCTGGCTACCCATGTTGCCCATGTCTGTCCGCACGCCACCGGCGTGGCGGTGGAGCGGCGCTGGCTGCGGATCGCGCCGCAGCGCCTGGCGCGCTGCCTGCCGGCGACCGGCTGCGTGTTGTACCTGCCGTGCGCCTCCGCCGCGCTGGCGGAACGGATCGTGCCCGGCCTGCTGGCGGGCAGCCGCGAGCTGGCGCCGCTGCTGTGCGTGCACTGGCTGGTCGCCGCCAGCGCGATCGGCAGCGACGGGCCGCACGAATGGCTGGAATGCCGGGGCCGCGACGGCCGCCTGTGCGCCCGCCTGCATCTGCTGCCTGACAGCGACTATCTGGGCTGGGACGCCTTGCTGACGGCGGGCCTGCCGGTACATGCCGCGGCCGACCAGCGCCCCGACGACGAACGCATCGCGGCGGCCCGGCTGCTGGACTTCCGCTGCGGCCGGCTGGCGGGGTTCGAAGTGCTGGATGCGCGGCCCGCGGCGCAGGTATCCACGCTCAGCGGCAGGATCGCGCGTGGCATCGCGCAGGCCGAGGGACTGGCCCTGCACTGAGCGGCGCCTCGGCTTGTCCACTGTCCGCATGGTGTCCGCGGACACCGAGTCCGTTGCGCTCGGTCAGTACAAGCATTTGATGTATGGAATGTTTTTCGTGCACCGACGCTTGGCACGCGGATTGCTGAGCACAGGTCGGGGGCCGCACTGTCCGCGGCCAGGGAATGCACGATGATCCGCGACACTTCCGCTCAAGACCGCATCGTTGAAGCCAAGCCCAACCGCAAGCGCCGCATGATGTTCGTCGGCGGCGGCGTGGCCTTGCTGGTGGTGCTGGCGTTCGCGCTGCCCGGCATCCTCCGCCTGTTCTCGGCCGACGCTTCGGTGAGCGCGTCGCGGCTGGCCTTCGCCACCGTCGAGCGCGGCCCGTTCGTGCGCGACATCGCCGCCGAGGGCAAGGTGGTGGCGGCGAACAGCCCCACGCTCTACGCCACCTACGGCGGCGCCGCGGTGCTGAAGGTGCGCGCCGGCGACGCGGTGAAGAAGGGCCAGGTGCTCGCCGTGATCGACAGCCCCGAGCTGCGCAACAAGCTGGCGCAGGAGCAGTCCAAGGCCGATGCGATGCAGGTGGACTACCTGCAGTCGCAGGTCGACGCGCGCACCAAGCGCGGCGAACTGCAGAAGGCCTACGACAACGCGCAGATCGACGAGAAGAGCGCCGCCAACAACCTCGACCGCGAGCAGAAGGCCTACACCGCCGGCGCCTCCACCGGCGTGGCGGTCGACAAGGCCAAGGACGACCTGGAGAAGGCGAAGATCACCCTCGCGCATGCCAAGGCCGACCTCGGCATGAGCAACGACAGCCTGAACTTCAACATCCAGTCGAAGAAGCTGGCGCACGACAACCAGATGCTGGCGGTGCAGGACCTGCAGCGCCAGGTGGACGACCTCAACGTGAAGTCGCCGGTGGACGGCCAGGTCGGCCAGCTCTTCATCGCGCCCGTCGCCACCGTGGCGAAGGACGCGCAACTGCTCAGCGTGATCGATCTCACCGCGCTGGAAGTGGAAGTGAAGGTGCCCGAGAGCTTCGCCCGCGACCTCGCGATCGGCATGACCGGCGAGATCAGCGGCAACGGCAACACCTGGAAGGGCCTGGTCAGCGCGATCTCGCCCGAAGTGGTGAACGGCGAAGTGGCCGCCCGCGTGCGCTTCGAAGGCGCCACGCCGCAGCAGCTGCGCCAGAACCAGCGCCTGTCCGTGCGCATCCTGCTCGACAAGCGCGACAACGTGCTCACCGTGCAGCGCGGCTCCTTCGTCGACGAATCCGGCGGCAGCTACGCGTACCTGGTCAAGGACGGCATCGCCACCAAGACGCCGATCCGCGTGGGCGTGAGCAGCATCGACAAGGTCGAGATCCTGCAAGGCCTGAAGGAGGGCGACCGCATCGTGATCTCCGGCACCGACAGCTTCAAGGGCGCGCAGCGCGTGGCGATCAGTCGATAAGGGCAGTACCCCCTCCCGACCTCCCCCTGCGGGCAGGGGGAGGAGAAGAACGAAGAACCATCCACCACCGAGGAACGTGAACCATGCTCAAGATGACCCACCTGTCCAAGGTCTACCGCACCGAAGTGGTGGAGACCTACGCGCTGCGCGACTTCAACATCGACGTGAAGGAAGGCGAGTTCGTCGCCGTCACCGGTCCGTCCGGTTCGGGCAAGACCACCTTCCTCACCATCGCCGGCCTGCTGGAAACCTTCACCGGCGGCGAGTACCACCTCGACGGCAGCGAAGTGAGCCAGCTCAACGACAACGCGCGCTCGAAGATCCGCAACGAGAAGATCGGCTTCATCTTCCAGGCGTTCAACCTGATTCCCGACCTCAACGTGTTCGACAACGTGGAAGTGCCGCTGCGCTACCGCGGCATGAAGGCGCCGGAGCGCAAGCAGCGCATCATGGACGCGCTGGAACGCGTGGGCCTGGCCTCGCGCTTCAAGCACTACCCGGCCGAACTCTCCGGCGGCCAGCAGCAGCGCGTGGCGATCGCCCGCGCGCTGGCCGGCTCGCCCCGCCTGCTGCTCGCCGACGAACCCACCGGCAACCTGGACACGCAGATGGCCCGCGGCGTGCTGGAGCTGCTGGAGGAGATCCACCGCGACGGCGCCACCATCGTGATGGTGACCCACGATCCCGAACTGGCCGCGCGCGCGCAGCGCAACGTGCACATCATCGACGGCCAGGTGGTGGACCTGTCCGAGGACCCGCGCTTCCACGCCAGCGTGGCCGCTGCGCGCGGCAACGCCAATCCGGCCTGAAGCCCCCGTTGACCACCATCCTGCGAGTCCCGTCCATGCGTCTGAAGTTGCTGCCCGTGCTGCTCCTGCTCGCCGTCGCCCCGCTGCCGGGGCGCGCCGAGGACTTGATGGACGCCTACCGGCAGGCCGTCGCCAACGATCCCGTCCTCGCCACCGCCGACGCGCAGCGCCTGATGGTGGCCGAGGGCGTGCCGATCGCGCGGTCGGCGCTGTTGCCGCAACTGTCCGCGGGCCTGCAGCTGAACCAGATCCACAGCGGCGGCAACGGCCAGACCACCAACAGCAGCGGCAACATCATCAGCACCGCAGGCGGCGGCCACACGCGCGACCGCAACTTCACCGGCAACCTCAGCCAGTCCATCATCGACCTGTCCGCCATCGCGAACCTGCGCGCCGCGCACGCGGCCGACGATGCGCAGGAGCAGACCTACCAGGCCGCGTTGCAGAACCTGTACGTCCGTGTCGCCAACGCGTACTTCAACGTCCTGGTGTCGGAGGACATGGTGGGCATCAACCGTGCCTACGAGGACGCCTACAAGCAGGAGTACGACCAGACCTCCACGCGCTTCAAGAACGGCCTGTCGATGGCGGCGGACGTCAGCCAGTCCAAGGCGCTGTACCTGTACATCAAGGCGCAGCGGATCGGCGCGGAGGACAGCCTCAAGGACGCGCGCCGCGCGCTGCAGCAGATCACCGGCAAGCCGGTCGGCACGCTGTTGAAGCTGCGCGACGACCTGCCCACCGAGGCGCCGCAGCCGAACGACGAGAAGGCCTGGGTGGATGCGGCGCTGAAGACCAACCCCGCCGTGCTCGCCGCGCGCTACGCCGTCAGCAGCGACGAGCACAAGGTGTCGGCGGCGCGCGCCGGCCACCTGCCCACGCTCACCGCGGGCGTGGGCTACAACAAGTTCGGCCAGTGGTCGAACACGGCGCCGGGCACGGGCGCCTACGGACCGGCCACCACCACGGTGGGCCTCACGCTCACCGTCCCGCTGTTCAGCGGCGGGCTCACGCATGCGCGGGTGAAGCAGGCGCTCTATCAGCGCGACGCGGACGAGGGCGTGCTGGAAAGCCAGCGCCGCCAGGCCGCGCGCGACGCCGCCAACTACTTCAACCTGGTGCAGGACGGCATCGAGCAGGTAGCCAGCGCGCGCGATTCGGTGGAGGCCGCGGAGAAGACCGTGACCTCGATGCGCGCGGGCTACTCCATCGGCACGCAGTCGCTGACCAGCGTGGTGATCGCCATCCAGTACCTCGCCAACATGCAGAGCGAATACACGGTGGTGCGCCACCAGTTCATCCTCAACAAGCTGCTGCTCAAGCAGGCCGCCGGCACCATCGACATGTCCGACCTGCAGGCGGTCAACGGGTTGCTGAAATGAGCGCGAATCTTGCCATGCGCTTTTCCACTCTCCCCCTGGGAGAGGGTGCGGGCAGGGCGTGGCGCCCCGCTTCGGCCGAACCCTCGCCCCAATCCCTCTCCCATGGGGAGAGGGGCACAAGCGCGGAGGACTGAGCGGTGTTCGCCTACTATCTCCAGCTCGGCATGCGCAGCCTGCGCCGCAACCCGGCGCTCACCACGCTGATGGTGATGGCGATCGGCTTCGGCGTGGCGGCGTCGATGATCACGTATTCGGTGTTCCGCGCGGTGTCCGGCAACCCCATCCCCGACAAGTCGGGGCAGCTGTTCACGCCGCAGGTCGACGCCTGGGGGCCGCAGCAGAACCTGAAGGGCGAGCCGGCCGAGGCGCTGGGCTACGTGGACGCGATGGCGCTGATGCGCACCCTGCACGCCAAGCGCCAGACCCTGCTGTACATGGTGCAGATGTCGGTGATGCCGGACGGCGAGCGCGACCTGCCGCTGAACGCGAACGGCTACGCCGTCGGCGGCGATTTCTTCCCGATGTTCGAGGTGCCGTTCCAGTACGGCGCAGCCTGGAGCCGGCAGGACGACCAGTCCCGCGCGGCGGTGGTGGTGATCAGCGCCGAGCTCAACCAGAAGCTGTTCGGCGGCGCCGACAGCGTGGGCCGCAGCGTCGACTTCGGCGGACACGACTACCGCGTCGTGGGCGTGACCCGTCCGTGGAATCCGCGCCCGCGCTTCTTCGACCTGTTCAGCACCCAGGGCTTCGAGGAGCCCTCGGACTTCTACATGCCGTTCACCCGCGCGCTGGACCTGCAGATGCGTACCGGCGGCCGCAACAGCTGCCGCGGCAAGCTCGATTTCACCAACTGGGACGGCTGGCTGCAGAGCAACTGCGTGTGGGTCACGCCGTGGGTGGAACTGGACAGTGCCGCGGACGTCGCGAGCTATCGCCGCTTCCTGGAAAGCTACGCCGCCGACCAGCAGAAGGCCGGCCGCTTCGACTGGGCGCCCAACGTGCGCCTGCGCAACGTGACGGAGTGGCTGGACTACGAGCACGTGGTGCCGCCGGAGAGCCGCATGTCGCTGCTGGTGTCGCTGGGCTTCTTCCTGATCTGCCTGATCAACACCGTGGGCCTGCTGCTGGCCAAGTTCCTGCGCCGCAGCGGCGAGATCGGCGTGCGCCGCGCGCTGGGCGCCACGCGGCGGGAGATCTACACGCAATACCTGATCGAGGCGGCCGCGGTGGGCCTGGCCGGCGGCCTGGTGGGCCTGCTGCTCACCGCCGCGGGCGTGTCGGGCGTGGGCCTGCTGTTCCCGCCCAAGATCGCGCAGCTGGCGGAGCTGGATTTCTCGCTGGTGGGGCTGACCCTGCTGGTGGCGGTCGTGGCGACCCTGCTCGCGGCGTTCTATCCGGCCTGGCGCGCGGCGCGCGTGCAGCCGGCCTGGCAACTGAAGTCGAACTGAGGCGACGGCGATGAGCCTGCACGTCAAACCCATCCTCGTCGCGCTGCGCCGGCACAAGGCGGGCACGCTGCTGATCGCGCTGCAGATCGCGCTGACCCTGGCGATCGTCTGCAACGCGCTGTTCATCATCCACCAGCGCCTGTCCAGCATGGCCGAGGTCAGCGGCGTGGACGAGGCCAACGTGTTCGTGATCCGCAACCAGTGGGCGGTGATCGACCGCACCACGCAGCAGGTCGACGCCCAGGTGCGGGCCGACCTGCTCGCGCTGCGGCAGCTGCCCGGCGTGCAGGACGCCAGCGCCGCCACCGGCTATCCGCTGCAGGGCGGCGGCTGGGACAACTACGTGATGATGACGCCGGACCAGGTGGAGCCCACCACCGATTCCGCGGTGTACGTGGGCGACGAGCATTTCATCGGCACGCTGGGCCTGCGCCTGGTCGCCGGGCGCAACTTCCGTCCCGACGAAGTCGGCGTGATGGGCACCCAGGAAGCGGTCGCCCCGCCGGTGACCGTCGTGAGCAAGGCGCTGGCCGACCGGCTGTTCCCCGGCGGCGATGCGCTGGGCAAGAACATCTACGCGATGAGCGCGAAGCCCAGCACCATCATCGGCATCGTCGATCCGCTGCACCGGCAGGGCACGTCCTCGTGGAACAAGGCCTATGCCGGGCAGTCGCTGATCTGGCCGGCGCGCCCCGACGATGCGCGCGGTGTGTTCTACATCGTGCGCGCGAAGCCGGGCCAGCTCGCCGACGCCATGCGCGAGGCGCCCAAGGCGCTGTACGCACAGAGCCGCATGCGCATCATCGACGCCAAGGACGGCATCCAGGATTACGCCGAAGTCCGCCGGCGCGCCTACGACAGCGACCGCGGCACCGCGATCCTGATGGGCATCATCTGCACCGCGCTGCTCGCGATCACCGCCGCCGGCATCGTGGGCCTCACCAGTTTCTGGGTCGGCCAGCGCCGCCGGCAGATCGGCATCCGCCGCGCGCTGGGCGCCACCCGCCACGACATCCTGGGCTACTTCCTCACCGAGAACTTCCTGATCGGCGTGGCCGGCGCGCTGGTCGGCGTGGTGCTCGCCGTGGCGATGAACCTCTGGATGATCACCCACGCCGAAATGGAGCGGATGCCGACGGTCTACGTGCTGGCCGGCGTGATCGTGCTGCTTCTGCTGGGCCAGGGCGCGACGTTCGCGCCGGCGCTGCGCGCCTCGCGCGTGCCGCCGGTGGAGGCGACGCGCCCCGTTTGACGCACCCCGCATTCCCCATTTCCTTCCCGAGGAACCGACCATGTTCGCCTACTACCTCGACCTGGCACTGCGCAGCCTCAAGCGCAGCCCCGGCCTCACCGCGCTGATGGTGCTGGCGATCGGCTTCGGCGTGGCCGCGTCGATGACCTCGTGGTCGGTGTTCCGCGCCGTGTCGGGCGACCCGATTCCGTGGAAGTCCGCGCAGCTGTTCGTGCCGCAGATCGACAACTGGGGCCCGAACGGCCGCAGCGCCGACGGCGACCCGCCGAACGCGATGGACTACACCGATGCGACCGCGCTGATGCGCGACCACCGCGCCCGGCTGCAATCGGCGATGTACCAGATCTCGCCCTCGGTGGTGCCGGCGGAGGCCAGCAAGCACCCGATCAACGTCAGCGGCCATGCGGTGTTCGGCGAGTTCTTCCCGATGCTGGACGTGCCGTTCCTGTACGGCAGCGGCTGGAGCGCCAGCGACGATGCGAACCGCGCCCAGGTGGTGGTGATCAGCAGCAAGCTCAACGAGAAGCTGTTCGGCGGCGTCAACAGCGTGGGCAAGAGCGTCAACATCGAGCGCGCCGACTACCGCGTGGTCGGCGTGCTGGACAACTGGAACCCGCAGCCGCGCTTCTACGACGTGGTCAATTCCGGCGGTTTCGACAGCGGCACCGAGGACGTGTTCCTGCCGTTCCAGACCGCGATCCAGGCGAACATCCCGAACGACGGCAACACCAACTGCAACGCGGTGCCCAAGGAACCCGGCTTCGCCGGCCTGCAGCATTCCGAGTGCGTGTGGATCGCCTTCATGGCCGAGCTGGACGACGCGGCGGCGGTGACGACCTACCGCGACTACCTGCAGGGCTACGCGCGCGAACAACAGCAGGCCGGGCGCTTCGCCTGGGCGCCGAACAACCGCCTGCGCAGCCTGCCGGAGTGGCTGGACAACCAGCACGTGGTGCCCAGCGACACCAAGGTCTCGCTGCTGGTGGCGCTGGGCCTGCTGCTGGTGTGCCTGGTCAACACCATCGGCCTGCTGCTGGCGAAGTTCCTGCGCCGCAGCAGCGAGATCGGCGTGCGCCGCGCGCTGGGCGCGCCGCGCTCGGCGATCTACGCGCAGTTCCTCACCGAGGCCGGCATCGTCGGCGTGGCTGGCGGCGTGCTCGGCCTGCTGCTCACCTGCGCGGGCGTGGCCAGCGTGGGCTGGGTGATGCCCAAGGACATCGCCAGCCTCGCCCGGCTGGACGTCTCGCTGCTGCTGCTGACCCTGCTGGTGGCCGTGGTCGCCACGATGCTGGCGGGCCTGTATCCCACCTACCGCGCCTCGCGGGTCCAGCCCGCGTGGCAACTGAAATCGAACTGACCGGTCGTCGCCCCGGCGAAGGCCAGGGCGCAGCGACTTCCAACCATCGCCACGGCACCGGGTTCCGGCGTGCGCCGGAACGACGAGCAGAGAGGACTCCGCCATGAAACTGCACCCCATGATCGCGGCGCTGCGCAAGCACAAGGCGGGCGTGGTGCTGATCGCGCTGCAGATCGCGCTGACCCTGGCGATCGTATGCAACGCGATCTTCATCATCGGCCAGCGCATCGACCGCGTGAACCGGCCGACCGGGCTGGACGAGGGCAACCTCTTCCTGGCGACCCAGCAGTGGGTGGGCGCGCCCAGCGCCGACACGCCCGATGGCGTGGCCAGGCTTGACGCCATGCTGAAGGAAGACCTGGCCGCACTGCGCAACCTGCCCGGCGTGGCCTCGGTGGCGCCGATCAACTCGGTGCCGCTGCTCAATTCGTCGTGGAACGGCTCGGTCTCGACCAAGCCGGACAGGAAGTTCAGCGACAAGGGCGACAACGTGCGCACCACCTACTACTTCAGCGACGAGAACGTACTTTCCGTGCTGGGCCTGCGCCTGGTGGCCGGCCGCAACTTCACCGCGGCCGACGTGCAGCACCAGGGCTTTCGCGACAACCCGCCACGCCCCATCGTCATCCTCACCAAGGACCTGGCGGACAAGCTGTACCCGAAAGGCGACGCGGTGGGCAAGGCGGTCTACATCGACGGCAGCGGCTCGCCCAGCACCATCATCGGCGTGGTGGCGCGCCTGCAGGTGCCGGGCAGCGGCACCTGGACCAACAACTTCGCCTGGAATTCCACCCTCGTCCCGACCCGCCTGAACGCGAACTTCTCGCGCTACGCCGTGCGCACCAAGCCCGGCCAGCTGGATGCGGTGATGCGCACGGTGGCGCCCACGCTGTACAAGGTGAATCCGCTGCGCGTGCTCGACGACGACAGCGTGAAGTCGTTCGGCGACATCCGCGCCAAGGCGTACCGCGCCGACGTGGGCATGGCGATACTGATGGGCGTGATCTGCCTGGTCCTGCTCAGCGTCACCGCCGCAGGCATCGTGGGCCTCACCAGCTTCTGGGTCGGCCAGCGGCACCGCCAGATCGGCGTGCGCCGCGCGCTGGGCGCGCGCAAGGTCGACATCCTGCACTACTTCCAGCTGGAAAACCTGCTGATCGCGGGCAGCGGCGCGCTGATCGGCATCGGCATGGCGGTGGGCCTCAACCTTGCCTTGATGCGCTACTACGAGATGGACCGCCTGCCGGTGCTCTACACCTTGATCGGCGTGATCGCGGTGCTGGTGCTGGGCCAGTGCGCCGTGTTCGTGCCCGCACGGCGCGCGTCCAACGTGCCGCCGGTGACGGCCACCCGCGCAGTGTGAGATTGCTTCACTACCGGTGACGGCCATCCGTCCGGTGTGAGGTTGCTTCACGCCCTCCCCTGCATGCAGGGGAGGGTTGGGGTGGGGTGCTTTTGGTTTGAGAACGCAGCCCCTCCCGACATCCCCCGCAAGCAGGGGGAGGGGACGATTCAAGGAGACGTGGAATGTTCGGCTACTACCTCGACCTCGCGCTGCGCAGCCTGAAGCGCAACCGCGTGCTCACCGTGCTGATGGTGCTGGCGATCGCGGTGGGCATCGGCGCGTCCATGACCACGTTGACGGTGATGCACCTGCTTTCCGGCGATCCGTTGCCCGGGCGCAGCGCGCACCTGTTCTATGCGCAGGTGGATGCGGATCCCACGCCGCACGGCGGCGACCACCGCGAGCCGTCCGACAAGCTCGACTACCGGTCGGCGGTGGATCTGTGGAGCGCGCATCGTGCGGATCGCCAGACGCTGATCGTGGACAGCCAGCTCAAGGCCACGGCGCCGAAGGCGAACATGCCGGCCCTGATGCTCACCATGCTGGCCACCACCACGGATTTCTTTCCGATGTTCGCGGTGCCGTTCCAGTATGGCGGAGCGTGGACGGCGCAGGACGATGCCCAGCGCGCGCGCGTCGCAGTGATCTCCGCCGATCTCAACGACAAGCTTTTCGGCGGTGAAAACAGCGTGGGTCGCACCCTGCGCCTCAGGGACAGCGACGTGCGCATCGTCGGCGTGCTCAAGCCGTGGCGACCCGCGCCGCAGTTCTACACCGTTGCCGGCGGCCGTTTCGCCAACGGCGACACGGCCGGCTACTTCGGCAAGCCGGAGGACGTGTTCGTGCCGTTCCAGAGTGCGCTGGAGATCAATCAGGGCGCGTTCCAGCAGTTCAATTGCTGGGCGGCCCCGGCCACGCCCGGCCATCTGGAGAACGCGCCCTGCAACTGGGTCGGCTTGTGGGTGGAGCTGGACAGTGCGGCCAAGACCGCCGCGTACCGCGGGTTCCTCGACAACTACGCGCAGCAGCAGAAGGCACTGGGGCGCTTCAATTACACGGGGACGCGCCTGCGCGACCTGATGGGCTGGCTGGATTTCAACCGTGCCATTCCGCGCGACGTGAAGCTGCAGACCTGGCTGGCGTTCGCCTTTCTCGGCATCTGCCTGTTCAACACGGTGGGCCTGCTGCTGGCCAAGTTCCTGCGCCGCGCCGGCGAGTTCGGCGTACGCCGCGCACTGGGCGCCTCGCGGCGTGCGGTGTTCGCGCAGTGCCTGACCGAGGCCGCGCTGATCGGCTTCATCGGCGGCGTGGGAGGCTGGCTGCTCAGCCTGCTCGGATTGTGGCTGGTGCGTCGCCAGCCCACGCCGTATGCCGACCTGGCGCATCTGGACGGGGGCATGTTCCTTGTCACCTTCGTGTTGGCGGTGGTGGTGAGCGTGGTCGCAGGCTCCTTGCCGGCGCTACGCGCCAGTCGGGTTCCTCCGGCGTTGCAACTCAAGATCCTGTGAGGAATCGCGCCATGCAGATCAAACCCGTCCTCGTGGCCCTGAAGAAGCACCGGCTTGCGACCCTGCTGATTGCGCTGGAGATCGCTTTGGCGTGTGCGGTGTTGTGCAACGCCGTGTTCATGATCGCCAGCCGGTTGTCGGCGATGCAGCTTGTCAGCGGCGTGGACGAGTCGTCGCTGGGTTTCATCCAGCTCGGGGGCTTCGATCCGAAGTCCGCCCACGATCTCAACGCACGGGTGGTCGCCGGCCTGGGCGCCATCCCGGGCGTGCAAGCCGTGCGCGTCATCAACTCGGTGCCGTTCGGGCCGGCGGCCGGCGCCTTCGGCGTCACGCTGGACCAGGCGGGCAAGCAATTCCGCGGCGTTCCCGAACTGTACCTCGGCGCACCGGGCACGCCGGAAGCCCTTGGACTGAAGCTGGTCGCGGGCCGCATGCCGGGTGCGGAGGATTACCAGACCGTGCTGGAAGGCTATTTGCCGGCCAATTCGAATGTGTTGGTCACGCGCGTGTTCGCGGAGCACCTGTGGCCCGGCGAGGACGCACTCGGCAAGACGTTCTGGACCGGGCGGAACCAGTTCCGCGTGATCGGCGTGGTAGCGCAGCTTTCGGTGCAGCAATACGACGAGGAAGGCGAGCGCGGGGCGCAATGGACCGTGTTCGTGCCCGTGCAGCCGGGTCCGCAGCTTGCCGGTACGTACCTGGTCCGCGCCGATCCACGCGAGCTGGACCGCGTGATGGTCGATGCCAGAACCGCGTTGGCCAAGATCGCACCCGACGCCGTGGTCGACCACCAGCAGAGCGACACGCTGCCGGCGCTGCGCACACGTTTCTTCCAGGCCGATCGCGCCTTGACCGGCATGCTGGTGGGCGTGATCGTCTCGTTGCTCGGCGTCACCGCGCTCGGCATCGTGGGCCTGGCGAGCTTCTGGGTGGCGCAGCGCCGCAAGCAGATTGGCATACGCCGCGCGATCGGCGCCACGCGCGGCGACATCCTGCGCTACTTCCAGACCGAGAACTTCCTGATCGTCACGTTCGGCATCGCGCTGGGCATGTTGCTGGCCTTCGTGCTCAACGCGTTGCTGATGAAGTTCTACGAGCTGCCGCACCTGCCGCTGTACTACCTGCCGCTGGGCGCGATTGCGCTGTGGGTGCTGGGCCAGCTCGCCGTGCTGGGCCCCGCGCTGCGCGCGGCCCGGGTGCCGCCGGTGGTGGCGACGAGGACGGCATGAGCACCGATTGCATGGCGGCAGCGTACGGACAAGGGGAGAAGTGAGGATGTTCGGTTATTACCTCGACCTGGCGCTGCGCAGCCTGAAGCGCAACCGGGTACTCACCGCGCTGATGGTGCTGGCGATCGCGCTGGGCATCGGCACCAGCATGACCACCTTGACGGTGATGCACGTGCTGTCGGGCGACCCGATTCCGCAGAAGAGTGCGCAGCTGTTCCGCGTGCGCATGGATGTGTCACCGGACGACCACTTTCGCCAGGGCGACAAGGTGCCGGACAACCTGACCCGGCGCGATGCCGAGGCGCTGCTGCGCAACGGCAAGGCGGACCACCAGGCGGCGATGTCGGCGGGCGCGATGGTGGTGGTATCCGCGCAGGGTGAGCCGCTGCGCGTGGCGACGCGTTACACGGGCGCGGATTTCTTCCCCATGTTCGACGTGCCGATGCGTTACGGCCAAGCATGGCGGCCGGAAGACGATGCGGCACGCGCGCGCGTGGCGGTGATTTCGGGCGACTTGAACGAACAGCTCTTCGGCGGCAAGGACAGCGTGGGCAAGACGCTGCAGGTGGGCGGCCAGTCCCTGCGCATCGTCGGCGTGCTGGGCGACTGGGCCATGAACCCGCGCTTCTACGACCTCAGCAACGGCCAGTTCGGCAACAGCGAACAGGTGTTCCTGCCACTGTCGACGGCGCTGGACCTGAAGCTTTCCACCAGCGGCTCGTTGACTTGCTGGGGCAGTGCGCCCGACTCCCGCGCCCCCGAAGCGCCCTGCATCTGGCTGCAGTACTGGGCGGAACTGGACACGCCGGCAAAGGCGGCGGCCTATCGCCAGTACCTGCAGAACTACATCGCGCTGCAGCAGCAAGGCGGCCGTTTCAGCCATCCCGGCCTGGCCGAGGCGCTGGACGTGATGCAGTGGCTGGACGCCAAGGGCGTGGTGCCCTCCGACGTGCGGCTGCAGACCTGGCTGGCGCTGGGGTTCCTGGGCATCTGCCTGCTCAACACGGTGGGCCTGCTGCTGGCGAAGTTCCTGCGCCGCAGCGGCGAGATCGGCGTGCGCCGTGCGCTGGGCGCCTCGCGCCGCGCGATCTTCCTGCAATGCCTGGTCGAGGCCGGCGTGGTGGGGCTGGCCGGTGGCGTGCTGGGGCTGGCGCTGGCTGCGCTGGGCCTGGTGCTGGTGCGGCACCAGCCGACCGATTACGCGGCATACATCCACATGGACCTGAGCATGCTGCTGGTCACGTTCGCGCTGGCGCTGGCGAGCAGCCTGCTCGCCGGCCTGCTGCCGGCATGGCGGGCCATGCAGGTGGCGCCGGCGGTGGCGCTCAAGTCGAACTAGCGGGCGAGGGGACTCTCCAATGCACTTCCGTCACATCCTCAATGCGCTGGGCCGCCACCGTATCGCCGTGGCGCTGCTGGTGCTGGAGATCGCGTTCTCCTGCGCGGTGGTCTGCAACGCGCTGTTCCTCATCGGCAGCCGGCTGGAGCGCATGCAGCGGCCCACCGGCGTGGACGAGGCGCACGTGGTCGAGATGTTCATCGGCAGCGTCACGCCCGGTTCGGCCGAGGCCGTGATGGCGCAGACGCGCACCGACATCGCCGCACTGCGCGCGATCCCCGGCGTAGCGAACGTGGCCGTCGTCAACCAGACGCTGTTCGGCAACTCGTTCAGCGCCAGCGGCGTCAGCCTCAGCGACGAGGCGAAGGCGCCGCGTATCTCGGTCACGCAGTACATGGGCGATGCGAACCTGGCTGATGCGCTGGGCCTGAAGCTGGCGGAGGGCCAGTGGTTCAAGCCGGACGAGTTCGTCACCGAAGAACAGCTCGAGGCCGGGCGCTCCGGTCTGCCCGTGATCATCACCAAGGCCCTGGCCGAGCATCTTTTCCCGGGCGAGTCGGCGGTCGGCAAGACGATCTACGCGTTCGGCGCCAACCGCGTGGTGGGCGTGCTGGACCGCCTCGTGCAGCCGCGCGACTCCGGTCCCACGGAGAGTTACGGCTACGCCATGCTGTTTCCGGTGACGCTGCCGTACACGGAAGGCGCCTACGTGATCCGGGTCAAGGACGCATCGCAGCGCGACGCGGTGATCCAGAACGTGCTGCGCGCGCTGAAGGCCAGCGGCCCGTTGCGGCTGATCTCGCCGAAGTATGCGTTCACCCTGGAATCGCAGCGCGCGAAGTACTACCGCAACGACCGCGCCATGGCCTGGATGCTGGTGGGCGTGTGCGTGCTGCTGCTGGTGGTCACCGCGGTGGGCATCGTCGGCCTCACCAGTTTCTGGGTGGCGCAGCGGCGCCGGCAGATCGGCATACGCCGGGCCATCGGCGCGACCCGCGGCGACATCCTGCGCTACTTCCAGACCGAGAACTTCCTGATCGCCTCGCTGGGCATCGTGCTGGGCATGGCGCTCGCCTACGGCCTCAACCGGCTGCTGATGGCGCATTACGAACTGGCCCGGCTGCCCGGCTACTACCTGCCGGTGGGCGCGCTGGTGCTGTGGGTGCTGGGCCAGCTCGCCGTGCTGGGGCCTGCGCTGCGCGCGGCGCGGGTGCCGCCGGTGGTGGCGACACGGAGCGCGTGACGGTTGCACCGGCCCGTTTCCGGGCATGGGTACGGGTACGGATTTCATCAACACAAGGGTGGACATGTTCGGTTATTACCTGGATCTCGCATGGCGCAGCCTCAGGCACCACCAGGTGCTTGCGGCGCTGATGGTGCTGGCGATCGCGCTGGGCATCGGCGCCTCGGTGACCATGCTGGCGGTGCTGCACAACCTGTCGGGCAATCCGCTGCCGGGGCGCAGCGGCGTGCTGTTCCATCCGCAGGTGGACCCGCGTCCGGCGAAGTTGTCCGGCGCCGACGTGGAGCCGCCGGACGACCTCACCTACATCGATGCGGTGAACCTGTACCAGTTGGGCATTGCGCCGCGCCGCGCGGTGATGAGCTCCAACTGGCTGCCCGTGCGGGCCGATGCGCCGGACAGCCCGCTGGCGATGTACACCGACCGCGCCACCACCGCGGATTTCTTCGCGATGTTCGGCGTGCCCTTCCTGTACGGCGCCGCGTGGTCCGCGCAGGACGATGCCAGCCATGCGCAGGTGGTGGTGCTGTCGCGGGCGATGAACCAGAAACTGTTCGGTGGCGGGAACAGCGTGGGCAGGACCCTGGTGATCGCCACCAAGACCTTCCGCGTGGCGGGCGTGATCGACGACTGGAATCCGCAACCGCGCTTCTACGACGTCAACGGCAGCGCGTTCGGCAAGCCCGAGCAGATGTACCTGCCGTTCTTCGCCTGGCTGGACCTGCCGCAGGACTACGGCTACGGCCCGATGAACTGCTGGGGCAACGATCCGAACGCCGGCACGCATGATCCCAGGGCGCAGCAGTGCACCTGGGCGCAGTTCTGGGTGCAGCTGGACACGCCCGCGCAGGCGGCGGACTACCGCGCCGCGCTCGTGCAGTACAGCGCGCAGCAGCACCAGCTTGGCCGCTTCCAGCGCGATCCGGACGTGCGCCTGCGCGGCCTGCTCGACTGGCTGGACTACAAGCGCGTGATCCCGGTGACGGTGCGCATGCAGACCTGGATCGCGTTCGGCGTGCTGCTGATCTGCCTGGTCAACACGGTCGGCCTGATGGTGGCGAAGTTCCTGCGCAAGTCCGGCGAGATCGGCGTGCGCCGCGCGCTGGGCGCCTCGCGCCGCGACGTGTTCGCGCAATGCCTGATCGAGGCCGGCGTGATCGGCCTGGCCGGCGGCCTGCTCGGCCTGCCGCTGGCGTGGCTGGGCCTGTGGATGGTGCGGCAGCAGCCGGTGAGCTTCGCCGCTTCCGCGCATTTCGATCCGTCCATGCTGGGCGTGGCGCTGCTGCTGGCGGTGCTGTCGTCCCTGCTCGCGGGCGTGTGGCCGGCCTGGCGCGCATCGCGCGTGGCGCCCGCCCTGCAGGTGAAGTCGCTATGAGAATCCATCTGCAAGTACGGCCCATCCTCGCCGCGCTGCACAGCCACAAGGCCGCCGTGGTCCTGCTGGTGCTGGAGATCGCGCTGACCATGGCGGTGCTCGGCAACCTTGTGTTCATCGTCTACGGCAACATCCAGCGCGCGCACGTGCCTACCGGCGTGGCGGAAAGCGGGATCGGGCTGATCCAGAGCATAGGCGTGATCGGGCAGGACAATCCCGGGACGGCGGCCGGAAACATCGCCGTACTGCGCGCCGTTCCCGGCGTGGCGGATGCGGCTTACGGCGGTCCGCCGCTCTGGTTCGTGCAGAGCAATCCGGTGTTTGTCGATCCTTCGCGCAAGCAGGCACTGGCGAAGGTGTACGAATTCCAGGGCAGCCAGGGGTTGGTGAGTACCTTGGGCCTGCGCGTCATCCAGGGGAGGGCGCCCGCGCGCGACGAGTTGCCGGTGGCGGAAAACGCCACCAAGGACACCGAGGTTCCGGTACTGGCGACCCAGGCGCTGGCATCCCGCTTGTTCGCCGACGGCCACGCGCTGGGCAAGGTGATCTACGACGGCGGTTCCAATCCGATGCGCATCGTCGGCATCGTGGACCACCTGCGCGGCGGCATCACCGGACGCGCCGACGACGACTACGCGCTGGTCGCCGAATTCCTTCTCGGGAACCAGAATGTCGGCGGCGGTTTCATGATACGCGCCGGCGATCCCGCGCACCTGCCCGAGGTGCTGGCCGCCGCTGCCGCCGCCCTGCAGAAGGCCAACCCCGGCCACGTGCAGAGCAAGCTGTACACCATGGCCGAGCTGCGCGAGAACTATTTCCGCAGCGACCTCGCCGCCGGCCGCATGCTGGTGGCGATCATGCTGATCCTGCTGGTGGTCACCGCGCTGGGCGTGAGCGGGCTGGCCAGCTTCTGGGTGCAGCAGCGGCGTCGCCAGATCGGCATGCGCCGCGCGCTGGGCGCCACACGCGGCGACATCCTGCATTACTTCCAGGTCGAGAATTTCCTCATCGTCAGTGCCGGCGTGCTGCTGGGCGCGCTGTTCGCGTATGCGCTGAACCTGTTCCTGATGCATCGCTTCGAGCTGGCCCACCTGCCGGCGCATTACCTGCTCGTCGGCGCGCTGGCGCTGTGGGTGCTTGGCCAGCTCGCCGTGCTGGGCCCCGCGCTGCGGGCGGCGGCGGTGCCGCCGGTGGTGGCGACGCGCAGCGTGTGAGTTTCCTTCCGCCGGAACGGCGGGAGTGCGGGTGCGGGGCGGGTTTCGCAATGAGGACGATCGCATGTTCGGCTACTACCTCGATCTGGCGCTGCACGGCCTGAAGCGCAACCGGGCGCTCACCGCACTGATGGTGCTGGCGATCGCGCTGGGCATCGGCGCGTCCATGACCACGCTCACCGTGTTGCACGTGCTGGCGGGCGATCCGTTGCCGGGGCGCAGCGGATCGCTCTACTACCCGCAGATCGACCCGCGCGACAGCCTGGGCTACGTGCCGGGCAAGACGGAGCCGCTGGACCAGCTGAGCTGGATCGACGGCATGAACCTGCTGCAGGCGAAGCGGGCGGACCGCCAGGCGCTGATGACCGGCGGCAACGTGGCTATCCAGCCGGACCACAGCACGCTCGACCCGTTCTACGAGAGTGCGCGCTACACCACGGTCGATTTCTTCGCCATGTTCGGCGTGCCGTTCAAGTACGGGCATGCGTGGGGCGCGGCGGACGACGCAGCGCATGCGCGCGTGGCGGTGATCAGCAGCCAGCTCAACGACAAGCTGTTCGGAGGCGGGGACAGCACGGGCAAGCCGCTGCGGCTGTCCGGTGCGATGTTTCGCGTCGTCGGAGTGATCGGCGACTGGAACCCGAATCCGCACTTCTACGACTTGAATCGCAAGAGCTACAACGAGAATGAAGGCGTTTACCTGCCGCTGTCCACGTCGCAGGATCTGGGCATGACCCACGACGGCGGCGTCGATTGCTGGGGCAATGGCGGCGGCGGAAATACGCCCGACCACAACTCGCCGTGCGTGTGGCTGCAGTTCTGGGTGCAGTTGGACAGTCCGGCCAAGGTCGCGGCGTACGAGGCTTTCCTCGTCGGCTACTCCAGGCAGCAGAAGGAGCTGGGGCGTTTCGGTCGGCCGCCGAACATCAAGCTGCGCGACGTCATGCAATGGCTGGATTACAACCAGGTCGTGCCGGACGACGTACGCCTGCAGAACGGCCTTGCCTTCGGCTTCCTGCTGGTGTGCCTGGTCAACACGGTGGGCCTGATGCTGGCGAAGTTCCTGCGCCGTTCCGGTGAACTGGGCGTGCGCCGTGCGCTTGGCGCATCGAAGCGCTCGTTGTTCGCGCAATTGCTCATCGAGGCCGGCGTGGTGGGCCTGGTCGGCGGCATCGGTGGCCTGCTGCTGGCGCTGGTCGGCTTGTGGCTGGTGCGGCGGCAGCCGGCCAGCTATGCCGCATTGGCGCATCTCGACCCGACGATGCTGCTGGCCACGTTCCTGCTGGCGCTGGGCGCGAGCCTGCTGGCCGGCCTGCTGCCGGCCTGGCGCGCGTGCCAGATCGCGCCGGCACTCCAGCTCAAGAGCAATTGAAGGAGGGCGCCATCATGGAACTGCGACCGATTCTTTCCACGCTGCGCCGGCACAAGTTCACCGCGTGGCTGCTGGTGCTGGAGATCGCGCTCACCTGCGCCATCGTGTGCAATGCCGTGTTCCTGATCAGCCAGCGGCTTCACCGCATGGACCTGCCCAGCGGCATCGCAGAGCGCGAACTGGTGCAGATCCAGCTGGGCCACATCGGCAAGAACCCCGATGCGAAGGCGCAGACCGAAACGGACCTGGCCGCGCTGCGGCAGATCGCCGGCGTGAAACAGGCGGGGCTGACGGAGGAGCTCCCGTTCAGCTTCGGCGGTTCGTCGAACAGCGGCCTGATGCTGGAACCGCGACAGCAGCAGCCCACCGTCACCGTGTCGCAGTACATGGGGCAGAACATCCTGCCCACGCTCGGGTTGCGGCTGGTGGCCGGGCGGGACTTCCAGCCGGGTGAATACGTCGACCTGGACATCGCCCTCGCGGCCCTGAAAACCGGCGACACCAAAGGCCTGCCGCAATCCATGATCGTGACGCGGGCGCTGGCCGATCGGCTGTGGCCGGGCAAAGCCCCACTGGGCCAGACGGCGTACGTGGGGAAAGGCATACCGCTGCGCGTCATCGGCGTGGTGGAGTCCCTGGCGCGGCCCAACATGCTGAACAAGGGGCCGCAATACACCGTGGTGTGGCCGATCCACATGACTTCGGCCGACGGCGCGGACTACGTGCTGCGCACGGCGCCGCAGGACCGCGCAGCGGTGCTGGAAGCCGCCGTGGCGAAGCTGAAGCAGATCGACCCCAACCGGGTGGTGCTGGTGAAGCGCACCTACGACCAGGCGCGCCGCGAGTTCTTCGCCAACGACCGCGCGATGGCCGGCATCCTGGTCGGCGTGATCGTGGCGCTGCTCACGGTGACCGCGCTGGGCATCGTGGGCCTGGCCAGCTTCTGGGTGGGCCAGCGCCGCCGCAGCATCGGCGTGCGCCGTGCGCTGGGCGCCACGCGCGGCGACATCCTGCGCTACTTCCAGACCGAGAACTTCCTGCTCGCCACGCTCGGCATCGTGCTGGGCATGGTGCTCGCCTACGGCATCAACCTGTTCCTGATGCTGCATTACGAATTGCCGCGGCTGCCGGGCATCTACCTGCCGGTGGGTGCGCTGGTGCTGTGGGCGATCGGCCAACTCGCCGTGCTGGGCCCCGCGCTGCGGGCGGCGGCGGTGCCGCCGGTGGTGGCGACGCGCAGCGTGTGAGGCTCGGTCCGCTGTCCGCGGGACGGAATTCTTCAAGGAGAAACGGGATGTTCGGCTACTACCTCGACCTGGCATGGCGCAGCCTGAAGCGCTCGCCGATCCTCACCGGCCTGATGGTGCTGGCGATCGGCCTTGGCATCGGCGCGTCGATGACCATGCTCACGGTGCTGCACGTGATGACGGACGACCCGTTGCCGGGGCGCAGCGCGCAGTTGTACACGCCGCATCTCGATCCGTTGCCGCTGGATCACAAGCGTCGCGGCGACGGGCCCGATGCCAGCGACAACCTCACCTGGCCCGACGCCATGGCCTTGCTGAAGGCGCATCGCGCCACGCGGCAGGCGGCGATGGCGGGCGGCTCCCTGCTGGTACGCCCGGCGCGCGCCGACGTGCGACCGTTCGACGTGGATGGCCGCTATGCCACGGCGGATTTCTTCCCGATGTTCGGCGTGCCGTTCCTGCGGGGCAGTGCCTGGGGCGCGGCGGACGATGCGGTCGGCGCGCGGGTGGTGGTGCTGGCCGAGAGCCTGTCGCGCAAGCTGTTCGGCGCGGGCGACGCGGTGGGGCGCATGGTGCGGCTTGGCGAGCACGACTACCGCGTGGTCGGCGTGACGCGGGACTGGCAGCCGTCGCCGCTGTTCTATGCCGACGCCTCGGCCAAGCGCTACAGCGATGGCGACCAGTTCTTCCTGCCGCTGTCGGCCGCGGTCGACCAGAAGCTGGACGTCAACGGCAACTTCAGCAGTTGGGAAAGGAATGACGCCGACTCGCGCATGGTCAGCCCGACCACCAGCTGGCTGCAGTTCTGGGTGCAGTTGGACACCCCGTCGCAGGTGGCGGCCTATCGCCAGTACCTGGTCGATTATTCCGCGCAGCAGAAGGCGCTTGGCCGTTTCCAGCGCCCGCCAGCGAACGCGAAGCTGTACGGGCTGATGGGCTGGTTGGCGCACGAGGACCTGGTGCCGAACGACGTGCGCCTGCAACTGTGGCTGGCGCTGGGTTTCCTGTTCGTGTGCATGCTGAACATCGTGGCCCTGCTGCTGGCGAAGTTCTTGCGTCGCAGCGGCGAGATCAGCGTGCGCCGCGCGCTGGGCGCCAGGCGGCGCGACATCTTCGTGCAGCTGGGCATCGAGTCCGCGCTGATCGGCGTGGCCGGCGGCGCGCTGGGCCTGGCCATCGCCCAGCTCGGCCTGTGGAGCATCCGCCAGCGCCCCGACGACTACGCCAGGATCGCGCAAATGGACGTCCAGATGTTGTTCGGGACGCTGGCGCTGGCCATCGCCGCCAGCGTGCTTGCCGGCCTGCTGCCGGCGTGGCGCGCCTGCCGTGTGGCGCCCGCGCTGCAGTTGAAAACCATGTAGGAACGCGGCCTGCACGCGATGGAGCCGGCGTCGCTGGTTACGGTTACGGAGAAGACACGATCATGCAAACAAGACCGATTCTTTCCACTTTGCGCCACCACAAGCTGACCGCCGGCCTGCTGATGCTGCAGGTGGCCTTCACCCTCGCCATCGTGTGCAACGTGATGCACATGATCGTCGGTCGCATCGAGCGGATCAGCGTGCCGACCGGCATTGCCGAGAACGAGCTTGCGACGATTCCCAGCACGGCCATCGACAAGGCGGCAAACCATCGCGCGCAGCTCGCCGCCGATCTCGCCACGTTGCGCGCTGTCCCGGGCGTGCGTGCCGCGGCGGCGGTCAGCTATTCGCTGCCGCTCAACCGCAACGAAGATACCCAGGGCATCTGCCCAAGCAAGGAGGCGCTGGATCGCGCGATCCAGCGCAATTCGATCGATGGCAGCGGCTGCATGGAACCCAGCATCTACGACGGCACCCTTGGCCTGGTCGATACCCTGGGCCTGCATCTGGTCGAAGGCCGCGATTTCCAGCAGGGAGACTACGTGGCCGACGGCAAACCGGTCGTGGCGATCGTCACCCGCGGGCTGGCGCAACACCTGTACCCCGGAAAGCCGGCGCTGGGGCAGAGCATGTACGACGGCGACCGGTTCATTCGCGTGGTCGGCATCGTCGATTCGCTGCTGCGCCCGGAGCTGCGCACGCCTGGCGTCGACAACGACAGCATGATCCTGCCGCAGGCGCCGGACGGCGCCAGCGCGCGCTATGTGTTGCGCAGCGCGCCGCAGGATCGCCAGCGCGTGCTTGCGGCGGCGACCGCCGCACTGTGGAAGGTCAACCCGAACCGCATCATCAACCCCGCGCGGGTGCAAACCTACAGCCAGATCCGCGCCGCCTACTTCCAGCGCGACACCACCATGATCGGCCTGCTCATCGCCTCCGCGCTGGGCCTGTTGTTCGTCACCGCGCTTGGCATCGCCGGGCTGGCCAACTTCTGGGTGCAGCAGCGTACGCGCAGCATCGGCATCCGCCGAGCCATCGGCGCCACGCACCACGACATCCTGCGCTACTTTCAGGACGAGAACTTCCTGATCGTCACGGCAGGCGTGGTGCCGGGCGTGCTGCTGGCCATCGGCCTGAACCTGCTGCTGATGACGCGCTACGAGTTGCCGCGCCTGCCGCTGTGGTACCTGCCGATCGGCGCGCTGGTGCTGTGGGTGCTCGGCCAGCTTTCGGTGCTGTCGCCCGCGCTGCGCGCCGCGGCCGTGCCGCCGGTGGTGGCGACGCGGAGCGTGTGATGCGCAGAAATTTTCGTGTACGTAGGCCAGTGGTCATGGCAACCTTTTCGACCGGAGCCGCATCCATGCGGACATGTGCAGGAAAACGATGCGTACCGTACTGATCATCGACGACAACCCGGCCGTGGGCGAGGCGCTGTCGCTGCTGCTCTCGCTGCACGACATCCGGCCGCTGGTGGCCCTGAACCAGGCCGAGGGACTGGCTGCGCTGGAGCGCGGGCGCGTGGACGCGGTGATCCAGGACATGAACTTCACCGCCGACACCACCTCGGGCGAGGAAGGCGTGGAGCTGTTCCGCGCGATCCGCGAACAGCATCCCGACCTGCCGGTGATCCTGCTTACCGCGTGGACGCATCTCGAGACCGCGGTGGAACTGGTGAAGGCCGGCGCCGCCGACTATCTCGCCAAGCCCTGGGACGACCACAAGCTGCTGACCACCGTGGAAAACCTGCTCGAACTCTCCGAATCCACGCGCGAAGTAAGCCGCGCACGGCGCGAGCGCCGCCGTCGTCGCGAAGTGTTGCAGAACACCTACGATCTGGACGGCCTGGTATTCGCCTCCGAGGCGATGGCGCGTACGCTGGAACTGGCCTGCCAGGTGGCGCGCGCCGAGGTGCCCATCCTGATCACCGGGCCGAACGGCGCCGGCAAGGAACGCATTGCGGCGATCGTGCACGCGAACTCGCTGGTGAAGAAGGGCCCGTTCGTCGCGGTGAACTGCGGTGCGCTGCCGGGCGAGCTGATCGAGGCCGAGCTGTTCGGCGCCGACGCCGGCGCCTATACCGGCGCGAACAAGGCGCGCGAGGGGCGCTTCGAGCTGGCCGACGGCGGCACGCTGTTCCTGGACGAGATCGGCAACCTGCCGCTGCCGGGCCAGATGAAGCTGCTGCGCGTGCTGGAAACCGGCCAGTTCGAGCGGCTGGGCTCCGGGCGCACGCGGCAGGCCAAGGTGCGCGTGCTTTCCGCCACCAACGCCGATCTGAAGGCGATGATACGCGCGGGCACCTTCCGCGAGGATCTCTACTACCGCCTCAACGTGATCGAGGTGAACCTGCCGCCGCTGTCCGAACGCGTGGACGACGTGCTGCCGCTGGCCGAGCACTTCCTCGCCGGCCGCGCCGTGCTGGGCGACGCGGCGCGCGAGGCGCTGCTGGCCTACCCGTGGCCGGGCAACGTGCGCGAGCTGAAGAATGCGATCGAGCGCGCCGCGCTGCTGGCCGGCGGCAAGCCGATCACGCCGGAACTCCTGAACCTGCCGCAGGTGGCCCCGGCTGCCGCGCGCAACCTCGACGAGCCCAGCCGCGAGGCGGTGGAGGGCGCACTGCACCAGGCCGAGGGCGTGGTGAGCCGCGCGGCGCAGTACCTGGGGCTGTCGCGCCAGGCGTTGTACCGGCGGATGGAGCGCTACGGACTGACTGCATAGTTGCGGTATAACTGCGGTCGGTCGTGGGCCGGGTTTTCGCGGGCCGCCAGAGGAGCGGACATGAATCATCGGATGTTGCCGGCGTGGTTCCTCTCGCTGCTTTGCGCGGGCGTTTGCGCCCAGTCCGCGGTGGCGCCGGCCGGGCAGCCTCCGCGGCTGCCGGGAGACACGGCGTACGCGACGCCGCCCAGGGTGCAGTTCCGGTTCGGCGACGGCAACCGGGCGGACACGCGTTGGGCGCGGCAGATGGGGCAGGGCGCGGTGCGCATGCTGGCGCAGGAGCACGGGATGGCCAACCACGTGCTGGTGCGTTACGCGCGGCCCGGCGTGGAGTGCATGGTCTCGGCCATGAAGCCCGAGTGCCCCTAAGCGCGGGGCGCCGAGGCTGCAGACAGCAAGTTCCGAAATCATTTCGACGCCCGATGGGCCGTCCTGGGACCGACATGCGAACACGAATCCTGGTTTCCCTTCCGCTTTGCCTGCTGGCCTTCGCGGCCGTGGCGCAGACGCCGCCCGCGTCCGACCAGTGGACGCGCCCCGCACCGGCCGGCAGCGTCACCTTCGCGAAGGACCATGTGCCGCGCAGCGACGACGCGACGGCGAAGCCCTCGCCGTTCAAGTTCAAGAGCGAGCGCAAGGCCTGGCGGGACGAACCGCCGCCGCCGCGGGCCAACGACAAGAGCGCGGTGATGGGCACCGATCGTCCGTGGCAGAACGGCCGGCCGCCGGTGAACTGCGCGCAGACCCCGCACGATCCCGCGTGCCGCTGAGCCGCCGCCGATGTGGCGCCGCCTGAATTCGCTGCAGGGTCGGCTCACGCTGCTGCTCGCGGTGGCCGCGGTGGCCGGCGTGCTGGTCTACGTGGGCCTGACCCAGTGGCCGCTGCCGCAGCTGATCGAGTGGTTGCACAAAGATCTGTCGATGCCGATCCGCGCGCCGGCGCAGTTCGGCATCTACGGCGCCCTCGCGCTGAGCGCGCTGGTGCTGCTGCCGCTGGCATGGTGGCTGGCGCACCTGGTGATGGCGCCGGTGAGCCGCCTGCTGCGCGCGCTGGAAGGCGCGGTGGCGAGCTACCGCGACGGCGATTTCAGCTTCTCCATCGCCGCCAACCGGCGCGACGAGCTGGGTGAGCTGATCCGCATGCACAACGCGCTGGGCCAGACCCTGCGCGAGCAGCGCCAGCACCTGGTGCAGCGCGAGCTGTTGCTGGAAACCGTGGTGCAGAACACGCCGGTGGCGCTGGTGCTCACCGACGGCAGCGGCCGCGTGGCCTATTCCAACATCGCCTCGCGCCACCTGTTCAACGAGGGCAGGAGCCTCAACGGGCAGGACTTCGCCAAAATGCTTGCCGCGGCGCCCGAGGCGCTGTCCCGCGCGGTGGAGAGCGGCGAGGATGCCTTGCTCAGCGTGGAGATGGACGGCAGCGAGGAAACCTTCCACCTGTCGCAACGCGCGTTCCGCCTGCAGGGCCGCCCGCATCGCCTGCACCTGTTCCGGCGCATGACGCGCGAGCTGTCGCGGCAGGAGGTGGCGACCTGGAAGCGGGTGATCCGCGTGATCAGCCACGAACTCAACAACTCGCTGGCGCCGATTTCCTCGCTGGCGCATTCCGGCGCCGAACTGGCGCGCCGCGGCAACCTGGATCGGCTGCCCGGCGTGTTCGCCACCATCAGCGAGCGCGCCAGGCACCTGCATGGTTTCATCGCCGGCTACGCCAGCTTCGCCAAGCTGCCGGCGCCGCAGCCGCACACGATGGAATGGGAGCCGTTTCTCGCCTCGCTGGCGCTGCATTGCCATTACCGGCTTGCCGCGCCGGCGCCCACGCATCCCGCCCGCTTCGATCCGGTGCAGATCGAGCAGGTGCTGATCAACCTGATCAAGAACGCCCACGAATCCGGCAGCCCGGAAGACGAGGTCAGCCTGGCCCTGCTGGAGGTCGGCAACGAACTGCGCATCGAAGTGGCCGACCGCGGCCCCGGCATGAGCGAAACCGTGCTGGCGCAGGCGCTGCTGCCGTTCTATTCCACCAAGCGCTCCGGCACCGGCCTTGGTCTGGCGCTCGCGCGCGAGATCGCGGAGGCGCACGGCGGGCGGGTGCTGCTGGCCAACCGCGAGGGCGGAGGTTTGCGGGTGAGTTTGCGGTTGCCGCAGGTGGGGGACGCCAGGCGTCCTCTTTGATCCTCCCGAGGTGCGCCTTGCTCCCTCTTCCCTTCGGGGAGAGGGTTGGGGTGAGGGGTCGCGCTTGCCGTGTAGCCCACATCCCTGCCGGCCATCCTGCGGACTTTCCTTCACCCGCCCGCCGCGCCATAGGGGCCCCGGTAGAGCAGCGCGCTCCCGGCGCGCAGAAGCAACAGCACAGCCAGGGCCATGAAGGTCTGGTCAATCGACTGCCTGCACGTCATTCCTGCGGCCTGCTCGTTATTCCTGCGAAAGCAGGAATCCAGTGTCTTTGTGTTCCGAAGCTTGCAGGCACTGGATGACTCGCTGCGCTCGCCCCTTCGGGGCCGCCCTGCGGGCGTTCTGCGCGCTTTGCGCTTGTCCGGCTGTCGCTGGGATGACGAGCAAAATCAAAAGCGAAGCGCGGCGATCTCGCTGCGCTTTGCTGTTGCTGTTGACGTTGCCGTTGCTTCTGGCGCGCACGATGCGCGCCTGCTCTTCCGGGCCCCCTCGGCGGCGGTGAGTCGCGGACGATCAGGCCGCGCAGCGGGCGAGGCCACGGATGGCCTCGCCTTTTCGCGCGGACAGGAGTCCGCTCGAAAAGCCCGGCCGCGACTCACGCACTTGCCGGGCAGGACGCCCGGCAAGCGCCGCCGCGGGGTGGCCTTCTCTTTGGGTTACTTTTCTCTTGGCCACGCAAGAGAAAAGTGACTCGGGCGCCCACAGGGCGCACGAAACCGCTTTGATCCGTGCACGCAAGGAGAAAGCAGCCCGGGCGCCGGCAGACTCACGGAACCACTTCAACAAGTGCTGCGTTGTGCAGCAACACAAGCGACCGGACACGGAACGTCACCCAGGACAAAACCAAGGAAAACCGCATCCCCGATGCCTCACTTCGCCAAGCGATCCCCCTCCAGGATATCCACCAACGGCCTCCCCTGTATGTCCCCCATCGACAACCCCAGCAAACTCGCGATGGTGGCCGCGACGTCCACGTTGGGGAAGGCCGGGATTTCGCCAACCGGCCGGATGCCATGGCCCGCCGCGATGAAGATGGCCTGCATCAGCGGATCGGTGTTCGGATAGCCGTGTGCGCCGTGTTCCGAGGTGGGCGTGGCGAAGTCGCGGCCGTTGCCGTCGGCTTCGCGGAAGGCGTAGCCGTCAGCGGCGTAGAGCAGCAGGTCCGGCGCCTGGTCGGTTTTGGCCGGCGTAGGCCAGCCTTGCCGTGCGGCCTCGTCCGGGGTGAGTGCGGCGGCGACGCCGGGCTGGCCGGTGAAGAGTTTCTTGAGTTTCGCGATCGACGCCGCGGTGGCGTGCGCCTGGTAGACGAGGGCAAAGCCACCTTCGGGAACGCTGTAGCCGGGTTGCGCGGCGGCGGCTTCCTGCAGGCCGGCCTGCTTCAGCAGCACGTCGGCGTGCAGCCAGTGGTGCAGGCTGCGCTGGCCGTGGTCGGAGACGATGAGGAAGGTGGTGCGGTCGTAGTCGCCGGCGGCGCGCACCGCGTCGATGACTTCCCGCACGCGGTCGTCGAGGAAGGCGATGGTGTTGCGGCCCGAATCGTTGCCGTAGCCGGTTTCGTGCTCGATGCTGTCCAGCGACAGCAGGTGCAGCAACAGCAGGTCGGGGTGGTGCTTGCGGATGATGTCGACGGCGGCGCGGGTGTAGACCAGGTCGCGCCAGGCCTGCGAGGGCTCGCCGAAGCGTACGAGATCGTCGCGGCTGACCACGCCCTGTTCGATCAGGTCGCGTGCGATGGGGCCGTCGGGGTCGGGCTTTTCGAAGAACGACCAGTTGATGCCGGATGCGTTCTGGATCGCCACCCAGTCCACCTCGGCCGTGACGAGGCCGGCCTTGTGCGCCGCGTCGTAGACCGTGGGCGCGGCGACCAGGCGCGACTTGGGCACCCACATCTCGATGTGCGGCGGCGTGCTGGCGCGCTGTCCGACGACCAGCCCGTTGACCAGCACGTGGTGCCGGCTGGCGTCGACGCCGGTGACCATCGCGGTGTGGTTGGGCCAGGTGATGGTGGGATTGATCGGCGTCATCGAGGCGGCATACGCGCCGCGTTTCATCAGCGCCTTCAGCGTGGGGGCGGGCAGGTAGGGGTCGTGCAGGCTGTTCGCGCCGAACGCGTCCAGGCTGATCACGACGACCTTGGGACGCGATGCGTTTGCCGGCGTTTCCGCATGCAGGGGCAGGGCGATGGCGCCGGCGAGCAGCAGGGCTGCGGGCAGCAGGCGGCGGAACAAGGCGGAAACGAGTCGCATCGATGATCCTCCCGGGGAGACGCGGTGGAGCGCACGCGGCGCGTCTGCCCAGACTACCGCGGGCCGTGCCTTATTGGGTGTCGGTGTCTGCCGCGCCGTTGTCGGCATCGTCGTCGTGCCCGGGCTGCCACACGAAGGTGGCCACGCTCTGCGCCGGCATTTCGTAGCGGAAATGCACGCTGCCCTGGTGCACGGCAATGGCGTGCGCCTTGGTGCCGCTGTTCACCACCACCAGCACCACCGAGCCATCGTCGGCGTTCTGGAACGCCACGTTCGCGATGCCCTTGCCGTTCGCGGTGGACCACACCCGGGCGGCGCCGGGCAGGGCGAAGCGGCTGTAGTGCGCGAACGCGTAGTACTCGTCGTTGCGGGTGATCGCGCCGGTGCGCGAGTCGATGACCACCATGCCCTTGCAGTTGTCGCAGCCGCCGGCATGCGGGCCGTAGTCCTGGTCCAGCGCGAGGTTCCAGTAGACGACGCCGCGCGCCCAGTTGCGCAGGCCGCCCAGCAGCAGGTCGCGCGCGAACCACATCAGTTCGCCGTTCTTCGCGGACTCCCAGTCGCCGCCCGAGCATTCGGTGATGTAGGCGTCCTTGCGCGGATACGCCCGGTGCACCGGGGTCTGCGCCGAGGGATCGCCGCGGTAGCAGTGCCAGGCCACGCCGGCGATGTAGGGCGCGGCGGTTTCGTCGGCGAGTTCGGTCAGCGGTTGCTGTGGCTCGTCCCAGTTGTGGTCCCAGCCGAGGACCACGGTCTGCGGCCGGCGCCGCGCCAGCGCGGGGCCTAGGTACTGGCCGATGATGCGGGTACGCGTGTCCACCGGCATTTCCATGCCGGGGTAGGTCTGCGGCACGAAGCCCGGCTCGTTCTGCACCGTGAGCGCGAAGATGGGGATGCCGTAGCGGCGGTAGGTGTCGACGTAGCGCACGAGGTAGTCCGCGTACGTGCTTTCGTACTGCCCCAGCAGCGCGCCGCCGATCAGGTTCGCGCTGCTCTTCATCCACGCCGGCGCGCTCCACGGCGTGGCGATGATCAGCAGGTCGGGGTTGATCGACAGCACCTGCTGCATCACCGGGATCACGTCCGGCAGGTTCGCGGCGACGTTGAAGTGTTCCAGCTGCGGGTCGGTCTGGCCCGCGGGCATGTCGTCCAGCGTGTAGTGCTGCCGGGAGAAATCGGAGGCGCCGATGCTCAGGCGCGCCATGTTGAGGTTCAGCCCCGGCGGCGGCCCGAACATCTCCTCCAGGAAGCTTTCGCGTTGCGTGGCGTTGAGCTTGTTCTCGATCAGCCAGGCCGAGGAGTCGGTCATCGCGGCGCCGAAGCCGGTCAGGGTCTGGTAGCGCCTGCCGAGGTCCACGGTGAGGTCGTCCGGCGTGGGCGGCGTGGTGTCCAGCGGAATGTCGGGCTGGCGCGCCAGCTGCAGGCGGCGGTCGGCCGTGGAGAGCCACAGCCGCACCGTGGGCGGCGGCGGCTGGATCAGGGCCACCAGCGCGGCTTCCACCGGCTCGTGCCGGCGCGAGGCCCATTGCACCACCAGGACGACAAGGCTCAGCAAGGCGGCGGCCGCGACCACCGCCCTGGCCGAAACTCCCCTTCCCTCATCCATGGCGCGCGCCGTCCCTGGCGTGGTCGTCATGGCGAGTCGGGAAGGCTCGCGGGCTCACGGAGCGCCGGAGCCCGGGCAGTTCGCGTCGGCGCCTTTCGCCCCGGCGGCCGCGACGATGCGCACGTTGGCGAATGCCGCGGCGAACGGCGGCGCGGCCACCACGCCGAACGGCATGTCCACGTGCGCGAGGTTCGCGCCGCGGCTGGCGAAGCACGCCAGCGGAATGGACACGCTCTGGCGCTGCCCGGTGGCGTAGCCGGCGAAGCGTTGCGTGACGTCGATGCTGGCGGAGCAATCCTTGCCGCAGCCCATGACCAGGGCGACCGGCGCGGTGGCGGGCGTGTCGATGCGCAGGTCGAACTGCAGCGCGCCGTGGCTGGCCAGCATGGGCGCGAGGTCGGCGGGCTGCGCGCTGCGCGCGAAGAAGCGGGCGGGCGCCAGCCAGGTGACCTGCTTGGCGTCCTGCTGGGTGTTCACCTGCACGGTGCGCACGCGCAGCAGCGGATGACCGGCGGGCCATTCGGTGACGCCGTTGAGGTCGTTGCCCAGCTCGTGCGGGGTCTGCGCCGCGTCGGCGCCCGCGAGATACAGGGCGTACGGCGCAACCGCCAGCGTGTGGAACACCGCCACCTGTTCGAGCTTGGCGCAGGCCGTGGTTTCGGAGTGGGTGGGCAGCACCGGCACCTCGCGGTGGCCGGGATAGCGCAGGCCGTAGCCCGGCGCGAACAGCGGCGGCGTGGTGATGCCGTCATTGTTCACCGCGGGGCAGGGCACGCCGGGCCAGGGCATGGCCAGCGTGCCGCGGAAGTTGTCGCGGCCCTTGCCGTCGGTGCGGGCGAACAGCACGTCGGCCACGCCGCCGCCTTCGGTGCCGGGCAGCCATGCGGCGACGAACGCGTCGGAGAGGTTGAGCAGGTCGTTGACGAACAGCGGACGCCCCGCCACGAATACCGTCACCACCGGCTTGTGCGCGGCGGCCGCGGCCTTCAGCACGGCCAGGTCCTCGGGGTAGCGGTCGCTGTGGCGCAGCGTGGCCGCCGCGGCGATGTCGCCCATCATCTCCGCGTACGGGGTTTCGCCGATCACCGCCACGATCGCGTCGTAGGCCTTGAAGTCCACGCCCTGCGCCGTGGCGCTGTAGCTGATGTCCGCGTCGCCGTCCGCCTCGCGCAGGCCGGCGAGGATGGTCTCGCCGTTGGGGAAGTCGGCGTTCGTGTTGTCTGTGCCCTGCCAGGTCAGCGACCAGCCGCCGCTCTGGTTCGGCAGGCTGTCCGCGCTCTTGCCCACCACCAGGATCTTCATGCCGCGCTTGAGCGGCAGCACGTCGTGGTTGTTCTTCAGCAGCACCAGCGATTCGCGCACCGCGCGCCGCGCCAGGGCGCGGTCCTGCAGCAGGGCCGCGTCGCCGGCGCCGGGCAGTTGCGAAGGCCGCTTGCCGTCGAACAGGCCCATGCGCAGCTTGACGCGGATGATGCGGCTGACGGCGTCGTCGATACGCGCCATCGGGATCTGGCCGTCCTTCACCTGGCGCATGGTGTTGGCGATGAACGCCTTCCAGTCGTCCGGCACCATCACCATGTCCATGCCGGCGTTGACCGCCTGCGGGCAGCTCGCGTTGGTGCAGCCGGGCAACTGGCCGATCGCGTTCCAGTCCGACACCACCAGGCCGTCGAAGTCCATCTTGTCCTTCAGCGCTCCGGTGACCAGCGCCCGCGCGCCGCTCAGCTTGCCGTAGTCGACGTGGCCGGCCACGTCGTTCCAGCTGTTGTAGCTCACCATCACGCTCTGCACGCCCGCGGCCAGCGCGCCGTAATAGCCCGCGCCGTGCACGTTGATCATGGTGGCCTGGTCGACCCGCGACTCGCCCTGGTCCTTGCCATTGAAGGTGGAGCCGTCGCCGATGAAGTGCTTCGCGGTGGCCAGCACGTTGTGCGGCCCGAAGTCGCCCTGCAGGCCTTCCACGTAGGCGCGCGCATAGTCGTGCACCAGTGCGGGGTCGGTGGAGAAGCTCTCGTAGCTGCGTCCCCAGCGCGGGTTCTCCGCCACCGCGACGGTGGGCGCGAACGCCCAGTTCACCCCGGTGGCGCGCACCGCTTTCGCGGTGGCCGCGCCGATCTCGCGCACCAGCTCGACGTCGTGGGCGGCACCGAGGCCGATGTTGTGCGGGAACTGGGTGGCGCCGAACAGGTTGCTGTTGCCGTGCACTGCGTCGATGCCCCAGATGATGGGGATCTTCACAGCCATGTCGGTGCGCATCGAGGCGTCGTGGTAGGCATCGGCAAGCTGCAGCCAATCCTGGATGCCGGCGTGCTTGTTGGTGTGCGGCCAGGAGCCGCCGCCGTTCAGCACCGAGCCGATGTAGTACTTGCGCACCTCGTCCGGGGTGATCGACTTGATCTCGGCCTGGGTCATCTGCCCGACCTTTTGCGCCAGCGTCATGCCGGCCACGATCTTCGCCACGCGCGCGTCCAGCGCCGGGTCGGCCGGGTACGGGCTCTTGATCGCGGGCCAGTCGGTGTAGTGGGCAGGTGCCGCAGCCGGGCGCGGCGGGCTCCCGGCTGCGGCTGCCAAGGCGGCGCCCCCGGCCGTGGCGAAAACGATGCAAACGAGACCCCGCCAATATCTACGATCCATCGGACACCTCGACTCCCTGCAGTACGCATGCGGCTTGACAGATGTCATACATATTCCACCGCGTCGCATTTGTCGACAGCCCCGACGGCTTCGTCCCGGTGCGGCGTGCGACGTGTCCGGGGCGATCCCGCGCGGGCCGGCCAGCGCTTGCGCGCTCGCCTATACTGCGGACTTCAACGTGAAAGGAGTGGGGAGCATGGGACAGATTCTCGCCTTGGTCATCGTGGTGCTGGTGGTCGTCACGCTGCTCAAGATGGTGCGCATCGTGCCGCAGGGTTTCGAGTGGACGGTAGAGACCTTCGGCAAGTACACGCGCACGCTCACGCCCGGGCTGCACCTGCTGATCCCGATCTACCAGTCGGTGGGGCGCAAGATGAACATGATGGAGCAGGTGCTGGACGTACCCTCGCAGGACGTCATCACCAAGGACAACGCGGTGGTGCGCGTGGACGGCGTGGTGTTCTACCAGGTGCTGGACGCGGCCAAGGCAGCCTACGAGGTGGCCCAGCTGGAGGAGGCCACGCTGGCGCTGATCATGACCAACATCCGCACCGTGCTCGGCTCGCTGGACCTGGACGAGAGCCTCAGCCAGCGCGACGCGATCAACGCCAAGCTGCTGCGCGTGGTGGACGAGGCGACGCACCCGTGGGGCGTCAAGGTCAACCGGATCGAGATCAAGGACATCGCCCCGCCGCGCGACCTGGTCGACGCGATGGCGCGCCAGATGAAGGCCGAACGCGAGAAGCGCGCGAACATCCTCGACGCCGAGGGCCTGCGCCAGGCGGCGATCCTCAAGGCCGAGGGCGCCAAGCAGTCGGTGATCCTTGCCGCCGAGGGCGAGAAGGAGGCCGCGTTCCGCGCCGCCGAGGCGCGCGAGCGCACCGCCGAGGCGGAGGCCAAGGCCACCACCATGGTTTCCGACGCGATCGCCGGCGGCAACATCAATGCGCTGAATTACTTCGTGGCGAACAACTACGTGGATGCGCTGAAGGCGATGGCGGCGTCGCCGAACCAGAAGATGCTGCTGCTGCCCATCGAGGCCACCGGCGTGATCGGCGCGATGGCGGGCATCGCCGAACTCGCCAAGGAGTCGCTGGGCCAGCAGCAGGCGGCCACCAAGGGCGCCCCCCAACTGCCGCGCTGACGCGCGTTTCCAGCCGCTCCCGCCCAGCGGGAGCGGCGCGTGAAATCACTGGATGCCTCTCATGCTCGGACAGATTGCAACGCATTACCTGTGGTGGATCCTCGCCGTGCTGCTGATTGCCGGCGAGGTGATGGCGCCCGGCTACTTCCTGCTGTGGATAGGCATCGCCGCCGCCGCGATGGGCGTGCTGCTGTGGGTGGTTCCCGGCATGGGCATGCTGGTGCAGGCCGTGCTGTTCGCGGTGCTGGCGCTGGCCGCCTGCGTGGCCTATGCGCGCTGGCTGCGGCCGCGGATCGAGCGGCGCACGCCCGGCGGCGAGCGGCTCAACCGCCGGGCCGAGCAGATGATAGGCGAGCGCTACGAGTTGACCGAGGCCATCGTCAACGGCCGCGGCAAGGTGCGCGTGGGCGACGGCCAGTGGCTGGTCAGCGGGCCGGACCTGCCGCAGGGCAGCACCGTGGAAGTGGTGGCCGTCGAAGGCACCACGCTCAGGGTGCGTGCCTGGAGCCCGTCCGATGCCTCCGCGTAACCTGCGGCGACGTCGAGCAGCCGACCGGCTGCGCGCATGACCGCTCCGGTCGCAGGGGTCCAGCCTTCCACCGCCGCCCCGGTGAACACGCGCATCGCGTTCCTGCTGGAACTGGCGCGGCGCCTGCACCAGTACGGCACCTCGGCGCCGCGGCTGGAGATGGCGGTCGGCCGCTCCGCGCAGCGGCTGGGGCTGCAGGCCGACGTATGGTCCAGCCCCACCGCGATCATCATTTCCTTCGTCGACCTCAGCCAGGGCGACGACGGCATGGCGCAGACCACCCAGGTGATGCGGCTGGCGCCGGGCGACGTGAACCTGGCGCGCCTGTGCGAGGCGGACGACATCGCGGACCGGGTGATCGCGGGCGAGCTGGAGCTGCGCGAGGGGTTCCGCCTGCTGCGCGCGCTGGGCGCGCCGGACACGCGCCGGGCGAAGGTCAAGACGGTGCTCAGCTACGGCCTGTCGGCCGCCAGCATCGCGGCGCTGTTCCTGCACAGCTCCTGGGTGGACCTGGTGGTGGCTGGCGTGATCGGCGTGCTGATCGGCGGCATCACCGTGCTGTCCGCCACGCGGCCCCGGCTGGCGGTGGCCAGCGACGCGATATGCGCGATCGTGGCGACCGCGGTGGCGATCCTGGTGAGCGCATTCGTGGTGCCGCTGGCGATCAAGTCGGTGGTGCTGGCCGCGCTGATCGTGCTGGTGCCGGGCATGTCGCTCACCACCGCGGTGCGAGAGGTTTCCAGCGGACACCTGGTCTCCGGCATGGCGCGCCTCGGTGGCGCCATGGCGACGCTGCTGAAGCTCGTGTTCGGCACGGTGGCGGCCACCCAGGTCTGCGCCGCGTTCGACATCCACGCGCGGGATTTCGACCTGCCGCCGCTGCCGGGCTGGACCGACTGGCCGGCCTTGCTGGTGGCGGCGGTGGCGTTCGCGCTGCTGTTCCGTGCGGCGCGGCGCGACTGGCCGGCGGTGATCGTGGCGGTGATCGCCGGCTACGTGGCCACGCGCTGGGGCGGCGAGCTGTCCCGCGGCCTGCCGTCCGCGCCGTTCGGGGTGTTCGTGGGCGGCTTTCTGGTCAGCGCGCTGGCGAACATCTATGCGCGGATCTGGCAGCGGCCGGGCGCGGTGATCCGCGAACCGGGCATCCTGCTGCTGGTGCCGGGCAGCGTGGGCTTCCGCAGCATCTCCTTCCTGCTGGAGCGCGACACTGAGGTAGGCATGAACACGGCGCTGCTGCTGCTCACCCTGCTGGTATCGCTGGTGGCCGGGCTGCTGTTCGGCGAATTGCTGGTGTCGCCGCGGCGGTCCCTGTAATTCCGCGCATGGCGGATTGACCGGATTCCGTTCGCCCGATTGCGGGACACCATCCGCCGGACCGGTTCGCGCCCTTTTTCATGTGGGGAAATATTCCGGGAGATTCCGGTCGAACAGACCCGGGAAGACGGCCGATTTTCCGGCGACATGTTTCCGTTCGGCGCAAAAAAACGCCGACCACGGGGTCGGCGTTTTCGTGACGGGAGTGTGTTGCGAAAAGCGTGGCCACGGGTGGCCCCCTGTGCGATCCGGGCGATCGTGCACGATCGCCCGGATCGCCCGGAACGGTCAGATCAGCAGGTCTTTTTCCTTCTTGCCGGCCTTCAGTGCTTCGTTGAACCAGCGCGGGCGCTTGCCGCGGCCGGACCAGGTCTGCTCGGCATTCGCCGGATTGCGGTACTTCGGAGCCACGGTACCGCCGCTGCGGCGCTTGGCGCGGGCGCCGCCGAAAATGTCGTCGAAGGTGTAACCCTCGGCCTTGATCAGCGCATGGATCTTCTCGCGCAACTTGCCGACTTTTTCCTTGCGCAATTCGCCCTGGCGCGACTGCGCCTTGGTGATCAGGTCGTTGAGCTGATTGTGGTTAAGATTCTTGATATCGATGGCCATAAAAGACTCCGGTAACGAGGGAATTATGTATAGCCCGGATGTGCGTGCACGGCGCGTGGCATTTCCGGTGCGGGAGCCATTCTTACCTAAATGACTTGCACATGCAAAGCAGGCTTTTGGTAAATAACCATTGCAGCAATGGCATCGATTCGGAATGGGCGTGGCGCAGTCCACATAATCCATCTGTCATGCAGTGCCATTGCTCCAAAACAAAGGCCGCCCATGGCGGCCTTGGTCGTGGTCGATGGCGGCGGATTTCAGCCGAGCAGGCCGAGCAATTCGTCCCGGGTCACCGCGCGGCTTTCCGCTTCGTTGCGGGCGCGATATTCCAGCGTGCCGGCGGCAAGGCCGCGCTCGCTGACCACCACGCGGTGCGGAACGCCGATCAGTTCCATGTCCGCGAACATCGCACCGGGGCGCAGGCCGCGGTCGTCCAGCACGGTTTCGATGCCGCGCGACGCAAGCTCCGAATACAGCGATTCGGCAGCGGCCGCGATTTCCGGGTTGCCCTTGGGATTGATCACGCATACCGCGATGCGCCACGGCGCCATCGACTCCGGCCACACGATGCCGGCGTCGTCGTGGCACTGCTCGATCGCGGCCGCCACGATGCGGCTGATGCCGATGCCGTAGCAGCCCATCAGCATCACCTGGGCCTTGCCCTGGTCGTCCAGCACGGTGGCTTCCAGCGCCTCGGCGTACCTGCTGCCGAGCTGGAACACGTGGCCCACCTCGATGCCGCGGGCCAGGTGCAGCGTGCCGTGGCCGTCGGGCGAGGGGTCGCCCTCGACCACCTGGCGGAGATCCTCGATGCGGGTGATGCGCGCGTCGCGTTCCCAGTTCGCGCCGGCGTGGTGGGTGCCGTCCTGGTTGCCGCCGCAGACGAAGTCGGCCAGCACGGCCGCGCTGCGGTCCACGATCACCGGGATCGCGCCCGGCAGGCCTGCCGGACCGATGAAGCCGGGGCGGGTGCCGGTGGCGGCAAGGATGTCCTCCTCGCTCGCGAGCGCGAATTCGTCGGGCAGTTCCGCCAGCTTGCCGGCCTTGATCTCGTTGAGCTCGTGGTCGCCGCGCAGGCACAGCGCCACCAGGCCATCGCGGCCCTTCACCAGCAGGGTCTTCACGCATTGCGCGGGCGACACCTTGAGGAAGGCGCTGACTTCCTCGATGGTTTTCTGGCTGGGCGTATCCACGCGCCGCAATTCGGCGCCGGGGGCAGGGCGAGCGGCATCCGGCGCGAGCGCCTCGGCCTTTTCGATATTCGCCGCGTAATCGGAGCCGTCGGAAAACGCGATCGCGTCCTCGCCGGAATCGGCCAGCACCTGGAATTCGTGGCTGGCATTGCCGCCGATTGCGCCGGTATCGGCCTGTACCGCCCGGAATCGCAGGCCGAGCCGGGTGAAAATGCGCGAGTAGGCGTCGTACATCGCCTGATAGGTGGCGGCCAGCGAATCCGCCGTCAGATGGAAGGAATACGCGTCCTTCATCAGGAATTCACGCGCGCGCATCACGCCGAAACGGGGGCGTATCTCGTCGCGGAACTTGGTCTGGATCTGGTAGAAATTGACCGGGAGCTGCTTGTAGCTGTTGAGTTCGTTGCGGGCGTAATCGGTGATTACTTCCTCCGCGGTGGGCGCATAGCAGAATTCCTGCTCCTTGCGGTCCTTGATCTTCAGCAACTGCGGGCCGAATTTCGCCCAGCGGCCGGTTTCTTCCCACAATTCCCTCGGCTGGATCGTGGGCATCAGCATCTCGATGGCGCCGGCGCGGTCCATTTCCTCGCGCACCACGCTTTCCACCTTGCGCAGCACGCGCAGGCCCAGCGGCGACCAGGTGTACAGGCCGGAGGCGAGCCTGCGGATCATGCCCGCGCGCAGCATCAGCTGGTGGCTGGCGATCTCCGCGTCGGCGGGCACTTCCTTGACGGTGGCCAGATGGAATTGGCTGAGGCGCATGCAGGCGGTTTCCGGCGTTGAAAGAACCGGATTATAACGTCGCGCAACCGTCTTGACGGTTGCGCAAATGGGCAAGGGCGGAGCTTCAGGGCCGCTCCCTGCATGCGAAGCCTTTGCCCCTATTGTCCCGAGCAATACTGCTGAAACTGCGCATTCGCCGTGGCGACCTGCTGCTTGCGCTGGTCGTCGCTCAGCACGGCAGGCTTGCCGCCCTGCTGCATCACCACCGGGCCGGTGCCCTGCAGGGTGGCGAGGTTGGACTTCAGCGTGGCGCACAGTTTGGCGCGGTTGGCCGGGGTATCGGTCATCGGCGCCGGGGCGGGCGTATCGGCCGGCGGCGGCGTGTTTTCGACCCTCGGTTGCTCGGTCGTACCGGCGGGAGCTTCCACGCCGCCGGTCAGCTTCACCTGCTGGAAGCGGGTGCCTTCCGGCGGGGCGGACTGCGAGTAGTGCACCGTGCCCTTGGCGTCCGTCCACTTGTAGATCTGCTGGGCGGCAAGCAGCGGGGCGACCAGCAGCAGCGCCACGGCAATCAGCGAACGCGACATGGAATTCTCCGGAGGCTCGGTTGGCCGGGGTTCCCCACCCCGTACAGGTGCCCTAGTAGAACTCCCGCGTGGCCGGGACTCAAGCCGGCAATGGGCCAGAGCCTGATCGGGATCACATCCTTGCCGGCATGGCGGGCACGGGGCAGGGCATGCGGTGGCGGCCATGAGGCTCTAAACTGCGCGCATTCCGTCACGGTTCCGATTCATGAGCGAAACCCTGCCCGTACGCCCGCCCCGGCATCGCGGCATCTACCTGTTGCCGAACCTGTTCACCACCGGGGCGATGTTCGCCGGCTTCTACGCGATCATCGCCAGCATCGGCGGCCATTACGGCGACGCGGCGGTGGCGGTGTTCATCGCCGCGCTGCTGGACGGCATGGACGGGCGGGTGGCGCGGCTCACCGGCACGCAGAGCGAGTTCGGCGTGCAGTACGACTCGCTGTCGGACCTGGTGAGCTTCGGCCTGGCGCCAGCGCTGGTGCTGTACACGTGGTCGCTGTCCGCGCTGCGCGATTTCGGGCCGCTGTGGGGCAAGCTGGGTTGGGCCGCCGCCTTTATCTACGCCGCCTGCGCCGCGCTGCGGCTGGCGCGCTTCAACACCCAGGTGGGCGTCGCCGACAAGCGCTACTTCCAGGGGCTGGCCAGCCCGGCCGCGGCGGCGGTGTGCATGTCCTTCGTGTGGAGCATGGACAAGTGGGAAGTGTCGGGCGCCGAGCTGTGCTTCATCACGCCGTGGATCGCGGTGATCGCCGGCCTGCTGATGGTCAGCCGCTTCCGCTATTTCAGCTTCAAGTCGCTGCCGCTGGGCGACCGCCAGCGCGTGCCGTTCGGCTGGATCGTGGCGGCGCTGCTGATCCTGGTGCTGCTCTACCTCGATCCGCCGCGCGTGCTGCTGGCCGGTTTCACGATCTACCTGCTGTCCGGCCCGGTGCTGACCGTGTGGGGGCTGGCTGCGCACCGTAGACGCGGGCGGCGCGGAGGCGCGGCGTGAACGCGCCGGCCGCGGAGCGCTCCGCCGCCGGACACCGCGCCCGCGTGCTGCGTGCGCTGGGCCTGACGCCGTGGCAACGCAGGCACGGGGCAGGGGGCGGCGAAGCGGCAACGATGGACGAGGCGCCCATCGCAGCCGGCGCCCATGCCGACTGCGTGGTGCTGCTGCCGGCGGTCTGCGGCGCACGCGAGCTGGACCTGCTGGGGCGCGCCCTCATCAGCAGCGGCGCGGCGTTGGCGCGCGCCGCGCGCGTGCGGGTGCAGCCGGGCGCGGCGGAAATCGCGGTGCCGCAGGCGCGCGCCTACCTCGCCTGCGGCGAGGCGCAGGCGCATGCGCTGGGGCGCAGCCTGCCCATGCAGGTCACTGCCCAGGCGCAGATCGTGCTGGTGGATGAGCCGCTGCGCCTGCTGGGCGAGTCCTCGGCCAAGCGGCGGCTGTGGATCGCGCTGCGGACCCTGCGCCGCAGCCTGGCCGCGGCGGGGCACTAGCCAGCATGGTCGCGGTCGCCCGCCCGGCCAGCCACATGCGCCTGATGCGCATGGACGACCTGGATGGGGTCGCGGCGGTGGAACAGGCGTCCTACGATTTCCCGTGGACGCGGGGCATCTTCGCCGACTGCCTCAAGGCGGGGCATCCGTGCTGGGTGTTGTGCGTGGACGAGGACCTGGCCGGCTACGGCATCCTTTCGGTGGGCGCGGGCGAGGCGCACGTGCTCAACATCTGCATCGCCGACGCATACCGCGGCCGCGGCCTGGGCCGGCACCTGCTGGTGCGGCTGCTGGACGTGTCGCGCTGGAGCGGCGCGCAGCGCGTGTTCCTGGAAGTGCGGCCGTCGAATCCGCTGGCCAAGGCCTTGTACGAGTCGGAAGGCTTTCGCGAGATCGGGCGCCGTCCGCGCTATTACCCGGCGAAAGAGGGGCGCGAGGATGCGATCGTGATGGTGCTCGATATCGCCGCAGGCGATATCGAGAAATAAGCAAAGGGCTCCTGCTTCCCCGCAAGCTTGGCCCCTCACCCCGACCCTCTCCCCGGAGGGGAGAGGCGCCAGGCGAAGGGCTTGCTTTCGCCGCAAGCTTGGCCCCTCACCCCGACCCTCTCCCCGGAGGGGAGAGGGGGAGAAGCAGCAGGCGAAGGGCTTGCTTCCGCCGCAAGCCCGGCTCCTCACCCCGGCCCTCTCCCCGGAGGGGAGAGGGGGGAGAAGCAGCGGGCGAAGGGCTTGCTTTCGCCGCAAGCCCGGCCCCTCACCCCGGCCCTCTCCCCGGAGGGGAGAGGGAGTAGGGCCGATCAACCCTTCAGCTTCTCCGCCTGCTCGCGCAGCGCCGCCAGCTGCGTGTTCCACTCCACGATGCGCTGCCGTTCCTGCGCCACCACCTCGGCCGGGGCGTTCGCCACGAAGTTCGCGTTGCCGAGCTTGCCTTCGCACTTCCTGATCTCGCCTTCGATCCTGCCGATTTCCTTGGCAAGGCGCGCCTGCTCGGCGCCGAGGTCGATCAGGCCGGCCAGCGGAATCAGCACGCGCAGCGAGCCGACCACGGCGGCCGCGGCTGCGGGCTCCGTCGCGCCTGGCGCTATCCACTGCGGCGTTTCGGTGCGGGCGAGGAAGGCGATCTGTGCGGCGAACTTCGCGGTGCGCGTGCGATCCGTGGCGTCGCCGCCGGCGAGCAGCAGCGGGATGGTCTTGCCCGGCGCGATGTTCATCTCCGAGCGGATCCTGCGGATGCCGGAGAGTACGGCCTTGAACCATTCGATCTCGGCGGTGGCCGCCGCGTCGGACGCAAAATCCGCAGCACGCGGATACGAGCATTGGAGGATGCTTTTCGTTGAAGCGACCGGCAGGGATGCCGGTTTGTTCTTTGCGTCCATGGAGGAGCGCGCGAATACACCCGCCACTTCCTGGTAGATCTCTTCGGTGATGAACGGGATCACCGGGTGCAGCGCGCGCAACACCGCCTCCAACACCACCAGCAGCGTGTGGCGCGTGGAGGCGGCGGCTGCCGCATCGTCGCCGTTCAAGGCCGGCTTGGAGAGTTCGAGGAACCAGTCGCAATACTCGTTCCACACGAATTCGTACAGGGCCTGCGCCAGATGGTCGAAACGGTACGAGACAAAGTGCTGCTCGACTTCCGCCAGCGTCTGCGCCAGACGCGTCAGGATCCACCGTTCCGCTTCGGTGACGGGCTTTTCCGAATCCCCCATCCCGACTTCCGAATCCCCGACATTCATCAACACGAAGCGCGCCGCGTTCCACAGCTTGTTGCAGAACGCCTTGTAGCCTTCGGCGCGCTTCAGGTCGAAGTTGATGGTGCGGCTGTAGCTGGCCAGCGCGGCGAAGGTGAAGCGCAGCGCGTCGGTACCGATGGCCTTGATGCCGTCGGGGTATTCCTTGCGGATGCGCTTTTCCACCTTCTCGCGCACCTGCGGGATCAGCAGCGAGCGGGTGGATTTCGCCACCAGCGGTTCCAGTTCGATGCCGTCGATCAGGTCCAGCGGGTCCAGGGTGTTGCCCTTGGACTTGGACATCTTCTGGCCTTCGGCGTCGCGCACGATGGCGTTGATGTACACCTCGCGGAACGGCACCTGGCCGGTGAAGTATTTGGTCGCCATCACCATGCGCGCGACCCAGAAGAAGATGATGTCGAAGCCGGTGACCAGCACGGCGCTGGGCAGGAAGATCTTGTCGGCCTGCCAGTCGGCCACGACTTCGCCGCGTTCGTTCCTCACCGGCCCGTCCAGCGGCCAGCCCAGGGTGGAGAACGGCCACAGCGCGGAGCTGAACCAGGTGTCCAGCACGTCCTCGTCCTGCCTCAGCGCACCCACCGGCGCGGTGGCGGCATGCGCGCGCGCGTCGGTCTCGTCCTCGCCGACGAAGATGTTGCCGCCCTCGTCGTACCACGCGGGAATGCGGTGGCCCCACCAGAGCTGGCGGCTGATGCACCAGTCCTGGATGTTGTCCAGCCACTGCGTGTAGGTGGTGCTCCAGTTCTCCGGCACGAACTTGATCTCGCCCGAGCGCACGGCGTCGAGCGCGGGTTCGGTGATCGCCTTGCGGCCGCCGGGGCGGCCATCCTTCTGCACGTCCGAGGTGAGGTCGACGAACCACTGGTCGGTGAGCATCGGCTCGATCACGGCGTCCGAACGCTGGCTCACCGGCACCTGCAGCTTGTGCGCCTTGGTCTCGACCAGCAGGCCGGCGGCTTCCAGGTCGGCGAGCACGCGCTTGCGCGCGTCGTAGCGGTCGAGGCCGCGATAGGTTTCCGGTGCGTTGTCGTTGACCTTCGCGTCCAGCGTGAAGATGGTGATCGGTGCGAGCCCGTGGCGCTGGCCGATCGCGTAGTCGTTGAAGTCGTGCGCTGGGGTGATCTTCACGCAACCGGTGCCGAACTCGCGGTCGACGTAGTCGTCGGCGATCACCGGGATCTCGCGGCCGCTCAGCGGCAGCCGCAGCGTCTTGCCGACCAGGTGTGCATAGCGTTCGTCCTCCGGGTGCACGGCCACGGCGACGTCGCCCAGCATGGTTTCCGGGCGGGTGGTGGCGACCACCAGCGACTCGTCGCTGCCCGTGACGGGATAGCGGATCGACCACATGTGGCCGTCGCGCTCGACGTTGTTCACCTCGAGGTCGGAGACGGCGGTGCCCAGCACCGGGTCCCAGTTCACCAGGCGGTTGCCGCGGTAGATCAGGCCGGCGCGGTACCACTCCACGAACACCTTGCGCACGGCGGCGGAGAGGCCTTCGTCCATGGTGAAGCGTTCGCGCGACCAGTCGGCGGCGGCGCCGATGCGGCGCATCTGGTTCGTGATGGTGGAGCCGGATTCCTCCTTCCATTGCCACACGCGTTCCACGAACGGTTCGCGGCCGAGGTCGTGGCGCGTCCTGCCTTCGGCGGCGAGCTGGTTCTCCACGATCTTCTGGGTTGCGATGCCCGCATGGTCGGTGCCCACCTGCCACAGCACGTTCATGCCGCGCATGCGCTGGTAGCGCACCAGCATGTCCATCACGGTCTGCTGGAAGGCATGGCCCATGTGCAGCGTGCCGGTGACGTTCGGCGGCGGCAGCAGGATGCAGTAGGGCTCGCCCTGGCCCGACGGCTTGAACGCGCCGCTGGCTTCCCAGCGTGCGTACCACGTCGACTCGATCTGGGCGGGTTCGAAACTCTTTTCCATGGGGGCTCGCGATGGCGCGCCGCAGGTGGCGCGCCGTTCGGGTGACGAAACCGACATTGTAAGGGCCGGCGCGCGGTGCGCCAAAGCGCAGGAGCCCGCTCCATGCGCCCACACGGGCCCGTGGGACGGGCTCTAGGCCAGCTTGCCTGTGATGACGTAGGCCGCGATGGCGCAGGCGCTGGCGACGTTCATCGAGGAGTTCGCGCCGTGCATGGGGATGTGCACGGTGGCGTCCGAGGCGTCCAGCAGCGCCTGGCAGACGCCGGCGCTCTCGTTGCCTAGGACCAGGCAGATGCGGTCGCCGGGCGCGACGGGGAGCCGGTCGAGGTCGATGCTGCCCGAGCTGATTTCCAGGCTGACGATGCGGTAGCCGGCCCGCTTCAGCGCCGCCACGAGCGGCAGCGGGTCGTCGGCCTGCTCGAAGGGCACGCGCTGCTCCGTGGTGCGCGCAGCCTTGCGCGCCTTCGGATGCCCCGGGGTGCAGGAACGGCCGGTCAGGTAGATCTTTTCCATGCCCAGCGCATCGGCAAGGCGGAACAGGCTGCCGATGTTCGCGGGCCGCTGCACGTTGTGCGCCAGCAGGCAGAGCGCGTGCTTCGCGGGCGTGGATTGGTGTGCGCGGTGGTCGAGCTGCGTGTTTTGCATGCTTCGGTCCGCGCGGCGATCAGGGGCGATGGCGGTTGATGGTGTCCTGCAATTCCTGCGCGGCGGCGTGCGCGGCCTGCGCGAAATCCTCGCCGTGGCCGGCGTAGAGGATGGCGCGCGAGGAAGAGAGGATCAGGCCGGCGCCGTCGGGGGTGAGCCCGTGCCTGAGCACGGCTTCCACGTCGCCGCCCTGCGCGCCGATGCCGGGTACCAGCAGCGGCATCTCGCCCACCACGTCGCGCACCTGGCCCAGTTCCTCCGGCCAGGTGGCGCCCACGACCAGGGCGCAGTTGCCGTGGGCGTTCCAGTCGCTGGCGATGGTTTCCGCCACGCGCAGGTAGAGCGGCACGCCGCCGCAATCCAGTGCCTGGAAATCGGCGCCGCCCGGGTTGGAAGTGCGGCACAGCAGGATCGCGCCCTTGTCCGCGCGTTCGAGGAAGGGCGCGACGGAGTCGCGGCCCAGGTACGGGTTCAGCGTCACGGCGTCCGCCTGGTAGCGGTCGAACGCCTCGCTGGCGTAGTGCCGTGCGGTGCTGCCGATGTCGCCGCGCTTGGCGTCCAGGATCACCGGCACGCCGGGGTGGCGCCCATGGATGTGCGCGATCAACCGCTCCAGCGCTTCCTCCGCGCGCAGAGCGGCGAAGTGCGCGATCTGCGGCTTGAACGCGCAGGCGAGGTCCGCGGTGGCGTCGACGATGGCACGGCAGAACTCGAACACCGCATCCGTGTGGCCCTTGAGGTGCGCCGGGAATTTCGCGGGTTCGGGATCGAGGCCCACGCAGACCAGCAGGCCTTTGCGCCAGCGCTGCTGCAGGGTGTCGTGGAAGCGCATGGCGCGGGCCTCGGGCAGGAAAGTGGCTGCACAGTTTAAGCGAAGCGCGGGGGTAACGCGGTGGGGCAGGCGTGCCGGAGATATCGCGTCGATGGGGATATTTGGCCTTCCATTTGCTCCGGATCGGTTCTAAGGTCCCGAGCCTCGTGCGGGACCTCTCCGAACATTCCCCCTCATCTTCGTCGAACGCGACGCATCTGGCCGGAGCCCTCCATCATGTCGAGCAAGCACACGCCTCCCACCGATTCTTCCGGCATCGCCGATCCCTCGCGCCGCAAGGTCCTTCGTCTCTCGGGCATGGCAGGTGTGGCGCTTGCGGGTTCGGCGTTGCTGCCCGCCAAGGCGCAGGCTCCGATGGATGTGGACTCCGCAGGACCGGCGGTGAGTGGGATTTCAGCAGGCGTAATCGGCGAGGTAACGCCGATTCGTCCGCCGGCCGTGCCCTTGGCAGTGCGTCAGCCTTATCTGAGCACCTGGTTGCCGGCCACGCTGCTGCCGGGCAACGCGCCGCAGTTCTGGCAGGGCAGCACCACGGGGATGGTGGGTTTGGCCCGCATCGACGGCGTGGCCTGGCTGTTCATGGGCGACGGCAAGCTCGTGCAGCCCATTCCCGACGGCAACCACGGAAAGCAGACGACGGTCGAGGACTTCCCGCGCGCCATGCGGCAGACCGCGTTGCGGGTCACGGCGACGCAGTCGCGCTTCACCCTGCAGGGTGGTGGTGTCGAGTTGTCGGTGAACTTCCTTTCGCCGCTGGAACCTGGTGACAGTCGGCGTCAGTCCATTCCGATGAGCTACGTCAGCGTATCGGCGCGAAGCATCGATGGCGCAGCCCATGCCGTGCAGGTCTACATGGAGATCACCGGCGACTGGGCCAGCGGCGATGCGACACAGGAAGTGGTGGTCGAGCGCGACGATTCGCAGGCCGCGCGCACCTGGACGCTGGCACTGGCCAAACCGCAACTGCTGGTGGAGCAGCACGAGTTCGCGGCCTGGGGGCGCGTGCTCTGGTCGACGCCGGCGCGCGACGGCGTCAGCATGCAGGCGGGCGACCGGCTGAAGTTGCGGGCGCAATTCGCCGGGCACGGTTCGCTCGACGGCAGCAACGGCGCGGCGCGGCGCACGATCAAGGCGTTGCCGGCGCTGGCACTGGTTGTCGACCTCGGCCAGTGCGGGGCATCCGCGAAAGACGCGGATTTCGCGGTCGGCCAGGTGCGCGAGCAGTGCATCGCCTACCTGGAGCAGCCCTTGCGTGCGCTCTGGACGAAGCACTTCGGCGATTGGAAGGCAATGCTGGATTTCTTCCACGGCGATGCCGCATCGGCACGTCAGCGGGCCGATGCGCTTGATGTGCGTGTCAGCCGCGATGCGCGCGCAGTCGGCGGGGAACACTACGAGGGCCTGTGCGCGCTGTCGCTGCGGCAGGCCTATGGCGGCACCGAGCTGGTGCTGGGGCCGGACGGTTCGCCATGGGCGTTCCTGAAGGAGATTTCCAGCGACGGCAACGTGTCCACCGTGGATGTGCTTTACCCGGCCGCGCCCGTGTGGATGTACCTCGATCCCGACTATCTGCGCATGCTGCTGCTGCCCCTGCTCCACTACGCCGAGCAGGGCGGATGGCCCAAGTCCTATGCCGAGCACGACCTCGGTTCCGCCTATCCGCAGGCGACCGGCCACAACGACGGCAAGGAAGAGGACATGCCGGTGGAGGAAAGCGGCGACATGCTGATCATGGTCGCCGCGTGGCTGCGCCGCGCAGCGCGCGCCGATGCGCAGGCCTTCGCTTCACGCCACTACGCGCTGCTGAAGAAGTGGGCGCAGTATCTGGAAGGCGAGCTGCCCGATCCGGGCTTCCAGAACCAGACGGACGACTTCGCCGGCTCGATCGCGCACAGCGTCAACCTGGCGCTGAAAGGCATCATCGCGCTGGCCGCGATGGGGCAGGTGGCCGGCTTTGCGGGCCACGCCGACGATGCCACGCATTACCGTGACCGGGCGCGCAAGGACATCGCGTACTGGGCGGCGCGCGCGAAGGATCCCAAGGCGCCGCACCTGAACCTCACCTACCACGATGCCGGCGGGCAGGGCACATGGGGGACGCTCTACAACGGCTTTGCCGACACCCTGCTGGACACGGGCCTTATCCCGGCGGATGTGCGCACCATGCAGGCGGCCTGGTACCGGCAGCAGAGCAACACCTTCGGGCTTCCGCTGCAGGTGCCGCACAGCTACGCCAAGTCCGACTGGGCGCTGTTCGTGGCGGCCTGGCTGGCCGACCAGCCGGTGGCGCAGGAGCTGATCGATCGCGTCTACGCCTATGCCGACGGCACGCCCGATCGCGTGCCGTTTTGCGATCTCTACAACACCGTCACCGGCGCCCGAGTCGCCTTCCAGGCCCGTCCCGTGCAAGGCGGCATCTTCGCGCCGCTGGCGGTCCGGAGCATGCCGAAGCCCGTCGCCTGACGACTGCGGCAACGCAGCGGGAGCGCACGGCGTTTTGGCGCACGCTCCCTTGGCATGGCCTCCATATGCCATGCGTGGGCGCAGGCCTTTCCGGCTCGCCGCAATTTTTTTTGCGCCGCAGCGTGACATCTCCGGGGCGGGGTGTAATTTGCGGCAGGAGTCTTAAGATCGATCCAAGCGATCGTGTCAAAGTCGCGTCAGCGACATGAGGGGACAGGGACGGCTTCGGTCGGAGGCCATGGGTAGGGGTTACCCGGGTGCCAGTGCCTTGTCCGGCGGGTTGATGGGGTTTGAGGGAAGAATTGCAGGAGGCCTAGGCATTTTCGCAACCGCTTGTCAGTGCGCGCGGATTTGCGGTGCCATCCCTGTCCCGGCAGATGTCGGGTGATTCGCGGCTTCGGCGATATCAGTTCCAGGTAATCGCCGCAGCGCATTCGTGGTCCTGAAGTGACGGTTGATGAAGAGTGTTGCTTGGTTGGTCGATAGAAATTTAGATCGATTGAATTCAAAGAAATCATATAGTCATACCAATCACGCATCCCGTTCCTGCGATCGAACGGAATGCCCTGCGCCAGTTCCAGATGTACGCACATCAACGGAGATGCTGAAAATGACTTGCCAGCCACATGTCTTTGCCCGCAAGCCGCTGTATGCCGCACTCGCCGCGGCGAGCCTGTCGCTCGGGGGCATCGCAATTCCCGCTGCGGCCTTCGCTGCGCAGCCGGCCCAGCCGGCGGATGCCGCGGCGGCTTCGCCGCAGCCACAGTCGACCGACGGCACCACGGCGAAGGCCGACAGCGCCAAGACGAAGAAGACGGACAAGAAGCAGGCTGCGACTGACCTGCAAGCCATCGTCGTCAGCGGCTACCGCGAGTCGATCAACCAGAACATCCAGGACAAGCGCGATTCCAATTCCATCGTCGAGGTGATCAACGCGCAGAACATCGCGCAGTTTCCCGCCAAGAACATCGCCGATGCGCTCGCGCACGTGCCGGGCGTGGTCATTACACGCGAATCGGGCGAGGGCAAGACGGTCAGCATCCGCGGTCTTGCGCCCGAGCTGACACTGACGGAATTGAACGGCAACTTCGTGGCCTCGGCCGATACCTCGGCCGGCCTGACGCGCTCGTTCAACTACACGATGATGCCGGCCAACATGTTTTCCGACATCAAGCTCTACAAGAGCCTCGAGGCGCGCCTGGACGAAGGCGGCATCGGCGGCAACGTGGACCTGCGCACGCGCCGTCCGCTGGAGATGAAGGCGGGCGAAGGCTTCGTGTCCGTCAACGGGGCAAGCTCCGACAACAGCAGCAAGATCACGCCCCAGGTTTCGGCGTTGTGGTCGTGGAAGAACAAGGACCAGACCTTCGGCGTCCTGATCGCGGGCACCTACCAGAAGCGCCGCGACATCGACTACACGGCCAATGCGTCGAGCTGGCACTGGTGGGCCGACAACTGCAGCGACTACGCGACGTGCGTGCAGCCGCCGGTCAACGTGCATGGGCAGCCGTACGACAGTTCGGTGGCATCCAACATCGACCTGTGGGGCAATGGCGTGGTCGACCAGGCCGGCAACAAGTATTCGGGCTACTGGATGCCGCAGCAGTTCTCCACCAGCCGCAACCAGCTGGACCTGAAGACCAAGGGTGCCCAGGCCACCCTGCAGTTCAAGCCCATCGAGCATCTGCTGCTGACAGGCAACTACTTCCGCTTCCAGCGGCAGCAGACGCAGATCACCAACACGCTCGAGATTCCCGAATGGGGCCTGCCGAACAACAGCAACTACGCGGACCAGCAGGGCAGGCTGCTCGCCCCCAACGGCCTGACGTTTGACCCATCGCACACCGTCGTCACCGGTGCGAACTACGTCCTGCCTTCCGCGGGAACGGGCTGCAACTCGCTGACCAACCCCGTCACCGGCGCACAGCGGCAGCCGGTGGACGTCTGCTCCACCGAGATTCCGTGGCTCAACGGCAACTACTCCGTCGAGAAGGCCACCTCGCAGACCCTCAACCTCGAAGGCGAGTGGGACAACGGCGGCAATCTCAGCGGCACGTTCAACGTCGGCCGCACGTGGGCGAAAGGCGGTCCGTCGGTGGAACTCGGCATGGCCGCCAAGCCGCGCAACTTCGTCAACGGCCAGTGGGTGGACGGCAGCAACGGAGCCGCGTGGACGTTGAACGGTACGCCGACCATCACGGCTGCGTCCAACGTGCTGCAGAACATGCTTGCCGGCAAGGGCCAGGTCGATCTCGGCTCGACCGGTTCCAACATGGTCAATACCCGCACCTCGCAGAACTTCGCCCAGGCGGACTTCACCTGGGCCTTCGACCACGGCTGGCTGCAGTCGTTGCAGTTCGGCGTGAAGTATCGCGACAACCGCGCCGAGCAGCAGAGCAACGAGCTGCGCTGGTACTGCAAGGGCACCACCTCGCAGTTCCAGGGTTGCGATCCCACCGCCGGCCAGCTGCCCGCGGGCTTCCTCGAGCCGAACATGCTCGACGGCAACACGCTGGCGTACAACGACAGCATCTTCCCGGCGATCAACTTCCCGGCCTACTACAACTACCTCAACTCGACCTACGACCGGGTGCTCTACAACAAGCCCCAGAACAAGTCCTCCATCCAGGAAAAGATCTCGGCCGCCTACGTGCAGGCGAACTTCGACACGGGCACGTTGCGCGGCAACGTGGGCCTGCGCTTCGTCAGCACGCAGCAGGATCTCACCGTCGCCGACCAGATCACCACCAACAACGCGGTGTACTACCACGATGCGGGCGGCAACATCCTGATCTGCCCGGCCAGCGGCGTGAACGCCGGCGGCGGCCCCTGCGCGCCGGGCGACTTCCAGTACCTGCCGCGCGAGCAGCAGGTGACGGAGTCGTTCTCCAACGCTTCCACCAGCAAGCGCTACAACAAGCTCCTGCCCAGCTTCAACGTCGCGTGGACCCTCGCGGACGACATCGTGCTGCGCGCCGCCGGCTCGCAGGCCATGGCCCGCGCCAACTACACCGACCTGGCCCAGCTCGGCAGCCTCACCAACAACACGCAGGCCTACTACAACGACCGCAAGCAGTTCGGCGCATCCCCGCCCGGTTGGTACGGCAGCGGCGCCAACGCCGACCTGAAGCCGTTCACGGCCACCCAGTTCGACCTGGCGGGCGAGTGGTACTACGCGCCTGAATCGGTCGTGGGCATCGATCTGTTCCAGAAGAAGGTGAAGAACTTCGTCGTGCCGGTCACCGTCAACAACATCACGGTGAATGTCGGCGGCACCCAGGAGAACTTCCTGCAGTACAGCACCAATGCCAACGGCCGCTCGGGCACGTCGAAGGGCATCGAGCTCTACACGCAGCACACCTTCCACTCGGGCTTCGGCTACATCGTCAACTACACGCTCAACAAGACCAACGAAACCGCCGTCACGCTCGGCGACACGCAGGTGGGCAAGTCGGAACTGATCGGCAGCGCCAAGTACGCGGCGAACGTGTCACTGTTCTATGAGAAGAACGGCCTGCTGCTCCGTGCCAGCAGCAACTGGACGGGCCGCACCATGCAGGGCCTGGCAGCGGGTCTGCCGGTCTACACCGAGCCGTACAACCAGATCGATTTGAACGGCGACTACGAGTTCAACAAGCACCTGATGGTGACCGGGTCCATCATCAACCTGACGCGTTCCACGCCCCGCTCGTACCTGGGCAGCGACACCACGGCGCGCTTGAACCAGCTCGAGTACGCCGGACGCCAGTACTACCTGGGCCTGACGTACAAGTTCGGCGCCGACTGACGATCAGGTCCGGGTGCTGCGGGGTCGGGCGTGCGCCTGATCCCGCGGCACGGTGGAGCGCGGGAAGGACGGCCCGCCCACCCGACCGGGCTCTCACGGATTCCCCGCCGTCCTCGACCTCCATGCATCGGGCTTGCGCACACACGGCCTGAGGACGCGTCCTCACCTCCACGCCGGAGACATCATGGATACATCCGCCCCACGTTCCTGCCATCGCGTTTCGCCGATCCGGAACCGCTCCAGGGCCATGGCGGCTGCGCTGGCAATCCTCGCGCTGGGCAGCGTGACCGTGCTGCATGCCCGCGATGGCAAGGTGCCACAGCACGCGACGCAGGCCGTCGACGAAGCCGATCCGCTGGTCGGCACCGCGCCGCTGGACCGGCAGGAACTGATCGGCAACGCACCGCCGCCGGGCGAGCCGCTGTATTCGGGCATCACATCGCCGGGCGCCAGCCTGCCGCACAGCGAGGTCGAGGCGTCCCCGGTCAACGTCAACGTCGAGCTCAGCTATCCCACGGGCGTCGCCACGCCCTACTACTATTCCAACCCGACCATGATCGGCTTCACCGGTGGCGGCGGACCGACCTACGGTGGCGGCGCCCAGCCGATGATCATGCCGGTGGTGGGCGACTGGACCGTGCCGCCGAGCTACACGCAGTCGTACTACGACAAGTCGCACGAGAAGGCTTCGCCCGGTTACTACTCGGTCTTCCTCGACACCTTCCGCACCAGGGTCGAACTGACGGCGACCCAGTGGACCAGCCTGATGCGGTTCACCTTCCCGGCGAGCCACCGGTCGAACGTCATCCTCAATCTCCGCCGGGCAGGCGGCGATGTGGAGGTGGTCGGCGACCGTACCATCCGCGGCCTCGCCAAGGGCGGGCATCCGAAAGAGGATGCGGACGGTCCATGGTTCGTCGCCGAGTTCTCGCGCCCGTTCGCCGGCTTCGGCACTTTCCATGCGGCCGAGGGCGAGGAGAACTGGGGGCTGGGCGACAAGGACGTGGAAGCCGGCCGCCGGACGGTGTCCGGCAATTACGCCGGCGCCTACGTCAGCTTCGACACGAAGGCCGGCGAGCAGGTGCTGGTGCGGATGGCCCACGGCCACAGCATCGCCGAAGCCGAGGCGCGCCTGCGCGCCGAGGATCCGGACGGCGACTTCGAGCGCGTGCATGCGCAGGCGCGTGCGGCCTGGGCACGGCTGTTCGACCGTGTGCAGGTGAGCGGCGGCACGCCGAAGCAGCGCATGCTGTTCTACTCGACGCTGTACCACTCCTTCGCAAGCCCGCGGCTGGTTGCGCGCAAGGGCGAGCGCTTCACCGATACCAACGGCCAGGTCCGCGTTGCCGATCACGACCGCTACGGGCCGGTGCCGTTCTGGGATACCGGCCGCAACCAGATCGTGCTGCTGATGCTGCTGGAGCCGACGGTGGTGCAGGACATCATGCGCTCCGAGCTCGACATGGCGCGCGAGCGCGGCTACATGAACACCTCGTTCCACGGCGACCACGCCGTGTTCCTCTACGACGGCGCATGGCAGCGCGGCATTCCGTTCGACTACGCCGCGGCGTACACGTACCTGCGCAAGAACGCGACCGATCCAAAGGGGCCGCGAGGCTATCTCGCCGAATACATGAAGAACGGCTGGATCTCCGACATCGTTCCGCCGGGTAATCCCAGCCCGCCTTATGCCGGTGGCAAGGCGGGTGCCGCCACCACGCTTGAATACGCCTGGGACGACCACGCGCTGGCCGATGTCGCGCGCCGGCTCGGCAAGACGGACGACGCGCAGATGTTCCTGCGCCGCGCCGCGAACTACCGCAACGTGTTCGATCCGTCGGTCGGCTTCATGCGCGGCAAGACCGCCGATGGCAAGTGGATCTCGCCGTTCGATCCGGGCGAGCCCTACTACAACTTCATGATGAAGGAGGCCTCGGGCTGGTCCACGCTGTGGCTGGTGCCGCAGGACGTGCAGGGCCTGATCGACCTGCTCGGCGGGCGCGACGCATTCAACGCCAAGCTCGATGCGTTCTTCTCCACGCCCTATACGGCCAAGGGCATCTGCCGCGATTGCACCGGCCTGATCGGGCAATACGTGCAGGGCAACCAGCCGGACCAGCAGGCGGCCTACCTGTACGCATGGAGCGGCCAGCCCTGGAAGACGCAGGCGCTGGCGCGGCGCATCCTCGCCGATTTGTACGGCAGCGACGCCAGCGGCTACGGCTTCCCAGGCATGGACGACCAGGGTTCGACTTCGTCGTGGTACGTGATGAGCGCGATGGGCTTCTACCCGGTCGATCCGTCCACGCCCGATTACATCCTCGGCAGCCCAATCTTCGACCGGGTGAGCATGCGCATGGGCAACGGCAAGGTGTTCGAGATCGTCGCGCGCAACAACTCGGCGCGTAACATGTACATCCAGTCCGCGACGCTCAACGGCAAACCGTGGACCAAGCCCTGGTTCAGCCACGCGGACATCGCGAACGGCGCCACGCTGGTGCTTACCATGGGGCCCGAGCCGAACAAGGCCTGGGGCGCTGATCCGGCCGACGCGCCGCCGTCGATGTCGGGACGACGGCATGATGGCCGGTGACCGGTTGGAAGGTCGGGACCACGGAAGATCGTTGCGCTTCCGGTAGCCGCGCCCCCTTCCATCCGTGACCATGGGGTTGCGGTGAAATCCCGGCCGGATGGCGGCATCCGATTCCCGCGTCACATGCCCATCAAAAGGAGTTGCGTCGTGCGTCTACTGCGTGGATTTTTCCTGGTTTGCGGGCTTGCGCTGGCCTCTGGCATGGCCAGCGCCGCCGGTGCCCATGACCTTCGCGTCATGACCTTCAACCTGCGCTACAGCGAGGCGGACGATGGCATCAACGCGTGGCCGTATCGTCGCGACCTGATGGTCCGGGTCATCCGGAAGGAGCACCCCGACATTTTGGGTACGCAGGAACTGCTCTTGCCGCAGGGCGACTACCTGCAACAGCGCTTGCCCGGCTACGCGTGGTTCGGCATGGGCCGCAACGGGAACGAGATCGATGAGAACGACAACGAGCACATGGGCGTCTTCTACGACAAGTCGCGCCTGGAAGTGCTCGAGTCCGGCAACTTCTGGTTCTCGGATACGCCCGACAAGCCGGGAAGCATGATCGCCGGTCAGCCGCTGCCGCGCATGGTTACCTGGGCGAAATTCCGGGACCGGCGCAGCGGCAAGCAGTTCTACTACTACAACACGCACTTCCCCCATCAGGAAGGCAGGGAGGCAGAGATGGTGCGTGAGCGCTGTGCCACGGAGATCACACAGCGTCTGGCGCAGTTGCCTGCGTCGCTGCCGTTCATTCTGACCGGCGACTTCAACACCACTCCCGGCAGCAGGACGCACGCCGTCTTGACCCAGGTCCTGCGCGATGCGCATGCGTCCGCACCACGGCACGAGGGCCCGGACGGCACCTTTCACGGGTTCACCGGCCGGGCGACCGAGCGCATCGACTGGATCCTCTACCGTGGCGCGAAAGCCGACGACGTGCGCACGATCGCGACGCATGACGGCAAGGTCTATCCATCGGACCACTTTCCCGTCGTCGCCGATTTCAGCTGGTAGCGGGCTGGCGCAATCGCGTCCGCATGCATTCCTTTTCGCAGGGTGGCAATGCTGTCTGGATAGTCCCTGAGGGGACGGGTTGTCATGCCCGTGGGCCGGGGCCCAGCCAGAGCCATGCCAAGACGGCGACACGGGATGCGATGGAGCTGCCGGGACTGTTCCGGGAAGGAGTGCCTGGGAGAGAAGGGCGACTGCCGATCCGGGTGTGGGGCAGGGGAGGCCGATCGGCCTCCCCGCCACCCGTCCATCACGCCAGCTTCTTGTACTTCACCCGGTGCGGCCTCGCCGCCTCGTCGCCCAGGCGGCGCTTCTTGTCGGCTTCGTACTCGTTGTAGTTGCCGGGGAAGAACTCCACGTGGGAGTCGCCCTCGAAGGCCAGGATGTGGGTGGCGATGCGGTCGAGGAACCAGCGGTCATGCGAGATCACGATGGCGCAGCCGGGGAATTCCAGCAGCGCGTCTTCCAGCGCGCGCAGGGTTTCCACGTCGAGGTCGTTGGACGGTTCGTCGAGCAGCAGCACGTTGCCGCCCTGAAGCAGGGTCTTGGCCATGTGCAGGCGGCCGCGTTCGCCGCCGGAGAGGTTGCCGACGATCTTCTGCTGGTCGGTGCCCTTGAAGTTGAAGCGGCCGATGTAGGCGCGCGACTGGATCTCGAAGCTGCCGATGGCGAGGATGTCCAGGCCGCCGGAGACCTCCTGCCACACGTTGTTCTTGTCGTCGAGCGCGACGCGCGACTGGTCGACGTAGGCGAGCTGCACCGTGTGGCCGAGTTTCACCTCGCCGGAATCGGGCTGCTCCTTGCCCATGACCATCTTCATCAGCGTGGACTTGCCGGCGCCGTTCGGGCCGATCACGCCCACGATGGCGCCCGGCGGGATCTTGAACGACAGGTCCTCGATCAGCACGCGGTCGCCGAACGCCTTGGTGACGTTCTTGAACTCGATCACCTCCTGGCCCAGGCGCTCGCCCGGCGGGATGAAGATCTCGTTGGTCTCGTTGCGGCGCTGGTAGTCGACCGAGTTCAGCTCCTCGAAGCGCTTCAGGCGCGCCTTGCCCTTGGACTGGCGGCCCTTGGCGGCGGAGCGCACCCACTCCAGTTCCTTCTCGATGGCCTTCTGGCGGGACTTCTCCTGCTGCGCTTCCTGCTTCAGGCGCGCGTCCTTCTGCTCCAGCCACTCGGTGTAGTTGCCCTTCCACGGGATGCCGCGGCCGCGGTCGAGTTCGAGGATCCACTCGGCGGCGTTGTCGAGGAAGTAGCGGTCATGCGTGACCGCCACCACGGTGCCGGGGTAGTCGTGCAGGAACTGCTCCAGCCAGTCCACCGACTCGGCGTCGAGGTGGTTGGTGGGCTCGTCCAGCAGCAGCATGTCGGGCTTGGACAGCAGCAGGCGGCACAGCGCCACGCGGCGCTTCTCGCCGCCGGAGAGCGGGCCGATCTTCGCGTCCCACGGCGGCAGGCGCAGCGCGTCGGCGGCCACTTCGAGCTGGCGCTCCAGGGCGTGGGCGTCGTTGGCGGCCAGGATGCCTTCCAGCTTCTCCTGCTCCTTGGCCAGCGCGTCGAAATCCGCGCCGTCCTCGGCGTAGGCGGCGTAGACCTCTTCCAGGCGCTTCTGCGCGTCGAGGATCACCGACACGCCTTCTTCCACCGATTCGCGCACGGTCTTCTCGGGATCGAGTTCCGGCTCCTGCGCCAGGTAACCGACCTTGATGCCCGGCTGCGGACGGGCCTCGCCCTGGAAGTCGGTGTCCACGCCGGCCATGATCCTCAGCACCGTGGACTTGCCCGCGCCGTTCAGGCCCAGCAGGCCGATCTTGGCGCCGGGGAAGAAGCTCAGCGAGATGTCCTTGATGATCTGGCGCTTCGGGGGAACGATCTTGCTCACCCCGTTCATGGTGTAGATGTATTGCATGCGTGCTCCTGAAGGCGACCCCCAGGCCGCCGCTGCGGCCCGGCACAGGCAGGGAAATCAAAGACCGTCAATTATCGCCGATGGGGCGTTTTCCCGCCATGGCGGCCCGTGCACGGGCCTTGCGTCGCACCCGGACGGGCCGGCGGGGCTGCGGCCATCCGCCGCGCACCGCGCGCCGACCCGCCCGGGCGGTTGGTGGCTGCAAATTGGCGGCGGCGTTACAATTTCGCGATTCATCCCCGCCAGCTCACCCGCAGAGGCCCGAATGTTCCCGAAGGACTGCACGATCGCCGGTTACGACCCCGAACTGGCCCAGGCCATCGCCGATGAAGGGCGCCGGCAGGAAGACCACGTCGAGCTGATCGCCTCCGAGAACTACGCCAGCCCGCGGGTGATGGAGGCGCAGGGCTCCAAGCTCACCAACAAGTACGCGGAAGGCTATCCGTCCAAGCGCTACTACGGCGGTTGCGAGTACGTGGACGTGGCCGAGAAGCTGGCGATCGACCGCGTGAAGCAGCTGTTCGGCGCCGACTACGCCAACGTGCAGCCGCACTCCGGCTCGCAGGCCAACCAGGCGGTGTACTTCGCGCTGCTGCAGCCGGGCGACACCATCCTCGGCATGAGCCTGGCGCACGGCGGCCACCTCACCCACGGCGCCAAGGTCAACCTCAGCGGCAAGATCCTCAACGCCGTGCAGTACGGCGTGAACGACGACGGCCTCGTCGACATGGACGAGGTCGAGCGCCTCGCCGTCGAGCACAAGCCCAAGATGATCGTGGCCGGCTTCAGCGCCTACTCGCAGGTGATGGACTGGGCGCGCTTCCGCGCCATCGCCGACAAGGTCGGCGCCTGGCTGTTCGTGGACATGGCCCATGTCGCGGGCCTGGTCGCCGCCGGCGTGTACCCCAGCCCGCTGCCGCACGCGCACGTGGTCACCTCCACCACGCACAAGACCCTGCGCGGCCCGCGCGGCGGCATCATCCTCGCCAGCAGGCAGGGCATGGGCGACGCGGCCGAGGAGATCGAGAAGAAGCTGCAGTCCATCGTCTTCCCCGGCATCCAGGGCGGCCCGCTTATGCACGTGATCGCCGCCAAGGCGGTGGCGTTCAAGGAAGCGCTGGAGCCGGATTTCAAGGATTACCAGGCGCAGGTGGTGAAGAACGCCAAGGCGATGGCCAAGACCATCATCGCGCGCGGCTACAAGATCGTCTCCGGCGGCACCGAGAACCACCTGATGCTGATCGACATGATCGGCAAGGGCGTCACCGGCAAGGATGCGGAAGCCGCGCTGGGCAAGGCCCACATCACGGTCAACAAGAATTCCGTGCCGAACGACCCGCAGAAGCCCTTCGTCACCTCCGGCCTGCGCGTGGGCACGCCCGCCGTCACCACCCGCGGCTACCAGGAAGCCGACTGCACCGACCTCGCGAACTGGATCTGCGACGTGCTCGACGCGCCGGGCGACGAGGCGGTGATCGCCGCCGTGCGCGCGAAGGTCGAGGCGCAGTGCAGGAAGTACCCGGTGTATGGCTGAGGAGCGGGGATTCGGGAGCGGGCATTCGGGGTTCGGAAGAGCCCGGGTCGCGCCCGCGTTCCGCCGTTCCGGATCCCTCGTTCCGTATTCCGAGTCCGGTCGCTGAATGCATTGTCCTTTCTGCCAGCACGAAGACACCCGCGTGATCGACTCGCGTCTCACCGAGGACGGTTCCACCGTGCGTCGGCGTCGCGAGTGCCCGCAGTGCGGCGAGCGCTTCAACACTTTCGAGACGGCCGAGCTCAAGCTGCCGGCGATCGTGAAGAGCGGCGAGCGGCGCGAGGCCTTCGACGAACGCAAGCTGCGGGTGAGCTTCGAGCGCGCGCTGCAGAAGCGCCCGGTGCCCAGCCACGACGTCGACAGCGCGGTGCGCGAGGTCATCAACGACCTGCGCCGCAGCGGCGAACGCGAGGTGCCCTCGCGCCAGGTCGGCGAGCTGGTGATGCGCGAGCTGAAGAAGCTCGACCAGGTGGCCTACGTGCGTTTCGCCTCGGTCTACCGCAAGTTCGAGGACGTGCAGGCCTTCCTCGAGGAAATCGCGCGGCTGGAACACGACCTGCCCGAGCTGGAGAAGCTGCAGCTCTCGCTGCTGGGCGCCGCCGCCCCGGAAGCGCGCCGTCCCCGCAAGGCCTGACCACGCTTTCTCCCTCTCCTCTCCGGGGAGAAGAGGGCTGGGATGAGGGGCCGATCCCGCCTCGACCCGCGCGAAGCACGTCTCCGATGTCACACTGTCGCCAGTCCTGCCCCCTCACCTCGATCCTTTCCCCAAAGGGGAGAGGAGGACCAGCATGAGCTTCACTGCCATCGACCACCAGCACATGGCGCATGCGCTGCGTCTCGCCGAACGCGGCCTGTTCACCACGCAGCCCAACCCGCGCGTGGGCTGCGTGATCGCGCACGGCGACGCGGTGGTGGGCAGCGGCTGGCATCAGCGGGCAGGCGAGCCGCATGCAGAGGTGTTCGCACTGCGCGAGGCCGGCGAACGCGCGCGTGGCGCCACTGCCTACGTGACGCTGGAGCCCTGCGCCCATCATGGCCGCACGCCGCCCTGCGCGGACGCGCTGGTCGCCGCCGGCGTGGCGCGCGTGGTGATCGCGGCGGAAGACCCGTTCCCGCAGGTGGCGGGGCGAGGCATCGCCGTCTTGCGTGCCGCCGGCATCGCGGTGGACGGCGGCCTGCTGCGCGACAAGGCGCGCGAACTGAACATCGGTTTCTTCAGCCGCCTCGAGCGCGGGCGTCCGTTCGTGCGCGTGAAGCTGGCGATGAGCCTGGACGGCCGCACCGCGCTCGCGAACGGCGAATCGAAGTGGATCACCGGCGACGCCGCGCGTGCCGACGTGCAGCGCTGGCGCGCGCGCAGCAGCGCCGTCCTCACCGGCAGCGGCACCGTGCTGGCGGACGACCCGCGCCTCACCGCGCGACTGCCGGAAGGTACGCCCCATGTGCCGCCGCTGCGCGTGGTGCTCGACCGCCGCCTGCGTACGCCGCCCGGCAGCCATGTGCTGGATGCTGCCGCGCCCACGCTGCTGCTGCACGGCCCGCATGCCGTGACGCCGGACGCACCGCACGCGGGCGTCGAATACGCCGAAGTGGCGGAGCGCGACGGCGCGCTGGACCTGTCCGCCGTGCTGGCGCTGCTGACCGCGCGCGACTGCAACGAGGTTCACGTGGAAGCTGGCCCCACGCTGTGCGGCGCGCTGTTCGCCGCCGGCCTGGCCGACGAGTTGCTGCTCTACGTGGCGCCGGTGCTGCTGGGCGACGGCGCGCGTGCGCTGCTGGCGCTGCCGCCGCTGGAATCCATGGCCGGGCGCTGGCGGTTGGACGTGGTGGACCAGCGCCAGGTCGGCGCGGACTGGCGCCTGCGCCTGCGTCCGAAGCCGTAACGGGTCCGGCGCGGGCGTGCTCTTTGGCTGAACGTGGCCCAACGCGCAGGGCCGGCGTGACAACGCTGAAACACCCGGGGCGTTCGATGATGGGCGCCTTCCCCGCGGGTATCCGCCATGCCATCGACCCACGCCGGTATCGTTTCGCGTCGCCTTGCTGCGCAGCCGTCGTGCGTGGCCGGGCAGGGCGACTGGGCGTTGCGCGATTCGGCATGGCTGCTGCTGTTGTCGCTGCTGGCACTGGTGGCGCGCTGCATCCGCCTGGGCCACCAGCCGTTCTGGCTGGACGAGGTGTTCACCTGGCAGCGCATCCACCTGGATACCACGGCGCTGATCGCCGACAGCTTCGCGAACCGGCACATGCCGAACTATTTCCTGCTGCTCAGCTCGCTGGTGCCGCAGCAGGCGGACTTCACCGCGCTGCGCCTGCCGTCGGCGCTGTTCGGCGCGTTGGCGGTCGGCGTGGTGTACGCGATCGGGCGGCGCGTGGCCGGGCGTTTCGCGGGCGTGGTCGCCGCCCTGCTGATGGCGCTGGCGCCCACCCAGGTGCAGTACGGGCAGGAGGCGCGCTCCTACGCGCTGCTGTTGCTGCTGATCGCGGTGGCGCTGTGGGGGCTGGTCGGCCTGGCGCAACAGCCGGCGCGCGCGGCGCTGGGCCTGCGCCGCCAAGGCGCTCCGTGGCTGGAATGGACGGCGTACCTGGTCGGCACGATCGCGGCGCTGGACGTGCTGGGCGACGCCTTGCCGTGGTGGGCCGCTTCCAATGCGGCCTTGTTCTGCATCTGGCGTTCGCTGCGCAAGACGGAATCGCCCGGATTGGCACGCGACTTCCTGCGCTGCTGGCTGTGGGGGCAGACGCTGGTACTGGCCTGCTGCGCGCCGTTCTACCTGGCCGTGTTCGTGGCCAGCAGCGGGCGCGTGCTGAGTGCGTTCGACTGGGTGCCCGCGCTGAGCTGGCACAACCTCTGGGTGGCAGCCGGCAGCACCTACCTGATGCGACCCGCCGCCGTGGTGCACTTCGGCCTGGTGCCCACCGCGGCGGCGGTGCTGTCGCCGTGCGTGGCGGTGCTGTGCGGCGCGGGGCTGTACCGCCTGCGCGGCCGTCTGGACGGCCGTGCGCTGGCCCTGGGCTTCGCCGTGCTGCCGCTGCTGTTGCTGGCGGTGTCGGTGCTGAAGCCGGTGCTGGTGCCGCGTTACCTGCTGTGGAGCGCGGTGCCGTTCTTCGTGCTGGCGGGGGTGGGCGCCACCGCGCTGTCGCGCCACTGGCGGCCGGCCGTGGTCGTGCTGCTGCCGCTGCTGTGTCTGGTCAACCTGTGGCCGGTCTACCGGGTGTCCACCAAGCCGCGCTGGGATCGCGCCGCCGCCGCGCTGGCGGCCGCCGTGCAACCTGGCGATACGGTCTACGCGGTCGATCCGAACGGGCCGGCCATGCTGGAGACGCTGCAGCCGCGGGGAGAGGCGCCGATCGCCAGCAAGGTGGTGGTGACCAACCAGCTGGACGTGGCGGTGGCGCGGGGGAAGGCCGGCAGCCGCGTGTGGGCGGTGAACGGGCGTTCCGCGCTGGGCAGCCGCAAGAGCGACGAGGCCGTGGAGGCCAGCCTTGCCGCGCTGGGGCCGCCGGAACGCTCGGTGGCGCTGGACCGGGAGATCACCTTGCTGGAATTCTCGCCGCCGCCGGCGGGTTGAGGCGGCAACGCAGCGTTCCTCCGCGCGGACGACGACGGCAAAGCTCCGCACCGGGCCGGTGCTAGAATGCCCCGGCCGGTTCGCCGGCACAGCGTCTTCAGGGCGGGGCGAAATTCCCCACCGGCGGTAGGCGTCCGATGGACGCGAGCCCGCGAGCGCTCACGATCGCCTCGTGAGGTCAGCAGATCCGGTCGAATGCCGGAGCCGACGGTTGGAAGCGGGCAGCCGTTTCCTCACAGTCCGGATGAAAGAAGACGGTTCGACGCGCGGCCTGGTCGCGCGGCGGCCTCATGCCTTGGGGCGTTCTCGCTCGTTTCCGTGGAGAACGTTTCATGATCATCGTCACTGCAAGCACCATGGCGCCCTCCCGGCGGGAGGCGCGCTGATGTTCACCGGCATCATCCAGTCCGTGGGCCGCATCGTGCGGCTCGAACCCCGCGGCGGCGACCTGCGACTGCATGTCGATACCGCCGACCTCGATCTTGCCGACGTGCAATTGGGCGACTCCATCGCGGTGTCCGGCGTCTGCCTCACGGCCGTGGCGCTGGAGGCGCGCGGCTTCGCCGCCGATGTCTCCAACGAGACGCTTTCGCTGACCACGCTGGGCAAGCTCAAGGCGGGCGATCCGGTGAACCTGGAGAAGGCGCTGCGCCTCGCCGACCGCCTCGGCGGCCACCTGGTTTCGGGCCATGTCGACGGCCTCGGCAAGGTGGTGTCGGTGGTGCCGGATGCGCGCTCGCAGCGCTGGAGCTTCGAGGTGCCGGCCAACCTGGCGCGCTACATCGCCGCCAAGGGCTCGGTGTGCATCGACGGCACCAGCCTCACCGTCAACGAAGTCGCCGGCAACCGCTTTGGCGTGAACCTGATCCCGCACACCGTCGAGCGCACCAGCTTCCACGCGAAGCGCGCGGGCGACGCGGTGAACATCGAGGTGGACGTGATCGCGCGCTACGTGGAGCGGCTGGTCGGCGGCGGCGATGCGCCGAAGCTGGACGAGGCGTTCCTGCAGCAGCACGGCTTCGCCTGACCATCTCCTGTCATTCCGGCGAAAGCCGGAATCCAGTATCCCGACACAAGCCCAGGGCGCTGGATCCCGGCTTTCGCCGGGATGACGCACCTCCCCCATCCCGGACATAGCCATGAGCTTCAACAGCATCCCCGAAATCCTCGACGACATCCGCGCCGGCCGCATGGTCGTGATCCTCGACGACGAGGACCGCGAGAACGAGGGCGACATCGTGATGGCCGCGCAGATGGTGCGGCCCGAAGACGTGAACTTCATGGTGCGCGAGGCGCGCGGCCTGCTGTGCCTCACGCTCACCGAGCAACGCACGCGCCAGCTCGGCCTGCGTCCCATGGTCAGCGACAACACCTCGCCCTACCACACCAACTTCACCGTCTCGATCGAGGCGGCCGAGGGCGTCACCACCGGCATCTCGGCGCACGACCGTGCGCGCACCATCCAGGTCGCGGTGAAAAGCGACGCGAAGCCACAGGACCTGTCCCAGCCCGGCCACATCTTCCCGCTCACCGCGCAGCCGGGCGGCGTACTCAGCCGCGCCGGCCACACCGAGGCGGGCTGCGACCTGGCCGCGCTGGCCGGGCTGGAGCCGTCGGCGGTGCTGATCGAGATCTTGCACGAGGACGGCTCGATGGCGCGCCGCCCCGAACTGGAAGTGTTCGCGCGCAAGCACGGCCTCAAGATCGGCAGCATCGCCGACCTGATCCGCTACCGGCTGGAAACCGAGAAGACCGTGCAGCGCGTGCACGAGGAAGCGGTGCAGACCGAGTTCGGCCCATTCCGGCTGGTGGCCTGGCGCGACGCGATCCGCCGTGGCCTGCACTTCGCGCTGGTGCGCGGTGCGGTGGACGATGGCGCGCCGGTGCTCAGCCGCGTGCACGTGCGCAACACCTTGTCCGACGTGCTGCACCTCCAGCGCGACGACCTCGGCCTCACCGTCACCAGCGCGCTGCGGCGCATTGCCGACGAGGACCGCGGCGTGCTGCTGGTGCTCTCCGGCGAAGACACGCCCGAGGCGCTGCTGGCCCGGCTCAAGGGCCAGCCCACGGCGCTGGCGCCGGAGGATGCGCAACAGCAGGAATGGCGGCAGCTCGGCCTGGGCGCGCAGATGCTGGCGGACCTGGGCGTGCGCAAGCTGCGCGTGCTGGGTACGCCGCGCAAGCTGGTGGGCCTCGCGGGCTTCGGCCTCGAAGTGGTGGAGCACGTGTAGGAGCGCATCCCTTGCGCTTGGGGATGGTCTGATTTTGCTCGTCGTCCCGGCGAAGTGGACAAGCGCAAAGCGCGCAGGACGCCCGCGGGGCGGCCCCGAAGGGGCGAGTGCAGCGAGTCATCCAGCGCCTGCAAGCCATTCAGCGCAAGCGGTACTGGATGACCAGCTTCGCTGTTGCGAAGCGCCTCCTGCCTGACTGGCCCCCCGGCCGTTGAAAACCGCAGGAATGGCGAGCAAGCAGTCGATTGATCAGACCTTCCCTGGGGGTGCGTGCGTTCCGGGTTGAAACCTTTGCGCAAGGGCAGGTTTCCGCGGAGCGCCACGTCAGCGCCACGCGCCGACCATGTCTTCGGCAGCGCGTGCACGCATAATCCGGATGTCCGAGCCGCCCGATGACACGCATGCCTGCCACCCGAGTCCGCCTGATCGCCCCTTCCGGCTACCCGCATGACCGCACCGCGATGTACCGCGGCGTGGAACGACTGCGCGAGTCCGGCTGCGTGCTGGATGGCCTGGAGGTGCTGGAGCGCACCGAATTGCGCTACGCCGGCAGCGACGCCGAACGCGCGGCCGACCTCAATGTGCTCGCCACGCTGGATGCATTGCCCGATGTCGCGCTCGCGATCCGCGGCGGCTACGGCGCCACGCGGTTGCTGGAACACCTGCATTACGACGCGCTGCGCGAACGCCTGGACGGTACCGGCACCGTGCTGGTGGGCCACAGCGACTTCACCGCGATCCAGATGGCGCTGCATGCGAAGAGCGGGCTGGTCACGTTCGGCGGCCCCATGCTCGGTCCCGATTTCGGCGCGGAACACCTGAGCGCGCTGACGCTGCCGCACTTCTGGCGCACCGTGTGCGCAGCGCAAGGCAGCGCGGAGTGGACCAGCAGCGGCGAGCATGTGCTGGATCTCGAAGGCCCGCTGTGGGGCGGCAACCTCGCCATGCTGTGCAGCCTGCTCGACACGCCGTATTTCCCGCGCGTCGACGGCGGCATCCTGTTCGTGGAGGACGTGAGCGAGCCGCCGTTCCGCATCGAGCGCCTGCTGTACCAGCTGCACCTGTCCGGCGTGCTGGGCCGCCAGCGCGTGCTGATCCTCGGCGACTTCACCGATTGCCGCCACAGCGTCTACGACAACGGCTACGGGCTGGCCGAGGGCTTTGCGCAGATTCGCCGCGTGGCCGGCATCCCGGTGCTCGACGGCCTGCCGTTCGGCCATGCGCCGGACAAGTTCACCCTGCCGTTCGGCGTGCCGGCGCGCCTGCGCGTGGACGGCGGCAGAGCGCGGCTGGATTTCACTGGCTATCCGCACATCGGATGATGGGTCGCAAGACAAGTGATGCGCGCTGCATTGCCCCATCCTCCGCAAGCAGGGGAGGTATTGAATGCGCGGAGCGGGTAGCTCGCGACCAACGCCGCCTCGCTCCCTCCGCTGCTTGCAGGGGAGGGCTGGGGAGGGGTGTCTCGGCATGATCGCAAGCCGCAAAAGCACCCCCTCCTGGCCTCCCCCTGCTAGCAGGGGGAGGTATTGATCGTGCGGAGCTGGTGGCTCGCAGCCAGCGCCGCCTTGCTCCCTCCTCTGCTTGCAGGGGAGGGCTGGGGAGGGGTGGTTCGGCATGATCGCAAGCCGCAAAGCACCCCCTCCTGGCCTCCCCCTGCAAGCAGGGGGGAGGTATTGATCGCGCGGAACTGGTGGCTCGCAACCAGCGCTGCCTTGCTCCCTCCCCTGCCTGCAGGGGAGGGTTGGGGAGGGGTGGCTCGGGGCATGATTGCAAGCCGCAAAGCCCCCCTCCTGGCCTCCCCCTGCTAGCAGGGGGAGGTATTGATCGCGCGGAACTGGTGGCTCGCAGCCAGCGCCGCCCTGCTCCCTCCCCTGCCTGCAGGGGAGGGTTGGGGAGGGGAGGCTCGGGGCATGATTGCAAGCCGCAAAGCACCCCCTCCTGGCCTCCCCCTGCAAGCAGGGGGAGGTACTGATCGTGCGGAACTGGTGGCTCGCAGCCAGCGCCGCCCTGCTCCCTCCCCTGCTTGCAGGGGAGGGCTGGGGTGGGGTCGTTCGGCATGCCCTGGCCTCCCCTTCAGGCAGGGGAAGGTATTGAGCGGGTGGTGCTAGCGGGTCGCGGCGAGCGCCAGATAGCGCTGGTGCAGCGCCAGCACCGCCGCGTCCAGCGCGTCCTCGTCGCCGCTGTTGTCGATCACATCGTGGGCGGGCGCCAGCCGCTCTTCGCGGCGCGCCTGTTGCGCCAGCATGCGCCGGGCCAGCGCCTCGTCGATGGCGTCGCGTGCGATCAGCCGGGCCAGTTGCTGTTCCACCGGCGCATCGACCAGCAGTATGCGGTCGACCCAGCGGTAGTGCGCGATGTTCTCGACCAGCAGGGGGATCGCCAGCAGGCAGTAGGGCGTGGTATCGGCCAGCGCGCGCTCGTGCAGCCAGTGGCGCACGCGGGGATGGATGATGGCTTCCAGCCTATGCCGCGCTGCCGGATCCGCGAACACGCGGCGGCGCATCGCCGGCCGGTCCAGGCCGCCTTCGGCATCCAGCACTTCGTCGCCGAAGGCGGCGACGACGGCGGCCAGGCCTTCGCTGCCCGGCGCGATCACTTCGCGTGCAGCCACGTCGGCGTCGTGCACCGGCACGCCCAGCGCGGCGAAGCGGCGGGTCACCGCACTCTTGCCGGCGGCGATGCCCCCGGTGAGGGCGACGACGTAGCTGTGCGGTGCGGGACTCACCGCAGCCCGGTCAGCTGCAGGTAGGCCTGCAGCAGACCGTCGCCGGCCACGAACCACACCCAGCCGGCCATCGCGATGAACGGGCCGAACGGCATCGGCACGCCGTGCTCGTGCCGGCGCAGCGCGATCAGGCTGCCGCCCACCAGCGCTCCGATCAGCGAGGACAGCAGCACGACGGGCAGGATCGCCAACGGCCCCATCCAGGCGCCCAGCGCCGCGAGCAGCTTGAAATCGCCGTGGCCCATGCCTTCCTTGCCGGTGAGCAGCTTGAACAGCCAGTACACGCTCCACAGGCTGAGGTAGCCGATGGCCGCGCCGAGGACCGCGGTGGGCGCGGCCACGAACATGGGCTTCAACGCCAGCAACAGGCCCAGCCACAGCAGCGGCAAGGTCAGTTGGTCGGGCAGTAGCTGGGTACGGAAATCGATGCCGGACAGCGCGATCAGCGTCCAGGTGAATCCCAGCCCGGCCAGCGCAATCCAGGTCGGGCCGAGCTTCCACACCACGATGGCGCTGAGCACGCCGCTCAGCAGTTCCACCAGCGGGTACTGGATCGAGATCCTCGCTTTGCAGTAGCGGCAACGGCCGCGCAGCAGCAGCCAGCCGAACAGGGGGATGTTGTCCGCGGCCGACAGCGGGTGCTTGCACTGCGGGCAGTGCGAGCGTTCGCGCACGATGCCGGGGGGCAAGGCCTCGTCCGTGCCGTCCAGTTCCAGCACGTCGCGCGCCTCGCGCCGCCACTCGGCGGCCATGCGCTCGGGCAGGCGCAGGATCACCACGTTGAGGAAGCTGCCCACCAGCAGGCCGAGCACGGCGGCGAGGGCGATCCAGGCGTACGGGGGCAGGTCGGGCATGCGTGTGGGTTGGCGGCAGCGGGGCGCTCAAGCTTAGGGGCAGAGCTTCCCCGCGTCAGCCGACGGTACCGGCCAGCTTGAAGATCGGCAGGTACAGGGAGACCACCATGCCGCCCACCACCACGCCAAGGATCACCATGATCAGCGGCTCGAGCAGGGTGGACAAGGTGTCGACTGCGTTCTCCACCTCTTCCTCGTAGAACTCGGCCACCTTGAACAGCATGCTGTCCAGCGAACCGGATTCCTCGCCGATCGCGGTCATCTGCACCACCATGTTCGGGAACAGCCCGGTCTGCCGCATCGCCAGCTGCAACTGGTGGCCCACCGAGACGTCGTCGCGGATCTGCTTCACCGCATCGCCGTAGACCACGCTGCCGGTGGCGCCCGAGACCGAATCCAGCGCCTCCACCAGCGGCACGCCCGCACGGAACGTCACGCCGAGCGTGCGCGCGAAGCGGGCAAGCGCCGACTCGCGCATGATCTTGCCGAAAACCGGCAGCTTCAGCGTCACGCGGTCCAGGAAATGGGCAAACTTCACGGAGCGCTTCTTGGCCATCACCAGCGCGACGATGCTGCCCACGATGATGCCGATGACCAGCCACCACCAGCTCTTCATGAATTCCGAGGCGCTGATCACCATCTGGGTGGGGGCAGGCAGGGCGGCCCCGGCGTCCTTGAACGTCTGGGCGAACACCGGCACCACGAAAAGCAGCATGATCATGCTGACCAGGAAGGCCACCGCCACCACCATGATCGGATAGAACAGCGCCTTCTTGATCTTCTTCTTCAGCGCCTCGGTGCGCTCCTTGTAGGTGGCCACGGTGTCCAGCACCGTATCCAGCACGCCGGAAGCCTCGCCCGCGCGCACCAGGTTGCGGTACAGCTCGTCGAACTGCACCGGGTAACGGCCCAGCGACTCGTGCAAGGCCTGGCCGCCCTCCAGGCCCTGCTTCACATCCACCAGCATGTTCTTGAAACGGACGTTCTTCTGGCCGTCGGCGATGATGTCGAAGGACTGCACCATGGGCACGCCCGAGGCCATCATGGTGGCGATCTGGCGGCTGAACACGGCCACGTCGCGCGGCTTGACCGAACTGCCAGTGGAGCCGAACAGCGGCTTGGCGCGCTCCCGCACGGTCTGCGGGTTCATGCCCTGGCGCCGCAGCTCGGCCTTCACCAGCGAGGCGTTCTTCGCCGGCATATCGCCTTTCATCCGCTTGCCCCGCTTGTCCAGCGCCACCCACTCGTAAACGGTGAGTTTGCTGACCGCGGTGCGCTCGGCACCAAGCGCCCGTGGGTCCTGCTTTGCGGTAGCGGTTGCCGTGGCCATGTCCTTCCCCTTGGATGGTGCGTTCCGGCAGCCCGTCAGGGCGCGGAATCGTTCTGCTGTCGAAGCTTAGGGCATTTTCGGGCGCCCAAACCGTGGCGGCGGCCTCAGCTTGGTCGCCGATCCGGTCGCAGGTCGGGCAGCGGCCCGCTCAATCCTTGGTCACCCGGTCGATCTCGCTGAGGCTGGTCAGGCCCTGCTTCACCTTGAGCAGGGCCGAGGCACGCAGGTCGTTGATGCCGGCGGCCCGGGCCGCCTCGGCAATCTGCAGCGCATTGCCGCCTTGCAGGACGATCTTCTGGATGTCCTCCAGCATGGGCATCACCTGGTAGATGCCCACCCGCCCCTTGTAGCCCTCGTTGCACTCGTCGCAGCCCGCCGCCTCGTACAGGGTGAGGCCTTCGTCGACCTCCTGCTGGGTGAAGCCGGCTGCCAGCAGCACCTGGGGCGGCAGCGCCTGCGGCTTCTTGCAGCTGTGCAGGCGCCGGGCCAGGCGCTGGGCGATGATCAAGGTGACCGACGAGGTGATGTTGTAGGGTGCGATGCCCATGTTCATCAGGCGCGCCACGGTCTGCGCCGCGTCGTTCGTGTGCAGGGTGGACAGCACCATGTGGCCGGTCTGCGCGGCCTTGATCGCGATCTCGGCGGTTTCCAGGTCGCGGATCTCGCCCACCATGATCACGTCCGGATCCTGGCGCAGGAAGGAGCGCAGCGCGCTGGCGAAGGTCATGCCGCGCTTGACGTTCTGCTGCACCTGGTTGATGCCCTCGACGCGGATTTCCACCGGGTCCTCCACCGTGGAGATGTTGCGCTCCGCGGTGTTCAACATGTTGAGGCCGGTGTACAGCGATACCGTCTTGCCCGAACCGGTGGGGCCGGTGACCAGCACCATGCCGTAGGGCTTGTGGATGGCGTCCACGTAGAGCTTCTGCTGCTCGGGCTCGTAACCCAGCTTCTCGATGCCGATCTTCGCGGCCGAGCCGTCGAGGATACGCAGCACGATCTTCTCGCCGAACAGCGTGGGCAGCGTGCTGACGCGGAAGTCGATGGCGCGGCTCTTGCTGAGATTGAGCTTGATGCGGCCGTCCTGCGGCACGCGCTTCTCGGCGATATCGAGCTGCGCCATCACCTTCAGGCGCGAGGCGATGCGGCTGGCCAGCTTCAGCGGGGGGCTGGCCACCGCCCGCAGCATGCCGTCCATGCGCAGCCGGACGCGGTACTGGGTCTCGAACGGCTCGAAATGGATGTCCGAGGCCCCACGCTTGATGGCGTCCACCAGGATCTTGTTGACGAACCTCACCACCGGCGCATCGTCGTTCGCGTTGGCGTCGATGCCGCCGCCGCCTTCCTCGACGTCGCCGCCCTCGGTATCCAGCCCGTCGAGATCGTCGCCGCCCATGTCGGGCATGACGTCGTGCATGCTGCTGAGGGCAATGTCGATCGTGCGGTTGAGCTGGCCGCGCTCGACCAGGATCGGTTCCACCATGCAATTGGAATGGAACTTGATCTCCTCCAGCGCATCCAGCTGCATGGGGTCGGCGATGCCCACGAACAGGCGCTTGCCGCGCCGGAACAGGGGCAGGGCGCGATGCTTGGTCAGCAAGGCCTCGCTGATCAGGTTGACCGGCAACTGCGCGGGATTCAGCGCGGTGACGTCCAGCATCGGCATGCCGAATTCCAGCGAGGACAGTCGCAGCAGGCGCAGGCCGTCGACCATGTTCTGGTCCAGCAGCCATGAAGTGAGGGTGACGCGCTGCTGGTTGCTCTCCAGCACGGCACGACGCGCGTCGGCCTCCGGCAACAGCCCCTCGGCTACCAGTCGGCGCGCGAGGCCGGTCAGGCCCGCGTGCGGCGTTTGCATTGCAGTTGACATGGAATGGCGGCCCCCGAGCCTTGCTGGAGCCGAATCTACCCCAGTCCGCCCCGCAGGTCATCCGCAAAATGGCGGCTTGCATGTCGTCCCAGTCTCCAAACGGGGTGCTTGCTTCCCAAGCGAGGGAAGAGCGGAGCCCGGACGGAAACTCCCTCCCCTGCTTGCAGGGGAGGGTTGGGGTGGGGTGCCTTTGGTTCCGGCATGGTTTGTTCGCTGACAAATCCCGGCGCGTGCCATCAGGGGGCATCGAACAGATTCATGGGCCACAGTCGTGGTGCCAGCTTCACGTTATGATTCGCCGAGACCAGGGGAACCCGCCGTTGAACCACCTCAGCATCATCCTGCCCGCCAAGAACGAAGCCCCCGCACTGGCAGAGCTGCTGCCGCGTCTGCGTGCCGCCCACCCCGAGGCCGAGATCACCGTGGTGGACGACGGGTCCACCGACGACACGCGCCGGATCTGCGCCGAAGCCGGGGTCGCCTGCCTTTCCTCGCCGTACTCGATGGGCAACGGCGCGTCGATCAAGCGCGGGGCACGGGCGGCCGACGGCGAGGTGCTGGTGTTCATGGACGGCGACGGCCAGCACGACGCCGCCGACGTGGCGCGCCTGCTGGCCAAGCTGGGCGAAGGCTACGACATGGTGGTCGGCGCACGCGACTGGGGCAGCCAGGCCGGCGTGGGGCGCGGCGTGGCCAACAGCTTGTACAACTGGCTGGCCACCCGCATGACCGGCCATCAGGTCGCCGACCTCACCTCGGGTTTCCGCGCGGTACGGGCGGACAAGTTCCGCGAGTTCCTGTATCTGCTGCCCAACGGCTTCAGCTACCCCACCACCAGCACCATGGCGTTCTTCCGCAGCGCCTATCCGGTGGCCTATGTGCCGATCAAGGCGGCGCAACGAGTGGGAAAGAGCCATATCAAGCCGATCAAGGACGGTATCCGCTTCCTGCTGATCATCTTCAAGATCGCCACGTTGTACTCGCCGCTCAAACTGTTCGTGCCGGCGAGTGCACTGTTTTTCCTGCTTGGCTGCGCGAATTACGCCTGGACCTTCATGCATGACGGTCGCCTCACCAATGGCAGCACGCTGCTTTGGAGCGGCGCGGCGATCGTGTTCCTGATCGGGCTGGTGTCGGAACAGATCACGTCGCTGACCTACCGGCGTGATGCATAGGTCAGTCGGCATGATGAAGTCATGAACAAGATGCGCGTGCTCGCATTGACGACTTCATATCCATTGCGTCCAGGCAGTTCCGCCGGCGTATTCATCCAGAGTCTTTACCGACGCCTGGCGGCCGAATGCGCGATAGAGGTGGTCTGTCCCGCGGATTCGAAACCGGTGGTGGCGACGTTTACCGATGAAACAGCAACAGGCGTGCTGGTTCGCACAGTGCGTTACGCCCCCAGGCCATGGCGCAGCTTGGCCCAGGAGTCGGGTGGAGTCATGGTGGGACTTCGGCGTTCACCCTGCCGCGTAGTACTGCTGCCGGCCCTGCTTCTCGGGCTGTTCTGGCGCAGCCTGCGATGCTCAGGTGAGGTGGATCTGATCCACGCGAACTGGTCCATATGCGGGGCGATAGCCGGCGTCGTCGGGCGTTTGCGGGGAAAGCCCGTAATCACGACGTTGCGCGGCAGCGACGTGGCGCGTGCATCACGATCATGGCTGGATCGCATGATCCTCGGCTGGGCAGTCCGTGGCAGTCGAATCGTGATCTGTGTTTCGCAGGCGATGGCTGAGCGGCTGCGCACCCAATTTCCGCATCGCGCGTCGGCCATCCATGCGTGTCTCAACGGTGCAGATGAGGCATTTTTCCGGATCGACAAGGTAGTCTCCGACGATACCGCCTTGCGGGTGTTGGCCGTGGGCAACCTGATCCGTTTGAAGGGCTTCGATGTGTTGATCGAGGCAGTTGCCCGTTCGCGTCATCGCGAGCGAATGCAAGTGAACATCATTGGAAGCGGGCCCGAGCGTGAGCCGTTGCTGGTCCGGGCGGCATCCAATGGATTGTCTTCACATTTCACGTTCGTGGATGCCGTGCCTGCAACAGATATGCCGAAGTATGTTTCGGAGGCGGACGTATTCGTTCTTTCCAGCCGATCTGAGGGCCGTCCGAATGTCGTGGTGGAGGCGCTGGCTGGTGGGTTGCCCGTGATCTCCACCGATCTGGAAGGTGTGCGGGGAATGGTAGAGGACGGCGACACCGGCTGGTTGGTAGCGGTCGATGATGCCGATGCATTGGCTGCCGCACTGGATCAGGCAGTCGAGGATCGTGCGGAACTTCAGCGCCGCGGTAAACGCGCTCGTGAGCTGGCACACGCCAGGATAGGAACCTGGGCAGATACCGCGCGTTGTTACGAGGCGCTGTTCCAGACGGTCCTGGCACCAGGCGAAAGGCGTCGCCACACATGTGCGGAATAGCTTTTCTCCTGGCCCCAGCGGTTTCGCCGGGGGAGCGCCGCGAACGCATGGACGCGGCCCTGCAACGACTCCGGCACCGTGGCCCTGATGAATCCGGATGTCTTGCCGGGGAAGGCCATGTGGCCGGACATACCCGGCTCGCGATCATCGACCTCAAGGGAGGCCACCAGCCTGCGTGCGATCCCGGTGGACGCTGGGTACTGGTGTTCAATGGCGAGATCTACAACTACCGGGAATTGCGGGCACGATTGGCCGGACGCTGGGACTTCCGGGACGAAAGCGATACCGAGGTGTTGCTGGCCGGGCTGGTCACCGAGGGCGCAGGCTTCGTCGAACGCATGGATGGAATGTGGGCGTTCGTGCTGCATGACACCACGACCGGCGATTTGCTGCTGTCGCGCGACCGCTTCGGCAAGAAGCCCTTGTACTACCGCCGTCATGGCGAAACGTTCGCCTGCGCGTCCGAACTTCCGGCACTGCAAGCGTTGGTTCCGGGCGCGGCGATCACCGAAGACCCCGCCGGTATTGCGGACTACTTTCGTTATGGCTATGCGCTACCTGGAAAGACTTGCCTGGAGGGCACAAGCGAAGTCCCGCCGGCGCATATCTTGCGGTTGTGTGCGGATGGCTCCGTCATCCAGGAACGCTATTGGGCGCCGTCGATTGAACCCTGGGCCGGCACTTTCGACGAAGCCGCCGAGCGCGTTCACGAATTGTTGACGCAGAGCGTCCGTCGACGCCAGTTGGCATCCGATGTCGAGGTGGGAGCGTTCCTCTCCGGGGGGGTCGATTCGACGGTGGTGTGCGCACTTGCACAAGAGTCGGGGTTCGGGAGGTTGCGGACGTTCACGGCGGGTTTTGCCGAACCCACCTTCGACGAGCGTGGGCCAGCGGCGCGTGCAGCAGCCGAGTTGGGTACGTTGCACACGGCCGAGGAGATCAGGCCCGATATCGCGGCATCCCTTGCAGCGAAACTGCCCGGTCGCATGGGGCAACCGTTTGGCGATTCCTCCTTGGTCCCCAGCGCGCTGGTTGCTTCGGTGGCAGCCCGTCACGTCAAGGTGGTCCTGACGGGTGATGGCAGCGACGAGATTTTCGGGGGGTACGCCAGGTACGCCGGCAGGTTGCTGCGCCAGAGGTATCACCGGCTGCCAGCTCCGCTCCGCGCCATCGTGGAACGTGGGGTGCTGGCCACACCCGAACCCTATGCGCATCACAGCGGAAGCCTGTTGAAGCGGGCGCATCTTTTCGTGCGTTTGGCGCGCGAAGACCAGGACGCCTATGTCGGGCCGCCTGCCATACGCAAGGAAACACTTGCGCAACTGGTGCCCGGGCTGGGTGCAGGAAACCCGCAGGTCGATCGACCATGGCCCGATGATCCGGATGAGCTGAGGCACATGCTGCTGATGGACTGCCTGGTCTATCTGCCGCAGGACATCCTGCAGAAAGTCGACCGCGCGACCATGATGTTTTCACTCGAGGCTCGCAGCCCGTTCCTGGACAGGGAGCTTTTCGAGTTCGTGATCAGATTGCCCTGGCGATGGCATTTTTCGGGACTGCGTGGGAAACGCCTCCTGCGGGCAGCCATGCAGGGCCGCGTACCGGATTTCATCTGGAGTCGTCGCAAGCAAGGATTCGCTTCGCCGGTCAGCCACTGGTTGCGCACCTGGCTGGGCGACGACTTGCTGGCCATGAGCGGTCCGGGAGCCACCGGCGTGGTGGATGCCTCGGGCCTGCGTACGCTGCTGAGCGAGCACCGGGCGGGGCGCGCTGATCATTCCCAGCCGCTGTGGCTGGCGTATGCCTATCTGCGCTGGCGCGCCGGTTGACCGCATGATTACGCGCGCAGATCGGATCTTGCTCGTCTTGCCAAGTCTGGAGCGGGGCGGCGGCGAACATGTGCTGCTGCAATTGGCGCGATCGTTTCTGGCGGCGGGGAGGGAGGTGCATGTGGCCGCCCTGCTTGGGGGGGGGGCGCTGCGCTCCGACGTGCCGGATTCTGTCGTGCTGCACGAACTGGTCCGTCCAGGCCATGCGGCCAACGGCTTCGCGTTGGCGCGCCGCGCATTCCCTGGTTTGGTATCGCTCCTGCGTGCGATCAAACCGGATGCCGTAATGAGTACGATGACAGGTACCAATTTGCTGACGACAATGGCATGCATGCTGGCGCATGGTCGCGCACGCCTCGTCTTGCGCGAAGCCTCCAGCATCATCAATGTACGCAGCGCCCTCAAGCGGCAGGCCATGCGCTGGCTGTACCGGAAAGCCGATGTTGTTGTCGCCGTTTCAAATGGAGTCGCGGACGATCTGGGTGCCTTGGGTGTGCCGAGCGAGCGTATCCGCGTCATACACAACCCGGTAGACCGGGAACGATTGCGCCACCTCGCGAGTATCGGCCCGGTCGTGGTGGAACTCGAAGACACTCCTTACGTGATTGCGCTTGGGCGTTTGACCGCCGCCAAGGACTATCCAACGTTGCTGCAGGCGTATGCGGCAAGCAAACTGCGCCTCAGTCACCGGCTTGTAATCGTGGGGGAGGGCGAGCAACGGGCGACGTTGGAGCGCATGGTGCGTGATCTGGGCATAAGCGATCACGTTCTGCTTCCAGGGGCGTTGGACAATCCGTTCCGGATACTCGCGGGCGCCGCCCTGCTGGTCCTGTCGTCTCGTTGGGAAGGCTATCCGAACGTGTTGCTGGAGGCCTTGGCCCTGAACGTTCCTGTGGTCTCGACTGACTGCCGGCATGGGCCGCGCGAACTGCTTGATGACGGCCGTTATGGTGGTCTTGTGCCAGTCGGTAATTCCGTTGCGTTGGCGCATGCCATGGACAGGTATATATATCCATCGGAGCTGGCCGATGCGGTGATCGCCGGGCACAATACCGGGCTTGTCTCGTCTCGCTATCTTGCAGCATTGGACGACGACTTGTGAGGATACCAACCATTACTGTGATCTCGTGGCGCAGCTTGCGCAATGTTGCTTACCTGCTGCTGATCGCGGTCTGTATCGTGCTGGTCGTTGTCTGGTGGCCCGTGCTCGTCCGCATCTGGCAAGAACAGGCATTGACGTTCGTCGGTGCGATAGTCGTGATGATTTGCGGTGCATTGGTACAGGCACGCAACTTTCTGGCCTTTCTTGATGCGCCATTCCAACTGCGCCTTTGGTCGTTCTCTCGGGTTTGGGCGTTGAGCGCACTTGCCAATTATCTGGCGCCACTACAGCCCGGAATCGCAGTGCGTGTTGCATGGCTGGCACGCCAGAAAGTCGATGTCTCGACCAGCTTGCTTGCAACCTGGCGCCAGCTGATCGTCAGTTGCTGGGTTGCGCTGGCCGGCATCGTGATCGGCCTGCTTCTTACAGGTGATTCGCGCGGACGCTGGCCGGCAGTTGCATTGATTTTGATCTGGATGGTGGCGTTTGTGCTGCGTAAGTTGTGGTTGAGATCGCTGGACGATCTGGTGTGGCCAGCGTGGCTGGCTCGTCGCAAACTATTGCTTCACCGCGCCGCGACCGGCATCACATTGGGCAGATTGATCGGTGTCGCCGTGCAATACGTGCTGGGTCTTGTGTTGTTGTACTGGGTATACAGTCGTTTTGGCGCAACGATCGGCGTGGGACAAGCGCTGATACTGACTTGCCTAGTATATGCATCGTCCATGGTTTCCGTGCTTCCCGGCAACCTTGGCGTGACTGAAGTGATCTACATGCTGGGTGGTCACGGACTCGGTTTGGACGTGGCAACTGCCGGGGCATTGGCATTATTAATTCGGGTCGCGCACATCGTTGCAAATTTGGTCATTGCATTGACTGGAGTACGGCTTGCCAGTGGAGCGAGGGGGCATGAGTGATTCGTGGCAGCAGCAGTTGCGTGAACTTCCAGTAGAGGAGGTTTCGAACTGCATCCTTTGCGGTGCGACAGGAGCGGCCGATCCGCGATGGAGCGGGTATCTCAGGCTGGAGCCGCCATTTGGGCTTTCGCATTGCACCTCGTGCAGATTGCGCTGGCTGAGCCCAAGGCCCGATGTGACTGGTTATGAAAGGTTGTACAGCGATGCACTGTATTTTGGAGGGCGCGGCGCGTCGCCTGCTGGCTATGAAATTTTGGCCCAAAGTCGCGTTGGCTATTTCCGTGCGAGGATTCGCGCTGCCGCGGAGTTGGTCGCCAATGGAGCATCTTTGGCGATTCTCGATTACGGCGCGGCCACCGGAGCATTCGTTCGTGCAGCCCGTGACGAGGGCCATGAATGCGCCGGCATCGAGTTGTCCGCGGATGCGCGTGCCGCCGCCAAAGTCGTGAACGAAGTGACTTTGCTGTCCGCGGATGAGGCTCGGCAGATCGGCGAGGCACAGTTCGATGTGGTTCATATGAACCACGTCCTGGAGCACATGCCGGACCCTCTGACCCATTTGCGCTGGTGCCATCGGGTACTTCGTCCCCATGGCCTGTTGGTGCTCGAGGTGCCGCAGCAGTTCGACAACGATCTGGATCGGCTGCGCCGCTTGTTGCGCGTCGGTGGGCAGCAGCAGCGATTCGACGCGTATTCCTTGCACCACACCTACTTCTTCAGCCCTTACGCGATGAACTTGCTGCTGCAACGTTCAGGCTTCAGGACACTTGAACTTGCCACCTTTGATTCAAAAAGCACGCCTCTTTGGCCGTTCTCAGCGAAGAATGTGATACTTCGCGCGCTACTCGGGCTGGCAGACCGCTTACACGCCGGCGGTAACGTTATCAAGGTGTTTGCGCAAAGAAAGTGACGATCGCCCTGTGCCCATGAGATGGCGCCCGGATCAGCGCTTTGTGATGACTCCTTGGCCAGTGGGGAGCAAGAGGACTCTGGTGCCTTGTGCCGCGGCCAATTCATCGGCCGCGCGTGTGGCGCCGGGACAGTTCTTGAAACCGTAATCGTCCATGACGATGAACCCGCCTTCGACGAGATGCGGGTAGAAAAACTCAAGACTATCGCGGGTCGGCTGATACAGATCGACATCAATGTGCACGAGGCGGAACCGAAGCTCAGCAATTTCGTTGAATCGTTCGGGTATCCAGCCAGGCAACACCTCGATCGAGTCGTAACAGGAAAGATTGTGCCGTAGTGTTGCTTCGGTCGTGCTCAGATCCCCGGCGGACCAGGGCATTACATCTGCGGCGACACTCGTGTCCGCCGGATCCGGGTCGGAAAGTCCCTGGAACGAATCGAACAAATAAAGCTTTCCGTGGGTCGAGGCCTGAGCGATGAAGAATGCCGATGTGCCGACGTAGCAACCGCACTCGGCCAGTTCTCCCGGTAATGCATTGCTCAGCCTCACATATTCGCGGAGGGTCCACTTCCGGTCCTGAGAATAGGGGTTGCCTGGCGACATGCGATTGAAGTCGTCCAGGAATTGCTTGTCTTCCCGCCAGAGTTTGTAGTCGTCGCTGATAGGAAAGTCGCCGAACATAGAGGCCGAAATGCGGGCCAACTCTTGTCGTACGCGCCTTCGTTGGGCGGGGTTTCCAGCCACCAGCCATTTGATGGCCCTTCCCATGCGGCCAGCGGTAATCATTGTCATAGGAGCGTTGCCGATGCTTGAAGGTATGTTCGAACGGTGGTGACCGCACCTCGCCGGTCAGGCGGCGAGGTCTGGATGCTGGCGCACGAATACGAACTCGTTGCAGCCCAGGCCACGGGTTAGCGTTTGACGGGACAGCGTGAATTCGTTCGCGGCGAGCCTGTGTGCTACATCCCCGGATTTGGCAACTTCGAAGGGATAGCCGCCCAGCCAGTCCCGCCAGTCATGAAAGAGCGACATGCCGCGTTTCTGCGCATATTGACGCGCGTAGGTACCTGGGGGGTGGAAACGGCGTGCATCTTGCCAAAGGGCGTACATGGAGAACACGGGATAGAACAACGCACCAACCAACCAGCGTCCGGGCGCACCGCTGCAATAGAAACGCTTGATCCCTCGCCAGGCCCTGGATCGCCAGCCTTGATCGTTGTACAGCGCAAGAAGCAAGGTGCCGTGTTGCGCTACGCGTGACTGGGCCAGTTCAATGGCGGGCCACATGGCTCCCGTATGATGCAGGACCCCCCAGCTGTAGACCAGATCGAATTGGCCGAGTTTGGCGAGGAACGCCGGATCAAGCGCCGAGCCCCGCATGATTTGCCAATTTTCGGCATCCGGCGCGTAACGCCGACGCAATTCCTTGGTGCAGGCTACCGAATCGCTGTCGTAGTCGAAGGACACGACATCGGCTCCGAGTTGGTGCATCACCAGGCTCGAAAGGCCGCTGCCGGAGCCGATGTCAAGCGCGCGGATGCCGTGCAGGTGGTTTTTCCCCAGAGACTCGCACAGTCGGCGCCTGGCTTCCTCGATTCGGCGTTCGTCCAGCGTGGCGAGAAAAGACCTCCAGTTGCGGCCAAACGCAAACCGCAGTTCAGGATCTTCGTGACGGGCAGATTGGGCGGGAGAACTCATTTGACGATCTTACCAGTGCGACAACGCCACGCTGATATCGGCAGCACGCTGGTCATCCATTGGAGCGACTTGTCTTGTCAATCTGCTGCTGGAGTTCACGGATGCTGTTGTCCAGTCGGCCGCCGATATTGAGCTGTTGCAGCGCCTGCATCTGGCGCCGGGCCGAGTCGATCTGGCCGGAAGCGAGCAACATGCGCACCAGCGTGATGCGATAAGCCGGCTCGCTTGGTGTGGCATTCACGGCACCTGTGATCATGCGAAGGCCCAAGGCGTGGTTGTCCAGAACGTTCCAGGCATAATCGCCGTAGGTGGCTTGCAGACGTGCACTCGGCTTGGGATGGGCCAAGGCAGCTTCGAAGGCTTGCACCATGCGGTCGGTTGGCAGCGCGCATGCGCGATCCCGGGCGCATTGCGCCAATGCAGCCAGCGAGCTTTCGTCCTGTACGCCGGATTTCCGTGCCTTGAGCTTGGCGATCATGCTGTCCCACCACCGCGGATCGAGCGGTCGGCCCATGCGCGAATTCATGAAGATCAGCGCCTGCTGCGGCAGGATCGAGGATTCGGGAAAGCCAGCGGCTTTTTCCAGCGGAGCATAAGCCAGGCGTGTATACGGTGATGCGGGATCGTAGTGCGAATACACGATGTACGTGCGGCCCAGTTCGTACTGGGCGCGCGGCGAGTCGGGTGCACGCGCTGCCAGCTCCTGCGCCAGCCGTAGCGGGTCGCCCCACGCGCAGGCGGTGGCTGCAGTCATTCCGGTCCACCACAGCAGCAGGCAGGCCAGCATCATGCGCCGGGCCAGCACCCAGCGGGGCCGCTGTCCGGACGCTTGTGTGGCTCTGGATGGAATCGCGGCCAGCCAGGGAACCACTGCCAGGAGTACGCCCAGGCTGCCGAAGTAGTTGCGGTGTTCGTAAACCAATTCCAGCGGGATGATGGTGCCGGTCATTACGTGGCAGCCAAGGTACAGCGCGATTCCCAGTGCGACCAAGGATTGCTGGCGACGCAGCCGGAACACCAGCACGACCAGGGCGGCGATTCCGAGCACACCGGCCAGTGTCGTCCACGGAGACAGCAACCCGGTCGAGATGCGGAATTGATCATGGTAGAAGGACAAGGCGTGCGGCGTAGGCAGCAACGTCCACGCAACGTAGTCGCAGACTATGCGCGCTTCGCTCAGCAGGCGTGTGCCGAGGGTAAAGTCGCGCGTGGCCCAGTTGGCGGTATTCAGCACATTGGGCAGCAGCCAGACCAACCCTCCGAGCAGCGGCAACGCCAGCACGACTGCAAATAGCGTTGCGACCCGCCAGTCCGGCTTCGGGTGCTCAAGGGAAGTTCCCGCAGCCGGCGACGCCCGGTTGAATCGGAACAGGATCCACTCGATCAGGAAGGCATAGAGCGGCAGCATCGCCGCCGTTTCCTTGGCCAACAGGCCAACGCCGGTGGGCAGCACGAGGCTGGCGGCGCAAAGCGAGAACCCCGCCCATTTCCGTTTTCCATGGGGGTGCAACATCTGCCGCCGCCCCATCATGTATACGACCAGCCCCAGCAACACGAACAGGTTCGCCATGCTTTCCTCGCGCTGTACCACGTACAGCACGGCGGTGAGGTTGATAGGCAACAACATCCACCCCGCCGCGATCAGTGTCGCGACGATGCCGGCACGTTGCGTGCCTTCCTTCTCCGCAGGCGAAGCAAGGGGAGGGCTGGGTGCGGCCAGCAGCAACATTCTCGCAAGCAAGAAAACCAGTACGCCGTTCAACAGGTGTACGACCAGGTTGAACAGCTTCCAGCTCCAGGGATTGAGCCCGGTGGCCAGGTAGTTCGCAGCAAAGCTCAGTGAGGCAAGTGGCCGCTTGAAGTCGCTGGCCGGCGAGGAAAGCGCGGCACGCACCAGGTTGGCCACGTCGACCGCTTGCGGCTGCACCCCGTGGTTGTCCACGATGTTCGGATAGTCGTCGAACAGCCAACTTCCGGAGAGGCCGGGCCAGTAGACCGCCACGGTTGTCAGCAGTGCGAACGGCAGCAGCCATCGCGTCGCGTACGTCTTCGGGAGGTGGATCATGTCGTCACGACGGGAGGGTGTGCGCCCCATTCTGCCGCAAGGCGACATGATTGTGCCTATCCAGCCTTCCCGCCGGGTCTGTTGGCTGCATCCGCACGCATTTTTTCGATCTTGATGATATCGGCGGCGTTGATGGCGCGATCGTCCACCAGCAGCCGGCGCAGCAGCGGCAGATGGCTGTAGTCGGTGTTTCGTAGTGCGTCGATGGCTTGGTCGTACAGGCCTGCGCTTACGAGATACTTGGCTTTCAAGCGCGGAATTTCGGCATCCGGATCGTTGCGGTAGGTGGCATCAAGCTCATGGATGGCCGTATCCAAGTCGCCTTGACTGACTGCCAGGTAGTGCATTTGATAGTGAAGAAAGCCAGCTGCAAAGGTGTTGCCGGCATATACCGGGTTGGACAACAGCGCATTGGTGAGGGCCAGCCAAGCCTTGGGAGTGAGTAATGGGCATGCCCCTTGTGTCGCGATCAGGCGCAGCGTCTCCATGTTCTCCAGTCCCCCTTGGTCGAACCTGGCCGTACGCAACAGTGCATCCAGTTCATCCAGGTCGGACTTCGTCAAGTCACCCTGTGCGCACTTGAGCTGAAGGCGATCTTCGACCAGCGAGGCATTGTCCGGATGAAGTCGGATATTTTTGTTGAGCAGTTGCAATGCGGCCGCTGATTGACCATGTTTGTACAGGCGCTCGGCGAAATAAGTCTGCGCGCGTACCGAGCTTGGCTGGGTATTGGCCCACACCTGCGCCAAGCGGTCTTCAGATGCGTACACCAGCGCGCTAAGTGCGGTAGTGATGCAGCAGGCTACCAGCCAGACGCCAGCTGCCGTGTGCAGCATCCGCTGCGGTCGTTGAGATAATCCTGTCATGGCTAGTGCCAACGCCATCACTGGACCAATCAATGGCATATAGTTGCGGTGCTCGAAATACAGCTCCAGCATCACCGTGGAACTTTCCAGCAACTGACCGCCGAGGTACCACAGCACCGCCAGCGCGAACAGCGGCCACTGGCGTAGCCTCAACAGGGCCGCCGTCAGCATCCCTATGAGTGCTAGTAGCGCAGGTGCAGTGGTCCACGGCGACAGCAGGTTACGCGACACGGCATAGCCATCGTGATACAGGCCATACAGGCCAAAGCGCGGCAGAAAAATCTTGCCAAGGTAATCGAACAGAATTCGCGGCTCGGTCAAGAGGCGCTGGCCTACCGTAAAATCGCGCGTGCCGGGGTGCCCCCACGCGCTGGAGAGTGACCAGAGCAGGTAACCGATTACGAACAGGAAAGCCGGCCAAAGCAATAGCCGTCGCAGCCACGCCAACATGGGAGGCAGGCGTTGAACATACGTTCGCAACAGCGTGATATCCAACACCAGAGCATACACTGGCAAGAGGATGCCGTTTTCCTTGCTCAGGAAGGCCAAGCTCGTACACACACCAAGCCCTAACGTCATCCAAATGCCACGTCGTATGGCAGGGAATTCGGTCGTCAGAAGTCCCTGCATGTAGGCCAGCAAGCCAAGTAGTGTGAACGTCGCCATCAGCAAGGTCATTCGTTGCACAACCAGCACGACGCCCGAAAGCTGGATCGGGTTGAGCAGCCACCCTGCCGCCGCCAGGCAAGCTGCTATATCCGCTTGCCTGGCAGACGACGCTGGTTCGGACTGGATCGTCAACCAGTGACGTGCTACTCGCCGAGTCAGCACAAACACCAGCACGCCGTTGAACAAGTGGATACCCACATTGACGAGGCGAAACGGGAACGGATGATCTGGCCAAGAGGCCTTCTGAATCAGGAAGCTCAGCATGGCCACTGGCCTGCCGGGGAAGCCGCGTGGCTGTGACAGGTAGATGCCCAGATCGCGCCAACCCGTCAAGTGATTGATACTGTTCAGCGCCGCCAGGTTGGGAAAATCATCGAACAAGAAGGGGCCATGCATGGCAGGCCAATACAACAGGGCACAGACCAGTAGCACGATCGTCAGTCCGAACAGGGTACGCATTCGCACGGACATCAAGAATCCCGGTGATAGAAGGAGGTGTAGCTAGCTAGGTACGACATCGGGCGAACGCTACCGGCAGGTCTGGGGAAGGTACATTGAATCCACATTGCTACTGCATTGCCAGCTTATGGCTCCATCTGTGCCGGGGATCATGGTTAGCGTGACCTGTTTACCTCGTAGCCGTGGGGCCACAGACTGGTTTCGCATCAGGGCTGTTATCACGCAACTGGTTCCGACAGTGGTGATATTGACATTGGCTACGTACTTGCCGTTGTAGCTGGCTGCAACGGGTAAGCCGTCTGCACCTGGCACCGGGCAGTTTCCTGTTTGGGTGTAGTACTCCGCAACGTCGGTTTTCAGGCCGCCAGTGAGCGTAAACGCCTCAGTCAATTGAGCTTTGGATACGGAATTTACGTAAATCGAGATCGACAGCGCAGAAAGAATGGCAATGATCGCCACTACGATCATCATTTCGATGAGCGTAAAGCCCCCTGAACGTTTCATTATCCCCCTCCCCTTCGAGCCCATATCTTTGCCAAGCAAGCTGTGAGCCAGCCCCTCGTCCGGGTGTAAAAAAAGCCCCTCCATTGGAGGGGCTTTTTGACACGCAATGACTAACGAATTACTGGCAGGCCTGCGGCAGGTACTTCGAGGCGACGTTTGCAGAGGAGCACTTCCAAGTGAAGTTGCCACCTGCGTTCGAGCCTTGGAAGAGTACCGTCTTGCCGCCCTGCAACGGAGCGGAAATGGATCCGGCAGTGCTCTTGAAGGTCAATGTGATGTCGCACATCGGGCTGGTCCCGGCCGTGCCGGCGGCTACCGCAGCGGATGCCACATACTTGCCCGCGTAGCTTACACCAGTCGGAAAGCCGGCTGTGGTACCAAGAGTCGGGCACGTACCGGCCTGAGTGTAGTACTCGGATACGGAAGTCTTCATGCCGTCGGCGATGGTCTGCGACTCGGAGAACTGCGTCTTGGTGATGTAGTTCTGGTACTGCGGGATCGCGATGGCCGCCAGGATGGCGATGATCGCCACGACGATCATCAGTTCGATCAGGGTAAAGCCCTTCTGCAGGTTCTTCATGGTGGTTCCTCTGGTTGGCTAGCTAACGTTGTTGCCCCCTGGGTTCCGGCCCTGATACCCCCCAGGCAGGCTCGAACCCCATAACGTAATGGTCAGGAACGACCAGGAAGCTGTCGGTGATCGAAGCATCTACCGTGCCATGACCGCCGCGGCCATATTTCCACATGTCGCGGCCCTTGTGTGCTGTGTATGCGGTCACGAAAGCTCGCCGGTGGTATCGCTGCGAGCTGTTTTTGTGCGCCCGGTGGCATTTGAGGCGTTTCAAGTTTGATGGCGGTTTGGGGCAGCAAGTGACGCAATTTGTCAGCTTGCGGCGAATTGAGCTGCTGAGGGTCTTCAGTATCGGCATGAGAGCGCTTTCCGGCACCGCGTCCTTGGCAGCGGAACGACACCGAGATTGCCCTCGGCTTGCGTAGTCCGTTGCCTGTGCTTACCTTGCCCCTCTGCCAATCACCCTGGGGAAAGACCATGAAGCAAGCCCTGACCGCAGCGTTGCTGCTGGCGCTCGCGACCGCGCCGGCGCTGGCGGCGGACACTGATACGGTGGCGCCCATCGATACCGCGATCACGCTGGACCACGCGCCGCATCCGTTCAACGTGCGCGACCTGGTGATGATGCAGCGGGTGAGCGATCCGCAGCTTTCGCCGGATGGGCGCTACGCGGCGTTCGCGGTGCGCAGCACGGACTATGCGGCGAACAAGGGCGTCAACGCGATCGAGGTGATGGATCTGTCGCACGACGGCAAGCCGGTGACGGTGGTGGCGAAGGGGGCTTCGTCGCCGCGCTGGGCGCCGGATGGCAAGAGCCTTTATTACGTGGCGTCCGCGGGCGGCACGGCGCAGTTGTGGCGGCTGGATTTCACGGCAGGCAAGGACGGCCTGGATCTGGCTGCGGCCAAGGCACCGGTGCAGGTAAGCCATGGCGTGCTGGACGTGCAGGCCTGGAAGCTGTCGCCGGACGGCCGCAGCGTGCTGCTTTCCTACGCCGTGTTCGCCGATTGCGGCACGCTGGCCTGCACGAAGCAGAAGCAGGACACGCGCGCGGCGGACAAGGCCACCGGCACGTTGTACAAGAAGCTGTTCGTGCGGCACTGGGATACCTGGTCCGACGGCACGCGCAACCAGCTGTACCTGGGCCGCTTCGATGCGAACGGGCAGCTCCCGGCCGAGCCCGTGCTGCTGAGCCGCGGCATCGACGGCGACGTGCCCAGCAAGCCGTTCGGCGACGACAGCGAGTTCGCGTTCTCGCCCGACGGCAAGACCGTGTATTTCGACGTGCGCATCGCCGGCCGCAGCGAGCCGTGGTCGACGAACTTCGACATCTACAAGGTGCCGGCCGACGGTTCCGCCGCGCCGGTGAACCTCACCGCCGACAACAAGGCGTGGGATGCGTACCCGGTACCTTCGCCGGACGGCAAGACGCTGTACTACCTCGCGATGAAGGTGCCAGGTTTCGAGGCGGACCGCTTCGGCATCATGGCGCTGGACCTGGCCACCGGCGCGACGCGCGAACTCGATCCGCAATGGGATCGCTCGCCGGGCGGCATGGACATTTCCGCCGACGGCAAGACGCTTTACGTCACCGCCGACGATGAGGGCCAGCATCCGCTGTTCGCGGTGGACACGGCCAGCGGCAAGGTCGGCGAACTGGTGGGCAACGGCTCGGTGGACGGCTATTCGCTGGCCGGTTCGCGGCTGCTGCTGGCGCGCAGCGACCTCAAGCGCCCGTCCGACCTGTATGTCGCGAATGCCGAAGGCAAGGACCTGAAGCAGGTCACCCACTACAACGCCGCGTTGCTGAAGAACACCCACGAGGGCGACTTCGAGTTCTTCACCTTCAAGGGCTGGAACAACGAACCCGTGCAGGGCTATGTGGTGAAGCCGGCCGGCTACCAGGCCGGCAAGAAGTATCCGGTCGCCTTCATCATCCACGGCGGTCCGCAGGGCGCGATGACCAACGGCTGGAGCTACCGCTGGAATCCGCAGACCTACGCAGGGCAGGGCTTTGCGGTGGTGACGATCAACTTCCACGGCTCCACCGGCTACGGCCAGAAGTTCACCGATTCCATTTCGGGCGACTGGGGCGGCAAGCCGCTGGAGGACCTCAAGCTCGGCTGGCAGGCCGCGCTGGACAAGTACGGCTTCCTCGATGGCAACCGGGCGTGTGCGCTGGGCGCCAGCTACGGCGGCTTCATGACCTACTGGATCGCCGGCGTGTGGAACCAGCCGTGGAAGTGCCTGATCGACCACGACGGCGTGTTCGATGCGCGCATGATGTATTACGCCACCGAGGAGTTGTGGTTCGAGGAACACGAGAACGGCGGCACGCAGTACGAGGTGCCGGCCAACTACGAGAAGTTCAACCCCATCGACTACGTCAAGGACTGGCGCGTGCCGATGCTGGTGATCCACTCGGACCGCGACTACCGCATCCCGCTCAGCCAGGGCCTGGGTGCGTTCACCGCGCTGCAGCGCCGCGGCATCCCCAGCGAATTCCTCACCTTCCCGGACGAGAACCACTGGGTGCTGAAGCCGCACAACAGCGTGCTGTGGCACGACACGGTGAACGCGTGGCTGGAGCAGTGGACGGCGGAGCCGGGGGCTGGGAAGTAGGCGGGGCGACCGACCCCTCCCCAACCCTCCCCTGCAAGCAGGGGAGGGAGTTGATGCGCGGTGTGGGCTTGTTTCCATACCGCTGCGTGGAGTTGCTGCGGATTTTCTTCGCTCGATGCCCGCGCTGGAGCACTGGTTCGTTTCCTCTTAAGCCTGCATGGGTTTTCTCCTCCCCCTGCTTGCAGGGGGAGGTCGGGAGGGGTAGAGCTTCTCTCCCGTCACTGGCATGGACTGCCCATGCAACGCAGGTGGGAGCGCGCCCGTCGGTTGCGCAATGCGGCTACCGGCACTGTGAACGCTTGGCTGAGACAGTGGACGGGGGGGCGGGGCGCGGAGTAGTCACCAGAGCGACCCCACCCCAACCCTCCCCTGCAAGCAGGGGAGGGAGTTGATGCGCGGCGTGGGCTTGTTTCCGTGCCGTTGCGTGGAGTCGGCATAGCACTGCCTGGAATTGCGTCGGATGTTCTTTTCTGCCTGCGGCGCAGGAGTGTCGAATCGCTCCACTCGGCGCCTGCAGAGCTTTTCTCCTCCCCCTGCTTGCAGGGGGAGGTCGGGAGGGGGTAAAGCTTCTCTCCCGTCATTGGCAAGGACTGCCCATGCAGCGCAAGTGGGAGCGAGCCCGTCGGCTGCGCAATGCGGCCACCGACGCCGAGCGGCATCTGTGGCGCCATCTGCGCTGTCGGCAAATCGTCGGATGCAAGTTTCGCCGCCAGTATCCGTTGGCCGGTTACATCGTCGATTTCGTCTGCATACCGGCCGGGCTCGTGCTGGAGCTGGACGGTGGGCAGCACCTGGATGCGATGGCACGGGACGCTGATCGCACGCGGGCGATCGAGGCGCTTGGCTATCGGGTGCTGCGCTTCTGGAACGACGACGTGTTGCTGCGGACGGATGCAGTATTGGAGGAGGTGTGGAGGTGGGTGGAGTTGCGGGTTGGTGAGAGTTCGACCCCACCCCGGCCCTCCCCTGCAGGCAGGGGAGGGGGTTGATCGCGTGTGGTTGGCGATTGCGTTCCTGCGTGCGGAAGGGCGTGCTTCTTCCGCGCCGGTCTGCTGAGAGCGGAACTGTGCGCTACTTCTGCGCCGGTCTGCTGAGGGGGGACGAAGCGGTGTCTACAACCACTTTGCCCGCTTGAGTCCCACATAGATGCCGCCGACCACGCACAGCACCAGCACGATCATCAGGGGGTAACCCCAGGATTCGTGCAGCTCGGGCATGTTGGCGAAGTTCATGCCGTACCAGCTGGTGAGCAGGGTGGGCGCGGCGAGCATGGCGGCCCAGCCGGCGAGTTTCTTCATCACTTCGTTCTGGCCGAAGGTGACCAGCGACAGGTTCACGCTGATCGCCGCGTTGAGCATCTCGCGCATCGCGTTGATCGCGTCGTTGACGCGCGTGGCGTGGTCGTGCACGTCGCGGAAGTAGGCGCGCAGTTCGTCGGGAATCAGCAGCGGATGCAGGCGCACCAGCTGGCTGATCACGTCCTGCAGCGGCGATACGGCGAGGCGCAAGGTCATCAGGTCGCGCTGCATGTCGTACAGCCGGCGCACGGTGTCGCGGTTGAAGCTGTCGGCGAAGATGTCCTGTTCCAGCTCCTGCAGTTCCTCGCGGAAGTCGCGCACGATGGGCAGCAGGTTGTCCACGATGAAGTCCAGCACGCTGTACAGGCCGTAGCTCGGCCCCAGCGCCAGCAGTTCGGGCGAGTGCTCGCAGCTGCGGCGGGCCGGCGCATAGGACAGCGAGGCGCCGTGGCGCACGGTGACCAGGTAGCGTTCGCCCAGGAAGATGTGCGTTTCGCCGAACGCGATGTGGCCGCCGTCCAGTTGCGCGGTCTGCACCACCATGAACAGCGAGTTGCCGTACGACTCGATCTTGGTGCGCTGGTGGGCGGCGCCCTGTGCGTCCTCGATGGCGAGATCGTGCAGGTCGAACTCTTCCTGCAGCTTCAGCAGCAGCGCGGTGTCCGGCTCGTGCAGGCCGACCCAGACGAAGGTATCCGGCTCCTTGAGCACGTCGCTGATCGCGTCGATGCTCACGTCGCCGATACGCTGGCCGTCGTTGCGGTAGGCGACGCAGTTGACCACCATGCGGCCGTCGGTCGGAGCGTCTGTATGGGTGGCGGGCGTCAGCATGGCTGCATGATGCCGCGTGCGTCATGGGGCGGCAATGCCGGCCTTCTGCACTTCGCCGTCACGCGAGTGCAAGAATTTTTCGGCGAACGCGAACACCGTTCGCGCCACGGCTGGTCTCAGCCCGCCGGGGCCGCCCGCCGCAGGCTCCACGCGATCGCCAGCCAGACCGGCAGCGCGAACAGGATCCACGGCTGGTTCTGCTGCACCGTGCCGGGCAGCAGGTGCAGCAGCACGGCGACCAGGGCAGCGGCGAGTTGCAGGATCAGCACGCTGTTCGCGAAGCGCGAGGGGGCGAGGCCGCGGCACGCGCGCCACACGGCGTGCAGCAGCAGGAACGCGAGCGGACTGAACAGCAGCAGGTTTGCGTTGTGCCAGGCGGAGTGGTGGCTGGTGAGCGTCCACAGCGCCAGCAGCAGCAGGCCGACCAGGCCGGCGACGACGAGGTAGAGCGTGGCAAGCAGGGCGTGGACCAGCCGCGCGCGGCGCGCGGTGATGGCGAGCAGGGCGGCGAACACCAGCCCGGTCGCGCCCAGCGGCAGGCGCAGGTCCGGCGCCTGCGCAGGCGGAACGGACAGCCGGTTGGGCGACAGCAACCGTTCGTCCTGCACCAGCGGCTGCGTGCCGCCGTGGCCGTCGGCCACGTGGATGCCGCGCAGGTGGTTCTGCAGTTCCTGGGGCAGGAAGCTTTCGCTCCACGCGTTCATCGGCTGGTCGGCATAGGGACCGAGGCCGAGGTCCAGCACCAGCATCAGCCAGGGCTGTGCGCTCATCAGGCGGTCGGTCTGCTGGCGGTAGCTCATGCCGCCGGTCTGCGCGGACAGGCGCGTCTTCAGGATGCCGCCCAGCGCCTTGTCCAGCGCGTCGCGCACGCGCGTGGTGCAGTTGTCCGCGTAGTAGTCGTAGTTGTAGCCGGCATTCTCGGGGCGCAGGTTCCAGAACAGGAAGTCGCGCAGCGCGGCGGCCTGTTCTGGCGTGAGCGACAGGCGCTGGCGGGTGACCGAGCGGCCGACCTGGGCGTAGTAGCCCTCCTCGTCGACGGCGGACTCGGCGTCCATCAGGTAGTGCATGCGGCCGCGCGCGAAGTTGAGGAAGAAGTTCTTCTCGTTGAAGTCGAACACGCCGTAGTTGAAGTTCACCGCCTCGCCGCTGACGGTGTCGCGCAGCTCGATCGCGTCGTGGCCGAAGCGCTCCCAGTAGACCTCGCCCGGGCCGTAGGTGACCAGCGAGACTTCGAGGTTGGCGCCGGGGGCGTTGGCGACGCTGGCCTGCGCCGGGGCGGCGGCCAGCAGGAGCAGGGCGAGGAGGGAAAGCAGTTTGGCGAGGGGGCGCATGGTCTTTGGGCTTTGCCCCTCCCCCTGCTGGCAGGGGGAGGTTGGGAGGGGGGCTTGTGGCGAGCCTGTCTACCCCACCCCGACCCTCCCCTGCAAGCAGGGGAGGGGGAAGTGCGGGTTCCCTGCATGCAGGAGGGGGGGAAGTTCTGGTTCCCTGCAAGCAGGGGAGGGGGAAGTGCGGGTTCCCTGCAAGCAGGAGAGGGGGAAGTTCTGGTTCTCTGCAAGCAGGGGAGGGAGAGGTTCTGGTTTCCCGCAGGCAGCGGAGGGTGAAGCGTTGGTTCCCTGCGGGTGGTCGGAACGGTGGCTCAGGCGTCGTTGGCGCGGCGGGTGACGCGGAACTGCTGCACGCGGCGGTCGTCCGCTTCGGTGACGTGGAACAGGAATTCGCCGGCGACGGCTTCCTCGCCCGCTTCGGGCAGGTGGCCGAATTCGGCGGTGATCAGGCCGCCGATGGTGTCGAATTCCTCGTCGGAGAACGTGGCGCCCACGTCCTCGTTGAAGTCCTCGATCGGCGTGAGCGCGCTGACCAGCCACGAGCCGTCGGCCTGCGCGTGGATCAGCGCGGGCTCTTCCTCGTCGTCGTGCTCGTCGTCGATCTCGCCGACGATCTGCTCCAGCACGTCCTCGATCGTGATCAGGCCGGCCACGCCGCCGTACTCGTCCACCACCAGCGCCATGTGGTTGCGGCTGCGGCGGAACTCGGCCAGCAGCACGTTGAGGCGCATGGACTCGGGGATCAGCACCGCGGGGCGCAGGATCGCGTGGATGTCGAAGTCGCTGCCGTTGCCGAAGAACTTCAGCAAGTCCTTCGCCAGCAGCACGCCGAGGATCTCGTCCTTGTCCTCGCCGTGCACGGGGAAGCGCGAGTGGCCGGATTCCACCACCGCGGCAAGGATGTCCGCCAGCGGCGCGTCGGCGGCGATCATCACGATCTGCACGCGCGGGATCATCACGTCGTCCACGCTCAGCTCGGTGACCTTGAGGGCACCTTCCAGCATGGGCAGGGTGTCGGCGCCGAGCAGGCCGTTGACCTGGGCGGTGCGCAGCTCGTCGATCAGTTCCGCGCGGTTGCGTGGCTCGCCGGAAAACAGATGGCCCAGTCGATCCCACCAGGTGCGATGGGCCGGGCCGCTGGTACTGCCGGGGTCGTCGTTCATTACTCGAAGTGCAACTGCCCGTGGCTGGGCGGAAAGCCGAGTCTAGCGGAAAATCCGTGACAATTCAGGGCACAAGCCCTTGCGGCCGAGATACGCCCGGTCCAGGGATGGTCCGGTTGATCGGCTGCTTGCTCGTCATTCCTGCGAAGGCAGGACAAGCGCAAAGCGCGCAGAACGCCCGCAGGGCGGCCCCGAAGGGGGAGCGCAGCGAGTCATCCAGTGTCCTTGTTTTCAGTGGCTTGCAGGCACAGGATGGTCAGTTTCGCTGTTGTGAAGCGCCTCCAGCCTTCGCTGGGGTGACGTGCAGGATCAGGCCATCCCTATGCGTAGGGATCGGCGATGCCCAGGCCGGCGAGGATGCGCGTCTCCAGCGCCTCCATCGCCTCGGCTTCAGCTTCCACCACGTGGTCGTGGCCCAGCAGGTGCAGCGTGCCGTGCACGGTGAGGTGGGCCCAGTGGTCGCGGGTGCACTTGCCCTGCTCGGCGGCCTCGCGGGCCACCACCGGAGCGCAGATCACCATGTCGCCGATCAGCGGGAGCCGCAGCCCCGGCGGCAGTTCCGCCTCGAACGAGAGCACGTTGGTGGCGTAGTCCTTGCCGCGGTAGTCGCGGTTGAGCGCACGGCCCTCGTCGACGCCGACGATGCGGATGGAAAGCTCCGCCGGCCGCCGCCGCCTCGCACCGCGCAGCGCAGCCTCGACCCAGCGGCGGAAGCTCGCGGGCGCCGGGACGCCCACGCGCGGTACGGCGTAGCCCAGGTGGACCAGGGCGGGATTCGGAAGGGCGGCGCGCGGCATGGCGGTGGTCCGTGGTGGCGGAAGGGGTCAGGAGGCCGTTCCAGGCTTGTCCCGCACCCCGTTGCCCGAATCTCCGTTCGCGGCTTCCTCGAACGCCTCGTAGGCGCGCACGATCTTCGCCACCAGCGGATGGCGCACCACGTCGCGCGAGGTGAAGAAGGTGAAGCTGATGCCGTCCACGCTGCGCAGCACTTCCACCGCGTGGCGCAGGCCGGAGCGCACGTTGCGCGGCAGGTCGACCTGGCTGACGTCGCCAGTGATCACCGCCACCGAGCCGAAGCCGATGCGGGTGAGGAACATCTTCATCTGCTCGACGGTGGTGTTCTGCGCCTCGTCGAGGATCACGTAGGAATCGTTCAAGGTGCGGCCACGCATGTAGGCCAGCGGCGCGATCTCGATCACGTTGCGCTCGATCAGCTTGGCGACCTTCTCGAAGCCGAGCATCTCGTACAGCGCGTCGTACAGCGGGCGCAGGTAGGGGTCGACCTTCTGCGTGAGGTCGCCGGGCAGGAAGCCCAACTTCTCGCCGGCCTCGACCGCGGGGCGCACCAGCAGCAGGCGCTGCACGCGGTTCGCCTCCAGCGCCTCCACCGCGCTGGCCACGGCGAGATAGGTCTTGCCGGTGCCGGCCGGACCCACGCCGAAGTTGATGTCGTGGCGCGAGATGGCGTGCAGGTAGCGCGCCTGGTTGGGGCCGCGACCCTTGATCACGCCGCGCTTCACCTTGATCAGCACTTCCTGCGCGCCTTCGCCCGCGTCGGCGGCCAGCGCATCCACGCCGGACTCGGCCAGGTGCAGGTTGATCTTCGCGCCGTTGAGGGTTTCGTTCTCGGTGACGGCGTAGAGCGCGCGCAGCACTTTTTCGGCGCTGCGCGCGGCGGCTTCCTCGCCGATCGCCTTGAACAGGTTGCCGCGATGGTCGATCTCCACGCCGAGGCGCAGTTCGATCTGGCGCAGGTGTTCGTCGAACGGCCCGCACAGGGTGGCAAGCCGGGCGTTGTCTTCGGGATCGAGGGCGAAATCGCGTTCGTTGAGGCCTGGGGTCATGGATTCGTTGAAGGACTTGGGGAATGAATCCTTCTCCCTCCGGGAGAAGGTGCCGACAGGCGGATGAGGGTGCGGGCGGAGCGTATTGCCGGAAACTTGCCGCCAGTCCGAACCCTCACCCCAACCCCTCTCCCGGAGGGAGAGGGGCTTTGTTTCTCAGGCGGCTTCTTCAGCCTGCGCATGCACGCGGCCGCGCAGCGAGTTCGTCATGGCGTCGGTGACCAGCACGTCGACGAAGCGTCCGATCATGCGCGCATCGCCGGGGAAGTTCACGTAGCGCATGTTCTCGGTGCGGCCGGCGAGTTCGTGCGGGTTCTTGGTGCTGGGCTTCTCCACCAGCACGCGCTGCACGGTGCCGACCATCGCCTCGTTGATGCGCTTCGCGTTGGCGTTGATCGCGGCCTGCAGCTGTTCCAGCCGCTGGTGCTTGACGGCCATCGGCGTCTCGTCGGCGAGGCTGGCGGCGGGTGTGCCGGGGCGGGCGGAGAAGATGAAGCTGAAGCTCTGGTCGAAGCCCACGTCGTCGATCAGCTTCATGGTCTTGCCGAAATCCTCGTCGGTTTCGCCGGGGAAGCCCACGATGAAATCGGAGCTGATGCAGATGTCCGGGCGCACGGCGCGCAGCTTGCGGATCTTCTGCTTGAACTCCAGCGCGGTGTAGCCGCGCTTCATCGCGGCGAGGATGCGGTCGGAGCCGGCCTGCACCGGCAGGTGCAGGAAGTTCGCGAGCTTGGGCACGCTGGCGTAGGCCTCGACCAGCGAGTCGGAGAATTCCAGCGGGTGCGAGGTGGTGAAGCGGATGCGGCCGATGCCCTCGATCTGCGCGATGGCGTGGATCAGCACGGCGAGGTCCGCAATGCCGTCGTCGTGCATGGGGCCGCGGTAGGCGTTGACGTTCTGGCCGAGCAGGTTCACCTCGCGCACGCCCTGTTCGGCGAGCTGCGCCACTTCCACCAGCACGTCGTCGAACGGACGGCTGATCTCGGTGCCGCGGGTGTAGGGCACCACGCAGTAGCTGCAGTACTTGGAGCAGCCTTCCATGATCGAGACGAAGGCGGTGGGGCCCTCGGCGCGCGGCTCGGGCAGCTTGTCGAACTTCTCGATCTCGGGGAAGGAGATGTCCACCTGCGGCTGGTGGGTGGCGCGGTTGGCCTCGATCAGCTCGGGCAGGCGGTGCAGGGTCTGCGGGCCGAACACCAGGTCCACGAACGGCGCACGCTTGATGATGGCCTCGCCCTCTTGCGAAGCCACGCAGCCGCCCACGCCGATCAGCACCGGCTTGCCGCCCTGCTTGAACTCCTTCCAGCGGCCGAGCTGGCTGAACACCTTTTCCTGCGCCTTCTCGCGGATCGAGCAGGTGTTGATCAGGATCACGTCCGCCTCGGACTCGTCCCGGGTCAGCTCCAGGCCGTGCGAAGCCTTGAGCACGTCGGCCATCTTGGCCGAGTCGTACTCGTTCATCTGGCAGCCGTGGGTCTTGATGAAAAGCTTGCCGCTCATGGTGCTGGTTACCGTGGTTGCGCGGGGCGCGGCATGGATGGCGCCGAACCGCGCATTTTACGCTGGCCGGCCGCCGGCTGCCAGCAAGCGGGCCTGCCGGATCAGGCACTTGGAAGGCGTCCGGGGTGGTCGCAGCGCACGAAACGGCACCTCGGCCCTTGGCGCCGCCGCGTCGCGGCGGCACACTCCCGCCATGTCCGACGCCGTACGCCACAGGGGGAGTGCCGGCCGGCTGCGTGCGCGCTCCCCGTCATTCGCCACGATCCCGCGCGGGATCGCGCTGGCCGGCATGCTGCTGGCCGGCTTGCTGTGGTGGCCGGTGGCGCGGGCGGGGGACCTCTATCGCTGCACCGGCGCCACCGGCGAGACGGTGTTCACCGGCAGCACGGTGGGCTATCAGTCGTGCCACAAGCTGGGCAGTTACGGCGCGCCCGCACGGCGCGCAGCCAAGGCCTCGCTGCGGCAGGTGCGCGGTGCTGTGGTGGGTACCCGGCCGGGTGCCGAAGCCGCCTCGCTGGCAGCGGTGCAGGGCGGCGTGCTGAGCACCGCGAAGCCGCCCCCGGCAGCCGATGCGCCGCCGCCGGCCTCGGCGGTGCCGACCGGGGTGCGCGGGCGCTGGACCTACCAGCAGTCGAGCGGCAAGGCGGCCGCGCTGCCGGACCTGCCCGCGGCCGCGGCGCCGGGCGACCGCGTGCTGCGCGGCGCGGTGTATCGCATCGTGCGCGCCGACGGCAGCGTGGAGTACACCAACATCCGGCCGGCCGGGCGCAACGCGCCGGCGGCGACGATGCTGTTCAGCTACATCGCCACCTGCTTCGCCTGCAACCTGCACTCGCCCGTCCGCTGGGGCAGCGTGCCGCTCAACCTCACCGCCTACGCAGAGGCGATACGCACGGCCAGCATGGAGTACGGCGTGGACGAGGCGTTCCTGCGCGCGATCATCCACGCCGAAAGCGCGTTCAATCCGCGCGCGCTGTCGCTGAAGGGCGCGCAGGGGCTGATGCAGCTGATGCCGGGCACCGCGAACGACATGGGCGTGCTGGACGCGTTCGACATCGGCCAGAACATCCGCGGCGGCGCGCGTTACCTCGGCGTGCTGCTGCGCGATTTCGGCGGCAACGAACGCCTCGCCGCGGCGGCCTACAACGCCGGCCCGGGCGCGGTGCAGCGCTACAACGGCGTGCCGCCGTATGCGGAAACCCAGGTCTACGTGCAGCGCGTGGACACCTTGCGCAAGCGCTACGAGGCGGCGCTGCGTCCGCCGCTGGCGGCGGCCGGGCCGGGCTGAGTCACTGCGGCTCGTTGCCGGTCGAGGCTTCCACGCTCATCGGCGGGCGTTCGGTCAGCGTGGCCTTGGTATGGAACGGGCTGCCGTTGCGCAGGCCGGAGAGTTCCACCGTGGTGCCGGGCTTGATCGCCGACTCGCGCCGGCGCAGGTCGGCCGGGTCGCGGATGTTGTCGTCGCCGATGCGCAGCAGGATGTCGCGCGGCTGGATGCCGGCGAGCGCGGCCGGGCTGCCGGGATACACGTCGGCGACCTGGGCGCCGCGCGCCGCCGCGGGCAGGCCGCTGTCGGCGGCCACCGGCACGAAGGTATAGTCCGCGCCCAGCCAGCCGCGCACCACGTGGCCGGTGGCGACGATCTGGTCCAGCACCTTCTTGGCCGTGCCCACCGGGATCGCGAAGCCTATGCCCTCGGCGTTCGCGGCCTTGCCGATCAGCGCGGTGTTGATGCCCACCAGCTTGCCGTCCGCGTTGACCAGCGCACCGCCGGAGTTGCCGAGGTTGATCGCCGCGTCGGTCTGGATGAAGTCCTCCGCGCTGGAGCTGTTCAACTGGCGGCCCACCGCGCTGACGATGCCCATGGTCACCGTCTGGTTGAGGCCCAGCGGATTGCCGATCGCCAGCACCACGTCGCCGGGGCGCGGCTTGTCTTCGGCGATCCGTATCAACGGCAGGTTGCCGGCGTCGATCTTCAGCACGGCCAGGTCGGTCTCCTCGTCCGAGCCGACCACCTTGGCGCTGGCCACGCGGCCGTCGTACAGCAGCACCTGGATGTCGGTGGCGTGCGAGATCACGTGGTAGTTCGTGAGTACGTAGCCCTGTGCACTGACGATCACGCCCGAGCCCAGCGTCTGCTCGCGGCGCGCGTAGGTGGTGAGCGTGCCGCCCAGCAGCTGCTGCAGGACGGGGTTGTCGTACATCTTGATCGCCGGTTCGTTGACGATCTTGTCGGCGTAGATGTTCACCACGGACGGCGCCGCCTCGGCGACCGCGTCGGCGTACGAGGTCGGCGCGGAAGGCGCCGGCGCTCCCGCCGCCGGCGCGGTGGGCAGGCCAAGCCGGGCGCGCAGGCGCTCGCCGCTGCCGGGCCAGAACAGGCCGATCACGAACGCAGCCGCGAGGCCGACGACGACACAGCGGGCGAGAAAGGCGAGCGTGCCGGCGGCATGTTTCATTTCGAGCTGCAATCCGTGACGGGCGGGCGGACGGTAGGGTAGGCTGGTGGAGGCAGGGGAGCGTCGATACGTCGCGGTGCTTTTATTGTACGGTGCGGGGGCTGACGCTAGACTAACGCGATTTTTAGGGGTTCCGAATCCTTGCCGGGGCAAGAGCCCTTCCTGACGCAGCAAGTACACCAAGTACCGGAGAGCCTGATGGCGAACGAAGTCGTCGATCATGGCCGCCGCCGGTTTCTCACGACGGCCACCGCGGTGGTCGGTGGCGTGGGAATCGTTTCGGCGGCCGTGCCCTTCATCAAGTCGTGGGAACCCAGCGCGCGCGCCAAGGCCGCCGGAGCTCCGGTCACCCAGTCACTCAAGAAGATCGAGCCGGGCCAGCAGCTGATCGTGGGCTGGCGCAGCCTTCCCGTGTTCATCGTCAACCGGACGCCGGCGCAGCTGGCGACGCTGCCGAAGCAGGACTCGCGCCTGGTCGATCCCAAGTCCGACGGCACCTCCGCCGGCCAGCAGCCGAAGTACGCGCAGAACGAGGCGCGCTCGATCAAGCCCGAGTGGCTGGTGATGGTCGGCATCTGTACCCACCTGGGCTGCGTGCCGGCCTACGCGGGCGAGATCAAGCCCGAGCCGTTCGACCCGAACTGGCAGGGCGGCTACTACTGCCCCTGCCACCACTCGCGCTACGACATGGCCGGACGCGTGTACCAGGGCGTGCCCGCGCCGAAGAACATGGAAATCCCGCCGTACCACTTCATCGACGACACGACGGTGCAGATCGGCGTGGGTCCGGAGGGAGCAGCGTAATGGCCAACGTATTCGCAAGCATCGGCGACTGGGTCACCGAGCGGGCACCGGGCCTGGCGCCCATGTACCGCAAGCACATGTCGGAGTACTACGCGCCGAAGAACTTCAACCTCTGGTACTACTTCGGTTCGCTGGCGATGCTGGTGCTGGTCAACCAGATCGTCACCGGCATCTTCCTCACGATGAACTACAACCCGAGCGCGGCCGGCGCGTTCGACTCGGTGCAGTACATCATGCGCGACGTGGAGTGGGGCTGGCTGATCCGCTACATGCACTCCACCGGCGCATCGCTGTTCTTCGTGGTGGTGTTCCTGCACATGTTCCGCGGCATGATGTACGGCTCGTACAAGAAGCCGCGCGAGCTGGTGTGGCTGCTCGGCATGCTGATCTTCCTGGTGCTGATGGCCGAGGCGTTCATGGGCTACGTGCTGCCGTGGGGCAACATGTCGTTCTGGGGCGCGAAGGTGATCGTGTCGCTGTTCGGCACCATCCCGGTGATCGGCAACCAGCTGGTCGAGTGGATCATGGGCGACTTCCTGCCCGCCGACGCCACGCTCAACCGCTTCTTCGCGCTGCACGTGATCGCGCTGCCCATCGTGCTGCTGTTGCTGGTGGTGCTGCACCTGGCCGCGCTGCACGAGGTGGGCTCGAACAACCCCGACGGCGTCGACGTCAAGCACGGCCCCAAGGGCAACCGCTGGAACCCGGCGGCGCCCACCGACGGCATCCCCTTCCACCCGTACTACACGGTGAAGGACCTGTTCGGCGTGGGCGTCTTCCTGATCGTCGCGGCGTTCATCATCTTCTTCGCGCCCAGCTTCGGCGGCTGGTTCCTCGAGCACGACAACTCGATCGCGGCGAACAACCTGCTCACCCCGGCGGAGATCAAGCCGGTGTGGTACTTCACCCCGTTCTACGCGATCGTGCGCATGATCCCGTCGTTTGCCGGCACCGCCGTGTGGGGCGTGCTGGCGATGTTCGGCGCGATCGTGGTGCTGTTCCTGCTGCCCTGGTTCGACCGCGGGCAGGTCAAGTCGGTGCGCTACCGCGGCACCGGCTTCAAGGTGGCGCTGGCGCTGTTCGTGATCGCGTTCCTCAGCCTGGGCGCGGTGGGCGCCGGCCTCGTCGCCGAGGCGATCCCGGCCTGGTTCGGCAACGTCGACGTGACCGCCTGGGAGAACGCGTTCGGCCGCACGATGACGCTGATCTACTTCGGCTTCTTCGCGTTCCTGTGGGCCTATACACATTTCGGCTGGGAGAAGACCAAGCCGGTTCCGGATCGGGTGACGATGCATGACTAAGCCGACGCTCTTGATGAAACGGATCCTTCCCGCGGTTGCGCTGACCCTGGGCCTGCTCGTCGCCGGCCAGCCGGCGGCGCAGGCGGCGGAAGGCGGTGCGGCGCTGATGGCGTCGGGCTCCGGCGTGGGCGACCAGGCCTCGCTGCAGCGCGGAGCCAAGCTGTACTTCAACTACTGCGTGGGCTGCCACTCGCTGAAGTACATGCGCTACTCGCGCATCGCCGACGACCTCGGGCTCACCGAGCAGCAGGTGATGCAGAACCTCAACTTCACCGGCGCGAAGTTCGACGATCCCGTGATCTCGCACATGCCGGCGGAAGACGCGACCAAGTGGTTCGGCAAGGAACCGCCGGACCTGTCGCTGGAAGTGGGCGCGAAGACCGCCGACTGGGTCTACACCTACCTCAACACGTTCTACCTGGACCCGAAGAGCCCGATCGGCTGGAACAACACCACGCTGCAGAACGCGTCGATGCCGTTCCCGCTGTGGGAGCTGCAAGGCCAGCAGACCGCGGTGAAGAAGCCCGGCAGCGACGCGGTGGAGAAGCTGGAGCTGAGCCATCCGGGCAAGCTGACCCCGGCGCAGTACCAGCAGGCCACGCGTGACCTGGTGAACTTCCTGGAGTACGTTTCGGAGCCGGCGGCCCTGCAGCGGCACAACTACGGCATCTGGGTGCTGTTGTTCCTGGCGCTGTTCACGCTGCTGGCCTACCTGCTCAAGAAGGAATACTGGAAGGACGTCCACTGATTCAGGGGCTACACCCGTAGGGTGCGGTGGTCCGGGAGTCGGCCGACTTCCGGACCGCCGCATTCGTGCCACCGCAACAGGGAATACCGCGCATGGTTCCAAGCGCCCGCTCGCGTACCGCACTCACCCTCTACACCACGGCCGACGACGTCCAGAGCCATCGCGCCCGTCTGGTGCTTGCCGCCAAGGGCGTCGCCTACGAACGCGTGCTGGTGGAGCCGGGCAAACCGCCGGAGGACCTGCTCGACCTCAACCCCTACGGCAGCACGCCCACGCTGGTCGACCGCGACCTCACCCTGTACGACGCCAGCGTGGTGTGCGAGTACCTCGACGAGCGCTATCCGCACCCGCCGCTGATGCCGATCGATCCGCTTTCCCGCGCGCGCCTGCGCGTGGCGGCGGTGCGCATCGAGAAGGACTGGCTCACCGAGGTGGACGTCATCCGCGCAGGCGGCCGCACCGCCGATCCGGCGCGCAAGCGCCTGCGCGCCCACCTGCTGGCCGCGCTGCCGCTGTTCAAGGCGGCCCGGTTCTTCCTCAATCCAGAGATGAGCCTCGCCGACTGCCTGGTGGCGCCAGTGGTGTGGCGGCTGCCGTGGCTGGGCGTGGACCTGGGCCGCGAGGGCAAGCCCATCCTCGACTATGGCGAACGGCTCTTCCACAGCCAGGGTTTTTCGCGCAGCATGACCGAGCAGGAAAAGGCCATGCGACCCTGATGAACGAAGTAACCCATCCGATGACTTCCAACCGCCCCTATCTGCTGCGGGCGGTCTACGACTGGATCAGCGACAACGGGCTCACCCCGTACCTGCTGATCGACGCCACCGGCGAAGGCGTGCGCGTACCGCCGCAGGTGGTCAAGAACGGCCAGGTGGTGCTGAACATCGCGATGCGCGCGGTGGCGAACCTGGAACTGGGCAACGACTGGATCGGCTTCTCGGCGCGCTTCTCCGGCGTCAGCCACGCGCTGCGCATCCCGGTCGGCTCGGTGCTGGCGCTGTACGCCCAGGAGAACGGGCAGGGCATGATGTTCCCGGCCGACGAGGAAGGCGGCGACACGCCGCCGCCCGCATCGGCGCCCGACGAGCCCGGCTCCGGCCAGAACGGCGGTTCCCAGGAAAAGCCCAAGCGCGGCGCGCCGCACCTGCGGGTGATCAAGTAGGCAGCGGCCCCGCCGGCGCTGCGCGCCGGCTCAGTGCAAGGTGTCGCCGCCGGAACGCTGGCGCGGGCGCAACGGGACCACGTTGCTGGCGCGCGACGCTTCGTCCGGCTGCGCGGCGACCTCGTCGTGGGCAGGGGGCGCGTGCCGCGGTTCCGGCGCCGCCACCGCGGCGGCTTCGGGCGGCATCAGCACCACCGTGGGCAGCCGCAGTTCGCTCATGCCGTCCCCCAGCATCCACAGCGAGCCCTGTTCGCGGTCGGCGCCGTCGATGCTCACCTCGAAACCGTAGCAGCGCTCCAGCCGCCGCCGCCCGGCCACGCGGCGCAAACGCAGCGCGCGCAGGCCCACGGTCTCGTCCAGCAGCTGCAGGCCGTGGCGCTCGCACTGCTGCCGCGCCATGGCGGCCGCGCGCTCGCGCGCCGCGCTCAGCTTCAGCCACAGCCCGATCACGGCGATCAGCGCCAGCAGTACCAGGAGGTCGTTGACGTTGCCCATGCCTGCAAGTGTGTGGGCGGCCGGCGCGCCGCGCAAGGCGGCGCCGGAAGGGCTCAGCCCAGTTGCAGGCGCAGCGACAGGTCGACCGCGTGCACGTGCTTGGTCAGCGCGCCCACCGAGATGTAGTCGACGCCGGTGCGGGCGTACTCGCCGATGGTGGCGAGGTCCACGTTGCCGGACACTTCCAGCGGCACGCGCCCGGCGGTGAGCTGCACCGCCTCGCGCATCAGCGGCACGCTGAAGTTGTCCAGCATGATGCGGTCCACGCCGGCGGCGAGCGCCTGCTGCAGCTCGTCCAGGTTTTCCACTTCCACTTCCAGCAGCAGCGTCGGATGCAGGCGTCGCGCCGCGGCCGCCGCCGGCGCGATGCCGCCGGCGGCGATGATGTGGTTTTCCTTCACCAGGATCGCGTCGTACAGGCCGATGCGGTGGTTGTGGCCGCCGCCGCAGCGCACGGCGTATTTCTGCGCCAGGCGCAGGCCGGGCACGGTCTTGCGGGTGTCGAGCACGCGCGCCCGGGTGCCGGCCACCGCGGCCACGTAGGTGGCGGTGGCGGTGGCGGTGCCGGACAGCAGTTGCAGGAAGTTCAGTGCCGAGCGCTCGGCGCTGACCAGCGAGCGGGCATGGCCGGACAGGCGGCATATCACGGTGCCTGGCGCCACGCGGGCGCCGTCGCCCACCGCCCAATCGATGCACACGGCCGGGTCCAGGCGCCGGAAGCAGGCGTCGAACCATGGCGCCCCGGCGATCACCGCGTCGTCGCGGCAGGTGAGCGCGGCTTCGGCCACGGCGTCGGCCGGCAGCAGTTCGGCGGTGGCGTCGCCGTTGCCGAGATCCTCGGCAAAGGCCCGTGCCACGTCGGCGGCGATCAGTTCGGGTCCGGGCGGGTCGAACGGGAGGCGGGGGTTCATGCAGCAGGCGTGCCGGGTTGGGCCGGGCCGGGCTGGCGCAGGCGCGTGACGATGGCGCTCATCGCGCGATCGAACAGCGCGTTGGTGGCCAGCACCTGCGCATGGCCGCCGGCCAGCAGCACGGCCAGTTCCTGCGGGGCGTAGTCGGCCACCTTGAGGCCGCGCCGGTTGACGAACAGGTAGCGGCCGCTCATCGGGCTGATCCACGACAGCTTCGCGCGCACCATCGGTTCGTCGGGCAACTGGAATTCCAGCCAGACCCCGGGTTGCAGCGCCTCCACCTGGTGCCACTCGGGACTGTCGGTGGCGACCGGCACGCTCTCCCCGGGCAGTTCGTCGGGGTCCGCGGCATGCGGTTCGACGATGGGCTGGATGCTTTCCGGGATCGCGGCGGTGGCGCCGGCGGCCGGTGCGGCGCCGCGCGCCGGTTCGCCCAGCAACTGGCCATACCAGTCGCGCAACTGCGCCAGCAGGCGCTCGATGTCCTGCGGCTGGAACGCGACGTTGGCCAGGCCCAGGCGCAGCGCGCGCTCGATGCCGGGGAGCAGCTGCCGCAGCTGCTGGCGGGCGAGCGGATCCTGCGGCGGCTGCGTGCTGGCGATGAAATCGTCCACGAAAGCCAGCCCGTCGCGGAACTCGGCCGAGTCCTCGCCCTGGCGCAGCAGCACCAGCACCAGGTGGTTGGCCCAGGCGCGCGCCAGCACCTCGTGCACCAGCGCCGGCAGCTTGCGGCCGCCGATGCGGTCGACGATCTCGCGGGCGGCGCGGCGCCGTGCCTGTTCCAGTTTCTCGCGGCCGCGCGTGGACTCGGCCACGCGCTGCTCGGCCAGTTCGGAGCGGCGCCGGTTCAGTTCGTGGAACTGCTGCAGGTCCAGCAGCAGGCGCTCGAAGATGCCCAGGTCGTCGTCGAACTCGTGCAGCAGCTGGTCGACGATGGCCTTGACCTTGTCGTGCAGGCGGCCGTCGCGATCCGACTCCGGCGACCAGCCCTTGGCCTGTTCGGCCAGCGCGTCCAGCAGGCGGCGTGCCGGGTGCTGGCGGTGCGCGAACATCTTGCGGTCGAGGATCGCCGCCTTGAGGTAGGGGATCTGCAGCCGCGCCAGCATCACCTGCATTTCGGCCGGCAGGGTCTGGTCCTCGAGGATGAACTCGAACAGCATGCCGACCAGGTCGATGGTGTCTTCGTCGATGTGGGTGACGTGGCTGGGGCGGCTGCCGCGCAGGGCGCCGAGCTGGCCCAGCAGCTGCTCCTTGAGCTGGGCCACCACTTCCCGTTCGAGGCGGCCGTCGCCGGCCGGCATGCTGGGTGCCGGCATCGCGCCGGCGGCCAGTTGGGTCTGCAACACGCTGAGCGCGCCCAGCAGCTCGTTGGTGGAGGGCGGCGGACCGCCGGCATCGCCGGTCCGGACGTGCGCGACGGGGCCGCCGCGCCGTGCCACGAACAGGCCGTGCAGGGTCTGCAGCAGTTCGGCCGTGGCGGGGTCGCCGGTTTCGTCCGGCCCCGCCGCCGCGCTGTCGGTTTGCGGCGACGGCTGCGGGCGGGAGTCGCCGCGCGGCATCGCCGTGCGCAGCTGCGGCAGCACACCGGCGCGGGCCAGTTCGGCATTCGCCTCGGCGTACAGGTCTTCAAGCGTGGACAGCACGTAGCGGTCGAACAGCTTGTAGATGAGCAGCTTGACGCGCATGTCCGCGCTCAGCTCCTTCAGCGCCTGGCGGAACGCCTGGGTCAGCGCGGCCGGGGCGATCGGGTTGCCGGCGTCCTCGATCTTGCGGCCCGCGCAGATCACCGAGAGGCGCTGGTTGATCGCGAACAGGTCGTGCACGAGGCGGCTTTCGTGCTTGCTGTTCATGCTGGTGATCGCCAGCGACTCCTCCAGCTCGGAATCCCCCACCAGCGACAGCTCGGCCATGGGCGGCATCGGGGCGGCCGGCGCGGAGCGTCCGGCCAGCGCGCCCAGCTCGCGGTTCACGGTGGCGAGGAAGCTGCGCTCGATCGCCGGGCGGCGCTTGCGCACTTCGCGCATGCCGTCGAAGTAGTGCGTCTGGGTGGCGTTGTTCTCGGCCTTCTCGGCGAGGTCGAACAGCGCGTCGTCCACGTGCTCGAACAGGTTGCCCAGGCCTTGCTGCAGGCGCTTGCCGGCGATGCCGCGCACGGCATTGAGCAACTCGCCCACGCGCTCGCCCGTGGCGTCGGCGCGCGGCGCCAGCGGCACGATCTTGGGCGGTTCATAGGCTTCGTTCATGGCCACAGCGGAAGCTCGTCGTTGGCGCCAGGCGTCCTGCGGTTGGTTCGTCGATCCGTTGACGAGGGTTCGAAGCGTGGGAACACGTCAGGCCGCGGCCGGGAAATCGTCGAGCTGGGTGGTGCCTATGCCTTCCTCGGGCAGCATCACGGGGATGCCGTCGTCTACGCGGTAGATCAGCTTGCGGTCGATGGTGACCAGGCCTTCGTCCAGTCGCTCGCGCACCGGCGCTCCCGCCGTCGTCACCACTGCGCCGGCCGCGATCGCGCCGTTCAGCGCGTCCAGCTCGGCGCGGGCCAGCGGACGCACCGGCGTCTTGCTGACGGGGCAGCACAGGATGTCGAGCAGGCGCTTGTCCATGGCGGAAAATCGTTGTGGCACCGGAAAGCCCGTACAATAACCACTTTTGGACGGCCGGGCCATGACAGCAACGACGGAAACGCCACGGGTGGGCGTGGTGATGGGGTCGCGTTCCGACTGGGAAACCATGGAACATGCCTCCGGGGTGCTGACCGAGCTGGGCGTGGCGCACGAGGTGCAGGTGGTGTCCGCCCACCGCACGCCGGACCTGCTGTTCCGTTATGCCGAACAGGCCGTGGGCCGCGGCATCCAGGTGATCGTCGCCGGCGCCGGCGGGGCTGCCCATCTGCCGGGCATGCTTGCCGCCAAGACCCGGCTGCCGGTGTTCGGCGTGCCGGTGCAGTCCAAGGCCTTGAACGGCATGGATTCGCTGCTCTCGATCGCGCAGATGCCGGCCGGCATCCCGGTGGGCACGCTGGCGATCGGCCGCGCCGGCGCGGTGAACGCGGGCCTGCTCGCCGCGGCGGTGCTGGCGTTGACCGACCCCCGCCTGGCCCAGTCGCTGGAGCAGTGGCGCGCCAGGCAGACCCAGGCCGTGCTGGACCAGCCGGACCCCCGCGCATGAGCGCATCGCGACAACCGGTGCTGGGCATCCTGGGCGGCGGCCAGCTGGCCCGCATGCTGGCGCTGGCGGCCGCTCCGCTGGGCGTGAACACGCTGGTGGTGGACAGCGCCGCCGACGCCTGCGCCGGCCAGGTGGCGCCGCTGGTCAGGGCCGACTGGACCGACTACGCCGCGCTGGAGGATTTCGCGCGCAAGGTCGACGTCGCCACCTTCGACTTCGAGAACGTGCCGGCCGAAACCGCGCAATGGCTGGCCGAGCGGGTGGCGGTGTTCCCGAACCCGCGCTCGCTCGCGGTGGCGCAGGACCGCCTGGCCGAGAAGACCCTGTTCCGCGAATGCGGCCTGGCCACGCCCGCCTTCCTGGCGGTGGACGACCGCGCCGGCCTGGACCGCGCGCTGGCGGCGGTGGGCGCCCCGGCCATCCTCAAGACCCGGCGCCTGGGTTACGACGGCAAGGGCCAGTTCCGGCTGAAGACCGTGGCCGACGCCGATGCCGCCTGGACCGAGCTGGGCGCGCAGGCGACAAAGCATGGCTTGATCCTGGAGGCCTTCGTGCCGTTCCAGCGCGAACTGTCGGTGCTGGCGGTGCGCAGCCGCGACGGCGATTTCCGCACCTGGCCGCTGACCCGCAACTGGCACGTGGACGGCGTGCTGAGCTTCAGCCTCGCTCCCGCTTCCGACATCGACGAGCTGCAGCCGCGCGCCACCGCGCTGGCGCGCACGCTGGCCGAGCGGCTGGACTACGTGGGCGTGTTCGCGCTGGAGCTGTTCGTGCAGGACGGCGAGCTGCTCGGCAACGAGATGGCGCCGCGCGTGCACAACTCCGGCCACTGGACCATCGAGGGCGCGCACACCAGCCAGTTCGAGAATCACGTGCGCGCCGTGCTCGGCCTGCCGCTGGGCGACACCGGCGCGCGCGGGATGTCCGGGATGTTCAACTGGATCGGCGAGCTGCCCGACCCCGCGCCGGTGCTGCGCGGCGTCGACGCGCACTGGCACGACTACGGCAAGCAGGCGCGGCCGGGCCGCAAGGTGGGGCATGCCACGGTATGCGCCCCGGTTGCGGCGGTGCTGGCGCAGCGGCTGGAGGGGATGGGTCGCGAGTTGGGGCGCGAGGCGCAGGTGGTTCCGGCAGTGGAAGTGCTGCGGGCTTGAGTTGCCTGTCGTTGCCTGGGGCATGAAAAAGCCGCGGATGTCCGCGGCTTTTTCTGTTTTTGGCGCTTGGGAAGCCAAGGCAGGAGCGTGCGTGCCTGATGGTCGAAAAAGGGGCTGCTGCCCCTTTTTCGACTCGTCTGATTCGCGGGGCGAATCAGGCTCCGCTGCGCGTGCGCCCATCCGTGGGCGCGCAGGGTCAGGCAAGCTTGCGCGCTTAACCCTGCATCGCCTTGGCGACTTCGGCCAGGTAATCTTCCTGCACCTTCTCGATGCCTTCGCCCACGGCCAGGCGCACCACGGCGACGACGTCGGCGCCTTCCTTCTTCAGCGCCTCGCCCACGGTGACGTTGGTGTCCAGCACGTAGGGCTGGCCGACCAGGGTGACCTCGGAGACGATCTTGTTGATCTTGCCCGAGACGATCTTCTCCAGGATGTCGGCCGGCTTGTTCTTTTCCTTGTCCGACATCGCGGCCAGCGCGATTTCCTTTTCCTTGGCGATGAAGTCGACGGGGACGTCCTCGGCCTTCACGTAGGGCGGGTTCATCGCCGCCACGTGCATGGCGATGCCCTTGGCCAGCTCGTCCGAGCCGCCCTTGAGCGCCACGATCACGCCGATCTTGCCGCCGTGCGAGTAGGTGGCCAGCGGGCCGGCGTTCTCGACGCGCGCCGCGCGGCGCACTTCGATCTTTTCGCCGATGGTCGCGGTCTGCGCCTTGGCGGCTTCCTCGATGCTGGCGGCGCCGGGGAAGGCAGCGGCCTTCACGGCGTCGATGTCGCCGGCGCTGGCCTGCAGGGCGGCCTCGGCGACGGCGTTGGTGAACTCGATGAAGTTCGGCGCCTTGGCGACGAAGTCGGTCTCGCTGTTGACCTCGACCAGCACGGCCTTGCCGTTGGCCTGGGCGGCGGCGATGCGGCCTTCGGCGGCGATGCGGTCGGCCTTCTTCTCGGCCTTGACCATGCCGGTCTTGCGCAGCCATTCCATCGCGGCGTCGATGTCGCCGTTGTTCTCGACCAGCGCCTTCTTGCATTCCATCATGCCGGCGCCGGAACGCTCGCGCAGTTCCTTGACCAGTTGGGCGGAGATATTGCTCATCGGTATTCCTCGAATGCTCATGGCGTCGCGGCGGGTCGCGCCACGACGTCGGGATGGCTTGTCGTTGCGGCGGCGGTTGCCCGCCGCCGTATCGGCTTACTTGGCGTCGCGCGGGCCACGTGCGCCGTCGCGACCGCCGTCGCGGCGCGGCGCGCCGGCACCCTTGCGGGGGGCGGCATCGCGATCGCGACGCGGAGCGGCCTGCTTGCGCTCGCTGCGCTCGGCCTTGGCGACCGGGTTGCCTTCCTCGTCCAGTTCGACGAACTCGTTGGCGTCGCCCTGGGCGGCGGCCGGCGCGGCGGCCTTGCCTTCCAGGATCGAGTCGGCGGCGGCGCGGGCGTACAGCTGGATCGCGCGGATCGCGTCGTCGTTGCCCGGGATCGCGTAGTCCACCAGCTCCGGGTTGTAGTTGGTGTCGACCACCGCCACCACCGGGATGCCCAGCTTGCGGGCTTCCTGCACGGCGATGTCTTCGTGGCCGATGTCGATCACGAACAGCGCGTCGGGCAGGCGGTTCATGTTCTTGATGCCGCCCAGCGAGTTCTCCAGCTTCTCGCGCTCGCGGCGCAGGGACAGCACCTCGTGCTTGACCAGCTTGTCGAAGCTGCCGTCGGTCTCGGCGGCTTCCAGCTCCTTCAGGCGGCCCACCGACTGCTTCACGGTGCGGAAGTTGGTGAGCATGCCGCCCAGCCAGCGCGCGGTGACGAACGGCATGCCGGCGCGGGTGGCCTCGTCGATCAGCGCCTCGCGGGCCGAACGCTTGGTGCCCACGAACAGGATGGTGCCGCGCTTCTGCGCCAGGCCCGACAGGAAGTTCATCGCGTCGGTGAACAGCGGCAGGGTCTTCTCGAGGTTGATGATGTGGATCTTGCCGCGGGCGCCGAAGATGTACGGGGCCATCTTCGGATTCCAGTAACGGGTCTGGTGACCGAAATGCACGCCGGCTTCGAGCATCTCGCGCATGGTGACTTGAGCCATGGTGTAACTCCTTGCGTTGGGCCTTTTTGTGGTGGCCCGGGGGGTTGGGACCTCCACGCATCCCCGGCTTCGACCGCAGGGCCTCCTTGAATGACGGAGACGGCTGCGGCACCCCGAAGGCGGTGCCGATGCGTGTGTGGCGTTGGTTTGGGCTTGTACCGCTGCGCGGTTACAATCCCGTTTCGCCTTGCAGTGAGCGCGCGTCGATCGGATCGATCACGGTCTGCAAAACTGTGAGATTGTAGCCGGTACGCCGGCGCGGCGGCAAGTTGCCTGCAATGCCGGCTTGATCGGCAGGCGGGGTGCCGCCATCTGGACTACCGAGATGGCTATTACGCTTAAATCCCCCCAGGACCTCGAAGGCATGCGCGTGGCCGGCCAAATGGCCGCCGAGGTGCTGGCCATGCTCAAGGAACACGTCAAGCCCGGCGTCACCACCGAGGAGCTGGACCGGCTGGCCTACGAGCACATCGTCAACGTGCAGAAGGCGGTGCCGGCCAACGTGGGCTACCACGGCTTCCCGAAGACGCTGTGCACCTCGGTCAATCACGTGATCTGCCACGGCATCCCCAGCCCGGGCAAGGTGCTGAAGGACGGCGACATCGTCAACCTCGACGTCACCGTGATCAAGGACGGCTGGCACGGCGACACCAGCCGCATGTACGTCGCGGGCACGCCCTCGGTGCTGGCCAAGCGGCTGGTGGACACCGCGTTCGAGGCGATGATGCGCGGCATCGGCGTGGTGCGCCCCGGCGCCACCCTGGGCGACGTGGGCCACGCGATCCAGCAGCATGCCGAGGCGGCAGGCTTCTCCGTGGTGCGCGAGTACTGCGGCCATGGCATCGGCAAGGTCTACCACGACGAGCCGCAGGTGCTGCACTACGGCAAGCCCGGCACCGGCGTGGAACTGAAGGAGGGCATGACCTTCACCATCGAGCCCATGATCAACGCCGGCAAGCCGCATACCAAGCAGTTGCCCGACGGCTGGACCGTGGTCACCAAGGACCACTCGCTGTCCGCGCAGTGGGAGCACACCATCGCGGTGACCGCCGACGGCTTCGAGATCCTCACGCCCTGGCCGGACGCGGGCTGAGGCGCGGGAACGGCGCCCTCCGCAGTGGTTTCCAACGAAAAGGCCCAGCCGCATGGCTGGGCCTTTCGCTTGTCCCGGCAGGGCAGGCCGCCGGTGGCCTGCCCTGCCGGCCAGAGCGCGGCCTACTCCTTCCCTTCCGCCGGCGCGTTCTTCACGTAACGGTCGAACCACTGCAGCATCTCGGCCACCACCTGCTCATTGGATTCCAGCGCGGTGTACCAGTGCGGCTCGTGCGGCAGCATCACCAGGCGCACCGTGCCGCCGTTGCCGCGGATGGCCTGGAACAGCTTGCGCGACTGGATCGGCTCGGTGCCGGGGTTGGCGTCGTCCTCGCCGTGCACCAGCAGCAGCGGCAGCTTGGTCTTGTCGGCGTAGAAGAACGGCGAGGCCTTCAGGTACACGTCCTGCGCCTGCCACACCGTGCGGCGCTCGTTCTGGAAGCCGAACGGGGTGAGCGTCTTGTTGTACGAGCCGCTGGTCGCCACGCCGGCGCGGAACAGCTTGGTGTGGGCGATCAGGTTCGCGGTCATCAGCGCGCCGTGGCTGTGGCCGGTGACGCCGATGCGGTCGCGGTCCACCACGCCCAGTTCCACCGCCTTGTCCACCGCGGCCTTGGCGTCGGCCTCCAACTGCTCCAGGTAGGTGTCGTAGGCGGTCTTGGGATCGCCGACGATGGGGAAGGAGGCGTTGTCGATGATCGCGTAGCCGGCCAGCAGCATCAGCCGGTAGTAGGGCAGGCGGGTGAAGGTGTTCTGGCTGCCCGACACCTGGCCGGCCTGCTCGCTGCTGGCGTAGTCGGCCGGGTAGGCGTACAGCACGGCCGGCAGGCGCGTGCCCGGCTTGTAGCCCGGCGGGGTGTACAGGGTGAAGGACAGGTCCAGGCCGTCGGCGCGCTTGTAGGTCACCAGCTGCTTCTTGATCTGCCGCACTTCCGGGGTCGGGTCGGGCACCCGGGTGAGCTGCCGGCCGGCGGAGGCGTACTGCGCCTCGCCATCGGCGGCGTCGGCCGTGCGCTCGCCCAGCGTGCGCACGAACGCGTTCGGCGGATCCATCAGCGACTGGTGCCAGGTCAGGAACCGGCCGGGTTCGCCGGCGAAGCCCAGGAACTGGTCGTAGTCGTCGGTGCCGCTGCGGAACAGCCGCTCGCTCTTCAGCGTGGCCAGGTCCAGCCGGTCGAGGAACGGACGGTCGCCCCGCTTCGAGGCGCCCTGGCCGCGCAGGAACACCGCGTTGCCGTCCATGCGTGCCGCGTAGGCGCCGTTGGGCAGCACCTGGTAGACGAACATGCCCGGGTCCTTGTACAGCTCGTCGCTGGACATGTCCCACAGCACGCGGCCGGCGTCGCCCGGCTTGTCCACGTCGACGATGCGGGTGGTCTGCCAGTGGCGGTTGTCGTCGATCTCGTACTGGAACGCCACGTCCGGCTTCGGCGTCCACACGTAGCCGACGAAGCGCTGCTTGGTGCGGGCGATCTCCACCGGCTTGCCGGCGAACGGCGCCTTCCAGCTCATCACCTTGTCGCGTGCCGGCACGTCGACGTTCCAGTCGCCCTTGTCCAGCGCTTCGGACCACACCAGGGTGGCCGGTGCGGTGGCGCGCCATTCGAAGTTGATCGGGCCTTCCGGCACGCCGTGGATGGGCACGCGGTCGGCCAGCGGCAGGCTGGCGACCGGCGTGGAGGTGCCCTTGTCCACGTCCAGCACCGCCACGTCGTGCGGGAAGCGCTGGTAGGTCACGGTGTGCGAGAACGGCGGCTTGATCGCGTCGACCAGCACGTGGACGCCGTCCGGCGCGGCGTCGACCCCCTTGTAGATGGCCGGCTTGCCGACGTTGCGCACGCTGCCGCTGGCCGCGTCCACCACCGCCAGTTGCGAGCTGCCGTAGTACGCGAACAGCGCCTCGTCGTGTGCGCTGGCCAGCAGGTCGCGCGCCTCGTAGGTGCTGCTCTGGCCCTTGCCGCCCAGCGACTGCTGGATGTCCGGGCCGATGCCGGCGGCATTCCCGGCCGGCGCCGGGCCCTGGCCGTCGGGCACCTTCTTCACCAGCAAGGTCTTGCTGCCGTCCAGCCATTGCATCGCGCTGTCGAAGATCGGGTTGAGCTGCACGCCGGGCACCTTGTGCGCCTGGCCGCTGGCGGCATCGCCCAGCCACAGTTCCACCGCGGTGGGCGTGACGTTCTGGAACACGAAGCGGTTGCCGTCCGGCGACCAGCGCGCCGGCCCCGGGCAGGTACCGGCCGGCAGAGCGACCCTGGTCTCCTTGCCGCTGGCGATGTCGACCAGGGTGAAATCGGCCACGCAGGCCGGGATGCCGTAGCCTGCGGGCGTGTCGTGGCGGCTGCGGTTGGCCGGCTCCAGGCGCACGCCGGCCAGCTTCAGGTACGGCCGCGCCACCCGTTCTATCGACGGATAGGTCTGGCTGGTGACCAGCAGCATGCGCCGGCCGGTGGGGTCGAGGCTGGGCGAGGGCGGCGGCGGCGCTTTCAGCACCTTCAGCAGATTGGCCGGCGGCACCGCGTATTCGGCGAATGCCGGCGCGCTTCCCAGCAGGCAGGCGCCCGCGACCAGCATCGCAGGCCAGGTAATTCGAAGATGCATCCCGATCTCCCCATGTAATGAATGGCGACGGGCGCCCCGGCCTCCGGCCGGGCACGCGTCCCCGGACTCTAGCAGTCGCAATTGCTTGCGAACTGGGCCATTGGTTGGGGGCCTGCCCCGGCATGCGGCCTGCTTGCCGCTTGGGCACAATGGCGGCTCCCCCCAGCCAACCGCAGCCCGTGACCGCCACCCCCCACCTGCCGCCGCTTCCCCGCCTGCCCGTGGCGGTGCCCCGCTCGGGCGTGTCCGCCGACGCGCGCCGGGCCCTGCGCCAGTTGCTGGGCGACGTGGACCGGGCGCTGACCGTGGCGTTCCGCGACGGTGCCGACGCCAGCGCGCTGGCACGGCGGCGCGGCGACGCGGTGGCGCGCATCGTGGTGCACGTGTGGACGGCCTGCCTGGGCGAGGTGAGCGGTGCGGCGCTGTTCGCGGTGGGCGGCTTCGGCCGCGGCCTGCTGTTTCCGCAGTCCGACGTGGACCTGCTGGTGCTGGCCGGGCGCCCCGAGCCGGCGCGCCTGCGCGCGCTGGAGCAATGCTTCGCCACGCTGTGGGACGTCGGCCTCAAGGTGGGGCACGCGGTGCGCGAGCCGGCGCAATGCCGCGCACTGGCCGCCACGGACGCCAGCGTGTTCACCAGCCTGCTCGATGCGCGGCGGCTGGCCGGCGACCCGGCGATGGACGCCGCGTTGCATGCGATCGTGGACGATCCCGAATTGTGGCCGCCGCGCGATTACCTGGCCGCGCGCCTCGCCGAGCGCGATGCGCGCCACGCGCGGCACAACGACACCGCCAGCAACCTCGAACCCAATCTCAAGGACGGCCCCGGCGGCCTGCGCACGCTGGACTCGCTGCGCTGGCTGGGACAGCGGCTGGCCCACGCGGGCGGCTTCGAGGCGATGCAGGACGCCGGCCTGCTCGACCCGGCCGAACGCGCCAGCCTGTGCGAGGCCGAGGCCACGCTGCGCCGCTACCGCTGGGCGCTGCATCTGGAGGCCGGGCGGCCGGAGGAACGGCTGCTGTTCGACTACCAGCGCGCGCTGGCGGTGCGGCTGGGCTTCGAGGACGAGCACGAGAAGAACCTCGGCGTCGAGCAGTTCATGCAGGGCTACTACCGCGCGGCCAGCCAGGTCGAGCGGCTGGGCGTGCAGATCGCCGAGCGCTTCGTGGAACTGCTGGAGCCGCCCGGCGAGGCGCAGCCGGTGGGCGAGGATTTCGTCCGCCACGGCACCCGCCTGTCGGCGCGTGATCCGCAGCTGTTCGTGCGGCGGCCGGCGGCGCTGGTGGAGATCTTCATCGCGCGGCTGGACGAGCAGGGCCTCAAGGGTTTCAGCGCGGACACCATGCGGCGCATCCACCAGGCCACCGCCCAGCACGACGGCAAGCTGGCCGACGATCCCACGGTGCTGGCCGCCTTCCTGCGCCTGCTGCGGCGGGGTGCGCCCGCGGTGGACGCGCTGTGGCGGATGAACCGGCACGGCCTGCTCGCCGCGATCATGCCGGCGTTCGGCCAGGTGTTCGGGCGCATGCAGTACGACCTGTTCCACGTCTACACGGTGGACGAACACACGCTGCGCGTGCTGCGCCAGATGGCGTTCTTCGCCGACCCTGCCGCGGAAGCGGAATTCCCGCTCGCCTCCACGATCTGGCCCGCGCTGGACAAGCCCGAGCTGATGCTGCTGGCCGGCCTGTTCCACGACGTCGCCAAGGGCCGCGGCGGCGACCACTCGGTACTGGGCGAGAGCGACGCGCGCGCGTTCTGCACGAAGCTGGGGCTGCCCGCGGCCGACGCGGAACGCGTGGCGTGGCTGGTGCGCTGGCATCTGCTGATGAGCACCACCGCGCAGCGCCAGGACATCACCGATCCCGAGGTGGTGCAGCGCTTCGCCGACGTGGTCGGCGACCGCGAGCGGCTGGGCCAGCTCTACCTGCTCACCGTGGCCGACATCATCGGCACCAGCCCCAAGCTGTGGAACGGCTGGAAGGACCGCCTGCTGGCCGACCTCCACGCGGCCACCCGCCACGCGCTGCGCAGCGACACGCAGCCCGCGCACGACGCCACGGCGCGGCTGCAGGAGTGCCGCGCGGAGGCGCTGGCGCTGCTGCGCGCCGAGGGTATCGACGCGGCGGCGGTGGAGCAGGCGTGGAACGCGTTCCCCGAATCCAGCTTCCTGCGCCATCGGCCCGAGCAGATCGCGTGGCAGACCACGGCGATCCTGCGCGCGGACGGCGCGTGGCCGCTGGTCGCCGTGCATCCGCTGTCGGTGCGCGGCAGCACCGAGCTGTTCGTCTGCACGCCCGACCGCGACGGCTTGTTCGCCAGCGTCACCGCGATGCTGGACCGGCTGCACTTCTCGGTGGTCGAGGCGCGCATCCTGGTATCCACCGCCGGCATGGCGATGGACACCTTCCTGCTGCTGGAGACGGACGGCCAGCAGCCGGCCAGCGCGCTGCGTGCGGAAGAGCTGCGCCAGCGCATGCAGCGCGGGCTCGCGCAGGGCGGGCAGATCCTGCCGCCACGCCGCAACATGTCGCGCCAGCTGAAGCATTTCCAGATGCCGCCGCGCATCGACTTCACCCGGGTCGACGGGCGCACGCGCATGGCGCTGACCTGCAGCGACCGCCCGGGCCTGCTGGCCGCGGTGGCGCAGATCCTGGTGGCCTGCGACGCCCGCGTGCACGACGCCCGCATCGCCACCTTCGGCGAGCGGGTGGAGGACTTCTTCGAGCTCAGCGACCGCCACGACGCGCCGCTCACCGGCGCGCAGCAGCGACGCCTGCTGCAGGCGCTGCACCAGCGGCTGGATGCGGCACCGGAGCGGGGCTAGGCGGCAGCAGCTGGCTGGGCGCAGCACGCTTCCCGGCCCCGGCCACATCTGCTTAAATGATAGAGATTATCATTCGCAGACGTCCCTTCCATGCCATTGAACCATCGCTTCCTCAAGGCCTGTCGCCAGTTGCACCTCTACCTCGGCGTGTTCACCGCGCCGGCGCTGCTGTTCTTCGCGATCACCGGCGGCCTGCAAACCTTCAGCCTGCACGAGACCACGCGCGGCAGCAGCTACGCGCCGCCGCGCTGGCTGGCGGTGGCGGCGCAACTGCACAAGAAGCAGACCCCTGACCTGCCGGTGCGCAAGCCGCGCCCGGCCGCGAATCCCGCGGCGGCGCCGGGCCCGGCCGCGGCGCCAGCCCCCGCACCCGCACCGGCCACGCCGAAAAGGAATCCGCTGCCGCTGAAGGTGTTCACCGCGCTGGTCGCGCTGTCGCTGACCGTGTCCACGCTCACCGGCCTGTACATGGCGTGGCGGTATTCGCGCCGCGTGGGGCGGCTGGTCGCGGTGTTCCTGGCCGGCGTCGCCGTGCCCATTCTGCTGACGCTGGCGTGATCGCGCGGCGGCATGCGGGGACGGACGGTTTCCCCGCGCGGCGCGGGCGGGCACAATGGCGGGGTTTCCCCGACTTATTTGGACGTCCATTCGCCATGCAAAGCATCGAGTCCCTGATCGACGACGCCTTCGAACGCCGCAACGAGCTGACCCATGCCGAGGTCGAGACCCACCTGCGCCCCGCGCTGAACCAGGTGCTGGACCTGCTGGAGTCCGGCGAGCGCCGCGTGGCCGAGCCGGACGGGCAGGGCGGCTGGAAGGTCAACCAGTGGCTGAAGAAGGCGGTGCTGCTGTACTTCCGCATCAACGGCAACCGCGTGGTCGACGGCGGCTCCGCGCTGGCCTTCGACAAGGTGCCGCTGCGCTTCGCCCACGGCAACGACGCCGAGCTGCAGGGCCTGGGCGCGCGCGTGGTGCCCGGCGCGCTGGTGCGCCGCGGCGCGCACATCGCGAAGGACGCGGTGCTGATGCCCAGCTACGTCAACATCGGCGCGCACGTGGGCGCCGGCACCATGGTCGATACCTGGGCCACGGTGGGTTCCTGCGCGCAGATCGGCGCGGGCGTGCACCTTTCCGGCGGCGTGGGCATCGGCGGCGTGCTGGAGCCGCTGCAGGCGAATCCCACGATCATCGGGGACCACTGCTTCATCGGCGCGCGCTCGGAAGTGGTCGAGGGCGTGGTGGTGGAGCAGGGCAGCGTGATCGGCATGGGCGTGTTCCTCGGCCAGTCCACGCGCATCTACAACCGCGCCACCGGCGAGGTGAGCTACGGCCGCATTCCCGCCGGCAGCGTGGTGGTGGCCGGCAGCCTGCCGGCGAAGGACGGCTCGCACAGCTTGTACGCGGCGGTGATCGTGAAGCAGGTGGACGAGAAGACGCGCTCCAAGACCTCGATCAACGAGCTGCTGCGGAGCGGCGAATGAGCACCACGATCTACGGCCTGCCCACCTGCGACACCTGCCGCAAGGCGCGCAACTGGCTGGACCGCTTCGCCGTGCCGTACGCGTTCGTGGACTACCGCGCCGAGCCGGTGCCGGCGGCCACGCTGAAGGCCTGGGCGCAGCAGCTGGGCGGCTGGGAGGCGCTGGTCAACAAGTCCTCCACCACCTGGCGCAACCTGCTGCCGCAGCGCAAGAACCCCGGCACCGATCCGGAATGGACCCTGCTGCTGAAGGAATACCCCGCGCTGATCCGTCGCCCGGTGGTGCTGCAGGAAGACGGCAGCGTCAGCGTGGGCTTCAGCGACAACGGCTTCAAGAAGCTGTTCGGCCGCTGACGCCGTGGGCGACCACCGCCTCCGCCGCGACCGCATCAACCTGCGCATCGAGCGCGACAACGCCGCGCTGTATGCGCGGCTGGCCGAGCTGGCCGCCGATCCGCGGCTGGCGCGAGCGTACCGGCGCATCGCCGAGGGCGAGCAGGCCAACGCTGCGTTCTGGGAGTCGCGCCTGCGCGAGCAGGGCGCGACCGTGCCGCCGCCGCGCACCGGCACGCGCGTGCGCATGCTGAGCTGGTTCGCGCGGGCCTTCGGCACCGAATTCGTGATGCCTACCGTGGTGCGGCTGGAGCATGCCGACCGCGACGCCACGCCGGTGGACCGCAGCGGCCACCGCGACCATTTCGTGCCGCCGCACCTGCGTGCACCCCGTGGCCACAACCATCGCGCGCAGAGCGGCAACACGCTGCGCGCCGCCGTGCTGGGCGCGAACGACGGCCTGGTCTCCAACGTCAGCCTGGTGATGGGCATGGCCGGCGCAGCCGCCAACGACCGCGCCGTGCTGCTCGCCGGCCTGGCCGGCCTGGTGGCCGGCGCCTGTTCGATGGCGCTGGGCGAATGGCTGAGCGTGAACAGCTCGCGCGAGTTCTACCAGGCGCAGATCACCGAGCGCGCGGAGCGCCTCGCGGTGGCGCCGGAGGACGGCGTGCGCCACATCGCCGGCATCTACCGCGGGAAGGGCCTGGGCCATGCCGAGGCGGAACACCTGGCCGAGCATCTCACCGAGACGCCGCGCGCCGCGCTGGATACCATGGTGCGCGAGGATCTGGGCGTCGACCCGGACGAGCTGGGCGGTTCCGCATGGGGCGCGGCGATATCCTCGTTCTGCCTGTTCGCGTTCGGCGCCGCGTTCCCGGTCGCGCCCTACCTGTTCCTGCACGGCCACGCCGCCATGCTGGGCAGCGTCGCCGCCACCGCCGTGGGGCTGGCGTTCATCGGCACGGGCACCTCGCTGTTCACCGGGCGCGGCGTGCTGTTCTCGATCACGCGGCAGTTCGCGATCACCGTGGCCGCCGCGGCGATCACCTACGGCGTGGGGCATCTGCTGGGCAGCGTGATCGCCGGCTGAGCGGCAACGCGCGCTATGCTGCGGCACTCTCTCCGCCGACCCGTCGCCATGTCCGATGTGCTAGCCCTCGCCTGCGAACTGATCCGCCGCCGCTCGGTGACGCCGGACGACGCCGGCTGCCAGGCGCTGCTGGCCGAACGGCTGCAGCGTGTTGGTTTTCGCATCGCGCACCTGCGCCATGGCGAGGTGGACAACCTCTGGGCCGTGCACGGCGACGGCGGGCCGACCCTCGCCTTCCTCGGCCATACCGACGTGGTGCCGAGCGGGCCGGAAACGGCGTGGCAGAGCCCGCCGTTCGAATCGGTCGTCCGGCAGGGAAAGTTGTACGGCCGCGGCGCCGCCGACATGAAAGGCTCGGTGGCGGCGATGGCGGTGGCGCTGGAAGGTTTCGTGGCAGCGCAACCGAACCATGCGGGTCGCGTCGCGCTGCTGCTCACCAGCGACGAGGAAGGTCCGACCAACCTCGACGGCGTGCGCAAGGTGGCCGAAGGCTTCCGCGCCAGCGGCGAGCGCATCGACTGGTGCGTGGTGGGCGAGCCGTCGGCCAAGGCGACGCTGGGCGACCTGATCCGCGTGGGTCGCCGCGGTTCGCTCTCCGGCACGCTGGTCGTGCGCGGCGTGCAGGGGCACGTGGCCTATCCGGAGAAGGCGCTGAATCCCATCCACGCCTTCGCCCCCGCGCTGGCGGAACTCGCCGCCGAGCGCTGGGACGAAGGCAATGCGGATTTCCCGCCCACCTCGTTCCAGGTTTCCAACCTCAACGCGGGCACCGGCGCGAACAACGTGATTCCGGGCGAGCTCACCGCGCTGATCAACTTCCGCTACTGCACCGCCAGCCGCGCCGATGACCTGCGTGCGCGCACCGAGGCGATCCTGCAACGGCACGGGCTGGATTTCGCGCTGGAATGGAACCTCTCCGGCGAACCTTTCCTCACGCCGCCCGGCGGCAAGCTGCGCGACGTGGTGGTGGCGGTGTGCCGCGAGCTGTGCGGTATCGAGCCCGAACAGAGCACCGGCGGCGGCACCTCGGACGGCCGCTTCATCGCGCCGCTGGGCGCCGAGGTGGTGGAACTGGGCCCGGTCAACGCGAGCATCCACAAGGTGGACGAATGCGTGGACGTGGCCGAACTGGAACGCCTGCCGGACCTGTACCGGGCGATCTGCGAGCGGATGCTGGCGGATTCCCCTGATCGTTCGCCCTGAGCCTCCGTCCATGTGAGTACCCGTTCACCCAGGGCGCAGGCTCGCAGCGCCGGAGTCGAGGGGCGCGCGGACCGATGCTTCGACTTCACTGGCCGCCGCGAACTATGCTCGGCCGGAACGAAGTGCCACGAGGAGGCGACATGCGGATCGAATTCCACGGTGCGGCAGGCGGCGAAGTCACGGGTTCGTGCCATCTGGTCGAGGCGGCGGGCAAGCGCATCCTGTTCGACTGCGGCATGGTGCAGGGCAGCCGCGAAGCGGAGGCGCGCAACGCGGAGCCGTTCGGGTTCGATCCCGCATCCATCGATGCGCTGGTGCTCAGCCATGCGCACATCGACCACATCGGCCGCGTGCCGCTGCTGGTCAAGCGCGGCTTCAGCGGGCCGATCTGGGCGCAGGAGGCCACCTGCGGCCTGTTTCCCATCATGCTGCTCGACGCCGCGTCGCTGGCCGAACGCAGCGCCGAATTCGAGAACCGCGACCGCGCGCCGCACGAACCGGAGGCGGTGCCGCTCTACACCGCCGCCGATGTGGCCGTCGCGCAGCGGCAACTGCGTCCGCTGCCGTACGAAAAGGACACGGAAATCCTGCCCGGCGTGACCCTGCGCCTGCACGAGGCGGGGCACATCCTCGGTTCGGCGATGCTGGAGCTGCGCGCGGACGGCCGCTCGATGCTGTTCACTGGCGACGTCGGCATGCGCGGCACGCCGATCCTGCGCGATCCCGCGCCGGCGCCGCGCACCGACCTGATCCTGATGGAATCCACCTACGGCGACCGCAACCACAGGGACCGCGCCGCCACCGTGGCCGAGCTGGGACAGATCCTCGCCGCGGCGCGCGCGGACGGCGGCAACGTGGTGATTCCCGCGTTCGCGGTGGGGCGCAGCCAGGAACTGCTGTACTGGTTCGCCGAGCACTACGAGGACTGGGGCCTCGCGAAGTGGACGATCTTCCTCGACAGCCCGATGGCGGCCAAGGTGATGGCGGTCTACGACAGCCACGAGGAATTGTTCGACAGCGCGGCGGCCAAGGTGTGGAGTGGACGCATCAAGCCGTTCAAGCTGCCGAACCTGCGCGTCAGCGAGAGCGTGGACGACAGCAAGGCGATCAACCGCATCCACGGCGGCGCGATCGTGATCGCCGGTTCCGGCATGGCGAACGGCGGCCGCGTGCGCCACCACCTGGCGAACAACCTCGCCTACGCGCGCAACCACGTGATCTTCGTGGGCTACCAGGCCGCAGGCACGCTGGGGCGGCTGCTGGTGAACCGCGTGCCGCGGGTGCGCCTGTTCGGCAACGACATTCCCGTGCGTGCGCAGATCCACACCGTGGGCGGCCTCTCCGCACACGCCGACCAGCAGGGTTTGCTGGACTGGTACGCCAGCGGCCCCGAGCATCCACCGGTGGCGCTGGCGCATGGCGAGAATCCAGCGCGCGAGGCGCTGGCGGCGATCCTGCAGCAGCGCTTCGGCGTCAAGGTGACGCTGGCGGAACCGGGCATGCAACTGGACGTCTGACGCAGGCGGCATTTCATCGGGAGAGCTGACCATGCAGGCCACCGGCACGTTCACGGTAAAACTCGAACCGCAATCGCCCGCGCACGCCGACAGCGGCCTCGGCCGCATGGGCATCGACAAGCAATTCAGCGGCGATCTGGAGGCGCACAGCCTGGGCGAGATGCTGGCGTTCCGCAGCGCGGTGGACGGCTCGGCCGGCTACGTGGCGATGGAGCGCGTGACCGGCACGCTGCACGGGCGGCGCGGCGCCTTCGTGCTGCAGCACTCGGGCACGATGGACCGCGGCACGCCCACGCTGACCGTGCTCGTGGTGCCGGATTCGGGCACCGACGAACTGGCCGGGCTCACCGGCGCGCTGGCGATCCACATCGACGCGCAGGGCGGCCACTCGTACAGCTTCGATTACTCGCTGGGCTGACGCGGCCGGCGCGACAGCCGGGCATGGCCAGGTAACGTTCCGCGCCTCCGCGGCGAAAGGACAGGGCGATTCCCATTCCGTCCCGTCCCCGAGGTAGCCATGCCCATGCAAATCCATCCGCTCCGTCGCGGCAAGCTCGCGCTTGCCGTGTTGTTCGCCGCCGCCGCCGCGACCAGCCTGTCCGCCGCCGCCGCGGATCGGCCGATCCACGTGCGCGGGGCGATCACCCAGGTGACCGCCACCGGTTTCACCGTGCAGACCAGCGACGGCCCGCGCCGCGTCGCGATCGCCGACACCACGCGCATTGCCGGGGTGGTTCCGGGCACGCTGGCGGAGATCCAGCCGGGATCGTTCATCGGTTCGGCCAACGTGCCGGACGGCAACGCCGCCCGCGCGCTGGAAGTGGTGGTGTTTCCGCCGGCGATGAAGGGCATGGGCCTGGGCGACTACCCCTGGGACCTGCCGGCCGGTGGCAGCCGGTTGCCGACCGCGATGACCAACGGCAGCGTCAAGCAGGTGAGCCGTGGCGCCGCGATGCCCTCGGCGATGACGAACGGTACGGTGAAGACCGTGGCCGGCCAGGGCAAGCTCCGGCTGGTGGTCGATTACGGCAAGGGCGAAAAGACCATCGAGGTGCCGACGAACGCGCCGGTGGTGACGTTCCGGCCGGCCGACCGCAGCGCGCTGGTGGTGGGCGCGCATGTCTTCGTGGCGGGGCCGCCCGGCGATCCGGTGACGGCCGCGGTGGTGAGCGTGGGCCTGGACGGCACCGTGCCGCCGATGTGAGACCGGCCTACGGCGTCGCCGGCTCCAGCACCAGCGTGTGCTGCGCCGGGCCCGGCAGCAGCGGGGTGGGGCGGCCGCGCACCCAGTCTTCGTGGCCGGCGCCGTAATACGGCGACAGCGGGTTGTCGCTCTGTCCGCCCGGCATTTCGAGGATGCCTTGCGCCTCGTGGCCGGGCGACACCGCCAGGCGTTCGGAGGCGCCGAAGCCCGGGCGCGCCACGCGCGGCATGTTGTCGTCGCCGGGCAGTTCGTCTGCCGGCATGTCGAGGAAGTGCGCCAGGAAACCGGGCAGGCCACGCGACAGCGGGTGCGCGATTCCCGCATGGTTGATCTCGCCCCAGCGGCGCGCGGCCAGGCCGCCGGGTCGCGCACCCTGCCGGTCGGCCACGCGGCGCGCGGCATCCAGCAGCAGCGCGTGCCAGTCCGCGTAGGCCGGGTCCAGCAGGTTCATCGGCTGGCGTTGCACCAGCATCCACAGCGCGGCCTCCGGGTTGCCGAGGCCGGGCCAGGCGAAGTCGGGATACTTTGCGTGGACGCGGGCGGCGAACGGAGCGAGCGCCGCGTCCTGCACCTCGTGGCGGAACGCGCGCACGAGGCGGTAATCCACGCTGTCCGGATCGGCGCGGCCGCTCCACGCGGCGGTGAGTTCGCGCAACTGGCGCAGCGACGGATCGCGCGCGTCGGCCAGCGTGTCCTGCAGCAGGCGCTGCCAGCGGGCGAGGAACACCGCGCGGTCGTCGAGCTGGATGTCGAGCAGGTTGCCGGGCATGAAATCGGCCCGCGCGGACAAGTCGTCGCGGATCTGCCGCGCGCGCGCGCCAAGGTCGTGGCCGCCGTCGCCGAGCAGCGCCAGCGCCTCGCCGCCCACGGTGCGGTTGTTCGCCGTCCACAGCCGGCCGTCCGCGGGATCGGACACGCGCGGGTACTGCGCTGCGGCGGCCCGGCCGGTCCAGCCGCTGCCCGGCTGCGACCAGTCGGCGGGTAGATGGGGGTCGTAGCCGGCACGCAGGGGGACGCTGTTGCCGGCGATGGTCCAGCCGACGTGGCCCGCGCTGTCGGCCACCAGGATGTTCTGCGGCGGCATGCCGAAGCGGGGTGCGAGATCCAGCGCGGCCGCGACGGTGGCGGTGTGTTCCAGCTGCATCAGCTCGAGGTTGTAGGAACGCGGCTGCTGGCCGATCCAGGCCAGCGCCAGCGGCGTGCCGTCGGTGTCCTTCGCGAGGATCGGGCCCCAGCGCGTGTCTTCCACCGCCAGCGTGTGCGGCGCCGCGTCCTTCACCCGGATGATTTCCTGGTGCGTCTGCAGCGTGTCCCAGCCGCCGGGCACCTGGTAGCGCGAGGGATCGCGCGGATCGCGCTGCACGCGCACCCAGTCCATCCAGTCGCCGTAGCTGTTGGTGAAGCCCCAGGCGAGCTGGCCGTTGGAGCCCACCACCACCGCCGGCGTGCCGGGCAGGCCCACGCCGACCACGTCGCGCTCGCCGTGCGGCGCGGCGGGGTCGGGATAGCGCAGGCGGGTGCGGAACCAGATGTTGGGCACGCGCAGGCCCAGGTGCATGTCGTTCGCCAGCATCGCCGCCCCGCTGCCGGTGAGCCTGCCGGCCACCGCGAAGCTGTTGCTGCCGGGGCGCCGCGCGTCGTGGCTGGGCGCAAGCAGCGCGGCAAGGCTGGCGGCCGGCTTGGCGGCGGGCAGGCGGCGCAGGTCGAACGTGCCGGCGTCCGGCGGCACCGGCTGCGGCGACAGCGGGCCTTGCAGCGGCGCCTCCCACTCGGGATCGGGTGCGAGCAGGAAATCCACCAGCGGGCCGGGCAGCGTCGCGCGCATCTGGGCGATGTGCAGCTCGCGCGTGTTGCGGCCGTCGCCGTTGAGGTCCAGGTACATCGCGGCGATCACCAGCAAGGTGTCCTCCGCGCGCCACGGCTTCGGCTTCGTGCGCAGCAGCAGGTATTCCCAGGGCCGTACGCGCAGCGCGGCGAGCCCGGCGTTGACGCCGTCGCGGTAGCGTTCCAGCGCCAGCCGGTCGGCCGGGGAAAGCTGGGCATAGGCGGCTGTCGCCACCGCCCGCAGGCGATGGCGGCGATGCTCGATGTCGATCGCCAGCGCCGGCGGCCCGACCAGTTCGGCCAGCTCGCCCGCGGCGGCGCGGCGCGTCAGGTCCATCTCGAACCAGCGTTCCTGCGCGTGCACGTAGCCCAGCGCGAAGTCCAGGTCGCCGCGGCTCTTGCCGGTGAACGTGACCGTGCCCAGCGCGTCGCGCTGGATCTGCACCGGCGCCTGCACGCCGCCGGTGCGCACTTCGCCATCCAGCCGGGCGCGGCTACCGGCCAGCGCGTACCAGCCGGCGGCGAACGCGCCCGACAGCAGCACGGCCACCCCGAGCAGCAGGCCGCGCACCCAGCGGCGGCGGCGCGCGCTCATTGCGGCGCGAAGACGGCGAAGATGCCCGCGTAGGGCCGGACCAGGAAGGCCGGCGCGCCTGCGTAGCCGTCGCCGTTGACGAAGATCTGCGAGATGCTGCCGTCGAGATACAGCGCGTCGCGGCAGCCCAGCTCGTCGCGGAACAGCCGCGCGAAGTCGTGGAAATTCACCGGCACCTCGCTCACCGCAAACACCACTTCGTGCGGCGTCTTCGCGCACACGCCGCTGCGCCATTTCAGGCTGCCGGAATCGTCCACGAACTGCGGGTTGAGCTGGCCGGCGATCACCAGCATGGGGCCGGACTGCGTGGCCCAGCGCGCGGGCTTGCCGTCGGCCTTGAAGTCGGCGCTGGTGCGCACCGCGGCGTGGCCGTCGGGGTAGACCGCGAACACGCCGTTCGGCAGCAGCGAGAAGTTGCCGGAGGCCGGGTTGCCGTGCGCCAGGTTCAGCGGCACCAGGGTCTTGCCGTTCTCCACGTACAGGCCCAGCGGGGCGTTCTGGCGGTCGTAGATGCCTGCGTTGGTGGCGAACAGCAGGCGCTGGCCGCGCGCCTCGCCCCATTGCTGCAGCGTCTCGATGTCGCCGTAGGCCTCGCTGCTGGCCGGGTCGCGCCAGTGCAGGCTGAGCGGGTCGCGCTTCAGGTCCAGCGTCACCACCCGGTAGTTCTGGCCGTCGAAACTCAGCTCGCGGCTGCTGGGCGTGCGGGCGGAGCTGTTGCAACCGGCGGCGCACGCAAGCAGCGCGAGCAGCGCCAGCGGGCGCCAGCGACGCAGCATGCGGGAGGGGCGGGGCATCATGCGCATCCGCGGATGGTCGCCGCCCGGCGGCCGTCGGCGCAAGTCCGCGGACGCCGCATCCGGGGCCGGCGTCACAAAGCCGCTAGAATGGCCGCTTTCCGCGGTCGTTTCGCCATGCCCTACACCCCCATCGTCGCCACCCTGGGCTACGTCCTCTCGCCCGACGGCAGCCGGGTGCTGATGATCCACCGCAACGCCCGGCCCGACGACCAGCACCTGGGCAAGTACAACGGCCTGGGCGGCAAGATGGAGCCGGGCGAGGACATCGCCGCCTGCATGTGCCGCGAGATCCGCGAGGAGGCCGGCATCGAATGCCTGTCGATGCAGCTGCGCGGCACGCTGAACTGGCCCGGCTTCGGCAAGCAGGGCGAGGACTGGCTGGGCTTCATCTTCCTGATCGACCGCTACGAAGGCACGCCGCTGGCCGCCAACCCGGAAGGAACGCTGGAATGGGTGGCGCGCGACCGGCTGCTGGACCTGCCGATGTGGGAAGGCGACCGCCACTTCCTGCCGCTGGTGTTCGACGCGGACCCGCGCCCGTTCCACGGCGTGATGCCATACAAGGACGGGCGCATGCAGTCGTGGTCGTGCAGCCGGTCGTGAGCGCGGCGGCGAAGCGCATCCGCATCGTCGCCGCGGTGATTTGCGACGCGGCCGGCCGCACCCTGCTGGTGCGCAAGCACGGCGCCACGGTGTTCCAGCAGCCCGGCGGCAAGCGCGATCCCGGCGACGCGGACGACCAGGCCACGCTGGCGCGCGAGCTGCGCGAGGAGCTTGGCTGCACGCTGCTACCGGGTTCGGCGCGTTTCCTGTGCCGCGCCAGCGCGCCCGCCGCGAACGAGCGCGGCTACGTGGTGGAGGCCGAGGTCTACCTGGTCGAGGTGAGCGGCGCGATCCGCGCCCAGGCCGAGATCGCCGAACTGTGCTGGGTCGATCCCGTCGCACCGGACGTGCCGGTGGCGCAGCTGAGCCTGGAGCACATCCTGCCGTTGCTGCATTGAGCCGCGCCGGTCAGGGCACGTCGGCGATCCAGGCGTCGGTGCCGAACTTGTCCTTCACCAGCGCCTGCGCCTGCACCCGTTCCACCTCGCGCAGCAAGTCGTCGGCGAGGCCGTGCAGGCGGCGGAAGGTGTCCAGCATGCGTTCGACCACCGCCGCGCGCGGCAGGCCGGTCTGGCTGCGCAGCGGATCGACGCGCTTGGCGGCGCTGGCGGTGCCCTTGTCGGACAGCTTCTCGCGGCCGATGCGCAGCACGTCCAGCATCTTCGCCGCATCGATGTCGTAGGCCATGGTGACGTGGTGCAGCAGGGCGCCGCCGCGGCGCGTCTGCGCGGCACCGCCGATCTTGCCCGCGGCGGAGGCGATGTCGTTGAGCGGCTGGTACCAGGCCTCGATGCCCAGTTCGCGCAGCGCCTCCAGCACCCAGGCGTCCATCAGCGCGTAGGATTCCTGGAAGCTCAGGCCTTCGACCATCGACAGCGGTGCGTAGACCGAATAGGTGATGGTGTTGCCCGGCTCGATGAACATCGCGCCGCCGCCCGAGATGCGCCGCACCACCTCGATGCCGTGGCGCCGCGCGGCATCGCCGTCCACCTCGTTGCGCAGCGACTGGAAACGCCCGATCACCACCGCGGGGGCGGCCCATTCCCACAGCCGCAGCGTGGGCGGACGCCGGCCCGCGCCGACTTCCGTCAGCAACGCTTCGTCCAGCGCCATGTGCAGCAACGGCGGCTGCGGCGCGGCGTGGATCAGCTGCCAGTCGTGGTCGCGCCAGTCGCTGCGGCTCATGCGTGCGTGCCTTCGTGCAGGGCGCGGCGCAGCGCGACGAGGATGGCCTCGACGGAGATGCCGTACATCATGGTGCCCGCAGGGAGCGCGGCCTCGATGGCGGCGGCGAGCGTGGCGTCGTCGCTCGCGACGGGCCGGCCTTCCAGCGCGGCGTCGATGGCCGGCAGCGCCGTATCCGGTTCCAGGAAGAAATCGCCGCTCAGCCGCACGTCGGCGAGCCGGCCGTCGCGCAGCGCGAGGTCCATCACCACCAGCTTGCCGCCGGGCATCTTGTATTCGCCGTGCATCCGCCGCGCGCCTGCGTGTCGCCCGGGCGTGCCGGGACGTGGACGACGATTTTAACGCGGAGCCGGCTTACCAGCCGCGGCCGTGGAAGTTGCTCTTGCCCACGCCGATCGAGAAGCTCACGGCGCCGGTGGGATGGTCGCAGTCGCCGAGTCGCTTGGTGACGCCCACCGTGCCGGTCTGGTAGTTGCCGCTCATGTGGTTGCCGGCCATCACGCCCATGCCCACGCTGCCGTGCATCTGCGCCTGGTTGTAGGTGGAGTCGTCGCAGCGCTGCGCGCTGGCGAGCTGCTCGTCCTGCGCGCGGGTGCGGCCGCTGGTGTCGCCGTAGTACACGCCGGGCGCGCTGCTGGCGGGTTTGGACGTGGTGCCGGCATGCGCGGGCAGGTCCGAGGGCGGCAGGTCGCTCTGCGGCGGCAGCTTGAGGTTGAGCGGCTGGCCCGAAGTCTGGGCCAGGGCCGCGGTGGCCAGCAGGCTGGCGGTGAGTGCGATGACTAGCCGTTTCATGGGGCGGGGCTCCGGGGACCTTGCGTGTACAACGCGCGACGCGGCGACGCGGTGGACACCTGCCTGATTGGACGGCTGGCCGCCGCCGGAAGTTCCGTCCGGCGCCGTTCAGCCCGTGGTCTCGATCCGTTCCACCCGCCGCAGGCCGCGCGGCAGCAGGTTGCCGCGGGTGGCGCGGTTGCCGCCGTACTCGACCAGGTCGGCCCAGCGCAGGGTGAGCTTGCGCGCGCCGGCGTACATCGTGACCTCGCCCTTGCCCTCGGTCACCACCGCGACGCCGGCCACGCGCTCGCCTTCCGCGAGCTGCTTCTTCGGAATCTCGATCAGCTTGTTGCCCTTGCCCTTGTCGAGTTCCGGCAGTTCGGCCACCGAGAACATCAGCAGGTGGCCTTCCGAGGTGACCACCACGATGCGGTCGCGGGCGGGGTCGGCGCTGGCCTGCGGCGCCAGCACCCTGGCGCCGTCGCTCAGCGAGATGATCTGCTTGCCGGCCTTGTTGCGGCCGGTGAGCGCCTCGAAGCGGGTGACGAAGCCGTAACCGAAATCGGTGGCGAGCACGAGGCGGGTGTCGTTGTCGCCCGCGGTCAGCGCATCGAAGCTGGCGCCGGCCGGCGGGGTGAAGCGGCCGGTGAGCGGATCGCCGTTGCCGCGCGCGGAGGGCAGGGTGTGCGCGGGCGTGGAATAGCTGCGGCCGGTGGAGTCGATCACCGCGATCTGCTGGGTGGTGCGCGCCTTCACCGTGGCGAGCAGGCCGTCGCCCTCGCGGTAGCTCAGGCCCTCGGCGTCGATGTCGTGGCCCTTGGCGGCGCGGACCCAACCCTTCTGGCTCAGCACCACGGTCACCGGCTCGCTGGCGACCAGGGCGCTCTCGTCCAGCGCCTGCGCGGCTTCGCGCTCGACCAGCGGCGAGCGGCGCGCGTCGCCGTACTTCTCGGCGTCGGCGCGCAACTCGTCCTTGATCAGGCCCTTGAGCTTGGCCGGCGACTTCAGCAGCACGTTGATGCGCGCGCGTTCCTCTTCGAGCTGGTCGCGCTCGGCGTTGATCTTCATTTCCTCGAGGCGGGCCAGCTGGCGCAGCCTTGTCTCGAGGATGTAGTCGGTCTGTTCCTCGCTGAGCGCGAAGCGCTTCATCAGCACCGGCTTGGGCTCGTCCTCGGTGCGGACGATGCGGATCACCTCGTCCAGGTTGAGGTAGGCGATGCGCAGGCCTTCCAGCAGGTGCAGGCGGCGCTCGACCCTGGCGAGGCGGTGGTTGAGCCGGCGCGTCACCGTGCTGGTGCGGAAGCTGAGCCACTCGGTGAGGATCTTCCTGAGGTCCTTCACCTGCGGGCGGCCGTCCAGGCCGATCATGTTGAGATTGACGCGGAAGCTCTTTTCGAGGTCCGTGGTGGCGAACAGGTGCGGCATCAGCTCGTCGGCGTCGACGCGGCTGGAGCGCGGCACCAGCACGAGGCGGATCGGGTTCTCGTGGTCGGATTCGTCGCGCAGGTCCTCGATCATCGGCAGCTTCTTCGCGCGCATCTGCGCGGCGATCTGTTCGAGGATCTTCGACGGGCTGACCTGGTGCGGCAGCGCGGTGATGACGATGTTGCTTTCCTCGCGCACGTACACCGCGCGGGCGCGCACCGAGCCGGTGCCGCCCTGGTACATCGCCAGCAGTTCGCTGCGCGGGGTGATGATCTCGGCTTCGGTGGGGTAGTCCGGGCCGCGCACGTGCTCGCAGAGGTCGGCCACCGTGGCCTCGGGTTCGTCGAGCAGGCGGATGCAGGCGGCGGCCAGTTCGCGCAGGTTGTGCGGCGGGATGTCGGTGGCCATGCCGACCGCGATGCCCATCGAGCCGTTGAGCAGCACGTGCGGCACGCGCGCGGGCAGCCACGAGGGTTCTTCCAGCGTGCCGTCGAAGTTCGGCACCCAGTCCACCGTGCCCTGGCCCAGCTCGCCCAGCAGCGCCTCGGCGATGGGGCTGAGCTTGGATTCGGTGTAGCGCATCGCCGCGAAGCTCTTCGGATCGTCCGGCGAGCCGAAGTTGCCCTGGCCGTCCACCAGCGGATAGCGGTAGGAGAACGGCTGCGCCATCAGCACCATGGCCTCGTAGCACGAGGTGTCGCCGTGCGGATGGAACTTGCCGATCACGTCGCCGATGGTGCGCGCGGATTTCTTCGGCTTGGCCGTGGCGGCGAGGCCCAGCTCGCTCATCGCGTACACGATGCGCCGCTGCACCGGCTTCAGGCCGTCGCCCACGAAGGGCAGAGCGCGGTCCAGCACCACATACATCGAGTAGTCGAGATAGGCCCGCTCGGCGTATTCCTTGAGCGGGATCTGTTCGTAATTGGCTTGCAGGTTCATGCGGGAACGTCGAAAAGGCGCGCGGGTCGCGCGGATAACCGGACGATGGTGCCAGAAACCGGGGCCCCCGGGCGAGGGGCGGCGCGCGCAGGGCGCGCGGCGCCGCGGTTCAGCGGCGGCCGGAGCCGAAGAACATCAGGTAGACCAGGCGGCCGTTTTCCAGGCTGTCGCCGAAGCCGTTGCCGGCGGTGTGCCACAGCCAGGGACGCAGCAGGACCAGGCGGTTGAAGCGCATGGGCACCGTCATGCTGAGTTCCCACTGGCTGTCGTCGTTGCTGTCCTTCTCGATGATGTCGCGGTGCATTTCGGCGCTGGAGGCGTAGCCCATCGCCGCCAGTTCCTCGTGGGTGAGCGGGCGGCGGTCCGTGTTGGTGCGGCGGTGGCGGTAGAAGTCGGTGCCGCCGCGGCAATCCTCCGGCCGGCTGAGGTACAGCACTCCGGACCAGTGCGATGGATCGGTGTGCACCCTGGCCTTGCCCTGGTCGTTCGCGAGCGTGATGCGGCACTTGCCGTGGGATTGCGGCGGCGTCATCAGCGCCAGCGGTTCGCCCACGATGGTCGACACGAATTCGGGAAGCCCGTCCAGCGGCAGGCGTTCCAGCGAATTGCGCCCGGGGAACGAGCCTTCCTGCGGCGGATAGGTAAGCTTGAGGGCGGCGTCGCGGAACCCGACGGGATCCTGGAGGAAGTCGTCGACGACGATGATGGAGGTGGGCATGCGGAGGGAGGTTATCGGCTGGCGCGCGACCGCTCAAGGCTGCGCGGCACAGCGGGCGCAAGCCAGCGCGGAAGGTCGCCGCCTGCTCAGCGCGGCACGCGGTAGCCGCCCGGCACGCCGTCGGGGCTCAGGGTGAGTTGCCACAGCTGGTCGCGGCGGCTGCGGAACACCGCGGCGGAGGCGCCCAGGTAGTAGTGCCACATGCGGCGGAAGCGCTCGTCGTAGCTTTTCGACAGCGCAGGCCATGCCGCGTCGAAGTTCGCGCGCCACGCCATCAGGGTGCGGTCGTAGTCCGGGCCGAAGTTGTGCCAGTCCTCGACAACGAACAGGTTCTCCAGCGCGGTGGCGACCTGGCCCATCGCCGGGATCATGGAGTTGGGGAAGATGTACTTTTCTATCCACGGGTCGGTCTGCGCGGGCTGGCCGTTGCTGCCGATGCAGTGGAGCACGGACAGGCCGCCCGGCTTCAGGCAGCGGCGCACGGCCTCGAAGTAGGCGCGGTAGTTGCGCCCGCCCACGTGCTCGAACATGCCGATGGAGTACACGGCGTCGAACGGCTCGTCGATCTCGCGGTAATCCTGCAGGCGGATCTCGATCGGCAGGTCCCGGCACAGCTCGCGGGCGAACTCGGCCTGCTGCTCCGACACGGTGATGCCCACGCCGCTGACGCCGTGGTGCTCCGCGGCGTATTTCAGCGCCTCGCCCCAGCCGCAGCCGATGTCCAGCACGCGCTGGCCGGGCGCCAGCCGCAGCTTGCGGCAGACCAGGTCCAGCTTGGCGGCCTGGGCGTCGTCGAGGTTGTCGGCCTGCGCCCAGTAGGCGCAGGAATACACCAGCCGCCGGCCCAGCATGGCCTGGAACAGGTCGTTGCCGAGGTCGTAATGCGCCTTGCCGATCTCGAACGCGTGCTCGCCGCGCTGCAGGTTGACGAAGCGCGCCCGGAGATGGGCGATCAAGGTGTCCAGTGTGCGGAGATGCTCGTCCACGTGCGAACCGAGCAGGCGGGTGAAGAAGCCGGGCAGGTCCTCGGCGTCCCACCAGCCGTCCATGTAGGCCTCGCCCAGGCCCAGCGAACCATGCGCGAACACCCGGGCGTACAGGCGCCTGTCGTGCACGAGGATGTCGGTGGGGGCGTGGCCGTTGATGCGCACGCCGGCCAGCTCCAGCAGCTCGGCGGCGCGCTGCTTCAGCGAATCCCGGCTCACGGCAGCCGCTCGCCGCCCAGCACGCCGAATCGCGCCGGCAGAAGTGCGTAGACCACGGCCACGCCGGCGTCGCGCACTTCCTGCAGCAGCGCCTCGGCCTCGCTTTCGCGCAGCATGAACTCCACCACCGTGGGCAGGTCGTCGGTGAGTTCGAAGAACGCTTCCTCGTGCAGCACGCCATGCCGGCCGAAGCCGGCGATGGCGCGGAACACCGAGCCGCCGCCGAGCTTGCGCCGCTTCGCGAGTTCCAGCAGCCACTCGGAGACCAGCATGCCGTCGTTGCGCGCGTGCATCTGCGCGTAGAAACGCAGCAGCACGCCGTCGATCAGGTTTTCAGTGCCCATGTCGCCACTCCGGTGTCAGTGCCTGAGCAGGCCGCGGCTGAGCGCGATGCCCACGATGGTCATGCCCAGCGAACCGACCAGGTGCATCGCCACGTGGCCGCCGAACCACAGGTATTGCTGGCGCAGCAGCAGGGTGTCGGCTTCCGCGGAGAAGGTGGAGAACGTGGTGAGTCCGCCGAGGAAGCCGGTGAGCATGAACAGCCGCAGCTCCGGCGGCAGGCTGTGGAAGTGCTCGAACACGCCCATCATGCAGCCCATGATGAAGCCGCCCAGCAGGTTCGCCGCCAGCGTGCCCAGCGGCACGGTGGGGAAGATCGGGTTGAGCGCGATGCCCAGCAGCCAGCGCAGCCAGCAGCCCAGCGCGCCGCCCAGGCCCACCGCGATGAATCCGTTGAAGTTCACGTGAAAAGTCTCCTGTGCGCGCTTCGTGGCATCCGCGGCTACAGGCACGCCTGCGCCGCCGGAATCCGGTGGTGCAGGCATCATCAGCCCCTGCGATGGGTCGTGCGGGGCGGTTCGTTCCGCCGGGGAACGGGAGGCATGCCATCTCCCTCATGGAGCCGCATGCTAGCCGATGCGACGGGGCCGGGGTCAAGCGACTCCGGGCGGCGCGGAAATCACGTCGTCGCGCAGCGCCTGCGCCAGCGTCGCGGAGCGGTAATCCGCGGCCAGGCTGGCGTGCTGCCACACCGATTCGTCCACGGTCTCGTTGACGCCGCCGCCCAGCTCCCGCTGGTACGGCGACTTGAACCGCTTGTAGACGCCGCCCATGAATTCGCCGAAGGAATCGCGTGGCGTGCCCAGCACCGCGTCGGCCGCGGGCGTCAGCAGCGCGCTGCAGGCCAGGCCGGCGTCCATCGCCTTGCGCTGCAGCCAGGCCAGCGCAAGGTCCGGCAGCGGATCGGGGCTGCGACCGGCGCCGTCGTGGTCGTTGCCGCCGCCCACGTCGGCGTGCGCGCCGACGAACCAGCGCTGCTCCACGTCGATCTGCTCGGGCTTCTTGCTGGTGGACGGCTCGCCGGGCGCGAGCATCGCGGGGTTGCGCGTCCACTTGGTGGGCGCGAAGTCGGCCCGGCGCTCGTCCAGCGCCAGCGCCTGGTAGGCGTGCTTGACGATGTAGCTGAGGTCGGTGTCGTGGAACTGGTAACGCTTGCGGGCGAACGGGAACCAGGCGGCGGTGCCGGGGATGCCCAGCGAGCCCACGGTGTCCCACACGCCGATGAAATGGATGTCCGTTTCGCGGGAGCGCGCGGTGCGCCAGGCCACGGCCGCGTCGTCGCCGGGCTTGATCTCGGTGTCGCGATAGAACGTGTAGGCGGCGCTCGCGTCGGCGTCGGCGATGGTGCCGCTGCGGTCGCAGTGCAGCAGGCCGCACTTGCGCAGCATGCCGCCCAGGCTGCGCGCGGTGTAGGCGCCGCGGCTGAAGCCGAACAGCCAGATCTCGTCGCCGGGTTGCCAGCGTTCGCACAGCCAGCGGTAGCCGTCCTTGACGTTGCCGGACAGGCCGTAGCCGAACGCGCCGCCCAGCAGGCGACCGATGCCGGGTTCCACGCCCACTCCGGGGATGTACTCGACCAGTTGCTCGGCGCCGGCCGGGTCGCGCGGCGCGATCAGCCGGCGCAGGCGCTCCACGTTGGTGTTGGACTCCGGCTTGTTCCAGGTGCCGTCGAACAGTACGACCAGTCTGCGTGCGCTCATGTCGTCCTCCGTGGCGGCCGCGGCCGCGTTGTCCGTCCGGATTCCGGGTCGCCCGGCGGTCCGTGCCGGACGACACCGCGTGGACGATGCGCCGCGTCACAGCACCGGCGAATCGTCCCCCAGCATCGCCTTGCGCACGATCGCGATCGGCGCGAAGCCCTGCTGCATGAAACTGTCGTGGAAGCGTTCCAGGTTGAAGTCCTTGCCCTGCTTCTTTTCCAGGTCGGCGCGCAGCTTGAGGATCTCCAGCTTGCCCAGCGTGTAGTAGAGGTAGGTGGGATCGGAGGTGCCGCGCTTGGTTTCCACCTCGCCCACGGCGCGCGACTGGTAGCCTTCCTTGACGAAGAAGTCGACCGCCTGGTCCATCGTCATCCGGCCGGTGTGCAGCTTGATGCCGACGACGAAGCGCGCGTTGCGCAGCAGCGCATCCTGCAGCTGTCCCAGCCGCAGCATCAGCTGCTGGCGGCGGTCGTGCGGGTAGAGGAACTGCGCCAGGCCCTCGTCCAGCATCATCTGCTCGCAGTAGTGCGCCCAGCCTTCCACGTTGGTGTTCGCGCCCAGCAGCTTGCGCACGCGGTCGTGAAGGTCGTGCATCCACAGGAACTGGATGTAGTGGCCGGGATAGGCCTCGTGCGTGGCCACGCTGCTGATCACCGGGTAGCTGAACTGCGCCATGAACTCCTGGGTGCGCTGTTTGCTCCAGTCCGGATCGGGCAGGGTGACGTTGAAGTAGGCCTCCTTCGCCACGTGCTCGTACGGCCCGGGCGTGTCCATCGAGGCGAAGGTGGTGGCGCGCATGAACGGCGGCGTTTCCTCCACGATCGGCCGCACGTCCGAGGGCACGGTGAGGATGTTCTTCGCGCGGATGAACGCGACCAGCTGGTCGAAGGTGCCGCGGAACGCATCGAGCAGCTTGTCGCGCGGCGGATGGTCGGCGGCCAGCTCGGCCAGCACCTGCTGCGGCGTCTTCGCGGGGTCGAGCTCGTGCGCGACCCGGGCGAACTCCTGCTGGTTCGCGTGCAGGTTCGCCATGTCGATCGCGACCAGCCTGTCCAGCGGCAGCGCGACCATCTCGTCGTACTTCAGCTTGTCGCGGAACGCCTGCGCGCCGATGCGGAAGTCGCCGTGCGAGCGCGGCAGCAGGTCGGTCTTCAGCCACGCCTGGTAATCCTGCAGCGCCTTGATCACCGCGCCGTTGCTGGCGGCGAACTGTTTCCTGAGGTCCGCATCGGCGACGTCGGCGAACGCGGACGGTACGTCCTTCTGGAAAAAGCTCACCAGGCCGGGCAGCTGTTCCAGCGCGATCTTCGTGTAGATCTCCGGCGGGTTGTCGAGGTTCCTGCGCGCATCGGCCAGCACGGCGGGCATCAGCTTCTCGCGGGCGATCAGCGCGCGCAGGCGCGTTTCGGGCGGCGCGAACTTGCGCTCCATCAGGGTGAACGCGCTGCTGGTGATGCCGCTGGAATAGATGTCGGGGTTCTTCTGCCAGGGCCGTATCGTCTCCAGCGTGAGCAGGGTGCTGCGGATGTTGTTGAGCACCAGCTCGCGGTCGCCGCGCACGTATTCGCCGAGCGTCTTCGGGTCCACCGCGGCGACGCGCGCTTCCCACTGCTTCAGCGCCTTGATGTTGGCGTCCACGCCTGCCCGCGAGTAGTCCTCCAGCTTGTCGTCCAGGGCGTGCAAGCCGTCGACGGTGGCGGTACTGGGGTTGGCCGGGAAGTAGTAGTCGTCGAAATAGTGGTCGGCCAGCTGCATGAAGGCCTGATCGGCAGGCGCTGCCGCCGTGGCAGCCGCAGGCGCGGCCTGCGCCGCGAGGGCCGCGCCGCTCATGGGCAGGGCGAGGGCAAGGGCGCAGGCGATCCGGGTGAGCGGTTTCATCGAGAATTTCCCCATGGCATGACGAACCGTATCCGCGCGTGGCGGCACGGCCATGCCGGAAGACTAGCGCAGCGCAGCCCACGCGCGCAGTGTCGAAGGGCACGGAGCCGTTGGGAAATCAGAGACGGGCGGCGAGTTCCTGCGCCACGGCTTCCGGGGCGAGGCCGTAGGCGTGGATCACATGGTTGCCGGGGCCGTATGGGCCCCACTCGTCGGCGCGCGTGGTGGTGAAGATGCCCTGCGTGGGCACGCCCGAGGCGCAGGCCAGATGCATGATGCCGCAGTCCAGGCTGAGGTAGCCGTCGAGGCTGGCGAGCACGGCGCCGAGCTGGCGCAGGTCGGTGGAAAAGTAGTCGGGGTAGCGCGAGTCCAGCATGGAGCGGCCGGACATCGGCACGATCTCCACCAGCCGGCAGTCGGGGCGCAGCCGTTCCAGCGTCTGCAGCAGCGGGTTCCACCAGTCCGCGCCCAGCAGCTTGGGGCCGGTGGCGTTGGCGAACACGCCGATGGTCTTGCGCTGCGCGGGATCGGCTGGCGCCAGCGCCAATACGCGATCCAGCACCTGCCGCCCGCGGGCGCGCTCGGCCTCGTCCAGGCGGATGTCCGGTACCGGGTAGGCGCGTTCGGCGGTATCGCCCAGCGCCTGGCGCAGCAGGTACACCGGGCGCTGGCCCTTGCTCTGCACGTGCTCGGGCACCTCGACCGCGTGGGTCACGCTGCCGCTCTTCTTCGGGCCGCTGTAGCCCAGCGTCCAGGTGGCGCGCGCCTTCAGCAGCAAGAGGCGGCCGGTCTGCGATTGCGGGTCCACGTCGATCGCGAGGTCGTAGTGCGCCTTGCGCATGCCGCGCAGCCCGCGCATCCACTGGCGCGGATGGCCGAAGCCGTGCGCAGGCAGCTGGAACACCTGGCTAACGCGGTCGTAGTGGCCGTAGAGTTCGCGGCCGGCCTGGCTGCGCGTGACGATGTCGATCTCGGCGCCGGGATACGTGGCTTCCAGCTCCTGGATCAGCGGCGTCAGCAGCAGCGCGTTGCCCAGCGTGTGGCTGATGTGGCAGACGAGGATGCGATGGATGCCCAGGCGCGGCAGCGGTTCGCTGCTTGGCTGCGCCGGCGCGCCGAACATCAGGCGCATCAGTCCGCGCGCCGCGCGGCGGCGCAGGTGGTCGAGGTCGAAGGAGTCGTGCGGTGATCGCGCCACGGTATGCCTGCAGGAGATGAGCCGGGTCAGCCAGCAGCGCGCATCGTAGCGTCAGGCGTGGCGGAAGGCTTGTCCTCGCGCACGAGCAGGCCGCGCTCGACCAGCCACTGCCGCGCATTCCCGGCGTCCTGCTCGAACCAGGCGCGGGCGGAGCCGAGCCGGAAGCTGTAGCCCCAGGCGTCCATGTCGGCCATCAGGCGGGCGCGGCCCACGCCGGGCAGGGCGTCGGCCAGCACGATCTGCAGGTAGCAGGTGGCGTCCTCTTCCTCGATCGAGTCGGTGGCGTCGGTGTGCACGGCGGCGCGCCGTTCCGGCGGCAGCACGATCAGGTGGCAGGCTTCGTGCAGCAGCGAATGCACCGGCGTGTCGCCGCGCGCATACACGTCGTGGCCGATGATGCCGGCTTCCTCGTCGCCCCAGTAGCTGCCGGGAATGGGCGTGCCGTCGGCCACGCGGTGCAGCGCGAGGCCGTAGTGGGCAAGCAGGGATTCGACGGTGGCGGTGTCGATATCGGCGAGGCGCAATACAGGGCTGGACATGGCGTTCCCTCTCCCCTCCGCGAGGAAGGGCGAGGTGGTGGGATCAGGTTGGCGGGAAAGCCGATCTTCGAGGCGCTTCGAAAGCAGAAAACCTTGCTGCAACGACAGGGGCGAGGCAGCGTGGCCCCTCACCCGACCCTCTCCCCGGAGGGGAGAGGGAGCTGGGCATCAGGTTGCGGGGTTGGACGCAGCCTTGCCCTCGGGCAAGGCCACCGACAGTTCCAGCACCTCGTGCCCGCTGTCGCGCTCGACGTTGATGTTGATGGCGTCGAGGTCCACGTGGACGTATTTCTTGATGACCTCGAGCAGCTCGTTGCGCAGCAGCGGCAGGTAGTCCGGCGCGCCGCGGGTGGAGCGCTCCTGCGCCACGATGATGCGCAGGCGTTCCTTGGCGACGCCTGCGGTGGGCTCGGGCTTGCGCTTCAGGAAGTCGAGTATGCCCATCGTGTCAGCCTCCGAACACGCGTTGCAGGAAACCTTTCTTAGGCGCGTCGAGGAAGCGCAGGGCGCGCTCCTCGCCGAGGATGCGGGCCACGGTGTCGCTGTAGGCCTGGCCGGCGTGCGAATTCGGATCGAGGATCACCGGCACGCCCGAGTTCGAGGCGGCCAGCACCTGTTCCGATTCCGGGATCACGCCCACCACGCTGATGCCGAGGATTTCCTCGACGTCCTTCACGCTGAGCATGTCGCCGTTGGCCACGCGCACCGGGCTGTAGCGGGTCAGCAGCAGGTGCTGCGTGATCGCGCCGTCGCCGCGCTCGGCGCGCCGGGTCTTGCTGGCGAGCAGGCCGAGGATGCGGTCGGAGTCGCGCACCGAGGACACTTCCGGGTTCACCACCACCACGGCGTGGTCCGCGAAGTACATCGCCAGGTGCGCGCCCTTCTCGATGCCGGCGGGCGAGTCGCACACGACGTAGTCGAAGCCGTCCGCGGACAGGCCGTCGAGCACCTTCTCCACGCCTTCCTGGGTCAGCGCGTCCTTGTCGCGGGTCTGGCTGGCGGCGAGCACGTACAGGTTCTCGTGGCGCTTGTCCTTGATCAGGGCCTGCTTCAGCGTGGCCTCGCCGTGCACGACGTTGACGAAGTCGTACACCACCCGGCGCTCGCAGCCCATGATGAGGTCGAGGTTGCGCAGGCCGACGTCGAAGTCGATCACGGCTACCTTCTTGCCGGCCATCGCCAGGCCGGTGGCAAGCGAGGCGCTGGTCGTGGTCTTGCCGACGCCGCCCTTGCCCGAGGTGACAACAATGATTTCAGCAGTCAAGGAACCATCTCCCGGGAATGTTCTTGTCGTTGTGGTTGTTGCGACTGCGGCCGGTCACAGCCTGGCCAGCAGCAGTTTCTCCCCTTCCAGCCAGCATCGCACGGATTGGCCTTCGAGGTCTTTCGGTATCTGTTCGAACACGCGGTAGTGGCCGGCGATGGCCACCAGTTCGGCACGGAAGTCGTGCACGAAGATGCGCGCGTCGGTGTCGCCCTGGGCGCCCGCCATCGCGCGGCCGCGCAGCCCGCCGTAGATGTGGATGTCGCCGTCGGCGATCACCTCGGCGCCGTTCGCGACGGTGCCGGTGACGGCGAGGTCGCGGTCGCGTGCGTAGATCTGCTGGCCCGAGCGCACGGTGCCGTCGTGGTGCAGCGTGCCCTGCGTGCGTTCAGCAGGCGCGGCTTCCGCAGGCGCGGCATCGCGTGCGGGCGCCGGTGCGGCGGCGGGTTCGGGTTCGGCGGGAGCCGCGGCCGCGCCGCTGGCCGGCTCGTAGGCGGCGCGGAACTTCGCGATCAGCGGCAGGCCCATGCGCCGGGCCATCGCCTCGGTCTCGCTGGTGCCGTAGGCTAGGCCCACCGGCAGCATGCCGGCGCTGCGCACGGCTTCCAGCAGCGCGTCGACCGCGCCGTCGTCGGGCAGGGCGGCGAGGTGGCTGAGGTCCAGCACCACGGCGGCGCGCGCGAACAGCTGCGGTGCGCTGCGCACGCGGCGCTCCAGTTCGTCGCACAGCGCGGCGGCATCGGCGCGGCGCACCCGCACGCAGGCGAGGCCGACCTGCCCGAAGCGCAGATCGCAGGCGTCGGAGGTATCCACTTTAACGGTCACTGGCGGCGCTCTCCGGCCTGTCGGCGCGGGCTGGAGGCCGGCGTGGCGCGTTCGCGCTCGGCCAGCCAGGGCAGATCGGGCAGGCCGCCGTGTTCGAGCCAGGTCTCGCGCACGTAGGCGTAGCTGGGAAGTTCCTTGGCGAGCAGGCTCACCTGCCGCCCGTGCGGCGCCATGCGCTGCTGGCCCACTTCCTGGAAGCCGTAGGTGCCGTGGAACAGCACGACCACGTCGTCGCGCGGCTCCAGGAACACCTCGCAGGCGAGCAGCGGCACGCGCACCTCGGCATAGCTGGTGACGTCGCAGTAGAAGATGCGGCCGAGGCCGTGGCGGCGGTAGGCGTTCGCGATCACGATGCGGTCGATGTACAGGAACGCGGGATAGCGTTCGCTGAACCAGCGGTAGTTGGTGCTTTCGTAGTCGCCGCCTTCGCGCAGCGCGATCAGGAAGCCGGCGAGGTGGCCGTCGATCTCGGCTACCCGGAAGTAGTCGGCGCGCTCGAAGAAATAGCGCAGCCGGGCCGCGTCGAGCGCGATGATGGATTGGCCGCCGGCGTTGTTGAGGGCCAGCACGGCGTCCAGGTCGTGCTCGCTGACGTCGCGGATGGCGAGGGCCATGCGTTGCTCCGCAGGGAAGGTGGGTGCCGGGCCGGCATGGCCTGACGGCAGAGACGCATTATGGCATGCACCCGGCACCTGCACACCTCGCGCCGCCACATGTAAAGGCTGCGTAAAACCCGGGGCCGTGCCTTTCGGCAGGGATGACTTCCCGCGCATTGCGCAGGGTCGGCAGGTGTCCAATCATGGGCGGCATGCCTCAGGTCAATTTCAGCCATATCCGGTTGCTGCGCTATGCCGGACTGTTCACCTATCTCTGCGTGGGCACGCCGCTGCTCACCGAGTGGGCGACGAACCGGCTGGTGCTGCTGAACCGGCCGAATTTCGCGCTGCTGCTGTGGTCGCTGTGCTACCTGGTGTTCGGCGTGCTGTATTGGGCGGTGACCTACGACCTCGGTTCGCGGCGCCATCTGGGGCTGCGCCTGCTGGGCCTGATGGTGATGACGCTGGCGGCGCTGGCGGTGGGCTGGTACAGCCACAGCGGCCTCACCGCGATGTTCCTGGCGGTGATGGCGATGGTGTTGCCGTGGCTGCTGCCGTTCTGGCTGGGCGTGCTGTGCATCGTGGTGCAGAACATCTGCCTGGTGGCGGTGTTCACCCGTTTTCCCGAATACCCGACGCTGGCGCTGGCCTTCCTGCAGACCATCATCTACCTGGGCATCTGCGCGCTCGCGTTCATCGCCTCGGTGGTGGCCAGCCACCAGACCGAGGAGCGCGAGGCGCTGCGCCGGCTCAATTCCGAACTGCGCGCCACCCGCGCGCTGCTGGCCGAATCCAGCCGCCTGGCCGAGCGCATGCGCATCGCGCGCGAGCTGCACGACCTGATCGGCCACCACCTCACCGCGCTCAGCCTCAACCTCGAAGTGGCCAGCCACGTCTGCAACGAGGACGCCGGCACGCACGTGCGCAAGGCCCAGACCACCGCCAAGCACCTGCTGGCCGACGTGCGCGAGGCGGTGAGCGAGCTGCGCCAGGACGACGCGATCGACCTGACCCAGGCGTTGCAGGGCCTCACCGAGGGCGTGCCGGGGCTGAAGGTGCACGTGGCGATGCCGCCGCGCTTCAGCATGGAGGACCCGCGCCGCGCACAGGTGTTGCTGCGCTGCGCGCAGGAGATCATCACCAACACCGCGCGGCACGCCGGCGCGCGCAACCTGTGGCTGACCTTCGCCTATGCCGGCCCCAGCCTGCTGGGGCTGCACGCGCGCGACGACGGCCGCGGCGCCACGCAGCCGGAGGCGGGCAACGGCTTGTCCGGCATGCGCGAACGGCTGGCCGAGTTCGGCGGCAGCATGACGCTGGAAACCGCGCCGGGCGAGGGTTTCGCGCTGACCGTGCGGCTGCCGCTGGGCGAGCAGCCGGAGCTGGCGCATGCGCCTTCGCGCATCGCTCCACCGGCGTTGAGTGTGCCCTGATGCACAGTACCGACCTGACCCCCGGCCGGGGTTCGCGTTGCGCGGTTTCAGCGTGCCAGAATGCGCCGGTCCGATCGCCGCTGCGCTGGAACGACGACCGTTTCGAGGATCCACGATGATTTCAGTCTGTCTCGTCGACGACCAGAACCTGGTGCGCCAGGGCGTACGTTCGCTGCTCGATCTGGCCCAGGACATCCGCGTGGTGGCCGAGTGCGCCGACGGCGCCCAGGCGGTGCAGGAGATCCCGCGCGTCAAGCCCGACGTGGTGCTGCTGGACCTGCGCATGCCGAACATGAGCGGGCTGGAGGTGCTGCAGGCGCTGGCCGCCCGCAACGAGCTGCCGCCCACCATCATCCTCACCACCTTCGACGACGACCAGCTGGTGCTGCAGGGCCTGAAGGCCGGCGCGCGCGGTTATCTGCTCAAGGACGTGTCGCTGGAACAACTGGTCGAGGCCGTGCGCACCGTGGCCGCGGGCGGCTCGCTGGTGGCGCCGATGGTCACCCAGCGCCTGCTGGCCGGCGTGGGCCGCATGCAGAACCAGTTCACCAGCCTGGAGCAGCCCGACCCGCTCACCGAGCGCGAGACCGAGATCCTGCGCCTGCTTTCCGGCGGCTACTCCAACAAGGAGATCGCGAACTCCCTGAAGGTGGCCGAGGGCACGGTGAAGAACCACGTTTCCAACATCCTCTCCAAGCTGGGGGTGCGCGACCGCACCCGGGCGGTGCTGAAGGCGCTGGAACTGGGCATCGTCTGAGGTCGCCCGGCGGCGATTCCATGCGCCGGCGGATGCTGCGGCGCAATGCCGGGCAGGTGCCGACAAGCCTGACAAGACAAGGCCTTGCGGCCGTCCAAACGGGGCGCCGGAACCCGTGGCGTTCCGGCGCATGAGCAAGTACCATCCAGTCCTTCGGCGTTTGCCGACCCCCGGTCGTCCCCCCGCGATCGAGCCGACGTCCAGGCTCGCGCGACGGCTGGGGCAACACCTGGATACCGCGTTCAGACGTTCGGAGACCTTGGAATGATGCGTGTTCGTGTTCTTGAATTCTTGGCGGCGTGCGCCATCGTCGTCGGCCTTGGTATCCTCGCCGCGGTGGTCATGCCCGGCAGCGGCCACATCGAGCGCTCCCTGGCGGTTGGCAAGGACATGCGCCAGGTCTACGACGTGCTGAGCAACTTCCGGCGCTTCCCCGAGTATTCGGTGCTCACTTCCAACGATCGCCAGATCAAGTACACCTACTCCGGCAAGACCTACGGCCCCGGCGCCGAAGTGGCCTGGACCAGCAGCGACCCCAAGGTGGGCACCGGTTCGCTGACCATCGACAGCGCCACGCCGGACTTCAACAAGGTCGACAGCACCGCCAAGTCCGCGAAGATCGTGTGGGACGTGGAAAACGGCTGGAAGGGCTACAACAAGACCTTCACCTTCGACCTGGAGCGCCAGGGCAGCCGCAACCAGCTCACCAACGTCACCTGGGCGTATGACGTGAAGTACGGCTGGAACCTGGTGAACCGCTTCGCGAACCTGTACATCCACGGCGATCCCGACTCGTTCATCGAGTACGGCCTGAACAACCTGCAGAACGTGCTGGCCTCCGTGCCGAACGTGGACTACAAGGACCTGATCCCCTACATCCGCCAGACCGAACAGACCCCGGTGCTGCTGGTGCCGGCGTCGATCCAGCGCAAGGACGGCATCGAGGGCCTGGCCGACACCGTGAACAAGGCGGTGGCGCAGATCCAGGCCACGGCGAAGAAGCTGGGCGTGAACGTCACCGGCCCGCGCATCCTGTTCACCACCAACTACGGCGACACCACCTACACGTTCGACGTGGCGATGCCGATCGATTCCAGCGCGCTGAACGTCAACGGCCAGACCCAGCAGCTCACCGCACCGACGCCGCCCGCGCTGGACGCCAACGCGCCGGCCGAAGCGGGCACCGCCGAGGCGCCCGCCACCGCGGAAACGCTGAAGCCGGGCGACCACGACAATCTGGGCCGCCTCGTCGTCGACGGCAACGTGCGCGCCACCCTGGCGTTCGGCGGCGCCGCGCTGGAAGGCGTGTGGAACGGCACCGCCGCCGGCGTGCCGCAGACCCGCGACATGCTGAAGGCCTATGCGCTGACCCACGGCTACAAGTTCGACGACGTGGTGAACCGCAGCTACGACATCCTCGCCAAGCCCGAAGTGAAGGATGCGCAGGGCAACATCACCAGCTACGCCGAATTCGACGTGTACCTCCCGCTGGGCAATGCCCCGGACCAGACGCCGGAGCAGGCTGCCGGCATCAAGCAGCCGACGCTGGAAGTGGAAGGCCCGGCCGAGTCCGGCAGTGCGCCGGCATCGGCCGGCACGGCTCCGGCGCCCGCCGCCAGCCCCTGAGTTCCGCCCGTCGTTCCATCGAAAGGCCCTTCCCCGGAAGGGCCTTTCTTCTTGTGCGGTGCCGTGCGGTGAACCTTCCCGCATGCATGCGGTACATTGCAGTGGATTTCGCCGCCCGCCTGTCCATGATCGAGACTGAACGACTCACCCGCCGCTACGGCCACCTCACCGCGGTGGATGCGCTGAGCATCCGCGCCGAGCCGGGGCAGGTGCTGGGCATGCTCGGCCCCAACGGTGCGGGCAAGTCCACCGCGATGCGCATGATAGGCGGCTTCCTCGCCCCCACCTCCGGCACCGCGCGGGTCTGCGGGCACGACGTGCAGCGCGAACCGCTGGCCGCCCGGCGCGCGCTGGGCTACCTGCCCGAGGGCGCGCCCAGCTACGGCGAGATGACGGTGCGCGAGTTCCTGGTGTTCATCGCGCGCATGCGCAAGCTCGCGGCCGAGACCGGACGGCGCCGTTTCGACGAGGTGGTGGGCTGGCTGCAGCTGGAGGACGTGCTGGAGGCCTCGATCGAGACCTTGTCCAAGGGCCTGCGCCGGCGCGTGGGGCTGGCCCAGGCGATCCTGCACGACCCGCCGGTGCTGATGCTGGACGAACCCACCGACGGCCTCGACCCGAACCAGAAGCACGCGGTGCGCCAGCTGATCGACGCGATGGCGCGCGAGCGCACGATCCTGATCTCCACCCACCTGCTGGAGGAAGTGCACGCGCTGTGCAACCGCGTGGTGATCATCGCCCGCGGCCGGCTGCTGGCCGACGCCACGCCCGCCGAACTGGAGGCGCGCTCGCGCTATCACGGCGCGGTGTCGTTCAGCGCACCGGGCAGCGGCGTGTCGCAGGAGATGCTGGGGCGGCTGCCGCAGGTGGCCGCGATCGAGGTGGACCCGCTGGACGGGCGCATCACCGTGTTCCCCAAGCCCGGCGCGCGCATCCTGGAGCCGGTGGAGCAGTTGCTGCGCGAGCAGGGCCTGGAGGTTTCGGAGATCCAGCTCGAACGCGGGCGGCTGGACGAGGTGTTCCGGCACATCACCACCGCGCAGCAAGGGACCCCGGCATGAGTCCGGTGACGGCCGTGATGCGGCGAGAGCTGCGCAGCTTCTTCGTGACGCCGATGGCCTACGTGTTCCTGGTCATCTTCCTGGTGCTGGCGGGCATCCTCACGTTCTACACCGGCGACTTCTACGAGCGCGGCCAGGCCGACCTGCAGCCGTTCTTCGTGATGCATCCCTGGCTGTACCTGATCCTGGTGCCCGCGGTGACCATGCGCATGTGGGCGGAGGAGGCCAAGGGCGGCACGCTGGAACTGCTGCTGACCCTGCCGTTGACGCTGTGGCAGGCGATGCTGGGCAAGTTCCTCGCGGCGTGGCTGTTCATCGGCCTGGCGCTGGCGCTCACGTTCCCGATCTGGCTCACCGTGAACTACCTGGGCGCGCCCGACAACGGCGTGATCTTCGCGGGCTACCTCGGCAGCTGGCTGATGGCCGGCAGCTTCGTGGCGATCGGCGCCTGCATGTCCGCGCTCACCCGCAGCCAGGTGGTGGCCTTCGTGCTCACCGCCACGGTGTGCGTGCTGCTGATCCTGGCCGGCCAGCCGCAGGTGCTGGACTTCTTCTCCGGCGCGCTGCCGCGCCGGCTGGTCAACGCGATGGGCTACCTCAGCATGCTGCGCCATTTCGAGGCGATCGCGCGCGGCGTGCTGGACCTGCGCGACCTCGCGTATTTCGTGCTGAGCACGCTGGGCTGGCTGATCGCCGGCGTGCTGCTGCTAGAGCTGAAGCGGGTGCGCTGAGATGATGCGTCCGCGCCTGCCCGCCGCCTTCACCCGCCCGCTGCGGATCGGCCGCCGCACCGCGATCTATGTCGCGCTGGCTCTGCTGACCGTGGTGTTCGTGTCGCTGATCGTGTCCAGCGGCCACTGGCTGCGCACGCGGCGCATCGACCTCACGGCCGACAAGCTGTACACGCTCTCGCCCGGCACCGTGCAGATCGTCGACCACCTGCGCCGGCCGTTGCGGCTCACGCTGTATTTCTCCGAGCACGCCACCCGCGACCTGCCGAAGCTGCGCAGCTACGAACAGCGCGTGCGCGACATGTTGCGGGAGATCGCTGCCCGCTCGCACGGTCGCGTGCAGTTGCAAGTGATCGACCCGGTGCCGTATTCCGACGACGAGGCCAGCGCCGAGGGCGCCGGCCTCACCCCGGCCACCGGCGGCAGCAACGGCGAGCGCGTGTTCTTCGGCCTCGCCGGCGGCGCGCTGCCGGCGGGCGCCGACGGCGAGACGATCGAGGGCGCGGCGCCCGAGCGCCTGCTGGCAATCCCGTATTTCGATTTGTCGCGGGAGTCGTTCCTGGAATACGACATCACCAAGCTGCTGTTCGAGCTCAACCAGTCCAGCAAGCCGCGCATCGGCGTGATCAGCTCGCTGCCGGTGGAGGGCAATCCGGTGCTGGGCCAGCAGCCCTGGGTGGTGATGCAGCAGCTGTCGCAGTTGTTCGACGTGACGACGATGAACGCGGGCGACCTGAAACAGGTTGCGGCGGACATCCACGTGCTGCTGCTGATCCATCCCAAGGCGTTGCCGGAAGACGCGCAGTATGCGATCGACCAGTACGTGCTGCGCGGCGGCCACCTGGTGGTGTTCGTGGACCCGGACGCGGAAATGGACGACAGCCCGGACACGCTTGCCACCGGCGGCTTGCCCGACCGCAGCTCCGACCTGTCGCGGCTGTTCGCGGCCTGGGGCGTGCGCTACGACCCGCATCAGGTGGTGCTGGACCGCTCGCATGCGCTCGCCGTCGAGCTGAACGGCGCGAACGTCAGCCACCCGGCGATGCTGGGGCTGGATGCCCAGTCGCTGAACCACAACGACGTCGTCACCGCGAGCCTGCAGCGCATCGACCTCTCCACCGCCGGCCATTTCGACCTTGCCGCGAACGCGAACGCCCGGCTGATCCCGCTGCTGCAGAGCAGCCCCGACGCCGAGCTGGTGCCGGTGCAGCAGGTGCTGCAGGCCAGCGACAATCCCTCCCTGCTGCTGCAGGGCTACACGCCCACCGATACGCGCTACGTGTTCGCGGCACGCCTGCGCGGCAGCTTCGCCAGCGCGTTCCCCGGGCGGGCAGGGCAGCCCGGCCACCTCGCGCAGTCCGCACCCGGCGACGAGGTGATCCTGGTGGCCGACACCGACCTGCTCAGCGACCGCCTGTGGGTGGAGTCGCAGACCATCCTGGGCCAGACCATGCTGCGGCCGTTCGCGAACAACGGCGATTTCGTGGGCAACCTGGTGGACAACCTCAGCGGTTCCTCGGCGCTGCTGTCGATCCGGGGCCGCTCGACCTCGCAGCGGCCGTTCACCCGGGTGGAGGCCTTGCGCAACGTGGCCGACCAGAAGTTCCTGCAGAAGGAGCAGGAGCTGGAGCGCGAGCTGGCCGAGACCCGGCAGCGGCTGGACGAGCTGCAGCCGGGCAAGGGCGGCGGCCACGGGGCCAGCATCGGCACCGAGCAGCGGCGCGAGATCGAGCAGTTCCGCCAGCGCCAGCTCGCGATCAACAAGGAGCTGCGCGACGTGCAGCACCAGCTCAACGCCGAGATCGACGCGCTCGGCCTGCGCCTGAAGGTGATCAACATCGTGGTGGTGCCGGCGCTGGTGGCGTTGCTGGGCCTGCTGTACGGCTGGCGCCGTTCGCGGCGCAACCGGCGGCGGCCGTGAGGGCGACGATCCGCCGCGACGGCCGCGCCGGGCCGGCGCTATGCTGGCAGGCCATGCGGGTGCGTCGGGCTGATTGATGGCAACACTGCTGAAATGGATCGTGCCGTGGGAGTTCTCGTGGGTGTTCCTCGCGAGCTTCTTCCTGGTCGGCGTGCTGTACTGGCGCGGCAGCCGGCGCCTTGGCGTGAGCCGCGGCCGGCGCATCGCGTTCTGGGTCGGCATGGCGATCATCTGGCTCAGCCTGCAGACCTACCTGGATTTCTACGCGGAGCACGAGTTCTTCGTGCACCGGCTGCAGCAGTTGCTGCTGCATCACCTCACGCCGCTGCTGATCTGCGCCTCGTATCCCGCCAGTGTGCTGCGCGCGGGCCTGCCGTTGCGCTGGCGCCTGCGCTGGCTGAGGCCGCTGCGCCGCTCGTGGCCGTGGCGCGTGGTCGGCGGCGTGCTGTTCCAGCCACTGGTGGCGTCGGTGCTGTTCGTGTTCTTCGTGCTGGTCTGGCTGCTGCCGTCGATGCAGACGCTGGCGATGCTGGACTGGCGCGTGTACCGCTTCATGAACTGGACGATGCTGCTCAGCGGTTTCGTCTACTGGTCGCTGATCCTCGACCACCGCCCGCATCCTCCGGGGCGCATGGGCGCGGGCATGCGCGTGCTGTCGCCCGGCATCACGATGGCGCCGCAGATCCTGGCCGGCGCCATCGTCACCTTCTCGCGCACCGACCTCTACCCGATCTTCGAGATCTGCGGTCGCGCGTTCACGTTCAACGTGCTCACCGGCCAGATGATAGGCGGCGTGATCACCTGGGTGCCGGCGGCGCTGCTGGAATCGGTGGGCGGCCTGCTGGCGCTGCAGCAGTGGCTGCGGCTGTCGCGCAGGGGGCGTCTGCCGCGCAAGACGTGGCCGGCGCGCCCTCCCGCGGTGGCGGGCGGGCGCGGCTGAGTCAGTCCTTTTCGCCCAGCGCGCTCGCGGGCCGCGCCGCGAAATCCACCGGCAGCGTGCTGCCGTCGGCGAACTCCAGCACCACCTTCACCGTGTCGCCCGGCTGCACCGGGTGTTTCGCGTCCATCAGCATCAGGTGATAGCCGCCGGGCTGCAGCGTCTGCGTGCCGTGGGCCGGAATGGTCAGCGCATGGATCATGGCCATGCGACTCATCCCGCCTGCGTTGGAGCTTTCGTGCAGCATCGCCTCGCCGTAGGCGGGGCTGCTCGCGCCGGTCAGCGAGACCGGTCGGTCGCCGTCGTTGCGCAGCACGACGTAGGCGCCGGCGGGCAGGCTGCCGGGCAGCACGCGGATCCAGGCGTGGCTGGCGCTGACCTGCGCGGGGGCGGCGGCATGCGCCGGTACGGCGGCGAGCAGGCCGAGCAGCAGGGACAGGGCGATACGGTTCATGCGGGGGCTCCGGTGTTGAGCAGCAGATACAGGTCGTGCACCAGATCCTCCTGGGGGGTGCCGGGGGTGGAGAGCACGCGGGCGTGGCCGTCGCGGTCGAACACGTAGATCGCCGAACTGTGGGTGACCTCGTAGTTGCCGTCCTTCGTCGACGGCTCGCGCGTGAAGGCGGAGCGGTAGCGCTTGCTCAGCGCCTCGATCGCGCGCGGGCTGCCGGTGAGGCCGACCGCGCGCTTGTCGAACGCGTTGACGTAGGCATGCATCACCTCCGGCGTGTCGCGCGCGGGGTCGACGCTGACGAACAGGATGCGCGCGTCGTCGGCCTGCTTGCCCAGCCGCTGCATCACCACGTGCAACTGGGCCAGGGTCAGCGGGCACACGTCCGGGCAGTGCGTGTAGCCGAAGTACAGCAGCACCACCTTGCCGCGGTAGTCGGCGCCGGTCACCGGCTTGCCGTTGTCGTCGGTGAGCCGGAAGTCGAGGTCCGGCATGTGCCCGCTGACGTTGGTGAGCCGGAACGGCAGCGCGTCGCGATGGCAGGCGCCGAGCAGCAATGCGCCGGCCAGCGGCAACAGGAGCAGGGCGCAGCGCAGGAGACGCAGGTGCTTCATGCGAGAATCCGTGGATTGCAAGCGTCCAAGCATACGCCAGCGCCCGCGCTGAGCGATCGTGCGCGTCCCGGAGCCCGGCCATGCTGCGACAAACTGTCCATCCTCCCGTCCGCCGACGCGGCGCCGGCATGCTCGCCGGCCTCGCCGGCGCCAGCGCGGTGCTGCTGGGCGCGTTCGGCGCACACGCCTTGCGCGGAACGCTGGACCCGGCCCATCGCGAGCTGTGGCACACCGCGGTGGAGTACCACGCCTGGCATGCGCTGGCGCTGGTCGCCGCGACAGGCCTCGGCAGCGGGCGCGCCGGCCGCTGCGCGACCGCGGCGTTCGCCGTGGGCATCGTGCTGTTCGCCGGCAGCCTGTACGCCCTGGCCCTGGGTGCGCCGCGCTGGGTAGGTATCATCACGCCGTTCGGTGGTGTGGCCTTCGTGGTGGGGTGGATCGCGCTGGGGATCGCATTGCGCCATCCCAGCGACTGAGGGCTTGTCATGGCATTGCCATGTGCGGAGCGCAGCATCGTGGCATGCATATCGTGTCGAAACAGGCGGGTGCCTGGTGGCAGGCTGGCTGTCTTCTGGCTGCCTGCGTGGTGCTGGTGCTTGGCTCGGTGACTGGGTTGCGTCGCCTTGGGCTGCCGTCGAAGGTGTCTGTGTTCGACACGCGGACGTTCCAGCACGGGACTGATGCTGAACTGCTGTGGGTGACGACCGACGAACAAGGCGGCCCGAAGCGACTGTATGACGTGCGCGATGGCCGCCCTTTGACACCCGCCAACGACAATAAACCACTGCAGGCGAAAACGGACTGAGGGAAACCTCATTCCCCGGTGATCCCCAGGCAGTTTGTGCCGCGCGTCTGCTCTCATCGATTGCAATGCGGCCAACTGCTCTGGGCCGGCCGCCGCGAGCGAACGTAAAGATTAAAGATATGGCAGGGTGGGGCATGCCGGGTGCATGCTGCCTGCTCGGTCAGCGCGGGCGTTTCAGGAACAGCGTGACAGGCGACATGTAGGTAGGAATGCTGGCGTTGACCAGCTCCCAGCCCTGCGCTCCCTCGCGGTTGAGCACCTCGGTGAGGCGCTCGTCCTCGGGAGTATGAGTGCTCACAAAAAAGCCCTCGCGTTTCACGGTGACGACCTTGTATTCCCATGATCCGCTCATGCGTCTCTCCTCGATGGTTCAGTGATCGTCATCCACAGGTTCGCTCTTGCCCGGCTTGAGTCGGCCGGCCTTGCGCAACGCTTCGCGCAGCACATATTCGATCTGTGCATTGAGACTGCGCAATTCATCGTCGGACCACCGCTGCATCGCATCCAGCACGTTTGCGCTGATGCGCAGCGGATAGGCTTTTTTCTCGCCGGCCATCGGATCGTCAATGGCGCCTGCGAGGGTGCGTGCAAGTTGCACCAGCGCAGGCGATCGGAAGGATTGCGGGAAGGGGAGAGGCTGGCATGGCTGTGCCTCCTCAATTGTGAAGCGTGCCGGCGTTGATCACCGGCTGGCTGCCGCGCTCGCCGCAAAGCACCACCAGCAGGTTGCTCACCATGGCCGCCTTGCGCTCCTCGTCCAGTTCGACCACGCCTTGCGCGCGCAGTTGTTCCAGCGCCATGCCGACCATGCTGACTGCGCCTTCGACGATCTTGGTGCGTGCGGCGATGATCGCGCCGGCCTGTTGGCGCTGCAGCATCGCCTGCGCGATTTCCTGCGCGTAGGCGAGGTGGCTGATGCGCGCCTCGGTGACCTGCACGCCGGCCTTGCCCAGTCGCGCCTGGATTTCGTCGCGCAGGTGCGAGTTGATCTCGTCGCCATGGCTGCGCAGCGCTGGCTTGCCATCGTCGTGAGAGTCGTATGGATAGCTTTGCGCCATCTGCCGCAACGCGGATTCGCTCTGGATGTGCACGTAATTCTCGTAGTCGTCCACGCAGAAGACGGCTTCGGCGGTGTCGACGACCTGCCACACCACGACGGCGGCGATTTCGATGGGATTACCGTCGTTGTCGTTGACCTTGAGCTTGCCGCTCTCGAAGTTGCGCACGCGCAGCGACAGCCGACGCTTGGCATAGAACGGATTGGTCCAGCGGAGACCTTCCTTGCGTACGGTGCCGGTGTACTTGCCGAACAACTGCAGGACCTGGCCTTCATTGGGCGCCACCTGGAAGAAGCCCTTGCTGCAGACCGCCGCGATGATCACCAGGCCGATGCCGGCGATCACCTGCCAGCCCGGTATCGGCGCGCCAGCCACGTGCCACAGAAGGTGAGCCCCGGCCAGTGCCAACAGCAGGCAAAGGCCGATCATCGGAATGCCGGCAGCCGAGAATCCCTTGTGTTCGTTCATGGCGTTACTCCTAAGCTTTAGAGTCGAGATGATTAGATATCAAAATGATATCTAGTTCAAGTGGGCTGATTCCTGCTCTTGGCACCCGTCGAGAAGGGGAGGGCCTGTTTACAATGCGGCATTTCCAACTGCGGAGACCCGGATGAAACCCTTCGGCACGCCTTATTCCGATCATGCCGTGCGCGTGCTGCTGCTGGGTTCCGGCGAGCTCGGCAAGGAGGTGGCGATCGAGCTGCAGCGCTATGCGGTGGAAGTGATCGCGGTGGACCGTTACGCCGACGCGCCGGCGATGCAGGTGGCGCACCGCAGCCACGTGATCGACATGCTGGACGGCGCCGCGCTGCGCCGCGTGATCGAGGCCGAGCATCCCGACCTGGTGGTGCCGGAGATCGAGGCGATCCACACGCCCACCCTGGTGGAGATGGAACGCGAAGGCCTGCACGTGATCCCCACCGCGCGCGCCGCGTGGCTGACGATGGATCGCGAGGGCATCCGCCGGCTGGCCGCGCAGGAACTGGAACTGCCCACCTCGCCGTACCGCTTCTGCGACAACGAGGCCGACTACCGCCGCGCCGTGGCCGACATCGGCTACCCGTTCGTGATCAAGCCGGTGATGAGTTCCTCGGGCAAGGGCCAGAGCGTCGTGCGCGACGAAGCCGGGCTGCAGCATGCCTGGGACTACGCGCAGTCCGGCGGTCGCGCCGGTCAGGGGCGGGTGATCGTGGAAGGCTTCGTCGATTTCGACTACGAGATCACCCTGCTCACCGTGCGCCACAGGGACGGCACCAGCTTCTGCGCGCCGATCGGCCATCGCCAGGAAGACGGCGACTACCGCGAGTCATGGCAGCCGCAGCCGATGGGCGACCAGGCGCTGGCCGAGGCGCAGCGCCAGGCCGCGGCCGTGGCGGATGCGCTGGGCGGCTGGGGCGTGTTCGGCATGGAGTTCTTCGTCAAGGGCGACACGGTGGTCTTCTCCGAAGTCAGCCCGCGCCCGCACGACACCGGCCTGGTCACCCAGATATCGCAGGACCTGTCGGAATTCGCGCTGCACGCGCGGGCGATCCTGGGCCTGCCGATTCCCGCGATCCGCCAGTTCGGTCCCTCGGCCTCGTGCGCGGTGCTGGTGGAGGGCGAGGGCCGCGCGCCGCGCTACCACGGCGTGGCGGCCGCGCTGGCGGAGCCCGACACGCAGCTGCGCCTGTTCGGCAAGCCCGAGGTGAAGGGGCGCCGTCGCATGGCGGTGACGCTGGCGCGCGACGCCAGCATCGAGGCGGCGCGGGCCAAGGCCGTGCGCGCGGCGGCACAGTTGCGCGTGGAGTTGTGATCGGCCACGCAGCCGATACGCCAGGCTGACCGCGACACCGTTTGCCCAGGCTGCCGCACTGCAGGCGCAAAGTCGAAGGGTGCGACGCTTCGACTTCGCCCGCTGCGCGAGTTACGCTCGGCGCGATCGGTATTTCCTGCAACGCACGGGAGCGGCACATGCAATCGACGGGATTCGCGCGCTGGCTGGTGGTGCTGGTGGAAACCTTCGCGGCGCTGTTCGTGCTGCTGCTGGTAATGGCCGTGGTGGTGGCCGCGTCGGTGTGGGTGCTGGACCGCAACCAGACCGCGAACGCGGTGCTGCGCAATTTTCCGGTGATCGGCCACTTCCGCTACGGCTTCCTGCGCCTGGGCGAGTTCTTCCGCCAGTACCTGTATTCCAGCGACCGCGAGGAGCTGCCGTTCAACCGCGCCCAGCGCGTGTGGATATACCGTGCGGCGAAGAACGCGGAGAACACGAATGCGTTCGGCTCCACCCGCGACCTGCGCGCCGAAGGCGTGCCGTTCTTCGTCAATGCGGCCTTCCCGGCGCTGGGCGACCACCACGTGAAGCCGAAGCCGGTGCGCATCGGCCCCTACGCGCGCGAACCGTACGACCACGCCGCGTTCTTCAACATCTCCGCGATGAGTTTCGGCGCGCTGGGCGCACCCGCAGTGCGCGCGCTGTCGCATGGCGCGGCGAAGGCCGGCATCTGGATGGACACCGGCGAAGGCGGCCTCGCGCCGTACCACCTCGAAGGCGGTTGCGACATCGTGTTCGAGATCGGTACTGCGAAGTACGGCGTGCGCACCAGCGACGGCAGGCTCGACGACGGCAAGCTCGCGGCGGTCTGCGCGCACCCGCAGGTGAAGATGGTCAGCATCAAGCTGAGCCAGGGCGCCAAGCCCGGCATGGGCGGCCTGTTGCCGGCGGCGAAGGTGACCCCGGAGATCGCCGAGATCCGCGGCATTCCGGTGGGGCAGGATTCGCAGAGCCCGAACCGGCACCTGGACATCGCCAACGTGCCGCAACTGCTGGACGCGATCCACCACATCCGCGAGCTCACCGGCAAACCCACCGGCTTCAAGGCGGTGTTCGGCGACATGGACATGATCGCGGAGCTGTGCGACGAGGTGCGCCGGCGCGGCATCGAGAGCGCGCCGGACTTCATCGTCGTGGACGGTTCCGAGGGCGGCACCGGCGCCGCGCCGCAGACGCTGATGGAAGGCGTGGGCCTGCCGCTGCACGAGGCGCTGCCCGCGCTGGTCGACACGCTGGTCGTGAAGGGCTTGCGCGAACGCGTCAAGGTGATCTGCTCGGGCAAGTGCATCACCGCCTACGACGTCGCGCGGGCGCTGTCGACGGGGGCGGACTTCGTCAACTCCGCCCGCGGCTTCATGCTGGCGCTGGGCTGCATCCAGTCGCTGCAGTGCAACCGCAACACCTGTCCCACCGGCATCACCACGCAGGACCCCAGGCTGCAGCGCGGCCTGGTGGTCAGCGACAAGACCGAGAAGGTGGCGAACTACGCGCGCAACGTGATGCACGAAGTGGGCATCATCGCCCACAGTTGCGGCGTGGACGATCCGCGCCAGCTCGACCGCACGCATTGCCGCGTGGTCGGCGACGACGGCATCTCGGTGCCGCTGGTGAAGCTGTTTCCCTATCCGCCGGGAGCCGGCGCGGGCTGAGCGCGGCAGGGTCGCCTCAGGGCATCGGCTGCCAGCCCTCGGCCGTGCGCAGCTGCAGCGGCCGGAAGCGGCGCTTGTAGTCCATCTTCGGGTGGCCTTCGATCCAGAAACCCAGGTACACCCAGGGCAGCTTGCGTCGCGTGGCCATCGCCACCTGCTGCAGGATCGCGTAGGTGCCCAGGCCGCGCGCGCTTTCGGCGGGATCGAAGAAGGTGTAGACCGCCGACAGGCTGGTGCGGCAGACGTCGGTCACCGCCACGCCCAGCAGGCGCCGGCCGAGCCGGAACTCCAGGAACACCGTGGGGCTCCACGGCGCGGTGAGGAAGCGGCGGAAGTCGCTGGCGTCCGCCTCGTCCATGCCGCCGCCGGGGTGGCGCTGGCGCAGGTAGGTCTCGTACAGCGCGTGGCGCTCGGCGTTGTAGCCGGCCCGGCATTCGGTGACCGTGATGTCGGCATTGCGCTTCAGGCAGCGCCGTTGCGAACGGTCGGGCTGGAACTGCGCCACGTCGATGCGGCACGGCGTGCAGGCGTTGCACTCCGGGCAGTGCGGAAAGTACAGGTGGCCGCCGGCGCGCCGGAAGCCGCGCTCCAGCGCCGGCCCGTACAGCCGGTCCAGTTGCGGCGCGGCCGGGTCGATCACCAGGTTTTGCGCCGTGCGCTCGGCGTAGTAGCCGCAGGCGTGCGGCAGGGTCTGGAACAGGCGGACGTGTTCGGAGCGCATGGCCCGATTCTAGGCCGGAGTCGGGGTGCGCGCATCTGGCGGGCACGAGCCCTTGCGGCGGGCCGCCCGCAGGCCATGGCCGCCGGATTCTGCGCCGCCTGGTGGCGGTTTTTGCCCGGGGCGGGTCTCAGAAGATGTGCAGGTAGCGCAGCGTCATCATCGCCACGATGCCCAGGATCGCCAGCAGCACGATGCGGCGCACCCGCGCCACGGTATACCGGCGGCGTGCCTGCGGCGTGGGATTGCGCGATTCGGCCAGGTCCTGCCCGAAACGCACCACCGGCTCGATGCCCAGCTCGCGCAGCAGCGCGCGGGCGCGCGGATAGTCGTCGGCGCGGGCGATCCACACCTGTTCCCAGCCGCTGCGGTCGTCGATCGGGTCGCGGTAGCTGAAGCGGCGGTGGCCGGGCTTGCGCCAGTTGGAGCGGTTTTCCACGGACGCCTCGATGCCGTGTTCGGACATCAGGGCGACCACGCGGTCGATGTTTTCGGGGCGGGGCGAGGTATAGATCTGGCGCATGGCGTGATCTTACTCAGCCCCCGCGCAGGCGGATCAGGCCTTCCTGCGCGGTGGAGGCCACCAGCCGGCCGTCGCGGCTGAAGATCTGCCCGCGTGCGAGGCCGCGACCGCCCTGGGCGGTGGGGCTGTCGAAGGAGTACAGCAGCCACTCGTCCACCCGGAACGGGCGGTGGAACCACAGCGCGTGGTCGAGGCTGGCCATCTGCACGTTGTGCGTGAGGTAGGAGATGCCGTGCGGCAGCGTGGCGGTGCCGATCAGGTGGAAGTCGGAGGCGTAGGCCAGCAGGGCGCGATGCAGCACCGGCGAATCGCCGATCGGCGCGGCGAGGCGGAACCAGATGTGCTGGATCGGCGGGCGCTTCACCGGGTGCATCTCGTCGCGCGGCCACACCAGGCGGAACTCGAACGGACCGTCGATGCCCAGCCAGCGCTGCAGCTTCACCGGCAGCTTGGCCAGTTCGTCGGGCGGCAGCGGGCGCATCGGTTCCACATCTTCCGGCGCGGGAACCTCGGGCATCGCCACCTGGTGCTCGAAGCCCTTTTCCGGCACCTGGAAGGAAACCGACCCGTTGAGGATGGGCTGGCCGTGCTGGATCGCCAGCACCCGGCGCGAGGAGAACGAGCCGCCGTCGCGGGCGCGCTCCACGCTGTAGACGATCGGCGCGTCGATGTCGCCGGCGCGCAGGAAGTAGGCGTGCAGCGAGTGCGCCTCGCGCGAAGGGTCGACGGTCTGCTGCGCCGCCGACAGCGCCTGCCCCAGCACCTGGCCGCCGAACACGAAGCGGGTGCCGATGTCGCGGCTCTGCCCGCGGAACAGATTGTCCTCCAGCCGCTCGAGCTGCAGCAGTTCGACCAGTTCTTTGACGTGTGCTTCGCGCATGCGGTGACCGGTTCCTGCGGGACGAAAGCGCCGATTATAGCGGTGCGCGATTCCCTGCCCGGAGCCGGGGCGGACTTGCGGGGTTCCGAACGCGGCCTTTTTACTTGCCGTCGGCCGCCGTGGAAGCTGCCGCGATCCGTTGCAGCCCGCTGCCTGCCAGCACCTGGTCCCACGGGAACAGCGGGCCCGGGTCGAGCTTGCGCGCCACGGTCCTGCCGGGATCGTCGCTGGCCGGCACGCGGGCGGTGTCCAGGTCCTCGTGGCCGGCGATCTCGTGCAGGTTGGGGAATTCGGTGCGCAGTTGCGCCAGCAGGGCGCGCAGGGCGGCGATCTGCGCCGCGGTGTAGGGCTCGGTCATGGTCTGCCGGCGCGAGTCGAACCAGTCGGGGTAGCGGCCGGTGTTCACCAGTTCGATGCCGATGGACTGCGGGTTCCAGCCGCGCACGTGGTTCGCCGTGCGCGTGCCGGGCACATAGCGGTATACCGCCCCGTCGCGGTCGATGTAGTAGTGGCCGCTGTTGCCGGCGCCGCTGTCGTACAGCACTTTTTCGCCGTATTCGCGGGCGGTGGCGAGGTCGGGCAGTTCGGTGCAGTGGATCACCGCCAGGGTCACCGCGGCGGCGGGCCGCTCGGGCAGTTTCGCCACGTAGGGCAGGGGCTGGTCGTGGATCGCGAGCATGGGCATGCGCGGAGTCTCGCATGCGGCCCGCTATCATGGACAACCGCGGCACGCGCACCCATCACCCACGGAGACCGCCATGCGCGGCCACATCATCCTTTCGCACGGCTCCGGCTCCGGCCCGGAGGCCTCCAAGATCAGCGCCCTGGCCGCCCGCGCCGAGGCGCAGGGCTGGCGCACGCAGCGCCCGGATTTCCGCGCACACGACGACGGCGGCTACGCGCATGCCGTGGCCCCGCGCGTGGCGCAGCTGCGCACGGCCATCGCGGCCTGCGCCACGCCGCCGGTGCTGGTGGGTTCCAGCATGGGGGCGTTCGCCTCGGCGCTGGCGTCGCTGGCAGCGCCGGTGGCGGCCTTGTTCCTGCTCGCCACCCCGCCGGCGGTTCCCGGCAGCGGGCAGGCGCTGGCGCTGCGTGCCGGCGTGCCCACGCTGCTGGTCCACGGCTGGCGCGACGAGCTGTGCCCGGTGGATGCCGTGCAGGCGTTTGCCGCCAGCCACCGCCTGCCGCTGCTGCTGCTGGACGACGACCATCGCCTGCTGGCCAGCATGGAGATGATCACCGCGCAGTTCGACACCTTGCTGGGAGCGCTGGCATGAGCCGCTGGTTCGCCACCTGCCCCAAGGGCATGGAATACCTGCTGCGCGACGAACTGGCGGCGCTGGGCGCGCAGGACGCGCACGAGGCGCTGGCCGGCGTGCATTTCGAGGGGCCGCTGGAAACCGCCTACCGCGCATGTTTGTGGTCGCGCCTCGCCAGCCGCATCCTGCTGCCGCTGGCCGAGTTCGATGCCACGACGGACGACGCGCTGTACGCCGGCGTGCAGGCCATCGACTGGTCGCAGCACCTCGCCGCGCACGCCACGCTGGCGGTGGATGCGCACACCGCGCTCAGCAAGCTCACGCACAGCCAGTTCATCGCCCAGCGGGTGAAGGACGCCGTGGTCGACCAGTTCCGCCAGCAGGGCGGCACCCGTCCCGGCGTGGACACCGAGGAGCCGGACGTGCGCCTCAACCTGCGCCTGAAGCGCGACCGCGCCACGCTGTCGCTGGATCTCGCCGGCAGTCCCCTTCATCGCCGCGGCTGGCGCGAGCTGCAGGGCGAGGCGCCGCTGAAGGAGAACCTCGCCGCCGCGATGCTGCTGCGCGCGCGCTGGCCGGAGATCTACGCGGCGGGCGGCGCCCTGCTCGACCCGATGTGCGGCTCCGGCACCTTGCTGATCGAGGGCGCGCTGATGGCAGCGGACGTGGCGCCGGGCTGGCGCCGCGACTACTACGGTTTCCTCGGCTGGCAGCAGCACGATCTCGCGCTGTGGCGCGGCCTGCTGGACGAGGCGCGCCAGCGCGCCGAAACCGGCCTGACGCAACTGCGCCCGTGCTTCTTCGGCAGCGACGCCGACCCGCGCATGGTGCAGACCGCCAAGCGCAACGCGCAGGAGGCCGGCGTGGCCGGCTTCCTCGCGCTGGAGAAGCGCGACGTGGCGCATGCCGAGCCGCCGGCCGGTGTGGAGCGCGGCCTGGTCATCACCAATCCGCCGTACGGCGAGCGTCTGGGCGAGCGCGCGCAGATGCCCGCGCTGTACCACGCGCTGGGCGAGCGCCTGCGCACGCACTTCGCGGGCTGGCGCGCCGCCGTGCTGGCCGGCGATGCGGAACTGGGCCGCGCGCTGGGCCTGCATGCGGAGAAGAAATACGCGCTGTACAACGGCGCGCTGGAAACCCAGCTGCTCACCTTCGAAATCCGCGCGCGCGACGAGGCCCCGCGCGAGCCGAAGCCGCTCTCCGCCGGCGCCCAGATGCTGAAGAACCGGCTGGAGAAAAACCACAAGCACCTGCGCAAACGCCTCGCGCGCGAAGGCATCCACTGCTGGCGCGCCTACGACCAGGACCTGCCCGAATACGCCGCCGCCATCGATGTCTACGCGCGCGACGGCGGCGATGCCTGGCTGCACGTGCAGGAATACCGCGCGCCGGCCGAGGTGCCGGCCGAAACCACGCGCCTTCGCCTGCGCGAGATCGCCCGCGTGGCGGGCGAGGTGTTCGCGGTGCCGCGCGAGCGCGTCGCGATCAAGACCCGCGAGCGCGGCAAGGGCGGTTCCAAGTACGGCCAGTTCGACCAGCGCGGCGAGTTCGTCGAGGTGGAGGAGGGCGGCCTGAAATTCCTGGTCAACCTCACCGACTACCTGGATACCGGCCTGTTCCTCGACCACCGCCTCGTGCGCGCCCGGCTGCGCGAGCTGGCGGCGAACAGGCGCTTCCTCAACCTGTTCGCCTACACCGCCACCGCCAGCGTGTACGCGGCGGCGGGCGGCGCGCGCGACACCACCAGCGTGGACCTGTCGGCCACCTACCTGGACTGGGCCTCGGGCAATCTCGCGCTGAACGGGTTCACCGGCGCGAAGCACCGGCTGATGCAGGCCGACGCGCTGGGCTTCCTGCGCCAGGACCGCGGGCACTACGGCCTGATCTACGTCGATCCGCCCACGTTTTCCAACTCCAAGCGCGCCGACGATTTCGACGTGCAGCGCGATCACGTGGCGCTGCTGGAGGCCTGCGGCGAGCGCCTGGTCAACGACGGCGTGATCGTGTTCTCCAACAATTTCCGCCGCTTCAAGCTGGACGAAACGGCCCTGGCGGAGCGCTTCGAGATCGAGGACTGGAGCGCGGCCAGCATCCCGTTCGACTTCGCCCGCCGCGCCGACATCCATGGCTGCTGGCTGCTCCGCCATCGCAAGGCTGAAGCGGCGTTCAACCCGTGGGACGAGGCCCGCCCGAAAAGCTGAACCCTTCAGTCCACATTAAGTGCCGGAAGCCGAGCATCACTCCCGCAAAACCAACCCGAGGCAGGTGTCATGTCCAAGCGCAATGTCGGCAAGTGGATGGCGATCGGTCTGGCCGTGGCTGCCGCAGCGGCGATGCCGCTGAGTGCGTCCGCGCATGGCTGGGGTCATGGCGGTGGCTGGGGCCACGGCGGCGGCTACTACCATGGCGGTTACCGCGGCGGCTACCACGGTGGCTACCATGGCGGTCACTGGAGCGGCGGCCGCTGGATCGCCGGCGCCATCGTCACCGGCGCGGTGGCCGGCCTGGTCAGCAATGCGCTGGCGCCGGCGCCGGTCTACTACGGGCCGGCTCCGGTGGTCTACGGGCCGCCCACCGTGGTGTATGAGAGCGCGCCGGTGGTGACCCGCCGCGTGGTCACCCGCACCGTGGTGTACGACGACGGCTACCCCGCGCGCTACGTGCGCGAGGACGGGGACTACGACGGCGACTGACCCGCGCCGCGACGATGGACGAAGCAGGAGCCCGGCAATGCCGGGCTCTTTCGTTGTGGCGGGGCGGCTTGGCTCAGGTCAGGGCTGGGTGGGCTGGTTCGCGCCGCTGCCGCTGCGGCCGGCGTGCGCGCCGAGCTTGTCGAACTCGGCCTTGTCGATCTTGCGCACCGACTGGATCGCGCACGGCGGCTGGTCGCGCGCACGCACCGATTCGCCCGCCTCGCCGCAAATGCTGAACGGGATCACCGCCTGGTTGGCCGCGTTGGAATGGAACAGCAGCACCGGCGGCCCGTAACCCAGCCGCGGACAGGCGGTCTGCAACTTCACCAGGTAGCGGACCGGGCCGGTGCGCGCCGTGATCGTGCGGGCGTCGACGATATGCCACTCGTTGATGCGGTCGGTGCGCAGGCAGTCGGCGACCGGGCGCAGCGGGGTGTAGGCGGGGGCTCGCGGCTTGGTCCCGGCGGCGGGCAGGGCCGCAAGCGCGAACGGGACCACGAACAGGCTGGTCAGGACGGCTTTCATGGCGACACCTCATCGGCTGATGTGGTGGATCGTGACGCGCCGTCACGATACCACGCGCCGTGCGCGCCCGGCCGCCCGTTCCGGGAAGCGGGCGGCTTCCCGGAATGGCCCTTGCGCGCCCCGCGCCCCGGGCGGGCCGGGGCGCCGCACGCAAGGGTCACTGCACGCCGTACAAGGCCTTCACGTCGCGCAGCAGGTCGGACTGGCTGGACGGCCGGGCGTAGAACATGTGGCCGCCGGGATATTCCTTCACCTGCACGCGGGTGGGGTCGCCCATCGCCGGCATCTGGTCGACGATCAGCACCGAGGCCATGAACGGGCAGGAGAGATCGTCCCAGCCGTGGGCGATCAGCACGCGCAGGCCGGGGTCGTTCGCCACCGATTCGCGCAACTGCTTCACCGAGCCCAGGTTCGCGTCCTCGTCCTCGTGCCACAGGCGGTTCACGTCGTAGCTGAGCGCATTGTAGCGGCCGTCGTACTTCCAGCCCACGGTCTGGGTGACGAAGTTCACCATCGCCGTGGTGGTGGGCGCGATGATGCCGTTGAGGATGGGATCGCCCGAGCGCTGGTGCGGCGCATAGGGGAACGGGTCCCAGGCGGTGACGTTGGAGTCGTAGCGGCTGCCCAGCTTGCCCTCGGCGCGGTAGACCTCGCGCAGGTAGGCCTGGGTTTCCAGCCGGCCGCCGGAGCGCTGCACGAACAGCGGGTCGAGGCCGGTGAGCGCGGCGACCTTCCTGATCATCGCCTCGGTGGCGGCCGGATTGCTGCGGCCCTGCATCAGGGTGGTGGCGTAGGTGGTGCGGGTGTAGTCGATGATCGACTGCATCGCCTGCGCGCTGAGCTTGCCCTCGCGCTCCAGGTGCGCGGCGGCGATGGAGGGCAGGGTGAGCATCCAGGGCAGCGGCGAGACGTTCTCGTCGTCCGACGCGGCCGGGTCGAGGTAGGGCGACAGCAGCACCACGCCGTTCATCGCCACGCCGAGCTGGGTCTGCAGGTAGTCGGTGATGCGCGGGCCGCGGAAGCCGCCGTAGCTCTCGCCCACCAGGTACTTGCGCGACTCCATCCGGCCGTTCTTCACCAGCCAGTCGTAGACGATGCGCGAGAGGTACTTGATGTCGGTGCCGGTGCTGTAGAAATCCTTGGTGGCCTGCTTGTCGTCCACCAGCGCGCGGCTGAAGCCGGTGCCCACCGGGTCGATGAACACCAGGTCGGTGAAGCCCAGCCAGGTGCCGGGGTTGTCGTGCAGCACGGCCGGATCGGAGGGGTTGTCGCCCTCGACGCCGAAGTTCACCTTCTTCGGGCCGATCGCGCCGAGGTTGAGATAGACCGAGGAGGCGCCGGGGCCGCCGTTCAAGGCGAAGGTCACCGGGCGGTTCTTCCCTGGCATGGTGTAGGCGGTGAACATCACCTGCGCGATCACCTTGCCCTTCTCGTCGCGTACCGGCAGCGAGCCCACCGTGGCGGTGTACTTCAGCGTGCGGCCGCCCACCGTGACGGACTGCGAAACATGCGCGTCGGCGGGGAAGGCCGGCAGATGGAAGCCGTCGCTGGTGCCCGGCGCCTCCGCCGCGGCGGGCGGCTTGGCATCGGCGGCCAGTATCGGGTGGTGGAATCCGGCCAGCAGCAGTGCTGCCAGCAAGCTCGTCTGCAGCGGCTTGCGCACAGGTCCGTCCTCGCGGGGGAGAAAGCCCTTAGCCTAGCGACGAGGGGTGCGCTGCGACCGTGCCTGAAGGCATGGATGGGCCGGCGTGCCGCGGTTTCCGACCCCGCTCCCGTGGAAGGGGCGGGCCGTGGCGCCATCCGGGACTTGCCCTATCATCGCGCCATGCCGCCAATCAGCCTCCCATCCCCGAACGTCCCCCGCCGTAGCCGCCTGAGTTGCGTAGGGCTGGGCATGACCCTGGGTTCCCACCTCACGCCGCTGGCGCGCAGCCACATCGTGCAGGCGGATGTGGTGTTCGCGGCGCTGTCCGACGCCATTGCGGAAGAATGGCTGAAGCGCATGCACCCGGACGTGCGCAGCCTGCAGCCCTGCTACGCCGAGGGCAAGCCGCGCATGCGGACCTACCGCGAATGGGTCGCGCTGATGATGGCCGAGCTGCGCGCGGACAAGCGCGTGTGCGGCGTGTTCTACGGCCACCCCGGCATCTTCGCGTGGTCGCCGCACAAGGTCATCGAGGAGGCCCGCGCGGAAGGCTACGAGGCGCACATGGAGCCGGGCATCTCGGCCGAGGATTGCCTCTACGCCGACCTGGGCTTCGATCCCGGCCGCTACGGCTGCCAGCACTTCGAAGCCAGCCAGCTGCTGTACTGCGATCGGCGCGTCGATCCCGCCGGCTACCTGGTGCTGTGGCAGGTGGGCGTGGTCGGCAACCGTTCCGTAGGGCGTTTCGACGCCGCGCCGGCCTACCGGGCCTTGCTGGTGGAGCGGCTGGAGCAGGATTACCCGCCCGATCACGAAGTCATCATCTATCGCGGCGCAACCTTGCCCGTCGAGCAGCCGCGCATCCAGCGCATCGCGCTGCGCGAGCTGGCCGGGATACCGTTGACCGCCGAGGAAACGGTGGTACTGCCCCCGGCCGTGACCTTGCAGCCGAACCGTGCCATGCTAGTACGGTTGCAGGCGCTGGATGCGTCGCAGCACGCAGGCACGGGAGCCTGAGGCGGGGCGAGGCGGTGCGGCGCAATGGCGCCGACCGGACATGGGATGTAAGGGGAACAACATGACCGATACGATCGAATTGCTGATAGTCATTGGCAGCGACGCGTCGTTGCGCTATGCGCCACCCAGCGAGCTGAAGTACGTGCTGGACAAGGCCGGGGCGAGTGTCGAGCTCAAAATGGCGGTGACGAAAGGCGATTGTGCGCCACTGCGGGTGAAGTTGGGTATTCAGGGGGTGCCGCAGACTCAGGCACCCAGCCACGGGGACGAAGAGGAAGAGGAGGCAGATCTCCCCTTGCCGGAGCGGCCCGAACCCGATCCTTCCCCTCGACGCCCCCCTGCCAAACGAGGCTCCACGCGCTGACGAGCGCTTGGTGTGACGGTATGTTCCGTTGGCCGAGCAGCCCATGGCGACACACAGCATGGATCGTCCTTGCCAGTTGCTTATGCTGGCAGGTTGGGTTTGCTGTGCCGTCGATCATCGACGCGGATGCCGCCCTCAAGCAGGTCGAGGTGCTGCAACTCACCGCACATTCGCGATCCTTGCAGCAACTGGTCCGGCTTAACCAAGAAGCTACTCGGTTGACGCCGGATCAGCAGTGGCATCTGCGTTACCTGAATGCGTGGGAGGCCATGTACGAAGGTGACTACGCCAAATCAGAAGCGCTGTTTCAGGAAATCATCCAACACTCTGGTAATCCGATCTGGGGCGACCGTGCTTCTGCGTTGCTGCTTAGCCAGTTCGGAGTTACTCGTCATTACACTGAAGCATTCGAACTGGCCAATCATCTTGCGGCACGTTTGCCGCAGATTTCAGATACGAAAACACGTTCCAGAGTGTTGCTGAACTTGGCACAGGCGTTGGGCCTGGCTGGGCAGACCGATTTGGCCGTGCACTATGCACGTATGGCGATGGGCGCTGTTCCTGATGGGGAGAGTCCGTGCTACTCGGCTTCCAGTTTGGTCGTAGCACTGTTCGGCGGCCATCGACTCAAACCTGACAGCCCGGAGTTGCAGCAGGCATTGGTGGCGTGTCCGCTGACCAATGAACCGATATACAACGCGGACCTGACGCTCACGCTCGCCCAGTTGTATATGCAGGAAGGACAGCCGCACAAGGCACTCGCCCTGCTCGATCGGGTCGCGGCTGTGGTCGATGCCAATGGCTATGCGCCCAACAAACTGACGGCCATGGTGACCCGGGCGCAGGCGCTGGCTGCCTTGGGAGATGATGGTGAAGCGAGGAAGATATCTCTGGCCATTATCGCCACGCGGTCATCGGGCGATTTCGGGACTTGGCTGAAAGATGCCTACGAGCTGCTTTACCGCATCGAGAAGAAGCAAGGCCATGCAGCCGCCGCGCTTGGCTACTACGAAAAATACGCCGAACTGGACAAGGCCTATCTCGACGACGTCAACGCCCGGACGATGGCGTACGAGACGGTGCAGCAGCATGTACTGGCGCAGAAACTGGAAACCGAACAGCTGAGCCAGCAGAACGTGCTGCTGCGCATGCAGCAGACCCTGGATGCGAAGAAGTCGGAGGCCGCGCGCCTGTATGTCGCGCTGCTGCTGATGGTGCTGGGGTTCGTCCTGCTGTGGATGTTCCGGCTCAAGCGCTCGCAGCTGCGCTTCAAGAAACTGTCCCATCAGGACGGGCTGACCGCGATCTTCAATCGCCAGCATTTCATGGCCGAGACCGAGCGCAGCCTGCACCTGCTGGAGAAGCGGGCGGGCGCCGCCTGCCTGGTCTTCATCGATCTCGACCATTTCAAGCGGGTCAACGACACCCACGGCCACGCCATGGGCGACGACGTGCTGTGCCACGTCGTGGCGATCTGCCGGCAGCAGCTGCGCCCGGCCGACCTGTTCGGTCGCCTGGGCGGCGAGGAGTTCGGCATCCTGCTGGTCGAGTGCTCGCGCGAGCAGGGCATGGCGATCGCCGAGCGCATCCGCCAGGCGGTGGAGGACGCCCGGGTGCAGGGCGGCGGCCCAGCGGTGGAGATCTCCACCAGCGTCGGCGTGGCGTTCACCGGGGCCTACGGCTACGACATGCGGCGGCTGTGCCGGGAAGCCGACGCCGCGCTGTACCGGGCCAAACGTGCCGGCCGCAACCGCGTGATGGCCGATGCCGAGGCGGGCGATCTCGTCGAGGCGTGACGCGCCGGGCCGGGCTCAATGCACCCCGACCAGTTCCACGTCGAATACCAGGCTGGCGTTCGGCGGCACGTCGGCGCCGGCGCCACGGCTGCCGTAGGCCAGCCGTGCCGGAACCAGCAGGGTGCGCTTGCCGCCCACGTGCATGCCGCGGATGCCCTGGTCCCAGCCGGCGATCACCTGGCCCGCGCCCAGCGTGAAGCTGATCGGTTCGCCGCTGTCCAGCGAGCTGTCGACTTCCTTGCCGTGGTGGTCCGCCGCGTTCGCGTCGTACAGCCACACGGTGTAGTTCACCTGCACCACGTCGCCGTCGCGCGCCACCGTGCCGGTGCCCGCCACCCGGTCGATCTTCTGCAGCTGGGTGACGTTGTCGGCGGCCCGCGCGGGCAGCGCGACGGCGGCGATGGCGAGCGTGGCGGCGAGCAGCAGACGGCGCATGTGGCGGGTTCCCCTGTGGATGCTGCGCGCAGTCTAGCGTCCCGTCACGCCCGCGCCAGCTGTGCCTGCACTTCGTTGATCGAATCGCGGATGCGCTTGGAGAACACCGAGTCCAGATGATGGATCAGCAGCAGCCGCTCGGTGGCGCGGGTCATCGCCACGTAGAGCAGGCGCGCCTCGTCGATCTCGCGCTGCCCCTCGCGCGGCAGCGAGCCCAGCCCCGGCACGATCACGAACGGGAATTCCAGGCCCTTGCAGGAATGCATGGTGAGCAGCTTCACGCTGTCCCTGACCACGAACAGCGCCTGCTTGCCGCGTTCGTCGGCGAGGCTGGAGGGAATGCCGATGCGCTGCAGCACCTCGTGCAGCTTCTCGCCTTCCCAGCTCGCGCGGTAGATCACCGCCATCTCGTCCCAGGGGCGGCCGTGGGCGTGCTCGTCGCGCAGTTGCGCGATCAGCACGTCGAGCTGGGCGGCGGCGGTGTCGGTGCGGATCAGCTCGGGCAGCGGGCCGCGCCGTCCCGCGCTTTCCGGCGCCACCAGCGGCACGCCGTCGTCGTCCTCGACGCGGGCGGCCAGCAGCTCGCTGGCGAAGTTGCGCGCCACGGCGAGGATTTCCAGGGTGTTGCGGTAGTTGAGCTTGAGGATGGTGGTGCGGCCCTGCGCCTGCACGCCGAGGCTCTTCCAGCTCAGCTTGCGGCGGCTGGGCTGGCCGTAGATGTTCTGCGCGTCGTCGTACAGCACCAGCAGCGAATTGGTGGCGGGATCGATCATCTGCACGATCAGCTTGTACCAGTCCGGCTCGAAGTCGTGGCCTTCGTCGATCAGCACCGCGCCGTACTGGAAGCGCGGGATCTGTCCCTTGTCCACGCCTTCGATCACCCGCTCCACCATCGCCTCGAAGAAGCGCTCGCCCCGGGGCGGCAGCTCGACGTGGTAGCTGTCCAGCATGCGCCGGCACCAGCGGTGGAAGTTGTACACCTGCACCTTGTCGCCGAGGCCGCGCTCGCCGATCAGCTGTTCCAGCCGCGCCGCCAGCGTCTTGTTGTAGCAGAGCACCAGGATCGGCCGGCTCATCGCGCGGGCCAGCTGCATGGCGCGGAAGCCCAGGATCATGGTCTTGCCGGAGCCGGCCACGCCGTGGATGACGCGGTGCTCGTCGCCCAGCGACCGCGCCAGCTGCTCCTGCTGGGCGTCCATCACCTTCACCAGCTCGGGGATCTCCAGCGCGCGCGCGTCCTTGCCTTCGGCGGCGAACAGGCCGAACTGGCCGCTGCCCGGTTCCACGCGGATTTCCGGAAACAGGTGCCAGCGCACGCGGTCGATCTGGGGCAGGGTGAGCGCCACCGGGAACACCTGCGGGAACATCGCCCACAGCCGCTCCTGGAAGGCCTCGGCATCCACCGTCTCGTACAGCTCGTCGCGGCAGAGCACCAGGTGTGCAGGGATCACCGCGCCTAGCTCGCCTTCGTCGAACTGTTTGCGGGTGATGTTGGCCAGCACCACGCCCCAGGCCCAGGGCATCACCAGCTTGCCTGCGTGGCGGCTGCCCTCGGGCTCGCGCAGCGCCGGATCGCGCTCCAGCACCACGCCGATCTCCAGCGCATAGGCGCGCGCCTGCAGCAGCGGGTTCGTTTCCTTCGCCAGGCCGCGCTCGGTGACCAGGGTGAACTGGGTCTTGTCGGCCTGGCGGATGGTGTCGGCCTTCCAGTCCTTCACCTCCAGCACCAGCAGGCCGCGGCGCGGGTGGAACACCACGAAATCCGGCTGGCGCTGCTTCAGGCCGATGGGCACGTCGTACCAGAGCAGGTAGTCGTCCTCCAGCTTCTGCTCCAGACGCTCGGATACGCGCTTTTCGCCGCCGGTCATCCGCGGCAGGCAGCTGTTGCGTGTCGGAACGAGGGTGGCCATGGGCAATCCGGGCGGGGGCGTCAATGGAAAGTAGCGAAACGCGGGCGGCTGTCAACGTTCAAGTCCGGGTCGCGTTGGTTGATACTTCCCGGCTGATCGTCCGGCTTGCCGCTGGCCCCCGCAGGGCCAAGGCGCCCGGGCCACGGGGGAAGCACGTCGATGTCCTTTGACATGGCCACGCTGGCCTTGATGGGTGCCGTCCAGGCTCTGGTGATGGCGGTGATACTGTGGGTCGCCACCGGCAGTTATGCCGGCGTGGCGCGGGCCAGCCTGCGGCTGCGCGCCGGGGCGCAGGCGGTGGAGGCGGTCGCCTGGGTGCTGCTGGGCCTGCGGGGACGCGTAGGCGACTGGCTGTCCATCCTGGTGGCGAACGCGGTGATGCTGTTGGCCTACGCCATGGCCGTGCAGGCCTTGCGCATGCTGCTCGGGGCGCCGTCGCGGCTGCGGGTGGTGGCCGTCGCCAGCGTGGCGGCCTGGCTGGGAATTGCCTGGTTCGCGCTGGTGACGCCGAATTTCCAGGCACGGGTGCTGTGCGCCTCGGCGGTCGTCCTGCTGGATCTCGCGTTGCTGATCGTGCCGTTGTGCGAAAGCCTGCGCCGGGACGGTTCGGCGGCGAAGGGGTGTTGCTGGCGACGCTGCTCATCGCCGTCGCCATGGTGCTGTGGCGCGACGCCGACCTGCTGTTTTCGACCCGGCCGTCGACGGGCCTGCTCGCTCCCACGTCGGTCAATGCGGTCTATCTGATGTTCCTGGTGATGCAGCCGCTGTTCACCAGCATCGGCTTCCTGCTGCTCTACAACGAGACCATGCAGGCGGAGCTGAAGCTGCTGGCGCGGATCGACCCGCTGACCGGGGTGAACAACCGGCTGGCGCTGGTGGAGGCGATCGGGCGCCTGCTGGATGCCGCCGGGCGCAACGGCCGGCCGCTGGGCGTGCTGATGCTGGACGTCGACCATTTCAAGGCGGTGAACGACCGTTTCGGGCACGGCGGCGGCGACCGCGTGCTGCTGTCGCTGGTGGAGCGCATCCAGCGCGGATTGGGCGCGGGCGACGTGATCGGCAGGGTGGGTGGCGAGGAATTCGTGGTGCTGTCGCCCGGCAACGGCGTGGCCGCCACGCGGGCGCTGGGCGAGCGGATCCGCGCCGAGGTTGCCTGCATGCAGGTGGTGGTCGACGGGCATGCGCTGGGCATGACCGTCTCCGCGGGCGTCACCGAGGCCGTGCCCGGCGCCGACGATGCGGCGGCGTTGCTGCAACGTGCCGATGCGGCGCTGTACGCGGCCAAGCGTGCCGGCCGCAACCGCGTGGTGGCGGCGGAGGATGTTGCGCCGGCATGCCCGCTGCCGGCGTGAGTCCGGCGCGGGGTTTGATTTGGACGTCCATTGTGCTATCAATAGCTCCATGCACTCTGCCCACGCCCGCCAGTACTTTTGGTTTTATGGCTATCCGAAGCCGCTGGCGGAGGCATGGGTGCGATTGTCCTGAAGTCCTGAAACCCCATTCCGAAAGCCGCCAGCAGCACAGGCGGCTTTTTTCATGGCCGCCGCTGGCACCCCACCCGAGAAGAGAGCCGCCGCCATGCCCCAGTCAGCCACCGACGATCTGCGCATCCGCACGATCAACCCGCTCGCCACGCCCGCCGAGGTGATGGAGGAGTGTCCCGCCACGTCCGCCGCGCTCGCCACCGTGGGCCAGGCGCGCAGCGCCGTGCACCGCATCCTCGAGGGCGCGGACGACCGCCTTGCGGTGGTGATCGGCCCGTGCTCCATCCACGACACGCGCGCCGCGCTGGAGTACGCGCAGCGGCTGGCGGAGCAGCGCGTGCGCCTGGGCGGCGAGCTGGAGATCGTGATGCGGGTGTATTTCGAGAAGCCGCGCACCACGGTGGGCTGGAAGGGCCTGATCAACGACCCGGACCTGGACGGCAGCTTCCGCATCAACCACGGCTTGCGCGTCGCCCGCAAGCTGCTGCGCGACATCAATGCGCTGGGCGTGCCGGCCGGCTGCGAGTTCCTGGACATCATCTCGCCGCAATATCTCGCGGATCTGGTGGCCTGGGGCGCGATCGGCGCACGCACCACCGAGAGCCAGGTGCACCGCGAACTCGCCTCCGGCCTGTCCTGCCCGGTGGGCTTCAAGAACGGTACCGACGGCAACGTGAAGCTGGCGGTGGACGCGGTGCAGGCGGCCTCGCATCCGCACCATTTCCTCGCGGTGACCAAGCAGGGCCAGGCCGCCATCGCCGCCACCAGCGGCAACCGCGACTGCCATGTGATCCTGCGCGGCGGCAAGCAGCCGAACTACGACGCGGCCAGCGTCGAGGCCGCTTGCGCCGCGATCGGCAAGGCCGGGCTGCCGGCGCGGGTGATGGTCGACGCCAGCCACGCGAACAGCGGCAAGAACCCGGACAACCAGCCGCGCGTGATCGCGGACATCGCCGCCCAGCTCGAGGCGGGCGAGTCGCGCATCGTCGGCGTGATGGTGGAAAGCCACCTCGTGGGCGGCCGCCAGGACCTGCTGCCGGATCGCCCGCTGACCTACGGCCAGAGCATCACCGACGGCTGCATCGGCTGGGACGATTCGGTGCGCGTGCTGGAACGGCTGGCCGCGGCGGTGCGCCGGCGCCGCGAGGTGGCGCGGGACGAGATCGCCGCCTGACGCGTATGCTTGCGGCATCCTCCCGGGAGACCGCCATGACGTTGGACATCCAGCACAACCGCGCCGCGCAGCGCTTCGAGGTGGAAGTGGAGGGCACGCTGTGCGTGCTCGACTACACGCTCGCCGAGGGCGGCATGGCGATCACCCACACCCTGGTGCCGCCCGAGGCCGGCGGCCGCGGCGTGGCCGGCGAGCTGGTGCGCACGGCGCTGGATTACGCCCGCGCCAAAGGCTGGAAGGTGGCGCCGCTGTGCTCGTACGCCGACGCATGGATGACGCGGCATCCCGAGTACGCGGACCTGCGCGCTTGAGCGAACGCAACGCGAAGCGGCGGCGCTGGCGGCCGTTCCGCTACGTCACGGCACGGCCGCGACTCAGCATCTCGTTCGCGATCTTCGTGGTCGCCGGCGCGGCGCTGATGGCGCTGGGCCTGCGCGTCGCCACGTCGATCCTGCTGGGTTTCGACCTTGCCGCGGTGGTCTATCTGGTCGCGCTGGCGCGGATGTTCGGCAAATCCACGCCCGCACGCATGCGCGTGCAGGCGAAGGCGCAGGACACCGGCCGCTGGGGCATCCTGTGGAGCGCGGTGCTGCTCTCCGGCGTGGTGCTGGTGGCGCTGGGCACCGAGCTGCATGCCGCGAAGGGCGGCGGCCTGCCCGCGCTGGGCGTGGGCGCGCTCAGCGTGGTGCTGAGCTGGCTGTTCCTCAACGTCATGTTCGCGCTGCACTACGCGCACGGTTTCTACGGCGACTTCGGCGACAAGCACTCCGGGCTGGAGTTTCCCGACACACCCGAACCCGACTACTGGGATTTCACCTATTTCGCCATCGTGATCGGCATGACCTTCCAGGTCTCCGACGTGCAGATCAGCAGCCGCTACCTGCGCCGCGTGGCCTTGCTGCACAGCGTGATCGCGTTCTTCTTCAACGTGTTCATCATCGCGATCACGGTGAACATCGTGGCGGGGATGGGCGGGTAGGGCGCATCGAAGAGAACGTTCGAGGCGCCCTGCGAGCCATGGATGGCTCGCACGCCCACCAAGCGCCTGCGCTTGGTGGGCGGAGCCGGATCCGGCGCAGTCCGGACCCGGCGAGTCTGGAAAGTGCAGGAAAGCACTATCCAGACAATCGGCAACGCGCTTCTGCTCTATCGCGCAGGTCGTCGAAACAAGCGCAGGAAGGCGCTTTCCCGACAATCAGCAATGCGCTTTTGCTCTGTCGCTCGCGTTGCAGAGGCAAGCACGAGAAGGCGCCTCAATCCCGCAAATTGTCGAACTGCAACGGCAGTTCCACCTCCGCCTTGCGCAGCACCGCCATCGCGGCCTGGAGGTCGTCGCGCTTCTTGCCGGTGACGCGCAGCTTGTCGCCGTTGATCTGCGCCTCGACCTTGAGCTTGGCCTCCTTCAGCGTGGCCACCAGCTTCTTCGCGACCGGCTGCTCGATGCCCTGTTTCACGGTGATCTTCTGGCGCGCGCCGGCGAGGTTGGTCTCCACCTCGCCGATGTCCAGCGCGCGGACGTCGATCTTCCGCGAGATGAGCCGGGCGCGCAGGATGTCCAGCATCTGCTGCAGCTGGAAATCGCTGGGCGCGCTCTGCGTGATCACGAATTCGTCCAGTGCGAACTTCGCGTCCGTACCCTTGAAGTCGAAGCGGTTCGCCAGTTCGCGGTTGGCCTGGTCGACCGCATTGGTCAGTTCGTGCTTGTCGACTTCGGAGACTACGTCGAAGGAGGGCATGGCGGCGGCTCGCGGATGGATGATGCGGGAAGTGTAAGCGATGGCGCTGCGCGATAATGCGCGCCTTCATGCTCGTCATCCCGGCGAAGGCCGGGATCCAGTGTCTTCGTGCACAGTGGTGCCGCTGGGTTCCGGCCTTCGCCGGAATGACGCTTTTGGCGAGGTACCGGCCGTGGTGGAATCTTGAAAACGGATGTGCTGATCATCGGTGCGGGCGCCGCGGGCCTGATGTGCGCGATCACGGCGGGGCAGCGCGGCCGCAGCGTGCTGGTGGTCGATCACGCGAACCGGGTGGGCAAGAAGATCCTGATGTCGGGCGGCGGCCGCTGCAACTTCACCAACCTCGGCGCGACGCCGGCGAACTACCTCAGCGCGAATCCGCATTTCGCCAAGTCCGCGCTGGCGCGCTACACGCCCGCGGATTTCATCGCGCTGGTGGAGCAGTACCGCATCGCCTACCACGAGAAGGAGCTGGGCCAGCTGTTCTGCGACGACTCGTCGAAGCAGATCGTGTGCATGCTGCTGGACGAATGCGCCGCAGCCGGCGTGCGCATCGAGACCAGTTGCGGCGTCGAGCGCGTGCGCAGGACGGACGAAGGCTTCGCCGTGCTCACCGCACGCGGCGAAGTGCATGCCGAGTCGCTGGTGGTGGCCAGCGGCGGCCTGTCGATTCCCAGCATGGGCGCCAGCGGCTTCGGCTACGAGCTGGCGCGGCAGTTCGGCCACGCGGTGCTGCCAGTGCGTGCGGCGCTGGTGCCGCTGACCCTGAGCGGCAAGCATCAGGAGCATTACCAGGATCTGGCTGGCGTGGCTTTGCCGCTGGCCGAGGCGCGCGTGGGCAAGCGCGCGTTCCGTGCAGGCCTGCTGTTCACCCACCGCGGACTCAGCGGCCCCGCGATCCTGCAGATTTCCTCGTACTGGCAGCCGGGCGACGAACTGCGCCTCGATCTCGCGCCTGACGCCGGACTTGGCGACTGGCTGCTGGCGCAACGTGCCGCGCGCCCGGCCGCCGAGCTGAAGAACGTATTGGCCGATGCCTTGCCCAGGCGTCTTGCGCAGCGCCTGTGCGAGCTGTGGTTCCCGAGCCGGCCGATGCGCCAGTACCGCGATGCCGAGCTGCACGAGATCGGCCGCCAACTGCACGACTGGCCCATCGTCGCCAGCGGCACCGAGGGCTACCGCACCGCCGAGGTTACCCTGGGCGGCGTGGACACCGACGGCCTTTCCTCCAGCACGATGCAGTCGAAGCAGGTGCCCGGCCTGTACTTCATCGGCGAGGTGGTCGATGTCACCGGCTGGCTGGGCGGCTACAACTTCCAGTGGGCCTGGGCCTCGGGCCGTGCGGCGGGCGAGGTGGCGTAGGCATCACGGATGGCGGCGTTGCTGCAGCCAGCGATCGAGCTGGTTGGCGAAGGCCTGCTTGTCGCGCGGATGGAAGGGCGCGTGGCCGCCGGTGTCGACGCCGGCGCCGCGCAGCTCCTCCATGAAATTGCGCATGCCCAGGCGCTGGGCGATGGTTTCGGCCGTGAACAGTTCGCCGCGCGGGTGCAACGCCAGTGCGCCCTTTTCGATCACCAATGAGGCCAGCGGTATGTCCTGCGTCACCACGAGGTCACCGGCGACCACGCGGCGCACGATCTCGTGGTCGGCCACGTCGAAGCCGCCCGGCACCTGCACCGCGCGTACGAAGCGCGTGGGCGGCGTGCGCAGGTACTGGTTCGCCACCAGGGTCACCGATACCTGCGCGCGTTCGGCGGCGCGGAACAGGATCTCCTTGATGGCGACCGGGCAGGCGTCGGCATCCACCAGGATTTGCGCGTCGCTGCTCACGCGTCGTTCCAGTCCAGCGTGCCGTCGATGATGGTGTGGGTGCGGCCGCCGATCCACACGGTGCCGTCCATGATGTGGGCGACGAGCTGGGCGTCGTGGCCGATCTCGCGGCCCTGGCTCACGGTGTAGCCGCCTGCCAGCGGGCCGTGCGGTTCGGCCTGCGCGATGTATGCCGCGATCAGGCCGTTGGCGGCGCCCGAGGCGGGGTCCTCGATGATGCCCACGCCGGCCGGGAAGGCGCGCACCACCAGCTGGTAATCGGGGTGGCTGCTGCGCGCGAACGCGCACAGGCCCATGCTGTCGCTGGCGTGTGCCAGCGCGCCGATCGCGCTGTGGTCGGGCTGCCAGGCGCGCAGCGCCGCCTCGCTTTCGACTTCCGCCAGCCACCAGCAGCGACCGCCGTCGACCAGTGCGGGCGGCAGAGCGCCGGTGCCAATGCCGCCCAGGGCGGCGGCAAGCAGCGGATGCGCGTCGCGGCCGGTGTGCACCACCCGCTCGCCCGGGGATTTCAGGAGCAGGCGCCGATCCGCGCCGTTACCTTCCACGCGGATCGGCAGCACGCCAGCGTCGCATTCCTGCCACAGCAAGCCGTCCACCGGCTGGGCCAGGCCGCAGGCCAGCGCGGCGTGCGCGCTGCCCACGCTGGGATGGCCCGCGAACGGGATTTCCTTGTGCGGCGTGAAGATGCGCACGCGGTAGCTCGCGCCGCTGGTGGAGGGCGGCAGCAGGAACGTGGTTTCGACGAGGTTGGTCCAGCGCGCGTAGCGCTGCATCGCCTCGCCGCTCCAGTGCTCCGCGCCGATCACCACGCCGAGGTGGTTGCCGCCGCCATGAGTGGCGGCAAAGACGTCCAAATGCAGATAGCGCAGCGCGGGCATGGCGGGCGGATTCGTGGCGGAGCGCGCATGATAGCCGCGTCGGCCGTGAACGGTACGGATTCGACAAGCGGCCGCGCTGCCGCCAAGATGCGCCACCACTCCGTCGCCGGGCCGGAACCGTCCATGCCGATCACCCTCATCATCCTCGCGATCACCTGCATCGTCTCGTTCATGGCGTTCAAGAACGGGCGGTTGATGAACGACCTGATCCTCTGGCCGCCGGCGATCAGCCGCCAGCGCGAATACCACCGGCTGGTGACCTACGGCCTGGTGCACGCGGATTTCGTCCACCTGCTGTTCAACATGGTCACCCTGTTCTTCTTCGGGCAGGTCATGGAGCGGTTCTACGCCAGCGCGCTGGGCACGTTCGGCTTCGCGCTGTTCTACCTCGGCGGCCTGGTGGTCTCGATCCTGCCCACCTATCTGAAGAACCGCGACAATCCGAACTACCGCAGCCTCGGCGCTTCGGGTGCGGTATCGGCGGTGCTGTTCAGCTTCATCCTGCTGGCGCCGTGGCAGCGCATCATCGTGCTGGTGATACCGATGCCGGCGATCATCTACGCCGTGCTGTACACGGCGTATTCGATCTACATGGACCGCAACGGCCGCGACAACGTCAACCACAGCGCGCACCTGTGGGGCGCGGCCTACGGCGTGGCGTTCACCCTGCTGGTGAATCCGCGGGTGCTGTCGCATTTCCTGGACGCGTTGCAGCGGCCAAGTTTCTGAATTTCCGGCTGCGCGGGCCATCAGCGCCGGTTCAACCAGGCGGATGCAAGCTGGCATCGTCGTCTCCCGTGGAGGCCCCGCCATGAAACGCCTGCTTGCCGGTTTTGTTCTCGTCGCGCTGACCGCGCTGCTCTCGGGTTGCTACTACGACCCGGGCTACAGCTACGTGCGCTCCAGCCCCTACGCCGGTCCCGCCTATTACGGCAACGGCGTGGTGTACAGCGATGCCTACTATGCCTCGCCCTCCTGGTACGGCGGCTGGTACGACGGCGGCTACGGCTATGGCTGCTGCTATGCGCCGGGCGTGACGATCGGTGGCGTGTGGTACGACCGCGGCGGCTACCGCCATTACCGCGGCCGCGGTGGCGAATGGCGCGGCGGCAACCGCGGCGACTGGCACGGCGGCAACCGCGGCGGTGGCCGGGGGCATGCGGGTGGCGGCTGGGGTGGCGGCCACGGCCACGGCGGCGATGGTCGCCGCGGCGGCGATCATCATCACTGAACCTTGATTGCCGGGCCGGGGGCTGCGGCATGATGGCGGCATGCCCCAGCTGCCGTCGAATGCGCGTCGCAACCTGTCCAGGCTCATCGTGCTCGCCGCGATGAGCCTGCTGCTGTGCGCCTGCGGCAGCATCCGCTACTACGCGCAGGCGGCGCACGGGCAGGGCGAGCTGGTGCTGAGGCGGCAGCCGGTGCGCAAGCTGCTGGGCGATCCGGCGACCGATCCCAAACTCGCTGAGCGGCTGTCGCTGGCGCTGGCCGCGCGCGAGTACGCCAGCAGCCATCTCGGCCTGCCCGACAACCGCAGCTACACCACCTACGTGGCCCTGCATCGGACTTACGTGGTGTGGAACGTGTTCGCCACGCCGCGCTATTCGGTCGAGGCGGTGCGCCATTGCTTTCCCGTCGCCGGCTGCGTGGCGTATCGCGGCTGGTTCAGCGAGGCCGCGGCCGAGGCCGACGCCGCGCGCATGCAGCGCCAGGGCGACGACGTGTGGGTAGGCGGCGTGCCGGCGTATTCCACGCTGGGCTGGTTCGCCGATCCCATCCTGAGCAGCATGCTGCGCTGGGACGACGACGAACTGGCCGGCACGATCTTCCACGAACTGGCGCACCAGTTGATCTATGCGAAGGACGACACCGCATTCAACGAGTCCTTCGCCACCTTCGTGCAGACCGAAGGCTTGCGCGAGTGGCGTGCCTCGCGCGGACTGCCGCCCGACGACGGCCACGCCCAGGCGATGGACGATGGCTTCACCAGGCTCGTGCTGGCGCTGCGCGGTCGCCTGAAGGCGCTGTACGCCAGCGGCGTGGACGCCGAGGCGATGGAGGCGGGCAAGCAGCGCGAGATCGCCGGCTTCCGAGCGCGTTACGCCAAGTGGCGCGATACGCACTGGCCGCAGGATCGCCGCTACGACGCCTGGGTGGCGAAGCCGATCAACAATGCGCGCTTGCTGCCGTTCGGCCTGTACGACCAGTGGACGCCGGTCTTCGGTGTGCTGTTTCGCAAGAGTGGCGGCCAATGGCCGGCGTTCTACACGCAGGTCCGGGCATTGGCGCGCGAACCGAAGGCGAAGCGCGACGCTGCGTTGCAGGCGCTGTCGCCCTGATCGTCAGTCGGGCAGTTCGTCATCCGTGATCGCGGTTTCAGTGCGCCGCCTTGTGCTTCGCCATGTAGCGCAGATAGGCCAGCACCGCGTCGAGGTCGTCGTCGGACAGCGCCTCCTGCGTGGGAAAGCCCTGCATCTTCGCTTCCGGCCAGCGCCGCAGCGATTGCGGGTTGCGGATGAAGCCGCGCAGCAGATCGGCACGCAGGTATTCGGTAGGATTGTGCGGAATGTTGAGGTCCGGCCCCAGCTTCGCGTCGCCTGCGCCGTTCATCGTGTGGCAGGCGAAGCAGGTGCGTTTGAATACTGCGAAGCCTTTGCGCACGTCGGCGTTGGCGCCGGCTTGCGGCACGATGGCGGGGAAGCGCGCCTCCACGCCGGAGAGCAGGCGGATCGCGGCGAGCTGATAGGGCCATTGTTCGGGGCTGATGTGCGCAGCCTTCGGATCGGTCCATACCAGATAGAACGGGCCGGCGCCGTTGTGGTTCTCGGCCAGCGCGGGCCAGGGATGGGCAGGGTCCTCGATCGCCAGCCACGCCTGCGCGCCCTGGCGGTTGAGGATCGCGTCGGCAGGAATCTCGGCGGCGAAGCCGTCGCTGGCCACGAACTGCAGATGCTGGTCGGGGCGCAACCCGGGCAGCAGCGCGTGCAAGGGAACGGCGCGGTAGCGCATCGGACGGCCGAACGCCACGTCGTCGGGAATCGCCACCGGGGACGCGTCGGCGCGGGCCAGCAGTTGCGCGGTGGTCCAGGTGGTCGTGCCGCGGCCGAGGTCGATGCGCAGCTCGGCCGCGTGGGCCAGCAGCGGCAGGCACAGCCAGAGCAGGCAGCAGCGCAGCAGCGTTTTCATGGTGACCTCCGTGGCGACGGGGCATTGTAGAGACGCCGGCCCGTCCCCATGTGGTTGAACGACGCAGCGTGTGGCTGGCTGGAAACTGAATCATTTCGTGCGGTCGCCTTGAACTTCCGCCGCAGCGGCTACACTAAGCACATGTATCGCCGTGAGGCGACAGGAGACGGGGCAATCCATCGCACCGTCGGGGGGTCGGCCCCTCTCTCCCCTCTTGACGCGCCGACCTGACGAGTCCCGGTAGCTACTCCCCTGGCTACCGGGATTTTTTATGCCCGCGATTCGCGTTGATGCACCGCCGGCGTGGATAATCGCGCCGTTGGCGCCCGTTGCGCCATCGTGCCGAACGGACGACGCATGATCATCGAATCGCTGCTGGACACCGACCTCTACAAGTTCTCGATGATGCAGGTGGTGCTGCATCACTACCCGGCCGCCCGGGTGGAGTACCGCTTCAAGTGCCGCAACCCGGGCATCGACCTGGTGCCGTACATCGCCGAGATCCGCGAAGAGCTGGCGGCGCTGTGCACCCTGCGCTTCAGCAGCGAGGAACTCGACTACCTGGCCGCGATGCGCTTCATCAAGAGCGACTTCGTGGATTTCCTGGGCCTGTTCCAGCTCAACGCGAAGTACGTGACCATCGCGCCGGCGGAAGCGGGCAACGGCGAGATCGAGATCCGCATCAAGGGGCCGTGGCTGCACACCATCCTGTTCGAGGTGCCGTTGCTGGCCATCGTCAACGAGGTGTACTTCCGCAACACGCAGCCGGGCCACGACCTTGCCGAGGGGCGGCGACGCCTGCAGGCCAAGATCGCGTTGCTGCACGGCACGCCGGGTTACGAGCAATGCCACATCGCCGACTACGGCACGCGCCGGCGTTACTCGCGGACCTGGCACGAGGAGGTGCTGATCGCCTTGCGCGACGGACTGGGCAGCCAGCTCGCCGGCACCAGCAACGTGTGGTACGCGTGGAAGCTCGGCCTCGTCCCGCTCGGCACGCTGGCGCACGAATACCTGCAGGCGCACCAGGCGCTGGGTCCGCGCCTGCGCGACTCGCAGGTGGCGGCGCTGGAGACCTGGGCGAAGGAGTACCGCGGCGACCTCGGCATCGCGCTTTCCGATGTGTACGGCCTGAACGCGTTCCTGCGCGATTTCGACATGTATTTCTGCAAGCTGTTCGATGGTGCGCGCCACGATTCCGGCGATCCGTTCGACTGGGGCGAACGCATGCTGGCGCACTACAGGGCCAATCGCGTCGATCCGCGCAGCAAGGTGCTGGTGTTCAGCGACGGCCTGGACATCCCCAAGGTGATGCAGCTCTACGAGCACTTCCGCGGTCGCTGCCTGCTGGCGTTCGGCGTGGGCACCAACCTCAGCAACGACACCGGGCCGACGCCGCTCAACATCGTGATCAAGATGATCCGCTGCAACGACCAGCCGGTGGCCAAGCTCAGCGACTCGCCGGGCAAGAACATGTGCGAGGACGAAGCCTACGTGACCTATCTGCGCCAGGTGTTCGGGATACCCGCCACGCAGGGTTGAGGCTTCAGTCCGATTGCCGCGCCAGCGCCCAAGCCACGTGCTCGCGCACGACGGGCGAGGGATGGTCGGCGCGGGCATGCAGCGCATCGCGGATCGCCGCCGATTTCGGCGCGTTGCCCAGGGCCACCGCGATGTTGCGCAGCCAGCCTTCGTAGCCGGTGCGGCGAATCGCCATGCCTTCGGTGCGCTTGAGGAATTCCTCCTCGCTCCACGCGAACAGCTCGACCAGCTTCGCGCCGTCAAGGCTGTGGCGCGGCGCGAAATCCGGCTCCGCGGCGTCCTGCGCGAACTTGTTCCAGGGGCAGACCAGCTGGCAGTCGTCGCAGCCGAAGATGCGGTTGCCCATCGGCGCGCGCAGCTCCTCGGGGATCGCGCCCTTGAGCTCGATCGTGAGGTAGGAGATGCAGCGGCGCGCGTCGAGCGTGTACGGCGCCAGGATCGCCTGCGTGGGGCAGATGTCGATGCAGCGGCGGCAGGAGCCGCAATGCGCGCTGGCCGGTTCGTCCACCGGCAGCGGCAGGTCGGTGTACAGCTCGCCGAGGAAGAAGTACGAGCCGGCGTGGCGGTTGATCAGCACGGTGTGCTTGCCGATCCAGCCCAGCCCCGCGTCGCGCGCCAGCGCCTTTTCCAGCACCGGCGCGGAATCGACGTAGGCGCGGTAGCCGAAGTCGCCGATCGCGTCGTGGATGCGTTCGGCCAGCTTCTGCAGGCGGTTGCGCATCAGCTTGTGGTAGTCGCGGCCCAGCGCGTAACGCGCCACGTAGCCGGCCTCGCCGTCGCGGATCACGTCCCAGGCATTGCGCGTGCCGGGCGGCACGTAATCCATGCGCACCGAGATCACGCGCCGCGTGCCCGGCTCCAGTTCGGCGGGACGCGCACGCTTCGTGCCATGGCGCGCCATGTATTCCATCTCGCCGTGGTGGTCGTCGCCCAGCCAGCGTTCCAGGTGACGCTCGTCCTCGTCCAGCGCCACGCCGCTGATGCCGGTGTCGGCGAAGCCCAGCTCGCGCGCCCACTGCTTGATCTCGCGGGCGAGGGCGGCGTAGTCGATGGGGCTGCTGACGGACATGCGCACATTGTAGGCGGGTGGCGCAGGCGGCATGCCTATAATCCGTACATGTCGAATCACCGCCACGAGCTCTACACCGTCGCCCAGGTACGCGCGCTGGATCGTCGCGCGATCGACGTACTCGGCGTGCCGGGTTTCGAGCTGATGCGCCGCGCGGCCTGGGCGGGCTTGTCCAGCCTGCGCCGGCACTGGCCGCAGGCGCAGCGCATCGCGGTGCATTGCGGGCCTGGCAACAACGGCGGCGACGGTTTCCTGCTGGCGGCGCTGGCGCGCGAGGCCGGTTTGCACGTGGTGGTGCTCGCGCTCGGCGATACGTCCGCGGGCGACGCCGCGCTTGCGCGGCAGGCATGGAACGAAACGGGCGGCGGCGTGCAGGTGTGGCGCGAGGACGATGGCTTGCCCGAGGCCGACGTCCACGTCGACGCGTTGTACGGCACCGGCCTGCGCCGGGCGCCCGAAGCGTTGGCGTCGACGCTGGTCGAGGCGATCAATGCCAGCGGCGTGCCGGTGCTGGCGCTGGACGTGCCCTCCGGGCTGGACGCCGATACCGGCCGCGTGCCGGGAGCGGCGATCCGCGCTGCCGTCACCGTGAGTTTCATCGCGGCCAAGCGTGGCCTGTACACCGGGCATGCCGCCGGCCACGTGGGTGTGCTGGAACTGGACGCGCTGGGCTTGCCGGAGGCGCTGTGGCAGGGCGCGTCGCCCGACGCCCGGCTGCTGGTCGCGGCGCAGTTGCCGCCGCGCCCCCGCGACGCGCACAAGGGCACGAACGGCCACGTGCTGGCGATCGGCGGCGAGCACGGCATGGCCGGCGCGATCCGCCTGTGCGGCGAGGCTGCGCTGCGCGCCGGCGCCGGGCTGGTCAGCGTGGCGACGCGCGCGGAGCATCTGTTCGCGCTGAACGCGGCGCGGCCGGAACTGATGGCGCACGGCGTGGACGGTCCGCAGGCGCTGGAGCCGTTGCTGGCCCGCGCCAGCGTGCTGGCCGTGGGGCCGGGGCTGGGGCAGGGCGCGTGGGGCCACGCGCTGTGGCTCACCGCGCTGGACAGCGGCAAGCCGCTGGTGCTCGATGCCGACGGACTCAACCTGCTGCTGGCGCGCGAGCCGCGACGCTTCACGCAGCCGGCCGTGCTGACGCCGCATCCGGGCGAGGCGGCGCGGCTGCTGGAAAGCACGGTGGCCGAGGTGGAGGCCGACCGTTTCGCCGCCGTCCGCGCGTTGGCGATCCGCTACCACGCCACCGTGGTGCTGAAGGGAGCCGGCAGCCTGATCGCCTCGCCAGATGGACGTCTGGACGTCTGTCCGTGGGGCAATCCCGGCATGGCCGGCGGCGGCATGGGCGACCTGCTCACCGGCATCGTCGCCGCCTTGCTCGCGCAGGGCTGCGATGCCTGGGAAGCGGCTTGCCTCGGTGTGGGGCTGCATGCGCGTGCCGGCGACCGCGCAGCGCAGCAGGGCGAGCGCGGCCTGCTCGCCAGCGACCTGCTGGCGCCGCTGCGCGCGCTGGGCAACGGGCTGGACGCATGAGCGAGGAGTGCTGGACCCTGCCCGACGAAGCCGCCACGCTGGCCCTGGGCCGCCGGATCGCCGCGGCGCTTGATCGCGATGGCATGGTGATCCACCTGCACGGCGAGCTGGGGGCGGGCAAGACCACGTTCGCCCGTGCGCTGCTGGGCGCGCTGGGCGTGGGCGAGCGCATCAAGAGCCCCACCTACAGCCTGGTCGAACGCTACGACGCCGGAGGCCGGTCAGCTTGGCATCTGGACCTGTACCGCATCGCCGATCCGGGCGAACTCGAATGGCTGGGCCTGGACGCGCTGGCCGATCCGGCCGCGCTGGTGCTGGTGGAGTGGCCGGAGCGCGGCCGGGGCGCGCTGCCGGCGGCAGACCTGATCCTGCACCTGGACTATGCCGATGGCGGCCGTCAGGCACGCCTGCAGGCCGAGACCGCGCGGGGCCGCGAGCTGCTCGCACGGTTGCACTGAGTCGCCAGCGCAAGCCGCTGTTTTTGATGGAAAAGCACGACTTGGCGTCGGGCTGGGCTTTCCGCGTGCAACGCCAGTGACATCGGCAACTTGCAGCCCCTACCTAGACAACGGCTGACGAACCGGTCGCAGGTCATGGAAATTCAAGGGAAAACTTCTTGCATTCCAAGTGCGCCTGAGATTCAATGCGCCTCATGCGCGCCTACCTGAACAACCTGGCCGGAGTCCTGATCGTTGCGCTGGCGTCTGTCTGGGCGCCGGGCAGCGCGCATGCGGCCGACGTGAAGGCGGTGCGGGTCTGGGCCGACGCCAGCCATACCCGGCTGGTGTTCGACCTGGCCGGGGCACCGGACTACCGCATCGACCGCGGCAACGACCAGGTGACCGTGGATTTCGCCAGCGGCAAGCTGGCCGCCGGTTTCGCCAATCCGGCCGCGCAAGGCCTGTACCGCGGCATGAGCCCGAACCGCGACGGCAATCGCCTGCAACTGGTCACGCGCATGGCGGCCGGCAGCAAGGTGCGCAGCTTCGTGCTCAAGCCCGGCGCTGGCGACCATTACCGGCTGGTGCTGGACCTGCTGCCGGGCAACGGCGACGCGGCGGACGATGCCCGCACCGTCGCCGCCGTGAAGCCCGCCAGCACGCCGGCGGCCGAACCGGCTGCCGCGCCGCGACAGATAGCAGTCACCGTTCCCACGGTAAGCGGCCGCCATGGCGGCAGGGCCGTGGGCGCCAGCCGCCAGATCACCCAGCAGGCCGCGGCCTTGCTGGATGGCCAGCGCAAGGTGGTGGTGTGCATCGACGCCGGGCACGGCGGCAAGGACCCCGGCTCGCACGGCCCGGGCGGCACGCTGGAGAAGAACGTCACTCTGGCGGTGGCGCGCGACCTCGCGGCGCAGATCAACAAGCAGCCGGGCATGAAGGCCATCCTCACCCGCGACGGCGACTACTTCATCCCGCTGGCGCGCCGTTACCAGATCGCGCGCGAGCACGACGCCGACCTGTTCGTCTCCATCCACGCCGACGCGTTCACCAGCGGCGACGCGCGCGGTTCCTCGGTGTGGGTGCTGTCCTCGCGCGGCAAGAGCTCGGTGGCGGCGCGCGTGCTGGCCGACCGCGAAAACAGCGCCGACCTGATCGGCGGCGTCTCGCTGGACGACAAGAGCGACGGCCTCGCCAAGGTGCTGCTGGACATGCAGCAGGGCTGGGCGGTGCAGGCCAGCGACTCGGTGGCCGGCAACGTGCTGAAGGCACTGGGCCAGCTCGGTCCCACCCACCGCGGCTACGTGGAGCGCGCGAACTTCGTGGTGCTGCGCTCGCCCGACGTGCCCTCGATCCTGGTCGAGACCGCGTTCATCAGCAATCCGACTGAAGAGCGCAAGCTGCGCGATCCGGCGCACCAGAAGTCGCTGGCCGAGGCGGTGATGGGCGGCGTCAGGAACTATTTCGAATCCACGCCGCCGCCGGGCACCTGGTTCGCGGCCCAGGCCGCGCGCCGCAACGGCACCGAGCTGGCGTCGGCCAAACCGGCAGCCACGGCGTCGGCCACCGTGGCGCTGGCCGACGCCGCCACGCCCGTTGCCGACGCGAACGTGCGCGACCTGCATCGCGTGGGCGACGGCGAGAGCCTGCGCAGCATCGCACGGCAGTACGGCATCAGCGTGGGCGCGCTGAAGAGCGCGAACCACATCGACGGCAACGCGGTGCGCACCGGCACCGTGCTGGCGATTCCGGCGGGCTGAGCGGCGCCGTTTCCGCGGCGCATCCGGCACAGCTGATAAAGTGCGCGGATGCCCGTCATCCGCCCGCTGCCTCCCGAACTCATCAACCAGATCGCCGCCGGCGAGGTGATCGAGCGTCCCTCGTCCGTGGTCAAGGAACTGGTCGAGAACAGCCTCGACGCCGGCGCCAGCCGCATCGAGGTGGAGATCGAGGCCGGCGGCGCGCGACTGATCCGCGTGCGCGACGACGGCGGCGGCATCGCGCCGGACGAGCTGCCATTGGCCGTGGCCTCGCACGCCACCAGCAAGATCGGCAGCTTCGACGACCTGGAACACGTCGCCAGCATGGGTTTCCGCGGCGAAGCGCTGGCCTCGGTGTCCTCGGTGGCGCGCTTCGCGCTCACCTCGCGCCAGCGCGATGCCGAGGCCGCGTTCCGCATCGAGGTGGACGGCGGCCGGCTGCAGGCGGCGCGCCCCGCGCAGCATCCGCCGGGCACCAGCGTGGAAGTGCGCGACCTGTTCCACAACGTGCCTGCGCGCAAGAAGTTCATGCGCGCGGAGCGCACGGAGTTCGCCCACATCGACGATCTGCTGAAGTCGCTGGCGCTGGCGCGCGGCGGCGTGGAATTCCGGCTAGTGCACAACGGCAAGCCGGTGCGCATCTGGAAGGCGACGCGCGACGAGCAGGCGCAGCTGCGCCGGGTGGCCGAGGTGCTGGGCGAGGATTTCCCGGCGCAGAGCCTGCGCGTGGACCATGCCGCCGCGGGCATGCGCCTGTCCGGCTGGGTGGGCCTGCCCACCGCCTCGCGCAGCCAGGCCGACCAGCAATACTTCTACGTCAACGGACGCCTGGTGCGCGATCGCGTGGTGGCCCACGCGGTGCGCCAGGCCTATGCCGACGTGCTGTTCCATGGGCGCCATCCGGCCTTCGTGCTGTATCTCGAACTCGATCCCGCCGGCGTGGACGTGAACGTGCACCCGGCCAAGCACGAGGTGCGCTTCCGCGAGCAGCGGCTGGTGCACGACTTCCTGTTCCGCACCCTGCACGAGGCCCTCGCGCAGACCCGCGCGGGGCAGGTGGAGTCGCATGCGGAAGCCGAGGGCGGGCGCCTGCACATGAGCACCGCGCATGCGTCCGCGCCCGGCTTGCCGGCGGTCGCGCGCGCCGCCTCGTGGCCCGTGCACGCCGGCCAGAACCGGTTGGCGCTGGGCGTGCGCGACGAACCGCTGGCGGGCTATGCCGCGCTGCTGGGCGAAGCGCCGCGCGCGCCCGGTGCGCCGCAGCCGATGCCTGCCGCCGATGCGGGCGAGGCGCCGCCGCTGGGCTATGCCGTCGCCCAGCTCAAGGGCATCTATATCCTGGCCGAGAATGCGCAGGGCCTGGTGCTGGTGGACATGCACGCCGCGCACGAGCGCATCACCTACGAACAGCTCAAGGCCGGCCGCGCCTGCAGCAACCTGCGTTCGCAACTGCTGCTGGTACCGCTCAACATCGCGGTCGGCGCGCGCGAGGCCGCCGCCGCCGAGGAGCATGCCGAGGCGCTGTCCGACTGGGGCCTTGAGCTTTCGCGCAGCGGTCCCTCCGGCGTGGTGGTGCGCCGCATTCCCGCCTTGCTCGAAGGCGCCGACGTGAGCCAGCTCACCCGCGACGTGCTGGCGGAACTCGCCCAGCACGGCAGCTCGCGCCGACTGCAGGAGCTGGAGAACGAACTGCTCTCCACCATGGCCTGCCACGGCTCGGTGCGCGCCGGGCGGCGGCTGACGCTGCCCGAGATGAACGCGCTGCTGCGCGAGATGGAAGCCACCGAGCGTTCCGGCCAGTGCAACCACGGCCGCCCCACCTGGACGCAGCTGTCCCTGTCCGAACTGGACAAGCTGTTCATGCGCGGGCGCTAGTGGCGGATCGTTGCCGCGAGCACGGGGCAACAGCCCGATGCTCATCGCCAACGCTTGCCGGCGCCGCGTTTGGACGTCCATACTCGGGCCTCCATCGTCGTGGATCGCCCCCATGTCGCGAGTCGTCGTTTTCCTGTTCGCCCTGATTGCCGGAGTTGCCACCGTGTCCGCTGCCGAAGCCCCGTCCACCCATGCCCACGAAATCGAGCAGTGGCGCGCCGCGCGCGTCGCGCGGCTCACCGCACCGGACGGCTGGCTCAGCCTGATCGGGCTGGAATGGCTGCACGAGGGCGCGAACCGGGTGGGCAGTGCGGCCGACAACGACATCGTGCTGAAGGCCGGCCCGGCGCATCTGGGCACGGTGACGCTGGCGGCGGATGGCGCCGCCAGCATCGCGCTGGCCAAGGACAGCGGCGCCACCGTCGACGGCAAGCCCGTCGCCGCCGCCCCGCTGGTCGACGACATGCACGTGCAGGGCGACGCCGCGCCCACCACGGTGCGTTTCGGCAACGCGAACTTCTACGTGATCGAGCGCGACGGCCGCAAGGCGCTGCGCGTGAAGGACAGCGACGCCGAGGCGCGTCGCGACTTCGTCGGCATCGACTACTTCCCGATCGACCCGTCCTGGCGCATCGAGGCCGACTGGGTGCCGTTCGTGCCGCCGCACGATCTGCAGATCGGTTCGGTGATCGGCACCATCGACACCGTGAAGGTGCCCGGCAAGGCGGTGTTCCACCGCGACGGCCACACGTTCGAACTGCTCCCCTACCAGGAGGAGCCGGGCGGCGAGCTGTTCTTCGTGCTGGCCGATCGCACCTCCGGCAAGCAGACCTACGGTGCCGCGCGCTTCCTCTACGCAGCGCTGCCGGCCACTGGCATCGACAGGCCGGGCAAGCTGGTGCTGGATTTCAACAAGGCCTACAACCCGCCTTGCGCCTTCACGCCGTTCGCCACCTGTCCGCTGGCGCCACCGGAGAACCGGCTGGATCTGGCGGTGACCGCAGGCGAGAAGAAGTACCGCGGCAGCGGCCACTGAAACCCGCCTCGCGCGACTTCCTCTCCCCTCTGGGGAGAGGATTGAGGTGAGGGGCCGGGGCTTGCCCGAACACCGCTGCGAAGCGCGCTTGCGCTTGCCAGCGTTTCGCAAGCGCGACCCCTCACCCCCGCCCTCTCCCCGGAGGGGATAGGGGGAACGGCAGCGTCACGCGTTCTTGAGCTGCGCTGCGCACTTCTCCGGGAACGCGCCTGTGCGTTCGCGCACGCCGCGTCCGCCACGACTTCCTCTCCCCTGTGGGGAGAGGATTGAGGTGAGGGGCCGGGGCTTGCCCGAACACCGCTGCGAAGCGCGCTTGCGCTTGCCAGCGTTTCGCAAGCGCGCCCCCTCACCCCGGCCCTCTCCCCGGAGGGGAGAGGGGGAACGGCAGCGTCACGCGTTCTTGAGCTGCAACGCGCGCTTCTCCAGAAGCATGCCGCGCCTCGCACGACTTCCTCTCCCCTCCGGGGAGAGGATTGAGGTGAGGGGTCGGGGCTTGCCCGAACACCGCTGCGAAGCGCGCTTGTGCTTGCAGCGTTTCGCAGGCCTGGCCCCTCTCCCCGGAGGGGAGAGGGGAAACGGCGGCGTCAAGCGCCCTTGAACTGCGCCTTGCGCTTTTCCAGGAACGCGCCGGTGCCTTCGCGCATGTCTTCGGTGGAGAACATCAGCGCGAAGCCCTGGGTCTCGAATTCCAGACCCTGGTCCAGCGCCGCCTCGCCGCCTTGCAGCACCGCGTCCAGGATGCCGGCGGCGGCCAGCGGCGCGGCCGCGGCGAGCTGGTCGGCCAGTGCGTTCACCGTCTCGTCCAGCGCCTCGGGCGCCACCACGCGGTTGACGATGCCCAGCTCGTACGCGCGCTGGGCGTTGATGGCCGCGCCGGTGAGGCACAGTTCCAGCGCGGCGCTGCGGCCGGCGAGACGCAGCAGGCGCTGGGTGCCGCCGAAGCCGGGAATCAGGCCCAGGTTGATCTCGGGCTGGCCGAACTTCGCCTTCTCGCTGGCCACGCGCAGGTGGCAGGCCATCGCCAGTTCCATGCCTCCGCCCAGCGCGAAGCCCTGGATGCGCGCCACCACCGGCTTGCCCAGCCGTTCGATGCTGGTCATCAGGCGCTGGCCCGCGCGCGAGAAGCCCTGCGCCTGTACCGGGCTGTAGCCGTTCATCTCGGCGATGTCGGCGCCGGCCACGAAGGCCTTGTCGCCGGCGCCGGCCAGCACCACTGCGCGCACGGCGTCGTCCTGCGCGGCCTGGGCGAATGCGATGCCGAGTTCGTTGAGCGTGTCGCGGTTCAGCGCGTTGAGCTTGTCGGGGCGGTTCACCGTGATGGTGTGCACCGCGCCGCGGTTGCCGATCTCCAAGTTGCGGTAGGCCATGCTGGAAACTCCGGGGATGCCAAGCACGAATGGTAGCGCGGGAACCTTTGCCCGCAGCGGGGTTCTCATGCGAGGACGCTGCACGCATGGTGCGAAACCCTTACGATGTGGCATTCCGGAGCGGTCGCGACGTGCGGCCAGGTGAGATGGAGAACGGCATGACTCGACTGCGTTGGCTGCTGCCCTGCCTGCTGCTGGCCGGCGTGGCCCAGGCGCAGACCCGTCCGCAGCCGCCGGCTCCGGTGAAGCTGGACAAGGCCCAGCTCTCCTACGCGATCGGCTACCAGATCGGCAGCCAGTTCGCCGACAGCAAGGCCCAGCCGGGCATTCCCGAGATCGACATCGCCACCTTGCAGCGCGCGATCCAGGACGCCTACAGCAAGCGGCAGCCCACGGTGCCGATGCGGGCGATGCACCAGCAGCTGGGCGCGTTCAACCAGCAGCTGCGCACCAACGCGCAGGCCGAGTTCGAGCAGGTCGCGCAGGCGAATGCGCGCAAGAGCACTGCGTTCATGGCGCGCAACGCGAAGCAGCCCGGGGTGATCCAGCTGCCTTCCGGCATCCAGTATTCCGTGCTGAAGCGCGGCGACGGCGCGGTCAATCCCACGGTCACCAGCACGGTGGTGGTGAACTACCGCGGCATGCTGGTGGACGGCACCGAGTTCGACAGCACCTGGGCGCACGGTGCGCCGGTGAGCTTCGCGGTGGACCACGTGATCCCGGGCTGGCGCGACGTGATCCCGCGCATGCGCGTGGGCGATCGCTGGAAGGTGGTGATCCCGCCGCAGCTCGCCTACGGCAAGGAAGGAGCGTTGCCGCGCATCGGTCCGAACGAGGCGCTGGTGTTCGAGATCGAACTGCTGGCGATCAAGCCGCCCGCGCCGGATCAGGACTAGGCCGGATGCGCGCGGCCCTGCTGCTAAAATGGCCGGGCATGCCGAACGAAATTCCTCCCGCGCCACCCTCTCCGGCCACGCCTTGCACCGGCGTCTGCCGGCTGGATGACCGGGGCTATTGCATGGGCTGCCGGCGCACGATCGAGGAGATCGGTCGCTGGCGCAGCATGAGCGAGGCGGAGCGCCTGCATGTGATGCGCCACGTCCTGCCCGCACGCGGGCAGCCATGAGCCCCGAGGTGCTCATGGCCTTGCGGCCGCTGTCCTCGCCGCCCGGACCGCCGGGCTGGAACCACGACGACATCACCGAGCTGCTGGGCGACACGCGGCGGCGCCCCGCAGCCGTGCTGCTGGGCCTGCGCGAGAGTGTGCAGCCGCGGCTGGTGCTCACCGTGCGTACCGACCATCTGCAATCGCACGCGGGGCAGGTGGCGTTTCCCGGCGGCGGCACCGATGCCGGCGACGCCGACGCGCTCGCCACCGCCTTGCGCGAGAGCGAGGAGGAGATCGGCCTGGACCGTGCGCTGGTGACGCCGCTGGGCTACCTCGACAGCTTCGAGACGGTCAGCGGCTACTGCATCACGCCGGTGGTGGCGCGCATCGCCCCGGACGCGCGGTTGCACGCGGCGCCGGCTGAAGTGGCGGAGGTGTTCGAGGTGCCGCTGGCGTTCTTCCTGGAACCGGCGAACCTGCGCCGCTACGTCATGGACTATCGCGGCCACCGGCGCGAGATGGTGGAGTTCGTGCACGGCGGCCACCGCATCTGGGGCGCCACCGCGGCGATCCTGCTGAACCTGCTGCAGAGGATGGGGCGCGCATGAAGACCACGTTGATCTCGGTTGCCGAACTGGCTGCGTTGCCATCGGACGAGGTGTTGATCGTCGACTGCCGCAAGGATCTCGCCGATCCGGCGAAAGGGCGGCGGGAGTACCTGGCAGGCCACCTGCCCGGTGCGGTCTACGCCGAACTCGATGCCGATCTTTCCGACTTGTCGCGCCAGCGCGAGGGCCTGGGCCGTCACCCGCTGCCTTCCGCCGCGGCGTTCGCGGGCGTGCTCGGTCGCTGGGGCTGGCGGCCGGGCCTGCAGGTGGTGGCCTACGACGCCGCCAACGGTGCACTGGCTGCCGCACGACTGTGGTGGCTGATGCGTTATGCCGGCGAACGCGCCGTGGCGGTGCTGGATGGCGGCCTTGCCGCCTGGCAGGCCGCGGGCCTTCCGCTGGAAACCGTCGAGCCGCGGCGCGCGGCGACCACGGTGGCGGTGCAGTTCGACCCGGCCATGGTGGTGCTCGACCACGGCACACTGCATGCCGCGCCGGCGCCGCTGCTGCTCGATGCCCGCGCCGCGCCGCGCTACCGCGGCGACACCGAGCCGCTCGATCCGGTCGCCGGCCACGTGCCCGGTGCGCTGAATCGCCCGTTCGCCGACAACCTCGCCGCCGACGGGCGCTTCAAGAGCGCGGCGGAACTGCGGCACGAATTTCTCGCCTTGCTCGGCGCCCGCGCGCCGTCCGAAGTAGTGAACATGTGCGGCTCCGGCGTCACCGCCTGCCACAACCTGCTGGCGATGGAACACGCGGGCCTTGCCGGTTCGCGGCTGTATGCGCCATCGTGGAGCGGCTGGGTCAGCGACCGCTCGCGGCCGGCGGCGACCGGCGACGAATGAACGGCCGACGATGACCGTGGCCGCGCCGCCGGGCATCCGCGTGCTCGCTTTCGACCCGCGCTGGCGCGAGGCATTCGCCGCGCTCAACATCGAATGGCTGGAGCACTGGTTCGTGGTCGAGGATTACGACCGCGAGGTGCTGGGCCATCCCGAGAAATACATCCTCGCGCATGGCGGCCACATCCTGTTCGCCATCGACGGCGAGGAACGCGCGCTGGGCACGGTCGCGCTGAAGCACGAGGGCGACGGCGTCTACGAGCTCACCAAGATGGCGGTGGCGCCTGCGGCGCGCGGCCTCGGCGTCGGTCGCCTGCTGATGGATGCGGCGCTGGAGCTGTACGGCACGCTGGACGCGCGCGAGCTGTTCCTGGAGTCGAGCAGCCGCCTCGGGCCCGCGTTGGCGTTGTATGAGAGCGTCGGCTTTCGCCACCACCCCGCACCGCGCGCGGGATCGCATTACGCGCGGGCGGACGTGCACATGATCTGGCAGCCCTGAGCCGGCTCAGCCCTTGCTCTTGAGCCGCGCCACCAGCGCCTGCAGCGTGGCCTGGGTCTGCGGGTGGAAGAACCCCGCCATGAAATCGTCCAGCGGCAGCGCGTCGACGTCGGCGAAGGTGATGGCGAGGTCGGCGCGGGCGAGGCGACGGGTGGCGAGCATCGCGTGCGCGGGCAGGGCCAGCAATTCCTCCATCCAGCGCAGCGCGCGCGTGGTCACCTGGTCGATGCCGGTGGTCTCGTCGACGAAGCCGCAGGCCTGCGCTTCCTGCGCGTCGATCATCGCGCCGGCGACCAGCAGGCGTTCGGCGCGGTACGCACCCACCACGCGGCGCAGCGCGAGCTGGATGCAGTCGGGCACGGTGAGGCCTACCTGCACCTCGTTGAGGCCGATCTTGTAGGGGCCCTGCGCCATCACGCGGTAGTCGCACATCAGCGCCAGCACCGCGCCGCCCGCGGGGCTGTGGCCGGTGACCGCGGCGGCCAGCGGCACCGGCGAGCAGGCCAGCGCGGCGGCGGTGGCGAAGAACTCGTGCCAGTAGGCACGCGCGCCGACGCGATCCATCTGCAGCACCGCAGGTACGTCCACGCCGGCGGAGAACATGCCGGGCGCGCCGGAAAGCACGATGCCGCGCGCGCCGCCGGCGATGGCGTCGGCCAGCGCCGAACGCAGTGCGTGCAGCAATTCCAGATTGAGCGCATTGACCGGCGGGCGCGCCAGCCGGATTTCGGCGACGGCGTCGTGCTGGATGACTTCGAGCATGGGAGTTTCCTCGGGGATCGGTTACGGCTGGGGATGCTGATCCGCGCTCCAGCGGTAATGCACGGCGTAGTCCAGCACGGCCTTGCCGTTGGCGGGCACGTTCACGCGGAACTCCAGCGTATCGGTGCTCTGCGTGTCGGGCTTCTGGCTGGACGAGGCCAGCGTCCATTCGCGCCAGCGGTTGGGATGTTCGCGCACGGTGACGATGCGCGCGCTGCTGCCGGCATTGCTGAGCGTGACGCGGAACGCCTCGTCCAGCGTGCGGCCGGCCTGGTCCACGCGGAAGGCGGTACGCTCGCGCGCGGCGCGCAGGTCGAAGGCGGTGCCCAGGGCGATGGCGGCGTCGCTGCCCTTGGGCGTGTCCTCGATGCGGCCTTCGCCGATGAATTGCGGCGTACCGTGGCTGTCCTGCGCCAGCACGCGCAGGTAGCCGGCGGGCAGGCTGTCGAAGGCGGCGAACCTGAGCGTGCTGACGATGCTGCCGGTGCTCGATCCGCCGTTGAAGTCGCGGCCCAGCATCGGCTGCGGCGGCAGCCAGGTGCCGCCGTTCTCGTAGAGGTTGGTGCGTTCGCAGCGCAGCTCGCGGGCGGCGTACAGCGGCACCTGGCTCACGCTGCCGTCCGGCAGGTTCACTGCGGCGGGCAGGGTGTAGCTGCGGTAGTTGTCCACCTGCGCCTGCTGCGGCGTGGCGTCGCTGGCCGCCTTGCTGGCCATCATCATCATCGGACGCGGGGCGGAGGCCCGGGCGAAGTTCGGCTGCCCCGCGATCAGGGTGAGCTTCGCGTCGCGCCAGTCGCGGCCGCTGCGGTTCGCGATGCTGGCGCGCGATTCGAACTGCATGCGGCAGGCCTCGCCCGGTTGCAGCGTGGCCACGTAGGCGGCGCGCCAGCCCAGCCCGCTGGTGGGGTAGCTGAGCACGGCCGTGCTGTGGCCGCCGCGCGCGGCATCGACGCGCAGGCGCAGGCTGGAGCCGGTGGGAAAGTCGCCGCTGCCCACGCGCACGCCTGCGTACTGGCGGATCCAGCTGGTGCCCGTGGCGGCGCCTATCATCAGGCCGTCGTTGCCGGCGCGCAGCAGGGTGCCGGTGGCCAGCGGCTGGCCGCTGTCGCCGAGCACGGTGACCTCGCGGCCGACCAGCCCGGCCAGGGCCGACGTGGCGCCCTGGCCCAGCAGCAGGCGTTGCGACACCACTTTCGCGCCGCCGTCGGGAAAGCCCAGCGCCAGCGCCTCGGCATCGATGTGGTCGGGCAGGTCGCCCAGGGTGACGTCCTGCAGGCCGGACGCGAGCGTGAGCGCGCGTTGCTCGCGGATCACAGCGTAGCCGTCGTCGACGTTGCCGTCGCCGCTGCTGGCGTACAGCGCGTTGCTGTCGCTGCGGTAGAGGGTGATCTCGGCGCCGGTGGCGCCGGGCGTTGCCGCGGCGAGCGGCGCCGCGACGGCGGCGCAGGCCAGCGCGAGGGCGGGCAGGGCAGGCTGTTTCATGGTGGGGCTCCGGATCGGACAGGGGGCGACGGCATCCGCAACGATACCTGCTGTCGACCGGTCGGCGGCCCGGGAATTCCGACCGTGCCTGCCGAGGCCGCGCATCCATTCATTGTCGCTGCGTGACAGCACCGTATTGCAGGATGTCCGAAATCTCCGCCGTGGCCTTGCACAGCGCCTCGATGGTGCGCTCCGGCGTTTGCCCCGACGCGCGGTGCTCGATGAACGGCACGGTGACCGTGCATACGGCGCGACCGTGGTCCAGCACCGGGGCGGAGAGGTCGATGACCGCATCCACCACGTGGCTGCGCGCGCAGGCATGGCCCTGGCTGCGCACCTGCGCCAGCTGCCGCCCGAGTTTCTTGCGGTCGAGGTCGGCCTCCTGGGCGGCGATGAGGTCCAGCCAGTGCTCGCGCACCTGTTCTTCCTGGAACGCCAGCAGGACGTGGCCGGAGGTGGACTGGGACATCGGGCGGCGGTGGCCGATGCGCACCACCAGGGCGATCTCGCCCGGCGGATCGGCGCGGGCGATCACCACGATCTGGTCGCGCGACGGCACGACCAGGTGACAGGCCTGCTCGGTGGTCTCGGCCAGCCGGTGCATCACCGGCAGGGCGGCTTCGATGGCATTCCTCACCGGCGGTTGTTCCATCGCCAGTCGGAACAGTCGCGGGGTGATGCAGTAGCCGCCGTCGCCTTCGGCGCGTGCGATGTAGTCGCGTTCCTCCAGCACCTGCAGCATGCGGAAGATCTCGCCGCGCGAGCGGCCCACGCCGTCGGAGATCTCGACGATGCTGAGCGGCTTGTGGGCGCTGGCCAGCAACTCGAGTATGTCCAGTCCCTTGTCGAGCGCCGGCGCACGGTACTTGGAAGTCGGTTTCTCCACTACGTCCCCCTGACAGGCCCGGGTCGGTCCGGGCGGAAGCAGCATGATGCCCGGAAGGTTCGTAGATTGCCCCGGGGCGGGTCATGTGTCATGCGTAACGTTGACGCACATGTTGCAGTGCGTCTTGGTCATACAGGTAAATACGGGTTTCATATTTGAGCTCACGCGCGACCCACTCCCGGCCGCGCATATTCGAATATCCACGCTACGCAATGGAGGGCATGGAAGGGTGGATGCGCAAGTGACGACCGAGGTCCCCGCGACGGCGGCAGCCAGCGTGCCGACAGGCGTGCGGCGGTGGGTGCCGCTGTTCCTGATCGTCAGCCTGTTCTTCCTGTGGGGCGGCGCGAACAACCTCAACGACGTGCTGATCGCCCAGTTCAAGAAGGCGTTCGTGCTGAACGATTTCCAGGCCGGCCTGGTGCAGAGCGCGTTCTACCTCGGCTACTTCCTGGTGGCGATGCCGGCGGCGATGTTCATGCGCCGCTTCGGCTACAGGCAGGCGGTGGTGCTGGGCCTGGTGCTGTATGGCGCGGGCGCGCTGCTGTTCTGGCCGGCCGCGGAGATGCGCGCCTACGGCATGTTCCTGTTCGGCCTGTTCGTGATCGCAGCCGGGCTGGCCTTCCTGGAGACCTCGGCGAATCCGCTGATGACCATGCTGGGGCCGCGCGAAAGCGCCGCGCGCCGGCTCAACTTCGCGCAGGCCTTCAACCCGCTGGGCTCGATCGCCGGCATCCTGATCGGCCAGCACTTCATCCTGTCGGGCGTGGAACACACGCCGCAGCGACTGGCGGCGATGGGCGCCGCGGAACGCGCCGCGTACTACGCGGAGGCGACGCACGCGGTGCAGTGGCCGTACCTGTGCATAGGCCTGGTGGTGCTGGGCTGGGCGGCGCTGGTGCTGCTGGCGCGCTTCCCCGCGGTGGCTGCGCCGCACGAACTGGCCACGCGGGTCACCGGGCGCGACGGCGCGCTGGCGCGGCTGCTGCGCGACCGGAATTTCACCAGCGCGATGGCGGCGCAGTTCTTCTACGTGGGCGCCCAGGTCGGCGTGTGGAGCTACACCATCCGCTACGTGCAGGCGAGCATGCCCGGCACCTCGGCGCAGGCGGCGGCGAACTTCCTCACCGCGGGACTGGTGTGCTTCATGGGCGGGCGTTTCGTGGGCGCCGCGCTGATGAAATACCTGGCGCCGGTGCGGTTGCTGCTGGCGTTCGCCGCGATCAACATCGTGCTCACCCTGTTCGCGCTGCTGTACCCCGGCCGCGACGGCGCCTGCGCGCTGGTGGCCTGCAGCTTCTTCATGTCGGTGATGTACCCGACCATCTTCGCGCTGGGCGTGGAGGGTCGCGACGACGACGAGCGCAAGCTGGGCTCGGCCCTGCTGGTGATGACCATCATCGGCGGCGCGGTGCTGACCGCGGCGATGGGCGCGGTGTCGGATGTCGCCGGCATCGCGCGCGCGCTGGCGGTGCCGGCGCTGAGCTTCGCGGTGGTGCTGTGGTTCGCCTGGCGGCGCCTGCCGCATGCGCGCGGGGCGCGAACCTGATGCCGCGCCTCTACTACGCCCTGGACCTGCGCGACGACCCGGCGGCCATCGCCGAGTACGAGGACTGGCACCGGCCCGGCGTGGTCTGGCCCGAGGTCGTCGCCTCGATCCGCGCCGCGGGGATCGAGGACATGGAGATCTTCCGCACCGGCAACCGGCTGGTGATGATGGTGCAGGTGCCCGACGGCTACGACGCCGGGAGCCGGCGGGCGGCCGATGCGGACAATCCGCGCGTGCAGGCGTGGGAGGGGCTGATGGACCGCTACCAGCAGCGCCTGCCGTGGGCGCGGCCCGGCGAGAAGTGGGTGCCCATGCGCGGGATCTTCTCGCTCAAGGAAGCGCTGGCCGGCAGCGGCACGACACCACGGAGCGGTGGCGCCGACGGCTGAACGTCAGCGCGGGACCGGGTCCGCGGTCGTGATGACCAGCACGGTGTCGATGGGGTCCAGCGGCTTCGCCGGCAACTGCACGTCCAGCTGCGCGCCGTGTTGCGCGAACGCGAGCGGCGTGTGCCGCGGATCGGCAAGCAGGTAGGCGCCGGTGGCGTGGAGCTTCGCGTCGGCGAGATGGAACGCACCGGTGGGCCATTCGAACAGGTGGATGTAGACCTTGCCCGGCCGGCGCGTGGCGCGCCAATCCCAGGTCGGCACCCACGCGGGCTTGCCGCTGGCATCCTTCTGCGTGGCCGAATAGCGGCCATGCGGATCGGCGAACGGCGTGGGGCCGGTGCCGTAGATCGACTCGCCGTTGACCTTGAGCCACTGGCCGATGGCCTGCAGACGCTCCGCCTCGGGCGGCGGGATCACGCCCTGCGCATCGGGGCCCACGTTGAGCAGGTAGTTGCCGCCCTTGCTGGCGATGTCGACCAGGTTGTGCAGCAGCACGGTGGTGGACTTGAAGTTGGTGTCGTTCGACTTGTAGCCCCAGGTGCCGTTGATCGTCATGCAGGTTTCCCAGTCCTTGCCGGGAAAGCCCTGCGGCGGGATGTGCTGCTCGGGCGTCTCGGTGTCGCCCGGGTAGCCGCCGCCGAGCCGGTTGTTCCAGATCAGCTGCGGATAGCGGTCGAGCAGCTTCACGATCTCCGCCGCCAGTTGCGGGGTCATGTCGGGCGTGGGCGTGTCGAACCACAGTACGGCCGGGTGGTACTTCTCCAGCAGTTCCCTGATCTGCGGAATCGCCTTGGTGTGCAGGTAGGTGGCGAAGTCGCCGTCCTGCGCCTTGTCCCAGTGGCCGCCGAACGCGGCACCGCCCGGCGCGGTCCAGTCCTGGTCCTGCGAGTAGTAGAGGCCGAACCTGATGCCCTGCCGCTTCGCCTCGTCCGCCAGCTCGCGCAGCGGATCGCGCTTGAACGGCGTGGCGTCGACGATGTTGAACGCGCTCGCCTTCGAGTCGAACATCGCGAAACCATCGTGGTGCTTGGCGGTGATCACGATGTACTTCATGCCCGCGGCCCTGGCGAGTGACACCCAGGCGTGCGCGTCGAACCGCGTGGGGTCGAATTGCGCGGGGAGTTGCTTGTAGTCGGCCACCGAGATGCGCGCGTCGTGCATGATCCATTCGCCCGCGCCGTCGACCGGCTTGCCGTGCCAGACGCCGGCAGGGACCGCGTACACGCCCCAGTGGATGAACATGCCGTAGCGCGCCGCGCGCCACCACGCCATGCGCGCGTCGCGCTGCGCCGGCGTTTCGGTGTCCTGTATGGACGCGACGGGATGCGCGCCGGTGCCCGTCGGCGTCGCAGCGTACGCCATGTGGCATGCTGCGACGAGCGCGCAGGCGAGGGCGGATTTCACGAATCGACGCGGCATCTTCATCGCCTTGCTCCGGTCTGTCAGGTTTGCCACGCCCGGCCGTGCGGGAATGCGTAGTCGCGCAACGACGCGGGCTTCATCTGCGCGGAAAAGCCCGGCGCGAGCGGCGCGCGGTAGCGGCCTTCCCGCACCACCACCGGATCGACGAAGTGCTCGTGCAGGTGGTCGACGAACTCGATCGCACGGTCTTCCTTGCTGCCGCTGATCGCCACGAAGTCGGCCATCGCCAGGTGCTGCACCAGTTCGCACAGGCCCACGCCGCCGGCGTGGGGGAACACGCGAACGCCGAACTTGGCCGCCAGCAGCAGGATCGCCAGGTTCTCGTTGACGCCGCCCACGCGGGCCGCGTCGATCTGCACCAGGTCGACGGCGCCGGCCTGGAACAGCTGCTTGAACATCACCCGGTTCTGGGTGTGTTCGCCGGTGGAGACCGGCATCGGCGCGACCGCGCGCCGGATCGCCGCGTGGCCGAGGATGTCGTCGGGGCTGGTCGGCTCCTCGATCCAGGCGATGTCGAACGCGGCGAGCTGCTGCAGCCAGCCGATCGCGTCCGGCACGTCCCAGCGCTGGTTCGCGTCGATCGCGATCGCGATGTCGGGGCCGACCGCCTCGCGCGCCAGGCGGCAGCGCCGCACGTCGTCCGCCGCGTCCAGGCCCACCTTGAGCTTGATCGTGTGGAAGCCTTCGGCGACCGCCTCGCGGGCCAGTCGTTGCATCTTCTCGTCGCCGTAGCCCAGCCAGCCCGGCGAGGTGGTGTAGGCGGGGTAGCCTTCGGCCAGCAACTGCTCGATGCGCCGTTGCCGTTCCGGCGCGGCGGCGCGCAGCAGCTGCAGCGCCTCGTCCGGGGTGAGCGCGTCGCTGAGGTAGCGGAAGTCGACGGCGGCGACGATGTCCTCCGGCGGCAGCTCCGCGATGAAGCGCCACAGCGGCTTGCCGGCGTGGCGCGCGGCCAGGTCCCAGGCCGCGTTGACCACCGCGCCTATCGCCATGTGCATCACGCCCTTCTCGGGGCCCAGCCAGCGCAGCTGCGAGTCGCCGGCGAGGTGGCGGGCGAAGCCGCCGAGGTCGTGCACCAGCGCGTCGACGGACAGGCCCGCGACGTGCCCGGCCAGCGCGGCCAGCGCGGCCGTCTGCACCTCGTTGCCGCGGCCGATGGTGAACACGAAGCCGTAGCCGCACAGCGCCGGATCGTCGGTGCGCAGCGTGACGCAGGCGGCCGAGTAGTCCGGGTCGGGGTTCATCGCATCCGAGCCGTCCAGGTCGCGCGAGGTCGGAAAGCGCACGTCCAGCGTGTCCAGCGCCACGATGCGCGCGGGACGCGGGCCGGGGAACGAGGCGGGCTGGTTCATGCGGACGCCCCGGCGTCGAAGGCGACGGTGCGCTGGCGTTGCCGGCCGAGGCCGTCGATGCCCAGCTCCATGGTGTCGCCGGGACGCAGGTACAGCGGCGGCTTCTGGCCCAGGCCCACGCCCGGCGGGGTGCCGGTACTGATGATGTCGCCCGGCTGCAGGCTCATGTAGCGGCTGATGTAGCTGACCAGCTCGGCCACGCCGAAGATCATGTTGCGGGTGTTGCTGTGCTGGTGGCGATGGCCGTTGACCTCCAGCCACAGCCCAAGGTTCTGCGGGTCGGGCACCTCGTCGGCGGTGACCAGCCACGGGCCGACCGGGCCGAACGTGTCGCAGCACTTGCCCTTCATCCACTGGCCGCCGTGTTCGAGCTGGAACGCGCGCTCGGACAGGTCGTTCACCACCAGGTAGCCCGCGACGTGGGCCAGCGCATCCTCCACCGCCACGTTGCGTGCGGTGTCGCCGATCACCACGCCGAGCTCGACTTCCCAGTCGGTCTTCACCGAACCCTTCGGGATGATCACGTCGTCGTTCGGTCCCATGATGGCGCTGGTCGCCTTCATGAACAGGATGGGTTGCTCGGGCGGCTCCGCGCCAGTTTCGGCGGCGTGGTCGGAGTAGTTCAGGCCCACGCAGATCATCTTGCCGGTGTGCGCCACCGGCGCGCCGTGGCGGGGCGTGCCGGCGACCTGCGGGAGGCTGGCCGGATCGATCGCGGCGAGCCGTGCGCGACCGGTGCGGACCAGGGTTGCGGCGTCGATGTCGCCGACGTGGCCGGAGAGGTCGCGCAGCTTGCCCTGCGCGTCGATCAGGCCGGGCCGCTCGCGGCCGGCGGCTCCGTAACGAACCAGTTTCATGGCGGTGTTGTTTTCCCTGGCATCAATTGGACCAGCCGCCGTCCACCACGTGGACGGTGCCGGTGGTGAAGGAGGACTCGTCCGAGGCGAGGTAGACCGCCAGCGCGGCGATCTCTTCGGGCGTGCCGAGGCGGCCCATCGGCTGGCGGTCGGCGAAGCTGCGCCACACCGCCTGTTCGTCGCCGCCCAGCGCGCGCACGCGCTCGCCCAGCGACGGCGTCTTCACCGTGCCGGGACAGATCGCGTTGCAGCGCACGCCGCGTCCCACGAAATCCGCGGCGACGGAGCGGGTCAGGCCGATCACCGCCGCCTTGGTGGCGCCGTAGGCGAAGCGGTTCGGCACGCCCTTGATGCTGGACGCCACCGAGGACATGTTGATGATGCTGCCGCCGCCGCGTTCCAGCATGCCCGGCAGCACCGCGCGGCACAGCCAGTACATGCTGTCCACGTTGATGCGGAACGAGCGCTGCCAGCTCGCCTCGTCGGTGTCCAGGATGGTGCCGGCGTGCACGTAGCCGGCGCAGTTGAACAGCGCGTCGATCACCGGGTGGGCTTCGATCGCGGCGCGGATGTCCTCGGCGCGGGTGACGTCCAGCCGCCGCGCGGCGATCGCCGGGTGTTCCTGCGCGAGGCTGGCCAGCGCGGCGTCGTCGATGTCGGTGGCGATCACCTGCGCGCCTTCGCGTGCGAACGCCAGGGCGGTGGCGCGGCCGATGCCGGCGCCGGCTGCGGTGACGAGGGCGTGCTTGCCGTGGAGTCGTCCGTTCATGTGCGTGGTTCCGGTGTGGTCGGCGGGTTCATGGGTGGCTTCCGGCTGCCTCGCGCTGGGCATGGGTGCGGCGCGGACGGTAGAACGCCAGCGCGTTGCGGCTGAACACGCGTTCCAGCGCATGTGGCGCATGCCGCTGCACCAGCGTGCGGGCCAGCTCCAGCCACTCCGCATAGCTGCCGCGCAGCGTGAGCACCGGCCAGTCGCTGCCCCAGATCAATCGTGCGGGGCCGAAGCATGCGAACAGATGGGCGACCCAGCGATCGAGCGCATCGGGCGGCATGCCGGGGGCGAGTTCGGTGAGCAGGCCGGAGAACTTGCAGCAGACCTTGGGCAACTCGGCCAGCTCGTGGATGCGGGCGGCCCAGTCGTCGAAACCGTCGTGCACGATGTCGGGCTTGCCGGCGTGGTCGAGCACGGCGCGCAGCTCCGGTTCGCGCTGCAGCCGTCGCCGCAATGCCGGCAATTGCGCCGGCCGGACCAGGGCGTCGAAGCCCAGCTCCAGTTCCTGCAGGCAGCCGAACGCCGCGTCCAGCGCCGGACGCGCCAGCCAGTCCGGATCGGGGTGGTCCTGCGCCATCGGCCGCAAGCCCAGCAGCAGGCCCTCGCCGTCGCGGGCCAGCGCGCGGATGCGCAGGGCGGCATCGGGCGCCTCGAAATCGACCCAGCCGACCACGCCCAGGATGCCGGGGTCGGCGCGCGCCAGCTCGAACAGGTAGCGCGTTTCCGCCTCGGTCGCCGCCGCCTGCACCAGCACGCTGCCGGTCACGCCTGCGGCCGCCCGCTGCGCCGCCAGGTCGGCGGGCAGGAAGTCGCGCTGCAGCGCGGGGTCCGCGTCGCGCAGCCATGCATAGTCGCCGCGGTCCGTGCGCCAGTAGTGCCGATGGGCGTCGATCAGGTGCATGGCGCGCACTTCACGGCGTGCTCGCGCCGGCATCGAGCAGACCGGACTGGCGCAGCTCCTCCCATAACGCCGGCGGCAAGGGCGCCTGCATGCGCCGCACGGCGCTGTCGACCTCGCCCGGCGAACGCAGGCCGCAGACCACGGTGGCGACCGCGGGATGCGCCAGCGGGAACTGCAGCGCAGCGGCGCCGACCGTGGTGCCCAGACGGCTGCACAGGTCGTAGTAGCGCTGCGCGCGCGCGCGCGTGGCGGCGTCGGCCGGGGCGTAGTTGTAGGTGGCGCCCGGTGCGTCGTCTGCGCCGAGCAGGCCGGAGTTGTAGGGGCCGGCCGCCATCACGGCGACGTTGCGCTGCACCGCCTCGGCCATCAGCGGCGCGCTGTGGCGCTGCTCGAACAAGGTGTAGCGGCCGGCCAGCATGATCACGTCCAGCGCGAATTCCGGCATCACCTGCAGGCACACGTCCTGCTCGTTGACGCCCAGGCCGATCGCCTTGCAGACGCCCTGGCTGCGCAGCTCGGCCATCGCCGGCAGCGCCTCGTCCAGGGCCTGGCGCAGGACGGCGGAATGGCGCACGCCATGGGTCAGCGCGCCGATGTCGTGCAGCAGCAGGATCTCGACGTGGTCGGTGCGGAGCCGGCGCAGGCTGGATTCCAGCGAGCGCATCACGCCGTCGCGGCTGTAGTCGAACACGGCCTGCCGTCCGCTTACCGCGAAGCCGTCGTCGGGCGCCGGCTGGCTGGCGTCGGCATCCAGCAGCAGGCGGCCGACCTTGGTCGACAGGCTGTAGTCGCTGCGTGGAACGCCCGCCAGCGCCGCGCCCAGGCGGGTTTCGCTCAGGCCGTAGCCGTAATACGGGGCTGTGTCGAAGTGGCGGACGCCCGATTGCAAGGCGTGCTGCACGGTCTCGATGGCGTCGCTTTCCGTCACGCCCGCATACAGGTTGCCGATCGGCGCGCCGCCGAAGGACAGCCGCGGCAACCGCCGGGTGGCCTCGCGTCGCGGCATTCCCGCGGAGCGATGCAATGCGGCGTTTGCGCTGGCATGCGTCATGTCTTCACTCTGAATTGCGGGGTGCTTGCCGGATGCCGTTGGTCTGGCGGGCGATGGGACGGTGGCCGCTTGCTCGCGCGCAGCATGGCGTGTCAGACCTTGCACGTTAGTGTGCACATATGAAACGATAATTTACAAGTGATTATGCGGGCTGGTGCAAAGGGTTCACGCCCCGGCAAGCAACTGGCTGCCCTGATTCACGACCGCTGCCTGGCGCGTGGCATGTGCAAGGCGGCGGACTCCGTCCAGATGCGAGGGGATGCATTGATGTCGAAGGTCCTTGTGCGATGCCTGCTCGGCTTGTCCGCGCTACTCCCCGTGGCGGCCCTGGCGGTCGGCATCGCGATCATTCCCCAACCCCGGCACCTGCAACAAGAACAAGGCAGTTACACGCTGGACGCGCACACCCGCGTGGAGGCGCCGAAGGACGCCCGCAGCGGCGAGATCGCCGCCTTCCTGCGCGAGGCGATCCGCGCGCAGACCGGCATCGCGGTGCACGAGGGCGGCGCCGCGCACGGCATCGTGCTGAAGCTCGACCCCGCCGTGCGGGGCGACGAGGCGTACCGGCTCGCGGTGACGCCGCAGCAGGTCACAATCAGCGCATCCACCGACAAGGGCCTGTTCTGGGGCGTGCAGACGCTGCGCCAGCTGCTGCCGGTGGCGAAGGCCGCGCAGGTGGAGATTCCGGCCGTGAGCATCGAGGACGCGCCCGCCTATGCCTGGCGCGGCGTGATGCTGGACGTCAGCCGGCATTTCTACCCGGTGGACTTCATCGAGAAGCAGCTCGACCTGCTGAGCTACTACAAGATCAACACCTTCCACTGGCATCTCACCGACGACCAGGGCTGGCGCATCGAGATCAAGCGCTATCCCAGGCTCACCAGCGTGGGCGCGTGGCGCACCGAGATGGACGGCACGCGCTACGGCGGTTTCTACACGCAGGCGCAGATCCGCGACGTGGTGGACTACGCGCGCCGGCGCAACATCACCGTGATTCCCGAGATCGAGATGCCGGGGCACAGCGTGGCGGCGATCGCGGCCTACCCGGAGCTGTCCTGCAGCAAGAAGCAGGTGCCGGTGACGACTGCCTGGGGCGTGCACGGCAACATCGACTGCGTGGGCGACGAGGGCACCTTCACCTTCCTCGAGAACGTGCTGAGCGAGGTCCTGCCGCTGTTCCCGTCGCCCTACGTGCACATCGGCGGCGACGAGGTGCCGAAGGGCAACTGGCACGAATGCGCATCTTGCCAGGCGCTGATGCGCAGGCTCGGACTGAAGGACGAGGAAGGGCTGCAGAGCTACTTCATCAAGCGCATGCAGCATTATCTCGAAAGCAAGGGCAAGACCCTGGTCGGCTGGGACGAGATACTCGAAGGCGGCGCCGACACGCATGCGGTCATCGAGGCCTGGCGCGGCGCGGACGAGCAGGCCAAGGCGCTGGCGAACGGCAACCGCGTGGTGGTCGCCGGCCCGTTCTACCTGGATCGCCTGCCCGACCGGTTGGGCGTGCAGCAGGTGTTCCGCACCGACATCGCAGGCGATGGCGGCGACGGTGCGAAGTCGCGCGAGGCGAACCGCGCGGTGTTCGCGGCGCACCGCGCGCAACTGCTGGGCGCCGAGGCGCCGTTGTGGAGCGAGCGCGCGAACCCGTACAACGCCGAGTCCAGGCTGTACCCGCGCGTGCTCGCGCTGGCCGAGAACCTGTGGCGCGGCAACGCGCACGACGACGCGGCCTGGGCGGGTTTCCACCAGCGGTTGCAGGCGCAGTACCCGCGGCTGGATGCGTGGCGGGTGGCCTACGGTCCGGAAGACCGTCGCGTGGTGAAATACGCGATCGCGCCGAACGCGCAGGGTGGCTGGCAGCTGCAGGCGCAACGCGGCTTCGACGACCTGGTGAACCACTACACGCTGGACGGCAGCACGCCCGGTGCGGACTCGCCATCGTTCACCGACACGGTCGCCGTGCCGCATGCCGGCACCCTGAAGGTGGTGCCGTTCCGCCGGGGGCTGCGCTACGACGATCCGTCCGGTTTCACCCTGGTCGAGAACCTCGCCGCCGGCAAGCCGTTGAGCCTCGCCCAGCAGCCTTCGCCAAGCTATGCCGCCGCCGACGCGCTGATCGACGGCGTGCTGGGCGGCAGCGATTTCCACGATGGGCGGTGGGCGGGCTGGAACGACCGCGACATCGACGCCACCGTCGACCTGCAGCAGCCCACCACGATCCATTCGATCAGCGTGAACTTCCTGCGCGACACCGGATCGCGCATCCTGCCGCCGCGCCAGGTGAGCTTCCTTGCCTCCATCGACGGCCAACACTGGACCACGCTGCAGGTCGATAAGCCGCAAGCCGATTTTTCGGATGCGACGCCGCTGGAATACCACCTCACATACAAGGCAACCAGGCCGCTGAGCGCGCGCTATGTCCGCATCGTCGCGACTCGCCACCTTGCCGTGCCGGCCGATTTCCCCGGCGGTGCCGCCGACACCTGGCTGTTCGCGGACGAGATCCTGGTGAAGTAGGCGAAACCGGTTTGCGAGCCGGGGTCATCCACCCCGGCCCCCTGACTGCCGCAGTGCGACGGTTCGCGGCCGCCTGCATCCGCGATGCCATGAGCGACGGCCACGGAGGCGCTCGCCTCGACAGGGGCGCACGCTCGGCACCGGCTCGATCGTGGCCGCCCGGGTCACGATTGCCACGGCACTTTCCCCGAGATTTAGGCCTTGTCCGATATTCCGCCGACGAGTGGCCCGATAGCGTCATTCCATGAGTCGCACGCTCGAATCATGGGCCCCGTTTCTCTCCGAAAGGGAATGTGATTTTCATTCCGGAAGCCGGGTCGGCTTTTTTTCGTCGAAATAATGGCGGTGGGAGCAACCGGGGCCATTTCCTGTTTCATTGAAGCGTCTCATGCGTCGCCGGCGGTTGTCGATATTTTCCCGATCCATCGGGAGTTTGAGCGCCGACGGTGCAGTGGCTGCATTCCCGGGAATATCTATTGCTGTCTGGTTTGCGTGGTTTGCGTTGTTTGCATGGTTTGCAGGTTTTCGATTGCAATGATCATCATGGAGAAATGATTGATGAGGGGACGCGTTTTCATTGCAATCGTGTTTGGCCTGCTTGCCCTGGCGGTTTTCGGGCAGTCACCGGGTCCCGATGACGCCCGGAAACGAAAAGCGCTGCTGCCCGAAGCTTTTCCCGACCAGGAGATGAGCCTGTATGTCGAGGTTCCGGCGACCGACGACGCCCTCAGCGACACGCCGACGTGGACGTTCAGGGGCACGTCGCTGGCGACCCGCCAGATCGCCGACTTCATGGCACGGGGAGCGCGGTCGCCTACCTATCTGGTGGTAGGAGGCGAGAATGATTCCGTCACCTGTGCCGCGGTGGCCAAGGCGCTGGATACCTTCAAGGGCCAGTTCCTGCCGCTGCTGCACCTGGCGTTGATCGGCAATATTCAGCAAGCCGAGCAGCTTCGTCTGGCGGTCGAAGGCCTGGGTGCGGAGTACCGTGTGTTGCCGTCGCCGCCGCACGGCAATTGAAACGCTGCCGCAGGCGTGAATCCAGTCCTGGCCCGCACAGCGGGCCGGTTTTGATCAAATGTCAGACTCGATCAAATTCGAGACAATTTGTGGGAGCTTTTTCAAAATGCGCTCATCCAACTCCCCTAAGCATAGAAGGAACTTCTCCGTGCAGTTTCGCCACGTTTGTCTTCTCCTTGCCGCCACCGGCGCGCTAGCCGCCTGCGGCTCTGCCAAAGACGCCAACAAGAGCAACTTCGCCAAAGCTATCGATGCGCAATTGGCCAAACGCTGCGTGACCGTGGCGTTCGACATGAGCGCCATGACGACCTCCACCACGTTCCCGGTGTCCGTCGCGATGACGCAGCCGGGTATGCTCATTAGCGCCGAACAGGCCAAGCAACAAAACGATCATGCCTTTGGTCAATACGATGCTCTGGTCAAGGCAGGCTTGCTGACGGGTGCCGAGGCGCAAGTGCAGCCGATGTTTGGCAGGGACAAGGTGCCGGGCAAGGTGTACACCATCACCGAGGCGGGCACCAAAGTGCTGAAAGATCCTAAATTCACAGCCTTCTGCGCAGGGCGCTACAAGGTCGATGAGGTGGTGAACTTCACCGAGCCTGGCAACGCGATGGGGGCGACGATCTCGCGCGTCACCTACACCTACAGCCCGGTCGATGTGCCGGCCTGGGCCAAGGACGAAGGGGTCCAGACGGCGTTTCCGAATCTCGCCAAGCAACTGGCCCCGCATCAGGAAGGTCGCGCCACGATGGTGCTGCAGAACGATGGCTGGAGCGCGGACCTGTCGATGTTCTAAGCGATACGAGCGGACGATTCCCCCTCATGCTTTTGCTGACGCGCCGGCCCACGTCATCCGAACGCCCGGATCTCTGATTGTTGAACATCAAGGAGGACAACTAGTCCGACGCTCTAAACCATATGGGCTGCCCCGGCTTCTTCACGGCTCCATCCTCTCAAGGTTTGGCCTCTCAAGGTTTGGAGCCTCCGACACAGCCGGGGTGACTCACCTCACAACGATGCTTGCCGTTTTTGACAACCCACGACCACTGGATTGATCACAAGCCGGAGCGAACGACCTTGCTGGCCAGGACTCGGGCTCAGCCCACCGCGTCGCGGATCGCCTGCGGCAGCTGCACCGGTTTGCCGTTGGCCGGGTCCATCCACACCATCACCACGTTGCCGTCGCAGTACAGGCGCCCGGCGTCGCCGGCATCCACGATGCGGTGGGCGATGGTCATGGAGCTGTTGCCGATGCGTTCGCAGTAGAGCTGCACGTGCAGTTGCGCCGGCCACTCGATGGGGCGGCGGTAGTTGAGCTGGACGGCGGCCATCACGGGCATGCTGTGCTCGTCGAACCACGGGCCGGGTACCTGCGTCAGCCATTGCAGCCGCGCTTCCTCCAGGTAGGTGAGGTAGTTGGAGTTGTTGACGTGGTTGAAGGCGTCGAGGTCGCGCCAGCGCGCGGTGATGTCGGCGGTGAACAGCGGTTGCGGCGCGGTTTGCGCGGCATCGCTGGCTGCCGGCGCGGCGGCGGGTTCGGCCTTCCTGCTGCGGCGCGCGGGCTTGGGCGATTCGTTTTCGATCTTGCTCATGAGGCCTTTTTCTTTCCGCGCATCGGCTTGTGCTTGTCGGCCGAGGCGATGTGCTTGAGGGTGGTCTTGTCGCGCCTGGCGGCGGTCTTGGCGGGACGCGCCGGCTTGAGGTGCGGCGCGAGGAAATGCCCGGTGTGCGAGCCCGGCGTGGCGGCCACGGTTTCCGGCGTGCCGGCGACCAGGATGCGGCCGCCGCCGGCGCCGCCTTCGGGGCCGAGGTCGACGATCCAGTCGGCGGTCTTGATCACGTCGAGGTTGTGCTCGATCACCACCACGGTGTTGCCCTGGTCGACGAGCTGGTGCAGCACGTCCAGCAACTGTTCGATGTCGTGGAAGTGCAGGCCGGTGGTGGGTTCGTCGAGGATGTACAGCGTGTTGCCGGTGTCGCGCTTGCTCAGTTCCTTGGAGAGCTTCACGCGCTGCGCCTCGCCGCCGGACAGCGTGGTCGCGCTCTGGCCGAGCTTGATGTAGTCCAGGCCCACGGCGCGCAGGGTGTCGAGCTTGCGTGCGATGGTGGGCACGTTCTCGAACAGTTTCAGCGCATCCTCCACCGTCATGTCGAGCACGTCGGCGATGGTGTGGCCCTTGTAGTGGATCTCCAGCGTCTCGCGGTTGTAGCGCTTGCCGTGGCAGACGTCGCAGGGCACGTAGACGTCCGGCAGGAAGTGCATCTCCACCTTCAGCATGCCGTCGCCCTCGCAGGCCTCGCAGCGGCCGCCGCGCACGTTGAAGCTGAAGCGGCCCGGCTCGTAGCCGCGCGCGCGCGCCTCGGGCACCTGGGCGAACAGTTCGCGCAGCGGCGTGAACAGGCCGGTGTAGGTGGCGGGGTTGGAGCGCGGCGTGCGGCCGATCGGCGACTGGTCGATGTCGACCACCTTGTCGAACAGGTTCAGGCCTTCCACCGACTTGAACGGCGCGGCCTGCGCGCTGGCGCCGTTGAGTTCGCTGGCGGCAAGGCGGAACAGCGTGTCGTTGACGAGCGTCGACTTGCCCGAGCCGGAGACGCCGGTGACGCAGGTGAACAGGCCGGCGGGAATGTCCAGGTCCACGTTCTTGAGGTTGTTGCCGCTGGCGCCGTGCAGGCGCAGCCAGTACGCGTCGTCGTTGGGCTGGCGGCGCTGCTTCGGCACTTCGATGGCGCGCTCGCCGGTGAGGAACTGGCCGGTGACGGAACGCCTGGAGGCGAGGATGTCCTTCACCGTGCCCTGCGCCACCACCTCGCCGCCGTGCACGCCGGCGCCGGGGCCGATGTCGAGCACGTGGTCGGCCATGCGGATGGCATCCTCGTCGTGCTCGACCACGATCACCGTGTTGCCGAGGTCGCGCAGGCGGGTGAGCGTGCCGAGCAGGCGTTCGTTGTCGCGCTGGTGCAGGCCGATGGAGGGTTCGTCCAGCACGTACATCACGCCGACCAGGCCGGCGCCGATCTGCGAGGCGAGACGGATGCGCTGCGCCTCGCCGCCGGACAGCGAGTCGGCCTGGCGGTCCAGCGTGAGGTAGTTGAGGCCCACGTCGTTGAGGAAGGTGAGCCGTTCGCGGATCTCCTTCACGATCTTCGCCGCGATCTCGCCGCGCCAGCCGGTGAGCGTGAGTTCCGCGAAGAACGCCAGCGCGTCGTCGATGGAGCGGTTGGTGAGCGCGGGCAGCGCGTGGTCGGCCACGAACACGTTGCGGGCCGAGCGGTTCAGGCGCTGGCCTCCGCACTCGGGGCAGGGATGGTCGCTGATGTACTTCGCCAGCTCCTCGCGCACCGCGGCGGATTCGGTTTCCTTGTAGCGCCGTTCCAGGTTCGGCAGGATGCCTTCGAAGGTGTGCTCGCGGGTGACCCGGCCGCCGCGCTCGGTGAGGTAGCGGAAGGCGATCTTCTCCTTGCCGCTGCCGTTGAGGATCGCCTGCTGGGTGGCTTTGGGCAGGCCGGTCCAGGGCGTGTCCACGTCGAAGCCGTAGTGCGCGGCCAGCGACTGCAGCATCTGGAAGTAGTGCGGGTTGCGCCGGTCCCAGCCACGGATCGCGCCGCCGGACAGCGGCAGTTCCGGGTGCCCCACCACGCGCGCGGGGTCGAACACCTGGGTCACGCCGAGGCCGTCGCAGGACGGGCAGGCGCCGATCGGCGAGTTGAACGAGAACAGCCGCGGCTCCAGCTCCGGCAGCGAGTAGTCGCACACCGGGCAGGAATAGCGCGAGGAGAACAGCTGTTCCTTCGCGGACGGATCGTCCATGTCGGCCAGGATCACCAGGCCATCGCCCAGCCGCAGCGCGGTCTCGAAGGATTCGGCCAGGCGCTGCTTGATGTCGTCGCGCGGGCGGAAGCGGTCGATCACCGCCTCGATGGTGTGCTTGATGCGCAGGCCCAGCGGCGGCACCGCGTCGAGGTCGTACACGGCGCCGTCCACGCGCGCACGCACGAAGCCCTGCGCGCGCAGTTGCTCGAACACCTGCACGTGCTCGCCCTTGCGCTCGCGCACCACCGGGGCCAGCAGCATCCAGCGCTTCTCGGGATCGAGCGCGAGCGTGGCGTCCACCATCTGGCTCACCGTCTGCGCCTCCAGCGGGATGCCGTGGTCGGGGCAGCGCGGCGTGCCCACGCGGGCGTAGAGCAGGCGCAGGTAGTCGTACACCTCGGTGATCGTGCCCACGGTGGAGCGCGGGTTGTGCGAGGTGGATTTCTGCTCGATGGAAATCGCCGGCGACAGACCCTCGATGTGGTCGACGTCCGGCTTTTCCATCATCGACAGGAATTGCCGCGCGTAGGCCGACAGCGATTCCACGTAGCGGCGCTGGCCCTCCGCATAGATCGTGTCGAAGGCCAGCGAACTCTTGCCCGAGCCGGACAGGCCGGTGATCACGATCAACCGGTCGCGCGGCAGGTCGAGATCGATGTTCTTGAGGTTGTGCGTACGTGCGCCGCGGATGCGGATGGTGTCCATGCGTGGGGTCGCAACGGGGAAAAAGTGAACTATACCAAACTGGACAGGTTAGTTATTGCCCGATGGAACCCGGATCTCGGGGCGCCGGGTTTCCGGCTGGTCAGGATTTGACCAGCGCGCCGCCGGCCGGCTACAATCCGCGGTTCGTCCGGCCCGAAAGGTCGTGACGGAACCCAAGAGAATAACGACAGAAGGGCCATTCCCATGAGTTACGCAGTCATCAAGACCGGTGGCAAGCAGTACCGCGTGCAGCAGGGCGACGTCCTGCGCGTGGAGCTGCTGGACGCCGAGGAAGGCGCCGCGGTCAGCTTCGACCAGGTGCTGCTGGTTGGCGAAGGCGAGTCGATCACCGTCGGTGCGCCGACCGTGTCCGGCGCCACCGTGTCCGCCACCGTGCGCAAGCACGGCCGCGCCGACAAGATCCGCATCGTCAAGTTCCGCCGCCGCAAGCACTTCAAGAGGCAGCAGGGCCATCGCCAGCACTTCACCGAAGTCGAGATCACGGGCATCAACGCCTGATACAGCCGGAGTAAACAGTCATGGCACACAAAAAAGGCGTAGGTTCGTCCCGCAACGGTCGCGACTCCAACCCGAAGTACCTGGGCGTGAAGGTGTACGGCGGCCAGGCCGTCGAGGCCGGCAACATCATCGTGCGTCAGCGCGGCACCCAGTTCCATGCCGGTACCGGCGTGGGCCTCGGCCGCGACCACACCTTGTTCGCCCTGGTGGACGGCAAGGTGGAGTTCAAGACCCGCGGCGAGCACAGCCGCCGCTTCGTCAGCGTCGTCAAGGGCTGAGCCCTTCCGAAGCTGCAGCGAAGGCCCCGCTTCGGCGGGGCTTTTGTTTTTCGAGGGCGGGGATTCGGGATTCGGGATTGGGGATTCGCAAAAGCTGCGTCCCGCCAGTCCGTTGCCGTATCGTTCCGAATGTTCCACAGCTCGCCTTTCCGTATCCCGTATCCCCGATCCCGAATCCCGGCTCCCCACCCATGAAATTCGTCGACGAAGCAATCATCAAGGTCCAGGCCGGCGACGGCGGCAACGGCTGCGCGAGTTTCCGCCGCGAGAAGTTCATCCCGTTCGGCGGGCCGGACGGCGGCGACGGCGGCAGCGGCGGCTCGGTGTGGCTGGTGGCCGACGAGGGCCTGAACACCCTGGTCGATTTCCGCCACCAGCGCAGCTACAAGGCGCAGCGCGGCCAGAACGGCATGGGCAGCGACATGTACGGCAAGGGCGGCGAGGACGCCACGATCCGCGTGCCGGTGGGCACCATGGTCACCAACGTCGACACCGACGAAACCATCGGCGACCTCACCGCGCACGGCCAGCGCCTGCTGGTGGCGCAGGGCGGCAAGGGCGGCCTCGGCAACATCCACTTCAAGAGCTCGGTGAACCGCGCGCCGCGCCAGTTCACGAACGGCACGCCGGGCGAGTCGCGCGAGCTGAAACTGGAGCTGCGCCTGCTCGCCGACGTGGGCCTGCTCGGTTTTCCGAATGCGGGCAAGTCCACCTTCATCCGCGCGGTGTCGGCGGCCACGCCGCGCGTGGCGGATTACCCGTTCACCACCCTGCATCCGAACCTCGGCGTGGTCAGCCTGGGCACCGACCAGAGCTTCGTGATCGCCGACATCCCCGGCCTGATCGAGGGCGCGGCCGACGGCGCGGGTCTGGGCATCCAGTTCCTGCGCCACGTGGCGCGCACCAGCCTGCTGCTGCACCTGGTCGACATCGCGCCGATCGACGACACCGATCCGGTGGAACAGGTGCGCGCCATCGAGCACGAGCTGGCGAAGTTCAACCCGGAACTGCTGGAGCGGCCGCGCTGGCTGGTGCTGAACAAGTCCGACGCCTTGCCCGAGGACGAACGCCAGCGCGTGGCCGAGGACATCGTGCGCCGTCTCGACTGGAAGGAACCCTGGTTCCTCGTCTCGGCGCTGGCGCGCGAGAACACCATGGCCGTGTGCCAGCAGGTGCAGCGCTTCTTCGAGGAGCAGCGCGTGGCGCATGCGGAAGAACGCGCCGAACTCGCGCCGGGCGACGTGCGTTTGCGCGGCGAGTGACACTCGGGCGTGCGGCCTGCGCGGAGATCCAGCCTCGTTCGCCCTGAGCGAAGACCCCACCGTTCGCCCTGAGCGTAGCGCCGAAGGTGCGCAGTCGAAGGGCTTGGGTCTCGGCCCGGTGACGTGTTTCGACTGCGCGGAACTTCGTTCCGCTACGCTCAACACGAACGGTTTTTGGGCTCGTTCGCCTCGCGCGATGATCGAGCCTGTACATCCTGCGCGCTGACCCAGCCCCGTTCGCCCTGAGCGTAGCGCCGCAGGCGCGTAGTCGAAGGGAAGGGCTTGGCGACGCCAGGTGTTTCGACTTCGCGGAACTTCGTTCCGCTACGCTCAACACGAACGGTTTTTGGGCCTGTTCGCCTCACGCGATGATCGAGCCTGTACATCCTGCGCGCTGACCCAGCCCCGTTCGCCCTGAGCGTAGCGCCGCAGGCGCGTAGTCGAAGGGAAGGGCTTGGCGATGCCAGGTGCTTCGACTGCGCGGAACTTCGTCCCACTGCGCTCAACCCGAACGGTTTGCGGGCTCTCACGCCGCGCGGTGCAGCACCAGCTCCAGCACCGCCTTGCTGCCGAAGAACGCCAGCAGCAGCACGGCCATGCCGATCAGGCACAGGTTCACCGCGCTGCGGCCGCGCCAGCCGTGCTTCCAGCGGCCCCACAGCAGCGTGCCGAAGATCAGCCACGCGACCACGCTGAGCACCGTGGTGTGGATCAGGTGCTGGGCGCGGATGTTCTGGATGAACAGCAGTCCGCTCAGCAGGGTGAGCGTGAGCAGGGCGAAGCCAGCGCCGATCAGGCGGAACAGCAGCGATTCGGTCTGGGTCAGCGGCGGCAGCGCGCGCACCAGCCGGATCGGGCGATGGGTGCGCAGGGCGCGTTCCTGCACCGCCAGCAGCACCGCCAGCACCGCGGCGATCGACAGCAGGCTGTAGCCCAGCAGCGCGATCGCCACGTGCAGGCTGATCCGCCAGTCCAGCGGATGCGGCGTGGTGGGCGGCGCGAAGAACACGTCCAGCGCCAGCAGCAGCGCGGCCAGCGGGAACACGATCACCCCAAGCCCGGCCACCGGCCGCGACAGGTTCACCAGCAGCGTCAGCGCGGCCACCACGCAGGCCACCAGCGACAGCGCGGCGAAGAAGTGCAGGTCCAGCTGGCCGCCGTGCGCGCCCAGCAGCACCGCCGCGTGCAGCAGCACGGCCAGCGTGGCGGCGATCAGGCCCAGTCGCTGTGGCGTGCGCGGACAGCCGGTCAGCGGTGCGGCCAGCAGGCTGGCGCCGCCGATGTAGAACACGATGGCAAGTATGGATAGCAGCACGAGCGACATGATTCGCAGTGTCGCACAGCCGTTCGACAAACCGGAACGGTTCTCATCGCCGCATGGCACTTGCGATATTTAGAAAAATATCTAAATATCTAGACATGCACTGCGGACGATCCCGTCGATGAAGCAGCAGGAAGTATTCAAGGCCATGGCCGACCCGACCCGCCGCGCGATCCTCAAGCGACTGCAGGGCGGCCCGCTCACCGCCGGCGAAATCGGCGAGGCGTTCGACATCACGCCGGCCTCGCTGTCGCACCACTTCGCCGTGCTCAAGCACGCCGACCTGGTGCGCACCGAGCGGCGCGGCCAGTACATCGTCTATTCGCTCAACAGCACCGTGTTCGAGGACCTGGCGCGGATGCTGATGGACCTGTTCCCGACCAAGGGAAAAGCCGGAGGCAAGTGATGAAGCCCGCACGCACCCTGATCGTTTCCATCATCTTCGCAGCCATCGCCGTCGGCGTGGCGATCTGGCTCTGGCCGCACTTCCCGGCGCGCATGCCGACTCATTGGAACGCCAGCGGCCAGCCGAACGGCTACAGCACCCGCTTCTGGGCCGTGGCCATGTGGCCCCTGCTGATACTCGGGCTGGCCGCGCTGACCGTGGCGTTGCCGGCGATCTCGCCGCGCCATTTCGAGATCACGCCCTTCGCCGACATCTACGGCGTGCTGATGCTGGCGATCCAGGGCGTGATGCTGGTGCTCGGCATCACGGCCATGCTGGCCGGCGCCGGCCACGCCGTGCCGATGACGACCATCGCGCCGCTCGCCATCGGCGTGCTGCTGATGGTGCTGGGCAATTACATGGGCAAGCTGCGCCGGAATTTCTTCGTCGGCATCCGCACGCCATGGACGCTGGCCAGCGAGGCGGTATGGGAGCGTACGCACCGGCTGGGCGGATGGATGTTCGTGCTGGCCGGGTTGGTGTTCGTGGCCGCCGGCATGGCCGGGGTCATGTCCCGCTGGCTGCTGGCCGTCATCGTGGTCGTGCTGCTGCTTCCTGCCGGCTACTCGTATTTCATCTACCGGCGTCTCGAAGGGCGCCACCCGTCGTCGGGAGGAGATGCGCCATGAAACTGCGTTCGATGATGCCTGTCGCCATGGCCGTGGCGATCCTGTCCGCGCCTGCGGTCCACGCCGCGGAGGATGCGCCCTCGCAGGCGTGCATCGCCCATGCGGCCGCCTCGCTCGATGCCTTGGCGCACGGCGACTATGCGGGCGCGCGCAAGGATTTCAGCGAGGTCATTGCGGGCAAGCTGGATGCCGCGAAGCTGGAGCAGGTGTGGAAGCAGGTGCAGGGCAGCGCGGGCGCCTACCAGTCGCACGATGCCGTGCAGCCGAAAGCCCTCGACGGCCATGCCGTTGCCGGCGCCATGCTGGGCTTCGCCAACATGCGGCTCGGTTTCGCCGCGGCCTGCGATGCGCAGGACCGGATCACCACGTATCGCTTCGTGCCCGCCGGGGTATTCGCTGCCGGCGTGGCGCAGAGTGTCGAAACCGATGGCGTGCGCGTGTCGCCCCTGGACGTGCCGACGCCGGTGGGTCCCTTGCGCGGCGCGCTGACCCTGCCGCAGGGGGGCGGGCCATTCCCGGCGGTGGTGCTGGTGGCCGGTTCCGGCCCGCAGGACATGGACGAGACCATCGGCCCGAACAAGCCGTTCCGCGATATCGCCGAGGGCCTGGCCCGTGCCGGCATCGCCTCGCTGCGCTACGACAAGCGCACCTTCGATCACCCGGGGCACGGTGCCGATCTCACGATCGATGCGGAAGTGACCGACGATGCGGTGGCGGCGACCCGCCTGCTGGTGCAACAGCAAGGGATCGATCCGAAACGCGTGTTCGTGCTCGGCCACAGCCTGGGTGCGTCGATGGCGCCGCGCATCGGCCAGCGCGATCCGCAACTGGCCGGGCTGGTGCTGATGGCCGCGCCGGCGCGGAAGATCCTCGACGTGATCGAGCAGCAGGTGCGCGAGCAGCAGGCCAGGGCAGGGCGCCCGCCGGCGGCGATCAAGCAAGCGGTGCAGGCCGTTGCGCAGGAACGGAAGCTGCTGGCCGGCATCGCGCCGGGCCAGCCGGCGCCGGCCGGGGCATACGGCGGCATGCCGCAAGCCTACTGGCTGGGCTGGTCGCGGGTCGATCCGCTGGCCGAGGCGAAGCAGTTGCCGTCGTTGCCCATGCTGATCCTGCAGGGCGGCAGCGATTTCCAGGTGTCGCCCACGCTGGATTTCGCCCATTGGCAGCAGGAGCTGGCCGGCCGGCCGCACACGGCCTTCCATCTGTATCCCGGACTCAGCCACCTGTTCATGCCGGCCGGTGCGACGGGGACGCTGGCCGATTACAAGACGCCCGGCCACGTGGATGCGCGCGTGATCGGCGACATCGCGGCCTGGGTGAAGGCGCAGCCGGCGCGTTGAGCCGGGCCGGTTCGAAGCCTGCGGGCGGCCTCGGTTATACTCGAACGTTCCGCATCCCGATGCCGCGCCCATGTTCGAATCGCTCAGCCAACGCCTGTCCACCACCGTCAACCGCCTGCGCGGCCGCGGCCGGCTGACCGAGGAAAACATCCGCGAGGCCTTGCGCGAGGTGCGCATCGCCCTGCTCGAGGCCGACGTGGCGCTGCCGGTGGTGCAGGCGCTGATCCAGCGCGTCAAGGTGCGCGCGGTGGGCCAGGACGTGCTGAAGAGCCTGTCGCCCGGCCAGGCGCTGGTGAAGGTGGTCAGCGACGAGCTGACCGCGGTGATGGGCACGGCGAACAGCGAGCTGAACCTCGCCGTCACGCCGCCCGCGGTGGTGCTGATGGCCGGCCTGCAGGGCGCGGGCAAGACCACCACGGTGGCCAAGCTGGCGCGCCTGCTCACCGAGCGCAAGAAGAAGAAAGTGATGGTGGTGAGCTGCGACGTCTACCGTCCGGCCGCCATCGAGCAGTTGCGCACGCTGGCCGGTCAGGTGGGCGTGAAGTTCTTCCCGTCCGAGGCTGGGCAGGACCCGGTGCAGATCGCGAAGGACGCGGTCGCCGCGGCCCGCCGTGAAGTGGTCGACGTGCTGCTGGTCGATACCGCCGGCCGCCTGCACGTGGACGAAGCGATGATGGCCGAGATCAAGGCGCTGCACGCCGCGATCACCCCGGTCGAAACCCTGTTCGTGGTCGACTCGATGACCGGCCAGGATGCGGCCACCACCGCCAAGGCCTTCGCCGACGCGCTGCCGCTCACCGGCGTGGTGCTCACCAAGACCGATGGCGACGCCCGCGGCGGCGCGGCGCTGTCGGTGCGCTACATCACCGGCCGGCCGATCAAGTTCCTCGGCGCCGGCGAGAAGACCGACGCGCTGGAGCCCTTCCATCCGGATCGCGTGGCGCAGCGCATCCTCGGTATGGGCGACGTGCTGTCGCTGGTCGAGGAAGTCGAGCGCAAGGTGGATCACGAGAAGGCGCAGAAGCTGGCCCAGAAGGTAATGAAGGGCAAGCGCTTCGACCTCGAGGACATGCGTGACCAGCTTGATCAGATGAGCAACATGGGCGGCCTGGCCGGCCTGATGGACAAGCTGCCCGGCGTTTCCGGCCTGCCCGACAGCGTGAAATCCAAGGTCAACGACGGCGAGATCAAGCGCATGGTCGCGATCATCGGCTCGATGACGCCGAAGGAGCGTCGCCACCCCGATCTCCTGAACGGCTCGCGCCGCGCCCGCGTGGCGAAGGGCTCCGGCACCCAGCCCGCCGACGTCAACCGCCTGCTCAAGCAGTACATGCAGATGGAGAAGATGATGTCCAAGCTCTCCCGCGGCGGCGGCAAGGGCCTGCTGCGGCAGATGAGCGGCGCGCTGAAGGGCATGGGCGGAATGGGTGGCATGGGCGGCCTGCCGCCGCGCTGACGGGCCTGACCAGGCCCAGGACCCAAGCCAGGATTCAAACTGGAGCCAGTCAGCGGGCCATGGATGGCCCGCGCGTCATCCCGGCGCAGCGCGACGGGATGACGGAGCCGGGGCCGGCGGTCAGCCGGACCTGGCGAGTCGTGGAAGGGCAGGAAAGCCCTTCCGCGACAACGAGCAAGCGCTCTGGCGGCCCGAATGGCCGGTTTGACGGCAGATCGAGGCCGTTTGCTGCCGCAGGCTCTTCCTTTTCCTGACAAACTTCCCTAAAATGCCGCGTTTACCGCGCACGGCCTCGTGCGTGTGGCCGGCGATTCCGGCATCTCTGGAGCTTTCATCATGGTCAAGATTCGTCTTTCGCGCGGTGGCGCCAAGGGCCGCCCGTTCTACCACGTCGTGGTCACCGATCAGCGCAACAAGCGCGACGGCCGCAACATCGAGAACGTCGGTTTCTACAACCCGGTTGCCTCCGGCAAGGACAAGCGCCTCGAGCTGAACGTCGCGCGCGTGCAGGAGTGGGTGGGCAAGGGCGCCCAGCTGAGCGACAAGGTTGCCGCCCTGGTCAAGGAAGCCGGCAAGCAGCAGGCGGCCTGAGCGTGACGGCAGCCGGTCGGCGCGTCCTGGTCGGGCGCATCGTCGGGCTGTATGGCGTGCAGGGCTGGGTCAAGATCGAATCCTGGACCGAGCCGCGCACGAAGATCTTCGATTACCACCCCTGGCTGCTGGCAACGGCGCCGGATGCGGTCACGGAGATCGCGGGAGCGAAAGGGCGCCCGCAGGGCAAGGGCCTGGTGGCCCATCTGCCCGGCGTTGACGACCGCGAAACGGCAGCCGCCCTCGTCGGCAGCGACATCCACGTCGCCCGCGAGCAGCTGCCGCCTCCCGGCAAGGACGAGTATTACTGGGTCGACCTCGAAGGCTTGGAGGTCGTCACCACCGAAGGCGCGGCGCTCGGGCGGGTCAGCCACCTGTTCGCCACCGGCGCCAACGACGTGGTGGTGGTGCGGGACGGCGAGCGCGAGCGGCTGGTCCCCTTCATCCAGGGCAGTTACGTGCGTTCGGTGGACCTGTCCGGCGGGCGCATGGTGGTGGACTGGGATCCCGAATTCTGAAGGCTGGAGTTTGAGATCCATGCGCATCGATGTCGTCACGCTGTTTCCCGACTTCATGCGCCAGTGCGCCGCCGTCGGTGTGGTGGGACGCGCGCAGCAGCGCGAGCTGTTGCAGGTGGAAACCTGGAACCCGCGCGACTACGCCACCGACAACTACCGTACCGTGGACGGCCGCACCTGCGGCGGCGGCCCCGGGATGGTGATGCTGATCGAGCCCTTGCGGGCGGCCCTGAAGGCCATGCGCGAGGCCGCGCCGGAACCGGCGCACGTGATTTACCTCAGTCCGCAGGGAGCGCGGCTGACGCAGGGCAGGGTGGAGGCGCTGGCCAGGTTGCCGCGCATCGCCTTGCTCTGCGGGCGTTACGAGGGAGTGGACGAGCGCCTGCTGGCGCATGAGGTCGACGAGGAGCTTTCCATCGGCGACTACGTGCTGTCCGGCGGGGAACTGGGTGCTGCCGTGGTGATCGACGCGGTGGGCAGGTTGCAGGAAGGCGCGTTGAACGACGCGCAGTCCGCCGAGCAGGATTCGTTCTCGAACGGCCTGCTGGACTGCCCGCACTACGCGAAGCCGGTGCGGGACGCCTACGGCGAGGTGCCGGCGGTGTTGCTCTCCGGCGACCACGCGGCGATCCGCCGCTGGCGCCTGAAGCAGGCGCTGGGCCGGACCTGGTTGCGGCGCCCGGAGCTGTTGGCGCAACGCGCGCTGGATGCGGAATCCCGCGCGTTGCTGGAAGAATTCCGTCGCGAATACCACGCGACGGGTGGACAATAAACAACGCGGCCACGGAAAGCCGCCGCTAGAAACCAAGCGGTCACGGAACGCCGCAAACCACTGAGGTCGCCATGAACAAGATCATCCAGCAGTTCGAAGCCGAGCAGATCACCCGTCCCTTGCCGGAATTCGGCGCCGGCGACACCGTGGTGGTCAACGTCAAGGTGAAGGAAGGCAATCGCGAGCGCGTGCAGGCCTTCGAGGGCATCGTCATCGCCAAGCGCAGCCGCGGCCTGCATTCGGCCTTCACGGTGCGCAAGATTTCGCACGGCACCGGCGTGGAGCGCGTGTTCCAGGCGCACAGCCCGGCGATCGATTCGGTCGAGGTGAAGCGCAAGGGCAAGGTGCGCGGCGCCAAGCTGTATTACCTGCGTGGCCTGGAAGGCAAGGCCGCCCGCATCAAGGAAGACATCGCCGCCGCCGCCGCGATCAAGGCCGCGAACAAGGCCGCTGCCGCCAGCGCCGAGTAATCGCGCCCGCATCTTGATGCAAACAAAAACCCGCGGAGCGATCCGCGGGTTTTTCGTGTCTGCCATCCGGAGCGGCCTGTCGCTGGGCGATCGCCGACGTGTCGCCCGGAGCCGTCCGCGCGACTCGCCGGCCGCGCCGGGTCATTCGAGCCGCTGCGGCATCTGCAGGAAGTTGCCCTGCACGAAGTCCACGCCGGCGGCGAACAGCAGCGAGGTGCTGGTGGCGTCCTCGACCCACTCGGCGATGGTCTGCTTCCCCAGCGCGTGCGCCTGCTGGCACAGCTCGCCCACCTTCTTCTGGTTCTCGGGGTGCTGCGGCAGGTCGGCCATGTAGCTGCGGTCGATCTTGAGGTAGTCCGCGTCGATGTGGTTGAGCAGCTGGAACGAGTTCAGGCCGGAGCCGAACTGCTCCAGCGCGAAGCGGCCGCCCAGCCGCTTCCACGCGGTGACGAATTCCTGCGCGGGGCGCAGCAGCGTCATCACCTTGCTCTCGGTCATCTCCAGCACCAGCCGGCCGCGCCGCAGCCTGGCCTGCGCGAGGCGTTCGCCCAGCCACGACAGCAGCGTCTGGTCCCGCAGCGAGGCGGCGGTGAGCTTGACGAAGAACGTGGTCGGCTGGCCCAGCCCCTCGCGTTGCCGCAGCGCCTGCAGGGCGTGTTCCAGCACCCAGCGGTCGATCGCGCCGGTGAGCGCGTGCTTCTCGGCGATCGGCATGAAGAAGCCCGGCAGCACCTCGCCCTGCGGGCCGTTCATGCGCAGCAGGATTTCCGAGTAGTCGCCCTCGGCGTCCTGCAGGCTGACGGTCTGCTGGTGGTAGAGCACCAGGCCTTCGCCTTCCAGCGCGTTGCGCAGCAGGTCCAGCCAGTAGCGCTCGCGTTCCTCGTCGGCCTTCTCGCGCGCGGCGGGATCGTGCAGCTCGATCTGGTTGTTGCCCAGGCTCTGGGCGGTGCGCAAGGCCTGGCTGGCCTGGTTGAGCAGCAGCTCGGCGTTCGCGTTCTTTTCGCCCAGCAGGCTGCCGCCCACGCTGGCGGTGACCGTGATGGAGCGCGCGCCGGCGTCGAAGATCTCGCTGCCGATGCGCTGCTGCAGCCGGGTGATCCACTCGCGGATCGCCTCGTCCGGACGGGAGTCCAGGACCACGCCCAGCGTGTGCTCGGCCAGCATGCCGGCGACGTCGCCCGCGCCCAGCAGCATGCGCACGCGGGCGGAAAAGCCGGCCAGCAGTTCGTCGGCCTTGGCCAGGCCGATGCCGCCCACCAGCGCGGTCCAGTTGTCCGGCTCGACCAGCAGCAGCGACTGGCCCTTCCTGCCGTTCGCGGCGTCGGCCACGGCGCGGCCGATCTCCTCCAGCATGTGCGCGCGGTTGTACAGGCCGGTCACCGGGTCGCGCTGCAGCTGGTCCAGCATCGCCGGGTCGACCACCTGGCGGCGGAACACTATCTGCAGGCAGGGTTCGCCCTCGAACGTCGCCGGCGCGAATTCGACCGTTGCGTCGAACGGGCCGCCGTCGGCGCGGCGGGCGCGCAGGCTGACCTGGTTCGGCAGCTTTTCCTGGCGCGAATGGCCGCGCAGCAGGTTCTTGAATTCGTCCACGTTCGCGGCATCGATCATGTCCAGGATGGGCATGCCGAGCAGGTCGTCGAAGCTCTCGTGGCCGAAGGTTTCCAGGTAGGCCTGGTTCGCGCGCACGTGCACGCCTTCGTGCACGTAGGTGATGGCGTCGCGGGAGGAGTCGAGCAGCGCGTCGCAGCGGCGCTCCAGCTCGCGCTGCGTGGCTTCCAGCCGGCGCAGCTGGCGGCGGGTCTGCAAGGCGTCGAACTCGCGACGCAGCACCGCCAGCAACTGGCCCGGCATGTTGCGCGCGGCGATCCCCTGCACGCCGTACTCGTACAGCTCCGCCACCTGCTGGTTGTCCACCGTGCCGACCAGGCCGAGCAGCGCGTAGTCGCTGCCCAGGGCGTCGAGCATGCGCTTCACCTCGGGCAAGGCGATGGAGCCGTTCGCCGGGTCGAACATCACCAGGTCCGGTTCCAGTTCGGCCAGCGCCGCCTGCACCTGGTCCGTGGTGGTGGCGCGTGCCGGCCGCACCGCGATGCCGGTGTTGCGCAGCAGGCTGATGATCTGCTCCGCCTCTTCGACCGAGTGCTCGATGAAGAGGATCCTGATGACGAAGTCTTTTTTCATGGGTTGCCGGTGTCGCGGAGGGCGTAACGGGCGCCCGCCTTTCCCCGCGAGACGCTCCGGTGATTCGGTTGTAGCGGATTGCTGATGGAACTGCCAGCGAATGACCGAACGGACGTGACGCCTGCCAGTTTACAGCGGACGCTTCGACGGCTCGCCGCCGACTTCACGCACCAGCTTCGGCACCAGGTAGCCGGGCAGGCGGGCGCGGACCGCATCCAGCAGCGCCAGCGCGCGGGCGTCGTCCACCGCGAAATGCGCGGCGCCCTGCACGCGGTCGAGCTGGTGCAGGTAATAGGGCAGCACGCCGGCGGCGAACAGGCGCTCGGACAGCGCGGCCAGCGCGTCCGCGTCGTCGTTGACGCCGCGCAGCAGCACCGACTGGTTCAGCAGCGTGGCGCCGGCCTGGCGCAGGCGCGCGCAGGCGGCGTCCACGCCGGCGTCCAATTCGTTCGCATGGTTCGCGTGCAGCACCACCACCTTCTGCAGCGGCAGCGCGGCCAGCCATGCGCCGAAGGCGTCGTCGACGCGCTCGGGCAGCACCACCGGAAGGCGGGTGTGGATGCGCAGGCGGGTAACGTGGGGGATGTCGGCAAGGCCGTGCGACAGCTCTTCCAGCTTGGAGGTGGACAGCGCCAGCGGATCGCCGCCGGACAGGATCAGCTCGCCGATGGTCGCATCCTGGCGCACGTGTTCCAGCGCCTGCCGCCACTGGCCGGCGGCGGCCATTTCCTCGCCGTAGGGGAAGTGCCGGCGGAAGCAGTAGCGGCAATTGACCGCACAGCTGCCGCTGGCGATCAGCAGGGCGCGGCCGTGGTACTTGTGCAGCACGCCCTGCGCCTCGCGGGCGGCCATGTCGCCCACGGCGTCGGCGACGAAGCCGGGCACCTGGTCCAGCTCGGCCAGCTGCGGCAGCACCTGCAGCAGCAGGGGATCGCGCGGGTCGCCGTGGCGCATGCGGGCCGCGAAGCCGCGCGGCACGCGCAGGGCGAAACCGGCGTCCGCGGGCGGCAACTGCGCGGCGAGTTCCGGCAGGCCCAGCAGGGCCAGCAGCTCGGCGCCATCGGTGATCGCCTCGCGCCACAGCTGCCGCCAGTCGCCGGCCGGCGCACCGGGGGCGGGTGTAATGCGTGCGCCGGGGCTTGCGGTTATCATGTGTGGCCTTGTCCGGGCCATACCGGACCCTCGAACCGTCCATTCTAGCCGCCCGGCGGCGCAGGGAGGCGTTCGGGCCCGACCATTCATCTCTGGAGTTCACCGCATGGCCACCGCCGGTCTCAACGACGTCAAGAAGGGCATGAAGATCCTTCACAACAACGATCCGTGGATCATCACCGAAGCCGAGTTCATCAAGCCCGGCAAGGGCCAGGCGTTCACCCGCATCTTCATCCGCAACCTCAAGACCGGCCGCACCACCGAGCAGACGATGAAGTCCAGCGACTCCTTCGAGGTCGCCGACGTCACCGACACCGACATGCAGTACCTGTACTCCGACGGCGAGTTCTGGCACTTCATGCACCAGGAGAGCTTCGAGCAGCACCAGGCCAGCAAGGCGGGCATCGGCGACACCTCGAAGTGGCTGAAGGGCGAGGAAGAGTGCGTGGTCACGCTGTTCAACGGCGAGATCATCGCGGTGCAGGCGCCGAACTTCGTGGAGCTGAAGATCACCGAGACCGATCCCGGCGTGCGCGGCGACACCTCCGGCGGCGGCGGCAAGCCGGCCACGCTGGAAACCGGCGCCGTGGTGCGCGTGCCGCTGTTCGTGGGCCAGGACGAAGTGATCAAGGTCGACACCCGCACCGGCGAATACGTCAGCCGCGTCGGCAAGTGACGAACCGGCGCGCGGGCCGTGCCCGCGCCTTTGCCGGTTCGTCATCCCTGCGAAAGCAGGGATCCAGTAGGGTACTCGTGCGAAGCACACCGAATTCCTTCGCAGGACAAGCCGAAGTCACTGGATTCCAGCTTCCGCTGGAATGACGAACGAAGGGGCGGCACCGCAAGGTCAGCCGCCCTTCGCGCATCTGAACCACGGGAACCGATTGCCATGAGCGATATCCAGCCCCAGCCCGTCGACCTCCTGATCGAAGCACGCTGGGTCGTTCCGGTGGAGCCGCACGGCGTGGTGCTGGAGGACCACGCGGTGGCGGTGCAGGGCGACCGCATCGTCGCGCTGCTGCCCATCGCCTCGGCACGCGCCGCCTACGCGCCGCGCGAAACCGTGCGCCTGCCCGAGCACGCGCTGATCCCCGGCCTGGTCAACGCGCACACGCACAACCCGATGACCCTGCTGCGTGGCCTGGCCGACGACCTGCCGTTGATGGTCTGGCTGCAGCAGCACATCTGGCCGGCCGAGGCGAAGGTGATCGGTCCCGAATTCGTGCGCGACGGCGTGGAGCTTGCCGTGGCCGAGATGCTGCGCGGCGGCACCACCTGCGCCAACGAGAACTACTTCTTCCCCGACGCCATCGGCGCCACCTACCGCAAGCTCGGCTTCCGCGCCGTGGTCGGCCTGCCGGTGATCGAATTTCCCACTGCGTGGGCGAAGTCGCAGGACGAATACTTCGAGCGCGCGAGCGCAGTCCACGACAGTTTCCTCGGCGACGCGCTGGTGTCCACCGCGTTCGCGCCGCATGCGCCGTACACCGTCTCCGACGAGAGTTTCGAGCGCATCCGCATGCTGGCCGACCAGCTCGACATTCCGGTGCACCTGCACCTGCACGAGACCGCGCACGAGGTCGAGGACGAGAAGCAGAAGAGCGGCCTGCGCCCGTTCCAGCGCCTGCAGAAGCTGGGCCTGGTCAACGACCGCCTGATCGCGGTGCACATGACCCAGCTCACCGACGGCGAGATCGCCGCCTGTGCGGAGGCCGGCGTGTCGGTGGTGCACTGCCCCGAATCCAACCTCAAGCTCGCCTCCGGTTTCTGCCCGGCGGAGAAGCTGCGCAAGGCCGGCGTGAACCTCGCCATCGGCACCGACGGCTGCGCCTCCAACAACGACCTGGACATGTTCGGCGAGCTGCGCACCGCTGCGCTGCTGGCCAAGGCGGTGGCGCAGGATGCCGCCGCGTTCGACGCCGCCAGCGCGCTGCACGCGGCCACGCTGGGCAGCGCGAAGGCGATGGGGCTGGACGCGAAGATCGGTTCGATCGAGGCGGGCAAGCAGGCCGACCTCGCCGCGGTGCGCCTGTCGGACCTGGAAACCCAGCCGCTGTTCCACGTGGCCTCGCAACTGGCCTATGCCACCGGCCGCCACCAGGTCAGCGACGTGTGGATCGCCGGCCGCCGCAAGCTCGCCGCGCGCGAGCTGGTGGACATGGACATCGACGCCATCCTTGCGCGCACGCGTGCCTGGCGCGAGCGCATCGCGAGCCATTGAGCGAGCGCCCATCCACGAACGTGCAGATCAAACGAAGCGGCCATCCCCGGCCGCGCTTTTCGCCAGGCTTCCCCGATGAACCGTTATCTCGTCATGCTGATGCGCCGCCCGCAGTGCGACCCGGTGGCCGTTCAGCTGCACCGCGATTTTCTCGAAGCCTTGCGTGCGCAGGGGCGCAACGAGATGTCCGGCCCGTTCGGCGACAAGAGCGGCGGCGCCTACCTGTTGCGTGCCGGGTCGCTGGACGAAGCGCTGGAGATCGTCCATCGCGATCCGGCCCATACGAGCGGCGGCTGGGACATCGCGGTGCACGAGTGGCTGGCGGTTTAGGGAAGGTCTGATCAATCGACTGCTTGCTCGTCATTCCTGCGAAGGCAGGAGGCGCTTCACAACGGCGAAGCCGGTCATCCAGTGCCTTGGTGTTCAGTGGCTTGCAGGCACTGGATGCCAACCTTCGCTGGGATGACACGCAAAATCAGGCCATCCTCAGCTTGTGCGTCCGTGATCGCGAAGATCAAGAAGCGGCCATCCCCGGCCGCACTTTTCAATAAACTGATGGGCCCACCGTGGATTCGAACATGACCACCGCCAACGTCAGCCCCGCCGAGATCGCCCGCTTCGACCAACTGGCCGCGCGCTGGTGGGACCCCGACGGCGAATCGCGCCCGCTGCACGACCTCAACCCCGTGCGCGCCGACTACGTGGCGAAGCACGTGAACCTGCGCGGCGCGAAGATCGCCGACGTGGGCTGCGGCGGCGGCCTGCTGAGCGAGGCGCTGGCGCGCGCGGGCGCCCGGGTCACCGGCATCGACATGGGCCTCAAGGTGATCGAGATCGCGCGCCTGCACCTGCACGAGTCCGGTCTCAAGGTGGACTACCGCAAACAGTCCTCGGCCGAGCTGGCTGCGGCCGAACCCGAGGCGTTCGACGCGGTGTGCTGCATGGAGCTGATCGAGCACGTGCCCGATCCCGCCGCCCTGGTGCAGGATCTCGCCGCCATGCTCAAGCCCGGCGGCCGGTTGTTCCTGTCCACGCTCAACCGCACGCCGGCCGCGTTCGGCGCGGCCATCCTCGGCGCGGAATACCTGATGCGCCTGCTGCCGCGCGGCACGCACCACTACGCGCAGTTCCTCAAGCCCTCCGAACTGGGGCGACTGCTGCGCCATGCGGGCCTGGAACTGGAGGACGTCAGCGGCCTCGGCTACAACCCGCTCAACCGCAAGGCATGGATGAGCCGCGTTACCGCGGTGAACTACATCCTCTGCGCCAGGAAACCGGCATGAAGCCGCTGCCGACCCGGATCGAGGGCGTGCTGTTCGATCTCGACGGCACCCTGCTCGACAGCGCGCCCGATCTCCACGCCGCGCTTGTGGCCTATTGCGCGGAAGCCGGCGCGGCCGCGCCGGACTACGCCGCCGTGCGCGAGGTGGTTTCGCGCGGCAGCCGGGCGATCCTGCGTTGCGCCTTCGCCGAAAGCGACGAGGCGCTGGTGGCGCGCATGCCGCGCTACCTCGAGATCTACCAGGGCATGCTGGCGACGCACACGCGGCCGTTCGACGGCATCGTCCCGTTGCTGGATGCGATCGAGGCGCAGGAGTGGCGCTGGGGCATCGTCACCAACAAGCCAGGCTTCCTCACCGAGGAACTGATCCAGCGCATGGATTGGGACCTGCGCGCCAGCGCGGTGATCTGCGGCGACACCCTGCCGGTGAAGAAGCCCGACCCGGCGCCCGTGCTGCTGGCCTGCGAGCATGCGCGGATCGACCCTGCACGCGGCGTGTTCGTGGGCGACGACGCGCGCGATGTCGAGGCCGGCCGCGCCGCGGGCCTCTACACGGTGGCGGTGCGCTGGGGCTACCTCGACGGCGGCAACCCGGAAAGCTGGGGCGCCGACGCGGTGCTCGACCATCCGCGCCAGCTCGCCGGACTGCTGAAACTGCCGGTGACGGCGTGAGCGAACCGGCGAACCCGCACGGCGCGTTGCACAGCTACGTCGACAAGTGGCTGTCGGTGCAGCCGGCCCAGCGCGTGGCGCTGGTCTTCGTCGATCCGGCGAAGTACCCCGGCCACGTCGCGCTCGCCGCGCTCGAACAGGAGCTGCTGTCCGCCGCCTACGGCATCCGCGAGCCGCATGTCGCGCTGGGCAAGCTCAACTGGTGGGCCGAGGAGTTGTCCGGCGCCGCCGCCAGCGGCGGCCGGCACCCCTTGACCCAGGTGTTGTTCGACGACGAACGCGCCCATGCCATCCCCGCCGAGCGTTGGCTGGCACCCGTGCTGGCCGCGATGGGGCAACTGGAAGAGGGCACGGCGGCGGATTTCCCCGCCCAGCTCGTCGCTGCCGGCCCGTTGCACGGCGCGTTGGCCGCGCTGGAAACCGCATGGTGGTACGGCAGCGCAACTGCGCCGGAACGCGCCGCGCGTGTGGCCGTGCTCAGCCACCTGCTGTACGCGCTGCGCCGGCTGGAGGACGATGCCGAACGTGACCGCCTGCCGCTGCCGATGGCGCGGCTGGCCCGTTTCAGCCTCGCCCGCACCGCCTTGCGCGAGCACAGCGCGGCGCGCGACGAGGCGCTCAAGGCGCAGCTGGCCGACCTGCAGTCGGCGTGGCGCGAGTCGGCGCGACTGCCCGGGCCGCTCAGCGTGTTCCGGGCGCTGGAATCGCGCGAGGCCGAGCGTCTGCTGCGCCACGCCCGCAGCGCGGGCGATCCGCTGGCCGTGCTGCAGAAGGGCAGCCAGGGCGGCTTCGGCGCGACCTTCGGTGCCTGGCAGGCGGCTCGCCGCTGGCGCGCCAGTGGGGCAACCTGAGCACGACCGGACGCAGTGTTTCCCGCCGTCGACTGTTGCAATGCGGCAGGCTGGCCCAAAATACACGGTTTCGGCAGCAGCCACGCCGCCGCGCATCACGAGAATCCCATGCACAGCCACGAAAACACCGCCCGCCTGATGCCCGATGTCGCCGCCCAGGCGCAGCCGCATCTGCGCGGCGCGCTGGACTGGGTGGGCATGGACGGCATCGAGGCGCCGGTGCGTTTCGACGCCGGCGACGGCGAGGTGCAGCGCGCGAACGCCCAGGTCGGCGCCTTCGTCAACCTGGTGCACCCGGACAGGCGCGGCATTCACATGTCGCGCCTGTACCTGCTGGTGGACCATCACCTCGGCGCCGCGCCGCTGAGTGCGGCGGTGCTGGAAAACCTGCTGCGTGCGTTCCTGGAATCGCATGCCGGCCTGTCCGACCATGCCCGCCTCAGCATCCGCTTCGACGTGCTGGTGCGCCGCAATGCGCTGCGCAGCGGCCACAGCGGCTGGCGCAGCTACCCGGTGTCGGTCGAGGCCAGCCTCGGCCCGGACGGCTTCCGGCTGGAGCTGGGCACCGAGGTGGTCTATTCGTCCACCTGTCCCGCGTCCGCAGCGCTGTCGCGCCAGCTGATCCAGGACCAGTTCGCCAGGGATTTCGACGCGGCGCAGCCGGTGGACCATGCGGCAGTGATGGCATGGCTGGGCAGCGAGCGCGGCATCGTCGCCACCCCGCACGCGCAGCGCAGCGTGGCGCGACTGCTGGTGCGGCTGAAGGACGGCGTGCCGTTCGACCTGATCGACACCCTGGACCGCGTGGAGCAGGCGCTGGGCACGCCGGTGCAGACCGCGGTGAAGCGCGAGGACGAACAGGCGTTCGCGCTCGCCAACGGCGGCAACCTGATGTTCTGCGAGGATGCGGCCCGGCGCATCCAGCTCGCGCTGGACGCCGACGAGCGCCTCGCCGATTTCCACGTGCGCGTGGAGCACCAGGAAAGCCTGCATCCGCACGACGCGGTGGCCTATGCCAGCAAGGGCGTGCCCGGCGGTTTCGGAGCCTGATTCCTCCGCATGCGCGGGCCCCGGCTGCGGTACCGCGCGGCCGTCAGTGGGCCTGCGTGTCGCCGTGCGTCCGGCAGCAGCGGAAGTGGAAGTGTTCCGGCACCGGGTCTTCGCCGCCCTCGCACAGCGGCTGGCAACGCAACAGGCGCCACGCGGCAAGCAGGCTGCCGCGCCAGGGTCCGAAGCGCGTGATCGCGACCCGTGCATAATCGGAGCAACTGGGATAAAAACGACAGCGTTGCCCCAGCAGGGGGCTGAGCCAGCGCTTGTACAGGCGCAGCAGGAGCAGCAGGAATCGGGTCAATACATTCACGTTGCCGGAACAATGGGCTGCAGATAGTGTTGGGAGTATCCCGGAAACCGGCTTGCCGGTGTAGGGTACATGGGCTATAACACCGGGCCGCCAAGGCCAAAAACTGGTGAAGGAATATGGCAAGAACCACGCGCAGTTCGACCGCCGCCAAGGCTTCGAAAGGGAAAGCGTCGGCGCGGCTGCGTGACGCAGGGTCTGCCAGGGCGAAGGCTGCCGGCGCGCGGGTATCGAAGGTCGCCGCCAAGGCGCCCGCGAAGAAGCCTGCGGCAAAGAAGGCGGCCAAGCCCGTCGTGAAGAAGCCGGTGGCGAAGAAGCCTGCCGCGAAGAAGCCTGCCGCGAAGAAGGTCGTGGCGAAGAAGGCCCCTGCCCGCAAGGCGGCGCCGGCGCGCAAGCCGGTAGCCAGGAAGGTGGCGAAGCCCGTCGCGACGAAAAAGACTGCGAAGCCCGTGGCCCGCAAGGCCGTCGCCAAGGCGGCGCCCAAGCCGGTCGCGAAGAAGACGGTGAAGCCGGCGGCCAAGCCCGCCGCCAAGCCCGCGGCGAAGAAAGCCGTCGTCAAGGCGGCCCCGGTCGCCGCACCGGTCAAGAGCCGGTCCGCTGCCGCCAGGCCGACGCCTGCGCCCGTCAAGGCAGCGCCGGTCGAGAAGCAACCCTCCCCGCCCGCTGCCTCGCCGTTCAAGGGCAAGGTGGCGAGCGCCACGGCCATGGTGCTGCCGCGTCCCGCGAGCGCCTCGGCTCACGCATCCTCCAAGCAATCGAAAAATGCATCCTCCCCAATGAACAAGCTGGCTGCCAAGACCCTGGACAATGGCGTTACCCGCGAAGACGGGCGCTACGCCTTGCCCTCCACCACCCAGATCGAGCTACCCAAGGGTTACCGTCCCTCCGGCAAGGAGGAGTACATGAACCCCATGCATCTGGCCTATTTCCGCAACAAGCTGCGCGACTGGCGCGACCAGCTGGTCGAAGAATCGCGCCAGACCATGGACAACCTGCGCGAAGAGGTGCGCGATGTCGGCGACGAAGCCGAGCGCGCCACCCGCGAGACCGAGAACTCGCTGGAACTGCGCACCCGCGACCGCTACCGCAAGCTGATCTCCAAGATCGACAAGGCGCTGCGCCGCATCGAGGACGGCAGCTACGGCTACTGCGAGGAGACCGACGAGGAGATCGGCGTCGACCGCCTGGACGCGCGCCCGATCGCCACGCTGTCGCTCGATGCGCAGGAGCGTCGCGAGCATCTGCAGAAGCAGATGGGGGATTGATGGCGGTTCTTCTGCGCTCCTTCATGAGCGCAGGGACCAAGCCGGCATCCATGCCGGACCCTTCGACAAAAGCCCCGCTTCGAGCGGGGTTTTTTGTGCGCGCGGGCGAAAGGAGCCTGCTCTTACTCGCCGCTGCCTGCGGCAGCGGTGGCATAGCCCTTGAGCTTGGCCAGCATCGCGGCCAGGCCGTTCGAGCGTGTGGGCGACAGGTGCTTGGCCAAGCCGATGGCCTGGATGAAGTCCGGTTCGGTGGCCACGATTTCGGCGGCGGGGCGGTCGGAGTACACGCGCAGCACCAGGGCGATCAGGCCGGAGACGATGGCCGAGTCGCTGGCCGCGTCGAAATGCATGCGCGAGGCGTCGCCGCTGGGCACCAGCCACACCATCGACTGGCAGCCGTGCACGCGCCAGGCCTCGGTGCGGGAGGCCTCGGGGAACGGCGGCAGCTGCCTGCCGAGATCGATCAGGTACTGGTAACGCTCGCTCCACTCGGTGAAGTAGGCGAACTCCTCGGCGATTTCGCGCTGCGCCTCCGCGGCGCTGCCTGGGCTGGTGGCGGTTTCGTTCATGCGCGCATTATCGCGCGCCGGCGCCGCGGCGCGAAGTTCCCGCGGCCTCAGGTCTTGGCGACGCTCCAGCGCGTGCCCTGCGGGCCATCCTCGATTTCCACGCCCATCGCGGCAAGCTCGGCGCGGATCGCATCGGCGCGGGCGAAATCGCGGGCGGCGCGGGCCGTGCGGCGTTGCTCCAGCATCGCCTCCACCTTGTCTGCATCGACCTCGCTGCCGCCAGCCTGCTTGAACCATGCCTCAGGGTCCTGCTGGAGCAGGCCGAGCAGGGCGCCGCCGCCGAGCAGGGCGGCCTTGGCGGCGGGCGTGCCCTGCACGCGCGCGGCATCCGCCAGCACGGCCAGTTCGGCCAGCGCCTGCGGTGTGTTGAGGTCGTCGCACAAGGCGGCCTCGACCGTTTCCGGCACCGGCAGCGACGCGGTGTCCACCGCCACCCCGGCCAGGTCGCGCAGCACGCGGTACCAGCCGTCCAGCGTGCTCACGGACTGCGCGATCGCGGCGTCGGACCAGTCCAGCGGCTGGCGGTAGTGGCCGCTCATCAGGCGCAGGCGCAGCGCTTCGGCGGGGTGGCGCTTGAGCATCTCGTGCAGCTGCAGCACGTTGCCCAGCGACTTGGACATCTTGCGGCCGTCGAAGGTGAGCATGCCGTTGTGCATCCACCAGCGCGCGAAGGTCTTGCCGCCGTGGGCGCAGGTGGACTGGGCGATCTCGTTCTCATGGTGCGGGAACAGCAGGTCGTTGCCGCCGGCGTGGATGTCGATGGTCTCGCCCAGGTGTTTCTCGGCCATCGCGGAGCACTCGATGTGCCAGCCGGGCCGGCCGCGGCCCCAGGGGCCGTCCCAGCCCGGCAGCTCGGGCGTGGAGGGCTTCCACAGCACGAAGTCGCCGGGGGACTTCTTGTACGGGGCCACCTCCACGCGGGCGCCGGCGATCAGTTCTTCGGTGTCGCGGCCGGAGAGCTGGCCGTAGGCGGGGAACGAGCCCACGTCGAACAGCACGTGGCCTTCCGCCGCATAGGCGTGGCCGTCGGCGATCAGGCGCTCGATCATCGCGACGATCGGGGCGATATGCCCGGTGGCGCGGGGCTCCACGTCGGGCGGCGCGATGCCGAGCCGCGTCATGTCCTCGCGATAGGCGTCGGTGAACCGGCCCGTGATCGCCTCGATGTCCACGCCCTGTTCCAGCGCGGCGGCGTTGATTTTGTCGTCCACGTCGGTGATGTTGCGGGCGTACACCAGCCGCGGGTAATGGCGGCGCAGCAGCTTGGCCAGCACGTCGAACACCACCGGGCCGCGCGCGTTGCCGATATGCACGTAGTTGTAGACGGTGGGGCCGCATACGTACATCGTCACCCGCTGCGGATCCAGCGGAGCGAACGGTTCGGTGCGGCGGGTCAGGCTGTTGTAGAGCGAAATCGGCATCGTGGGTATCCGGACCGGGGCGGACGCAGGCTAGCCGCGCATCTTAACAAGGTGTAAGCGACGTGGAGGCCCGATGTCGCAGCAGGGGGATTCTAAGCCGCTATTCAGCCTCGATTTGCTGCAATCGGCCATGCGCCGAAGCTGCGCCCGAACACCGCACCGGAGTCCGTTTGATGTACAAGTTTTTCGCCGTCGCCCTGGTACTGGCCCTGGCCGCCACCGGCGCCCAAGCGCAGGACGCGCGCTATTCGAACCAGAATCCCGGTCAGGACGACAATGCCCACTATGGCTGGGCCGACGTGCTGCGCGTCGATCCCGTGTACGGCGTCACCCGCACCGAGGTGCCGCGCCAGGAATGCCGGGACCAGACCGTGGTCCAGCAGCGTCCGGGCAACACCACGGCCGGTTCCATCCTGGGCGCCGTCGTGGGCGGCGTGCTGGGCAGCACGGTGGGGCACGGCAACGGCCGCACGCTCAGCACCGCGGTGGGCGCCGTGGCCGGCGGTGCGGTGGGCGGCCAGGTGGCCGCGAACCGCGGCGGCAGCCAGGTCGAGCAGACGGTGACCAACTGCCGCCAGGTCAGCGCGGTCAGCGAGCAGCGCCAGATCGTGGGCTACGACGTGGAATACCGCTATCGCGGCGAGGTCTGGGAGGCCCGCCTGAGCTACGACCCCGGCGAGCGCCTGCGCGTGCGGGTGAGCGTGTCTCCCGCCGACTGAGGGCGTGCCATCAGCCCTGACCGGGTCCGGGTTTCCGGGCCTCTGCAGGGCATGTTGCATGGCAGCGAAAATCCCGTCATGATGGCGCCTCGCCCGACCGGAACCCTCATGTCCACAGCCGTCTATACCGCCAATGTCCTGACCAGCGCCCGCATGGCCGCCGGCATGACTTCGCGTGCGCGTCGACCGCTGGACGGACATCCGGCCGGGTAGGCTGTCGCGCGCTGCTGCATACGTATCGACGAAAAACCCGGCCACCGCGCCGGGTTTTTGTTTTTTGTTTTCACCACGGGCGGATCCGTCCGCGAACGGCAAGACATGCCGGTCATCCTTGGCCGGGCCATTCATCCAGAGCGATTTCATCGAGGGCGATCCAACTCATGACCATCCGCCACTTCCTCACCACCCAGGACTGGAGCCGCGCCGAGATCGACGCGCTGCTGGAACAGGCCGCCGCGTTCAAGCGCTCGCCCGCGGGCACGCAGCTGGCCGGCAAGTCGGTGGCGCTCATGTTCTTCAATCCCTCGATGCGCACCCGCACCAGCTTCGAGCTGGGCGCGTTCCAGCTGGGCGGCCACGCGGTGGTGCTGGCGCCGGGCAAGGACGCGTGGCCGATCGAATTCGAGCCGGGCACGGTGATGGACGGCGATACCGAGGAGCACATCGCCGAGGTGGCGCGCGTGCTCAGCCGCTACGCGGATCTGATCTGCGTGCGCGCCTTCCCGAAATTCCAGGACTGGTCGGTGGATCGCCAGGACAAGGTCGTCAAGGCCTTCGCGAAGTACGCCACGGTGCCGGTGATCAACATGGAGACGATCACCCATCCCTGCCAGGAGCTGGCGCACGCGCTGGCGCTGCGCGAGCACCTGGGCGACCTCACGAAGAAGAAGTACGTGCTCACCTGGACCTACCACCCCAAGCCGCTCAACACCGCGGTGGCCAACTCCGCGCTGCTGATCGCGACGAAGATGGGCATGGACGTGACCCTGCTGTGCCCCACGCCCGAGTACGTGCTGGACGAGCGCTACATGGAGTTCGGCCGTCTGAACGCCGCGCAGAACGGCGGCTCGCTCAAGGTCAGCCACGACATCGAGGAAGCCTACAGCGGCGCCGACGTGGTCTACGCCAAGAGCTGGGGCGCGCTGCCGTACTTCGGCAAGTGGGAGCAGGAGAAGCCCGTCCGCGACGCGCACAGGCACTTCATCGTGGACGAGGCCAAGATGGCGCTGACCAACCACGGCCTCTTCAGCCACTGCCTGCCGCTGCGCCGCAACGTCAAGGCCACCGACGCGGTGATGGACTCGCCGTACTGCATCGCCATCGACGAGGCCGAGAACCGCCTGCACGTGCAGAAGGCGGTGATGGCCGCGCTGGCGGGGCAGGGCTGAGCCGCCATGTACATACCGAAGCATTTCGCCGAAACACGCGTCGAGGTCCTGCATGGGCTGATCCGCGACTGCCCGTTCGCCACCTTGGTGGCGAACGGTCCGGATGGCCTGACCGCCAACCACCTGCCGTTCGAGCTGGTGGGCGATGCGCTGCACGGCCACGTGGCGCGCGGCAACGAACTCGTGCGACTGGATGGCGCCGAGGTGCTGGCGATCTTCCAGGGACCGGACGGCTACATCAGCCCGAACTGGTACCCGACCAAGCAGGAGACGCATCGCGAGGTGCCCACATGGGACTACGCGGTGGTGCACGTGCACGGGCGGCTGAAGACCATCCAGGACACTGCCTGGCTGCGCAGCCTGCTCGAGCGTCTCACCGACCATCACGAGGCCACGGAACCGCAGCCCTGGCGCATCACCGACGCGCCGGCCGAGCACATCGAGAAATCGCTGCGCGCGATCGTGGGCATCGAGATCGCGATCGAGCGCATCGAGGGCAAGTTCAAGCTCAACCAGAACCACCCCGAGCGCAACCGCCTCGGCACGATCGCCGGGCTGCGCCGCCGCGACGGCGATGGCGACGCGGAACTGGCCGCGCTGATGGCTCTGCAGGAGGCGCCGAAGCCATGAGTCGCCCGCATCGCTACCGCGTCGACGTGGAATGGACCGGCAACCGCGGCAGCGGCACGGACGGCTATCGCAACTACAGCCGCAACCACGCGATCCGCATACCCGGCAAGCCGGATCTCGCCGGCTCGTCCGACCCCGCCTTCCGCGGCGATGCCACGAGGCACAACCCGGAAGACATGCTGGTGGCCGCGCTCTCCACCTGCCACATGCTGTCCTACCTGCACATGGCGACAGTGGCGGGCGTGGTGGTCGTTGCCTACGACGACAGCGCCGAAGGCACGATGCTCACCGAGGGCGATGGCGGCCGTTTCACCGAAGTCGTGCTGCGCCCGGTGGTCGTCATCCGCGCCGACAGCGATCCCGACCAGGCGCTGGCCGCGCACGACGATGCGCACCACGCCTGCTTCATCGCCAACTCCGTGAATTTCCCGGTGCGCTGCGAGCCGCGCATCGTCGTTTCCTCCGACTGACATCTTCCCCGATCAGGATTCGCAAGCCATGAGCAAAGACATCGTCCTCGCCTTCTCCGGCGGCCTCGACACCAGCTTCTGCGTGCCTTACCTCAAGGAGCGCGGCTGGGCCGTGCATACCGTATTCGCCGACACCGGCGGCGTGGATGCCGAGGAGCGCGCCTTCATCGAGAACCGCGCGAAGGAGCTTGGCGTGGCCAGCCACGTCACGGTGGACGGCGGCCCGGCGATCTGGAACGGTTTCGTGAAACCCTTCGTGTGGGCGGGCGAGGGCTACCAGGGCCAGTACCCGCTGCTGGTGTCCGACCGCTACCTGATCGTGGAAGCCGCGCTGAAGCGCGCCGCCGAGCTCGGCACGCGCGCCATCGCGCATGGCTGCACCGGCATGGGCAACGACCAGGTGCGTTTCGACCTCGCGGCGAAGTCGCTGGGCGACTACGAGATCGTGGCGCCGATCCGCGAGATCCAGAAAGAGCACACGCAGACGCGCGCCTACGAACAGAAGTTCCTGGAAGAGCGCGGCTTCGGCGTGCGCGCCAAGCAGCAGGCCTACACCATCAACGAGAACCTGCTCGGCGTCACCATGTCCGGCGGCGAGATCGACAAGTGGCAGGCGCCGGGCGAGGGCGCGCGCGCGTGGTGCAAGCCGCGCGCCGAATGGCCGTCCGCGCCGCTGCAGGTGAAGATCGGTTTCGTGAACGGCGAGGCGGTGACGCTGGACGGCGAGAAGCTCGCCGGCCACAAGCTGCTGGCGAAGCTCAACACCCTGTTCGCGCCCTACGGCGTGGGCCGCGGCCTCTACACCGGCGACACCACCATCGGCCTCAAGGGCCGCATCATCTTCGAGGCGCCGGGCCTGATCTCGCTGCTGACGGCGCACCGCGCGCTGGAAGAAGCCGTGCTGACCAAGCAGCAGAACCGCTTCAAGCCCGACGTGGCGCGCAAGTGGGTGGAAGTGGTGTACGAGGGCTTCTTCCACGATCCGCTGAAGACCGACCTGGAAGCCTTCCTCGCCTCCAGCCAGTCCACCGTCAACGGCGAAGTCACGCTGGAAACGAACGGCGGCACGGTGAATGCCGTGGCCATCGAGTCGAAGCACATCCTCAACGCCAAGGGCGCCACCTACGCGCAGTCGGCCGACTGGGGCGTGGCCGAGGCCGAGGGCTTCATCAAGCTGTTCGGCATGAGCAGCACGCTGTGGGCCGAGGTGAATCGGTGATGAGCGGGGATTCGGCCCCGTTGCTTGCTGCGACACTGGAACACCTGGAGGCGCTGGTCGGTTTCGACACGCGCAATCCGCCGCGTGCGATCACCACCGGCGGCATCTTCGACTACATCCGCGCGCAGCTCCCCGGCTTCGATGTTACGGTGACCGATCACGGCGCCGGCGCGGTGAGCCTGCACGCGGTACGCGGCCAGCCGAAGCTGCTGTTCAACGTGCACCTGGACACCGTGCCGGACTCGCCGGCATGGACGGCCAGCCCGCACGAATTGCGCGTGACGGAAGACCGCGCGATCGGCCTCGGCGCCTGCGACATCAAGGGCGCGGCGGCGGCGCTGCTCGCCGTGGCGAACGCCAGCGACGGCGACATGGCGCTGCTGTTTTCCAGCGACGAGGAAGCGAACGATCCGCGCTGCATCGCCGGGTTCCTGGCGAACAAGCCAGCCTACGATGCGGTGATCGTGGCCGAACCCACCAGGGGCGAGGCGGTGCTGGCCCATCGCGGCATCCAGTCGGTGCTGATGCGTTTCGCCGGCCATGCCGGTCATGCCTCGGGCGAGCAGCGGCCCAGCGACAGCGCGCTGCACCAGGCGGTGCGCTGGGGCGATGCGGCGCTGGATTTCGTGGCGGCGCAATCGCACGAACGCTTCGGCGGGCTCACTGGCCTGCGCTTCAACATCGGCCGCATCGAGGGCGGCATCAAGGCGAACATGATCGCGCCCAGCGCCGAAGTGCGCTTCGGCATGCGGCCGCTGCCGACGATGAGCCCGGACGGCTTGCTCGAACGTTTCCGCACCCTGGTCGAGCCGATGCCGGCCGGGTTCGCCGAGACCTTCCGCGGCCCCTCGCTGCCGGCGGGCGACACCGCCACCGCCGAAGCGCGCCGGCTGGCCGCGCGCGACCTTGCCGACGAGCTGGAGATTCCGGTGGGCAACGCGGTGGACTTCTGGACCGAGGCCTCGCTGTTCTCCGCCGCCGGCTACATCGCCTTCGTCTACGGCCCCGGCGACATCGCCCAGGCGCATACCGCCGACGAGTGGGTGGCGCTGGACCAGTTGCGGCATTACGCCGAAGTGGTTTTTCGCCTCATTGGAAAGTGCGGCCAGGGAACGCCGCCTCACGACTCTTGCGTCCACGGATGAGCGCAAAGGAAATCAAGACAGTGGAAACCCACAAGCACACCCGCAAGACCATCGTGCGCCTGCTCTCGGCGATGGGCAGCGCGAAGGAAATCCAGCAATACCTCAAGCGCTTCTCCGAGCTGGACGCCAAGCGCTTCGCCGTGGTGAAGGTCGGCGGCGCGGTGCTGCGCGACGAGCTGCAGGACCTCGCTTCCTCGCTCACCTTCCTGCAGCAGGTGGGCCTCACGCCCATCGTGCTGCACGGCGCGGGTCCGCAGCTGGACGAGGAACTGTCCGCCGCCGGCATCGAGAAGAAGACGGTGAACGGCCTGCGCGTCACCTCGCCGAAGGCGCTGGGCATCGTGCGCCGCGTGTTCCAGCAGCAGAACCTCAAGCTGGTCGAGGCGCTGCAGGCGATGGATACGCGCGCCACCTCGGTGGCCTCCGGCGTGTTCATGGCCAGCTACCTCGACCGCGAGGCGCTGGGCATGGTCGGCAAGGTGGAGAGCATCAACCTTGCGCCGATCGAGGCGGGCCTGCGCGCGAACTCGATCCCGGTGATCGCCAGCCTGGGCGAGACCGACGAGGGGCAGATCCTCAACATCAACGCCGACGTCGCCGCGAACGAGCTGGTGCGCGTGCTGCAGCCGTACAAGATCGTGTTCCTCACCGGCACTGGCGGCCTGCTCGACGGCGAGGGCAAGGTGATCGACTCGATCAACCTGAGCACCGAATACGAGCACCTGATGGCGCAGCCGTGGATCAACGGCGGCATGCGGCTGAAGATCGAGCAGATCGCCGATCTCCTGGCCGGGCTGCCGCTTGCCTCGTCGGTGTCGATCACCCGTCCCGCCGAACTGGCGAAGGAGCTGTTCACCCACAAGGGTTCCGGCACGCTGGTGCGGCGCGGCGAGAAGGTGCTGCGCTTCGAGTCGTGGGAGGGCATCGACCGGTCGCGGATGCGCGACCTGATCGAATCCAGTTTCGGCCGCACCCTGGTGCCGGATTACTTCGAGCGCACCGAGCCGTACCGCATCTATGTGAGCGAGAACTATCGTGCGGCGATGATCCTCACGATGGAGGACGGCCTGCCGTACCTCGACAAGTTCGCCGTGCTCGACGACGCGCAGGGCGAAGGCCTGGGCCGTGCCGTCTGGCAGGTGATGCGCGAGGAGAATCCCCAGTTGTTCTGGCGCTCGCGCCACAACAACCAGGTCAACATCTTCTATTACGCCGAATCCGACGGCTGTCTCAAGCAGCCGAAGTGGAAGGTGTTCTGGTACGGCCTGGGCGACAACTTCGACACCATCGCCCGCTGCGTGGCGCATTGCGCGCAGCGCCAGCCGACGTTGATTGGATGAGAGCGACATGACGCAAGCGAAGAAAAGCATAGGCATCGTCGGCGCCCGCGGCCACACCGGCGCGGAACTGATCCGCCTGATCGTGGCGCACCCGGCGCTGGAACTGGCCTTTGTCTCCTCGCGCGAGCTGGACGGCCAGCGCGTGAGCGGACACAGCGATGCCTACAAGGGCGAGCTTCGCTACGAAAGCCTCGACCCCGCCGCGGTGGCGGCCAAGCATGCCGACGTGGTGATCCTGGCCCTGCCGAACGGCAAGGCCGCGCCCTATGTGGAAGCCATCGACCAGGCGGCGCCCGATACGCTGGTGGTCGACCTGTCCGCCGACTACCGCTTCGACCAGGCCTGGTACTACGGCCTGCCCGAACTCACGCGCGGCAAGTGGCGCGGCGGGAAGCGCATCAGCAATCCCGGCTGCTACGCCACCGCGATGGAACTCTCCATCGCGCCGCTGAAGGACCTGCTCGCCGCGCCGCCGGTGTGCTTCGGCGTCTCCGGCTATTCCGGCGCCGGCACCACGCCCTCGGACAAGAACGATCCCGAGAAGCTGCGCGACAACCTGATGCCGTACGCGCTCACCGGCCACACGCACGAGAAGGAAGCCAGCTTCCAGCTCGGCCTGCCGGTGGAGTTCATGCCGCACGTGGCGCCGCACTTCCGCGGCCTCACCGTCACCACCAACCTCTATCTCGCCAAGCCGCTGAAGCGCGAGGACGTGCTGGCGCGCTTCCACCACGCCTATGACGGCGAAAAGCTGGTGTCGGTGCTGGACGAGGCGCCGTGGGTCAGCCGCATCGCGCACCGGCACCATGCCGAGGTCGGCGGTTTCGCGCTGTCGGCCGACGGCAAGCGCGTGGTGGTGGTGGCGACGCTGGACAACCTGCTCAAGGGCGCGGCCACCCAGGCGATGCAGAACATCAACCGCGCGCTGGGTGTGGACGAATACACCGCGATTCCGCTGGACTGAGCAAGGAATTCCCATGAGCCAACCCCTCTGGCAAAAATCCGGCATCCAGATCGACGCGAAGATCATGCGTTTCCTCGCCGGCGACGACGTGGTGCTCGACCGCGAGTTCTTCCTGCACGACGTCGCCGCCAGCAAGGCGCACGTCGAAGGCCTGGCGAACATCGGCGTGGTGAGCGCCGACGAGGCCGTCGCGCTGAAGCGCGAACTGGACGCGCTGGCCGTGGACTTCAGGAGCGGCGATTTCGTGCTGGACGAGCGCTACGAGGATTGCCACTCGGCGATCGAGGCGCGCCTCACCGAACGCCTGGGCGATGCCGGCCGCCGCGTGCACACCGGGCGCAGCCGCAACGACCAGATCCTGGTGGCCACGCGGCTGTGGCTGAAGGAAAAGCTCGAGGCGCTGGAAACGCACTGCCGCGCCATTGCCGGGGTGTGCCTGCAGCGCGCCGCGCAGCCGGCGATCCCGCTGCCGGGCTACACCCACCTGCAGCGCGCGGTGGTGTCGTCCACCGCGATGTGGTTCGCCGGCTTCGCCGAAGGCTTCATCGACAATGCGTTCCGCGCCCGCGGCACGCGCGAGCTGGTCGACGCCAATCCGCTCGGCACCGCCGCCGGCTACGGCGTGAACCTGAAGCTGGATCGCGAGCACACCACCGCGGCGCTGGGCTTCGGGCGCATGCAGGTGTCGCCGATCTACGCCCAGCTCTCGCGCGGCAAGTACGAGATGGCGGTGCTGGAGGCGATCGGCGCGGCGATGCTGGACCTGCGCCGCATGGCCTGGGACCTGTCGCTGTTCACCACCGCCGAGTTCGACTTCGTGAAGCTGCCGGCCGAGTACACCACCGGCAGCTCGATCATGCCGAACAAGCGCAACCCCGACGTGGTGGAACTGCTGCGCGCCAGCTACGCCAGCGTGGCCGCGGCGCGTACCGAGATCGAGCAGTTGCTGTCGCTGCCTTCCGGCTACCAGCGCGACCTGCAGTTCTCCAAGGGCTCGCTCTTCCACGGCGTGCGCCACGGCCTGATGGCGCTGGAACTGGTGCCCGACCTGCTGGCGCGCCTGCAGTGGAACGAGCCGGCGATGCGCGCGGCGATCGAGCCGGCGATGTACGCCACCGACGTGGCGATCGAACAGGCCGCGGCCGGCGTGCCGTTCCGCGACGCGTATCGCGCCGCCGCCGAGGCCGCGGCCTCGGCAGGGCAGGGTCGTACGCCCGAGGGCAGCCTCGCGCAGCGGGTGTCGCCGGGCGCGGGCGACGACCTGCGCCTGCACGAATTGCATGCTAGGCTTGGCCGTCTAGACGGCTGAACGAGGTTGACATGACGGCGGCTGCGCAACATGCGGGGCACTTGCGGGAGCAGCCGCTGCCGCCCTGGCGGCGTGCCGTGCTCAAGGTCGGCAGCAACCTGCTGGCGGCCGACGGCGGCGGCCTCACCGCCCACCATGCGTCCGCGCTGGCCGCGTTCGTGGTCGCCAGCCATGCCGCGGGTCGGCAGGTGGTGCTGGTGTCCTCGGGCGCGGTGGCGGCCGGTCGCGCGCTGCTGCGCGAGCACGCGCCGGCCGCGGGCGACCTCGCTGCGCGGCAGGCGCTGGCGGCGCTGGGCCAGGCGCCGATGATCGCGCTGTGGCAGTCGCTGTCCACGCGCCCCGTGGCGCAGGTGCTGCTCACCCACGACGACTTGCGCAACCGCCGCCGCTATCTCAACGCCCGCGCCACGCTCAGCGGCCTGCTGGCGCTGGACGTGCTGCCGGTGGTGAACGAGAACGACACCGTGGCGGTGGACGAGCTGAAGCTGGGCGACAACGACAACCTCGCCGCCATCGTCGCCGCCCTGGTCGACGCCGACCTGCTGCTGATCGCCTCGGACATCGACGCGCTGTACAGCGCCGATCCGCGCCACGATCCCGCCGCCCAGCCGCTGCCGCACGTCGCCGCGCTCACGCCGGAGATCCTCGCCATGGCCGGCGGCAGCGGCAGCGCGGTGGGCACCGGCGGCATGCGCACCAAGCTGGAGGCTGCGGCCAAGGCCGGCGCCGCGGGCATTCCCACCGTGCTGTTCAGCGGGCGCGATGCGGCGACCGTGGCGGCGCTGGCGGAAGGGCGCCTGCGCGGCACGCTGATCGACGCCGCCGCCACGCGCCTGCAGGCGCGCAAGTACTGGCTGCGCCATGCGCCGGCCGCGCCCGGTTGCATCCAGGTGGACGCCGGCGCCGCCCGCGCGCTGGGCGGCGGACGCGCGTCGCTGCTGCCGGGCGGCATCGCCGCTGCGCAGGGCGAGTTCCAGCGCGGCGACCTGGTGGAAATCGTGGACGGCGCCGGCAAGCCGGTGGCGCGCGGCCTCAGCCAGTACGCCGCAGCCGAGGTGCGCCGGCTCGCCGGACGGCACAGCCGCGACATCGAGGCCGTGCTGGGCTACACCCATGGGCACGAGATCGTGCACCGCGACGACCTGGTCACCCTGGCCGGCGCCGAAACCCCCGGAGGCATCGAGGCATGAGCGAGGTCCGCACCCTGGCACCGGCCTGTCGCGACGCGGCGCCGGCGATCGCTGCGCTGGACAGTTCCGCCAAGGCCGCGCTGCTGCGCGACATGGCGGTCGCACTGGAATCACGCTGCGCCGACGTGCTCGCGGCGAATGCGCAGGACATGGCGCAGGCCGCGGCGAAAGGCGTGCAGGGCGCCATGCTGGATCGCCTGCGGCTGGACGAGGCGCGCGTGGCCGGCATCGCCGCCGCCCTGCGCGAGGTGGCGGAGTTGCCCGACCCGGTCGGCCTGGTGACCCGGCGCGAGACGCGCCCGAACGGCTTGCTGATCGAACGCGTGCGCATCCCGCTGGGCGTGGTGGCGATGATCTACGAGGCGCGCCCCAACGTCACCGCGGATGCCGCGGCGCTGTGCCTCAAGGCCGGCAACGCGGTGATCCTGCGCGGCGGTTCCGAGGCGATCCATTCCAACACCGCCATCGCCGCCGCGTTGCACGATGCCTTGCGCGCGCACGGCCTGCCGGAAGCGGCGGTCGCGCTGCTGGAAGACCTGCGCCGCGAAACCATGGTCGAGCTGCTGCAGCTCAGCGACATCGTCGACCTCGCCATCCCGCGCGGCGGCGAAGGGTTGATCCGCTTCGTGGCCGAGCATGCGCGCGTGCCGGTGATCAAGCACTACAAGGGCGTGTGCCATCTCTACGTGGATCGCGCCGCCGACCTGGACCTCGCGCTGCACCTGCTGATCGACGGCAAGACCTCGCGCCCCGGCGTGTGCAATGCGCTGGAGACGCTGCTGGTGCACCGCGACGTGGCTGCCGACTTCGTGCCGCGGGCGGCGCCGGCCCTGCGCGAACGCGGCGTGGAGCTGCGCGGCGACGCGGCCAGCCGTGCGCTGGTGCCGGACATGCACGCGGCCACCGACGCGGACTACGCCGCCGAATTCCTGGACCTGATCCTCGCCGTGCGCGTGGTGGACAGCCTGGACGAGGCCGTCGCCCACATCCGCCGCCACGGCTCCGACCACACCGAAGTCATCGCCACCCGCGACGAAGCCGCCGCGCAACGTTTCGTGCAGGCGATCCGCTCGGCGGTGGTGATGGTCAACGCGTCCTCGCGCTTCAGCGACGGCGGCGAGCTGGGCCTGGGCGCCGAGATCGGCATCTCCACCACGCGCCTGCACGCCTACGGCCCGATGGGCGCGGAGTCGCTCACGGTCGAGCGCTTCGTGGTGCACGGGGAAGGGCAGGTGCGGCATCCGGCATCCCGGACCGGCAAGGCCTGAGTCCTTCACGCCCGCGTCACGGCGCGACCCGCTTCCGGCTCTTGCCGGTCATGATTTTCGCCTTGCCTGGTGCCAAGCTGGCGCAAAGACGGCAGGGAGCATGGCGATGGCGGAATCGATGAAGCGCGGCGGCCTGCGGGCACCCGCACGCGCGCTGTTGTGGGGCGGCGCGGCCTGCCTGTTGCTGGCGCCGTGGCTGGCCATGCATTTCACCGCCGAGGTGAACTGGACCGCACTGGACTTCGTCGTCTTCGGCAGCATGCTGGCCGTGGCCTGCGCCAGCTGCGAGCTGGCCGCGCGCGCGAACTCCGGCCTGGCCTACCGGGCCGGCGCCGGCGTGGCGGTGGCGGCGGCCTTCCTGCTGCTGTGGGCGAACCTCGCGGTCGGCGTGGTGGGCGAACCGAACCATCCAGCGAACCTGTTGCAGGATGGCGTGCTGGCGGTGCTGATCGTGGGCGCGGCGATCGTGCGGGGACGGCCGCTGGGCATGGCGGCCGCGCTGGCGGCGACTGCGCTGGCGCAGGTGCTGGCGGCGGCAGCCGCGCTGGCGGTGTGGTCCGCCGCCCCCTGGCCGTTGGCGGCATTGACCGCCTTCTTCGTGGCGGCGTGGCTGCTCGCCGCGTGGCTGTTCCATCGGGCGGCGCGGAGCCGCACGGGCGCGGCACTGTAGCCGGAAGGATTCAGGCGGCCGGGCTCCAGGCGCGCACGGCGTGCGCGAACGCGAGGCAATCGGCGAAACGGTTGTACAGCGGCGCGGGCGAGATGCGGATCACGTCGGGCTCGCGCCAGTCGCCGATCACGCCGTGGGCCATCAGGTGGTCGAACAGCGCGCGGCCGCGCTCGCGGCCGCCGAGCACGCGGATCGAGAGCTGGGCGCCGCGCCGCGCGGGATCGGCGGGCGTGACCACTTCCAGCACGTCGGCGAGCTGCGAGTTCACCAGCCACTCCAGGTAGCCGGTGAGCTTGAGCGACTTCTCGCGCAGCCGCGCCATGCCGGCGCGGTGGAAGATTTCCAGCGACACGCGCAGCGGCGCCAGCGCGAGGATGGGCGGGTTGCTGAGCTGCCAGCCATCCGCGCCGGGCGTGGGCACGAATTCCGGGCCCATGCGGAAGCGGGTGGTCTTGTCGTGGCCCCACCAGCCGGCGAAGCGCGGCAGCGCGGCGCGCGCGTGGCGCTCGTGCACGAAGGCGCCGCCGACCGCGCCGGGGCCGCTGTTGAGGTACTTGTAGCTGCACCAGATAGCGAAGTCCGCGCCGCTGTCGTGGAGTTGCAGCGGCAGGTTGCCCACGGCATGGGCGAGGTCGAAGCCCACCGTGCAGCCGTGCCGATGCGCCAGCGCGGTGATCGCCGCGAGGTCGAACGCCTGGCCGGTGCGGTACTGCACGCCGGGCAGCATCACCAGCGCGATGCGCGAACCGTGTTCGGCCAGCGCACGTTCGATGGCGGCCATCGACAGCGTGCCGTTCGGTTCGTCGGCCTGCAGTTCGATCAGCGCTTCCGCCGGATCGAAGCCGTGGAAGCGGATCTGCGATTCCAGCGCGTAGCGGTCGGTGGGGAAAGCGCCGGCTTCCATCAGGATCGCGGGTCGCTCGGGCGTCGGGCGGTAGAAGCTCACCATCATCAGGTGCAGGTTCACGCCCAGGGTGTTCATCGCCACCACTTCGGCGGGCCTGGCGCCCACGACTTCGGCGAGGTGGTCGCGCACGAACTCGTGGTAGTCCATCCACGGCAGGCGGCCCTTGAAATGGCCTTCCACGCCGAGTCCGGCCCAGTCGTCCAGTTCGGCGGCGAGCGCGGCGCGCACGGCGCGCGGCTGCAGGCCCAGCGAGTTGCCGCAGAAATAGCTGCTGTCGCGGCCTTCGTGCGGCGGGATCAGGAACTCGTCGCGGAATGCGCGCAGCGGGTCGGCGGCATCGGCGGCCTCGGCCCAGGCGGCGGTGGCTTGGTGGCTGGAAGACATGGTGATTCCGTGGAAGCGGGCGGAACGCTTACTTCAGCCGCGCGGCAATCGCGTCGCAGCCGCGGTCGAACGCGGCGATCCATGCGGCGCCGGCCTGGCTCTGCGCGGGGCGCACGCAGCGCAGCTGGATCGCGTGGCCGTCGCGGTACCAGTAGACCTCGCGGTAGCTGGACGCCACGCCGGCCTCGCGCGCGGTATAGCGGGAGCTGTTCGGCTCGCCGGCCCGGGCATCGGCCTGGTAGCCGGGCAGCGCCGCCGCCTTGGCGTTGGCCTGGGCGATGTAGTCGCGGAAGCCGCCGATGTCGGATTCCTGCTGCACCGTCACCGTGACGCGCGCCAGCGTGGCGTGGCCGGTGGGCGAGGGATCGGGCACCTGGAACACGCGCACCTCCGGGTCACCCTCGGTCTGCATGATGTCCAGCCAGCCGTCCGGCGTGCTGAAGTGCACGCTGCCGTTGGCCATGCTGACGTCGGCGGCCGGGGCAGGGGCGGTGACCAGCAGGCCGGCGACGAGCGCGACGGCGGTAACGGTGGAGCGCAGCAAGGCCATGCGGAATCCTCAGGCGGCGGTGTCGGGTGCGAAGCGGTGCTTGGGCAGGCCCAGCCATTCCAGCGCGGTGCCGTGGAACAGGCGCGCGCGGTCGCCCTCGTCCAGTCCCAGGGCCTCGATGCCGCTGCCGGGTTCCTGTTCCCCCAGCGGGAAAGGATAGTCGGTGCCCAGCATCACCTGCTCGACGCCCGTCACATCCAGCAACCATCGCAGCGCGCGGTCGTCGTGCACGCAGGAGTCGAAGTAGAAGCGCTTCAGGTACTCGCGCGGGTTGCGCGGGTTGTCGGTGGCCACCAGGTCGGGGCGCATCTTGAAGCCGTGCTCGATCCGGCCGATCGTCCACGGGAAGCTGCCGCCGCCGTGGGCCAGCATCACGCGCAGCTTCGGCAGCCGCTCCAGCACGCCGCCGAAGGCGAGGGAGCACGCCGCGCGCGCCTGCTCGGCGGGCATGCCCACCAGCCACGGCAGCCAGTACTTGGGCATGCTGGCCATGCCCATCATGTCCCAGGGATGCACCAGCACCGCGGCGCCGAGGTCCGCGGCGGCCTCGAAGAACGGGAACAGTTCCGGCGCATCGAGGTTCCAGTCGTTGCAGTGCGAACCGATCTGCACGCCCTGCAGGCCCAGTTCGTCGATGCAGCGCTCCAGCTCGCGCACGGCGAGGTTCGGCGCCTGCAGCGGCACCGTGCCGATGCCGGCGTAGTGGCGCGGGAAGTCGCGGCACAGGCCGGCCATGTGCTCGTTGAGGTGCCGATGCAGCTCCAGCGCCTGGTGTCCCGGCGCCCAGTACGAGAACAGCACCGGCACGGTGGAGATCACCTGCACGTCCACGTCGAAGCGGGCGTAGTCGTCGATGCGGGTCTGCGGGTCGAAGGCGGAATCCCAGACCTCGCGGAAGAACCTGCCGTCCTTGTAGATGCGGTGGCGGCCGTCGGTGTGGGTCATCACCGGAAAGCGCTCGTCGCCGTGCTTGGCCGCGAGGTTGGGCCAGTCGCGGGGCAGGATGTGTGCGTGCGTATCGATCTTGAGCATCGTGCAAGTCTAGAACGCCGGGGCGGGTACAGTCGTGCCGCGGACGCACAATGCGCTGCGGGGCTGCCGCTCAGGCGTTGCCCGCCGCGGGCTGCGCCCGCCGCAGCACGTGGGCCAGGGTGTTGATGCTGTCGGTGAGCCGGTCGCTGATGCGCGCCAGCGGCTCGGCCTCGGCGAGGCCGCCGGTGTGCTGCAGCGGGACCAGCAGGGATTGCTGCATGGCGCGCAGGTCGGGCAGGACGTCGGGCACGCGATGCTCGCGCAGGGCGGTGGCGATGGACTGCACCGAGTCGGCGCAGGTGGCGACGAAGCGGTTCATTTCCGGCGGCAGCGTCGAGCCCTCGCCGAGCGCTTCCAGCGCCATCGCGGTACGCGCCAGACGATTGCCGTTGGCGAACAGCGCGCGCGCCAGCTCCAGCAGGTTCTCCGGCGTGCCGGGCTCCGCCCGCATGCGGTCGAGCGAGGCCAGCGCATTGCTGCGCGCCGTACGCACCAGGCTGCGCGTCTCGCGCTGCGCCTCGTATTGTCCGGGCAGCGCCAGCGCGCGCAGATAACCGGCATAGGCGTCGAGCATTTCGGCAAATGCGCTGCGCGCCCGGCCGCGTTCCCAGGTGGGCCACACGAGATAGGCCGCCATTGCCATGCCGCAGCCGAGCACGGTGCTCACCAGGCGGTCGGTCACGGCCACGCCGGAATTGACGCCATCGAAGGACAACAGGATCACCACGGTGCCGGTGAGCGCGGCCACGGCGATGCCGTAATGCGCATTGGCCAGCCAGCGGAACGCCATGCACAACAGCGCCATCAGGGCGAGGTGGGCCCAGGGCGAATTCGGCGCGAGGTACAGCAGGGCGGTGGTCAGCACCAGGCCCAGCACCGTGCCCACCACGCGCAGCAGCCCGAAGTTGAAGGTGGCGGCGAAATCCGAGCGCAGCACGATCGCCGTGGTCATCGGCAGCCAGTAGCCATGCTGCAGATGGAACAGGCGCGAGACGAGCAACGCCGCGCTGAGGCAGGCCGCGGTGCGCACGGCATGCCGGAACGCCATCGAGCGCGGCGTGAGGTTGGCGCGCAGCATGGCGCGCACGGAGCCGCTTTGCAGCGTGCGCGGCAACTGCGTCTCCTCCGCCTCGGCGCGTAGTTCGCCGCGGCTGCCGGCCCAGTTTGCGTTGCGCACCGCCGCGGCCAGCTGGCCATCCAGCGCACGGAGGTGCGTGGCCATGCCGCCGGGCATGCTGCGGGCGTCGTTGCGCAGCGTTTCGAGCAGGCGCTCCGCCTGCTGCGGCGGTTCGGCGGTTTCCAGTGCGTGCGCGATGGCCTCCAGCACCTGCGCGGCGCCTTCCCGGTAGCGCATCTGCAGGCTGTCCGCGGCATGCAGCGCGGACATCGCGGTCAGCTCCAGCCGGATGCGTTCGGCCAGTTCCAGCAGCACGGTGAACGCCTCCATCGCACGGCCATGCGCGCGATAGCGGCCGAGCAAGGTGCGCTGCAGCGAGGTCATGGCATCCGTGAGCGCAGGCGTGGCGTTTTCGTCGTCGCCAGTCTGGCGTGCCAGCGCGGCGAGGCCCGTGTATACGCCGGCCAGCGCATGCCGTTCCGGCCGATAGCGTTGCAACGGCCATGCGGCCACGGCGAGCAGGGTCAGCAGCAGGCCGCCGCAACCGATCAGGAGGGCAGCCAGCAGGGCGTCGCTGGGCGGGATGGGCGTGGCGGCGGCGATCACCAGCAGGATCATGCTGGTCATGCCCACGCGCGCGGCATCCGTGCCGAACACCACCAGCATGCCGCCGAAGAAGCCGAACGCGGCCGTGGCCACCAGCATCGGCAGCAAATGGCCGCCGATGGTGAAACCCACCAGGGCGGCCAGCGCTGCCACCAGTGTCGCCACCAGCAGCCACTGCATGCGCTGGCGATAGGGGCCGGGCTGGTCGGAGAACATGGTGTCCAGCGCACCGGCGCTGATGCCCAGGCCGACCCCGGGATACCCCGTGGCCAGGCCCGCGCCCAGCGGCACGACCACGGCCAGGGTATTGCGCAGCACCACCCACAGCGGCACGTCGGGCCGCTTGATGTGCGTCAGGCTTTCGACGAGCTGGGCTCGCAGGGAATAGCCGCTGGCGGACATGGGTGGAGCCGGGTGAACAGGGTGGAGGGAGTATGGCAAAAGCGGCCGCGGTGTCTGCCCGCCGCCGGTCAGGCCCGCCCGGCGAACTCGCCGGTAAGCGTGTTCACCCACACCTTCTCGTCGTTGGTGATGTACTCGGGCACCTGGATTTCCACGCCGGTGTCGAGCTTGGCGGGCTTGGTGCGCTTGGTGGCGCTGGCGCCCTTCAGCTCCGGCGCGGTGTCGACCACGGTGAGCACCACGCTGGTGGGCACCTGCAGGCCCACCGGCGCATCGTCGATCACCTGCACGTAGTAGCCCTCCACGTCCTCGACGATGTAGCTGGCGTTGTCGCCCACCAGTTCGGGGCCGAGCAGGTACTGGGTGTAATCCTCCGCGTCCATGAACACGAAGGCTTCGCCGTCCTTGTAGGAGAAGTTCGCGGCGCGGCGCACCAGGTCCATCTCCTTCAGGTCGTCGTCGGCGCGCAGGCTGAGGTCGTACTTGCGGCCACCAGGGATGGAGTACAGCGTGAAGCGGAAGGTGACGTTGCCGCCGCGCGCGGTGGGCGAGCTGCGCTCGATGTCGCGCACCTGGTACACCGTGCCTTCGTGCTCGACCACGTTGCCTTTCTTGACGTCGGAAGCTTTCATTGGATGCTCGGGATTGGGGAGTCGGGATTTGGGATTCGGGAAAGCGGAATGTCGCGGGACTGGCGCCTTGGCGTATCCCGAATCCCGTCTCCCCAATCCCTGCTTACTTGGGCTGCAGGCGCACCGCGCCGTCGAGGCGGATGGTCTCGCCGTTGATGTAGCGGTTGCCGAGGATGAAGGCCACGGTCTGGGCGAACTCCTCCGGCTTGCCCAGGCGCGAGGGGAAGGGAATCGAGGCGGACAGCGACTCCTGCACCTGGGGCGGCATGCCGTCCACCATCGGCGTCCAGAAGATGCCCGGCGCGATGGTCGCCACGCGGATGCCGAAGCGCGACAGCTCGCGCGCCATCGGCAGGGTCATGCCGACCACGCCGCCCTTGGAGGCCGAATAGGCGGCCTGGCCGATCTGGCCTTCGTAGGCGGCCACGCTGGCGGTGTTGACGATCACGCCGCGCTCGCCGTCCTCGCCGGCCTCGTTGCCCTGCATCAGCGCGGCGGCGGCCTTGGCCACGTTGAAGCTGCCGACCAGGTTCACCATCACCGTGGTGGCGAAGGTGGAAAGCGGCATAGCGCCTTCCTTGCCCAGCACGCGGCCGGCGCCGAGGATGCCGGCGCAGTTCATCACCACGTTGAGCCCGCCCATGGCCTCGCGCGCGGCGGCCACGTTGGTGGCCACGCCGTCCTCGCTGGTGACGTCGGTCTTGTGGAAGCGCGCCGCGCCGCCCAGCGCCTGCGCGGCAGCGTGGCCCTTTTCCTCGTTGACGTCGAACAGCGCCACCTTGCCGCCGTGGGCGACGAGGTGCTGCGCCACCGCGTGGCCGAGACCGGAGGCGCCGCCGGTGATGATGGCCTTGACCTGATCGAGCTGCATGGGAGTCCCCGAAACGGAAGCGGAAAGTCGCTCATGTTAGCCGAGCGGCGGCGGTTGCTGCTGGCTGAACGCGAAACCTGCCGGGCGCCGACGGTTCATGCCGGGTTGGGCCGCCGCGGACGAATTTTGTGCCGGGTCGCACGCGGGAGCCGGGTGGCGGCCGGTACGATGCGGACGGGTTCCATGGTCCATCAGGTGGAGATCGACATGAAGAAGCTGCAAGGTCTGGCAGTGGTGTGTGGCGCGATGCTGATGCTGGCCGGCGGCTCCGCGCTGGCGCAGGACCATGGTCGCGGACAGGACGGGGGATACGACCAGGGACAGGACCGGGGACACGATCGGGGTCGCGACCATCGGCAGGATGACGGCAATCGCGGCCGCGGGTACGACGACGGCGACCGTTACGCGCGCCATGGCGACGGCGACGGCCATGGCCGCGGCCATGCCTACGGGCATTACAAGGACTGGCACGATCGCGGCCGCCACGAGGGCTGGTACAAGCGCGGCGGCTATCTGCCGGTGGAATACCGCAGCACCCGCTACGTGGTGTACGACTGGCGCGACGCCCATTTGCGCGAACCGCCGCGTGGCTACCGCTGGGTGCGCAGCGACAGCGGCGACTACCTGCTGGTGGCGATCGCCACGGGCGTGATCGTCGACCTGTTGCTCAACCACTAAGGAAAGTCCGACCAATCGACTGCCTGCTCGTCGTTCCTGCAAAAGCTCGTCATTCCTGCGAAGGCAGGAATCCAGTGCCTCTGCACCCCGAGGCTTGCAGGCGCTGGATGACCAGCTTCGTTGTCGTGAAGCGCCGCCGGCTTTCGTCGGGATGACCGGCAAAACCGGGCCGTCGCTGGGACAAGCATGCACAGACGGCACGCCCGCGCAGCGGGCGTGCCGTTTTCACGAATCGCGTTGCAGCAGGGCCTGCAGTGCCGGCGTCGAAGCGAGCGTTGCGAACGGCGTCACCGCCGGCGGCGAGGGCGTTGCCGCTTGCAACTCCTTCTGCCACACGCCCACGTCCCACCAGTGGTCCAGCTTCCAGCCGGCCTTGCGCCACACGCCGGCGGGCGTGAAGCCCATCGCCTCGTGCAGGGTCACGCTGGGCGTGCCGGGCAGGGTGATCACGCCCACCGCCTGGGTGAGGCCTTGCAGCCGCATGACGTCGAGCAGGGTGCCGTAGAGGCGACGCGCGATGCCGCGGCGCTGCGCGTCGGGATGCACGTAGATCGAGGTCTCGGCGATCCAGTCGTAGGCGGCGCGTTCGCGGAAGCGTCCTGCATAGGCGTAGGCCAGCACCGTGCCGCCTTCCTCCCACACGAGCCACGGGTAATGCGGCAGGCGCGCAAGCATGCGTTCGCGCATGCCGTCGACCCCTAGCAGCACGTTCTCGAAAGTGGCGACGCCGCTTTCGACATGCGGCGCATAGATCGCGTGGATGGCTTCGGCATCGCCTGCCCTGGCAATGCGGATCGTTGGATGTCGATCTAGCACTTCTCGTATTTCCAGTTGCGCCGCTTGCCTTCGGCCAGCCACTCCAGCGTGGTGGCGAGGCGTTTCTGGCGGGTGGCGTCGGTTTTCGCTTCGACGATCCAGTTGACGTATTCGCGCTGGCAACTGGGCGGGAAAGCTTCCCAGGTCTTGCGGGCGGCGGCGTGCTTGCGCTGGGCCAGCAAGGCGGCGAGGTCGTCCGGCAACACCGGCGGCGGTTTCGCGCCGGCCTTGGGGCGCGTTTGTTTCACGCCCGCCTCGTTCAAGGCCGCCGCCTTCCTGACGAGGTCGATGAGTACCTTTTTCGCAGGCAGGTCTTGCACCGAGGCGAGCTTGCCGAACTGGCCCATGCCTTCGCCCGCGTTCTTCCCGGCGACCTGCCTGCCCAGCCAGAAGCCGAAGCTGCAGTGCTGCTTGAACGCGGCCATCATGCACAGCGAGGCATTGCGATGGACGAAGAACGGCATCCCCCACTTGATCGTTTCCGCGACATCCGGGCAGGCCGCATGCACCGCAGCGCGCAGGTGTTCGAGGATGGGCCGGGCGAATTCGGCGGACTTGGCGATGTAGGCGTCGACGCGGGCATCGTGATTAGCCATGGGGTCACCTCACAGTTGGCGGATGAACCAGCGGTCGCAGCCGTGGTGGCCGGTGCCGCCCATCGGCGCGCAGATCGGCACGAACCCGTTGCGCCGGTACAGCGCCTGCGCCGCGTCCATGCCGGTGAGCGTTTCCAGGTAGCAGCGGCGGAAGCCATGGGCGCGCGCCGCGTCCAGGCAGCGCTGCATCATGGCCTGTCCGGCGCCGACGCCGCGCGCCGCGGGCAGGAAGTACATCTTGCGCAGCTCGCATACGTCCGGCTCGCCGTTCACCAGCGGCGCCACCCCGCCGCCGCCGACCACGCGGCCGTCGCGTTCGACCACGAAGTAGCTGCAGCGCGGCTGGGCGTAGGCCGCATGCATCGCGTCCACCTCGGCGTCGTGGATCGCGAAGCCGGGGCCGTCGGCGCCGAACTCCGGCATCACCGTGCGGATGATCGCGGCGACCGCGGCGTCGTCGCGCGGCTCGATGGGGCGGATGGAGTAGTCCTGGATCATGGCGACTGGGGGGCGCTTGCGGTGTAGTGTCGGCAGATTCTCGCACCGGAGCCGCCCATGTTGGTCTATGACGCGATCAGCCCCGCGCCGCGCTGCCTGCGCATGTTCCTGCTGGAGAAGGGCCTGCACCTGCCGGCCGTGGCGGTGGACGTGATGCGCGGGGAAAACCGCGAGGCGGCCTATCTTGCCCTGAATCCCGCCGGGCAGACGCCCGCGCTGCGGCTCGACGACGGCACGACCCTGGCCGAGGCGGTGGCGATCGCCGAATACCTGGAGGAGCTGCATCCCGCGCCCGCACTGATCGGCAGCACCCCGGAAGAGCGCGCGCTGACCCGTCAATGGTGGCGGCGGGTGGAGCTCAACGTCACCGAGTTCATCCACAACGCCTTCCATTACGCCGAGGGCTTGCCGCGATTCGCGCCGCGCATCCCCGTCGCCCCCGAGGCGGCGGCCGGGCTGAAACGCATCGCGCAGGATCGCCTGGCCTGGCTGGACGGCCTGTTCGGCACGGGGCCGTGGCTGTGCGGCGAGCGCTTCAGTGCCGCGGACATCTGGCTCTACGTCTGGCTGGATTTCGGTGCGGGCGTCAACCAGCCGTTCGACCGTTCCCTGCCCAGGATCGGCCCGTGGTTCGCGCGCGTGGCGGCGCGGTCCAGCGCCGAGGCCAGCCGCAAGCTGCTGGCCTCGCCATGAATGCCGGGCGCGGCCTGCCGGTGCGCAGCACCATGGTGTCCGTGCTGTCGCTGCGTGGTGCGGGTGCGGGCACGCGCATGCTGCTGGCGCGCCGGGCGGATGCCTATCTCGACGGTGCATGGAGCTACACCGCCGGCCACGTCGAGGTCGGCGAGACGGGCTGGCAGGCCGCGTTGCGCGAATTGCGCGAGGAAACAGCGCTGCAGCCGCAGAGCTTCTGGGCCACCAGCTACTGCGAAAGTTTCTACCTGGCGCAGTCCGACAGCATCGAACTGGTGCCCGCCTTCGTCGCGCGGATCGCCGACGATGCGCAGGTGCGTCTCAACGGCGAGCACTCGGCGTTCCGCTGGGTCGCGCTGGAGGAGGCCGCGGCGCTGCTGCCCTTTGGCAGCCAGCGCGACCTGCTGGCCCACGTGCGCCGCGAATTCGTGGAGCGCGAACCCTCGCCGTTCCTGCGGCTCGCGTGACATGGGCAGCCGGGCCATCGATGCGCCGCCCGGATTTTCTGCCGGGACGACGGACGGGGACGGGCGTTGCCGTCCCGGTCACCCTCGCCGGTTCAAGCGGACGCCGTGCGCGCCCGGGTGACGCGGCTGGCAGTGTCCTTGTGCAGTTGGGCGGACAGCCACGCGCCGGTCGCGATCAGCAGGTCGAGGTCGATGCCGGTTTCCATGCCCATGCCGTGCAGCATGTAGGCCACGTCCTCGCTGGCCACGTTGCCGGTGGCGCCCTTGGCGTACGGACAACCGCCGGTGCCGGAGATGGCGCTGTCCACCACGCGCACGCCTTCCTCCAGGCAGGCGAGGATGTTCGCCAGCGCCTGGCCGTAGGTGTCGTGGAAATGCACCGCCAGCGCGTGCATGGGCACTTCCTGCGCCACCGCGTGCAGCATCGCGCGCGCCTTGGCCGGCGTGCCGACGCCGATGGTGTCGCCCAGCGATATCTCATGGCAGCCGAGTTCGTGCAGGCGCCTGGCCACGCGCACCACGTCGCGCACCGGCACCTCGCCCTGGTAGGGGCAGCCGAGCACGGTGGAGACGTAGCCGCGCACCGCCACGCCGTCGGCCTTCGCGCGCTCCAGCACCGGCACGAAGCGCTCGATGGATTCGTCGATGGAAGCGTTGATGTTCTTGCGGTTGAACGCTTCGCTGGCCGCGGTGAACACGGCGATCTCTTCGGCGCCCACTTCGCGGGCACGTTCGTAGCCCTGCAGGTTCGGTACCAGCACCGGATAGCTCACGCCCGGCACCTTGCGGATGCCGGTGAACACCTCGGCCGCGTCGGCGAGCTGCGGCACCCATTTCGGGCTCACGAAGCTGGTGGCTTCGATGGTCTTGAGCCCGGTGGAGGAGAGCCGGTCGATCAGGGCGATCTTCACTTCGGCCGGCAGCAGGGTCTTCTCGTTCTGCAAGCCGTCGCGGGCGCCGACTTCGACGATGCGGACATGGTTGGAAGCGGTCATGGCGGTTCCGGGTGAAGGAGAGGGCTTCGAGCGTCAGGCGTCGAAGCGCACGAGCACCGCGTCGGCCTCGACGAAGTCGCCTTGCGCGGCGGACACGCTCTCGATGGTGCCGGCGCGCGGTGCCTTCAAGGCCAGTTCCATCTTCATCGCCTCCATCACCAGCAGTTCCTGGCCTTCCTCGACGGTGTCGCCGGCCTTGGCCTTCACCAGCACGATGCGGCCCGGCATGGGCGCGATGATCTGGTTGCCTCCCGCGGCATCCTTCGATGCCCAGGCGTAGGCAGCGGCACGGTCGAGGCGCCAGCGCTGGCCGGCGTCGTCGTGCAGCAACACGCGATGCGCGTTCGCGCGCAGGCCGAAACGTTCGGCCTCGTCGTCGAAGCGGGCGCTGAGCGAGGTGTCGGCCAGGCGTGCGCCGTGCACTTCGCAACGGCTGTCGCCGTGGCGCAGGCGGTAGTCGCCGGCATGGCCGTAGGCTTCGATCTCGAAGCGCGACTCGCCGCGCGTGAGCGCCAGCACGCGCTTGCCGGCGTGGCCCACGCGCCAGGCATCGGCGGCGGCCCAGGGCGAGTGCGGATCGGCGGGATTCGCCGACAGCTGCGCCTCGTCGTGCAACAGCGCGGCGGTGGTGGCGGCGAACAGCGTGCGCGCCGCGGGTTCCGCCTGTCCGCTCACGAATTCGTCGAGGTGGCGATCCAGGTAACCGGTGTCGATGCGCGCCTCGACCACGGCGGGATGGCGCGCCAGCCGTTCGAGGAACGCGATATTGGATTTCGGCCCCTCGATCTCGCATTCGGCCAGCGCCTCGCGCAGGCGCTGCAGCGCCTGCGGGCGGTCCTCGTCCCACACGATCAGCTTGGCGATCATCGGGTCGTAGAAGATCGTCACCGTGTCGCCCTGCGCCACGCCGCCGTCGATGCGCACGTGGCGCGAAGGCGCGGGCAGGCGCAGCGTCTGCAGCTTGCCGGAGCCGGGCAGGAAGTTCTGCTCGGGATCTTCCGCGTACAGGCGCACCTCGATGGCGTGGCCGTGCGAGGTCACCTGTTCCTGCGTGAGCGGCAGCGCTTCGCCGTTGGCGATGCGCAGTTGCCACTCCACGAGATCCACGCCGTGGGTGAGTTCGGTGACCGGGTGCTCGACCTGCAGGCGTGTGTTCATTTCCATGAAGTGGAAATCGCCGGCGGGGCCGACGATGAACTCCACGGTGCCCGCGCCCACGTAGTTCACCGCGCGCGCGGCGGCCACCGCGGCGGCGCCCATCGCGGCGCGCGTATCCGGGGTGAGGAAGGGCGAGGGGGTTTCCTCCAGCACCTTCTGGTAGCGGCGCTGCGCCGAGCACTCGCGCTCGTCGAGGTGGATCACGTTGCCGTGGCGGTCGCCGAAGATCTGGAATTCGATGTGGCGCGGATGCTCGATGTAGCGTTCCAGCAGCATCGTCGCGTCGCCGAAGGCGGCCAGCGCCACGCGCTGCGCGGTGGCCAGCGCGTCGGCGAAGGCAGCGTCGTCGCGCACGATCTGCATGCCCTTGCCGCCGCCGCCCGCCGCGGGCTTGAGGATCAGCGGATAGCCGACCTCGCGCGCCCTGGCGGCGAGGAAGGCGCTGTCCTGGTTGTCGCCGTGGTAGCCGGGCACCAGCGGCACGTCGTGCTTCGACATCAGCGCCTTGGCGGCGGACTTGGAGCCCATCGCCTCGATGCTGGCCGGGTCGGGGCCGATGAACGCGATGCCGGCCGCCACGCAGGCGCGGGCGAAGTCGGTGTTCTCGGAGAGAAAGCCGTAGCCGGGATGGATCGCCTGCGCGCCGCTCTTCTTCGCCACCTCGACGATGGCGTCGCCGCGCAGGTAGGACTCGGCCGGGCGCGGGCCGCCGATCGGCCATGCCTCGTCGGCGAGGCGCACGTGCTGGGCGTCGCGATCCGCTTCCGAATACACCGCGATGCTGCGGATGCCCAGCCGGCGGCAGGTGCGGATCACGCGGCAGGCGATCTCGCCGCGGTTGGCGATCAGTACGCGTTCGAACATGCGGGTTCCTTGGCCGTACGTGCGGGGCAAAGCCCCGGAAAGCTAGCAGATGCGCGTCGTCGCGCCGATGCGCAGCGCAGCAAAAAACGCGGGGCGGGTCAGGGCGCGGTCCATGCCGGCGCACGCTTGTCGAGGAAGGCGGTGAGCCCTTCCTGGCCTTCCGGCGACACGCGCAGGCGGGCGATCAGCGCAGCGTTGTCCCGGTCGATGCGCTCGGCGGCGGCCTCGTCGAGGCCACCCATGCGGAAGGCCAATTGCTTGGCCTCGCGCTGCGCCTCGGGGCCGGCCTTGGCGAGCAGCTTCAGCGCGAAGGCCACGGTCTCGTCCAGCGCCTCGGGCGCGACGACCTGGTGCAGCAGGCCGATGCGCAGCGCCTCGGCGGTGTCGAAAATCTCGCCGGTGAGGAACAGCTTGCGCGCCTGGCGCAGGCCGATCGCGGCGACCACGCAGGGCGAGATCACCGCGGGCACCAGGCCCAGCTTCACCTCGGTGAGGCCGAACTTCGCGCCGTCCGCGGCTATCGCGATGTCGCAGCAGGCGACCAGGCCCACGCCGCCGCCGTAGGCCGCGCCGTTGACGCGGGCGACGGTGGGCTTGGGGCAGAACTGCAGGCTGCGCATCAAGCGCGCGAGGCGCAGCGAGTCGTCGCGGTTTTCCTGCTCGCTGGCGCCGGCCATGCCGCGCATCCAGTTGAGGTCCGCGCCGGCGGAGAAACTCGCGCCGCTGCCGGTGAGCACCACGACACGCACCGCAGGATCGCGGCCGGCATCCTCGACGGCGGCCGTGAGTTCCGCGATCAGCGCGTCGTCGAACGCGTTGTGCACCTCGGGGCGATGCATGGCGAGCGTGCGCACGCCGGCGCGGTCGGTGGTCAGTACGGCAGACGGCATGGACGGATTCCGCGCGGGGAAGCCGGCATTTTAAACCGCCGGCAACGCTTGCCGGGTGGCGCTGCACCAAACGCGAAATGTGGTTACAATGCGAACCATTCTTATTTGTAGCCGGTTCTGTCGTGCGCCTGTCCGATCTGTCGAAGGGTACTGCCGCCGTGGTGGATCGCGTGGACGATGCCCACGCGAACGATGCCATTGCGCAGCGTTTGCGCGACCTGGGCTTCGTCGACGGCGAAGCGGTGCGGGTGGTTGCGTGCGCGCCGCTGGGCGCCGATCCGCTGCTGGTGCAGATCGGCTTCACCCGCTTCGCCCTGCGACGGGCCGAGGCGGCCCGGGTCAGCGTGCGGGCCGAGGTGGCGGCATGAGCGCCGACGCGCTGCGCATCGCCCTGGTCGGCAACCCGAACTGCGGCAAGACCGCGCTGTTCAACCTGCTCACCGGCGGCCGGCAGAAGGTGGCGAACTACGCCGGCGTCACGGTGGAACGCAAGGAAGGGCGCTTCGTCGCGCCGTCCGGGCGCGTGCTGCAGATCCTCGACCTGCCGGGCGCCTACAGCTTCGACGCGGTCAGCCCGGACGAGCAGATCACCCGCGACGTGCTGGAGGGCAACTACCCCGGCGAGGCGCCGCCCGACCTGATCGTCTGCGTGGCCGACGCCACCAACCTGCGCCTGCACCTGCGCTTCCTGCTGGAAGTGCGGCGGCTGGGGCGGCCGGTGGTGCTGGCCCTGAACATGATGGACGCGGCGCGCCGGCGCGACATCGCGATCGACGTACCGGAGCTGTCGCGCCGGCTGGGCCTGCCGGTGGTGGAAACCGTGGCGGTGAGGCGCGGCGGCGCGAAGGCGCTGGTGGCGCGCGTGGACGGCGAACTGCCGCTGCCGGCTCCGGTACAGGCCGACGACCCGGCCAGCCGTGTCGACCTGCATGCCGAGGTGCGCGAGCTGCTCGCCGCCACGGTGAGCATGCCGCGGCAGACCGCGGCGGTGGACGACGCGCTGGACCGCTGGGCGCTGCATCCCGTGTTCGGCCTGGCCATCCTCGCGGTGGTGATGTTCCTGGTGTTCCAGGCGGTGTATTCGCTGGGCAAGCCGATGACCGACCTGATCGGCGACGGCTTCGGCCAACTGGGCGAGTACCTGGCGGCGTCGCTGCCGGCCGGGCCGCTGCGCGGCCTGGTCACCGACGGCATCTTCACTGGCCTCGGCACGGTGCTGGGCTTCCTGCCGCAGATCCTGGTGCTGTTCTTCTTCATCCTCACGCTGGAGGAGTCGGGCTACCTGCCGCGCGCGGCCTTCCTGCTGGATCGCCTGATGGTGTCGGTGGGGCTGACCGGGCGTTCGTTCATCCCGCTGCTGTCCAGTTTCGCCTGCGCGATCCCCGGCATCATGGGCACGCGCTCGATCACCGATCCGCGCGACCGGCTCGCCACCATCCTGGTGGCGCCGCTGATGACGTGTTCGGCGCGGCTGCCGGTGTATGCGCTGCTGATCGGCGCCTTCATTCCCGCGCACGCGGTGCTCGGCGTGTTCAACCTGCAAGGCCTGGTGCTGTTCGCGCTGTACGTCGCGGGCATCCTCGGCGCGATGCTGGTGGGCTGGGTGATGAAGCGCATCCGCCGCGACCGCAGCGAGCACGCGCTGCTGATGGAGCTGCCGTCGTATCGCCTGCCCAAGGTGCGCGACGTGGCGATCGGCCTGTACGAGCGCGGCATGATCTTCCTGAAGCGGCTGACCGGCGTGATCCTCGCGCTCACCGTGCTGATGTGGGCGCTGTCCAGTTTCCCCGCGCCGCCGGCCGGCGCCACCGAGCCGGCGATCGACTACAGCTTCGCCGGCCAGTTGGGGCGCGGCCTCGCGCACCTGTTCGGGCCGATCGGCTTCAACTGGCAGATGAGCCTGGCGCTGATCCCGGCGTTCGCCGCGCGCGAGACCGCGGTGGCGGCGCTGGCCACGGTGTACGCGGTGGGCGGCGACGCGGGCGCGCTGGCGCCGGCGCTCGCCTCGCAGGTGTCGCTGGCCAGCGCGCTGTCGCTGCTGGTGTGGTTCGCCTATGCGCCGCAGTGCATGTCCACGCTGGCGGTGATCAAGCGCGAGACCGGCGCGTGGCGCGTGGTGGCGCTGTCGTTCGGCTACCAGTTCGTGATGGCGTACGCGGCGTCCTTCCTCGTCTACCAGATCGCGAGCGCGCTGACATGAGCAATGGGCTGCTGATGCAATACGTCGTGCTGGCCCTGATCGTGGCGGTCAGCGCGCTGGTGGTGTTCCGCAAGCTGGCGCCGCAGCTCACCAACCGCTGGCTGGCGGCGGCCTCGATCCGGCTGTCGCGGCACGAGTCGCGGCTGGCGCGCATGCTGGGCCGCCGTCTGCAACCGAAGCAGGCCACCGGCAACTGCGCCGACGGCTGCGCCACCTGCGGCGCCTGCGGGCCGAAGAAGCCGGCTGCCGTCGCCCCGGCTTCCGCCGCATCGCGTGGTCCCGACACATCCGGTCATGCCCGGATGGCCGTGGAACCGATGCCGCTGCATTTCCGGCCGCGCTCGCACTGAGCGTTCGCGCCGCGACCTACATGCGGAACACGCCGTAGCGCTGCGGTTCGATCGGCGCGTTCATCGACGCGGAGATCGCCAGCCCCAGCACGCGACGGGTGTCGACCGGATCGATGATGCCGTCGTCCCACAGCCGCGCGCTGGCGTAGTACGGGTGGCCCTGGCGTTCGTACTGCTCGCGGATCGGCGTCTTGAAGGCGTCTTCCTCTTCCGCGCTCCACGACTTGCCGCCGGCCTCGATGCCGTCGCGCTTCACCGTGGCGAGCACCGATGCGGCCTGTTCGCCGCCCATCACGCTGATGCGCGCGTTCGGCCACATCCACAGGAAGCGGGCGCCGTAGGCGCGGCCGCACATGGCGTAGTTGCCGGCGCCGAAGCTGCCGCCGATCACCACGGTGAACTTCGGTACGTGCGAGCAGGCCACGGCGGTCACCATCTTGGCGCCGTCCTTCGCGATGCCGGCCTGCTCGTACTTCTTGCCGACCATGAAGCCGGTGATGTTCTGCAGGAACACCAGCGGCACGTTGCGCTGGTTGCACAGCTCGATGAAATGCGCGCCCTTGAGCGCGCTCTCGGCGAACAGGATGCCGTTGTTGGCGACGATGCCCACCGGGTAGCCGTGGATGTGGGCGAAGCCGCAGACCAGGGTCTTGCCGTAGCGCGCCTTGAACTCGTGCAGCTCCGAGCCGTCGACGATGCGCGCGATCACTTCGCGGATGTCGAACGGGCGGCGGGTGTCCTCGGGGATCACGCCGTACAGTTCCTCGGCCGCGTACTTCGGCTCGGCCGGTTCGCGCAGCGCCAGCGGCATGGCCTTGCTGCGGTTGAGGCTGGCCACGATGTCGCGCGCGATGCTCAGCGCGTGCGCATCGTTCTCGGCGTAGTGGTCGGCCACACCCGAGATGGAGGTGTGGACGTCCGCGCCGCCCAGCGTCTCGGCGTCGACCACCTCGCCGGTGGCCGCCTTCACCAGCGGCGGCCCGCCGAGGAAGATCGTGCCCTGTTCGCGCACGATGATGGTCTCGTCGCTCATCGCAGGCACGTAGGCGCCGCCGGCGGTGCACGAGCCCATCACCACCGCGATCTGCGGGATGCCGAGGCCCGACATGCGCGCCTGGTTGTAGAAGATGCGGCCGAAGTGTTCCTTGTCCGGAAACACCTCGTCCTGCAGCGGCAGGAAGGCGCCGCCGGAGTCCACCAGGTAGACGCAGGGCAGGCGATTTTCCAGCGCCACCTCCTGCGCACGCAGGTGCTTCTTCACCGTCATCGGGAAATAGGTGCCGCCCTTCACCGTGGCGTCGTTGGCGACCACCACCACCTCGATGCCATTGACGCGGCCGATGCCGGTGATGATGCCGGCGGCGGGGGCGGCATCGTCGTACATGCCGTGCGCGGCCAGCGGCGACAGCTCCAGGAACGGCGAGCCGGGATCGAGCAGGGCGCGGATGCGTTCGCGCGGCAGCAGCTTGCCGCGGGCGACGTGCTTCTCGCGCGCCTTCGCGCCACCGCCCTCGGCGTTGCGTGCCAGCTCGCCGCGCAGCTCGTCGGCCAGCTTGCGCAGGCGTTCGCTGCCGGCCCGAAACTCGGGAGTACGCGGATCGATCTGCGAGACGATGGCACTCATGCACGGCGGCCCTGGTGATGGAACCGTGGATGATAGCGGCTGCGCCGCGTGTTTGATTCCGGCGTTTCCGGGCGAATGCAAAAAACCGGGCACGGCGGGAAGGATCGGCCGTTCATCCGATTTGCGCGTGCATCGCCAAATGCACGCACACGCCAAAAGAAACGGCCGCCCGATGGGCGGCCGTTTCTTCGGAACGCAAAGCCGAAGGGATCAGTGACCCTTCATCGCGTCCTTGGCCTTGTCGGCGGCGTCCTTCGCCTTGCCAGCAGCGTCCTTGGCGGAGTCGGCTGCATTCTTGGCGGCGTCGGCAGCATTGCTGGCGGCGTCCTTGGCAGCGTCGACAGCCGAGGAGGCGGCAGCGGCCGGAGCGGAGGCGGCGGTGGCAGCCTGCTGGGCCTGGTCGGCGGCCTGGTTGGCGGCCGAAGCAGCCGTGGCAGCCTGGTCGGCGGCCTGCTGGGTGGCGGTGCCCGGAGCCTGCTCGGCAGCCTTCTGCGCCTGGTCGGCGGACTGCTGAGCCTGGTCAGCGGACTGCTGGGCGCTCTGCGCGGAATCCTGCGCGCCGTTGCTGCAAGCCGCCAGCAGCGCGACGAGCGCGGAGGCGAGTAGGGTACGCGTGAACTTCATGTTGAATCTCCTATGCCGTGGAATGCCGTTTGGCCGTGTATTAATACCGCTTTCCCGTGACTTGCGCCATATCTTTCGTTGTGGCGCTTCAGATTCCGTTGAAAGGCGGTTCAATGCGCTTTCAGGGGAAAGTATCTGGACGCCATCGTCATGGCCGCGTGATTCAGTCCAGGCATTCCACGGCCAGGGCAGTGGCTTCGCCGCCGCCGATGCACAGGGTGGCGATGCCGCGCTTGAGGCCGCGGGTCTTCAACGCATTGAGCAGGGTCACCACCAGGCGGGCGCCGCTGGCGCCGATCGGATGCCCCAGCGCGCAGGCGCCGCCGTTGACGTTGAGCTTGTCGTGGGAGATGCCGAGTTCCTCGATCGGCGCCATGGCCACCACCGCGAACGCCTCGTTGACCTCGAACAGGTCGACGTCGCCGACCTTCCAGCCGGCTTTTTCAAGCAACTTCTGGATCGCGCCCACCGGGGCGGTGGTGAACCATTCCGGCTCCTGCGAGTGGGTGGCGTGCGCCACGATGCGGGCCAGCGGCTTGAGCCCGCGCGCCTTGGCGTCGTCGGCCGACAGCAGCACTACGGCGGCGGCGCCGTCGGAGATGCTGGAGGAGCTGGCCGCGGTGATGGTGCCGTTCTCCTTGCGGAAGGCGGGCTTCAGCGTGGGGATCTTGCTGACGTCGGAGCGGCTGGGCTGCTCGTCGGTATCCGCCACCACGTCGCCCTTGCGGCCGGCCACGGTGACCGGAACGATCTCGCCGGCGAACGCGCCGGATTGCTGTGCCGCCTTGGCGCGGTTGACCGACTCGGTGGCGAAGGCGTCCTGCGCCTCGCGGGTGAAGTGGTACTTGTCCGCGCAGGACTCGGCGAACACGCCCATCGCCTTGCCGTCGTAGGGGTTGGTGAGGCCGTCCCAGGCCATGTGGTCGACCAGCTTGCCGTCGCCGTAGCGGATGCCGGTGCGCGCCTGCACCATGTGCGGCGCGTTGGTCATCGACTCCATGCCGCCGGCCACCACCACCTTCGCCGAGCCGGCCTTGATCAGGTCGTGGCCCAGCATGATCGCCTTCATGCCTGAGCCGCACACCTTGTTGATGGTGGTGCAGCCGGCGGCGGGGGGAAGCCCGGCTTCCAGCGAGGCCTGGCGCGCCGGCGCCTGGCCCAGGTTGGCCGGGAGCACGCAGCCCATGATCACCTCGCCGACGTCCGCCGCGGCCACGCCGGACTGCTCCAGCGCGGCACGGATCGCGGCGGCGCCCAGTTTCGGGGTGGGTACGCCGGTGAACTGGCCGAGGAAGGAACCGATGGCGGTGCGCTTGGCACCTGCGATGACGATGCTGATGTCCGACATGGGGGAACTCCGCGGTGTGCGAATGGCGACTGGCGCCGGGGGGAAAGCGGTGGCCCGATTATCGCAGCGCTTGGCGCAGTGCGGCAAACCGGGAGCGTGCGTTGACATCTACCGTAACGGCATTGTGCGACACTGCGCTTCCACCGGGGCCATGCCGCCTTGTATTGCCGGGCGCCGGCTCCTCGAGGTGGTGAGCTTCGTCCAGGGACAAGGGGAGGGAGAACCGCATGAAACCGCATGAGGTTGGCAAGGCCGGACGCGGCCTGCGTTGGCACCAGTTGGCGTTTGCCGTCGGCGTGGCCCTGAGCCTGGCCGCCTGCGGTGGTGGCGGTGGCGGCGGCGTCAAGCCGACACCCGCCGCCCCGCCCCCGCCGGCACCCCCGCCGCCCCCGGCTCCGCCGCCTGCATCGACCGCGCCGACGCCCCCGCCGCTGGATGCCCAGCTGTCCATCACCAATACCTATGCCGCCCACAACCAGGGCTATACCGGTACCGGGGTGGTCATAGGCGTGGTCGACAGCGGCATCATGCGCAGCAACCCCGCGGTGGCCGGACGGGTCACCCAGGAGCTGGTCTACGTCGATCCGACTGCCAACAACACCAAGGTCGACGACGTGGTCGGCCACGGCACCTGGGTCTCGGAAATCGCCGCCGGCACCGGCTTCGGCAAGTTCCCCGGCGGCATCGCGCCCGGTGCCAGCCTGGTTTCGGCGCGCATCATCAGCGACACCCCGCCCAAGGACGACGGTTCGGGCCAGGGCAATGCGGTGACCGCCGCCGACGCCGCGTTCTTCGCGCAGACGCTCAACCCGGCGCTGATCAACGCCGGCGTGAAAGTGATGAACAATTCCTGGGGCGGCATCTACTGGGATACCACCAACGCATCGATCAACCAGGCGTTCGGCCAGGCCTACCAGCCGTTCGTGCAGCAGGGCGGACTGGTGGTGTTCGCGGCCGGCAACGACAAGCGTACCGACCCCAGCGACATCGCCAGCCTGCCCACGGTGGCGCCGGGCCTGGGCCTGGACAAGGGCTGGCTGGTGGCGGTGGCGGTGGACAGCAACAATCCCACCCAGCTCGCCAGCTATTCCAATGCCTGCGGCCGTTCGATGAACTACTGCCTGGCCGCACCGGGCGACGTGATCGTGCTGGACAAGGACACCACGTCCAGCACCACCAGCCCCACCTACTGGCAGGTCAGCGGCACCTCGTTCGCGGCGCCGCAGGTGTCGGGCGCGGCGGCGCTGGTGTGGCAGGCCTACCCGTATTTCAGCAACGACTTGGTGCGGCAGACCCTGCTTGGCACCGCCACCCCGCTGGGCGGTTCGCAGCCCAACGCCACGTTCGGCTACGGCGAGTTGAACGTGGGGCGCGCGGTGAACGGCCCGATGCAGTTCAACTGGGGCGACGTCACGGTCGGCTTCACCGGCAATTCGAGCTGGAACAATCCGATCTCCGGCGCCGGCGGCCTGGTCAAGCAGGGCAGCGGCACGCTCAACCTCACCCAACCGTCCAGCTACACCGGCCTGACCCAGGTGCAGGCCGGCACGCTCACCGCGAAATCGCTGGCCGGTGCCGCGACCATCGGCAGCGGCGCCACCCTGAGCGGCATGTCGGCCATCGGCGGCAACGTGACCAATGCCGGCACGCTGGGCATCGCCAACACCAACGTCAGCCTGACGGGCAGCTACACGCAGCAGTCCACCGGCCAACTGGCGGTGTCGCTGGGCTCGACGCTCAACGTGAGCGGCACGGCCACGCTCGCCGGCAACCTGCTGGTGACCGGCATCAATGCCGGCTACACGGCGAACGCGCGCACCGTGGTGGTCAACGCCCAGCAGGGACTCACCGGCACGTTTGCCGCGATCAACGCGGCCTCGAACGTGCTGCTCACCGCCACCGCCGGCTACGACGCGAACAACGCCTGGTTGAACGTGGGCCAGGTCAGCGTGACCGCGGTGCAGGGCGCCAGCTACACCGCTGCGTCCTACGGCGCTGCGCAACGCGTGAATGCCGCGTTCGAGCAGATCAACACGCAGCTCGGTGCGGGCGCGGCCCCCGGCTCGGCGGTGGGCAGCGGCTTCATCGCCGGCGCCGCCAGCCTGCAGCAGACCACCACGCTGGCGGGGCTGCAGAGTTCGCTGGAAAGCCTGTCCGGCCAGTTGCACGCGGCCAGTGCGGCGATGACGTTCGAGGCGATCGACGCCGGCACGCGCGCCTTGTCCGAACGCTTCGACCAGTTGCTGGACGCGCCGCAACCCGGCGCCTGGACGCAGAATCTGGGCTACCACGGCGACATGTCGCGCGGCGGCTACGGCAACGTGGGCTACGACTTGTCCGGGTTCCTGATCGGGCAGGACTTCCGCGTGGACGGCAGCGGCGTGGCCGGCTTCGCGCTGAGCCGCAGCCAGGGCCTGGGCCGGCTCACCGAAAGCGCGGACCAGGGTTTCAGCCATGCCGTGGAAGGCATGCTCTACGGCGGCACGGTACGTGGCGCGTGGTACGCGATGGGCCGCTTCGGCGTGGGCAACTACCGCGAAACCATGCGGCGCCAGCTGCAACTGGGCAACCAGTACGGCGGCGTGTCCAGCGACAGCCGTGGGCGCTACGGCGTCGCCTATGGCGAGAGCGGCTACCGGTTGAACGTGGGGGCCGCCCGCGTCACGCCGTACGCGAGCCTGGAGTATGCGCAGGTCAACCGCGACGGTTTCAACGAGCTGGGCGGCGACGGTTTCGGCCTGAAGTCCGGCTCGCTCACCACCGCGCGCTGGCAGGCCGGGCTGGGCGTGCGCGCCAGCCGCGGCTGGCAGCTCGCCCGCGGCGGCAGCGTCAGCCTGCAGGGACGGTTGGCGTGGCAGCAGTCCTTCGGCCTGCGCGGCGAGGCGTTCGACGCCAGCTTCAGCGGCGTGAACCAGTGGGCGCCGCTGGGCGGCATCGGCCTGGCGCGGTACGGCGGCGTGGCCGGCGCCACACTGGACTGGAGCATGACTCCGCGCAGCAACCTCACGCTGGGCTACGACCAGTACTTCGGCCAGCTCGACGCGGCGAAGATGGCCACGTTGAACTACCGCTGGTCGTTCTGAGCGGGCCGCACGCGCTGCCGCCGCGTGGCGGCAGCGCGAAGCGTCGGTCGCGGGCTCGATCCCGCGGGTTTCGTGTCGCCTTGCCGGCACCGGCGGCGAGGCATCGCGCCAGCCATGTCTGCATTGCCGGACGACGCCCGATCCAGGCGACGGCGGGCTTCAGACCAGTTCGACCTGCACCCCGGCGTCGCGCAGCGCTTCCACCAGTTCGGCCGGCGCGCCGTTGTCGGTGATCACCTTGTCCAACTGGCCCACCGCTGCGATCACCGACAGGCTGCGCTGGCCCAGCTTGCTGGCATCCAGCACGGCCACGGTCTGGCGCGCCACGCGTATCATCAGCGCGTTGAGCGCGGACTCCAGCGGGTCGGGCGTGGTCACTCCCACCTCGGGGTCGAGGCCGTCCACGCCCAGGAACAGGCGGTCGGCCGACAGCCTGGCCAGCGCCTGTTCCGCGTCGGGACCGACCAGCGAGTAGGAGGTCGGGCGCAGCATGCCGCCCAGCATCATCACGCGCACGTGCGGTATCCCGGACAGCTCCAGTGCGATGTTCAGCGCGTTGGTGATCACGGTGAGCGAGTCGAACTTGCGCTGGCGGATCTGCCGCGCGATCTCCACCGTGGTGGAGCCGGAGTCGAGGATGATGGTTTCGCCATCGCGGATCATCGCCGCCGCGGCCTGGCCGATGCGCAGCTTCTGCGCATGGCGGCGGGTTTCCTTGATGGTGAGCGGAATGTCGCTGCTGGTCGGCATCACCGGCAGCGCGCCGCCGTGCGAACGCACGATGGCCGAGGCGCTCGCCAGCGCCTCGAGGTCGCCGCGGATGGTGACTGCCGAGGTGGCGAACTTCTTCGCCAGTTCCTCCACCGTGGCGCGGCCGTGTTCTTCCACGTATTCCACGATCATGCGTCGGCGCTCGCCGAGCAGCAGGCGGGGGCGCGACTGGGCGGCGGGCTTGGCGGCTTGGGTTTTGCTCATGGGGGCGGAATATGCAGGAGTCGGGCGGCGTTGTCATGATAGACCTTGCGCAGCACGGCGTCCGGCAGATTCAGCCCGTAGATGGACCAGCGCCCCTGCGGCGGCACGGGGGCAGGGGCGTAGTCGAAGTATTCGTCCTCGGTTTCGAGGAAGCGGTAGTAGATTTCGTACAGTTCATCCCCGAACAGCTGTTGCGGCACGTCGTCGCCCCAGGGCGAGGGCACCGCGTCGGTGCCGAACAGGATGCGGTCCTGGTGGCGGTCGAAGAAACGCTGGGCGATGCGCGGTTGGCGACCGAGTTCACCTATGCGCGCGCTGATGTCCACCAGCGTGTTCGGGTAGCGCGCGAGGCAATCCTCGACCGCGGCCAGGTTTTCCGCGTTGTTGCCCACGTGCAGCAGCACGAAGGTGGTTTTCGGGTGGCGCGCGATCATGCGGTTGCGCGCGTCTATCAGCTCCTGGTGGCCGGGGAACGCCGGTCCGTAGAACGACCAGTCCGGATGGTTGGCCAGTTCCTCGTAGCGCTCGTTGTCGCCGTCGGTGGGCAGGAAGAACGCCTCCGGGTCGGATACGTGCAGGAACACCGGCATGTCGTGCGCGGCGCAGGCTTCCCACATGGCATCGAAGCGGCGGTCGTCCACGCCCACCAGCGGGCCTTCGTCGATGCGTTCGCGCAGGTACAGGCCCAGCGTCTTCAGCAGCTTCAGGCCGCGGGCGCCCGCGCGCTTGGCGTGGCCGATCGCGTCGGCCTGGCGTAGCGGGTAATCCGGCTCGGGGAACAGCGCGAACGAGGGCTCGGTGAGGGTGAGGAAGCGCCCGGGCGCGGCCTGGTCGAACCGGCGGATGCTTTCCTCCAGCCCCTTGCCCACGCCGCCGGTGAGGTTCACCAGGGTGCGCACGCCCTTGCGGTCCATCGTCGGCAGCAGCGCCTCCGGCGTGGCGAACACGGTGATTTCCTCGCCGACCGATACGCCGTTGCGCACGTTCTTCGACCAGGTGAGGTGGGCGTGCACGTCGATCACCGGGAAGCGCGGCCGTTCGATGTGCGTCTTCGGCACCCGCAACATGCTGCGCGGGCGGAAGTCTTTCAGCCGCAGCTCGCCCTTGCCGGCGTCGGGGGCGGTCTGCAGCGGATTCTTGCCGCCGGCCGCGATGCGCACGGTGCCTTCGCCCGTGGGCGGGGCACAGCAGAGGCAGGCGTTGCGGTGGTTCATGCGTGTCTGGTCCCGGTTCGCCGCGGCGTCTCATCATGCGCCTCCCCGCAAGGAGGGAGGGGGGCGGGGTGCGTGGCCGCCGCTCGCTGGAGGGTGATCGCGCAGGCCGCACTCCCGCGGCTGCACTGCGAGCAGAGCTGCTTCCCCCGCCCCCTCCCGCAGAGGGGCGACGGGGTCAGCGCGGGTGCTTCTTCATGATGTCGTGCACCTGGCGGGTCAGCGCCACGGCCTGGTCGAACGGACGCAGCCACATGTTGCGGCCGAACATCACGCCCGAGGCGCCGGATTGCATGTAGTGCTCCACCTTGCGCAGCACCGCGTCGTCGTCGTCGTTCTTCTCGCCGCCGGAGAACAGCACCATGGTGCGGCCGGCCGAGCGCACCACGCGGGCGCAGCGGGCGGCGGAGTCTTCCTGCAGCTTGTCGTAGGGCGCAGGCACGTTGGCCACGCTGTCGTTCGGTTCGTGCAGCTTCACGATGTCGGCGCCCAGTTCGAGCGCCACGCGCGCGGCGTAGTCCTGCGCGTAGAGCGTGTTGGTGCCGCCCCTGGCGTTGACCGCGCTGCCGCGCGGGTAGGACCACAGCACCAGCGGCATGCCGTAGCGCTCGCAGTCGCGGCGCACCTGCTCGAACTGGCGGAACTCGTCGTGTTGGCGCGGCGAGCCCACGTACATGGTGTAGCCCACCGCCTCGGCGCCCAGGCGCACGGCGTCCTCCACCGAGGCGAACAGCGGCGAGGTGGCCTCGGCATCGCTGGGGATGTTGGTCTTGCCGTTGAGCTTGAGGATCAGCGGCACGCGGCCGGCGTAGCCGCTCATGTACTTCTCGGCCAGGCCGATGCCCAGCGCGATGGCAGAAAAGCCGCCGGCTGCGGCGAGTTCGAACTGGTACGACGGATCCACAGCCGGCGGATGGGGAAAGAAATCGGTGGGGCCATGTTCCAGGCCCTGATCGAGCGGCAGCACCAGCAGGCTGCCGTTGCGCGGACCCGCGCCATACAGCAGACGCCACAACCGGGCGCGCTTGCCCTGCGACAGCGGCAGCGCCGCAAATTTTTCGGAAGCTTTCGAAGGTACTTGTAAGCTGTGGTTCATTTCGAATACGCTGGGTCGGTGGACGAATGCCTTCACATTCGAACGAAATGAATCAAATGTCAATAGTTAGAAATGAAACGAAAGTATTCGACAGTCTTGCTGCGCTGATGGCAGCCTCGCCAGCAGCGCAGCGTGAACGCGGCTATGCCGATACCTTGCGCGAGATCCTGCAGCAGCCGGCCACCTGGCAGGCCACGGCCGCGCTGTTGCGGCAGCCGTCGGTGCAGGCGCAGCTGCTGACCTTGCTGATGCCGCGGCCCGCGCACATCGTGCTGACCGGTTCGGGCAGCTCGATCTATGCCGCCGAATGCATCGCGCCCGACCTGCAGCAGGCGCTGGGCGTTCCGGTGCAGGCGATCGCCGCCGGCACCCTGCTCACGCACTGGCGCAGCGCGCTGCCGCCGGGCGGCGGCCTGCTGATCTCGATTGCGCGTTCGGGCGACAGCCCGGAGAGCGCCGGCGTGGTGGATCAGCTCCTGGCCAGTGCGCCCGACTGGTGCCACCTCGCCATCACCTGCAACGCCAGCGGCAAGCTGGCCACGCAGTTCCGCGGCGAGTCGCGCTACCGCACGCTGGTGCTGGACGAGCGCACCAACGACCGCAGCCTGGTGATGACCAGCAGCTTCACCAACCTGGTGCTGGCCGGCAGCGGACTGGGCGGCCGTGCCGACGCAGCCGGCTGGCCGGATGCCGTGCGCCGCCTCGCCGGTTGCGTGCAGCGCGTGTTCGATACCCGGGCCGATGCGCTGGCCGCGGTGGCGCACGGCGGCTTCGACCAGGCGGTGTACCTCGGCAGCGGCGGTGCGCTGGGCGCGGCGCGCGAGGCGGCGCTGAAGATGCTGGAGATGACCGGCGGCCGCGTGCGCACGATGGCCGAGACCTTCCTCGGCCTGCGTCACGGGCCGATGTCCAGCCTCGACGAAAACACCATGGTCGTGGCCTTCCTCTCGCCCGATCCCGCGGTGCGCGCCTACGAATACGACCTCTTGCGCGAACTCACCCGCAAGCGCCTTGGCATGGTGCGCGTGCTGGTCGGCGAGGGCATTGCCGGCGATGTGGCCGGCATGCAGGACGTGGTCGTGGATCTGCCGGGCCTGCAGGCCGACGACGACGCGCTGCCGCTGCTGGCCGACGTGGTGGTGGGCCAGATATTGGCGTTCTTCCGCTGCCTGGCGCTGGGCGGCAAGCCGGATGCGCCGGCCCAGGGCGTGCTCACCCGCGTGGTCGAGTCGTTCGCGCTGCATGCTGCGGACGATGCGTCCGCGCCGTCCGCAGCGGGCGGGGGGCGCATCGCGTGAAACGCATCCTCGTTGCCGGCGAACTCAACGTCGACCTGGTGTTCCGGGATTGCCAGGCGTTCCCCGCGCCGGGGCGCGAGGTGCTGGCCGAGGAGGCATCGGTCGTGCCCGGCAGCTCCTCGATGATCTGCGCGATGGGACTGGCGCGGCTGGGCGATCCGGTGGCCTTCGCCGGCAAGGTGGGCGCGGATGGTTGGGGCGGCTTCTGCGTGTCGGCGCTGCAAGGCGCCGGCATCGACGTGACCGCGGTGCGGCACGATCCCGGCCTGCGCACCGGCATCACCGCCTCGTTCTCCACCCGCAGCGATCGCGCGCTGGTCACCTTCGCCGGCGCGATCGGCGCGCTGCGCGCGCAGGAGATCGACGATGCGCGGCTGGCCACGGCCGATCACCTGCACGTCTCTTCCTACTATCTGCAGCGCGCCCTGCGTCCCGATCTCAAGACGCTGTTCGCGCGGGCCCGCGCACTGGGACTGAGCACTTCGCTCGATCCCGGTTTCGATCCCGAGGAGCGCTGGGGCGACGAATGGCGCGACCTGCTCGCCGAGGTCGACCTGTTCCTGCCCAACGACGTGGAACTCGCCGGCATCAGCGGTTGCGCAACGCCGCTCGACGGCCTGCGCACGCTGCACAACGGCCGCACCCGCATCGTGACGAAGCGCGGGCGGCACGGTTGCGTCACGCTGGATGGCGCAGGCGGGATGATCGAGTCGCCTGCCTTCGCGATGGATGCCATCGACAGCACCGGTGCCGGCGATTCCTTCGACGCCGGCTTCTTGCATGCGTGGCTGCGCGGCCTGCCGCTGGCCGAGGCCATGCGCTGGGGCAACGCCTGCGGCGCGCTCTCCACGCGCGGCGTGGGCGGCACGGCGCGACAGGCCGATACGGCCGAGGTCGCGGCCTTGCTGGAGTCCGTGCCGTGATCACCGTGGCCGGCTTCAACACTGCGATCGATCACCTGATGCAGGTGGACGCGCTGCATCCGGGCGAGGTCAACCGCGCGCTGCGCGAACAGGTGCTGCCCGGAGGCAAGGGCCTGCACGTGGCGCAGACCATCGCCGCGCTGGGCGAGCCGGTGCAGCTGATCGGCCTGGTCGATGCGGCGCACCGCAACCTCATCGCGCGACGCATGAGCGAACGCGGCGTGCTGTTCCACGGCGTGGAAATCGACGCGCCGCTGCGGCACTGCATCGCGCTGCAGGACGCAAACGGGCAGATCACCGAGGTGCTGGGGCAGGGGCCGCAACTGGGCGAACGTGACCGCGCGGCGCTGCAGCGCGCGTTTCGTCTCGCGCTCGCGGAGAGCGAACTGGTGATCCTGTCCGGCAGCCTGCCGCGCGGCCTGGCCACCGACACCTATGCGGAACTCGCGCTGCAGGTGAGCGTCGCGGGCAAGCGTTGCCTCGTCGACGCCAGCGGCGAGGTGCTGCGCCAGGCCGTGGCGGCGCAGCCGTTCCTGCTGAAGCCGAACCGTGAAGAGGCCGAGGCACTGTCCGGCCGCACTGTCGGCGATCTCGATGCGGCTGCCGGCGTGTTGCGCGACTTGTCCGCGCGCGGCGTGGCGATGCCGGTGCTGAGCCTGGGCGCGCTGGGCGCGCTGGGCATGGACAAGAGCGGCGTGTGGCACGCGGCGGTGGAACTCGAACAGGTGCGCAACACGGTGGGCTCGGGCGACTGCTTCCTGGCCGGCATGGCCGTGGCCATCCAGCGCGGCAAGCCGCTGCCCGAAGCCTTGCGACTGGCGGTGGCCTGCGGCGCCGCAAATGCGATGGAAGTGGAAACCGGTTACGTGCGTCCGGATCAGGTCGATGCATTGCTTGGCCAGGTCCGGATGAGGGCATGGACGCCCTGATTTCCGGCTGATTCAAGCCGGTCTGCCGATGAGTCCGAGTCGTCGGCGTTTGAGCGGTTCGCGAGATACGGGGAGTACAGGGGCTCGCGGCTTACCCAAGTGCGAAGCAAACCTACAAGAGGGGCAATCATGAAATCTCGCAGAAACCTTTCGTTGCGACAGACCGGCATGGCATCGGCGCTGGCCGTGCTCCTGGCATCCACCGCCGCCTACGGGCAATCCACCACCAGCAGCATCTTCGGTCGCGTGCCGGTGCAGGCGGGCGAGAGCGTGGTGATCAGCAACGGCGCCGGCCTGACCCGCACGGTCGGCGTCGACAGCCAGGGCAGGTACAACGCGACCCAGCTTCCCGTGGACACCTATTCGGTCACCTTGCTGCGCGACGGCAAGGAAGTGCAGCGGCGTGACAACGTGTCGCTGAAGGTCGGCGTGGGCATGGACATTTCCTTCAGCGCCGAAGGCGGCGCCGCGAACGCGAAGGAGCTGTCGGGTGTGAACGTGACGGCGAGCGCCGTGCCGCCGATCGACGTGAGTTCGGTGGATTCGCGCACCGTCATCACCGCGAAGGAACTGGCCAGGCTGCCGTTGGCGCGAACGGCCGAGGCCGCTGCACTGCTGGCGCCGGGCGCGGTCACCGCTGCCGGCGGCGCGACCAGCACGACTGGCGAACCGTTGGTCAGCTTCGGCGGTTCGTCGTCCACGGAGAACGCGTACTACATCAACGGCTTCAACACCACCGATCCGTTCAACGCCAAGGGCGGCATCGCCTTGCCGTACGGCTCCATCGACCAGGAAGAGGCCTACACCGGCGGCTACAGCGCCCAGTACGGCCGCACCGACGGTGGCGTGATCAACATGATCGGCAAGAGCGGCACCAACGAATGGCACTTCGGTGCCCAGGTGGTCTACGCCCCGAAGGACTGGCGTTCGGGCCAGGACAACACCTACTACATGAGCGGCCTGCCGCCGACGCCCGTGGCGGGGAAGCTGTACGACCCCAACCGCAACGATGGTTATTGGACGTCGACCTATGACGCCTACGTGGGCGGCCCGCTGATCAAGGACAAGCTGTTCGTGTTCGCCTCGGTCGAAGGCAACAGCCAGGGCGGCTACGTCGTCAACAGCGTGGATGCCGGAACCTCGCAGCACTACAAGGTCAACAACCCGAAGTGGTACGCCAAGGTCAACTGGAACATCAACGACAGCAACCTGCTGGAACTGACCGGGGCGTCCGAGAAGCGGCTGACATCGGGATCGATCTACAAGTACGACTACAAGAACATGCAGGACGCCGCTTTCAGGGCATTCGCCAGCAACGCCAAGCTGGGCGGCGACATGTGGTCGGCCAAGTACACCGGCTACCTCACCAACAGCCTCACGCTCAATGCCATGTACGGCAAGATGACCACGGTGAACTACAGCGGGCCCGTGGGCTACAACCCGAACCTCACCTACATCGGCGGCGTGACCAACCAGAATCCGGCGCTCAATGGCGGCACGCCGATCACCAATGCGCAGACGCTGACCCAGATCAGCAATCCAGGCAACAACTACAAGACCAGCAACCTGCGGCTCAGCCTGACCTACGTGCTTGGCGGCCACACGATCACCGCAGGCATCGACAACCTGCGCTCGAACGCATTCAACCAGGGCCACATCACCACCGGACCGGGCGGCTATTACTGGAGCTATGGCCATACCACCCATCCGGAGCAGCCGATTGCGGCAAAGCTCGGCGTGGGGCCGCTGATCAACTACCCGAACGGCGCCGACGGCTATTACGTCACCAGGAACATCGACGTCTCCGGCGCCGGCCTGCTGACCACCCAGCGCGCCGAATACATCGAGGACAACTGGCAGGTCAACGATCGCTGGCTGCTGTCGATCGGCCTGCGCAACGACGCCTTCACCAACTACAACGGCTCCGGCCAGCCCTACATGCGGCAGACCTCGCCGCAGTGGGCGCCACGCCTGGGCTTCAGCTGGGACGTGTACGGCGACGGCACGTTCAAGGTCTACGGCAACGCGGGCCGCTACTACCTGGGCCAGCCGCTTGCTCCGGGCGGCGTCGCCAACGGCGTGCTGCGTACCCAGCAGTACTTCACCTACGGCGGCATTGCGGCCGACGGCACGCCGACCGGCCTCACCCAGGTCTCGGTGCCGGTGTCGGCGAACAATTTCTTCGGCCAGGCGCCCGATCCGCGCACGCTCACGGTGCACAACATCAAGGCGCAGGACCAGGACGAGTTCATCCTCGGCTTCATCAAGACCGCCGGTCCGAACTGGGTCTACGGCGCCAAGTTCACCCGTCGCCTGCTCCGCCACAACCTGGACGATTACTGCGACGCGCAAGCTGTGGTCGACAAGGCGGCCTCGATGGGCATCACCGATGTCGACGACGCGACCTGCTACTACATCAACCCGGGCCAGGCCAACACGTTCTCGGTGAGCGACCAGAACGGCGTCTACCACGACGTGACGCTGAGCAACAAGGAAATGGGCTTCACCCACATGGTGCGCCGGTACTACGCATTGGAAGGCTTCCTCGAGCATCCGTTCGACGGCCGCTGGTACGGAAAGGTGAGCTACACGTTCTCGCGCAGCTACGGCAACACCGAGGGCCAGGGCCAGTCCGACATCATGGCCGTCGGCGGCATCCAGAACATGGACTGGGATTTCCCCTCGCTGATGGACTACGGCAACGGCCCCCAGGGCAACGACCGCACGCACCAGCTCAAGGCCTTTGGCTACTACCAGCTGACGCCGGAATGGCTGGTGTCGGGCAACCTGCTCGTCATGTCGGGTGGTCCGAAGTACTGCCTTGGCCTGTACGGCACCAATCCGCTGGATACCAACACGAACGATCCGGCCGGCTACGGTTCCGCCTACCACTGGTGCAACGGCCAGCCGTCGCCGCCGGGGGCGCAGGGGCGTCTGCCGTGGATCAAGCAGATCGATCTCGGCGTGCAGTACCGGCCAGAATTCGCGGACCACAAGCTCGGCTTCCATCTGGACGTGTTCAACGTGTTCAACAGTCACGCGCAGCTCAACCTGACGCAGAACATGTATTCGGACCCTTCCGGGACGCTGAATCCGCTGTATGGCACGCCACGTGCGCTGCAGCCCCCGCGCTACGTGCGCATGAGCGTGACCTACGACTACTGATCGTGGGCAACGGCGTTTCACGCGGGCTTGCGCCATCCGTCGTCCGGCGACACCGGGCGGCGGATGCGGACCACGCAGGCTCCGTTGCAATCGTCTTCGACAGGGGCGCGCCGGCACGATGCCGTCGCGTCGTCGCCGGCCGGTCCGCAATACGCAACCGGCCGGCCTTGCCGCTTCGTCCGCAGCGGCAAGTCATGGAAGAACCACAGGGGCGCGGGTCATTCGTTCTCTTTCTTGCTCGGGACCACGGAGGCTTTGTGCGAAAACCCGGATATCGAATGGGCGGGCCATGGCTTGCTTCCGGTCTGTTGCTTGTTTCCGGTTTGTCAGCGGCGCCGGTCGAAGCGGCGTCCACGATGGTTCCATTGGGCGGCAATGCGTACATCACGCAGTCCAGGCACAAGCCGGACGGCTTCGCCGGCGGAGCCGCCGGGAATCAGTTCCATCTGCGCAACGACGGTTTCTTCACACCGTCGGTGGCATCGCACAAGTGGTTCTATCGCCAGCCGAACGGCATACGGCCCGATCTGGATTTGAGCAGGTTGCCGCAGCAGTAGAGGCATGGCATGCAGCCGGCGCGTCCGGGCGCGTCGGCTGTCCTGTCGGCATGCGCCTTCGCAGCAGGGAGTTGTTTTCATCGTGAGTACGGCATCGGGCTTGAGTAAGGTCGAGTCCGGGCATGGCCAAGCCGGGCTCGCGCGAAGAAATGAGGCACGGAAGCATCCGAACCCTGTCGACGCGAGCGTCTGCACGACGCTTCCGACGACCCATTCAAGGCATCACACGAGGTAGTCATGGCAGCATCGCATCCGCATCTCCTTCGATCGCCGCACGCGAGTGCGCTGGCTTTCTGTCTCCTCTCCGTGCTGGCAGGTCTCGGTTCGGCGCGCGCCGAGGACAGCGTAGCCACCGGCAGGCTGGTGCTCGATCCCGGCTCCGCAGCCTTTGTCGACCAGCAGGGTGCGGAAAGCTTCGGCAATGCAGCCATCGAGGCGCGCTGGAAGCTGGACGGCAAGCATCTCGTCGACATGACGGTGACCGATCGCGTGCACAAGCGCACGCTGGCGGTGTCCGCGCCGTTTGCGCTGGTGATGGCTGACGGCAGCACCATCCAGGCCTCCGACATGACCCTGCAGTCGCCGCCGCGCGTGGTGGCGCTGCCGGTGGATGCGCAGGCTTCGCGGTTTGCCGCGCGGCTTCCCGGCAAGGCGGTCGAGGCCAGCTTCGGCGATGCGGATGGCCGGTTCCGCGTGGACTGGAAACTCGTGCAGCGCGACGGCTCGCCCTACCTGCGCGAGGAGGTGGGCATCACCGCGCTGAAGCAGGACGAGAAGATCGCCAAGGTGTCGCTGCTGCAATCGAAGGCGAACGCCCCCGAGGTGATGGGCACGGTGAACGGTTCGCCCGTCGTGGATGGCGATGTCTACCTCGGCTTCGAGAATCCGCTGTCCGAGAGCACGGCCTACCACAACCTCGCCAAGCTCACGCTGTCGCGCACGCTGCCGCTGGAGAAGGGCAAGACGGTGGCCTGTTCGGCCGTGGTCGGCGTGGTGCGCGACGGCCAGCTGCGCCGCGACTTCGCCAGCTACGTGGAGCGCGAACGCGCGCATCCGTACCGCACCTTCCTGCACTACAACTCCTGGTACGACATCGGCTACTTCACCCCGTACACCGAGGCGGAGGCGCTGGACCGCATCAACGCCATCGGCGAGCAGCTGCACGTCAAGCGCGGCGTGAAGCTGGATTCGTTCCTGTTCGACGACGGCTGGGACGACCTGAGCGGCAGCTGGAATTTCAGCAAGGACTTCCCGCGCGGCTTCGCGCCGTTGCGCGAGGCGGCCGCGAAGTACGGCGCCGCGCCGGGCATCTGGCTGTCGCCGTGGGGCGGCTACAGCAAGCCCCATGACGTGCGCATCAGGAACGGCAGGGCGGCCGGATACGAGATCATCGACAACGGTTTCGCGCTGTCCGGCCCGAAGTACTACCAGCGCTTCCACGACGTGGTGATGGGCCTGCTGGACAAGGACGGCGTCAACCAGTTCAAGTTCGACGGCACCGGCAACGTCAGCAGCGTGTTCCCGGGCAGCCGCTTCGACAGCGATTTCGCCGCGGCGATCCAGCTGATCGACGACATCCGCAAGGACAAGCCGGACACCTTCATCAACCTCACCACCGGCACCTGGGCCTCGCCGTTCTGGCTGGGCTATGCCGACACCATCTGGCGCGACGGCGAGGACGACAGCGAAACCGGCGTGGGCTCGACGCGCGAGCAGTGGATCACCTACCGCGACCAGCAGACCTACCAGAACATCGTGCTGAAGGGGCCGCTGTTCCCGATCAACTCGCTGATGCTCCACGGCATCATCTACGCGCAGATGAACCGCAAGCTCAACACCGATCCGGGCCACGATTTCGCCAACGAGGTGCACTCGTACTTCGCCACCGGCACCGAGCTGCAGGAGCTGTACATCACGCCCTCCCTGCTCACGCCGCAGGACTGGGACACGCTGGCCGATGCGGCGAAGTGGTCGCGCGCCAACGCCGACGTGCTGCGCGACGTGCACTGGATCGGCGGCGACCCGGGCCGGCTGGATGTCTACGGCTGGGCCGCGTGGTCGCCGAAGAAGGCCGTTGTCACGTTCCGCAATCCCGACGACAGGCCGCAGCTCGCGGTGGTCGACCTGCAGCGGCAGCTGCAGTTGCCGCCCGGCGTGGCGCGCCGTTTCAGCGTGCACGACGTGTGGAAGAACGGCGGCGCGAAGCTGCCGAAGACGCTGGATGCCGACCACGCGAGCACGATCACGCTGGCGCCGTTCGAGGTGCTGACACTGGAACTGATACCGACCAACGGAGGTTGAGCATGACCGATATGGATCGTCGTCGTCTGCTGAAAGCCGCGGCGCTGTTGCCCCTGGCTGCTGCCTGCCGAGGCTGGGCCGGCAGCGTCTCTGCTCCGGCACAGGCCAGCTTCGTGCTGGACCCGACCCGCCCGGGGCGGCGCGTCGATGCCAGCCTCGCCAGCCTCAGCTACGAGACGCTGGAGCTGCTCGATCCCACGTTCTTCGCCGCCGACAACCATGAGCTGGTGCGCCTGTTCCGCGAGATGAACCCGCACGGCGTGCTGCGCATCGGCGGCAACACCAGCGACGACACGGTATGGGCAGGCTACAAGGGGAAGCTGCCGGCCTACGTTCCGCGCAAGCACGGCAAGCTGCTGCAGCCGCACGTGCTGAAGCCGGAAGGGTTGGAGGCGCTGGCCGGCTTCGTGCGCGCCACTGGCTGGAAACTGGTGTTTGGCGTGAACCTGCGCATCGGTTCGCCGGAGATGGCGGTGGATCTCGCGCAAGCCGTGCAGCGTCTCGTGGGCGATCCATTGCTCGCGATCCAGATCGGCAACGAGGCGAACAACTACGAGCACGACTACGCCGCCTTCGACGCGGCGTGGACGCCGTATGCCAAGGCACTCCGTGCCGCCGGCCTGCCCATCGCCGGGCCGGACACCGGCGCGAACACCGACTGGGTGATCGAGTACGCGAAGCGCCACGCCAGGGAGAACGTGTTCCTCAGCCGGCACTACTACCGCGAGGCGGCGGAGAACGGTTCGATCCCGGACATGCTGGCCGGCGATCCCGGCTTCTTCGGCGAAGTCGAACAGATCATGCAGGTGGCGGACCGGTACGGCTTGCCGTTCCGTATCTCCGAAGGCAACTCCTATTACAACGGCGGTCGCGACGGCACCAGCAACGTGTTTGCCTCTGCGCTGTGGGGCGCGGATTTCATGCTGGCGCTGGCGCAGCGCGGCGTGGCGGCCATGCACTTCCACGGCGGCACGCTGAACTCGGTGGAAGCCTCGCTGGGCCGCGTCGCGAAGGCGTCTGCGGGCGGCGACATCGTGGCGCAGCGCGATGCGTTGGCCTCGCGTTATTCCGCCATCGCCGGCAGCCGCGCACTGGGTTTCCAGCCGCGCCCGCTGTTCCACGGCATCGCGTTGGCGCAGCGCTTCGCGGGCGCGCAGATGCTGCCTGGCAAGCTCGATGCCGCTGGCGCGAATCTCACCGCCTACGCTGCGCGGCAGGGCGATGCGACGCTGGTTGCGCTGATCAACAAGGATGCGGGGCGCGATGTCGCGGTGACGGTCGGCGGGCTCCCTGGGGGCACGCACGGCGAGCTGATGCGTCTGCATGCGCCTGCGCTGGACAGCCGTCGCGGCGTCGCCTTCGAGGCGGCCGGCAAGGTGGCTGCCGATGTCCACGGCACCTGCCGCGTCGCGTTGCCGAAGGGCAGCGCAGCCCTGGTGCGATGGACGCACGCTGCGGCATGACGCCCGGCCGACGGACGCCGCGTATCGTGCCGAGAGGGCCGCATGGAAGGAGGAAACGAATGAACGCCATTGCACGCGCCGTACTGGCCATGGCGCTGCTGTCGCCGGCGGCACTGTCCGCAACATCCATCGCCGCCAGCGACCAGCCCTTGTCGCTGCCGCAGGGCGGCCCGCGCCCCGACGCCGCCACCGTGCAGGCCTGGCAGGCGCGCAAGTTCGGCCTGTTCATCCACTTTGGCCTGTATTCCGTGCTCGGCGGCGTATGGGACGGCAAGCGCATCACGCAGGGCTACAGCGAGCAGATCCAGTCCTTCGCGCCGGTACCCATCGACCGGTACGAGGCGCTGGCGAAGCGTTTCGATCCCGAGAAGTTCGACCCCGACGCCATCGTGGCGCTGGCGAAGGCCGCAGGCATGAAGTTCATCGTGCTCACCGCCAAGCATCACGACGGTTTCGCGATGTTCCGCACGGCGCAGAACGGCTACAACATCGTCGACGCCACGCCGTACGGGCGCGACGTGGTGAAGGAACTGGCGGACGCATGCGCGCGGGCGCACATGCCGTTCGGCGTGTACTACTCCACCATCGACTGGCACTGGATGCACGGCCAGTACCGCCCCGACAACGACAATCCGGTCACGCCCGCGCAGGCCGACTTCAACGTGGCGCAGATCCGCGAGCTGATGAGCCGCTACGGCCCGATCAGCGAAGTCTGGTTCGACATGGGCAAGCCCACGCCGGAGCAGAGCGCGCGCTTCGCCCGCGCCGTGCACGCGCTGCAGCCGCAGGCCATGGTGTCCGGTCGCGTGTGGAACCACCAGGGCGACTTCACCGTGATGGGCGACAACCGCGAACCGGACGAGGGCATGGAAGAGCCCTGGCAGTCGCCCGCGTCGATGTTTCCGGATACCTGGGGCTATCGCTCCTGGGCGAAACGCGAGGATCTCCCGGCCAAGGTGCGCGAGAACATCGAGCGGCTGGTGCGCGTGGTGAGCGCGGGCGGCAATTACATCCTCAACATTGGCCCGGAAGGCGATGGTTCGGTGGTGCCTTACGAAGCCGACGTGTTGCGCGGCATCGGCGCGTGGCTGAAGCCGCGCGGGGAGGCGATCTACGGCGCGCAGGCTTCGCCGTTCGCGAAGCTGGATTTCGGCTACGCGACGCTGGGCGCGCACACGCTGTACCTGTTCGTGGCGAAGCCGCCGGCAGACGGCGTGCTGCATCTGCCCGGCGTGCTCGATACGCGCTTCGGCCGCGGCCATGTGCTGGGCGATGCGCAGGCCGGCGTGGCTCCGGTTTCGGTCGACGTGTCGGGCGCCACGGTCAAGGTGGACAACCTGGCCGGCGCCGGCTACATGCCGGTGGTGGCGATCCCGTTCGAAGGCGAACTGCACGTGCGGCCCGACGCAGTGGCGCCGGGTGCGAACGGCCATGTGCATCTGGCGGCCGCGCAAGCCGAACATTTCCTCAACTACAACGGTTACGGCTACGGGGATGCGCCCAGCGTCTACAAGATGCGCTGGCATGCGCGGGCCGGCTTGGGCGACTACATGCTGGTCCTCCGTTACCGCGATGCGCCCGCCGCTGCGAAGCTGGATGTCCGGGTGGACGGCCACGCGCGCGCCTTGCCGCTTTCTGCTGGCGCGGGCGCGGCCCACTTGCGCGTGAGCCGCGACCCGCACGCTTTCCCGTATGCGATGCAGGTGGAGCTGACGCCCGTCGCGCCGTACCACAAGGGCGATCGCCTGCCGGCCACTGTCGAATCGGTGGAGCTGGTGCCGCTCATGAACATGGCCCATTAGGGAATGTCTGGCCAATCGACTGCTTGCTCGTCATTCCTGCGAAGGCAGGAGGCGCTTCACAACAGCGAAGCTGGTCATCCAGTGCCTTGGTGTTCCGTGGCTTGCAGGCACTGGATGACTCGCTGCGCTCGCCCCTTCGGAGCCGCCTTGCGGGCGTTCTGCGCGCTTTGCGCTTGTCCAGCCTTCGCTGGGATGGCCAGCAAAATCAGACCATCCTTGGCTGCGTGGAGAATGAAGAACGATGCCTGATGCACATTTGCCCAAACCCTCCCGCCTGCCACGCATCGGTCTCGCCCTGGCCGGCCTGCTGCTCGCATCCTCCCTCTGCGCGCAAACCCTGCATGTCGCTTCCGATGGCACGGATCAGGCGGATTGCAGCGCGACGGCGCCATGCTCGCTGCAGGCTGCGCAGGCGAAGGTGCGCGCCCTGCGCCGGCAGGGCCGCGAAGGTATCGAGGTGCAATTGGGCGACGGCATCTACCGGCTGCGCGAGCCATTGCGCTTCGATGCCGCGGACAGCGGAGCACCCGGACATCCCGTGCGCTGGCGCGCTGCGCCCGGCGCCCAGCCGGTACTGGCGGGCAGCCAGTCCGTGCAGGGACGCCGCGATGGCGCGTTGTGGAGTTTCGTGCTGCCGCCCGACGACGAACCGACCAGCATCTGGATGGACGGCCAGCGCCGCTGGCCGTCGCGCACCACCGCCTGTCCGCATTGCGTGGTGGACGCCAAGGGGCTGGCGAAACTGCCGCCGACGATCCTGCGCCAGCTGAAGGTCGGCTCGCTGGCGGTGCTGCATGCGCGCTGGCGGGATTTCCGCTGCAGGGTGATCGCCATCGGAACGGACCGCGTGGACCTGGCCCAGCCCTGCTGGCGCAACACCACGCTCGACTCGCGCAACGACTGGGCGCTGGCCAGCCCGGTGGGCAAGTACTACGGCGGCGTGGACTGGTTCGAGAACCTGGCGGGCGATCCCGTCGCGCCCGGCAGCTACACGGTGGATGCGACACGCCATGTGCTGCGCTATCGCCCGTTGCCCGGCGAAAAAGCCGGCGTGCCGGCCATGGAGCTTCCGCTGGCCGAACAGCTGCTGCGACTGGAGGGCACGCGTGCGGCGCCGGTGCACGATCTCGTGTTCGACGGCATCGGCTTCGCGTACACCGCCTGGCGCAAGCCCATGTCCAACGACGGCTACGTGAGCCTGCAGGCGGGCTATCTGGTCGATGGCGCGAACCGCAGCGCGCTGCCCGACAACGGCGAGGGCATGACGCGCATCGCCAGCGCGGTCGACGTCGAGGCGGGCAGGGACATCCTGTTCGACCACGACCGCTTCGAGCATCTCGCGGCAGGCGGCATCGCGCTGGCAGGCGGCACGCATGGTGCGGCGGTGACGAACTCGCGCTTTGCCGACCTCGGTGGCGGCGGCGTGTTCGTGGGCGATACGGAAGCGCATCCCGCCGATGCGGCCGACAAGACCGCCGACATCGTCGTCGCCGACAACCTGATCGACCACGTGGCGCTGGCCTACCGCGACAACGTGGCGATCATGGCCGGCTTCGTGAACGGCCTCGAGATCGCGCACAACACCGTCGGCGATCTGCCGTACAGCGGCATCTCGATGGGCTGGGGCTGGAATTACGAGGGCGACACGCCGGTGGAGTCGTCCATCCACATCGTCGCCAACCGCATCGGGCGGGTGATGCAGCAACTCGCCGACGGCGGCGCGATCTACACCCAGGGCCAGTCCACGCCCGGCACCTCGTGCGTGGTGCGCAACGCGATCGACATGCGCCACGGTCGCGAGGGCAACGGCATCTACCTGGACGAACACACGGTCGATTTCGACGTGGAGCGCAACGTGGTGCTCGGTTCCTGGGTGAGCGCGTGGGCGAAGTGGAGCGGCAAGCTGCGCATCGTCGACAACTGGACCGATACCGCGGGCAAGCCGCACCACCCCGGCCCGACCAAGGTCTGGGCGCCCAACTTCACCGGCCTGAAGACCCTGCCACCGGCGGCGCTGGCCGTGCAGCGGGCGTCCGGCGTGCGCGAAGGGCAGGCGGCCCCGGCGTTGCCGATACGCGTCAGCGCGGCGTGTCCGGCCGGCTGAAGCCGGCGCCGGCGTGCGTGATGGCAGCGGCAGCGGCGATGGTCGGCCGGGCGAACGCCAGTGGCCGGATCCTGCGGTGTGCGTTCATCGGGGTTTTTCCCTGCTCAAGGCGTCCACTTCGCCGGCGGCGAGCAGGAATGCGCCCACGCCGTACACGTAGCTGGCGCCCGGCGGGTAGTGACCGGGCGCGGCGCCAATGGGCTGGATGTCGCCCAGCCGGCCGTCCGCGTAGATTTCGCCCACCAGCCCGCCCCAGCCACGGGCGATCACCGGCCGGTAGGTTGCGGCCTCCAGCACGTGGTGGCGCACGCCCCAGGCCAATGCGTAGACGATGAAGGCGGAGCCGGAGGTCTCGGGCCGCGGGTAGGCTGCAGCATCGAGCAGGCCCGCGCGCCACAACCCGTCCGCCCCCTGCAGTTGCGCCAGCCGCGCGGCGATCTCGCGGAACTGCTGCACATAACGCGGACGCTGCGGGTAGTCGCCCGGCATCAGCGTCAGCACGCGCGCCAGCCCGGCCATCACCCAGCCGTTGCCGCGGCTCCAGAACAGCTTGCGGCCGTTGGCTTCCCGCCGGTGCAGGTAGGAGGCGTCGCGGCTGTACAGGTGTTCCGTTGGGTCGTACAGCAGCGCGCTGGTGATCCACCATTGGCGGTCCATGTAGTCCAGGTAGGCGCGTTCGTGCGTCGCCTGGGCCAATCCGGCCCAGGCGGGCGGCGCCATGAACAGCGCGTCGCACCACCACCACAGCGGCCGCTGCGGGTCGTCGGGCGTGCGCATCTGCAGGTCGTAGCGCTCACGCAGCGGCTGCAGCATGGCTGGCACGGGCGTGCGTGCATGCAGCGCCAGCCACGCCTGCGCCACGGCCTGGTCGTCGGCATGCTGCAGGCGCGGGCCAAGGCCCCAGTCGAAGTGCCGGCCCACGCCGCGCACGTAGTCCGCATAGCGCGGCTGGTGCAACAGCGTGCTGGCGTCGAGGAAGCCCAGGTACAGCGGCGCGAAGGTCCAGTCCAGGCTGTCGTGGTCCTTGACCCGGCCGTATTGCCAGGCGGCGACCAGGGCGGCCGCACGGCGGATGTCGACAGGGCGCATCGCGGGCGAAAGCCGGGCGCGCGGGCCCGGCTGGGCCGGCGCATCGCCGGCCGCGGGGTCGTCCGCCCGTGCCAGGCCGGGCGCCAGCGTCAGCAGCGTGGCGGTCAACAGGAACAGCATGGCCGCCACCAGACGCGACGACAGCAGGGACGGTGCGGGGCGGGCTGGCTGCATGGCGGTCCTGGTGCCGAATGGCAGGTTGAGGATGTTGCCGAGGTTAGGCTAGAGTTTCGAAAACTTTCAACAGTTTTTGAAAATTTTCGAATCAAGTCCCTGGACGGGAGGTGGAATGGCCGGACACGCGCGCTGGGCAGGGCGTTGCATCGCGATGCTGCTGGTGCTGTGCGGCGCCGTGGCGGCCACGGCCGCGGCGGATCGCGACCCGGCGTCGCTCGTGCTGACGGTGAGCAACCCGCTCGCGCTGGCGCGCCACGATGAAGTGCTGGCGCTGCCGTTGGCCGAGCTGCTGCGCCGCCGTCCGCAATGGCGTGGGCGCACGCTGGTCGCGCGCTTGGCCGGCAGCGCCGGCTGGTTGCCGGTGCAGGCGTATGCCAGCGACGGCGGCGGGACGCCGGACCAGTTGCTGGTGCAACTGGATATCGCGCCCAAGACCAGCGAGCCGCTGGAGATTCTCCCTGCGCCGGCGTCCATGCCGGTGCGGGCCAACCCGCTGTATGCGCGGCTGGTGCCCGAGCGCGACGACGATTTCGCCTGGGAAAACGAGCAGGTGGCCTTCCGCATCTACGGCGCCGCGCTGGAAAAAACCGGCCAGGTGTTTCCGGGCATCGACGTGTGGTCGAAGCGGCCGCCCCGGCACGTGATCGACGCGTGGTATCGCCTGGATGCCGAAGGGCTGCGCCGCAAGGATCCCGCGCTGTCGTACCACGTCGACCACGGCGACGGCCTGGACAGCTACGAGGTGGGCCGCACGCCGGGCGCCGGGGGCACCGCCGGCTGGCTGGACGGCGCGCCGGTGGCGTCGCGCAACGCGTCGCGGGTGCGCATCACCGCGATGGGGCCGGTGCGGCTGCGCTTCGAGGTGGACTACCCGGCATGGCAGGTCGGCCCCGCGACCGTGCACCAGCACAAGGTCGTCACGCTGGACGCGGGGGCATATCTCAACCGGCAGGTAGTGAGCTACCGCATCGACGGCGCGCCGCGCACAACCGTGGCCGCGGGTGTGGCGGTGCACGCCGATGCCCGGCTCGTGCACGACGCCGCCATGCAGATCGCGGTGTGGGACACCCCGCAGAAGACCAGTGCTGGACGGATCGCCACCGCGCTGCTGCTGGCGCCGGACGCCACGGCGCGCTACGCGGCCACGCACGATGCCGCCTGGGCGTTGTTCGACGTGGCCGACGGCGACAGCATCCGCTTTGCCTCCGGCGCCGCATGGTCGCAGGGCGGCATGCCGTACTTCAGCAGTTGGCAGCGTTATCTGCGCGACTATGCGGCATGCTGGGGCCATCCCCTGCAGGTGCGCTGGCCGCCGCTCCCGCAGTGAGACCATCCACCGAGGAAACCGCATGCAACGTCGAACCTTTCTCCGCCTGAGCGTGCTCACTCCGCTGGCCCTGGGGGCAGGCTGGCGTTCCGGCAGCGTCCGCGCCGCCATGGCTGCGAACCCCATCAAGCCGGATGGCCGGCCGCATCGTTTCGAATTGTCCGCGCAGCAATTCCTGCTCGACGACAAACCGTTCCGCATCCTGAGCGGCGAGATGCACCCGATCCGCATCCCCGCCGAGTACTGGCGTCACCGCATCCGCATGGCGAAGGCGATGGGGCTGAACACCATCGCGATCTACCTGATGTGGAACGCGCTGGAATCCGAGCCCGGCGTGTTCGACCTCGCCGGCGGCAACCGCGACTTCGCGCGCTTCATCCGCCTGTGCCAGGAAGAGGGCATGTGGGTGTACCTGCGCCCCGGCCCCTACATCTGCGGCGAGTGGGATTTCGGCGGCCTGCCGCCGTACCTGCTGCGCCATCCGCAGATGCGCGTGCGCGACAAGGACGATGCCGACTACATGGCCGCGGTGCGCCGCTACATCGCCACCATCGCGCCGGTGGTGAAGCCGCTGCTGGCGGCGAACGGCGGCCCGATCCTGATGGTGCAGGTGGAGAACGAGTACGCCTCGTTCGGCCGCGACATCGGCTACCTCCGGGCGATCCACGCGCTGTGGCAGGACCACGGCGTGCACGGGCCGTTCTCGATCTCCGACGGGCTGGGTCAGGTGCGCGAGGCGAAGACGTACCTGCCCGGCACCGCGCTGGGCCTGGACGGCGACACCGATTTCGCCGGCGCCCAGGCCATCGCGGGCGAGATGCCGGTGTGGATGGGCGAGGGTTACCCCGGCTGGATCACCCATTGGGGCGACAAGGATTTCGCGCGCGGCGACTTCGCCGGCACGCTGGAGAAACTGCTGGCGGAAGGCCGCTCGTTCAACCTGTACGTGGTGCACGGCGGCACGAACTTCGGCTTCGGCGCCGGGGCGAACGCGAAGGGCGACTACTCGCACTTCGAGCCGGTGATCACCAGCTACGACTACGGCGCGCCGATAGCCGAGCAGGGCGCACCCACGGCGGACTATCACACGTTCCGCAGGATGCTCGCCGCCCATGCGGCGCAACCTCTCTTGGAGATACCGGCCACGCCGCCGATGGCGAGCTTCGCGCCGTTCACGCCGCAGCCGCACGCCGCGCTGTGGGACAACCTGCCCGCCGCGAAGAAAGTGCAGCACCCGCAGCCCAACGAACTGCTGTTCGGCCAGGATCACGGCATGGTGCTGTATCGCCGGCCGCTGAAGGCCGGCGGCGAGCTGGCCGTCGATGGCGTGCGCGACTACGCCACGGTGTTCCACGGCGGGCGCTACGTCGACTACCTCTCGCGCGTCGAGCATCCGAAACTGCGCACGGGCAACAAGCTGCAGTTGCCTGCAAGCCATGGCGAGGAACTGCTGGAAATCCTCGTCGACAGTTTCGGTCACGTGGGTTTCGGTCACGCCATGGCGGACCGCAAGGGCCTGCTCGGCGAAGTGCAACTGGACGGCAAGCCGCTAGAAGACTGGGAGGCCGTGAGCCTGCCGCTGGACGGCAAGTGGCTGGCATCGCTGCGGCCGCTGCACGGCAAGCCCTCGCGGCCCGGCGTGTTCTTCAAGGGCGTGCTGCACCTGACACAGTCCGGCGACTGCTACCTCGACATGGCGGACTGGGCCAAGGGCTACCTGTGGGTCAACGGCCACCTGCTGGGCCGCTACTGGAACCTCGGCCCGCAGCAACGCCTGTATTGCCCAGCCTCATGGTTGCGCGTGGGCGACAACGAGGTGCTGGTGTTCGACCTGCACCGCACCGAGGCAGCATCCATCCGCAGTGCCGAAGCGCTGAGTGGCTGACGAAGACGGGTCAGGTGCTTGAGTTGAACCGTGACGTGGCCACCCCTTGAGGTAGCCGTCAGGCCACATGGCCACGTAGCTTGCTGATGAAGGCTGCTAGAAATATCAAAATTGCCACAAGGGTAAGCAGTCGAACTCCGCGCACTTTGTTGCCAAAGGCAGCCATCAAGGACGAGGCCAAGACACCAAAGAAACCCATCGCATATTGATTCTTGCTGACTGGGGGCCAAGGGATCAGATAGTTGTAGAACATGAGAATGGCGGTGATGGCACAAAGAACTCGTTGCCAGGCGCTTAGAAATACATGGGAGGCATCGAATTTGGCCATTGATGATGTCGTGGCACTTATCGTCAGAGTAAGGAAGCGTTGAGGCTGTTCACCATGGGCGACGTTGGCTGTGCCCTGCTACGCCTTGCCGTGAAACAACTCTCGCCCGATCAGCATGCGGCGGATCTCGTTGGTGCCGGCGCCGATCTCGTACAGCTTGGCGTCGCGCAGCAGGCGGCCGGCGGGGAACTCGTTGATGTAGCCGTTGCCGCCCAGCGACTGGATCGCCTCCAGCGCCACCTTCACCGCATTGGTGGAGGCGTTGAGCAGGCAGGCGGCGGGGTCGATGCGCGACTTCACGCCGCCGTCGAACTGCTGCGCCACCATGTAGGCGAAGCCGCGCGAGGACTGCAGCGCGGTGTACATGTCGGCGACCTTGGCCTGCATGATCTCGAACGTGCCGATGGGCGCGTTGAACTGCTTGCGCTCGCGCACGTAGGGCAGGGTGAGGTCCATCGCCGCCTGCATCAGGCCGATCGGGCCGCCGGAGAGCACCAGGCGCTCGGTGTCGAGGCCGCTCATCAGCACGCGCACGCCCTCGTTCACCTCGCCCACGATGTTCTCGGCGGGGATCTCGCAGTCCTCGAACACCAGCTCGCAGGTGTTGGAGCCGCGCATGCCGAGCTTGTCCAGCTTCTGCGCGGTGGTGAAACCCTTCATGCCCTTCTCGACGATGAAGGCGGTCATGCAGCGGCTGCCGGCGGCGCGCGGCGCGGTGCGCATGTAGACCAGCAGCACGTCGGCGTCAGGGCCGTTGGTGATCCACATCTTCGAGCCGTTCGCGACCCACACGTCGCCCTTGAGCTCGGCCTTGCAGCTCATCGAGCCGACCACGTCGGAGCCGGCGCCCGGCTCGCTCATCGCCAGCGCACCCACGTATTCGCCGGAGCACAGCTTGGGAACGTACTTCTGCCGCTGCGCCTCGTTGCCGTTGTGGAAGATGTTGTTGACGCACAGATTGGAGTGCGCGCCGTAGGACAGACCCACCGAACCCGACGCGCGCGAGATCTCCTCCATCGCCACCATGTGCGCGAGGTAGCCCATGCCGGTGCCGCCGTACTCGGTCGGGACGGTCATGCCGAGCAGGCCCAGCTCGCCGAACTTGCGCCACAGGTCCGCGGGGAACAGGTTGTCGTGGTCGATCTGGGTGGAGCGCGGCGCGATCTCCTTCTCCGCGAAGGCGTGCACGGTGTCGCGCAGCAGGTCGATTTCTTCGCCGAGGGGGAACGGACGCATCACGGACTCCTGGTCGATGGGGTAGGGGCTTAGCCGGCGAATGGTAGCGCAGCGGAACGGGGCGGGTCTGACGCGCCGCAGCAGCCACGGGTCGGCGCAGGCCGCCGTTGACGGCCGACACTTGGCAGGCGATGCAGCCGGCCTCCGGGCTCATCGGGAAAGCGACCGCCGCGGCAACTTCCTGCGGTGTGCCGGCGCGTTGTACTGGAAGCGCAATCGCACGGCCGACGCCGCGGCTGGAGCGGGCGATCAGGGCGTCAGTCGGGCGAGGGGTTCGTTGAAGGCGATGAGAGCAGGGCCCCTGCGTCGGGCGGGCTGAACACGGTGAGCCGCGCCTCCGCCAGCACGCCGGGCGCCTCGATGCGGCAGGCGAACACGCCCATGCCGCCGTCGTCGTGGAAGTCGCGGCGCGCCTCGATGCGCAGCTCGCTGCCCGGCGCGAAGGCGGCCACGTTGCACGTGTAGTGGCGGGTGCCGAGCAGGAAGCCCAGTCGCACCGGCTCGCCCTCGATCTTCGCCCGACAGCCGGCCCAGGCGGCGATGGCCTGCGCCATCAGTTCCACGCCCATCCATGCAGGCAGCCGGCCGTCGGCGTCGTGGAACAGGCCGTCGGCGGGGATGCGCCGGCTGCACAGCGCATGGTCCGGGCCGTGTTCCAGCACCGCGTCGAGCAGGATCATTTCGCCAGCGTGCGGCAGCAGTTCCGCCATGGGCCACGTCGTCATGCGTGCGGTTCCAGCACGAGGCGGCCGGAGGAGTAAGCCGTCCCGGCCTCGCGGTAGGCGAAATGCAGTTTGCCGTTCGTGTGATCGTGGCGAAGCGTGAGCGTCACCCGGTCGCCGGGCCGCAGCAGGTGCTGGAACTTCAGCGTCTCCATCTCGCGGCAGTGTGGCGAGGTGCCCAGGCGCGACGCAGCCAGCCGCAGTGCCCAGGCCACCTGCGCCACGCCGGGCAGCACCGGTGCCTGCGGGAAATGCCCGGCGAAACATGCGAGGTCCACGGGTACCTGCAGCTGCAGCGTGCAGCCGTCGTCGTCGCGCTGTTCGTGCAGGATCAGCGGATCGGCGTGCCGTGTGTTCATGCGTTTCCCCGCAGCCGACGACGCAGCAGCCATTCGCCGCCGAACAGCACGGCCATGATGAAATAGACGATGAGGCCGTTGTACAGCGTCCACCAGGACAGCGGTCCCCACAGCGTCAGCGCGGCCGACAGCGCGGCGTTGAACACGAAGAAACCCACCCAGACCCAGGTGACCTTGCGCGTATACGGGATCGCGGCGGCGGGCAGGTCGGGCTCGGTCGCGCGGGCGATGCGTTCCACCATGGGCGGACCGGCGACGAGGCTGAGGCCGAAGGCGAGCAGCAGCAGCAGGCTGATGAGGGTCGGATACCAGCGCAGCAGGGCGGATTCGCCGCTCATCGCGAGCAGCGCGCAATAGGCCAGCGCCGCGCCCAGCATCCAGCGGCCGCTGGTTTCCCGCCACAGGAACGGCGCCCGCAGCAGCCACGCCGCCGCGAGCAGCAGCGCGAACAGCCATGGCGGGATGGCCGTCATGCCGAAGTAGACCAGGAACGGATACAGCGCGCCGATCAACGGCAACAGGATGGAGCCGGGTTTCATGGTGTCGCCGCTGGGAGCATCGATCGCGTGGGGCCGTGTCGCCCGTGGGTCAGCAGGCGAGAGGATGCCATTGTCGGCTGCAAAAAGCGCGAGCCCGGGAGTTTCGGGCCCGCGTCTGCGGGCTCGGGATCCTGCCTGGGTTGAACCTCAAGCTGGCAGGACATGCGCGAACGGTGCGCGGGCCGATCGCTTTCCCGATCCTGCGAGCCGGCGTCCGTTCAGCCGGCAGTGCCGTCGACGTCGGCAAGAGCCGCTTCGGAATCCGGCCGGCTCGCCGGCACCAGCAGCGCGGTGAAGCCTATGCCCAGCAGCAGGGTGAGCCCGAAGTCGCGCAGCGCGGGCAGCGAACTCAGCGACAGCAGGCCGAAGGAAAGCAGGGCGGTGAGGGCGGAGAGCAGCACGCTGGCATACATCGCGCCGGGGCGGTCGGCGGTGTGCGGTTCGCCTTCGTGCAGGAACACCGCGTAGTTCGCACCCACGCCCAGCACCAGCATCAGCGCCATCCAGTGGAACAGGGTCAGCGGCTGGCCGAGGTAGCCAAGCGCGGCGAGGGTGAGCGCGATGCCGAGCACCGGCGGCGCCAGCACGCGCGGTGCGCGCCGCCAGCCGTAGCGCCAGCCGAACACCGGCACGATCAGCAACACCGCGGCGAGCAGCCACATGCTGGCGTAGTTGCGGTAGCGGCCGAACAGACTGGACACGCTGGCCGGCTTGTCCACCAGTTGCACGCCGGGCAGGCCGTCGGCGGCGTGTGCGAGCAGCGCATCGCTTCCGTCGCCTTGCGGCAGCACCAGCGAGGCGCAGCCTTGCGCATCGCAGCCCATCCACAACTGGCGGAACGGCGTGGACAGCGGCGTCTTCAGCCAGGCGTCCAGTTGCAGCGGCGTGCCGGGCCACGCGGCGAGCCAGGCGTCGATGGCCTTGGCGCGGAACCCTGCATCGACCAGCGTCTGGCGCAGGCGTGCGGGATCGTCGAACAGGCGTGCGAGCAGGGCGTGGTCGTGCGCCTGGCGCGCCGGCGAAGGCACCATGCCGGCCAGGCCCAGCCAGCCTTCCAGCTTGCCGTCGTCGACCAGTGCCTGCAGGCGCGTTTCCAGTGCTTCTTCGCGCTGCAGGGTCTGTTCGCCGTCCTTGCCTTGCACCAGGTAGAACTGGCTGTTGTTGCCGAGACCGGTGATCTCGCGGATCTGCGCTTCCTGCGTGGTGAGCGTGGCAGGCTGGGCGATCAGGCGATGCACGTCGTCGTCGTGGCGCAAATGCAGCCAGCCGGGCAGCGCGACCAGCAGCAACAGCAGTGCCACCAGAGCGCCGCGCCAGCCGTGTGCCGGCGTGGCCAGCGCGTGTTGCAAGGCACGTGCGCCGCGCACCAGTGCAGGCGTCATCGGTTTTGACGGACGCTGCAGCAGCGCGGGCAGCAGCCAGAACACGCTGAGGCAGGCGGCGCTCATGCCGCCGATGGCGAACACCGCCATCTGGCGCAGCGCGGGAAAGGGCACCAGCCCCAGCAGCGCATAACCCAGCAGCGAGGTGGCGAGCGCCATCAGCAGGGCGGGGCGCACCTGGCGCAAGCCGGCACCGGCCTGCCAGTGCGCGCCGGCGTTCGCGCGCGCGCTCAGGTACTGGATCGAATAGTCCACCGCCTCGCCCAGCAGCGCGGCGCCGAACACCAGGGTGAGCAGGTAGATCTTGCCGAACACCAGCAGCGTGAGCGTGGTGGCCGCAAGCACGCCCAGCGCAGTGGAGAGGAAGGCCAGCAGCAGCGGCCCGGGCGAGCGGAACACGCCGAGCAGCAGCAGGGCGATGCCGATCGAGGAGATCCAGCCCACCATGTGCACGTCGCGCTCCGCGCCGGCGCGCGCGGCGGCGGCGTAGAACACCGCGCCGGTGTGCAGCACCCGGGTGCCGGGGTAGTCGCGTGCGATCTGCGCTTCGCCCACGTGCAGCGCGCCCAGCGCACGGCGCTGCACGTCGTCGTCGTAGGAGGAGCCGTCCAGCGCGGCGGTGACCAACACCCAGGTGGTGTCGTCGCGATGGGCGACCAGCAGGTCGTCTTCCGGCAGCAGGGGCGAGCGGCTCCACGGCTGCTGCGCCAGCCAGTGCTGCAGCCAGCCGAAGGGATCGTCGGCCAGCGGCACGCCCACGCCGGTGATGAAGGGTTCGTTGAGCCGTTGCGCCAGTGCCCCGGCGGCGGCGTAGCCAGGCTGTGCCAAGGCGTCGCGGTCGGCGTCGGCGAGCAGCCAGTTGCGGTGCGCGAGATAGGGGGCCAGCAATTGCTGCAGGTCGAACGGCGGCAGTTCGGCGGTCACCGAAGCGAACACCTTGTGCGCGGCCAGCGCCTTGCCCAGCGCGCGGGCGGCGTCCTTGGCGCGCGTGTCGTCTTCGTTTTCCACCAGCAACACCATGCGGTCGCCGTTGGCATGGGCCAGCCGCTCCACCGCGGCTTCGGCCAGCGGGTTCTGTTCGGTGGCCGGCAGCATGGCCAGCAGGTCGGTCTGGATCGGCAGCGGGCCGCGGCCGAACAGCAGGTAGGCCGCCAGCGCCGCCACCAGCACGGCGGCAACGGCGAACAGCCCGGCGCGCAGCTTCAGCGTGCGTGGCGTCATGGCTGGCCCAGCGCGCGCTTTTCCAGCGCGGTCAATGCGCCGGCGTCGCGGGTGTGGGCAAAGCGGATCTCGGTGCGGGCACCGTCCTGCATCGCGATGGTGATGCCTTGCAGGTAGTCGTTGCCCTCCAGGCTGATGCTTCCCAGCACGCGCGCCACGCGTTCCTGCCTGGGCACGAAGTGCAGCGTCCAGTCCGCGGGCGTGCCGCTGGCCTGGACGTCGAACTGGCGCAGCGCCTCGTCCACCTTGCCGCCCAGCATGCCTTGCAGCATCTGCGAGACCTGGCTGACGCCGCGCTCGCTGCGCACGGGACGGGCAGCGCCGTCCGTGTCGATGCGCGCGGTGCGGCTGCCGGTGAGCGCGAGGGTTTCCTGGTAGGGCGAGGCGGTCTGCCACAGCATGCCGTGGCCCAGCACGAACAACAGCCGGCCTTCGCTGACCTGCGGCTTGTCCAGCGCGGGGTTGCTTCGGGTCTGGGTGAAGTCGGCGCGCACGGCCGCGTGCCGGCCCAGTTCGGCCAGCACGTTCTGCAGCAGCGGCTGGTCCGCCTGCGCACGGGCGAGGGGCGCGAGGCAGCACAGCAACAGCAGGAGCATCAGGCGACGCATGCATTTTCTCCGTGGCGTCCCGGCAGTGTCGGGCAAGCGGACGATATTTTGAACAACGTCGTCCAAATGAAGAGACCGCCTTGCGGCGGTCTCTTGCGGCAGCGCGTACGGAATCGCCTCACTGGCCGCGCATGCGGCCCTGGAAGCGGGTGCCGCCGTTGCCCATGTGCGGCAGCTTGATCTTGCCGATGGCGCTGATGCGCTCTTCGGCGAGACGGTCGGCGGCCTTGTAGGTGGGCACGTTCTGGGTCTTGCTGATCTCGAAGATGCGGCCGAGGTTGTGGTAGATCGTGCGCATCATGCGCATGGCGCGCTCGCGGTTGTAGCCGTCGATCTCCAGCGACACGTTCATCACGCCGCCCGCGTTCACCGCGTAGTCGGGGGCGTACAGCACGCCGCGGCGCTGCAGTTCGTCGCCGATGGCGTCGGTGGCGAGCTGGTTGTTGGCCGCGCCGCAGATGATCTTCGCCTTGATGCGGTCGATGGTCTGTTCGTTGACGGTTCCGCCCAGCGCGCAGGGGCTGTAGACGTCGGCGTCCACGTCGTAGATGTCGTCCAGGGCCACGGCTTCGCAGCCCAGCTCGTCGACGCAGCGCTGCACGGCGTCCTTGTTGATGTCGGTGACGAACACCTTGGCGCCCTGTTCGCGCAGCAGCTTGATGAACTCGCTGCCCACGTGGCCGCAGCCCTGCACCGCGAAGCTGTACTTGCCGACGTCCTCGTTGCCGTGCTTGAAGTGCAGCGCGGCCATCAGGCCCTGCAGGGTGCCGAACGCGGTGAACGGCGAAGGGTCGCCCGAGCCGCCGTGCACCTGGTGCACGCCGGTGACGTACTCGGTCTCGCGGAACACGTGTTCCATGTCGTTGACGTCGATGCCCACGTCCTCGGCGGTGATGTAGCGGCCGTTGAGCGAGTTGACGAAGCGGCCGAACGCGCGGAACAGCGCCTCGGACTTGTCCCTGGACGGATCGCCGATGATCACCGCCTTGCCGCCGCCCAGGTTCAGGCCGGCCACGGCGTTTTTGTAGGTCATGCCGCGCGACAGGCGCAGCACGTCGTTCACGGCTTCCTGCTCGGTCTTGTACGGCCACATGCGCAGGCCGCCCAACGCGGGGCCCAGCACCGTGTTGTGGATCGCGATGATGGCCTTGAGGCCGGCGTCCTTGTTGTGGCAGAAGACGACTTCCTCGTGACCCGTGTTGGCGATGGTTTCGAAAATCATTGGTACGGCGACTCCATGGAAAGATGCCCCAGGCATCAATGGATGGCGGCATCGCAGCGATGGCCGCCGGGGAACAGCAACTGCGGAAATGCATCGCCCCGGACAGCCCGGCGCGATGTACCTAGTCCGCCATTGTAGTACGCCCCTCGCTGCGAGCCGTGCCGCGACGCAGCAGGCGGGGTGGCGAATGCGTGGCCGCAGATCGGTTCCCGTCCGCCCGGTGCTTTCGCGCCAAAACGCTGTTGATGGAGCGTGGTGTGCGCTTGCGCTGTCGTGCAGCGGATTGCCGGTGGCGGTGCAGGGCGTTCCTTGCATCGAGCATGCGCCTGCAACGAAAAAGGCCACCCTTGCGAGGTGGCCTAAATCGTTGAATCTATTGGTGGGCGGTACAAGGATCGAACTTGTGACACCTGCCGTGTGAAGGCAGTGCTCTACCGCTGAGCTAACCGCCCGCCGGAAGCGCGCAACTATACGGGGCGGGCGCTGTCAGGTCAACCGCGGCGGGGCACTCGCGTAGAATGCCGGCTCCCCCATCGAGCGGTTCCCGCCATGTCACACCTCATCGATCATGTCCTGCAGGCGCTGGGGCAGTTCCATTTCACGACGTGGAAGGTGGTCGGCCTTGCCGGCACGCTGCTGTTCACCGCGCGCTGGTTCGTGCAGTTCTACGCCACCCGCAAGCATCGGAAAGTGGTGGTGCCGATGATGTTCTGGTACCTGTCGGTGAGCGGAAGCGCGCTGACCCTGGCGTACTTCGTCTGGGGCAAGAACGATTCGGTGGGCATCATCCAGACGGCGTTCCCGATGCTGGTGTCGATCTACAACGTGATCGCCCACCTGCGCGAGCACCGGAAGGAGACGGTGGTGCCGGGCGGCCCGGAAGAGAGCTGAGCGTTCACTCCGGGTCGTAGTCGAGGTTGGAAGCCAGCCAGCGCTCGGCTTCCTCGCGGGTCCAGCCCTTGCGCTTCGCGTAATCCTCCACCTGTTCGCGGCTGAGCCGGCCGACCACGAAGTACTGGCTGCCGGGGTGCGAGAAGTACCAGCCCGACACCGCCGCGGCGGGATACATCGAGAAGCCTTCGGTGAGTTCGATGCCGGCGTTCCTGGTGGCGTCGAGCAGGCGGAACAGCGTGGTCTTCTCGGTGTGGTCGGGGCAGGCGGGGTAGCCGGGGGCGGGGCGGATGCCCTGGTATTGCTCCGCGATCAGCGCGTCGTTGTCTAGCGTTTCGTCGGGTGCATAGCCCCAGAACTCGCGGCGCACGCGCTGATGCATGCGCTCGGCGAAGGCTTCGGCGAGGCGGTCGGCCAGGGCCTTGAGGATGATCGATGAGTAGTCGTCGAACTCGGCGCGGAAGCGCTCCAGGTGTTCCTCGATGCCAAGGCCCGCGGTGACCGCGAAGCCGCCGATCCAGTCGGGCTTGCCGAAGGGCTTCGGCGCGATGAAATCGGCGAGGCAGAAGTCGGGGCGTTCGGCGGGCTTGTCGGCCTGCTGGCGCAGGTGGTGCAAGGTGGCGAGCGGTTGCGTGCGTGCAGCGTCGGCGTAGATCTCCACGTCGTCGCCGATGTTCGCGGCCGGCCAGAAGCCGATCACCGCGCGGGCCTTCAGCCACTTCTCGGCGACGACCTTGTCCAGCATCTTCTGCGCGTCGGCGAACAGTTCGCTGGCCTGCGCGCCGACCACCTCGTCGGTAAGGATGGCGGGGTAGTGGCCGGCGAGCTCCCAGGCCTGGAAGAACGGCGTCCAGTCGATCGTCTCGCGCAGCTCGGCGAGGCTGTAGTCGTCGAACACGGTGATGCCGGGCTTGAGCGGTTGCGGCGGTGCGTAGCTGGCCCAGTCGCAGGCGAAGCGCTGGCCGCGGGCGTGTTCCAGCGTCACCAGCTTCTTGCCGGGGCCGCGGTGCCTGTGGCGTTCGCGGATCTCGGCGTATTCGGCGCGCACCTTGGCGAGGAAGCCGTCGACCAGGTCCTTCGACACCAGCGACTGCGCCACGCCCACGGCGCGCGAGGCGTCCTTCACCCACACGCAGGCGGTGCCGTAGTTCGGCTCGATCTTGATCGCGGTGTGCGCGCGCGAGGTGGTGGCGCCGCCGATCAGCAGCGGGATGGAGAAGTTCTGCCGCTTCATCTCCTTGGCGACGTGGGCCATTTCCTCCAGCGAAGGCGTGATCAGGCCGGAGACGCCGATCATGTCCGCGTTCTCCGCGATCGCGGTGTCGAGGATCTTCTGCGCCGGCACCATCACGCCGAGGTCGACCACCTCGAAGTTGTTGCAGGCGAGCACCACGCCGACGATGTTCTTGCCGATGTCGTGCACGTCGCCCTTGACCGTGGCCATCACGATCTTGCCGTTGGACTTTCCGGTGTCGCCGCTGCGCTTCTTTTCCTCGTCCATGAAGGGCAGCAGGTAGGCCACCGCCTTCTTCATCACGCGGGCGGATTTCACCACCTGGGGCAGGAACATCTTGCCGGCGCCGAACAGGTCGCCGACCACGTTCATGCCGTCCATCAGCGGGCCTTCGATCACGTCCAGCGTGCGCGTGACGGTCTGGCGCACTTCCTCGGTGTCGTCCACCACGTACTGGTCGATGCCGTGCACCAGCGCGTGTTCCAGCCGCTTGCGCACCGGCAGTTCGCGCCAGGCCAGCGCGTTCGTGTTGTCCTGTTCGCGCGCGCCCTTCTTGTGCTTCTCGGCGATCTCCATCAGCCGCTCGGTGGCGTCGGCGCGGCGGTTCAGCACCACGTCTTCCACGCGTTCGCGCAGCTCGGGCTCCAGTTCGTCGTAGATCGCGAGCTGGCCGGCGTTGACGATGCCCATGTCCATGCCCGCCTTGATGGCGTGGTACAGGAACACGCTGTGGATCGCCTCGCGCACGGTGTCGTTGCCGCGGAAGGAGAACGACACGTTGGAGACGCCGCCGGAGAGGTGCGACAGCGGGTAGCGCTTCTTCAGCTCCTTCGCCGCCTCGATGAAGTTCACCGCGTTGTCGGCGTGCTCCTCGATGCCGGTGGCGATGGGGAAGATGTTGGAGTCGAAGATGATGTCTTCGGGCGGGAAGCCGATCTTCTCGGTGAGCAGCTTGTAGGAGCGCTCGCAGATTTCCAGGCGGCGCGCCACGGTGTCGGCCTGGCCCTGTTCGTCGAACGCCATCACCACGGTGGCGGCGCCGTAGCGCAGGATTTTCCTGGCCTGGTCGAGGAACACCTCCTCGCCTTCCTTCAGCGAGATGGAGTTCACCACGCCCTTGCCCTGCAGGCAGCGCAGGCCGGCCTCGATCACGCTCCAGCGCGAGGAGTCGACCATCACCGGGATGCGCGCGATGTCGGGCTCGGCGGCGATCAGGTTGAGGAACTTCACCATCGCCGCCTCGGCGTCGAGCAGGCCCTCGTCCATGTTCACGTCGAGGATCTGCGCGCCGCTCTCCACCTGCTGGCGCGCGACTTCCACCGCTTCGTCGTAGCGGTCTTCCTTGATCAGCTTCTTGAACTTCGCGGAGCCGGTGACGTTGGTGCGCTCGCCCACGTTGACGAACAGCAGGTCGGGCGTGATGACCAGCGGTTCGAGGCCGGAGAGACGGGTGTGGCGGGTGTTCATGGTGACTTTCTTGTGTGGGTCATCTCTCCGCGTCGGAGAGGTGACTGAAGTGAAGAGCGGCAGTGCGCCGTGTGGCGGAGCGGAGCGTGTGCGGGGAGGGTTCCAGTGCCAGCACGGCCCCTCATCCCGGCCCTCTCCCCGAAGGGGAGAGGGAGATGGGCGGGGGTGTTCACGCGGCTTCCCGCTTTTCGCCGGGCAGCGCGCGTGGCGGGCAGTCGCGCACGGCTTCCGCGATCGCCTTGATGTGTGCCGGCGTGGTGCCGCAGCAGCCGCCGACGAGGTTGAGCAGGCCGTCGCGGGCGAAGCCGGCGATCACGCCGGCCATGTGCTCGGGCGTCTCGTCGTATTCGCCGAAGGCGTTCGGCAGGCCGGCGTTTGGGTGGGTGCTGACGCGGCTGTCGGCGATGTCGGCCAGCACCTGGATGTGCGGGCGCAGGTCGTCCGCGCCCAGCGCGCAGTTGAAGCCCACCGACAATGGCCGCGCATGACTCACGGCGTAGTAGAACGCCTCGGCGGTCTGGCCCGAGAGCGTGCGCCCGGAGCGGTCGGTGATGGTGCCGGAGATCATCACCGGCAGGCGCGCGCCGCGTTCCACGAACAGCGTGTCGATCGCGTACAGCGCGGCCTTGGCGTTCAGGGTGTCGAAGATCGTTTCCACCATGAGGATGTCGGCGCCGCCGTCGATCAGGCCGCTGGCGGATTCGGTGTAGTTGCGCGCCAGCTCCTCGAACGTGACGTTGCGGAAGCCGGGATCGTTGACGTCGGGCGACAGCGAGGCGGTGCGGCTGGTGGGGCCGAGCACGCCGATCGCGAAGCGCGGCTTGTCGGGCGTCAGCGCGGTGAACTTGTCGCAGGCGGCGCGGGCCAGCCGGGCGCCTTCCAGGTTCAGTTCGTGCGCGAGATGCTCCAGCTTGTAGTCGGCCTGGCTGATGCGGGTGGAATTGAAGGTGTTGGTTTCCACCAGGTCGGCGCCGGCTTCGAGGTAGGCCTCGTGCACGCCGCGGATGATCGCCGGCTGGGTCAGCGTGAGCAGGTCGTTGTTGCCCTTGAGGTCGCAGCCGGGGTGGTCATGGGCATGGCCGTCGTGATGGTGCCCGTGAGCGTGCGCACCATCGTGGCCGTGCTCGAAACGCTCGCCGCGGAAGCCGGCTTCGTCCAGCCGATGGCCTTGCAGCATGGTGCCCATGCCGCCGTCGAGGATGAGGATGCGTCGGGCGAGCGCGGCTTCGAGCAGCGCGACGCGTTCGGGGTGCAACCAGGGCAGGGTGCTCATCGGTGGTTTCTCACTTGTTCTTCTGCGCGAGCAGGCTGATGACTTCGAAATGCGGCGCCTTGCGTTCGCGGCTGATGCGGTCGCAGCTGAGCACCTGCAGGCGCGCGGCGGTCGCGCAGTCCCGCAGTTCCTCCTCGGTGAAGCCGAGGTTGCGGTGGTCGAACGGTTCCACGGCGGCGCGGTGGTCGTGCTTGCCCAGCGTCACCGCGAGCAGGCGGCCGCCGGGGCGCAGCAGGCGCGCGGCCTCGGCCACCGCCTGGGCGGGGCGCTCGGCGTAAGTGAGCGCATGCAGCATCAGCACGAGGTCGAACCGGCGTTCGCCAAGGTCGAGCGCATGCATGTCGCCCTGGCGCACTTCGACGTTGGGGAATGCCTCCAGGCGCTTTGCGGCGGCCTCGACCACGCGATCGCTGGAATCCACGCAGACGATGGAGTGCGCGTGCGGCGCCAGCAGCTCGGCGGTGATGCCATCGCCGGAAGCGATGTCCAGCACGTCGCCGGTGCCCAGCAGCTGCAGCAGCGCGCGCGCCAGGGTCTCCCAGGTACGGCCGGGCGAGTAGTGGCGCTCCATGTCGCCGGCCACGGTATCGGCCCAGCCGGCGGCGCGGGCGCGGTTGGCGAGCACGGCGGGCAGGCGGGCGGTGTCTTCGCGCAGCAGGGCGTCGTCGATGTTCTCGCGCAGGGAGGCGATCAGCGCATGCTGGTGTTCGTCGCCCTCGCTGTTGGCGCGGTAATAGGCGGAGACGCCGGCACGGCGGTCGCGCACCAGCCCGGCCTCCTTCAGCTTGGCCAGATGGGTGGACACGCGCGGCTGCGCCAGGTGCAGCACCGCGGCCAGTTCGGCCACGGTGAGCTCCTCGCCTTCGAGCAGGGCCAGCAGGCGCACCCGGGTGGGATCGGCGAGCAGGCGCAGCACGCTGGAGGCAGTGGCGAGGTCCATGGCTATCCTTTCATCGCGATAAAGCGATGCAAAGGTAGGGCGCGGGCGCGGAATCGTCAAGGGCAAGGCGCTGTCGCCCTTGCCGCGCCGGAGTGCGAATGACGAAAGCGGTGTTCTGCTGCACCCGCACAAGGCGCTGCGGCCAACCCGGCTAAAATGAGCGGCTTTTCATCATCATTTCGTCACCGGAGTCCCCCATGGATTTCAGCTTTACCGAAGACCAGTTGTCGATCCAGTCCATTGCCCGCGACTTTGCCCAGAAGCGCATCGCGCCGGTGGCGGCGGAGCTGGATGCCAGGGGCGAGTTTCCGCTGGACAACATCCGCGAGATGGGCCAGCTCGGCCTGATGGGCATCGAGGTGCCGCACGAGTACGGTGGCGCCGGCATGGACACGGTGGGCTACGTGCTGGCGATGATCGAGATCGCCGCCGCCGACGCCGCCACCTCGACCGTGATGAGCGTGAACAACTCGCTGTTCTGCAACGGCATCCTCAAGCACGGCACCGAGGCGCAGAAGCAGAAGTACGTGCGCGCGATCGCGCAGGGCGAGGCGATCGGCGCCTATGCGCTCACCGAGCCGCAGTCCGGTTCCGATGCCTCGGCCATGCACACGCGGGCTTCGAAGAACGCGGACGGCGACTGGGTGATCAACGGCAAGAAGAGCTGGATCACCTCCGGCCCGGTGTGCCGCTACATCGTGCTGTTCGCGATCACCACGCCAGGCATCGGCGCCAAGGGCGTGTCCGCGTTCGTCATCGACACGCAGAAGCCGGGCTTCCACGCCGGCAAGACCGAGCCGAAGCTGGGCATCCGCGCCTCGGCCACCTGCGAGATCGAGTTCACCGACTACGTGTGCCCGAAGGACGACCTGCTGGGCCAGGAAGGCAAGGGCTTCTCCATCGCGATGGGCGTGCTCGACGCGGGCCGCATCGGCATCGCCTCGCAGGCGGTGGGCCTTGCCCGCGCCGCGTACGAGGCCACACTGCAGTGGGCGCGCGACCGCAAGGCCTTCGGCCACCCCATCGGCAGCTTCCAGATGACCCAGGCGAAGATCGCCGACATGAAGTGCAAGCTCGACGCCGCCACCCTGCTCACGCTGCGCGCGGCCTGGGCCAAGGGCGAGGCCGAGAAGAACGGCGGCCGCTTCGGCACCGAGGCCTCCGTCGCCAAGCTGGTCGCCTCCGAGGCGGCGATGTGGATCGCCCACCAGGCCGTGCAGATCCACGGCGGCATGGGCTACTCCAAGGAAATGCCGCTGGAGCGCTACTTCCGCGACGCCAAGATCACCGAGATCTACGAAGGCACCAGCGAGATCCAGCGCATCGTGATCGCGCGCAACGAGACCGGCCTGCGCTGAGCCGGCAGCCGGGGCGCCCAAGCAAAAAGGCCGGGATCCTTGCGGATCCCGGCCTCGTTTCCAGAGTCTGGATGTTGCTCAGAACTTCTGGATGTAACGCACGTAGAAGTAACGGTCGATGTCCAGCGCCGGGTCGTAGTACGAGGCGCTGCTGTTGGTCACCGTGTAGGTGATCGGGCGCTTCTTGTTGAACACGTTGTTCACGCCGACCTGGACGTTGGCGTTCCACGGGGTGTCGTAGCGGAACTGCACGTCGTGGAACACGATCGCACCCTTGCGGTTGGCACCGGTGCCCCAGTTCTTGCCCTCGTAGTTCGGCTGGTTGCACTCGACGTCCGCTTCCCAGCATTGGTCGCGGAACGCGCCGTAGTAGCGCAGGCCCCAGGATGCGCCGAAGTCGCCCATCGACCAGTCCACGCCCGCATTGATGCGCCAGCGCGGCAGGCTCCAGGTGCCGGCATAGCCGACGACGTCGGCGTCAGACGAGCTCTGGGTGTTGTAGGCGCTCAGGTAGTTCGCATCGAAGTTGACGCCGAACTTGCCATAGCCGAACTCCGGCAGGCGGTAGTGCGCGCCGAAGTCCCAGCCTTCCGTGGACAGCATGCCGGTGTTGATGTTGCCGCGGTTCAGGCCAACCACCTGGCCCGTGCCCGGGTCGCGACCGAACTGGCTGCAGAAGGTGGTGGAATTCGCCAGGTAGCACTGGTTGAGCACGTAGTTGGCGCTGATGGACGTGATCACGTTGGTGATCTTGATGTTGTACCAGTCGGCGTTCAGGTCCAGCCCCGGCACCCACTGCGGGCTGTACACGATGCCCGCGGTCTTGCTGACGCTCTTTTCCGGGGTCAGGTCCGCATTGCCCACGCCCGAGTTGAACGCCGTGGTGCCCTGCTGGTCGCGCGCGGTGACCGGCAGGCCGGTCGTGCCGATCTGGCGGAAGTTCGCGGGCAGGCCCTGGGCCGCGCACTTCGCGGCCACGCCGGCATCGGTCGCTGCCGCACCGAAGCGCGTGTCGCACGGGTCGGTGTAGTAGTCGAACGTCTGCGAGCCGCCGCCGGAAACGTCGTCCAGGGTCGGGGCGCGGAAACCTTCCGCGTAGGTGCCGCGAACCAGCAGGTCGCTGATCGGCTTCCACTGGAAGCTGTACTTGTTGTTGGTGGTGCTGCCGAAGTTGCTGTAGTGCGAATAACGGCTGGCGACGTCGATCGACAGCAGCTTCGCGCCCGGCAGGTCCTTCAACAGGGGAACGTTGAGCTCCACGTACCCTTCGTTGATGGTGTAGTTGCCGTAGGTGGCGCCGGCGGCCAGGTCGGTGGTCTTGCCGGAGCTGGCGAGCTGGTCGGGAATGGCGAAACCGCTGACCTTGCGATGCTCGTAACCTGCGGCGAAGCCGACCTCGCCCGCGGGCAGGTCGAACAGGCCACCGGTGATGTTGGCGGTGTATTCCTTGGAGATGCTCTGCAGCGTGGCCTGGCTAAGGCTGTTGATGTACTTGAGTGCTTCCGGCGTGGAGGCCGACGGGCCGCCGAGGATGTCGAACGGCACGCACGAGCTGAACGCGATCGGGTTGGCCGCGGTCCCGCACTGCACCTGGCCGGCGGAGTTCAGGAACGAGGGGCCCAGCGCCTGCTTCAGGTTCAGCAGGTTGAGGTTGCCCGAGCCGTACTCGACCACGTCGTACTTGTTGTAATTGGTGCCGACGTCCCAGTTCCAGGTCCGGCTGCCCACCTCGAAGTAGCCTTCGAAACCGGCGTCGAAGTGGTACGACTTGACGTTGTTCTTGGTGACGCGGGGCAGTTCGGTGATGCGACGGGCAAAGTACAGGTCCTGGCCGAGCGGGTTGTAGTAGCTCCCGCCGCTGAGATAGACCGGATTGGTGGCCTGGGTCAGGCTGTTCAGCGGGTAACCTGCCACCTGACGGGTATTGTCGCGCTCGGCGTACATGCCGGTCGCGCGGAACGTGACGTACTGGTTGATGTCGTAGCGACCGGTGGTGAAGATGGACTTCAGCTCGTTGGGGCCGGCCATCTGCATCTGCTGGGTGGGGTTGTACAGATCGTCGATGGTTTGCCCGGTGTGGTAGTTGGCGGGGTCGCGCGAATCCGCACCGACGCCCACGCCGTTCCACGTACCGGTGTGGTTGATGACGTGACGGGGGCCGGTCCCGCCGCCCGTGGCATTGAGCAACTGGTAGTAGCCCCAGGGGCTGGTGCCGCTCAGGCCGTCCTCGGCGTGGTTCGGGCCGTAGGTATAGCTGGTGGCGTTGCGCTTCTTCGCCCAGACGGCGCCTTCCTTGGTGTAGTTGGCGCCGAACACCAGCGAGGCCTTGTCGTTGCCGCCGCCCAGGGTGAACGAATAGGCGTCCTTGGTGCCGTCGCCCTGCTGGTTCTGGCCGTAGTAGGCCGAGGCTTCGGCGCCTTCATAGCGGTCTTTCAGGATGATGTTGACGACGCCCGCGATGGCATCGGAGCCGTAGAGCGAGGACGCGCCGTCCTTCAGGATGTCGATGCGCTCGATCAGCGCCGACGGGATCGTGGACAGGTCGGTGAAGCCGGCCAGGCTGGTGGCCCAGCGCTTGCCGTTGACCAGCACCAGGGTGCGCTGCTCGCCCAGGTTGCGGATGTTGATGTACTGGCCGCCCTGCTCGGGGTTGGAAGTGAGCACGCCCGCCTTGCTGAAGGTCTGGGAGCCGGCCACCGTGAGGTTGGCCAGGATGTCGCCGACGCTGACCAGGCCGGTCTTCTGGATGTCGGCCTGGGTCACGGTGAACACCGGCTGGGCGGTTTCCACGTCCACGCTGTGGATGCGCGAGCCGGTGACCGTCACGGCCGAAAGTTCCTTGGCCTTGGTCTGGCTCGGCGCCTGGTCGCTCTGGGCGTCCTGGGCGAAGGCGGTGACGCTGAACAGGCCGATGCTCAGGCCCAGGCTGGCGGCCAGGGCAGTGCGGCGGAAGCGGAACAACTTGGTGTTGTGTGGATGCATGATTCGTAACTCCCCGTTCTCGATGTGGACCAGATCGCTCCGGGCCGGTTGAAACAAGGCCTTGGCGCAATGCACGTCGCCGGGCCGCTTCCTCGCGGCAGCCTGGGGGTACCCGGCTGCCCGATTCCCGCGATCAGGCCTTGGTTATTGCTGAGCGATGTGTGAGGTTTTACGAACGTAGCGTAAGAATTACCGTACGTCAACGTTTTTATAACATGCCATGGATGAAAGTTTTTCTTTCTTATCATGGACATCGCACTTCAAGATCGAGAAACTTGCGAAGTATTCGTAAGCTATGGCGACACAGACAAAAGGCCCCGACCTGGGGTCGGGGCCTTTTGTCTGTGTCGCTTGAGGAGCGGTTATGAGCTCTGCTTCACTCCCATCCCGGGCCGGCTAGGGCCTGGGATTGGAGTCGAACGGCTGCATGCCCGTGCCGGTGGCCGGATGGGCCTTGCCGTCGCCGTCCAGCTTGTCGCCCAGCAGGCGCCGCACCACGATGTAGAACACCGGGATCAGCAGCACGCCGAGGAAGGTGGCGAACAGCATGCCGCCGATCACGCCGGTGCCGATGCCGTGGCGTGAATTCGCGCCCGCGCCGGTGGAGACGAACAGCGGGAACACGCCCAGGATGAAGGCCAGCGAGGTCATCAGGATGGGGCGCAGTCGCAGGCGGGCCGCGTCGATGGTGGCCTCGCGCAGCGTGCGCCCGGCCTGCTGCTCGGCCACCGCGAATTCCACGATCAGGATCGCGTTCTTCGCGGCCAGGCCGATCACCGTGACCAGGCCGATCTTGAAGAAGATGTCGTCGGGCAGCCCGCGCAGCATGGTGAACACCACCACGCCCAGCAGGCCCAGCGGCACCACCAGCAGCACCGACACCGGGATCGACCAGCTCTCGTACAGCGCGGCCAGCGCCAGGAACACGATGAAGATGGACAGCACCATCAGCAGCGTGGCGGCGTTGCCGGAGAGGATTTCCTGGTAGGACTGGCCGGTCCAGTCGTAGCCGTAGCCCTTGGGCAGATCGTTGGTGACGATCTTCTGCATCTCGTTCATCGCCTCGCCCGAGGCGCGGCCCGGGGCCGGCGAGCCCACGATTTCCACCGCGGAGTAGCCGTTGTAGCGGGTCAGCGCGGGCGAACCCATGGCCCACTTCGGGTGCACCACGTTGGAGAGCGGGATCATCGCCGACGTGCCGTCGCCGTTCTTCTGCGTGCTGCTGGGCGAGAAGAAATGCTGCAGCGCGCTGGGACCCATGCGGTAGGGCGCATCGGCCTGCATGATCACGCGCTTCACGCGGCCGCCGTAGGTGAAGTCGTTCACGTACACCGGCGCCAGCATCAGGCTGACCGCGTTGTACACGTCGCTGACCGACAGGCCCATCGACTGCGCCTGCACGCGATCCACGTCCAGGTTCAGCTGCGGCGAATCCTCCAGCGAATTCGGGCGCACGCCGGTGAGCACCGGGTCCTGGCTGGCCTTGCCCAGCAGCATGTTGCGCGCCTGGGTAAGCGCGTCGCGGCCCAGGCCGGCGCGATCCTGCAGGTACATGTCGAAGCCGCCGAACTGGCCCAGGCCCTGCACGGTGGGGATGTTCGCCACGAAGATGCGCGCATCGTGGATCTGGAACAGCTGCATGTTCGCGCGCTGGATGAACTCCATGGCGGTGACGTCGCGTTTGGCCCAGTCCTTCAGCTTGATGAAGGCCATGCCGGCATTCTCGCCGGAGCCGATGAAGCTGAAGCCGGTCACCTGCAGCACGCCTTCCACCGCCGGGTCCTTGCCCAGGATGGTGCGCATCTGCGCCATCACCTCGTTCGTGCGCTGCTTGGTGGCGCCCGGCGGCAACTGGATGACGGACAGTGCGTAGCCCTGGTCCTCCTCGGGCAGGAAGCTGCCGGGCAGGCGGGTGTAGAGGAAGCCGGCGAGGATCGCCACCAGCACGAACACCATCATCCAGCGCGGCGCATGCTTCACCGCGCTGCCGACGTGGCCGGTATAGGTCTTCGTGGTCCACTCGAAGAAGTCGTTGAACTTGCGGAAGACGATGTTCTTCTTCTTGTGGTGCTCCGGCTGCAGGAAGCTGGCGCACAGCGCCGGCGTGAACGACAGCGCGAGGAAGGCCGAGAACAGCATCGACACCGCGATCGTCAGCGCGAACTGCTTGTAGATGATGCCCGAGGCGCCCGGCTGCAGCGCCGAGGGTACGAACACCGCCGCCAGCACCACGGTGATCGCCACCACCGCGCCGGTGATCTGGCCCATCGCCTTGCGCGTGGCCTCCTTCGGCGGGAGGTTTTCCTCGGTCATGATGCGTTCGACGTTCTCGATCACCACGATCGCGTCGTCCACCACGATGCCGATGGCCAGCACCATGCCGAACAGGGTGAGCTGGTTGATCGTGAAGCCCAGCACCAGCATGCCCAGGAAGGTGCCGAGCAGGGCGACCGGGATCACCAGGGTGGGGATGACGGTGGCGCGGAAGTTCTGCAGGAACAGCAGCATCACCAGGAACACCAGGACGATCGCCTCGATCAGCGTCTGCACCACCTCGTTGATGGAGATGTGCACGAACGTGGTGCTGTCGTACGGGCTGAACCAGCTGACGCCGGGCGGGAAGCTGGGAGCGAGTTCGTCCATCTTCGCGCGCACCGCGGTGGACACGTCCAGCGCGTTCGCGCCGGGCAGCAGCATGATCGCGAACGCGCCGATCGGCTTGCCGTCCCACATGGTGTCGAAACCGTAGTTGCCGGGGCCGAAGCTGATCCTCGCCACGTCGCCCAGCTTGACGGTGGTGCCGTCCGGGTTCGCGCGCAGGATGATGTTCGCGAACTGCTCCGGCGTGGTGAAGCGGCCCTCGGTGGACACCGTGGCGGTGAGGCCCTGGCCCGGAATCGCCGGATCGGCGCCCAGCGAGCCGGCGGCAAACTGCACGTTCTGCCCCTGGATGGCGGCCATCACCTGGGTCGCCGACAGGTTGTAGCCCTGCAGCTTGTCCGGGTTCAGCCAGATGCGCATCGCGTATTCGGCGCCGAACTGCTGGGTGCTGCCCACGCCGGGCACGCGCGAGATCTGGTCCAGCACCTGCGAGCCGACGATGTCGTTGAGGCGGTCGCGGTCGATGTTCGGGTTGTCCGACCTCAGCGCGATCACCATCAGGAAGCCGGCGTTGGCCTTCGCCACCACCACGCCCTGCTGGGTCACTTCGCTGGGCAGGCGCGGCGTGGCCAGCGCCACCTTGTTCTGCACCTGCACCTGGGCGATGTCGGGATCGGTGCCCGTCTCGAAGGTCAGCGTGATCTGCGCGCGGCCGTTGGCGCTCGAGGACGAGCTGAAGTACAGCAGGTGGTCGATGCCGGTGAGCTGCTGCTCGATCACCTGGGTGACGGTCTTCTCGGTGGTGTCCGCGCTGGCGCCGGGGTAGGTGGCGCTCACGGTGACCTGCGGCGGCGCGATGTTCGGGTACGACTCCACGCCCAGGTTGAGGATCGCGAGGACGCCGCCCAGCGAGATCAGGATGGCCACCACCCACGCGAAGATCGGGCGGTCAATGAAGAAACTCGGCATGATCGGACTCCGTTACTTGCCGCTGGCCGGCTTGGCGGCCGGGGCGGTGCCGCCTGCGGCGGCTTGCGGCTGCCACGGCGACGCCTTGGCCGGGCCGTCCTCATGCACGTTCTGCACGCCGGACACCACCACCTGGTCGCCGGCGGAGAGGCCGCTGGTGATCACCCAGTTGCTGCCGCTCATGCTGGCCGCGGTGACGTCGTGGCGCTTGGTCTTGCCGTCCGCGCCCACCACGAACACGTAGGCGCCCACGGTGTCGCGCAGCACGCCCTGCTGCGGGATCAGGAACACCTTGTGCTGCTCGCCCAGCTTTGCCTTGAGCGTCACGTACATGCCGGGCAGCAGGCTGTGCCCGGGATTGGGGATCTGCGCGCGCAGGTTCATCGCGCCGGTGGACGGGTCCACCGTGGCCCCGGTGAAATCCAGCGTGCCCGGTTCCGCGTAGGTGCTGCCGTCGGGCAGCGTCACCTGCACGCTGGCCTGGTTCGCCCCGGCCAGGGTCACGCCGCCGCTGGTCTGCGCCTGGCGCAGCTGCTCCATGTCCGCGACGCTCATGGTGAAGTTCACGTACAGCGGATCGATCTGGTCCACCGTGGTGAGCAGGGTGGCGGTGCCGTTGCCCACCAGCGCGCCCTCGGTCACCTGCTGCTGGCCGGCGCGGCCGTCGATCGGCGAAGTGACGCTGGCGTAGTCCAGGTTGATGCGGGCGGTCTGCACGTTGGCGCGCGCCGCCTGCACCGCGGCGGCGGCGGTGCGCTCGGTGGCCAGGGCGTTGTCGAGGTCGGACTTGGAGATGTAGCCCTTGGGCGCGAGGTCGCGCGAACGCTGCGCGTTGACCTTGGCGTTGGTGTAGGTGGCCTGCGCCTGCGCCTGCGCGGCCTGCGCCGCGGCGAGGGCCGCCTGCAGCGGGGCCGGGTCGATCTGGAACAGCAACTGCCCCTTCTTGACGTCGGTGCCCTCGGTGTAATTGCGCTTCAGCAGCACGCCAGCCACGCGGGCGCGCACGTCGGCGCTGCGGAAGGACGACAGGCGCCCGACCAGGTCCCGGGTCAGCGGCTCGCTCTGCGGCTGCGCGGTGACCACGCCCACCTCAGGCGGCGGCATTTGCGGTGGGCCTTGCTCCTTCTTGCCGCAGGCGGTCAGGGCCAGCAGGCCGAGGCACAACGCAGGTGCGCGCAGGAACGGGGATTTCATGGGGACTCCGGAGCGTGCTGATCGTGAAAAGGGGCTGTCGCGATGGGATTGCAGCCTGCGCCAGAGCATGGCGGCGCAGCCATTGCATGTCGTGTGTCAGAAGTCGGGCGCTTGCCTGCGTTCCGCGTGGGGAGTGGGCGAACGGACCGCTACTATACCGTACAGTTCACAATTTAGAAGACCTTGCCGATGGATGGGTTTTGTGAGCAATCCGGCCGGCTTGCACCATGGCCAGGGGCGGGACGAGCCGACGGGCGCCACGCAGCGGCATCCGGGTACGCGGGCAGGGCACCAAGGCTTCGGCGCGGACCGCACCGATTGCATGCGATGGGGTGTTCTTCAAGCGTGACGAAAGCGTGCAGGCGCGACGGCTGCGCACGTCACGCGAATGCATGGAACGAGGCATTTCATGACGCTATGCACAAGGCGTCGCGGTGGATTCACCCTGACGCGCAGCGTATCCTTTCGGGGCTTTGCAGCGACACTTTCGTTCCCACTACCAGTAGATGCCATGAATGCCATTCGTGCAGCCCATGAAGTTCCGCTTCAGTCCGCCGTGCTCGAGGCTCTGAAGCAAGCCGGATTCCCCACCCAGCGCCTTGATGAGGCGCAATTTTTTATCGGCGCCTTCTTCGCGCGGGTAACGGAGGGCGACCGCGGTCTGCACACGCCGGAGCAATGGGCCGCCCTGGTGGGCGGCCTGCTGGACTTCATGCAGCAGCGCGCACCGGGGGCCGCCGCCGTGCGCGTGCTGAACCCCGAGACCGGCCACGCCGGCCACGGCTGGCTGCAGATCGTCACCGACGACATGCCGTTCCTGATCGACACCGTGAGCATGGCCGTCGCCGGGCGCCTGCAGATCCACGCGGTGATCCATCCGGTGCTGACCGTGCAGCGCGATGCCGGCGGCAAGCTGCTGGCGCTGGGCGGCGACGCCGGCGCGGCCGAATCCATCATGCATTTCGAGGTCGACCGCGTGGCCGATGCGGCCGAGCAGGCGCAACTGGTCGCCTGGGTCGAGGCCGCGCTGGACGACGTGCGCGCCGCGGTGGGCGACTGGGCCGCGATGCGCGACAAGGCGCTGGCGATCGCCGACGACATGTCGCAGCGCAAGCCGGTGCTGGATGAGGCCTCCGCGCGCGAGGCGGGCGACTTCCTGCGCTGGGTCGCCGCGGACAACTTCACGTTCTTCGGCTATCGCGAGTACGAGGTGGTCGACGCCGCCGGCGACAGCGTGCTGCGCGCGATCGACAACTCGGGCCTGGGCATCCTGCGCAAGAACGAGCAGTCGATGGCGCCGCGCTCGCTGAAGACGCTGGCGGCCTCCGAGTTGCCGCAGTCCGGCTCGGTCGACGCGATCATCCTGACCAAGACCAATGCGCGCTCGCGCATCCATCGCCCGGGCTACATGGATTACATCGGCGTGCTCAGGTTCGGCGCCGACGGCCGCGCCGCGTCGGAGCAGCGCTTCCTCGGCATGTTCACCTCCAGCGCCTACATGGCGCGCCCGCAGGACGTGCCGCTGCTGCGGCACAAGGTGGAAGCGGTGCTCGCCCGTTCGGGCCTCAAGCGCGACTCGTATTCCGGCAAGGCGCTGCGCCACATCCTGGAGACGCTGCCGCGCGAGGAACTGCTGCAGAGCAGCGAGGACGAACTGTCCGTCATCGCCAGCGGCATCCTGGAACTGCGCCAGCGCGCGCACACCCGCCTGTTCATGCGCCGCGACCGTTACGGCCGCTTCTTCGCCTGCCAGGTGTTCGTGCCGCGCGACCGCTTCAACACCTCGGTGCGCGAACGCATCGAGGCGCTGCTGGGCGAGGCGCTGCATGCCGAGCAGATCGATTCCTCCGTGTTGATGGGCGAAGCCGCGCTGGCGCGCCTGTACATCGTGCTGCGGCCGAAGATCGGCGACCAGCCCGAGTACGACCTGGCCGCGCTGGAACACGGCGTGACGACCATTGTGCGCAACTGGCAGGACGAGGTGCGCGACGCGCTGGTGAAGCAGCGCGGCGAGCACGAGGGCGTGGTGCTGGCGAACCGTTACCTGCGCGCGCTGCCGCCTGGCTACGTCGACGACGTGAGCCCCGCGGTGGCCGCCGAGGACGTGCACCAGCTGGCGCAGCTGGAAGGTGACAACGCGCTGCGCATGTCGTTCTACCACCCGCCCAAGGCGCCGGAGACGCTGCGCTTCAAGGTCTACCGTTCCGGCGGCGACATCGCGCTGTCCGAGGTGCTGCCGCAGCTGGAGAACCTGGGCCTGCGCGTGCTCACCGAGCACGTCTACGAGATTCCCGGCGACAGCGTGCCGCTGTCGATCCAGGATTTCGAGGTGCAGCCGGCGGCCAAGCTCACCTTCGGCGTGGAGCAGGTCGGTTCGCTGTTCGAACATGCGTTCGAGCAGATCTGGCGCGGCAACGCCGAGAACGACGGCTTCAACCGCCTGGTGCTGGGCGCGAAGCTGAGCTGGCGCCAGATCGCCATGCTGCGCGGCTACTGCAAGTACCTGCTGCAGGCCGGCAGCACGTTCTCGCAGTCGTACATGGAGGACACGCTGAACCGCTATCCGGCGATCGCCGGGCTGCTGGTCGAGCTGTTCCTGGCCAAGTTCGACCCGCGCCGCGAATCGCTGTCGGCCGACGAGCGCAAGGTCGCCGGCGAGCTGCTGCGCGGCGAGATGTCGGCGCTGATCCCGGCAAACGTGCAGGCCGCGAATCCGGCACTGGTCGACAGCCTCGCCGCCGCGCTGGCGCAGCCGCGCGCGGAGCAGGTCAAGGTGCTGGAGGGCGCGATCAACGTGCTGCTGGAGAACGTCGCCAGCCTCGACGAGGACCGCATCCTGCGCAGCTTCGTGGCGGTGATCCACGCCACGCTGCGCACCAGCTTCTTCCAGCAGTGGAATGGCGCGTACCGCGACTACATCAGCTTCAAGCTGGACTCGCACGCCGTGCCCGACCTGCCCAAGCCGGTGCCGTACCGCGAGATCTGGGTGTGTGCGCCGCGCGTGGAAGGCATCCACCTGCGCTTCGGCCCGGTGGCGCGCGGCGGCCTGCGCTGGTCCGACCGCCGCGAGGATTTCCGCACCGAAGTGCTGGGCCTGGTGAAGGCGCAGATGGTGAAGAACACCGTGATCGTGCCGGTGGGCTCCAAGGGCGGCTTCTTCGTCAAGAAGTCGCCGGTCGCCGGCGACCGCGACGCGGTGCTGGCCGAGGGCATCGCCTGCTACAAGCTGTTCATCAACGGCCTGCTGGACATCACCGACAACCTGGTCGAGGGCAAGGTGGCGAACCCGCACGACGTGGTGCGCCACGACGCCGACGATCCCTACCTGGTGGTGGCCGCCGACAAGGGCACCGCGAAGTTCTCCGACATCGCGAACGCGATCTCGATCGAACACGGCTACTGGCTGGGCGACGCGTTCGCCTCCGGCGGCTCCAACGGCTACGACCACAAGGGCATGGGCATCACCGCGCGCGGCGCGTGGGAATCGGTGAAGCGCCACTTCCGCGCGCTGGGCCGCGACAGCCAGAGCGAGGACTTCACCTGCGTGGGCATCGGCGACATGTCCGGCGACGTGTTCGGCAACGGCATGCTGCTCTCGAAGCACATCCGCCTGGTCGTCGCGTTCGACCACCGCCACGTGTTCATCGACCCGAACCCGGATGCGGCGCGTTCCTTCGCGGAGCGCGAGCGCATGTTCAAGCTGCCGGGCTCCAGCTGGGACGACTACGACAAGTCGCTGATCTCCGCCGGCGGCGGCGTGTGGCCGCGCTCGGCGAAGTCGATCCCGGTGTCGCCGGAAGCGCGCGTCGTGCTTGGCCTCAAGCCCGAAGTCACCCAGCTGGCGCCGAACGAGCTGCTCAACGCCGCGCTCAAGGCGCCGGTGGACCTGCTGTGGAACGGCGGCATCGGCACCTACGTCAAGGCCAGCAGCGAAACCCACGCCGACGCGCGCGACCGCGCCAACAACGGCCTGCGCGTGGATGGCGGCGAGCTGCGCTGCCGGATCGTGGGCGAGGGCGGCAACCTCGGCATGACCCAGAAGGGCCGCATCGAGGCGGCGCACAAGGGCGTGCTGCTGAACACCGACTTCATCGACAACTCCGCCGGCGTGGACACCTCGGACCACGAGGTGAACATCAAGATCCTGCTCAACGACGCCGTGCAGCGCGGCGAACTGGGCGAGGCGGACCGCAACAAGCAGCTCGCCGCGATGACCGACGAGGTCGCCCAGCTGGTGCTGTGGGACAACTATCGCCAGAACCAGGCGATCACCCTGATGGAGCACCAGTCGGTGAAGCGCATCGGTTCGATGGCGCACTTCATCCGCACGCTGGAGGCCGAAGGCCAGCTCGATCGCCAGGTGGAGAACCTGCCCAGCGAGGCGGAGCTGACCGAGCGCAAGACCCGCAACCAGGGCCTGACCCGGCCGGAGCTGGCGGTGCTGTTGTCCTACGACAAGATCCGCCTGTTCCAGCAGTTGCTGGATTCCGACGTGCCGGAAGACCCGTACCTGTCCAAGGAACTGGTGCGCTACTTCCCCGCGCCGCTGCACGAGAAGTATGCCGAGCACATGCAGCGCCACCGCCTGAAGCGCGAGATCATCGCCACCGCGGTGACCAACTCCACGATCAACCGCATGGGCGCCACCTTCATGATGCGCATGCAGGAGGACACCGGCAAAGGGCCGGCGGCGATCGCCAAGGCCTATACCGCCGCCCGCGAAATCCTCGACGCACGCGAGCTGTGGGCCGAGATCGAGGCGCTGGACAGCAAGGTGGCCGAAGGCACCCAGGTCGATGCGGTGATGCAGATCTGGTCGCTGCTGCGCCACATGACCCGCTGGCTGCTCAATCGTCCCGGCGGCACGCTGGAGATCGCCGCCAATGTCGAGCGCTACCAGGCCGACGTGAGCGCGTTGCGCAGGGCGCTGCCGGAGGTGCTCACCACCACCGGCAAGGCCGACTTCGCCAGCAGCCAGGAAAAGTGGGAAGGCCTGGGCCTGCCCGCCGAGCTGGCAGTGCGGCTGGCGCGCCTGTCGGAACTGCGCGCCGCGCTGGACATGGTGGAAGTGGCGCAGCAGGCCGGCCAGCCGGTGGAGAAGGTCGCCGGTGTGTTCTACGAGCTGGGCGAGGCGCTGGACCTGGAATGGCTGCGCGGCCAGATCGAGGCGCTGCCGGTGGAAGGCCACTGGCACGCCCAGGCGCGCGGCTCGCTGCTGGACGAGCTCAACCACCAACACCGCGCGCTGGCGCAGCAGGTGCTGAAGCTGGACGGCGGCGGCAAGGATGTCTCGCCGGTGCAGGCGTGGCTGCGTCGCGACGACGCCACCCTGCAGCACACCCGCGGCATGCTGGCCGAGATCCTCACCCAGAACGCCGACTACCCGATCGCCTCGGTCGCGGTACGCCGGCTGGCCCAGCTCGCGCAGGTGCCGGTGGGTTGAGGGCCGGGATTCGGGATTGGGGATACGGGATTCGTAAAAGCGGGGCACGCGAGCTTTGAAGGCCGCGTGTCTTGCCACGATGACCGGAAGCGCCGCGGCCTGGCTCTCCCGAATCCCCAATCCCGCCTCCCCAATCCCGGCTTTGATCCAATCCCGTCTCCCCAATCCCGGCACCAAGGCTTGCTTTGCCGCGTGTCTTGCCGGGATGATCGAACGGGCCGGACGCCAGCTCTTCCGAATCCCGAATCCCTCCTCCCGAATCCCGTCGCCCCATGCGCTTCGCCTTTGTCGCCAGTGACACCAGCGTCGCCCAGCAGGCGCGGCGCAAGCTCGTGGAGCGGTACGGCGACGTGCCGGCGGCGGAGGCGGAACTGATCGTGGCGCTGGGCGGCGACGGCTTCATGCTGCGCACCCTGCACGCGCATCTTGCGCTGGGCGTGCCGGTGTACGGCATGAAACTCGGCCGCGTCGGCTTCCTGATGAACAAGCACCGGCTGGACGGCCTGCCCGAACGCGTGGCCCGCGCGCACGCGGCCGAGCTGTTCCCGCTGGAGATGCTCGCCACCGACACGGACGGCGAGCCACGCCGCGCGCTGGCCTTCAACGAGGTGTCGCTGCTGCGCCAGAGCAACCAGGCGGCGCACGTCGAGGTGAAACTCAACGAGGCGGTGAAGCTGCCGAACCTGATCTGCGACGGCGTGATGGTGGCCACCCCGGCCGGCTCCACCGCCTACAACCTCTCCGCGCACGGGCCCATCCTGCCGCTGGACGCGAACGTGCTGGCGCTCACCCCGATCAGCCCGTTCCGCCCGCGTCGCTGGCGCGGCGCCATCCTGCCGCACCGCACCGAGGTCAGCCTGCGCGTGCTCGATCCCGGCAAGCGTCCGGTCAGCGCCACCGCCGATTTCCTGGAAGTACGCAACGTGCGCGACGTGGTGGTGCGCCAGGCCGAAGGGCAGGGCGTGCGCCTGCTGTTCGACCCCGAGCACAACCTCGAACAGCGCATCCTCGACGAACAATTCGCGGCCGACTGACCCAGCTTTCTCCCGCTCCCCTTCGCGGGGAGGATCGGGGTGTGCGCGTAGCTTATCTCCCTCATCCCTCCGGGGAGAGGGCCGGGGTGAGGGGCCGCCCTGCACGGAAGACACGTTGCGCGCGGTAGCTTCCGACCCCGGTCATCCATCCTGGCCATCGCACACAACGCGCCCACTGCGGCAACCCCGCCTCACCCCACACCCCCGCCATGCGCTAGATTGGCCGCATGCCTGCCCACGATCCTTCCTCCGCCAACGACAACCGCCTCGTGGTGGCGATCTCCTCGCGCGCCCTGTTCGACCTCGGCAACAGCCACGCGCTGTTCGAGCGCGAGGGCCTGGACGCCTACCGCAACTTCCAGATCGAGCACGAGAACGAGATCCTGCAGCCGGGCGTGGCGTTTCCGCTGGTGCAGAAGCTGCTGGACCTCAACAAGCTGGCGGGCGACGTGCCGCCGGTGGAGGTGATCCTGCTGTCGCGCAATTCCGGCGACACCGGCCTGCGCATCTTCAACGCGATCCAGCACCACGGCCTGCAGATCAGCCGCGCGGCGTTCACCAGCGGCGCGCCCACCTCCGACTACATCGCGCCGTTCAAGGCCGACCTGTTCCTGTCCGCCAACGCCGAGGACGTGGCGCGCGCGCTCAAGGCCGGCGTGGCCGCGGCCACCATCCTGCCCAGCGTGGCGCCGCCGCGGATGAGCGAGCAGCTGCGCATCGCCTTCGACGGCGACGCGGTGATCTTCGGCGACGAAGGCGAGCGCGTCTCGCGCGAGGAAGGGCTGGAAGCGTTCCACCGCAACGAGACCGAACACGCCGACGAGCCGCTGTCGGTGGGCCCGTTCCGCGGCTTCCTCACCGCGTTGCATCGGCTGCAGGCGGCGTTTCCCGCCGAGAATTCGCCGATCCGCACGGCCCTGGTCACCGCCCGCTCCGCGCCCGCGCACAAGCGCGTGATCCTCACCCTGCGTCGCTGGGGCGTGCGCATCGACGAGGCGCTGTTCCTGGGCGGCCGCGACAAGGGCCCCTTTCTCGATGCCTTCGGCGCCGACATCTTCTTCGACGACTCGCCGGCCAACGTGGAATCCGCGCGCAGGCACGTCGCCACGGGGCACGTGCCGCACGGCGTGAGCAACCGCTGACTCAGGGCACCGGGTGGCCCTTGCCGGCCGTCCAGATCGCGTACCAGTCCTCCGCGTCCAGCCGCAGGTCCAGCGCGGCGACCGCTTCGCGCAGGCCGTCGATGCGGCCGGTGCCGGTGATCGGATGCGGCCGCGACGGGTGGCGCAGGATCCAGGCGTAGGCCAGCGTGGCGATGGTTGTGCCCAGGCGTGCGGCGATCGTCGCCATTTCGCTGCGCACGCGCAGCGCCTTCGGGTCGTCGCCGCCGAACAGGCGGCCGCCGCCCAGCGGCGACCAGATCATCGGGCGCAGGCCCAGTTGCTGGGCCTGGTCCAGCGTGCCGTCGTCCAGCGCGTCCAGGTGCAGCGGCGACAGCTCGACCTGGTTTGTGGCGAGTGGGTGGTGTTGATGAAGCAAGGCGAACTGGCTGGCGGTGTGGTTGGACACGCCCCAGTGCGTCACCTTGCCTTCGCCGGTGAGCGCGGCGAAGGTGTCCGCCAGCGCGGCGGCGTCCATCAGGTAGTCGGGGCGGTGGATCAGCACCAGGTCCAGCTGTTCGGTGTGCAGGTTGCGCAGCGACTGCTCCACCTGGCCGCGCACGTAGGCGGCCGAGGTGTCGTAGTGGTTCAGCCGGTACGGCCGCTGCGCCGAGCGCAGGCGGATGCCGCACTTGGTCACCAGCTGCATGCGCCCGCGCAGGCCCGGTGCGGCCCGCAGCGCTTCGCCGAACAGGGCTTCGGCGCGGTAATCGCCGTAGATGTCCGCATGGTCGAAGGTGTGGATGCCCAGCGCGAGCGCCTCCTCGATCCAGCGCACGCGCTGCGCCACGTCGAGGTTCCAGTCCGCGATCCGCCACAGGCCGGCGACGATGGGAGAGAGATCGAGATTGGGATGCTGCGCGGTCTGGGCGGTCATGTCGGGGTGGGTTCGCAAGGCATGGGCTGGTGGGCGTGGGACGGCATCAGACCATCCTGGTGCGCTTCCACCACGAGGTCTTTTTTTCCTCGCGCACCAGGGTGAAGAGTCCCGCGCCGAGGATCATCGCGATGCCGATCAGCATCGGCCAGTCGAGATGGTCGCCGAAGAACCAGTAGCCGAACGCGATGGCCCACAGCATCTGGCTGTACTGGGTGGGCGCGACGCGGTTGGCGGGCGCGAGCAGGGTGGCGTGCATCAGCAGCACGCCGGCGAACGCGGCGAGCAGGCCGTAGCCGGCAAGCAGCAGCGACTGGTGCAGATCGGGCCAGACGAAGTGTGGCAGCATCAGCAGGCCGCCGGCGACCAGCGGGCCGACGGCGCCGGCGCCGTACAGGCTCACGCGTTTTTCTGCGCTGCCGGCCATGCGCAGCGCCACCACCGACAGCGCGGCGGCGATGCCGCACACGATCGCCGCCACATGCCCCAGTCCCAGTTCCCGGAAGCCGGGACGCAGCACTACCAGCACGCCGGCGAAACCCGCGAACACCGCCATCCAGCGGCGCCAGCCCACATGCTCCTTCAGCAGCAGCACGGACAGGATGGTCACGAAGATCGGCATCAGGAAGATCATCGAGAATACCTCGGCCATCGGCAGCAGGGTGAACGCCGTGACCGAGCAGATGTTGCCCAGCGCGCCGGCCAGCGCGCGCACCCACCACAGTTTCGGCCGCCGGGCGACGAACACGTCGCGCCAGCCGTCGCCCTTGTCCATCACGAAGGGCAGGGCGGCGAGGCCCAGCAGGCCGCCGAAGAACACCGACTCGTAGGGCGGCACGCTGCCATGCAGGGCTTTCACGAAAGCATCGCTGATGGCGTAGGCAGCGAAGCAGGCGAAGCCCAGCAGCACACCCTTGAGCATGAGGTTTCCGGGGCGGGGACGAAGCGCGCATGATCGCACGCCGCGCCGCTGCTGCACCCGGCCATGACCGCGGCGGCGCCGCCCGCTAGAATCGTCGTTTTCCTGCCCGCCGCTGGAGCGCACATGGCCGCCGCCCGCCTGAACCCGCTGGACCTGTACGACGTCCGCTCGCTGCTCACCGACGAGGAACGCATGGTGCAGGACACCGTCGGCCGCTTCGTCGACGAGAAGGTGTTGCCGATCATCGGCGACTGCTTCGACCAGGCGCGTTTCCCCGTCGAACTGATTCCCGAAATCGCCGGCCTGGGCGTGCTCGGCGCCACCATTCCCGAGAAGTACGGCTGCGCCGGCATGAGCGGCGTGAGCTACGGCCTGATCTGCCAGGAACTGGAGCGTGGCGATTCGGGCCTGCGCAGCTTCGCCTCGGTGCAGAGTTCGCTGGTGATGTATCCGATCTACGCCTACGGCAGCGAGGAGCAGAAGCTGGAATACCTGCCGAAGATGGCGGCGGGCGAGGTCATCGGCTGCTTCGGCCTCACCGAGCCGCATGGCGGTTCCGACCCGGCCAACATGAAGACCCACGCGAAGAAGGACGGCGGCGACTGGGTCATCAACGGCGCCAAGATGTGGATCACCAACGGCAACCTCGCACAGGTTGCCGTGGTGTGGGCGCAGACCGAGGACGGCATCCAGGGCTTCATCGTGCCGACGAATGCGCCCGGCTTCACCGCCCAGCAGATCCACAAGAAGATGAGCCTGCGCGCCTCGGTCACCAGCGCGCTGTTCTTCGACAACGTGCGCGTGCCCGACGCCAACCGCCTGCCCAACGTGAAGGGCCTGAAGGGCCCGCTGGGCTGCCTCACCCAGGCCCGCTACGGCATTACCTGGGGCCCGATCGGCGCCGCGCAGGCCTGCCTCAAGGAAGTGCTGGAGTACACCGCCGAACGCATCCTGTTCGGTCGCCCGCTGGCCTCGAACCAGGCGGTCCAGTTGAAGATGGCCGACATGGCCCGCCGCATCACCACCGCGCAACTGCTCTCGTTGCAGCTCGGTCGCTTGAAGGATGCCGGCGCCATGCAGCCCACCCAGGTGTCGCTGGCGAAGTGGAACAACTGCCGCATGGCCATCGACATCGCGCGCCAGTGCCGCGACATCCTCGGCGGCGCCGGCATCACCACCGAGCACGGTGCGATCCGCCACGCATTGAACCTGGAATCGGTCATCACCTACGAAGGCACCGAAACCGTGCACGAGCTGGTGGTGGGACGCGAGCTGACGGGCATCAACGCGTTCTGATTTTTCTGATCGTCATCCCGGCGCAAGCCGGGATCCAGCGCCTTTCAAGCCAACGCCCGAGGCACTGGATTCCGGCTTGCGCCGGAATGACGGCGAGGGTGGACCGGCACCGGGGTCGGCATGTTCCGCATAGGGTGGCAAGACATCCGCATCGAAACCGAACGCGTGCTCATGCACGCCTGTTTCTACGCATGAGCCACATCCCGCCCGCGTTGTTCGTCGCGCTCACCGAGCTGGTGCCCGAGCTGCACGTGCACTGCGTCGAGCCGTGGTGCCTGGTCGGCAGCGCGGCGGCCCGCCTGCTCGGCGCCGAGGTGGACGTGGCCGATGTCGACGTGCTCACCTCGGCCGCCGATGCCGATGCGCTGGCGGCGCTGTGGGCCGACCGCCGCGACGCCGCGCATGCGCCGGCCGACGACGACCGCTTCCGCTCGCGCTTCGCCCGTTACCGCTTCCCGGGCCTGCCGGTGGAAGTGATGGGCGGGCTGGAACTCGACCGCGGTGAAGGCTGGCAGCCGGTGTCGCCGGGCCGGCTTGTGCTGGTCGGCGTGCAGGGGCTGGCCGTGCCGGTGCCCTCGCTGGACGACCAGATCCGTATCCTCGATGCCTTCGGCCGCGACAAGGATCGCGCCCGCGCCAACAGCCTGCGCCGCTTGCGCCAGCCCTCCGTGCTGCCCATCGTTTCCTCTTCCTGACCGCCACGCGGCCGACCCACCACACGACATCGCCATGACCACCACACCCGCTCCCATCGCCGCCCGCCACAAGGGCTTCAACCGCGCCGAGATCGTCGACCAGAACTTCACCGAGTTCGTCGCCGGATGGCGGGGCGACGTGCGCGCGGCGCCGCGCGACGATGCACCGGTGCTGCCGGGCAGCGCGCTGGATGCGCGCGGCTTCCGCGAGCTGCTGGAATCGCAGCTGATCTCGCGCCACCTCGACCTGATGGCGCGCGTGCTGCGCGTGCAGAACAAGGTGTTCTACACCATCGGTTCGAGCGGGCACGAAGGCAACGCGATGGTGGCGCGGCTGACCCGCCACACCGATCCGGCCTTCCTGCACTACCGCAGCGGCGGCTTCATGGCCGAGCGCTTCCGCAAGCTGCCGGGCATGGACCCGGTGATGGATTCGGCGCTGTCCTTCGCCGCCAGCGCGGAAGACCCCGCCTCCGGCGGGCGTCACAAGGTGTGGGGCAGCAAGCCGCTCTGGGTGCTGCCGCAGACTTCGACCATCGCCTCGCACCTGCCCAAGGCGCTGGGCACGGCCGTCGCCATCGACCATGCACGGCGCATCGGCCACGTGCTGCCGGTGCCGGAGGATTCCATCGCGATCTGCTCGTTCGGCGACGCCTCCAGCAACCACGCCACCGCGCAGACCGCGTTCAACGCGGCGGCGTGGACGGCCTACCAGAAGCTGCCCGCGCCCGTGCTCTTCGTGTGCGAGGACAACGGCATCGGCATCTCGGTGAAGACGCCCACCGGCTGGGTGGCCAGCAACTTCCAGTCGCGCTCCAACCTCGATTATTTCTACGCCGACAGCCTCGACCTCGCCGACGGCTACGCCCAGGTGCAGCGCGCGGTGGAGCATTGCCGCAGCACGCGCCGCCCCACCTTCCTGCACCTGCGCACCACCCGCATCATGGGCCACGCGGGCACCGACTTCGAGATCGAGTGGCGCAGCATCGAGGAGCTGGTGGCGGTGGAAGCAAGCGATCCGCTGCTGCGTTCGGCGGCGATCGCGCTGGAGTCGGGGCTGTACACGAAGGACGCACTGCTCGCACTCAACGAAGCCATCCGCAAGCGCTGCTTCGCCGCCGCCGAGGAGGCCGACCGCCGGCCGAAGCTTGAACGCCTGGACGAGGTGATGAAGCCGCTGGCCCCGTACACGCCCGCCCGCGTGAAGGCCGAAGCCGAACGTGCCGACTACGCCGATGCACGCCTCAAGGCCTTCGGCGGCGCCGACAAGCTGCCGGAAAACCAGCCGCCGCGGCATCTCGCGATCCAGATCGGCCAGGCCCTGCACGACGTCATGGCGAAGTACCCGGAGTCGCTGCTGTTCGGCGAGGACGTGGCGCAGAAGGGCGGCGTGTACACGGTCACCAAGGGCCTGCACAAGGCGTTCCGGAACACGCGCGTGTTCAACACCCTGCTGGACGAGACGATCATCCTCGGCCTCGCCCAGGGCTACGCCAACATGGGCATGCTGCCGATACCGGAGATCCAGTACCTCGCCTATTTCCACAACGCGGGCGACCAGATCCGCGGCGAGGCGGCCAGCCTGCAGTTCTTCTCCAACGACCAGTACCGCAACCCGCTGGTGATGCGCGTGGCTTCGCTCGGCTACCAGCGCGGCTTCGGCGGCCACTTCCACAACGACAACTCGATAGCCGCGCTGCGCGACATCCCGGGCCTCGTGGTGGGCTGTCCTTCGCGCGGCGACGACGCGGCGACCATGCTGCGCACGCTCACCGCGCTTGCGAAGGTGGACGGCCGCGTGTGCGCCTTCCTCGAACCCATCGCGCTGTACATGACCAAGGATCTCCACGAAGCCGGCGACGGCCAGTGGCAGTTCGCCTATCCCGCACCGGGCGAGGCGATGCCGCTGGGCGAGGGCCGCGTCTACGACGGGCAGGCGAACGACCTCGTGGTGTTCACCTTCGGCAACGGCGTGCCGATGGCGCTGCGCGCCGCGCGCAGCATCGAGGCCGAGCTGAAGTGGAAGGTGCGCGTGGTCGACCTGCGCTGGCTCGCGCCGCTCAACGACGCCTTCATCGCGGCGCAGGCGAAGAGCGCGAAGCGCATCCTGGTGCTCGACGAGGGCCGCAAGAGCGCCGGCGTGGGCGAGGGCGTGATCACCGCCATCGTGGAAGCGGGCCTGGGCGCCACGCCGCTGGAACGCGTGGTGGGCGCGGACACCTTCACCCCGCTGGCGGGCGCGGCCTTCCTGGTGCTGCCGGGCGTGGCGGACGTGGTGGCGGCGGCGCGCAAGCTCGCCTGACGCTCAGCCGGCAAAGCCGCCTGCATCGAGGAACGCCTGCTCCCCGGCCGTGGCCTCGCGGCCGAGCGCGGCGTTGCGGTGCGGAAAGCGGCCGAAGCGGACGATCACGTCGCGATGGATGTCTGCGTAGCGCGCGTAGTCGTCCAGCCCTTCGCACAGCGCCACGGAGCGGTCCTGGTCGGCCAGCGCCTCGCTGTGCTCGAACGGCAGGTAGAAGAACACGCGCAGCGCCGGTTCCACCGCGCGGTCGTGGCCGCGCGCCACCGCCTGCCGCGCCAGGGACAGCGCCAGCGGGTCGGTGGCGAACATGTGCGCCGTGCCGCGGAACACGTTTCGCGGGAACTGGTCGAGCAGGATCAGCAGCGCCAGCGCGCTCTCGGCCTCGTCCAGCCAGTGGTCGAGTTCGCGCCGCGCGGCGGCCATGTGGGCCTCGCCGAAACGCGCGGCGAATTCGCGGTCGAAGGCCGCGTCCCTGGCGAACCATTTGTCCGGACCGGCCTCGCGCCAGAAGCGCGCGACATCCTGCGGTTGGTGACTGGCGGTCATGGCGATCTCCTCGTCGATGGCGATGCCCATCGTCGCACAGTGCCAGTCGTCACCCTCGCGCGGGCCGGCGCTGGTGCTAAGTTGGGGAAATCCCGAGCCGCCTGCAGGTGCCGCCATGTCCCGTGTTCCGTCCACGCGTCCACAAGCTGTCCGTCGCCACGTCGCGGCGCGCCTCGCCCTGGCCGTGTCGCTGGCACTGCTGGCCGGCGCCGCCGGCGCGCAGGTATCGCGCAGCACGCAGGTGCCGGCGCCGCAGGACACGGCGTATCCGGGCACCATCGCCATCCACGTCGATGCCAGCGACGTGCGGCAGGGCATCTTCCGCGTGCACGAGAGCATCCCGGTCGAGGCCGGCAAGCTGACCCTGCTGTATCCGGAGTGGATACCCGGCGCCCATTCGCCCAGCGGCCCGATCGCGATGCTGGCGGGGCTGAAGCTCAGCGCCAACGGCAAACCAATCGCGTGGAAGCGCGACAAGTACGACGTGTACGCGTTCCATCTCGACGTGCCGGCCGGCGTCGCCAGCATCGATGCGGATTTCCAGTACCTGTCGCCGCGCCGCGACGGCTACGAGATGACCGACCGCATGCTGATGCTGGAGTGGGACAAGATGTCGTTGTATCCGGCCGGGCATTACACGCGCGGCATCCGTTTTGCGCCCAGCGTGGTGCTGCCGCAGGGCTGGCAGTTCGGTTCGGCGCTGGAGACGGCGACGCAGTCGGGCGCCACCACCACGTTCAAGCCGGTGAGCTACAACACGCTGGTCGATTCGCCGATGTACGCCGGCCGCCATTTCAGCCGCGTGGACCTGACCCCGCCCGGCGGGGCGCCGGTGCACCTGGACATCGTGGCCGACGCGCCGAAGTACCTGGAGATGACGCCGCAGCAGTTGCAGCAGCATCGCGCGCTGGTGAGCCAGGCGGTGAAGCTGTTCGGCTCGCACCACTACGACCATTACGACTTCCTGTTCTCGCTGTCCGACCAGTTGGCCGGCAACGGCCTGGAGCACCACCAGTCCAGCGAGGACGGCATGGACGCCGACTACTTCACCGCCTGGGCCGACAACGCGCCGAACCGCGACCTGCTGGCGCACGAATACGTGCACTCGTGGAACGGCAAGTTCCGCCGCCCGGCCGATCTCCTGACGCCGAACTTCAACGTGCCGATGGGCGATTCGCTGCTGTGGGTGTACGAGGGCCAGACGCAGTACTGGGGCTTCGTGCTCACCGCGCGCGCCGGCCTGTGGACGCCGGAGCAGTTCCGCGATGCGCTGGCGATGGTGGCGGCGAACTACGACCGCAACCGCCCCGGCTTCCAGTGGCGCACGCTGGAGGACACCACCAACGACGCCACCGCCGCGCACCGCTCGGCCTTGCCGTACCGCAGCTGGCAGATGAGCGAGGACTACTACTCCGGCGGCCAGATGCTGTGGCTGGCGGCCGACGCGAAGCTGCGTGCGCTCACCCGCGGCAGCAAGTCGCTGGACGATTTCGCGCAGGCCTTCTTCGGCGTGGACAACGGCAGCTTCGTGACCAAGCCCTATACGTTCGAGGATGTGGTGGCCGCGTTGAACGGCGTGGCGCCGTTCGACTGGGCCGGCTTCCTCCGCGCGCGTGCCGACGCGCTGAATCCGCCGCTGCTGGACGGCCTCGCCGCTTCCGGCTGGAAGCTGGTCTACACCGACCAGCCCAGCGCCTACGAGAAGCAGTACGACAGCCGGCCGGAGTCTTCGCGCCACATGTACAACTTCGCCTGGTCGATCGGCCTGACCGTGGACAAGCAGGGCGGCATCAACGACGTGCGCTGGGGCGGCCCCGCCTTCAAGGCCGGCGTCAGCACCGGCGCCACCGTGGTGGCGGTGAACGGGCAGGCCTATACGCGCGACGCGCTGAAGGAGGCGATCGTGGCGGCCAAAACCGGCAAGGCGCCGATCCAGTTGCTGCTGAAATACCAGGGTCAGATGCAGACCGTGCCGGTGGACTACCACGGCGGCCTGCAGTACCCGCACCTGGAGCGCGTCGCCGGCACGCCGGACTACCTCGACCAGATCATCGCGGCGCGGAAGTAGCGCCTGCGCATCTTTTCCCCTGGTGCAGGCGGAAGCGCGTGCCGGTGGCGGCGCGGTGCGGGTGCGGTCGTGCCTACTTCGCGTCGGCGGTTTTCGCCGTGGCGCCGGGGTTCCAGTGGAACACCTCTTCCAGCCGCTTGCCGAACACGTCGGCGATGCGGAATGCCACTTCCAGCGACGGCGAGTAGCGCCCCTGTTCGATCGCGGCGATGGTCTGGCGGGTGAGCCCCACGCGCTGGCCCAGTTCGGCCTGGGTCATGTCCTGCGCCAGGAAACGCAGCAGGCGCACCTCGTTGGTGAGCGGCTCAGTGGGCAAGGCGGGCCTTCCCTCGGTAACCCGTCACGATCAGCACGTCGCGCACCGTCTCCGCGAGCACGATCGCGAACAGCGCGGTATTCGTGATCTTCCAGCCGGTATCGGTGAACGGCATCACCACGCCGACCACGATCATCCCGGTGAGCAGCACGAAGTAGGCGACGCGGGTGGCGCGTCCGTCGATGGCGCGGTCGCGTTCGTCCAGCAGCAGGGGCTCGCCGCGTTCCTGCCGCTTCATCAGCGCCAGGCCGACCAGGTAGGCGATCGCATGCACGCTGGCCACCACGGCGAGGCAGGCGATGCGCTCCAGGAACGTGGTGAACACCGTGGGCATGAGGCCCTGGATCAGGAAATAGACGATGTAGGGCGGACATTGGCTCCACAGGGAAAGCCAGGCACGCTTTTCGAAGGAGGGCATGGGGGCAGGTTCCGAGTTTGGTTTGGCAAACGTGATGTTAGATATTATTGACATGAAGTCAAGAAATATTTCCTTCGCGTGCCTGGCGAACCCCGTTCCTGGGTTGGGGTGGATCAACGGTGCAGCGGGCCCGTTGCCGCCGGGGCCGGCGCCGGCGGCGGGCGCAGGCGCAGGCGCCTGGGCGTGGTGGGGGACCAGTGCAGCGTGGGCTCAGCCGCGCGCGGGTTTGTCGACACGGCGGCCCGGCAACATCGCATACAGCACATCGTTGGGCTTTGCCTGCGATGCGGCGGCGATGGCGGCGACCGTGTCGCCGGTGGACGCGGCCTGGTAGCCCTGCTGCTGCAGATGGCGCAGCAGTTCCTCGGGCGAGGCCTGCAGCACCGGCGCCAGGTCGGCAAGGCTGGCCTGGGTCATCAGGGTCACGGTCTGGAACACCGGGTTCGCGGCGCGGCCCTTGCCTGCGGTCAGCGCGAACGGCACCGCCGCCAGCAGCGAAAGCGCGATGGGGATGAGCAGCGTGCGGCGTTTCGCGTAGGCCACCAGCGGCTTCCAGTTCTTCACCAGGTGCAGCACGAACGGCGCCAGCAGCAGCATGCTCAGCCATTCATGCATGGCGTGGAAGGTGCGCGGCGCCCAGTGGAAGAACAGCGCCACGCCCGAGACGGCGGAGACGGTGAACAGGCCCGCGGTAAGCGGGGTGCCGTAGCGGTGCATGAAGTCGTTGAGGCGCATTCGCGTGGCGGTCCGGTCGTGGAAGGGTGCGCAATAATGATAGTTATTCGCATTTGAGGCAACCCGTTCGACCCCATGTCGATCCGCGTTGTCGCTGCTCGTCGTTTCCCGGACGCCGCACGCCTGCGGCGCCATGGCTGCGGGAGAAACGGGATGCGATTCCTTTCGATGGTGCGGATCAACGAGCGCGCGGGCCAGAAGCCCGACGCGAAGCTGATGGAAGACATGGGCCGGCTGATGGCCGAAATGAGCGCGGCCGGTTCGCTGCTGGACACCGCCGGGCTGCGGCCCACCGCCGAAGGCAAGCGCGTGCGCCTGTCGCACGGCCGGCAGACGGTGGTGGACGGCCCGTTCGCCGAGACCAAGGAGGTGGTCGCCGGTTACGCGATGCTGCAGGCGGCGTCGATGGACGAGGCGCTGGCGCTGGCGCGCCGCTTCCTGGAGGTGCACGGCGACGGCTGGGAGGTGGAGTGCGAGTTGCGGCAGATCGACGAGGGCGGTTGCGACGCCGAGTGAGCCGCGAGTGTCAGTGTTCGATCCGCCGCTTCAGCCGTGCCAGCGCCTGGTCCCATTGCGCCGCGATCGCGTCCAGCGCCTCGCGTGCGGCGTCGATGCGCGACGGTTCCAGTTCCCACCGGCGTTCGCGGCCCAGCCGGTTGTCGCGCACCAGCCCGGCGTCCGCCAGCACCTGCAGGTGCTTGGTGACCGCCTGGCGGGTGATCGCGGTGCCCGCGGTGAGCTGCGCGATCGACAGCGCGCCGCCGGCGCACAGCGCGGCGAGCAGGCGCAGCCGCGTGGCGTCGCCCAGCGCGGCGAACACCGGCGCGCTGTCCTGCCAGGCGGCGTGTTTCGGCATGGCGCGCTCAGTGGCCGGCGAGGTAGTTGCGGATGTTCGCCACCTGCTCGTCCCAGCCGCCGCTGTTCATGCGGTATGCCTCGGTGCGGCGCGCCAGCGGAATGTCGTCGAAACCGGATTCGACCAGGCGCAGCAGGATGCCGCCGGCGCCGTCTTCCAGGGTGAATTCCACCAGCGTGGTGGGCTCCCGCGAATAATCCGCGGCGGGATCGACCGCGTAGGGATGCCAGCGATAGGAGAACAGGCGTTCCGGCTCGATCCGCTCTATCTGCATTTCGCACATCAGGTGTTCGTAGCCGGGGTAGGTGATGTGGCCGCGCGCGGTCTGGCCGGCGACGAAACGCTGGCCCTCGAGGTTCACGCCGAACCAGTCGCCGAAGCTTTCGGCGTCCACCAGGGCGTGCCACACCTTGGCGCGCGGGGCCTGCAACAGGATCTGCCGTTCGATGCGGTCGGCGACTGGCTGGGTATTCATGGAATCCTCCACGCAGGGTCATCGGCAACCCCGGGGTTGCAGGTTAGGCGTATCGGGGATCACATGCAACCTGAAAGTTGCATGAGGGAAGCCGTGGCCGAATGGAGGCTTGGTCCCCCGGGCCGAAACCACGCGCCGGCTGGCGCGGCGCAGGCCGTACGGGCGTTCCCCGGTCCATTCCTGCGTCCGCGGCAAGGCAGCCGTGCCTGCGTCCGGTTGATTTCAAAACCCATTGGTTTAATATTGCCGGCCCCTGGCATGCGAACGACGGCGCGTTGCCATGGCTGTTCTCCTTCACGTCCCCGCATCTCCATCGAGGTTTCGCCATGACGTCCCGCATGCTGGGAGCGGCGCTGGTGCTCGGCCTGCTCTCGGCCATCGGCCCGTTCGCCATCGACATGTACCTGCCTGCGCTGCCCGGCATCCAGCGCGGGCTGCATACGGACGTGGACACGGCGCAGATGAGCCTGATGGCGTTCTTCGCGGCGGTCGCGGCGGCGCAGGTGATCTACGGGCCGCTGTCGGACATGTTCGGGCGCAAGCCGCCGATCTATTTCGGCCTGTGCCTGTTCGCGCTGGCCAGCATCGGCTGCGCGCTGGCGCCGGACATCCACACCCTGATCGCCGCCCGCTTCGTGCAGGGGCTGGGCGCCTGCGCCGGCATGGTGATACCGCGCGCCATCGTGCGCGACATGCACACCGGCAACGACGCGGCGCGGCTGATGGCGCTGCTGATGCTGGTGTTCAGCGTGTCGCCCATCCTGGCGCCGCTGACCGGCAGCCTGGTGATCCGGCTGGCGGGCTGGCGCGGCATCTTCTGGGTGGTGGCGGGCGCGGCGGTGCTGGGCCTGCTGCTGGCGGCGTTCGTGCTGAAGGAGACGCGCACCAGGGAGCAGCGGGTGGCGAGCAGCGTGGCTTCGGCGCTGGCGGGCTACCGCACGCTGCTGCGCGACCGCCAGTTCCTCGGCCTGGTGATGATCGGCGCGTTCGGGGTGTCCAGCTTCTTCACCTACCTTGCCAATTCCTCCTTCGTGCTGATCGAGCACTACGGGCTCACGCCCACCCAGTACAGCCTGGCGTTCTCGGTGAACGCGGTGTCCTTCATCGGCGCGGCGCAGTTCACCGGCTGGCTGGGCGGCCGCTACGGCTTGCGCCGGGTGGTGCGCACGGCAGTGATCGGTTACGCCGCGGCGATGCTGGCCCTGCTGGCATTGACCGCCGCGGGCGCGGACCGGCTGGATCTGCTGATGGCCTTGCTGTTCGTGGGCTACGGCTTCCTCGGCCTGGTGATGCCCACCACGGCGGTGCTGGCGCTGGACCGGCACGGCCCGATCGCGGGCACCGCCTCGGCGCTGATGGGTACCCTGCAATTCGTCACCGGCGCGCTGGTGATCGCGCTGGTGGGGCGTTTCCTCGACGGTACGGCCTTGCCGATGGTGGGCGGTATCGCCGGTTGCGCCGTGGCGGCCTTCCTGCTGGCGCGCTTCGCGTTGCGCCGCGACGATGAGCCGACACTGGGCGCCGTGGCAGCGGAGCAGGCCTGAAATGCGTTCGCCGTTCCGGCGCAGGCCGGGATGACGGGCAGGGAAGCAAGCGGCTTGGGTATTTCCTCTCGAATCCGGAGGCGGGCATGAATGCAGTGGCACGAACGGCGACCGACGACATCCTCGTCGTGCGCGGAGTGGACAAGCTGTATCCCGGCGGCTTCCAGGCGCTGAGGCACATCGACCTGGAGATCCGCCGCGGCGAGATCTTCGCCCTGCTCGGACCCAACGGCGCGGGCAAGACCACGCTGATCAGCATCATCTGCGGCATCGTCAACCTGGGCGCCGGCAGCATCACGGTGGACGGCCACGACATCGTGCGCGACTGGCGCGCCGCCCGCTCGATGATCGGCCTGGTGCCGCAGGAGCTGAAGACGGACGCGTTCGAGTCGGTGTGGAACACGGTGCGCTTCAGCCGCGGCCTGTTCGGCAAGGCGCCGGACGACGCCTACATCGAGCGGCTGCTGAAGGAGCTGTCGCTGTGGGACAAGCGCGACAGCAAGATCCTGATGCTGTCCGGCGGCATGAAGCGGCGCGTGATGATCGCCAAGGCGCTGTCGCACGAGCCGCGGCTGCTGTTCCTGGACGAACCCACCGCCGGCGTGGACGTGGAGCTGCGCCGCGACATGTGGGCGATGGTGCGGCGCCTGCGCGAGAGCGGCGTCACCATCCTGCTCACCACGCACTACATCGAGGAGGCCGAGGAGATGGCCGACCGCGTGGGCGTGATCAACAAGGGCGAGCTGGTGGTGGTGGAAGAGAAGGCCGCGCTGATGCAGAAGCTGGGCCGCAAGCAGCTGCGGCTGCAGCTGCACGAGCCGCTGGATGCGGTGCCCGACGCGCTCGCGCCCCATCACCTGGAGCTGGCCGCGGGCGGCAACGAACTCGTCTACAACTACGACACCCAGGGCGAACGCACCGGCATCACCGGCCTGCTGGCCGACCTGGCCGCTGCCGGCATCCGCTTCCGCGACCTCAGCACGCGGCAGGACACGCTGGAACAGATCTTCCTGCAACTCGTGAAGGAGGGCGCATGAACTGGTACGGCGTACGCGCGATCTACCGCTTCGAAATGGCCCGCACCGGGCGCACCCTGATGCAGAGCGTGGCCTCGCCGGTGGTGTCCACCTCGCTGTACTTCGTGGTGTTCGGTTCGGCGATCGGCTCGCGCATCACCAGCGTGGAAGGCATCCACTACGGCGCCTTCATCATCCCCGGCCTGGTGATGCTGTCGCTGCTGATGCAGAGCGTGTCCAACGCGTCCTTCGGCATCTACTTCCCGAAATTCGTGGGCACCATCTACGAGGTGCATTCCGCGCCGCTGTCGTTCCTGGAGATCGTGCTGGGCTATGTGGGCGCGGCCGCCACCAAGGCGGTCATCGTGGGGCTGATCATCCTGGCCACGGCACGCCTGTTCGTGGACTATTCCATCGCGCATCCGCTGGTGATGGTGGCGTTCCTGCTGCTCACCACGATCACCTTCAGCCTGCTCGGCTTCATCATCGGCATCTGGGCGGACAACTTCGAGAAGCTGCAGGTGGTGCCGCTGATGGTGATCACGCCGCTGACCTTCCTCGGCGGCAGCTTCTATTCCATCCACATGCTGCCGCCGTTCTGGCAGAAGGTGACGCTGTTCAACCCGGTGGTGTACCTGATCAGCGGTTTCCGCTGGAGCTTCTACGGCCTGGCCGACGTGGGCGTGGGCATCAGCCTGGTCGCGACCCTGGCGTTCCTGGTGTTGTGCCTGGCCACGGTGTGGTGGATCTTCAAGACCGGTTACCGGCTGAAGGTGTGAGCACGGCCGCCGTGCACTGAACGATTCGACCGCACGCGAGTCGAACTCCGTTGGAGACAGCGGGTGCGGAGGTGGATCGTGGCGAACAGGCGCAGGTCGGGCAGCAGCGGGTGGACCATGGCGGTGATCGCGGTGGCGGCGATCGCCGCGGTCGCGGCCTACGTGGGTTGGCGCGCCACCCAGCCGAACGCCGGCGTGCAGCCCGCCACGCCGTCCACCGCGGCCGCCTCCACCAGCGCGGCCGCGCCGGCCGCGACCGCCGCAGCCACCGCGATCCAGCATCCGATCGGGCAGGCGCCGGCCCCGGCATCCACCGCGCCGCTGCCTGCGCTGGGCGACAGCGACGCCAGCGTGGGCGCGGCGCTGTACGGGCTGGGAGGCGGGGCGCTGAAAGGCTTGCTGGTGCCGGAGCAACTGGTGACCCGCATCGTGACCACGGTCGACGCCTTGCCGCGGCGCACGCTGGGCAGCAGCTTCATCCTGCCGCTGCGCACGCCGCGCGGCGCGTTCCAGTCCCATGAGACGCAGGGCATCCTCACTGCCGACAAGCGCAACGCGGATCGCTACGCGCCCTACATGGGCATCGTGCAGCACGCCGATCCCAAAGCCCTGGTGGCCTGGTACGTGCACAGCTATCCGCTGTTCCAGCAGGCCTATCGCGAACTCGGTTATCCCAGGGGCTATTTCAACGACCGCCTGATTGCCGCGATCGACGACATGCTCGCGGCGCCCGAGCCGGCGCAGCCGCCTGCGCTGCAGCTGGTGCAGGGGCGCTATCTCTACGTCGATCCGGCGCTGGAATCGCTGTCGGTGGGGCGGAAGCTGATGCTGCGGCTGGGCGCGGCGAACGAGACGCAGCTCAAGGCGAAGCTGCGCACCATCCGGGGACTGCTGACCGCGCAACCGCCAACGGCCGCGCCCGTGCACTGACGGGCGCGCGCTGTCCGCTCAATCCACGTCGCAAAGCATCGCGCGCCGGGCATCCTCGTCGGCGCGTCGCGAGTGTGTTTCCGAGAGCCAGGTGACCAGTGCCGGCACGGTCACCGGCAACGGCTTGGGAACGGTTGCCTCGATGTACTTTCCGGCAAGCATCCCTGCGACCCTGCGTACTCCACGTTCCACTGTGGAGCGGGTCAGCGCTATGTGCATGCTTCAACCCTCGGCCACCCCTGTGTGGCCGTAGGCAGTACTTTAGCGGCATTCATGATACGTACACAATCACCCGACTGCCCTCGGCGTCCGGTTCGGATAGTGCGGTGCGACAGCGGTGTCGCCCACTCTGCTTCCGTCCACAACGCAGAGCTTGCGCAAGCTGCGCAAATGCGCATGTTCGGGGCAGCGTTTTTCGTCCCTGCCACCCATCGATGGATCATGCACCGCAGCACGAGCGATTCGACCAGCGGGAACGCCGAAGGCGCGAGCAAGCTGTTTCTCGCGCTGCAGCCGGATGCGGATACCCGCCTCGCGCTGGCGCAGACCGCGGCCGCGGCGGGCATGGCGCCGGAGCGCGGGTTCCGGCGGGTGAACCCCCGGCGCTACCACGCCACCTTGCACTTCCTGGGCAGCCATCCGGCGCCGCCGCTGGGCCTCGTCGCGGGCGCGGAACGGGTGGCAGCCAGCCTGCCGGGCGGCGCGTTCGACTGGACGCTGGACCGCCTGCGCAGCTTCGACGGGCGCCAGCCGCCGCGCGTGCTGTGCGGTCGCGTGTTGCCGGAGGCCCTGCGGCGCTTGTGGCGGCAATGGCACGACCGGCTGCTGCAGGAAGTGCCGGGACTGAGGCTGGAGCGGCGCTTCGTCCCGCACGTCACGCTGGCCTACGGCGGCGCGATGCTGCCGGAAGTGGCGGTGGCGCCGCTGCGTTGGCCGGTGCGCGAACTCGCGCTGCTGGAAAGCCGCACCGGCGAGCGGGACTATCGTCAATTGGCCAGTTGGCCGCTGCGGCAGGATTGAAGTTCCGGCTTCATCCGGCATGGACACCGCGACTGGCGAACGGGTGCACAATCGGCACCCCATCGCCGAAAGCGGAGTCCGTCATGCGCACTACCGTTCTTGCCGCCTTGCTCGCGCTCGCCCTCCCTGCCGCTGCCGCGCCCGCCGGATCCTCCGGCAGCCAGGCTGTGCCCGCCTACGTCGCCACCGCGATGAACGATCCCGTCCGCGCCGCCGACGCGAAGGACGACGCGCGTCGCCAGATGGCGGCTGTGATGGGCTTCACCCAGGTGAAACCCGGCGACAAGGTGCTGGAACTGGTGCCCGGCAAGGGCTACTGGACGCGGATGTTCAGCGCCATCGCGGGGCCGCAGGGCCACGTCTATACCGTGTGGCCGGAAGGCATGGCGAAATACGCGGCGAAGAGCTACGCGGAATGGCAGAAGCTGGTGGCCACGCCGCACTACGCGAACGTGAGCCTGCTGCAGCAGCCGTCTGCCGAACTCAGCGTGCCGGCCAAGGTCGACGTGGTGTTCACCGCGCAGAACTACCACGACTACCACGATCCGTTCATGGGGCCGGTGGACATGGCGAAGTTCGACAAGGCGGTGTACGACGCGCTCAAGCCCGGCGGCGTGTTCGTGGTGATCGACCACGTGGCCCCGGCCGGCTCGGGCCTGGCCGACACCGACACCTTGCACCGCATCGATCCGGCCACGGTGAAGAAGGAAGTGGAAGCTGCCGGCTTCGTGTTCGATGGCGAGAGCGACGTGTTGCGCAACCCCGCCGACCCGCACACGGCCGCGGTGTTCGACAAGTCGATACGCGGCCACACCGACCAGTTCGTGTACCGGTTCCGCAAGCCGCTGAAGTAAGGCGGCGCCGGGCAGCCCGGCTACGGACAAACAAACTGCGGAGCCGGGCAGCGGGCCATGGATGGCCCGCACGCGGTCGATCACGAACGTGATCGGCCGACGGAGCCCGGTCCGGCCTGTGGCGGACCGGGCGAGTCTGGAAAGTGCAGGAAGCACTTTCCAGACATCAACAACGCGCTCCGCTCTGGGGCATGTGCAGACGGCGAGCTACCATCTCCCCATGCTCCCACTGCACTTCGACAACGCCTTCCTCCGCGAACTCCCCGGCGATCCCTCGGCCGCACCCGGCCCGCGCGAAGTCGCCGGCGCGCTGTACACGCAGGTGCTGCCCACGCCCGTCGCGGCGCCACGTGTGCTCGCCCATTCGGCGGAAATGGCCACGGCCTTGGGTTTCGATGCAGACGAAGCCGCCAGCGACGGCTTCGCGCAGGTGTTCGGCGGCAACGCGCTGATGCCGGGCATGCAGCCCTGGGCGGCGAACTACGGCGGCCACCAGTTCGGCGTGTGGGCGGGCCAGTTGGGCGACGGCCGCGCGATCTCGCTGGGCGAGGCGGTCGTGGCGGATGGAGCGCGTTGGGAGCTGCAGTTGAAAGGCGCCGGCCCCACGCCGTATTCCCGCGGCGCCGACGGGCGCGCGGTACTGCGTTCCTCGATCCGCGAATTCCTGTGCAGCGAGGCGATGCACCACCTGGGCATTCCCACCACGCGCGCGCTGTGCCTGGTCGGCACCGGCGAAGCGGTGGTGCGCGACATGCTCTACGACGGCCATCCGCAGGCGGAACCCGGCGCCATCGTCTGCCGCGCGGCGCCTTCCTTCATCCGCTTCGGCAGCTTCGAGTTGCCTGCCGCGCGCGGCGACACGGCGCTGCTGCGCCAGCTGGCCGACTTCGCCATCCGCCGCGATTTTCCCCATCTCACGGGGCAGGGCGAGAGCCTGTACGGCGACTGGTTCGGCGAGATCTGCGCGCGCACCGCGCAGTTGATGGCCGGCTGGATGCGCGTGGGTTTCGTGCACGGGGTGATGAACACCGACAACATGTCCATCCTCGGCCTCACCCTGGACTATGGCCCCTACGGCTGGATCGACGATTACGATCCGGACTGGACGCCGAACACCACCGACGCGCAGCGCCGCCGCTACCGCTATGGCCAGCAGCCGAACGTGGCGTGGTGGAACCTCTCGCGGCTGGCCGCCGCGCTGGCGCCGTTGTTCGGCGACATCGCCCCGCTGCAGGCCGGGCTGGACCGCTATGCCGCCGTGTATGCGGAAGCGGACCGCGCCAACGTCGCCGCGAAGCTCGGCCTTGCCGCGTGCAGCGACGAGGACGTGGCCTTGATGCAGTCGCTGCAGGCCTTGCTGCATGAGGCCGAGGTGGACATGACGCTGTGGTTCCGCGGCCTCGCCGATTTCGACCCGCAGCATCCGGCGTTGCAGCCGTTGCACGAGGCGTTCTACGACGAGGCGAAGCGGCAGGCGCACGAGGCGTCGTTCGCGGACTGGCTGGCGCGCTACGCCGCCCGCCTCGCCGACGATTCCTTGCCGACCACGGAGCGCCGTGCCCGCATGCGCGCCGCCAATCCGCGCTACGTGTTGCGCAACTACCTCGCGCAGCAGGCCATCGAGCGGGCGGAGCAGGGCGACAATGCCGGCATCCACGAGCTGCTGGACGTGCTGCGCCATCCGTACGACGAACAGCCCGGCCGCGGGGCCTTTGCGCGCAAGCGTCCCGATTGGGCGCGGCACAAGTCCGGGTGTTCGATGCTTTCCTGCAGTTCCTGACCCGGCCGCTGGCTTACGCCGGCCGCCGCGCGCCCAGCAGCACCAGAACTTCCTGCGCGCTGCGGATGCGCTCGCTGGCGCCGGGCAGGTCGAGGGTGATGCGCAGCTTGTCCTGGCCGTCGAGCTTGTAGACGCGCGGCAGGCTCTGGATCAGCTTGATGATCGCCATGGGATCGACCTCCGGCTTGTCGCGGAAGGTGATGCGGCCGCCGTTGGCGCCGAAGTCCAGCTTGCGGATGCCCAGCGGCGTGGCCATCAGCTTCAGGCCGGACAGCGCGAACAGCGTCTTGGTGGGCTCGGGCAGCAGGCCGAAGCGGTCGATCATCTCCACCTGCAGGTCGCGCAACTGCTCGTCGTTGCGCGCGCTGGCGATGCGCTTGTACAGCGTCAGGCGCGTGTGCACGTCGGGCAGGTAGTCGTCGGGGATCAGCGCAGGCAAGTGCAGTTCGACTTCGGTTTCGTGTTCGCTCGACAGGTCGAAGTCGGGCACCTTGCCGCTCCTCAGCGCACGTACGGCGCGGTCGAGCAGCTCGGTGTAGAGGCCGAAGCCGATTTCCTGGATCTGGCCGGACTGCTCGTCGCCCAGCAGCTCGCCCGCGCCGCGGATTTCCAGGTCGTGCGTGGCGAGGGTGAAGCCGGCGCCGAGTTCCTCCAGCGAGGCCAGCGCTTCCAGGCGCTTCTCCGCGTCGGCGGTGATCGCCTTGCGGTCGGGCACGATCAGGTAGGCGTAGGCGCGATGGTGCGAGCGGCCCACGCGGCCGCGCAGCTGGTGCAGCTGCGCGAGGCCGAAGCGGTCGGCGCGGTCGATGATGATGGTGTTGGCGGTGGGAATGTCGATGCCGGTCTCGATGATGGTGGTGCAGACCAGCACGTTGAAGCGCTGGCGATGGAAATCCGCCATCACGCGTTCCAGCTCGCGCTCGGCCATCTGGCCGTGGGCGACGCCGATTCGCGCCTCGGGCACCAGTTCCTCCAGCTCGCGCACGGTGCGCTCGATGCTCTGCACCTCGTTGTGCAGGAAGTACACCTGGCCGCCGCGCGCCAGCTCGCGCTGGAAGGCTTCGCGGATGGTGGCCGGGTCCCAGGTGGAGATGAAGGTGCGCACGGCCATGCGGTGCGCGGGCGGCGTGGTGATCAGCGACAGGTCGCGCAGGCCGCTCATCGCCATGTTGAGCGTGCGCGGGATCGGCGTGGCGGTCATGGTGAGCAGGTCCACCTCGGCGCGCAGCTTCTTCAGCTGTTCCTTCTGGCGCACGCCGAAGCGCTGTTCCTCGTCCACGATCACCAGGCCGAGCTTGCGGAACTTGATGTCGGACTGCAGCAGCTTGTGCGTGCCCACGATCACGTCGATCTGGCCGTCGGCGAGCCGCTTCAGCGCCTCGTTCACTTCCTTGGCGGACTTGAAGCGCGAGAGCACGTCCACCTTCACCGGCCAGTCGGCGAAGCGGTCGGCGAAGTTGCGGTAGTGCTGCTGGGCGAGCAGGGTGGTGGGCACCAGCACGGCCACCTGCTTGCCCGCAGTGGCGGCGGCGAAGGCGGCGCGCAGCGCGACCTCGGTCTTGCCGAAGCCCACGTCGCCGCAGATCACGCGGTCCATCGCGCGCGGCGCGGCGAGGTCGCGCAGCACGGCGTCGATGGCCTGTTCCTGGTCGGGCGTTTCCTCGAACGGGAAGCTGGCGCCGAATTCCTCCACCAGCAGGCGGTCGATGGACAGCGACTCGCCGCCGCGCGCCTCGCGCTGGGCGTAGATGGCCAGCAGCTCGGCGGCCACGTCGCGCACCTTCTCGGCGGCTTTCCTGCGCGCGCGTTCCCAGGCGTCGCCGCCCAGCGAGTGCAGCGGCGCCAGTTCCGGCGCGGTGCCGGAGTAGCGGCTGACCAGGCCGAGCTGCGCCACCGGCACGTAGAGCTTGTCGCCCTTGGCGTATTCGATGACGAGGAACTCGCCCTCCATCCCGCCCAGCTCCATCGACAACAGGCCCTGGTAGCGGCCCACGCCGTGGTCCACGTGCACGATGGGCGAGCCGACCGAAAGCTCGGTGAGGTCGCGGATGATCGTGTCCGGATCGCGCGCCGCGCCGCGGCGCCGGCGCCGCTCGGTGCGCACGCGCTCGCCGAACAGCTCGCGCTCGGTGAGCACGGTGAGCATGGGCCTCGCCAGCGCGAAGCCCTGTTCCAGCGGTGCGATGGTGATGGCGAACTTGACTCCCTCGCCTGCGTGCAGGGGAGGGTTGGGGAGGGGTGCTTTTGCTTCTGCGCCAGTTGGGGCAACCCCCTCCCGACCTCCCCCTGCACGCAGGGGCAGGAGAAAGTCTTGCCAGCCGTCGACGTGCTCCGGCTTCAGGCCCGCGCCCGCCAGCGTTTCCAGCAGCGCCTCGCGGCGCCCGGCCGAATCGGCGGCGATCAGCACGCGGCCGGGGTAGTTCTCCAGGAAGTGGCGCAGCGAGGTGCCCGGTTCCTCGCCCTTGCGGTTCAGCGGCAACTCGGGCGCCGGCTGGGTGCCGGCGTCCATCGCGTGCGCATGGCCCGGCGCCACCACTTCCACGCGCAGGCGCCGGTTGAGCTGTTCGCGCAATTGCTCGGGCGACAGGTACAGCTCGGCCGGCGGCAGCACCGGGCGCTCGATGTCGTGGGCGCGCTGGTCGTAGCGGTCGGCGGTCTGCGTCCAGAACGCTTCGCTGGCCTCGCCGGCGCCTTCGCCCAGCACGAACAGCGCGTCGTCGGCGAGGTAGTCGAACAAGGTGGAGGTGCCTGTATGCGGATCCCCCGCAACACCCCGCGCATCCACGGGCGGACTCTTCGCGGGAAAGAACAGCGGCAGGTAGTACTCGATGCCGCCGGGCGTGACGCCTTCCTTCATGTCCTGGTACAGCGGGCAGCGGCGCACGTCGATGGGGAAGCGTTCGCGCAGGGCGTTGCGGAAGCCCTTGGCGGCCTCGTCGGTGAGCGGGAACTCGCGCGCGGGCAGCAGTTCCACCTTCTCCACCGGCTGCGCGGAGCGCTGCGTCTCCGGGTCGAAGCTGCGGATGGAATCGACCTCGTCGTCGAACAGCTCGATGCGGTAGGGCTCGGCCGCGCCCATCGGGAAGATGTCGATCAGCGCGCCGCGCACGGCGAAATCGCCGGGCTCGGCCACCTGCGGCACATTGCGGTAGCCGCTGGCCTCCAGCCGGCGCTGCTCGGTGGCGAGGTCGAACTTCTGGCCTTTCGCCACCACCAGGCCGGAGCCGGTGATGTGCGAGCGCGGCGCGATGCGCTGCATCAGCGTGGCCACCGGCACCACCAGCACGCCGCGTTTCACGCCGGGCAGCCGGTACAGCGTGGCGATGCGCTGCGAGACGATCTCGGGGTGCGGGCTGAACGCGTCGTAGGGCAGGGTTTCCCAGTCCGGGAAGTGCAGCACCGGCAGGTCGCCGGCGTAGATGCGCAGTTCGTCCTCCAGCGCCGAGGCGCGCTGGGTGTCGCGCGTCACCGCCACCAGCAGCCCGTCGTGCGAGCGTGCCGCCTCGGCCAGCAGCAGGGCACGCGCGGAGCCGTGCGGCGGCGTCCAGTAGCGGCGCTGTTTCGGGGAGGTGGGAAGCGGGGGATGCGGGATCGAGGCGGACATGGATACGTTGCGCTGGAGGCGCGAACGTCTTGCCGCGCCGGGAAAGCGGACAAGTGTAGCGCGACGCGTGTAACCAGCCTTTCTTCCTCGTGCCCCCGGGGAGAGGATCGAGGTGGGTGGCGGTGCTTGCGAAAGCGTTGCCTCGGAAACCCGCCTCGATATCGCGGCGGGGCAGGCATGGCCCCACCCCAGCCCTGTCCCCGATGGGGAGAGGGGCGAGGGCGTTACAGGCGCAGCGAGAGCTGGGCTACGCCCGGTTCGCTGGGCACCAGGCGCTGGGTGAAGCCCAGATCCCGGCACAGTTCCAGCATCGGCCGGTTTTCCAGCAGCACATAGCCCCAGATCTCGGTGAGTTCGCGGCTGCGGCAGTCGTCGACCAGTCGCTGCATCAGCAGCACGCCGAGGCCCTGGCGGCTCCAGTCGTGTTCCACCACCACGGAGAACTCGGCGTTGTCGGAGGTGTGGTCCACGTAGATGCGGCCCACGCCACGGATCTCGTGGGGGCGCACGGATTCGTCCATCAGCACGTACGCGGATTCGTGCACCGGATCGATGTTGCACAGGCGCTTGGCCATCAATGGCGGCAGCTCGGACATCGCGTGCAGGAAGCGCCGTCGGATGTCTTCCGGCGACAGCCGGGTAAATGCGCGTTGCAGCGCAGCGACATCGCCGGGTTCGATCACGCGCAGCCACAACTCGCGGCCATCCGTGCTGCGCAGGAGTTCGCCGTGCGGAGGGTGCCAGACCAGTGCGGAGACGTCGTACCCGTGGCCGCGCGGAAGCAGCGGCGGGTGCGAGATGGTGGGGCGCAGACTGGCGGAAATCATGTCAATACTCGGAAGTATTGTGTGCGGTGCAGCATAAGCTTGTATGAGTGATTATACAAGTCTTTGGGCCTTTTTGACGCAGTCGCACAACCAGGGGCGTTCAGGCTGGTGGCGTGCCGGCGACCTTGCGTGGCCGCTTCGGGCCCGGGGCGGAATGGCGGCCCTGCGCCGCGTCTATCGCGTCTATCCAGCCCGCCGGCGTGGCCGGAAACGCATCGGCGTAGGGCACGTAGGGCTTGATGTCGAGGATGGGCGTGCCGTCCAGCAGGTCCACGCCGCGCACGCGCAGCGCACGTTCCTCCACCGCGAGCAGTTCCACCGCGGACAAGCCGATCGCGTTCGGGCGGTGCGGCGAGCGCGTGGCCAGCACGCCGCGCTTGCCGCCGCCGCGCGGCGGCCGCACCAGCGGCTTCCAGCCTTCGCTGCGGTGAAACACGAAGATCAGCCAGATACGCCCGAACCCGGCGAGGTCGCGGAACGCCTCCGCCGGCAAGCCGTCCACGAACTCGATGCGCGCCTCCGCCTCGGCACCCGTCTCGGTACCCGCCACCACGGTGGACTGGTGCGGCGCGTCGATGCGCCGCGCGTACGGCGAGCGCACGTGCGCGATGGGATGGGCGGTGAAGGGAGCGCTTTCGTCCATGGTCCGATATGTGGTCCGGGGAATGGCTGGGCGGCCGGATCGGGCGCGACGCGCATCGCCGGACGATGCAGCGGTAGCCCGAATCAGCGGATGCCCACGCCAAGCCCCACGCCGAAGCTCACGTTCGGGCGCCCGCTGCGCATTTCCTGGTCGGTCCATACATGCGACTGCGTAGCCTGCACCAGCGGAAACACGTAATCGGCCTCGCCCACCTTGCCTGCGCGGCTGCCGGCGAGTTGGCCGTCAACGGTGATCGGGGCGCCGTTGGGGTAGTTCATGGGCTCGGCGTAGCCCGCCAGCACGGCGATGAAGCGGCCGCTGGCGCCGCCGCCGAATTTCGGCCGCTGCGAGGCGTCAAGCGGGTAGGCGAGGATCTCGATCTCGCTGTGGTCGGGCAGGTTGCGTACTCCCACCACGCGACCGCCCCAGATCACCTGGCCGCGCGCGTATTGCTCCGGCGACTGCCCCACCTGCATGGGCGTGGCGGCGACGGTGCCGGGCGCGGTCTTGTAGATCGGCGCGGGCGCGCAGGCGGCGAGGCCCAGCAGCACGATGGGAAGAAGGATGCGGGCGGAAACGGCGGCAAGGCGCATGGCGATCTCCCGGATGCGAGACGGTGATGCGAGCTTAGCGGCGGCGCGGTCCCGGCGGTAGCCGGGCGGGCGCTGCTGGGGGCGCGGCGGATTCAGCCACCAGCCAGTCCAGCTTCCACTCGGCGGGGCGTTCCTGCGCAAGCAGGCGCGCCAGCGCGCGCAGCGGTTCGCGCAGGGTTTCGTCGAGCTGCCAGGGTGCGTTGATGATCGCCATGCCGGAACCGTTGAGGCGCAGCGGCGAGTCGTCGCCGTGCACCAGCAGCTCCGCGCGCAGCACGCGCTTCGCGCCGCAATGCTGCAGCCAGCGCAGGAAGGGCTGCACCTGGCTGCGCCGCTTGATCGGATACCACACCGCGTAGATGCCGCCGGGCCAGCGCTCCAGCGCGCCCTTCAGGGCGTGCTCGATCAGGCGGTACTCGGCCTCCTGCGCCTCGTAGGGCGGGTCGATCAGCACCAGGCCGCGCTTTTCCTTCGGCGGCAGCAACGCGCCCAGCGCTTCGTAGCCGTTGCGTCCGTGCACGTGCATGCGGGCGTCGCGGTGGAACAGTTCGCGCAGCCTTGCGGATTCCTCCGGGTGCAGTTCGCACAGTTGCGCGCTGTCGGTGTCGCGCATGGCCAGTGCGGCCTGCAGCGGCGAGCCGGGATAGAGCTTCAGGCCGTGTTCGTTGCCCGGCAGCGCGAGGATGGAATCCAGCCAGCGCCGCAGCAGCGGCGGCAGTGCGGCGGCATGGGCGTCGCCGCCGTGCAGGTCGGGAAACAGCAGGCGGGCGATGCCGTCCCTGTATTCGCCGGTCTTGTCGGCCTCGGCGCTGTCCAGCGCATAGCAGCCGCTGCCGGCGTGGGTGTCGATCACGCAGAACGGCGCGGGCTTGAGCTTGAGCGCTTCGATCAGCGCCAGCAGCACCGCGTGCTTCAGGACGTCGGCGAAATTGCCCGCGTGGTAGGCGTGGCGGTAGTTCATGGCGGCGGCCGCGGAAAGGCGCCCAAGTATAGGCTGTGGCCGCCGCGCAGGCCGCATGTAGCCGGCTCCAGGGTTGAGCGGGGACGGAACGCGTCGCTATGCTCGCGGCATGATCCGTTCGTCCCTCCGCCGCCTGCGCCGCTGCCGCCTGCTGTTCGTGCTGGCGCTGTGCGCGTGGCTGGGCCTGGCGGGTTCCGTGTTCGCCCATGTGGATTGCTGTGCCGGCATGGGCGGCATGTCCGGTGCCGCGACGATGACGCATCCCGACAGCGCGCAGGCCCCGTTGCATGCGGACGGCGCCCATGCCGGTGGCGCGTGTGCCTGCGTGCATGCGACGGCCGCGCTGCCGGAACTGGCTGCCGCCGTGGTGCCGGTACGCCTCACCGCGACGAAGTGGCAGGCCTGGCCCGCCATCGCACCCACGCTTCCGCACCCGCCACCCTTGCGGCCGCCGTTGGCCTGATTCCTCCCGCTGATGCCGATTCGTTCGGTTGGCGGTGGTCTGATTTCGCTCGTCATCCCGGCGAAGGCCGGAGGCGCTTCGCCGTTGTGGGGCGCCTGCTGCTTTTGCAGGAATGACGAGCAGGCGGTTGATCAATCAGACCTTCCTTGGTCGCCTGCCCGCGCGCAGGCCCGTTGCCGCGTTCGCGGCAACGCCAGGCGGAATCCCGGTGGTTCCGCGCAGGAGCAAAGCAGGTATGAACAGGCAGGATTTGCGCGGCGTGCAGTTGTCGCGCCGGCGTTTCGTGCAGGGTCTGGCGCTGGGCGGCGTGGCCGCCGGGCTGGGCTTGCACGTGGGCGGGGCATCAGCACAACAGGCCGCCGTGCGCCGCGAATTGCGCGGCACGCATTTCGAGCTTTCCATCGGCGAGCTGCCGGTGGATTTCACCGGGCGCAAGCGCATCGCCACCGTGGTCAACGGCCAGTTGCCCGCCCCGTTGCTGCGCTGGCGCGAGGGCGACACGGTCACGCTGCGCGTGACCAACCGCCTGCAGGTGCCCAGTTCCATCCACTGGCACGGCATCCTGCTGCCGTTCCGGATGGACGGCGTGCCCGGCATCAGTTTCCCCGGCATCGCGCCGGGCGAAAGCTGTACGTATCGCTTTCCGGTGCGGCAGAGCGGCACCTATTGGTACCACAGCCACTCCGGCTTCCAGGAGCAGACCGGCCTCTACGGCCCCATCGTGATCGACCCGGCCGGCGGCGAGCGCTTTCCCGCCGACCGCGACTACGTGGTGATGCTCAACGACTGGAGCGACGAGGACCCGGAGGCGATCTACGCCCACCTGAAAAAGCAGGGCGACTACTACAACTACGCCGAACCCACCGTGCCGGACTTCTTTCGCGACGCACGTGCCCGCGGGCTTCGCGCGGCGCTGGCCGAACGGCGCATGTGGAACGCCATGCGCATGAGCCCCGCCGATCTTTCCGACGTGGGCGGCGCCAGCTACACCTACCTGATGAACGGCGTCGCGCCGGCCGGCAACTGGACCGGCCTGTTCCGGCGCGGCGAGAAAGTGCGGCTGCGCTTCATCAACGGCTCGGCGATGACGATCTTCGACGTGCGCATCCCGGGACTGAAGATGACCGTGGTCGGCGCCGACGGCCAGGATGTCGAGCCGGTGAGCGTGGACGAATTCCGCATCGCCGTGGCCGAGACGCTGGATGTGATCGTGGAGCCCGCCGACGACCGCGCCTGGACCGTGTTCGCCCAGGCCATCGACCGCAGCGGCCATGCGCGCGGCACGCTGGCGCCGCGGCCCGGCATGGTCGCCGAGGTGCCTGCGATGGACCCGCGCGAGCCGCTGGCGATGGTGGACATGATGGGGGCGATGGACATGCGCCATTCGGCCGCCGTGCACCACGCGCGCAGCGAATACCGCAATCCCGGCGTGGACATGCGCGTGGACATGCCGCGCACGAACCTCGACGATCCCGGCATCGGCCTGCGCGGCAACGGCCGACGCGTGCTCACCTACGCCGACCTGCACACCATCGGCGGCTCGCTCGATCCGCGCGAGCCCGGACGCGAGATCGAGCTGCACCTCACCGGCAACATGCAGCGCTACATGTGGTCGTTCGACGGCGTGAAGTTCTCGGAGGCGAAACCGATCCGCTTCCGTGCCGGCGAGCGGCTGCGCCTGGTGCTGGTCAACGACACCATGATGAACCACCCCGTGCACCTGCACGGCATGTGGAGCGAGCTGGAAAACCCGCAGGGGCAATTCCAGGTGCGCAAGCACACCATCAACGTGCAGCCGGCGCAGCGCATCGCCTATGGCGTGACCGCGGACGCCACGGGGCGCTGGGCCTACCACTGCCACATGCTCTATCACATGGAAGCGGGAATGATGCGCGAAGTGGTGGTCGCATGAGCGCGATCATCCGCAGGATGCTTGTCGGCCTCGCATGCGCGTTGCCGCTGGCAGTGCTGGGGCAAACCGCGCCGGCGCCGGCGAGCAGCACAGGCATGGACATGTCGGAGATGCCGGGCATGGCGCACGATGCGAGCCATGCGGAGCATCCGTCGCATCATGGGCACAGCAAGCCGAACCCGGCGAAGCAGGGCATGCCACAACGCGCAGCAACGCCTGTTGACCAAGCATCGCCCATGGCAGCACCGGCACCCGCCGACGCAACGAATCACGCGGACCATGCATCAGGCGCGATGCTGCCGATGGAGCATGGCGACCATGCCATGCCGGACATGGATCACATGGACATGTCCCCGCATGCCGCGCACGAAGGCATGGATCACGGTGGCGCCAGCGCGACGCACGACATGCGCATGCAGGGCGGCGCGGCGCCGCCTGACGCGCGCAGCGCCGATTATTCCGACGGCATCGGCCACGGCGACATGCCGGGCATGGACATGCGCGATGCCGCGCCGCTGGGCATGCTGCGGTTCGACCGGCTCGAAGCCTTCGACGGCAAGGACGGCGGCGGGCAACGCTGGGATCTGCAGGCCTGGTACGGCAGCGACATCGATCGCCTGTGGGTGCGCAGCGAGGGCGAATACTCGGGCGGACGCATTGGCGACGGTGACGTCGAGGCTCTGTGGAGCCGTGCCGTGGCGCCGTACTGGGACACCCAGCTCGGTGTGCGCCACGATTTCGGCGATGGTCCCGCCCGCGACTGGGCCGCGTTCGGCGTGCAAGGCCTGGCGCCGTACTGGTTCGCGCTGTCGGCGACGGCTTATGCGGCGCCGTCCGGTCGCACCGCCGCGCGGCTGCGCGTGGAGTACGAGCTGCTGTTCACCCAGCGGTTGATCCTGCAACCGGAGCTCGAATTCAATCTCTACGGCAAGGCCGATCCGCAGCGCGGGATCGGTGCCGGGCTGTCGGACGCCAGCTTCGGCCTGCGGCTGCGCTACGAGATCAGGCGGCAGTTCGCGCCCTACCTCGGCGTGTCGTGGGTACGCCGCTTCGGCGCCACGGCCACGTATGCACGAGAGGATCGACGCCCCGTGTTCGACAGTCAGCTCGTGGCTGGTGTACGCATCTGGTTCTGAGGAGTGCCCATGAAGCCGTACGTGAAAGTTGCAATCACCGTGGTATGCACGCTGGGTGTGCTGGTGGTCGGCGTCGGGGCGTTCGTCTATTCCGGCGCCTACGACATCGGCGCGGATGCGCCGCATACGCGGCCGGTGTTCGCCGTTTTGCAGACGCTGCGCGATCGCTCGATCCGCGCGCGCTCGGAAGACCTCAAGCTGCCTGACCTCGACGATCCGCAGCTGGTCCTGAAAGGCGCGGGCCAGTACGCAGCGATGTGCACGGGCTGCCATCTCGCGCCGGGCATGGAGGATTCGGAAATCCGCCCCGGGCTGTACCCGCAGCCGCCGAACCTGGCGCAGGTGCGCGTCGATCCGAAGGCCGCGTTCTGGGCGATCAAGCACGGCATCAAGATGAGCGCGATGCCGGCCTGGGGCCACAGCCACGACGATCCGACGATCTGGAGCATGGTGGCCTTCCTGCAGAAGCTGCCGGACATGACGCCGGCGCAGTACAAGGCCATCGTCGCCAAGGCCCCGCCGGACGACGACATGGTGATGGGCGGCGATCACCACGATGCCGGCCATCCCGGCATGGGCGACATGCCCGGGATGGCCGGTACGACGGGTGCGCCTCCCGCTCAGTAGGCGACGGTGATCCGGCGGCGCGGGGCGTCGCCTTTCTCGGTGCGGTCGAGCAGGGCGATGGCATAGTCGGCCACGCTGATGCGGCTGACGCCCGCGGCATCGGTCACCAGCTGGTCGCCACCGATGCGGTAATGGCCGGTGCGCTCGCCGTCCTCGATCAGGGCGGCGGGGCTGATGTAGGTCCAGTCGATCGATGCATTGCTGGCGCGGAAGACATCGAGTGCCTGGCTTTGGGCCTCGGCCTCCGACTTCCACGCTGCCGGGAAGTTCGGGTTGTCGATCACGCGCACGCCCGGCGCGGTTTCCAGGCTGCCGGCGCCACCCACCCACGCGAAGCGCTGGACGCCCAGCGCGGGCAAGCGGTCGAGCAGGATGCGCGCATTGGCGGGCGGGGTATTCGGGTTGCTGTCGCGCCGTGCGGACAGGCTCGCAATTGCCGCGGTGCTGCCGCGCACGGCCTCCTGCCAGGTTTCCGACTGCGCCACGTCGCCGGTGACGAGCTTGAGCCTGTCATGGCGGAGGTCGAGGCGGGCCGGGTCGCGCACGACGGCGGTCACTTCGTGGCCGCGCGCAAGCGCCTCGTCGAGGATGGCATGGCCGATGTGGCCGGTGGCGCCGAACAAGGCGATGTGCATGGAAGTCTCCGATGGGTGGGGGTGGAGACCAGCATGCGCCAGGCCATTGATTCGATAAACGCGAGATGGTGCAATTCACTGTAAAGCAGAAGTTGACAGTGGAGCGCATGCATGGGCGAGGTCAATCTCAATCGGCTGGCCGTATTCGTGGCGCTGGTGCGCGCAGGCTCGTTCACCGCGGCTGCGGAACAGCTCGGGCAGACCAAGGCGATGGTGAGCCAGCACCTGGCGCGACTGGAACGCGAGCTGGGCGTGACGCTGATGGTGCGCAGCACGCGGCGCATGGCGTTGACCGAAGCCGGCACAGCCTTCCATGCCGACTGCGTGCGCATCCTCGGCGAAACCGAGGCAGCCATCGGTCGCGTGGGCGAGAACCGCGACACGCCGCGCGGCACGCTGCGCCTCACGGCGCCGGTGAACTACGGCACCTCGGTGATAGCGCCTGTTCTGGCCCGCTTTCTCCGACGCTATCCGGAGGTGCATGCCGAACTGGTGCTGGACGACGGCATGAGCGACCTGATCGGCGGCCGTTTCGACCTGGCGATCCGTGGCGGCCCGCTGCGCGACTCCGGCTTGCGCGCCGTGCGCCTGACCGGCTTCCGCCAGTTGCTGGTGGCGGCGCCTTCCTATATCGCTGCGCGGGGCCGGCCGCGCCGACCGCTGGAGCTGGCGCAGCACGACGCGATCCTGCTCGCGGTGCTGAGTTCCCCCGCGCGCTGGGTATTCACCGCGCGCAGCGGGACGCAGATCCGGGTGCGACTGGCGCCGCGTGCCCAGGCCGACAGCGCGGCGGCCGTGCATGCGATGGTGCTGGCTGGCGCCGGCGTGGCCGTGCTGCCCGATTTCATGGCGGAAGCCGACCTCGCCGCCGGCCGCCTGGAACACCTGCTGCCCACGCAGCGCCTGCCCGAAGGCAGCTTCAGCGCGGTGTACGCCGGGCTGCACGCACCGGCCAAGGTGCGCGCCTTCATCGACCACCTGCGCGAGAGCCTTGCCGGCAAGGCGGCTTGAATCCCCGCACCGGAGAGCACTACTCCACGATGTTGTGGCTCTCCGCCGTCCCCAGCAATTCCGGCTGCCCGGCCGGTCGCTGCCGGCGCGCCAGCAGCGGATGCGCGAACACGGCGACGAGGATCACCGCCACGCCCGCGTAGAACCAGCCGTCGAGCTGGCGCTGCTCGCCGAGCAGCAGCATGGCCAGCACGATCGCGTAGACCGGCTCCAGGTTGGTCACCATCTGCGTGCCGAACGCGCTCATGTGCCGCAGCGCCACCAGCGCGAGCACGAACGGCAGCAGGGTGCAGCCGAAGGCGAGCGCGAGCAGCAGCAGCGTGTCGTGCGCACCGGGCAGCACGAAGGCGGCGCCTGCGTGCGGCAGCAGCGGTGCCAGCACGGTGAGGAAGGCGGTGCCGGTGCCCAGTTCGATGCAGGTGACGGTGAGCGGGTCGCCGTGGTCCACCAGCCGCTTGTTGAGCGAGCCGAACAGCGCCACGAACAGCGCCGACAGCACGCCCACCGCGATGCCGAGGCGCATGCCGTGGGGCACGCCGCCCACCACCATCGCCACGCCCGGCACCACGGCCGCGCCGATCAGCAATTCGCGCGGGTCGAACTTGCGCTTGGCGATCCACGGTTCCACGAAGGCCAGGAACACCGGCCCCAGCGCGATGCAGGTGGCGCCCACCGACGCGTTCGCCAGCTTGATCGCGGCGTAGAAGGTGAGCCAGTGCAGCGACACCAGCACGCCGATGCCGGCATAGGCCCAGCGCAGCCGCGCCGGCATCGCGCGCAGGCCGCGCCACACGCGCGGCACCAGCAGCAATGCGGCGGTCACCAGCAGCATGCGCCACCACACCAGCGGCAGCGCGGGCAGCGTGATCAGCTTGCCGAGGATGGCGGTGAAGCCCCACAACAGCACGCAGAAGTGGACCTGCAGGCGGGCCCGGTTGGTGGCTTGCATGGAAACGCATCGATGGGAGACGCGGCATTCTACGTTGCGCCGCGGGTCGCGGCAGCATGTCAGCGGCGCGGTTTGCCCACGGAAGCAGGCTGCCTGGGCGTGCGCATCTGCTGCAGCACCGTGGTGCAGGTGTTGGCGTCGCCGCTGTCGTGGCTGGGGGCGACCAGCGCCAGCAGCGCGGCTGCGGGGGCGGCGACCACGCCCAGCGCCAGCGCGCCGGCGCCGCGTACCAGCAGCGGTCCGGCCTGCACGCCCACGTCCGGCTGCTTCAGCGTGCCGCGCACGTACAGCGGCGAACGCAGCGAGAGCACCCGAAAGCCCCTGGTGTGGGGCGTCACGTCCAGGTCCAGTTTCTCGTTGGCGAAGTTCACCGTGCCCTCGACGTCGATCAGCGCGTCCTGGGTGTCGAAGACGAACAGCTTCGTGCGGAACAGGCCGTTCTGCGCGGCGAGGTCGGTGGCGGCGCAGTTGATCTTCACCGTGCGGTCGCCGAACAGCTTGCCCAGCACGATGTTGCCCACGTTGAGGCCGGCGGTCTCCAGCAGGTTGCGGCTGATCGCGCCGTCGTTCATCAAGAGCTTCAGCTCGCCGTTGGCGCTGCCGAGCAGGGCGGCGACGGAATTGCCGCGCGCGTCCAGCGTGGCGCCGCCGTTGATCTCGCCGAGGCTGGTGTGCATCGGCTCGAAGTCCGGGAACAGCTGCTTGAGCTTCAGGTGCCGCGCATGCAGTTTCAGGCTGCCGCGCATCGGCGCGGCGCTGCCGTCCAGGCGCAGTGCGCCGTCCGCATGGCCGCCGGCGAGGCCGAACTGCAGCGGGTCCAGCGCCAGTACTCCGCCGTCCAGCACCAGGTGGGTGGACAGCGATTCGATGGGCAGCGACGCGCCGTGTTCGATGCGCCCCGCGGCGAACGTCACGTCCGCATCCATCGCCTTCCAGCGGTCGGTGCGGAAGGCTTGCGTGGGCAGCACGCGGTCCGAGGCCGCGGGCGGCGGCGCGGTGGTGCTGGAGCCGCCGCCGCCGATCAGCGGCGCCAGGTCGGCGAGGCGCAGTTGCTCGGCCTGCACCTTGCCGCTGAGCTTGGGACGAGCGCCGCCGGTGACGTAATCGACGTCGCCCGCGAGGTCGCTGCCGCCCACGCGGGCGCGGAAGCCGTGGTAGCCGAAGCGGCTGCCGTGACGCCCCAGCGTGGCGGTGAGGCGGCCGCGGGTGGCGTAAGGCGGCGTGTCGGGCAGGGTCACGCCGAGGATGGGATACAGCCTGGCCATGCTGGAGCCGGCGAGCCACAGGCGCAGGTCCAGCGCGCCCAGGTGCAGCGGATCGGTCAGCGTGCCGACGAGGGCGATGTGCGTATCGCCGATGCGCAAGCGTGCCTGTACGGGAAATGGTTGGTCGGCCTGCTGCAGCGCCAGTACGGCGCCGGTCCTGCCGCTGCCTTCCAGCGGTGCGCCCTGGTAGCTGCCCCTGGCGGTCCACGCGAACTGGTAGGCGGTTCGCCGCGCGGCCGCCTCGCCGGATTCCGCCCGCGCCTCGTCGTCGCTGCGCAGCGACCTGTCGGCGCCGCGCCCTGCGCTGCGCTCGGCCTGCGCGCGCGCATCGGTGCGCGCCTGCGCCACGATCTGGTCGTAGGGAATCGCCTGCTTCAGCGGTTCGATGTCGGCATCGATCCGCACGCGGCCGGCGGCGTCGTCCAGCGCGATGTGGCCGGCATCGAAAGCGATCGCGCCGAGGTCCAGCGTCCAGCGGGAAGGCGACGCGCCGTTCGCCAGTTCGAAGTTCCAGTTGGCGCGGCCCTGCGCATCGCGCTCAAGGTCCACGCGGGGACGCACCAGCTGCAAGGTGGGAATGCGCACGCGGTGCAGCAGCAGATCCAGCGGCGACAGGCTGAAGCGCAGCGCGTCCAGGTGGGCGAACTCGCGCTGCTTCGCCCATGCGGGATTCGCGACGCTGATGTCGTTCGCCACCACCTGCGGCCACGGCAGCCACGCGCGCAGGCCACCTGCCTGCGGCTCGCGCCGCCACTGCACGTCGAGCGTACCGTTGATCGCGAACGGGCGGCCGATGGCGGCGCTGACGCTGGCGTCGATGGTCGGCTTCAGGCGGTTCCAGTCGAACAGGGCAAGCGCCACGGCGAGGATGACCACCAGTGCCACCGGTATCCCGATGATCCATGCCAGCCACTTGTTCCTGCGCCTCATGCCCGACTCCTGCGGCGGCAATGCAGCCGATGATGGCGTTATGCCATGGCATAACCCATGTTGCGGCAAGGTTTCGTAGTGACGGCGCAGTCTCGCTCACCGTGCGTTCACCCGCAGCGGCTCGGGATCAGTCGTTGTCGTCGTCCGCGCCAGCCTTCCAGTAGCCGGTGGCCTTGATCCAGTCTTTCGGCACGCCGCGCTGTTCCAGCCACTGGCGCATGGCGCGGGCGCGGCTCGATTCGGTAGCGATCCAGTGGAAGACGTCGCCTTCGATGGCGGGCAATTCCTGCAGGGCCTGTTCGAGGCGATGGCTGTCCACGGCTGCTTCGCCATGGCGTGCAAGCCAGCGGATGTCGACATCGGCGTGCGTGTGCAGCGGCTGGCGGTCGGCGGTTTCGGGAAGTTCGATCAACGCGGTGGCGCGCGTGCCGGCGGGCATTTCCTCCAGCCAGCGGCCGATGGCGGGCAGGGCGGTTTCGTCGCCCGCCAGCACGTAATGATCGAAGTCGTCGGCGATCACGAACGAGCCGCGCGGTCCGCCGGCGCCGAGCTGCTGGCCGGGCGCGGCCTGCGCCGCCCAGTTCGACGCGGGGCCGTCGCCGTGCAGCACGAAGTCGACGGTCAGCTCGCCGCGCGCGGCGTCGTGGTGGCGCGGCGTGTAGTCGCGCATCGGCGACGGCTCGCGGCCGGGCGGGAATTCGGGGCCGTTCGCGCCGAGCGCGGGCAGCACCAGCTCGCCGTCGCGGTTGGGGAAGAACAGCTTCACGTGATCGTCGGGCGAAGCGCTGTGGAAGCCGCGCAAGCCGGGGCCGCCGAGCGTCACCCGCTGCATGTGCGGCGAGAGACGCTCGACGCTCAGCACGTCGAGCATGCGCAGCATGACGTCGTGGCGCAGGCGCTGGTGGGCATGGAGTGCCATCGTGGTTGCCTCGTGGGGATGGGGCGCTGGCGATGGCTGGCGCGTTTGGAAGCCGCCGGGAGAGGACGGCGGGTGCATCAATCCTTCGGCTGGCCACCAGCGATCTCGCTGGCGGCGCGCTGCAGGATCGCGGCGATGCGATCCGCCTCGGCCTTGTCCCAGCCGGTGCGCATCATCAGCGCGTGCTTCAGCGCGTGCATCGCCTTGCGCACCGCCATCGGCGCGGCCATCTTCGCCGCCAGGCGCGCGCTGTGTTCGGTGCGCGAAGTCGCCGCGTCCACGGCGGCGCGGTTCTCGTCGAGGAAGGCGCGGCCGGCGTCGGTGATCGCGTAGAGCTTGCGGTTGCCCGCTTCGCTTTCCACCTGCACATGGCCCATGTCTTCCAGCATGGCGAGGGTGGGGTAGATCGCGCCGGGGCTGGGCGTGTACTGGCCGTGGAACATCTCCTCGATGGTGCGGATCAGTTCGTAGCCGTGGCGCGGCTGCTGCTCGATCAGCGCCAGCAGCAGCAGCTTGAGGTCGCCGTGGCCGAACATGCGGCCGCCGCCGCGCCGGCCGCCGCCGCGCAGCGCGTCCCAGCCGCCGAAACTGTCGTCGCCGCCATGGTGGCCGCCGAACGGGCCGTGACGGCCGGCGTGGAAGCCGCGCTCGCCGTCGTACGCGAAAAAGCCGTGGGAATCGTGGTGGTGGGCGAAACGATGGAACAGGTGATGCATGCGCATGGCTGCTTCCGATATATCGAATTGGGAGTCGAAGATATATCCACGATATATCGTTTGCAAGCGCGGACGATCAGGCCAGGGGCGGCAAGCCGGGAATCAGCGGGTGCGGCGGCGGATGCGCCAGACCTGCGCCGGCGGCAGGTTGAGCCAGACGCCGCCGATGCGCTCGGCCTCCAGCCCCAGGCGCTGCCGCAGCGCGCGCGGCACCGGGCAGCGCAGGCCGTAGGTGAACTGGTAGAGCGAGCCGTCCTGCTGCAACTGGCGCTCGAACACGCCCGCGATGATGGCTTCGACCTTGTCGGGCGGGATCGACAGCAGCGGCAGGCCGCTGATCACGGCGCAGGCGCGTTCGTTGCCGAACAGCGAAGACGCGCTGCCCAGTTCGGCGGCATCCATGTGCAGCACGCGCGCGAGCGGGTAACGGTGGGCCAGCGCACTGGCCAGTACCTGGTCGGTTTCCACCAGCACCAGCCGGTGCCCCGGCAGTCCACGGTCCAGCAAGGCCCGCGTGAACACGCCGGTGCCGGGCCCCAGCTCGATCACCGGGCCGTGCGCCTGGTCGACATGGGCGGTCATCAGCCGGGCCAGCGCCGGGCCGGAGGGTGCCAGCGCGCCCACGCTGCGGGGATCGCGCAGCCAGGCCCGCAGGAGATCCATCGTGTCGTTCAGGGACATGGGCAACGGCAGCAGCGGTTCCAGTGGCGCACGATAACCGGAACGAGCGGGGCGGATGTTCTGATCCGGTTATGGCGCCCCGCCACCGATTCTTACGGCGTGGCCGGCTTGCCGCCGTCGCGTACCGGGATATCGATGCTGCACAGGCTGACCTTGCCCGCGGGGTTCTTGTAGAACGCGTCGCGGCGGTTGCGCCTGGCTTCGACCAGCGCGGCGAAGGTGGGGCTGTCCGTGCGCAGCACCTGGATATCCGCGCGCTGCGCGGGCGGCAGTTCGGAGGCGAGGCGCACCGACAGGATGGGCACGCGCTGTTCGGCCTTGGCGTAGAAGCCCATCGGCGCGGGACCGCGCGGCAGGCCCGACAGCAGCGGCATGCCTTCCAGCACGCGGCCGGCGATCGCGAGGTTGCGGTCCAGCGCGCGGGGCGACTGGCCGATCACCGCGTACAGCGAACTGCCGTTGCCGCTGTCCGGCGCGATGTCGCGCGCCACGCCCACCATGCCGTAGCAGTGCGTCAGCCATTCGCGTCCCGTGGCCGGGTCGCGCGCGGCGGGGAAGCCTTCGCTGAAGCCCACTTCCGGCGCATACACGTCGCCGTCCGGCAGCGGCATCCACGGCTGCTTCGCGTCGATCGCGCGGGTGTATTCCGGCGGCAAGGTCCGCTTGGCCTTGCCCAGCGGTTTCAGCTTCGCCGGATCGGGATGGTCGCCGTCGCTTTCGGGATCGTCCCACTGCGCCACGAAGTTGTCCTGCACGCGGTTGATCGACAGTCCGTCGAAGTAATGCTCGCGCGCCAGCGTGCGGATGTTCTGCGCATGCAGCGGGGTGAAGCCCGGCGCCAGTTCGATCACCACGCGACCCGCAGGCAGCTGCATGTAGAGCAGGTTGGCCGGGTCGGGCGTGCGCCATTCGGCCGGCTTCGATGCCGCCAGCAGTTCCTTCGCGCTGGGCGTGGGCTTGTCTTCCGCGGCGGAGGCCGAGACCGCCGCGAGAGCGAGCGCCATTGCGACGGCGGCAGGATGATGGCGCATGGTGGTTTCCCCGTATCGTTGGCGTCGCGGCACGTTAGCAGGAGCCGCAAGCCGGTGCGTGCGCTATTTGCGGAAGCGCACGAAGGCGCGTCTGGCCAGGTACAGCAGGTGTCCGGTCAGGCCGGCATCCTGGGCTTCGCGCAGTGCGGTGTTCTCGGCATAGAGCATGCGGATGTGGTTGTCGCGCTGCTCGATCAGCTGCTGGATCCCGGCCACGTCGCTGCGCGTCAGAGTGTGACCCTCGTCCAGGTGCGGCGGCAGTTGGCGGTTCACGTAATAAGTGGTGTGACGCGGCGCCGTCTCGGCGGCGGGGCGATCCTTCGTGTAGAAGTACAACGCGACGGAGCGGCGCGTGAGATCGGCATGCTCAGGCGGCAGCTCGATCCGGTTGAAGGCGTGCCAGGAACATTCGGACGTCTCGAAGATCACGCAGCGGTTGAACGCGGGCGCCACCGAGCGTGCTGGGCGCGCATCGGCATGTGGATCGCGGAACAGTTCCAGGCAGCCGCCCCATGATTCCTCCCACTGCGGGTTGAGGTAGACGATGAGGTTGAGGCGGCGGTGCCAGCGTTCGCTGGGGTGGTAGTTGAAATCCACATGCGGGTCCAGGCTCATCCCGTTGCGGTTCTCATGAGTGCCTCCGCCGAGATACCACGGGTCGTAGATCAGGCCGTCGATGCCGGTGAGACGGCCTACCGTCGCCAGGAACTCGGGGCTGCGGATCGCGTCGTCAAGCTGCTCCCAGGCCGGCCCGAGCTGGCGGATCTTTGCCAGCGTGGACTTGCCACCCAGCTTGCCGTCGTCGCCCACCGAGTTGCCGCGCTCGAACGCGGGGAAGCTGTCCAGCAGTGCCGCGGCGAAATCCGGGGCGAAGAAATCATCGATCGTCACGTGGGGGAACGGCGCCGCCGAACAGAACTCGGCCCGGCACGCGTCCGCTGATTCCAGCACATGCGGATGGACGATCGAAACTCCCGACGAACCCTGCATGTCCCCCCCAAGGCAGTGAATGGTGAGCCAATTCTACCGTTTGGCGGCGCGCCGCCGCTTCCACGCATAGCCGACGCCCAGCAGCACGAACCATACCGGGCTGGCCAGCAGGGCGGCGCGGGTGTCGGCCTGCTGGCACAGCAGCACCAGCACGAACGCGAAGAACGCCAGGCACGCCCAGCACATGAACACGCCGCCAGGCATCCGGTAGATCGACTCCGCATGCAGTTGCGGGCGCTTGCGCCGGTACGCCATGTAGGCGAACAGGATCAGCGACCAGACGAACATGAAAAGCACGGCGGACAGCGTGGTGACCAGGGTGAACGCGGTGAGCAGGTTCGGCACCAGGTAGATCAGCCCCGCGCCAAGCATCAGGCACAGGCACGAGAACAGCAGGCCCGGCGTCGGTACCGCGGCCTTCGACAGCCGCGTGAAGATCTTCGGCGCATGGTTCTCGTCCGCCAGGCCGTACAGCATGCGGCTGGTGGAGAAGATGCCGCTGTTCGCCGAGGAGGTGGCCGAGGTCAGCACCACGAAGTTGATCAGGCTGGCCGCCGCGGGCACGCCGGCCAGCACGAACAGTTCAACGAACGGGCTCTTGTCCGGCTCGACCAGCCGCCACGGCGTCACCGCCATGATCGCCACCAGCGCCAGCACGTAGAACACGAGGATGCGCAGCGGGATGGAGTTGATCGCCTTGGGCAGGTTGCGCCGCGGGTCGGCCGTCTCGGCGGCGGCGGTACCCACCAGCTCGATGCCCACGAACGCGAACACCGCGATCTGGAAGCCGGCGAAGAAGCCGGACAAGCCCTTCGGGAAGAAGCCGCCGTCGTTCCACAGGTTCGCCAGCGTGGCCTGGTTGCCGGCCGGCGACCGGAAGCCCCAGAGCACCAGCGCGCAACCCACCGCGATCAGTGCGCAGATCGCCACGATCTTGATCAGCGCAAACCAGAACTCCAGCTCGCCGAACAGCTTCACCGTCAGCAGGTTCAGGCCCAGCAGCAACAGCACGCACAGCAGCGCCGGTATCCAGGGCGCGAGATGCGGCAGCCAGAACTGGGTGTAGGAGGCGATCGCGACCACCTCGGCAATGCCGGTGACGATCCAGCAGAACCAGTACGTCCAGCCGCAGAAGAAACCGGCCCACGGCCCCAGCAGGTCGGTGGAGAAGTCGATGAACGACTTGTACTGCAGGTTCGACAGCAGCAGCTCGCCCATCGCGCGCATCACGAAGAACAGCATCACGCCGATGATCAGATAGACCAGCAGGATGGACGGCCCGGCGAGGCTGATGGTCTTGCCCGAGCCCATGAACAGGCCGGTGCCGATCGCGCCGCCGAGCGCGATCAGCTGCAGGTGGCGATTGGAGAGGCTGCGCCGCAGCTGCTCCGGTTGCGCGGTGGATACGGTCATGCGGGCGCCGGGTCGGGAGACGGCCGCCACGATACAGAGAAACCCCGGGGCAGCGCCAATCCGCCGGCCATGACTTCCGGCGCATGTACTAGTGTGAAGTGAACAATATGCTTCAGTCCAAGCTATGGCGCAGTGCAGGCAAGTGCATGGACGACCTCGACGGCCAACTGAAGAAATTCCAGAAGGAGCTGTCCACCGGCACCGTGTCGCTGGTGCTGCTGGCGGTGCTGGGGCAGTCGCGCCAGCCGCTGTACGGCTACCAGATCGCGAAGCGGCTGGAGCAGGTGGGCGAGGGCGTGCTGGCCGGCAAGCAGAGCGCGCTGTATCCGGTGCTGCGCAACCTGGAGGGTGCGGGCCTGCTGACCAGCGAGGTGGAGCCTTCGGTGAGCGGGCCGCCGCGCCGCTATTACCGCATCACGAAATTCGGCCGCGAGGTGCTGCGCGAGTGGATCGCCGCGTGGAACGCCAGCCGCGACAGCGTCGACAAGGTATTGCAGGGAGAACTGTGATGAACGAAGCATCCGGCACCATGCCGCGCACGATCGCGGAATACCTCGAACAACTGCGTGCCGCGCTGCGCGGCGCCGACCCCGCGCTGATCCAGGACGCGCTGTACGACGCCGAGGAACACCTGCGCGCGGAACTGTACGAACGTCCCGGCCGCGACGAGGCCGCGATGCTGGAACACGTGGTGGAAAGCTATGGCGCGCCGGACGAGGTGGCCGAGATCTACCGCGACCAGGAGATCAAGATCCAGCGCGCGATCCGCCCGCCGCCGCCGCCGAAGCGGCGCTCGGCCGCCGGCCGCTTCTTCGGCGTGGCCGCCGATCCGCGCGCCTGGGGCGCGTTGTTCTACCTGCTGTTCGGCCTGGTCACCGGCATCGCGTATTTCACCTGGGTGGTCGCCGGCCTCTCGGTGTCGCTGGGCTTCTCGGTGCTCATCATCGGCCTGCCGTTCATCGTGCTGTTCTTCGGCAGCGTGCGCGGGCTGGCGCTGCTGGAAGGGCGCCTGGTGGAAACCATGCTGGGCGTGCGCATGCCGCGGCGGCCGCCGTATCCGCCGAAGCACATGACGCTGTTCCAGCGCATGGGCGCGATGTTCACCGACCCGCGCAGCTGGAGCTCGATGCTGTACGGGTTGCTGCAACTGCCGCTGGGCATCTTCTACTTCACGTTGGTCGTGACCTGGCTCTCCGTCTCGCTGGCCTTCATCGCGATGCCGATCGCGAAGCTGTTCCCCGGGCTGGATCAATGGGATGGCGTGACCTGCCTCGGGACGCCGCAGTGGCCCTGCGACCTGCTCACGTGGATGCACAGCTGGAGCGGTGCGATCGTGCTCTGCGCGCTGGGCCTGCTGCTGTTCTTCCTGCTGCTGCATGTGGTGCGTGGCCTCGGCCACCTGCACGGCCAGCTGGCCAAGCACCTGCTGGTGCTGCGGGCCTGAACGCGGGACGCGCACCGGCTCCGCAAGCCGACACAAGGGCAGCGCCGTTGTGCGGCCGCGCGAACCGGATCAGCGGTAGTTGAGGTCCGGCGAGGCCAGCAGGAAGGTGTTCCATTCCTGCTGCGATTCCGCCTTGGCCAGCGCGCTGCGCGCGGCGGCGGAAAGGTGGGGCTCGATGGCGTCGTAGTAGAGCCGCGTGCTCAGCATCGGGAAGCCGGCCTCGCGCGTCTTGCTGCCCGGCGGCGTGAACAGCTGGGTGTTGCCGTTGCCGATCGCGGCGGCGATGTCGAAGCGCTTGGAGAGCTGGCCCGAACCGGTCCAGCTTGCGCCGTCCAGCGGCCAGCCGTCGGGCGTGATGCGGCCGTACAGCGGCTCGCCCAGCTGGTCCAGCCAGTACACCAGCGGCAGGGCGTTCGCGATGGGCTTGCCGTCGTAGGCCAGCCGCACCGAGGACACCACGAAACGGGTCGGGGTCATGAACTGGCGGCCGCTGGCCAGCAGCTCGCGCGAGTCGAACATGGTGTGCAGCACCGCGGCGATGTCGCCGTCGGTGTGCTGGAAGGTCTGCGCCATGCGCGCCACCAGCGCGGGCGGCGGGTTGTCGGCCACGAAGTGCTGCGCAAGCTGGCGCGAGACGAACTGCGCGCAGGCCGGCCGGTGCACGATGAGATCGACTGCCTGCCGCACCTCGTCGTAGCCGCGTCCCTTGATGTGCTGGCCGAGGAAAACCTTGTCGCTGAAGTCGTGCCGGTACGGGTTGAACTGGAACAGGCCGTGCTGCACCACCAGCGGCGCCACTTTCGGGTTGAAGCGTTGCGGCTTGCCGTTCACCGGTGCGATGCCGACGCCGGTGAGGATCAGCGCCAGCTGCTGCACGTCCTGCTGGGTGTAGCCCGAGCCCACCCCCAGCGTGTGCAGTTCCATCAGCTCGCGCGCGTAGTTCTCGTTGACGTGGCCCTTGGCGTTCTGCGCGTTGTCCAGGTATTCCAGCATGGCCAGGCTTTCCAGCGTCGCCATCACCAGGTCGCGGAACCTGCCCAGCGCATGCGGGCGGATCACGCGCTGCTCGTAGTCGGCCAGCTCCCAGCGGATGCGGCCCTTGGGCGCGTACACGCTGAAGTGGTTGAGCCAGAACCACACCACCTGCTCCTTGAGCTGGTTCGGCCCGTACGCCGCCTGCAGCAACTCGGCCTGCCGCGCCTGCTGCATCAACGCGTTGCCGTGCTGCTGCCAGGCCTTGTTCGCGGCGTCCTTGTCCGGCCCGGCGGGCATCGCCTTGACCTGCTGCTGGGCGTCGTACAGATCGCCGAGCAGTTTCGGCAGCGGCGTGTTCGTCGCCTCGAAGCCGTGGATCAGGCCGACGACCTGCGGCGGCATCGAACCGGGCACGCGGTCGGCCAGTTGCGCATCGAGCAGGCCCTCGCGGCCCAGCTTCCGATAGCGCGCCACGTCGGCGCTGTCGAGGCCGAAGCCGTCGCGGCGCAGCCAGGTGAGATCGTCACCGGTCAGGCCAGTGCCCGCGGCCGTCGCGCCAGGACGGGCTGGAGCATTGGCGCAGGCGGTTAGTGTCAGCAGTACAAGCAAAGCAGCGCTTGCGTAGCTGGGTAGACGCATGGAGAGAAGTCGTTTTAGTTGCATACGCTATCGGTGCTGGGAAGGTCGCGCTTGCGGCCAAACACAGAAAACTCGCCAATGAGTACCAGCATCAGGCCGACCAACCAGAACGGCACTCGGATGAGGAGAAACACTATGAGGATGAACGACAGGTGGTTGGCATACAGGTCAGGGCTGGGTGGTCCCGTAAGAGCTGACCAGACGAACCACGTGCAGTGGGCGGTCAATCCAATAGCCCAGAGAATCGTAGTGATTGCATAGATGCGCTGAGGCGATCTGAGCGTCCTGTCCATGTAGAAAGCTCGGCATTCGGATTGCGTCAATCTACACCAGCCGCAAGTCTCGCGGCTTCGCCTGCGGAAACACCGTCTGCAACTGGCTGGCGTTCAAGCCCCATAGTCTTGTGAACATGCCGCCCAGCACATCGCGGTAGTCGTTGAGTACCTGGTAGTCGCGGTTCTGCAGCAGGTTCTGCTGGGTCACCGCGAGCTGCTCGCCGGCGAGGCGGCCGCCGGCGACCTTGCCGCCGAGTACCCAGTGCACGGTGCCGTGGCCGTGGTCGGTGCCGTGGTCGCCGTTCTCGCGGAAGGTGCGGCCGAATTCGGAGAGCACCACCACGGTGGTGTCGTTCCACGCATTGCCCAGCGCGTCGGCGTAGGCGGCCAGGCCTTCGCCCAGGTTCTTCAGGTTGTTGGCGAGGCCGCCCTTGGTGTTGCCCTGGTTGACGTGGGTGTCCCAGCCGCCGACGTCGACGAAGCCGAGCCGGTACTGGTCGCGCATCAGGGTGGCGATGCGCCGCGTCTCGGCGGCGAAGTTGTGCGCGCTGGGCGCGCCGCGGCTGGCCGCCACCATTTCGTCGCGCAGGTCCGCGGATACCGTCTTGGGCAGGGCGAGGCCGTCGGCGGTGGCATGGGCCAGCGAGGTGTTCTTGTACATGCCGGAGAGGATCGCCGCCTGCCGCTCGTCGAAGTGCGCCCTGGGATCGTCCTTCAGCGAGATGTTGGGGATATCGCGCCCCGCGCCCTGGAAGGAGAGCGGCAGGTTGCTGGTGAAGGCGATGGCCGGCGTACCGGCCATCAGGCCCGAGAGCCGCGCGAGGAAGCCGGAGCGGTAGTTCGTCTCGTGGCCCAGCGGTTCGCCGCGTTCGATGTGGTCCTGGGTCTCGAAGTGGCTGCGCGAAAGGTCGTTGGTGCCGGCGAACGGAATGAAGGCAAGCTGCTTCTTCTGCCACAGCGGATAGAGTGTGTCGCGCACCACGGGGTTGAGGCCCCAGTTCGCGTCCAGCGCCACGGCGCTGTCGGGGTTGTCCGGATCGGGTTTCGCGATGGCGAGGGTGGGGCGGGATTCGTAATAGAAGTCGCTGCCGCAGGGCACCAGCAGGTTGTTGCAGTCGTAGCCGCCGCGCAGGAACACCAGCAGGAAGCGCGGCGAGTTCGCGGGCGCCGCGAACAGCCGGCCCGAGAACGACAACGTGGACGCGGCGGCCGCGCCGGCAGCAGCAAGCAGGAATTCGCGACGGTTCATGACGGCACCTCAGCTACACGGGTTGGCCCCTCCCCCGCGTGCAGGGGGAGGCTGGGAGACGAGTTGGCTTCTCCCCCTGCGAGCAGGGGGAGATTGGGAGACGAGTTGGCCCCTCCCCCTGCGTGCAGGGGGAGGTTGGGAGGGGGACAAGGCTTGTGCCGCGAACCGCACCCCACCCCAGCCCTCCCCTGCATGCAGGGGAGAGAGCCGCGTACGGCAGCGGGCAGGGGAATGGTTCATCGGTAATTGAAGTCGGGCGAGGACAGCAGGAAGGTGTTCCACTCCATCGGCGATTTTGCCTGCGCCAGCGCGCTGCGCGTGGCGTCGGAGAGGCGCGGGGCGATGGCGTCGCGATAGAGCGCGGAGCCTTGCAGATCGGGCGGGCCGGGCGGATCGTTCGCGACCGCTGCGTCGCCGTCGTTGCCCGCGAACAGCCGGTTGCGGCCGCTGCCGATGACGCGCGCGAAATCGAAGCGCTTGCTCATCTGGCCCGAGCCGGTCCAGCTCGCCGAATCCAGCGGCCAGCCATCGGGCGTGATGCGGCCGTACAGCGGCTCGCCCATCTGGCGCAACCAGTTCACCAGCGGCACGGCGTTGGGAATCGGCTGGCCGTCGTAGGTCAGGCGCATCGCGGAAACCAGGAAGCGCATCGGGTCCTTGAACTTGTGCCCGCCCACGGCGCCGGCGTCCTTCGACAGGAGCATCGTGCGCAGCACCGCCGCAATGTCGCCGTCGCTGCGCTGGAAGGTCTGCGCCATCGCGTCGACCAGGGCGGGCGAGGGCTTGTCGTCGATGAAGTATTCGGCGAGCTTCCGCGAGACGAAGCGCGCGCAGGCGGGCTGGCGCACGATCCGGTCCACCGCCTGCTCGATCTCGGCGTAGCCGCTGCCCTTGATGGTCTGGCCGAGGAAGGGCTTGTCGCCGAAATCGTGCCGGTCGGGATTGAACTGGAACAGGCCGTCGCGCACGAGGCCGGGGCGCATGCCGCCGAAGCGGCCGCCGCGCATCGCCAGCTTCGGCGGCAACAGGCCGGCGCCGGTAAGCACGCGCATCAGCTGCTGCACGTCGGCCTGCGTGTAGCCCGAGCCCACGCCGAGCGTGTGCAGCTCCATCAGCTCGCGCGCGTAGTTCTCGTTGGTCTTGTCCTTGACGTTGTGCACGTTGTCGAGGAACACCAGCATGGCCGGGCTCTTCAGCGTGGCCATCACCAGGTCCTTGAACTTGCCCAGCGCGCGCGGGCGGATCACCTGTTCCTCGTAGTCGGCGGCGAACACGCGCACGGGGCCCTTGTTCGCGTAGATGCTGAAGTGGTTGAGCCAGAACCACACCATCTGTTCCTTGAGCTGGTTGCCGCCATACACCGCATGCAGCAACTCGGCCTGCGCGGCCTGCTGGTAGATGTCGCGGCGGTATTGCTGGTTCGCCTTCTTCGCGGCGTCCTTGGCCGGGCCGGCCGGCGTGTCCTTGAACTGCTTCTGGCGGTCGCGGAAGTCCGACAGCAGTTCGGGCAGTGGCGTGCTCACCACGGGAAAGCCGCGGATCTGCGCGGCCACCTGCGGCGGCAGCGTGTCGTCGCCACCGGCCAACTGCTCATCGAGGAAGCGCGTGCGGCCGAGTTCGCGGTAGCGCGCCAGCGTGGCGCTGTCCAGGCCGAAGCCGTCGCGACGCAGCCAGGCGATGTCCGAAAGACTCAGGCCATCCACCTTCGCGGTGACGGTGGAGGTGGGCATGCCTTGCTGCGTGGCCTGTCCGGCGCAGGCCAGCGCCGGCAGGCATCCGAGCAGCAGGCCCAGCGCGAGGCCGCGGCGACGTATCGAAACGACAGGCATGCGTTCCTGCTCCGGCGAGAGTGTCGGGGTATCAACGCCAAAGGTATCGGCGCGGATGACTGTCATGCAGTGACGTGCCGTGCGAATTCGATGGCGATTCATTTTTCGCAGCATCTTGCGCGGCCCGTCGGCCGCAGCGGTTACCATGCGCGCCACTGACAGAGGCATTGCCATGACCAAGACCTACGACCGCGCCTATTTCGACAAGTGGTATCGCGACCCCAGGCATGCGGTGGGCTCGCCGGCCGAACTCAGGCGCAAGGTGGCGATGGTGGTGGCGCAGGCCGAGTACTACCTCGGCCGCCCCTTGCGCAACGTGCTGGACGTGGGCTGCGGCGAAGGCACGTGGCGCGCGCCGCTACGCGCATTGCGGCCCGGCATCGATTACCGCGGGCTGGACGCCAGCGAATACGTGGTGGCGCGTTACGGCCGCAGCCGCAACATCGGCCTGGCACGCTTCGGCCAGCTCGAACAGCTGCGCTTCGACACGCGCTTCGACCTGATCGTGTGCACCGATGTACTGCACTACCTGAAGCCGGCGGAGATCCGCGCCGGCCTCGTCGGCATCGGCGAGATGCTGGAGGGCATCGCCTTCCTGGAGCTGTTCACCAGCCGCGACGATGTGGACGGGGATCGCCACGGGTTCCTGGCGCGTGCGCCTTCCTGGTATCTGCGCGAGTTCGGCAGCGTGGGGTTGTTGCCGTGTGGGTCGCATTGTTATCTGGGGCCGCGGTTGGAGAGGCATATCGCGGCGTTGGAGAGGGCGCAGTTGCCGGCGTAGGTGGGGTGTTTGTCTTGTGGTCGATGTAGCGGTTGTCTGCGTTTTGGCCTGCATTCAAAGCGGTTTCGTGCGCCCTTCGGGCGCGCGAGCTACTTCTCTTTTGCTTGTCCAAAAGAGAAGTAGCCAAGAGAAAACGACACCCCGCGGCGGCGCTTGCCGGGCGTCCTGCCCGGCAAGTGCGTGAGCCGCGGCCGGGCTTTTCGAGCGGACTCCTGTCCGCGCGAAAAGGCGAGGCCATCCGTGGCCTCGCCCGCTGCGCGGCCTGGTCGTCCACGGCTCACCGCCGCCGAGGGGGCCCGGAAAAGCGGGCGCGCATCGTGCGCGCCAGAAGCAACAGCAACAGCAACAGCGATGCGCCGCGAGATCGCCGCGCTTCGCTTTTGATTTTGCTCGTCATCCCTGCGAAGGCAGGGATCCAGTGCCTGCACGCCACGGAACACCAAGGCGCTGGATGACCAGCTTCGCTGTTGTGAAGCGCCTCCTGCTTGACCGGCCCTTCGGTCGTTGAAAGCCGCAGGAATGACGAGCAGGCAGTCGATTGATCTGGCCATCCTTGGCTTTGGCTCTGGCTCTGGCTTTGGCTCTGGCTTTGGCTCTGGCTCTGGCTTTGGCTTTGGCTTTGGCTTTGGCCCTGGCTTTGGCTTTGGCCCTGGCTTTGGCTTTGGCCGTGGCCTGCTGTTGCTTCTGCGCGCCGGGAGCGCGCTGCTTTACCGGGGCCCCTATGGCGCGGCGGGCGGGTGAAGGAAAGTCCGCAGGATGGCCGGCAGGGATGCCGGCCAGTTTTTCGCCAGCACAGGATGTGCTGTCGAAAAACCCCGTAACCCGCCCGCGCACCCGCAGGGCAGGATGCCCGTAGGGCGCGCCATCGGGGTGCCGTTTCTCTTTGGTTCCTTTCTCTTTGGGCACGCAAAGAGAAAGGAACTCGGGCGCCCAAAGGGCGCACGAAATCGCTTTAAACCGCTGGTGAAGGCGCATTCGAAACCGCGTTGCACCACAAGCAACGCCAATCAAAACTCCACATGCGCCCTCACGCCGGCGAACTCCGCCGGCCCCCGATCCCTGTTGTATCCCGGATGGCGAACCCACTGGAAATCAGGGCTGAGCGTGAGGTGTGCGACCGGCGCCCAGCTGTAGTACAGCTCGGCGATTTCCTCGTGCGCGTAATTCAACGCGCCATCGCCCAGCACGAAACCCGTGCCGCCCAGTTCCAGGTATTCGCGGTGCGGCCTCGATAGTGCATCGAGGGCGAAGCCGACGCCGAGGTGATCGGCCGAGCGCCCCCAATGCGCGCCCGAAAGCTGGAAGCCGCCGCTGACGGTGCGGTCCACTTCGGTGAACACGAAGGATTCGTTGCGGCCGTCGTTCCAGCCCATGCGGGCGAACAGGCCGGTGTCGCCGTTGTCGGCCAGCGGCAGTTCGCCGTTGATCGCCCAGCCGTACTTGCGGCGGCCGGGCCGGTCGTCGGCGTGCACGTCGGGCGCCTGGCCGGTGGCCAGGGCTTGCGCGATGGCATCGCGGTAGCTGCCCATGCGGGCGCGATTGCGAAAGGCGAGCAGGCGCAGCACCCAGCCGTCGGGATGCGGGTGCAGGCTGAGCTGCCACTGTTCGCCACGCGCGTGGCGCAGCGAGCTTTCGAGTCGTTGCCCGTTCGCTTCGTAGGGCATGCGGTAGACGCCGTAGCGCAGCGTCCAGGCAGGATTGACCCAGGCCAGCATCAGGCCTTCGGTATAGCCGCGGGTGTCGGCGGCGAAGTCCCAGCTGGTGGTGTTGAACAGGTCCCAGTTCATGAACTGGGTGCGTGTGCCGTTGGCGTAGCGGTTGCGGTCGAAGTCGTCGTTCACCGCCATCTTGCCGAGCTTCACGTCGAGGCGTTGCGTGGCCTGCGTGCCGGGCAGGTGATCCTGGCTGCGCTCCACCGTTTCGCGGCCGTCGCCCAGCGGCAGCGACCATTGCAGGTAGCGCCGCGCCACGTAGGCGCCGCGGCCCAGGCCGGCCACGCCGGCGCGGATCACGTCGCCGTTGGTGAGTCCGCCGAGGCCGGTGGCGCCGCTCACGCCTTCGCCGCGGAACATCTCCACGTCGACATAGAAGGCGAGATGCGCAGGCAGCGCCACGCCGAAGTAGGCACCGAAGGTGTGCGAGCGCGCGGTGTCGCCTTGCTTGCGCAGGCTAAGCGGCCCGGCGTAGGGCGAATGGACTGTGCCCTGGTGCTGGGCGACGAAGGTGTATTGCGCGCCGAGCCATTGCGGGATGAAGAGCGGGGCGTCGTCGGCATGGGCGGCGCTCGCCAGCGCGAGCGCGCCGGCGAGCAAGGGGAAAATGGAAGCAAAGCGCATGCGTGGAAGTGCTCGGGTTTTCGGATCGCGTCGCAGAGGAATCATGGCGATTGTGTCGAGGCTGTCTTTTCATGCTGCCACCAGCCGCCGCCCAGCGCCTGGAACAAGGCGGCGGTGTCGCTGTAGCGGTTGACCCTTGCCTGCACCAGCGCGATCTCGGCCTGCTGCCACGCCTGCTCGGCCTGCAGCACGGCAAGATGGCTCACGTCGCCGAGCGCGAACTGCTGGCGGTTGATGGCGAGGCTGCGCGCGGCGGCCTGTTCGGCGGTTTGCGCGGCCTGCAGGCCGTTGGCGTCGGCCTTGAGCGCGTACAGCGTGTCGGCCACGTTCTGCAGCGCGGCGATCACGGTGCCGCGGTATTGCGCCCTCGCGCCGTCGAGGGCGGCTTCGGCGGCGCGCTGCTGGTGCTTGAGGCTGCCCGCGTCGAACAGCGGCTGCGCCACGTCGGCGCCCAGGTTCCAGAACACGGTGCCGTGGCTGAAGAGGTTGCCGATGTCGGTGGGCGAGCTGCCCGCGCTGGCGTTGAGCGTGAACTTCGGCAGGCGGTTGGCTGCGGCCACGCCCACCTGGGCGCTGGCTGCGTGCAACTGCGCTTCGGCGGCGCGCACGTCCGGCCGCTGCGCCACCAGTTGCGAGGGCAGGCTGAGCGGCAGCGTGTCGGGAAGGTGCAGGTCGGCGAGGTCGAAGGCTGGCAGCCGTGCGTCCGCCGGGGCGAGGCCGAGCAGGGCGGCGAGCGCGTCGTTCTGCTGGTCGAGCTGTTTCTGCAGCGGCGGCAGCGTGGCCTGCGCCTGCGCCAGCGTGGCCTGTTGCGCGGCGACGTCCGCCTGCGCGAGCTGGCCCAGCTTGAGCTGGCGCTGGAACGAATCCAGCGTCTCCTGCTGGTTGGCGATGATCTTCTGCGTGGCCTCGATCTGCGCGCGCAGCCCGGCCTGCTGGATCGCCGCGACCACCACGTTCGAGGTCAGGCTGAGCCTGGCCGCTTCCAGCTGATAGCGCTGCACGTTGGTCTGCGCGCGCAGTGCTTCGAGCTGGCGCCGGTTGCCGCCGAACAGGTCCGGCGCCCAGGACACGCTGAGCTGCGCGGTGTGCAGGGTGTAGTAGTCGTAGCCCGAGGCGGCCGGGCTGGCCAGCGTGCCGGCGATGCGCTGGCGCGTCACGTTGTAGTCGGCCGTCGCGGCCGGATACAGCGCGCCCTTGCCGGCGGCGAGTCCCTCCTGCGCCTGGCGCAGCGAAGCCTGCGCGGCGGCCAGCCCGGGATTGGCCTTGAGCGATTGCCGGATCAGTGCGTCGAGCTGCGGCGAGCGGAACAGCGTCCACCATTGCGCGGGCACGTCCATGCCGGCGACGAGGCGCTGCGCGCCGCTGCCCTCACCGATGGCGGCGGGCAGGGGCTGCGCGGTGTAGCGGTCGGTCTCCGGCGCGGCGGGGCGATGGAAATCGGGCCCGGCCATGCAGCCGGCGAGCAGGGTGGCGCCGGCCAGGATCGGCAGTGCGCGGAACGTGCGATGGATGGACGTCTTCATGCGAACACCTGATGGCGGCGCGCGCTCTGGCGGCGCGCCGCGTGCCTGTCAATGGACGATGCCCTGCGCTGGAACGGAGCTGGCGACGCGCGGCGGGTGGCGACGCTCGATCCAGCTTTCCAGCGCGTAATACAGCGCAGGCAGCAGATACAGCGTGAGCAGGGTGGCGATGGCGAGGCCGCCCACCACCACGGTGGCTAGGCCGCGCTGCACGTCGGTGCCGATGCCGGTGGCGAGCGCGGCGGGCAGCATGCCCATGCTGGCCACGGTGGCGGTCATCAGCACCGGGCGGAAGCGTTCGGCGGCGCCTTCCACCACCGCGTGCGCCAGCGCCATGCCCTGCGCGCGCAGGCGGTTGATGTTGGCCACCATGATGATGCCGTTCTGCACCGCCACGCCGAACAGCGCGATGAAGCCCACGGCGGTGGCGATGTTCAGCGTCTCGCCGCGCAGGTGCAGCGCGATCAGGCCGCCCAGCGTCGCCAGCGGCACCACGCCCAGCACCAGCAGCGCCTGGCGCAGCTTGCCGAACTCGCCGAACAGCAGCACCGCCATGAGCGCCATCACCATGCCCAGCACCACCAGCAGCCGTGCCTGCGCACGTTCGGCCTCCTGGAACGTGCCGGCCCATTCCAGGCGGTAGGCCTGCGGGTCATAGTGCACCTTTTGCGCGATCAGCGCCTGCGCCTGCGCCACCAGTTTCGACAGCGCGAGCCGGTTGTTGTCCACCGTGATCGACAGCTGGCGCTTGCCGCTTTCGTGGGCGATCGTGCCTTCGCCGGTCTGGTAGGCGATGTGCGCCACCAGCGACAGCGGGATCTGCCCGCCGCTGGCGGTCGTCAGCGGCAGCCTGCCGATCGCCTCCACGTCGTTCGCCACCTCGTTCGCCACGCGCGCGGTGACGTTGTAGATGCGGTCGCCCACGTAGACCTGGGTGATCGGCGCGCCGCCGATGGCGGTCTGGATCAGCCCGCTGATGTCCGCCACGTTGATGCCGTAGCGCGCCGCGGCGGCGCGGTCGGCCTTGATCACCAGCTGCGGGATCGGCGGCTCCTGGAAGATCGCGGCATCGGTGCCCGGGATGGTCTTCAGCGTGTCGACGATGGTGTCGCCCAGCTTGCGCATCTGCCTGAAATCGTCGCCGTAGACGTACAGCACCAGCGCGCTGTGCGCGCCGCTGACCATGTCGTTCTCGCCGTCGCTGATCGGTTGGCTGATGCCGACGCTCATGCCGGGCAGTTCGCGGTCCAGCTTCGCCTGGAAGCGCCGCACGAACGCGGCCTTGCTTTCGCCGCCGGGCCAGGTGTCGTAGGGCTTCAGGCCCACCGCCACCTCGACGTGCGACGGCGTCCACGGATCGGTGCCGCTGTCGTTGCGGCCGATCTGGGTGACCACGTAGGACACTTCGGGGAAGGACCGCACCACGCGGCGCAGGTCGCTGGCCATGCCGCTGGCCTGGTCCAGCGACAGCCCGCTGGGCAGCTGCACCTGCAGCCACAGCGAACCCTCGTCCAGCGTGGGCAGGAAGGCGCGGCCCAAGGTGGCGCCAAACACGATCACCGCCGCCAGTGCGAGGCCGGTGGCGAGATAGGCGAGGTGCACACGCTGCAGCAGTTTGCCGAGGCTGGACCTGAAGCCGGCGTGCAGCCGCTCCAGCGGCTTGTTGTGGAACGGCTTGCGCGGCTTGCGCAGCGCCAGCCACGCCAGCCCCGGGATCAGCGTGATCGTGCACAGCAGCGCCGCCAGCAGCGCGTAGCCCACGGTGAACGCCATCGGTCGGAACAGCTTGCCTTCCGCATGCTCGAACGCGAACAGCGGCAGGTAGGCGGTGACGATGATCAGCGTGGCGAAGAAGATCGGCTTGCCCACCTGCGCGGTGGCGGCCATCACGTCGGAGGCGGCCAGCTCCTCGCTGGGCTTGGCTTCGCGGCGCAGCAGGATCGCCTCGGTCACCACGATGGCGCCGTCCACGATCACGCCGAAGTCGATCGCGCCGATGGAGAACAGGTTCACGCTCATGCCGGTGAGGTGCATCAGGATGAACACGGTCACCAGCGACAGCGGGATCACGGTGGCCGTCACCAGCGCCGCGCGCGGGCTGCCCAGGAACAGGATCAGCACCAGGCAGACCAGGCCCACGCCTTCCATCACGGTGTGGAACACCTTGTCGGTGGTGGCGTGCACCAGGTCGTCGCGGTCGAGGTAGGGCACGATCTTCACGCCTTTCGGCGCGAGTCGGCGGTTCAGCGCGTCCACCTTGGCATGCAGGTCCACCAGCACCGCCGACGGGTTCTGGTACTTCAGCAGGTCGACGATGCCCTCGACGGCGTCCGGGTTGCCGTCCTTGCCGAGGATGCCCTCGCGCACCTGGTGGCCGTAGCGCAGCAGGCCGAGGTCGCGCACCAGCACGGGCGAGCCGTTGGACTGGCTCACCACGATGTCGCCCAGATCCTTCAGCGAATGCACCATGCCGATGCCGCGCACGATGTAGCTCTGCTCGCCGCGGGTGATGCGGCCGCCGCCGGCGTTCGCGGTGTTCGCGGTGATCGCCTGGGTCACCTGGCTCACGCTCACGCCGTGGCGCTGCAGGCTGGCCGGGTCCAGCACCAGCTGGAATTCCTTGGTGTAGCCGCCGAAGTTGTCCACGTTCGCCACGCCGGGCACGGACTGCAGCGCCGGGATCACCACCCAGGTGTTGATCTCGGAAAGCTGCATCAGGTTCTGCGTGTCCGACTCCAGCGTGTAGCGGTAGATCTCGCCGGCCGGCCCGGACACCGGGTCGAGGCCGGGCGTGATGCCGGGCGGCAGCTGCGCCTGGGCGATGCGCTCCATCACGCGCTGGCGCTCCCAGTAGTCCTCGCTGCCGTCCTTGAACACCAGGGTGATCAGCGACAGGCCGAACGTGCTGCTGGAGCGCATGTGCACCAGGCCCGGCGTGCCGGCCAGCACGCGTTCCAGCGGCGTGGTGATCTGCTGCTCGATCTCCTCGGCGGCGAGGCCGGGCACCTGGGTGGTGACCTGGGCGGTGACGGCGCTGAGTTCGGGGTAGGCCTCGATGGAAAGCCGGGTCCACGAGTACCAGCCGAAGATCGCCACCAGCACGGTGACCACGAAGAACAGCGTGCGCTTCTGGAAGCAGAACTCGATGATGCGGTTAATCATTGAGCAGCACCCCGCCCGCCACCACCACGCGGTCGCCGGCCTCGAGGCCCTTGAGCACCCGGGCGCCCGCGCTTTCGTCGTAGCTCAGTTCCACCGCGCGGCGTTCGAACATCCACGGCGCCACCTCGACGAACACCGTGGTGCTGTCGTTGTTCATCAGCAGCGCGGATTCCGGCACGAACACCTGCGCCGGCTGCGCCACGGCGATGCCGGCGCGGGCGTACATGCCGGGCTTGAGCGCGTGGTCGGCGTTGTCGATGGCGATGCGCACCGGGTCGCGGCGGCTGGCCGGATCGAGCACGGCGCCCACCGACGCCACGGCGCCGCGGAACACCCGGCTGGGCCACGCCGGCACGCTGGCGGTGGCGGCCTGGCCCCGCGCGACCTGGCCCAGCGCGTCCTCCGGCACCTGGGCGGTGATCCAGAGCCTGTCGATGTTGGCGATCGTCATCATCGGCGTGGTGGCGTCGTTGACGTACATGCCCGGCGCCACCGACAGCGCGGTGATGGTGCCGGCGATGGGCGCGCGCACCTGCATGGGCCGCGCTCCGCCCTTCGCGGCGGCGCTGCCGCCAAGCGCGGCGAGGCGGGTCTGCGCCCGCCGGGATTCCGCCTGGGCCTGCACGTAGCCGCTTTGCGCGGCTTCCAGATCCTTTGTCGCCGTGCCGCCGGCCTGCTGCACGCCGCGGGCGCGCTCCAGGGTCTTGCCCGCGAGGTTCAGCGCATCGCGCGCCTTGTCCGCGTCGGCGTAGGCCTGGGCGAGGTCGCCGGAATCGATCACCGCGAGCAACTGGCCGCGCTGCACCTGCTGGCCGAGGTCGACGTGCAGCTCGACCACGCGTCCGGCGAGCGCGGGCAGCACGTTCGCCATGTGCGCGGGATCGGCCTCGACGGTGGCGGGGAATTCCAGTTCGTGCGGGGTCTGCCGCCGCTCCACCGATGCGATCTTCAGCCGTTGGCGCAGCGGCGAGTCGGCGGGCACTTCGATGCGCTGGCCGTGGCGCACGAAGGCGGGCGGGGTTTCCTGCGCGGTCTCGCCGTGCGAGCAGCCGGCCAGCAGGCCGGCGAGGGCGAGCGTGCAGAAGGCGACGCGCGGCTTGAGGATGTTCGCGTACATGGCTTGGATCCGTTGTGGCCGGTCGGGCGAGGGCGGATGCAAGCCGGGCGATCAGCCGCGCATCACGCCGGACGTCGTGGTCCGGACGGGAAAATCGGTGGAAGTGCGCCCGCTCGGGACGCGGAGGGAGGTCGACTGTCGCCGGGCATCAGGAGCCTCCGTGATCCCGGGGTGGATCGTGCGGCATGCGTGTGGCGGACAGACGACAGGCACGGACCTGCGACCGCCCCGCGGGCGCGGCGGCGTGGAGTGGGCGCGGGCGCGCCGGGGCGTGGAAGCGGTGGAGCTGCATGGGCTCGCCTGTGTCGTGCGCCTGCGGCGCAGCGGGCGGCCCGTATCCCTCAGTCGAGGAAGGCGCGGGCCGACCGCAGGCGGTCGCAGGCGTTCGTCGGGTTGTGCGACGCCGGCATCCGCAAGGGCTTGCGATTGCCGGCGCGGCTACCGGGATAACTGTCCATTTCTCGCGGGGAGTGGCCAAAGAAGCCGTCAGCCGGGCTGAAGGCGCGCGCACTGTAGTCGCGGTCCGGCGGGCTGTCAACGCGTTCTGGACGGCCAAACGAGTCGGTTGGCGCCGACCGCGCGGGCAGGTGCGGCAGCGGCGGGCTTCAGGGCATGAATCGTTGCCGACGCCGCGGGCGCGTCGGGGCACGGAAAGCCGAAGGCCGCCTCGCGGCGGCCTTCGACGATGCTGCGTGCGACGGCCAGCTCAGCCGCGCGAGGCGCGCTTGCGGTCGTTCTCGGTGAGATATTTCTTGCGCAGGCGGATCGACTTCGGGGTCACTTCGACCAGCTCGTCGTCGTCGATGAAGTCCAGCGCCTGTTCCAGCGACATGCGGATCGGCGGGGTGAGCTGGATGCCGTCGTCCTTGCCGGCGGCGCGCATGTTGGTGAGCTGCTTCGCGCGCAGGGCATTGACGGTGAGGTCGTTGTCCTTGGCGTGGATGCCGACCAGCTGGCCCTCGTACACCTCGTCGCCGTCGCCCACCAGCAGGCGGCCGCGCTCCTGCAGCATGTTCAGCGCGTAGGCCGGGGTGGGGCCGGTGCCGTTGGAGATCATCACGCCGTTCGGGCGCTGGGCGATCTGGCCTTCTTCCTTCGGGCCGTAGTGGTCGAACACGTGGAACAGCAGGCCCGAACCCTGGGTGAGGGTCTTGAACTGGTTCTGGAAGCCGATCAGGCCGCGCGCCGGGATCATGTATTCCAGGCGCACGCGGCCCTTGCCGTCGGATTCCATGTTCTTGAGCTGGCCCTTGCGGATGCCGAGGCGCTCCATCACCGCGCCCTGGTGGGTTTCCTCCACGTCCACCACCAACTGCTCGAACGGCTCCATCGACTGGCCGTCGATCTCCTTGATGATCACCTCGGGACGCGACACGGCCAGCTCGTAGCCCTCGCGGCGCATGTTCTCGATCAGCACCGACAGGTGCAGCTCGCCGCGGCCGGAGACCAGGAACTTGTCGGCGTCCGAGCCGTCCTCCACGCGCAGCGCCACGTTGTGCACCTTCTCGCGGTCCAGGCGGTCGCGGATCTGGCGGCTGGTGAGGAACTTGCCGCCGGACATGTCCTTGTTGCCCGCGAACGGCGAGTTGTTGACCTGGAAGGTCATCGAGATGGTGGGCTCGTCCACGGTCAGCGCCGGCAGCGCCTCGGGCACCTCGGGCGCGGTGACGGTGTCGGAAATGGTGAGCTCGGGAATGCCGGAGATCGCGATGATGTCGCCGGCCTCGGCGCTGTCCTGCTCGATGCGCTCCAGGCCCATGAAGCCCAGCACCTGGCCGACGCGGCCGCTGCGTTTCTTGCCCTCGCGGTCGATGATGGCGACCGGCATGCCCTTCTTCATGGTGCCGCGCTGGATGCGGCCGATGCCGATCACGCCCACGAAGCTGTTGTAGTCGAGCTGGCTGATGCGCATCTGGAACGCGCCTTCCGGGTCGACGTCGGGCTTCGGCGCGTGCTGCATGATCGCCTCGTACAGCGGCGTCATGTCGCCCTCGCGGGCCTCGTGGTCGAGGCTGGCGTAGCCGTTCAGCGCCGAGGCGTAGACGATGGGGAAGTCCATCTGCTCCGGCGTGGCGCCGAGGCGGTCGAACAGGTCCCATACCTGCTCGACGACCCAGTCCGGACGGGCGCCCGGACGGTCGATCTTGTTCACCACCACGATCGGCTTGAAGCCCATCGCGAAGGCTTTCTGCGTGACGAAGCGCGTCTGCGGCATCGGGCCGTCCATCGCGTCGACCAGCAGCAGCACCGAGTCCACCATCGACAGCACGCGCTCCACCTCGCCGCCGAAGTCGGCGTGGCCGGGGGTGTCGACGATGTTGATGCGGTTGCCGTTCCACTTGATGGCGGTGTTCTTGGCCAGGATGGTGATGCCGCGTTCCTTTTCCTGGTCGTTGCTGTCCATCACGCGCTCGGCCAGCACGGTGCGCTCGTTGAGCGTGCCGGACTGCTTCAGCAGCTGGTCGACGAGGGTGGTCTTGCCGTGGTCGACGTGGGCGACGATGGCGATATTGCGAAGGTTTTCTATGGACATGGGCAGGGCTCGGGCGGTGTGGGGGACCGTCACGCGGACTTTTGGAAAGGCGAATCGGCCGATTATACGCGCATGTACGGGCACTTGCGCGAGCCCCGGCCGGCAAAAGCCGCCGGCGGCCGGGCCGGCCGCCCGCTGGGCCGGCCGGAGATGTTGGGGCGCTGCCTGTCGTCCCTGCCGCGGGAAAGCCGTCCCGCGCTCAGACCAGCCCGGTCAGGGCATAGGTCGCGATCACCGCGAACACCGCCAGGGTCTTGATCACGGTGACCGCGAAGATGTCGCGGTAGGACTGGCGGTGGGTGAGCCCGGTCACCGCCAGCAAGGTGATCACGGCGCCGTTGTGGGGCAGGGTGTCCATGCCGCCCGAGGCCATCGCAGCCACGCGGTGGAACACTTCCAGCGGGATGCCGGCGGCATGCGCGTTCGCGATGAAGGTGTCGGACATCGCACCCAGCGCGATGCCCAGGCCGCCGGAAGCCGAGCCGGTGATGCCGGCCAGCACCGTCACGGTCACCGCCTCGTTCACCAGCGGGTTCGGGATGGCGTGCAGCGCGTCCGCCACCAGCTTGAAACCGGGCAGGGCGGCGATCACCGCGCCGAAGCCGTATTCCGAGGCAGTGTTCATCGAGGCCAGCAGCGCGCCGCCCACGGCGGCCTTGCTGCCTTCGGCGAAGCGGAGCGCGACGGGTTTCCACGCGAACGCCAGCACGCACAGGATGCCGAGCAGCAGCGCGCCTTCCACCGCCCAGATCGCGGCCACCTTGCCCACTTCCTGCACCACCGGCGCGCTCTTGCCGACCACGCTGGGCTGGAACGCCGCGTTGCTGCCGTACAGGCGCGGGATCAGGTCGGTGAGCAGCTTGTTCGCCACGCCCACCAGCACCAGCGGCAGCAGCGCGATCAGCGGATGCACCAGCTTGCCGTGGTCGAACGGCGCGGGCTCGTTGACGAGGTCGCCGCCGTAGCCTTCGCCCGCGTGCGCCGCCTTGCGCCGGCGCGATTCCAGGTAGGCGAGGCCGGCCAGCAGGATGAATGCGGCGCCCAGCGCGCCCAGCCACGGCGCCGCCCAGGTGTTGGTGCCGAAGAACGCGGTGGGGATGATGTTCTGGATCTGCGGCGTGCCCGGCAGCGAATCCATGGTGAAGGTGAACGCGCCCAGCGCGATGGTGCCGGGAATCAGCCGCTTCGGGATGTCGCTGGCGCGGAACAGCTCGGCCGCGAACGGGTACACCGCGAACACCACCACGAACAGCGACACGCCGCCGTAGGTGAGCAGCGCGCACACCAGCACGATGGACAGGATCGCGCGGCTGCGCCCCACCAGCCCGATGGTGGCGGCCACGATCGCCTTGGAGAAACCCGACAGCTCGATCAGCTTGCCGAACAGCGCGCCGAGCATGAACACCGGGAAATACAGCTTGAGGAAGCCGACCATCCTGTCCATGAACAGGCCGGTGAACATCGGCGCCACCAGCGCGGGCTCGGTCAGCAGCACGGCGCCCAGCGCAGCCAGCGGCGCGAACAGGATCACGCTGTGGCCGCGGTAGGCCGCCAGCATCAGGAAGCACAGCGCGGCCAGCACGATCAGGAATGCCATGCGTTCGAATCCCCTGCAGAGATGGAGCGAGGGTTGCAGTATTCGGCAGCGCCGCGCCGCGCAGGCACTGTACGAAGGTACAAGTGTCGTCGCTGCATGCGCTGCCTAAGCTCGCCGCAAAATCCGGCATCCACGTCCGTTGGGTGCGTCCACGATGAGGGGGAGTTCATGAAGCGCACGCATCTGAGTCTGGCGGTCGGTCTGGCGGTGGGTACGGCGTTCGCCGCGCCGGCGTGGGCGCAGCAGGCACCCGCCGATACCGGCGCGCAGGGCAATGCGCCGGTCAAGGTGAAACAGCTCGACCAGGTGACGGTCACCGCGCGCAAGCGCGTGGAAACGCTGCAGGACGTGCCGATCGCGGTCAGCGCGTTCACCGCCGAGGACCTGCGCACGCAGAACGTGCAGAACCTGGGCGACCTGCAGGGCAAGGTGCCTTCGCTGCAGATCTACGCCGCGCGCGGCTCCAACACCACGCTCACCGCCTACATCCGCGGCGTCGGCCAGGCCGATCCCACCTGGGGCTTCGATCCGGGCGTGGGCATCTACATCGACGACGTCTACATGGCGCGTCCGCAGGGCGCGATGCTGGACGTGTTCGACGTGGAGCGCGTCGAGGTGCTGCGCGGCCCGCAGGGCTCGCTGTACGGCAAGAACACCATCGGCGGCGCGATCAAGTACATCTCCAAGCCGCTGCCGGTGAAGACCGAGGGCGCGGTCGAGGCCACCGTGGGCACGCACGGCGAGAAGGACGTCAAGGCCAGCCTCGGCACCGCCAGCGCCGACCAGGTCTGGCGCGGCCGCCTCGCCGTGGCCAGCCTGCACAACGACGGCTTCGGCAAGAACATCGACACCGGCAGCCGCAACGGCAACAAGAACACCAACGCGGCCCGCCTCACCGTGGGCTTCTTCCCGTCGAACAGCTTCAACGCCCAGCTGGAGTTCGACGGCGTGCGCGACAACTCCAACCCGCGCGGCGCGAAGCTGCTGGAGGTCAACAAGCTCTATCCGCAATACCAGCCGCTCTCCAGCAACTACGACACCCGCGGCGGCATGGCGCAGCTCAACCACACCAAGCTGTACGGCACGGCGCTGACGATGAACTGGATCGCCAGCCAGGCGTGGTCGCTGAAGTCGGTCACCGCGGTGCGCGGCTCGTCCACCGACACCAACATCGACTTTGACACGCTGCCGGCCAAGGTCGCCGACGTCAACGCGGTCTACAGCGACCACCAGTTCAGCCAGGAATTCCAGGCCAACTACGACGCCGGCGGCAGCGTGCACGGCGTGTTCGGCCTGTTCTACTTCGACGGCACCGCGAACGGCACGATCCACAACATCTTCCTGGGCTCGCCGCCGTACTCCACGCTGGGCCTGGCGCAGTACGGCAGCACCGGCGGCCGCATGGGCACCAAGAGCTACGCCGGCTACGGCGACTTCAGCTGGGACTTCAGCCCCGACTGGAGCCTGGACGTGGGCCTGCGCTACACCCACGAAACCAAGACCGCGCTGATCCAGAACTACGGTTTCGCGAACGCCGACTTCGCCACGCCGGTGGGCGTGCTGGCGAACTTCAGCGGCTCGCATGCGACGAACAACGTGTCGCCCAAGGTGTCGCTGGACTGGAGCGTCAACCCGAACGTGAAGCTCTACGCCAGCTACAGCGAAGGCTTCCACTCGGGCGGCTACAACATCCGCGCGAACTGCGTGGCGATCCCCAGCTCGTGCCGTCCGATCGACGACGAGAAGGTGAAGTCGTTCGAGCTGGGCAGCAAGATGACGTTCTTCGACGACCGCCTGATGCTGAACACGGCGCTGTACCGCAACGTGTATTCCAACATCCAGCTGTCGGTGTTCACCTCCTACACGCAGCCGAACGGCCAGCAGGGCTTCTTCGGCGACTTCACCAACGCCGGCAAGGGCCGCATCGACGGCCTGGAGGAAGAGTTCGCCTGGATGCCGAGCGAGTACTGGACCCTGCGCGGCAGCCTCGCGTGGATGCACACCAAGTACACGAAGTTCATGAGCAGCGGCGTCAACATCGCCGACAAGCAGAAGTTCACCAATGCGCCGAAGTTCTCCGGCGGCCTCACCCTCGAGCACACCGTGCCGCTGGCCAACGGCGGCAGCATCGGCGCCCGCATCAACTACACCTACCAGGCCATGGTGTACCCGGAGACCACGCTGTCGCCGCTGATCGCGCAGCCGGCCTACGGCCTGTGGAACGCCGGCGTGACCTGGCAGATCGACCAGCCGTGGTCGCTGAGCCTGCAGGGCAGCAACCTCGCCAACAAGGGCTACCGCACCACCGGCTACAACATCGCCGCGCTGGGTATAGTGACCGGGTACTACGGCAATCCGCGGATGGTGACGCTGAGCGCGCGTTACCAGTTCTGACCACGATGCACGCGGCGGCGACGGGAGAATCGCGATGCGATGGATGAAATGGTGTTTGGCCGTCGCCGTGCTGTTCGCGGCGACGGCGCAGGCCGACGAGGCCGCGCCGCTGCCCAGGCTGAAGATCGACCCGGCGCGGGTGGCGGTGACCGGGCTGTCGTCCGGGGCGTACATGGCGACCCAGGCGCAGCTCGCCTGGCCGGAAATCTTCCATGGCGCCGCCATGGTGGCCGGCGGCCCGTACGGCTGCGCGAACGGGCAGTTGAACGCGGCGCTGGGCAGCTGCATGAAGGGCGTGCCGCCGCCGGACGTCGATGCATTGGTGGCGCGCGCCGAACAACGCGCCAAGGCGGGCGAAATTGGTCCGTTGGCTGCCCTGGCGCATGCGCGCGTCTACCTGCTGCACGGCCGCGCAGACGCCACGGTCGCCCCGGCGGTGGCCGAAGCCGGCGCCGCGTTCTACCGCAAGCTGCGCGACGGCGTGCCCGGCCTCAAGGGCATGCAGGTGGTGGACGATGCCGGGCGCGATTTCGCGCACAACCTGCCGGTGGCGGCGAGCGGCGACGATTGCGGCAAGTCCGAATCGCCGTACCTGGGCCACTGCGGTTTCGATGCCGCCGGCGCGATCTTCGCCCACCTGTACGGCCCGCCGCCGCGCACCGTCGCGGCGGCGAAGGGGCAGTTGCGCACGTTCGACCAGGACGCATTGCGCCCTGCCGGCGCCGACGCGTTCATGGCTCCTGCCGGCTACGTCTACCTGCCGCCTGACTGCGCGGCGGGCAAACCCTGCGGCCTGCTGGTCGCCTTCCACGGCTGCAGGCAGAACGCCGAGTCGGTGGGCGAGGCCTTCGTGCGCGACGCCGGCTTCAACCGCTGGGCCGACGCCTACGACGTGGCCGTGCTGTACCCTCAGACCCGCGCAAGCTTCGCGCCCTTGAATCCGCAGGCATGCTGGGACTGGTGGGGATATTCCGGCTCGAACTACGACACCCGCCAGGGCGTGCAGCTGCGCTGGCTGGCGGCGGCGGTGCGGGCGGTGGGGTTGCTGGATGGCAAGTGATGGCGGCTGGCGCCGTTGCTGCCTTCGAATCGGGTCGTGTTTGCAGTGAGCAAAGGCTTTCGCCCGCCCTATGGGCGGTCGAGCTACTTTCTCTTTGCGTGCCCAAAGAGAAAGTAGCCAAAGAGAAACGGCACCCCGATGGCGCGCCCTCCGGGCATCCTGCCCTCCGGGTGCGCGGGCGGGTTACGGGGTTTTTCGACAGCACATCCTGTGCTGGCGAAAAACTGGCCGGCATCCCTGCCGGCCATCCTGCGGACTTTCCTCCACCCGCCCGCCGCGCCATAGGGGCCCCGGGTAAAGCAGCGCGCTCCCGGCGCGCAGAAGCCAGAGCACAGCGAAGCGCCGCGAACTCGCGGCGCTTCGCCTTTGCTGTTGCCTTTGCCGTTGCTTCTGGCGCGCACGATGCGCGCCTGCTCTTCGGGGGCCCCTCGGCGACGGTGAGGCGGGGACGACAAGGCCGCATAGCGGGCGTTGCCATGGAGGGCAACGCCTTTTCGCGCGGGCAGGATGCCCGCTCGAAAAGCCCGGCCCCGCCTCACGGACTTGCCGGGCAGGACGCCCGGCAAGCGTCGCCGCGGGGTGGCCTTCTCTTTGGGTTACTTTTCTCTTGGCCACGCAAGAGAAAAGTGACTCGGGCCGCGTCAGCGGCACGAAACCGCTTTGAAACTTGCGAAGAACCAGCCGCTCGTGCGAACCGGCCGCATTCACGGCGCGTCGCCACCGCCCCGCAAGGGGGCGAGGGGAACCCCCCTCCGAACCGGCGCGCGTCATGCTGAGCGCCGCCTGGATCGCCGCCGCCGCCCTCCTGTGGCTGGCCCTGCTGTTCGCCGTCGCGCTGTACGGCGAACGCCACGCGCACGTGCTGCGCAACCGATGGGCGATCGTCTACGGCCTGTCGCTGGCGATCCACTGCACCTCGTGGACGTTCTACGGCACGGTGACGCAGGCCAGCCGTTCGGGCTGGTGGCTGCCGCCGACGTTCGTGGGCGCGATCCTCGTCTACCTGTTCGCGGCGGGCTGGCTGCAGCGGCTGGTGCAGTTGGCGCGCGAGTACAACGCCAGTTCGCTGGCCGACCTGATCGCCGCGCGGCTGGGGCGGCACTCCGGGCTGGCGGCACTGGTGACCGCGGTGATGCTGATCGGCATGGTGCCGTACATCGCACTGCAGCTGAAGGCGGTGGCGATGAGCTACAGCGTGCTCAGCCGCGGCCAGTACGCCGGCACGCCGGCGTGGCAGGACAGCGCGCTCTACGTGGGCCTGGTGATGGCCGTGTTCACGATGCTGTTCGGCACGCGCCGCGCGTCGGCCACCGAGCACAATCGCGGGTTGGTGCTGGCGGTGGCGTTCGAGTCGCTGTTCAAGCTGGGCGCGATGCTCGCGCTGGGCTCGCTGCTGTTCACCGCGGTGCCGGACGCGGTGGCGATAGGCACGCCGCCGCCGCAGGACCACGACGGTTTCCCGGCGCTGATCCTGCTGGGCGCGCTGGCGATGTTCACCATGCCGCACCAGTTCCATGCCGGCGTGGTGGAGTGCCGCGACGGCGGCCACGTGCGCACGGCGCGCTGGCTGTTCCCGCTGTACCTGCTGCTGATCTCGCTGCCCATCCTGCCGCTGGCGCGCCTGGGCGACAGCTGGCTGCGCCCGGTGGGCGTGCCGTCGGACCTCTACGTGCTGGTGCTGCCGCTGGCGCGCGGCGAACACGGCCTTGCGCTGACGGCCTTCCTCGGCGGCCTCAGCGCGGCGACCAGCATGGTGGTGGTGGCCACGCTCACGCTCAGCCTGATGGTGAGCAACCATTTCGTGGCGCCGCTGCTGGTGCGTGCGGGCTGGGGGCAGGGCGAGCGCGGCGACCTGCGCGGCGCGGTGCTCACGCAGCGACGGCTGGCGATCCTCGCCATCGTGCTGCTGGCCTGGGCCTACAGCCGCGTGCTGGCGCGCAGCGATGCGCTGGCCGACATCGGCGCGATCTCGTTCTCCGCGCTGGCCGGGCTGGCGCCGGCCGCGCTGGCCGCGGTGTACCGGCCGCAGATCGGCGCGCGGGCGGTGGGCGCGGGCCTGCTGGTAGGCACTCTGGTGTGGCTGTACGCGTTGATGCCGGCGCTGTTCGCGCCGCAGCCGGCGTGGGTGCACACCGGGCCGTTCGGCATCGAGTGGCTGGCGCCCAGCCACCTGCTCGGCTTGGACGACTGGAGCCGGCTGGCGCGCGCGGTGGTGCTGAGCCTGCTGGCGAACATGGCCGTGATGTGGCTGGTGGCGCGTTCGCGCCACGCGCATCCGGCGCCGGCAACGGGAGGTGGCGTGGCGCTGGCGGAGTTGCGCACGCTGGCGCAGCGCTTTCTGCCCGCGGCGCGCGTGGACGAGTTGTTCCACGATGCGCCGGATCGCCTGCTGGCCGAACCCTCGCGTATCGCGGCGGTGGAACACGAACTGGCCGCGATGATCGGTGCGGCCTCCGCGCGCCTGTTGCTGGACGTGATGCGCCACCAGGGCAAGCAGGATCTCGATGCGGTCGCCGCGATCGTGGGCGAGGCCGCGCAGGACCTGCGCTTCAACCAGCGCGTGCTGGCCGCGGCCTTGACCAGCATGAGCCAGGGCATCTGCGTGGTGGACGCCGAGCTGTGCGTGGTGGCGTGGAACCGGCCCTACGAGGAACTGTTCGCCTATCCGCCCGGCCTGCTGGAAGTGGGGCGGCCGGTGGCCGAACTGATGCGGCACAACCTCGCCGCCGGCCTGGCCGGCGCCGGCGAGATCGACGCCGACGTGCGTCGCCGCCTGGCGCACATGCAGGCCGGCTCGCCGCATCATTCCGAGCGGCAGTTCCCGAACGGCGTGGCGGTGGAGATCCGCGGCAGTCCGATGCCGGGCGGCGGCTACGTGGCGACGTATACCGACGTCACCGCGTTCCGCAACGCCGAGCGCGCGCTGAAGCGCATCAACGAAACGCTGGAGCAGCGCGTGGCCGAACGCACCCGTGCGCTTGCGCTGGCCAGCGACGCCGCGCAGCGGGCGAACGAGGCGAAGACGCACTTCCTCGCCGCGGTCAGCCACGACCTGCTGCAGCCGCTGCATGCCGCGCAGCTGTTCGCCCATACCCTGCAGGTGCGCCTCGCGGGCGACGCCGCCGCGCCCACCGCGCGCCATCTCGACGGCGCGCTGGCCGCCACCGAGAACCTGCTTGCCGGCCTGCTCGACATCGCGAAGCTGGAAGGCGGCCGCTTCAACGTGCGTCCGCGCGATTTCGCGCTGGCCGAGGTGCTCGATCCGCTGGCCGCCGAATTCCGCGCACTGGCCGAGGAGCGCGGCATCCGCCTGCGCGTGGTCGGCAGCCGCGGCTGGGCGCATTCCGATCCGCAACTGCTGCGTCGCGTGCTGCAGAACTTTCTCGCCAACGCCGTGCGTTACACCGAGCACGGCCGCGTGCTGCTGGGTTGCCGGCGCAGCGGCAACCAATGGCGCATCGAGGTGTGGGACAGCGGCCCGGGCATCGCCGAACAGGAGCAGGAACTGATCTTCGAGCAGTTCCGCCGCGGCAGCGCCGCCAGCGGGCAAGGCCTGGGCCTGGGACTGGCGATCGCCGACCGCATGGCCGGCCTGCTCGGGCATCGCCTGTCGCTGCGTTCCTGGCCGGAACGGGGCAGTGTGTTCGCGGTGGAACTGCCGCGCGCCGTCGCCGGTCGGATTGCGCGCGAACCCGCCGTCGCGCCCGTGCGCCACCTGCCGCAAGGGCGCGCGCTGGTGCTGGACAACGAGCCGGCCGCGCTGACCGCGATGAACGTGTTGCTCGAGAGCTGGCAATGGCAGGTGCATGCGGCGCGTACGCCCGCGCAGGCGGCGCAGGCGCCATGGACTCCCGACCTGCTGGTACTCGACTACCACCTCGACGGCGGCCTCACCGGGCTCGACGCGCTGGTCGGCCTGCGCGCGCGTTTCGGTGCGCTGCCTGCGGTGGTGCTGACGGCCGACCGCGACGCGGCCCTGCGTCAGCGCCTGATCGAGGCGGGCGTGAGCGTGCTGTACAAGCCGCTCAAGCCGCTGGCCTTGCGGCAGCTGATCCAGCACCACATGGCGGCGGTGCGCGAAACGGATTGAGCGTCAGTCGGCCCGCGCGGGGTCGACCAGGTCCAGCGAGCGCAGCAGCACGCTGGCCTGGGTGCGGTTGCGCACGCCGAGCTTCTCGAAGATCGCGGTGACGTGCGCCTTCACGGTGCGCTCCTGGATCGACAGCCGGTCGGCGACCTGCTTGTTGAGCAGGCCTTCGGCGAGCAGGCCGAGCACGCGGTATTGCTGCCCGGTGAGTCGCGCGAGGCGCGCGGCCAGGTCGCTGTCGTCCGGATCGGAGGGCAGGGCGGCCACGCTCTCGCCGAGGTGCGGCGGCACCCACTCGCCGCAATCCAGCACGGTGCGGATCGCGGCGGCGATCTCGTCGGGGCTGGCGCTCTTGGAGATGAAGCCGGCCGCGCCGTGGTCCAGCACGCGCCGCACCACGCGCGGTTCGTCGTGCGCGGACACCACCATCACCGCCACGGCGGGGAATTGCCCGCGCAGCGCGGCGAGTCCCGACAGCCCCCGGCTGCCGGGCATGTGCAGGTCGAGCAGCACGAGATCGGTATCCGGTTCGCCGCTCAGCGCGTCCAGCGTGGTGGGCAGGTCGCAGGCCTCGCTGATGCTGCCGTCGTCCAGCGCGGCCAGCGCCGCCTGGTGCAGCGCGGCGCGGAACAGCGGGTGGTCGTCGGCGATCAGCAGGCGCGGCATGGATCGGTCTTCCGGGGCTATCGGGCTAGCCTACACGGGGCAGGGTAGCGGCGCAGCGCGCCGGTGACATGGGACTTTCGTACCATGGTCCGCCTCCGGCGACGCGCTATGGTGCGGGCATGTTGCCCGCCTACCGCCTGTCCCTTGTTGCGGCCGCCGCCTGCGCGCTGGCGGCATGCGCCGTGTCGCCGCCGTCCGGGAAAAATGCCATGACGCCTTCCTTTGTGGTCAGTCCGGTGCTGGCAACCGTGCACCGGGGCAGCGACGACCTGCTCAGCGCCGGGCTGGGCCTGGCCGGTTTGCGCGGCGCGCCGTCGGCGTATGCCGACCCGCTGCATCCCACGTCTGCCGAGCTGCGTCGTCGCGCGATCCAGGCCAGTTGGAAGGGCATCGCCGACCTGGGGCCGCTGGGCGGCTACGGCAGCGTCTACGGCGCCGTGCCGGACGTGCCGGGCCGTGAGTACACGGCATTCGCGCGCCTCCCCGGCGCGCACTCGCCGCATCGCGTGCTGGTGCAGGTGCCGGACCACTTCGACCGCACGGCGCGCTGCCTGGTGGTCACCGCATCGTCGGGTTCGCGCGGCATCTACGGCGCCATCGCGCTGGCCGGCGCCTGGGGCCTGCCGAAGGGCTGCGCGGTGGCCTATACCGACAAGGGCACCGGCTCGGGGTATTTCGACACCGCGGACGGCACCGGCGTGGCGCTGGACGGCACGCGCGCCAAGGCCGGGCAGGCCGAGCTGGAATTCGCGCCCGCGAATGCGCCGGCCGATGCCGGCATCGCGGTGAAGCACGCGCACTCGGGCGACAACCCGGAAGCCGACTGGGGTCGCCACGTATTGCAGGCCGCGCGCTTCGGCCTGGCGATGCTGGATCGCGCCTATCCCGATGCGGCGCCGTTCACGCCGCAGAACACGCGGATCATCGCCACCGGCCTGTCCAACGGCGGCGGCGCGGTGCTGCAGGCGGCCGGGCTGGACGACACGGGGCTGCTGTCCGGCGTGGTGGCGCTGGAACCGAACGTGCACATGCCCGGGCACGGCCGCGCCCTGTACGACTACGCGACCGAGGCCGCGCTGCTGATGCCCTGCGCCCTGGCCGATCCGCGTTTCGCCGATACCCCGCTTGCGCGCGTGCATGGGGCCGTGCCGCCGGCCTTCCTCGCGCGCTGCGCCAGCCTGCATGCGGATGGCGTACTCGCTGCGGACACGCCGAAGGACCAGGCCACCGAAGCCCTGCAGAAACTGCATGCCGGCGGCTGGCGCGACGAGGCCATCGCCACCGGCGCCAGCACCACGGCCTTCGACGTGTGGCGCGCGGTGGCGGCCGGCTATGCCTCGGCCTACCTGCGCCGCGGCGTGGGGCACATGCCCTGCGGCTACAGCTATCGCGCCACGGATGCCTCCGGTGCGCCGGGCGCGGCGGCCCCGGCCGTGCGGGCGTCGTGGTGGGCGGATGCCGCCGGCATCCCGCCGGGTGCGGGCGTGGGCTTGTTCGGCGGCACCGACCATTCGGCCGATCCCAGCCTGCCCGGCCTGCGCTGCCTGCGCGCCTTGTGGACGGGCACGGACGCCGACGCCAAGACGCTGCATGCGTCGGTGGCCGAGCTGGCGGCGCACCTGCCGCGCGCCGGGTTGCCGATATGGGTGGTGCACGGCGCCGCCGACGGCCTGCTGCCGACCGCTTTCACTTCCGAACCCTACGTGGCCTGGCTGCGTGCCGAAGGCCGCCATCCGCTGTACTGGAAGGTGCCGACCGCGCAGCACTTCGACGCCTTCCTCGCGCTGCCCGCGTTCGGCAACCGCCACGTGCCGCTGCTGCCCTACGGCTACGCCGCGCTGGACCGGCTGTGGGCGCACCTGCATGCCGGCCAGCCCTGGCCCGAGGACGTGCCCACGCCGGCGGCGCAGGCCCGCGGCGCCGCCACGCTCACCCGCGGGCAGCTCGACCTGCCGCCCTGACCCCGGATGGCCTCCGGCGTTTTGCGCATCTGCCGCAGGCGTTATCCTTGAGGACCGTGCGCGCCCTTCGCCCGGCGTCGCCCCGTCAACCCCAAGGATTTCCGATGGCCATCCAAGTCACCCTCCAAACCAATCGCGGCCCGATCCGCCTGCGCCTGCACGACGACAAGGCGCCGCTGACCGTGGCGAATTTCGTGAACCTGGCGAAGCGCGGCTACTACGACGGCCTGTCGTTCCACCGCGTGATCGCCGACTTCATGGTCCAGGGCGGCTGCCCGGAAGGCAGCGGCCGCGGCGGCCCGGGCTACCGCTTCGAGGACGAGTTCCACCCCTCGCTGCGCCACGACAAGCCGGGCGTGCTGTCGATGGCGAACGCCGGCCCGCGCACCAACGGCAGCCAGTTCTTCATCACCCACGGCGCCACGCCATGGCTGGACGGCAAGCACAGCGTGTTCGGCGAAGTGGTGGATGCGGACGACCAGCAGGTGGTCGACGCGATCCGCCAGGGCGACGTGATCGAGAAGGTCATTGTCGAAGGCGACGCGGACGCGCTGCTGGCCGCCAAGGCCGACCGCGTGAAGGAATGGAACGGCGTGCTCGACCAGCGCGGCTGATCCCCGTTCCGCCCGACACCAGGCCACCGCCCGCGGGCGGTGGCTTTTTTATGGGCGCGTAACCACCGGTGCCGCGGCTGATCCTAGAATCGGGCGGCTGCGCGGTGGCGCTGCGCGGCTTCCATCACCCCCAAGGAGAGCAGCGATGTCATTACTAGGTAGTTTGCTGGGCGGCGGCGGCCAGGCCGGCGGTTCGGATCTGATGTCGGTGGCCGGTCAGCTGCTTCAGCAGGCGGGCGGCGTGCAGGGTCTGGCCAACATGCTGCACCAGGGCGGCCTCGGCGAAGCGGTGCAGTCGTGGGTCGGCACCGGCGCGAACCAGGCCGTGTCCGGCGACCAGCTTAACCAGGCGCTGCAGGGCGGCGGCCTGGGCTCGGCGCTGCAGGAAGCGGCCGGCAAGCTGGGCATGGACCAGGGACAGCTGTCGGGCGCGCTGGCGCAGGTGCTGCCGCACGTGGTCGACCACCTCACCCCGGACGGGCAGGTGCCGGCGCAGGGCGGCGGCTTCGACCTCGGCGCGCTGGCCGGGCTGGCCGGCAAGCTGCTGGGCAAGTAAGCAAGGGACCAGGGAGCGGAAAGGGGGCGACCGTGACGCTGGTGGAGCGCAAGGCTCCACCAGCGAAGGCGCGGCCTCAGGAAGAGGACGAGGGCTTGAAGAGTACGTGGTAGATCGCAAGCAGGATCACTGCGCCGCCGATCGAGGCGAGGAAGTGCACGAGGCCGGTCGGCCCCCAGAGGTGCAGCATTTCGCCCACGTAGGTGGCGATGACCGAGCCGAGGATGCCGATGATGACCGTGATGATGAAGCCCATCGAATCCTGACCGCCGCGGATGAACTTGGCGATCACGCCAACGATCAGTCCGATGATGATGACCCAGAGCCAATGCATATCCGTGTGTCCTCGCGCTTGAAGTGGAAGGAATCCCCCTGGATGCGTTGGGGCCGGCCATCCTGCCGCCCCGCCGCCCGCATCGTCGCCGGTGCCGACGGCAGCGGCATCATGCCACCCCGAAGCCCTGCTCCGCATCCGCATTTGCGCGGGCATTCGCGCAAGATTCTGCGGGCAAAAGTTTGCCGCACTGCCGCATGCTAAAATCGCCGGGTTTGCCGCTGCCGGTCCCTCCCACGTACCCGAGGAAGTCATGCCCCAGCTCGCCCAACGCGTAGGCCGCGCCAAGCCCAGCGCGATCATGGTCATCGCCTCCCAGGCGAAGCAGCTCAAGGCCGCGGGCCGCGACATCATCAGCTTCTCCATCGGCGTGCCGAACTTCCTGCCCGGCGAGCACGTATACGCGGCGGCGCGGGCGGCGCTGGAGCACGACAGCGGGCAGTACGGCAGCAACCGCGGCGCCGAGCCGCTGCTGGACGCGTTCCTGAAGCACGTCGAGGCGCTGGGTTTCAGCGGCTACGGCCACGCCAACCTGGCGGTGGGCATCGGCGCCAAGCAGGTGCTGTACAACCTGGCCGAAGCGCTGCTGGACGAGGGCGACGAGATCGCGTTCGCCGCGCCGTACTGGACCACCTATCGCGACATCGCCGACATCGTGGGCGCGAAGGCGAACGTGCTGCATTGCGGCCCGGAGCAGAACTACAAGCTCGCCCCGGCGCAGCTCGACGCCGCGCTGGCGCGCAAGCCCAGGGTGTTCCTGTTCAACAACCCGTCCAACCCCAGCGGCATGGTCTACACGCGCGAGGAAATCGCCGCGCTGGCCGAGGTGCTGGCGAAGCACCCGGATACCTGGATCGTCACCGACGACATCTACAACTCGATGGTGTTCGACGGCATCGGCTACCACAACTTCGTGTTCGCCCGGCCGGAGCTGAAGGACCGGCTGGTGTTCGTCGACTCGGTGTCCAAGACCTATGGCATGCCGGGCTGGCGCGTGGGCCTGATGGCCGGCCCGGAAGCGGTGGCCAGGGCGATCACCACGCTCAACTCCAACCACATCACCAGCGTGCCGGAAGTGATCACCGCCGCCGCGGTGGCCGCGCTGTCCGGCCCGCAGGACGTGCCGCTGGCCAAGTGCGCCGAGTTCGCGCAGCGCCGCGACATCGTGGTGGCCGCGCTCAACGCCATCCCGGGCGTCAGCTGCCCGCGGCCGCAGGGCGCGTTCTATGCGTTCCCCGACATCTCGTCGGCGTTCGGCAAGACCCATCGCGGCACGCGGATCTCGAACGACGTGGAGTTCTGCGCCGCGCTGCTGGAAGCCAAGGGCGTGGCCTGCGTGCCGGGCTCGGCCTTCGGCGAGCCGCGCGCCATGCGCATTTCCTACACCTGTCCCGCGGCTCAGTTGCAGCCCGGATTGCAGCGTATCCAGGAGTTCTTCACCGAACTCGTTTGAAGCCCGGGTTCGTCGACCGAATCCCGAATCCCGACTCCCCCATCCCGGAGAATCACGATGAAAGCCCCCGTTCGAGTTGCCGTTACCGGCGCTGCCGGCCAGATCGGCTACGCCTTGCTGTTCCGCATCGCCGCCGGCGACATGCTGGGTCCGGACCAGCCGGTGATCCTGCACCTGCTGGAAATCACCCCGGCGCTGCCCGCGCTGCAGGGCGTGGTGATGGAACTCAACGACTGCGCGTTCCCGACCCTGGCCGGCGTGGTCGCCACCGACGACGTCAACGTCGCGTTCAAGGACGTGGACTATGCGCTGCTGGTCGGCGCCCGCCCGCGCGGCCCGGGCATGGAGCGCAAGGACCTGCTCGAGGCGAACGGCGCGATCTTCGCCCCGCAGGGCAAGGCGCTGAACGACCACGCCAAGCGCAACGTGAGGGTGCTGGTGGTGGGCAACCCGGCCAACACCAATGCGCTGATCGCCCAGCAGAACGCCCCCAGCCTGGACCCGAAGTGCTTCACCGCGATGGTGCGCCTGGACCACAACCGCGCGAAGAGCCTGCTGGCCGAGAAGACCGGCAAGCACAACACCGACGTGCGCAAGATGACGATCTGGGGCAACCACAGCTCCACCCAGTATCCCGACCTGTACCACGCCACCGTGGACGGCAAGCCGGCGCTGTCGCTGGTGGACCAGGCCTGGTACGAGAGCGATTTCATCCCCACCGTGCAGCAGCGCGGCGCGGCCATCATCAAGGCGCGCGGCGCTTCGTCCGCCGCCTCCGCCGCTTCGGCCGCGATCGACCACATGCGCACCTGGGCGCAGGGCACGGCCGAGGGCGACTGGGTGTCGATGGGCATTCCGTCCGACGGCTCCTACGGCATCGAGCCGGGCGTGATCTTCGGCTACCCGGTGACGGTGAAGGACGGCAAGTACGCCATCGTGCAGGGCCTGGAAATCAACGCGTTCTCGCAGGCGCGCATCGACGCGACGAACAAGGAACTGCGCGAGGAGCGCGCGGGCGTCGAGCACCTGTTCGCCAGGTAGGCAACGCACCGCGACGTTTCGCGCGAACAAGGCGGCCCCGGGCCGCCTTGTTCGTTCCGGCTTGCGCGCTCCGCGCTTGTTGCGTTCCCGTGGCGATGCGAACATGCCGCGACCGCTTACGGGCAAGGAGGGTGCATGCGCAGCGGGACGTGTCTGGTGTGGGTGGCGATGCTGGCGTTGGCGACGGCCGGCTGTTCGAAAAAACAGGCAGCGTCGCCGTCGTCGAGCTTGCCGGTGGCGGGCGAGCAGGCCAAAGCGGGCGCCAAGCTGGCCTACGAACATCGTGTGCGCGTGGAACTGGAGCAGGCCGGGATCGCCGCCCGCATGGCGGCGGTGCGCGAGGCCTGCGAGTCGGCGCGGTTCGGCGACTGCAACGTCCTCCAGCTCAGCCAGGACGGCTACCGCGGCAGCCTGGTCGTGCGCATCGTGCCGGCGGGCGTCGAACCGCTGACCGCGTTGGCGTCCCGGGACGGCAAGCTGGCGTCGCGCGAAACCTGGGCCGAGGACCTCGCCGGGGCCGTGCAGGACAACGCGCGCAAACTCCGTCAACTGGACGCTTACGCCAGCCAGCTCGACGAGCTTTCCCGGCGCAAGGACCTGTCGGCATCCGACCTGGTCTCGCTGGCGCACGAGCGCGCCACGCTCGAGACGCAGCGCGACGACCTGCTCGGCGTCGCCGCCGGGCAGCAACGCCGGCTGGACACGAACAGGCTGAGCATCGATTTCATCGATCCGGGTCGACACACCGGACGTTCGTTCTCGATCGGCCACTGGAGCGACCGGTTCCGCGAAGGCGTCGACGATGCGCTTTCCGTGCTCGCCTACGGCATCCCGTTCCTGCTGCTCGCGTTCCCGCTGACGTTGGGCTGGCGCTGGCTGTGGCGCCGCGTGACGCGCAGATCCGGCGGCCGCCAGGGAGGCTGAGCGCGGGCGTGGCGGCGCTCGCGGCCATGCCATGAAGCCCGCCGCCAGCGCCCGCGACATCATGCCGCGGCGGGCGCGCGGCCCCGGTTCCGGCGCGGGCCATGGCGGGTTCCCGGGTGCAGGCGCTGGGTTCCGCGAGCGCCGGGCCGGCAAGGCGCGGCGCCGTACGACCAAGGTCTACTCACGCGCCGCGCCGTGCCTGATCCAATCTCTGACGTGGCCATCGCGCAGGGGTGTTCCATGTCGTACGACGAGTTCTATCGCCGCTCGGTTGACGAGCCCGAGGCGTTCTGGGCCGAGCAGGCGCGGCGCATCCATTGGGAGACGCCGCCGCGGCAGATCCTCGACCAGTCGAAGCTGCCGTTCCGCCGCTGGTTCGTGGGCGGCACCACCAACCTCTGCTACAACGCCGTGGACCGCCACCTCGCGGAGCGCGCGGAACAGCTGGCGCTGGTCGCGGTGTCCAGCGAAACCGGCGTCACCCGCGAGTTCACGTATGGCGAGTTGTATCGCGAGGTGAACGCGTTCGCCGCCGTGCTGCAGTCGCTGGACGTGGGCCGCGGCGACCGCGTGGTGATCTACCTGCCGAACATCGCCGAGGCGGTGTTCGCGATGCTGGCGTGCGTGCGCATCGGCGCGATCCACTCGGTGGTGTTCGGTGGCTTCGCGGCGCACAACCTCGCGCTGCGCATCGACGACGCGCAGCCCAAGCTGCTGGTCTGCGCCGACGCGGGCATGCGCGCGGGCAAGGTGATTCCGTACAAGCCGCTGGTGGATGCGGCGCTGGCCGAAGCCTCGGCGCCGCCGCCGAAAGTGCTGGTGGTCGATCGCGGGCTGGACCCGGAGATGAGCCGCGTGGCCGGCCGCGACGTGGACTACACCGAACTGCGTGCGCGGCACGCGGGCGCCGAAGTGCCGGTGGCGTGGCTGGAATCGAACGAGCCGAGTTACCTGCTCTACACCTCAGGCACCACCGGCAAGCCCAAGGGCGTGCAGCGCGATACCGGCGGCTATGCGGTGGCGATGGCGATGTCGATACGCTGCATCTTCGACATCGCGCCGGGCCAGGTGATGTTCTCCACGTCCGACGTGGGCTGGGCGGTGGGGCATTCCTACAACGTCTACGGCCCGCTGATCGGCGGCGGCACCTCGCTGCTCTACGAGGGTCTGCCCACCCGGCCCGACCCGGGCGTGTGGTGGGGGTTGTGCGAGAAATACGGCGTGCGCAGCATGTTCTCCTCGCCCACCGCGATCCGCGTGCTTAAGAAGCAGGACCCGAGCTGGCTGCACCAGCACGACCTGTCGGCGCTGAAGTGGCTGTTCCTCGCCGGCGAGCCGCTCGACGAACCCACCTCGCAATGGATCAACGCGGAACTCGGCGTGCCGGTGATCGACAACTACTGGCAGACCGAAACCGGCTGGCCCGCGATCACCCTGATGCCGGGACTGGACCTCAAGCCCGCCAAGCTCGGCTCGCCCGGCCTGCCCGCGCCCGGTTACCGCATGAAGGTGATCGACGAGGACAGCGGTCGCGAGGTGGCGGCCGGCGAGAAGGGCGTGCTGGTGCTGGAGCCGCCGCTGCCGCCGGGTTGCCTCAGCACGATCTGGCGCGACGACGACCGTTACGTGCACAGCTACTTCAGCCATTTCCGCGAGCTGCTGTACAGCTCGCTGGACTGGGCGATCCGCGACGCGGACGGCTATACCTTCATCCTCGGCCGCACCGACGACGTGATCAACGTGTCGGGGCACCGCCTGGGCACGCGCGAGATCGAGGAATCGGTGGCCGGCCATCCCGCGGTGGCGGAGGCCGCGGTGATCGGCGTGAGCGACGAACTGAAAGGCCAGGTGCCGGTGGTGTTCGCCACGCTGAAACAGGCGACGAGCGAAGGCCCCGCCGAGGTGGCCCGCGGCATGCAGCAATGCGTGGTGGACCAGCTGGGCGGCGTGGCGAAGCCGGCGCGGGTCTACGTGGTCAACGCGCTGCCGAAGACCCGCTCGGGCAAGCTGCTGCGCCGTTCGTTGCAGGCCCTGGCCGAACACCGCGACCCGGGCGATCTCTCCACCCTGGACGATCCGACTGCGCTGGAGGAGATCCGCAAGGCGCTGGAGCGGGGGCCGGAAGCCTGACTCCCCTCTCTCTTTGGGAGAGGGGTAGGGCGTGAGGGCACGGGCGAAGCGCAATGCTTCGCGCTGGTCGCACCCTCACCCAACCCTCTCCCGGAGGGAGAGGGCTGGAGGGTTACGCCGCGACGCTCTCCGCCACCGGCGCCGATGCCCGGATCAGGTGATCGAACGCGCCCAGCGCGGCGATGGAGCCCGCGCCCATCGCGATCACGATCTGCTTGTACGGCACCGTGGTGGCGTCGCCGGCGGCGAACACGCCGGGCAGCGAGGTCTGGCCGCGGGCGTCGATCACGATCTCGCCGCGCGGGCTGAGTTCCAGCGTGCCCTTCAGCCACTCGGTGTTCGGCAGCAGGCCGATCTGCACGAAGATGCCTTCCAGCGAGAGGCTGTGCATCGTGCCGTCGGCGCGATCCTTGTAGACGAGGCCGCTGACCTTCTGGCCGTCGCCCAGCACTTCGGTGCTTTGCGCGCTGACGATCACCTCCACGTTCGGCAGGCTGCGCAGCTTGCGTTGCAGCACCTCGTCGGCGCGCAGCTTGCCGTCGAACTCGAGCAGGGTGACGTGGGCCACGATGCCGGCCAGGTCGATCGCCGCCTCCACGCCGGAGTTGCCGCCGCCGATCACCGCCACGCGCTTGCCCTTGAACAGCGGGCCGTCGCAGTGCGGGCAGTAGGCCACGCCCTTGTTGCGGTATTCGCTCTCGCCGGGCACGCCCATCTGCCGCCAGCGCGCGCCGGTGGCGAGCACCACCGTCTTCGATTTCAGGCTGGCGCCGTTCTCCAACTGCACCTCGACCAGGCCTTCGGCGGATGCGCTGGCCGGGATCAGTTTCGTGGCGCGCTGCAGGTTCATGATGTCCACGTCGTAGTTCCTGACGTGGTGCTCCAGCGCCGCCCCCAGCCTGGGGCCCTCGGTGTAGTCGACCGAAATGAAGTTCTCGATCGCCATGGTGTCGAGCACCTGGCCGCCAAAACGCTCGGCCGCCACGCCGGTGCGGATGCCCTTGCGCGCGGCGTAGATCGCCGCCGCGGCGCCGGCCGGGCCGCCGCCCACCACCAGCACATCGAAGGCTTGCCTGGCCTTGATGGTTTCGGCGGCGCGTGCGGCCGCGCCGGTGTCGAGCTTCGCCACGATCTGTTCCAGGCTCATGCGGCCCTGGTCGAAGACTTCGCCATTCAAGTACACCGTGGGCACCGACATGATCTGGCGGCGATCCACTTCGTCCTGATAGAGCGCGCCGTCGATGGCGACGTGGTGGATGTTCGAGTTCAGCACGCTCATCAGGTTGAGCGCCTGCACCACGTCCGGGCAGTTCTGGCAGGACAGCGAGAAGTAGGTTTCGAAATGGAACTCGCCCTGCAGGTTCTGCACCTGGGCGATGGTCTCCGCCGCGGCCTTGGACGGATGCCCGCCCACCTGCAGCAGCGCCAGCACCAGCGAGGTGAATTCGTGGCCCAGCGGGATGCCGGCGAAGCGCACGCCGATGTCGCTGCCGACGCGGTTGATCGCGAACGAGGGCTTGCGCGCTTCGCTGTCGTCGCGGCGCAGGCTGATCCTGTCGCTCATCGCGGCGATCTCGGTCAGCAGTTCTTCCAGTTCGCGCGACTTCGCGCCGTCGTCCAGCGCGGCGACGAGTTCGATCGGCTGCGCGAGTTTTTCCAGGTAGCCCGCAAGTTGGGCCTTGATGGCTGCATCGAGCATGGTGACCACTCCGGTGGGGATGGAGAAGAAAGAGAGAAGCTTGTGGCAGCGGCCGGCGCCGAGGGGAGGGCGGCTCGGAGGGCGCAAGCCAAGCGGGCGCGAGCCGCTGGCACAAGCATCCTCGGGAGGGAGGCCCCGGGTGCCGCGCACCCGGGACCGGTATTGCAAGTGGAGCGGTGGATCAGATCTTGCCGACCAGGTCCAGCGAGGGGGCCAGGGTCTTCTCGCCTTCCTTCCACTTGGCCGGGCACACTTCGCCCGGATGGCTGGCGACGTACTGCGCGGCCTTCACCTTGCGCAGCAGTTCCTTGGCGTCGCGGCCGATGCCGCCGGCGGTGATCTCGACGATCTGGATCTTGCCGGCCGGATCGACCACGAAGGTGCCGCGGTCGGCCAGGCCGGCGTCCTCGATCAGCACTTCGAAGTTGCGGCTGATCGCCTGGGTGGGATCGCCCACCATGGTGTAGCCGATCTTCTTCACCGCGTCCGAGGTGTCGTGCCAGGCCTTGTGCGAGAAGTGGGTGTCGGTCGACACGCTGTAGATCTCCACGCCCAGCTTCTGGAACTCGGCGTAGTTGTCGGCGAGGTCTTCCAGCTCGGTCGGGCACACGAAGGTGAAGTCGGCCGGGTAGAAGAACACCACGGACCACTTGCCCTTGAGGTCGGCGTCGGTCACTTCGATGAAGTTGCCGGCCTTGAACGCCTGCGCCTTGAACGGCTTGATTTCGGTGTTGATCAAAGACACTTGTCAGTCTCCGTTGGTGGGTGGATGGGGGAGTCGATGGATTCAATTGTAGGGGGCGGTTTCAATTGTTCCAATTGATTGTTGAGATTGGATGAATTGAGCAAGGCTATGGCTTGGCATTTCCGGCAGTGCCGCGGGGCGCAGCGCACGGCGGCGTCGGACGGGGGGGCTTTCAGCGCTGGCGCGGCGGCATCGCACCGGCATAGTTCGCGCGCGGACGGATCAGGCCGCCGGCTTCCTGCTGTTCCAGCGCATGCGCCAGCCAGCCAGCCATGCGGCCTGCGGCGAACAGCGACAGCGCGGCGTCCGCGCCCTGGTGGTGCAGCAGGGCGATCGCGGCCAGCGCGAAATCCAGGCTGGGCGCTCGCCCGCTGCCCGCGGCGACCGCATCGACCAGCCGCTGCACGCGCGCCATGCCCGGCAGGCGCGGACGCGTTTCCTGCAGCGCGCGCAGCAGCAAGGCCGCGCGCGGATCGCCCTGCGGATACAGCGGATGGCCGAAGCCCGGCAGTTCGTCGCCGTGGCGCAGGCGTTCGCGCACGCAGTCGGCGGGCTGGCGTTCGCGCATGGACTGGCGCAGCAGCGCATGCGCGCGCGCGGCCGCGCCGCCGTGTTGCGGGCCGGACAGCGCCGCGAGCCCCGCCGCAGCGGCGGCATGCAGGCTGGCGCCAGTCGAGGCCGCCACGCGCGTGGCGAACGAGGAGGCGTTCAGCTCGTGGTCCGCGCACAGCACCAGGGTGCTGCGCAGCAGGGGCGCGAGCTGGGCGGTACGTCCCTGCCAGTGGGCTGCGAGCTGTTCGTGGATGGGCCGCCGGCCCGGGCTGGTCGCGCAGAGCAGGGCGGCCGTCTCGCGCAGCAGGCGAGCGGCGCCCTCGCGGCGCTGCAGCGGATCGGTGCTGTGCGCATGCGGCGCGCCGATCGCCAGCAGCGGCAGCGCCGCGGCGGTGCGCTCCAGCGGCGGCACGTTGCGCTGGCGCAGCAGGCCCTGCACCGCGGCGGGCCAGGTCCGCGGCGGTGGCGGCGCGAACGGGTCGTGGCTGCCGCATTCCCACAGCAGGCGGGCGACGTCCTCCAGGCTGGCGCCGTTGCGCGCCAGCGCCATCGCCGACTCGCCGCGGTAGTAGTGGCCGTGGGGGCGGATCAGCGAGATCTGCGTCTCCAGCACCGGCAGCCCCCAGGTGAGGCTGTGCGCGGCGCCCTGGGCCGCGCCGCGCCCGGCGCCGCGCAGGTCGATCAGCCGCTCGATGTCGCCGGTGCGGTACTCGCGGCTGCGCCCGTCGGCGCCCGGCCGCGAGTCGACCTTGCCGCGGCTCACGTAGGCGTACAGCGTGGCGACGCTGACGCCGAGTCGCGCGGCGGCATCGCGGGCGGAAAGGTAGTCGGGATGCATGCCGACATATTGATCGCTTGGATCAAGATTGATCAATATGTTTCGCGGGGGCAGAGTACGCATATTCGCGACGCGGAACGCCCCGCCTCGCGGCGTGCGATGGCGTTCCGGTCGCATGCCGCGGCAAGGCCCGGCCGGCGCATCGCCTACACTGCTGCAGCTTCGGAGTATCGCCATGTCCTCGTTGGAATCCGCCGGCGTCCGCTTCCGCGCCGCCCTGGCCGCCGAGTCGCCGCTGCAGGTGATCGGCGCGATCACCGCCTACGCCGGCCTGATGGCCAGGCGCGTGGGCTACAAGGCGCTGTACCTCTCCGGCGGCGGCGTCGCCGCCAACTCGCTGGGCGTGCCGGATCTGGGCATCTCGACGATGGAGGACGTGCTGATCGACGCGCGCCGCATCGTCGACGCCACCGGGCTGCCGCTGCTGGTGGACATCGATACCGGCTGGGGCGGCGCCTTCAACATCGCGCGCACCATCCGCAACTTCGAGCGTGTCGGCGTGGCCGCGGTGCACATCGAGGACCAGGTGGGCCAGAAGCGTTGCGGCCATCGCCCCGGCAAGGAAGTGGTGTCGAAGGGCGAGATGGTCGATCGCGTGAAGGCCGCGGTGGATGCGCGCAGCGATCCCGGCTTCGTGATCATGGCGCGCACCGACGCGGCGGCGGCGGAAGGCATCGACGCGGCGATCGATCGCGCGGTGGCCTACGTCGAGGCCGGCGCGGACATGATCTTCCCCGAGGCGATGAAGACGCTGGACGACTACCGCCGGTTCAAGGCCGCGGTGAAGGTGCCGATCCTCGCCAACCTCACCGAGTTCGGCTCCACGCCGTTCTACACCACCGACGAGTTGCGCTCCGCCGGCGTGGACATCGCGCTGTACTGCTGCGGCGCGTACCGCGCCATGAACAAGGCGGCGCTGAACTTCTACGAGACGGTGCGCCGCGAAGGCACGCAGAAGCACATCATCGACACCTTGCAGACGCGCGAGGAGCTGTACGACTTCCTGGGCTACCACGCCTACGAGGACAAGCTCGACGCGCTGTTCGCGGGCAAGCAGGACTGATTCCGTTACGCCGCCCGGCACCTTGCGCCGGCAAGTTTCGCGAGTATCCGAGGAGAAACATCCGATGAGCGAGCAAACCCTTCCCAAGGCCAAGAAATCCGTGGCGCTGTCCGGCGTGGCCGCCGGCAACACCGCGCTGTGCACCGTTGGCCGCAGCGGCAACGACCTGCATTACCGCGGCTACGACATCCACGATCTGGCGGCCAAGGGCTGCTTCGAGGAAGTGGCGCACCTGCTGGTGTACGGCGTGCTGCCGAGCTGGACCGAACTGCAGAACTACAAGGCCCGGCTGAAGCGCCTGCGCGGCCTGCCGGCGCCGGTGAAGGGCGCGCTGGAGCTGCTGCCGGCCGCCACCCATCCGATGGACGTGCTGCGCACCGGCTGCTCGGTGCTGGGCACCGTGCTGCCGGAGAAGGACGACCACAACGTCGCCGGCGCGCGCGACATCGCCGACCGCCTGATGGCCAGCTTCGGTTCCATGCTGCTGTACTGGTACCACTTCAGCCACAACGGCAAGCGCGTCGAGACCGAGACCGACGACGAGTCCATCGCCGCGCACTTCCTGCACGTGCTGCACGGCAAGGCGCCGAGCGAACTGCACGCCAATGCGCTGGACAAGTCGCTGGTGCTGTACGCCGAGCACGAGTTCAACGCGAGCACGTTCACCGCCCGCGTGATCGCCGGCACCGGCTCGGACATGTATTCGTCCATCACCGGCGCGATCGGCGCGCTGCGCGGGCCCAAGCACGGCGGCGCGAACGAGGTGGCGATGGAGATCATCTCGCGCTACCGCAGCGCCGACGAGGCCGAGGCCGACATCCGCGCCCGGGTGGAGCGCAAGGAGATCATCATCGGCTTCGGCCATCCCGTGTACACGGTGTCCGACCCGCGCAACGTGATCATCAAGGAGATCTCGCGCAAGCTCTGCACCGACGGCGGCAACCCGGTGCTGTTCGACGTCTCCGAGCGCATCGAGAAGGTGATGGGCGAGATCAAGAAGATGTTCCCGAACCTCGACTGGTACTCGGCGAGCACCTACCACATGATGGGCGTGCCCACCGCGATGTTCACGCCGCTGTTCGTGATCGCGCGCACCTCGGGCTGGAGCGCGCACGTGATCGAGCAGCGCCAGGACGGCAAGATCATCCGTCCCAGCGCGAACTACGTCGGCCCGGAAGACCTGGCCTACGTGCCGATCGACAAGCGCTGAGCATCGGGCATGCAACCGCCGCGGAATGCGCAAGGGAACCGGGCCGGTTCCCTTGCCGCACGCTCACGGCCCGGCGGCGTTGCCGGAGGCGCGCCGTCGCGTGAGCCAGCCGCCGCCGCAGATCAGCGCCACCAGCGCCACGTCCAGCGCGTAGCCGGCCCAGGGGTGCATCCGGAACCACGCGGCGGCCAGGTGATCGTGCGCGATCATGCGGGCGGCGGTGAACGCGATCGCGCCCGCACCGACGTAGATGATGGCGGGGAAGCGCTCGATCAGCTTCAGGATCAGGGTCGAACCCCACACCACCAGCGGCACGCTGATCAGCAGGCCGAGTATCACCAGCGTCAGGTTGCCGCCCGATGCGCCGGCGATCGCCAGCACGTTGTCCAGCCCCATCAGCGCGTCGGCGACGATGATGGTGCGCAGCGCGGCCGCGAAGCTGCCGGCGGCGGCGACCTCGTGCGGCGTGTCGTCCTGCTTCAGCAGCTTCCAGGCGATCGGCAGCAGCAGCAGTCCGCCGACCAGCATCAGGCCGGGCAGATCCAGCAGCCACACCACGCCCGCGGTGAGCGTGACGCGCACCGCGACGGCGCCGAAACTGCCCCAGAACACCGCGCGCCGCTGCAACTGCTTCGGCAGGTTGCGCGCGGCGAGCGCGATCACGATGGCATTGTCGCCGGCCAGCACGAGGTCGAGCAGCACGATCGTGAACAGGCCGGGGAGGAGATCGGAGAAGGCTTGCATGCAGGGTTCCAACGCGCCGAGGCCATGCAGCGACGACGGATGCGCGCAGATCCGGCGTCACCGCAAAAGTCTCGTTCGCGGCACCGGCCGCCGCGGCGTCCGGAGCGAGGCATCGCTCGTGATGACGAACACCGCACGGATGCGCGACTGCATCCGGAACTACTCCCTCTTGGGTGGTAGTCCGCTTATTTTCGCGGGGCGTTTGACCAGGGTCAAGCGCGCCGCTGCTGCCGGCGGCATGCGCCGGATACAATCGACCACTACCATGAAGCGAGATACGCCATGAGCGCCCACGACATCCGTTCCGCCGTTCGCCCCGATCCCGACCAGCCCATGGTCGACATCGCCAACTACGTGGCCGATTACCGGATCGAGTCGAAGGAGGCGTACGACACGGCGCGTTACATGCTGCTGGATTCGCTGGCCACCGCGATGATGGCGATGAAGTTTCCGGAGTGCGTGAAGCACCTCGGCCCGGTGGTGCCGGGGGCGACGCTGCCGGGCGGCGCGCGCGTACCGGGCACCAGCCACGAGCTGGATCCGGTGCAGGCCGCGTTCGCGATCGGCACCCAGATCCGCTGGCTGGACTTCAACGACACCTGGCTGGCGGCCGAATGGGGCCACCCCTCGGACAACCTGGGCTCCATCCTGGCCGTGGGCGACTGGCTGGGCCGCAAGGCCGAGCGCGAGGGCGGCCACGCGCCGACCGTGCGCGACGTGCTGGGTTACGCGATCAAGGCGCACGAGATCCAGGGCTGCTACGCGCTGAAGAACAGCTTCAACCGCGTGGGCCAGGACCACGTGATCCTGGTGCGGCTGGCGTCCACCGCGGTGGCCACCCACATGCTGGGCGGCGACAAGGAGCAGATCACCACCGCCGTGTCGCACAGCTGGATCGACAACGGCGCGCTGCGCACCTATCGCCACGCGCCGAACACCGGGCCGCGCAAGAGCTGGGCCGCGGGCGACGCCTGCCGTCGCGCGGTCACCCACGCGATCAACGCGGTATATCGCGGCGTGGTCGGCTATCCGTCCGCGCTCAGCGCCAAGACCTGGGGCTTCTACGACGTGGCGTTCAAGGGCAACGCGTTCGAGTTCGAGCGTCCGTTCGGCAGCTACGTGATGGAGAACGTGCTGTTCAAGATCAGCTTCCCGGCCGAGTTCCATGCGCAGACCGCCGTGGAGTGCGCGATGAAGCTGCACGCCGAGGTGGCCGGCAGGCTCGACCAGGTCGAGAAGGTGGCGATCGAGACCCAGGAGGCCGGCTGCCGCATCATCGACAAGACCGGCCCGCTGGCGAACTACGCCGACCGCGACCACTGCATCCAGTACATGGTTGCGGTGCCGCTGATCTTCGGCCGCCTGGAAGCCTCGGACTACAACGACGAGATCGCCGCCGACCCGCGCATCGATGCGCTGCGCGAGAAGATGACGGTCAGCGAGAATCCGCAGTTCACCAAGGACTACTTCGATCCCGACAAGCGCTACATCGGCAATTCGGTGCAGGTGTTCTTCAAGGACGGCAGCTCGACCGAAAAGGTTTCCATCGATTACCCGATCGGCCATCGCAAGCGGCGTGCCGAGGGCATTCCGGTATTGCTGAAGAAATTCGAGGCGGCCATGCGCGGCTACCTGCCTGCGCACAAGGTCAAGGCGATCCTCGAGGCCACCCGGGATCCGGCGAAGCTGGATGCCATGCCCATCCAGCAGTTCCTGGGCCTCTTCACGCTCTGAACACGACGTGGCAACAATTCTCGCCGCAGTGGTATGCTGCATGGCAGCATCAACATCGCAGAATATCGCGATTCCACGATATGCTATATTTGTGTGAAGTCGAATGGACCGGCCGGATCACCGCACGACCGCTGCATCCGCAAATCGGTTGCAATCGTTTCAATTACGAAAAGGGAGAGACCTGATGAAACACAAGGGCCTTTATTTCATGGTTGCCCTGGCCTTGGGCGGCGTGGGTGCCGTTCACGCCCAGGACAGCACGGCGGCGGGCAGCAGCGACAACACCGCCGCTCCGGCCTGGCCGAACGGCTTCGACGACCGTTGGTACATCGCCCCGACCATCGGCGGCTACTACAACGACGGCGACCGCAACACCAACAGCCGCCAGTTCTACTACGGCCTGGGCGTCGGCAAGTTCATCTCGTCCAACACCTCGGTGGACGTGTTCTTCGACCGCACCAAGCGCAAGATCGACAACGGTCCGGCGAACGGTGGCGGCCACGGCCACAGCAACTGGTCCAGCAACAACCTGGGCGTGGCGGTGCGCTACTACCTGGGTAGCGCGTCCTGGCGCCCGTACCTGCTGGCCGGCGTGATGGGCAGCCATCACAAGAACCCGGTGGACAGCGACTGGGCCCCGGCGGCCGAGCTGGGTCTGGGCGTCGCCAAGGCGGTGACCGACAGCTCCGACGTCCGTGTGGAAGGCGGCTACCGCTACGACTGGGACGACAAGAGCCAGACGAGCAAGAGCGGCTACGGCGACTGGTTCCTGGGCCTGAGCATCGTGTCGCGCTTCGGCGCGGTGCCGGCGGCTCCGGCTCCGGTGGCCCCGCCGCCGCCGGCTCCGGCTCCGGTGGAAGCGCCGGCGCCGCAGAAGGTCGTGATCGACCTGCGTGGCGTGAACTTCAAGTTCGACTATCCGAAGAAGGGCCAGGTGCACGCTTCGGAGATCGGCAAGGCGCTGGCCGTGCCGACCTCGGACTCGATCGCGATCCTGGACCAGGCGGTGGATACGCTGAAGCGTTACCCGGACGTGCACGTCACGGTCGCCGGTTACACCGACGGCAAGGGCAAGCCGGCGTACAACCAGGCCCTGTCGGAGCGTCGTGCGCAGATCGTGTACGACTACCTGACCAGCCACGGCGTGGACGCCAGCCGTCTGGAAGGGCCGATCGGCCATGGCATGAACGATCCGATCGGCGACAACACCACGGATGCCGGTCGTGCGCAGAACCGTCGCGTGGAACTGCAGGTCCAGCAGTAATCGGACCTGTCGCAAGCGTCACGAAAAAGCCCGGCGCATGCCGGGCTTTTTCTTGGGCGAAACAGGGGAATCATTCGGCTTTCTTGACGCCGGTCATTACGGAAAATACACGTGGCTGGTAGTAAGCACTGCCATCCATTCAATCTGAACGATAGTGTACTGAGGAGTGTAAAAGCTGTTGCAGGCCCGTGCGCGGCGTTTAACGTTTTTGCTACACTCGCTTCCGCTTGCTGAGTACGAAACGCCAAGCAGAAGGCGTTAACAAGCCGCCGAAGACGTTAATGCAGCGCCAGACAATCCCCCCCTGTTGGCGTGTAACGGACGCGCGAAGACCAAATTTGACGAGGAGAGACCTGATGAAACACAAGGGCCTTTATTTCATGGTTGCCCTGGCCTTGGGCGGCGTGGGTGCCGTTCACGCCCAGGACAACACGGTGGCGAACACGGGCAGCAGCGACAACACTGCCGCTCCGGCCTGGCCGAAGGGCTTCGATGACCGTTGGTACATCGCCCCGACCATTGGCGGCTACTACAACGACGGCGACCGCAACACCAACAGCCGCCAGTTCTACTACGGCCTGGGCGTTGGCAAGTTCTTCACCCCGGACCTGTCGCTGGACGTGTTCTTCGACCGCACCAAGCGCAAGATCGACAACGGTCCGGCGAACGGTGGCGGCCACGGCCACAGCAACTGGTCCAGCAACAACCTGGGCGTGGCTGCGCGTTGGTACTTCACCAACTGGTCGTTCCGTCCGTACCTGCTGGCCGGCGTGATGGGCAGCCACCACAAGAACCCGATGGACAGCGACTGGGCCCCGGCGGCCGAGCTGGGCCTGGGCGTCGCCAAGGCGGTGACCGACAGCTCCGACGTCCGCGTGGAAGGCGGCTATCGCTACGACTGGGACGACAAGAGCCAGCTGAACAAGAGCGGCTACGGCGACTGGTTCCTGGGCCTGAGCATCGTGTCGCGCTTCGGCGCGGTGCCGGCGGCTCCGGCTCCGGTGGCCCCGCCGCCGCCGGCTCCGGCTCCGGTGGAAGCGCCGGCGCCGCAGAAGGTCGTGATCGACCTGCGTGGCGTGAACTTCAAGTTCGACTATCCGAAGAAGGGCCAGGTGCACGCTTCGGAGATCGGCAAGGCGCTGGCCGTGCCGACCTCGGACTCGATCGCGATCCTGGACCAGGCGGTGGATACGCTGAAGCGTTACCCGGACGTGCACGTCACGGTCGCCGGTTACACCGACGGCAAGGGCAAGCCGGCGTACAACCAGGCCCTGTCGGAGCGTCGTGCGCAGATCGTGTACGACTACCTGACCAGCCACGGCGTGGACGCCAGCCGTCTGGAAGGGCCGATCGGCCATGGCATGAACGATCCGATCGGCGACAACGCCACGGACGCCGGTCGTGCGCAGAACCGTCGCGTGGAACTGCAGGTCCAGCAGTAATCGGACCTGTCGCAAGCGTCACGAAAAAGCCCGGCGCATGCCGGGCTTTTTCGTGGGAAAAGTACGGCCATGGAAGGCCTCGCGTTTGACCTCGACGATCATGGATGATCATGAGAGATCGCATCCATGCCCTCATGGCCTGACCGATGGACCACACGAAACAATCGGGCGCGCAAGCCGGCAAGCGCCACGGCGTCGCCCGCGTCCTGAGCAAGCTGGGTGTGTGTTCGCGCAGCCAGGCCGAGGCTGCGGTTCGGGCGGGGCGCGTGGCCGTGGATGGCCGCGTGGTGCGCGATCCCGAATATCCGGTGCAGGCGGAGCGCCAGCAGCTCAGCATGGACGGCGTCGCGGCGGCGGCGGCGCGGCGCGTCTATCTCGCGCTGAACAAGCCCCGCGGCATCGTGGTGAGCGCGGCCGACGAGCGTGGCCGCGATACCGTCTACGACCTGCTGCGCGACGCCGGCCTGCCGTGGCTGGGGCCGGTGGGGCGGCTGGACAAGGCCAGCGAGGGCCTGCTGCTGCTCAGCAACGACAGCGTCTGGGCCGCCGGCATCACCGAACCGAGCACGCACCTGGACAAGACCTACCACGTGCAGGTGGCGGGGCAGCCCGATGCGGAAGTGCTGGCCGCGATGCAGGCCGGGGTTCGCGAGGGCGCCGACCTGCTCAGGGCGCGGCATGTTGCATTGCTGCGTGCGGGGGAGAAGAACGCCTGGCTGGAAGTGGTGCTGGACGAGGGCCGCAACCGGCACATCCGGCGCCTGCTGGCGGCGCTGGGCGTGGACGTGTTGCGCCTGGTCCGGGTGGCGATCGGGCCGCTGGCGCTTGGCGAACTCGCCAAGGGGCAGTGGCGCCACCTCGATGCGGACGAGGTGGCGCAACTGCAGCGGCGCTGAGCGCTGAGCGTCAGATCACGCCGAGCTGCTTGCCCACCTTGGTGAAGGCGGCGATGGCGCGGTCCAGGTGCTCGCGGGTATGCGCCGCGCTCATCTGGGTGCGGATGCGCGCCTGGCCCTGCGGCACCACCGGGTAGAAGAAACCGGTGACATAGATGCCTTCCTCCAGCAGCGCGGTGGCCATCGCCTGCGCCTTCGGCGCGTCGTAGATCATCACCGGCACGATGGGATGCACGCCGGGCTTGATGTCGAAACCGGCCTTGGTCATCTGCTCGCGGAAATAGCGGGTGTTCTCCTGCACCTGCGCACGCAGGTCGCCGGCGGCCTCCAGCATGTCGAACACCTTGATCGCGGCGGCCACCACGTGCGGCGGCAACGAGTTGGAGAACAGGTAGGGGCGCGAGCGCTGGCGCAGCATCTCGATCATCTCGGCGCGGCCGGTGGTGAAGCCGCCCAGCGCGCCGCCCAGCGCCTTGCCCAGGGTGCCGGTGAACAGGTCGATCTTGTCCATCACGCCGTTGACTTCGGCCGAGCCGCGGCCGGTCTCGCCGAGGAAGCCGGTGCAATGGCATTCGTCGATGTGCACCAGCGCGCCGTACTTCGCGGCCAGCGCGGTGATCTGGTCGAGCTTGGCGATGAAGCCGTCCATCGAGAACGCGCCGTCGGTGGAGATCAGCTTGGTGCGCGCGCCAGCCGCGTCGGCGGCCTGCAGTTGCTTCTCGAGGTCGGCCATGTCGCTGTTGGCATAGCGGAAGCGCCTGGCCTTGCACAGGCGGATGCCGTCGATGATGGAGGCGTGGTTCAGCGCGTCGGAGATCACCGCGTCCTCTTCGCCCAGCAGCGGCTCGTACAGGCCGCCGTTCGCGTCGAAGCAGGCGGCGTAGAGGATGGTGTCCTCGGTGCCGAAGAAATCGGCGATCTTCCGTTCGAGCTGCTTGTGCAGGTCCTGCGTGCCGCAGATGAAGCGCACCGAGGCCATGCCGAAGCCGTGCGAGTCCAATGCTTCCTTGGCGGCCTGGATGACCTCGGGATGGTCGGCGAGGCCGAGGTAGTTGTTGGCGCAGAAGTTCAGCACCCTGCGCCCGCCCTCCAGTTCGATCTCGGCCGATTGCGGCGAGACGATCACGCGCTCGGCCTTGAACAGGCCCTGCTCGCGAATGGAGTTCAGTTCGCTGGCGTAGCGTGCCTTGCCGGGGTAGCTCATGTGGGAAGTCCTGGTGGGAAAACGCTTATTGTCGGCCTTTCGGGCGCCGGGTAGAACCGCCTAGTGCAGGCCGAAATCCGCGCGTGTGGTCTTGCCCTGGTCGTCGATGCCCTTGGCGTCGAGCTTGGGCGCCAGCACGAACACGCGGTTGTCGTCGAGCTTGCCGCGCAGCCAGGTGCGCACCGCGTCGGCACGGCGCTCGGCAAGGTGGCGCAGCGCATCCGCGTTCACCGGCATGTTGGTTTCCAGCAGCTTGCGCATCACGTCCGGCGGCTGCGACTTGGTGAGGCCGATCATGTCGTGCGGCTTGGGGAATTTCGCGTGCTTGTAGGCCTTCTTGAGGTACTTCTCGTATTCGTCGGGTGTGAGCTTCGACAGGTCGGCGCCGTCGCCGGCCTCCTGCCGCACGAGGTCGTCCACCATCACCTTGCGCAGGCCGCTCTCGTCGAATGCCGGATCGATGCGGCCGGTGATGTCCAGCTTCAGCGCGGTCTTCTGCTGCAGGATCTTCACGATCTCGCCGAGTTTCTCCTGGGACTTGGCGTCGAGCGCGGCCGAGCCCGGCGCGAACTCCACATAGCCCAGGTCCTGCTGCTTGCCGCCGCCACCGCCCATGGCCGAGGCGATCAGCCGGAACGGCGAGGTCACGGCGCGGCCGATCAGGTTGACGAAGGCGTGCCAGATAAGGCCGCCCATGCTGAACTGCGGATCGTCCAGCGAACCGGAGACCGGTACGTTCACGTCGATGTTGCCGTCGGCATTCTTCAGCAGCGCGACGGCCAGCTTCACCGGCAGGTGGCTGATGCCCGGGCCCTGGATGGCGTCGCCGAAGGTGAGCTGGGTGATGAAGATGTGGTTGTCCGCGTTGAGCTTGCCGTTGTCGAGCTGGTAATGCACATCCATCGTGAGCCGGCCCTTGGTGATCGGGTAGCCGGTGTACTTGCCCGAATAGGGCGACATATGGGTGAGCTCGACGCCATCGGCCTTGCCCTTCACGTCGAGGAAGGCCACCGGCGCCAGCGGGTTGATCGTGCCGGTGATGTTCACCGGCGCGTTGTCGTCGAGCTGGCCTTGCAGGGTCAGGTCGGCGGGTGGGCCGCCGGCCGTGCCGAAGGCGCCCACCTGGCCGTCGAGCTGGGTGATGTTGGCGGTGTAGTTCGGCTTGATGAAGTTGTCGGTGTAGTTGAGGTGGCCGCGCGCCAGCGTGATCTGGCCGATGCGGATGTCGGCAGGCGGCGCTGCGGGCGTCGCCGTCGCCGCTGTGGCGGTCGTGGCGGCCGGAGCCGGCGCTGCCTGCGGTTTCGGTGCGGCCCCCGGTTGTGCCTGGGTCACGGAGACGGGCGCGGTGGTCGGATTGGCCACCACGTCCTGCAGGTTCGTCCGCCCGTTCGCGTTGATGATGACGCGGGCGTAGAAATCGCTGAGCGCAAGCCCGGCCACCGACACATGCGGCACGTCCTCGCCCATGCGCACGTCGAGGTCGCTGGCGTTGAGCGAATTCCAGCGCAGGAAATCGTCGCCGGTGAGCTTGTCCTGCACGCGCACGTTGCCGAGGGTGACGCGGCCGCGCCAGTCCATCAGCGCTTGCGGGCGATGGTCGCGGTAGCGCATGCGGCCATCCGCGCTGAGCAGGGCGCTGGTGAGGGTCACGTTGAGCGGTGCCTCGACCAGCGACTGCAGCGGCGCGATGTCCAGGCGGGTGGTGCGCACGCGCAGGTCGGCATCCAGCGGTTGCGGGCGCAGCTTGCCGTCGACCCGAAGGCTGCCGCGGCCGATGCCGCCATTCAGCGCCAGCTTCAGCGGCCGGCGCATGTCGTCGGAGAGGTCGTCGATGCTGGTGTGGTCGAGCTTGAGTTCGGTGTGGCCGCGCTTGCCGGCGATGCGCGGGTCGGTGAGACCCAGCGTGCTGCCGTCGATGCCGAGGTGGGCGATGCTCCAGTGCCATGCGGGTGCGGGCGAAGACTTGCGCGGGCCGTGCGCGGGCTCCGACTTGGCCAGGCCGGCGAGGTCGATGCCGCCGTCGTGCAGGCGTTGCGCTTCCACGTGCAGGCCGTGCAGGGTCACGTGGTCGAGTTGCGCCGTGCTGCTGGCGAGATCGAAGCGGGTGATGCCGGCCTGCAGCGATTGCCAGGCGACCGGCGTGCGGCTGCCCTGCTTCAGGGCGAGATCGTTGATCGCCACGGTGGCCGGCTGCAGGCTGAAGTCGAGGCTCTTGCCCCAGCCTGCCTGCAACTGGCCGTCGGCGTCGAGCGTGCCCTTGGCGAGCTCGGCGTTCAGCAGCGGGGGCGCCAGCGCCAGCATGGGGGCCAGGCCCACGCCCTTGAGGCCCAGCTTGCCGGCGTAGCGGCTGTTCGCCACGTCCAGCTTGCCGTTCGTGGCGAGGCTGCCGCCGTTCAGCGTGGCGGCGAGATCGAGCGCCGCGGCAGGCGCGGCGACCGTGGACAGGTTGCGTATCGTGCCGTGAATGCCTTCGAGCGCCAGCGTGGCGGGCTTTGTGCCGCTGGCATCGGTGTACTCGAGGCGCCCGTCCTGCAGGGCAAGCGAGGCGATGCGCACCTCGGTGGCCGGCGCGGCCGGTGTGGCGGGAGCAGGGGCGGGCTTGGCGGCAGCGTTGCCGGTCAGCGTATCGAAATTGCTGTGGCCGCCAGCCTTGCTGATGTAATGCAGGTCGAGCTTGTCCAACTGCACCGCACCGAGGCGGTAGCGCGACAGCAGGGGTTCCACGTCGTCCAGCGCGGCGTTGGCGTGGCCGAGTGCGAGGATGGGTGTCTTGTCCGGGGTGGTCAGTGCGAAATCGTCAAGCTGCAGCTGGCCGCCCAGCCGCACCTGCGGGCCGGATTTCGCCTGCACGAAGTGCAGTTCGAGCTGGCCCGAGAGCTGGCCGCGCGGGATCGCCACCGGCAGTGCCGCCGGCACGTAGCCCAGGTAGCGGGGCAGGTCGAGGTGGTTCAAGCTGAAATTCACCACCGATTCGAGGCTGTCCGCGAAGGGCTTGGTCTGGCCGGCGATGCGCAGCGGGCTGCCATCGACATTCATCGCCAGCAGCGGCTGCACGAACACGTCGGTGTCGCGCGGCAGGTTGGCGATGAACGGGATACCCAGCTCGAGATGGTCGATGCGATGGCTGGCCTGGGTCACCGCGTCGGCAAACGCGATGTCGCCGTCGTGCACGCTGATGTTGGCGAGCGCGAAACGCGTCGGCTGGCTGCCCGGCTTGGCCGGCTCGCCCGCGAACTTGTCGATCAGGTCGGAAAAATTGAACTGCTGCGGCGCGGTGCGCGCGATGTGCAGTTGCGGATGCTGCAGCGACAGTTCGTCCAGCACCGGCGCCATGCGGAACAGCGAGGTCCACGAGGCGTTGATCACCGCGCGGTCGACATCGACGAACGGCGAGCGGCCGTCGCGATCCGCGATGTGCAGCTTGTCCAGCTGCAGGCGCAGCGTGAACGGGTTCAGGTGCACGGCGCCCACGCTGACCGGGCGGCCCAGCAGGGCGGTGAGCCGCGTCTGCAGCTGGCTCTTGATGATGGGCGGCGCGGCGAAGAAGCCGAGCAGGCCGAACACGACCAGCACGATGGCGACGATCAGCGCGATCCTGCGCGTGCGGTGCGAGCGATACAGGCGCTCCGCACGGTCGCGCGCCATGGCAAGGCGGGAGGCGGCCGGGGGGCGTGGGTCGTTCATGCTGGCGGTGTCCTGTTGGCGTTGGGGGCCGAAGGTCGCGGCCCGGTGCTTCCCTGGCCCGGCAGCCGTGCCGGACCGGGGAAGTTTACGCACCTGCCGCAGGAGGTGTCGCGGGCGTGGCCTTGCCGCGCCTGCCCGTCAATTCCAGGAGCAGACCACCTTGCCGCACTGGCCGGCGTCCATCAGGTCGAAGCCGCGCTGGAAATCGTCGATGTGGATCTGGTGGGTGAGCACCTTCTGCAGCGGGAAGCCGGTGAGCAGCATCTGGGTCATCTTGTACCAGGTCTCGTACATGCGCCGGCCGTAGATGCCCTGCATGGTGAGGCCCTTGAAGATCACCTTGTCCCAGTCGATGCCGGCGCCCTTGGGCAGGATGCCGAGCAGGGCGACCCTGCCGCCGTGGTACATGCACTCCAGCATGTCGTTGAACGCGCGCGGGTTGCCGCTCATCTCCAGGCCCACGTCGAAGCCCTCCATGTGCAGGTCCTTCATCACGTCCTTCAGCGACTGGTTCGCCACGTTCACCACGCGGGTGGCGCCCATGTCGGCCGCCAGCTTCAGGCGATAGTCGTTGATGTCGGTGACCACCACGTTGCGCGCGCCCACGTGCTTGGCGATGCCGGCGGCGATGATGCCGATGGGGCCGGCGCCGGTGATCAGCACGTCCTCGCCGATCAGGTCGAACTCCAGCGCGCAGTGCGCGGCGTTGCCGTAGGGGTCGAAGAACGCGGCCAGCTCGGACGGGATCTGGTCCGGGATCGGCCACAGGTTGGAGGCCGGCATGCTCATGTACTCGGCGAACGCGCCGTTGCGGTTCACGCCGATGCCGATGGTGTTGGGGCACAGGTGCTGGCGGCCGGCGCGGCAGTTGCGGCAGTGGCCGCAGACGATGTGGCCTTCGGCCGAGACGCGGTCGCCCACCTTGTAGCCGGTGACGCCGGGGCCGATTTCAACGATGCGCCCGACGAACTCGTGGCCGATGGTGAGGCCGGGCTTGATGACGCGCTGGCTCCATTCGTCCCACTTGTAGATGTGCAGGTCGGTGCCGCAGATCGCGGTCTTCTCCAGCTTGATCAGCACCTCGTTCGGGCCCACCTCGGGCAGCGGCACCTCTTCCATCCAGATGCCCTGCTCGGGCTTGCGCTTGACCAGGGCTTTCATCGTCTGCGGCATGGGATTTCCAGTGACTGGCCCGCGGTGCGGGCGGCGATTCCCGCATTATACGGCGCACGTCCGCCGATGCTTTCGTGCAGCGCGGTGTTGTCGGTGCGGCGGCTTCCGTTTAAGTTCACGAGGGCGCGAGTCGATGGTCGGAGAGATGGGTATGCATGTACGGGGATCGAGGCGGACATGGGGCGCGGGCGGGGTCGGCAGGCGTTTCGACCCGGACAGGCGACGCGCCTCGATACTGCTGGCGGCAGCCCTGGTCGCATTGCCGGCGTTATCGCTCGCCGCCGAACCGGTTGCGGGAAAGGCCGCCGCGGCGCCGCTGCAGTTCCGCATCACCGAAGGCCAGATCCAGAACGCGTTCTACCAGCACGGCGACATCGCGGCCCACCTGCTGCTCAGCTCCGGCCTGCAACCGCGCATCCTGGTGGCGTTTCCGGCCGGCAACAGCGGCGCCGGGGTGTGGTTCGAGCCCACCGCCAAGCCGGTGCAGTGGACCTTGGACAAGCTGCAGGGGCAGCACCGCACGGTCGATGGCCGTGCCTGGAACGGCATCGAGGCCGAGGCCACGGTGACGGCGGATCGGCTGGTGGTGAAGGACGCGGTGCTGAGCAGCATCCGCGTGCTGCGCGACTACCAGCTGGAGCAGCACTATCCGGCTGAAGTGGCCGCCGCGCCGCAGTTGTCCTCGCATTCCGTCCACTGGCAGCGCCAGCGGCTGGATGGCGCGCCCGGCTACGCCATCGCGCTGAGCACCGACAACGGCAGCTTCGTGCGCGAGGAAGGCCATATCGTGCTGCGGCCGGACCGTGCCGGCGCGGCGATCCACCTGCGCATTGCAGCAAGTACCGGCGAGCCGCCGCTGACGCCGCTTGCCCATCTGCTCAATGCGCAGGCGCAGCCCGATGCCCGCAGCCAGGACGTGCTGCGCTTCCTCAGCTACCGGCAGAAATTCCTCGCCGGCTCCTGGCGTTTCGACACGTATTTCGGGCGCGACACCTTGATGTCGCTGCGCCTGCTGATGCCGGTGCTGCAGCCGGAGGCCATCGACGCCGGCATCGGCTCGGTGCTGGCGCGGCTGTCGCCGGAGGGCGAAGTGGCGCACGAGGAGGGCATCGGCGAGTTCGCGGTGCTGCAGCACCTCAAGGACGGCGGCAAGCCGTCGGATGCGCCGATCTACGACTACACCATGATCGACGGCAACTACATGCTGGCGCCGGTCGCCGCCGCGTGGCTGCTGGACGATGCGCGCGGCCGCACCGATGCCCGCACCTTCCTCGCCGGCAGCGTCGATGGCCGGCACCGGGGCGATGCGCTGGTGCGCAACCTGCTGTTCGTCGCCGACCGCAGCATGGCGTTCGCCCGGCAGCCGGTGTACCCGAACCTGATCGCGCTCAAGCCGGGCAAGCCGGTGGGGCAGTGGCGCGACAGCAACGAGGGCATCGGCCGCGGCCGCTATCCCTACGACGTCAACGTGGTCTGGGTGCCCGCGGCCTTGCACGCCATCGGCCGCTTCCTCGACGCCGGCTTGCTGGACGCCTACACCACGCCCGCCCAGCGCGAGCGCCTGCATGCGGCGGTTGTTGGCGTCGGCGTGTGGGAGAGCAAGGCGCCCGCGCTGTTCGACGTGCGTCTGGATGCGCAGCAGGCGGCCGGGCAGGTACGTGCCTATGCGACGCAGGTCGGCGTGGGCGACACCGCGGCGCTGGCCTCGCTGGACGGCAAGGCGCTGGCGTTCCCCGCCATCTCGCTGGACGCGCAAGGCCATCCGGTGCCGGTGATGCATACCGACGTGGGCTTCGAGTTGCTGTTCGGCACGCCCGGCGCGGCGACGCTGGACCGGCTGGTCGGCGACGTCGTGCGGCCGTTCCCGGCCGGGCTGATGACCGGCGTCGGCATGGTGGTGGCGAATCCCGCCTACGCCGACCGCGAGGTGTGGCCGCGTTTCGGCAACCAGGCCTATCACGGCACCGTGGTGTGGTCCTGGCAGCAGGCGGTGATGGCCGCCGGCCTCAAGCGCCAGCTGGCCCGCGACGATCTGCCGCCCGCCACGCGCAGCCTGCTCGGCAAGGCACAGACCGGCCTGTGGCAGGCGATCTGCGCCGCCAGCGCGGTGCGCAACTCGGAGCTGTGGTCCTGGACCCATGCGGATGGCAGCTACCGCGTCGAGCCATTCGGCGCGGAAGGCGCGCACGAAGACGAGTCCAACGCCGCCCAGTTGTGGAGCACGGTCTACCTGGCCTTGCCGCCGCCGGCCGGCATCGCCTGCCACTGATACCCGCCTGGCGCGGGCTGCGGCGCCGCGGGAACGCGGTGCGGCGCAGCATTGCCGTTCCCGTCGCTTCCGTCTATGGTCGCAAGTTCTTTCGATCATCGGGCAATGGAACGCATGCGCGTGAAGACGATGGGCATGGCCGCCGCCATGCTGCTGGCCCCGGCCGTGCAGGCCGACGAGGGCATGTGGATGCCGTCCCAGTTGCCGGACATCGCCGGGCCGTTGCGCGAGGCCGGTTTCCAGGGCGCGCCGGCCGAGCTGGCCGATCTCACCAGGGCGCCGCTCAACGCGGTGGTCAAGGTGGGCGGCGCCACCGGCGCCTTCGTCAGCGACCAGGGTCTGGTGCTCACCAACCACCACGTCGCGTTCGGGGTGATCCAGTACAACAGCCGGCCGCAGCGCGACCTGATCCGCGACGGCTACGTCGCCGGCAACCGCGGCGAAGAGTTGCCGGCCAATCCCGACTTCCGCCTGCTGGTGACCACCGGGTTCGACAAGGTGACCGGCAAGGTGCTGGCCGGCGCCCGCGGCAAGACCGGCCGCGCCTACCACGACGCGGTGGATGCGGCGGGCAAGGCGCTGGTGGCGGAGTGCGAGCGTGAAGGCGGCGTGCGCTGCAGCGTGGCCACGATGTTCTACGGCCGCGACTTCTACCTGGTGAAGCAGCTGGAGCTGCGCGACGTGCGCCTGGTCTACGCGCCGCCGCGCGCGATCGGCAACTACGGCGACGAGGTGGACAACTTCGTGTGGCCGCGCCACAGCGGCGACTTCACCGTGCTGCGCGCCTACGTCGGTCCGGACGGCAAGCCGGCGGACTACGCGAAGGAGAACCGCCCCTACGCACCGCCCGCGCACCTGCAGGTCGCCCGCGACGGCGTGGCCGAAGGCGACTACGTGATGCTGGCCGGCTATCCCGGCATCACCTACCGCCACCGCAGCGCCGCCGAGTTCCGCGACCAGGTCGAATGGCGCCTGCCCACCGCGGTGGCGACGATGAAGGCGCTGCAGGACGCGATCGAGGACGCCGGCAAGACGGATGCGCAGGCGAAGATCCGCTACGCCGCGCAGTTGCAGTCGCTGAAGAACGGCATCAAGCGCTTCAGCGGCGAGCTGGAAGGCCTCAAGCGCAGCAATGCGGTGGCCGTGCGCCGGCAGGACGAGGCCGCGATGCTGGCTTGGCTGGACCAGCAGGCCGATGCAGCGACGCTGCGCCCGCAGATCGCCGCCGCCGCCCGCGAGATCGCCGCCGGCAACGCCGGCCGCGAACGCGACCTGCTGCTGGGCCTGCTGCAGTCGCAGACCCAGTTGCTGCGCTCGGCGCTGCGCCTGCAGCGCCTGGCGCACGAGCGCGGCATGCCCGACGCGGCGCGCGAGAGCGGCTACCAGCAGCGCGACGAGGAACTGATCGCGGGCCAGTTGCGCCAGGTGCAGCGCCGTTACGACCCGGCCGTGGAGAAGCGCCTGCTGACCACGCTGCTGACCCGCTACCAGCAACTGCCCGACGCGCAGCGCCTGCCCGAGTTCGACGCCGCGTTCGGCCGCACCCCGGCCGCACTGGCCGCCGCGCTGGACCGCGTCTACGCCGCCACCGCGCTGGGCGACGAGGCCCGGCGCCTGCAATGGCTCAAGGCGGCGCCGGCCGAAGTCGCCGCCAGCGACGATGCGCTGCTGAAACTGGCCGCGCAGCTGCAACCGGCGCTGCTGCGCCTGGACGACGAGCGCAAGGCGCACGAGGGCGAACTGCTGCGCCTGCGCCCGGCCTGCATGCAGGCGCTGATCGCCTATCGCGAGCAGCAGGGCCGTGCGGTCTATCCGGATGCGAATTCCACGCTGCGCGTGAGCTACGGCAAGGTCTCGCCGCTCAAGGCGCGCGACGCGGTGGGTTACGCGCCGCTGACCAGCACCGCGGGCATCGTCGAGAAGAACACCGGCGAGGAGCCGTTCGACGCACCCAGGCCGCTGCTGGCCGCGATCGCGAAAGGCGACTACGCCGGCTACCTCGATCCGAAATCCGGCACGATGCCGGTGGATTTCCTCAGCAACCTCGACACCACTGGCGGCAATTCCGGTTCGCCGGTGCTGAACGCCAGGGGCGAACTGGTCGGGCTCAACTTCGACAGCAACTGGGAAGCGGTCAGCGCCAGCTGGATGTTCGACCCGCGCTACAAGCGCGCGATCCATGTCGACCTGCGCTACATGCGCTGGCTGATGGACAAGGTCTATCCCGCGCACTGGCTGCTGGCCGAGCTGGGCACGCCCGCCCGTTGAACGTCGTTCACATGACTTGCGGCATGCGCCGCGCCGGCCCGGTTCGGGCATAACCTGAAAGTTCTTGCGTCGCGGCTCCGGTCGCAACCGTTTTCCCCCTGGAGGTTCCCGTGCGTCGTCTCATGCTTGCCGCGGCCGTGTCCCTTGGCCTGATCTCGTCCGCCCATGCCGTCGAGGGCATGTGGCAGCCCGCCCAGCTCCCGGGCATCGCCGCCACGCTGCAGCAGCACGGCCTGAAGCTGGCCCCGAACACGCTGGCCGACCTCACCGCGTATCCGCTGGGCGCGATCGTGAGCCTGGGCGGCTGCACCGCCTCGTTCGTCTCGCCCGACGGCCTGGTGGTGAGCAACCACCACTGCGTGTACGGCGCGCTGCAGTTGAACTCCACGCCGGAGAACAACCTGATCGCCAAGGGCTTCCTCGCCAGGACCCACGCCGACGAGCTGTCCGCCGGCCCGTCCGCGCGCGTGTTCGTCACCGAGGAAATCCGCGACGTCACCAGGGAGATCACCGCGAAGCTCAACGACGGCATGAGCGGCGCCGAGCGCTACAAGGCGATCGAGCTGGCGATCAAGGAGCAGGTCAAGGCCTGCGAGAGCGAGGGTTACCGCTGCGACGTCTACACCTTCCACGGCGGCTACAGCTACCAGCTGATCAAGCAGATGGAGATCAAGGACGTGCGCCTGGTCTATGCGCCGCCGCAGTCCATCGGCAAGTTCGGCGGCGACGTGGACAACTGGATGTGGCCGCGCCACACCGGCGACTTCGGCTACCTCCGCGCCTATGTGTCGAAGGACGGCAAGTCCGCGTCCTTCTCGAAGGACAACGTGCCGTACAAGCCCAGGCACGTGCTCAAGGTCAACGCGAAGGGCGTCGAGGCCGGCGACTACGTGATGGTCACCGGCTATCCGGGCCGCACCAACCGCTACCGCCTTGCGGACGAGGTGCAGAGCGCGATCGACTGGACCTACCCCACCCAGATCGGCATCTACCAGGACACGCTGGACATCATCAACACCGCCGGCAAGGCCGATCCCAAGGTGGCGGTGAAGTACGCCAGCATGGTCGCCGGCCTCAACAACTACCTGAAGAACTTCGGCGGCCAGCTCGAAGGCCTGCGCCGCGCCGACGCGGTGGAAGTGAAGCACGCGCAGGAGGCGAAGCTGGAAGCCTGGCTCAAGCAGCAGGGCGGCGCGGAGAACCAGGCGCTGGCCGGCGACATCGGCAAGCTGCGCGAGGCGATCGCCGCCGAGCGCGCGAACCGCGACCGCGACCTCGCGCTGGGCCTGGTCGAGCGCTCGTCGCTGTTCAGCACCGCGGTGCGCCTGGTGCACCTGGCGAAGGAGCGGCCCAAGGCCGATCTCGAACGCGACGCCGGTTACCAGCAGCGCGACTGGGTGCGCATCGAAGGCGGCCTGAAGCAGCTGGACCGCCGCTACGATCCGGGCGTGGACCAGCAGCTGATGGCCTACGGCCTCAAGCGCTACGCGGCCTTGCCGCAGGCGCAGCGCCTGCCCGCGCTGGACGCGTGGCTGGGCGACGCGAAGACGCCCGAACAGATCAAGGCCAAGGTTGCCGCGCTGTACGCCGGCAGCCAGCTCGGCAACGCGGATACGCGGCTGAAGTGGTTCGCGGCCGACAGCCGGGCGATCGACGCCAGCGACGACAGCATGCTCAAGCTGGCCCGCGCGGTGCAGCCGGAACTGCAGAAGATGGAAGACGAGCGGGACGCCCGCGCCGGCGAGATGAGCAAGCTGCGGCCGCGCTACATGCAGGCGATGATCGCGTGGAAGGAATCGCAGGGCCTGCCGGTGTACCCGGACGCGAACAGCTCGCTGCGCGTCACCTTCGGCAACGTGCAGGGCGTGGCGCCGCGCGACGGCGTGAGCTACGCGCCGTTCACCACCGTGGCCGGCATCGTGGAGAAGGACACCGGCATCGAGCCGTTCGACGCGCCCAAGGCCGAGATCGCGGCGATCAAGGCCAAGGCGTTCGACGGCTACGCCTCGCCGAAGCTGGGCACGCTGCCCGTGAACTTCCTCGCCGACCTCGACATCACCGGCGGCAACTCCGGCTCGCCCGCGCTGGACGCGAACGGCCAGCTGGTCGGCCTCGCGTTCGACGGCAACTGGGAGTCGGTGAGCGGCGACTGGCTGTTCAATCCCCAGCTCAACCGCTCGATCCAGGTCGACGTGCGCTACATGCTGTGGGTGATGCACCACCTCGACCACGCCGACAACCTGCTGAAGGAAATGGGCGTGCCGGCGAAGTAAGCCGCGCCGCGCCCGACGCGCAGGGCCGCCGCATGGCGGCCCTGCGCATTTCTGTCCACAGCGAATGTGGATACGTGCTGGACAAGCGTGTGGACAACTCCGATTCGTCGCGTCGCGACAGGCACTTGGCACGGATTGCCGAAGTTTTGCCCAGGCCCGTGCGTTACGCTTGCGCCCGGTTTTCCGAGCAGTCCGCATGAGCCCAGACATCCGCCCGCCCGCCATCTTCCTGATGGGCCCCACGGCCTCGGGCAAGACCGCGCTCGCCTGCGAACTGGCCGAGCGTTTTCCGCTGGAGCTGGTCAGCGTGGATTCCGCGCTGGTCTACCGCGGCCTGGACATAGGCGCGGCGAAGCCGGACGCGGCCACGCTGGCGCGTCATCCGCATGCGCTGATCGACATCCGCGATCCGGCCATCCCGTATTCCGCCGCGGAGTTCCGCGACGACGCGCTGGCGGCGATGCAGTCCATCACGGCGCAGGGCAGGGTGCCCCTGCTGGTGGGCGGCACCGGGCTGTATTTCCGCGCCCTGCAGCGCGGCCTCTCCGACCTGCCCGAAGCCGATCCGGCGCTGCGCGCGCGGCTGACGGAGGAGGGCGCGCGCATCGGCTGGCCGGCGCTGCATGCGCGGCTGGCGCAGCTCGATCCTCCCGCGGCGGCGAGGATCGGCCCCAACGACGCCCAGCGCCTGCAACGTGCGCTGGAAGTGATCGAGCTCAGCGGACGGCCCCTGTCCGAACTGCAGCGCGGCGGCCGCGGCGGGGCGTTTCCGTGGCGCGTGCTGAAGCTGGCCCTGCTGCCGGCCGACCGCGGACCGCTGCACGCGCGCATCGCCGAGCGCTTCGACGCGATGCTGGCGGCGGGCTTCCTCGACGAGCTGCGCGCCCTGCGCCGCCGCGGCGACCTGCACGCCGACCTGCCGGCGATCCGCGCGGTGGGCTACCGCCAGGGCTGGGAATACCTGGACGGCGCCACGGATGCCGCCGGCTTCCGCGACCGCGCGATCTTCGCCACCCGGCAACTGGCCAAGCGACAGATCACCTGGCTGCGCGCGGAACTGGACGCGCGCAGCTTCGACCCCGACGTTGCGCCGCCGCTGCCGCGCGCGGTGGAGGCCGTCCGGCTGTTTCTCGGAACGCGGGTGTGAGAAAGCCGTTGCAAGCCGCGCCGCCGGCTGTGGATTTCCCGAAAAACCCCTTCCTTCAAGCCCTTGAACCCGGTTAACATCGTCGCAGTTGGGCCGGGGCGCCACTGGCGTTTTTTCCCCGGGCCGGTTCGCCGCACAGGGGAGAACAACATAATGTCCAAGGGACAGTCATTGCAGGATCCGTTTCTCAATGCGTTGCGCCGCGAGCGCGTGCCGGTGGCCATCTATCTGGTCAACGGCATCAAGTTGCAGGGCACGGTCGAGTCGTTCGACCAGTTCGTGGTGCTGCTGCGCAACCAGGTCAGCCAGATGGTCTACAAGCACGCCATCTCCACCGTGGTGCCCAGCCGCAACGTGCGTATCGGCAACGGCCACGACGGCCACGAGCCGCATGCGGATGCCGCGCCGGCAGGCGACGCCGCGGACGCTTGATTGATGGCCTGCCGGCCCACATGAAGGCGGGGTTCCACCGATCCCGTCACGCCGCAGAGGCCGCCAGTCCACGTGTTTGATCGTCAGAAGAAAGGCGAGCGCGCCATCCTCGTGCTCCCCCACGGCCGCGGCAGCGGCGATGCCGAGCGGCGCGCCGCCGAGTTCGTCGAACTGGCCAGGTCCGCCGGCGCCGAAGTGCTGGGCAGCGTCGCCGCCCGCGTCGAAACCCCCAATCCGCGCTACTACATCGGCAGCGGCAAGGCCGAGGAAGTGGCCGAGATGGTGCGCGCGGTGGAGGCCGACCTGGTGCTGGTCGACCACCTGCTCAGCCCGGTGCAGGAGCGCAACCTGGAGAAGCACCTCAGTGCGCGCGTGGTCGACCGCGCCGGCCTGATCCTGGACATCTTCGCCCAGCGCGCCCGCTCGCACGAAGGCAAGCTGGAAGTGGAGCTGGCCCAGCTCAAGCACATCGCCACCCGGCTGGTGCGCGGCTGGACCCACCTGGACGCCCAGCGCGGCGGCGCGATCGGCAACCGCGGCCCCGGCGAAACCCAGCTCGAAACCGACCGCCGCCTGCTCGCCGAGCGGGTGAAGATGCTCACCAGGCGCCTGGAGAAGGTGCAGACCCAGCGCGGCCAGCAGCGCCGCGCGCGCTTGCGCAACACGGTGCCGCGGGTGGCCCTGGTGGGCTATACCAACGCCGGCAAGTCCACCCTGTTCAACGCGCTGACCGAAGGCGCCGTCTACGCCGCCGACCAGCTGTTCGCCACGCTGGACCCCACCGTGCGCCGGCTCGACGACCTCGCCTGCGGCCCCGCGGTGATCGCCGACACCGTGGGTTTCGTGCGCGAACTGCCGCACGACCTGGTCGCCGCCTTCCGCGGCACCCTGGCCGAGGCGCGCGATGCCGACCTGCTGCTGCACGTCAGCGACGCCGCCGACGAGGAGCGCGAACTGCTGCGCCGCGTGGTCGACCAGGTGCTGGAGGAGATCGGCGCGGGCGAGGTGCCGCAGCTGCGGGTCTACAACAAGATCGATCTGGTGGGCGTCGAAGAGGGCGGCAGCGAGGCCTCGATGCAGCCACGCATCGACCGCGACGCCGAGGGCCGCCCGCAGGCGGTGTGGCTGTCCGCCGCCACCGGCGCCGGCATCGACCTGCTGCGCCAGGCGCTGGGCGAACTGCTGGGCGGCGAGCGCGTGCAGTCCGAGCTGCGCCTGCCGCTGACCGCGGGGCGGCTGCACGCCCGGCTCAAGGCGGTGGGCGCGATCGCCGGCGAGCAGGTGGACGAGCACGGCTGGCGCCTGCGCATCGACGCGCCGCGCAGCGTGATCGCGCCGCTCAACGGCGGCAACGCGGCGGAGGCCGAGCTGCTGCGCGGGCTGCTGGCGGGTGCGGCGTCCTGATTTCGCCCGGCTCTGCTAGAATGTCGGCTGTTTGCGCGGTCGAAAACCTCGATCGCCATGTCGGTATGCAGCCCCGTCACGCCACATGCGATTTCCGTTCAACCCGATGTATCCCGGTGCGGCTGGCCGGGGTCACCAGCGACGAGACTGACAATGGCCTGGAATGAACCCGGCGGCGGCCAGCGCGACCCCTGGAACCGCCAGCGCCCGAACAGCGGCGGCTTCTCGCCGGAGCAGTGGCTGAAGGACTTCGGCAAGCATTTCGGCAGGCTGGGGCGCGGCCCCGGCGGCATCCTCACCGCGATCGTCGTGCTGGTCGTGATGTTCCTGCTGATGAGCAGCTACACCATCATCGGCGCGCGCCAGGTCGGCGTGGTGCTGCGTTTCGGCGAATATGCGCGCTCGCTGCCGCCGGGCTTCCACCTCAAGCTGCCCAACCCGATCGAGAGCGTGGACAAGGTCGAGGCCACGGGCATCCGTTCGGTCAACGACCGCGTTTCCATGCTCACCCGCGACGAGAACATCATCGCCATCGACTTCACCGTGCAGTACCAGGTGGACGACGCGTACAAGTACCTGTTCTCGGTGAGCGACCCCGACGCCAGCGTGGGCGCCGCCGCCGAGGCCGCGGTGCGTTCGGTGATCGGCAGCAGCGACATGGACCAGGTCCTCTCCGCCGACGGCTCGACCCTGGTGACCCAGGCGCAGCAGGCGCTGCAGAAGACGCTGGACAGCTACAACAGCGGCCTGCGCGTCACCGAGGTGAGCTTCCAGAACGTGGCGCCGCCGGCCGAGGTGAAGGACGCCTTCGACGACGTCAACAACGCGCGCGAAGACAAGCAGAGCATCGAGAACAACGCGCTGGCCTACGCGAACAAGGTGGTGCCGGTGGCGCGCGGCGACGCGGCGCGCATCGCCGCCGAGGCCGAAGGCTACAAGGCCGAGCGCATCGCGCGCGCGCAGGGCGACGTCGCCCGCTTCGACCTGCTGCTGAAGGAATACAAGGCGGCGCCCGCGGTGACCCGCAAGCGCCTGTGGCTGGAGACCATGGAACAGGTGATGGCCGACAACCCCAAGGTGATCGACGGTTCCGGCGGACGCAACATCATCAACCTGCCGGCCGCCCAGCGCACGCGTGGCGCTGCCGATGCCACCGGCAACGCCGCGGCGTCGGTGATTGCGCCCGCCTCGGCCAGTTCCAGCGGCGACGCGGACAAGGAGAAGCAGCCATGAGGCGTATCGTCGCCCTCGCCGTTGCGGCGCTGCTGGTGCTGCTCGGCCTGAGCAGCGTGTTCGTGGTGAACGAGGGGCAGAGCGCCTTGCTGCTGCAGTTCGGCCGCATCGTGCGCGCCGACTACGCGCCGGGCCTGCACTTCAAGCTCCCGGTGATCCAGCAGGTGCTGCACTTCGACAAGCGCATCCTGTCGCTGGACGCGCAGCCCGAGCGCTACTTCACCTCCGAGAAGAAGAGCGTCAACGTCGACTTCTACGTGAAGTGGCGCATCGCCGACAACGCGGCCTACTACCGCGCCACCGGCGGCGACCAGTTGCAGGCGGCGCAACGGCTGACCCCGATCATCAAGGACGCGCTGCGCTTCGAGTTCAACGCGCGCACCCTGCAGGACCTGATCTCGGGCGGCCGCAAGGACATCACCGAGCGGGTGCGCCAGCAGACGGACGCCTCCGCGCGCAAGAACCTCGGCATCGGCGTGGTCGACGTGCGCATCAAGCGCATCGACCTGCCGGACGAGGTGAGCGAGTCGGTGTACAAGCGCATGCGCGCCGAGCGCCTGCAGCTGGCCAACGAGTTGCGCTTCACCGGCCAGGAAGTGGCGGAGAAGATCAAGGCCGACGCCGACCGCCAGGGCCAGGTGCTGCGCGCCGATGCCGGGCGCGACGCGGCCAAGGTGCGCGGCGAGGGCGATGCGCAGGCTGCGGCCATCTATGCGCAGGCCTACAGCCAGGATCCGGACTTCTTCGCGTTCTACCGCAGCCTCGCCGCCTACAGGAAATCGTTCGAGGACGGCAAGGGCGTGCTGATCCTCAAGCCCGATTCGGAGTTCCTGCGCTACTTCGGCAATCCGGAGCAGGGCAGGCATTGAGCGTCGCGTCGCCCGGACGGGCGGCGCACCGCAGGCGTCACCAACGAGTTCACGGCCGCCACGCGCCGACACGATTCCCCTTTCGCGCTCCCCCACGGGGCGCTTCCAAATGAGCGAGAACATCATGGGCAAGTCGGTAGTCATCCTCGGAGCCCAGTGGGGGCGAGCCGGGAATTGACGGAATGCCTTGAAGGGCATTCCGTCCCGGCGAGCGCCGGAGGCAGGATGCCGCAGGCCGGGTGACTTGGTGAGCGATGGATCGCGAACCTGGTCACCGACGGCGCCCCAACCACGGTCACTTCAAATTGAGCGAGAACATCATGGGCAAGTCGGTAGTCATCCTCGGAGCCCAGTGGGGCGATGAAGGCAAAGGCAAGATCGTCGACCTGCTGACCGAGCGGGTCAGCGCGGTGGCGCGCTTCCAGGGCGGCCACAACGCGGGCCACACCCTGGTCATCAAGGGCAAGAAGACCGTGCTGCACCTGATCCCCTCGGGCATCCTGCGCGACGACGCGCAGTGCCTGATCGGCAACGGCGTGGTGCTGTCGCCCGAGGCGCTGATCAAGGAAATCGCCGAGCTGGAAGAGCAGGGCGTGGACGTGCGTTCGCGCGTCAAGATCAGCCCGGCGACGCCGCTGATCATGCCGTACCACATCGCCGTGGACAAAGCGCGCGAAGCCGCCGCCGGCAAGAGCGCGATCGGCACCACTGGCCGCGGCATCGGTCCCGCCTACGAGGACAAGGTGGCGCGCCGCTCCATCCGCGTGGCCGACCTGATGTACCCGCACGAACTGCCGGCGCTGCTGAAGACCGCGGTGGAGTACCACAACTTCATCCTCACCCAGTGGCTGAAGGCCGAGCCGGTGGACTACGACACCGTGCTGAAGGATGCGCTGGCCTGGGGCGAGTACATCAGGCCGCTGGTGGACGACGTCGCCACCATCCTGCACGACGTGCGCAGCGAGGGCGGCAACATCCTGTACGAGGGCGCGCAGGGCGCGCTGCTGGACATCGACCACGGCACCTATCCCTACGTCACCTCGTCCAACACCACGGTGGGCGGCGCGCTGGCCGGCACCGGCGTGGGCGCGCACGACATCGACTACGTGCTGGGCATCTGCAAGGCCTACGCCACGCGCGTGGGCAGCGGCCCGTTCCCCACCGAACTCAACGACGAGATGGGCGAGCGGCTGCGCAAGGTCGGCAACGAGTTCGGCGCCAGCACCGGGCGTCCGCGCCGCTGCGGCTGGATCGACCTGGTGGCGCTGAAGCGCGCGGTGCAGATCAACGGCATCAACGGCCTGGCCATCACCAAGCTGGACGTGCTCGACGGCCTGGAGTCGATCAAGGTCTGCGTCGCCTACGAGTACCGCGGCAAGCGCCGCGAACTGGCGCCGCTGGACGCGGACGGCTGGGACGAGTGCAAGCCGGTGTACCTGGAGTTCCCGGGCTGGGAGGAATCCACCGCCGGCATCCGCGACTGGAACAAGCTGCCCGCCGCCGCCCGTGCCTACCTGCGCGCGGTGGAGGAACTCTCCGGCTGCAAGCTCGCCATCGTCGCCACCGGCGCCGACCGCGACGACACCATCGTGCTGGACGATCCGTTCGCCTGAGCGGGCGTGTCCGGGACGTGACGAAGAACCCCGCCGCGCGCGGGGTTTTTCGTCGGGTGCGGTACGCTTGCTTGGATCGCCGGGGCACGTCCCCATATCGATTCGGGCCGATGTCACCGTGGAGGCCGACCATGTCCCAGTATCGCAAGACGCCAGAAGCGCTCGCGCGGCTGACGCCCGAGCAGTACCGCGTCACCCAGCAGAACGCCACCGAACGGCCCGGCACGGGCGAATACCTGCACCACGCCGCGCCGGGCATCTATGTCGACGTGGTGAGCGGCGAGCCGCTGTTCGCCTCCGCGGACAAGTTCGACGCGCATTGCGGCTGGCCCAGCTTCACCCGGCCGCTGCAGCCGGCCAGCGTGCGCGAGCTGGGCGACGACTCGCACGGCATGCTGCGCACCGAGGTGCGCTCCGCGCAGGGCGACAGCCATCTGGGCCATGTATTCCCGGACGGTCCCACCGCGAGCGGCGGACTGCGCTACTGCATCAACTCCGCGTCGCTGCGCTTCGTGCCGCGCGCCGAGATGGAAGCCCAGGGCTACGGCGCCTGGCTGGACCAGGTGGAGGACGCGTGATGGCCACCGAACGCGCCGTGCTCGCCGGCGGCTGTTTCTGGGGCGTGCAGGAACTGCTGCGCAAGCTGCCCGGCGTGCTGTCCACCCGCACCGGCTACGCCGGCGGCGACGTGCCGAACGCCACCTATCGTCACCACGGCAGCCACGCCGAGGCGGTGGAGATCGTGTTCGACCCCGCCCGCATCGGCTACCGCGAGCTGCTGGAATTCTTCTTCCAGATCCACGATCCCAGCACGCCGAACCGGCAGGGCAACGACCGCGGCAGCTCCTATCGCTCGCTGATCCTGTACGCCAGCGAGACGCAGAAGCGCATCGCCGAAGACACCATCGCCGACGTCGATGCTTCCGGCCTGTGGCCCGGCAAGGTGGCGACCGAGCTGCAGCCGCTGGGCGACTTCTGGGAGGCCGAACCGGAGCACCAGGACTACCTGCAGCACTATCCCGGCGGCTACACCTGCCACTTCGTGCGGCCGGGCTGGCGTCTGCCGCGGCGCGCGGAAGACGTGGCGCGCTGATCGCGCGGGCAGCGCGGTTGGCGCCGCAGGAAAACGGATGTCACGGTGCCGCGGGCGGCGTTCCCGCGGCGTGACCGGGCGCGCATGCCGCCGTCATCGCGCCGGCCTCGGGCCGCATGCAGACGTGCACGCCGTGGGGCGGATCGGCGAACGTCCGTTCGCCGCCTGCGGCCACCGCGAATGCCTGCAGCGGCGGCTTGCTGCAGGTGGCGTCGGTGCAGTCGGGGTCGAACAAGGCGTAGTGGCATTGCCCGCTGGCACTGATGCGGCACTCGAAACGCGCCGACAGTTCGCCGATGGTGACGCGGCTGTCGAAGACGGTCCGGCCGTTTTCGCTGGCGCGCGTGACCAGCACGCGTTCTCCCGGTGTGCAGCCGGCCAGCAGCAGGATGATGGCGATGAGTTTGTACATGGAGACGCCTCGCGTGCGGGGTCACATGTTGCGGAACAGCGCCATGAAGGGCTGGCTCACGGTGAGGGTTTCGGGGCGCTGCCTGAGGCGCACCGTGCCCTTGCCGCTGTCGTCGCGGACGATCGCGGCGATGGCTTTCAGGTTGACGATGGTGGAGCGGTGGATCTGCTTGAACACCGCCGGGTCGAGCTGCTCCAGCAGTTCGCGGATGGGCTTGCGCAGCAGCGCCTCGCCCTCGGCGGTCACCGCCACGGTGTACTTGTGGTCGGCGCGGAAGTAGGCGACGTCGTCGACCATGATCAGTCGCGTTTCGCGGCCGGTGCCGGCGGTGATCCAGGTCAGCGGCGGCGCTGCGGCGGTGAGCGCGCCGCCCTGCGCCAGCTCGCGCAAGAGCAGGGCCAGGTCGCCGCGCGCGGTCTGGCCGGCGGCGACGCGGCGCTGCAGCCGTTCCACGGTGGCGGCCAGGCGCTCGGCGGCGATGGGCTTCAGCAGGTAGTCGATCGCGCCGCGCTCGAACGCGTCGATGGCGTACTGGTCGTAGGCGGTGGTGAACACCACCTGCGTCGCCGGACTGGCGGTGGCGGCCGCGGCGGCCACTTCCAGGCCATTCAGGCCGGGCATGCGGATGTCGAGGAAGGCCACGTCCGGCTGCTGCGCCGCGATGGCCTCCAGCGCTTCGGCGCCGTCCTCGCATTCGGCGACCACGTCCAGTTCCGGCCACGCATCGCCCAGCAGGCGTTTCAGCGCATCGCGCAGCAGCGGTTCGTCCTCGGCGATGATGGCGCGGGTCATGGACGCGCTTCCGCGGCGACCGGCGGCGCTTGCGGCGCCGGCACGGTGAGCGTGGCGGCCACGCCCTCGGGCACGTTCGCTACCACCGCCAGCGAGGCGCGCGGCCCGTAAACAAGCTGCAGGCGTTCGCGCACGTTCTTCAGGCCGATGCCGGTGCCGCCGCCCGCGGGGCCGAAGCCCTGGCCGTCGTCGGCCACGGTGACCGCCACGCTGTCGCCGTCGCGGCGGCCGAAGATCCACACGGTGCCGCCGCCGGGCTTGGGCTCCAGCCCGTGCTTGATCGCGTTCTCGACCAGGGTCTGCAGCATCATCGGCGGCAGGGTGACGGCGCGCAGCGCGTCGGGCACCTCGATCTTCATCTCCAGCCGCGCGCCCATGCGGATCTTCAGGATTTCGAGGTAGGCGCGGGCGCGTTCCAGTTCCTCGCCCAGCGTGGACAGCGTTTCCTCCGCGCTGGGCAGCGAATGGCGCAGGTACTGGATGAGGTGGCCGAGCATGTGGTCGGCCTGCGCCGGTTCGCTGCGCGTGAGGTATTGCGCGCTGGCAAGCGTGTTGTAGAGGAAGTGCGGCTCCACCTGCGCGTGCAGCAGGTTCAGCCTGGCCTGGGCCAGTTCCTTGTCGGTGACGGCCTGGGTGGCGGCCTGCCGCTCGCGGCGCCGGCGTTCGGCCACGCGACGGGCGAGCGCGCGGGAGATCGCCTCGGCGTTCACCAGGTTGGTGCCGTCGTCCACGCGGAACCAGTCGGTCCACGCACCGCTTTCCGGTTCGCACACCAGGGTGACGCTGCCGATGTCGTCGCCCGGCGTCACCGTGGCGAAGATCTGGTTGCGCCGGCTGCCCAGCCAGCTGAAGGGATTGAGCCAACCGAGCACGGCGCGGCCGTAGGGATTGGGCCGGAGCACCTTGGCGCGCACCTGCAGGCTGTCGCGGGCGCTTTCGACTTCCTCGGTGTAGGGCAGTTCGCGGATGGTCGCATCCAGCATGTCGAACGCCTCGCCGGCTTCGAACGGCAACTCGATCTGCCGGCGCTGGCGGTTGCCCAGCGTCGCCAGGCTCACGTGCCCGGCGAGCAGGCGCACGCGCCGCAGGTGCGAGAACGCGCCCGTGACCACCAGCGCCAGCACGACGGCGGCGAGGAGTTCCGGTAGCGGCGACAGGCTGCGCAACGGGCCGGAATGGGAGACCAGGCCTGCCACGCAGATCAGTAGCAGCAGCCACGCGACGACCAGCCGCGCCACGAAGAAAATACCCTTGATCACTGGCTGTCCCCGGTGGTGGATCGATGGGGCCGAGCATAGCGGCCGCGCCGGCGGCTTTCGCCGGGCATGCGACGAACACCGCTGCGGCGGGAACGAACCGGGGGAAATGCGGTGCAGGCAGGGCGCATCGCCCTGGAGGACATGACTTCCGGCCGTGTCTGGCCGTGGCGGCTGGCGCCACCATGGGCGTCGGGGAAGCGTTTGCCTCATTTCATCGGCCGTCGGTTTCACGGCGCCTTCCGGCACCGTGGGCCATGTTTCGCCTCAAGGAGGGGTTTTCATGCGCAAATCACTGGTTTCCGCGATCGCACTGGCGCTCGCCGTTTCTGCCGGCGGCCTGGTGGCGATGCCGGCGCAGCCTGCCGCCGCCGCATCGTCGCCGGCGCCCACCCAGTTGCCGCGCGGCGTACGGCCCACGCATTACGAGGTGGCCATCGTGCCGCACGCGGACACGCTGAGCTTCGACGGCAAGGTGACGGTGGACGTGGACGTGCTGAAGCCCACGGCCAGCATCACGCTCAACGCGCTGGGCATGAAGTTCGCCTCGGCGAGGCTCGTGCCGGCCTCGGGCAAGGGCACCGCCGCCACGGCCAGGGTGGCGGTGGATGAGAAGGCGCAGACCGCCACCTTCACGTTCGCCAAGCCGGTCGCCCCCGGCCGCTACAAGCTGGCGATGGATTACGTAGGCACCATCGGCACCCAGGCCAACGGCTTGTTCGCCATCGACTACCCCACCGAGGGTGGCCAGAAGCGCGCGCTGTTCACCCAGTTCGAGAACTCCGACGCCCGCCGCTTCATCCCCTCGTGGGACGAGCCGGCGTACAAGGCCAGCTTCGACCTTTCGGTGACCGTGCCCGCCGACGAGATGGCGGTGAGCAACATGCCGGTGGCCTCGAAGACCGATGCCGGCCACGGCCTGGCGAAGGTGACTTTCCGGACCACGCCGAAGATGTCCACCTACCTGCTGTTCTTCGGCCTGGGCGACTTCGACCGCGCGACCACCACCTCGGACGGCACCGAGATCGGCGTGATCATGCAGAAGGGCAAGCGCGCGCAGGCGGCCTTCGCGCTGGAATCGGCCAAGGCGGTACTGCACGACTACAACGAATACTTCGGCATCAAGTACCCGCTGCCCAAGCTGGACAACATCGCCGCGCCGGGCAGCAGCCAGTTCTTCTCGGCGATGGAGAACTGGGGCGCGATCTTCACCTTCGAGTACGCGATGCTGCTCGACCCCTCGTTCTCCACGCAGGGCGACAAGATGCAGGTGTTCGGCACCGCGGCGCACGAGATGGCGCACCAGTGGTTCGGCGACCTGGTGACCATGAACTGGTGGGACAACCTGTGGCTCAACGAGGGCTTCGCCTCGTGGATGGCCTCGCGCGAGACGGAAATGCGGCATCCGGAATGGAACGCTGCGCTCGATGCGGTGGGCACGCGCGAAGGCGCGATGTCGCGCGACGCGGTGGCCACCACCCATCCGGTGGTGCAGAAGATCGACACTGTGGAAGAGGCCAGCCAGGCCTTCGACACCATCACCTACGCGAAGGGCGAGGCGGTGATCCGCATGCTGGAGGCCTATGTCGGGCCCGAGGCCTGGCGCCAGGGCGTGCACAACTACCTGCAGGCGCATGCCTACGGCAACACTGTTTCCGACGACCTGTGGCACGCGATGGACGGCGTGGCCGGCGGCAAGCCGATCACCCGGGTGGCGCACGACTTCACCTTGCAGCCGGGTGTACCGATGATCAAGGTGGGTGCGGCCGCATGCAGCAACGGCGAAACCACCGTCAAGCTCACCCAGGGCGAGTTCACCAAGGATCGCCCGGACAAGCAGCCGCTGCGCTGGCACGTGCCGGTGATCGCGCAGGTGCTGGGCAACGCCACGGCCAGCACGCTGGTGGACGGTTCCGCCACGCTGAAGCTCAAGGGCTGCGGGCCGGTGCTGGTGAACGCGGGACAGAGCGGCTACTACCGCACGCTGTACGCGCCCAACCAGCTCGCCGCGCTGAAGCAGGACTTCACCAGGCTCGCGCCGATCGACCAGTTGGGCCTGATGGGCGACACCTGGGCCGAGAGCATGGCCGGCCTGGAACCGGTGTCGGATTTCCTGGACCTGGCCAAGGCCACGCCGGCCGATGCCGTGCCGGAGGTCTGGGCGGAAGTGGCCGGCAGCCTCATGGCGCTGGACGACTATTACCGCGGCGACCAGGCGCGGCAGGACCGCTTCCGCAAGCATGCGACGGCACGGCTCAAGCCGGTGTTCGCGCGGGTGGGCTGGGATGCCCGGCCGGACGAAAGCACCTCGACCACGCTGCTGCGTACCCAGTTGATCGGCGCGCTGGCCGAGCTGGGCGACCAGGACGTGCTGAAGGAAGTGCGCCGCCGCTACGACGCCCAGGCCACCGATCCCAAGGCGGTGCCGGCCGCCTTGCGCAAGACCATCCTTGGCATCGTGGCGCGGCACGCCGACGCCGCCACCTGGGACAGGCTGCATGCCGAAGCCAGGGCCGAGAAATCGCCGATGATCCGCGACCGCCTGTACGGCCTGCTCGCCGCCGCCACCGACCAGGCGCTGGCCCAGCGTGCGCTGGATCTCGCGCTCACCGACGAGCCGGGCGCCACCAACAGCGCCGGCATGATAGGCGCCGTATCCCGCCGGCATCCGGAACTGGCCTACGACTTCGCCATGGCGCACCGCGCGCAGGTGGACAAGCTGGTCGACTCCTCCTCCAGCACCCGCTACTACCCGGCCCTTGGCGGCAGCTCGTTCGACCCGGCGATGATCGAAAAGATCAAGGCCTACGAGGCCACCATCGCCCCGGGCGCGCGCCGTCCCGCCGACACCGTGATCGCCAACATCCAGTACCGCATGATGATCCGCAAGGATCGCCTGCCGGCGGTGGATGCTTGGCTGGCGAAGAACGGCGGTTGAGCGGTTCGGCAAGCGACACGACAAGGCCCCGCATGCGGGGCCTTGTCTTTTTCGACTCACGGAAGAACAGCGTCAGCCCAGCGCCGCCTCGATGGCATCCAGCGCCGCCTCGACATTGCGCCTTGGCGTGCCGATGTTCATGCGCATGAAGCCGCTGCCGCCCGGGCCGAAGTCGGGGCCGGGGTTGAGGCCCAGCTTGCAGCGATGGACGAAGAAGTCGCGCAGCGCGGCGTCGTCCAGGTCCAGCGCGCGGCAGTCCAGCCACAGCAGGTAGCCGGCTTCGGGTGGTGTGAGGCGGATTGACGGAATGCGGGTGCGCAGATGGTCGGCGACGAGATCGCGGGTGCCGGCGAGGTAGGCCAGCAGGGCGTCGAGCCAGTCGTCGCCGTGGCGCCAGGCGGCTTCGGCGGCGGCGACGGCGAAGGGGTTGGCGTCGCCCAGGTGCAGGCTTGCGACGGTAGTGTGCAGCGCGTCGCGCAGGTCGGCGCGTGGGGCAGCGAGTACGGCCAGTCCCAGCCCCTGCAGGTTGAAGGTCTTGCTGGGCGAGAGCAGGGCGACGACGCGGTCGCCGGGCTGCGCCAGGCCGGGCAGGGGATGGTGGCGGGCGCCGGACAGCGGAAGGTCGCCATGCACTTCGTCGCTGATGACGGTGAGGTCGTGGCGGCGCGCGATGCGCAGCACTTCCGCCAGTTCGTCCGGCGTCCACGCCCGACCGACCGGGTTGTGCGGGTTGCACAGCAGCAGGGTGCGCGCGCCGCTGCGTGCGCATTGTTCCAGCTGCGCGAAATCCATCGCGTAGCGGCCATCGGTTTCGCGCAGCGGGTTGTGCAGCAGCCGTCGGCCGCAGCCTTCCACCGCGCCACGGAAGCCGTGGTAGACCGGCGGCTGCACGATCACCGCGTCGCCTGCGGCGGTGCAGGCCTGCACCGCCGCGGACAGCGATGCGAACACGCCGGAAGCCGGCACCAGCCAATCGCGTTCGGCCTGCCAGCGGTGGCGGCGCGCGCACCAATCAACCAGCGACTGGCACAGGCTGTCGGGGTACTGCGTGTAGCCGTAGATCGGGTGCCGCGCGCGGGCGAGCAGGGCTTCGCTCACGCAGGTGGGCGCGGCGAAATCCATGTCGGCGATCCACATCGGCTGGACGTCGGCGCGGCCGAATTTCTGCAGGCAGCCTTCGAACTTCAGCGCGTGGGTGCCGCTGCGGTCGATTGGCTGGTCGAAGTCGGGGGACACGGTCAGGTCACCGGTGGAAACGCAGCCGTCGCTCCTGCGCAGGCAGGAGTCCAGTGGCTTTGCTTGCGCGCGGGTGCGAGCGGAGCAGAGGCGCTGGACCCCGGCTTTCGCCGGGGTGACGGTGGGGTGGGTTGCGGAATGGGGTTGGAGCCCAATGGCTTTGCGTGCGGCGTGGATGCGAGCTGAGCAGGGACGCTGGACCCCGGCTTTCGCCGGGGTGACGGTGGGGTGGGTTGCGGAATGGGGTTGGAGCCCAATGGCTTTGCGTGCGCGCGGGTGCGAGCGGAGCAGAGGCGCTGGACCCCGGCTTTCGCCGGGGTGACGGTGACGGTGGGGTGGTTTGCGGAATGGGGTTGGAGCCCAGTGGCTTTGCGTGCGGAGTGGATGCGAGCGGCGCAGAGGCGCTGGACCCCGGCTTTCGCCGGGGTGATGGTGGGGTGGGTTGCGGAATGGGGTTGGAGCCCAATGGCTTTGCGTGCGGCGTGGATGCGAGCTGAGCAGGGACGCTGGACCCCGGCTTTCGCCGGGGTGACGGAGAGGCGGGTTGGGGAAAACGGTGGAGGAGCGGGCTCACGCGCGGCGCTGCCACAGGCTCACCTCGGACAAGGTGTGCTGGAATTTGCGTCGCGTCTCGCGTATCACGAACGGCACCTCGCACGGTTCGCCCAGGCGTTCGAAGTGCGCGCCGAGGATGGCGTCGAGACCGTCGAGCGTGGTGAAGCTCTCGCCGTCCTTCTTGAAGCCGCCCAGCCAGTCCGCGCGCGGCGTGTGCTCGGTGAGCCAGGTGTAGGGCGAGGCGATCATCAGCAGGCCGCCCGGGTTCAGCCGTTCGTGGATGGTTTCCAGGAACTGCGCGGGGTTGTACAGGCGGTCGATCAGGTTGGCGGCGAGGATGAGGTCGTAGCCGCCGAATTGCGGCTTGAGGTTGCAGGCGTCGCCCTGCCAGAACTCCACCTTGGCGGCGGTATCCGCCAGGCCCAACTCGGCGAGGCTGCGCGACTTGTATTCGACCAGCTCGCCTTCGTCCTGCAGCAGGTAGCGCAGGCTGTCGCCGCGCGCCAGCGCCACGCCCTGGCCGATGAAGCGCGCGGAGAAATCCACGCCGGTGACGTGGTCGAAATGGCGCGCCAGTTCGAACGTGGCGCGGCCGGAGGCGCAGCCGAGATCCAGCGCGGTGCGTTTCGGCGCGTCGCCGCGCGCCGCAATGGCCAGTTCCGCCAGCGCCTGCGAGAAATTCGGCACGCCGAAGTAGCTGTCGCCGTAGTGGAACTCGGCGTATTCGGAGAGCAGCTTGTCGGTTTCGTAGTGCGAGGCCGGCGCGGGCTTGAGGTGCTTGGAAACCACGTAGCGGAAGCCCGCGTGCTGGAAGAAGTGGCGGCGGAACGCGTAGCGCGAGGCGGCTTCGGCCTCGTTGCCGGTGGCGACCCACGAACCGCCCTTCATCAGGTTGTGGCGGCCGTCGAAGGTGGGCGTGGTGAAGTCGTCGTAGATCGGGTGCACCTGGAAGCCTTCGAACGGATAGATCGGGGTTTCCGTCCACTGCCAGGCGTTGCCGGCCACGTCGAAGAACTCGCCCTGCGCGAAGCGGTTCACCGGGCACGACGAGGCCCAGTGCGCGAGGTTGAGGTTCGCGTCCGGCGCTTCGCCGTGCGGCGCGCCGCGGCGGCTTTCGGCGTACAGCCGATACCACTCGTCCTCGGTGGGCAGGCGCACGGGCAGTCCGCTGCGCGCGGACTTCCAGCGGCAGAACGCCTTGGCCTCGTGGTAGTTCGTTTCCACCGGCCAGTCCCACGGCATCGCCACTTCCTCGGTGAGCAGGCGCAGACGCCAGCCGTCGGCGGAGCGGCGCCAGAACGTGGGATGTGCGGCCCGGGCGAATTCGCGCCAGCCGTTGCCTTCCTCGTCCCAGTACTCGGGCTGGACGTAGCCGCCGTCGTCCACGAAGGCGAGGAACTCGCTGTTGCTGACCAGTTGGCGGCTGGCCTCGAAGGCCGGCACTTCAGCCGCGTGGCGGCCGTATTCGTTGTCCCAGCCGTAGGTCGCGCTGGAGATGTCGCGACCCAGCGCGACCGCGCCCGCCGGCACCTTCACCAGCGTGTTTTCCGGCGCCTCGCCGCCCTGCGTGCAGGGGCGCCACGCGGGGTGCGGCTTCACGTAGGCCAGCTTGTGCTGGCGGATCAGCACGGAGGAGGTTTCCAGGTGGATGCGCTCGTGCTCGATGCCCATCACGATGGCCCACCACGGGTGATCCCAGCCTATCGGCAGCTCCAGCGGCGCCTCGTCGATCAGGCGCAGCACCAGGGCGCGCACCTTGTCGCGATACGCCTGCACCTCGGCGATGCCGGGCCAGTCGTAGTGCGTGTCGTCCAGGTCGTCCCAGCCCATCTCGTCCACGCCCACCGCGAACACGGATTCCAGGTGCGGATCGATGCGTTCCTCGATCATCCGCGTCAGCAGCAGCTTGTTGACGAAGAACGTGGCGGTATGGCCGTAGTAGAAGATCAGCGGATGGCGCAGCGTGATCGGCGGCTCGTACCAGGCCGCGTCGACGGCCAGCGTCTCGAACAGCGACTCGTAGCGGTCGAAGGTGCTGGTGAAGTAGTCGCGCAGCGTCTGGCGCATGCGCCGGGGATCGGATTCGTGCAGGTCCGGCGTGCGCGGCAGGGGCGTGGTGGCGACGCGGCTGCCGGGCTCGGCAAGCGTGGAAGCGTTCAAGGCGAAACCTCTCGATCCCGGGGAAACGGCGGTGCCTGGGGGCTGCATTCTGGCACGCATGGCGGCACGCGGCGCTGCAGGCATGTGCAAACTTCCACATGCGGTGAGTTGGCGGGGATTCAATGGCGGAATTGTTGCAGTCGGCCCGGATTGAGGGGTGATTGGGCGCCCATTTGTCGAGCCGGTCCGCCATTACTTTTACGACCTACCTGATCGCGAGAATCACACGGGAGGCGGTCCATGGCCGCACTCTGCCGTTGTTTTTGCGATCGTCCATGATCGCGAAGATCAAACGAGCGGCCATCCATGGCCGCACTCTTCAAATGAAAAACGAGAAGCCCCGCGCTGGGCGGGGCTTCTCGTCGACATCGGACGTGGCGGCTCAGGCCTCGACTTCTTCCTTGTATGCATCCACCGGGATGCAGGCGCACATGATGTTCTTGTCGCCGTAGACGTTGTCCACGCGCGCCACCGGCGGCCAGTACTTCTGCTGCTTCAACGAGGGCAGCGGGAAGGCGGCCAGCTCGCGCGGGTAGGCGTGCGTCCACTCGCTGGCGCTGACCGCGGACGCGGTGTGCGGGGCGTTGCGCAGCGGGTTGTCGTCGCGGTCCAGCTTGCCTTCCTCCACCGCGCGGATCTCTTCGCGGATCTGGATCATCGCGTCGATGAAGCGGTCCAGCTCATGCTTCGATTCGCTCTCGGTGGGTTCCACCATCAGCGTGCCGGACACCGGGAAGCTCAGCGTGGGCGCGTGGAAGCCGAAGTCGATCAGGCGCTTCGCCACGTCCTCGGCGCCGATGCCGGTGGCGTCCTTGAGCGGGCGCAGGTCCAGGATGCACTCGTGCGCCACCAGGCCGTTGCGGCCGGTGTAGAGCGTCTCGTAGTGCGGCGCGAGGCGCTTGGCGATGTAGTTCGCGTTGAGCAGCGCGACCTGTGTGGCCTTGCGCAGGCCGGCCGTGCCCATCAGCGTGATGTACATCCACGAGATCGGCAGGATGGACGCGCTGCCGAACGTGGCGGCGCTGACCATCGCGCCGTTGCCGGTGCCCGCGGTGCGCACGCCGTCGCTGTCCAGCGCGCCCGGCAGGAACGGCGCGAGATGCGAGCGCACCGCGCACGGGCCCACGCCCGGGCCGCCGCCGCCGTGCGGGATGCAGAAGGTCTTGTGCAGGTTGAGGTGGCTGACGTCCGAGCCCCACTTGCCGGGCTTCGCCACGCCCACCAGCGCGTTCATGTTGGCGCCGTCGGTGTACACCTGTCCGCCGTGCTGGTGGACGATGTCGCAGATCGCCACCACGTCCTCCTCGAACACGCCGTGGGTGGACGGGTAGGTGAGCATGATCGCGGCGAGGTTGGCCGAATGCTTCTCGGCCTGGGCGCGGATGTCGGCCACGTCCACGTTGCCGTTCGCGTCGCACTTGGTGACCACCACCTTCATGCCGCACAGGTTCGCGGACGCCGGGTTGGTGCCGTGCGCGGACTCGGGGATCAGGCAGATGTCGCGGTGGCCTTCGCCGCGCGAGCGGTGGTAGGCGCGTATCGCCAGCAGGCCGGTGTATTCGCCCTGCGCGCCGGAATTCGGCTGCAGGCTCACCGCGTCGTAGCCGGTGATTTCCACCAGCTGCGCTTCCAGCCCGGCGATGAGTTCGCGGTAACCCTGCGCCTGGTCCGCGGGCGCGAACGGGTGGATGTCGGCGAACTCGGGCCAGGTCACCGGCATCATCTCGGCGGTGGCGTTGAGCTTCATGGTGCACGAGCCCAGCGGGATCATCGTGCGGTCCATCGCCAGGTCCTTGTCGGCCAGCGTGCGCAGGTAGCGCAGCAGCTCGTGTTCGGTGTGGTGCGTGTTGAACACCGGGTGCGTGAGGAACGGCGAGCTGCGCCGCAGCTCCGGCGGGATCAGCGACGGCGCGCTGGCGTCCAGCGCGTCGATGCCGGGCAGCTTCGCGTCGTCGCCGCCGAAGATGCGCCACAGCAGCTCGATGTCGGCGCGCGTGGTGGTCTCGTCCAGCGAGATGCACAGGTACTCGCCCCATGCCTTGCGCAGGTTCGCGCCCAGCGCGACCGCGCGTGCCGCGATCGCGTCGGTGCGCTCGCCGGTCTTCAGGCTCAGCGTGTCGAACGCGCTGTCGTGGTGGGTGGTGGTGAAGCCCAGCTGCTGCAGACCGGCCTTGAGGATGGCGGTGAGGCGCGCCACGCGCGAGGCGATGCGCACCAGGCCTTCCGGGCCGTGGTAGACGGCGTACATCGAGGCCATCACGGCCAGCAGCACCTGCGCGGTGCAGATGTTGCTGGTGGCCTTCTCGCGGCGGATGTGCTGCTCGCGCGTCTGCAGCGTGAGGCGGTAGGCCTTGTTGCCTTCGGCGTCGATGGACACGCCGATCAGGCGGCCGGGCATCGAGCGCTTGTACGCGTCGCGGCAGCCCATGAATGCGGCGTGCGGGCCGCCGAAACCGAACGGCACGCCGAAGCGCTGCGAGTTGCCGATCACGATGTCGGCGCCCATCTCGCCCGGCGTCTTCAGCAGGGTCAGCGCCAGCAGGTCGCTGGCGAAGATCGCCAGCGCGCCCTTCGCGTGGATCTTCGCGACCTCGTCGCTCCAGTCCATCAGCCAGCCGCTGCTGGTCGGGTACTGGATCAGCGCGGCGAAATAGTCGTCCGCGGCGATCGCGGCATCCCATTCCTCGGCGGAATTCGCCAACTTCACCGTCAGGCCCAGCGGCTCGGCGCGCGTCTGCATCACCCCGATGGTCTGCGGATGCGCGTCGCCGGATACCACGATGACGTTGCCCTTGGCCTTGGCCGAACGCTTCGCCAGCGTCATCGCCTCGGCGGCCGCGGTGGCTTCGTCCAGCAGCGAGGCGTTCGCGATCTCCATGCCGGTGAGGTCGGCGCACATGGTCTGGAAGTTGATCAGCGCCTCCATGCGGCCCTGCGAGATCTCCGCCTGGTACGGCGTGTAGGCCGTGTACCACGCGGGGTTCTCCAGGATGTTGCGCAGGATGACGTTGGGCGTGTGTGTGCCGTAATAGCCCTGGCCGATGAAGCTGCGGAACACCTTGTTCCGGCCGGCGATGGCACGGATCTTCGCCAGCGCGTCGACCTCGCTCACTGCCGCGGGCAGCGCCAGCGGGGCGGCGGACTTGATCGTCGCCGGCACGATCGCGTCGGTCATCGACTCCAGCGAGTCGTGCCCGACGATGCGCAGCATGCGCGCGATCTCGGCGTCGTTGGGGCCGATGTGGCGCGCGATGAACGCGTCGTGGTTTTCCAGCTCGTGCAGGGAGGGGGAGTTCTGGCTCATGGCAGGGGCGTCCGAAATCTGCGTGCATGCCGCACGCGGGCGCCCCTCTGTCCTTTTGCCTGAGAGTTTGGAGGCGTGAGCCTCGTGCCCCTTCGGCGGCGGATGCGACCGCTCTCTCCAGAGTGCTGTGCGCAGGATGGTATGGGGCCTGAGCGATTACGGGCGTTGCGCCTTCGGCAGCGGCCGATCCTTCAAGGAGCGGCTGCTTCTCCCACCATGCGTTTCACCCGGCGGATTATACAGGGGCGCCGGCCCGCGCGCCTCGGCCCGGCCATCGGCGCCGGGGTCGCAGGGAGCCGTTCAGGAACTGTGGCCTGAGGCCGCAAACGCAGGATGCATACCGTCCGGCACACGCAGCGGGCATGGAGCGGCGGCTATGCTGCCACTGCCCGTTTTTCCCGGCGGAGGAACCCCGATGATACGCATCGGCGAGATCGACCATGTCGTGCTGCGCGCCATCGACCCGGAGGCGATGCGGCGCTTCTACTGCGACGTGCTCGGCTGCCGCGAGGAGCGTCGCCAGGACGAGATCGGCCTGGTGCAGTTGCGCGCCGGCGCCTCGCTGATCGACCTGGTGGGCATGGACGGCAAGCTGGGCCGCATGGGCGGCGCCGCGCCGGGCAGCGAAGGCCACAACATGGACCACCTCTGCCTGCGGGTAGAGGACTACGACGAGGCGGCGATCCTCGCCCACCTCGAGGCGCATGGCGTGCGCATCGGCGAGCTGGGGTCGCGTTATGGCGCGCGTGGCGAAGGGCCGTCGATCTACTGCTACGACCCGCAGGGCAACATGGTCGAGCTGAAGGGGCCGGCGGTCATCTGAGGCTTCCGGAAGGTTCGAATCGCGGGCAGGATTCGAACCTTCCCTGGCGAAACGAAAAAGGTCGCCTTGCTGCGGCCTCGGCCAGCGAGGATCACCCCTGATCGATCATGGCGCCCAGGGCGGCGGCGAGGTTGCGGCAGTCGGCGAAGTGCCAGTCGGCAAGATCGGGCCAGCGGTTCACGGGCAGGTTCACCAGCACGGACTGCGCGCCGGCAGCGCGGGCGCAGGCCAGGTCGTGGGCGTAGTCGCCGACCATCGTCAGCGTGGCCGGTTCGACCGCCCAGCGCCCAGCCAGCACGTGCAGGCCCGCGGGGTCGGGCTTGGGCGGCGCGTCTTCGCGGCCCAGCACGTCGCCCGGGTCGAAACAGTCGGCCAGGCCGATCCCTTCGAGGGAAAGCAGGGCCAGCTCGCGCAGGTTGCGGGTGAGGATGCCCAGCCGGCAGCCGCGCGCCGCGAGTGCGCGTACCAGCGCCGCGGCGCCGGCGGCGGGACGCGAGGCCTGCGCGAGTCCGCGTTCGTGCTCCAGCAGCCACGCGCGTTTCGCGTCCGCCTCGTGCGCGGGCAGCGCGGCGATGTGGGCGAGGATGTCCTCATCCGCACGGATGTCCAGCGCGCGGCGGATCGCGGCGAAATCGTGCACGGCCACGGTCAGCGTACCGTCCAGGTCGAACACCCAGTGGTGCCGTTCGGCGAGGGCATGGGGCGCGGACATCATCGGCATCGGCGGTTCATCCGTGGCGGCGCGTACGGATCGCAGAAACGACGAAGCCCGCATCGCTGCGGGCTTCGTCTACAATTGGTGCCCAGGAGAGGACTCGAACCTCCACGGTTTTACCCGCTAGTACCTGAAACTAGTGCGTCTACCAATTCCGCCACCTGGGCAAGGTGTCGCGCGAGCCAAGCGGGCTGCGTGAGCCGCGTAGAGTAGGGATCGGGCCGAACCTTGTCAACACTCAGGTTGACGCATTCATACATCGGGCTGCGCCATTGGCGGCGCGGCACCCCACACAAGGCTATTTCGTGACCAAGAAGAACAAGGAAGGCAGGCGCGCGGGCACCCGCGCAGCGCCCCGGAACACCCCCGCCCGCGCCGGGCGGGCCGAGCAGGGGCCACCTGCCGGCAGACGCAGGCAGGCGGGGCAGGCGCGCGACCCGCACGCCGAGCGCGAGGCGCAGCGCTACGAGCGCCCCATCCCCAGCCGCGAGGCCATCCTCGCCCTGCTGGAGGAACGTGGCGAGCTGCTCACCGAGGCGCGCATCGCCGAGGCGCTGGAGCTGCATGACGCCGACGACCTGTTCGCGCTGCACAAGCGACTGGGTGCGATGGTGCGCGACGGCCAGTTGCTGCTGGGGCGCCGCGGCGGCTATGCGCCGGTGCAGAAGCTGGACCTGATTCCCGGCGTGGTGCTGGCGAACGCCGAAGGCTACGGCTTCCTGCGCCCCGACGAAGGCGGCGAGGACCTTTACCTCTCGCCGCAGCAGATGCGCGGCGTGCTGCACGGCGACCGCGTGCTGGCCAGCGTGGTGGGCGTGGACCGGCGCGGCCGTCGCCAGGGCGCGATCGCCGAAGTGCTGCAGCGCCGTTCGCCGCGCCTGGTGGGCCGGGTGGTGGTGGAGAACGGCGTGACCCTGGTGGCGCCGGATGATCGTCGCCTGCACCAGGACGTGATGATTCCGCCCGGCGAGACCCAGGGCGCCCGCGCCGGCCAGATCGTGGTGGCCGAGATCACCGACCCGCCGACGCCGCACCGCGGCCCGCTGGGTGCGATCCGCGCCGTGCTGGGCGAGCGCCTGCAGCCTTCGCTGCTGATCGAGATGGCGATCGCCAGCCATGACCTGCCGCACGAATGGCCGCCCGAGGTGTTGCGCGACGCGGCCGAGGTGGAGCCGGAGGTCACCGCCGCCGAGCGCGAGGGCCGGGTCGACCTGCGCAGGCTGCCGCTGGTGACCATCGACGGCGCCGACGCGCGCGATTTCGACGATGCCGTGTATGCCGAGCCGAAACGCGGCGGCGGCTGGCGGCTGGTCGTCGCCATCGCCGACGTCTCGCATTACGTGCCCGTCGGCAGCGCGCTGGACCGCGAGGCGTTCGAGCGCAGCACGTCCACGTATTTCCCCGGCTTCGTGGTGCCGATGTTGCCGGAGACGTTGTCCAACGGCATCTGCTCGCTGAACCCCAAGGTCGAGCGGCTGTGCATGGTCTGCGACATGGTGGTCGACGCCGAAGGCGAGGTGACGAAGTCGAAGTTCTACCCCGCGGTGATGCGCTCGCATGCGCGGCTCACCTACGACCAGGTGTGGCAGGCGGTGGGCCTGCGCGAGGCCGGCGCGCTCGATGCGGTGGCCGACGTGCTGCCGCAGTTGGAAAACCTGCATGCGCTGTACAAGGCGATGGCGGCGCAGCGCAAGCGCCGCGGCGCGATCGACTTCGAGACGCCCGAGGTGAAGTTCAGCCTCGACCAGCGCGGCGAGGTGGTGTCGGCCGGCGCCACCGAGCGCAACGACGCGCACAAGCTGATCGAGGAATGCATGATCGCCGCCAACGTGCAGGCCGCGCTGTTCCTCGAAAAGAAGAAGATTCCCGCGCTGTTCCGCGCCCACGAGCCGCCGCCGGCGGAGAAGTACGAAGACCTGCAGCAGTTCCTGCGCGAGTTCAAGCTGCGCATGCCGCCGGTGGAGGAGGTGACCCCCGCCGACTTCGCCGACGTGCTGCGCCTGGTGGCCGAGCGCCCCGAGCGCGAGCTGATCCAGAGCGTGCTGCTGCGCGCGCAGAGCATGGCGGCCTACCAGCCCGACAACCGTGGCCACTTCGGCCTGGCGCTTTCGGCGTATGCGCATTTCACCTCGCCGATCCGCCGTTACCCGGACCTGCTGGTGCATCGGGCGATCCGCTACGCGCTCACCGGCGGCAAGCCCGCGGGCTACACCTGGACGCCGGCGCAGATGGCCACTATGGCGGTGCACTGCTCGCAGCGCGAACGCCGTGCCGAGGAGGCCGAGCGCGACGTGGACGAGCGCTACAAGTGCGCGTGGATGGCCAAGCACGTGGGCGAGGAATTCGCCGGCGTGGTCACCGGCGTCACCTCGTTCGGGCTGTTCGTGGAACTGGACGAATCCAAGGTCTCGGGCCTGGTCCACATCAGCCAGCTCAGCAACGACTACTACCATTTCGACCCGCAGCGGCACCTGCTGAAAGGCGAGCGCAGCGGCACGCAGTACCGGCTGGGCGACCACGTGCGCGTGCAGGTGCTGCGCGCCAGCCTGGAGGACCGCAAGATCGATTTCCGGCTGGCGGCGCCGCGCGCTTCCGCCGCACCACCGCCGCGCAGCGGGAAGTCTTACGATTACGCCGCGGCGGGCGAGCGTTATTCGCTGCCCGGCCGCAAGGCGTCGCCGCCGCCCGGTCGCCGGGCGGAAATGGTGTTGCCGCCGCTGCCGCCGCGCGATAATCCGCCGCCTGCCGCTGCGCGGCCGTCCACCAGGGCGGCGGAGAAGAGCGGCGGCAAGCAAGGCAAGGCCGTGCAGAAGGCGCCGCGCGCGGCGAAGAAACCGGCAAAGCGTCAACCGGAACCGAAAGGCAGGAAATGAGCGAGCACTGGATCGTCGGCATCAACCCGGTCGATGGCGCCCTGGGCAATGATGCCGCACGGGTGCGCGAGCTGCTGGTCGAGAACGGCCAGCGCAACACGCGCGTGCACGAGCTGGCCGAACGCGCGAAGGCGCTGAATATCCCGGTGCACCACCGCCCGCGCGAGCAACTGGACAAGCTTGCCGGCGAGGCGCGCCACCAGGGCGTGGCGGCGCTGTACGAGGCGCCGGCGCTGGTGGGCGAGGGCGACCTGCCCGAGTTGCTGGGGCAGGCCGATGGCGCGGCGCTGGTGCTGGTGCTGGACGGCGTCACCGATCCGCACAACCTCGGCGCCTGCCTGCGCAGCGCGGCGGCCGCGAATGCCACCGCGGTGATCGTGCCCAAGGATCGTGCCGTGGGCCTGACCCCGGTGGTGCGGCGCGCCTCGGCGGGCGGCGCGGACCGCGTGCCGCTGATCGCGGTGACCAATCTCGCGCGCACGCTGCGCAACCTGAAGGATGCCGGCGTGTGGATCACCGGCCTCGCCGGCGACACCGAGCAGTCGATCTACGGCATCGACCTGAAAGGTCCGGTGGCGGTGGTGATGGGCAGCGAGGGCGAGGGCCTGCGCCGGCTCACCCGCGAGACCTGCGATTTCCTGGCGAAGATTCCCATGCCGGGGGCGATGGAAAGCCTCAACGTTTCCGTGGCGACCGGTGTCGTATTGTTCGAGGCGTTGCGTCAAAGGAGCGGATTGCCATGACCTTCTACTGGCACGATTGGGCCGGCTACATTGGTGTGTTGCTGGTGCTGCTGGCGTTCTTCCTGCTGCAGGCCCACAAGCTGCATGGCAACGGCTTGACCTACCAGCTCATGAACGTGCTGGGCGCGGTGGGCGTGATGCTGTCGCTGCTGTTCGGCAGCTTCAACTGGCCGGCCTTCGTCATGCAGCTGGCGTGGCTGCTGATCGGCATCTACGGCATCGTGCGCGGGGCGCAGCGGCGCCGCGAGGCGCGACTGCCCTGAAACCTTCGGCCCGGCGGGCCGGCCGCGGCGGGACGACCCGACGCGATATCCCACTGGCGGGGACGACTCCGCGCGACATCCAAGGAGTAGTCCCATGGCATGGCTTTATCTGGTACTCGCAGGCCTGTTCGAGATCGGCTGGGCGATCGGCCTCAAATACACCGACGGTTTCAGCCGGCTGTGGCCCAGCGTGGGCACGCTGGCGGCGATGGCGGTGAGCGTGCTGCTGCTGGCGCTGGCGGTGAAGACGCTGCCGATCGGCACCGCCTATGCGATCTGGACCGGCATCGGCGCGGTGGGCGCGGTGATCCTGGGCATCGTGCTGTTCCACGATCCCGCCACGCCGTTGCGGCTGGCCTGCGTGACGCTGATCCTGCTCGGCATCGTGGGCCTCAAACTGGCCGGCGGGGCGCACTGAGCGTGCGCCCCGCAGCGGCCGCGGCGACGTTCAGTCGTTGCGGCCGTCCAGCTTGGGCATGTCGGGGTTGGCGGTGAGGTCGCCCTTCTTGCGCTGGGCGGTGAGCGGCTCGCCGGTGACCTGGTACCACACGTTCTCGGCGATGTTGGTGGCGTGGTCGCCGATGCGCTCGATGTTCTTGGCCATGAACAGCAGGTGCGTGCACGGCGTGATGTTGCGCGGGTCTTCCATCATGTAGGTGAGCAGTTCGCGGAAGTAGCCGGTATAGGCGTCGTCCAGCTCCACGTCGTCTTCCCACACCTGGTAGGCGCGTTCGGCGTCGCCGTCGCGGTAGGCGATCAGCACTTCGCGCACCTCGGCGGCCGCCAGTTCGGCGAGGTGGGCGAGGCCGCTGGTGGGATTGATGGGCGCGGCCATGGACAGCGGGATCGAACGCTTGGCCACGTTCGCCGCGTAGTCGCCGATGCGCTCGATGTCGGCGGCGATGCGCAGCGCGGCGAACACGTTGCGCAGGTCGCCCGCCATCGGCGCGCGCAGCGCCAGCAGGCGCACCACGTCGTGGCTGATTTCCTGCTCCAGCTGGTCGATCGCGTCGTCGTTGCCCACCACGTGCTGGGCGGCGCGTTCGTCGCGGCGCTCGACCACGTCGATCGCGGCCTCCAGCTGACGTACCGAAAGCTCGCCCATGCGTACCAGTTCGCCGGTGAGGCGCGCCAGCTCGTCATCGTAGCTCTTGATGATGTGTTCCTTGCCGGTGCTCATGATCGCCTCGCTCAGCCGAACCGGCCGGTGATGTAGTCCTCGGTCTGCTTCTTCGAGGGCTTGGTGAAGATCTTCTCGGTGACGTCGAACTCGATCAGGTCGCCCATGTACATGAAGGCGGTGCGGTCGGAGACGCGCGCGGCCTGCTGCATGTTGTGGGTGACGATGACGATGGTGTAGTCGTGCTTGAGTTCCTCCACCAGCTGCTCGATGCGGCTGGTGGCGATCGGGTCCAGCGCCGAGGTCGGCTCGTCCAGCAGCAGCACCTCGGGCTTGAGCGCGATGCCGCGGGCGATGCACAGGCGCTGCTGCTGGCCGCCGGAGAGGCCCAGCGCGCTCTGCTTCAGCTTGTCCTTCACCTCGTCCCACAGCGCGGCGCGGCGCAAGGCCTGCTCCACGCGCTCGGTCATGTCGGTCTTCGACAGCTTCTCGTGGTGGCGGATGCCGTAGGCCACGTTCTCGAAGATCGTCATCGGGAACGGTACCGGCTTCTGGAACACCATGCCGACCTTGCTGCGCAGGCGGTTCAGCGAATACCCGGAATCGAGGATGTTCTCCCCGTCCAGCAGCACCTCGCCGGTGGCCACCAGCTTCGGGTAGATCGCGTAGATGCGGTTGAAGATGCGCAGCAGCGTGGACTTGCCGCAGCCGGAGGGACCGATGATCGCGGTCACCACCTTCTCCGGGATGTCCATGGTGATGCCTTTCAGCGCCTCGGATCCGTTGTAGTGGAAGTGGAGGTCGCGAACCGCGATCTTGGTGGGCGTCGTGGTGTTGGTTTCCGCGGCGGCCGTGAAGTCCGCGGCGTTGGCGGCGAGGTCAGTCATAACGCACCTTGTGGCGGGAGAACAGCATTCGGGTCAGCAGGCTCAGCACGAGCACGAACAGCGTGATCAGCAGTGCGCCGGCCCAGGCGATGGTGTGCAGCGCGGGACTGGGGTCGTTCGTGTACTGGTAGATGGCCACCGGCAGGCTCGCCATCTTGTCCATCGGGTGCACGGTCATGAAATTGTTGCCGAACGCGGTGAACAGCAGCGGGGCGGTCTCGCCGGCCAGCCGCGCCAGCGCCAGCAGCACGCCGGTGACGATGCCGGAGGTGGCCGCGCGCATCAGCACCTGCACGGTCATCTTCCACTGCGGGACGCCCAGCGACAGCGTGGCCTCGCGCAGCGTGCCGGGCACCAGCTGCAGCATCTCGTCGGTGGTGCGCACGATCACCGGCAGGCCGATCAGCGCAAGCGCCACCGCGCCCGCGAAGCCGGAGAACGACACCTGGCCGTGGGTGAAGTTGGACATCGGCAGCACCACGATCACGTACACGAACAGGCCGAGCACGATGGACGGGGCCGACAGCAGGATGTCGTTGAGGAAGCGTATCGTCGCGCCGAGCTTGGTGCGGTTCGCGTACTCGGCGAGGAAGGTGCCGGCGAGCACGCCGATCGGGGCGCAGATCAGCAGCGCCATCAGGTCCATGATCAGGCTGCCCGCGATCGCGTTCGCGAGGCCGCCGTCGGCGCCGTAGGCGGTGATCTTGGTGAACAGGCGCGGAGTGATCGCGGCCAGGCCGCTCTTCAGCGTCATCCACAGGATCCAGGCGAGGAACACCAGGCCCAGTGCGGTGGCGAACGCGCTGAGGCCCAGCGCGATCACGTTGATCGCGCGGCGACGCACATAGACGGAGGCGGCCATCAGTTGCCCTCCCGGCGCGCCAGCTGGCGCAGCATGAGGCGTGCGATCAGCAGCACCACGAAGGTCACCACGAACAGCAGGAAGCCCAGCGCGATCAGCGCCGAGCGGTGCGTGCCCACCGCCTCGTTGAACTCGTTCGCGATGGAGGAGGAGATCGAGGTGCCCGGCATCAGCAGCGAACTGGAGATGCTGTAGGCGTTGCCCAGCACGAAGGTCACCGCCATCGTTTCGCCCAGCGCGCGGCCCAGGCCGAGGAAGACGCCGCCGATCACCGCCGAGCGGGTGTAGGGCAGCACGATGTCCCACACCACTTCCCAGGTGGTGGAGCCCAGCGCGTAGGAGGATTCCTTGAGCCGCACCGGCACGGTCTGGAACACCTCGCGCATCACCGAGCAGATGAAGGGCAGGATCATCACCGCCAGCACGATGCCCGCGGTGAGCAGGCCCAGGCCCAGCGGCGGCCCCTGGAACAGTTTGCCGACCAGCGGCAGCTTGCCCAGCGTGTCGCTGAGCGCAGGCTCGATGCTGGCCATGAACGGCACGAACACGAACAGGCCCCACATGCCGTAGATGATGGACGGAATGCTGGCCAGCAGTTCGATCGCGGTGGCGACCGGACTGCGCAGCCAGGCCGGGGCGATCTCGGTGAGGAACAGCGCGATGCCGAAGCTCACGGGCACCGCGAGCAGCAGCGCGATCAGCGAGGTCACCAGGGTGCCGAAGATCGGCGCCAGTGCGCCGTAGTCGTCGGTGACCGGATTCCAGGCGTCGCTGGTGAGGAAACGGAAGCCGTCCTTGAACAGCACCTCGCGGCCGCCCCACAGCGTGGACAGCGCGGCGCCCAGCAAGGTGGCCAGCACCAGCAGGGCGCAGAACATCAGCAACCAGCGGAACCACCTGTCGTGGCGGGCGTCGATGCGGCTGCGCTGTTCGGCGTCGGAAGCGAGGTCGGTGGCAGGGATCGATGACATGCGGTTTCCGCTTTGGGATCTTTTTCTTCTCCCCGGGGAAGGGAGGAAATGGCCCGGGGGCCCGGACGAAGGCCCGGGCGTCGCGAATCGTCTCGCGGCGCCCGGGCCCGTGCCCAACCCCTCCGACGCAGGAGGGGCTTCATCGCGAGCTTACTGCTTGAACTCGGTCTTCCAGTAGTTCTCGATCTGGGTTACCAGGCTGGGGGGCAGCGGCACGTAATCCAGCGAGCGGGCCTGTTCCTGGCCGTTCGCGTATGCCCACTTGAAGAAGTCGAAGGTGACCTTGCCGTTGGTGGCGTTCTTCGGCTGCTTGTACATGATCACCCACGAGGTGGCGGTGATCGGCCACGCATCGGCGCCCGGTGCGTTCGTCATCAGCAGGTTGAAGTTCTTCGCGTGCGCCCAGTCGGCGGTGTCGGCGGCGGCCTGGAAGGTGGAGGTCTTGGGCTCGACCACCTTGCCGGCGGCGTTCTTCATCACCGCATAGCCGATGTGGTTCTGCAGCGCGTAGGCGTATTCCACGTAGCCGATCGAGTTCGGGATCTGGCGGATATAGGCTGCGACACCCTCGTTGCCCTTGCCGCCGATGCCGGTCGGCCAGTTGATCGCGCTGCCTTCGCCCACCTTGCTCTTCCAGTCGGCGCTGACCTTGGACAGATAGTCGGAGAAGTTGAAGGTGGTGCCCGAGCCGTCAGAGCGGTGCACCACGGTGATCTTGGTGCTCGGCAGCTTGAGGCCGGGATTCAGCGCGGCGATCGCGGGGTCGTTCCAGGTGCTGATGTTGCCAAGGAAGATGGCGGCGAGCGTGGGGCCGTCCAGCACGAGTTTGCCGGCGGCCACGCCGGGCACGTTGAACGCCGGCACGATGCCGCCGATCACGTCGGGGAACTGGCCCATGCCGAACTTGTCGAGCGTCGCCTCGTCCAGCGGGATATCGCTGGCGCCGAAGTCCACGGTGCCGGCCTTGATCTGGGCGATGCCGCCGCCGGAGCCGATCGACTGGTAGTTGACGCGGTTGCCGGTCTTCTCGGCGTAGCTGGCAGACCACTTGGAGATCACCGGGTACACGAAGCTGGAGCCCGCACCGGTGATGTCGGTGGCTGCGGCGGACATGGCGCCGAACGAGCAAGCGGCGGCGATCGCGGTGAACGCGCCGAGGCGGAACATGAATCGGGGTGAGGTCAACACGGTGGCTCCTTGGGAGTGCACGGGCGGCGCCCGGTGTGCTCGCCATTGCAGCGGTGGCGTGTTGCAATGAAATGAGATGAATGTTTCAGTTGGATGACAATGCCGCCCGGAAGGGGGCTCAGCCGATGTCCAGGCCCATGCGGTCGCGCTCGAACATTTCCAGTTGGCGCCAGCGGTTGACGATGTCGCAAAAAAGTACGGCGGTACTTTCGGCGTCATAGATCGCCGAATGCGCCTCGCGCGTGTCGAACATGCGACCGGAGGCTTGTACCGCCTTGCTGAGCACGGTCTGGCCGTAGGCGAGGCCGCCCAGGGTGGCGGTGTCGAAGCAGCTGAAGGGGTGGAACGGGTTGCGCTTGTTGCCAGTGCGGCGCACCGCGGCATTGAGGAAGCCCAGGTCGAACGCGGCATTGTGTCCCACCAGGATCGCGCGCTGGCAGCCGTGCTCGCGCACGGCGCCGCGTACCGCCTGGAACACGTGTTCCAGCGCCGCGCGCTCGTTCAGGGCGCCGCGCAGCGGGTTGTCCGGGTCGATGCCGGTGATTTCCAGCGCGCGCGGGTCCAGGTTCGCGCCGGGGAAGGGCTCCACGTGGGCATGTACGGTGGCGTGCGGATGCACGAAGCCGTGCGCATCCATGCTTATGGATATCGCGGCGATCTCCAGCAAGGCGTCGCGCTCGGCGTCGAAGCCCCCGGTCTCCACGTCCACGATCACCGGCAGGAAACCGCGGAAACGTTCGGCCACGCGGCCGGCCATGCTGTTGTTGGAAACGTCCATCGACGAAGCATATCAGCCGCCGGGCGAGGGTCGCGGGGGTGCCGGCGGAGCAGGGTGTCTTCGTTCTGTCATGTTAAGTGCACGCAAACGTAAACACGGGTGAGCATGCTGCGCCCCGTTCATGCCTTGCCGGCCGGCGTAAGCCAGGGGACGGTCGAGGCGGATCCCGCCATCACCCATCAGTGGAGAAAAGCATGCACTCGAAGACGCTCGCCATCGCGATCGCCGCCGGCCTGGGCCTTACAAGCTTCGCGGCCAGCGCCGCCGCGCCGCAGAAGACCACGCACCACAAGGCCGCCACGCCGGCGAAGGCCGCGACGGTCACTGCCGCCGAGGTCGCCCAGCTCAAGGCCCAGCTCGCCGCCCTGCAGGAGAAGGTGGACGAGCTGCAGGCGCAGTCCAGCGCGCAGAACGAGGCGCAGAGCCAGACCGCGCAGGCCGTGCAGCAGGTGAAGCAGGAGAGCGCCACCCCGGCCGCTTCGCTGACCAAGCGCGTCGACGCGCTGGACAAGCTGGTCAACAACACCAAGATTTCCGGCAAGATGTTCTTCGACTTCAGCAACATCGACCAGAAGAACAGCGACACCGGCAAGACCGCGGCCAACGGCGTCGGCTTCGACGTGAAGCGCTTCTACCTGGGCGTGGACCACAAGTTCAACGACGTGTGGTCGGCCAACCTGACCACCGACTTCAACTACTCCAGCACGCTGGGCCAGACCAGCGTGTTGGTGAAGAAGGCCTACGTGCAGGGCAAGTTCGACAAGGCGGCGATCTTCCGCATCGGTTCGGCCGACATGCCGTGGATTCCGTTCGTCGAGAACGTGTACGGCTTCCGCTACGTCGAGAACACCATCACCGACCGCCTGAAGTACGCGAACTCGGCCGACTGGGGCCTGCACGCCTTCGGCGACGTGGGCGAAAGCAACATGTTCAACTATGCGGTGTCGGTGGTGAACGGCGCCGGCTACAAGAATCCGAGCCGCAGCAAGGGCGTGGACGTGGAAGGCCGCGTGGGCTTCATGCCGTTCGAGGGCATGACCGTGGCGGTGGGCGGCTACTCCGGCCACCTCGGCAAGGAAACCCAGCTCGCCAACGCCGCCCACACCGCGGAGCGTGGCGACCTGCTGCTGGCCTACGTCAACAAGAGCTTCCGCGTCGGTGCCGAATACTTCACCGCGAAGAACTGGAACAACGTGATGACCTCGAAGGCGGACAAGGCCGACGGTTGGTCCGTGTGGGGCAGCGTGGCGCTCACCGACGAGCTGGCGCTGTTCGCCCGCTATGACGAAGCCAAGCTGAGCAAGGACCTGGACGGCAACGCCAAGGACACCTACTACAACCTCGGTCTGCAGTACCAGGTGACCAAGGGCTTCAAGCTGGCCGGCGTGTGGAAGCACGAGAAGGGCGACAAGTCGGTGGCCACGCCGCTGCCGCCGCACGTGCAGAACGTGAAGACCAACGAGATCGGCGTGTTCGGCGAAGTGGCGTTCTAAGCCGCATCCCGGGCGCCGTCGCCATGGCGACCGCCCCTTCTCGCAGGGAAGGGGCGGTCGGGCGACGGGAGCCGCGACACGCGCGATATCGGTATCGCTTATCGCAAGGGAGTTCGACCCAGGGACGGAAAACGGCGGGCACGATGCCCGCCGTTTGCTTTTTTGCCGATGGGTGGCGCAACGCTCAATGGCCGAGGAAGGACGACACCGCCTTGTCGGCCACATGCTTGCAGGCCTGCTTCGCCAGGCCGCTCTTCAGGCTGCCCAGGTCGAAGCTCTTGCCGTTCCCCGCCTGCAGGATGCCGCCCAGGCCTTGCTGGTAGCCGCTGTCCTGCTTCGCCGTGGCCGCGCCGCCGAACTTGCCCAGCAGCTTTTCCTTGAGCGTGTCGGTGGCGCTGGGCAGGTAGCCGTGCGACTGGCAGTAGCCGAGCACGCCCGCGGCGTTCTGCGCGCTGCCCAGCGAGGACAGCGACGGCAGCGCCGAGGTCGAGCCGTGCTGGCCGAGCAGGCCGCCGGCGGCGCTCTTCAGCGAATCCAGGCTTTGTGCGGACGCCGTGCCGGCGAACGCCAGGGCGGCGGCGAGCAGCAGCGGGCGGACAGGGATGGCTTGCATGGGGAAACCTCCGTGTGGGTGGAGGTTGCGTTTATACGCCATCCTTCGGTGCGTCGAGCAGTCGGCGGCCCCGGCGGTTCAGGTGGCCTTCGTCTTGTCCTTGTAACGACACAGGTCGCGGATCACGCAGTCCGGGCAGTCCGGTTTGCGCGCCTTGCACACGTAGCGGCCGTGCAGGATCAACCAGTGGTGGGCGTCGCGCCTGAACTCCGCCGGCACCACCTTCTCCAGCGTGTCCTCCACCGTCCGCACGTTCTTGCCGGGCGCCAGCCCGGTGCGGTTGGCGACGCGGAAGATGTGCGTGTCCACCGCGATGGTGGGCTCGCCGAACGCGGTGTTGAGCACCACGTTCGCGGTCTTGCGGCCCACGCCCGGCAGCGCCTCCAGCGCCTCGCGGGTGCGCGGCACCTCGCCGCCGTGCTGCTGGACCAGCAACCCGCACAGCGCGATCACGTTCTTCGCCTTGGCGTTGAACAGGCCGATCGTGCTGATGTACTTCTTCAACCCTGCCTCGCCCAGCGCGAGGATCGCCTCTGGCGTGTTCGCCACCGGATAGAGCTTGCGCGTGGCCTTGTTCACGCCCACGTCGGTGGCCTGCGCGGAAAGCACCACGGCGACCAGCAGTTCGAACGGCGTGGTGTAGGCGAGTTCGGTGGTGGGCTGCGGATTCAGTTCGCGCAGGCGGGTGAACAGCTCGACCACGTCGGCGCGCTTCATGGGCATGGCGGGATGTCCGTCTTCATGGGGATGCCGGGATATCCGTCTTCATGGGCATGGCGAAATGTCGTCATGCCGGCGAAAGCCGGCATCCAGTGCCTTGCCGTCGCCTGAGTACCAAAGTCGCTGGATTCCAGCGTGCGCTGGAACGACGACGTGCGGCGGTGCGCTTTCAAGGCGACTTGCCTTGTTTCGCGCGGGCGCGGGCCAGCGCGGCCAGCACCGGGCTGGTGCCTGCGGCGGCATCCACCTTCGCCTTGCGCGCGATCAGTTCCGCCTCGCGCTCGGCGGCTTCGCGTGCGAGCCGCGCCTCGCGGCGCCGGAAGTGTTCGCGCGCCGCATCGGCATGCGCCTGGTCGATCTGCTCCGCGGGCATGGGTTCCAGCACGATGCAGTCCACCGGGCAGGCGGGCACGCACAGCTCGCAGCCGGTGCAGTCGTCGGCCAGTACCGTGTGCATCAGCTTGGCCGCGCCCACGATGGCGTCCACCGGGCAGGCCTGGATGCACTTGGTGCAGCCGATGCATTCGTCCTCGACCACCCGCGCCAGCATGCGCGGCTTCTCCACGCCGTTGGCGGGATTCAGCGGCAGCGCAGGTCGATCCAGCAGGGCCGCCAGTTTCGCGATGCCGGCAGCGCCGCCGGGCGGGCACTGGTTGATCTCCGCTTCGCCGCGGGCGATCGCCTCGGCGTAGGGCCGGCAACCGTGGTAGCCGCATTGCTCGCATTGCGTCTGCGGCAGCAGCGCGTCGATGCGGTCGGCTGGGGGCGGAACGGGCGACATCATCGGCGTATTGTCGCGCAAGCTCCGCCGGGATGTGGCATCCATCATGTCCAGCGACAGGGCAGTGCGGGGGGGCAATGGGGCCGCAGGATTTGCCGCGGGGCGGATCGCGGCGCCAAAAACGAATCGGACGCCTGACGGCGCCCGATTCGCCCGCATTGGCTGCGGGAGGCCGCTATTTCTTCGTCGACTTGTGGATCTGGATCTTGACCGACTGCGAGGCAATGCCGTTGGCGACCACCACGAGGTCGTACGGGCCGTCTTGCATGTTTGCCGGGATGTCGACCTGCGTCCCCACCAGGGTGGAGCCCGTCGCTACGCCCATGCTGGTGTGGTCATGCGTGCGCAGGTAGGAAACCGCCCCGGTAGGACGATAGGTGACCCGCACCAGGGGATAGTTGGTGAAGGAGTCGCCGTCGTCGCCGTAGTAGCTGCCCTGGGTCAGGCCGTTGAACTGGTAGCCGGAGATGGCGAAGGTGGTGCCTGCGGTGACCTGGTTGGGCGAATTCATGATGACCGGCGCCCAGTCCCAGGGAGCGCTGCCGGATGGAGTGAATGTATCGGCCTCGTTGAGGCTGCCGACCAGCACCTGGCCGGTGGGCAGGGTCAGGTTGAACGCAATGAAGGTCGGGATGCCGGCAGCGAAAGCCGGCTGGTTGGCGAGGGGCGAAGCCGTCGTTCCGCTCGGATCCAGGCTGAAATAGGTCGAGGGCGGGGCGTAGCATTCGGGGGCGCCGATGAGCAGGGCGGTGCCGTCCGGAAGTACGCTGCCGGGGCCGTCGCAGGTTCCCTGCGGGATGCCGTTGGCGTCGATCAGCGAGGCCGATGCCGACCATGAGCCTGTGCCGTGCAAGCTCGTGGGCGGCGTATAGACCGCGGTGTTCCCGCCCAGGGCCGGCACGACCAGCACGGTTCCATCCGGCCTCAGCAAGCCGGGACCGATTTCATAGTCGCGCGGGTCGGAGAGTTGCACCGGCGGCGTACCCGCCGGAATCCACGCGCCGTTCGGGGTGCCGTCCAGCCACGGCGGCAGGTAGCGATAGCCGCTGTTGTCTTCGACGTCCAGGGTGAAGACCGAGCCGTCCGGGAGCAGGGTCCAGCCGTTTTCGAGATTGCCGTGGGTGTAGGGCAGGCCCTTCGGATGCAGCACGGTCCAGGTCAGCGTCTTCGGGTCCAGCAGCGCGCTGTCGGCCGTGTAGTACTGGTTCGACGCCAGCAGGAGCTGGCCGTTCGGCATCACGACGCAGGAGTTGTCGCCACCGAAGACCTTGTAGCTGTACACCTTGCCGTTCGGGAAGGTCAGCGGCTGATTGGGCAGGGAAGGCAACGAACCCCAGGTGTTCGTTTGCGGATCATAGATCGCACCCTCGTTGGCTTCGGCGACCGTCGGGTTGCCGTTCGCGTCGAACAGGTATTCGCCGCCGAAGACGACGACGCGTCCGTCCGCGAGCACGGCATGGCATTCGTACAACGGCGCATAGCCGTTCGGCATGGGCGCCAGCTTGGTCAGGGTGCCCTTGAGGTAATTGCCGGTGGCGTCGGGGTGCAGCGCCCACCAATAAGGCGTGCCGTACTCGCGGATCATCACGTCGCCGTTCGTAAGTTGCAGCGATGTGGACGGATAGAACGGCGGATTGTCCGCCGGGATCAGCGACTGCCACGTGCCGACCATCGCGCTCGAGGTGTTCGCGTTCAGCTGAACGACCGTGCCTGCCGGGACGCCCGCGGCCTCCGGCCAGTGGCTCGGCGCCGGTGGGGGCATGTTGTCGTTGTCGTCCTGGCTCGCCCGCATCGCCGTGGTGCTCCCGTCGGGCGGGACCGGGCGTGGGTGGCGGTGGGATGCCTGTGCCGGGAGGGCCAGGCAGGTGCAGGCGAGCAGGGCGCCGATGGCGAAGGGAAGGGGGTGCTGACGTAAATTCATTGGGGTCTCCTGAACAAGGGAAAGAGTGCGAACAGGTGGGTGTTGCACGCATACCGCAGCAGGTGACCGGAATATCGTTGTTTGTGATGTTGCAGCCGACCCCAAAGACCATCAGTCCTTCGTCTCGGACTCCCCGCGGCGTTCGACGCACCGCGTACCCGGGCGTCGGGCGGCTACAACTACACGGGTCCAGCTCAAGAGATTGTGATGATTCAGTGCACGGCGGCGCCCGGCCTGGCGCCCTGGTCGGCATCCAGCAGGAACAGGGGGTTTCCTGGGTGCAACTCCGCCCAGCCGGTTCGCTGAGACCCCGTATGGAGCTATCGGTTTGTGGTACAGGTTCGAGGCAGGCAGGCTGCAGTCAGCGGGCCAGCGCCGCGGCCTTCTGCAGCGCAGGCCGCAGATCGTCCAGCAAGCACAGCGATGCGTTGGAGGGGCACGCGGCCGGGTGCAGTTCAAGCGTGGCGGGTGGATGCGCCGGATCCAGCGGCTGCAGGGTTCGAAGCTGGTCGAGCGTCTGCGCCTGGTAGAACACCTGCACGTGGCGCCGCGCGTCGCCCGGCTTGCGCCAGATGGCGATGCCCAGCGCACCGCCGATGGGTGGATCGTCCTTGCCGTAGCTCGGCATCGTGAAGTGCACCCCCAGCACGCTGGCCAGTGCGACGATGTTGTTGTCGCTGCCCACGAGCATGGCGAGTTTGGGTGCATCAGGGCCGTCGAGCAGTTCCAGCAGGCGGCGGCTGAGCACGGCGGCGGTACGCTCGGCGACGTAGCGAGGACGCGCGTGGATATCGAACAGCAGGCCATGCAGGCGCGAAAGCTGCACCCGCGTGGCCGCATCGGTGCGGCCCCAGCCAACCTGCTCCAGCGGCTTGCCCTCGGCGTAGGCCATCAGGATCACTTCCGCCGTGCCCGAGGTGGTGGCTATCGGGCCGTCGAGCTTCAGGCCGCGCCCATCGCGGGCGACCGTCAGCGCCCCATGCCAGTTGCGGCGATCGCAGATCGCGGATGCATGGCCATCGGTGCAACCCATGACACGGGCCATCGCGGCGAGGTCGGTGGCCGCCGGTGCGGTTATCGCATCCGGGCCGCCGGTTTCGGCGTGGATAGCGCGGACCGCAGACGGTGCATCGAAGGTCACCGCGCCGGCTTGTACCGGATGGAACAGCGGATCTTCAGTGCCCTGCGGCAGGTGGCCGACGGGCAATCGACAGCCGGGCGCGAAACCCTCGGCGTAAGCTTGCGCGCTGGCGATGGTGCGCTGGTCGGTATTCGCCCACAGCCATACGCTGGATGGTGTCGGGCAAGCATCGGAGTCGAACAGGCCGGCGGCAGCCAGTCGCTGGCGATCGTAGCGCGCCATCCTGTCGACGCCGGCCGCACCGTGCGGAGTGAGTACGCTGGATGGTTCGCGCCAGCTGGGCCAGGGCTTGCCATGGGCTTCGTCGAGTTGCACTTCGCCCGGCAGCGGCGTGCGCACACCGTGCCGGTAGAGAAGGATCACCTGGACCAGTTGCGGCCGGTCCGCAACAGCAGCGGTAGTTGCTTCTCAGGGGCGGCTGATGCGGTACATCGCGGTGGCGTGCGCCGGCAAGTCGACATTGATGGAGCCGTTGCCCGTCGCGTCCGTGTGTGCCCAGAGATCCCGCAGGCGATAGTGCGTTCCATGCTGGAGGCCGATCTCAGTGGCGTCCACGCTCACGTTGCGCGTGGCATCGGTTTCGTTGAACACCGCCACAGCCTTGCTGCCGTCCGCCAGCGGCTTGACGATCACATGGATGCCGTCTGTGTCGCGCACTTGGTGGCCTTGCACCCCTTTCGGGTCCTGGTTTACTGCGATCACGTCCTTGTTAAGCAGGATCGCCAGTGCATCCGGCTTGATCGTGCGCAGGTCGGTGCCGATCAGCAGCGGCGCGGCCATGATCGACCACAAGCTGAAGTGGCTGCGGTATTCGACGTCGGTCATGCCACCGTTGCCCACTTCCAGCATGTCCGGATCGTTCCAGTGGCCGGGTGTCGCGTACTGGTCGAGTACCACGTTCTGCTTGAAGATCTTCAGCATGGAGGCATAGGTGTCGCTGATGTCGCCAGTGGTGCGCCAGGACTGGGCGTCCACCGGCGGCTTGCCCGCCCACAACCATGGCTTGTTCTCGCCCCATTCGCAGACACTGTCGAAAATCGGCCGGCCGGTGGCGCGCAAGGCCTCGGCCATTGCGGTATAGCGTTGCCTGGCATCGGCGTGCTGGTTGTTGCAGTTGTCGTACTTGAGGTAGTCCACGGCCCAGGATGCGAAGGTCTCGGCATCCTGCTTCTCATGGCCCAGACCGCCCGGGAAGCCGCGGTTCTCCTTCAGCGGCTCGCAGGTCGACGTGCCGGCGCTGGAATACAGGCCGAACTTCAGCCCGCGCGAATGGATGTAGTCGGCCAGCGCCTTGATGCCGCTTGGAAAGCGCTTGGGATTGGCCACGAGCCTGCCATTCTTGTCGCGTTGCCAATTGGCCCAGCAATCGTCGATGTTGACGTAGCGATAGCCCGCGTCACGCAGGCCCAGGCTGATGAGCTTGTCCGCGATGCCACGGATCATTGCCTCGTTGAATTCGGCGCGGCAATGGGTGGAGTTCCAGTTGTTGAAGCCCATCTGCGGCAATGCCGGAGCTGTCTGGGTGGCCAGAGCCGGTGCAGTGCTGCCCACAAGGGCCAGGACGAACACCAGCGGTGCTGCGGTGCGCAGCAAATCTCCAAGGGAATGGTTCATGGATGTCTTCTCTTTGAGTGGGCGGGGCTGGAGGGTACCCGGGTATCGAGCCTTCCGAAGTGTTCATCCGGATTCTTATTGAAGCGTGGATGGATGCTCCGCATGAATATGTCTGGACGAGGATGCCGGAAGGTTCGGCAAGTCGACAAAAAAGGCGCCGGTCCAAAGAGTTGTCCTGGAGCCGGCGCATGGGCAGGGGAGTCGTCTCAGAAGGTGCCGCGCACGCCCACGGTGTATACGGTGCCATCCGCCTCGGCATAGAGGAACCGGTTCGGGTAGACCGAATAATCGTAGAGGTGCTGATGCGTCAGGTTGGTGCCGGAGGCAAACACTGACAGGTACTTGCTGACGGCGTAGCTCGCACTCACGTCGAGCTGGCCGTAGGCGTCGCGTGTCGCTGGTTGTGCACCGGCACCATATGCCAGGCTTTCTAGGTACGAACCGCGCCAGTTGTAGGCTAGGCGCGCCTGCACCGGACCCTTCTCGTAATACACGCTGAAGTTCGCGGAGTCGCCGATGCCGGGCACGGCGAACTTGCCCGAGGTGGCGATAACGCCGGGACTGAGCGAGGTGCTGCTGGAAACGTGCGTGTAGTTGGCCGTGATCCCGAGGCCGTTGAAGGGATCTGGCAGGAGATGGGTGAACTGATAGTTGAAAGTGAACTCTTCGCCGTAGATTTTCGACGAATTCAGGTTGATCGGCTGGGTCAGCGTCCAAGTGAGCGGCTGGTCGTTGGCCTGGTTGGTGAGGAACTGTACTGGTGTGCTGACCAGGGTGCTGAAGTTGCTGACCTTCTTGTAGAACCCTTCCAGCGCGATATAGCTGGCGTCGTTGATGTACCACTCCAGGCCCATGTCGTAGTTATTCGACATGTAGGGTTGCAATTGCGGGTTGCCCTGCGAGATGGTCAGCGAATTCGGGCGCGTGCCGTAGCTCTTGTTGTAGTACAGATTGCTGAGTTCCGGCGAGGTCAGCGTCTTCGACAGCGAGAAGCGGTAGATCAGGTTGTCCAGCAAGTTCCACTTGAAGTTCATCGAGGGTAGCCATTTGCGGTAGCCGCCATCGGCCGACTGCGGCGCCAGCGGGCCATAGGCGACCTGGCCGTTGCTGGTGTCGTGGGGGTCGATGTAATAGCTGACCGGCGGGCGGTTGACCGCCGTGGAGACCGATGTCAGATCGAGGTAGCGCACACCCACTTCCAGCGCCCAGGGTTTGTTCCACATCGTGCCCTCGAAGGCGGACTTCGCGAAGAGCGACTTCGAGCGTTCGGTTACCCCGTTGTATCTCCCCGGGTTGAGTGCCGCATTCAGGGTGCCGCCGTTGGAGGCCAGGCCGGCCAGCAGGGCGGCACGCTTGCGGGCAGGCAACTGGTCGTACGCTTCCGGGGAAGCCAGCCACGCGAGATAGGCGCGCGGATCGTACTGAATCCATTGTGCAGGCAGGCCTGGCGACGATACGCCGCGGACCTTGTCCGGTGCGGTGTAGACATAGGCTCCCACCGCCCCGGGCGGCACGGAGATGGTGTAGCCGCAGTAGGTGTTGCAGAGGAGGCTGTTGGGCGTGCTCCATCCGTTCGATTTGTTCAACTTGTCCTCGAACTGCATGCCGAATTCCAGCTGCGTGAGCATGCCGTCGACGAAGTTCTTGGTCAGGTTCAGCTGGTACTGGCTGATCCGATTGGTGACGTTGTTGCCGCTGCCGGCGTTGCAGCAATGGGCGAATAGCGTGTTCGGATCCGTCGGCGAGAGGATGCCACTATAGCTGGGCGGCATGCTGCTGCCGTTGTTGGTCCATACTGGGTCGACGCCAAAATTCTTCGAGCCAATCACCAGGTAGTAGCCGAACGGACTTTGCTTGTTCCAGGCCTTCGAGTTGGAAACGTCCAGGCTCAAGCTGGTCGATTGGTCGATGTCGTAACTAAGGTTCAGGCCGTTCTGGTAGCTCTTTTCATAGACGGGCGAATACGACATCACATAGTCGTTGGCCATCACACCCGAGCCCGTGCCGCTACGCATAAAGCTGGTCACGGTATTGTTGCCATCGGTCGTCAACGACTTGATGTTGCCGGTGTTGCCGTACTCCGCGAACATGTGCTCCAGCGGATTGATGCGGTAGCTCGAGTACAGGGTATCGGCACGCACGACCAACTGGTCAATGGGCTTCCAGTCGATCGCGCCGCTGAAGCCCCTGCGCGTGCGTGTCTCCTCGATGACGCTGCTGGTCAGGGTCTCGGGTATTGCGACGTTGGTGTAGTTGGCCGTGCCGGGGCCTGGAGACAATCGCGAGATGTCCTGGTTGACGTACCAGGAGTTGGCCTGTGTGCTGAGCTGAGTATCTTTGCGCTTGTAATACATCGCTGACGCGACCCAGCCAAAGGTGTGGTCCGCGTTCGTCCAGCCGAATACGACCGAGGCCTTGGGCGTGGTCTTGCCCTGCCAACTGCCGGTCAAGTTGCTGTTGACGCCGGCTGCGCTCCAGGCGCCGTGATAGCCATGGAAATCCAACGGGCGCGCGGTCTGGATATTGACCACACCGCCGATATCGATTTCCGGGATATCCGCTGACGCGGTCTTGTTGACCTGCGCGACGCTGATGAGTTCCGAGGGCAACACGGCGAAGTTGAAGGCACGTGAACCCGACGCCGTCGCCATTTGGCGATTGTTGACAGTCACTGCGACGAAGCCAGGGCCAAAGCCGCGCACCGCGATCTGGCTGGATTCGCCGCCGCTGCGATTGACCGATACGCCGGGCACGCGCTGCAAAGCGTCGGCCACGTTGGGATCGGGGAATTTGCCGGCCTCTTCCGCGGAGACCGAATCCACGACGTTGATGGCGTCCCGCTTGATCGATTGTGCGCGGCGGATGGCGGAGAGCTGGCCGGTGACTGATATCGCCGCCAAGTCGACCACCTTTTTGTCGTCTGCCATTTTCCTCATGTCACTGCGGCTGGCAGTCGGCGTGGCCGGCGCCAATGTCGCTGTGCTGTTCGCTGGTGTCGTCGTGCTGGTTTGCGCGTGTGCATGTACGCCGTGGCCCAGCAGATATGCAACCCCCATTGCCGCCAGCGCCTGGCTCACTGAAAGTTCCATTTTCGTTCGTTGCATTGAATGCTCCTTGCTTGGATGTGGAATGCCCGTCGGACACAAACCAGGAAGTAAGACGCGATATCCCATCGTGCGCGCCCACTCATGGCGGTCTTGCCTATGCCCCGTCAACCGTGCCGCTCAGCTGCTCGCGCGCCACAGGGCGCGGGGAGTACCGTCACTGCCGCCTTAAAACGACCCGTACCCGATAGTTGGTTCGAACCTCAATATGACTTTTATAATATTGTCATATTTAATGAGATATACTACCTGACGACGACGCTGCAAGTTGCGCCGCAGCATGGTTGAGTCCCGTCCAAACTGAGCCACTTGGCCGAGTGATTCCGTAGAATTTGAGCCTCCTCCTACCACCCTCTGCTCAGGGCGCTAGGGATGACCTAATCAATCGCCGCTCAGTTACTTTCGTGAGTGGTTGAGCCCGACAAGCGTGAGTGGTTGAGCCCTACAAGGGCAAAAGGCATATGCCCCGTCGACCCCATGCCGTGTTTTCCACGCCGCCGTTGGCTCCCGGGCCGTGGCGGACGCAGTGCCTCGGCCACTGTTGCAGGAAGTGGATGCGCAGCATCCGCTCCAGACCGACTGCGCGGCGGCCGCCAGCACCGGGCTCCGGGGCCTTCGGATAGTGCGGTGCGATGACCGCGCACAGCTCCGCCCATGGCACCACCTGATCCATCTCCGCCAGGAACACGTCGCGCCGTGTCGGCTTGCGGTGCCGCTCGAAACCGGCATCGTGCTGTATCGACAGGTTCATCTGCCTGGGCGTCATCGCGTACGATCCATCCTCAGGTCGGGGTTCGACCACAGGGCAAAATCAGACCACCCTTAGAGGGAACGCACCGGGATACGCCCGGGCATGCGGGATAGGCCAGAGGCGGGCGGGAGCTTTTCGGTTCAGTTGTTCCGGTGCGCGGCCCCGCACCAGCCTGTTTTCAGGCCGGGATCGGGATCCAGGTTGGAAGCGTTGCCGTCTCGATGAGAGGCCGCAGAATCAGTGCACGGCGGCGCCCGGCCTGGCGCCCTGGTCGGCATCGAGCAGGAACAGGTCGCTGCCGCCGTCGCCGGCGGAGAGGATCATGCCTTCGGAGAGGCCGAAGCGCATCTTGCGCGGGGCGAGGTTGGCGATGAACACCACGTTGCGGCCGACCAGTTTTTCCGGTTCGCCGTAGGCGGCGCGGATGCCGGAGAAGATCTGCCGCTTGCCGAGTTCGCCGGCATCCAGTTCGAAGCGCAGCAGCTTGTCCGAGCCGTCCACGAATTCGCAGGCCAGCACCTTGCCCACGCGCAGGTCGAGCCTGGCGAAGTCGTCGATGGCGATGGTGGCGGGCGCGTCGGTGGCGACGGGGGCAGCAGCGGGCTTGGCGGTGTCGTTCACGGGTTTCTTCTTGGTGGTTTCGGCGGCAGGCGCGGGGATGCCCAGCGATTCCTTCGAGGCTTCGACCATCGCCTCGATGCGCTTGGGGTCGAGGCGCGCGAGCAGCGGTTCGAAGGCGTTGATGGTGTGGCCGTGCAGTGCGTCGCGCGCGTCGGCGAAGCTGGCGATGGGCGCGGCGAGAAACTGCTCGGCGGCGGCCACGGTGGCCGGAAGGATGGGTTTCAGCAGGCCCGCGAGCAGGCGGAACGCGGCGAGCGCGAACGAGCACACCTGCGCAAGCTCGGCACGGCGCGACTCGTCCTTCGCCATCGTCCACGGCGCCTTCTCGGCGATGTGGCCGTTGACCAGGTCGGCCATCAGCACGAAGCGGCGGGTGAGTTCGGCGAACTCGCCGTCCTCGTACAGGGTTTCGACGCCTTCGTAGTGGGCGAGCAGGCTCTGCCACAGCGCGGCGCGTTCCGCGTCGAACGCATCGACCAGCGTGCCGCCGGAGAACTTGTGCACGAAGCCCGCGGTGCGGCTGGCGATGTTCACCCACTTGCCGACCAGGTGCGAGTTGACGCGTTCCTCGAAGGCCTTGAGGTCGAGGTCCACGTCCACCGGCGTGTCGTTGAGCAGGCTGGCGAAGTAGTAGCGCAGGTAGTCGGGGTTGAGCCCGGCGTCGAGGTAGGTGCGCGCCTGGATGAAGGTGCCGCGCGACTTGGACATCTTCGCGCCGTTCACCGTGAGGTAGCCGTTGACGTGCAGCGCGGTGGGCACGCGCATCTGCGCGCCGTGCAGCATCGCCGGCCAGAACAGGCCGTGGAAGTTGATGATGTCCTTGCCGATGAAGTGGTGCATCTCGGCGGTGCTGCTGGCGCCGAGGAAGTCGTCGAACTTCAGGCCGGTGCGGTCGCACAGCGCCTTGAAGCTGGCAAGGTAGCCCACCGGCGCGTCCAGCCACACGTAGAAGAACTTGCCCGGCGCGTCGGGGATCGGGAAGCCGAAGTAGGGCGCGTCGCGCGAGATGTCCCAGTCCTTCAGGCCGCCGTCCAGCCATTCGCGCAGCTTGGCGGCCACGCCGCTGTTCGCCACCGGCTTGCCGCTGGTGAACCTGCCGGCGAACCAGTCGCGCAGCAGCTCCTCGAACCTGGAGAGTTCGAAGAAGTAGTGCTCCGAATCCTTCAGCACCGGCGTGGCGCCGGAAACCACCGAGTAGGGGTTGATGAGGTCGGTGGGCGCGTAGGTGGCGCCGCAGTTCTCGCAGTTGTCGCCGTACTGGTCGGGCGTGCCGCACTTCGGGCAGGTGCCCTTGATGTAGCGGTCCGGCAGGAACATCTGCTTCTCGGGATCGTACAGCTGCTGGATGCTGCGCCTGGCGATGTAGCCGGCGTCGCGCAGGCGCGTGTAGATCAGCCCGGCCAGTTCGCGGTTCTCGTCCGAGTGGGTGGTGTGGTAGTGGTCGTAGCTGAAGTGGAAATCCGCGAAGTCGGCCTCGTGGCTGGCGCGGATGCCGGCGATGAACGCCTCCGGCGTCGTGCCGGCCTTCTCGGCGGCCAGCATGATCGGCGTGCCGTGCGCGTCGTCCGCCGCCACGAAGTGCACCTCGTTGCCCATCATGCGCTGCGCGCGCGCCCAGATGTCGGTCTGGATGTAGCCCAGCATGTGGCCGAGGTGCAGCGGGCCGTTGGCGTAGGGCAGGGCGTGGGTGACGAGCAGGCGGCGACTCATGGGGCGGCGCGGTCCGGGTGAAGAGGGTTGGTCATTATGTCATGCGTGGCTGTACAGCCTCATGGGCGCGGACCGCCACCGCTGCGCCGGGCTCCGCACGGAACGAGGGCGCGTGGGCATGCGACGGACACGCGCAGCGAAAGAGGCGCCGCGGCATGGTGCGCAGTCGCCCGTGCAAGGCAGGTTGGCGACATGGCGCGCAATCGTCGGCATGTTGCACGTTGTTGCATGTTTTAGTATGTTCATACCTGATTTTCAGATGGAATGAACGTGGACGGCCTGGCCAGTATTTCCCCCGCACCCTCCGCTTCGGCGCTCTCGGCCGCCAGGCGGGCCACGCGCCTGATCTTCCTGGTATCCGGCTTCGGCATGTCCGCGTGGGCGCCGATGGTGCCGTACGCCAAGGCGCGGCTTGGCCTGGACGACGCCCAGTTGGGTCTCGCGCTGCTCGCGTTCGGCGGCGGTTCGATGCTGTCCATGCCGTTCGTCGGCTGGCTGGCGCACCGTGTCGGCAACCGCACCGTGATCGTGGCCTCGGGGCTGCTGATGTGCCTGGCGTTGCCGATGCTGGCGGCGGCATCCGGCGTGGCGGCGCTGGCGGCGGCGCTGTTCTATTTCGGCGTGATGCTGGGCGCGGTGGACGTGGCGATGAACGCCCATGCCGTGGACGTGGAGCGTCTGGACGGCGGCCGGCTGATGTCCGGGTTTCACGGGCTTTTCAGCGTGGGCGGCCTCAGCGGGGCGATAGCGATGAGCGGCTTGCTGGCGATGGGCGTGCCGCTGGGCTACGCCGCAAGCGCGATCGCCGCGCTGCTGCTGGCCACGGTGCTGTGGCTGCGGGGCGACCTGCTCGGGGATGCGGCGCATGCGGTCGAGATGCAGCGCAAGCCGCCGGGCATGCCGCATCCGCTGGCCTGGCTGCTGGGCCTGTTGTGCTTCGTGAGCTTCCTCGCCGAAGGCGCGATGCTGGACTGGAGCGCAGTGTTCCTGCGCGAGTTCCGGGGCGTCCCGCCGGCGTCGGCGGGGCTCGGCTATGCATGCTTCTCGGTGGCGATGGCGCTGGGGCGCCTCACCGGCGACCGGCTGGTCGGCCGCCATGGCCCAACCCAGGCAGTGTGCGGGGGTGCGCTGCTTGCGGCGACGGGATTCCTGCTGGTGGCGGGTATTCCGCATGCCGCGGCGTCGCTGGCCGGTTTCGTGCTGATCGGCCTCGGCGCGTCGAACATCGTGCCGGTGCTGTTCAGCGCTGCGGGACGGCTGCCGGGCACCTCGCCGGCCATCGCCATCGCCACGGCGACAACGCTGGGGTACGCGGGCCTGCTCAGCGGCCCCGCCTTGATCGGCTTCGTGGCGCACGCCAGCAGCCTGCCGCTGGCCTTCGCCGGCGTGGCCGGCCTGTTGATACTCGTCAGCCTCTCGGCCAGGGTGGTGCAGCGATGAACAAGCCGATCGATACCGTGATCTTCGACCTCGGCAACGTGCTGATCGCCTGGGACCCGCGCCGGCTGTTCCGGCAGCTGTTCGACGACGAGGCGGAGATGGAGTGGTTCCTGCGCGAAGTCTGCAACCACGCATGGAACGAGCGGCAGGATGCCGGGCGTCCGTGGCTGGAAGGCGTTGCGGAACTGCAGGCGCGGTTTCCGGATTACGCTCCGCTGATCGATGCCTATCGCCTGCGCTGGGTGGAAACCCTGGGCGGCGCGATCGAAGGCAGCGTCGCCCTGCTGGCCGAACTCAAGGCGCGCGGCGTGCGCCTGCTGGCGCTCACCAACTGGTCGCAGGAGACTTTCCCGGTGGCGCGGCAGCGTCATGCCTTCCTCGGCTGGTTCGAGGGCATCGTGGTCTCGGGCGAGGAGCGCCTGATCAAGCCCGACCCACGCATATACCAGCGCCTGCTCGAACGCTACGGCGTGGACCCGCACGGCGCGTTGTACATCGACGATTCGCAGCGCAACGTCGAAGCCGCGGAGGCGCTCGGCATGCAGGGCTGGTGGTTCCAGCATCCGGAAGGCTTGCGCGGGCGCCTGCAGGCGCTGGGCCTGCTGGGCAACGAGGGTCGGGAGACATCGCATGGCTAAGCCTGTCCCTCCGCTGCCGGACAGCGGCGCGCTGCCGCAGGAACGCCAGCAGCGCATCCTGGAACGGTTGCGCCGGGACGGCCGCGTGGTGGCGGTGGAGCTGGCGCAGGCGTTCGAGGTATCCGAGGATTCGATCCGCCGCGACCTGCGCGAACTGGCCGCGGCGGGCCTGTGCAAGCGCGTCTATGGCGGCGCGCTGCTGCCGGCGCTCACGCTGTCGCCGCTGAAGCAGCGCCGCAACGAGCATTCCGCGCGCAAGCGGGCGCTGGCGCGCAAGGCGGCGGCCCTGGTGCAGCCGGGGCAGACGCTGCTGATCGATGCGGGCAGCACCAACGCGGCCATCGCCGCCGAACTGCCGCGCGATGCGCGGCTCACCGTCATCACGAACGCGCCGCACATCGCGCAGGTATTGCTCGACCGCGAGGGATTCGACGTGCTGCTGATCGGCGGTCGCATCGATGCCGCCAGCGGCGGCGCGACGGGTGCGCAGGCGGTGGACCAGGTGCGCCGGCTGCGCGCGGACCTGTGCTTCCCGGGCGCGTGCGCCATCGACGCGGCACACGGCCTGTGGGGCTTCGACAGCGAGGAGTCGCTGTTCAAGCGTGCGATGATCGAGGCCAGCGACGAGGCCGTGGTGGTCGCGACCGACGACAAGCTGGGCGCGGTGGCGACGCACCAGGTGGCCGAGCTGGCGCGCGTGCAGCACCTGGTGGTGGAGCATTCGGCGGACAAGGCGACCCGCGCGGCGTTTTCCTCGCGCGGCGTCGCCGTACATCGCGCCGAGGCGGCGGCGGACTGATCCGGCGCGCTGCCTCGGCGGGTTCGTGCGGACCGTGGGCGCGGCTTACTGCTCGCGCTGCCAGGTCTGGCTGCGGCCCAGCATGGCGAAGCCGATGTAGCCGTGCACGTCCAGCTTCTGGCCGCCGTCTTCCAGCGTGAGCTTCACCTTGTAGACCTTGCCGCTCTTGGGGTCGAGGATCTTGCCGCCGTCCCATGCGTCGCCGTTCTTGTGGACGCCCCACATGATGGTCATGCCCTCGATGGGCTGGTTCTTGCGCTCGCCATCGCACTTGTCGCACTTGGGATGCTCGCCGTCGCGGGCGATTGCCTCGGGGCTGCGGTTCAGCAGCTGGATCACCTTGCCCTGCAGCTCGCCGCCGGTTTCGCTGATCTGGATCACGGACTTCACCTTGCCGGTGGCGTCGTCCACCTGTTTCCAGTTGCCGACCGGCGTGGCGGTGTCGGCGGCGGACACGGCGCCCGCGCCCAGCAACAGGCCCAACGCGAGCGCGAGACGAACTGCGTGCTTCATGGTCATGCTTCCCGTACGAGTGAGTATGGATGCAGCCTGCCGATGCCCGGCGGGGCGGTCAAGCTGCATCGCGCCATGCTGATCTGCATCAGCGCGGGGCGTCGCCAGCGGCTGGCATAATGCCCTGTCCCCCTCAGCAACGTAGCACTCTCCGACATGACGCAGGCGAACGAAGCCCTGGTCCGCCACCTGCTTGGCGAACTGACCGATCCCCACACCGGCGCACCGCTGGCCGAGGCCGTGCGCGCGGTGGGCGTGGACGGCGCGAAGGTGTCGGTGGACCTGCAACTGGGCTATCCCGCCGCTGGCGCCGCCGACATGCTGGCCGACAAGGCGAAGCAGGCGCTGGAGGCCGATCCGGCGATCGCTGCGGCCACCGTGTCGGTCGCCACCCGCATCCAGTCGCACAAGGTGCAGGGCACGCTGGCGCCGTTGCCCAACGTGAAGAACATCATCGTGGTGGCCTCGGGCAAGGGTGGCGTGGGCAAGTCCACGGTTTCCGCCAACCTCGCGCTGGCGCTGCAGGCCGAAGGCGCCAGGGTGGGCGTGCTCGATGCCGACATCTACGGCCCCAGCCAGCCGCGCATGCTGGGCATCAGCGGCAAGCCGGAATCGCCGGACGGCAAGAGCATCACGCCGATGCGGGCGCACGGCCTGCAGGCGATGTCCATCGGCTTCCTGGTGGACGAGGAGACGCCGATGATCTGGCGCGGGCCGATGGTGACGCAGGCGATGATGCAGCTGCTCACCGATTCGCGCTGGGAGATGCTCGACTACCTGGTGATCGACCTGCCGCCCGGCACCGGCGACATCCAGCTCACGCTGGCGCAGAAAGTGCCGGTGGCCGGCGCGGTGATCGTCACCACGCCGCAGGACATCGCGCTGCTGGACGCGCGCAAGGCGCTCAGGATGTTCGAGAAGGTGGAGGTGCCGGTGCTCGGCATCGTGGAGAACATGGCCACCCACGTCTGCTCGAACTGCGGCCACGAGGAGCACATCTTCGGCGAGGGCGGCGGCGCGCGCATGGCGGAGCAGTACGGCGTGGCCTGCCTCGGCTCGCTGCCGCTGGACATCCGCATCCGCGAACAGGCGGACGGCGGCACGCCCACCGTGGTGGCGATGCCGGATTCCGAGCTCGCCGCGCGCTACCGCGAGATCGCCCGCAACGCCGCCGGGCGGCTTTCGCGCCAGCCGCGCAACAAGTCGCTGGGGCTCGGCAAGATCGTGGTCCAGGGCACGCCCGCTGCATGAGCGCGCCGCGGCGCGTGCTGTGCCTGTGCGGCAGCCTGCGCCGGATCTCGTCCAACCGGGCCGCGCTGGAAGCCGCAAGGCAACTGGCGCCCGCGTCGCTGGAACTCACGCTGTACGACGGCCTCGCCGCGTTGCCGCTGTTCAACCCGGACGACGAACGCGATCCGTTGCCGCCCGCGGTGCTGGCGCTGCGCGAGGCCGTGGGCCGCGCCGACGCGCTGCTGATCGCCTGTCCCGAGTATGCGCACGGCGTACCCGGCGCGTTCAAGAACCTGCTGGACTGGCTGGTGGGCAGCCTGGAATTTCCCGGCAAGCCGGTGCTGCTGCTGAACGCATCGGCGCGCGGTTCGCACCATGCGCAGCAGGCGCTGGCCGAGATCCTGCGCACCATGTCGGCGGAGCTGCTGAGCACCCAGGCCATGCCGGTGGCGCTGCCGGGCGCGGGGTGCGGCAGCGCGCAGGTGCTGGCCGCCGCAGAACGTTGCGCCGAGCTGCGTGTGGCGCTGGACCGCCTGGCGGCGGAGCTGGCCTGAGTCGCCCGCCGTGCTGGCGTGCAGGCGCCGATAGCATGTATTTTTGCCAATTCGCCCGGCCGGACCGGGCTTCACGCCGACCGCGGAGCGCATGTGAGCATCAAGTCCGACAAGTGGATCCGCCGCATGGCCCTGGGCCACGGCATGATCGAGCCGTTCGAGCCGGGCCAGATGAAGCAGCGCGAGGACGGCAGCCGCGCGGTGTCCTGGGGCACTTCCAGCTACGGCTACGACGTGCGCTGCGCGCGCGAGTTCAAGGTGTTCACCAACATCAACTCCACCATCGTGGACCCGAAGGCGTTCGATCCGGACAGCTTCGTGGACGTGGTGTCGGACGTGTGCATCATCCCGCCCAACTCGTTCGCGCTGGCGCGCACGGTGGAGTACTTCCGCATCCCGCGCGACGTGCTGGTGGTGTGCCTGGGCAAGAGCACCTACGCGCGCTGCGGCATCATCGTCAACGTCACGCCGCTGGAACCGGAGTGGGAAGGCCACGTGACGCTGGAGTTCTCCAACACCACGCCGCTGCCGGCCAAGATCTACGCGAACGAGGGCGTGGCGCAGATGCTGTTCTTCGAATCCGACGAGCCCTGCGAGACCAGCTACCGGGACCGCGGCGGCAAATACCAGGGCCAGCAGGGCGTGACCCTGCCGCGTACCTGAACAGGCACACGACGGCCGCACGCCAGCACCGTCACACACACGCCCCGGCGCTACACTCGCGGGGCCATCACGACCGCTTTTCGCAGGAGATCCCGATGACCCGTCTTTCCACCCTGTTGACCCGCACCGCCGCCGCACTGGTGCTGGGCAGCGCGTTCCTGCTCGGCGGCTGCCACATGTTCGGCGGCGGCGCCAAGGGACAGGTGAACACGGCCCAGTGGAAGGGCAAGTTCGACACCACCATCCAGGCCTACAAGGAAGGCCAGTTCGTGATCGACGGCGCCGTGCTTTCCGCGGTGGACGCGGGCAGCCATTTCGCCTACCTGAAAGACGCGCGCAAGTTGCCGAAGACCGTGCTGCTGCTGCCCAGCGACGACTCCAAGATCCGCAAGGTGCACCTGCAATACCTCGCGCGCATGGCGCTGGACTACGGCTTCACCGCGTACTACGACAACAAGGGCGAGCTCACCGAGATCAACGCGGTCAACACCAAGGCGCGCCAGCTGCAGGACCACCACGAGCCGATCAAGATCGACGACGGCCAGCAGTGCAAGACCGCGGCGGGCTGCGACTCCGTGGACCAGGCCGCGCGGCAGCAACACTGAGCCACCGGCCATCGCGAAGAGCCCGCGGAGCGATCCGCGGGCTTTTTTGTGCGGAATGAATTTGTGCGGACGAGGCGGGGCCGGGCTCAGTCGATCGTGCCGCCGCTGACTGTCAGGTCGCTGCGCGTGGTCGCCGCCACGCGCAGCGCGATCTCCAGCCCGCGCACCATCTCCTCCAGCGCCATGCTGGGCTTGCCGTGCAGGCGGGCGGCCTGTGCGGGCAGGTAGGGGATGTGGATGAAGCCGGCGCGGGCGCCGCGCCGCTTCGCGGCCAGGTGCAGCATCGCGTAGGCGACGTGGTTGCACACGTAGGTGCCGGCGGTGTGCGACAGCTCGGCGGGCACGCCGCGGTCGCGCAGCGCCGCCAGCATCGCCTTCACGGGCAGGTTGCTGAAGTAGGCCGCGGGGCCGCCGGGGATCACCGGCTGGTCGATGGGCCGGGCGCCGGCGTTGTCGGGGATGCGCGCGTCCTGCAGGTTGACCGCCACCCGCTCGATCGACAGCCGCTCGCGCCCGCCGGCCTGGCCCACGCCCAGCAGGATTGCCGGCGCCGTCTCGCGCACGGCGGCCTTCAACAGGCGCAGCGAGGCGGCGAACTCGGTGGGCAGCAGGCGCGCCACCACGCGGTGGCCGCCGATGCGCCGGCCGTGCAGCGCACGCACGGCCTCCCACGACGGGTTGATGCTTTCGCCGCCGAACGGGTCGAAACCGGTCAGCAGGATGTTCGGCAGGGAAGGGGACATGGATCGCTCCGGGCGCCTCGTCAACGGAACAACAGGAACCACATCATCGCGACCGTGGCCGCGAGTATCCAGAATGCGCTCCACGCCTGCGCGCGGATCACGCCGTAGGGGTCGCGCAGTTCCAGCAGCGCCGCGGGCACCAGGTTGAAATCCGCGGCCATCGGCGTGAGCAGGGTGCCGCAGTAGCCGCACAGCATCCCCATCGAGCCGAGGATGGCCGGGTGGGCGCCATGCTGGTGGACCAGCAGCGGCAGGCCCATGCCCGCCATCATCACCGGGAACGCGGCGAACGCGTTGCCCATGATCACGGTGAACAGCACCATGCCCAGCGCGAACGCGAGCAGGCAGGCCAGCGCGCTGCCGGTGGGCAGCCAGGCCGTGGTGAGCGCGGTGATCGCCGTGCCCACGCCGCTGCGCGTGAACACCTCGCCCAGCGCGGCCAGCAGCAACGGCAGCAGGGCGGCCCAGCCGATCGCGTCGAGCAGGCGGCGGCCTTCGGCGAAACCCTGGGGCAGCGGCGCGCGCGTCACCCGTGCGGCGGCGAACAGCGCGATCGCGCAGGCCAGCGCGAGGCCGGTCAGCGTCATCTGCGGCGCGGCGAACAGCGCATGGCCGCCCGCGGCCAGGTGCGCGCCGAACAGCGCCACCAGCAAGGTGACCAGCGGAATCAGCAGCGCCGGCACGAACAACCGGTGGCCCAGTGCCAGCGCGGACTGCAGCCGCTGCTCCGGGCTGCGGCTTTCCGCGTGCGCCATGCGCTTGAGGCGCGGCGCCAGCACGGCCAGCAGCACCACGCCGCCGCCCGCGAGCTGGGCCGGCAGCGTATTGCCGGCGGCGCGTTGCGCCAGCACCCAGTCGCCGCCGCCGAACAGCGCGGCCAGCACGATCCAGAACGCACCATGCCAGGGGCGTCGTTCGCGCAGGTTGCGCAGCCCCGCATACAGCAGGAACAGCGCGATCAGCCAGTAGGCGTGCTCGATGCGCAACATCTCAGTGCGCCTCGCCGCGTGCGCCGGCCGCGCGGCGCTGCAGGCGGCGCTGGTAGCGCCACACGCGCAGCGACTGCACCACGAACGCGACCACCGCCACCGGCAGCGCCCACAGCGCGATGGACAACGGCGTCAGCTCGATGCCGTGCTGCGCGTAGAACGCCTGGATCAGCAGCACCGCGCCCATCGCGACGAACACGTCCTCGCCGAAGAAGCGGCCCACGTTGTCGGTGGCCGCGGCGATCGCGCGCAGCTCGTCGCGGTCGGCGTCGCCGAAGCCGGGCAGGATCTTCTCCGCCGCCGCCTCGCCCATCGGCGCCAGCAGCGGTCGCACCGTCTGCGCCGCGCCGGCCACGCCGGTGAGGCCCAGCATCGCCAGCAGCTGGCGCAGCAGCAGGTAGCCGATCAGCAGCCGCGCCAGGGTGAGCCCGTGCAGCCGGCCTATCCATCGCTGCGCATGCTCGCGCAGGCCGGCGCGTTCCAGCAGGCCGATCGCCGGCAGCGTGAGCACGAACATCAGCAGCATGCGGCTGGACTCGAAGCTGCTGCCCAGCAACGCCAGCAACTGCCCCACCGAAAGCCCGGACAGCAGGCCGCTGGCGAGCGCCGCGACCACCACCACCGGCACCGGATTGAAGCGCAGCGCGAAGCCCGCCACGATCACCGCGATGCCGAGCAGGGGCCAGTAGTTCATGCGGCGCCCGGCGCCGCGATGCGCACGCTGGCGGCGGCGAGCGCATCGCGCAGGCGGCGGGCGAAGTCCAGCGCGTGCGGGCCGTCGCCGTGCAGGCACAGCGTGTCGGCGTGCAGCGCCACGCGGCGACCGTCCACCGCGGTCACCGCGCCGTCGCGCACGATGCCCAGCGCCTGCGCGCAGGCCTGCCTGGCGTCGTCCAGCAGCGCGCCGGCTTCGCCGCGCGGCTGCAGCGAGCCGTCGGCGCGGTAACCGCGGTCGGCGAACGCTTCCGCGGCGACCGCGAGGCCGGCGGCGCGGCCGGCCTCGACCAGCGCGGAACCGGCGAGGCCGACCAGGCGCAGCGCGGGATCGAAATCGCGCACGGCGCGGGCGATGGCTGCGGCCAGCCCGGCGTCGCGCGCGGCCATGGTGTACAGCGCGCCATGCGGTTTCACGTGCGCCAGCGGCACGCCCGCCGCGCGGGTGAATGCGGCCAGCGCGCCGAGCTGGTACAGCGTCAGCGCGTACGCCTCGTCGACGCTCACGCGCATCTCGCGGCGGCCGAAACCCTGCAGGTCGGGCAGCGCGACGTGGGCGCCGATCGCCACGCCGCGCGCCGCCGCCAGCGCAACAGTGTGCTTCATGATCGCGGGGTCGCCGGCGTGGAAGCCGCAGGCGACGTTGGCCGAGCTGACCAGCGCGAGCAGCGCCTCGTCGTCGCCCATGCGCCAGGCGCCGAAGGATTCGCCGAGGTCGGCATTGAGGTCGATGCGGTTCATGCGTTCCCGTGCAGTCGTTGCGCGATCGCCGCCAGCAGGCGGGCCAGCCGGCGCTGCCGCGCCGCGAGACGTTGCCCTGCCTCGTCCGGCGAGCATGGCCGGAAGCATACGGCATCGCCAGGGCGCCGCTGCGCCAGCCGCGGCAGGTCCACCGCGGCGACCTGGCCGATGCGCGGGTAGCCGCCGGTCACCGGCGCCTCGGCCAGCAGCGCGATGGGCTGGCCGGAAGGCGGCAGTTGCACCGTGCCCGGCAGCACCGCCTCGGACACCAGCTCCAGCGGCGCGTGCAGGCGCAGGCGTGCGCCGTCCAGGCGGCTCGCGGTGCGGTTCGCGTCCTTGCTGACGGTGAAACCGACCGGGTCGAACAGCGCGCGGTGCGAGGCCGTGTCCAGCGCGTCGCGGTGGCTGCCGGGCAGGAGTGCGAGCGGCAGGCCGTCGTCGCTCCAGGGGCGCGGGTCCAGTTGCCAGTGCGCCACCTGCACGGCATCGTCCGGCAGCGGTTCGGCTTCGGCCACGGGCAGTTCATCGCCCGCCTGCAGCGGGCGGCCGCCGAAGGGGCCGAGGCCGGCGTGCAGGTCGGTGCTGCGGCTGCCCAGCACGGGCGGCAGCGCGAAGCCGCCGCGTATCGCCAGCCATGCCCGGCAACCGCGCGCGAAGCCGCCCAGGCGCAGCACGGCACCGGCGGGCACGCGGCAGCGGGTCCAGCCCGGCAGCGGCCGGCCGTCGAGTTCCGCGGCGATGGCGGCGCCGGCGAGCGCGATCACCGCCGCCCGTTCGAAGCGCAGCGTGGGGCCCAGCAGGGTGATTTCCAGCGCGGCTTCGCCCTGCGTGTTGCCGACCAGCGCGTTCGCCAGCCGCCACGCCGGCACGTCCATCGCGCCGGCGCGGCCGATGCCCAGCGCGGCATGGCCCGGGCGGCCGCCGTCCTGCACGGTGGTGAGCAGTCCGGGCTTGAGCACGCGCACGCTCATGCCGGCGCATTCCCGGCCAAGCGGTGGAACGTGTCTGCATCAATGGCGCGGAAGCGCACGCGGTCGCCCGCCTGCAGCAGCGCGGGCGAGGCGGCATTCGCGTCGAACAGGCGTAGTGGCGTGCGTCCCATCAGGTGCCAGCCGCCGGGAAGTTCGGTGGGGTAGATGCCGGTCTGGTTGCCGCCTATCGCCACGCTGCCGGTGGGTACGCGCTGGCGCGGGTCGGCGCGGCGCGGCATCGCGAGGCGTTCGTCCAGCCCCAGCAGGTAGGGGAAGCCGGGCGCGAAGCCCAGCATCGCCACGCGGTAGTCGCCGGTGACGTGCAGCGCGATCGTGGCCGCGGCGTCCAGCCCGGCATGCGCGGCGAGCGCATCGAGGTCGGGCCCGAAGTCGCCGCCGTAGCAGACGGGAATCTCCACCAGGCGCGGCGCGATATCCGCGGCGTCCGTCGCCTCCAGCGCCGCATGCACCGCGGCCTGCACCTGTTCGTGCCCATGCCATGCCGCCGGATCGAAACGCAGCAGCAGGCTGGCGTAGGCGGGCACGCATTCCAGTTGCGGAAGCGCCTGCCGCAGGCGTGCCGCGGCGGCCAGCACCTTCGCGCTGACGGCGGCGTCGATGCGTTCGCCGAAGCGCAGCAGCAAGGCATCCTCGGCGATGGTTTCGCAGCGGATGCCCGGCGGCGTCATCGCGGCAGTCAGGCTGCCAGCGCCTGCCGCAGCGCGGCCAGCCGCGCGGCCAGTGCACCGGCGTCATACGGCACGGCGGCGCCGCTGCCCCAGACCGGGCCCGGCCAGGCGTGGTCGCCCTGCATGCGCGCCACCACGTGCAGGTGCAACTGGCGCACGATGTTGCCCAGCGCGCCCAGGTTGAGCTTGTCGCAGGGCGCCACGCTGCGCAGCGCGGCCGCGCTGCGGTTCGCTTCGCGCCACAGCAGGGCCTGCCCGGCCTCGGCAAGGTCGGCGATCTCCACCAGGCCCGCGCGGCGCGGCACCAGGATCAGCCACGGGTAGCGCGCATCGTCCATCAGCCGCAGCTCGCACAGCGGCAGGGCGGCGACGTGATGGGTGTCGGCTTCAAGTCGCGGGTCCAGCGCGAATGCAGCCTCGCTCATGCGCCGGCCAGCTCGCGGTCGAAGAACGCCAGCGTGCGCTGCCACGCCAGCCTGGCGCTGGGTTCGTGGTAGTGCGCGTCGGCTTCGCGCATGAACGCGTGGCCCGCGCCTGGATAGGTGTGCACCTCCATCTGCGGCAGCAATTCGCGGTGCTGCGCCACCGCCTCGGGCGGGATCGAGGGATCGTGCTCGCCGAAATGGAACATCACCGGCGCCTTCGGCTTCTCGCCCAGGAAGGACACGTTGCGCGCTCCGTAGCAGCTCACCGCGGGGAAACCGAGCCGCAGCGCGGAGAGCAGGGCGATGGTGCCGCCCCAGCAAAAGCCCACCACGCCTATCCTGCCGGACGAGGCGATCGCGTTGGCCGCGCTCGCCACGTCCTCCAGCGGACGGTCCAGCCCCAGCTCGGAGACCAGGGTCTTGCCGCGCGCCATGCCGGTCTCGTCGTAGTCCAGCTCCAGCCAGGATTCGAGGTGGTCGAAGAAGGCCGGCGCGATCGCGGTGTAACCGGCGGCGGCGAAGCGGTCCGCCGCGTTGCGGATGTGCTCGGTGACGCCGAAGATTTCCTGCACCACCACGATGCCGCCCTTCGGTTCCCCCGCGGGCTTGGCGAGGTAACCGCCGATGCACTGGGTACGCGAGGTGGGGATGTTGATGTGCTGGCCCATGACTTCGGCTCCGTTGCGGCGGGATGGCGGGAATTCTAGCCGGGGCGGATGCCGGCTCCGTAGCTTTTCCGTTCGCCCTGGGCGCAGGCCCGCAGGGCCGGAGTCGAAGGGTGGTCGCGCGGCGCCGGACTTCGCCTGCCTGCGCAGGCTGCGCCCAGCGTGAACGGGGTGTGCGGGTGCTCGTCGGCGCGAACCCGGTGTCCGTATAATTCGGGGTTTTCCCCCGCCCACGGTTGCCGCCGCCATGTCGCAGGCCACGCAGAAGATCGGTTTCGTCAGCCTTGGCTGCCCCAAGGCGCTGGTGGATTCCGAGCGCATCCTCACCCAGCTCAAGGTGGAGGGTTACGAGATCGTGCCCAGCTACGGCGAGGCCGACGCGGTGGTGGTGAACACCTGCGGCTTCATCGATGCGGCGGTGCAGGAGTCGCTGGATTCCATCGGCACGGCGCTGAACGAAAACGGCAAGGTGATCGTCACCGGCTGCCTCGGCAAGCGCGCCGAGCTGATCCGCGAAGCCTATCCCGACGTGCTCTCGATCAGCGGCCCGCAGGACTATGCCAGCGTGATGCACGCGGTGCACGAGGCGTTGCCGCCTGTGCGCAACAAGTTCCTCGACATCGTGCCGGATACCGGCGTGAAGCTGACGCCGAAGCACTACGCATACCTGAAGATTTCCGAGGGCTGCAATCATCGCTGCAGCTTCTGCATCATTCCGTCGATGCGCGGCGACCTCGTCTCGCGCCCGGTGGACGAGGTGCTGCTGGAGGCCGAGAAGCTGGTCAAGGGCGGCGTGAAGGAGCTGCTGGTGATCTCGCAGGACACCAGCGCCTACGGCGTGGACCTGAAATACGCCGAACGCGAATGGCGCGGCAAGGCGTACCGCACGCGCATGACCGAACTCTGCGAAGGCCTGGCCGAACTCGGCGCGTGGACGCGCCTGCACTACGTCTACCCGTACCCGCACGTGGACGAGGTGATGCCGCTGATGGCCGAAGGAAAGCTGCTGCCGTATCTCGACATTCCGTTCCAGCACGCCAGCCCGCGCATCCTGAAACTGATGAAGCGCCCCGGCAACATCGACAAGACGCTGGAGCGCATCCGCAACTGGCGCAAGCAGGTGCCCGACCTCACCATCCGCAGCACCTTCATCGTGGGCTTCCCCGGCGAGACCGACGCGGAGTTCGAGGAACTGCTGGACTTCCTGCGCGAGGCCGAACTTGACCGCGTGGGCGCGTTCGCCTACTCGCCGGTGGATGGCGCCAGGGCCAACGAACTGCCCGGCGCCGTGTCCGAAGAACTGAAGGAAGACCGGCTCGAACAGTTCATGGCGGTGCAGGCGGAAATCTCCGCCACCAAGCTGCAGCGCAAGATCGGCCGCACGCTCAAGGTGCTGGTGGACGAGGCGAACGCGGAAGGCGCCGTGGCCCGCTCGGCCGCCGACGCGCCGGAGATCGACGGTACCGTGCTGATCGCCGACGGCCAGGCTCTCAAGCCCGGTCAGTTCGTCGACGTGCTGGTCGAGGGCGCCAGCGAGCACGATCTCATGGCGCGCCTGGCGCATCCGGCCCTCAAGATCGTGTAAGCACTCCATGCGCTACATAGCGCCCGCTCGTGATGTGGTCGATCCGCAGATTTTAGGGCGGATGCCATTGGCGGCGTGGCGCGAACATGCCGGGTTGATCGAAGGCCGCGACTGGCCCTCCATCGAAGCGCTCAACGCATGTCGTCCCGACGGCATGCGCGAGCGCTTCGCGGCGCAAACCCGCGAACTGCTGGCCGACGGCCTGCACTACGAGCAGCGCATCGCCGAACGCGGCGACATCGCCACGCGCGAGGACAACTGGCACGACCTGTTCAATGCGTTGGTCTGGTTGCGTCATCCAGGCTTGAAGCGCGCACTCAACGCGCGACAGATGGTCGAGATTGCGCATATGGGCCCGAAGCGACGCTCCCGTGCCCAATACGCGCTCACCCATTTCGACGAGGCGGGCGTGGTGGTCGCGTTGCGCGATCCCGCATTGCTCCCGCTATGGGACGCCCACGACTGGCACGGCCTGTTCTGGCGCGAACGCGCGGCGTGGCTGGACGGCCGCATCCGGGTGGAGCTGTTCGGCCATGCGTTGCTCGAACACGCGTTGACGCCGGGGCAACTGCTGGTGGGCAAGGCGCTGGTGGTGGCCGGCGCGGAGGCCTCCCCGGCGGCAGCCGTGCATGCCTGCACGCAGGCGATCCGTGCCGGCACGGTGTTGCGCGATCCGCTGGAACTGCGCCCCCTGCCGCTGGCCGGCATCCCCGGCTGGCACCCGGACAACGGGCAGGAGGTGTTCTGCCGCGAGGCGGCGTGTTTCCGGCCGGCGAGGGCGGGGCGGTGCTACCCTGCAGCCCTTGGCTGCGGGGCGGAAACCTGAACCTCCCTGTCCGGCCCGATGCGATGCCCCGGGAGAACCGCATGGATGGCATCTACCAGATCACGCCGTTCCTCCATGTGCCCGACATCGGCGAGGCACTTTCCTTCTACTGCGGCGTTCTCGCGTTCGAGGTCAGGTACCGCGAGGGCAACTACGCCTGCATCGAGCTGGGCGGCTGTGGGCTGCGCCTGCTCGAGGAACCGGCGCGCAAGCTCAACCCGGACGGGATCGCCCGGGTCGCGATCTGCATCGACGTGGCCGACATCGACGCGCTGCATGCGAAGCTGGGCCCCGCCCTCGCCACGCTGCCGCCGGATCGGGTGGGGCCGCTGAAGGACATGCCGTATCGTCAGCGGGAATTCCAGGTACGCATGCCGGATGGCGACTGGCTCAATTTCACGGCTGCCATGGCCTGAAATATCCGGCGGTCGCGGGCCGGGTTGCCCGGCTTGCCAGCTCAATCGTTCGCAAACCGGGGAGTCAACGAAATGAATGCGCCCAGGTGGTTCAAGATCGTCGCCGTGGTGGCCTTGCTGTGGAATCTGCTGGGCTGCTTCGCGTTTGCCTCGGACCTGCTGCTCACGCCCGAGGATGTGGCGAAGCTCCCGGCCGGGCAGCAGGCGCTGTACGCCGCACGTGCCGGATGGGCGGTGGCGGCCACCGCCGTCGCCGTGATCGCCGGCGCGCTGGGCTGCCTCGGGCTGCTGCTGGGCAGGAAGTGGGCGTTTCCCGTGCTGCTGTTGTCGCTGGTCGGCATCCTGGTCCAGGACTACGGTTTGTTCGTGCTCGCGGATGGCGCCGCCCTGGCCGGGCCGGTGGCCGTGGTCATGCAAGGCATCGTGCTGGCGGTGGGCGTGGCGCTGGTGCTGCTGGCCCGCAAGGCGATGGCGCGGGGCTGGCTGGGCTGACCGTGGCGGCTCCCGATGCGTTCGGGCCACCGCGGCGTCGGCGGCAGGTGTGATCCGGGCCTCGACGCTGCACACCCCGATCCGGAGTTGCGGCATGGAAATCCCGGCCATCGTCGGGAACGTCGTTGCGGAGCATGCCGTCGCGGTGCGCCCCCGAGAGAGCGTGCAGCCGTTATCCGTTCCAGTGGTGGGCCAGGGCCCAGGCGTCAACGGCGGCGGGCTGCTGATGCTGGAGCCGGGGAGTTTGCGGCCGGAGTTCGACCGGCAGTTGCGTGGCCGTGTCCAGGCCGGCATGGCGCAATCATCCATGGACGCCGCCCTGGGTCGTGGCGTTGCCGGACGTGCGCTCGCTTACTGCATGCCGGTTTCGTAGTTGATCTCGACCACCAGGAACCGCGTGCGTCCGCCCGGCAGGTCCGCCTCGAACTCGTCGTCGAGGCGCTTCTTCAGCACCGCGCGGGCCATGGGCGAGTCGATGCTGATCCAGCCCAGCTTTGCGTCGGTCTCGTCGGGGCCCACGATGCGGTAGCCGACCTCCTCACCGCTGGCGACGTTCTCCAGCACGATGCTGGCGCCGAAGAACACCACCTCGCGGTCGGCGGGCAGGCCTTCGGCCACCTTGAGTGCAGGGATGCGCTTGCTGAGGTAGCGCACGCGGCGGTCGATCTCGCCGAGCTGTTTCTTGCGGTAGGTGTACTCGGCGTTTTCCGAGCGGTCGCCTTCGGCCGCGGCGGCGGCCAGCGCCTTCACCACTTCGGGCCGCAGCGTGTGCCACAGATGGTCCAGTTCGGCCTTGAGCTTCTCGAAGCCGGCACGGGTGATGATCGCCGTGGAGCGGGGCGCGGGCGGACGCCAGCGGCTCATGCGCGCGCCTCGTGGCTCAGCAGAAACCGCATCGCTGGCGTCTTCATGCGGCGCCCGCCAGTTGCCGCTGCAACGTGGCGATGTCGCCGTGCCGCGGGTGGTCGGGCCATGCCGCGGCGAGCCGTTCCAGCAGCACCAGCGCCTCGGCGCGGCGCTCATGTTGCGCGCCCAGCAGGCGGGCGGCGAGCAGGCCGTAGTGCGGCGCCTGCGGATCGCGCGGCCAGTGCGCGACATAGCCGCGGCCGAGGTGGATGGCGAGGCGCGTCATGCCCAGCCGTTCGGCGAGGTCGGCCAGCTCGCCGCAGGTGCGCGGGTCGTCGGGCACGAAGGCGGGATCGATGCCGCAGCATTCCTGCAGCACGCCCAGCGCGCGGCGTGCTTCGTTCTGCGCGATCAGTGCGGCGATCCAGATCTGCCCGTGCACCAGCAGGTCGTCGCGCAGGCCCTGGCGGCGCAGCAGTTCACGGTAGAGCTGGTGCACCGGCGCAGGCGCGGCATGCTGGCGCAGGCGGTCGGCCAGCCGGTGCAGGGCGGCGACGGGATCGCTGCCGGCCAGCGTGCGCGCTTCCTCGACCAGTTGGCAGTCCGCGTCCTGGCCGGACGCCCTGGCGAGCTTCGGCGCCTCGGGCTCCAGCCCCAGCCGCGCGTGGTACTGGTGGACCAGCGCGCCCATCAGGTGGAAGGCCAGCACGATGAGCCATGTGTAGGCAAAGGCGAACAGCGGCACGGCGAGGACGTGCGGCAGCAGGGTGGAGGTGAGCGAGGCCAGCACGATCAGCAGGCCCAGCAGCAGGTTGATCGTCACCGGCACCAGGTACACCACGCCGAACCGGTTGATCACGCGCATCCAGTTCAGCGGATTGAGCGCCAGCAGCAGGTTGCCGTCGAAGGCCAGCGACATGTCCACCGCCGGCAGCACCATCGCGGCCACCACCAGCACGGTCCACAGCGCGTCCGGAAAGAACGCCACCGCCAGCACGCACAGCGCGACCAGCAGCAGGTGGACGATGGTCAGTCCCCAGCCGCTGGCGCTGTTGCCGTCGCTGCCCACCTCCGGCGGCAGGGCGTAGCCGTTGGCGGTGTGCAGCAGGCAGTCCGCGGCATAGCGCCAGGTGGCCGCCCATACCAGCAGGTTGGCCAGCATGCCGATGCCGGGCAGCAGCGCCGCGTAGTGCGCCAGCGCCAACGCGGTGCAGGTGGCCAGCCCGGCACCGCGCAGCGGGTAGCCGAAGCCCGCGAGGAGGCGTTCGCCGAGCGGCGTATCCGCGGGGACCACCTCGACGCGCGGCATCAGCGTCGTCTCAACGCTTGCCGCCGAAGATGCCGCCCAGCACGCCGCGCAGGATCTGCCGCCCGAGCTGGTTGCCCATCGTGCGCACCACCTGCTTGCCCATGGTTTCGATCATGCCCTGGCGGCGCTTGGTGCCGAACAGTGCATCGTGCACGGCGCCGCCCCAGGCCGAGCCGCCTTCGCCGTCCTTGGCGGGCGCACCGGCGGCCACGGCGGTGGCATCGGCGGCCTTGTCGTCCGCGCGCCTGGCGAGGATCTCGGCGGCGGATTCGCGGTTGACCGACGTGTCGTACTTGCCGCCCACCGGCGAGCGCTGGCGCACCGTGTTGCGTTCGTCCGCACCGATCGCGCCGATGCGGCAGCACGGCGTGGTCACCAGCACCTGTTCCACCGGCGACGGCACGCCGCCGTCGCGCAGGGTGGAAGCCAGCGCCTCGCCCACGCCGAGCTGGCCGATCGCCGCGGTGACATCGAGCTTCGGGTTCGGCGCGAAGGTTTCGGCGGCGGCTTTCACCGCCTTCTGGTCGCGCGGCGTGAACGCGCGCAGCGCGTGCTGCACGCGGTTGCCGAGCTGGCCGAGGATGTTCGCGGGCACGTCGTCGGGATTCTGCGAGCAGAAATACACGCCCACGCCCTTGGAGCGGATCAGCCGCACCACCTGCTCCACGCGCTGCAGCAGGGCGGGCGGCGCGTCGTCGAACAGCAGGTGCGCCTCGTCGAAGAAGAACACCAGCTTCGGCTGTTCGAGGTCGCCCACTTCCGGCAACTGCTCGAACAGCTCGGACAGCAGCCACAGCAGGAAGGTGGAATACAGCCGCGGCTTCAGGATCAGCTGGTCGGCGGCGAGCACGTTGATCACGCCGCGGCCGCTCATGTCCTGGCGCATCAGGTCGGCGAGTTCCAGCGCGGGCTCGCCGAAGAACTGCGCGCCGCCGTCCTGTTCCAGCTGCAGCAGGGCGCGCTGCACGGCGGCGAGGCTGGTCTTGGCGATCAGGCCGTAGTGCGCGGAGATGTCCTTGCTGTTGTCGGCGGCGAAGGCGAGCAGGGCGCGCAGGTCGTCCAGGTCCAGCAACAGCCAGCCGTTGTCGTCGGCCAGCTTGAACACGATCTCCAGCACGCCCTGCTGGGTGTCGTTGAGTTCCAGCACGCGGCCGAGCAGGGCGGGACCCATCTCGCTCACGGTGGCGCGCACCGGGTGGCCGAGCTTGCCGTAGAGGTCCCAGAAGATCACCGGGTTGGCCTGCGGTTTCCAGTCCGCGAGCCCAAGCCTGGCGAGGCGCGCCTTGAGCTTGTCGCCCGGCTCGCCCGCCGCCAGCGCCAGTCCGGCGAGGTCGCCCTTGGCATCGGCGAGGAAGCAGGGCACGCCCAGTTTCGAGAAGCCTTCGGCCAGCACCATCAGCGATACCGATTTGCCGGTGCCGGTGGCGCCCGCGATCATGCCGTGCCGGTTGCCGTAGCGCGGCTCCAGGCTGACGTCGATGTGTTCGTTGCGGCCGATCAGGATGTCGGTCATGGGAATCCTTCCGTTGCGAATCCGGCCGATTGTAGCCAGAGCCCGTAGGGTGAAGGTTCATTGAGTCCGCCGGTGTCGCAGGCTATGGTGTCCGCTTTCCATCGGATGGTTTTTTTCATGCGGCCTGCTCGTGTTGTTCGATCCCTGTGCCTGACTCCGCTGGCGGCGGTTTTCAGCCTGCTCGCCGCCTGCTCCAGCACGGGAGGCGCCAGGCCGACGGCGCCGGTGGCTGCGCTGTACAACCAGCTCGACCAGGCCACGAAGGGTTACGACACCGCCTTGCAGCAGGTTCGCGCCGGCAACGACGCCGCCGGCAGGAAGACGCTGGACCAGGCGCTCGACACGCTGAAGAATGCGTCCGTCCGCTGCGGCGGCACGGCCGGCTGCGATCCGCAGCGTTTCCTGTCGGCCTACGACCGCATGCTGCGCCTCAAGGACGGCAGCGCCATCGGCGACGAAAGCATGGACGACGAGCCGCAGACCGGCATGGCGCTGGACCAGCGCGGCGTCGCCGCGCTGCCCGAGGCGCAGCGCAGCGTGACCCTGCTGCACGGCCAGAAGCTTTCCGAGCTGATCGCGATGAACGGCGCGGTGAAGGCCGCGCTGCAGATGTGGCTGACCCAGTGGCGCCCGAACCTGATCGACGCCTGGATCAACTACCAGTACCTGCGCCACGAGATGTGGCCGGCGTACAAGCGCGCCGACCTGCCCGAGGCGCTGCTGTTCGGCATCATGGCCCAGGAGTCCGGCGGCAAGGTGCATGCGGTGTCGCGTTCTGGCGCGGCCGGCCCGCTGCAGTTCATGTATGCCACCGGCATGCGCTTCGGCCTGGTCAGCGACAACGGCTTCGACCTGCGCTTCGACCCGGCCGACTCCGCCCGCGCGAACGCGGAGTACATCAACGAGCAGCTCCAGGCGTTCAACGACAACCTGGAGCTGACGCTTGCGGCCTACAACGGCGGCGAGGGACGCATGCGCCGGCTGGTGGGTCCGGACACCTCGGTGAGCTTCTACGACCCGCGCATCTACGGCCAGCTCTCGCAGCAGACCCGCGACTACGTGCCGGCGGTACTGGCGGCGGCGTGGCTGTTCCTGCACCCGGACAGCTACAACCTGCGCTTCCCCCGCATCGACGGCGCCGCGGGCAGCGTCACGCTGAAGCGGCCGGCCTCGATCAGCGAACTCACCGTCTGCCTGGGCTCGGCCGGCGGCATGGAGGAAGGCTGGTTCCGCACCTTGCGCAACCTCAATCCGCGGCTGGACCCGCAGCAGGAGCAGCCCGCCGGCACGGTGGTGCAACTGCCCAGGCTGCTGGAGAAAACCTACGCCGCGCGCTGCGTGGACGGCCCCTGGCCCATCCTCGCCGCCGACCTGCATGCCGCGGTCGCGCCGGTGGTGGCCGCGCCGCCGCCACCGCCGCCGCCGAAGCCGGCCGGCACGCGTCGCTACAAGGTGCGCCGCGGCGACACCCTGGTCAGCATCGTGCGCAATCTGCGCTGCTCCAGCGTGCAGGAGGTGGCGGAGATGAACCACCTGCGGCACCACCACATCGCGGTGGGGCAGACGATCAAGCTGCCGGAGTGCCGCTGAGCCCGTTCAGGCGGTGACGCCGGTGCGCGCCCAGTCCCCGGTTTCGGACGTCCCGGCGGCCTGCGCGGCCGGGCGGTGCAGGCGCTTCAACTCGTTCAGCAACCGCAACACCGCCAGGTGCTGCAACTGCAGGCGGTCCTGCGGCGAGTGCTTGGTCTCGTGGTAGGCCACCGCCAGCCACAGCGCGATGCCGCGCAGCGCCACCTCGGGGTTGTCCGACCGCGCCCGCTCGTAGCCGGTGCCGGTGCCATGTCCCCACGGCTGGTAGCGCGCTTCCGGCGGCGTGCCGTACAGGTGCGGGAATTCGCTGCGCGAAGCCTGGCCGATCTCGCGCAGGGTCAGCACGCTGAGCTGGGCGCGGCTGCGCTGGGGCAGGGCGCGCACGCAGCGTTCGATCTCGCGCAACTGGCGAGTGAGCTGGTGGGCACGGAGGAAGGCGATGGCCGGGCTGATCAGCTGCATGGAATCCTCGTCCGCAGGCACCGCGACCGGTGCGTATCGGCCGCAGGATAGTGGGCGTGGTGCGCGCGAGGCGCCCAGCGCGTCACAAAATGACGTGTTGCGTCAGTCCGGCCGGCGACCCAGCCGCTGGCCCACCCGCACGGGCTGCTGCGGCTGCAGCGCGTCCAGTCCGGCCGTGCCCTCGGGCAGCAGCACGATCACGGTGGAGCCCATGTTGAAGCGCGCCATCTCGGCGAAGCGCTCCAGCGCGACGTGCTGCCCCGCGAACGACTTGCGCCGGATCGAGGACGCATACGGCGGGATCACCAGACCGTCCCACACGGTGGCCACCGAGGACACCAGGATCGCGCCCACCATCACCACCACGAACGGGCCGTGCTCGCCCTCGAAGTGGCAGACCAGCCGCTCGTTGCGCGCGAACAGTCGCGGGATCGCCTCCACCGCGAACGGCGCCACGCTGAAGATGCGTCCCGGCACGTGCACGGTTTCCTTCAGCGTGCCGGCCAGCGGCATGTGCACGCGGTGGTAGTCGCGCGGCGACAGGTACACGGTGACGAAACGGCCGTTGCGGTAGGGCGCGGCGGCGGCCTCGTCGCCCAGCAGTTCGGCCGCGGTGTAGCTCTGCCCCTTGGCCTGGAAGATGCGCCCGTCCTCGATCGCGCCAGCCTGGCTGATGCGGCCGTCGGCGGGCGAGAGCAGGGCGGCCGGGTCGGCGTCGGCCGCGCGCGCGCCGGGCTTCAGCTTGCGGGTGAAGAAGGCATTGAAGTGCTGGTAGGCCAGTGGATCGGGCTGCGCCGCCTCGGCCATGTCCACGTGGTAATTGCGCACGATGGTGGAGATCAGCCAGTTCTTCCATGGCGCGAAGGTCCAGCGCGTACCCCGGTAGACCAGGCGCGACAGGAAGCGGTGCGGAAGGGCGTACTGCAGGAAAACCTTGAAAGTCATCCGGCCAGTATACGGGGGCGCCGGGGCGATTCGCCCCGTTTCCTGCGCCATCCACGAGCGCGGCAGGGCCGCCCCATGCCCCGTTCGCCCTGAGCGTAGGCACGCAGTGCCGAAGTCGAAGGGCGCTCCGTTCCAGGCAGCCCTTCGACTTCGCTTCGCTACGCCCAGGGCGAACGGGGTGCAAGGCGATTTCGTTGCTACGCTGAGGGCGAACGGGGTGTGAGGCGATTTCGTTCCGTTGCGTATGGGCCAAACGGCGCCGGGCTTATAATCGCCGGCCGACCTGCCGCCTCCCGGATCGCCGTGACCGCCGAACTCGCCACCATCATCGACTTCATCCGTTACGGCGCCAGCCGCTTCTCGGCGGCCGGGCTGACCTTCGGCCACAGCCACGACAACCCCATCGACGAGGCCACCCATCTGGTGCTGGCCAGCCTGCACCTGCCGCCGGATATTCCGCCGGCCTACGGCGCGGGCCGGCTCACCGCGAAGGAGCGCGCGAACGTGCTGGCGCTGATCGAGCGCCGCGTCGGCGAACGCCTGCCGGTGGCCTACCTGGTCGGCGAAACCTGGTTCGCGGGCCTGAAGTTCAAGAGCGACCGCCGCGCCCTGGTGCCGCGCTCGCCGATCGCCGAGCTGATCGAGTCGGGCTTCGCGCCGTGGCTGGACGAGCGCCATGTCGAACGCGCGCTGGACCTGTGCACCGGCTCCGGCTGCATCGGCATCGCGATGGCCGAGTACAACCCGGACTGGCGCGTGGACATCGTCGACATCAGCGACGAAGCACTGGCGCTGGCGCGCGAGAACATCGTGTTCCAGCACGTCGATTCGCGCGTCGAGGCCGTGAAATCCGACCTGTTCGAAGGCGTGCGCGGCCGTCGCTACGACCTGATCGTCTCCAACCCGCCCTACGTCACCGAGGACGAATACGCCGCACTGCCCGGCGAATACGCGCACGAGCCCAAGCTCGGCCTCACCTCGGGCGAGGACGGGCTGGACATCTGCCTGCGCATCCTCGACGAGGCCGCCGACCTGCTGAGCGACGACGGCCTGCTGATCGTCGAAGTGGGCGAGAGCGAGCACGCCCTGGCCGCGCTGCTGCCGGAAGTGCCTTTCGTGTGGATCGAGTTCAAGGTGGGCCAGATGGGCGTGTTCGCGCTGGAGCGGCGCGACCTGGTCGAGCACAAGGCGGCGATCCATGCCGCTGCCGCCGCGCGGCGCTAGACCCGTGGAGCTGGCGACCGCGCGCCTGCGGCTGGACGCCTTGCGCCCCGACGATGCGGCGGCCCTGTTCGGCTACCGCGCCGATCCCGCGGTTTGCCGCTACCAGAACTGGCGTCCGTCCATGCTGGCCGAGGCACGGCGTTTCATCGACAGCCAGGCGGCGCTGGCCGCGCCTGTACCGGGCGAGTGGTTCCAGCGCGCCATCCGCCGTCGCGACGACGGGGCCCTGGTCGGCGACCTCGGCTTCTGCATCGCCGACGCTCAGGCCGAGTTCGGCATCACGCTGGCGTCGGCCGCCCAAGGTGTGGGCTATGCCCGCGAGACGCTGCACGCGCTGTTCGGCTGGCTGTTCGGCGAAATGGGCGTCCATCGCGTGCATGCCTCGGTCGATCCGCGCAACGCGCCCAGCATGGCCTTGATGCGGGCGATGGGCATGCGCCAGGAGGCGCATTTCCGCGAAAGCCTGCAGTTCCATGGCGAATGGGTGGACGACGCGGTGTTCGGGCTGCTGGCGCGCGAATGGCCGGGCCCGGGCGGCGACAGCGCAGGAATTGTTGCATCGCGGTAAGCTGTGGCGGTTTCCCATGGACGTCCAGAACCCGTGTCCAGCAATTCCTTCGGCAAGCTGTTCACCGTCACCACCTTCGGCGAAAGCCACGGGCCGGCCATCGGCTGCGTGATCGACGGCTGTCCGCCGGGCCTGGCGATCGGCCCGGAGGAATTCCGCCACGACCTCGACCGCCGCGCCACCGGCAAGACCCGCCACACCTCGCAGCGCCGCGAGGCGGACGAGGTGGAGATCCTCTCGGGCGTGTACGAGGGAAAGACCACCGGCACCCCGATCGCGCTGCTGATCCGCAACACCGACCAGCGCAGCAAGGACTACGGCGACATCGCGGACACGTTCCGCCCCGGCCATGCCGACTACACCTACTGGCACAAGTACGGCATCCGCGATCCGCGCGGCGGCGGGCGTTCGTCCGCGCGCGAGACCACCATGCGCGTGGCCGCCGCGGTGGTCGCGAAGAAGTGGCTGGCCGAACGCCACGACGTGCGCGTGCGCGGCTACCTGGCGCAGCTCGGCGAGATCGCGCCGGCGGCGTTCGACTGGGACGCGGTGGAGCAGAATCCGTTCTTCTGGCCCTGCGCCGAACAGGTGCCGGCGCTGGAAAAAGCCATGGACGCCCTGCGCAAGTCCGGCGACTCGGTGGGCGCGCGCGTCAGCGTGGTGGCCGAGGGCGTGCCGCCGGGCTGGGGCGAGCCGATCTACGGCAAGCTGGACGGCGACCTCGCCAGCGCGTTGATGTCGATCAACGCGGTGAAGGGCGTGGAGATCGGCGACGGTTTCGCCGCGGTCGCCCAGCACGGCAGCGAGCACCGGGACGAGATGCGTTTGGACGGCTTTACGTCCAATCATGCCGGTGGCATCCTTGGCGGCATCAGCACGGGGCAGGCGGTAGTCGCCTCGATCGCGCTGAAGCCCACCTCCAGCATCCTGATCCCCGGCCACAGCGTGAACCTGGCCGGCGAGCCGGTGGAGGTGGTCACCAAGGGCCGCCACGACCCCTGCGTCGGCATCCGCGCCACGCCCATCGCCGAGGCGATGATGGCGCTGGTGCTGATGGACCACGCGCTGCGCCACCGTGCGCAGTGCGGCGACGTGGGCGCGGTGGCGCCGCGGATTCCCTGAGGCCCGCCCCGTGCACCGGAACCAAGGCAGATGACCGCGCGACCCAGCGTCTGGGTTTCGCGCCCCACCTTCCCGGACGTGATCGCCCGGCTGGAGCCGCATTTCCATGTGTCGGCGGAGCCGGTGGAAACGAAGTTCGCCCCCGCCGAACTGGCCGCCAGACTGGCAGCGTGCGACGCCGCCATCGTGGGCCTCAAGGAACGCGTCGGCGCAGCGGAAGTCGCCGGGGCGAAGCGCCTGCGCATCGTCGCCAACCTCGCCGTGGGCTACGACAACCTCGACCTGCCCGCGCTCGGCGCCGCGGGCATTGCCGCCTCCAACACCGCCAATGTGCTCAACGAGAGCGTGGCCGACTACGCGTGGGCGCTGCTGCTCGGCGCGGCGCGACGCATGGGCGCTGCCGAGCGCTGGCTGCGCGCGGGGCAGTGGCAGGCCACCGAGTTCACGGGCTGGCTGGGCAGCGATGTGCATGGCCGCACGCTGGGCATCCTCGGCATGGGTCGCATCGGCCAGGCCATCGCCCGGCGCGCGCAGGGTTTCGGCATGCCCGTGCTCTACCACAACCGCTCGCGCCTGCCCGAGGCCATCGAGCAGGAATGCCGCGCCCGCCACGTGGACAAGGCCACGCTGCTGCGCGAGTCGGACTGCCTCATGCTGGTGCTGCCGCTGGCGCCGGAAACCCGTCACGCCATCGGCGCCGCCGAGCTGGCGCAGATGAAGTCCACCGCGGTGCTGGTGAACGTGGCGCGTGGCGGCATCGTGGACGAAGCGGCGCTGGCCGCCGCCTTGCGCGGGGGCCGGCTTGCCGCGGCGGGTCTGGACGTGTTCGAGGGCGAGCCGCGCGTGCATCCGGACCTGCTCGCGCTCGACAACGTGCTGCTCAGCCCGCATATCGCCAGCGCCACGACCGATACCCGCCGCGCCATGACCGCCGTGGCGGTGGACAATGTGCTGGCGTTCTTCGGCCACGGTCCGCACGCCGGACACCCGCCGAACCTGCTGAATCCCGATGCGCTGGCTGCGGCCGGCGTGACTTTTCCACCCCACCAAGAACCCGTCAGATGAGCAAGAAGAGCAGTTACAAGGTTGCGATGGTCGGCGCCACCGGCGCCGTGGGCGAGACCCTGCTCGCCATCCTCGCCGAGCGCAATTTCCCGGTCAGCGAGCTGGTGCCGCTGGCGAGCGAGCGCTCCGCCGGCGGCAAGGTGGAGTTCGCGGGCAAACAGGTGACGGTGAAGAACCTTGCCGACTACGACTTCGCGGGCGTGGACATCGCGTTCTTCTCCGCCGGCGGCTCGGTGAGCAAGGAGCATGCGCCGCGCGCCGCGGCGGCCGGCGCGGTGGTGATCGACAACACCTCCGAGTTCCGCTACCAGGACGACATCCCGCTGGTGGTGAGCGAGGTGAACCCGCACGCGATCGCCCAGTACACCACGCGCGGCATCATCGCGAACCCGAACTGCTCGACCATGGGCATGCTGGTGGCGCTGGCGCCGATCCATCGCGAGGCGGGCATCGAGCGCATCAACGTGGCGACCTACCAGTCCGTTTCCGGCGCGGGCCGCTCCGGCATGGAGGAGCTGGGCAAGCAGACCGCGGCGCTGCTGAATTTCCAGGACGTGGAGTCGAAGAAGTTCCCCAAGCAGATCGCCTTCAACGTGATCCCGCACATCGACGACTTCCAGGCCAACGGCTACACCAAGGAAGAAATGAAGATGGTGTGGGAGACGCGCAAGATCCTCGAGGACGACAGCATCCAGGTGAACCCCACCGCGGTGCGCGTGCCGGTGTTCTACGGCCATTCCGAGGCGGTGCACATCGAGACCCGCGACAAGATCACCGCCGAGCAGGCGCGTGCGCTGCTGGAGCAGGCCGAAGGCGTGGTGGTGATGGACGAGCGCAAGGCCGGCGGCTACCCCACCCCGGTGGGCGACGTGGCCGGCAAGGACCCGGTCTACGTGGGCCGCATCCGCGAGGACATCTCGCACGAGCACGGCCTGGACCTCTGGGTGGTCTCCGACAACATCCGCAAGGGCGCGGCGCTGAACGCGGTGCAGATCGCCGAGCTGCTGGTCGAGGACTACCTGTGAGGCGCGGCGCGGCCGGGCTGGTGCTGGCCGGCGCGCTGCTGGCCGCGTCGCTGGTGCAGGCGCAGCAGGCCAGCCCTGCCGCGCCCGTCTCCGGCGCCGCGGTGCACAAACAGGCCGCGGCGGTGGACCGCCAGCGCGCCGAGGTGCAGCGCCTGCAGCACGACGTGGCCGCGCAGGAGGCCGGCAGCCATGCCGCCGCCGACCGGCTCAGGCAGCAGGACGCGAAAATCACCGAACTGCGGCAGCAGCTGCAGGCGGCGCAGCAGGCCGGGTCGACCGCCGGCGACGGACATTGATCAACCCGCAAGTTCTGGAATGTGCGGCAGCAATGCGCCGCAAGTCTGCGATCCCGCTATTGTTGATACGTCCGCATCTAACTTAAAGTGGCGCCTCGTCGGGTCGGAGCGCCGCCGCTGGGGTGGCCTTGCCGGATGCCACGGTTTGTTCGGGGGAGTGGGTAAATGAATCGTTCGTTGAAACTGCCGCTGCTGGTGGCGCTGGCCCTGGGCAGCGGCCATGCACTGGCGCTGGACCTGGGCCAGATCCAGGTCAAGTCCGCCCTGGGGCAGCCCCTGCTGGCGGAGATTCCGGTGCAGCAGGCCACCGCGGCCGAGCTGCAGCAACTCAGCGTGCAGCTGGCTTCCGGCGACGAATTCACCCGCGCCGGGGTAAGCAACGGACGGCCCTCGATGCCGCTGCGCTTCGACGTGGTCGACGGCGCGAACGGCCACAAGCTCATCCGCATCACCAGCGAGGCGGCGGTCAACGACCCCTTCCTCGACCTGCTGGTGGAGATCAACGCGGGCGCCGGCAAGAGCGTGCGCGAATACACCATCTTGCTCGATCCGCCCTCCACGCCGGTGGCGACGCGTTCGCATGGCGCGCGGGCGGCGAAGGCAGCGGCGCCGGCGGCGGCTCCCGCGCCGGCGACCCGCGCCGGCAAGGCGCCGGCCGAGGCCACCAGCCAGGTGGCCAACGGCCGCTACGGGCCGGTGGCCCGCGGCCAGACCCTGTCCGAGGTGGCGCACCAGACGGCGCCGGCCGGCGTGGGCCTCAACCAGATGCTGCTGGCGCTCAAGCAGGCCAATCCCGACGCGTTCTATCGCGACAACATCAATGCGCTCAAGGCCGGCGCGGTGCTGCGCATCCCCGACAAGGCCGAGGCCGAGGCGGTCGCCGTGGCGGCCGCCGCCGAGGAAGTGCGCCGCCAGAACGGCGACTGGCGCAGCGGCACGGTGAGCAGCTCGCCGGTGACCGTGGCCGACGCGGCCACTCGTTCCGGCACCTCCAGTTCGCCCACGGCGGGCAGCGCCGGCAACGGCGATCACCTGGCCCTGGTGCCTGCCAGGCAGGGCGCCAAGACGGCCGCGGCCGCGGGTGATGCGGGCAAGGACGGCACGCTGCGCCAGGACCTGCAGCGCAGCCAGGAGAGCCTCGCCAGCCTGCAGCAGCAGAGCGAGGACCTGAAGTCCCGGTTGAAGGATCTGGGCGACATCAACAGCAAGAACGAACGCCTGCTGGCGCTCAAGGACAGCGAGATCGCCGAGCTGCAGCAGAAGCTGGCCGCGGCGCGCAAGGCCGCCGGCCAGCCGGCCGAGGCCGTGGCGGCGGTGTCCGCCGCGGCTGCGGCGGCTGGCGCGGGTGCGGCCAAGCCGGCGGAACGGCCCGCCAGCGCCGCCTCGGCGCCGGCCGCCAACCCGGCTGTCGCGACCGCGGCGAGCTCGGCGAAGCCGGAGGCCGGCCCGGCCGGCGCAGCGACCGCCGCCGCGACCAGTCAGCCGGCACCGGCTGCCGCGCAGGTCCGCACCACGCCGGTCAAGCCGACGGCGATCAAGCCGGCCGCGCCGGCCCCCGAGGAGCCCTGGTACAGCCAGCTCTGGGTGCAGGCGCTGGGCGGCGCGGTCGTCGTGCTGCTGTTGCTGGGCGCGCTGCTTGGCCGCCGCAAGGCGAAGCCCGCCGCCGCACAGGCGCCGAAGCTGGCGCCGTCGCTGGCCGACCGTTTCGGCGGTGGCGCGCCGGCCGACGGCGACGACGACCAGAACCTGCTGCTGGACCAGCTGGCCGAACACCCCGACGACATCGGCCTGCACCTGGAACTGGTGAGCCTGTATTACGGCCGTCGCGACGTGGAGCATTTCGAGGCGGCGGCGGAAGCCATGCACGCCCACGTCACCGATCCGCGCCAGGAAGAGTGGCAGGAAGTGCTGCACATGGGCGAAGACCTGGTGCCGGGCCACCCGCTGTTCGCCGCGCATGGCGGCCTGTCGGCCGACGAGCTGGAAGCGCACCACGGTTTCGACATCGACCGCTACGCCGCCGAGCCCGTCGCCACCGCTGCGGTCGCGACGCCTGCGCCCGCGCCGCCGCCGCTGCCCGCCAACCCGGTGACGGTGAGCGAGTACAACTTCAACTTCGACCTCTCGCCGGCACAGAAGCGGGCCGAAGAGGGCAACACGGCCGCGGCGCAGCAGGCCCCGGTGCACCACCTGGCGGACGAGGATGCGGCCACGCCGCACGAAGCGGCGTCCAGCTGGCACTTCGAGGAACCGGAAGTGCAGATCCAGCCGGATGGGCACGACATCGAGCCGCGCGACTTCAGCGACGACCCGGTGGACACCAAGCTCGACCTGGCCCGTGCCTACCTGGACATGGGCGACGCCGAGGGCGCCCGCGCCATGCTGGAAGAGGTGCTGCACGAGGGCAGCCAGATGCAGCGCGACGTGGCCAAGCGCATGATCGAGGACCTGCACTGAGCAGAGCCCGACGTGCGCGGACTCCGAACGGGCCGGCCATGCCGGCCCGTTTTCGTTGCGGCCTGCTACGCTCATCGCTTTGAATCGACAGCAGCATCCATGCGCATCGCCCTGGGCATCGAATACGACGGCACCGACTTCCTCGGCTGGCAGCGCCTCAGCCACGGCAGCACGGTGCAGGGCGCGGTGGAGGAGGCCTTGTCGAAGGTGGCGGCGCAGCCGGTCGCGGTGACCTGTTCGGGTCGTACCGATGCCGGCGTGCATGGCCGTTGCCAGGTGGTGCATTTCGATGCGCCGGTGGAACGCGAGATGCGCGGCTGGCTGCTGGGCGCCACCTCCAACCTGCCGCCCAGCGTGGCCGTGCTGTGGGCGCAGCCAGTGGCGGAGGATTTCCACGCGCGCTTCTCCGCGCGCAGCCGGCGCTACCGCTACACCATCCTCAATCGGCCGGTGCGCGCGGCACTGGATGCGCGCTACGTGAGCTGGGAGCGCCAGCCGCTGGACGCCGCGCGCATGCACGAGGCCGCGCAGGCACTGCTCGGCGAGCACGATTTCTCCGCATTCCGTGCGATCTCCTGCCAGGCCGCGCATCCGCGTCGCTGCGTGCTGGCGGTGGGCGTGCAGCGCGTGGGCGAGCAGGTGATCGTGGAGATCGAGGCGAACGCCTTCCTGCACCACATGGTGCGCAACATCGTCGGCTCGCTGCTGCCGGTGGGCCGCGGCGAGCAGCCCGTCGCATGGATCGGCGAACTGCTGGCCGGGCGCGACCGCGAGGTGGCCGGGCCTACCGCGCCGTCGTCGGGGCTGACCTTCATCGGGCCGCGCTACGAAGCGCACTGGGGCCTGCCGGCCGAGGTGAGCCAGCCATGACGCGCATCAAGTGCTGTGGCATGACCCGCGTCGAGGATGCGTTGCTGGCCGCGCAACTCGGCGCCGACGCGATCGGCCTGGTGTTCACCGCGCGCAGCCGGCGACGCGTTTCCGTGGCGCAGGCGCAGGCCATCGTGCGCGCGCTGCCGCCGTTCGTGGGCACGGTGGCGCTGTTCATGGACGACACGCCGGCGCTGGTGGAGGAAGTCATCGCCACCGTGGCGCCGGACCTGCTGCAGTTCCATGGCGACGAGTCCGACGAATGGTGCGCGCAGTTCGGCCGCCGCTACCTCAAGGCCATCGCGATGGGCGAGGGCGCCGCCGCGTTGCGGCGCCTGCGCGAGCATCCGCGCGCCGCCGCGCTGCTGCTGGACGGCCATGGTCTGGGCGAGGCCGGCGGCAGCGGCAAGGCGTTCGACTGGTCGCTGATGCCGAAGGACCTGGCGCAATCGCTGGTGCTGGCCGGTGGCCTGCATGCCGGCAACGTCGCCGAGGCGATCCGCGTGGCGCGGCCCTGGGCGGTGGACGTGGCCAGTGGCGTGGAGTCGGCGCCGGGGATCAAGGACGCCGGCAAGCTGCGGGATTTCATCGCGGCGGTACGCACCGCGGACGCGCGCGAAAGCCGGATCTGAGCACGGGTCCGGTGGGCTGTAGTCGAGCGCGGCGACATGCGTTGCGACCCCCTGGGGAAGGTCTGCTCGTTCGTCATTCCTGCGAAGGCAGGAATCCAGTGCCTTGGTGTTTGGTGGCTGGCAGGCACTGGATGACCGGCTTCACTGCCGTGAAATGCCTCCAGCCTTCGCAGGAATGACGGGCAAAATCAGACCATTCCAGGCGGGGATATCGATCACGCCTCGACCAGCTCGCCGCGCAGCCAGTCGGCCAGCGCGGCGAGGCGCGCATCGTCCACGCGGTGCGCCGAGACCAGTGCCCAGCGCGCGGAAGTTTCGCGGAAGCCCCAGGGCGCCAGCAAACGCCCGCTGGCGAGGTCGTCGGCCACCAGTGGTTGTGGTGCGATGGCCACGCCCAATCCGGCCGCGGCGGCTTCGAGCAGGAAGTAGAGATGGGGCAGGGCTTGCGCCTGCTGCAGCGATTCGGGCGGCAGGTCCATCGCGAGGGCCCACTCCGGCCAGGCTTGCGGGCGCGAGGCGGTGTGCAGCAGCGGTTCGTCGCACAGCGCGGCGGCCGGCTGTTCGCGCAGGCGGTCGGCGCCGGGATAGCGCGGGCTGAGCACCGGGCCGATACGTTCCGGCGCCAGTTCGTGCACCTGCCAGCCGGCGGGCCAGGGTGGCGCCGCCAGCAGCAGGGCAGCGTCCACATCGGCCAGATGATCGACGACCGGCTCCTCCTGCACGGCCAGGTGCAGGGTCAGCGAGGGCAGGTCGTGGCGCAGGCGTTCCAGCCGCGGGATCATCCAGCGCGCCAGCACGCTGCCCGAGCAACCGAGCACGAAGGCTGTGCCGCCGCGTTGCCGCTTCAGTTGCAGCCAGCCTTCGCGCAATTGCCCGAACGCGGCGCTGCATTGCTCGCGCAACTGCTGCCCGGTCGCGGTGAGTGCGACGCCGCGCCCCTGGCGGGCGAACAGCGGCTGGCCCAGGGCTTCCTCCAGCGCGCGCACCTGGCGGCTCACCGCGCCGTGGGTCACGTGCAACTCCTGCGCGGCGAGGCTCATGCTGCCCAGCCGCGCGGCGGCCTCGAAGGCGCGCAAGGCATTCAGCGAGGGCAGGTCGCGATCCGACATGCTGTGAGTCTAGCTCAAGTATGGCTGCGATCTTTTCGCTTTTTCATGCGATACCGAGGCGCTATGGTGTGAGCCTGTCGCCGTTGCTTCCGTTGGAGCCGCCATGCCCGAGATCCGGGATTTCCATGCCTTTCCCGATGCCCAGGGCCGCTTCGGCCAGTTCGGCGGCAGCTTCGTCGCCGAGACCCTGATGGCGCCGCTGGCCGAGCTGACCGAGGCCTACCTGCGCCTGCGCAAGGATCCGGCCTTCGTCGCCGAACTGGACCGCGACCTCACGCATTACGTGGGCCGGCCCAGCCCGGTCTATTTCGCCGAGCGGCTGACCAGGCACGTGGGCGGCGCGCGTATCCTGCTCAAGCGCGAGGACCTGAACCACACCGGCGCGCACAAGATCAACAACACCGTGGGCCAGGCGCTGGTGGCGCGGCACATGGGCAAGACCCGCATCATCGCCGAGACCGGCGCCGGCCAGCACGGCGTGGCCAGCGCCACGGTGGCGGCGCGGCTGGGCCTCAAGTGCGTGGTCTACATGGGCGCCACCGACATCGAGCGGCAGAAGATCAACGTCTACCGCATGAAGCTGCTCGGTGCCGAGGTGGTGCCGGTGACCTCCGGCTCGAAGACGCTGAAGGACGCGCTGAACGAGGCCATGCGCGACTGGGTCACCAACGTGGCCGACACCTTCTACATCATCGGCACCGTGGCCGGCCCGCACCCGTACCCGCTGATGGTGCGCGACTTCAACGCCATCGTCGGTCGCGAGGCCCGCGCGCAGCTGCTGGAGCAGTACGGCCGGCTGCCCGACGTGCTCACCGCCTGCGTGGGCGGCGGCTCCAATGCGATCGGCCTGTTCCACGCCTTCCTCAACGACCGCGACGTGCGCATCGTGGGCGCCGAGGCGGCCGGCGAGGGCATCGCCACCGGCCATCACGCGGCATCGCTGGCGGCGGGCCGGCCCGGCGTGCTGCACGGCAACCGCACCTACGTGCTGTGCGACGACGACGGCCAGATCACCGAGACGCATTCGGTGTCGGCCGGCCTCGACTATCCGGGCGTGGGTCCCGAGCATGCGTTCCTGAAGGACGCCGGTCGCGCCGAATACGTGGGCGTGACCGACGACGAGGCGCTGGCGGCCTTCCACCTGCTGGCGCGTACCGAGGGCATCCTCGCCGCGCTGGAATCCAGCCACGCGGTGGCGCAGGCGATCAAGCTGGCGCGCGAGTACCCGCCGGACGGCATCGTGCTGTGCAACCTCTCCGGCCGCGGCGACAAGGACGTGCACACCATCGCCGCACGCGAAGGAGTGCAGGTATGAGCACGGGATTCGTGAGGCAGGATTCGGGATTCGGCAGCCACGCGCGATCCCGTCATGCATGCGTTGCGCGCAGGCCGATCGCGTTCGCCTGCTTGTCGTCAGTCGTCCGCGTCCCCTTCGAGTAAACGCATCATGTCGAATCCCGTATCCCGTATTCCGAGTCCCGGCGCCCAGCGCATCGACCGCCGTTTCGCCGCGCTCAAGGCCGCCGGCCGCACCGGCCTGATTCCCTTCGTCACCGCGGGCGATCCCTCGCCCGAGCACGCGGTGGCGCTGATGCATGCGCTGGTGGAGTCCGGCGCCGACCTGATCGAACTGGGCGTGCCGTTCTCCGATCCGATGGCCGACGGCCCGGTGATCCAGCACGCCAGCGAGCGCGCCATCGCCAAGGGCGTGGGGCTGGCCGGCGTGCTCGGCTGGGTGGCCGGGTTCCGCCAGCGCGACAAGGACACGCCGGTGGTGCTGATGGGCTACCTGAACCCCATCGAGATCCATGGCTATGCGCGTTTCGCCGCCGAAGCCGTGCAGGCCGGCGTGGACGGCGTGCTGCTGGTGGATTGCCCGCTGGAAGAGTCGGCCGTGCTGGCGCCGCTGCGCGAGGCGGGCCTCAGGCAGATCCTGCTTGCCGCGCCCACCACGGCGCCCGCGCGCCTGGAAAAGCTGTGCGAGGCGGCCGAAGGTTTCCTCTACTACGTGTCGTTCGCCGGCATCACCGGCGCGGCGCGCTTGAGCACCACGGACATCGCCGCGCGCGTGGCCGACCTGCGTGCGCATGCGAAGGCGCCGGTGGCCGTGGGCTTCGGCGTGCGCGATGCGGAAAGCGCGAAGGCCATCGCCGGCTTCGCCGATGCGGTGGTGATCGGCAGCGCGCTGGTGGAGCGCCTGGCGGGAGCGGCTTCGGCGGAGGAGATCGCCGCGCGCGTGGCGGCATTCCTGCGGCCGGTGCGGGAAGCGCTCGACGCACGCTGAGCCGCGTTCGTCAGCGGCTTTCCCGCGCGCGGATCAGTTCGAGCACCCTGGCCGCGTCCGCCGGCGTGGCCGGGTTGTACACCACCATGCCGAGGTCGGGTCGGCCGTCCACCGAGAAGGACGAGTATTCCAGCGCGATTTCGCCCGCCTGCGGATGGGTGAACAGCTTGCGGCCCCCGCCGAAGTGGCCCACGTCGCTGTCGCGCCACATGGCCGCGAATTCGGGGCTGTGCCGTTCGAGTTCGGCGATCAGGGCGCGCACGTTTTCCGATGCGCCCGCGCCCGTGCGCATCATGTCGGCACGGAACACCGCCACGGCGGAGCGCGCCACGCTTTCCCAGTCGTGTTGCGCCGCGCGTACGCGCGGATCGCGGAACAGCATGCGCAACACGTTGCGCTGGTCGGGCGCGAGCCTGCCGTAGTCCGAAAGGACTGCGGCCGCGGCGCGGTTCCATGCCACCACGTCCCAGGTGGTGGTCTTGATCATTGCCGGGCTGCATTCCAGCGCGTCCAGCACGCGCTGCAAGCGGGGCGCGACATCGCCGGCCGGCTGGAAACGGGCTTCCGGCAGATGCCCCAGGGCGAGCAGGAACAGGTGCTCGCGCTCGACCCCTTCGAGTTGCAAGGCAACTGCGATGCGCTCCAGCGCGTCGGGCGAGGGAGCGCCGCCGCGGCCCTGTTCCAGCCATGTATACCAGGTCACGCTGACGTGGGCGCGCTGCGCCACTTCCTCGCGCCGCAGCCCGGGCGTGCGGCGCCGCTCCAGCGGCAGGCCGAGGGCAGCCGGATCGAGCTTCGTGCGCCGGGCCTTGAGGTAGGCCCCCAGCGGATTGGGCTCCAAGATCGATGGCGGTTTCCTGTTAGTGCTCATACCCGTATGACGTCACGGCTTCATCGGCAGATTGGTGGCGCAGATAGTAGCGGCCCATCCATCCACGGCAGAGGGTAGTTCCATGCGCGTATTCGTTACTGGCGCCACCGGTTTCATCGGCTCGGCCATCGTCGCGGAGCTTCTCCGCGCCGGGCATCAGGTGCTCGGACTGACGAGGTCGGATGCCGGCGCACAGGCATTGGCGGCGGCAGGCGCCGAGGTGCATCGCGGCGATCTCGAAGATCCGGACAGCCTGCGTCGTGGTGCGGCCAGGGCGGAGGGCGTGATCCATTGCGCCTTCGACCACGATTTCGCCAACTTCGCGGCCAACTGCGAAAAGGACCAGCGCGCCATCGAGGCGCTCGGCGCTGCGCTCGCGGGAACCGACCATCCGCTCATCGTCACATCCGGCGTCGGCATGGGCCAGGCCGTGCCTGGCCAGCTTGCCACCGAGGACGCGTTCGACGCCGAGGGGCCCAATCCCCGGAAGCTCTCGGAACTGGCCGCCGCGGCGGTGGCCGCCAGCGGCGTCAACGTATCGGTGATGCGCCTGCCGCAGGTGCACGACGTGAACCGGCATGGCCTCGTCAGCTACCTGATTGCGCTGGCGCGCGAGAAGGGCGTGTCCGCCTGGGTGGACGAGGGGCACAACCGCTTTTCGGCGGTGCATGTGCTCGATGCCGCGCGGCTCTACCGGCTGGCGCTGGAACGGCGGGAATCCGGCGCCCGCTACCATGCGGTGGCCGAGGAAGGCGTGGCATTGCGCGACATCGCGCAGGTCATCGGCCAGGGCCTGAAGGTGCCGGCGGTTTCCTTGCCTGCCGACGAGGCTGCGGCCCATTTCGGCTGGCTGGCGATGTTCGCGGGCGTCGACCTCGCGGCGTCCGGCACGTGGACGCGGCAGCATCTGGGATGGGAGCCGCACGGTCCCGGCATGTTGACGGACCTCGCCGGGCACTTCGCGGCCTGAAAGCGCGACGCGCCCGGCGGTCGCCCGTCTGGCGCATGGCGCGTGGCTCCACACGCGCGCGTCCGGAGCGGTGTGGGGTTCTCGGCTAGAATGCGTGCTTCACCAGAGGCGTCGCTATGAACTGGCTGCAGAAAATCATGACCCCGCGGACGCGCACCTCCGCCCCGGCCGCCGGCAAGGGCAAGGTGCCGGAAGGCGTGTGGGAGAAGTGCGCCGGCTGCGGTTCGGTGCTGTACAAGCCGGAGCTGGAGCGCAACCTGATGGTCTGCCCCAAGTGCGGGCACCATCACGCGATCCGCGCGCGCTCGCGGCTGCTCGCGCTGCTGGACGAAGGCTCGACGCAGGAGCTGTGGCCGGGCATGGAGGCCACCGATCCGCTCAAGTTCCGCGACTCCAAGAAGTACCGCGACCGCATCGTCGCCTCGCAGAAATCCAGCGGCGAGAAGGATTCCCTGATCGCGATGAGCGGCCGCCTCAAGGGTCGCCCGCTGGTCGCCACCGCGTTCGAGTTCGCGTTCGTCGGCGGCTCGATGGGTTCGGTGGGCGGCGAGAAGTTTGCCCGCGCCGGCGAGCGTGCGCTGGCCGAACGCAGCGCGCTGGTCTGCTTCTCAGCCAGCGGCGGCATGCGCATGCAGGAAGGCCTGTACTCGCTGATGCAGATGGCCAAGGCCTCGGCCGTGCTGGCGAAGCTGCGCGACGCCGGCGTGCCCTACATCAGCGTGCTGACCAACCCGTCCACCGGCGGCGTCTCCGCCAGCCTCGGCATGCTCGGCGACATCAACATCGGCGAGCCGAAGGCGCTGATCGGCTTCGCCGGCCCGCGCGTGATCGAACAGACCGTGCGCGAGACCCTGCCCGAAGGCTTCCAGCGCGCCGAGTTCCTGCTGGAGCACGGCGCCATCGACATGATCGTCGACCGCCGCGAGATGCGCGACAAGCTGGCCGACCTGCTCGGCCTGCTGATGAAGGCCCCGCGCGCGGCGTGATGTATTGCGGAAGCCGGATCGCACGATGCCGCCCACGGGCGGCATCGTCGTTTCGGTAGCTGCATTCCATGTGCCGGTTTTCCACAGCGCGTGTGGACGAGGGCTGGACAAGGCTGTGGACAAACGCGCTTGCCGGCTTTGCCGACAGGCACTTGGCACAGGTTGCCGAAATATTGCGCAGCATCGGTGCGCGTTTTCCACAGCGGCAGTGGAAGCAGCTGGGCAAAGCCTGTGGATAGATGCGCCAAGTGTCTGACGCGAAAACCGCTCGCGACGCCTTGCGCAGGAATTGCTCAGGCGAGGGCGGTCGCGCTGTGCACCAGCCACAGCGAGAGCGTGCCGAGCGCGCCGCCGATGCCGATCGCGGCAAGCACGTCGCTGGGGTAGTGCAGGCCGAGGATCACCCGCGAGGCGGCGATCAGTGCGGTGAACGGCACCAGCAGCGGCGCCAGCAGCGGAAACCACGCCAGCGCCACGATGGTGAAGCTCACCGCCTGCAGGGTGTGGCCCGAGGGGAAGCTGAACTCGTCCAGCGGCGGCACGTGCGCGATCACGCCGGGGCAGGCGCGGAACGGCCGCGGCCGGTGCGTGTACTTCTTCAGCACGCGGTACAGCAGCAGGGCGACCAGGCCGGTGACGGCCATGTGCGAGGCGGCCTGCAGTCCGCGCAGGCCTTCCAGCAGGGCCAGCACCAGCATCAGCGCGTACCAGAAGATGCCGTCGCCGAGCCGGCTGATGGTGCCGAAGAAGATTCCCACCGCGCGGCGCGTGCCCCAGCGGTTTGCCGCCACGCAGACGCGGCGGTCGAAGGCGAGGCGGGGCAGTTCAGGCGTGGACGGCAACGGTGTCGTGTTCATGGTTGCGCTCCTCGGCAAGTTCGCGCAGCACGGTTTCGAATTCGCGGATCACTCGTTCCGGCGACAGGCGCGCCATGCTCTCGTGGGCACGGCGGCCCATGTGACGGAGCAGGCCGGGATTGCTCGCCAGCCGCACCGTCGCCTCGACGAACTCGGCCTCGCAGCCGGGCGCGATCCGGTAGCCGTTGTAGCCGTCGCGCAGGTGCTCGCGCGCCGCGCCCTCGTGGTAGGCCACCACCGGCAGGCCGCTGGCCAGCGCTTCCAGGATCACGTTGCCGAAGGTTTCGCTGAGGCTGGGGAACGGAAACAGGTCCGCGCTGGCGACGTGCCGCGCCAGCGCCTCGCCGCGCTGCATGCCGGCGAAGATGAAGTCGGGGTGCGCCGCCTGCAGCGCGGCGCGGGCCGGGCCGTCGCCCACCCACAGATAGCGCATCGCGGGCTGCTTGCGCTGCGCGGCGCGGAACGCCTGCACCGCGAGGTCGAGGTTCTTTTCCGGGGCGATGCGGCCCACGTACAGCATCACCGGCGTGCCAGCATCGACACCCCATTGCGCGCGCAGTGCCGGATCGCGCCGGCCGGGGTGGAACAGTTGCGTGTCCACCGCACGACGCAGCACGCGCGCGTTGTCCACGCCGAGCGAGGTGAGTTCCTGCGCCAGCGCCTCGGTGGGCACCAGGGTGGCCACGGCACGGCGGTGGAAGCGGCGCAGGTGGTTGCGCACCACCGGGGTCAGCCAGCGCAGCCCGTAGTGGCTGGCGTAGCTGTCGAAACGCGTATGGAAGCCGGTCGCGACCGGGATGCGCAGGGCATTCGCGGTACGCAGCGCCGACCAGCCCAGCGGGCCCTCGGTGGCGACGTAGATGGCGTCGGGGCGCTGTTCCGTCCAGCGTTCGCGCATCGCGTCGCCGGCGGGCAGGCCGAAGCGCAGCCCCGGGTAACGCGGCAGCGCCACGCCACGGGTGAACAGGGTCTCGAACTGCGGATCGGCCACGGTCTGCTGGGCCTGGCGCGGGCGCACCACGTCGACGGCATGGCCGTGCGCGGCCAGCCCGGCGGCAAGGCCGTGGACGGTGAGCGCGACGCCGTTGATCTCCGGCGGCCAGGTTTCGCTCACGATGCCTATGCGCATGTCGGCTGTCCTCGCTTTACCTGTACGCAGCTTCGGCTCGCAGGTTTGCGCGGTGGTGGCGGATGCGTGACGCGGGGATGACGATGCCCCCGGTCCGCGTCCTGGCCGCTATCGGCTAAAATGCCGCGTTCATTCGCGCAACCAAAGCCTCCCATGACCGTCCGCACCCGCTTCGCCCCCAGTCCCACCGGCTTCCTGCACATCGGCGGCGCGCGCACCGCGCTGTATTGCTGGCTGGAGGCGCGGCGGCGCGGCGGCGATTTCGTGTTGCGCATCGAAGACACCGACCGCGAGCGCTCCACCGACGAAGCCGTGCAGGCGATCCTCGACGCGATGGCCTGGCTGGACCTGTCCGCCGACGAGGCGCCGGTCTACCAGACGAAACGCCTGGCCCGCTACAAGGAAGTGGCCGACCGCCTGCTGGCCGAGGGCAAGGCGTACTACGCCTACGAGAGCAAGGAGGAGATCGAGGCGATGCGCGAGGCCGCCATGGCGAAGGGCGAGAAGCCCCGCTACAACGGCTACTACCGCGACCGCAACGAACCGTACCGCGAGGACCCGAACCGGGTGATCCGCTTCCGCAACCCGCTGGAAGGCGCGGTGGTGTTCGAGGACAAGGTGAAGGGCCGGGTGGAGTGGAGCAACGCCGAGCTGGACGACCTCGTCATCTTCCGCTCCGACGGCTGGCCCACCTACAACTTCGCCGTGGTGGTGGACGACATCGACATGGGCATCACCGAGGTGATCCGCGGCGACGACCACGTCAACAACACGCCGCGCCAGATCAACATCTACCACGCGCTGGGCGCGGCGGTGCCGGAGTTCGCGCACCTGCCGATGATCCTGGACAAGGAGGGCAAGAAGCTCTCCAAGCGCACCAACTCGGTCAGCGTGATGGAGTACCGCGAGGAGGGCTACCTGCCGCACGCCATCCTCAACTACCTGGTGCGCCTCGGCTGGTCGCACGGCGACCAGGAGATCTTCTCGCGCGAGGAAATGATCCGCCTGTTCGACATCGCCGACGTCAACAAGGCCGCCTCGCGCTTCGACACCGAGAAGCTCAACTGGCTGAACCAGCACTACCTCAAGACCGACGATCCCGCGACGCTGGCGCCCGAGTTCGCATGGCACCTCGCGCGCGCCGGCATCGACGCGACGCACGGCCCGGCGCCCGCCGACGTGATCGTGGCGCTGCGCGACCGCGTGCACACGCTGAAGGAAATGGCCGAGCGCGCAAAGATCTGGTACGGCCCGATCGCCGAGTGGGACGACAAGGCCGTCGCCAAGCATCTGAAGAACGACAGCGCGGTCGCCGTGCTGGAAGCCGCCAAGGGCCTGCTGGCCGCCGTCGAATGGAAGCCCGAGCCGATCCACGGCGTGATCGAGCAGGTGGCCACCAGGCTGGAGCTGGGCATGGGCAAGATCGCCCAGCCGCTGCGCGTGGCGATGACCGGCACCCAGGTGTCGCCGTCCATCGACCACACCATCTACCTCGCCGGGCGCGACGAGGCGCTGCGGCGCATCGACCACGCGCTGGGCCTGGCGCGCGGCTGAGGCCAAAGGCGGGCAGGGCGCCATGCATGAGCTGCTCGCCCGCGCCATGCAAGGCGTCGATCCCGACGCGCCGGACGCGTTCTGGCAGGTGTTCCTCAACCTGTGGGCGATGGTGCCCTGGGCCGCGCTGTTCTGGTGGAACTTGCTGTTCGTGGCGGTGGGCGCGGTGCTGGGCTGGTGGCGCGGGCGACTGTGGGAAGGCGTGTTGTGGGCCTGGGTGCTTGGGCCGATCGGCTGGATCGTGCTGCTGCTGCGCCCGCGCGGCGGGCCACCGGCCGCGCCGCCGCCGTTGCCGCGTTGACTTGCCGCAGCGCGGCCTCATCTTCCGGTTGACGGGCCTGCATGTATGATCGCCCGCGAGGAGTATCCCTTGGCACACGACGCCGCCGGCAAACCGCACGTTCACCACTCGCATCACCATGATGCGAAGGGTTTCGTGCGCGAGGTGGCCCACGTCAGCGAGGAGCGCGGTCTGCGCCTGACGCCGCTGCGCATGGAGGTGCTGGAGCTGGTGGCCGCCGCGGTCAAGCCGGTGAAGGCCTACGACCTGCTCGACCAGCTGCGCGAAAGGCACGGCAACGCGGCGCCGCCCACGGTGTACCGCGCGCTGGATTTCCTGCTGGAGCAGGGCTTCATCCACAAGCTGGAATCGATCAACGCGTTCGTCTCCTGCCATCACCCGGCCGAGGCGCATCAGGTGCCGTTCCTGATCTGCGACGTCTGTTCCGGCGCCGAGGAAGTCTGCGACGAACGCGTCGCCGAACTGATCGAGGCCCAGGCCAGGGCGCTGGGCTTCCGTGCCCAGGCGCAGACGCTGGAAGTGCACGGCGTCTGCAAGCGCTGCCACAAGTCCTGATCGGCCGTCCCGGCCAGCCGGGGCGGTCGGCTTGCGCGGCTCAATTGTTATAATGTAACATCGCAGCCATGGACACGATGGGACCTCCCGCCAAAGGCGACGGCATCCTGCTGGCCCCTCTTCCGGCGGGGTCTGCGCCCGCCGATGGCGCAACGAAAACCGTACGCTGGTGGCATCTGGCCGACCGCGTGGGGGCCACGGCCTCGTTCCTGTGCGCGATCCACTGTGCGCTGCTGCCGTTCGTGCTGACCGTGCTGCCCCTGCTGGGCCTGGGCTTCCTGGCCGGGCACGAGTTCGAGCGCGGCTTCGTGACGTTCGCCGCCACGCTGGCGTTGTTCGCCCTGGTCGGCGGCTATCGCCGGCACCGCCGACCGCTGCCCCTGCTGCTGGCCATCCCGGGGCTGGCGCTGCTGCTGCTGGGCGTCACCTGGGCGACGGAATATTCGGTCGCCGTGCACACCGTGATGGTGACCTGCGGCGGCCTGCTGGTGGCCTCGGCGCATTTCGTGAACCTGTACCTCGATCGCCGGCATGGCCTCGCGCCTGCGCACGTGCATGGTCCGCAGTGCGCGCACTGAATCGGAAGGCGCGGTGATTGTGTAACGGCGCCCGCGCTTCCTAGCATGCACGCATGAGCGCAACCTCCACCGGCCATCACGATCACGGGCATCCGCATCCGGCGGAATCGCACGATCACGATCACCACGATCATTCGTCGCACGCGGGCCTGCGCGGCCGCAAGCTGCTGCTGGCGTTCGTGCTGACCACGCTGACCATGGTGGCCGAAGTGATCGGCGGCCTGTGGTCCGGCTCGCTGGCCCTGCTTACCGACGGCGGCCACATGATGGTCGACGCGCTGGCCTTGCTGATGGCCTTCGTGGGCGCACGCATGGCGCTGCGGCCGGCCGATGCGCGGCGCAGCTACGGCTACGGGCGCATGGAGGTGCTGGTCGGTTTCGTCAACGCGCTCAGCCAGTTCGTGCTGGTGGCCTGGGTGGTGTGGGAGGCGGTCCAGCGGCTGCTGCATCCCGGCGAGATCCTGTCGGGCATGATGCTGATCGTCGCCGTCGTCGGCCTGCTGGTGAACCTGCTGGTATTGCGCAGCCTGCACGGGCATGCGCACGACGACGTGAACATGGCCGGGGCAAGCCTGCACGTGCTGGGCGATCTGCTCGGTTCGGTGGCCGCGGTGCTGGCGGCCCTGGCGATACGGTTCCTCGGCTGGCTGTGGGCCGACCCGCTGCTGTCGCTGCTGGTGGCGGCGCTGATCCTGGTGAGTGCATGGCGCCTGCTGCGCCGCTCCGCCCACATCCTGCTGGAGGGCGTGCCGGACGGCATGGACAGCGCTGAGGTGGAGACGGCGCTGCGCGGCGCGGACGCCTCGATCCGCGGCATCCACCACCTGCACGTCTGGCAGCTCGCCTCCGGTTCGCGCATGGCCACGCTGCACGCGGAGCTGCACGATCCGGCCGCCGCCGCGCAGGCGCTGCGCGCGATCCACGGCGTGCTGGGCGAACGCTTCGGGATCCGGCACGTCACCGTGCAGGTCGATCCGGAGGAGTGCCTGGACCAGGCGCAGGGCTGCCAGGGCCACGGCCACGCCTGAGCCGGGCGCCCGGCTATGGCGCCGGCAGCGGCGCTGCTATCATGGCCGGCCACCACGCATCGAGGAGATTCCCATGGGCAAGGGCGATCGCAAGACCCGCCGCGGCAAGACCTATCGCGGCAGCTACGGCAACACCCGCGTGCACGGCGCGCAGCCGGCCGTGGCCGGCGCCAAGCCGACCGTGACCAAGCCGGCGGCCGCGAAGAAGGCCGCGCCGAAGAAGAAGTCGGCCTGAGCCGCAGCGACCACGCATCACCCGAAACCCCGCCTTGGCGGGGTTTTTTCATGGGCGCCTGCCTGACCGGCGACCGGGCTGCCGCGACCTGCTGAACGCCGTCCAGTGCCAGCCGCTTGCGGAGTAGGGCGACGATCCCTACAATGCGCACCACTGTACTAACGCGTTAATACATTATGAAACGTCGATCGCTGGATCCCGAGACGCCCGACAAGTCGGCCGAACTCAGTCTGTGCCAGGCACTGCTGTCGCTGAAGAGCGTGGACGAGATGGACGCGTTCCTGCGCGACCTGTGCACGCCGGCCGAGCTGGAGGTGATGGTCGACCGCTGGCGCGTGGTGCCTTACCTGCTCGACGGCGTCGCCTACCGCGAGATCCACGAGCGCACCGCGGTGAGCATCACCACGATCGGCCGGGTGGCGCGCTTCCTCAATCAGGGCAATGGCGGCTACATGGCCGCCGCCGCACATGCTTCGCGCCGCCGCGCGGCAGCGAAGAGGGCACGCGCATGAAGCCACGCGACCGTTTGCGCATCGCGATGCAGAAATCCGGCCGGCTCACCGAGCCGGCGCTGGAGCTGCTCAAGCGTTGCGGCCTCACGTTCCGGCAGAGCCGCGACAAGCTGTTCTGCTTCGGCGAAGGCGAGCCGGTGGACCTGCTGCTGGTGCGCGACGACGATATCCCCGGGCTGATCGCGCAAGGCGTGTGCGAGCTCGGCATCGTGGGCCGCAACGTGCTGAACGAGTTCAGCATCACCGCCGGCAGCGAGAGCGAGCCGCTGGCCGAGTGGCGGCCGTTGGGCTTCGGGCGCTGCCGGCTTTCCATCGCGGTGCCGCAGGAATTCGACTACCGCGAGCCGGCGCAGCTTTCCGGCCAGCGCATCGCCACCTCGTATCCCGGCCTGCTGGGCGCGTGGCTGCGCGAGCGCGGCGTGCAGGCCGGCGTGGTGACCCTGGCCGGTTCGGTGGAGATCGCGCCGAAGCTGGGCACCGCGGATGCGATCTGCGACCTGGTGCAGAGCGGCGGCACCCTGGTGGCGAACCAGTTGCGCGAGGCCGACGTGCTGCTGGAGAGCGAGGCCGTGCTCGCCGGCCCGCAGACGCTGCCGGCGGACGAACGCGGCGACCTGGTCGAGCTGCTGCTGAAGCGGCTGGACGGCGTGATCCAGGTGCGCGAATCGCGTCTGTTGCTGCTGCAGGCGCCGCGCACCGCGCTGGATGCGGTGACCCGGCTGCTGCCGGGCGGCCCGCAGCCGACCCTGCTGCCGGTGGCCGGCCAGCCGGACCAGCTGATGCTGCAGGCGCTGTGCGCGGGCGAGGTGAGCTGGCGCCAGCTGGAAGAGATCAAGAAGGCCGGTGCGCGCGAGATGTTCGTGCTGCCGGTGGAAAAGATGCTTGCATGAAGGGCCCGCACGCATGAAATGGATCGACTGGGATTTGCTTGACGAACCGGGCCGCAGCGCCGCGCTGGCGCGGCCGGCGCAGGCGCGCGCGGCGGAACTGCGCGAAGGCACGGCCCGCATCATCGCCGCCGTCCGCGCGCGCGGCGACGAAGCGCTGCGCGAGCTGAGCGCGAAATACGACCGCTGCGCGCTGGCCGGGCTGGAAGTCGCGGAGGACGAGTTCGTCGACGCCGAGGCCGCGCTCGATCCCGCGTTGAAGGCGGCGATCCGCGAAGCGGCCGGTCGCATCGAGGCGTTCCACCGCGCCGCTGCGCCCCAGGCCATGGGCGTGGACACCGCGCCCGGCGTGCGCGTCGAACGCATGCTGCGGGCGATCCAGCGCGTGGGCCTGTACGTGCCGGCGGGCAGTGCGCCGCTGCCGTCGACCGCGCTGATGCTGGGCGTGCCCGCGCGCATCGCCGGCTGCCGCGAGGTGGTGCTGTGCTCGCCGGCGCGCGCCGACGGCCGCTGCGACGCGGCGGTGCTGTATGCCGCGCGCCTCACCGGCGTGCACAAGGTGTTCAAGCTGGGCGGTGCGCAGGCGATCGCGGCGATGGCGTACGGCACCGCGTCCGTGCCCAAGTGCGACAAGCTGTTCGGGCCAGGCAACGCCTGGGTCACCGAGGCCAAGCTGCAGGTGTCGTCCGAGCCGGACGGCGCGGCCATCGACATGCCGGCGGGGCCGTCCGAAGTGCTGGTGATCGCGGACGCGCAGGCCAACCCGGTGCACGTCGCCGCGGACCTGCTGTCGCAGGCCGAGCACGGGCCGGACTCGCAGGTGATCCTGGTCAGCGAATACGCGGCCGTGCTGGATCGCGCGCAGATGGAAGTCGAACGGCAATGCGCCGGGTTGCCGCGCGCGGAGATCGCCCGCCAGGCGCTGGCGCAGAGCCGGCTGATCTCGGTGTCGTCGCTGGCGCAGGCGGTGGAGGTGAGCAACCGCTACGCGCCCGAGCACCTGATCCTGCAGGTGGCGGCGCCGCGCAGCCTGCTCGACGGCATCGAGAGCGCCGGCTCGGTCTTCCTTGGCGCGTGGACGCCGGAATCGGTGGGCGACTACTGCAGCGGCAGCAACCACGTGCTGCCCACCTACGGCCATGCGCGCAGCCACAGCGGCGTGTCGGTGGCCAGCTACCTGAAGCAGATCACGGTGCAGGAAGTCAGCGCCGATGGCCTGCGCGGCATCGGCCCGTGCACCGCCACGCTGGCCGCCGCCGAACAACTGGAAGCGCATCGCCGCGCGGTGACCTTGCGGCTGGCCGAACTGGAGTCAATGTCATGAACGTGCTCGATCTCGCGCGCCCGGAAATCCGCGCCCTGCAGCCGTATTCCTCGGCGCGCATGGAGGCCGGCGGCGGCGAACTGATGCTCAACGCGAACGAATCCTCGTGGGAGCCCACCGGCGACGGCGGCATCGGTTGCAACCGCTATCCGGAACCGCAGCCGACGGCGCTGGTGGAAGTGCTGGCGCGCTTGTACGGGGTGCGTCGCGAGCAGTTGCTGGCGGGGCGCGGCAGCGACGAGGCGATCGACCTGCTGGTGCGTGCGTTCTGCCGCGCCGGGCAGGACGCGATCCTGATCCAGCCGCCGACCTTCGGCATGTACGCGGTGTGCGCGCGCATCCAGGACGCCGGCGTGATCGAGGCGCCGCTGCGTCCCGACTTCACGCTGGACGTGGACGCGACGCTGGCCGCGCTCACCCCCGCGGTGAAGCTGGTGTTCGTCTGCACGCCGAACAACCCCGCGGGCAGCGTGGTGCCGCGCGCCGACATCGAGCGGCTGGCGCAGGCGCTGGCCGGCCGTGCGCTGCTGGTGGTGGACGAGGCCTACGTGGAGTTCGCCGACGCGGGCAGCGTGGTCGATCTGCTCGACCGTTACGACAACCTCGCCGTGCTGCGCACCCTGTCCAAGGCCTGGGCGCTGGCCGGCGCGCGCGTGGGCTGCCTGCTGGCGCATCCGGACGTGGTCGCGCTGCTGCGCCGGATCATGCCGCCGTACCCGTTGCCGCTGCCCAGCGTCAACGCGGCCCTGCTCGCGATCTCGGGCTGGGGGCAGGCGAACGCGCGGGCGCACGTCGACATCGTGCGCGCCGAGCGCGCGCGCATGCGTGCGGCGCTGGCGCGGTTGCCCGGCGTGCGCGCGGTGTTGCCGTCGCAGGCGAATTTCCTGGCCGTGCGTTTCGACGATGCCGGCACCGCATTTCAACGATTGCGCGATGCCGGCATCGTGGTGCGCGACGTGCGGCGTTATCCGGGCCTGGGCGATGCCTTGCGCATCACCGTGGGCACGCCGGCGGAGAACGAGCGGGTGCTGGCGGCGCTGGCGTATCCGGCGGCGGCGCGGGGCGTAGCATGAGCGGTCGCCGGGTGCTGTTCGTCGACCGCGACGGCTGCCTGATCGAGGAACCCGCGGACGAGCAGATCGACAGCTACGAAAAGCTGTCCTTGCTGCCGGGCGTGATCGCTGCGCTGCAGCGCTTCGTCGCCGCCGGCTACGAGCTGGTGATGGTGACGAACCAGGACGGGCTGGGCACGGCCAGTTTTCCCGAGGCGGATTTCAGCGGCCCGCACGAGCTGCTGCTGCGCATCCTGTCCTCGCAGGGCATCCGCTTCCGCGAGGTGCTGATCGACCGCAGCTTTCCGCACGAGGGACTGGATACGCGCAAGCCGGGCGTGGGCCTGATGCGCGGCTGGCTCGCCGACGACGGCTGGAGCCGCGCTGCTTCGGCGATGGTGGGCGACCGCGAGACCGACCTGCGCTTCGCCGCCAACCTGGGCGTGCGCGGCCTCCGGGTCGGGCCGCAAGGCATCGGCTGGGACGCGGTGGCGCACCAGGTGCTGGATGCGCCGCGCATCGCCGACGTGGTGCGCAACACCAGGGAAACCCGCATCAGCGTGCATGTCGACCTGGACCGTGTCGCCGAGCCGAAGGCGCGTACCGGCCTGGGCTTCTTCGACCACATGCTGGAGCAGATCGGCAAGCACGGCGGCTTCGCGCTGGAACTGGCCTGCAACGGCGACACCCACATCGACGAGCACCACACAATCGAGGATTGCGGACTGGCGCTGGGCCAGGCGCTGAAGCAGGCGCTGGGCGACAAGCGCGGCATCGGCCGCTACGGTTTCGTGCTGCCGATGGACGAGAGCGCGGCGGAGGCGCGGCTGGACCTGTCCGGTCGCCCGTATTTCGTGTTCGAGGGCAGCTTCCCGCGCGAGCGCGTGGGCGAGGTGCCCACCGAACTGGTGCCGCACTTCTTCCGTTCGCTGTGCGAGACGCTGGGCGCGAACCTGCACCTGGCGGTGCGCGGCGACAACGCGCACCACATGGTCGAGGCCTGCTTCAAGGTGGTGGCGCGCACGCTGCGCCAGGCGATCCGTCGCGAGGGCGACGAGTTGCCCAGCACCAAGGGGACGCTTTGATGAGCGTGGTGCTGGTCGACGCGGGAGGCACCAACATCGGTTCGGTGCGCTACGCCTTGCAGCGCCTGGGCGCGGATGCGGCGCTGACCTCGGACGCCGCCGCGATCCGCGCCGCCGACAAGGTGATCCTGCCCGGCGTGGGCGCGGCGGGGCCGGGCATGGCGCGGCTGCGCGAGCTGGACCTGGCCGGGCTGCTGCGTTCGCTGACCCAGCCGGTGCTGGGCGTCTGCCTGGGCATGCAATTGCTCTGCGCGCATTCGGAGGAGGGCGATACCGAGTGCCTGGGCCTGATTCCGGCCAAGGTGCGCCGCTTCGCCGAGCATCCCGGCCTGCGCGTGCCGCACATGGGCTGGAACGGACTTTCCGTGCAGCACGAACATCCGCTGCTGGCCGGGCTGGGCGAGGGCGAGCAGGCGTACTTCGTGCACAGCTATGCGGTGCCCGTGGGCGAGTGGACGCTGGCCACCGCTGAGCACGGCGAAGCGTTTTCCGCCATGGTCGCGCGCGGCAATTTCCACGGCATGCAATTCCACCCCGAGCGTTCCGCCGCCGTCGGCGCGAAGCTCCTCAAGAACTTCCTCGAACTATGACGTTCACGGTCATTCCCGCCATCGACCTGCGCGAAGGTCGCGTGGTGCGCCTGAAGCAGGGCGACTACGCGCAGCAGACCACGTATTCCCACGATCCGCGCGCCGTGGCGCAACGCTACGCCGGGGCCGGCGCGCGCTGGCTGCATCTGGTCGATCTCGACGGCGCGCGTTCCGGCACCCTGGACAACCTCGCCGTGATCGAGGCCATCGCGAAAGACGGCATGCAGGTGCAGGCCGGCGGCGGCGTGCGCGAGGATGCCGACCTGCGCCGGCTGTTCGATGCCGGCGTCAGCCGCGTGGTGGTGGGCAGCGTGGCGATCCGCGACCCCGAACGCGTGGCCGGCTGGCTGCGCGAGCATGGCGCCGAACAGCTCACGCTGGCGCTCGATACCCGCCGCAACGATGGGCGATGGAGCCTGCCCAGCGCGGGCTGGACGGAAACCGAGGCGCGCACGCTGGACGAACTGGCGCCCTGGTATGCCGCGCAGGGCGCGCGGCACCTGTTGTGCACCGACATCGACCGCGACGGCATGCTCGCCGGCTTCAACCTCGAGCTCTACCGGCACCTTGCCGATACCGTGCCCGCGCTGGCGGTGCAGGCGTCCGGCGGCGTGCGTTCGCTGGACGACATCCGCGCCGCCCGCGAGGCCGGCGCGCGCGGCGTGATCCTTGGGCGCGCCCTGCTCGAGGGGCGCTTCACCGTGGCGGAGGCGCTCGCATGCTGAGCCGGCGCATCATTCCCTGCCTGGACGTGCGCGATGGACAGGTGGTCAAGGGCGTGCGCTTCCGCGACCACGTGGCGATGGGCGGCATCGTGGATCTCGCGCTGCGCTACCGCGACGAAGGCGCCGACGAGCTGGTGTTCTACGACATCACCGCCAGCCCCGAGGGGCGCAGCGTGGACCGCGGCTGGGTGGAGAAGGTGGCGCGGGTGATCGACATCCCGTTCTGCGTGGCCGGCGGCATCCGTTCGGTGGACGAGGCGCGCGCGGTACTGCACGCCGGCGCGGACAAGGTGTCGGTGAACTCGCCGGCGCTGGAACGGCCGGAGCTGGTCGACGAACTGGCCGCCGCGTTCGGCGTGCAATGCGTGGTGGTGGGCGTGGATTCGCTGCGCGACGCCGACGGCGAGTGGCGCGTGCGCCAGTACACCGGCGACCCGTCGAAGACGCGCGCGCTGCCGCGCCGCACGCTGGACTGGGTGATCGAGGCGCAGCGGCGCGGCGCCGGCGAGATCGTGCTCAACTGCATGGGCAGCGATGGCGTGCGCCGGGGTTACGACCTGGCGCAGCTGGAGGTGGTGCGCGCGGTCTGCCAGGTGCCGCTGATCGCTTCCGGCGGCGCGGGCACGCCCGAACACTTCCGCGACGCCTTCGCCGAGGCCGACGTGGATGGCGCGCTGGCGGCCAGCGTGTTCCACTCCGGCGTGATCGCGATTCCAGCGCTGAAGCACTACCTGCAGGCGCAGGGCGTGCAGGTACGTATCTCTTAGCTAAGGATGGTCTGATTTTGCTCGTCATCCCAGCGAAGGCTGGAGGCGCTTCACAACAGCGAAGCTGGTCATCCAGCGCCTGTAAACCACGGAACACAAAGGCACTGGATTCCTGCTTCCGCAGGAATGACGAGCAGGCAGTCGATTAATCAGTCCTTCCCTAACCCGTCATTCCAGCGAAAGTCGGAATGACGGAAAAGCAAACTACATCGCATGCAGCGATGCATGCTGGCAGCAGGTATCCCGATGACCGATTCCAACACCGATCTTTCCCGCCTGGACTGGGCCAAGGGCGACGGCCTGCTCCCCGTCGTCGTGCAGCACTGGCTGACCGGCGAGGTGCTGATGCTTGGCTACATGAACGCCGAGGCGCTGGCGGCCACGCAGGCCGCGGGCAAGGTCACGTTCTGGAGCCGCAGCAAGCAGCGGCTGTGGATGAAGGGCGAAAGCTCAGGCCACGTGCTGGCGCTGAAATCCATCCGCGTCGACTGCGATGTCGACACCCTGCTGGTGCTGGCCGAGCCGCACGGTCCGACCTGCCACCTGGGCACCTCAAGTTGTTTCGGCACGGACGCGCGTCCGCCGCTGGGCTTTCTCGCCCAGCTCGATGCGCTGGTGGCGCAGCGCCACGCCGAGCGTCCGCAGGGCAGCTACACCACGAAGCTGTTCGAGGCCGGCACGCGCCGCATCGCGCAGAAGGTGGGCGAGGAGGGCGTGGAAAGCGCGCTCGCCGCCGTGGCGCAGGGCGACGAGGAATTGCTGGGCGAGGCGGCCGACCTGGTGTTCCATCTCACCGTGCTGTTGCGCGCCCGCGGGCTTTCGCTGGCCGATGCCGTGGCCGTGCTGGCGCAACGGCACGCCGAACGCTGAGCGCGGGCTTTCAGTACGTTGCCGCCGCAACGCTGGCGGCGGGCACGGGTGCGGCCGGCGTGAACGGCACGCCCGGCCCGGGCGTGATGCCCTTGCGCCAGGCCGCGAGCTGGGCCTCGATGCCCTTGCCGACGTAGCTTTGCGGCTCCGAGGGCGTGAGCTTGTCCTGGCGCTCCCATTGGGCAATTTCCGTCTTGGCCTGGGCGAAGGCGTCCACGAAGTTGTCGCTGCGGCTCAGCGCGTCGACCAGCCATGCGTGGCCGAAATAGGTGATCTCCGACTCGCTGCCGCAGCCGAAGGAACTGCGGTCGCCGCGCGCGGCGGTGAGCACCAGGGTGCCGTCGCCGGCCAGCGGCGGGATGAAGCCGCCGGAGTAGCAGGCGTTGACCACCACCACCTTCCACTTGAACGGATGCTCCTTGAGGATGTCGGCCAGGTCCTGCGCGCCGATCTGGTCCAGCGGCAGCGGGTCCATGTCCACCAGCAACTCGTGGTCCTCGCTGCCGTGGGTGGCCATGTACAGCACCAGGATGTCCTCGGGTTGCATCGCCTTGGCGAGGCCGTCCAGCGCGCCTTCCAGGTTGCTCCAGCTGGCCAGCGGGCGCGTGGCCAGCGAGGCGGGATGGTTTTCCAGCACCAGCGCGTGGGCGCTGGCGCCGAAGCGCTGGCGGAACATCCGGGCCGCGTATTCCGTCTCGTTGCGGAACACGTCCTCGCCGCCGTCGCCGGCGAACGCGAGCAGGTAGAGGTTGGGCTTGCCGGGCTGGCGCGGGCCCAGCTGCGCCAGCGCGTCCCGCAGCATCCGCGGCTGCGCGTACAGCACCTGCTCCGGCGTGGGGCCGTGGTCCGGCCAGCGTGGATTGCCCCCGTCCGGGTCCTCGCTGTCGCTTTCGCCGGCGGTGCCGGTTGCCGCGGCGGCGGTGCCCGCGGTCGCCGGCGCCGGCGTGTCCGTGACGGGGGCCGGGGTTGGCGCGCGATCGGGCAGCCACAGCATCAGCAACACGCCGGCGGCAAAGGCGAGCAGGGCAGTGAGGATGGTGCGCATGCGTGGGCTCGGTTGGGCTCAGGGCGTGACGGCGTCGAAGTCGGCGTAGACCGGGTGGCGCGGCTGCGCCGGCGGCGCCTGCGGCGGCCGCAGCAGCCAGCCGGTGCGCAGACCCGCGGCCTGCGCGGCATCCAGCTCCTCGACGATGTCGGACAGGAACAGGATGTGTCCGGGCTGCTCGCCTATCGCCGCGGCGATCTTTCCGTAGGAAGCCGGCTCGCGCTTGGGGCCGGTTTCAGTGTCGAAATAGCCGGCAAACAGCGGCGTGAGGTCGCCCGCCTCGCTGTAGCCGAAGAACAGCTGCTGCGCCGGCACCGAGCCGGAGGAATACACGTACAGACGCAGGCCCTCGGCGCGCCATGCGCGCAGCCGCGCCGCCACTTCCGGGTAGAGGTGGGCGCGATAGTCGCCGGCCTCGTAGCCCTCCCGCCAGATCATGCCCTGCAGCGCCTTCAGCGCGGTGGACTTGCGGTCCTCGTCGATCCAGCGCAGCAGCAGTTCCATCACTTCCTGCCGGCTGGCCTCGATGTAGCCCGCCTCCTTCGCGGCCTCGTGCAACCAGTGCTGCAGCTCGGGCCGGTCGGCATGCGTCTCGACGAAGGCGGGCAGGTGCTTGCGCGCGTACGGGAACAGCACGTCCTTGACGAAGCTGATCGAGCTGGTGGTGCCTTCGATATCGGTGACGATCGCGCGAATTTCGGGCATGGCCGTGGACTGCGGTGAAGGGCTGGCCAGTTTACCCTGCCTTCCTTTCATCCCCGTTCCTCCCCGAACAGGCGTCCATCGGGCCGGTGCGGAGGCTGCCTGGAGCAGCCCCCATGCCGTCGATCCGTCCGCCCTGTCCCTGTTCCGGGGAGGGAGGGCGGCAACGCGAAGCGGTCAGCGCGCGACGGCCAGCGGCTCCATGCGCGGGAAGCCCTGCGCGATGTCGCTGCCGGTGAAGTTCGCCACCCAGCCTTCCTTGTTGGTGAACAGGCGGATCGCCACGAAGTAGGGCGCCTCGCTCATGTCGAACCAGTGGCGGGTGCCGTCGGGCACGCCGATCAGGTCGCCCGCCTCGCACAGCACGTCGTAGACCATGCCGTCGAGGTGCAGGGTGAACTGGCCGGCGCCGGCCACGAAGAAGCGCACCTCGTCCTCGCTGTGGGTGTGCTCGCCGAGGAATTTCTGGCGCAGCGCGGCGCGGTCCGGGTGGTCGGGCTTCAGGCTGATCACGTCCACCGCCTGGTAGCCCTGCTCGCGCATCAGGCGATCGATGTCGCCGCGGTAGGCGGCGATCACCTCGTCCTGGCTGGCGCCGGGGGCGATCGGCTGGTTCGCGTCCCAGCGTTCGAAGCGCACGCCCAGCTTGTCCAGTTCGCGGGCGATCTCCGCGTGCCCGGTGTGGGTGGACAGCGGCGCTTCGGGGCGGTGTTCGTCGTAGATGCGCAGACGGCTCATGCGGAAAATCTCCTCAGGTCGAGTTCGCAGCCCAGCAGGAATTCCAGCGCCTCCAGGTGGCGGCGCGCCTCGGGCATGTCGCGGCCCCAGGTGTAGATGCCGTGCCCGTCGATCAGATAGGCGGCGAGTGGCTTGCCGGCATCCAGCCAGTCGTCCACCCGCGCGACCAGCTCGGGCATGTGCTGGGTGTTGGGGAATACCGGAATCTCCAGCACGCTTTCGTGCGTGGTGTGGCCGGCGATGGCCTTCTGCAGTTCCCAGCCTTCCAGGCGCAGCACGCCGGCCTGCGCGAACAGCCGCGAGGCCACGCTCTGCGTGCGCGAGTGGGTGTGCAGCACGGCCTGCATTTCCGGCCAGCGGCGATAGACCTGGGTGTGCAGCGCGGTCTCCGCGCTGGGGCGGGCGTCGGTGCCCACGGCGTGGCCCTGCATGTCCACCAGCATGATGTCGTCGCGGCCCAGCTTGCCCTTGTCGCGGCCGGAGACGGTGATCGCGGCGTGGTCGGCGTCCACGCGCATGGAGAAGTTGCTGCTGGTGGCGGGCGTCCAGCCGGCGAGCGCCAGCTCGCGCGCGGCGTCGGCGATGGCGTCGGCGCGCTCGGCGAAAAGCGGGGCGGGGATCGTGTGCGGGAGTTTCTGGTGCATGTCGAATGGACGTCCAAACGGAGGCCGAATATAGCATGCGTCGCGGCGGCGCTTTCCGGGAATGCGATCCATTCTCGCAAGTCAGGAGGTGTCGCGCCAAACGCGCTAATATCTTGCAATTGTCTTCACCCATCCCGCCGCTTGCTGCGCCGGATTTTTCACAGACGGAGGTTTTGCCCATGTCGAACGAAAAAGAGCTCGAATCGCGTCGCCGTTTCCTCAAGGTGGCTGCCGGAAGCACGGCGGCCGCGGTAGTGATGGGCGGCCTGCCGCGTTTCGCGCGCGCCGCCGACCTGCCGCACGTGACCGATGCGGACCCGACCGCGAAGGCGCTCGCTTATGTCGAGGATGCCGGCAAGTCCACCAATCCGAAGCGCAAGCCGGGCGACGACTGCGCGAACTGCCAGTTCTACTCTGGCGGCGCCAGCGGCTACGGTCCGTGCGCGCTGTTCCCGGGCAAGTCGGTCGCCGCGAAGGGCTGGTGCGTGTCGCATTCGCCCAAGGCGGGCTGAGCGCGCAGCGCCATCGCCATCGAGGCAGGGGAAAAGGCCGGCACGGGTTGCCGGCCTTTTCGCATGCGCGTCACGCGGCTGCACGGCGAAGCGCCCGCTGGAACGCGGAGGCGGCGTGAGGAAGAAGGGGGAGGTGGCGGGAAAAGTGCTGCCCGGCGCGTCGGGATGAGGAGCTACCTGCCTGACGCGCCGGGCGGCGATCCGGGGCCCACTGCCAAGTGATCAACCCTCGGACTTGGGATCATACCCCTGGGCGGGCCAAATGGGCTGTGGATAGTCGAGACTCTTTCGGAAACATTCCGTTAAGTCATTCAAGGCAAAGGATTTGTTTTTGATTTTGCGGCGTCGCGTCGAATTGCTGGGAATGGCGTGGCCGGAAAGCCACCATCGCCGACGTACGCCGAAGATCATCGCAGTTTGACGCGGATTCGTATCAGATACCCGTCTTCTGCCGGCGCAATTGGCTGTGCCGGTAGCCGTAGCCGAAGTAGATCGCCAGGCCGATCAGGGTCCAGATGCCCATCAGCAGCCACTGGTACCAGTTCTCCCAGTACAGCAGCCCCAGGCAGCACAGCACGCCCAGCGTGCAGGTCACCGGCGCCCACGGCACGCGGAAGGTGCGCGGCAGTTCGGGGCGCGTGTAGCGCAGGATCAGCACGCCCGCGCACACTGCGACGAAGGCGATCAGCGTGCCCATCGAGACCAGGTCGCCGAGCACGTCCAGCGGGAACACCGCGGCCAGCGCGGCGATGCCGATGCCGGTGATCACGGTATTGATGTGCGGGGTCTTGTAGCGCGGATGGATCTTCGAGAACACCGGCGGCAGCAGGCCGTCGTTGCCCATGATCATGAAGATGCGCGGCTGCGCGATGATCATCACCAGCACGACCGAGGACAGGCCGATCAACGCGCCGATCTCCACCAGCCAGCGCAGCCAGCCCAGCTCCGGGTGCGCTTTCACGGCGGTGACCACCGGCTCGCTGGTGCCGAGCTGGTCGTACGGCAGCAGGCCGGTGATCACGGCCGCCATGCCGATGTAGAGCACGGTGCAGATCGCCAGCGAGACCAGGGTGCCGATCGGCAGGTCGCGCTGCGGGTTCTTCGCTTCCTGCGCCGCGGTGGAGGTGGCCTCGAAACCTATGTAGGCGAAGAACACCAGGGTCGAGGCGCGCATGATGCCGGGCCAGCCGTACTTCTCCGGCCCCTGCTGCGGCGGGATGAAGGGTTCCCAGTAGTGCGGGTTCACGTACTGCCAGCCGGCCACGATCACCACCACGATCAGGCCGACCTTGAGGATCACCATGGCGAGGTTGGCGCCGCTGGATTCGCGGATGCCCACGTAGCACAGCCAGGTCAGCAGCAGCACGATCGCGACGGCGGGCAGGTTGAACAGCGCGCCGGTGGCGACGAGGTGGCCGTCCTGGTAGGCCAGCGGCGCGTTGGTCAGGATCGCCGGCAGGTGCATGCCCATGTTGTCGAGCAGGCTGGTGAAGTAGCCGGTCCAGCTCACCGCCACGGCCGAGGCGGACACGCCGTACTCCAGCACCATGTTCCAGCCGATGAACCAGGCCACCAGCTCGCCCAGCGTGGCGTAGGCGTAGGAATAGGAACTGCCCGACATCGGGATCAGGGTGGCGAACTCGGCGTAGCACAGCGCGGTGAAGCTGCAGCAGATCGCCGCGATGACGAAGGCCAGGATGATCGCCGGTCCGGCATGCTCGGCCGCCGCCTGGCCGGTGATCACGAAGATGCCGCCGCCGATCACCGCGCCGATGCCCAGCGCGGTCAGTCCCCAGGGACCGAGCGTGCGTTGCAGCGCGACGCCGTGGGTGTTGTCGGCGGCGGAAAAGTCGGTCTTGCGGGCGAGCAGTTGCTTGAGCATGCGGCTTCCTGACGTGAAACCGGCACGACGCGTGGTCGTGCCGGTGGCGTGACGGTCGGTATGCGCGGGCGGGCGCGGATCGTTCCGCTCAGTCCGCTTCGACGCCGCGGGCCAGGTGGCTCTTGCGATAGCCGTACAGGAAGTACACCACCAACCCGATCGCGCCCCACGCGAAGAACGTGATCTTGGCTTCCTTGGACAGGTTGAGGAACAGCAGCAGGCAGCCGATCACCGCCAGCGGGCAGATCAGCCACGGCAGCGGCGTGCGGAACGGGCGCGGGCGCTCGGGCTGGGTGCGGCGCAGGATCAGCACGCCCACCGCCACCATGATGAAGGCGAACAGCGTGCCCGAGTTCGTGATGTCGGCGAGGATGCCCACCGGGAACAGCGCGCCGAACAGCGAGACGAAGGTGCCGGTGATCAGGGTGATCACGTGGGGCGTGTGGTAGCGCGGATGGATCTTGGCCAGCGACGGCGGCAGCAGGCCGTCGCGCGACATGGTGAAGAAGATGCGCGTCTGGCCGTAGGTCATCGTGAGGATCACCGACGGCAGCGCGATGCCGGCGGCGAACGCGATGAAGGCGGCCATGGTGTTGTGGTCGAGCAGGCGCACCACGTGGGCCAGCGCCTCCTTGCTGCACACCAGCGCCTGCGAACCCTGGCAGGCCGCGGCGAACGCCGGCGTGCCAGGCTCCAGCGCCACGCCGTCCGGGCCCAGCATGGGCTGCGCGCCCACCGCGCCCACCGCGCCGTAGCTCACCAGCAGGTAGTAGATGGTGCAGACGCTGAGCGAGCCGATCAGGGCGATCGGGATGTTGCGGTTCGGGTTCTTCGTTTCCTCGGCCGCGGTGGAGATGGCGTCGAAGCCGATGTAGGCGAACACGATGGAGGCCGCCGCGCCCAGCACGCCGATGCCGCCCATCGGGCTGCCCCAGCCGTTCGGCACGAACGGCGTGAAGTTCTGGTCCTTCACCGCCGGCAGCGCCACGAAGATGAAGACGGTGAGCGCGACGATCTTGATCAGCACCAGCACGGTGTTGACCTTGGCCGACTTCGAGGTGCCGACCACCAGCAGGAAGGTGATCGCGAGGCCGATCAGGCAGGCCAGCAGGTTGAAGCTGCCGCCGTCCATCGGGCCCACCTGCAGGAACTGCGGCAAACCGAACCCGGCATGCGAAAGCAGGCCGTTGACGTAGCCGGCCCAGCCCACGCACACCGTGCTGGCGGCGATGGTGTATTCCAGCACCAGCGCCCAGCCCACCACCCACGCGACGCCTTCGCCCAGCACGCCGTAGGTATAGGTGTAGGCCGAGCCGGCCACCGGCACCATGGAAGCGAGTTCCGCGTAGGCCAGCGCGGCGAACGCGCAGACCACCGCGGCGATAACGAACGCGATCATCATGCCCGGGCCGGCCTTCTGGCCCGCCTCGGCGGTGAGCACGAAGATGCCGGTGCCGATGATGGCGCCGATGCCGAGCATGGTGAGCTGGAAGGCGCCCAACTGGCGGGTGAGGCTTTTCTTCTCCGCCGTGGCGATGATCTGGTCGATCGGCTTGATGCGCTGGAACAGCATGTATTGGCTCCCCGGTAGACAGCGACGTACCACTCGAACGGAAACGCGACGAACGGAACGCCACGAGCCGAGGGACGGCCAACCTTAGCGGAGCGACCTGAGGGGTACAAGACGCGTTGCAGCTAGAATGCCTGCGGTTTTCGCAGCCCTGCCACAAGTCATGCCGCTGATTTTTCCGCCGCTCGCCGTCGCCTTCGACGACTATCGCGCACGCCATCCGGAGGAGCGGGAAACCATCGTCCGCTTCGCGGATTTCCTCGCCTCGCATGCCGCCGTGTTCGAGCGCAGCCATGCCGTCGGCCACTTCACCGGCTCGGCGTGGCTGGTGAGCGCGGATGGCGGACGCGTGCTGCTCACGCACCACCGCAAGCTGGGCCGCTGGCTGCAACTGGGCGGCCATGCGGATGGCGACGCCGACCTCGCGCAAGTCGCGCTGCGCGAGGCGGAAGAGGAATCGGGCCTGCGCGACCTGGTGGTGGAACCGGCGATCTTCGACCTGGACGCGCACCGCATTCCCGCGCGCGGCAGCGAGCCGGAACACTGGCATTACGACGTGCGCCACGTGGTGCGGGCGACAGGCAGCGAAGCGTTCGCGGTCAGCGAGGAGTCGCTTGCCCTTGCGTGGAAGCCGGTGCGCGAGATCGCCGCCGATCCGCAGGCCGACGCCTCGCTGCGGCGCATGGCGGGGAAGTGGCTGGCGCGTTACGCGTAGCGTTCCGGCGCCGGATTGAGGTGGCCGCAATCCTTGCAGGTGCGCGCCTCGCGCGAGCGGTAGAAGCGCTCGAACACCGGCGGGAAATCGTGCTCGATGCTGTCGAGGCTGAAGTACTCCTCGTACAGCTTGTGGTTGCAGCGTTCGCAGAACCACAGCAGGCCGTCCTTCTCGTGCGGCAGGCGGCGGCGCTCGATCACCAGGCCGATGGAGTCGGCCATGCGCTGCGGCGAATGCGGCACGCGCGGCGGCAGGTAGAACATCTCGCCGGCGCGGATCGGCAGGTCGCGCGCCACGCCGTCGTCCTGCACCTTCAGCACCATCTCGCCTTCGAGTTGGTAGAAGAATTCCGGGCCTTCGTCCCAGTGGTAGTCGGTGCGCGCGTTGGGGCCGCCCACGATCATCACGATGAAGTCGCCGTCGACGATGCACTTGTTGCCCACCGGCGGCTTCAGCAGGTGGCGGTGTTCGTCGATCCAGCGTTGCAGGTTGAAGGGCGGGGTGAGAGCCATGGCGTGGTGCCTCGCTGGGGCTTTGCTTCCTCTCCCTGTGGGGAGTGGATCGAGGTGAGGGACGGGTGCCCGCGTTGAGCTTTCATGCGGTGCGGGTCGGGCGTGTTCCAACCTTATCGCAAGAGCGGCCCCTCACCCCAGCCCTCTCCCCGGAGGGGAGAGGGAGCAAAGGCGTCACGCTTCGAGCGTGGCGAGGTCGCCCTTTTCTTCCAGCCACGCCTTGCGGTCGCCGGCGCGCTTCTTGGCCAGCAGCAGGTCCATCAGCTTCGCGGTGCCGTCGTCGCCTTCCACGGTGAGCTGGACGAGGCGACGCGTGTCGGGGTGGATGGTGGATTCGCGCAGCTGCGGCGGGTTCATCTCGCCCAGGCCCTTGAAGCGGGTGACGCTGACGGCGCCCTTCATCTTCTCGCGCTCGATCTTCTGCAGCATCGCCTGCTTCTCGTTTTCGTCGAGGCAGTAAAACACCTGCTTGCCCACGTCCACGCGGAACAGCGGCGGCATCGCCACGAACACGTGGCCCTCGCTGACGAGGTGCGGGAAGTGGCGCAGGAACAGCGCGCTGAGCAGGGTGGCGATGTGCAGGCCGTCCGAGTCGGCGTCGGCGAGGATGATCACCTTGCCGTAGCGCAGGCCGGTGAGGTCGTCCTTGCCGGGATCGCAGCCGATCGCCACGGCGAGGTTGTGCACTTCCTCGGAGGCGAGCACCGAGGTGGATTCCACCTCCCAGGTGTTGAGGATCTTGCCGCGCAGCGGCAGGATCGCCTGGAACTCCTTGTCGCGCGCCTGCTTCGCGCTGCCGCCGGCGGAGTCGCCTTCCACCAGGAACAGTTCGGTGCGCGAGAGGTCGGTGGAGGTGCAGTCGGCGAGCTTGCCGGGCAGGGCGGGGCCTTGCACGATCTTCTTGCGCACCACCTGCTTGGCCGCCTTGAGCCGCGCGCTGGCGCGCTCGATGGCGAGCTGGGCGATGCGCTCGCCGGTATCCACGTTCTGGTTCAGCCACAGGCTGAAGGCATCGTGGATCACGTTCTCCACCATGCCGGCGGCCTGGCGCGAGGACAGCCGCTCCTTGGTCTGGCCGGCGAACTGCGGATCGAGCAGCTTCGCGCTGAGCACGAAGGCCAGCCGCTCCCACACGTCTTCCGGCGCCAGCTTCACGCCGCGCGGCAGCAGGTTGCGGATGTCGCAGAATTCCCTGATCGCATTGGTGAGGCCCGAGCGCAGGCCGTTGACGTGGGTGCCGCCCTGCGCGGTGGGGATCAGGTTGACGTAGCTCTCCTGCACCAGTTCGCCTTCCGGCAACCAGGCCAGCGCCACGTCCATGCCCTCGGTGTCGCGCGCCACGTGGTGCACGAAGAGTTCCGCCGGCAGCACGTCGCCGCCGTCCAGCTCGCCGCGCAGGTAGTCGCGCAGGCCGTCCTCGTAAAGCCATTCGACGACTTCGCCGCTGGCCTCGTCGGTGAGTTTCACCGCCAGGCCCGCGCACAGCACGGCCTTGGCGCGCAGCAGGTGCTTGAGCCTGGATAGCGAGATCTTCGGCGAGTCGAAGTATTTCGGGTCGGGCCAGAAATGCACGGTGGTGCCGGTCTTCCGCTTCGGCACCGTGCCGACGATTTCCAGCTCGCTGACGCGGTCGCCGTGCTCGAAGGCCATGCGGTATTCGTTGCCGTCGCGGCGGATCGTCACTTCCACCCGCTGCGACAGCGCGTTCACCACCGACACGCCCACGCCGTGCAGGCCGCCGGAGAAGTTGTAGTTCTTGCCGCTGAACTTGCCGCCCGCATGCAGGCGGGTGAGGATCAGCTCGACGCCGGGGATGCCCTCCTCGGGGTGGATGTCCACCGGCATGCCGCGGCCGTCGTCCGTCACCTCGACCGAACCGTCCGCGTGCAGCACCACGTCGATGGTTTTCGCGTAGCCGGCCAGCGCCTCGTCCACCGAGTTGTCGACCACCTCCTGCGCCATGTGGTTCGGCCGGGTGGTGTCGGTGTACATGCCCGGGCGGCGCTTGACCGGGTCCAGGCCGGAGAGGACTTCGATGTCGGCGGCGTTGTAGCGACTGCTCATGCGTGGGGATTCTGGCGAAACCAAAACGGGGAGGATGCGGTCGGCGCCCCGTGCGGTCAAGCGAGACCGCAGTCAGGCGCCGAGGCTGGCGGCCAGCAGGCGTCGCCGCGAACGCCGGCGCAGCAGCACGTCCAGCCGGTTCGCCAGCTCCCACAGCACGGCGCCGGCCAGGATCAACGCCACGCAGGCCGCGGGCGGCCACCACAGGCCGGCGTGGCGCAGCAGCAAGGCGCTCAGCAGCAGGCAGGCCAGCGCCGCGACCGCCGCCGCACGCCAGGCGCGGCGCAGGCCGGGCAGGCCGTACAGGACCAGCGGCAAGGCCAGCATCGCCATGCCAAGCAGGCACCGCCCGGCGAGGTTCAACGGCAGTATCGCCATGCCGCGGCGCAGTGTTTCCAGCAGGTTGGCCTGGTATTCCACGCCGGGCATGGTGCCAACCGGCGTATCGATGATGTCGCGCATGCCATCGGCGGTGGCGCCGACCAGCACCCATTTGCCTTTCAGCAATGACGGCGGCACCTGGCCGTCGAGCACGTCGGCGTACGAAACCCGGCCGAAGCTTCCGTCCGGGCCGGCGTAGTGCAGCAGCACCAGGTTGTCGCGTTCCCACAGGTAAGGCGAACGCGGGTTGCTGTCGTCGTCGCGCAGGCCGGGCAGCGGCGAGGCGGCCGCCGGCTGGTCCAACTGCAGCAGCGCCAGACCCAGCGCGGGCCAGTACGGACTGCCGAGTCCGGCCTTGAGATACGCCGCGCGCGCCACCCGGTCGTCGCCGATCGGCACGTCGACCTGGCCCAGCGCCGCGGCGACCTTCGCCACCGCCGGTATCGGCTCGATCTCCTCGGGCATGCCGCCGAGTTCGCGCGCCTCGGCGAACACCGGAAACGCCACGCGGCCGTTGCGCGCGGCGGCCGCGGCAAGCGCCGCGTCGTTTTCCGGATGCGCGACATCCGGCTCGGACACGGTGACGTCCATGCCGATGCCGCGCACGCCGTCGGCGGTGAGCCGGTCGATCAGCCGCGCATGCACGGCGCGCGGCCACGGCCAGCGGCCCAGCGCGGCGAGGCTGCGCATGTCGATCGCCACGATCACCACGTCCTCGCCCGGCGTGTACGACCAGTGGCGCATGTGCAGGTCGTACAGCGCGTGGTCCAGCCGGGCGGTACGGTCGCTGGCGAGCAACAGCACCAGCAGCCCGGCGCCCAGGGCCCACAGCACGCTGCGTACCAGCCACGCGAACGGATCGAGGTAGCGCGAGGCTGCCTGGCGACCCGTGGGAGTGGTGGCGGCGCGCATGGCGATCAGCGGTCCACGTCGCGCATCACAGCAGCAGCCAGAGCAACGCCGCGCCACCGCCGCCGATCGCGATGCGGCAGGCGATGCACGGCAGCTTCAGCTTCTGTACCGGGCTCCACGCGTTGGCGTAGCCGTCGGATTCGATGGCGCGCACGCGCAGGAACCAGGTGCCGTGGGCGGGCTTGGGAATCTGCAGCGACGGCTGCGCCACCGTTTCGTCCAGCACCGGATGCGCGAAGTCCGCGTCGCGGGACATCTGCACCTGGTAGCGCTGGCCGGGCAGGCCGGCCTGCCATCCGAAGTCCATGTTCCTGCCCGCATGCTGCGGGGCGTTCATCGTGGGCGGCGGAGGTTCGGCCACCAGCTCGAACGGCATGGGGTCGCTGTACGGGCCGAGCTTGCCGTTGCGGTCGCGGGTGGCGATGCGCCACCAGTAATGCCCGTAGGGCAGCGTTTTCGGCGCGCGCACGCTGTCGCCGGTGAGCGTGGGCTCGTCGCCCAGCACCTCGCGGAAATCCGCGTCGCCGGCCAGTTGCCAGGCATAGGAAGCCGCCTCGGTGCTTTCGGTCCAGCGGAAGCGCGGGCGCGTGTCGCGCACCTTGCTGCCCGGCTGCGGTTCCATCACCAGCGGCGGTTGCGGATGCGCGGCGACCGTGATGGCGCAAGCGGCGTCCTGGCCTTCCAGTTGCTGCGCATCGATGCCGTGCACCCGCAGCGCATAGCTGCCGTCGGGCAGGTCGGGCAGGGTGGCGCCCTGCGCGTCGACCACCCGGTTCATCAGCAAGGCCTCGAAACGCTGGTCGGGGGCGACCTGCACGCGATAGTGCTCCGCGCCGGACAGGGCGTCCCAGCCGAACGCATAGGCGACGCGATTGATCGGTTGCTGCGGGCAATGCAGCACCGGCGCGGCCAGCAAGGTCCGGGGCTTGTCCGGAGGCTGGCCGGCACCCACCACCACGCCGGTGCCCGTGCGTACCAGCACGTGGCGTCGCTGGCCGCCCACGTCCACGCGCCCGCCCAGCACTTCGGTCTGCGCGCGCGCGTCGCCATCGGTGCCGACGCGGAAATGCGTGCCGCGCACGCTGGAGATCGAGTTCGGCGTCTGCACGCTGAAGTGCGCCGCGCCGTCGACGTGGGTCACGTCGTTGACCACGCGGCCGTGCTGCAGGCGCAGCCGGGTATCCACCATGCCGGTGCGCCCGTAGGCGCTCAGGCGATCCAGGGTCAGCTCGCTGTCGCTCTCCATCAGCACGCGCGAACCGTCGGCGAACTGCAGGGTGAGGCTGGCGCCGGGACCGGTGGTGATGCGCGCGCCCATGCCCAGCTCCATGCCGGTGCCGACGTTTTCCGGTTGCCCCTGGGCATCCAGGCGGGCGTGGGCGTCGCCGAGCACGGCGACCACGGTGGCCTTGGCCGGCTGCACGCGCAACCACGCGATGGGCACCAGCAGGCGCATGCCGGGCGGCAGATGGTAGGGATCGGCCACCTTGTTGTAGGCCTGCAACTGCTGCCACGAAACGCCGGGCCTGAGGTAGCGGCGCGAAAGATCCCAGATGTTGTCGGTGGGGCGTACGCGATACGACCAGTCGGCAGCGTGCGCGCACGGCGCAAGGCTGGCGGCCAAAAGGGTGAATACGGCCAGCATGCGTACCAGCATCCTGGATCCGGTCAGACACTTCATGAGCAACCCCAAACAGTCGCCCGGCGCGCCCCCTCTTGCGCCGGATGAAACACGCAGCCCGGTACCGCTACTTCCATTCACGGGCCGCGCTGCAACGGTGCACACTCGCTTCAACGGTGCACATTCTGCGAAATGGCACAGCGAATTGCCACACGTGGCGCCTGCTAGCACGTTTGCTGTCTACAAATGGTCAAGCAGCTGGCGCAGTCTGCCGATGTAGGCAGGCATCCCGATCAGCACGTTCCCTTCGCCGACGCGGAGGCTTTCCATGTGCTGCCTTCCTTCCGCAATCAGCGGGTTGTCGGTCACCAGCAGCAGCGCACCGAGGATGCGGTGCAGGCGTTGCCACGCGACCTCGGTGTCGCCCCGGCCAGTGGCGGCGGACAGCTCGTCCAGGTCGGTGCGCGCGGTGCCCAGCAGCAGCGGCAGCAGTTGCCGGCGCCAGGCGTCGGCATCGCCGTCGCCCGGTTCAGGGATGGCGTCGTCGGCGACCGTGGCGGGCGGCGCATCGTCGTCCGCGCGGTCGTCCGCGCCCAGCCAGCGTTCGAGCATGTCTTCCAGCGGCTTCAGTTGCAGCGGCTTGCTGAGGCAGTCGTCCATGCCGGCTTCGCGGCAGCGCGCGAGCTCGCCCGCCAGCGCGTTGGCCGTGGTCGCGACGATGGGCAGGCGGGAAGCGGCGGCGCTCTCGCGCTCATGGCGGCGCCATGCGCTGGCCAGTTCGTATCCGCTCATCTCGGGCATGTTGCAGTCGGTGAGCAGCAGGGCGTGGTCGCCGTGCTGCAGGGCCGCCAGCGCCTCCCGCCCGTTGTCTACGAGTTCGCAGGGCCAGCCCAGCAGGCCCAGCTGGCGCTGCACGAGTTGCCGGCTCACCGGATGGTCCTCGGCGACCAGGATGCGCTGCGTGCGGCGCCGTGCGTGCCGCGCGTCGGGGGCGATGGCCTCGATGGCTGCCGGCGCCGGCATGGGCGCCGTCGACGCCGTGTGCCGCGGGTCCAGCGCCAGCGTGCAGGCGCGCAGCAGCGCCTGCCAGCGCAGCGGATTGGCGCCCAGCAGGATGCGTTCGCCGTCGGCGGCGACGATGGGTGCGGGAACGTCGCGCTGGGTGAGCGCCACCACGCGGGCGGGGATGGCGCGGCCGCTGTCGAGGTCGTCCTCGTCCAGGAACAGCAGGTCGGCGGCCACGCCGGTGCGCAGCGGCACGGCGGGGTCGATGCGCTCCACCGTCATTCCCAGCGCGGCGAGGTGCTGCGCCAGCGCCGCCACCAATTCCGGCTCGCGCAGACGCAGCAGCGCGTGCGGCGATGCGGCGCCGGGCAGCCGCACGGCGTCGCGGCTGGCGACCGGGAGACGCAGTTGCAGCGCCACCGTGGTGCCTTCGCCGGGCTTGCTGGCGAGCGTGATCTCGCCGTCCATCAATTGCGCCAGGTGGCGGCAGATCGCCAGGCCCAGGCCGGTGCCGCCGTAGCGGCGCGCGGTCCAGTCCTCGGCCTGGCTGAACGGGGCGAACAGCGCGGCCTGTTTCTCCTCGGCGACGCCTATGCCGGTGTCGCTGACCGCGATGCGAAGCCGCTGGCCGTCTTCGTCTTCGCCGAGAACGCGCCAGGACACGGCGATGCTCCCGCGCTCGGTGAACTTCGTCGCGTTGCCCAGCAGGTTCAGCAGGATCTGCCGCATGCGCACGCCGTCGCCCAGCAGCAGCCCCGCGACGGCGGCGTCCACCGACACGTCGATGCGCAGGCGCTTGCGGCGCATCGCGCCGGCCATCACGCCCACCACGTTGTCCACCAGCGTGCGTGGGTTGAAGGGTTCGCGGTCCAGTCGCAGGCTGCCGGCTTCCAGCTTGGAGAAGTCCAGCACGTCGTTGAGGATCTGCAGCAGCACGCCGGCCGAGTCCTCCACCGCGTGCAGCAGCTCGCCTTGCGCGGCGTCCAGCGGCGTCTGGCCCAGCAGTTCCAGCATGCCGATCACGCCGTTCATGGGCGTGCGTATCTCGTGGCTCATGGTGGCGAGGAAATCCGCCCGGGCCTTGGCGGCGCGTTCCGCCGCGTCGCGCGCCACGCGCAGTGCCTCGCTGTGCGCGCGGGTTCGTGAGGTGTCCAGCAGGTAGCCGACCCACTGTTGCCCGCCATCCGCGCGCGGCTGGGCAGCCAGCGAAACGTGCAGCCAGCGCAGGCCTTCCGGTGCGTGCACGCGGAAATCGGCCGTGCGCGGCCACGGGTCGGCGGCTGCCCCCCGCGGAAACTCCAGCAACTGCGCCAGGGCGGCGCGGTCATCGGGATGGACGCGTTCGCGGAAGGTCGGCGTCGTCAGCGGATTCTCGCGCGGCGGGGCCGTGGTCCCCAGGCCGGCCACGACGAACGGGTCGCCGACCAGCGGGGCGAACCGCGGCGTGCCATCGGGCGCCACGCGCAGCATGAAGACCGCCACCGGCACCTGCGCGGCGATGCCGCGCAAATCCTGCTCCACGGCAAGGTAGTGGCGGGCGCGCCGCAGCAGCTGCCGTTGGCCGCGGATGTACCAAAGCAGCCCCAGCGCCAGCAGCGCCACCAGCACCAGCAGCCCGGCGAGCAGCAGGGTAGGCGCCTGCCACGCGCCGGACGCCGAGTGCAGCCAGTCGGGGGCGGCAGCGGTGGCGGCAAGCTGGCTCATGGATGGGCGCCTTTCCCGCGGCACGTGGGCCGCAGCATGCCCCAATTTCTTGCGCACGGCCGCGGGCCGGCGGTGGGGCCGGGGCGTTCCTTGCGCATGCTCGCGCGCCTGGCTGGCTTGTGCATGGGCATAGCGTGCAGCCTCGATCGGGCGACGACAAGCATTTCGGCCGGAGGGGTGGCTGGCGCATGCAGGGCCGGGACGGATATGGTGGGGCCGACGGCAGCGGGGCGCCGGTTCGGCAGGAGAAGTTCCCAACATGCGCATCGTGATCTGCGACGACCACCCCGTAGTGGTGATGGGAGTCAAGGCCATCCTCGCCAGCCAGGGCAACGCGTTCGAGGTGGTGGGGGAGGCGCACGGGGGCCAGCAACTGCTGCAGCTGCTGGGGACCACGGCGTGCGACCTGGTGATCACCGATTTCTCCATGCCCGGCGAAAATCGCCAGGACGACGGGCTGCCCATGCTGCGCCGCCTGCGCGAGGCGTGGCCGGAACTTCCCGTCATCGTGCTGACGATGATCCACAACGCCGCGCTGCTGCAAGGCATGCTCAAGCTGGGCGTGCAGGGCGTGGTGGACAAGACCGGCATGACGACGGAGCTGCTGCGCGCCGTCCGCGCCATCGCTGCCGGGCGCAACTACGTCAGCACCCATGTGCAGGCCGCCAGCAATCATGGTCGTGCGGCCGAAGTCGACGACCAGCAGGCGGCGACAGTCGCCGTGCTCTCCGTGCGCGAGGCCGAGGTGGTGCGCCTGTACGCCCAGGGCCTCAGCGTCACCCAGATCGCCGAAACCGTGCGGCGCAGCGTGAAGACGGTCAGCAAGCAGAAGAACGACGCCATGCGCAAGCTCGGCCTGGAAAGCAACCGCGAGTTGTACGAATTCGCACGCGCCAGCGGGCTGCTTGCCTGAGGAGCCGGCGTCTTCGCCCGGCGGGGAATGGCCCCGGACGGGCGTGGTAGCCGCGTCGCCGGCTGCCGTGGCGGCCTGACCCGACGCTCCGCCTCGCGCGGCCCACTGCGCAACCTCTTTGCCGCCCGCTCCGTGTGGCGGGTCGCCGCGTGTCCCGGGCGAACGATGTTCTCGTCGTGCCGGCCGGCGCCGGGGACTGCGCATTTTCTTTTTCAGAATCGTCTGATTCAAACCGCCTGTGGCCAGCCGCAGAATCGGTCTCAAGAAGTGTGATGCGCATCACAGCGCGGGATTCATTTGACTTGCCTGTGCGCGGCAGCGCTTCTCCGCCTCCCGCATGCCGAAGGAACGGCATGTGTCGACCCTGGTGTCGGCGGCAGGTGACCCCTACCCCCTGGGGAGTCGCCTGTCGGGTTCCAATTCGCACGTGAGGGTTGGGGGATACAGAGAGACTGATGGCGCGGGATTTGTCGCGTACGGCTCGGGGGCTTCGTTGCCAGTTTTCAGATTGAGCTGCAGTCGCGCCCCCCGAGTGCTGCCGCATGCAATACGCCGAAGCCCGCATGGAGCGATCCATGCGGGCTTCGATGCATATGCCGCCCTGCTGCCACGGTTGGTTTGCCGATTCCATTTGAGGAACGACCGTGAACAAGACTTATAGCAAGGTGTGGAGCAAGTCGCTTGGCCAGGTGGTGGTTGCGTCGGAACTCGCAACCAGCGATGGCGGCGGAGCAGCCAAGGGAGGCGGATGCCTCGGCCTTCGTCTTGGAGCGTTGTCGCTTGCCATTGTCTTCGGCTTGCAGGTCGTGCCGCAGCGAGCCGTGGCAGCCACTTATGCCGGCAATCCAAGCACCTGCTCCGCAGCGGGCACCAGCACCATAGGTCGCGTCACCGTGAACGGCACGAACGCCGACCCTGTTGATGGATCCGGCACCTTGTCGAACATCGCGGGGTGCAATGCCAGTGGCAACGGAATGGACGCGGCCACCGTTTACGGTGCGTACTCCCAAGCTACCGGGCAGGGGGCGGCGTCCTTTGGTTTTTACGCAACTTCCGCCAAATGGGGAAGCGCTTTCGGTCTCTCCTCCAGTGCAACGGGCATCGGTTCGACCGCACTCGGTTTCGGCAGCTCCGCAAGCGCTCCGAACTCGGTTGCCATCGGCGGCGCAGGCGGCAATGGCACCGCCGCACTGAGTGCCGCCAACTCCACGTTGGCATCCGGCGCCGGCGCCATCGCCATCGGCAGCGACGCCGTGAAGGGGGCGCAAGCCACGACGATCAATGCGATCGCCATCGGTGGCGAGTCGTCTGTAGGGACAACCGGCACATCCGGCATTGCCATAGGCCGTGGCGCCACGGTAAGTGCGGCCTACGGCATCGCCCAGGGCGACGGCGTCGCCAGCGGCGCGACTGGCCAGAACGTGGCCATCGGCTCCTCGGGCACCACCGCCAATGGCGGTTCCAGCGCGGGTGGCGCGGTGGCGATCGGCATGGGCCAGAAGGCGACCGGCAATGGTGCGGTCGCCATCGGCGATCCCAACATCTCCAACGGCACGGGTGCGGTGGCCCTGGGCGCCAACAACACGGCGGCTGGCGACACGGCCGGCGCAACGGCGGCCAACGGCGCGGTCGCCATCGGCAACAGCAACCAGGCCATCGGGCAGGGTTCGGTGGCGCTGGGCAACGGCAGCGTGGCGGCCGCGGCCGGCGGTATCGCCATGGGCGACACCGCCAATGCGAAGGCAGCCAATGCCGTCGCCATCGGCAGTGGCGCCACCGTGACCAGCGTCGGTGCTGTCAACGACACGGGCGGTGCAGCCGGTTTGCGCGGCGTAGCCATTGGCATCAACGCCAGCACCACGATGGCCGACTCCATCGCCATGGGCAACGGTGCCCTGGTGCGGAACACCGCCGCCAGCTCGCCGAGCCCGCTCGGCGCGATCGCCATCGGCACGTCGGCGGCCGCGATGGGCACGCAGTCCATTGCCATCGGCAACCATACCGGTACCGGTTCCACCGGTTTCAACAATCTTGCGATTGGTGTCACGTCGGGTCAGAACAATGCCTCGTCCGTCAATCTGGCCCTGGGCTACAACGTGGGCAACAGCGTGTCGAGCACGGGCAACACCGCCATCGGCAACCTGGGCACCGGCAGCAGTGTCTCCGATACCAGCACCCAGCCCGCGGTGTTTCCGGGCGTCAGCGGGAACAACACCGCCATCGGCCCGGTGGCGGGCAACGGCGTGAAGGGTGCCCTCAATACCGCGCTGGGCTGGAAGGCCGGCGACACCGTCGATGGTTTCAACAACATCGGGATCGGGCCGAATGGCGCGCGCTCCGTGACCGGCAACGCCAATATCGGCATCGGCTCCTTCAGCGGCTCCAGCATCAAGGGCAACGACAATACGACCATCGGCAATTTCTCCGGCCAGAACATCACCGGCGCCCGGAATACCGCCATCGGCGACAACGCCGGCAACACGGTTTCGGGCAACGCCAACTATGCCGGCGGCGAAGCCTCCGGCACCAACGTCACGGGCGATTCCAACGCCGCGATTGGCAATGGCGCCGGCCGCTATGTCACCGGCACCGGCAACCTTGCCATGGGGCCGAACGCCGGTTCGGGCACGAGCACGACCGCGTTGACCGTCGATCGTTCGACCGCCATTGGCAACGCCGCTGCCGCCCATGGCAACGACGGGATCGCCCTGGGTACCAACGCAGTGGCCGGCGTTTCCGGTTCGAACGCGAGCATCGTCGACGACATCGCGCTGGGCAATGGCGCGCAGGCGACGGGCGGCAATTCGATCGCCATGGGCGCGGGCGCCAATGCTGCCGGCGCGTCGGCCATTTCCATCGGCAACGGCAACAATGTGAGCGGTGCGAGCTCGGGTGCCATCGGCGATCCGAACACCGTCAGCGGCGCAGGCAGTTACGCGATCGGCAACGACAACACGGTGACCGCGGACAATGCCTTTGTGTTCGGGAACAATGTTGCCAACGGCATTGCCAATTCGGTGGCCTTGGGCGCCAACTCCACGGTCGCGGCCGCGAACATGGGGTACTACAACCCCGGTACGGGCGCGTTGTCGGGAACGGCGGCCGGCGTGGTGAGCGTGGGCGCGGCGGGTGCGGAACGTCAGATCCAGAACGTGGCGCCGGGCAGCAACGCGACGGACGCGGTGAACGTCAGTCAGCTGCAGTCCCTGGCGAACGCGGTGGCGGCGGGGCAGACGCATTACTACAGCGTCAACACCCCTGCCGGAACAGGTGCCGGAAGCAACTACAACAACGATGGTGCGACGGCGGCGTACTCGCTCGCTGCCGGCGGGGGCGCCCAGGCGACCGGTGAGCAGACCATCGCCATCGGCGACAACTCGTTGGCCGAGGGCGCCGCTCGGGGAGCCATCGCTGTAGGCGTGTCGGCGCATGCAAGCGGGCGGAAACCCGTTGCCATCGGCTTGAGCGCAGCGGCGACGAATGACTATACGGTGGCCATCGGTGGAAATGCGACGGCTTCAGGCTGGAACTCCACTTCCATCGGTTCCGATGCGATGGCCAGCGCCAGCAATGCTGCCGGCTTCGGTGCCAATTCCAACGCATCCGGTGCCGGTTCGAGCGCAATAGGCAGCTTCTCGAGCGCGAGCGGCCTTAACTCGACTGCGGTGGGCGCCTACGCGGTAGCGACGGGTGCGGCCTCGACCGTGGTCGGCAGCCAGGCGACCGACAACGGAAATGCCGACGCGACGGTGCTGGGCCAGGGCGCGAGCATCGCCAGCGGTACCGCGGGCAGCAACGTGGCGCTGGGCCAGGGCTCGACGGTGGCGGCCGCCGCGGTGGCGACGCCAGGCGGCGTGATCAACGGCACGACCTACACCTATGCAGGCCAGACGCCCGCAGGCGTGGTGAGCATGGGCAGCGCAGGCAACGAACGCCAGATCGCGAATGTGGCGGCAGGCCAGGTCACGGCCAACAGCACGGATGCGGTGAACGGCTCGCAGCTGTATGCCACGAACCAGGCCGTGAACCAGCTCGGCAGCCAGATCACCAATATCGACAACGGCGGCGGCATCAAGTACTTCCATGCCAACTCGAGCGATCCGGACAGCCAGGCGCTTGGCGCAAACAGCGTGGCGATCGGCCCGAACGCCGTGGCGAGCGAGGCTGACAGCGTGGCACTGGGCAACGGCGCCACGACCACGGCGGCCGTGGGCGTGAGCAGCGCGGTGATTGGCGGCAATACCTACAGCTTCGCCGGCGCCGCACCGGTGGGCGTGGTGAGCATCGGCTCGGTCGGGGCGGAGCGCCAGCTGCAGAACGTGGCGGCCGGCCGGTTGAGCGGCAGCAGCACCGATGCGGTCAACGGCAGCCAGCTCTATGCCACCAACCAGCAGGTGGATGCCAACACCACCAGCATCAACAACATCAACAACACCGTCACCGGCATCAACAACGGCAGCGCCGGCATGTTCCGGGTCAGCCAGGACCACAACACGCCGCCACCCAGTCCGACCGGCACCAATTCGGCTGCCGGCGGCGCGGGTGCCGTGGCTTCGGGCAGCAACAGCCTGGCCGTGGGCAACAACAGTGCGGCCACCGGCGCGAACGCCACGGCGGTGGGCACCGGCGCCACGGCAAGTGCGGACGGCAGCACGGCACTGGGCCAGGGCGCGGTCGCGAGCACGCCGGACTCGGTGGCGCTGGGCGCCGGCTCGACCACGGCTACGGCCGTGGCCGTGGGCAGTGCCACGGTGGGCGGCGTGACCTACGGCGGCTTCGCCGGCAACGCTCCGACCGGCGTGGTCAGCGTGGGTTCGGCGGGCGCCGAGCGGCAGGTCACCAACGTGGCCGCGGGGCAGGTGACCGCGACCAGCACCGATGCGGTGAACGGCAGCCAGCTGTATTCGGTGGCGAGCCAGGTTTCGCAGATCGGCAACTCGGTCGGCAACGTCGCCAATCAGGTGAATGCCGACACCACCGACATCAAGAACCTGCAGCAGGGTTCGGACGGCATGTTCCAGGTCAGCCAGGACGACAACGGCACCAAGCCGGTGGCATCGGGCACGAAGTCGACCGCGGGTGGCAATGGCGCTGTGGCCTCCGGAAGCGGGAGCACCGCCGTCGGCAACGGCGCGCAGGCGACGGCCGACAACAGCGTGGCGATCGGCGCGAACTCGGTGGCGGATCGGGCGAACAGCGTTTCCGTCGGCTCCGCCGGCGGTGCGCGCCAGATCACCAACGTGGCGGCGGGCACCCAGGCCACCGACGCGGTGAACGTGAGCCAGCTGCAGGCATCGCAGGCCGGCAGCGTGCATTACGACACCAATGCCGACGGCAGCGTCAACTACGACAGCATCACGCTCAATTCCGGCGGTTCGCCCACGTCGATCCACAACGTCGGGCCCGGCACGGCCGCAACGGATGCGGTGAACGTGGGACAGATGAACCAGGGCATGCAGCAGGTGCAGAACTGGTCGAAGAGCTACACCGACCAGGCGGTCACCAACCTCGGCAACAAGGCTTTCGCCGGCGTGGCTTCGGCGATGGCGATGGCGAGCATGCCGCAGGCCTACCAGCCCAACCAGAGCGCCGCCACGGTGGGTCTCGGCAATTTCCATGGCCAGTCCGGCGTCGCCGTGGGCCTGTCGACGATCTCCGAAAGCGGTCGCGTGATCTTCAAGGTCAACGCCTCGACCAATACGCGTGGCGACACCGGCGTGGGCGTGGGCGCGGGCGTGGTCTGGTAAGTGGAGAGGACGCCCACGCCGCCGCGGCGTGGGCGACGGACATGAGCAATCTCCCGTCCTGCACGGGAGCGTCACGACCTGAAGGGGCATGGCATGAGGGATTCTTTCAAAAACCTGGCACGGGCGACGATGGTGCTTGCGGCGTTGCTTGCCCTTGGCGGGTGCGGCAACGTGAGCCGGAATGTCGCCACGGACGGCAAGAGCGCGGGCGAACTGGTGTGGCCGAGGATCGGCGACACCACGCCGATGCACGCCAACGGCACCTGGCCCAACCTGGACAGCTTGCGCCTGGTGCATGCGGGCCAGACCAAGAACCAGATCGCGGCCCTGGTCGGCTACCCCCATTTCAGCGAAGGGGTGTTTGCGGTGCGCGAGTGGAACTACGTGTTCCATTTCCGCACGAAGGACAACCCCGACCAGCTGTGCCAGTACAAGGTGCTGTTCGACGGGCGGAAGATCGCGCAAAGCTTCTACTGGAAGCCGGAGTCATGCGCGGAGTTGCTGAAGCTGCCGCAGCCCGAGGTGGCCGGGAAGCGTTTCAGTCTGTCCGCCGACGCGCTGTTCGCGTTCGACAAGTCGTCCATCGACGACCTCACCCCGAAGGGGCGCGAGCAACTGGACGAACTGGCCGGCCGGATCGTGGCGGAGGACAACAGGCTCAGCATGGTCCACGTGGTCGGCTACACCGATCGCCTGGGCAGCGCCGAGCACAACGACCGCCTGTCGCGCCGACGCGCCTATACGGTGATGGAGTACCTGGTCGGGCACGGCGTGCCGTCGAACGTGGTCGTGGCCGAGGGGCGCGGCTCCGTGGCGCCGGTCACCACCGACTGCGAGAGCGGCAGCCGCGCCGGACTCATCGCCTGCCTGGCGCCGGACCGGCGCGTCGAGGTGATCGTGGTGGGGCGGCACTGAGCAGCCGGCCGCCCCGTGCGCGTCAGCCCGCCAGCGGCGCGCAGTGGCGTTCCAGCCATGCCAGGTTGGCGCCCTCCAGCAGGGGGGCGAGTGCGGCGCGCACACTGGCATGGTAGTCGTCCAGCCACGCGCCTTCGTCGGGGCTGAGCAGGCCCGGCTCCAGCGCGCGGCGGTCGAACGGGCACAGCGTGAGCGTCTCGAAGGCGAGGAAATCGCCGAACTCGGTGCGGTCGGCCTCGACCACCACCGCGAGGTTCTCGTGGCGGATGCCGTGGCGGCCGGGCTTGTACAGACCCGGCTCGATCGAGGAGATCATGCCCGGCTCCAGTGCCACCAGGGCGCCGCCGGAAACCGGCGGCCGGACCGACTGCGGCCCCTCGTGCACGTTGAGGAAGTAGCCCACGCCGTGGCCGGTACCGTGGCCGTAGTCGCAGCCGGCCGCCCACAGCGGGGCGCGCGCCAGCGCGTCGAGCTGCGGGCCGCTGGCGCCCTTCGGGAAGCGCGCGCGGCTGAGCGCGATCATGCCCTTCAGCACCAGGGTGGCGTCGCGGCGTTGTTCGACGGTGGTCTCGCCCAGCGCCAGCACACGGGTGATATCGGTGGTGCCGCCGAGGTACTGGCCGCCGGAGTCGATCAGCAGCAGGCCCTTCGCCTGCAGGGCGCTGTGCGATTCCTGCGTGGCGCGGTAATGCGGCAGCGCGCCGTTCGCCTGGTAGCCGGCGATGGTGGCGAAGCTCTCGCCCACGAATTCCGGTTGCGCGGCGCGTGCGGCGTGCACCAGGCGGTGCACGTCCAGCTCGGTGAGCGGCTTGCCGTCGGCGAGCTGGTGCTCGATCTCGCGGAACGCGCTGGCCAGGGCGGCGCCGTCGCGGCGCATCACCTCGCGCACGTGGTCCAGTTCGGCGGGACCCTTCACCGCCTTGAACGCGGTGCTGGGGTTGGCGGCCTCGATGCGCCGCACGTCGGCAGGGATGGCATGGCTGATCGCGCAGACCACGCGGGCGGGATCGAACAGCAGGGCGGCATCCTTGCCCAGTTCGGCCAGCGCGCCGGCGATGCCGGCATAGCCGTCGATCGCGACGCCGTCCGCGGCGAGCTGCGCGACCAGGGCGTCGTCGAACTTGCCGCGCTCGGCGAACAGGGTGGCCTTGCCTTCGGTCGCGACCAGCAGGTGGGCGAGGAAGACCGGGTTGCACTCCACGTCGCTGCCGCGCAGGTTGGTGAGCCACGCGATGTCGTCGAGGCTGGAAACCAGATGATGCGTGGCGCCGCGCTTGCGCAGCGCGTTGCGCAGGCGCGCCAGCTTGTCCGCGCGCGTGGTGCAGGCCCAGGCGATCGGGTGTTCGACGATGCGCGCATGGGGCAGGGCGGGCCGGTCGCTCCAGATCGCGCCGGGCAGGTCGAGGTCGGTGCGCACGCGCACGCCGTGCTCGCCGAGCTTGCCTTCCATCGAGCGCAGGCCGGCAAGCGACAGGCTGTCGCCGGCCACGGCCAGCACGTCGCCCCCGTGCAGATGCGTGGTCAACCAGTCCATGTGCTCGGGCGTGTGCGGCACGTGCAGCTTCATCAACGCGATGCCGCTGCCGCCAAGCTGTTGCTCGGCCTGCGCGAAATAGCGCGAATCGGTCCACAGGCCAGCCTGCTCAAGCGTCACGATCAGGGTGCCGGCCGAGCCGGTGAAGCCGGACAGCCACGCCCGTGCCTGCCAGTGCCCCGGCAGGTATTCGGAGAGGTGCGGGTCGGCGCTGGGGACGATCACGGCGGCGACGCCGTGCTGCTGCATGGCCGCGCGCAGCGCGGCGATCCGGGCGGGGATGGGGGTGGTCATGCGCGGCATGGTAACAGGCGCCCCATGCGCGCGATGCCTTCCGTGCCGGCGTGCCGGACCACTGCGCGGCGCCGCCTGGAAGGCCATTTGCCTGAATCGGAGTGTCCGGACATCTCGCGGCGGCGGCCGTCTGCCGCTAGAATGCGTATTTCCAGCACGGCTGCATTCCATGACCCCCCTGATTTTCGTCACTGGCGGTGTGGTGTCCTCGCTTGGCAAGGGCATCGCCGCGGCGTCGCTGGCCTCCATCCTGGAAGCGCGTGGCCTCTCGGTCACCATGATGAAGCTCGATCCCTACATCAATGTGGATCCGGGCACCATGAGCCCGTTCCAGCATGGCGAGGTCTACGTCACCGACGACGGCGCCGAGACCGACCTCGACCTGGGCCACTACGAGCGCTTCGTCCATACCCGGCTCACCGGCAAGAACTCGATCACCACCGGCAAGATCTACGAGAGCGTGATCCGCAAGGAACGCCGTGGCGACTACCTCGGCGCCACCGTGCAGGTGATCCCGCACATCACCGACGAGATCAAGCACTGCATCCACGAGGCCACCCGCGGCTTCGACGTGGCGCTGGTGGAGATCGGCGGCACGGTGGGCGACATCGAGTCGCTGCCCTTCCTGGAGGCCATCCGCCAGCTGCGCATCGAGCACGGCCCGGAGAAGTGCCTGTTCATGCACCTCACCCTGGTGCCGTACATCAAGGCCGCCGGCGAGATCAAGACCAAGCCCACCCAGCATTCGGTGAAGGAACTGCGCTCGATCGGCATCCAGCCGGACATCCTGCTGTGCCGCAGCGAGCAGCCGCTGCCCGAGGGCGAGCGCCGCAAGATCGCGCTGTTCACCAACGTGCCCGAGAACGCCGTGATCAGCGCGGTGGACGTGGACGTGATCTACAAGACCCCGCTGTGGCTGCACCAGCAGGGCCTGGACGAGATCGTGGTGAAGCGGCTGGGACTCGACGCCAGGCCGGCCGATCTTTCGGCATGGCAGCGCACGGTGGACGCCGTGGTGCATCCGAAGGACGAGGTCACCGTGGCCATCGTCGGCAAGTACGTGGAGCACAAGGACGCCTACAAGTCGCTGGGCGAGGCGCTGCGCCACGGCGGCATCAAGCAGCAGACGCGCGTGAACCTGGAGTGGATCGACTCCGAGCAGGTCGAGGCCGAGGGCGCCGCCAAGGTGCTCGGCGGCGCGGACGCGATCCTCGTGCCGGGCGGCTTCGGCAAGCGCGGCTTCGAAGGCAAGATCATGGCCGCGAAGTACGCCCGCGAGCACGGCGTGCCGTACTTCGGCATCTGCTACGGCATGCACGCGGCGGTGGTGGATTTCGCGCGCCACGTGGCCGGGCTCGCCGGGGCCGATTCCAGCGAGAACGACCGCAACACGCCCGACCCGGTGATCGCGTTGATCACCGAGTGGACCACCTCCAGCGGCGAAGTGGAACAGCGCACCGAACGTTCGGATCTCGGCGGCACCATGCGCCTGGGCGCGCAGGAATGCCGCCTCAAGGCCGGCACGCTGGCGCGCGAGATGTACGGCCAGGAAGTGGTGCGCGAGCGCCATCGCCACCGCTACGAATTCAACAACCGCTATCGCCAGAGCTTCGAGGACCAGGGCCTGGTGATCTCCGGCAAGTCGATGGACGACCTGCTGGTCGAGATCGTCGAACTGCCGCGGCAGAAGCATCCGTGGTTCCTCGGCTGCCAGGCGCATCCGGAATTCACCTCCACGCCGCGCGACGGCCACCCGCTGTTCATCGGCTTCGTGCACGCCGCGCGCGAGTACAAGGCCGTGCGCGACGGGCAGAAGCTGGCGCAGGGAGCCGTGGCATGAAGTTGTGCGGGTTCGAGGTCGGCCTCGACCAGCCGCTGTTCCTGATCGCCGGGCCCTGTGTGGTCGAATCCGAGCAGTTGCAGCTGGATACCGCCGGCACGCTCAAGGAAATCACCGGCAAGCTCGGCGTCCACTTCATCTTCAAGTCCAGCTTCGACAAGGCCAACCGTTCCTCCGGCACCAGCTTCCGCGGTCCGGGCATGGAGGAGGGCTTGCGCATCCTCGGCGAGGTGAAGCGCCAGATCGGCGTGCCGGTGCTCACCGACGTGCACGAATACACCCCGTTCGGCGAAGTCGCCGCGGTGGTGGACGTGCTGCAGACGCCGGCCTTCCTGTGCCGCCAGACCGATTTCATCCAGAACGTGGCCCGCGCCGGCAAGCCGGTGAACATCAAGAAGGGCCAGTTCCTTGCACCTTGGGACATGAAGAACGTCGTCGACAAGGCCAGGGCCGCGGGCAACGACGACATCCTCGTGTGCGAGCGCGGCGCCAGCTTCGGCTACAACAACCTCGTCTCGGACATGCGCTCCCTGAGCGCGATGCGCGACACCGGCTGCCCGGTGGTGTTCGACGCCACCCACTCGGTGCAGTTGCCGGGCGGGCAGGGCGCGAGTTCCGGCGGCCAGCGCGAATTCGTGCCGGTGCTGGCGCGCGCCGCCGTGGCCGCGGGCGTGGCCGGCCTGTTCGCCGAAACCCACCCGGACCCGAGCAAGGCGCTCAGCGACGGCCCCAATGCATGGCCGCTGGGCAAGATGCAGGCCCTGCTGGAAACCCTGATGGAACTGGACGCCGTGACCAAGCGCCACGGTTTTCTCGAACACACCCTGTAAGCCCGGACGCGAACCCCGCCTCATCCCCTTTCCCCAACGCTTGAAGGATTGCCGCCGCATGAGCACCGACATCACCCGCATCCACGCCCGTGAAATCCTCGACTCGCGCGGCAACCCCACGCTGGAGGCCGAAGTCACCCTGGCTGGCGGCGGTTTCGGTCGTGCGGCGGTTCCCAGCGGCGCCAGCACCGGCACGCGCGAAGCCGTCGAGCTGCGCGACGGCGACAAGTCGCGCTACCTCGGCAAGGGCGTGAAGAATGCGGTAGGCCACGTCAACGGCGTCATCGCCAGCACGCTGAAGGGCTTCGACGCCGCGAACCAGGGCGGCCTGGACGCGAAGCTGATCCAGCTCGACGGCACGCCGAACAAGGGCAAGCTGGGCGCGAACGCGCTGCTCGGCGTGTCGATGGCCGCGGCGCACGCGGTGGCGGCGCAGCGCAAGCAGGCGCTGTGGCAGTACCTCGCGGAAATCAACGGCACCACCGGCAAGCCCGGCGCGCTGCCGGTGCCGATGATGAACATCATCAACGGCGGCGCGCACGCCGACAACAACGTCGACGTGCAGGAGTTCATGGTGCTGCCGGTGGGCGCCTCCAGCTTCGCCGAGGCGCTGCGCGCCGGCGCGGAGATCTTCCACGCGCTGAAGAGCGTGCTGAAGGGCAAGGGCCTCAACACCGCGGTGGGCGACGAAGGCGGCTTCGCGCCGAACCTGCGCTCCAACATCGAGGCGCTGGACACCATCCTCGAAGCGGTGAACAAGGCCGGCTACAAGGTGGGCAGCGAGATCCTGCTCGGCCTCGACGTCGCCAGTTCCGAATTCTTCAAGGACGGCAAGTACGACCTCGAAGGCGAGGGCAAGGTCTACACCCGGCACGAGTGGGTGGACGTGCTGGCGAGCTGGGCGAAGCAGTACCCCATCGTCACCATCGAGGACGGCATGGCCGAGGGCGACTGGGACGGCTGGAAGCTGCTCACCGACAGGATCGGCAAGAGCGTGCAGCTGGTGGGCGACGACCTGTTCGTCACCAACCCGGCCATCTTCAAGGAAGGCATCGACAAGCAGATCGCCAACGCCATCCTGATCAAGGTGAACCAGATCGGCACGCTGTCCGAGACGCTGGAAGCCATCGCCATGGCCGATGCGGCGAAGTACGCGGCCATCGTCTCGCACCGTTCGGGCGAGACCGAGGACACCACCATCGCCGACATCGCCGTCGCCACCACGGCCACCCAGATCAAGACCGGCTCGCTGTGCCGCACCGACCGCGTGGCCAAGTACAACCAGCTGCTGCGCATCGAGGAAGCGCTGGGCTCGGCGGCGCATTACGCGGGCCGCGCGGCCTTCGTGAGCCTCGACCACCTGCCGGGCTGATCCGGCAGCCTCGCCGCCCCATGTTGCGCTGGATCGCCCTGATACTGGTCCTGCTCCTGATCGGACTGCAGTTGAAACTGTGGTCCGCGCATGGCGGCATGCACGAGGTGGACGCCTTGCGCGTGTCGATCAAGAAGCAGACCGACGAAAACACGCGCCTGCAGCAACGCAACCAGGCGCTGGCGGCGGACGTGAGCGACCTCAAGCACGGCGACCAGGCGATCGAGGCGCGCGCGCGCACCGAGCTGGGCCTGATCAAGCCCGGCGAAACCTTCTACCAGATCGACAACCAGCCCGCGGGCGCCAGCAGCACGCTGCCGCTGCCGCCGCCGGCCCGGCCCGGTGGTATCACCGGCCGCGTCGTCCGATGAGTGCCGCCTTGTGGTGCGTGGTGCCGGCCGCCGGGCGCGGCACGCGGATGGGCAGCGACTGCCCCAAGCAATACCTGCCACTGGCTGGCCGGCCGCTGATCGCGCACACCCTGGAACGGTTGGCCGCGCATCCGCGCATCGCCGGCCTCATGGTGGTGCTGGGCGCGAACGACGGACACTGGCCCGGCACCACGACCCTGCACGGCAAGCCGGTGCGCACTGCAATCGGCGGCGCCGAACGCAGCGATTCGGTGCTGGCGGGCCTTAACGCGTTGCCGCCTGAAGTGGGCGATGCCGACTTCGTGCTGGTGCACGACGCCGCGCGCCCCTGCGTGCGCGAGTCCGATATCGCGCGCCTGATCGAGCGGGCCACGCAGGCGGATGGCGGCCTGCTCGGCGCGCCGCTGCGCGACACGCTCAAGCGCGCGGATCAAGACGCGCGCAGCCTCGCCACCGAGCCGCGCGATCAGCGCTGGCGGGCCTTCACGCCGCAGATGTTCCGTCGCGGCGAGCTCGTCGCCGCGTTGCGCGCGGTGGCGCGCGATGGGCGGCCGGTCAGCGACGAGGCGATGGCGATGGAATTGGCGGGCTTCCGGCCGTTGCTGGTCGAGGGCGCCGAGGACAACATCAAGGTGACCACGGCGGCGGACCTCGCGCTGGCCGAATTCCTGCTCGCGAGGACGGCATGAGCTTTCGCATCGGCAACGGTTTCGACGTGCACGCGTTTGGCGACGGCGATCACGTCGTGCTGGGCGGCGTGCGCATCGCCCACTCGCGCGGGCTGGTCGCGCACTCCGACGGCGACGTGGTGATCCACGCCCTGTGCGACGCGATCTTCGGCGCGCTGGCGCTGGGCGACATCGGCAGGCATTTCCCGCCCTCGGACGAGCGCTGGCGCGACGCCGACAGCCGCCAGTTCCTGCGCCACGCGGCGCTGCTGATGACGCAGCACGGCTATGCGCTGGGCAATGCCGATATCACCGTGATCGGCGAATCGCCCAGGGTGGGTCCGCACGCGCAGGCGATGCGCGAGATCCTCGCCGCCGATCTCGCATGCGAACCCGGCCGCATCAGCGTCAAGGCCACCACCACCGAAAAGCTGGGCTTCACCGGTCGCGGCGAAGGCATCGCCGCGCAGGCCTGCGTGTTGCTGGAACGCCGCTAGTTCGCTGTCGCCATCCCGGCGGAAGCCGGGACCCGGCAGCGGGACCAACGGGTTTCGCGACTGCACGACCAGCTCCCCGGTCATTCAAGAACGCCTCCGGCCTGCGCCGGAACGACGTTTCCGTACTTCGAGGCAACCATGTCCAGTTCTGAACTTCCTTTTGCACATGGCAACGTCCCGCCGCTCACGGCGAGCTTGCGCAGTACCCCCGAGGATTTCGTGGTCGAGGAGATTCTGGGCTACGACGCCGACGGCAGCGGCGAACACGCGCTGCTGTGGCTGGAGAAGCGCGGCGCGAACACCGACTGGGTGGCGCGCGAGCTTGCGAAGTTCGCCGGCGTGCCGCCGCTGGCGGTGGGTTACGCCGGCCTCAAGGACCGCAACGCGGTGACCCGGCAGACATTCTCGGTGCAACTGGCGGGCAAGCCCGATCCGGACTGGTCCGCGTTTCCGCACGCGGACGTGAAGGTGCTGGCCGCCACGCGCCATGGCCGCAAGCTCAAGCGCGGCGCGCTGCGCGGCAATCGTTTCGTGCTGGTGCTGCGCGAGGTGCGGGGCGAGCGCGACCGCGCCGGGCAGGTGCTGGCCGCGATCGCCGCGCGCGGCGTGCCGAACTATTTCGGCGAACAGCGTTTCGGCCGCGAAGGCGGCAACCTCGCGCAGGCGCGGGCGATGTTCGCGGGGCGCCGGGTGGATCGCGACAAGCGCGGCTTCCTGCTTTCCGCCGCCCGCTCGCAGATCTTCAACAGCGTGCTCGCCGCCCGCGTCGAGCGCGGCGCGTGGGACGCGCCGCTGGACGGCGAGATATGGTCGCTCGCCGGCTCGCGTTCCTGGTTCGGGCCGGAGCCATACACCGACGTTCTGGCGCAGCGCCTCGCCAGCGGCGACATCCATCCGTCCGGCCCGTTGTGGGGGCAGGGCGAGCCGCCCACCACGGGCGAGGCCGGGGCATTGGAGCGCGACATCGCCGCCGCCCACGCCGATCTTGCCGAAGGCGTCGCTGCCGCGCGCATGGATCAGGAGCGCCGCCCGCTGCGCCTGCTGCCGAAGGACCTGCGCTGGCGCTGGCTGGTGGACGATGCGCTGGAACTGTCGTTCGAGCTGCCCGCCGGCGCCTACGCCACGGTGGTGGCGCGCGAAGTGGCGGCGCAGGCGGAAGCGCTCAGTTCCTGAGCAGCACCACCACCGCGCCGGTGCCGCCTTGCGCGGGGCGTGCGGAAGCGAAGCCCACCACGTCGTCGCGCCGTCGCAGCAGCCGGTCGGTGAGCGCCTTCAACACCGGGCCGGCGGCCTTGGAGCGCAGCCCCTTGCCGTGGATGATGCGCACGCAATGCAGGCCGCGCCGCCGCGCCTCGGCGAGGAAGCTGGCGATCGAGGCCTGCGCGGCGGCGACGTTCATCTGGTGCAGGTCCAGTTCGTCCTGCACGCTGTACTGGCCGCGCTTGAGCTGGCGCAGCAGCTTCGGCGGGTAGCCGTCGCGCAGGTAGGCCAGTTCCTCGCCCACTTCCAGCGTGGCCGGGTCGAAGGCCATCTCCAGCAGCTCGCCGGGCACCGCGGCTTCGTCGGCTTCCAGCATGCGCGGCAGCGGCGCGGGTTTCGGCACCGGCAGCGGCGCCGCGACCGGATCGATGCGGCGCACGTCGCCGATCGCCTCGCGGAACAGGCGGGCATCATCCTCGCTGATCGTGACAGGAGCGCGGCGTTTCATGTCCCGATGCTAGCAAGCGACGCGGCGCCCGGCGTGTGCCCGATCCGTGAATCCCGGGGTGCGCTCCGGTAAACTCGGGAGGTTGCAGGGTACGCAGGCCGCGAATGGCATGCGCTGCACTCGACTCAACACGGATCAGCATGCGAGTTCTTGTCAGCAACGACGATGGCGTGGATGCGAAAGGCATACACGTGCTTGCCGAGCGTCTCGGCGAGGTGGGAGAGGTGACGGTGGTGGCGCCCGATCGCGACCGTTCCGGCGCCAGCAATTCACTGACACTGGACGCGCCGCTGCGCGTGCTGCGCATGGAGGACGGCCGCTACCGCGTGGCCGGCACGCCCACCGACTGCGTGCACCTGGCGCTGTCCGGCCTGCTGGAGCACGAGCCCGACATCGTGGTCTCGGGCATCAACAACTCCGCCAACCTCGGCGACGACGTGATCTATTCCGGCACGGTGTCGGCGGCGATGGAAGGGCGCTTCCTGGGCCTGCCGGCGATCGCCGTGTCGCTGGTCAGCGACGACCACCGCGGCGTGCATTACCACGCGGCGGCGAACGCGGTGCTGCTGCTGATGCGCCGGTTGCTGGTCGACCCGCTGCCCGCCGACACCATCCTCAACGTCAACGTGCCGGATCGGCCGTGGGGGGAAATCCACGGCTTCGAGGTCACCCGGCTGGGCCGCCGCCACCGCGCCGCGCCGTGCATCGCGCAGACCGATCCGCGCGGACGTCCGGTGTGGTGGATAGGCCCGGCGGGCGAGGTGGACGACGCCGGCCCCGGCACCGACTTCGACGCGGTGCGCCGCGGCTACGTGTCGGTGACGCCCATCCATGTCGACCTGACCCGCTTCCAGGCGCTGGAGAAGATCAGCAGCTGGATGGAATCGCTCAGCGACGACATGGCCGCCCCCGGCCACAAGGTGGCCTGAGCGATGAGCATGCATCTGCTGCCCCCGGCGGTGTTGAAGGGCGAGGGCATGACCTCGCAGCGCGCACGCGACAGGCTCGCCGGCCTGCTCAAGGAAAGCGGCATCCGCGATCCGCGGGTGATCGACGTGATCCGCAACGTGCCGCGCCACCATTTTATCGACCAGGCGCTGCACTCGCGCGCCTACGAAAACACCGCGCTGCCGATCGGCCACGGCCAGACCATCTCCCAGCCCTGGGTGGTGGCGCGGATGACCGAGGCGCTGCTCGAACATTTCGACGCGCGCAAGGAGAAACCCGGGCGAGTGCTGGAGATCGGCACCGGCTCCGGCTACCAGGCGGTGGTGCTGGCCGCGCTGGTGGAGCAGGTCTACACCGTGGAACGGATCGAGGAGCTGCTGCGCCAGGCGCGCCGGCGTTTCCGCCAGCTGGGTCTCGCCAACATCCGTTCGCGCTACGACGACGGCAAGCTGGGCTGGGCCGACGAGGCGCCGTTCGACGCGATCATCCTCACCGCCGCGGGCGACACCATCCCCACCCGCATCCTCGAACAGCTCAGCCCCACCGGCGTGCTGGTGGCCCCGGTGGGCTCGCCCAGCAGCCAGGTGCTGATCCGCCTGCGCGGCGACGGGCAGGGCGACTTCACCCAGGAAGAACTCGGCGCGGTCAGCTTCGTGCCGCTGCTTGGCGGCATCGGCTGATGCATACAGCAAAGGAAACCGACTAGATGCGCCTGTTCGGCAAGCTCTATGCCCGCGCCCTGGTGTGGGCGCGTCATCCGCACGCGGTCCGCTACCTGTGCGTACTCAGTTTCGTCGAGGCCTTCATCTTCCCGGTCATGCCGGAAGTGATGCTGGCGCCGATGATGCTGGGCAAGCGGCACCGGGCGTTCTTCTACGCGAACATCAGCCTCGCGTTCTCGCTGCTGGGCGCGCTGGTCGGTTATGCGCTGGGGCACTGGGCGTTCGAGGCGCTGAAGCCGGTGCTGGGCACGCTGCACCTGCTGGCGCCGATCGAGCAGGGCGTCGAGAGCCTGCGCACCCAGATGGCCGAGCACCGCTGGGGCATGTTCGGCGTGCTGATCCTCGCGGCGTTGCAGCCGGTGGTGCCGATGAAGTTCGTGACCTGGGCCTCGGGCATCGTCGGCGTGCCGGTGCTGCCGTTCCTGGGTTGCGTGGCGCTGGGCCGCGGCAAGCGCGTGTGGTTGCTGGCGCTGCTGATCCGGCTGTTCGGCGAGCGCGCCGAGCAACTTTTGCACAAGTACATCGAGTGGATAGGCTGGATCGTGCTGGTGGCGCTGGGCCTGCTGCTGGCATGGTGGATCTGGAGCCATTGAGCAGGGATGGCGCCCCGAGCGCCGCATGAAAAAACAAGGAAGTCCCATTATGCTGCCGCGAATGAATGGTTTTCTTTCCAGGTCGCTGGCCGCGGCTGCGTTGCTGGCGCTGTCGGCCTGCAGCACGGTGGTGGTGGAACCGGCGTCGAACGCCGGTCATCCGGTGGCGCCGGCCGTGGCGCATGCACCGGCCCCCGGCGGCCACTACGAGGTGCAGCGCGGCGACACGCTGTATTCGATCGCGTTCCGCAACGGGGTGGATTTCCGCAACCTGGCGCAGTGGAACGGCATCGCCGAGCCGTACACGATCTGGCCCGGCCAGCGCTTGAGCCTGTCGCCGCCGTCCGGCGCCGCGCCGGCGTCGCACGCCACCGTGGCCGCCGCGCCTGCCAAGCCTGCTCCTGCTCCGGCTGCGCCCAGTGCGCCCGTGTTCGAGAGCGTGCCGACGCCGACGCGGGCTTCCACGCCGGCCCCGACCGCCACCAGTCATGCGCCGGCGGCCACGGGGGCGGTCGTCGCCGCCGTTCCGCACGCGCCGCCTGCGCCCGTGGCCGTGGTGAAAGCGCCCGTGCCGGCGGTCCCGGCCAGCACCGAAGTGCCGGTGGCGGGCGAGCCCAAGGCCAGCGTGCCGCCGCCGGCCCCGGCGGTGGCGACCGGCAGTTCGCGCGCCTCCGGGGGCGTGACCTGGCGCTGGCCGGCTGACGGCCAGATCATCAAGCGCTTCACCCCGGGCGATGCGGTGCCGGGCGTCGAGATCGCCGGCAAGGCGGGCGACCCGGTGCGTGCCGCCGCCGATGGCGTGGTGGTGTACAGCGGCAACGGCCTGGTCGGCTACGGCGAACTGGTCATCATCAAGCACAACGACAGCCTGCTGTCGGCCTACGGGCACAACAGCAAGCGGCTGGTGAAGGAAGGCCAGCGCGTCAGCGCCGGCCAGCAGATCGCCGAGATGGGCTCCAGCGGCGCCTCGCGCGTGGAACTGGGTTTCCAGATCCGCAAGGACGGCAACCCGGTCGATCCGCTGAACTACCTGCCCCCGAAGTAGCCGGCCGGCGTGAAGGCGGCCGCCGTGGAAGACCGCCCGGCTTCCGCGCTCAGGGGGCGACGCCGAGGATGAACCCCGCGACCACGTGCCGCCCTTCGCCTGCCAGCAGGTTGTAGGTGCGCGCGGCGGCGGCGTTGTCCATCACCTCGATGCCGACGCCCTTGCGCAGGAAGCCGGCCATGAACGCGGCTGCCGGAAACACCTGGCGCACGCCGGTGCCCAGCAGCACCAGTTCCGGCTGCAGCTCGAGCAGGGCATTGACGTGCCCTTCATCCAGCGTGCCGGCCGCGTGCACCGGCCAGCGCTCGACCACGCGGTCCGGCGCCAGCAGGAAGCTTTCGGTGAGCTCGCGGTCGATCAGGGTGATGCCGTGCTCGCCGACCCTGCGCACGTACAGGTAACCCTCGGGACGGTCGAGCGAAAGGTCCATCAGCGCGGCAGGGCGATCTTCGGTTCGTCCGCGTTGCGGCGGAACAGCACGGCGACATGGCCGATCTGTTGCACCGCCTCGGCGCCGGTGCCGCCCAGCAGGGCGTCGAGCTGGGCCTGGCGCTCGTCCTTGTCGCCGCCGGAGAGCTTCACCTTGACCAGCTCGTGGATATCCAGGGCCTGGTGCAATTCCTTGACCACGGCCTCGCTGGCGCCCTTGTTGCCCAGCAGGACAACCGGGTTCAGGCCGTGGGAAAGGCTGCGCAGGTAGCGGATCTGCGAGGGGGAAAGGGCCATGCGGGGCGGTCGATTCGCGGGGAGTGAGCGGCAAAGGGTATCATGCGGCCTGATTCCCTGTAGCGATGTACCCCCCATGAGCCGCAGCAAGAGCAGCGCCGGCTGGCTGCGCGAACACTTCAGCGACGCCTACGTGAAGAAGGCGCAGGCCGAGGGCGTGCGCTCGCGCGCAGTGTACAAGCTGGAGGAGCTGATCGACCGCGACCGCCTGCTCAAGCCGGGCATGGCCGTGGTGGACCTGGGGGCGGCGCCGGGCGGCTGGTCGCAGCTGGTGCGCCAGCGGCTGGGCGACCGCGGCAAGGTGGTGGCGCTGGACATCCTGCCGATGCAGGGCATCGCGGGGGTGGATTTCATGCAGGGCGATTTCCGCGAGGAAAGCGTGCTGCGCGCGCTGGAGGCGCGGCTGGAAGGGCAGAAGCTGGATCTTGTGCTCTCCGACATGGCCCCCAATATGAGTGGTGTGGCCTTGGCCGACCAGATCCGGGCGATGGATCTGGCCGAACTGGCGCTGGATTTTTCCCGGCAATGGCTGAAACCGGGGGGCGCGTTCCTGATCAAGCTGTTCCAGGGCGCCGGCTTCGACGATTACCTGCGCAGCTTGCGCGCGGACTTCTCGCGCGTGACGATGCGTAAACCAAAGGCCTCGCGCGCGCGTTCGCGGGAGGTATACGCGCTCGCTACCGGCCGCAAGACCGCCGCGGCGCAACCGGGCGAGAACCGCGCATGAACGAAACAGCGAAAAACGTACTGCTCTGGGTGATCATCGCGGTGGTCCTGTTCACCGTGTTCCAGAGCTTCAATCCGCACGGCGCCGCGTCGTCGAACATGGCCTACAGCAGCTTCGTGCAGAGCGTGGGCAACGGCAACGTCTCCAGCGCCGTGATCAGCGCCGACACGCCGCCCAGCATCACCGGCAAGCTGAAGGACGGCTCCAGCTACCGCACCGTCGCGCCCATGCTCGGCTTCTCCACCAATGCGGTGGTCAAGCAGATGCAGGACAAGGGCGTGGAAGTGCGCCAGGACCCGGCCGAGGGCTTCTCCCTGCTGGGCCTGCTGGTGAGCTGGCTGCCGGTGCTGCTGATCGTGGGCGTCTTCATCTGGTTCATGCGCCAGATGCAGTCCGGCGGCGGCGGGCGCGGCGCGATGAGCTTCGGCCGTTCGCGCGCCAAGCTGCAGGGCGAGGACCAGATCAAGGTCAACTTCAGCGACGTGGCCGGTTGCGACGAGGCCAAGGAAGAAGTCGGCGAGCTGGTCGAGTTCCTGCGCGACCCGGGCAAGTTCCAGAAACTGGGCGGCAAGATTCCGCGCGGCGTGCTGATGGTGGGCCCGCCCGGCACCGGCAAGACCCTGCTGGCCAAGGCCATCGCGGGCGAGGCCAAGGTGCCGTTCTTCTCGATCTCCGGTTCGGACTTCGTGGAGATGTTCGTGGGCGTGGGCGCCAGCCGCGTGCGCGACATGTTCGAGCAGGCCAAGAAGCACGCGCCCTGCATCATCTTCATCGACGAAATCGACGCGGTGGGCCGCCACCGCGGCGCCGGCCTGGGCGGCGGCCACGACGAGCGCGAGCAGACCCTCAACCAGTTGCTGGTGGAGATGGACGGCTTCGAAGGCAGCGAAGGCATCATCGTGATCGCCGCCACCAACCGTCCCGACGTGCTCGATCCGGCGCTGCTGCGCCCGGGCCGTTTCGACCGCCAGGTGGTGGTCGGCCTGCCGGACGTGAAGGGCCGCGAGCAGATCCTCAAGGTGCACCTGCGCAAGGTGCCGGTGGCCAGCGACGTCGATGCGATGACCATCGCGCGCGGCACGCCGGGCTTCTCCGGCGCCGACCTGGCCAACCTGGTCAACGAGGCGGCGCTGTTCGCCGCGCGCGAGAACGCGCGCGAAGTGCGCATGGCCCACCTGGACAAGGCGCGCGACAAGATCCTGATGGGCACCGAGCGCCGCTCGATGGCGATGAGCGAGGACGAGAAGAAGCTCACCGCCTACCACGAGGCCGGCCACGCCATCGTCGGCCGCCTCGTGCCCGAGCACGATCCGGTCTACAAGGTCACCATCATCCCGCGCGGTCGTGCGCTGGGCGTCACCATGTACCTGCCGGAAGGCGACAAGTACAGCATGAACAAGGTGGCGATCGAGTCGCAGCTGTGCTCGCTGTACGGCGGCCGCGTTGCGGAGGAGCTGATCTTCGGCACCGACAAGGTCACCACCGGCGCCTCCAACGACATCGAGCGCGCCACCAAGATGGCGCGCAACATGGCGACCAAGTGGGGCCTGTCCGACGAACTCGGCCCGATCACCTACGGCGAGGACGAGGACGAGGTGTTCCTGGGCCGCTCGGTGACCCAGCACAAGAGCATCTCCAACGAGACCGCCAGCAAGATCGACGAGGTGGTGCGCGGCATCCTCGATCGCGCCTATGCGCGAAGCACGCAGTTGCTCACCGACAACATCGACAAGCTGCACGCGATGGCCGAGGCGCTGCTGCAGTACGAGACCATCGACGCGCACCAGATCGACGACATCATGGCCGGCCGCGAGCCGGGGCCGCCGGCCGACTGGAACCGCAACGCCAGCGGCGGCTCCACGCCGCCTCCGCCGCCGCCGCCCAAGGGCGGGGACTCCACGGTAGGCAAGGTGGGCGATCCCGCCACGCAGAGCCGCTCCGGACTGGATGCCTGATTCGGACGTCTGGACGTCCATTTGATCTGCGCTGGCGGAGCATGCGAAAGGAGCGGCGGTTGTCGCTCCTTTCGTCGTTCGAGGGGCAGCGTGGCGCGCTGCCATCGTGTCGCACGGCATGTCGCGAAACGGGATGCGGGCAGGGCGCCTGTATGCGATGTGAAAAAAATTCACGAAAGGTGTTGACCTTCGCGGCCCAACCCTGAATAATTCCGCTCCTTGCTTCGGCGGTCCGGGAAACCGGGTGGTGGAAGCGGCAAGTTCAGTGTGCGCCCGTAGCTCAGTTGGATAGAGTACCTGGCTACGAACTAGGTGGTCGGGAGTTCGAATCTCTCCGGGCGCACCATTTTGTACTGCAGGCCGAAGCGTCCGTGCTTCGATCTGCTTTCGCGGAGCAGGCAGTTCGCCGGTGCCGCGGAATGGTGGGCATGGTGCTCTGGCAATGCTCGCGGATTGACGGGTGGTATGGTCGGCCGTGGCATTTCAAGGCTCCGTTGATGAAGGCTGTCGCGGGCTCGCTCGGGGTATAGCTCAGTCTGGTAGAGCGTTGCGTTTGGGACGCAAAAGTCGGGGGTTCGAATCCCTCTGCCCCGACCACTCGCGTGTTCTGCCGTAGGCGTCCGCGCCTGTAGCTCAACCGGATAGAGCATCGGCCTTCTAAGCCGACGGTTGCAGGTTCGAGTCCTGTCGGGCGCACCACTTGAAGTGTTTTATGGTGGACGTAGCTCAGCTGGTAGAGTCCCGGATTGTGATTCCGGTTGTCGTGGGTTCGAGTCCCATCGTTCACCCCAAAATTCAGGTTTCAGGGCCGTTAGCTCAGTTGGTAGAGCAGTTGACTCTTAATCAATTGGTCGAAAGTTCGAATCTTTCACGGCCCACCAACACCAGAACGCCGACCTCAGGGTCGGCGTTTTGCTTTGGTGCGATGCAAGGCTCCCGGGCCGCGTCGCATGCTTGTGCTGCGCCTCGGCGCGACCGTACAATGAGCCGCTTTAGCGCTGGGTAATCATCGACTTAGGCTGCGGCGGGGCAGGTGTCACGGAAACGCCGCTTTTGCCCGCAAGGCCGGCCAGACAAGGCGAAAGTGGCGGAACTGGTAGACGCACCAGATTTAGGTTCTGGCGGGTAACCCCCGTGCGGGTTCGAGTCCCGCCTTTCGCACCACCCGGCACGATGGTTTTCCGGCGCTGCAGGTTGCCCCAAGGCGCCCGGCGGGTGCCCAACATTCAGGTTTCAGGAGACGACATGCAGGTTTCGGTTGAGAACATCGGCACGCTCGAGCGCAAGCTCACGGTGAAGTTTCCCGCCGAGCGTTACGAGACGCAGGTGAGCGCGCGCATCGCGGAGCTGGGGCGCACGGTACGCCTGAAGGGTTTTCGTCCGGGCAAGGTGCCGGTGGCCGTCATCAAGCAGCGTTTCGGCGAGCAGGTGCGCGGCGAAGTGCTGTCCGACCTGATCGGCAGCACGCTGCGCGAGGCGGTGACGCAGGAGAAGCTGCAGCCGGTCGCCAACCCCTCGATCGACACCACCGGCAAGCCGGAGAACGGCGAGATCGCCTACACCGCCACCTTCGAGGTGATGCCGGAATTCCCCGCGGTCGACGTGGCCGCGCTTGAAGTCAAGCGCCCGCGCGCCGAGGTGACCGACGCCGACGTGGAGAAGATGCTGGAAACGCTGCGCCAGCAGCGCCGCAGTTTCGAGCTGGTCGACCGCGCCTCTGCCGAGGGCGACTTCGTGATGTTCGAGTACGCCGCCGAGACCGGCGACTACCGTTTCCCGGCCGAAGGCCTGGAGCGTGCGGGCAGCGTGCTGGGTTCCGGCAACCTGTTCAAGGCGCTGGATGCGGCGCTGACCGGCCGCAAGTCCGACGACAGCTACGAGGCCGACGTCGAGTTCCCGGCGGATTTCCGCAACGAAAGCCTGGCCGGCAAGACGGCCAAGGTGAGCTTCAAGATCATCAAGGTGCAGGAGCCGAAGCTGCCCGAGATCGACGCCGAATTCGCCAAGCTGTTCGGCATCGCCGACGGCGACCTGGAACACTTCCGCAAGGAAGTGCGCGCCAACCTCGAGCGCGAGCTGAAGGCTGCGCTGATGGGCCGGCTGAAGTCCGAGGTGGCCGAGAAGCTGGCCGACGCGCATCCCGCGCTGGACGTGCCGAAGCTGATGGTGCAGTCCGAGGCGCAGGCGATGGCCGCAGGCAGCGTGCCGCGCGGCCAGCAGCCGCCGCCGCAGCTGGTCGAGGCCGCCATGCCGATGGCGCGCAAGCGCGTGACCGCCGGCCTGCTGATGGGCGAGATCGCCCGCAAGCAGGAGCTGAAGATCGACCGCAAGCGCGTGGCCGAGCAGCTTGCCGCGATCGCCTCGACCTACGAGGAGCCGGAGAAGGTCATTGAACTCTACAACGGCGACCCCCAGTTGATGTCCGGGCTGCAGAACCGCGTAATCGAGGACCAGGTGGCCGAGTGGGTGGCTGACCACGCCAACACCACCAACCTGGACCTGAGCTTCGACGAAGTGATGCGCCCCGCGGGCGCCTGATCTTCAGGCGCGGGCCGTCGGGTCTGGCGGATGCCGGGCCCGATGGCATACTCAAGGCACACAACCGGAGAGCGCAAAGACCATGGAACAGATTCAGAACCTCAACCTGGTGCCGATGGTCGTCGAGCAGACCGCCCGCGGCGAGCGCTCCTACGACATCTACTCGCGCCTGCTGAAGGAGCGGGTGATCTTCCTGGTCGGCGAAGTCAACGACCAGGTGGCGAACCTGCTGGTCGCGCAGATGCTGTTCCTGGAGTCGGAGAACCCGGACAAGGACATCCACCTGTACATCAACAGCCCCGGCGGCGCGGTCACGGCCGGGCTGGCGATCTACGACACCATGCAGTACGTCAAGCCCGACGTCAGCACCATGTGCATCGGCCAGGCCTGCAGTGCCGCTTCGCTGCTGTTGATGGCCGGCGCCAAGGGCAAGCGCTTCTCGCTGCCGAACTCGCGGGTGATGATCCACCAGCCCTCGGGCGGCGCCCGCGGCCAGGCCACCGACATCGAGATCCAGGCCCAGGAGATCCTGTACCTGCGCCGGCGTCTCAACGACCTTTACGTGCACCACACCGGCCAGCCGCTGGACCGGATCGAGCGCGACATGGAACGCGACCGTTTCATGAGCGCCGAGGCGGCCCGCGAGTACGGCCTGATCGACGCGGTGCTCGACCGCCGCGCCGTCGACACGGTCAAGTCGGCCTGACGCCGATCTTGCGTCGTCCTTGATCGCGAAGATCCAACGGGCGGCCATCCATGGCCGTAACTCTTCACGGTGCGGGTCCTGCGGTTCCGCGTCTGCCGGCAGACGCGGAACCCTGTGCTATTCTCGGGCCGCACCCTGAACCAGCCACAGTTTCACCAGCGGAATCGAAAGTATGAGCGACGATCGGCAGGGACGTTCCAGCGACGGCGGGAAGATTCTCTACTGCTCTTTCTGCGGCAAGAGCCAGCATGAGGTGCGCAAGCTGATCGCGGGCCCGTCCGTGTTCATCTGCGACGAATGCGTGGAGCTGTGCAACGACATCATCCGCGAGGAGCTGGAGGAGAAAGCCGCCTCCGGCCGCACCCAACTGCCCAAACCCAAGGAAATCCGCGAGTCGCTGGACCAGTACGTGGTGGGCCAGTCCCGCGCCAAGAAGGCGCTGGCGGTGGCGGTGTACAACCACTACAAGCGCATGGAGTCGCGCCAGAAGGGCGACGACGTCGAGCTGGGCAAGTCCAACATCCTGCTGATCGGGCCGACCGGCTCGGGCAAGACCCTGCTCGCCGAGACGCTGGCGCGCCTGCTCAACGTGCCGTTCACCATCGCCGACGCCACCACGCTGACCGAAGCCGGCTACGTGGGCGAGGACGTGGAGAACATTATCCAGAAGCTGTTGCAGAAGTGCGACTACGACGTCGAGAAGGCGCAGTCGGGCATCGTCTACATCGACGAGATCGACAAGATCTCGCGCAAGAGCGAAAACCCCTCGATCACCCGCGACGTGTCGGGCGAGGGCGTGCAGCAGGCGCTGCTGAAGCTGATCGAGGGCACGCTGGCCTCGGTGCCGCCGCAGGGCGGGCGCAAGCATCCGCAGCAGGAATTCCTGCAGGTGGACACCAAGAACATCCTGTTCATCTGCGGCGGTGCGTTCGCGGGTCTGGAGAAGGTGATCCAGCAGCGCTCCGAGAACACCGGCATCGGCTTCGGCGCCGAGGTGCGCAGCAAGGAGCGCACCCAGAACCTCGGCAAGATGCTGGCCGACGTGGAGCCGTCCGACCTGGTGAAGTTCGGCCTGATTCCGGAGTTCGTCGGCCGCCTGCCGGTGGTCGCCACGCTGGACGAGCTGGACGAGCCGGCGCTGGTGAAGATCCTTACCGAGCCGAAGAACGCCGTCACCAAGCAGTTCAAGAAGCTGTTCGAGATGGAGGACGTGGAGCTGGAATTCCGTCCCGAGGCACTGCAGGCGATCGCCAAGAAGGCGCTGAAGCGCAAGACCGGCGCCCGCGGCCTGCGCACCATCCTCGAGCAGGTGCTGCTGGACACCATGTACGAGCTGCCTTCGCTGGAGCACGTCAGCAAGGTGGTGGTGGACGACGCGGTGATCGAAGGCCAGGCCGAGCCCTACCTGATCTACCGCGGCAACCTGCAGCAGCGCGCAGGCGGCGAGGGCGGCGACGCGGCCTGAACCCGACTGTCGCGAGATTCATCGAGACGGCCCCGGCGCGCGCGTCGGGGCCGTCTTGCTTCTGTCGCGGCTGCGACATCCAGCCGCGGCCATCGATGGCTGCGCGTTTGATCGTCGCGAACCCGGGCCGCATGGCCGCGTTCGCTTGAGTAATCCGCCCGCTGCCTCCACTTGACGAGACATGGTGCCCGGCGCAGTGTCGGGCCTGTCCCCCGGATTCCCGCGAGAACCTCCTCAATGGCCAAAAACGCCCCTGCGCCTGCCGTACTCGACGCTCTGCCCGTGCTGCCACTGCGCGACGTGGTGGTCTACCCGCACATGGTCATTCCGCTGTTCGTGGGCCGCGACAAATCCATGCGCGCGCTGGAGCGCGCGATGGAGAGCGAGCGGCAGATCCTGCTTGTCGCGCAGAAGAGCCCGGACGTCGACGACCCGGCGGTGGGCGACCTGCATTCCATCGGCACGCTGGCCGGCGTGCTGCAACTGCTGAAGCTGCCCGACGGCACCGTGAAGGTGCTGGTCGAAGGCCAGTCGCGCGTGTCCATCGAGGACTGCCACGAGGAAGGCGGCATGCTGGTTGCGCGCTCGCGCGTGATCGAACCGGTGTACAGCGTGAAGGAACGCGAGCTGGACGTGGTCTCGCGCACGCTCATCTCGCTGTTCGAGCAACTGGTGAAACAGAGCCGCAAGCTGCCGCCGGAAGTGCTGGCCAGCCTGTCCGGCATCGAGGATCCCTCGCGCGTGGCCGACTCCATCGCGGCGCACCTGACGGTGCGCATGGCCGACAAGCAGAAGGTGCTGGAAACCAAGGACGTCGGCGAGCGCCTGGAACTGCTGATCGGCCTGGTCGACGGCGAGATGGACCTGCAGCAGGTGGAGAAGCGCATCCGCGGCCGCGTGAAGTCGCAGATGGAGAAGAGCCAGCGCGAGTACTACCTCAACGAGCAGATGAAGGCGATCCAGAAGGAGCTGGGCGAGGGCGAGGACAGCCCGAACGAGGTCGAGGAACTGCAGAAGAAGATCGAGAACGCCGGCATGCCCAAGCCGGTGCTGGCGAAGGCGCGCGCGGAGTTCGGCAAGCTGCGCCAGATGTCGCCGATGTCGGCCGAGGCCACGGTGGTGCGCAACTACCTCGACTGGCTGGTCGGCGTGCCGTGGAAGAAGCGCAGCAAGGTGCGCAAGGACCTGGCGCTCGCGCAGCAGGTGCTGGACGCCGACCACTTCGGCCTGGAGAAGGTCAAGGATCGCATCCTCGAATACCTCGCCGTGCAGCACCGCGTGTCGGTGATGAAGGGACCGATCCTGTGCCTGGTCGGCCCGCCCGGCGTGGGCAAGACCTCGCTCGGCCAGTCGATCGCCAAGGCCACCAACCGGAAATTCGTGCGCATGTCGCTGGGCGGCGTGCGCGACGAGGCGGAAATCCGCGGCCACCGCCGCACCTACATCGGCTCGATGCCGGGCCGCATCGTGCAGAACCTCAACAAGGCCGGCAGCAAGAACCCGCTGTTCGTGCTCGACGAGATCGACAAGATGTCGATGGACTTCCGCGGCGACCCGTCCTCGGCGCTGCTGGAGGTGCTCGACCCCGAGCAGAACCACGCGTTCAACGACCACTACCTCGAGGTGGATCTCGACCTCTCCGAGGTGATGTGGATCGCCACCGCGAACTCGCTGAACATCCCGGGCCCGCTGCTGGACCGCATGGAAGTGATCCGCATCCCCGGCTACACCGAGGACGAGAAGCTGGCGATCGCGCAGAAATACCTGTTGCCCAAGCAGCTCAAGGCGAACGGGCTGAAGCCCGAGGAATTGCACGTGGCCGAGGAGGCCGTGCGCGACATCGTGCGCTACTACACGCGCGAGTCCGGCGTGCGCAACCTGGAGCGCGAGGTTTCCAAGATCTGCCGCAAGGTGGTGAAGGAGCTCACGCTGGGCGAAGTGCGCAAGGCCAAGGGCAAGCCGGCGGCGAAAGCGACAGCCAAGCCCGCGAAGGGCAAGGCGAAGGCCATCGCCGCCGTCATGGTGGATTCGGCCAACCTCGACCACTACCTGGGCGTGCGCCGTTTCGATTTCGGACGGAAGGAACTGCAGAACGAGGTGGGCCTGGTCACCGGCCTGGCCTGGACCCAGGTGGGCGGCGAGCTGCTCAGCATCGAAGCCTCGGTGGTGCCCGGCAAGGGGCGGCTGGTGCATACCGGCCAGCTCGGCGACGTGATGAAGGAGTCGATCCAGGCCGCGCTGTCGGTGGTGCGCGCGCGCGTGGACCGGCTGGGCGTCGACCCGGAGTTCCACCAGAAATTCGACATCCACGTGCACGTGCCGGAAGGCGCCACGCCGAAGGACGGCCCCAGCGCCGGCATCGGCATGTGCACCGCGCTGGTGTCCGCGCTCACCAAGGTGCCGGTGCGCTCCGAAGTGGCGATGACCGGCGAGATCACGCTGCGCGGCCGCGTGCTGCCGATCGGCGGCCTCAAGGAAAAGCTGCTGGCCGCGCATCGCGGCGGCATCACCACGGTGATCATCCCCGAGGACAACAAGAAGGACCTGGCCGACATGCCGGCCAACATCACCGCCTCGCTGGAGATCCACCCCGTGCGCTGGATCGACGAGGTGCTCGACATCGCGCTGGAGCGCCCGCTGCAGCCGAACGAGCCCACGGCGGAGCCGCGTGCCGCCGCACGCGAGGAACCGGCCGACGCCGACGAGGCGGAGCAGCACGCACGCCCCCATTGAGGCGGCCCTGGCGTCAGGCGTCGCGGAGCCGGAAACGGCCCCGCGATGCCTGGCGCTTTCGTGCTTTTCGGAAAATTCTCAGATGACATGCGGCGTTTTGTGACGCGGTCGCCGGCAAACCTGTCCGGTGCCTGCATGTCGCCTGAAAACCTTGTCGCAGCTTGTGTTGCGGTGCTCGGCGAGGCGCTGGTATAAAGGCAAAACCGCAATCCCGGCGCCTGCTGCGCAAGGCCGTGATGCGGAGGTTGCGATACGGCGCCAAGCAGGCACCAACCATCCACGACGGCTGAGTGCGCCCATGCCACGGGCGCGCCTGCCGCAAAACGCACTAGGGAGCTTTCAATGAATAAAACCGATCTGATCAATGCCATCGCCGACAAGGCCGAACTGACCAAGGCCGATGCCGGCCGCGCGCTCGAAGCGTTCTTCGAGGTCGTGCAGAAGTCGCTGAAGAAGGGTGAGGACGTGTCGGTGGTCGGTTTCGGTACGTTCACCGTGCGCAAGCGCGCCGCCCGTACCGGTCGCAACCCGCGTACCAACGAGACGATCAAGATCAAGGCTTCGAAGGTTCCCGCCTTCAAGGCTGGCAAGACGCTCAAGGACGCCCTAAACTGAGCGGCTGACGCTTGGTTTCGGGTGCTTAGCTCAGCGGTAGAGCGCCGCCCTTACAAGGCGATGGTCGTAGGTTCGATCCCTACAGCACCCACCAGAAAACTGCGGAGCGGTAGTTCAGTCGGTTAGAATGCTGGCCTGTCACGCCGGAGGTCGCGGGTTCGAGTCCCGTCCGCTCCGCCACGGTTCGCAAGGGCGCCCCTGTGGCGCCCTTGTCGTTTGAACGGCGTTCCAGGGGAATCCGCCGTGACAGGCGCCTCACCGGCGCCCGAAGAGTTCGTGCAACGTGCGCCCGGGGGCGCCGATCAACACTGGCAGGAAGGTAGGCAATGCTGCAGGCAATGCGTAACAAGATGCACGGATGGCCGGCCATCGTCGTTCTCGGCGTGTGCGTCTTCGCCGTCTCGTTCTTCGGCATCGAGGGCTACATCATGTCCCGCGCCGACACCTACGTGGCGAAGGTGGGCAAGCACGAGATCAGCCAGCAGGATTTCCAGGACCGCATGAACCAGTTGCGCCAGCAACTGAGCGCCGAGCAGGGCGACAACTTCGACCCGGATGCGTTCGAGAAGCCGGACATGAAGCTGAAGGTGCTGGACGGCATGATCGACCAGCAGCTGCTGCTGCAGGCGAACCAGAACTGGGGCATCCGCGTACCCGACCAGGCCGTGCGCGACTACATCGCCGGGATTCCCGCGTTCCAGGTCAACGGCCAGTTCGATCCCGCCACCTACCGCACCGTGCTGGCCGAGCAGCGCAAGACGCCGGAGATGTTCGAGAACGACGTGCGCGCCTCGCTGTCCACCCAGGCCCTGCCCAACGCGGTCGACGGCAGCACCATCATCACCGACGCCGAGATCGACCATTACCTGGACCTGCGCATGCAGCGCCGCGATCTGAGCTACTTCGTGCTGCCCAAGCCGCAGCCCGCGGACGCCAAGGTCACCGACGCGCAGATCGAGGCGTATTACAAGGAACACCTCGCGGATTACATGAACCCCGAGCAGGTGGCGCTGCAGTACGTCGAGGTGAACGGCGCAGCCCTCGTCCCGGACGCCGCGCCCAGCGACGCCGATCTCATGAAACGCTACGAGAACGAGAAGCAGCGCTTCGTGCAGCCCGAGCAGCGCGAGGTGTCGCACATCCTCGTCAACGTGCCCGCCAACGCCACGCCGGAGCAGCAGAAGGCAGCGATGGCCAAGGCCGACAAGATCGCCGCCGAGGCCACGCCGGAGAATTTCGCCAAGCTGGCCGCGCAGGATTCGGACGACCTGGGTTCCAGGCGCCAGGGCGGTGACCTGGGCTGGCTGCAGAAAGGCGTGACCAATGCCGCCTTCGACACCGCGATGTTCGCGCTGAAGAAGGGCGAGATCTCCAAGCCGGTGCTGACGCCGGACGGCTACGACATCATCTGGCTGCGCGACACCCGCAGCGGCGAGGCGAAGTCGTTCGCCGAGGTGCGCAGCCAGCTGCTGGCCGAGGCCACCGCCGGCGACAAGGATCGCAAGTACAACGAGGTGGCCGGCAAGCTGTCGGACAGCAGCTACCAGAACCCCTCGTCGCTGGAGCCGGCCGCGCAGGCGCTGGGCCTGACCATCAAGAGCACGGGGCTGTTCTCCGCCAAGGGCGGCGAGGGCATCGCCGCGAACCCCAAGGTCGTCAAGGCCGCATTCGGCAACGACGTGCTGGCGCAGGGCAACAACTCCAACCTGATCGAGCTGGGCAACGACGATGCGGTGGTGATCCGCGTGGCCAAGCACGAGCCCGCCGCGGCGAAGCCGCTGGCCGAGGTGCATGACGCCATCGGCAAGACCATCCTCGCCCAGCGCATCGAATCCGCCGCGAAGCAGCAGGCCGATGCCCTGCTTGCGCGCCTGCGCAAGGGCGAGACGATGGCGGCGGTGGGGGCGTCCGCGAACGCGGCGATCAAGAATGTCGCCGATGCGGTGCGCGTGCAGCCGGACGTGCCGGCGTCGCTGCTCGACCAGGCCTTCCTGCTGCCGCACCCGGTCGACGGCAAGCCGCAATACGCCACGGTGGCGATGCCGGAGGACGACACCTATGCGCTGCTGGCGGTGGACAAGGTGCAGGGCGCGGACCTGTCCAAGATCCCGGCCGACCAGCGCGACATGCTGCGCCAGCAGATGATCCAGGCCTACGGTGCGGTGGCTACCCAGGAACTGATCAAGACGCTGCGCAACAGCACCGAGATCAAGATCGCCAAGGACCGGATGTAAATCCCGGCCGCCAGGCGTCGCAACGAAGAAGGCGGCCCGTGGGCCGCCTTCTTCGTTGCCTGCATCCGGAAACCGTACGCTTCAGCCCGGTGCGCCGAGCTTGAGCACCTGGCCGGGCTTGACGTGCTGGGCCTTCAGGTGGTTCCAGCGCTGCAGGTCGCGCACGCTCACCGAGTAGCGGCGGGCGAGCTGCCACAGGCTCTCGCCGGACCGGACCCGGTGCGTACGCGGGCGTTCCGCGGTCGTCGCCGGCGGCGCCGGGCCGGAGACCTGTTCCGCATCGCTGGCGCCCATGCCCCGGCCGAGCACCGCATCCGGCAGGCGGTCGGCGCTGGCGCTGGCGGCCTGGGCCAGCAGCGCATCGCGGAATTGCCGTGCATGGCCCACCGGCATCATCAGGTAGGCGGTTTCGCGGGTGTCGGCGATGTCGCTGCGGAAGGCGGCGTTGAGGTCCTTCAGCTTGTCCAGCGGCATGCCGGCGTGGTCGGCCGCGCGTGCCAGCGGCATCGAATGCGGCAACGGCACCGAGACGAGGTGCTGGTCGGCCGTGAGCGTGGGCAGCGTGACGTTGAACCGCCCGGGCTCGCGCACCACGCAGGCCATGGCCAGCAGCCGGGTGAGGTGCTGGCGGGTGACGTCGTGCACGGACCAGCGCGGGATCACCGGCAGCTCCGGCGGCAGCCCGTGCCGCTGGACCAGCGCGCGGGCCCGGAACTCGCCGGCGTTGTACGCGTAGTCGGCGACGCGCCAGTCGTTGAACTGCTCGTGGTAGCGGCTGAGCAGTTTCATCACCGCATCGGCGGCGGCCTGCACGTCCAGCCGGGCGTCGTAGCGGTGGTCCACCTGCAGGCCCATCGCGGAGGCGGTGACCGGCATGATCTGCCACATGCCGGCCGGGCGGCCGCGCTTGCCGGGAATGGGGCGGAAACCGCTTTCGACCCAGGGCAGCAGCACGAATTCGCCCGCCACGTTGTGCCTGGCCGCGACCTGCTGCACGTAGGCCAGCTTGGGCAACGCCGCGCGCGCCTCGTCCTCGAACTGTTCCGGGTTGCGCGTGTAGCGGCGAGCCTGGGCCAGCACCGCGGGCTCGGCATCGCAATCGGCCATCGCGAAACTGTCGCGCAGGCGGTCCCAGACATTCCCGGCTTGCGGCTGGGTCGGCGACGCGGCCTCGGCCGGCGCGGCGCTTTCGGCGGCCGGGACCGGGGCGGGCAGGGCGGCCGGCAGCGCAGGTTCGGGACGCGGCGTCGTCGTGGTGGCGCAGGCGCTGAGCAGGGCCGAGAGCGCCAGCGGCAACAGCCGCTTCGGATGCAGGGTCCTGTTCATGCGCGGAACGCGTCCTTGGCCGACCGCACGGCGGCGAAGCGCGCCGTGCGGTCGGCCGGATGGCCGGGTTGCTGCCGGCACCACTCGACCACTGCCGGCGCGTCGGTGCGCAGGAACGGGTTGGTCGCCCGTTCGCTGGCCATCGATACCGGCAGGCTGGGGCGTTCACTGGCGCGCAGTGCCGCGACCTCCTCGACACGCACCGACAGTTCGGCGTTGTCCGGCTCGACCTCGCGCGCGAAGCGGCCGTTGGCGGCGGTGTATTCGTGACCGCAGCAGAGCAAGGTATCGGCCGGCAATGCCGCCAGCCGGTCCAGCGAAGCCAGCATCTGCGCGGGCGTGCCCTCGAACAGCCGGCCGCAGCCCAGGCTGAACAAGGTGTCGCCGGCCAGCAGCACGCCCTCGCCGAAGTAGGCCACGTGGCTCAGCGTGTGGCCCGGCACCGCGATCACCTCGAAGCGGGCCTGCGGCAGCGGCAGGTCGATGCGCTCGCCGTCGCGCACGCGCACGGTGGCTGCTGCTATCCGTGCGTCCTCGGGCGCGTACACGGCCGCGCCGTGGCGCTCGCGCAGCGCCAGCGCGCCGCCAACATGGTCGTGATGGTGGTGGGTGAGCAGGATCGCCTGCAGCCGCAGCCCGCACGCGGCCAGCGCCTGCTCCACCGGCGCGTCGTCGCCGGGATCGACGACCAGGGCATGACCCTCGTCGTCGTGCAGCAGCCAGATGTAATTGTCGGCCAGTGCCGGTAGCGGTAGGAGATGCATGCATGCTCCGCTGCGTTGGTCGAACGGCAAACGCAGCCTGCCTGGCATGCGCGAATCGGGCGACTATAAACAGCCTGCCCGCAAGACTCGTTAGCATGCCGTTAATGCCTGATGTGACGGTTCAGCGACGTGACGAGCGTCCCGCCGGGGATGCGACGCGGTCGGCGTCATCCAACGCTACACTGCACGCTGGATTTCAACGATGACCGCAGGCCGGGTTCACCGGAGCCGGATCGAGTGCATGCCGCTTCAACGCGATCAGGACATTCACGCAAGCGCCCCCTTGAGGCAATTGCGCAACGGACAATGGCGCAGCATGGCGCCGTTGCTGCAGCGCGAGACGGGGCGGCGCGCCCTGCGCATAGGCGTGGACGACGATGACGCTGTGCCGCCGCTGCCCGGCGTGACCTGGACGCGGCTGTGGCTGGAGCAGGGCGGTTATCGGGGCGACCTGCGCGGCAGCGCCGAGGAGCCGCTGCCGTTCATAGCCGAGGCCTTCGACCTGGTCTGGCTGCAGCACGCGCTGGAGCCGGCGCCGCAGGTCGCCGGCCTGCTGGGCGAGGTCTGCCGGGTGCTGGCTCCTGGTGGCGTGCTGGCGGTGACGGCGGTGCACCCGCTGGGCGGCTGGTCGCCCTGGTTCTTCTGGAAGGCGCGCGGGCAGGGACAATCGCTGCAGTGGCCATGGCACCTGTGCCATCGCCTGCGGCGCGAAGGACTGGCAATCGAAGACGTGCGCCGGCTGGGTCCGCCATGGCCCGCCCATGGTCGCCCGGCCAGCGGCGACAGCCGCTGGGGCGGCGCCTACCTGCTGCTGGCCCGCAAGCAACGGCACCTGGTCACGCCCGTGAAACTGCGGCCGCTGCCGGCGCGGGCGCCGGTGAACGCGCACCTGTCGCCGGGCACCCGGCGGCATTCCGTATCCTGAAGACGATCAGTGTGACGATGGAAGAAGTGGAAGCATTCACCGATGGCGCCTGCCTCGGCAATCCGGGACCCGGCGGATGGGCGGCGCTGCTGCGCGCCAGAGGGCGCGAGCGCCTGCTGGCCGGCGGCGAGGCCGCCACCACCAACAACCGCATGGAGCTGATGGCGGCGATCGGCGCGCTGGAGGCGCTGACCCGCCCCTGCGCGGTGGTGCTCACCACCGACTCGCGCTACGTCATGCAGGGCATCGAGCAGTGGCTGCCGAAGTGGCGCGCGAACGGCTGGCGCACGGCCGACAAGAAGCCGGTGAAGAACCAGGATCTGTGGGAGCGCCTTTCCTCGGCCTCCGGCAACCACAGCGTCCGCTGGAAGTGGGTGAAGGGCCACAACGGCCACGCCGAGAACGAGCGCGTGGACCAGGCCGCACGCGAACAGGCCGAACAATTCGGGGGCAGGGCATGAGGCAGGTGGTGCTGGATACGGAAACCACCGGCCTGGAGGTGCGCCAGGGGCACCGGCTGGTGGAAATCGCCTGCGTGGAAATGGTGGGGCGGCGCCTCACCGGCCGCCACTGGCAGACCTACCTCAATCCCGAGCGGGCGATGGACGAGGGTGCCAGCCAGGTCACCGGCATCCGCGACGAGGATCTGGTCGGCCAACCGCTTTTCGCCGACAAGGTGGACGAATTCCTCGCCTTCGTCGACGGCGCCGAACTGGTCATCCACAACGCCAGTTTCGACGTGGGCTTCATCGACGCCGAGCTGGCGCGCCTGGGCGCTGCGCAGGGCCGCCTCACCGACCGCTGCAGCGTGCTCGACACGCTGGCGATGGCGCGCGAACGCTATCCCGGGCAGCGCAACAGCCTCGATGCGCTGTGCAAGCGGCTCGGCGTGGACAATTCGCGGCGCGACCTGCACGGCGGCCTGATCGACGCCCAGTTGCTGGCCGACGTCTACCTCGCGATGACCTCGGGCCAGGTGGCGCTGGACCTCGCGTTCGAGCAGCCACAGGAATCGGCGGCGCAGATCGTCGCCCAGCCGCTGCTGCGGCATGGACGGCCGCGCGTGCTGCACGCGTCCGCCGAGGAGTCGGCCTTGCACGAACAGCGCCTGGATGCGCTGGACAAGAGCGCCGGCGGCGTCAGTGTCTGGCGCCAGGCGGAAACGCCGGCGGCCGCTGCGGAAACCGACTCAGCTTGAGCGCACCAGGATCGCGGTGATGTTGTCCTTGCCGCCGCGGTCCAGCGCATCCAGCAGCAACTGATCCACGCACTCCTGCGCGGCCAGGTCGGTGCGCGACACGGTGTGCGCGATCGACGCCGGGTCCAGTTCCTCGGTCAGCCCGTCGCTGCACAGCAGGAAACCCATGCCCGGCACGATGCGGCCCTGCGCCATGCCGACCTGCAACTGGGCGATGGCGGTCACGCCCAGCGCCTGGGTCAGCACGTTGCGCTGCGGATGGCGCGCGGTATGCGAGGGATCGAGTTGACCCGCCTCGACCAGCGCCTGCACCAGCGAATGATCGTGGCTGATCTGGCGCAATTCCCGCCCGGTGGTGTAGATGCGGCTGTCGCCTACCCACGCCGCCTCGTAGTGGTCCTCGCTCACGCGCAGGACCGCGATCGTGCTGCCCATCGGCAGTTGGTCGGCGCCGTCCTGCATCTGCGCCAGCAGGTGTTCGTCGGCGCCGCGGATCGCTTCCGCCAGGCTATGCCCGCGACTCACCAGGTCGACCACGCTGTCGCGCACCCGCGCCGCCGCCACCTCGCCGTGCAGGTGCCCGCCCATGCCGTCGGCTACCAGAAACAGGCCCAGCGCGGCATCGGCGTAATAGGTGTCCTCGTTGCGCGTACGGCGCAAACCGACGTGGGTGGCGTGTCCGAATTCGATCATGGGCGAAGCATGGCGGATGTTGGTGGAGGGTGCAAAAGCAATCGCAGTGAGCTGAAAGTCGCGTCGGATTGTCCGGCGCGTCCATGAGCCGAACCCCTTCGCGCTTGCGCGCCGCTGGGATGGCTTGCGGTGGTCCAGATTCCAACGTGGGCGGATGTGCGGTGAATCCTTGATTTGCGTACATGACGAGCCCCTGGCGGGGTGTTGTGCAATGTGTATCAGTGTGTATCATATGCGCGATGAACAGCGCAGACCTCATCAAGCTGCTGAAGTCCCATGGTTTCGCTGTCGTCGGGGTTCGCGGCAGCCATCACAAGCTACGCAACGCCGCCAACGTCACGGTGATTGTCCCGCATCCGAAGAAGGACCTTGGCAAGGGTCTGGTCGCAGCGATACTCAAACAAGCCGGCCTGTAGGGCCGGGAGGTGTCCGCCATGTTGTTCCGCTATCCAGTCGCCATTGAAATCGGGAACGAAAAGACTGCGTATGGCGTCGTCGTGCCCGATCTTCCCGGCGTGTTCAGCGCTGGCGACACGCTGGAAGACGCCCTCGCCAATGCCGAGGAGGCCATCCTGTTCGCGTTGGAAGACATCGTCGAAAGCGGGGCCGACATCCCACCGCCGACGGAACTGGAATGGATGATGCTGGGCAAGGGCGGCAAGGGCGGTCCCAAGCGTTTCCCGCCGAGCAGGTGGGGATGGTTCGTGGTGAACGTGGATACCGGCAAGCTCACCGCCAAAGCCGTGCGCCTGAACATCACGCTGCCCGAGCCGCTGCTGAAGGCGATCGACAAGCGCGTCAGCGCCATCGGCGGCACCCGCAGCGGATACCTGGCGGCCCTCGCTCAGCGCGACCTCAACAAACACCGCGCAGCCTGAAGGGTTTCAACAAAGCCTGCTGCGACCAGGGCATGACCGACCAGGTTGCCCGCCCAGCCTGCGTCCGCGACGCTGCCGGCTGACATGGCCGAGCGCAGCACGGTGGCCACGCGGAACCCATTCGAGCTCTGGTCGGCGTACTGCGCAGCGAGGGACAGCCTGCCGCCAGCCTTGGCGAGGCATTTCGCCATCAGCACATAGTCGGCCACTTGGGCACTTAGGATCATCGACATGGGGAAACCTCCTTGGGTGTGGCCACCGCACAACGCGATGGCGCAGCCCAAGGGTGTTGTCCTGGCCGGGATGGGCCTAGGTGGAAACGTGAGGGTGCGTGATGCCGCGCTACTGTTTAGAGCGACTAGAAGGAATGGCCAACGATCTTGGCCGCTAATTGCCCATGCATCGTCGTGAGGGAAGCACGCATGGCGTCCGTTCCTGCGATTTTTTCTAGTGTCTGGATAAGGACGGGTAGATAAAAATTGACGATAGTTTTTTGCGACATCATGAGAGTTACACCAATCATTTCGGCTAACTGATGAGCGCTTGCGACAAAACGGAGATCAGGTGGGCATGCAAGTACTATTTGAGGGCCCTTGCGGTTGCTTGCACTCAGGAACGCAGCGCCACCATGCGCAACATCAGAAAAAGCACTATACATACGCTCATAATCATCGAAGAAATCGGCGAAACCTGGGGTCTTGCTTAGCTGCCTAAAATAGTCAATTTTACCCTTGAAGGTGGGCTGCGGATCGGCATAAAGGCTAGAGTTGTTGCGATCTCTGTTGCTCAGGGACTCGAATCCCGTAATGGCTGCGCTCACGTCCTTTGTGTCAAAACTTTGGGGAAGTGTTGACCAATGTAGTTTGCTGAAGGACGCGAGCGATTCGATCAAATATTTGTTATAGATCCTTATGTCAAGGTTCATGTATAGAAAGCAGGATCTTATCGAGTTCTCGATCATAGACCTGCTTGTTAGTGATAGAGACACAAAATCTTCGGCGTCAGCAAAGTTAATCTGATTCGCCTGCGATATTTTTAACCACAATCTCTTGCAGCCTGAGGCGTGAGTGCGAAAGACCTCTATGTCATGCCTATATCGCATGTCTATGTTTTTAAGTATTACGCACGCGTCGCAGTCATCTCCGTGCGAATCGCTGGCTGACTTAGGACTAATCGTCTCAAGCTGGGTAACGAAGTAATCTAGGTTAGAAAGAAAATAATTTATCTTCTCTCGCATTACGCCAAAGTCGCGAAGCACAAGGGGCGTTGCTTCGCTCAGCGTTTTGTAAAGCAGTTTGTTGTGTTCAAAAGGCATACGATACCTTGCAGTGAATGCGGAATTTTATTTCTTTTGAAGAGCAAGTGCGGACTCCCGCTGCGTGACTCCAAAGAAATTTCCCGAGTTAAGGTATGTCACTTCTACAACTAAGCCGTCTTTGACGACAAAGGTGTATTCGATGATGCCTTTGCCGCCCTTCGGCTCGATGTCATATGTGATGTAATCCTTGCCGCTTAGGCTGTACGACTTGTCTGGCGCCCCTACGTACTGAACAATCTCATCGGCAGGAACCTTGTTTAGCGGAAAGTCGCGCAAGTACGACCGCGCATTGGTCGACAATGACGGGCGGTAAACTCCGTTAGGACTCTTGTCCGCAGCTATAGCGATGATGGGCAGCACGGCCAGGACGACCGCAAAGAAAAACTTTTTCATGCAAGCACTCCCTGTGTGGTTAAGCAGTCAATGTGTTAGTTGCCGCTGGTGCCGGCATTCTTTTGGCGTGGTTCATGATCGCTCGTGAACCTGATCGCCTCACCCTCAACCACAACGTGCCGGTCATTGTTGCTGCGGTCGCTGCGCACGATCACCGCATCCGCGCCAATCTCCGCTCCTGCTGCCTGTAGCTGCGGGATGGCATCGCTAACCGTGGGGTCAGTCCAGCCTGGCTTGTAGCGGTTGGCGGAGACGATGCCTATGGAGGTGTACGCGCGCTGCGGCGGCGAGTAGAGGATTTGGACTTGGCTGGCATTCGTCGGCGCGTAAGGCGTCGGCAGGTTGCTGTGCGCCTGGTACGTGCTGCACCCGGCGAGCACGCCGATAAGCGCGATGCCCACAAGAATCTTCATGTTGTCCCCTGTTGCCGCCCTCATCGAAGGCATGCCGTAAGTATTCACCTATCAAGGGTCAGGTGCCACTAGGTGAAGGCATGTAGAAAAAAAGCCCCCGCATATGCGAGGGCCTGGTCGCTACTTTTTCTTCGGCGGAGCCGGTGGCGGCCGGTTGTGCTCTTTCTCGGTCGTCTTCGGGTGCTTATCGGCGTACTTCTCGGTGACGAACTTTCCAGTGCCAGAATCACGGAAGTTCGGCGGCCCTTTCTTACTGGACATGACCTGTTCCTTTGCTTGCCCGGCATTGGGCGGCTCCATTATCCACGGCCATGTCTCACCCATTGAGACAGTGCGGGCTTGCGCCGTCGCGCAGGGCCTCCACGGCGCGCTGCGCGGGCCTTGTGGCCACGGGCACATGTTGCTGCTGGTGCGGAAGGGCATGCGGCGCACGTGGACGCCGTGTGCGAAGGCGTGCGAATTTCGTACACCAGTCGTACACAGCGAAAAATGGGCCGGGCTTCGGGCAAGAAAAAAGGGCCACGCTTTTCGGCGTAGCCCTTTGATTTCATTGGCGGAGAGGGTGGGATTCGAACCCACGGTACGCTTGCACGTACGCCTGATTTCGAGTCAGGTACATTCGACCACTCTGCCACCTCTCCGAAAGGGGTCGCGTGGTCTGCGCGAGCCGGCAATCTTACGTGGTGGCAGGGGCCGTGACAAGCGAGGGAATCCAGCTGGCCGTGGTCACCGCGGGATTTGCCTGCCTTGCCCGGCAACCGTTCGGCGGGAAGGGATGGGCACGGGAGCGCCGCCTGGGTGCCGGTTCGTTCGTTCGCAAGCCGGGAAGCTTCATGGGGACGGTGCCGCGTCGGGCGGACCTGGGTCCTCCGGGTTGCCATGCGTAAGCGGGTTCGCCGAGACCTCGCGGAACAGCAGCATGTCGCCGATGTGCGACGAGGCGCCGTCGTAGAACCCGGTCGCCGGGGCGAAGTTGCGCGGGTTGTCGAAGGTCCCGAACAGGATGTCGAACAGCGGCACGTCGGCGTAGTTGTTGCGGTGCCGTCCGCGCGCGTGGTGCCAGGAGTGGCTTTCCGGACGCTGGACGATGTAGCCGAGCCAGCGTGGCGTGCGCACGTTGGTGTGCTGGAAGATCGACAACAGGGTGAAGGCGAGCAGCGCCGCCGTCGTCGCCGGCGCCGACAGGCCGACGACGAGCGTCAGCGCGAGGCTGGACACGACTGTCCAGCCGATCATGTCGAGCGGGTGGAACCAGAACGCGCTCCAGGTATCGATGCGCTCGGCGCTGTGGTGCATCTGGTGCAGGCCGCGCCAGAGCACGTTGGAGGCATGCATGCCGCGGTGGTAGAAGTAGCCGATGCCTTCATAGGTGAGCACGCCGACGAGAGCGCCGGCTGCGGTGCCGAGATGGCTGAGATCGAGGAACTGCCACCGCAGCAGATGCTCGCTCCAGAGCAGCGGCAGATAGGTGGACAGCGCGAAAAAGAGCGCGAACGCGGCGAGCCCGCGCATTCGCCATGCCGGCGCACGGGGCAACTCGCGCGCCGGGAAGAAATGCTCCCAGAGAATCAGCGCCGCATAGGCGGCGAAAACCGTCAGGGAGGTCGGGTCCAGCAGGACTTCAAGCGGTGTGGGCATGGGAGCCTCCGGTTTGCCTGGTACGCGTTACGATAGCCCGCACGACAGCCATAGCCCCCAGTCATTTCGGCAGCGAATCGGACGGATCGGCCATGACCGCAGCCCGGCAACCCGTGATCGCGATTCTCGCCGTACCGGAGACCTCCGCGTCGGTCCTGTACGGCATGTACGACCTGTTCCGCTCGGCCGGCCGAGATTGGAGCATGGCCATCGGCGGGGAGGCGGGGCCGGGCCTCGTGCAGCCCGTCGTCGTCGCCACGCGCGAAGGCTCGTTTCCCATCGTCAACGAGGTCCACGTGCGGCCGGAGACGACGATCGACCGCATCGGCTGCCCCGATGTCGTCGTCATTCCCGACCTGGCGGTCGATCCGGGCGGCCCTTTCGACCGTGACCGCTTTGCGGCCGAGATCGCCTGGCTCAAGGACTGCCATGCGCGCGGCGCCGTGCTTGCCTCGGCCTGTTCGGGAGCCCTGTTGTTCGCCGAGGCCGGCCTGCTGGACGGCTACGACGCGACAACGCACTGGGCTTTCGCCGACGCGATCGCCCGGCGCCATCCGCGTATCCGCATGCGACCGGAGAACGCGCTGGTCGTCACGGGCGAGGGACACCGCCTGGTCATGGCCGGGGGCGGCACTTCGTGGTCCGATCTCGCGCTGTACCTGATTTCCCGCCTCGCCGGCGTCCAGCAGGCCATGGACACGGCGCGCATGAATCTCGTCGAGTGGCATGCCGTCGGTCAGCAGCCATATGCGCGGCTGGCACGTTCGCGCCAATCCACGGATGCGGTGATCGCGCGATGCCAGGTCTGGATCGCGGAGCACTACCAGGAACCGGCGCCGGTCGCCGCGATGGTGCGCCTGAGCGGGCTGCCCGAACGGACGTTCAAGCGGCGCTTCCAGGGCGCTACCGGGCTGTCGCCGCTGGAGTACGTCCACACGCTGCGCCTCGAGGAGGCCAAGCAGATGCTCGAGGCGGGCAGCGAGCCGGTCGAGGCGATCGCCAATGCGGTCGGCTACGAGGACGCGGGCTTTTTCGGCAAGCTGTTCCGGCGCAAGGTCGGCCTTGCGCCGGTCCAGTACCGGCGCCGCTTCGGGGCGATGCGGCGCTCGTTGTCCACGGCCTGAAAACGGCGCCTCAGCCGGCCTTTTTCCGGGCCAGCCGCAGCCAGGTGTCGACCACGGTGTCGGGGTTCAGCGACACGGATTCGATGCCCTGGTCCATCAGCCATTCGGCGAGGTCGGGGTGGTCGCTGGGGCCCTGGCCGCAGATGCCGACGTACTTGCCCTTGGCGCGTGCGGTCTGGATCGCCATGGCCAGCAGCTTCTTCACCGCGAGGTTCCGCTCGTCGAACAGGCTGGCGACGATGGAGGAATCGCGGTCCAGGCCCAGGGTGAGCTGGGTGAGGTCGTTGGAGCCGATGGAGAAGCCGTCGAAGATGTCGAGGAATTCGTCGGCGAGCAGGGCGTTGGAGGGCACCTCGCACATCATGATGACCTTGAGGCCGTGCTCGCCCTGCCTGAGCTCGTTCTTCGCCAGCACATCGAGCACCTTGCGGCCTTCCTCGAGCGTGCGCACGAAGGGAATCATCACCCACACGTTGTCCAGGCCCATGGTCTCGCGCACGCGCTTGACCGCCTTGCACTCCAGCCCGAACGCCTCGGCGAAGCTGGGATCGACGTAGCGGCTGGCGCCGCGGAAGCCGATCATCGGGTTCTCCTCGTGCGGCTCGTAGCGCGAGCCGCCGAGCAGGTTGGCGTATTCGTTGGACTTGAAGTCGCTCATGCGCACGATCACCGGCTTCGGGTACACCGAGGCGGCGATGGTGGCGATGCCTTCGGCGAGGCGGTCCACGTAGAACTCGACCGGGCCCGCGTAGCCGGCGATGCGCGCGTCGATCTTCGCCTTCGTCTCGGCGTCCTGCTTGCCGTATTCCAGCAGCGCCTTCGGGTGCACGCCGATGTGGCTGGCGATGATCATTTCCAGGCGGGCCAGGCCGATGCCGGCGTTCGGCAGCATGCCGAAGTCGAACGCGCGCTCGGGGTTGGCCACGTTCATCATGATCTTCAGCGGCGCCTCGGGCATCGCGCCGAGGTCGGCGGTGATGCGCTCGAACTTCAACTGGCCGGCGTAGATCGTGCCGGTGTCGCCCTCGGCGCAGGACACGGTGACGTCGGCGCCGTCGGGGATGCTGTCCAGCGCGTTGTGGGTGCCCACCACGGCCGGTACGCCGAGTTCGCGGGCGATGATCGCCGCGTGGCAGGTGCGGCCGCCGCGGTTGGTGACGATGGCGCTGGCGCGTTTCATCACCGGCTCCCAGTCGGGGTCGGTCATGTCGGCCACCAGCACGTCGCCGGGCTGCACCTTGTTCATGTCGGCGAGCGAGCGGATCACGCGCGCCTTGCCGGCGCCGATCTTCTGGCCGATCGCGCGGCCCTCGGCCAGCACCTTGCCCTTCTCGTTGAGGCTGAAGCGCTCCAGCTGGGTGGCTTGTGCGCGCGACTTCACCGTCTCCGGGCGGGCCTGCACGATGTAGAGCTTGCCGGTATGGCCGTCCTTCGCCCACTCGACGTCCATCGGGCGGCCGTAGTGCTGCTCGATGATCAGCGCCTGCTTCGCCAGCGATTCCACGTCGGCGTCGCTGATGCAGAAGCGGTTGCGCAGTTCGGCCGGGGTGTCCTCGGTCCGCACGCGCTCGCCGGGCTGGCTGGAATACACCATGCGCAGCTGCTTGGCGCCGAGATTGCGGCGCAGCACCGCGGGCTTGCCGGCCTTGAGCGTGGGCTTGAACACGTAGAACTCGTCGGGATTCACCGCACCCTGCACGACCATCTCGCCGAGGCCGTAGCTGCCGGTGACGAACACCACGTCGCGGAAGCCCGACTCGGTGTCCAGCGTGAACAGCACGCCGGAGGCGCCCACGTCCGAGCGCACCATCAGCTGCACGCCGGCGGAGAGGAACACGTTCTCGTGGGCGAAGCCCTGGTGCACGCGGTAGGCGATGGCGCGGTCGTTGTACAGCGAGGCGAAGACTTCCTTCACCTTGTGCAGCACGTCCTCGATGCCGACCACGTTGAGGAAGGTTTCCTGCTGGCCGGCGAAGCTGGCGTCGGGCAGATCCTCGGCGGTGGCGGAGGAGCGCACGGCCACGGCGATGTCGTCGGCGCCGGCGTCCTTGCAGAGCTTGGCGTAGGCGTCGCGGACCGCCTGGTCGAGCTCGGCCGGCAGCGGGGTCTCGGTGACCCATTCGCGGATTTCCTTGCCGGCCCGGGTGAGCGCGTCCACGTCGTCCACGTCGAGGTCGGCCAGGCGGGCCTGGATGCGCTTGGCCACGCCGCTCTTTTCCAGGTACTGCTGGAACGCGTCGGCCGTGGTGGCGAAGCCGCCGGGCACGGACACCCCGAGCTTGGCGAGGTTGCCGATCATTTCGCCCAGCGACGCGTTCTTGCCGCCGACCTTGCCGAGGTCGGTCATGCGCAGTTGGTCGAGCCAAAGCACCAGGTGGTTCAAGGCAATCTCCTAGAGGGAAGGGCGGTAAAGAGTGGAATGCTCGCACAACGAAGGCGCGAAGCGGCTTGCAAAGGATTGGTATTGTCTGCTGTCGATGGTGCGAAGCACAAGAAGACCAATGCCAACCGGCGCCGCGCCAACTGCATACCAGTCAGTCGGGAGTCGGCGTGGACGGCATGCATGCGGATGATTCTCCGGGCTGGCTGCCATCCTCGCGCGGCGCTCCGGGCGACCGGCGACAGTTTTCGGGGCTTGCGCTAAGGTGCCCGGCAGGCAGCTTTCCCGACGATCGGACTCTTCATGCAACGCACGGTCTTCTTCATTTCCGACTCCACCGGCATCACCGCGGAGACGATAGGCAACAGCATCCTGGCGCAGTTCGAGGGCGTGCGCTTCGACAAGCACCGGCTGCCTTTCATCGACGACGCGCACAAGGCGGAAGCGGCCGCGTTGCGCATCAAGACCCATTACGCGAAGAGCGGCGAACGGCCCATCGTGGTCAACACCATGGCCGACCGCGCGCTGTGCGAGATCGTGGGCGCGAGCGGCGCGCTGATGCTGGACGTGTTCGCGCCGTTCATCGGTCCGCTGGAAGCGGAGCTGGGCGCCAAGCGCTCCGGCGCGGTGAACCGCTCGCATGGCCTGGTGGATTTCGACAAGTATGAGGCGCGCATCAATGCCACCAACTACGCTTTGACGCACGACGACGGCATCGACGTGGACTACGCACAATCCGACTTGATCCTGGTCGGCGTGTCGCGTTCGGGCAAGACCCCGACCTGCCTGTACATGGCCTTGCATTACGGCGTCAGCGCCGCCAATTACCCGTTGACCGACGAGGACCTGGAAAAGCTGGAACTGCCCGCGCGCCTGCGGCCGTACCGCGACCGCCTGTTCGGGCTGACCATCGAGCCCGAGCGGCTGGCGCAGATCCGCGAGCAGCGCCGCGCCGGCAGCCGCTACGCCACGCTCAAGCAGTGCCGCTGGGAGCTGGAGCAGGCCGACCGGCTGATGCGCCAGGCCGGCATCCCGTTCCTCAACACCACGCATGTCTCGATCGAGGAGATCGCGAGCAAGATCTTCGCGAGCTTCGGCATCGAGCGCACCATGTACTGAAACCGCATCGGAGTAGCCAGTCCCTGCCATGAGTGCCGTACTCGACGATCGCCACAGCCTGCTGCCGGGACGGTTCGAGTTCCTGATGGGGTTGTATGCGGAGAACTACCACCGCCTGACCAGGTTGTTCGCGCCCCAGGAACTGGCGCCCGGGCGGTACGTGTCGAACGTGGACGACGGACTCAACGTGCACCTGGCCGTGCAGGAGCGCCATCCCTACACGCTGGAGCTGGAGCTCACCTACGACTTCGTCGACGCGCACACCGGCCACCGCGCGCCGTCGGCGCAGTTGCGCATGTATACGGACGCCCATGTGGCCGAAGCGCTGCACTGCCATCCGGGCCGGCACCTGTGGCAGGTGCTGGGCCCGTTCGCGCCGGTGCATACGGTGTTCCAGCACCGCCTGCAGATGAACGGCTTTCTTGCGCGCTGGCTGGAGTACCTGGCCGAGCAAGGGCATTCCAGCGGCACGCTGGAGCCGTGTCGCGGGATGCCTGTGGAGCGCGGGGAACAGCAGGCCCCCTGAAGGAGTGTGGAAGCGGGAGACGGCTTCTGCTTCCCGTGCTCACCGGCAAGCGCGGCAGTTGCCACGCAGAGAAGTGCGGCCGTTCGTGCGTCGGTGCATGCCGGAGCGGGCGCAGGACAATCCCGATAAACAAGAAAGCCGCCCGAAGGCGGCTTTCTTGTTTATCGGTGGCGGAGCGGACGGGACTCGAACCCGCGACCTCCGGCGTGACAGGCCAGCATTCTAACCGACTGAACTACCGCTCCACATTTTTGACTGCTACTGCGTTGTCGACTTGGCGTCCCCACGGGGATTCGAACCCCGGTCGCCACCGTGAAAGGGTGATGTCCTAGGCCTCTAGACGATGGGGACGGATCGGGTTGGTGGAGCCAGGCGGGATCGAACCGCCGACCTCCTGCATGCCATGCAGGCGCTCTCCCAGCTGAGCTATGGCCCCGCCGCTGGAAGCCGCAAAGAATAGGTGGGGGTCACAGTTCCGTCAAGCTTTTTTTCCAGAAATCTTCACGTGGACAGGCAGGCCTGCGTCACCATGGATGCGGTCGGCCGATCCCGGTTCGCGGAGGCCATCGTTTAAGCTTCCCGTCCATACGCGACGAGAGGAAGACATGCACGAGATCGGCTTCATCCGCGACCTCGCAATGGTGATGCTGGTGGCCGGCGCCACCACGGTGCTGTTCCAGCGGCTGCGCCAGCCGGTGCTGCTTGGCTACATCCTCGCCGGCGTGCTGATCGGTCCGCATACCCCGGGCATGCTGGTGGCCGATCCGCGCGCGATCGACGACATCTCCAACCTCGGCGTGGTGCTGCTGATGTTCACGCTGGGCCTGGAGTTCAGCGTGCGCAAGCTGCGCGAAGTGGGCATAGGCGTGCTCGCGGTGGCGGTGCTGGAAGTGGGCCTGATGCTGTGGATAGGCATGGGCCTGGGCCACCTGTTCGGCTGGAAGGGCATAGACGCGCTGTTCCTGGGCGCGATCATCGCGCTTTCCTCCACCATGGTCGCCACCCGCAACCTCAAGGAAGGCGGGCTGCAGGGGCAGTCGTTCGCGAAGCTGGTGGTGGGCCTGCTGGTGGCGGAGGACGTGCTCACCATCGTGATGCTGACCCTGCTCACCGCGGTGGCGATCGGCGGCAGCGTGCAGGCGGACACCGCGCTCGCGCTGGTCGGCCACCTCGGCCTGTTCGTGCTGGTGGGGATGATCCTGGGCCTGCTGCTGCTGCCGCGGCTGGTGGATTACGTGGCCGGTTTCGGCCGCGACGAAACCCTGCTGGTCAGCGTGCTGGGCATCTGTTTCGGCGCCAGCCTGCTGGCGGTGTGGATGGGCTTCAGCGTGGCGCTCGGCGCCTTCCTCGCCGGCGCGGTGGTGGCCGAGTCGCGAAGCGTGGACCGCGTGCTGCACCTGGTCGAACCGTTGCGCGACATGTTCGCGGCGCTGTTCTTCGTCGCGATCGGCCTGAAGATCGACCCGGCGATGCTGGGGCAATACGTGCTGCCGGCGCTGCTGATCGCCGTGGTGGTGATCGTCGGCAAGACGCTGGCCTGCAGCGTCGGCATCCTCGCCGTGGGGCACGATGCGCGCACCGCGCTGCGGTCGGGCCTGAGCATGGCGCAGATCGGCGAGTTCTCGTTCGTGATCGCCACGCTGGGCCTCTCGCTGGGCGCGATCAGCGATTTCCTCTACCCGATCGCGGTGGCGGTGTCGGTGCTGTGCATGGCGGCGTCGCCGTACCTGGGGCGTTCGGCCGACCGCCTGGCCGACGGCTTGTCGCGCGTGACGCCGCACTCCATGCGCCTGCTGGTCGAGAGCTACAGCGGCTGGCTGGAGAACCTGAAGCCGGTGGACGAGAACGCGGTGCTGGCGGCCATGCTGCGCCGGCTGCTGTGGCACATCGCGGTGAACGTGCTGCTGGTGGTCACGCTGTTCCTGATCGGCGCCTACGTGAACTCGCATGGCTGGAGCTGGTTCAGCCAGCTGGGCATCGAACGCGATCTGCGTCACGAGCTGATCTGGGCCGCCGCGCTGTTCCTGTCGCTGCCCATGCTGATCGCGGTGTATCGCAAGGCCGAGGCCCTGGGCATGCTGCTGGCCGAGCTGGGCATACGCGAACGCTTCGCCGGCGCCTACACGCACCGGATCCGCAGCGTGCTGGCGCGGATCATTCCGCTGGCCACCCTGTTCGTGCTGGCCCTGCTGGTGAGCGCCCTGGGGGCGACGATACTGCCGCCGCGCGGGGTGGCGCTGTCGCTGCTGGTGGTCGGCGTGGTGCTGGCGGTGGTGTTGTGGCGCTCGCTGGTGAAGCTGCACGCCCGCTTGCAGGCCGCGCTGAAGGAGACGCTGGACAAGCCCGAGACGCCCCGGCCGGGCGATCCGTCCTGAAACCGGGGCGGGGGAGGCGCCGCCCGGAGCTGCCGATCCGGACGCGCTGAACCTTTCCGGGGCTTGACTGTCCCAGCCAGACCCGATTGCAAGCCCGGCGCAGCCGCCTCACAATTGGCGACCATGCCTCCGCAGTGGGGGCCCGGCCGGCGGCACCGGCATATCCAACACGAGGAAGTTTCAGATGAAGCATTTTCTGCGTCCCACGCTGACCACGGTTGCGATGGCCGTGGCGCTGGGCATGTCGGCGGGTGTGTGCGCCGCCCAGACGACCACCAAGGCCGCTGCCGGCACGGTCGACAAGGCCAAGGCCAGCTACGTGGTGGGCTGGGAGATTGCTTCCCAGGTTCCGCCGATCATGCGCGACGAGCTGGACCCGACCGCCGTGTCGAATGCGGTGAAGGCCGCCCTGTCGGGCCAGAAGCCGACCATGAGCGAGGCCGAGGCCAAGCAGGTGCATGACGCCTTCATGGCCAAGATCAAGGCCAAGTACGAAGCCGAGATGACCAAGCTGGCGGCCAAGAACAAGGCCGAGGGCGACGCCTTCCTGGCCAAGAACAAGACCGCCCCGGGCGTGAAGACCACCGCCTCGGGCCTGCAGTACCAGGTGATCAGCCAGGGCACCGGCGCCCGTCCGGGTCCGAACGACACCGTGAAGATCGACTACACCGGCACCTTCGTGGACGGCCAGGTGTTCGACGCCTCGTCCAAGCACAATCCGCCGGGCGCGGCCGACATCCCGCTGGCCGGCGTGATCCCCGGCTTCCGCGAAGGCCTGCAGCTGATGCAGGTGGGCGGCCATTACAAGCTGTTCATCCCGTCGGCCCTGGCCTACGGCGCCGAGCCGCAGCCGCCGATGCCGCCGAACGCGACGCTGATCTTCGACGTCACCCTGGTCAGCACCAAGGCCACGCCGGCGGCGCCTGCGCAGAAGTAATCCTGGCGCAGGCCACCGGCCGCGAGAGGGCGCGAAGCGATTCGCGCCCTCTTGTTTTGTCCGTCCCCCGTAACGACCGCGCGGTTAGAATGCGCGTTCGCGTTCCACAGGAATCGGCAGCACGATGAAAGTCACGATCTTCGGCACCGGCTATGTCGGCCTGGTCACCGGCGCCTGCCTCGCCGAGATGGGCAACCACGTGGTCTGCGTCGACATCGACGCCGGCAAGGTCGAGCGGCTGAGGCGCGGCGAGATTCCGATCTACGAACCCGGCCTGGAGCCCATCGTCCGGCGCAACCATGCCGGCGGCCAGCTCGATTTCACCACCGATGCCGCGCCGGCGATCGCGCACGGCGAGGTGATCTTCATCGCCGTGGGCACGCCGCCCGACGAGGATGGCAGCGCCGACCTGCAGTACGTGCTGGGCGTGGCCAGGACCATCGGCCAGCACCTCGATCGCTACGCGGTGGTGGTGAACAAGTCCACCGTGCCGGTGGGCACGGCCGACCGTGTGCGCACGGCGATCGCGACGGAACTGGCGTCGCGTGGCGCGGGCGTCGAGTTCGACGTGGTCTCCAACCCCGAGTTCCTCAAGGAAGGCGACGCGGTGGAGGATTGCCTGCGCCCCGACCGCATCGTGATCGGCAGCTCCAGCGCGCGCGCCGTGGCCGTGCTGCGCAAGCTGTACGCGCCGTTCAACCGCAACCACGAGCGCACCGTGGTGATGGACGAGCGTTCCGCGGAGCTGACCAAGTACGCCGCCAACGCGATGCTGGCCACCAAGATCAGCTTCATGAACGAGGTCGCGAACATCGCCGAGCGCGTGGGCGCCGACGTGGAGCTGGTGCGCCAGGGCATCGGCGCCGATCCGCGCATCGGCTACCACTTCATCTATCCCGGCGCCGGCTACGGCGGCTCGTGTTTTCCCAAGGACGTGCAGGCGCTGGAGCGCACCGCGCGCGGCGTGGGCTACCAGGCGCGCCTGCTCGGCGCCGTCGAGGCGGTGAACCACGACCAGAAGACCAAGCTGTTCGAGCTGATCTCGCGCCACTTCGACGGCGACCTGAAGGGCAGGACCATCGCGCTCTGGGGCCTTGCCTTCAAGCCGAATACCGACGACATGCGCGAAGCCTCCAGCCGCCGCCTGATGGAGGCGCTGTGGGCCGCCGGTGCGCAAGTGCGAGCCTTCGACCCGGAGGCTCGCGAGGAAACCCGGCGCATCTACGGCGAGCGTGCCGACCTGGTGCTGTGCGAGCACGCCTACGATGCGTTGCAGGGTGCCGACGTGCTGGCCATCGTCACCGAGTGGAAGGCGTTCCGCAGCCCGGACTTCGCGCGCATTCGCGCCGCACTGGGCACGCCGGCGGTCTTCGACGGCCGCAACCTCTACGACCCCGCCGTGGTGGAAGAGGCCGGCCTGGCCTACTACGGCATAGGCCGCGGCCGCAGCCTGCGGGTGGCGCGCTGATGGACGCGATCGAACGGCGCCTCGCCGATCTGGAAGTGCGGCTGACCTTCATCGACGACACCGTGCAGGCGCTGGCCGCCGCCGATGCCGACCAGGCCATGCGCATCGTCGAACTGGAACGCCTGCTTCACCTGCTGCGCCAGGAACTGCAGAGCGTGCGCCTGGGCGCCGGGCACGACCCGCACAGCGAACCACCGCCGCCGCACTATTGAAGAGTGCGGCCATGGATGGCCGCCCGTTTGATCTTTGCGATCACGGATGATCGCAAATGATGGAAGAGTGCGGCCATGGATGATCGCCCGTTTGATCTTCGCGATCATGGATGATCGCAAAAAATGGAAGAGTACGGCATGGACGGCCGCCCGTTTGATCCTCGCGATCATGGACGATCGCCAACGAAAAACACCAGACACACCGGATCACGATCATGGCCGAATCCCTGCGCGACCAGCTGCTGAAGAGCGGTCTCGTCAAGCAAGTCCGCGAGGAAAAAAAGCGCGGCGCCGAAAGCAAGGGCAGGCCGGCAGGCAAGCCCCAGGGTCACGGCGGCAAGCAGCCGGCGCCGCGCCGCAGCCAGGAAGACATCGACCTTGCCAAGGCCTACGCGATCCGCGCCCAGACCGAAGCGAACGAACGCAAGCGTGCCCAGCAGGAAGCCGAGGAACAGGCGCGCCTGCGTCGAGAGCGCAAGCTGAAGATCCAGCAGCTTCTGGAAGGCAAGGCCCTGAACAAGGCCGAGACCGAACTGGTGCGCAACTTCGAGTACGGCGGCAAGATCCGGCGCATCCATGTCGATGCGGACCAGCTCGCGGCGCTCAACGCGGGCGAGCTGGGCGTGGTGCAGCAGGCGGGGCGCTACGTGCTGGTCGGCCGCGAGATCGCCGAACAGGTGCGGGCGATCGACGCGCATCTCCTGGCCTTGCTGGTCGAACCCGGCGCGGCCGCCAGCGACGACGACGGTGTGCCCGACGACCTGGTGTGGTGAACCGGCTTCGCCATCCACGCAACCGTGGCCCGGTTGAAATTCCTCATGCGGAGAAACGGCGGCGCGAAGCGCGTCCGCTCAGGGTGGCGCGCGTCGGCGCGGCCGTATCCCCATTCCCATGATGCGCTGGCCGGTTTTGGCTGCACGCGCGGCAGCGTGGTTTGCCGTGGCGTGGACATGATGCGCGTCTGCGCGAGACGGTGCTGACGGATCGGTGACTGCTCACGCCGATCCTGCTTCTTTCTGGCGCCCTGGAGAGCGCTCTCCGCCGTTGAAAGCGCGCGCGACCTGCAGTGCCACGCCCTTGAATCCGGCGGCTTCAGGCAATCGCGGTATCAACGTTCCCGCTGACGGCATTCCGGTGGGAGCGCCCATCGGTACATGGCAGGCAGCCGGCAACGTCCGGCATGTTTTCAACGGCGCGGGCATGTGGCCTTGCGGACATCACCTTCTCCTACCAGCAGGAAGCGGCAAGAAAGGCGTCGATGTCGACCGCGGATCTCGTGGCTGCCCGCAAGCGGAAGGTTTCAGGGGATATCGGCGCTGGCTGCCAGTGCCGGATGATCCCAGCCTTCCTTCGGAGTGAAGCGGGCGCCGTGGCGCTGGGCCAGCTGTTCCAGCTTCGCCTTCACCACCTCGACGCCTTCGCTGCGCAGGTACTGGATCGGGCCGCCGCGGAATGGTGCGAAGCCGGTGCCGAAGATCACGCCGGCGTCGAGCAGGTCGGCATCGTCCACCACGCCGTCGGCGAGGCAGGCCACGGCCTCGTTCACCATGGACAGGATCATGCGGTCGGCGAGGTCGGGCGCCGGGCTGTAGTCGGGATCGACTTCCGGCTTGATCGGCTTGCCGTCCTGCCACACGTAGAGCCCCTGGCCGTCTTTCTTGCCGCGTTTGCCGGCGTCGAGTTTCTCCTCCAGGCCAGGCGGCAGTTCCAGGCCCAGGAACGGCGCCAGCTCCTTGCCGACCGACGCGCACACATCGAGGCCGACCGTGTCGGCCAGCTCGATCGGTCCCATCGGCATGCCGAACTGCTTCGCCGCCTTGTCCAGCACGGGGCCGGGCACGCCCTCGTTGTAGAGGCGCAGCGCCTCCAGCAGGTAGGGCATCAGGATGCGGTTGACCAGGAAGCCGGGCGTGCCCTTGACCGCCACCGGCAGCTTGCCGATGGCCTTGCAGAAGGCCAGCGCGCGTTTCTCGATGGCCGGGTCGAGCGCGTCGTGGCGCACCACCTCGACCAGCGGCATCTGCGCCACCGGGTTGAAGAAGTGCAGGCCCAGGAAACGCCGGGGCGACGTGAGGTTCCTGCGCAGCTCGTCCAGCGGAATGCTGGAGGTGTTGCTGGCGAGGATTTCCTCGGCCTTGAATTGCGGTTCGATGCTGGCGTACAGCGCTTCCTTGGCCTCGGCGTTCTCGTAGATCGCCTCGATGGCGAGGTCGGCGTCCTTGATGCCGGCACCTTCCACGTCGGCGCGCAGGCGGCGCGTGGCGGCCTCGATCTTTTCCGGCGCCTTCAGCTTCTTCTCGTACAGCACACGGGCACGGTCCAGCGCGGGCTGGACGAACTTCAGCTCGCGATCCTGCAGGGTGACCGCGAAACCCTTGAGCGCGGCCCACGCGGCGATGTCGCCGCCCATCACGCCCGCACCCACCACGTGCACCCGCTCGATGCCGTGCTCGGCGCCGGCACCCTGGTTCTTCAGCCGCTCCTGCAGGAGGAACACGCGGATCAGGTTGTGCGCGGTGGGCGTCTGCGCCAGCTTCGCCACCGAACGCGCCTCCAGCTTCAGCCGCTGCCGGATGTCGCCGCCACCGCGCTGCCACACGTCGATCAGCGCGAACGGGGCGGGATAGTGTTCCTTGCGCACCTTGGCGGCGGTCTGCTTCATCACCATCGGCGCGAGGATCTGCCGCGCGGGCCAGCAATTGGTGAGCCAGGCCTTGGCGCGTCGCGCGAACGGCCGCGGCTGCGGACGGCGCAGCAGGGCGCGCGCCTCGGCCAGCAGCTCGTCGGCCGGCGCCACGCGGTCGACCACGCCCAGCGCCAGCGCACGTTTCGCCGACAGCGGCCTGCCGGTGAGCATCAGGGGCAACGCCTCGGGTGCGCCGATCAGCCGCGGCAGGCGCGCCGTGCCGCCCCAGCCGGGATGGATGCCGAGCATCACCTCGGGCAGGGCGATCCGGGTTCGCTCGTCGTCCGCGGCGATGCGCTGGCCGCAGGCCAGGATCAGCTCCGTGCCGCCGCCCATGCAGGCGCCGTGCACGGCCGCGACCGTGGGGCAGGGCAGGCGGGCCAGCGCCTCGTACACCTGCTGGCCGTTCTCGATGTTGTCCAGCACGCTGCCCTGTTTCGCGTACTCCACGAATTCCTTGATATCCGCGCCCACCGCGAAACCGGAGGGCTTGGCGGAATGGATGATCACCCCGGCCGGTTTCTCGATCGCCAGCCGTTCGACGATCTGGCCCAGTTCGTCGAGCACGGCGCGGTTGATCGCGTTGACACTGCCGCCGGCGCGGTCGAGGCTGAGCGTGACGAAACCGCGCTCGTCCAGGCTGGTCTTCCAGTGGTTGAAGCGCAATCCTTCGAACATGGGGCGGTCGAGAAGGTGGTGGACGGAGCCCGAACCATACCGTCCCGTCCGGAGGAATGCGAGATGCGTGCCGGCCGGGCATCGGCGGGTGCGGCGCACGGGCTTGCGACGATTTTCAGACTTTTCCTATAGGTCGAATGTGAATGGGTTCGCCCTCCCTGGTGGCAGTCAGGCCCCAAGATGGACGCAAACCATGGAAAATGTGCCATGGGAGCCGGCTGCTGGCCCGGCATTGCGCCGGCAGCCTCTGAACGACTCGGGGAGCCACGATGACGTCGATGATGGATATGCCGTTGCCATCTTCCGGCCATGATGTCTTCGAACGGATCCTGGCCGCGCCGGCCGGGGTGGTGGCCGTGCGCAGCGAGGACGGCGTGGCCTTGCTCGAGCAGTTCCGCAACATCGCCCGACACAGCGGGCAGGCGGTATACGTCTGGCAGCAGGGCGACGGGTTGTCCAGCCTGCGCGACGCGCATGCGCGCGTGCCCGATGCGCAGCGCCTGGGCCAGGCGCTGCGCTACATGCAGCAGAGTATGCATTTCGGCGTCTACGTGCTGCAGGAACTGGAGTTGCCGCTGGCCCCGGCCGATCTCGCGCTGCTGCGGCAACTCGCGCGGGCGACCACCGGCCACCTGCGCCGGGTGGTGCTGCTCAATGCGCCGCTGGCCCTGGTCGAGCAACTGGGCGAGCTGATCACCTGCATCGACAGCGAGCCCCAGTTGCCGCAGCGCCTGCGCCTGCGCGACGGCCGCTGGCTGAGTTGAGCGAGGCAGGCATGGGCACAGGCACAGGTATTCTCGTACTGGCCGCACGGCGCGATCTGCGCCGCCGCCTGTTCGACGTGTTCGACCAGGCGGGATGCCGGCACATCCACAGCGCCCGCGATGCCCAGCATGCGGCGATCCTGCTGGAGGGGCGCCAGCCGCTGGAGCTGATGGTGGCCGTGCTGGGGCCCGAGGAGGCGCAGGCGCGCCATTGCTGCGAGCAACTGCGCACCCTGGGCGCCGCCGTCGGCGTGCCGCTGCTGGCGGTGCTCGACGAGGAGGCGCCGCTGCAGCCGGCGCAGCTGCCCGACGGCCTTGCCGGCTGGCTGCCTGCCGCGCGGATCGAGGCCGATCTGCTGACCCGCTGGCGGGAACTGCCGGCGGCGACGGAACCGGCGCCGGCGCCGGCTCCGGGTGCGGCGGAGCGCGCGCTCGCCCTGCTGGCGCGCATCTTCGCCACCAGCGGCGGCGGCGCCACCCGCGACGCCACCGCGCGGCTGCTGTTCGACGAACTGGCGCTGGACTACCTCGCGGTGTGGCCGGTGCGCAACGAGGGCGGCGAATACCCCGTGCCGTTGCTGCAACTGTGGAACGGGACGGAGCCGGCCTGGCCGCCGGTGGAGGCCCAGGCGCTGCTGCAGCGCGTCCTCGACGGCGAGGTGGTGCTCTACCGCGACGCGGCGAGGCAGCGCGCCCCCGCCGATGCGCTGCTGCCCTTGCTGGATCTGTCCGGTTTCGTGGGCCTGCCGTTGCTGGACGAGCGCCGGGTGGTGCTCGGCGCGATGCTGGCCGGCATCCGGCGCGGCTTCGGCGACATGGCGATCGTCGAGCCGCTGCTGCGTTGTGCGGCAGCCCGCTTCGCGCAGGGCCTGGAACTGGGGCTCACCCGCGAGCAGGGACGCGCCGAAGGCCTGCTCGATGCGCTCACCGGGCTGCCGAACCGGCTGTTGTTCGGCGACCGGCTGGAGTCGATCCTGCGCGAGGCGGTGCGCAACGGCGAGTGCTTCGCCGTGCTGTTCGTGGACATCGATCATTTCAAGGCGATCAACGACACGCACGGCCACGCCGCCGGCGACCAGGTGCTGCAGGAAGTCACCCGCCGCCTGCGCGGCAGCGTGCGCGCCTCCGACACGGTGGCGCGCTATGCCGGCGACGAGTTCACCGTGGTGCTGCGCCACATCGTGAAGAACGACGACGTGCAGCGGGTCGCCGAGAAGATCCTGCAGGTGATAAGCGAGCCGCTGGCGCTGGAGAACGGCACGCGCCTGCAGATCGGCGTGTCGATCGGCGTCAGCTTTTTCCCGGACGACGCAGCCGACGCGGAAACCCTGCTCAAGCATGCCGACGAGGCGATGTATGCGGCCAAGCGCCAGGGCCGCAACACCTGCCGCATCTACGAGGTGAGCCCGGAATACGCGCGCGAGCACGGCATGGCGCTGCGCTCGCGCCTGCGCCACGCGCTGGGCAACGGCGAACTGCGGCTGGTCTACCAGCCCCAGGTGGGCACCGACAGCGAGGACATCGTGGGGATGGAGGCGCTGCTGCGCTGGGAGCATCCCGAACTGGGGCCGATCAGTCCCGCGGTGTTCGTGCCGCTGGCCGAGGAAACCGGGCTGATCGTGCCGATCGGCGAGTGGGTGCTGCGCACGGCCTGCCGGCAGGCGCAGGAATGGGAGCAGCGCCACGGCCTGCGCCTGCGCCTGGGCGTGAACCTGTCCGCCCTGCAACTGATGGAACCCAAGCTGCCGGCCACGGTGTTCCGGGCGCTGCAGGAAAGCGGACTCGATCCCACCCTGCTGGAACTGGAGATCACCGAAAGCATCAGCATCAAGGCCGCGCCGAACCTGGTGGAGAACCTGCAGGCGCTGCACCGGCTGGGCTGCCGCATCGCGATCGACGACTTCGGCACCGGCGCCGCCTCGCTGGACTATCTGCGCAAGCTGCCGGCCGACCGCATCAAGGTCGACCAGAGCTTCGTGCGCAACATCGGCGTGGATCCTGACGACGAGGCGATCGTGCGCGCCACCATCGAAATGGCGCACCGGCTCAACCGCAGCGTGGTCGCCGAGGGCGTGGAGACCGAGCAGCACCTGGCCTTCCTCCGCGCGCACCAGTGCGACGAGCTGCAGGGCTACCTGTTCTGCCGCCCGCTGCCGGTGGTCTCCTTCAGCCGGCTGCTGGACGAGCGCCAGAACCTGCTCGGGCTGCAGGACGCCACCGTCCCGGCTTGAGCCCGGCGCGCCGCGCCCCCATCCCATTGCGGCAGGGCGCAAGGTCAACCAATGGCAGGCCCGTGCGTCAGGGTGAAGTCGCTACACTTGCGCGCGACGCTGAACTTGCGCGCCCGGCCCCGGTCTGAGCAGCGCGCTCGTTCTGGCACCAGCTCCGCAGCGGAAAACGGCATTGACGACGGATACGGCCCGCACGGGCGAAAACGAACTGGACCGGGCACTGGTCGAACGCGTTCAAGGCGGCGACAAGCGCGCCTTCGACCTCCTGGTGCGCAAGTACCAGCACAAGGTGATCGGGCTGGTCTCGCGCTATGTGAGGAGCCATGCCGAATGCGAGGACATCGCCCAGGAGTCCTTCATCCGCGCCTGGCGCGCCATCGGCTCGTTCCGCGGCGACAGCGCGTTCTACACCTGGCTGTACAAGATCGCGGTGAACACCGCCAAGAACCATCTGGTGGCGATGGGGCGCCGTCCGCCCACCGACGACATCGACGCGGAAGACGCCGTGTTCCTCTCCGGCGCCGAGCGCATGCACGACAGCGCCACCCCCGAGCGGGAACTCATGCGGCAGGAGATTGAACATTCGGTGTTTTCCACTGTCCAATCGCTGCCCGAGGAACTCAGGGCGGCCATCACGCTGCGCGAGGTGGACGGTCTGAGCTACGAGGAAATCGCCGAAGCGATGGGCTGCCCGATCGGTACGGTGCGTTCGCGCATCTTCCGGGCCCGCGAGGCGATAGACGAGAAGTTGCGACCGCTGTTGTCGGATCGCGAGGAGCAGAAATGAACCAGCCAGACCAGCATCAGCATGCGCGCGAGCACCTTTCGGCCGGCATCGACGGCGAACTGTCGCACGAGGAACTGCGTTTCCTGCTGCGGCGGCTCGACCACGATGGCGAACTGCGCCGCACCTGGGCGAGCTACCACGTGGCCCGCGACGGGCTGCGCCGGCAGTTGCCGCCGCTGGCCGAGGCCGGTTTCGTGTCGCGGGTGATGCTGGCGATCGAGCAGGAATCGGTCGCGGTCGCCGCCCCGCGGCACCGCTGGCTGCGCTGGTCCGCCGGTGGCGCGATCGCGGCCAGCGTGGCCGCCGCGGCCCTGATGGTGACCCAGCCCACCGGCGACGCCGAGCGCCACGCCGCGCCGCAGATGGCGCAGGCCGCGCCGGGCATGCCGGTGCGCAGCGCGCCGGTGGCCGCCGCGCCGCAGCCCGACGTGGCAGTGGTGCCGCCGTGGCTGAGCGGCAAGGCGCCCGGCCTGCTCAGCCAGCGCGCCTCGGCCACGCTGGGGGCGCCGGTGGGCGGCAGCCTGTCCTCGCCCTACGGCAGCCGCGGCATGTCGCCGTTCCGCGCCCAGCGTTACCGCACGCTGGACAACCACGACGGCAGCTACCTCATCCTGCTCGACCCTGCCCAGCAACAGGTGCCGGACGCTGCGCGCCAGGGCAGCGGCAGCGCCCGCTGAGGCTCGACCGCGTGCGCGTCGCGCGGTCCGTCCACCGCTGCAAATCCCATCCGTTCGCCCACGGCCCGTCCCGGGCCGCTGGCGGCGTGCGCCCATTCATTCCCTCGTAGCGACAACTCAGGAGGCGTCATGAAATCATCCACCTTGCGCAGCTCCGGGCTGAGCCTGCTGGTCTGTTGCGCCCTCGCCGGCGTGGCGACGGCCGTTCCGGCAACGGCCTCGGCCGTGCCTGCGGCGCAGGCCGAGCCGGTGGCGGGCGCGGCTGCATTGCCGGACTTCACCGGCATCGTGCAGAAGAACGCGCCGGCGGTGGTGCAGGTGGAGGCGAAGTACAGCGGCAGCAAGCCCAAGCTGCGCGGCGTGCCGACCCAAGCCATGCCGAACGACCCGCAGGCCGAGATGTTCCGCCGCTTCTTCGGCATGCCGATGATGCCGTCGCCGGCGGAGCAGGCGCATACCTCGCTGGGTTCGGGCTTCATCATCTCCACCGACGGCTACATCCTCACCAACAACCACGTGGTGGCCGACGCGGACAAGGTGACCGTGCGCCTGCAGGACCAGCGCACCCTGGACGCCAAGGTGGTGGGCACCGACCCCGCCTACGACATCGCCCTGCTGAAGGTCAGCGCGGGCAGCAGCCTGCCCATGGTGAGCATCGGCGATTCGCGCAGCCTGAAACCGGGCCAGTGGGTGCTGGCGATAGGTTCGCCGTTCGGCTTCGACTACACCGTGACCCAGGGCATCGTGAGCGCCGTGGGTCGCAACCTGGGCAGGCAGGACCAGCCCTACACCTCGTTCATCCAGACCGACGTGCCGATCAACCGCGGCAATTCCGGCGGTCCGCTGTTCAACCTGCAAGGCCAGGTGGTGGGCATCAACTCGCAGATCTATTCCGGCACCGGCGGCTACCAGGGCGTGGCGTTCTCGATCCCGATCGACGTGGCGATGAACGCGGTGGACCAGCTCAAGACCAAGGGCTACGTGACGCGCGGCCAGTTGGGCGTCATGGTCCAGCCGGTCAGCGACGACATGGAGAAGGCATACAAGCTGCCCGATGCGGCGGGTGCCGCAGTGGCCCAGGTGACGCCGGACAGCGGTGCCGAGAAGGCCGGACTGCAGCCTGGCGACATCATCCTCAACTACGACCACCAGGCCATCCGCAGTCCCGGGGATCTGCCGCCGCTGGTGGGCCTGACCAAGCCCGGCACGCGCGTGCCGGTGGAAATCCTGCGCAATGGCAAGAAGCAGACCGTCCAGGTCACCGTGGGCGCCATGCCGCGCGACCAGAACGCGGTGGCGAATGGCGGCACGACGACGCCGGGCGCAAGCAGCGGCAGCGCCGCGCTGGGGCTCACCGTGCAGTTGCTGGACGCCGCCACCCGCAAGCAGCTGGGCCTGAAGCCGGGGCAGGGCGTGCTGGTCGACGATGTCACCGGCGAGGTCGCCGCCCAGGCCGGACTGCAGCCGGGCGACGTGATCCTGATGGTCAACCAGCAGGCGGTGGGCAGCGTGGAGGAGTTCCGGGCCGCGACCAGGGAGGTGAAGGCCGGTTCCACCGTGCTGCTGCTGGTGCACAGGGACGGGCAGAACCGCTTCATCGGCCTGACGGTACCGGCCGACAAGTGACGGTCGCTGGCGCCGGGCGGGGCGGTCGCACGGATCGCCCCGCCCGGCGTCGTTCGGGAAACGGAGAACACGCAGCGCGACGGGGCGGCGGAAATTACTGATTCCATGCCACAATACGGGGTTAGTGTCGCCATTCCGGCGGCATCCCCGAGGCAAGGCTGGCTCCGCGCGCTCCATGGAACTGATCCGCAATTTCTCCATCATCGCCCACATCGATCACGGCAAGTCCACGCTGGCGGATCGCATCATCCAGATCTGCGGCGGCCTGGCCGCGCGCGAGATGGAAGCGCAGGTGCTGGACAACAACCCGATCGAGCGCGAGCGCGGCATCACGATCAAGGCGCAGTCGGTGTCGCTGCCGTACAAGGCGCGCGACGGCAAGACCTACCAGCTCAACTTCATCGACACCCCCGGACACGTGGATTTCAGCTACGAGGTGAGCCGTTCGCTGGCCGCCTGCGAGGGCGCGCTGCTGGTGGTGGACGCCGCGCAGGGCGTGGAGGCGCAGTCCGTCGCGAACTGCTACACCGCGGTGGAGATGGGCCTGGAAGTGGTGCCGGTGCTCAACAAGATCGACCTGCCCACCGCCGACATCGACAAGGTGAAGGGCGAGATCGAGGCGGTGATCGGCATCGACGCCACCGACGCCGTGGCGATCAGCGCGAAGACCGGCCTCAACGTGATCGAGGTGCTGGAAGCGATCGTGGCGCGCATCCCGCCGCCCCGGCCGCGCGACACCGACAGGCTGCAGGCGCTGATCATCGACTCTTGGTTCGACAACTACCTCGGCGTGGTGTCGCTGGTGCGCGTGATGCAGGGCGAGATCAAGCCGGGCGACAAGCTGCAGGTGATGTCCACCGGGCGCACCCACGAGGTGGACGAGGTGGGCGTGTTCACGCCCAAGCGCAAGAAGCTGGACGCGCTGCGCGCCGGCGAGGTGGGCTGGATCAACGCCTCGATCAAGGACGTGCACGGCGCGCCGGTGGGCGACACGCTCACGCATGCCGGCAAACCCGCTTCCGAGCCGCTGCCCGGCTTCCAGACCATGCAGCCGCGCGTGTTCGCCGGCCTGTTCCCGGTCTCCGCCGACGACTTCCCCGCGATGCGCGAGGCGCTGGACAAGCTGCGCCTCAACGACGCCGCGCTGTTCTTCGAGCCGGAAAGCTCCGAGGCGATGGGCTTCGGCTTCCGCTGCGGCTTCCTCGGCATGCTGCACATGGAGATCGTGCAGGAGCGCCTGGAGCGCGAGTACGACCTCAACCTCATCACCACCGCGCCCACCGTGGTGTACGAGGTGCTGAGGACCGACGGCACGGTGCTGTCGCTGGACAACCCGGCCAAGCTGCCGCCGGTGCCGCAGATCGGGGAGATCCGCGAGCCCATCATCGTCGCCAGCATCCTCACGCCGCCGGACTACATCGGCAACATCATCACGCTGTGCGAGGAGAAGCGCGGCGTGCAGCGGTCCATCCAGTACCTGGCGACCCAGGTGCAGATCACCTACGAGCTGCCGCTGGCCGAGGTGGTGCTGGACTTCTTCGACCGCCTGAAATCGGTGTCGCGCGGCTACGCCTCGATGGACTACCACTTCGAGCGCTTCGAGGCCGGCCCCTTCGTGCGCGTGGACGTGCTGATCAACGGCGACCGCGTGGACGCGCTCAGCCTGATCGTGCACCGCTCGCACGCCGACCGCCGCGGCCGCGAGCTGGTGGAGCGCATGAAGGACCTGATCCCGCGCCAGCAGTTCGACGTGGCGATCCAGGCCGCCATCGGCGCGCAGATCATCGCGCGCTCCACGGTGAAGGCGTTGCGCAAGAACGTGCTTGCCAAGTGCTACGGCGGCGATGTGAGCCGCAAGAAGAAGCTTCTGGAAAAGCAGAAGGAAGGCAAGAAGCGCATGAAGCAGGTCGGTCGGGTGGAGATTCCGCAGGAAGCCTTCCTCGCCGTGTTGCGTACGGACAAATGAGAAAGCGGCACTTTCGGGAGTAAGCATGGAATTCGACTTTTCCGCCATTCTGCTGGCCCTCACCGTGCTGTTCGGCGTGGTGTGGGGGCTGGATCGCCTGTTCCTCTACCGCAAGCGCAAGGCGCGCCTGGACGCCGAAGGCAACGAGTACCGCGACCCGGCGCCGGTGGACTGGGCGCGCTCGCTGTTCCCGGTGGTGCTGGCGGTGCTGGTGCTGCGCTCCTTCGTGGCCGAGCCGTTCCGCATTCCCTCCGGCTCGATGATGCCCACCCTGGACGTGGGCGATTTCATCCTGGTCAACAAGTTCGCCTACGGCCTGCGCCTGCCGGCGTTCAACACCAAGTTCGTCGATCTCGGCGAGCCGAAGCGCGGGGACGTGGTGGTGTTCCGCTTCCCGGGCTTCCTGTGCCGGGACGCCGGCGGCAAGCTGGTGCGCAGCGGCGACATCAGCTGTGCCGACCCGCAGGCGCCGGTGCCGAACCAGAACTGGATCAAGCGCGTGATCGGCCTGCCCGGCGACACGGTGGAGATCCAGGGCGCCGACCTGATGATCAACGGCAAGCCGGTGCAGGCCGACGAGATCGGACCCTACGTGGGCAATCCCCAGCGCGACGAGGAGCACCTGATGCTGGACATGGGCGCCACGGTGTGGACCGAGCACCTGGTGCGCGAGGACGGCAAGGTGGTCAACCACATGATCGCGCGCATGCCGGCCTACACCACGCCCAATTCCATCCCCAACGCGGTGGTGCCATCCAAGGTGCCGCCGGGCTGCTACCTGGTGATGGGCGACAACCGCAACAACAGCACGGACAGCCGCTGGTGGGGCTGCCTGCCGGAGCAGAACCTGGCGGGCAAGGCGTTCATGGTCTGGATGAGCTGGAAGGGCTGGGGCACCGGCGGCGTGGACTTCCACCGCATCGGCACCGTCATCCACTGATGTGATGCGGCCACTGCTGCATCCCGCGCGGGCGCTGGCATAATCGGCCCCGGCCGCCGCGCGGGCATGCGGTCCACGACACAACCCATAGCCGGCTGCGCCGGCCACGTAGCGAGGGGACTATGAAAGCGAGACAGTCGGGCGTGACCCTGGTCGGGTTCCTGGTGATCCTGCTGGTGGTGGGCTTCTTCGGCTACATGGCGATGAAGCTGGTGCCGGCCTATACCGAGTACGGCGGCGTGGTGAAGGCGATGAACGGCATCGCCAGTTCCGGCACCAGCGGCAAGTCGCTGGACGAGATCCGGCGCGAACTGCTGCGCCAGATGGATTTCCAGTACGTGAGCGACGCCACGATCAAGCCCACCGACATCACGATCAGCCGCGACAGCGGCGGCACCAATGTGCTGCACGTCGCCTACGACAAGGATGTCCCGTTCATGTACAACATCGACTTCCTGCTGCATTTCGACAAGAGCGTGCCGCTGCAGGGCAACGTGAACGAGTGATCCGCACCGCATGAGCCTTTCCGCTTGACCCTGAACTACCGTTTCCGCGATCCCGAACTGGCGGCGCTGGCGCTGACCCATCGCAGCGTCGGCAAGCCGAACAACGAACGGCTGGAGTTTCTCGGCGACGCCCTGCTGGGGGCGTTCGTCGCCGAGATGCTGTACGAGGCGCATCCCAAGGCCAGCGAGGGCGAGCTGTCGCGGCTGCGCGCGCAACTGGTCAACGGCCAGGCGCTGGCGGCGATCGCCCGCGAACTGGAACTTGGCGATGCGCTGCGGCTGGGTCCCGGCGAGCTGAAAAGCGGCGGTTTCCGCCGCGATTCCATCCTCGCCGACGCGTTCGAGGCTTCGCTGGCGGCGGTGTTCCTGGATGGCGGCCTCGATGCCTGCCGGCAACTGGTGCGCGAGGTGTTCGGCGAGCGCATCGCCGCGTTGCGCAGCTCCTCCAAGGACGCCAAGACGCGCCTGCAGGAATGGCTGCAGGGCAAGGGCTGCGCCCTGCCGCAGTACGAACTGGTCGACAGCCGCGGCGAGGACCACGCCAAGGTCTTCGACGTACGCTGCACGGTGGCCGAGCCCGCGTCGTTCAGCGCCGAGGCCAGCGGCTCCAGCCGCCGGCAGGCCGAACAGGACGCCGCCGAGCTGGTGCTGGGCCACCTGCACGAGCAGTCGCGCAAGGCCTGAGCGTTCCGCCGCGCGTCGCGCCGGCCGTCATGGTCGCGGGCGGCGCACTACAATGCCCCACTTCCGCCCGAGCAGCTTTCATCCCATGGACCACTCCATCGAATCCGGCGCCGACGACGCGCTGCCCCACGCGGACTACCGCTGCGGCGTGGTCGCGCTGGCCGGCCGGCCGAACGTGGGCAAGTCGACCCTGCTCAACGCGCTGATCGGCTACCGTCTTTCCATCGTCAGCCCGCGCCCGCAGACCACCCGCCACCGCATCCTCGGCATCGCCAGCAGCGAGGCGGGGCAGGTGCTGTACGTCGACACGCCCGGCCTGCACCGCGGCGCCAAGCGCGCGATGAACCGCAGCCTCAACCGCGCCGCGCGCGCGGCGATCAGCGACGTGGACCTGGTGGTGCAGGTGATCGAGGCCGGCCGCTGGACCGACGAGGACGAGGCGTTGTACGCCGTGCTCACCGAGCAGAAGGCGCCGCGCCTGCTGGTCATCAACAAGGTCGACCTCAGCAAGGACAAGACCGCGCTGCTGCCGTTCGTGGCCACGCTGGGCGAGAAGCACGCCTACGACGAGATCCACTACGTCAGCGCGCTGAAGAAGAAGGGCCTGGCCGAGCTGCAGCGCGCCATCCTCGCCCGCCTGCCGGTGCGCGCGCCCATCTACGGCGAGGACGAGATCACCGACCGCAGCGAGCGCTTCCTCGCCGCCGAGATGGTGCGCGAGCAGCTCATGCTGCGGCTGGACCAGGAGCTGCCGTACGCCACCACGGTGGAGATCGAGCAGTTCGACGACCGTCCCGACGGCGTCGCCGAGATCCATGCCGTGATCTGGGTGGAGCGCGACGGCCAGAAGGCCATCGTGATCGGGCAGGGCGGCGCCCAGCTCAAGGCCATCGGCAGCGCCGCGCGCCGCCACATGGAGCGCCTGTTCGAACGCAAGGTCTTCCTCAAGCTGTGGGTGAAGGTGCGCGAAGGCTGGGTGGACGACGAGGCCATGCTGAAGAAGTTCGGCTATACCGACTGACGGGGTTCGGGATTCGCAAAAGCTGGCAAGCTGCCGACCACCGCATCCCCGATCCCGGCCCCCATGCATCTGGACCAGCAACCCGCCTACGTGCTGCACGCGCGGCCCTACCGCGAGACCTCGCTGCTGCTGGAGTGCCTGACCCGCGACCACGGCCGGCTCGGCGTGGTCGCGCGCGGCGTGCGCGGGGAACGGGCGCGCCTGCGCCGGGCGCAGCTGGAGCCGTTCCAGCCGCTGGCGCTGGACCTGCGGCTGCGTGGCGAGCTGGCGGCGCTGGCCGGCGCCGAGACGACCGGCATGCCGCTGCGGCTGGGCGGCGAGCGCGGCCTCGCCGGGCTGTACCTCAACGAGCTGGTGGTGCGGCTCACCGCGCGCCAGGACGCGCATCCCGCATTGTTCGACGCCTACGCGCTGACCCTGGCCCGGCTGGCCACGGACGAGCCGGCAGGCTGGGTCCTGCGCCGCTTCGAGCGCGACCTGCTGGCGGCGATAGGCTACGGCCTGCAGCTGCGTCACGAGGGCGCCGACGAAGCCGCCCTGCAGCCCGGGGCGCATTACCGCTACGACGTGGAGCAGGGCGCGCTGCGTTGCGCGCCGGGGACGGCCCATGCCGTGCGCGGCGCCGACCTGCTGGCGCTGGCCGAAGACCGCATGCCCGACCCGGAAGGCCTGGTCGCGCTGCGCCGACTGATGCGCGAGGTGATCCGTTACCACCTTGGCGGCGGCGAACTGCGGGCTTGGCGCGTGCTGGCGGGGCTGCGGCCGGGGCCGGGCCGCTGAGGCGGCCCGGCCTGAGCCCGCTCAGGTATCCAGGGCCAGCAAGGTGACGCGCACCGCGTCGCGGAACTGCGCGATGGCCGGCACGGTATCGCGAGGGTTCTCGCGCAGTTGCCGCTGCAGGCGCGCCACCTCGGTGGCCAGCGCAGGCGCGCCGCAGAAGCCGCAGGACGAGCGCAGGCGGTGCAGGCGGTCGTCGAGTCCGGCGGCGTCGTATTCCGGCGCGCCCAGTTCCCGGTGCAACTGGGCCAGTTCGCTGCGCAACAGCTGGCGCAGCGCCAGCATGGTGGCGGTGTCGCCGCTGGCGCGCAGCGCCGCGGCATCGTCCAGCACCGGCAGGTTGCCGGGCAGCAAGGCCAGCAGGCGCTGCAGTTCGGCGATGCCGCAAGGCTTGTGCAGCACCTCGCGGAAGCCGGCCGCCAGCAGTTCGCGGCGCAGGGCGGAATCCAGCTCGGCCGAGCTGGCGACGGCGGGAGCGCCGGCGGAGCGTGCCTGGCCATCGGCGCGCAGCGCGGTCAGCACTTCCAGGGCCCCCGCGCCGGGCATGCGGCAGTCCAGCAGCAGCAGGTCGAAGGCCTCGCTGCGGGCCAGTTGCAGCGCCTGCTGGCCGTCGGCGCATTCCCGTGCCTCGGCGCCCAGCGAGCGCAGGCCCTCGCACAGGAAATGGCGGCTGGCCGGGTCGTCGTCGGCCACAAGCACGCGTGGAGGTGGCAAAGGGGTAGTACGAATAGGCATGACCGAATCCCTGGTTCAGTTAGTTTTGGCAGAATGGTCCGATATGCGCGCGACCCCCAGCCACCTGCTGCTGTGCCTGTGCCTGCTGCTGGGTTTCGTCCTGGCGCGGCCGGCCTGCGCGGACGTTGCTGTCGCCGCGAAGCAGTTTGACCTGCCGGGCCTGCGCTTGCAGGACGTGAACGCACGCCTCGCCGATGATCCGGCAGGCGGCGTGCACCTGCAACTGCAGGCGGCCCGGGTCGACGTGGCCGCGATGGGCTGGCGACGCGTAGGCCTGCGCCTGGACGGCCAGTTGCAGCGCGATGCGCAGCAGCGCTGGGTGTTCGACGGCCGCGTGCAGCTGCGTGGCGCCCCGGGCGGCGCGTTGAGCGACGGGGAACTGACCTGGGTGGTGAACCCGGGCTCCGACACCATGCAGATCGAACTGCGCCAGGACAAGGCGCAGGCCAATGCGTGGCTGCCGCTGGACCAGCTCAGCCACGCCAAGATCAGCCTGCGGCAGTTGCCGGCCGGCTGGCTGCAGGGCTTGCTGGGCACGGTGTGGTCGGGCCGGCTCACCGGCGGCCGGCTGGATGCCGACCTTGCGCTGGACACGGGGGGCGCCGGCGCGCAGTCGTCCGGCCAGTTCACGCTGGACGGCGTGGGGTTCGACAGCCCCGGTGGCCGGCTGGCCGGGCAGCGGGTGGACGGCAAGGGGCGTTTCGACTTCGCCCACGACCCCGATGGCGCCCGGATCGGCCTGCAAGGCACCCTGGACGGCGGCGAGCTGTTGCTGGGGCCGCTGTATGCCAAGCTGCCGGCGCACCCGGTGCAACTGGATCTGGGCGCAAACGTCCGGCGTGGCGCGATCGAGCTGGACCGGCTGCGCGTCAGCGATGCCGATGCGCTGCAACTGGAAGGCGCACTGGCCTTCGACGCGAAGGGCGACCTGCAGAAGCTGCGGCTGGATCGCTTCCGCGCCAGCTTCCCGGCCGCTTACCAGCGCTACGGCCAGGCGTGGCTGGCCACGCTGGGCCTGCGCGATGTGCGCGCCGCCGGGCACCTGAGCGGCAACCTGGACCTGCGCAGCGACGGCCTGCACGCTTTCGCGTTCGATACCGAGGGACTGCAGCTTGCCGATGGCAGCGGCCGCTTCGCCGTGAGCGACCTGCGCGGTGCCGTGGACTGGTCGGCGCAGGGCGACCGGCCCGCCACCACGCTGGGCTGGAGCAACCTGCAGTTCTACCGCATCGCCAACGGCGCCACGCAGTCGCGCTGGCAAAGCCGCGACGGCACCCTGGCGCTGCTGCAGCCGATCGTCGTGCCGGTATTCAAGGGCCAGCTGCGGCTGGCCAGCCTGGACTGGCGCCCGGCGGCGGCGAAGGGGCAGCGCCTGGCCACCAGCCTTGCCGTCACCGGCGTCGACATGGCCAGTTTCAGCCACGCGCTCGGCTGGCCCTCGTTCCCCGGCACGCTGGGCGGGGCGATTCCCTCGTTGCGCCTGGTCGGCGACCGCCTGGAACTGGAGGGCGGCCTTTCGGTGAACGTGTTCGATGGTTTCGTGGACGTCACCCATCTCTCCGTGCAGCAACCCTTCGGCGATGCGCCGGTGCTGGCCGGCAACATCAGCCTGAAACAACTCGACCTCGGCGCGCTCACCAGCGTGTTCAACTTCGGCAGCATCACCGGGCGGCTGGACGGTTCCGTCGACAACCTGCGGCTGGTGAACTGGAACCCGGTCGCGTTCGATGCCTCGCTGATCGCCGACGGCGGCGGCAGGATCAGCCAGCGCGCGGTGAACAACCTCACCACGGTGGGCGGCGGCGGCCTGGCGGGCGGCCTGCAGGGCGCGATGCTGAAACTGTTCAAGACCTTCGGCTACAAGCGCATCGGCCTCAACTGCAAGCTGCGCGGCGCGATCTGCGAAATGGGCGGCCTGGGGAACGAGGATGGCGGTTACACCATCGTCGAAGGGAGCGGCCTGCCGCACCTGGAGGTGATCGGTCATCAGACCAAGGTAGACTGGCCCACCTTGGTGCGCCGGCTGCGCGAGGCCGTCAACGGCCATGCGCCGGTGGTCCGCTGAGCCAAGGTCGTCCCCATCGCATTCACAGGAGTGGCACATGCGCAAGCTCACCTGCATCGTCCTGACCATGCTGGCCATTGCGCTGGTGGGTTGCGTCACGATCAACGTCTACTTTCCCGAGGCGGCGGCGCAGAAGGCCGCCGACCAGTTCATCGGCACGGTGCTCGACGGCAGCGCCCCGAAGGCGCCGCCTGCCACCGACAAGAGCGCGCCCGCGCGGGACACCCCGCCGCCCGCCCGCCAGCCCTCGGCCATGCTGCTGGACCTGCTGGTGCCGGCCGCCCATGCCGACGACGTGCCGAACCTGCGCGTGCAGACGCCGGCGGTGCAGGCGATCCACGACCGCATGCAGGCACGCTTCCAGAACTCGCTGCAGGCCCTGCTGGACAGCGGTGCGGTGGGCTTCACCCGCGACGGCATGGTCGCCATGCGCGACGCCGCCAAGCTGCCGTTGAGCGAACGCGCCCAGGCCAGCGCCACCGTGGCCGACGAGAACCGCGACCGCGCCGCGCTGTACCGCGAGATCGCCAATGCCAACAACCACCCCGAATGGGAAGCGCAGATCCGCGCCACCTTCGCCCAGACCTGGATCGACCACGCGCACGCGGGCTGGTATTACCAGAACGCTTCCGGCGCCTGGCAGCGCAAGTAGCGGGCAGGGGACATGGGGCCGGCCGATCGGCATAATGGCCGGTCTGCCCTTGCCGTGCCGATGCCCCGCAGACCATGTCCCGATCCAACTCCCGCTCCCGCGCGCCCGCCGTCGAGATCGAAGCCGATGTCACCGATCTCGGCCATGACGGCCGCGGCGTGGCCCGCATCGACGGCAAGGCGGTGTTCGTCGCCGGTGCGCTGGAGGGCGAGCGGGTACGCCTGCGCATCCGCCAGCGCCATCGCCATTTCGACGAGGCCGAGGTGGTCGAGGTGCTCAGCCCCTCGCCGCACCGGGTCGAGCCGAAATGCCCGCATTTCGGCCAGTGCGGCGGCTGCTCGCTGCAGCACCTGGATGCGGCGGCGCAGATCGCCGCCAAGCAGCGCGTGCTGGCCGACAACTTCGCGCGCATCGGCAAGGTGGAACCGGCGCAGTGGCTGCCGCCGCTGGTCGACGAACCCTGGGGCTATCGCCGCAAGGGGCGCCTCTCGGTGCGTTCGGTGGCGAAGAAGGGCCGCGTGCTGGTGGGTTTCCGCGAGGAAGCCAACCCGCGCTACGTGGCCGACATCCGCCATTGCGACGTGCTGCATCCGGCGCTGGGTTCGAAGATCGAGCTGATCGGCGACCTGGTCAGCGCCATGGACGCCGCCGCCGACATCCCGCAGATCGAATTCGCCGCGGGCGACGACACGGTGGCGCTGGTGTTCCGCCACATGCAGCCCTTGAGCGAACGTGACCGCGAGGCGCTGACCGCGTTCGGCCAGACGCATGGTTTCGCGATCTACCTGCAGCCGGGCGGCGTGAGCAGCGTGCACCCGCTGTGGCCGGAGGCGCCGCGGCTGGCGTTCAAGCTGTCGCCGGGCGGCGGTGCGCAGGATGTCGAGCTGGAGTTCCAGCCGCTGGATTTCGTGCAGGTCAACGCGGGCATGAATCGCCGGATGATGGCGCGGGCGATGGAACTGCTGGACCCGCAACCCACCGACCGCGTGCTCGACCTGTTCTGCGGGCTGGGCAACTTCACCTTGCCGATCGCGCGCCGGGTGGCCGAGGTGGCGGGCGTGGAGGGCGAGCACGGCCTGGTGGCGCGCGCCGCGGACAACGCACGGCGCAACGGCATCGCCAACGCGGGTTTCCATGTCGCCAACCTGTTCGAGGACCAGCGCGGCGCCGAGTGGGCGCGCCAGCCCTGGGACAAGCTGCTGCTGGACCCGCCGCGCGCCGGCGCCGACCAGGTGCTGGCCTATCTGCCGCACAGGGCCACGCGGCGCATCGTCTATGTTTCCTGTCATCCGGCCTCGCTGGCGCGCGATGCCGGCATCCTGGTCAACCAGCACGGCTTCAGGTTGGGTGCGGCGGGCGTGATGGACATGTTCCCGCACACGGCGCATGTCGAATCCATTGCCGTGTTCGAGAGGTGATTCGTTCCTTCATGCATGGATGCGAGAATCGGAAAGTGGCCCGCCATGGCCGCGCTTCCCGATGACACCATGTTTCATCCAGGCGTTGCCGTGGGCTGGGATCCTGATTCCATGGGTATAGAGATCGAACGCAAATTCATCCTGCACGACGACAGCTGGCGCACGCAGGTGCAGCGCAGCGAACGCATCGTGCAGGGTTACCTGGTGGGTGCGGATGCGCTGACGGCCGGGCTGGCGCGCGCCTCGGTGCGCGTGCGGCGGGCCGGCGAGCAGGCGTGGCTCAACATCAAGGCCGCGCGGCTGGGCGTGGAGCGCGCCGAGTACGACTACCCGATACCGCCTGACGATGCCGATACCCTGCTGGCCACGCTGTGCGGCGGCGTGCTGAGCAAGTGGCGCCACCACGTCAGGGTGGACGGCACGCTGTTCGAGATCGACGAGTTCCTGGGCGACAATGCCGGACTGGTGGTGGCCGAGGTGGAGCTGCCGCATGCGGACGCCATGTTCCCGCGACCGCCGTGGCTGGGCCGCGAGGTGAGTACGCTGGGGCGCTACTACAACGTCAACCTGATCGCGCACCCGTATGCCCGCTGGACGCAGGCCGAGCGCGACGCCGCCGATGGAGAATCCGCCGGATGCTGCTGATCGGTCTGGCCGGGCTGCAGGTCGCCGACGCCGAGCGCGCGTGGCTGCGCGCGCCGGGCGTGGCAGGCGTGATCCTGTTTGCGCGCAACTACGCGGATCGCGCGCAGCTGATGGCCTTGTGCGAGTCCATCCGCGAGATCGGCGGCGAGGACATGCTGATCGCCGTGGACCAGGAAGGCGGCCCGGTGCAGCGCTTCCGCGACGGGTTCACGCGCCTGCCCGCATTGGTGCGGATCGGCGAGGTATACGACCGCGATCCGGCCGAGGCCGTGCGCCTGGCCGAGGAGCACGCCTGGGTGATGGCCAGCGAGTTGCGCGCCTGCGGCGTGGATTTCAGCTTCGCACCGGTCGCCGACCTGGCGCGCGGCAATGCGGCGATCGGCGTGCGCGCCTTCCATGCCGACCCTGCCATTGCCGCGGAGCTTGCCACGGCCTATGTGCGCGGCATGCACCTGGCCGGCATGGCCGCGGTGCTGAAGCATTTCCCCGGCCACGGCTCGGTGGCTGCCGACACGCACAAGGCGCAGGCCGTCGATCCGCGTCCGTTGGAGGAAATCCGCCGCGACGACCTGCGCCCGTTCGCCGAATGCATCGCGGCACGTGCGGAGGCGGTGATGATGGCGCACGTGGTCTATCCCGCCGTCGATGCGCAGCCGGCCGGCTATTCGCGTGTCTGGATCGGCGACATCCTGCGCAGCGAGCTGCATTTCGTCGGCGCCGTGATCAGCGACGACATCAGCATGGCTGCCGCGGGCGTGGCCGGCGGCGTGGCGGAGCGCGTGCACGGTCATCTGGATGCCGGCTGCGACCTGGTGCTGGCCTGCTTCCCGGACGTGGTGGACGAAGCCATTGCCGCCATCGCCGGGCGTGCTCCGGCGCATCCCGAACGGCTGGTTTCGCTGCGCGGCGCGATCGGCGCGAGCTGGGACAGCCTCACCGACAATCCCCAGCGCGACCGCTTCGTCGCGCGCATCACGGCGCTGGACGCCGCACAGGGCAACGCATGAACGAGACGCTTCCCTCCCTCCGCGATGCACTGGCGAACGCCGACGTGCTGTTCGAGCGCGCGGAACTCGAAACCGTGATCGCCGACATCGGCCGGCGGATCGACGCCGCGCTGGACGGCGAGCGCGCGGTGTTCCTCACCGTGATGAACGGCGCGCTGATGTTCGCCGGCCAACTGGCGCTGTCGATCCGCACCGACCTCGAATTCGACTACGTGCACGCCACCCGCTACCGCGGCGCCACTTCCGGCAGCGAGCTGCACTGGCTGCGCGAACCCATGGCGAACCTCGAAGGGCGCACCGTGCTGCTGGTGGACGACATCCTCGACGAAGGCCACACGCTGAAGGCCGTGCGCGACGACTGCCTGCGCCGCGGCGCGAAGCGCGTGCTGATCGCCAGCCTGTGCACCAAGAAGCACGACCGCCTCGCCGAAGGCATCGCTTCCGACTTCAACGGCGTGGAGCTGCCCGATCGCTACGTGTTCGGCTACGGCATGGACTATCACGAACAAGGCCGCAACCTGCCGGCCATCTACGCCCTGCGCTGAAGGCGCCACGACAGGCCCTGCGCATGCACAGCCCCAGTCTCTCCGGCAGTCTGCGCAGGGCCTCATGCAACACGGCGCGTCACTCCCACCACTACCCCGGAACCCTTCCATGAGCGGACATTCCATCGACCTGGCCGTCATCGGCGGCAGCGGCCTGTACCGGTTTCCGGGGCTGGAGAACATCGGGCGGCACGCCGCGGAAACCCCGTTCGGCGCACCCTCCGGCGAGGTGGTGGTCGGCGACTTCGCGGGCCGGCGCGTGGCCTTCCTTGCCCGCCACGGCGAAAGCCACAGCCTGCCGCCGCACCGGGTGAACTACCGCGCCAACCTGTGGGCGCTGCACGCCCTCGGCGCGCGCGCGGTGGTCGGCGTCAACGCGGTGGGCGGCATCCGCGGCGACATGGGCCCGCGCACCCTCGTGGTGCCCGACCAGTTGATCGACTACACCCACGGCCGCTACACCAGCTTCTGCGACGTCGAGGGCGCCGAGGTGAAGCACATCGATTTCAGCGAGCCGTACACCGCCGCGCTGCGCCACCGCCTGCTGCAGGCCGCGCGCAAGGCCGGCATCGCGGTGATCGACGGCGGTTGCTACGGCGCCACCCAGGGGCCGCGGCTGGAGACCCGCGCCGAGATCGCCCGCATGAAGCGCGACGGCTGCGACCTGGTCGGCATGACCGGCATGCCCGAGGCCGCGCTGGCGCGCGAACTGGGGCTGGACTACGCCTGCCTGGCGCTGGTCGCGAACTATGCGGCCGGTTGCGGCGACGAGGCCGAGATCAGCATCGAGGAGATCTTCGCCCATCTCGCCGCGGCCACCGCCGAGGTGCCGCGCCTGCTGGACGCGATGCTGCGCGCGTGAGCGAACCCCGGCCCATGGGGGCATGAAGCATTTTCATAAGCCTGGTTGGAGTTTCGTGCCCGGGATCAACCGGCGCATATTGCGCTTTGCCTTGAAACATGTTGATACTTTCCGGGCACCAGGACGGTGAGCCAGGGGAATGGTTCGAGCTCGGCCAGGTGCATACCCTGTCCATGTTTCCAGAGGTTCCAGCAATGCGTTTCGGTACGGTCAAGTGGTTCAACGATGCCAAGGGCTTCGGTTTCATCGCGCCCGAGGACGGTGGGGAGGACGTGTTTGTCCACTTCTCGGCCATCAATTCCAAGGGCTTTCGCAGCCTGCAGGAAGGCCAGCGCGTGAAGTTCGAAGTCACCCAGGGGCCCAAGGGCGCCCAGGCTTCGGGCGTGGAAATCGCGGCCTGAGTTCCACCGGCCGGCGCCCGCGCCGGCCGTGCAGTGACAAAGAGCCCCGCGCCCAGGCGCGGGGCTCTTTGTTTTCATATTTGATTAAATAGTGCAGCCATGGATGGCTGTCCGTTTGATTATCGCGATCGGGTCGATCGCAGAGCCCCGGAAAATGCAGCATGGACGATCCCGCAGAACCATTCACGAGAACCGCCATGACCGAACGCCGACGCTTCCTCAAGACTTCGCTGCTGGCCGCCTCGACCCTCGCCGCAGGCAAATCGCTGGCCGCGGACGAAACCGCCGCGGTGGCGCGCAAGCCGCCCGCCGTGCGCGTGGCCTCGACCTGGGACTTCGGCATCGCCGCGAACCAGGCGGCGTGGGCGATCCTGGGCCGGGGTGGCCACGCGCTGGATGCGCTGGAAGCCGGTGCGCGCGTGCCCGAGGCGGATCTCAGGAACCACAGCGTGGGCAAGGGCGGCTACCCCGACCGCGACGGCAAGGTCACGCTGGACGCCAGCATCATGGATGCGGAGGGCAACTGCGGCGCGGTGGCGGCGCTGGAGCACGTCACCCACGCGATCTCGGTGGCGCGGCGGGTGATGGAACGCACCCCGCACGTGCTGCTGGTCGGCGACGGCGCGTTGCAGTTCGCGCTGGAGCAGGGCTTCGAGAAGGAAAACCTGCTGACGCCGGAAGCGGACCGGGCCTGGCACGAGTGGCTGAAGACCGCGCAGTACAAGCCCGTGGTCAACAGCGAAGTACGCGACTACGGCGCTGGCCATCCGGCCGCGCGGCCGGGCGGCAAGGACAACCACGACACCATCGGCATGCTGGCGCTGGACGCGCACGGCAAGCTCGCCGGCGCGTGCACCACCAGCGGCATGGCGTGGAAGCTGCACGGCCGCGTGGGCGATTCGCCCATCGTCGGGGCCGGCCTGTACGTGGATGGCGAAGTGGGCGGCGCCACCTCCACCGGCGTGGGCGAGGAAGTGATCCGCAACGCCGGCAGCTTCCTCGTGGTGGAACTGATGCGCCAGGGCCGCACGCCCACCGAAGCCTGCCGCGAGGCGGTGATGCGCATCGTGCGCAGGAAGCCGAAGACCGCGAAGGAGATCCAGGTGGGCTTCCTCGCCATGAACCGGGACGGCGAAGTGGGCGCCTGGGCATTGCAGCCCGGCTTTTCCTATGCCGTGTGCGACGCGAAGGACCAGCGTGCGCTGATTCCTTCCCGCAGCGTGTTCGCCGCATGAGCAGCTGCCTGCTGGAAGTGGCCGCGAACTCCGTGGCCTCGGCGCTGGCGGCGCAGGCCGGCGGAGCGGGGCGGGTGGAACTGTGCGCGGCGCTGGAGCTGGGCGGCCTCACGCCTTCGCAGGCCACCATCGCGATGGCGCGCGAACGCCTGCGCATTCCGCTGTACGTGCTGATCCGCCCGCGCGCCGGCGATTTCCTCTACGACGAACTCGAATGCGAGGCGATGCGCCGCGACATCGAAACCTGCGCCGCGCTGGGCTGCGACGGCGTGGTGCTGGGCATGCTCGATGCCGAAGGCGACGTGGATCTGCCTCGTTGCCGCGCGCTGATCGATGCGGCGGGAAGCATGGGCGTCACCTTCCACCGCGCCTTCGATCTCGCCCGCGATCCCCGGCGTGCGCTGGAGGACGCGATCGCGCTGGGTTGCGAGCGCGTGCTCACCTCGGGCGGGCAGGCCAGTGCGCTCGAAGGCGCCCCGCTGATCCGCGAGCTGCTCGCGCAGGCGGCGGACCGCATCGCGGTCATGCCGGGCGCCGGCGTGACTCCGGGCAACCTGGCTGCGCTGGCGGACGCCACCGGCGCGCGCGAATTCCATGCCTCCGCCAAGCGGCAACTCGACTCGGGCATGCGCCATCGTCCCCCGCTGCTCACCGACATGCAGGGTGGCGAGCTGTGCAGCGACGAGGAACAGGTGCGCGCGCTGGTGCAGGCGCTGCGTTCCTCCGGCTAGCCGGAGACAGCCCCGCTCCACGGGGAGGTCGCGGCGCGCGGCTCCCTACCGCAGCGCATGTTGGCCACGTTGGTTAAGATGCCGCCTTGCGAATTTCCCGTGGAGCATCATTCGTGATCATCAAACCCAAAGTGCGCGGCTTCATCTGTGTCACGGCCCATCCGGTCGGATGCGAGCTCAACGTGGCCGAACAGATCGCCACCACCCGGGCCGCCATCCACGACGACGGCAAGGGTCCGAAGCGCGTGCTGGTGATCGGCGCCTCCACCGGCTATGGCCTCGCCTCGCGCATCACCGCCGCGTTCGGCTACGGCGCGGCCACGCTGGGCGTGTTCTTCGAGAAGCCCAGCAGCGAGGACAAGACCGGCACCGCCGGCTGGTACAACGCCGCCGCGTTCGACAAGCTGGCCAAGCAGGCCGGCCTGTACAGCAAGTCCATCAATGGCGACGCCTTCGCCAACGCGACCCGCGAGCGCGCCATCGAGATCATCAGGAACGAGATGGGCGGCCAGGTGGATCTCGTCGTCTACTCGCTGGCCTCGCCCGTGCGCAAGCTGCCGGATACCGGCGAAGTGGTGCGCTCCGCGCTCAAGACCATCGGCGAGACGTTCACCGCCAGCTCGGTCGACACCAACCGGGACACGGTGATCCAGGCCAGCGTGGAGCCGGCCACCGAGCAGGAGATCAAGGACACCGTCACCGTGATGGGCGGCGAGGACTGGGCACTGTGGATGGACGCGCTGGCCAAGGCCGGCGTGCTGGCGCCGAACGCCAGGACCATCGCCTACAGCTACATCGGCACCGAGATCACCTGGCCGATGTACTGGCACGGCACCCTGGGCCAGGCCAAGCAGCACCTCGACAACACCGCGACGGCGTTGCGCGGGCGCCATGCCGGGCTGGACGCCCGCGTGGGCGTGATGAAGTCGGTGGTCACCCAGGCCAGCGCCGCCATCCCGGTGATCCCGCTGTACGTCTCCATCGCCTTCCGCGTCATGAAGGAAAAGGGCATCCACGAAGGCTGCATCGAACAGATCAACCGCCTGTTCCACGACCGCCTCTACCGCGCCGACGGTGCGGCGGCGCCGGTGGACGAGGAGGGCCGCGTGCGCCTGGACGACTGGGAGCTGCGCAGCGACGTGCAGGATGCCTGCAAGGCGCTGTGGCCCAGCGTCACCACCGAGACGCTGCGCGAGGTCACCGACTACGCCGGCTACAAGCACGAATTCCTCAAGCTGTTCGGCTTCGACCGCAGCGACGTCGACTACGACGCCGAGGTGGACCCGGATCGCCGCTTCGACTGCGTGGAGATGTAACGGGCACGGGCCGGGAGCGGCGCATCGCATTGAAGCCTTGCGCCGCGACCCCATATACTTGTCCGGCCATACCGTTTTCCCCGGGGGTGTACTGGCTTCGACGGGGGTAGTGAGATGGCTTGGTGCATGCCGAGGGGGCAGCTTTCCTCGTTAATCCAGCGGCAAACTCATAGTTGCCAACGACGACAACTACGCTCTGGCCGCTTAAGGCCTAGCCCCGAACCCGCTTGTGCTCGTGCTCGCCGGTGTAGGGTCATTATCACGGGATCGCCCGAAGCCGCCGCCTGTCGGCCAGGGTCAAATCAAGCAGGCTGGTCCTTCGATGCGCTCCGCACGCCGTGCTGTCGCGGGACGAGATCCAACGGTGAGCTAAGCATGTAGTACCGGGCGTCAAGCGCCTTCGGACGCGGGTTCGACTCCCGCCACCTCCACCAACAAGCCGTCCAGCGGCGTCCAATAAAGGCCGGAAACCCTAGCAATAGCAACGGTTCCGGCCTTTTTCTTGTCCGATACCGTCCGGGGGCATCCATTGAAATCCGGGGGTAAGTGGGGGTAACTTCGGGGGTAACAGGCCCGCCCTAAGTGAGGGTTACCCCCATGCTGACCGATACCGCGATCCGTAAGGCACCAGCTCCCGAGAAGCCCCGCAAGCTGGCGGACGGCGGCGGACTGTTCCTGCTGCATAGCCCGAACGGCTCCAAGTGGTGGCGCCTCAAATACCGCTTTGGGGGTAAGGAGAAGCTGCTGTCGCTGGGCACTTACCCCGACACTGGCCTGGCTGATGCCCGTGCGCGGCGAGACGAGGCCCGCAAGCTGCTGGCGGCAGGCATCGACCCCGGCGAACACCGCAAGGCCGAGAAGGCGGCAGGCGAGGAACGTGCAGCCAACAGCTTCGAGGTGATCGCCCGCGAGTGGCTGGGCAAGCAGACGTGGGTCGAGCACTACCGGGTCAAGGTCGAGGCCTGGATGGCGAACGACGTCTATCCGTACATCGGTGGCCGGCCTGTAGCCGAGTTGAGCGCGCCGGAGTTCCTGCGGGTAGGGCGCCGGATGGAAGAACGCGGCGCGTTGGAGTCGGCGCACCGGGTGTTGCAGACCTGTGGCCAAGTCATGCGCTACGCCATCGCTACCGGGCGAGCCGACCGTAACCCCGTGGCCGATCTGAAAGGCGCGATTGCCTCGCCGGCAGAGCGCCATCATGCCGCGATCACCGATCCCACCGTGCTGGGCGGCTTGCTGCGTGCGATCGAGGGCTACACGGGCGACGTCACCACCCGGGCGGCCTTGAAGCTGTCGGCCCTGCTGTTCGTGCGCCCCGGCGAGCTACGGCATGCAGAGTGGGCAGAGATCGACCTGGACGCAGGTGAGTGGAACATCCCTGCTGGCAAGATGAAGATGCGCCTGCCGCACCTGGTGCCGCTGTGCGATCAGGCGGTGGCGATCCTGCGCGAGCTGCACCCGCTGACCGGGCGAGGGCAGTACGTGTTCCCGGGTGGCCGTTCACCGCGACGCCCGATGAGCAACAACGCGATCAATGCCGCGCTGCGCCGCATGGGCTATGGCACCGATGCCATGACCGCGCACGGCTTCCGTGCTACCGCCCGCACGATTCTTGATGAAGTGCTGGGCTACCGCGTGGACTTCATCGAGCACCAGCTGGCGCACGCCGTGAAAGATCCGAACGGACGCGCCTACAACCGCACCGCGCACTTGCCGGAGCGACGGAAGATGATGCAGGGCTGGGCGGACTACCTAGACGCGCTGCGTGTCGGTGGCGACGTGGTGCCGTTCAAGCGCAAGGCTAGCTGAGTCGCTCGGCGTGCGATTCGTCGGCACAGAATCGGGCGAAGCCCGAAGCGGCGCGACCGGGTGTTAGAGGCACCCGGCCGCGCCTTCCACAACCGTTCAAACGAGGAACGATCATGGCGAGGTCAAGTATGGCAGCAGTCCCTTCCCCGACATGCGTGCGCGAGGATCGGGCGATCTTTCGTGCGCTGCGCATTGTGGAGAGGAGGGCCGCAGAGCATGGCGAGGCAATGACTGATCCACGGGTTGCCGGCCAACTTTTTCGGCTGCGGCTGGGTAACGAGTTGCGCGAGCATTTCGAGGTTGCTTTTCTGGACAACAGGCATCGCCTGTTGGCGGTGGAGCGCCTGTTTTCGGGCACTATCGATGGCGCAACCGTGCATGTGCGTGTGGTCGTGCAACGTGCGCTGGCATTGAACGCGGTGGCAATGATCGTGGCGCACAACCACCCTAGCGGCGATGCGACGCCTTCCACTGCCGACAAGGCCATAACGCGAGAACTTGAGCAGGTGCTTGCGATGATGGGGATGCGTTTGCTGGACCATATGATCGTGACCGCCCACGATGCGGTTTCCATGACAGCGCTCGGTATGACGTGGGCATCAGGTGTTGCAGGGCTACCCACGGCGTTGCCGTCGCCCAGCCCCAGCCGAACGCGCCGCCGCAAGGCTGGGTAGCCGTCATTCAACATGCCACGGCTCGAACGCGGGACACCTTCACCCGTTGCTGTGGCGTTCGTTGGGTAAGCACCAGCGAAGGCCACGCCCATAAATGGGCATGCACTACCGGCTGACAATCAACACGGCGATCAGCCAACCAGCGTAGCAGCACGCAAGGGAAATCGTTTGCCTTAACCGTTTCCCTCGCGACTTGTAGCTTCTTGGACGCAAAGAACTTCCATAGCGTCCAAAGAGGCAAGCGCAATGCAAACACTCCCTGTCATCCCTGAAACCGCCTATCTGCGCTTGCCGCAGGTGCTGGCTGTCTACCCGGTTTCGCGTTCCACCTGGTGGGCAGGTGTTCGCAATGGGCGCTATCCGAAGCCGGTACGGCTGAGTGCCCGCTGCACCGCGTGGCGTGCGGAGGACATTCGCGCGCTGCTGGAGTCGATCCGGCATGCGGGCGCGCAATGAACATCGGGGCATCTCTCCGCGCGATCGCACAGGCGACGCGGCGCTTGGTACTCAGTTTCAGCGCCGCGCAGGTCGTATGCCACGGAATGGGAGTTCAGCGATGAGCCGTTGTACGCATTGCCACGGCACGGGGCAGGCATTTCAGCGCTCGCCAGTGCCGTATCCGGCGGCGCGCACACATGATCCGCGTCGCATGATTCCGCACGGCAACGAGGTGATGGGGGTGTTGCGTGCCGGCACGCTTCAGCATGAAGTGCACCTGTACTGCGGCACTTGCCCACGCACCAAGAAAGACCGCTGGGCGCTGGCCGCCGAACGCATCGCGAAGTGCGGCGCCGGTACCGCCATGGTGCTTCCCGAGGGGGGCGATGCGAGCAATTTCCGATTTCCACCGGTAGACGTGGGCCCGCTGCGCGTTTCCTTGGCGACGTTCGCCTATGGGCTGGATCAAGAGCAACAGCACGCGCTCGGGCATGCACTGATCGCAGCTGGCTTGAAAAGCGTCGCGGTGTTGGGTGGGCCTGGCGGCCCGCTGCGCTTCGAGGCCGTATGAATACCGTGGTGCGTGTTCCGCGTTCGCAACCGTTGCCACCGCCAGAACCATGGCGACCGGCCGCCGACCCTTGCACGGATCTGGCGAACGCGCACCGCCTGCACAAGCGCAGCGACGGCCTGCTTCTGCATGCGCGGGGTTTGGGCTGGCACGTGTTCGACGCTGCGCGCGGTTGGCGCAGTGACACGGCAGGCGCCGTACTCCATGCGTCCGCGCTCGGCGCCGAGATCATGGCGGAGTCGGCCACAGTGCTGGATTACGCGTCGCGCCTGCCCATGGAAATGCGCGAGAAGGCCGAGGCGAAGGCTGTGGCCCTGATCAAGCATGCCCGCACCAGTGAAAGTGCGAAATCGATTCGCGCCGCGCTCGGACTCGCCGAGGGCTTGCTGGCGATCGAGCCCGACGCACTGGATGCGCGCCCGGATCTGCTGGGCCTGCCTGGTGGCGTGCTTGACCTGTGCGACGGCACGCACCGCGCGCACCGGCCGGACGACTACATCACTCGGATCGCGGGCTGCGCGTTCGACTCGGATGCCGCGTGCCCGCGCTGGGAGGCGTTCATTGCCGAGGTGCTTCCAGACGACAGCGTGCGTCGATTCGTGCAGAAGGCGATGGGTTACTCGCTGAGCGCGCGGCGAGGCGAACATATCGTGTTGATGTTTCTGGGCACGGGCTGCAACGGCAAGAGCGTGTTGCTGTCCGTGTGGGCATCTTTGTTGGGCGAGCTCGCCGTGGCGGCACCGCCCGACCTGCTGACGGCCAAGCAAGGCGGCCACCCCGCCGAGCTCGCCATGTTGCGTGGAGCGCGCTTCGTGCACCTGTCCGAGCCACAGGATGGGCGCCTGGCTGTCGAGCGGCTGAAGGCGCTGAGTGGTGGCGACCGCATCGCGGCGCGGCACATGAATCGCGACTTCTTCGAGTTCTCCCCGGTGTGCCTATTGGCCGTGGCGCTGAATCACCGGCTGCGCACGAATGATGCCGGCATGGCGCTATGGCGCCGCATCCGGGAAATCGATTTCCCGACCACCATCCCGCCCGAGCGACGGGATCCGCACCTGCCGGAACGGCTGCGCGAGGAATTGCCCGGCATCCTTCGCTGGGCGATCAAAGGCTGGCGGCTGTATCAGGCGGAAGGGCTGGAACCACCCGAGGCGGTGCGCGCCGCGACCGACGCGTACCGGGAACAGTCCGATCCGCTCGGCGCGTTCCTGGACGATCGTTGCATCGTGCATGCGCATTGCACCGCCACCGCCGCCGACATCTACCGCGCGTTCAAACGCTGGGCCAGTGATACCGGTGAGCTAGAGCTGTCCCAGCGTGTGCTCGGTGAGCGGCTTGCCGCGCGTGGCTTCGAGTCGACCCGCATTCACGGCGGCATCCGCGCATGGCGCGGCTTGGGCATGAAGGTAGACGACGAATGACCCGTATCACGTCACCGCGTCACCGTTTGTCGGGGCACGCGTCACCGCCTGAAACCGCAGTGCCATGCGGCTTTCCGGGCGCGGTGACCAATGGTGACGCGTACCCGCATACCTTTTCTCTATACAACTCTTCTCGCGTGAGTCTTATAGAAAAGGCGTCACCACCCGTCACCACGTCACCAAGCCAACCGCGAGAATTGGCTACAGACAAGGGCTTGCAGCATCCGGCAACGACCTTGGGCTTGTGTCACCGGACCCCGCGGCAACCTGGTGGCGGCCCGACCTGCCTCCGCCCGACCGCTCGCGGGTCCTCCCGCAACTTTCCCTCTTGCGGGTTGCACGGCCGCAAAAACCGTGTAGTTAGCGCCTATCAAACTGGCTTTACGGATAGGTGTACACAATGACTTCCGGCCCTGATTCTGGCGCGAAACCGGCTCCCGAGCCGAAGCCGTCACTTTTGCCGTTCGACCCCGCCGACCTGGTGGCGATGCGCGTCCTCCCCGCCGAGTTCGCGCGCATGGTTGGGCACCAGCCAGGCAGTCACCGCGATGAGATGGGGGTAACTTTGGGGGTAACTTGTTGCCTGCAACTTCCAAGATCGTTGCAGGGCATGGCTTTCCGAGGATTGTTGGATAGACGCCACCCCAACAAGCCGTCCAACGGCGTCCCAAGAAGGCCGGAAAGCCCCGATAAATCAAGGCTTCCGGCTTTTTTCTTGTCCCATACGGTCCATGGCGGTCATTGAAGGTTACCGTCAGAGGGGTTGCACCCGCTGACTGGGCGAGGGTAGTACGTGTTCCCCGTGGCCGCTCGCCATGCCGCCCCATGAGCAACAACGCGATCAACGCCGCGCTGCGACGCATGGGCTACGGCACTGATGCCATGACCGCCCACGGCTTTCGCGCTACCGCCCGCACAATCCTGGACGAGGTGCTGGGCTACGCAATCGGATTCGCCGGGCTGATTGAATATGTAACTTCACATCTCCCTCAGAGTGAAGTGATCGACAAAGCATTTCGACGAAAGATGCCCATATATCCACCCATCGCCTTGCGCGAAGTGATTGCCAATGCTCTGATCCACCAGGACTTCACTGTGCGTGGTGCGGGCCCAACGATCGAAATATTCGACGACCGGATCGAAATTTCGAACCCTGGCGGACTGTTGCCCTCAAAGCGCGTGGATAGATTGATAGGCGCCAATCCGGAATCGCGCAATGAAAAGCTTGCGAGGGCATTTCGGAGGTATGGGCTGTGCGAGGAGCGAGGTTCGGGAATTCTTAAGTCAGCCCAAGCTGTGGAGCTCTATGGCCTTCCACCGATGCGGTTTCAGGCGGAACAAAGTTTTTTCAAGGTCACGCTTTTCGCGCCGCGCACATACGCGCAGATGTCTGTAGCCGAGCGACTGGAGGCTTGCTACCAGCATGCAGTGATCTGTTACTACGCGCAGGATCGCATGACCAACAAGTCACTGAGGGAGCGCCTGAGAATTCCGGAAAGCAGCAGATCCATGGTGTCGGCCTTGATTCAGCAGGCGCTGGATCAAAATTTGATCAAGGCTGCCGATCCCGACAATAAGTCCAAAAAATTCATGCAGTACCTGCCTATTTGGGCATAGGTTGATCCCCGAAAACGCCAGATGGTCAGCCTGCGCAGGTCTCTCCTGGGGGGGAGAAAGCTCGGGCGGCCTTCTTCTTTCTGGGCTACTCGTCGACCGGGTGCCGGCGCTCGAGCCGTTAGTGGAGAGCTGACGTCCGCTTCCGCGGTTGACATCGAAGCACGAGAGAACGCCCAATCATCGGCTTGTGTCTGGAAACTCGACAAGCCCTGACTTGCCGTTTTGTATCCGGTTGGATACAGCCGCTCCGTGCCCTGTACCGTCATGCAAACCGAGGCATTAGCGGCATGGCATCGCGGACTGCGCGACATACGCCATGCCCAGCAACTGGCGAAGGAGGCATGACATGAACGCAGAACTTCGACCCTTCGAGATGGCCGACCTGCTGGACAGTGAGGCGGCGGTTGCCGGATACCTGACGCAAGTGCTGGCCGGCGGCGACACCGACGAACTGCTGCGCGCGCTGGGGCACGTTGCCAAGGCGCGCGGCATCGCGGAGATTGCCGAGGCATCCGGGCTGGGGCGCGAGAGCCTGTACAAGGCGCTGCGCCCAGGTGCCAAACCCCGATTCGAGACCTTGGCAAAGGTCTGTCATGCCGTGGGCGTGAAACTGGTCGCAGTGCCGGCCTGAGAACAGGACGGAACAGGCCGCTGATGCGACGCGCTGGGGACATATTTGCGGCATCTTCCCGTATGCAACTGCACGGGCCGATGCAGAGCTAAGGCCTCCAGGCGATCGTTCTTAGCCGGAATGACGCACCCGATCCATCGTCGCGACGGCCACCTCGCGGGTGCATGCTACGATCCGCGCCGCCTGCACACGGGCATTCCGCCCGCCGCCCGGATGGCGAAACTGGTAGACGCAAGGGACTTAAAATCCGCGTGTCATAAAGCTTAACGGGCTTGATAGTGGCAGTTTATAACAACAAAAACAACATGTTGTAGCAAAGCATCGACTCCGCGCAGCGCGCAATGTACCGTCAAGGTACAATTTTGGTACACCGCGCGGGGATCGAGGCATGGCGACCATCGTCAAAACGACCACGGGGACGTGGAAAGCCGTCATTCGTAAACGCGGGTGGCCTACCGCCGCCAAGACGTTCCGCACCAAGCGCGACGCGGAAGATTGGTCGCGGCGCACCGAGGACGAAATGGTGCGTGGCGTGTACATCCAGCGCGCACCATCCGAGCGCACCACCGTAGAAGCCGCCTTGCGGCGTTACCTTGCGGAGGTGACGCCTGGCAAGCGACCCTCGACCCAAGTAACCGAACGTCGCCGTGCGGGCATCCTGATCGCCCACTTGGGGTGTTACTCGCTGGCCGCGCTCACACCCGAGATCATCGCCAACTACCGAGACAGCCGCTTGGCAGGCGATTCGACCGCAGGCGCGAAGCCGAAGCCTCGCAGCAACAACACCGTCCGCCTCGAACTCGCCTTGCTGGGCCACATGTTCAACGTGGCGCTCAAGGAATGGGGCTTGGGCCTCACCTACAACCCGGTGCAGAGCATTCGCCGGCCGTCGCCTGGCGCTGGTCGTGATCGACGCTTGCTGCGCGGCGAGGAGGCCAAGTTGCTTGCGGCCGTGGATGCCCACTCGAACCCGATGCTGGGCTGGATCGTGCGCATCGCGCTGGAAACCGGCATGCGCACGTCCGAAATCGTCACGCTGAGCCGACGGCAGATCGACTTGGAGCGGCGCGTGGTGCGCCTGCACGACACCAAGAACACCAGTTCACGTACCGTGCCGTTGACCATTGAGGCGACGCGTCTATTTCGGTTGGCCTTCAATAACCCGGTGCGCCCGATCGACACCGACCTGATTTTCTTTGGTGAGCCGGGCCGCGACGGCAAGCGCCGCCCGTACCAGTTCAGTCGCATGTGGGCGGCCGTCAAGCGCGAGCTTGGCATGGCAGACCTGCATTTCCACGACCTTCGCCATGAAGCCGTGAGCCGGCTCGTGGAGGCAGGGTTGAGCGACCAGGAGGTTGCCGCTATCAGTGGTCACAAGTCCATGCAGATGCTCAAGCGCTACACGCACCTGCGAGCGGAAGACTTGGTGGGCAAGTTGGATGCGATCAACAAGGGGCGCGCATAACGCTCACGGGAATTGCGCAGCTTTGCGCATGTTCGCGGATGCGTGCGCATACTTGCATATCGTCGCGCATCGCCCGCTACTGGTCAGTGTTCGGCTGGCCAGCGAAACCAGCCTTGAACGCTCGCGCCTCAGCGGTTGCCGGAATGTCCAGCGACGCGCCAAAGAGGTCATCGAACAACACGGTTTCATCGGCGGTCAGCAAAGACGCATCGAAGCGCCCAGCCAGTGCCGCCCACACGCGGTGAATCGTGAAACCGACACGACGCGCATCCAGGTCGATGACGTTGATGTTGCGCTCCTTGCCGGTCATGGCCGCATTCCAATGTTCACGGAGCGATAGTCTGACGCCTTGGGATTGCAAATAGCGTGATGCACGGAGGGCGTTTCCAACCGGCTTGGTGGCAGCACTTCAGACTGTCCTGAGAATGCGGGCGCTTCGCCCGGCCACCAATACAACAGCGGTGAACTTCGACTGAAATCGTAGTGGCCGGACGTTTTGCGCATGCGCAGCGAAACGGCCTGCCGTGATAGATCAAGGCGGCGTGCAATTTCCGACTGGATCAAGCCTTCCGCGCGGAGCCGCGCGATGGCCAGCTCGGTATCGTCCGCGTGATGGCGCGCGATCTGGTAAGCACACTCGCGGGCATAACTCTTGATTGGATCGGTTATCAGCGGTGCGTGCCGCACCTCCACCGCAAACGTCATGACTTCCTCAAGTCGTAACTCCTTCGCTCCGGCCCGTTGTTCCTCCCACTGCCACGCCATTTTCGCGAACTGCGCGCGAAATACCTTATCGCTGGTCAGCTCCCGCTTGATTGCCCGTAACACCTGCTTGAAGTATGTGCGCCGACGCGCGACCGCTTGGTTGATTGTCGGGTGATGTTGTGCGCAGAAGCGTGGGCTGGGAGCGCGCCCCTGACGCAGGTGAGGTGGCATGCGTCCAAGTCGGCAAATGGCGTCGGCCAACTCACTCAACTGTCCGCAGTGTTCGCAGTATGGCCAGTCGGTATAGGCACTGAACTCAATGGCGCCACGCGATCGCCGTGCTTCGCCTCTGAGGCCTTTTTTCGCCGGGGGGATCAAACGCGTAGGGCGCTGATCCGCGATCCATTGACCCATTTCGCGTAGCGTATCGATGCTGCTATGTACCGCGTCGGGAATCCTTTGGGCAAGGCGACACAGTAGTTGATCGAGTAGCGGCTGGTCGTTGATCGCCGCAGCCAAACCGCCATCGCCGAACGTGAATTCCAAGGCGGCAGCGCTACCGCCAGCCTTGACGATACACGCGCGCAAAGCCGGTTCCACGTGGCGACGAACCAACCCTGGTAGGGCGCGATAGCGGGCATTGGCCGGCCGTGAAGAGCGCTCGCGCTGCAGGCGCCATATGGCCTGAGCAACCGAGCCCGCACAACCGGGCCAGACGTGAATCCGGTCAAGCGGCGCGGCACCAGTTGTTGTCAAGCATTTCGTCAATTCGGCAGCCACTCGCGAAATCGAAGTTTGCCCAGCATAGCGCTCGGTTGTCGCAAATCACGGGACTTGACCGATGCCTGACGCTATCAACAGCATGGCTTCGTCCATGTTTGAGAAATATGGGCCGCTTCTCAGCCTGGTGCAACTCGCGGAAATCCTGCATCGCACGCGGTTTGCAACCACGGTGGCAGATCGGGGTTGCCAAGCTGCTGCAAAAGACCGGAAGCCGTTCCGGGCTGCGCGAGTTCCGGCGCAAGCTCAAGAACATCGCGGACGAGGACAGCCTGCCGGACTACCAGATGACCGTGACCACGAACGATGGGGTGGTGTTTGTCCGGCGAGGGATCACCGCCGCCGCAGAAAGCGCGTGCATGGCTTTGGCGATACGAAACCGTCGTCGCCGCCCTGTGGATAAATACTTTTCGTCGGTGGAGAACCTGTGAAACCTATCGGGCATCCAGACACGTTTTCTGTGGATAGCATCGGGCATCCAGACACGCCCCCTATCGGGCATCCAGACACGCAATGGTGCCTCGAACCCCCACTGCGCTTGGCTTTCAGAATCCGTAACTACGCGCGCGCGTCTTTAACTCTTCTAAAAGCATTTAACGCCTGCCAGCGCGGAGGTGAGAGCGCAACACGGCGCCTGCCCTTCGGCATCCTGCCTTCGCCCCGTCGCCTACGGCGCCGGCCTGCGGCGGGCGTCCTGCCCGCCAGGAGCGCCGCGAGCATGGGCGCCGGTGCGTGGCTAGGTGGCCTACGGTGTCACGGGAAAGGAACACCAAGGAAAAGCGTAGACGGCGTTTTACGAACGCTGTGCCCTTGGCGTACATCCCGCCGTTTCTCCTTCGTTGCCCATTCACGCGGCTCACGGTGCGCAATCGTTTGCAACGATTCGCACGGTTACGCGCGGGTATGCACGCGTGCGCAATTTTGCGCAAAGCGGGCGACTCGTTGCACATGTGTGCACATCGTCGCGCACAGTTGCGAAGAGCTTGACGGCAAGATGTGTATTGTACCGGTGCGCGCCGAGGCGCGACCGTTCCAATACCGTCCTTACTCGCGCTTCGCGCTCGACGGCATCTTGCTCTGCGAGGCTGGTGACGGCCGCTGTGGTCGGGGTGGTCGGCATGCGTAACGCCGACGCCCAGCAGCCCACGGGTGGGCGCTCCGGCCGCCTTCACGGCCAACGCATCGAGGTGTGGCTGACCACCGACGAAAAGCAAGCGCTCGCCAACGCAGCCGCCCAGGCGGGCTTGTCGGCGTCCGCGTTCCTGCGGGCTGCCGGGCTGAATCAGCCGATTCACGCGAAGGCCGATGCCGAGGCAGCGGACAAGCTGGTGAAGGTGGCGGCCGACCTTGGCCGATTCGGCGGCTTGCTCAAGCTTTGGCTGTCCGAAAGGCGCGACCAAGGAGCACCAGCCGTGCGGGTCAGCCACCTCTTGGGTGAAACCCACGCGCTGCAGCAGCAGATGTTGCAGCTCATCATGCAGGTGGCGCCGCGATGATCGCCAAGCGCATTCCCGCGCGCACCAATGGCCACGGCTTCGGCGGCCTTGCGCGCTACATCGTCGATGCCAACGGCCAGGCTCGCCCTGATACGTGGACGCGCACGGCGGACTACATCTTGGACACCGCCCACGGCGGCGCCAAAGTCAGCGGCGTGCGTGTGACCAACTGCGGTACCGACGATGCCGCGCTGGCCACGGCCGCCGTTCTGGTGACGCAAGCGCGGTACGAGAAACGCCCCGGCCGCAAGAGTGCCGCGAGCCGCAGCTATCACCTCGTCATCAGTTTTCCACCTGGCGAGCGACCAGGCGCCGACGTGCTGCGCGCGGTGGAGGATCGTCTTGTGGAATCCATCGGCTACGGCGAGCACCAGCGGATTTCAGCCGTCCACAACGACACCGACCACCTGCACATCCATGTTGCGATCAACAAGGTGCATCCGCGCACCCTGCGCAACGTGGAGCCTTACTACGACAAGGCGCGGCTGATGGAAACCTGCGCGGCCTTGGAGCTGCGCTATGGCCTGACGCGCACCAACCACGGAAAGCTGGATGCCAGTTCGCGCATGAATGCCGGCGCCGCAGCACTTGAGGCCCACACCGGGCGCGAGAGTCTGACGCGTTGGATTCGCGAGAACGCGCGCACCGCATTGCTCGATGCACTCAAGGCGGGCGACTGGCAGGCGATCCATGCCGCAGCAGCCCGCTACGGGTTGACCCTGAAACCGCATGGGGCCGGCATGGCCATCGTGGACGACGCCAGCGGCGTCGGGATCAAGGCGAGCGCCGTTGACCGCGCCTTGTCGTCGAAGGGGCTGTTGGCCCATCTGGGTGCGTTCCAGCCGAAGGCAGAACAGGCGGCGCCGGCACAGAACCGCTACCGCGCGACGCCGGCGCGGAAGTATTCGGATACCAGCGCATTGTGGACGGCCTTCCAACGACAGCGCGATGAAGCCTTGGCTGCACGCGGAACGACGAGGCACACGCACGCCGACGAGCACGCGGTGTACGTGACCGAACTGCGCCGCTGGTACCGCGAGAAGGCCGCGCACCTGAAAGTGCGCACCGACCTGAACCGCGCCGAGAAGCGCGACGCGTGGAAGGCGCTGTTTGCCGAACGCGCCGCTGACTTCGCGCGCGAGCGCGAACGCTACGCCGCACAACGGAAGCAGGCATCCAGCGCAATGCCGATGCCGACATGGCCGGGGTTCCTCGCCAAGGCCGCCGCCAATGGGGACAGTGCCGCCGCTGTCGCCTTGCAGAGGCGTCAGCGGAAAGCGGCAGCAACCCGCAATGAAGTCCCAGCCGGCAACGCGGCTACGCGGGCGGCAACGCCAGCTACCAACCACAACGGAACGGGCGGCGAAAAGCGCCCCACGCCGCCAACCGTTCCGCACAAACCGAGGCGCGGGCGGTGAGCAGCACGTCAACCCGCGAGAGGTATTCGGCAAACCGCCGATCATCCAAGGAGAAACGAGCTATGAGCATCTTGCGTAAGGCATCCAAGGGTGGCCTGTCGGCCGCCATCACGATCGCGCTGGCCGCCACCCTTGGCACGGCCGCCCTGGTCACCCCGCCGCCTGCCCACGCGCAATGGGCAGTGGTGTGCACCAACTGTTCCACGATCTTCCAGCAGTACATGCAGTACGCGCAGGAAATTGAAACCGCCATCAACACGGCCAACACCTACGCCAATCAGATTCAGCAGTACGAAAACATGGTGCAGCAAGGCTTGTCGCTGCCCAATGCCGCGTTCTCGAATGCGATGCAGGACATTCGCGGCCTTAACGCACTGGTGTCGCAGGGCCGCAACATCGCTTATTCGGCGTCGAACCTGGACAGCGATTTCAAGAAGTCCTTCCCCGATTTCCAGAACTACTTGCAGCAAGGCGTGACCTGGCAGGACGCGCAGACGCAATACGCCAAGTGGAACGATCAGACCTCGGATGCCTCGCTGGCCGCACTCAAGGCCGCCGGCTTCCAAATGGATGAAATTACCAATGGCGATGAGGCCAGCATCATCAACGCGCTGCAAAACCAGTCGAACACGGCGGGCGGGCGGATGCAGGCGATCCAGGCCGGCAACGCCATCGCGGTCGAGCAGGTCAAGCAGTTGCAGAAGCTGCGCCAGTTGATGGCCACGCAAATGCAGTTGCAGGCCGACAGCGTGGCGGCCGCGCAGGGGCGGTTGAAGGTGCAGGATGCGTTGCAGCAAAACCAGTACGCCACGCCGGCGCCGACCACGGGCGGTACGAACCCCAATGACCTAAAGACGACCACGACCCCCAACAACGGCTGACGCGGCCGCGAAACGGAAGGACAAGCCATGTACACGATCAAAGCGATTCTTCTTGCGTTCCTCGCCGGCGTGATCCTCGCCGGCGGGATGACGTATTGGGCCGTAAGGCCCTCGCCCAGCGTCGCCGGGCCGGTCTGCGCTCAGGCGGCGAATGCTGCGCCGCCGGTCAACGAGTACGCAACGCCGGCCCCCACCACGGGCGGCCTCAACCCCAACGACTTGAAAACAGTCACGCACCCGAACCTTCCGGCGCCGGCGCCAAGCCACAGCAAGGAGCACTGAACCATGCGAGCACTGCGCATCTTCCAAGTCGTTGCCGTCGTCGCGTGCGTGCTGCTGGCGTTCCATGTAGCGCCCGTGTTCGCGCAGGCAACCCCACCAGGCGCACCGCCGACGGTGCCGGGGCAAGTGACGCCGCCGCAGAACCCTGCCGACAGCGGCGCCTTGGTCAAAGGCAAGGCGAATTTCAACGATGTACTGACCGAGTTCTACAACGCCAGCTCACACTGGCAAACGTCCTTGGGGCATTACGCGATCCGCCTGTTCTGGCTGCTGGCCTTCATCGAACTGGTGTGGACGGCATCCAAGCTCGCGCTGCGTGGCTCCGACTTGCAGGAGTGGGTCACCGAGTTGGTGAAGTACGTGCTGTTCATCGGCTTCTTCGCCGCGCTGCTTACCTACGCCCCTGACTGGTGCAAGGCGATCATCGACAGCTTCAACATCGCGGCTTCCAACGCGTCGGCCGCTGGCGGTGGGCATCCCACCACGCCGTCCGATATTTTCGCGATGGGCATCGACACCGCCACGCAGTTGTACGCGCAGCAAAGCGTTTGGCATCCGGGCAGAGATGCGGGAATCATGATCGCCGCCCTGATCATCGTGCTGTTGTTCGCGGCGATCGCGGCGATGGTGGTGCTGGCGTGGATCGAAACGTATTTCGTAATTTACGCCGCGATCTTCTTCACGGGGTTCGGCGGGTCGCGCTTCACGTCGGACTACGCGAAACGCGTGCTCATGCTGGCCGTGACGGCCGGTGCCAAGTTGTTCGTGTTGCTATTGGTGGCGGGGTTGCTCCAGACGCTTGCTCAGAAATGGGCGAACGCGGCGGCAGCGGGCACGAACCCGGCGATCATGAGCTTGGTTGGGTTGAGCTTGCTGGGTGCGTTCCTGTGCGTGCGCATTCCCAGCCTGATAAGCAGTATCAGTTCTGGGCAGGTCGCCAGTAGCTCCGGCCTGATCGCGGCGGCAGCCTCGATGGCGACGGCCGCCGCTGGCCTTGGCGTTGCAACCAAGGGCTTGCAGGCGGCCGGCAAGAATTTGATGAAGGGTGCGCAGGGCGCGCACGGCGCGGGCATGGCCTTGTCAGCGGCATCGTCGCTGGCCAGCACGCAAGGCGCCGGCGGGCCGGGTGGCATCAGGGGTGCGATGGCGCACGTCGGCCGCACTACCGCCAACCTGGGCAAGTCGGCCGCGCAGAACCTTGGTGGCCCCATGTCCGGTCGCAGCGCGTTTTCAGCGCGTGGCGCGAACGGCGGCCAAGGCAACCTTGGTTCGCGCATGGCGGATTCGATGACGGCAAAGAAAGCCGAGTTGACCAAACCGCAGGCGCCGTCCAGTGGTGATAGTTCCAAGGGCGCCGGCGTAGATTCTGGAGATACCGGCGCTACATCGAAGGTTGCCGGCACTGGCGGTGCCGGCGCCGGTGTCACTGGCACGGGAAGCGTTGGCGGGGCGGGTACGAATGCCGGCGGCACATCCAGCAGCGAAACCGAACGCGGCCGGGCAAAGCGCGACGAGTTCCGCGACGCGCTGCGTCACTTCGGCAACCGGATCAAGTCGCACAACGCGGGCGACCCGGCGTAATGCCGGGCACCCAAGCTGGTCGGTTCGATTCGTGCGTGGAGGGGGGCGCACGCTTGAAAGCGCTGGTGCCCGGAGCGGGGATCGAACCCGCATACCCATACAGGTGAGGGATTTTAAATCCCTTGCGTCTACCAGTTTCGCCATCCGGGCCAGGCAGCCACCAAACGGCGATGACTGCATGCGCGTGGATCGTAGCATGTGCTGATGCGCTGGCAGGATCGCAGGGATGCGCCGTCAGCTCACCAGTGGCCGGAGGTGGCGGTGCGCCACTTCGCGACGCCTCGACAAGGCGCCCGCCCGCCCGTGACGGCTCCGCTCGCAGCCGCTACCATCCGAACCTTCGATTGTTTTGCGTGCCGTCCGGCTGCATGCGCTGCACTGCGGCCGGTTGCGCCAACACCACCAACGCGGCCACCGGATTGCCGGAGCCGGCAACCGGGGGAATGCGATGCCGGAGTTGTATTTCAAGGGCAAGGAATTCGTCTACAACCACCACCTGACGGTGCCTTTCCGGCCGCTGGTGCCCGACCCGGCCAAGTCCTGCGGCGACGATCCCGACAACCTCATCATCCAGGGCGACAACCTGCAGGCGCTGAAAAGCCTGCTGCCGCGCTATGCCGGCAAGGTCGATCTGGTGTTCATCGACCCGCCCTACAACACCGGCAACGAGGGTTGGGCCTACAACGACAACGTCAACAGCCCGCTGATGAAGGAGTGGCTGGACGGCAACCCCGTGAACGCCGAAGACATGCTGCGCCACGACAAGTGGCTTTGCATGATGTGGCCGCGCCTGAAGCTGCTGCACGAGCTGCTGAGCGAGCACGGAATCATGTTCGTCACGATCGACGACCACGAAGGGCATCGCCTCGAATCGATGCTGGAAGAAGTCTTTGGTTCACAGAGCAATCTTGGGCGAATCGTAGCTCGGCTCAACCCGAAAGGGCGCCACTTGGACAAGTTTTTCGCCAAGACTCATGAGTACGTTCTTGTGTTTGCGAAGGATGCTCGTTTTACGGCGTTGTCCGGTGCGCCGAAGACCGAAAAAATGATCGCGGAGTACAAGGAAGAGGACGCCGATGGCCGCTATCGGCTGCTTGAGTTGCGAAATCGCAACTCTGCGTTCAATCCTAAGACGCGACCCAATCTCTATTTCCCACTTTATGTGTCCCCGAAAACGGGAGATGTTTCGACCAAGCGAGATAGCGCACATACCGGAGAGGCGTTGCCGCTGGATTCAAAAGGGGAGCCGACCTGTTGGACGTGGAGTATCCCGAAAGTTGAAGCCGACCGAGCATTGCTCGTAGGTCGCAAGACTGGGGATGGTGGCTGGCGAGTCTTCAGGAAAGACTATTTGCAGACGGAAGATGGAGCGGATTCAACGACGAAGCCGAAGACTATCTGGTTAGACGCTAATCTCAACATGGATTTGGCGCGCAAGACGGTATCTGAAGTGATGGGCAGGAACGCTTTTGACTTCCCAAAGCCCGTGGCGTTGATACAGAAACTGATTGAACTCGTTCCGAACCAAGATGCACTCATTCTCGACTCCTTCGGCGGCTCCGGTACCACAGCCCATGCCGTGTTGGCGCAGAACGCCAAGGACGGCGGCAACCGCAAGTTCATCCTGGTCGAGTGCGAGGCCTACGCCGATACGCTGACCGCCGAGCGCGTGCGCCGCGTGATCGAGGGTTACCAGTACACCGGCACGCAGCACGAGGAACTGCTGCGCGAGAAGCTCACGTTCTCGAAGCTGAAGCAGGCCAACAAGCTGTTGGAGCAAGTGGCGCTGGTTGAGAAGCAGAACGACGGCCGTTTCGATGCGATCAACTCCACAGTGAAGGACGGCGAGCTGATCGTCACGGGCGAGAAGGCCGTCAAGAAAAGGGCCGAAGGGCTGGGCGGCGGTTTCACCTATTGCACGCTGGGCGACAAGCTGGAGCTGGATGACCTGTTGACCGGCAAGTCGCTTCCGGCGTTTGCAGCGTTCGGCGGCTACTTGTTCCATACCGCGACTGGCCAGCCGCTCGACGCGGCCAAGGTGCGCGAGGCGGATGGCTATCTGGGCGAGAGCGCGCAGTATCACGTGTGGCTGGTGTACAAACCCGACCTGGACTTCCTGAAATCGCGCGATGCCGCGCTGACGCTGGCGCTGGCCGAGAAGATCGCCGCGACCGACAAGGACAAGCCGCATCTGGTGTTCGCGCCGGCGCGCTTCGTGCCGCAAAAGAAGCTGCTAGAGCTGGGCGTGGAACACGCGCCGTTGCCGTATGCGTTGTATCGCATCGAGAAGGATTGACCGCCGGTGCTGGTACTGATCGATGAAAGTGGCGATCCTGGCTTCAAGCTGGTGCGCGGATCGACCTCGCACTTCGTCATGGCGATGGTGATCTTTGATGACGAAGCTGTTGCGGAGCAGACCAGCGCGGCCATCGCCGCGTTGCGCGAAGAGCTTCACCTCAAGGCCGAATTCAAATTCGCCAAGAGCCACGCCAATGTGAAAGACGCATTTTTCGAGTGCGTCTGCCACTACGGTTTCCGGGTACGTGCGCTGGTGGTAGACAAGTCGCGGGTTTACAGCGGCAATCTGCGCACGCACAAGGAGATGTTCTACAACTATTTCGTCAAGTTGCTGCTGGAGCACGACAACGGTCGGCTGGTGGGCGCGCGCATCAAGATCGACGGCAGCGGCAACCGGCAGTTTCGGCAGGAGTTGAACGCGTACCTGCGGCGACAACTGGACGCCGGCAAGGTGCGCAAGATCACGTTTGCCGAATCGCACCGTGACAACCTGATCCAGCTTGCGGACATGGCGGCCGGGGCCATCCTTCGCTCGTATCGGGCTGATGACCGCGCGCAGGCGGGTCGCTGGCGTGCCGTGTTGGCACAGCACGGAAAGCTGGGGGATGTATGGGACTTTCGTTGAGCGCAAAAACAAAGGGAGCGACGTGGTCGCTCCCTTCATCGCACCTTCGGCCTATCCGGGCGATTGCCCGGCAAGCACACCATACGGAGACGGTTCGATCCGAAGGGGCTAGGTGGTGCCTATGTTACGGAAATCCGTTCCCGATGCAACCGGCCCGTTGGCGGGCCGCTGACGCGACTTTCTGAGGGCGATTGCATGAAATTCAAGGACTTCCAGGATCGCGTCCTGACCACCCTGAACGATTACCTGACGGAGCTGCAGAATCAGGCGGCCAAATCGAGCAAGCAGGCCGCTTTGGCTGTCGCCAATCCCGATGCGGGTATCCAGGTAGCCGACTTCACGGCCGAGGCTTGGAAGGCGTTGGGCGCCGCAGGCAAGCTGCCGCCGGCCCGTGCCGAGGTGCCTTTTAGCCCGCGCGTGGATGGTACCGGGCGGCCCGTACCCGACGTGTGCCTGAAGGTGCCGACGGGCGGCGGCAAGACGCTGCTGGCAGCGGCCAGCGTGTCGCGCATTCTCGACAAGTGGCTGGGCAAGCGCACCGGCTTCGTGTTGTGGATTTGCCCCAACGAGGCGATCTACTCGCAGACCCGCAAGGCACTGCGCGATCGCGAACACCCGTACCGGCACATCCTCGACCAGGCCAGCGGCGGACGCACGCGCATCCTCGAGAAGGACGACCCACTGAACAAGGCCGACGTGGACGGCAACTTGTGCGTGATGCTGCTGATGCTGCAATCAGCCAATCGTGAAACCAAGGAATCGCTGCGGCTGTTTCGTGACCGCGGCAGTGTGCACGGATTCTTTCCTGCCGCCGATGATCGCGAAGGGCACGCCCGCTGGCTGGATGACGTGCCAAACCTCGACCACTACAGCGACGTGACCATGCACTGGTTCGTGGTCAAGGATTCGCTGGGCAATGCCTTGCGTGTGATCCGGCCCATCGTGGTGCTGGACGAGGGCCACAAGGGCTACTCGAAGCTTGCGATGGAAACGCTGTACGGCTTCAACCCGAGTTTCGTACTGGAGTTGTCGGCAACACCGGCCGACCGGCCCAAGGACAAGCCGCCGGTCTTCAGCAACTGGTTGTGCGACGTGCGCGGCACCGCACTCGATGCCGAGCACATGGTGAAGCTGCCGATAAACGTGGCCGTGAAGGCGGGCAAGGACTGGCGCGCATGCGTGCGCGAGGCGCTGGACAAGTTGGATGCACTGCAGGCCGACGCCGACCGCCTGCGTGCCGATTGCGCGCGCTACATCCGCCCGATTTGTCTGGTGCAGGTGGAACGCACGGGCAAGGATCAACGCGATGGCAAGCTGGTGCACAGCGACGATGTTTTCGAGTACCTGCTGACGCTGGGGTTGCGCGAGGACGAGGTTGCGATCAAGAGCGCGGAGCGCGATGACCTGAAAGCGCCCGAGCGGCAGGATTTGACCAGCCCGACGAATGCCGTGCGCTTCATCATCACCAAATCGGCCTTGCAGGAAGGCTGGGATTGCCCGTTTGCCTATGTGCTGTGCTCGCTGGCGGCAGTGACCAGCCAGGGAGCGCTGACGCAACTGATTGGCCGCATCCTGCGCCAACCGGATACCGAGAAGACCGGCATTGCCGCGCTCGATGAATGCTATGTGCTGTGTGTGCACAGCAAGACCAAAGACATCATCGCCGCGATCAAGAACGGTCTTGAACAGGACGGCATGGGCGACCTCGCGACGCAGGTGAAGGAAACCGACAACGGCGGCACCGGCGATGCGACGAAGATGCAGCGCCGCAAAGGCTTGGAGACGTTGCGTATCTTCCTGCCGCTGGTGCGCTGGATTGAGGGCGACAAAGTACGCGACCTCGACTACGAAATGGATTTGCTCGCACGTACCGATCCGCTGGCCATCGACATGCAGCCGTTGGCCGAGAAATTGGCGAAGGGTGACGACGATGCAGCTTCACACTTCATGCGCATCGGGTTGGTGTTGGAAACCAAGGGCCAGCACCTCAAGGGCAACGACGACAGCGATTACAAACGCGACCTGCTCGACCTGTTGACGGGAAGCTACAAAGGCCAAGTGGTCGGCGCCATGCAACTAGACCTTGGCGTTGATCGTGCCCTGCATTGCGAGCTGGTGATGGAAAACGACTGGCAAACGCGGGTGGGGGCACTGATCGCGTGAGCTTGGCATAGCGATAGTTCATGGCTGCGTAGATACTTCGCATATTGCGAAGTCGTTTCGCTGCCTGTATGCTTGGCTTGCCTCACGCTTCTCGCGTGCCTTCGCCCTTCTTTCAGCTTCGTGCTCTGCCCAAATCTCCAACGAAGTGCTGTCGCGCTCCGAGATGGACTTCTGCACGGCAACAGCCAGCCCCTCCATTGCAAAAAACTCCGCATCGTGAGCGGCGGACTCGATGCAGCTCAAGCCAATGTCGGGCTCGCGAGGATATGGATCGCTTGGCCTTCGACTCTCGTTCAGACGCTCACACTCCGCGTCGACTGCCCTCTTGAGATGAATCAGTTCCGCCACAAGCGCGCTCGCGAACCTGTAGATGCTATCGCTCAATTCTTGGTCGGTGATCGCGGAGGGAGGCGTCGTGGTCATCGCGTGCTCGGAACTCATGGGTGACTGGTCGAGCTTACCCATCCCCTTCGGGCCTGCAAATTCGGTACACCAGCGGTACACACGTCAGTTCGGCGCGCCTTCGTCAAACTTCGCTAAACTGCTGATTCCAAACTTCTTTCGTCTTTCCCAAGCTTCGCGAAACTTCGCTTGTCTATCAATAACTTATTGATTTGCAAGCAAACTTAAAATCCCTCACCCTCGCGGGTATGCGGGTTCGACCCCCGCTCCGGGCACCAATGCAGAGCCGTCCCTGTTCGCGCAGGGGCGGCTTTTTCATGTCGGGCTGCGTGCGCCTGAATCCTCCACCTCCGTCGTGAACGCTTCCGGCGCGTGGGGATTCACTTCTCTGCGTCGGCCGGCAGCGAGGGTTCCGATCGGGCGAGATTGCTTAAGCGAGACTTGATGCGAAGCGCGAAAGCGCGAGCGCGCTGCCAGTGGCGCACCGCCAGCTTCCTTGCGGCCTGCGGTTCGCGCCGGCCAGTTGCGAAGAGCCCGCCCTCCCGGCGGGCTTTTTCGTGTGCGGCCCCGCGTGATCGGGCTTTCTCCGGGGGAGGGCGTATGCCTGCATATGATAAAAAATTATCTTGACAGATTAATGTTACTTGGATATCAAAGTGGTCGTGGGATGTTCACGGGATGTCCATGCGATTCCGTCGGGGAGGGGAGAACGTCATGCAATTTCATCAGCCGCATCTGCGACGTCATGGCCTGGGTCTGGCCATAGCCATGGGCCTGCTTGGGTCCTTCACTGCAACAGCAAGGCCATCGGTGCCTGACGGTGGCGACCTTGCGACAGGCGCACAAAGCCAGGCGTCCGCAACGGATGCCGGTGCGAAACAGGATCAACGTCCCACCAGCAGCAAGGCACCGATCGAGCTGAAGACGATCGTGGTCACCGCAAACAAGCGCAGCGAACCGCTGCAGAGCGTGCCGATGGCGGTGTCGGCGGTTTCCGGCGACGACCTTCGCCGCGCGGGCGCCAACAACCTGGCCGATTACGCCACCCAGATACCCGGCCTCAACATGATTTCCCTGACGCCGGGGCAAACGCAGTTGGTGCTGCGCGGCATCACGTCGGGCAGCAGCCAGTCCAACGCGAGCGTCAGCACCTATATCGACGAGGCGCCGTATGGTTCCAGCACGGTGTATGCCGAGGGCAGCCTGCTGACGCCGGACATCGACCCGGCCGACATCGAGCGTATCGAGGTGTTGCGCGGCCCGCAGGGCACGCTGTACGGCTCGAACTCGCTGGGCGGCCTGTTGAAATTCGTCACCACGCCGCCGGACTCCACCCGTGCCTATGGCCGCGTGAGCGCCGGCTATACCGGCGTGGACGGTGGCGGCAGCGGCTTTACCGAGCGCGCCATGTTCAACCTGCCCCTGGTGGAGGACAAGCTGGCGCTTCGGGTGAATGCCTATCACCGCGACGACCCCGGCTATGTCGACAATGTGGCCACCGGCAAGTCAGAGGTCAACGCGGACAAGGTCGCCGGCGGCCGCGCGCAGGTGCTGTGGACGCCCAGCGACAAGGTATCGGTGCGCCTGTCGGCGCTGGCCCAGAACCTCGGCAGCGACGGCCTGGTCAACTCCGGCGTGGAAGTGGACCCGGCCACGCTGAAGCCCATCTACGGCTACCAGAAGCAGAGCAGGGCGGCGAGCACCGGCCTGCTGAAGATCAAGTACCGACTCTACGACCTCGAGGTCAAGGCGGATCTCGGCCTGGCGACGCTGGTGTCTTCGACCAGCTATGGCACGCAGAAGGTCAACCAGGTCGGTGACGTCACCGCCGCCTATGGCCCGATACTCAACCCCGCTTTCGGCCTTGCCAATGGCGGCTATTCGGTAAGCCAGCCGGTCAGCCTCGGGAAATTCACCCAGGATGCGCGGCTGCAGTCGCGTGCGGACCAGGCCATCGAGTGGCGAGTGGGCGCGTTCTACACGCGCGAGAACACCACGAACCATCAGCACGTCAACGTTTTCGACGCCACGACCGGGGTGCCGATCGATCTGCCCAACCTGGGCGACCTGTCCGTCGGCCCGGGCGTCTTCAAGGAATGGGCCGGCTACGCCGATGCGACCTGGCATGCCACATCGCAGCTGAGCGTGCTGGTCGGCGCCCGTTATACCCACGACAGCACCTCGTACACGCAGGTGGGCAGCGGCATGCTGGTGGGCCCGAGCCAATTCACCATCCGCAGCACGGATTCCACGACCACCTACCTGGTCAATCCCAGTTTCAAGTTCAACGACAACCTGATGGCCTACGTGCGCGTGGCTTCCGGCTTCCGCCCCGGCGGCGCGAACGTGGGCGTGCCGCCCGGCCTGGGCGCGCCGCTGAGCTTTGCGCCCGACAAGCTGACCAGCTACGAAATCGGCTTCAAGTCCACCTTGCTGGATCGAAGGATGGTCTTCGACGCCGACGTGTTCTACATCGACTGGAACCATATCCAGCTCACCACCGTCGCCGACAACTTCGCCTTCCTCAGCAATGGCGGCAAGGCCAGGAGCCAGGGCGTGGAGGTCAACTGGCAGTACGAGCCTGCGCGCGGCCTGGTGCTGTCGGCGAACGCCAGCTGGACCGATGCGAAACTGACGGCGGATACGCCGCCGGGCCTGTACGGCTACAACGGCGATCGCCTGCCGTGGGTGCCGAAGTGGAACGCCAACGTGGGCGTGGAGTACAACTTCCCGCTGGGCGGCGGCTGGTCGGGTTTCGTGGGCGGCAGCTACCGCTACGTGGGCGCGCGCATGGCGGATTTCCTGTCCGTGACCGGGCCGCGGTATTCGGTGCCGGCCTACCACGGCGTCGACCTGCATGCCGGCACGTATTTCGGCGACTGGACGATCAGCGCCTACGTCAAGAACGTGACCAACTCGCGCGGCATCACCTCGCTTTCCTCGGAAACCACCGACCCGCGGGGCACGCCGTTCTCCGCGGCCTTCGTGCCGCCGCGTACGGTCGGCGTGACCGTCGGCCTCGACTTCTGAGCATGACCAAGGGAGTCAACGCCTCATGAATCGCTGTGTGAAATTCCTCGCATCCCTGGCGGCGACTTTCGTCGCCGGGTTGGCGATGGCGCAGGTGCCGCCGTCGCCAAATCCTGCACCGGCCAATCCTGCAACGGTGCCTGCGCCTGCAGTTGCGCCGTCCGCGAATGCGGACGGACAGACGCATGCGCTCACCGCGGCGGACCTGTCGAGTTTCCTCGACGGCATGGTGCCGTTCGCCTTGCAGCGCGGCGACGTGGCCGGCGGCGTGATCGCGGTGGTCAAGGACGGCCATGCGCGCGATCCTGGTCTATTACATGACCATGCACCTGGACATGGACCAGGAATACGCGTCGCTGGTGTATGGCACGTACGCCGCCTTCGTCTACTTCACGCCGGTGTTCGGCGGCATGCTCGCCGACCGCTGGCTGGGCAAGGACCGCGCCGTGGTGATCGGCGGCGCGACGATGGCGCTCGGGCATTTCATGATGTCGTACGAGGCCCTGTTCTACCCGGCGCTGTGCATGATCGCGCTGGGCAACGGCCTCTTCCTGCCGAGCCTCGCCAGCCAGGTCGAAGGGCTGTACCGCAATGGCGATGCGCGCAGCAAGAGCGCGTACAACATCTACTACGTGGGCATCAACCTGGGCGGGTTCCTCTCGCCGCTGGTGTGCGGGACCCTGGGCGAAGCCTACGGCTGGCACTGGGGCTTTGCCGCGGCCGGCATCGGCATGCTGCTCTCGCTGGTGATCTACCTCGCCGGGCGCCGTTACCTGCCGCCGGAGCCGGCGCCCGGGGCCGAAACGCGCGCGGCGCGGGCGCCGATGGACCGGGCCGCGCGCGACCGCTTTGCCTTGCTGATCGGCATCGCCGCCATCGTGGTGATCTTCCGCGGCGCCTACGAGCAGAACGGCAACACCATTGCGCTGTGGGCCGACACGGGCATCGACCGGCACCTGACGGCGGACTGGTCGATCCCGATGACCTGGTTCCAGTCGATCAACTCGCTGGCGGTGTTCGTCTTCACGCCCTTCCTCCTGGCGCGCTGGGCGCGGCTGGCGGAGCGCGGCGTGGATACGCCGCTGCTGGCGCGGATGGCCTTCGGCGCGACGATCGTCGGCGCATCGTTCGTGGCCCTGGGCCTGGTGGCCGCCTGGAGCGAAGCGCACGGCACGCGCGCCAGCTGGGTATGGCTGTTCGTCTGGTTCGTGGTGTTCACCATCGGCGAGCTGCATATCCTGCCCGTGGGCCTGGCCCTGTTCGGGCGCATGGCGCCGGAAGGGTTCCGCGCCACCAGCATCGCCACGTGGTTCTTCGCCGGTTTCTTCGGCAACCTGCTCGCCGGTGCGCTCGGGACCCTGTGGAGCCAGATGAACCACGGCCTGTTCTTCATGCTGGCCGGCGCGGTTTCGGGCTTGTCCGCCGCGCTTTTGTTTATGCTTGGCCGACGCCATCGCGGGGTGGGGCAACATGGAGACGTCGGCGGCACCCCGGTGCCAGTCCGATGAGCGTGCGCTGATGATCAAAGACCTGCAGAAAAAGCTGAAAGACCATTGGGACGGCTTCACCAAGGCCGAGCAGAAGATCGCGGCCTACCTGCTGCAGAACCCCGGCGGCATTCCGTTCGAGAACGCCTCGTCGCTGGGCAAGCGCGTGGGCGTCAGCGCGATGACGGTGGGGCGCTTCCTGCGCAACCTCGGCTACGACGGCCTCAACGAGCTGAAAGAGGAACTGCGCGGCGACGCGCCGTGGTTGCAGCTGTACCGGAACCCGGAAGTGGTGGGCGATCCCGCCACGATGTCCGAAAGCCTCAAGGCCGAGATCCAGGGCGTCACCACGGCGCATGCGCTGACCGGCACGCCGGAGTGGAAGGGCGTCGTCGATCTGCTGGTGAAGGCCGACCGCGTTTCGGTCGCCAGCTTCCACCAGGGCCGCTTTCTCGGACTGGGCTTTGCCACCCTGATGCAGAGCGTCAAGCCGTGCACGCGGTTCGAGGAAGGGCTGGACGGCGCCTATACCGACCTGCTGCTCGATTCCAGCGCGAAGAGCTGCGTGCTGCTGATCGATTTCCGGCGCTATTCGCGGCACTTCCGCATCCTGGCCGAAGAATGCGCGGCGCGTGGCATCCCGTTGGCGATCATCACCGACAGCCAGTGCTACTGGGCGCGCCAGCTCACCGACCACGTGCTGATGCTGCCGGCCGAGATGGAGCGGACGTGGCACAACTTCACGGCCGCCATGAGCCTGTTGAGCCTGCTGATCGGCGCGGTCACCCGCGCGCAGGGCGACATGTACGACCGCATCGGCGACATCACGCAGCTGCGCCAGAAACTGGTGGGTTACGTCGAGGCGCCGCCGGTCGCCAGGGAGCGCAAGGCGCCCGCATCCGCGAAAAAGCCGCAGGGCGGCGGCACGCCGCACAGACGCAACGGCAAGACCAGGACCTGACCGCATTCGGCACGTCGACGCGGCAGCCGGCAGCGGACAACGCCATCGAAGAGGGCATGCTGATGATCCATCGACTCCCCGGGCGTGGCCTGCAGGGCGCATTCCGCTGGCCGGCCACGATGGCGCTTGCGCTGGTCGTGCTGCTGTCCCTGGGCATCGGGCAAACCACGCGGGCGCAGGCCGTTTCGCCGTCGGCGCTGGATGCCTACGCGGACAAGGCCATGCGTGTCTTCGACACGCCCGGCATGGCGGCGGTGGTCGTCGATGGCGACAAGACCAGCACCTACGCCTGGGGCGTGCGCAAGCTGGGCGCCAGCGCCAGGGTGGACGCGCACACCATCTTTCCGATCGGCTCCAACACCAAGGCCTTCACCGCGGCCGCGCTGGCGATCCTGGTCGATGAAGGCAAGCTGCACTGGGACGACCGCGTGGCCGACAAGCTGCCCGGCTTCCGCATGTACGATCCCTACGCGTCCAGCGAGATGACCGTCACCGACCTGCTCGTGCATCGCAGCGGCCTGGGCCTGGGCCAGGGCGACCTGATGATGTTCCCGACCACCGACCGCACCCGCGCGGAACTGGTGCACGACATCCGCTACCTGAAGCCCGCGCACTCGTTCCGCAGCGGCTACGACTACGACAACGTGCTGTACATCGTCGCGGGCCAGCTGGTCGAGTCCGTCTCGGGCCAGCGGTGGGAGGATTTCGTGCAGCAGCACATCCTCGACCCGCTGCGGATGCACGATGCGCGGACCAGCATCGACGCGCGTACCGCCAACCAGGTGGCGTTGCACGCCAGGGACACTACACCGGTGCGCGGCGTCGGCAAGCAGGCGGTGCTTTCCACGGTGATGACCGGCGACGTGTTCGCGCCGGCCGGTGGCCTGCAGGTCAGCGCGACAGACATGGGGCGCTGGCTGCGGCTGCAACTGGACCGCGGGCAGTTGGACAGCGACAAGCGGATCTTCAGCGCGGCGGCGTCGAAGACGATGTGGACGCCGCAAACGCTGATCCCGATCGATCCGCTGCCGCCCGAGGTCGCCCTGGCGCAGCCGCAGTTCGATGCCTACGCGCTGGGCTTCGAGGTGCAGGACTACCGTGGGCACATGATCATCACCCATCTCGGCGGCGTGCTGGGCGGCATATCGGCGGTGGTGATCGTTCCGGAAAAGCATGCGGCCTTCGCCGTCATGCTCAACTCCGAGGACGTCGGCGCCTTGTTCGCGATGCGCGAGCACCTGCTCGACACCCTGCTGGGGCTGCCTTCGCCCGACTGGATCGCCGGCTACAAGCAGATGTTCGACGACGCCCACGCCAAGGCCATCGCGGCGCTGCACGACAATCACGCGGCCACGCACCCGGAACGCGGGCCGTCGCTGCCGCTGTCCGGCTATGCCGGCGTCTACACCGACCCGTGGTACGGCAACGCCACGATCGGCCTGGACAAGCGCGGCGCGCTGCACATCAGCTTCGATCGTTCGCCCGGGATGCACGGCACGCTGGAGCACGTGCAATACGACACCTTCCGCACGCACTGGGCGATGCCCGACGTGGAGGACGCCTACGTCACCTTCGCGCTCCATCCCGATGGCAGCATCGACCGGATGACCATGAAGGCCGTCTCGCCGCTGGCGGATTTCAGCTGGGACTACCAGGACCTGCGCTTCGTTCCGGCCACGAAGCACCAGGGAAGGTCCGATTGACAGACCACTTGCTCGTCATTCCTGCGAACGCAGGAATCCAGTGCCTTGGTGTTCCGTGGCTTGCAGGTGCTGGATGACCAGCTTCGCCGTTGTGAAGCGCCTCCAGCCTTCGCCGGGATGACGAACGACATCTGGCTCGCGACGCACGTCCGAGCCCGACATCGCAGGCCTGTGGCCGTTCTGGGTACCATGAAGGCTCCCGGCCATGCCGGCCTTTCCGTTGCTACCGCGCCACGCCGACATGCCTTCGAATCTTCGTACCTCCCTCATCCTCGTTGCCCTGTGCCTGGGCGTTTCGCTGCCGTCGTTCGCGCGCGAGCAGGCCAGGCCCAGCATCGGCCAGCAACGCGAAGGCGTGCTGTTCTGGCCGCAGGCCGAACGCGATGCGCAGTTCCGGCGGATGTACGAACGCTTCCCCAGCGACCGCGCGGCGCATGGCACGCACACGCATGCCTTGCCGGAAGGCAAGCCGCTGGCGGTGGACGGACGCGACGGTGCGGCCTGGCTGGGCGACTACATGGCGAAACACCACGTCGCCGGCGTGATGGTGCTGCAGGATGGCCGCGTGCGGCTGCAGCGCTACGCGCTGGGCTTCGGGCCACAGCAGCGCTGGACCTCGTTCTCCGTGGCGAAGTCGGTGACCTCCGTGCTGCTGGGAATGGCCCTGCAGCAGGGCTACATCCACGGCATGGACGACACGCTCGGCACCTACATCCCGGAGCTGCGCGGCAGCGCCTACGCCGACGTCACGGTGGAGCAGCTGCTGACGATGACCTCGGGCGTGCATTGGAACGAGGACTACGACGACGCTAAGTCGGACGTGGCGCAGATGTACCTGGGCGCCTGCGTCGACGGCCGCGCGCACGTGCTGTCGTACCTGATGAAACAGCCGCGGCAATGGCCGGCCGGCACGCACTGGAACTACAACACCGCGGAGACCGACCTGCTCGGCATCCTGGTGCAGCGGGCCACGCACCGCTCGCTGGCGGCCTACCTGTCCGAGGCGCTCTGGAAGCCCTACGGCATGGCTGCCGACGCCTACTGGATCAAGGACGAATGCGATGGCAGCGACACCGGCGGCAGCGGCCTCTCGGCCACGCTGGGCGACTACGCGCGGCTGGGTCAGTTCATGCTGGAAGGCGGGCGCATCGACGGCAAGCAGGCGATCGCGGAGGCCTGGCTGCACGGCGCCACCCGCGAGCACGCGAGCACCGACGCGCCGGACCGCGGCTACGGCTACCTGTGGTGGACGGACAGCGACGGCAGCTACGCGGCCATCGGCATCTTCGGGCAGATGGTCTACGTCGATCCCGCGCGCAAGCTGGTGATCGCGCAGGTGGCCTCGTGGCCGGCCGCGACCTCGAAGGAACTCGTCGCCGGGCGGCGCGCGTTCGTCGAGGCGATCAAGCAGGCGGTGGATGCGGAACGCCCCGCATCCGTCGTCCCGGCGAAAGCCGGGACCCAGCGACTTCGTTGATCGAAGCGGAAAGGCGCTGGATGACCAGCTTCGCTGTTGTGAAGCGCCTCCAGCTTTCGCTGGAATGACGACCACAGGAAGTTTCAGTGTCCGCTCAGGCCACGAACTGCAGTCGCGCCAGCTCCGCGTACAGGCCGCCTTCGGCCAGCAGGCTTTCGTGCGTGCCTTGCGCCACGATGTGGCCGCCATCCATCACCACGATGCGGTCGGCGCGCTGCACGGTGGCGAGGCGGTGGGCGATGACCAGGGTGGTGCGGCCTTGTTCCAGTCGGGCCAGTGCCTGCTGGATCGCGGCCTCGGATTGCGCATCCAGCGCCGATGTGGCTTCGTCGAGCAGCAGCAGCGGCGCGTCGCGCAGGATCGCGCGGGCGATGGCGATGCGCTGGCGCTGGCCGCCGGACAGGCGCACGCCGCGTTCGCCGAGTTCCGCCGCGTAGCCTTCGGGCAGGTCGCTGATGAAGTCGTGCGCCTCGGCGGCGCGGGCGGCTTCGGCCACCTCGTCGTCGCCGGCGTCCTGGCGGCCGAAGCGGATGTTGTCGGCGGCGCTGCCGGCGAAGATCGCCGTCTCCTGCGGCACCAGTGCGATCGCGCCGCGCAGCTCGGGCAGGGCCAGCGCGCGCAGGTCGACGCCGTCGAAGCGGATGCTGCCGGACTGCGGGTCGTAGAAGCGCAGCAGCAGCGCCAGCACGGTGCTCTTGCCCGCGCCGGAAGGGCCGACCAGGGCCACCGTCTCGCCGGGGCGGATGTCGAGGTTGAAGTCGTGCAGCGCGGGCGCGTCGGGGCGGGTGGGGTAGTGGAAGCGCACATGCTCGAAAGTCAGTGCGCCGTGCACCGGACGCGGCAGTGCCTGCGGCTGCGCGGGGCTGGCGATGTCGGCGCGCTCGGCGAACAGTTCGCCGATGCGTTCCATCGCACCGGCCGCGCGCATCACGTCGCCCCACACTTCGGAAAGCCCGGCCACCGAGCCGGCGGCGAAGATCGCGTACAGCACGAATTGCCCCAGCACGCCGGCGCTGAGCGTGCCGGCCAGCACGTCGCGCGCGCCGGCCCACAGCACCAGGGTGATCGCACCGAAGAACAGCACGATCACCGCGGCGGTGAGCCACGCGCGCATGCCGATGCGTTGCCGCGCGGAGGCCAGCGCGCGGGTGATCGCGCCGGCGTAGCGGGTGCTCTCGATGTCCTCGCGCGCATAGGCCTTCACCGCGGGCGCGGCGTTGAGCGTCTCGTTGGCGATCGCCGCGGCGTCGGCGAGGCGGTCCTGGCTGGCCCGCGACAGCTTCTGCACGCGGCGGCCAAACACGAGGATGGGCAGCATCACCGCGGGGATCACCAGCGCGGTGAGCCCGGCGAGGCGCGGGCTGGTCCAGATCATCATGGCGCTGGCGCCCAGCAGCATCACCACGCTGCGCAGCGCCACTGAGATGCCCGAGCCGATCAGCGCCTGCACCACCTCGGTATCGGTGCCGAGGCGCGAATTCAGCTCGCCCACGCGGCTGCGCTCGAAGAAGCCCACGTCGAGCCGGATCACGTGCGCATAGAGCTGGCTGCGCAACGAGGCCAGCGCGCGTTCGCCCAGCAGGGTGATGCAGAAGTAGCGCGCGGCGGTGGCGATGGCCAGCACCAGGGCCACGGCGAACAGGCCGAGGAAGGTGGTGTTGATCGCGGCGGGGTCCGCATGCTCGAAGCCGTGCTCGATGATCTGCCGCGCCGCCATCGGCAGCACCAGGGTGGCGGTGGACGACAGGCCCAGGAACAGCAGCCAGCCCAGCGCGAGCTGCCAGTGCGGCCTGAGGAACGGCCACAGTTGGCGCAGGGCGCCGAGGCGGCGGGTGGAACGGGGCTGGGCGGTATCGCTCATGGAAGGTCGTGAGGAACGAGCGGCAGGCCGCGATCCGTTCCACATGGGGCTGGTACGCGGCGATTCAATCGCAAGCGGCGCTCAGGCCGAGGCTGGCTGCGCTTCGATGGCGCCGCGCGAACCGGCGCGGGCCAGCCGCGCACGCAGGCGCAGGAACGGCCGTTCCACGGCGTAGTGGAGCAGGGCGCCAGCGGCGGCGATGGCGAGCGCATACGCCGCGAACGCGGCCAGCCCGTGCGGTACGGGCCAGCGCTGCAGCAGCTCGTGTACCGCATGCATCGCCAGCTTGTGGCTCAGGTAGAGGCTGTACGACGCAGCGGCGATCCAGCCTGCGCCGGGAACGCGCCAGCGGCCCGGCCAGCCCGCGCTGCCCGCGCCAGCGGCTACCAGCAAGGCCAGCCCCAGCGACAGCAGCGGGAAGCCGAACACGCTGGCGGCGAAAGCGGTCTTGTCGCGGAACAGCCAGATCGCCGCGGCGGCCAGCAGCAGGCCCGCGCCCGCGAGCAGGTTCGCGCGTCGCTGCATCGCCGCCCACCACGCCGGCTGCCAGGTCTGGATCGTCGCCAGCAGCACGCCGGCCAGCAGGCCGTCCAGCCGCGTCCAGGTGGGGTAGTAGATGCTTTCCAGCCAGTCCCTGCCATGCAGCGAGGCGTAGCCGCGCAGCAGCAGGCCGGCCGCCACGACGCCCGCGGCGCCGACGACGACGGCCGTGCGCGACGGGCGCCGCGCCAGCCACCAGGCCAGCAGCGGGAACAGCAGGTAGAAGTGTTCCTCCACGCATAGCGACCACGCATGCGAGAACGCCTGGTTGTGTCGGTAATCGATCAGCAGGTTCAGCGTGAACGTGAGGAACTGCCACGCCGGCTGCAGGCCCGGCGCCTCGCGCCAGGCGGGAAACAGTACATAGATCGCCAGCACCGCGAGGAAGGCCGGCAGGATGCGGAACGCGCGGCGCAGGTAGAACGCGCCGAAGCGCAGCGGTTCGCCCCGGCCCAGCGGTTCCAGCAGCTGGCGGCCGATCAGGTAGCCGCTGAGCACGAAGAACAGGTCCACGCCCATCCAGCCGCAGTCGGCGATGGGCTGGAACGGGCCGCCGACACCGCCGACCATCCACGAATGGAACAGCATCACCCAGACGATGGCGATGGCGCGCAACAAGTCCAGTCCGGGCAGGCGCTGCATGGATTTCCTGGTGGCTGGGCGGCGGGCGCCGGACCCCTTGTCCGGTGCTGCGCGCGCGTCTGGCCGCGCAGTGTGCGCAGCGCGTCGGCGTTCCTCAAGCCGGAAGCGTGGCGATTTGCGGGCGCTGCGGCGGGACGGTCAATCCATGCGACGGACCGCGATGCGGCCGCGGCTGAGGTCGGCGATGCGCTGTTCGGCTTCCGCGACGCGCTGGGCGGGCAGCTCGAATTCCAGAGCCACGCCGTCGGCGCCGAATTGCTCCTGCACCGCTTCGGCGCCCAGTTCGCGCAGGCGTGCCTTGAGCAGCGCCAGCTCCGCGAAATCGCAGGCGAAGCCCAGCCGCGCCATCGCCACGATGGGCACGCGGTCGGCAATGCGCAGGCATTCCGCCGCGGTGCCGCCGTAGGCGCGGGCAAGGCCGCCTGCGCCGAGCTTGATGCCGCCGAACCAGCGCGTCACCACCACCACCACGCGGTCGAAGCCCTGGCCCTCGATGGCCTGAAGGATCGGCCGGCCCGCGGTGCCGCCCGGTTCGCCGTCGTCGTTGAAGCGGTAGTCCTGGCCGATGCGGTAGGCCCAGCAGTTGTGCGTGGCGTCCGCGGCGGACACCTCGCGCACGAAGGCCAGCGCCTGCTCCGGCGTGGCGACCGGCGCGGCCTGGGCGAGGAAGCGGCTTTTGCGGATGTCCTCGGCATGGCGACAGGCGGCGACGAGGGTGTGCAACGGATCACTCATGCAGCGCAGGGTAGGCGATGCGCGCCACGCCGTCATGCCCTTGCGTTACCCTCGGGGTTTTGCTGCTGGCCTTGATGGAGCGAACCGGATGTCGATGGATGTGCTGATCGTCCTCGTGCTGCTGGGCCTGGCCCTGCGCGCGCTGAAGTGGCGGCGCATGGCCGCGGCCGCGCTGTGGGCGGCGGTGTTGCTGTTCCTGGCAACGGGCTGCGGGCTGCTGCCGACCTGGCTGCTGAACACGCTGCAGGGTCCGTATGCGCAGCGGCCCGCGATCGCCTGGGCGCCGCGCAATGCGATCGTACTGCTGGGCGCCGGCGCGGTGCGCGCGCCGGACGGCACGGTGAAACCGACGCTGTACGCGAACGGCCGCATCAACGAGGCGCTGGCGCAGTACCGCGACTGCAAGGCCAGCGGCAACGACTGCAAGCTCGAAGTGAGCGGCGGCGATGCGCTGCACAGCGGCGAATCGGAGGCCGCAGTGTACGGCGCGGTGCTGGAACACCTGGGCGTGCCGGCCGCCGACCTCCTGCTGGAGCCGCGCAGCATGAACACCTGGCAGAACGCGCAGTTCAGCGCGCCCTTGCTGCGCGACTACGGTGCGCAGCGCGTGGTGCTGGTTTCCTCCGCCTCGCACCTGCGCCGCGCCATGCTGTACTTCACGCATTTCGGCATCGAGGCCACGCCGGTGCGCGGCGACTGGCTCACCGCGCGCCCCGACTGGTGGCCGCAGTCGTGGAACTTCGCGATGTCCGACCTGGCGCTGCACGAATACGCCGGGGTGCTGCGCTACCGCCTCTACAACGCGATGGGCTGGAACGTGCAGGCGACCAGGCCCGGCGCGCTGTAGCGCGTCGTCGTCCCGGCATAATGGCCGCCGACCTGCCCGCGGATCGCCCATGACCGAGATCTTGCTGATCGTCCTGCTTGCCGCTGCCTGGATCGCCGGGCGCGCGGGCTGGCGGCGCCTGCGGCTCGCCGGCATCATGCTGGCGTGGTTGGCGGTCCTCGCGATCGGCTGCGGGCCGGTGCCCGCCTGGCTGCTGCAGCACTGGGAGGCGCCCTATGCGCACCGGCCGGATGCGCAGTGGGCGGCGTCCAACGCGATCGTGCTGCTGACCGCCAGCGCGAACAACCCGCCGGGCGGCCGGCCCGAGCCGGGCCAGGGCGGCTACACGCGCATCGCCGAAACGGTGGCGCTGTACCGCAGTTGCCGTGAAGCCGGCGCGCGCTGCACGGTGCTGGTGAGCGGCGGGGATGCCTCGATGCTGGGCGAACCGCTGGCCCAGGTCTACCGGCATGTGCTGGTGCGCCTGGGCGTGCCCGAGGCGGACATCGTGCTGGAACCGCGCAGCCGCACCACCTGGCAGAACGCCGAGTTCGCCCGCGCGCCGCTCGCGCGCATCGGCGCGGAGAAGGTGTGGCTGGTGAGCTCGGCCCTGCACCTGCGTCGTGCGGAGTTCGCGTTCCGCCATTTCGGCGTCCCGGTGACGCCGATGCGCGCCGACTACCCGCGCGGGGTCTGGACCTGGGTTCCCGACGCCTACAACTTCCAGGTCACCGACCTGGCCTTGCACGAATGCGGGGGGCTGCTGCTGTATCGCTGGCAGGCCTGGCGCCAGGGCGTGCCCGCACCCGAGGCCGGCAGCGCGGCTGCGGGCGGCTGAGCCTTTCCTCCCGCTGCAGACGATGCGGCGCCGTCAGGCGCGATCAGTCCTCGCGCACGCGCAGCGGCAGTTCGCCGTCGGCGAGGCGGGCACGCAGCGCGCTGCCCGGTTCCGCGTCCCGGGCGGAGCGCAGCACTTTCCCGTCTGCGTCGAACAGGATCGCGTAGCCGCGCTCCAGCGTGGCCAGCGGACTCACCGCGTGCAGGGTGCGGGCGGCCTCCTGCAGGGCGTGGCGTTCGCGTTCCAGTTGGCGCGCCATGGCCTGGCGCAGGCGTTGGGACTGCTCGGCCAGCCGTCGCTGCAACAGCGGCAGGCGCTGCTGCGGGTGGCGCGCCAGCAAGCGCGCGTGCAGGCGTTCCAGCCGGCTGCGGTCGGCTTGCCGGCGTTCGCGCAGCACGGCCAGCAGGCGATGCCGCAGATGGGCAAGGCGTTCGCGGTCGCGCGCCAGCCGCGCCTGCGGACGCTGGGCCTGCAGGCGCGCGAGCAGGTGGTCGGCGCGCTGGCTGCGGGCCTGCAGCCGGCGCTGCTGCAAGGTGGCGAGGCGCTGCTGCAACTGGCGCAGGTGGCGCAGCATGTCCTGCGCGTCGGGCACCAGCAGTTCCGCGGCGGCCGAGGGCGTGGGGGCGCGCAGGTCGGCGACGAAGTCGGCGATGCTGAAATCCACCTCGTGGCCCACCGCGCTCACCACCGGCACGGCGCTGGCGTGGATGGCACGCGCCACGGCTTCGTCGTTGAACGCCCACAGGTCTTCCAGCGAGCCGCCGCCGCGTGTGACCAGCAGCACGTCGTAGCGGGCGCTGGCCGAGGCCTTCTTCAGCATGGACACGATGGCGGGCGGCGCCTCGCGGCCCTGCACCGGTACCGGCAGGACCTCCACCTCGGCCAGCGGCCAGCGGCGCGCGAGCACGCTCAGCACGTCGCGGATCGCCGCGCCGGTGGCCGAAGTGATCACGCCGATGCGCCGCGCATGGCGGGGCAGCGGGCGCTTGCGGGCGGCGTCGAACAGGCCTTCCGCGTCCAGCTTCGCCTTCAGCTGCTCGAATGCGCGTTGCAGCGCGCCTTCGCCGGCCGGTTCCATCTGCTCGGCCACCAGCTGGAACTCGCCGCGGGGTTCGTACAGGCCCACCCGCGCGCGCAGCAGCACCTGCATACCGTCGGTGGGCTTGAAGCGCAGCGCGGCGCTTTTCGGGCGGAACATCGCGCAGCGCACCTGGGCGCCGCTGTCCTTCAGCGTGAAGTAGAGATGCCCCGACGCGGGGCGCGCCACGTTGGACAACTCGCCCTCGATCCACACCAGCGGCAGCGCGTCCTCCAGCAGCCCGCGCACCAGCCGGTTCAGCGTGCTGGGCGTGAGGATGTGGCGGGGCGGGGCGGCGTGGTGGTCGGGCGGCTGCATGGAAGCGGGAGCCTAGCACGTCCTCTCCGGGCGCAAGAGTCTTGCGCAACAGTGGCTTGGCGAATGTTGTGCAGGTAATGCCTGAGAGCAGGCCCCGGCCGTGCCGCCCGCAGGGCGTATCGCCGGGGCCGCGCTTGAGGCTAAAGCCCGGAACGGCGTCGCTCAGTGTCCGGGCGCCTTCCAGCGCAGCAGCCACGCCACCAGCGCCGGCACGGCGAACACGAGGATCAGGTAGGGGATTTCGCTCGCCACGCTGTGCCCGGCGCGCAGGCCCGCCCACAAGTTGCAGATCGACAGCACCGCCCAGAGCGGAATGAACACCAGGGCGGCGCGCCGCATGCCGAGCGAGGGAACCAGGCGACCCAGCAGCAGGCAGATCGCGAGCAGGGCCAGGCCGCCCAGGATGATCATCAGAGAGTGCATGGTTTTCGTCCTGCGGGTTCTGGCGGCCAGCCACGGCGGCGAGGGGGCGAAGGAGCGGGCGCCTGCCCCACGGGCAAGGGCAGGCGCGTTGCGGTCAGCGCGTGGTGTAGCCGCCGTTGGCGAAGATGGTCTGGCCGGTGATCCACCAGCCGTCGGTGACCAGGAAGGTGACGATCGACGCGATGTCCCCGATGTTGGTCAGGCCGCTCCGGGTGAACGGGCTCAACGCCGCCGCCGTGCTGTGGTAGGCGATGGAGTCTTTGGTCTCCGCCGGATAGAAGAACGGCGTGTCCATCGGGCCGGGCCCCAGCGCGTTGACCGAGATGCCGCGCTCGCCGAATTCCTTCGAGGCCGCGCGCGTGAAGTGCTCCACCGGCGCCTTGCCGCCGCCGTAGATCGAATAGAACGGCGTGTACGCCGCCAGCAGCGAGGTGACGATGGTGAGGATCTTGCCGCCGTCGTTCAGGCTGCGGCCGGCCTGCTGCAGGAAGAAGAACGCGGCCTTCGCGTTGGCGTCGAAGCTGCGGTCGTAGTCGGCCTCGGTGACTTCGGCGATGGGCTTCTTGATCACCACGCCGGCGGTGTTGATCGCGATGTCGATGCCGCCGAACTGCTTCTTCGCCTCGTCGAACAGCGCGGCGTTGTTGGCGACCACGGCCAGGTCGCCCTGGATCGCGAACGCCTTCGCGCCGGCGTCCTGCACGGCCTTGACCGTTTCCTCGGCATCGGCCTTGCTGCCCGCGCTGTTGTAGTGCACGGCGATGCCCGCCGCGCCGTTTTCGGCGAACCGCCGCGCGAGCAGGCCGCCGAGGTTCTTGCCGCCGCCGGCGATGACCACGTATTTGCCTTTCAGACTATGATCGGACACGGAATCCTCCTTCGGTTGAATACCGGTGCGGGACACGGCCCGCCGCTTGGCGTGCCGTGAATCCGCGACCCGGGCGGGGAGTGCACTATGAGCCGCGGACAAGGCGACAGGCTTCCAAAAACGGATGCGCCGCTTGCAGGATCGTCGCGCCACGGACGTGACGGGCAGGTGCCCGCGCAGGCCGGGTCCGCGGCCAGCCGCCAGCGCGTCGAGCTTGCGCAATACGAGGAGGATCTGGCGGGCCGCGTGGACTGGACCATAGATGCGCCGCGCCACACCATCGTCGTCCACGAGCGCGGCCGCATCGACCGCCTGCGTACCCGCATCGCCGGGCACACGCACCAGTTCAGGCCGCCGCTGCCGGGCGACCTGTGGTTCATTCCCGCCGGCGAGCGCTACCGCGCCACCGCGCAGGGCGGCGTGATCCGCTATTCCGAATTGCGCGTGGAACCGCTCGCGCTGCACGAGGCCGGCGCCCGCCTGCCGCTACCGGTGCGCCAGGCGCATCGCGACGAGATGCTTTACCGCATGGTGCTGCAGCTGGGCGAGCTGGCCGGCGCCCGCGACGATCTCTCACTGCTGCTCGCCGACAGCCTGCGCAGCAGCCTGGTGCTGCACCTGGCCCGGCTCGCCGCGGCGCCGCGGGAGTCCGCGATCGCGCGCGAAGGCCTGGACGCCGCGTCGCGGCGGCGCCTCGAGGACTACATCGACGCGCATCTGGACCGCCGCATCGCGCTGGCCGACCTGGCCGCCGTCGCCGGCCTGCGGCGGCATGGACTGCCCGCCGCGTTCAGGCACAGCTTCGGCGCCACGCCGCTGCAATACGTGATCGCCCGCCGCCTGCAGCGCGCCTGCATGCTGCTGCGCGAAACCCGCCGCCCCATCGCCGACATCGCCCAGGATTGCGGCTTCTTCAGCCACAGCCACATGACCGGCATGTTTCGCCGCCACCTGGGCGTGGTGCCCAGCGCCGTGCGCGGCTGAAATCCGGCTTGCCCGGCGCGCGTCCGTACGTCGGCAGCGGCGGTGGGCGGAAAACGCGGCGTGCGACGCGATCATGCATTCCGGAAGCCGCGCCGCGGTCGTGGCCGCCTGCACCCATCGGGTATCATGTTGCATCGCGCTGCCGCGTTCCTTGCCGTTCCCCATGAGCACATCCCAGATTCCGTCATCCGCGTCTTCCCCGCTGCCGCAGGACGCCTGCGCCGCGCCGCGCCGCCCCAGCGTCGGCGTGCGGATCGGCAAGGTGACGGTGGGCGGCGGCGCGCCCATCGTGGTGCAGTCGATGACCAACACCGACACCGAGGACCCGGCCAGCACCGCGAAGCAGATCGCCGAACTGGCGCGCGCCGGTTCCGAGCTGGTGCGCATCACGGTGAACACGCCCGCGGCTGCGGCAGCCGTGCCGCGCATCGCCGAGCGGCTGGCGATGATGGGCGTGGAGGTGCCGATCATCGGCGACTTCCACTACAACGGCCACCAGTTGCTGCACGACGAGCCGGCCTGCGCCGAAGCGCTGGCGAAGTACCGCATCAACCCGGGCAACGTCGGCTTCGGCAAGAAGAAGGACAGCCAGTTCGGCGCGATCATCGAGAAGGCGATCCAGTACGGCAAGCCGGTGCGCATCGGCGCGAACTGGGGCTCGCTGGACCAGGCGATGGTCGCCACCCTGATGGACGAGAACCACACCCGCGCGCGGCCGTGGGACGCCGCCCACGTGGCGCGCGAGGCGCTGATCCGTTCGGCGCTGGACTCCGCCGTGCTGGCCGAGAAGATCGGCCTGCCGCGCGAGCGCATCATCCTTTCCTGCAAGGTTTCCGGCGTGCAGGAGCTGATCGCGGTATACCGCGACCTCGCCGCGCGCTGCGATTACGCGCTGCACCTGGGCCTCACCGAGGCCGGCATGGGCTCCAAGGGCATCACCGCCTCCAGCGCCGCGCTGGGCGTGCTGCTGCAACTGGGCATCGGCGACACCATCCGCATTTCGCTCACGCCGGAGCCGGGCGCCCCGCGCACCGGCGAGGTGATCGTGGCGCAGGAACTGCTGCAGACCATGGGCCTGCGCTCGTTCACGCCGCTGGTCACCGCCTGCCCGGGCTGTGGCCGCACCACCAGCGAGTTCTTCCAGGAACTGGCCAAGACCGTGCAGGAACACGTGCGCGAGCAGATGCCGGTGTGGCGGGTGAAGTACGACGGCGTCGAGAACCTCACGCTGGCGGTGATGGGCTGCGTGGTGAATGGGCCGGGCGAGTCCAAGCACGCGAACATCGGCATCTCGCTGCCCGGCAACGGCGAGGCGCCGGCCGCGCCGGTGTTCATCGACGGCGAGAAGGCGATGACCCTGCGCGGCGACAACATCGCCCACGAATTCGTGGGCATCCTGGACGACTACGTGGCGCGCAAGTACGCCAGCCGCGCCGGCTGAGCGCGGCATACCCCGAATACTTCACCACGACACGCTGGAAACGAGCATGAGCGACCTGCCCAACTGCCCGATGTGCAACTCCGCCTACACCTACGAGGATGGCGGCCTGCTGGTCTGCCCCGAGTGCGCCCATGAGTGGTCGCGCGAAGCGGAGGGCGCCGCCGACAGCGACGCGCTGGTGGTGAAGGACGCCAACGGCAACCTGCTCGCCGACGGCGACAGCGTCACCGTGATCAAGGACCTCAAGGTCAAGGGTTCGTCCCTCGTGGTCAAGGTCGGCACCAAGGTGAAGAACATCCGCCTGGTGGAAGGCGACCACGACATCGACTGCAAGATCGACGGCATCGGCCCGATGAAACTCAAGTCGGAGTTCGTGCGCAAGGCGTGAACCTGCGCCCGCGCCCGGCGGGCGAATGCGGCGAGGTGCCGGTGGACGAACGCGAGCAGGCGATACTCGAGGTCTGGCACGCCAGCGCCGAGCCGTGGACGCGGGCCGTGCGCGGGCAGGCGATCGCCAGCCGCAGGCTGGTCACCGACGCCGCCATCGTCGATGCCGTACTGGCATGCCGACCGCGCAGCGTGATCGACCTCGGCTGCGGCGAAGGCTGGCTGGTGCGCGCGCTGGCGGGGCAAGGCATCGACGTGCTCGGCATCGACGCGGTGCCGGCGCTGGTCGAGGCGGCGCGGGCGGCCGGCGACGGCCGCTTCATCGCCATGGACTATGCCGAGGTGGCGAACGGCGCGCTGCACGAACGCGCCGACGTGGTGGCCTGCAACTTCTCGCTGCTGGGCGGCGCCTCGGTCGATGCGCTGCTGCATGCGGTGCCGTCCCTGCTGGAGGCCGGCGGCGTACTGGTCGTGCAGACCTTGCACCCCATCAGCGCCTGCGGCGACAGGCCTTGCGCCGATGGCTGGCGCGAGGGGTCATGGGCCGGCTGCGGCGACGGTTTCGGCAAGGCCGCACCGTGGTACTTCCGCACGCTGGCAGGCTGGCTGGATGCGCTTGCCAGGGCCGGCCTGCAACTCGTGCGCATGCGCGAACCGCTGCATCCGCACACGGCCGAACCGGCATCGCTGATCCTGGTGGCTGCAGCCCGACACTGAAGCGTTGCGCGCGTCGCGTCGCGTGCGGCCGGACACACTCCATCCGCGAGATTGATGGGACACCTGCCGCGGTATCGGGTATCGTGCCTCGTCCATCGCCCGTCGTGCTGGAGCGCGGCAGGGCATGCCTTTCAGCCGGGCCAGGGGGCGCTTGTATGCGGATCAATCCGCCATTGCGTATTGCGTGCGTTTACGTGCTGGTCGCCGCCGTGTGGATATGGTGTTCCGATCGCGCCATCGGCCTGCTGGTGCACGATGCGGCCCTGCTCATGACGCTGCAGACGCTCAAGGGCTGGTTCTTCGTGCTGGTCACCGGCGTGATGCTGTACTGGATGATCCGCTACGACCTGCACAGCCTGGAGCGCAGCCATGAACGCCTGCGCGCGGGGCACGAACAGGCGCTGGGCGTGCTGGTGGCGGCGATGGATGCGCGCCACCGCGAGACCGGCCACCACTCCGAGCGCGTGGCGCGGATGGCCTCGGAACTCGCGCGGCTGGACGGGATCAAGGGGCGCGCGCTGGACGCGCTGCGGTTGGGGGCGCTGCTGCACGACATCGGCAAGCTGGCGCTGCCCGACGCGATCCTCACCAAGCCCGGTCCGCTGGACGAAGGGGAACTGGCGCTGATGCGCGAGCATCCCCGGATCGGTTACGAACTGCTGCAGCAGGTGGACTTCCTGCGCGTGTCCAGCGACGTGCCGTACAGCCATCACGAACGCTGGGACGGCAGCGGTTATCCGCAGGGCCTGCGCGGCGAGGAGATCCCGCTGGCCGCGCGCATCTTCAGCGTGATCGACGTGTGGGATGCGCTGATCACCGAGCGCGTCTACAAGGTGGCGTGGCCGGAGGATCGCGTGCTGACCTACCTGCGCGACGTGGCCGGCAGCCAGCTCGATCCGCGGCTGGTGAAACTGTTCCTGGACAACTACGCCGCCCTGAAGCAGCGGCTGGAGCGGTCGGAAGGGCTGCCTCAGCCGGCCGCCTGAGCGAGGACGGCGCGGACCAGCGGCGTGCCGTCCTCGGCCCAGTTGCCCACGCGTCCCGGCAGCGCGGTCAGCCGGGCGGCTTCGCACAGGTAGCGTTCGCGCGGGATTTCCTCGGCCCCCAGGCCCAGCGTGTGCGCGTTGGCGACCTGCGTGTCGATCAGCGGCCAGCCCCATGCCCGCAGCAGGCCGGCCAGCGCCGCCAGGGCGAGCTTGGAGCCGCCGCTCTCGGCGCTGAACATCGACTCGCCGCAGAACAGCCGGCCGATCGCCACGCCGTAGATGCCGCCCACCAGCCGGGTGCCGTCCCACACCTCGACGCTGTGCGCGTGACCCAGATGATGCAGCCGCGTGTACGCATCTATCATCCCGGGCACGATCCAGGTGCCGGCGTGGCCGTCGCGCGGCTCCGCGCAGGCGCGTATCACGGCCTCGAACGCGCGATCCACGCTGAGCTGCCACGAGCTGCCGCGCAACTGTCGGCGCAAGCTGCGGTTGATGCGCAGCGCGTCGGTGCGGAACACGCAGCGCGGGTCCGGCGACCACCACAGGATGGGTTCGCCCTCGCCGAACCACGGAAAGATGCCCTGGCCGTAGGCGGCGAGCAGGCGCGCGGGCGAGAGATCGCCGCCGAACGCGAGCAGTCCGTTCGGCTCGGCCAGCGCCGTGCGTGGATCGGGAAAGCGCTCGGGTGCGGCGGGGGAGAGTCGGGGCAGGCGGATCATTGGCCCGTGCCCCGCGCGTACGGACTGTGCGCCAGGCATTCGTCCGCATAGCGATCCATGGATGCTGCCTCCTGCTGCAGCGCCTCGCGCACCGCGGCTCGGAAGCCTTCGTGCAGGATCAGGTGGCGCGAGTGCGTGCGCACCGGAAGAAAGCCGCGCGCCAGCTTGTGCTCGCCCTGGGCGCCGGGTTCGAAGCTGCGCAGCCCGCGGGCGATCGCGTGCTCGATGCCGCGGTAGTAGCACAGTTCGAAATGCAGGCCCGGCACCTCGACGCGGCTGCCCCAGTAGCGGCCGTACAGCACGCCGTTGCCTTGCAGGAACAGCGCCATTGCCGCGATGCCGTTTGCGTCGTGCGCCAGCGCCAGTTGCGCCATCTCGCCCAGCGTGCCGAGCCGGCGGAAGAAATCCGCGGTGAGCGCAGCGCGGTTGCCCTTGGCGTCGAAGGTGGCGAGGTAGAGCGCATGCACCTCGGCCCATTCGGCTTCGTCCAGCGAGTCGCCGCCGCGCCATTCCACGCGTAGGTCGCTGGCGGCGACATGCTTGCGTTCATGGCGGATGTTCGCGCGCTTCTTGTGGTTCAGCGCGGCGAGGAAGCCGTCGAAGTCGTGCCAGCCGCGGTTGCGCCAGTGGAACTGCACGTCCGAGCGCGCCAGCCAGTCGGCGTCGAATGCGGCGGCTTCGTCGTCAAGCAGGAAATTCGCGTGCACCGACGACAGCCGCAGGCGTTCCGCCTCGCGGCGCATCGCGGCCACCAGCGCGCGCTGTCGTTCCACGCTGCCGCCGGCCAGCAGGCGCGGGCCGGGCACCGGCGAGTAGGGCACGCCGCAGAGCAGCTTGGGGTAGTAGTCGCCGCCGGCGCGTTCCCAGGCGGCCGCCCAGCCCCAGTCGAACACGAATTCGCCGTGCGAGTTGCCCTTGAGGTAGAGCGGCGCGGCGGCGACGAGCCGACCGTGTTCGTACAGGCCGAGGTGGTGCGCCTGCCAACCCCAGGCGGGGCGGATGCAATCGCTTTCTTCCAGCGCATGCAGGAAGGCGTGCGACACGAAGGGATGGTCGTCGGGACGCAGCGCGTCCCAGTCGGCGGCGGGAATGTCGGCGATGCGGTCGTGGAAGCGCGCTTCGATCATGCACGCGATCCGTGGCTGCTCAATGGAGCGCCGGCAACTGCGCGGAGAGCGCCTGCACGAAGGCGTCGGGCTTGCCGTAGTAGTGGTGGTGCGGCAGCAGCACGCGGCGCCCTGCGGTTTCCAGCAGCAGGGTGGGGAAGCCCTGGCCGCCTGCCTCGTCCAGCAGGCGGCGGCTGGCCTGCACGTGCTCGAACACGGCATGGCCGTCCGCCCGGGCCCAGGCCAGCGCGAAATGCACGCCGTCCAGCCCGATTTCCTCGGCCAGTTCGCCCAGCACCGCGGGTTCGGCCACGCGCAGGCCGCGCTGGTAGTGCGCGTTCTGGATCGCCGCCAGCATCGGATACGCCATGGCGGCATCGAGGGATTCGGCGGCGAGCACGGCGGCGATCGGCGGCAGCGAGTACAGCACGGTGCCGTCCTGGGCCAGCAGGCCCTGCCGATAGGCTTCGCCGAACGGCTGCCCGCTGAGCTGCGCGATGCGTTCGTCGGAATGCATGATGTGCTGCGCCAGCGCGTCGTCGACGCGGCGCGGCTCGCCGAACAGGCCGCCGCCGTGCAGGCGCAGCGCGAGGCGGCCGCCCAACTGCGCCAGCACCGCACCCACCAGCGGCTGCGCGGCATAGCACCAGCCGCACAGCGGATCGTGGATGTAGTGCAGCGTGGCGACGCTCATGCGGTTCAACCGGGCATTCCGAACTCGTGGAGGTTTTCGCTTTGCCCGTCATCCCGGCGCAGGCCGGGATCCAGTGGCGATGGCGTTTGTGCGAGCCGCGCAGTCGCCGGAATGACGGGCAGGAAACCAGGTCAGGCGGCAGGCTTCTGCTGGTCCAGCCAGCGCTCGGCATCCAGCGCGGCCATGCAGCCGAAGCCGGCCGAAGTGATCGCCTGGCGGTAGACGTGGTCGGCCACGTCGCCGGCGGCGAACACGCCGGGCACCGAGGTCATCGTCGCCATGCCGCTCTGGC